>Ga0308171_1000011_pt1 | contig 796758 bp, 738 predicted proteins | sample PhyGR1_FD_202135 | JGI IMG/M metagenome (GOLD analysis project Ga0308171, IMG submission 202135) | Phyllosphere microbial communities from UC Gill Tract Community Farm, Albany, California, United States - DLSLSG.R1 | ecosystem: Host-associated > Plants > Phyllosphere > Unclassified | place... | reverse complement strand
TTTCAGTCGAAATGGCCACCCAACGTTGGGTGGCCATTTCGCATTTACGGGCACTTTCAGGTGCGGTACCGCGTCGGCGCGTTCTTCCGTAGGGAAGCACCCACCGACGCATCACCACACCCACCGCATGTGAGCCTGCCGCGTGCTCGCTACCTGTGGTTGCGTGCCATCCACGGTGACGGGGCTGGCCCATGCCCCGGCCCTCGTCTCGTCGACATTCTCCACTCATCCTCCGCGCCGCGGGTGCGTTCGATCGAGGCACACGCGAGGTCGTTCGCGTAGTGCTTCGCCGACGGGTTCGGACCGGTGGAGCACCTCGAGGAATCGCCTCGTCAACGCAGAACGCGCCGGCTCCCGCGAGGGGAGCCGGCGCGTTCTGCGAGGGATCGTGTCTCAGCCGGTGTTCTGCAGACCGGCCGCGACTCCGCTCACCGAGAGGAGCAGGAGGCGCTGGTGTTCCGCATCCGGAGTCGGGTTATCCGCGTCTGCGTCGCGGAGGGCGCGCAGAGCTCGCAGCTGAAGCAGCGAGAGGGCGTCGACGTAGGGGCTGCGCATCTTCACCGCGCGCTGGAGGATCGGCTTGTTGCTCAGCAGATCGCCGCCGGTGATGCGCTCGACCCACGACCGCGTCAGAAGCATCTCGTCCATGACGAGCTGGGCGAGATCGTCTCGATCGCCGAGAGCGAGGTAACGGCGAGCGATGCGCTCGTCGGCCTTCGCGAGGCTCATCGCCACGTTGTCGATCATCGTGCGGAACAACGGCCACTGCTCGTACGCGTCACGGAGACGTTCTTCGTCGCCGACGGCCTGGAGCGCGGTGCCGAGACCGAACCAGCCGGCGAGGTTGATGCGCGCCTGCGTCCACGAGAACACCCACGGGATGGCGCGGAGGTCCTCGAGGGACTCGACCGACAGACCGCGGCGGGCGGGGCGGGATCCGAGGGCGAGATGTCCGAGCTCTTCCATCGGCGTGACGGTGGCGAACCACGGCGCGAAGCCGGGCGCCTTCACCAGGGCGAAGAAACGCTCGCGTGAGGCGACGTCCATCGTGCTCGCCACATCTGCGAACGCTTCTGCCGCGCCGCGATTGCGTCGTTCGATGGAGGGGGAGGACGCCGTCAGCACGGCAGCCGCCACCTGGTCGATGTGACGCATCGCGATATCGGCGTCGCCGTAACGGGCGAAGATGACCTCGCCCTGCTCGGTGAGCTTGAACCGGCCGTCGACGGAGTGCGGGGGTTGCGCGAGGATGGCGGAGTTCGCCGGTCCGCCACCACGGCCCAGAGCACCACCGCGACCGTGGAAGAGCGTCAATTCGATGCCCTCCGCCTCAGCCCACGTAGAGATCTCGGCCTGCGCCTCGTACAGCGCGAGGTTGGCTGCGACGGGGCCGACGTCCTTCGAGGAGTCGGAGTACCCCAGCATGACCTCGAGGCGTCTGCCGGTGGCATCCAGTCGGCTGACGAACGAGGGGTGCGAAACGATCTCGGCAAGGATGCCGGGGGCCGCCTGCAGGTCGGCGAACGTCTCGAACAGCGGGATCACGTCGAGAACGGGGAGGGCTTCGCCGGGGCCCACCGCGTAGGTGGCCAGCTCGTGCACATTCGCCAGGTCTTCGGCCGACTGGGTGAACGAGACGATGTAGCGACCGGCGGCACGGGGGCCGAATCGCTCCTGGACGTATGCGATCGAGCGGAAGACCTCGAGCACCTCGTCGGTCTGCTCGCTCCGCGCGCCGCCGGATCGGAGTTCCTGGAGCACCTTACGGTGCACGGCGGAGTGCTGGCGCACCTCGAGTTCGGTGAGGTGGAAGCCGTACGTCTCGACCTGCCAGACGAGACGCTGGAGGGACCCGTACGCCTGACGGGCGGCGCCAGCGGCGACCAACGAGTCCTGCACCAGGCGCAGGTCCGTGAGCAGGTGCTCGGGGTCGCGGTAGGCCAGGTCGGCGTTGCGCGTGCGCGTCGCGGCGATCTTGCGTGCGAGCAGCAGCAGGATCCGGCGGTGCGGCTCGTCGGGCGAGCGCTCGGCGATCTCGGCCGCGGCGTCCTCGTCGGCGGCGCGTAGACGGTGCCAGAGAGCGATCAGAGCATCGCTGGGCGGGGTGCTCTCGGCATCCAGCGTCAGACCTCGGCCTACGCGCTGAGTGGTGCGTTCGAGCCCGAGCAGGACGTGCTCGCTCGCGATCGCCGCGGCTTTGCGGGTGACGGATGCCGTGACGAAGGGGTTGCCGTCGCGGTCCCCGCCGACCCATGAGCCGACGCGCACGAACGGCTTCACGATCGGGGCGCGGGATCCGGCGTTCTCGCCCTGCAGGATGTCGTCGATCCGGCGGTACACACGGGGCACGGCGGTGTACAGCGTCTCGTCGAAGACCGACATGACCGAGCGGACCTCGTCGACGGGCGAGGGCTTCTCGCGCCGCAGAGGAGCGGTGCGCCACAGCGTGTCGATCTCTTCGAGCATCCGGCGTTCCGTGCGACGGCTCTCGGTTCCTCCCTCGGAGGCGTCGTCGTGCTCCGAGAGCAGCTCCGAGAGGCGCCGGATGCTGGTCGAGATGGCGCGACGGCGGGCCTCGGTGGGGTGGGCGGTGAAGACCGGGTGGAAGCGGAGGGCCTGGAGACGCGCGAGCGCGGTCTCTTCGCCGACCTCGGTCGCGAGACGCTCGAAGGCGCTCGCGATGGTGTCGGGAACGCCGCTGCGCGACGGTTGATCGCCGCGCTCTCTCAGCACGCGTACGCGCTGGTGCTCTTCGACGAGGTTGACGAGGTGAAAGTAGGCGGTGAACGCCCGCGCCACTTCGTCGGCTCGCTCGATCGAGAAACCGTCGGCGATCGCGGCGGCGCGTTCGAACGCCTCGGGCGTCTCGTCGGTGTAGGCCTGGATCGTCGCCGAGCGCAGGCGCTCGACGTCGTCGTACAGTCCGGGGGAGCCGCTCTCCTGAAGGACGCGGCCGAGGAGCGATCCGAGCAGGCGCACGTCGGCGCGCATCTGCTCGGGGAGCTCCTGGCCCGCTTCGAAGCGGCCCACGAGGTCGATGGCCTCGGTCGGGGTCAGTTCACGCACACGCCCCAGATTATCGGCGTCGAGCGTGCACCGATTCACGTGTAACGGCATGCGTCGGTTTCGCGCGCCGAACTCCGGAGTTTCTCCGGTCGCGGCGCGTCAAGACCGCAGCAATCGAGGCGACGGGGGCGTGGCATTCGGAAATCTCCGGCTTCGACGACGCACCGAGGTGCGGTACGGGGAGGAAGTGCGTCCGGGCGACGGGTCGCGCCTCGACGGCCGGGGGCGTTCGCTCGGCGAGAGGCGGGCGGAGCAGATGACCGCATGGCAGATGCCGGGGGTCGGCCCCGTGCGCGTCCGCCCGGGGGATACTCGTGGCGAGCGGTGCCGTCCGGCCCGCGGAGGGAGGAACCGTGAGCGTCGACGCCCTGCGGGAGGCAGCCGAGACCATGCGCGCGGTGCGCGAACGCTGCGCCTGGACCCAGACGATCGACCACCGCGACCTCGTGCCGTACCTGGTCGAGGAGAGCGCGGAGGTCATCGACGCGGTGGAGTCCGGCACGCGCGCCGACCTGCGCGAGGAACTCGGCGACCTGTTGTGGCAGGTGCTGTTCCACGCGGAGATCGCCGCGGGACACGCGAGCGATCCCTTCGACATCGACGACGTAGCTCGGGGACTCACCGAGAAGATGGTGCGGCGGCATCCGCACGTGTTCGCGGATGCCGTGGCATCCACACCCGAGGAAGTCCTCGTGCACTGGAACGCGGCGAAGGCGGCCGAGAAGAGCACACGCACCAGTGTGCTCGACGGGGTCAGCGACCACATGCCCGCCCTGGCCCTGGCACAGAAGCTGGTGGGGAAGGCGGCGCAGGTGGGGGCGCAGGCGCCGCCGCATCGTCTGGCGGACCCCGTGAGCGAGGCCGAATTGGGCGACGCTCTGTTGACTCTCGTGCAGCTTGCTCGCGCCCGAGGCTGGGACGCCGAACGCGCGCTGCGGGAGCGTCTGCGGACGCTGCGCGCCGAGGTGCGCGCGGCCGAGGGACGCGGCGAGGCCGCGTCGGGGTGAGCGATTCGCGGGCGGTGAGTGGCTGTCGCCTGCGTCTCGGCCACCCCCGGCCGCGCCGTCGCGGAACAGGGCCGCGCGGAGCATCGCCCCGACCCTGGAACAATGGACTCGTGGCATCCGTGAACCCGCCGCGCGGCATGCGCGACTTCCTCCCCGCAGACAAGGCCCGCCGCGAGCGCGTGCTCGCCGTCATCCGCGAGCGTTACCGCGCGCACGGTTTCGACGAGATCGAGACCCCGGTCATGGAGGATTACGACCGCCTTCACGCCGGCCTCGGCGGCGACAACGAGAAGCTCTCGTTCAGCATCCTGAAGCGGGGGATGGATGCCGACGGCATCCGTGCCGCCGCCGATGACCAAGCGGCGCTCGCCGATCTGGGCTTGCGCTACGACCTCACGGTCCCGCTCGCCCGGTTCTACGCAACCCACCGCGCGCAGCTGCCGACGGTGTTCCGGTCGGTTCAGATCGCACCGGTGTGGCGCGCCGAGCGGCCCCAGAAGGGGCGCTACCGCCAGTTCATGCAGTGCGACATCGACATCATCGGCGACGCGTCGGCGCGGGCCGAAGCCGAGCTCATGATCGCGAGCCTCGACGTGCTCGACGCGCTCGGGCTCGTGGGCGGATCGATCCGCGTCAACGATCGTCGCGCTCTCGATGCGATGCTGGACGTGTTCGGCTTCGCGCCGGACCAGCGACCGGGCGTTCTCATCACGATCGACAAGCTCGACAAGGTGGGTCCCTCGGGAGTCGTCGCCGAGCTCCGCGGACGCGGCGTGAACGCGTCCGCCGTGGACGCCTTCGCGGCGTACCTCGACCGTCCCGCGTCGGCCCCGTCGTTCGACGAGGCAGGCATCCGCGCCACGTTGCCCGACGGCATCCCCGACGAGATCGTCGCTCACCTCGTCGACCTCGGCGACACCGTCGCCGCGGCACGCGGTGGAGAGGTGCCCCTCGTCTTCGACCCCTTCCTGGTGCGGGGCATGGGCTACTACACCGGCACGATCTTCGAGCTCGCCCACCCGAGCGTCGACTACTCGCTGGGCGGCGGTGGACGCTACGACGGCATGATCGGCCGCTTCCTCGGCCAGCAGGTGCCGGCTGTCGGCTTCTCGATCGGCTTCGAGCGCATCGTCGACCTGCTGCCCGAGACCGGCAGCGAAGGCGAGCGCTCCGTGGTCCTCGTGCACGACCGCGATGTGCCGTTCGCCCAACTGCTGTCGCTCAAGACGGCCCTGATCGGCGGGGGAGCGCGCGTACGCGTCGAGCAGCGGCCGAAGAACATGAAGGCCCTGCTCGAGCGCTCCACCGCCGACGGCTACGCGTCGTTCGCGACCGTGAACGTCGATACGACGCCCGAGACGCTGGAGATCAAGCCGCTCTCGTGAGAGCGGGAGGTCGACGGATGCCGGGACCCCGACGCCGCTGAGCGCTCCGGGTCTCGCGGGCCGGCGTCAGGCCACCGCGCTGATCAACGCCTCCGTCGGGCTCTCGGCGGCGAGGCGTTCCAGGCGCGCCGCTGTCTCGGCATCCCGCGGAGAGAACCACACGACGCGAGAGCCGAGTCCGTCGTCGATCCACAGGCTCGACATCTCCAGGTGCAGTTCGCCGACGCGGGCATGCAGGAGGTGCTTGTTGGCATTGCGCTCGCCCCCGACGTCGCCCAGACGCCAGAGCTCGGCGAAGCGCGGGGACTCCTCTTCGAGCTCGGCGATGAAGCGCTGCCACGAGGGCTCTTCGTGGTGGCGGCCGTAGGCGGCGCGGAGCCGCGCCGCGATCCGCCGCTGAGCATGGTCGAGGTCGACGTGCGAGCGCTGCCACTCGGAGTCGGTGAAGAGCAGCACGGCGCAATTGCGTCGCTCGGCCGGCATGTCGTCGAGGTCGTCGAAGAGGTACCGATAGGCGCGGTTGTATGCGCGGATGTCGAAACGCGCGGTTTGCACGGCCGCGGGGTAGGGCAGGAGCTTCTCGAGCAGGTCGAGGTGGGTCGCACCGACGCAGTGCCGCGCCTCGCGGTCTGGCACGGGGAGGTCGGCGAGGGCGAACAGGTGGTCGCGCTCGTCGTCGCTCAGGCGGAGCGCGCGGGCAATGGCTGCGACGACCTGGGCGGACGCCGCGATCGGGCGACCCTGTTCGAGCCAGGTGTACCAGGTGAGGCCGACTCCGGCGAGTTGGGCGACCTCTTCGCGGCGAAGGCCCGCGACGCGGCGCCGTGTTCCCTCGGGCAGCCCGACGTCGGCGGGACGCAGGCGCGCTCGCCGACTGCGCAGGAACCCCGCGAATTCGGCGCGGACATCGTCGGATCGAGTCACGGCATCCCTCCCTCTCCGGCGATCATAGGACGGGCGTGTGACCTCCCGCCCGCCGCAGGGGAGTGCTGGCAGTACCAGGATGAGCGCACTCCTGGTACCAGGATGGATCGATCTCCATGCTGGCACCATGACGACTTCCGCACACCCCACCTCGGGGACCGCCCCCGTGCCGATCCGCCCGGAAACGGTCGTCGAGGTACCCACCTGGCGTTATCTCGGCTTCCTGCTCGGCCCCGGCGTGGGGACGTTCGCCTTCAACGCGGTGACGGTGATCCTGCCGACCCTGCGCGAGCGGTTCGGCGCCGGGGATGTCGCCCTCGAACTCGTGATCGCGGGATACGGCATCCCCTTCGCCGTCCTGCTCATCCTGGGCGGGAGGCTCGGTGACCGCTTCGGTCGGCACCGGCTGTTCGTGGTGGGGATGGCTCTGTTCCTCGTCTCCGCGGTCGCGTGCGCTCTCGCGCCCTCCATCGAGACGCTGATCGCCGCCCGGGTGGTGCAGGGTGTCGGCGCAGCGCTGTGCACGCCGCAGGTGCTCGCCACGATCCAGGCGACCTCGCAGGGCGCCGCCCGCACGCGCGCGATCGCCGCGTTCGGGGCGAGCGGAGGGATCGGCGCAGCCGTCGGTCAGGTCGCGGGCGGTGCCCTGGCGGCGCTCTCCTTCGGTCCGGTCGAGGGGTGGCGTGCCGTGTTCGTGGTCGTCGCCCTCATCGCCGTCGCCGCGATCGCCCTCGCCCCCCTGGCGCCGCGCTCTCGCGCGCACGAGGTCGTCGCGATCGACCTGGTCGGCACGGCGGCGCTGGGACTCGGCATCCTCGCCGCCTCCGTCGCCCTGACCTTCGGGCCGGTCTGGAACTGGTCGTGGCCGGTGGCGGTGGTTCTGGTGATCGCGGCCGTGTCCCTCGTGGCGATGTGGAAGCACCAGAACGCGATCGAGCGATCCGGACGGGTGCCGCTGCTGCCGCCGAGCGTGCTGAGGCTGCGTCCCCTGCAGCTGGGCCTCCTCGCCGCGGGTCTCTTCTTCGCGGGGTATTCGGCGCTGCTGTACGTCTTCCCGCGAGCCGTCGAAGCGGGGGGACTGAGCTCGCTCGAGGCCGGGATGGCGTTGCTGCCCTTCGCCGTGGTGTTCGCGGGCGTCTCACTCGCCGTCGCGCGCATCCAGGCTCGGCTCGGTGACTCGACGCTCGTCCTCGGCGTCTCGGTGCAGATCGTCGCGCTCGCGGGGATGGCCGCGACCCTCGTCTTCGCGTGGGGGAACGACATCGGTCTGTGGCTGCAGCCCGCTCTGGTGCTGCTCGGAGCGGGTCAGGCGCTCATCTTCTCGCCGTTGACCCAGCTCGTGGTCCGCGAGGTTCCGGTCGAGGCCGCCGGCCTGTCGGGCGGCATGTTCAGCACCGCCCAGCAGCTCGCCCTGTCGTTCGGTGTCATCGTCATCGGCGGTGTCGTCACCCTCACCGGTGTCGGGGGCCGAACGGAGCTGCTCGCGGGACTCGCCCTCGACATCATGCTCGCCGTGGCGGTGCTCGTTCTCGCCATGGCGCTGCGCGCGCGGGGGCGCCGCGCGTCGCTCTAGCTCGATGGCACCGTTCCGGTCGATGCCAGGAGGCCGCCGTCGTCCGAGCGTCACGGCCCGGCCACCCGGCGTTCACCACGGGCGGGTGTCATCGGAGGATGCGCGCGCGTCGACCGGTGACCCTGACCGCGGCGTCCGTGGTGGCACTCGCCGGAGCGGGGGCGGTGGGGTTGCGCACCCTCATCACCCGACAGGCCGCGATCGCCCGTCGCCGCATCGGCAAGCCCCTCGGCGAGCAGGCGCTCGATGCCGACCGGGTGTGGCGACGGAAGAAGCACCCGGGCGAGCCGGTCGAGCTGCTCGTGCTCGGTGACTCGATCGCCGCGGGGCTCGGCGCTGGCCACCGGCGCGACACGCTCGGGGCGCGGCTCGCCAAGGGCATCGCTCGAGAGGCAGGGCGACCGGTGCGCCTTCGCACCGCCGCGGTGGTCGGATCGGAGACCTCGGCCCTCGCTGCACAGGTGGCCTCGCTCCCCCCGGAGTATCGGCCGGATGCCGCCGTCATCGTCGTGGGCGGCAACGACGTGACGCACCGGATCCCGGCATCCCGTTCGGCGGGGCAGCTCGAACACGTCGTGCGCGACCTGCGCGCCCGCGGCGTGTCCGTCGTGGTCGGCACGTGCCCCGACCTCGGCACCCTGCGCGCGATCCCGCAGCCGCTGCGCGCGCTCGCCGCCCGGTCGTCTCGGCAGCTGGCCGCGGCCCAGGCGACCGCCGTTCACCGTGCGGGCGGCCGGGTGGTCGGGCTCGCGCGCGCCGTGGGGCCGGTGTTCGCGGAGCGCCCCGACGAGATGTTCAGCGTCGACCGCTTCCACCCCAGCGCCCTCGGGTACCGCCGAACGGCGGAGTCGCTGCTACCCGCCGTGCTGGCAGCACTCGAGCAGGCCCGGGCGCCGGAGGACGCCGGCCGCGGCTGACCTGCCCGGGGCGTGCCGAACTCCTGAGTCGCGCACCAGAGGCGGGGGCCCCGCGTGCGCCACCGCCCTCCGAGGCGCCGCGCGCGTCGGAGTCTCCGGAGTTCGGCCCGCCCCGATCCCCGGCAGACGCATAGCTCTCGGATCTACCGTTCTTCCACGCCTCCCATCGAAGTCTTCCTCAGCACCTGGCGCGCCGATCCGATCACGCTCGGCGTGCTCTTCGTCGCATCCTCGGCCTATCTCCTCGGGGTTCGGCGCGTTCGCCGTCGCGGGCAGCGGTGGCCGGTGCTGCGCACAGTCGGTTTCTTCGCTCTCGGATTGCTGCCCTACGCGGTGATCGAGCTCGGGTTCCTCGGCGTCTACTCGTCGGAGCTGCGCTGGGCGTTCTCGACGCGCGTCGCCCTGCTCATCTTCGCGATCCCCGCAGGCATCGCCGCCGGGCGCCCGCTCGATCTCGTCCCGTCGCGCCTCCGGGAGCGCTTCCTCGCCTCGCGCCTGACGCGGGTCTTCGGCAACGCCATGGTCGCCACGGTCGTGATCGCCGCGGTGTTCTGCCTGTTCTTGACGCCGGTCGCCGGCATCCTGCGCGTGAACCCCGTCGTGGAGGCGTCGCTCGGGATCGTCGTGCCCCTCGTCGGGCTCGCGATTGTGCTGCCGATGATGGCTCTCGGCGCCGTCCACACGGGCACGTTCATCGCGATCGAGTTCCTGCTCGCGTTCGTCGAGCTGCTCATCGACTCCGTCCCCGGGCTTCTCCTCCGGCTCAATGACAACGTGCTGGATCTGATTCCGGATGCCGCGCAATCGGTGTCGTGGTGGCCGTCACTGCTGCACGACCAGCACCTCGCGGGCGACATGATCTGGTTCATCGCCGAGTTCGCCGACGTGCCGATCCTCGTCATCCTCATGATCCGGTGGATGCGCAGCGACCGTGTGGAAGCGAAGGGCTTCGACGACCTCTCGGACGAGGAATACGACGAGATGACCCGCGCGCATCTGCGCGGAGAGCGTTGACCGAGTCGTCTCACGCCGTCAGGCTGGGGGAGTGCCCACCCCCGAAGACGTCGACGCCTTCCTGACCGAGACCCTGGTCGGGGCGGACCCCGCGGGAGCGGCCGTTCTCGCGGCCCAGCACGACGCGGGATTGCCGGCGATCGAGGTCGCCCCCGTGAACGCGAAGTTCCTGCATCTGCTCACACGCATCGCCGGTGCACGCCGCGTGCTCGAGATCGGCACGCTGGGCGGATACTCCACGCTCTGGTTCGCGCGGGCCGTGGGGGCGCAGGGGCGGGTCGTGACGATCGAGGCCGAGCCGGCGAACGCCGAGATCGCGCAGCGCAACCTCGAACGAACCGGCGTCGCGGACCGGGTCGAGGTCCGCGTGGGTCGCGGTGCCGACGTGCTGCCGACGCTGCAGGGCCGGGAGCCCTTCGACCTCGTCTTCATCGACGCCGACAAGGAGTCGAACGAGCTGTACCTCGACTGGGCCGCACGTCTCGGGCGGTCGGGAACGGTCGTCGTGCTCGACAACGTCGTGCGCGGGGGCGACGTCGCCGACGCCGACACGGTCGACGCCAGGGTGCGGGGCGCTCGCCGCGGCATCCTCATGCTCGGTTCCGATCCCCGCTTCGACGCCACGGCGCTGCAGACCCTCGATCGCAAAGGGTGGGACGGGATCGCCCTCGCCATCGTGGTGGATCCGGCGGACACCGACTCGGATTGACACAGCGGCTCACGAGTGTCGGAGCCGGTCACTAGACTCGACCACGGACCGATGTCGCTCCGCCCCCTCCCACTCAAGAACCAACGAGGAGTCCTTCGTGGCACTTATCGAGGCTGTCAACGCGCGCGAGATTCTGGATTCGCGCGGTAACCCGACCGTCGAGGTGGAGGTGCTCCTCGACGACGGAATCGTCCAGCGGGCCGCTGTCCCCTCCGGCGCGTCCACCGGAGCGTTCGAGGCCTACGAGCTGCGCGACGGCGACAAGAGCCGCTACAGCGGCAAGGGCGTCCTCAAGGCCGTCGCCGCGGTCGTCGACGAGCTCGGCCCCGCCATCGAGGGCGTCGAGGCCAGCGAGCAGCGCATCATCGACGAGATCCTCATCGAGACCGACGGCACCGAGAACAAGTCGCGCACCGGCGCCAACGCCATCCTGGGCGTCTCGCTGGCCGTCGCCAAGGCCGCCGCCGACAGCGCCGACCTTCCCCTGTTCCGCTACCTGGGCGGTCCCAACGCGCACCTGCTGCCCGTTCCGCTGTTCAACGTCATCAACGGTGGCGAGCACGCCGACAACGGCATCGACTTCCAGGAGTTCTTCCTGGCCCCCATCGGAGCCGAGACGTATGGCGAGTCCCTCCGCTGGGGTACCGAGGTCTACCACGTCCTCAAGGGCGAACTGAAGTCCGCGGGGTACAACACCGGACTCGGCGACGAGGGCGGCTTCGCCCCCGACCTGCCCAGCAACCGCGAGGGCCTCGACTTCCTGATCCGCGCGATCGAGAAGGCCGGCTTCACCCCGGGCAAGGACATCGCCGTCGGCCTCGACGTCGCCGCAACCGAGTTCTACAAGGACGGCGTCTACACCGTCGAGGGCAAGGAGTGGAGCGTCGACACCCTCGTCGACTACTTCGCCGATCTCGTCGCGAACTTCCCGATCGTCACCATCGAAGACGCCCTCGCCGAGGACGACTGGGACGGCTGGAAGAAGCTGACGGATGCCATCGGCTCCAAGGTGCAGCTCGTCGGCGACGACCTGTTCGTCACCAACCCGAAGCGCCTGCAGCAGGGCATCGACCTCGGCGTCGCCAACTCGCTGCTGGTCAAGGTGAACCAGATCGGCACGCTGTCCGAGACGCTCGATGCCATCTCGCTGGCGACCCGCTCGGGCTACACCTCGATGCTGTCGCACCGCTCGGGCGAGACCGAAGACACCACGATCGCCGACCTCGCCGTCGCCGTCAACGCCGGCCAGATCAAGACCGGCGCCCCCGCGCGCAGCGAGCGCGTCGCCAAGTACAACCAGCTGCTCCGCATCGAGGAAGACCTCGGCGACGCCGCGGTCTTCGCGGGCCGCTCGGCGTTCCCCCGTTTCAAGGGCTGATCGTCTGACACACGAAGAGGGGGAGCCGGCCGGCTCCCCCTCTTCCGTCGTTCCGCTCCCTTTTGGCTGAGCGGACGCCGAGCCCCCGGCGCGTCCCCGGGAGCCCTTATCGCCGCGACGTAGAATCGCCTGCGGTTCGAGATCCGATCCGGGTGACGAGGGAAGGGATGCCGTGCAGCGACCGACACTGCCTCCTCGACGCCCCGTGGCATCCGAGGCCCCGAAGGCGGCGAAGAAGACCCCGAAGAGCGCGCCGAAGACGACGACCCGACCGGTGCGCTCCTCGGCCCGGCCGACCGTCGATGAACGCCGCGTCGACGTGCGCGAGTGGCTCGGACGCGTCCGCATCTCGGGTTTCGTCGTGATCATGCTCGGGCTCGTGGTGCTCGGCACCTTCGTGCTCGTGCCGACCGTGGGCACCTACATGGACCAGCGTCAGCAGATCCAGGCGCTCCGCAGCGCCGTGCAGCTGAGCCAGTCCGAGGTCGCCGATCTGCAGACGCAGCGCGACCGGTGGTCCGACCCCGCGTACATCCGGACGCAGGCACGCGAGCGCCTCGGCTACACCTTTCCCGGCGAGGTCGTCTACCTGATCGACAACGACCTTCCGGCTTCAGCAACCCCTCAGGAGCAGGACGACGTCAGCGGCGACGTGGGCCAGACCCGCACCGACTGGATGGCGCAGCTCGTGCGCTCGCTCACATCGTCGGCGGCGACACCCGTTGCGGTTCCCGATGTCACGGTCGGCGTTCCCGACCCGACGCCCGCGCCGGACGCACCGGCGGGCTGACGCGGGCTCGGCGGGCTGTCGGAGACGCCGGGTACCCTGGAGGCGATGACTACCGCAACGCTCCCTCCCGCCTCCGACGCCGACGTGGCCGTGCTTCGATCCCAGCTCGGCCGTGTTCCGCGCGGAGTCGTGGGAATCGCTGCGCGCTGCGTGTGCGGCAATCCGACGGTGGTGGCGACCTCGCCGCGGCTCGACGACGGCAGTCCGTTCCCCACCTTCTACTACCTCACCCACCCCGCCGCGACTGCCGCGATGTCGGTGCTCGAGGCGGGCCACGTCATGAAGGAGTTCTCGGACGAGCTCGCCGAGGACGAAGAGCTGCAGCAGCAGTACCTCGCGGCGCACGAGGCGTACCTTCGCGACCGCGCCGCCTACGGCGAGCCCGAGGAGATCGCGGGCATCTCGGCCGGGGGCATGCCCACGCGCGTGAAGTGCCTGCACGCTCTCGCGGGTCACGCGCTGGCGGCGGGCCCCGGCGTCAACCCGATCGGCGACCGCGCCCTCGCGCGCGGCACCTGGTCGCCCGAGCGGTGCCAGTGCGAAAGCCCCGGGACCGGCGGATGAAGCGCGTCGCCGCCGCCGTGGCATCCGTCATCGTGATGACGCTGCTGTCTGGCGCGACGGCGATGCCCGCGATGGCCACGACGGTTCCCGCATCGGCCTCGCCCCAGGCACCGACGAACCCCGTGCCGGAGGATCCCACGGACTCGGTCCGTGCCGGCGAGTACTGGATCGACCAGTACGGCGTGCGCGAGGCATGGAAGACCACCCGCGGCGCCGGCCAGAAGATCGCGGTCATCGACACCGGTATCGGACGCGGTCCCGCCGAGTTCAACGGGGCGGTCGTCGGCGGAACCGACGTGTCGGGCGTGGGGGCCTCCGATGGACGCACCCCGGTGGGGGCGGTCGACGCCAACCACGGCAGCTGGGTGGGCTCGCTCGCCGCAGCCCGCGGCACTGGCAACGGCCGCGGCATGATCGGCGTCGCGCCCGAGGCCGAACTGTTGTCGATCTCGGTCGGCTTCGGAGCCTCGAGCGCGAAACCCTTCACGGACCAGATCGCGGATGCCATCCGCTGGGCGGTCGACAACGGTGCGACCGTCATCAACATGTCGTTGACGACGAACACTCTCGACTGGGACACCAGCTGGGACACGGCGTTCGAGTACGCCTTCGACCACGACGTGGTGATCGTGGTGGCCGCCGGCAACCGGGGGAGCGGCACCGACCGCGTGGGGGCCCCGGCTACCATCCCCGGCGTGCTGGCCGTCGGCGGCGTCGATCCGACCGGCGCGGCGAGCAATGACGCGTCGACCCAGGGCATCACGATCGGTCTCTCCGCCCCGAGCGAGCGGCTCATCGGCGTCTCGGCGGACGGTTCGCTGGTGCAGTGGAACGGTACGAGCGGCGCGGCTCCCATCGTCGCCGGTATCGCGGCCCTCGTTCGCGCCGCGCATCCCGGAATGGATGCCAACAACGTCCTGAACCGCCTGATCCAAACGGCGAAGCCGGCTGCCGGCGCGTCGGCTCGTCCCGACAAGCTGTACGGCTACGGCCTGGTGGATGCCGCGGCCGCGGTGTCGGCGCGGGTCGAGACCGTATCGGAGAACCCGCTCGGGAGCTTGAAGGAATGGATCCGTCTGTATCGACGTGCGGATTCGCAGCCCTCGCCCGAGCCGACCTCGACGCCGGTGGTCATCCCGCCGCTCCCGCCCGTCGAGGCGGCGCCCGCTGCGGGCTCGCCCCTGCTGCCGTCTCGCGATAGCGTGCTCTACGGGTCGCTGCCGCTCGGTGCTGCCACACTGGCCGCTATAATGATTGCGCTCGGTGTCACTGCTGCTGCCCGGCGAATCCGACAGGCGCGCGCCTCCCGCGAGCCGAGCCGCACCACAAACGAGGAGTCCCTCACATCGTGACCACAAACGTGCCCAGAATCCTCATCGTCGGTGGGGGCTATGCAGGTTTCTACACCGCCTGGAAGCTCGAGAAGCTGCTCGGCCGAGGCGAGGCCGAAGTCACGCTCGTCGACCCGCTGCCGTACATGACGTACCAGCCCTTCCTCCCCGAGGTCGCTGCGGGCGAGATCGAGCCGCGCCACGTCGTGGTCGGCCTCCGCCGCCACCTCAAGCGCACCACGGTCATCGCGGGCAAGGTCACGGGCATCTCGCACGCGACCAAGACCGCGTCGATCACGCCGATCGCCGGTGACGACACCTTCGAGCAGAGCTACGACCACATCGTCGTGACCGCCGGTGCCGTGTCGCGCACCTTCCCGATCCCCGGCATCGCCGACAACGCGATCGGGCTCAAGACCATCGAAGAGGCCGTTGCGATCCGTGACCGCCTCACGTCGAACTTCGACAAGGCGTCGGTCCTTCCCGCCGGTCCCGAGCGCGACCGTCTGCTGACCGTCGTCGTCGTCGGTGGCGGCTTCGCCGGTATCGAGGTCTTCGCCGAGCTTCGCGCCTACGCGTCTTCGCTGCTCAAGCAGTACCCGACGCTGGCATTCGATGACACGCACTTCCACCTCATCGAAGCCATGGGCCGCATTATGCCCGAGGTCTCGCAGAAGACGAGCGAGTGGGTTCTGGCCGACCTCGCGAAGAAGGGTGCCTTCGTGCACCTCGACACGCAGGTGAAGGGTGCCGTCGATGGCGTCGTCGAGCTGTCGACGGGGGAGAACCTGCCGACCGACCTGATCATCTGGACCGCCGGCGTCATGGCCAACCCCACGGTCGTCCGCGGCAGCGACCTGCCCGTCGAGGAGCGCGGTCGCATCCGCACCCGCCCCGACCTGCGTGTCGGTACCGATGAAGAGATCGTCGAGGGAGCCTGGGCCGCCGGTGACGTATCGGCCGTGCCCGATCTGTCGGGTGGCGGCGTGGGCGGCTTCTGCGTTCCGAACGCCCAGCACGCGGTCCGCCAGGGCAAGCTCATGGCGAAGAACCTCGTGGCCGTGCTCCGCGGCGAGGAGCCCAAGGAGTACAACCACAAGAACCTCGGCGCCGTCGCCGGCCTGGGTCTGTACAACGGCGCGTTCCAGTCGGGCAACATCGCCCTGACCGGTCTGATCGCCTGGTTCGCACACCGCGGCTACCACGGTCTCGCCATGCCCACGTGGGAGCGCAAGTTCCGCGTGATCGGCGACTGGATGCAGAACTTCGTCCACGGCCGCGAGGTCGTGTCGCTCGAGGCCGTGCAGAAGCCTCGCGCCGCGTTCGAGGAGTTCGCCGCTCGCCCGCGTCCGGCCGCTCCCGCCGCCGAGACGCCCGCAGCTCCGGTCGAGAAGAAGGCCGAGCCCGTCGCGGCCAAGTAAGACTGTCCGTTCCGAGACCCTCGCGCCCTTCCGGGTGCGGGGGTCTCGGCGTTCCCGGGGCGTCAGGTGCCGTCGTGCGGAGCCCGGGACCGCGAGGCCGGGCGTTGGCATCCGCGGTCGACGTGTCTTCGCTGTTCTCCGCGGGACGGTCGGCGGGCGACACCGCGATACGGTGGAGGGCACGGGCCCCCGTAGCCCAATGGCAGAGGCAGGCGACTTAAAATCGCTTCAGTGTGGGTTCGAGTCCCACCGGGGGTACCCATCTCCTCTTGCGTGCGCATCGCCTGGGAGTACCTGCCTCCACCCGTAACGCGGCGCGACCCGCCGTTACAATGGAGGGCAATCTTCCGAACGGAGTGTGGGGACTTATGTGGGAGTGGCTCGTACCGGTCATCGTGATCGTCGGCATTCTGGTCATCGCTGGCATCTACCTGTGGGCCACCTACAACAGCCTCGTCGCGCTCAATGTGCGCGTCGACGAGGCGTGGAGCGACATCACGGTTCAGCTCAAACGCCGCGCCGACCTGCTGCCGAACTTGATCGAGACGGTGAAGGGCTACGCGGCGCACGAGAAGGCCGTGTTCGAGAACGTCACGCGCGCTCGGGCCGAGACGCTGTCGGCGCAGAGCCCCGCCGAAGCCGGGGTCGCTGAAGGACACATGCAGCAGGCGCTGAAGTCGCTGTTCGCAGTCGCCGAGGCGTACCCGCAGCTCCAGGCGAGCCAGAACTTCCTGCAGCTCCAGCACTCGATCGTCGACACCGAGGACAAGATCCAGGCATCGCGCCGGTTCTACAACGGCGGCGTACGCGAGTTGAACACCAAGATCAAGGTGTTCCCGAACAACCTCTTCGCCCGTCAGCTCGGCTTCCACGAGCGGGAGTTCTTCGAGGTCATCGACGGCGCAGCGATCGCCGAACCGCCACGCGTGCAGTTCTGAGTCGACGCGCCCCCTCCGCTTCGGCAGAGGGGGCGCGTTTCAGTTGACGCGACCGTCGGGGTGTTCGTGCCGCTCGGCGCGCAGGGACCCGGCCAGATCTTCCGCCGCGTCGCCCCACCGCGAGACCGTGACGCGGTCGAGGCCCTGCCAGCGCGCCGCCGTGAGCAGCTCCGCGGCGAGGCGCTCGGCGGCGTTCGACGGCGCCCCGCGCTCCCACCACGCGGACTGAACGCGCAGAGCGCGTGACGCGCGGTCGGCCTTGAGATCGATGCGTCCCACGACGTCGTCTCCCACGAGGACGGGCAGCGAGTAGTAGCCGAAGCGGCGTTGCGGCGCGGGGGTGTAGATCTCGATGCGGTAGTCGAAGTCGAACAGCCGCTCGGCGCGGTCGCGGAACCACACCACGGGGTCGAACGGGGTGAGGATGGCTGCGGCATCGACCTTGCGCGGCCGGGCGGCGTCGCGGTGCAGCCATGCCTTGGCCGGTCGACCGGCGACCTGCCAGCCCTCGACAGAGACGGGGATGAGCTCGCCGGCGTCGACCAGATCGCGGATGCCGGCCATCACCGCCGGTCGATCGCGGATGCGCCAGTAGTCGGCGAGGTCGGCCGCCGTGGCGACGCCGTACGCGATGGCGGCGCGACGCACGAGCTCTCTGATCGCCTCGGCGCGGGGAACGGAGGTCTCGAGCGCCGCCGGTGGAAGGACATCGGAGACGAGGGCGTAGCGCCGCTCGAAGCCGCGCCGGCCGGCGATGGCGACATCGCCGAACAACCAGAGGCGCTCCAGGCCGTTCTTGACGTCGTCCCACCCCCACCAGGAGCCGCGAGAACCGCTGCGGGCGTCGTGTTCGATCTCGGCGGGACGGAGTGGACCGCGGTCGGCCAGCTCGTCGCGCAACCACCGCAGAAGAGGCTGGTTCGCCTCGGCCCACGCGTCGCGCTCGTACTTGGCCCGGAGCTCGTCGCGACGGAACTGCAGCAGGGGCCAGTCGTCGACCGAGACGAGGGATGCCACGTGCGCCCAGGATTCGACCCATTTCGGCCTGCGCGAGAAGGCGAGCTTGTCGAGCAGTGCGGGGTCGTAGCCGCCCAGTCGCGCGAACAGGGGCATGTAGTGCGAGCGGGAGAAGACGTTGACGGAGTCGATCTGCAGGATGCGCATGCGCTGCAGCGCACCGGTGATCTGACGCGTTCCCACCGCGTCGGGGCGCGGCCGGGCGAAGCCCTGAGCTGCCAGGGCGATGCGGCGAGCGTCGGCGCGGCGGAGCGTCGTGGTCATGCGTTTCACCGTACCCACACCCTCCGACATCGCCGCCAGAGCGCGGCCAGCGCGGCGGTAGGCTGGCGGGATGAGCGGAACCGGTCCCGACGAGCGAGGGTCCTTCCTCGACGCCCTCAAGCGGCGCACCGTGTCGAGCGACCTGCAGCCGCCCGTCCCACCGGGTCTGCGGCAGGCGACGGCGTACGCGTGGCGGTTGCTGGTGATCGCCGCGGCGCTCGCGGTGGTGATCTTCGTCGTCATCCAGCTGAAGCTCCTGGTGATCCCGCTACTGGTCGCCGTGCTGATCTCGGCACTGGTGTGGCCCGGGTTCTCTTTCCTGCTGCGGCACCGCTGGCCGAAGTGGCTCGCCATCATCGTCACGGTGCTGGGCACGCTCGCGATCATCGCGGGTCTGGTGTGGGTCGCCGTGTGGCAGATCTCGCGGCAGTTCGGGTCGGTGCGCAAGCAGACCGAGGCATCCGTCCAGCAATTCCGCGAGTACTTGATCAGCGGCCCCCTGCACCTGAGCGCTCAGCAGATCGACGACGGGCTCACGCGGGCGGGGACCTTCCTGCAGCAGCAGGGCGAGGTCATCTGGACCGGGGCCCTCACGATCGGCTCCACCATCGGGCACGTCGCGACCGGCGTGCTGTTGACGCTCTTCATCCTGCTGTGCCTGCTCGCCGACGGGGGCGGTATCTGGCGGTGGACGACGCGCCTCTTCCCGCGCGCCGCTCGACCAGCGGTCGACGGTGCAGGTCGCGCCGGCTGGCGGACCATCAAGAGCTACGCCCGCACCCAACTGCTCGTCGCGACGATCGACGCGATCGGCATCGGTCTCGGCGCCTTCCTGCTCGGCGTGCCCCTGTCGATCCCGATCGGTGTGCTCGTCTTCCTCGGCGCGTTCATCCCGTTCGTCGGCGCGGTCGCGACCGGGGCGCTCGCGGTCTTCATCGCCCTCGTCTACAACGGCCCGCTCATCGCCCTGTTCATGCTCATCGTCGTCCTCGGGGTACAGCAGTTCGAGAGCCATGTGCTCCACCCGATCCTGATGGGCTCGGCCGTCAAGGTGCACCCTCTCGCGGTGGTGCTCGTCGTCGCAGGAGGCGCGATGATCGGCGGCATCGCCGGCGCCCTGTTCGCGGTGCCCCTCGCCGCATTCGTCAACGTCGTCGCCGTCTACCTCAGCACGAAAGCGTGGAAGCGCGACGGTGAGACCCTGGCATCCCCGGATCTGATCTGGCGGACCGTCCCGCGCGAGCGCGGAAGGAGATCATGAACGACACTCCCACCCTGGCCGAGTTCGAGGATGCCGCGCAGAACCTGCGCGGCATCATCACGCGAACGCCCCTCGACGAGTCGCTGCACCTGACCGAGCTCCTCGGTGTGCCGGTCAACCTCAAGCTCGAGAACCTGCAGCGCACCGGATCGTTCAAGATCCGCGGAGCGACCTACCGCCTGTCCCGCCTCACCGAGGAGGAGCGGGCGCGCGGGGTCGTCGCAGCGTCCGCGGGTAATCACGCGCAGGGCGTGGCGCTCGCCGCGCAGCAGCTCGGTATCGCAGCCACGATCTTCATGCCCCTGGGTGTTCCGGTCCCCAAGCTCCTCGCCACGCGCGGATACGGTGCCGAGGTGATCCTCGAGGGCGCGACCGTCGAGACGCCGCTGCGCCTCGCCGCCGAGTTCGCCGAGCGGACGGGTGCCGTGCTCATCCATCCCTTCGACCACCGCGACATCGTCGTGGGGCAGGGAACCCTGGGCCTCGAGCTCGTCGAGGACATGCCCGATCTCGAGACGGTCATCGTCGGTATCGGCGGGGGAGGGCTCGCCGCGGGAGTCGCCGCCGCCGTGAAGGCGCGTGCCGCAGCCGAGGGGCGAGCGGTGCGCATCATCGGCGTGCAGGCGCACAACTCCGCCGCCTACCCCTCGTCGCTCGCCGCGGGGTATCCGATGCAGGTCGAGACCACCCCGACGATCGCCGACGGCATCGCGGTCGCCCGCCCCGGCGACCTGCCGTTCGAACTCATCCGCCAGTACGTCGACGAGGTCGTGACCGTCACCGAGGACGACATCGCCCGCGCGCTGCTCGTGCTCCTCGAGCGCGCCAAGCAGGTCGTCGAGCCCGCCGGAGCCGTGGGCGTGGCGGCGATCCTCGCCGGCAAGGTGAAGGCCAGCGGCCCCACGGTGACGATCCTCTCGGGCGGCAACATCGACCCCCTCCTGTTGCAGCGGGTCGTGGCGCACGGGCTCTCCGCATCCGGTCGCTACATGTCGCTGCGGATCCCGCTGCCCGACCGCCCGGGCCAGCTCGCCCGGGTATCGGAACTGCTCGCAGGCGTCGGCGCGAACGTCATCGAGGTGCTGCACACCCGCCACGGACAGGGCCTGCAGATCAGCGAGGTGATTCTCCAGCTCAGCGTCGAGACACGCGGTGAGGAGCATCGGGCGCTGGTGATCGCGACGCTCGAGAACGCCGGGTTCATCGCGACCGTCGTTCCGAACTGACGCGTCAGGGCCTCGAACGAAGGCTGGTCGAGGCGCGTCCAGCGTGGTCGCACGGCCCCGGCCCCGGCGGTCCGGAAACATCGCGAGCCGCCCACCCCGGCAGCGGGGGAGCGGCTCGCGAACGAAGGCGGGTTACTGACCCGAGTAAGTCTCGACCTTGACGACCTCGACCTGGATCTCTTTCCCGTTGGGCGCGGTGTACGAGCCCTTGTCGCCCTCTTTGAGGCCCATGACTGCCGTGCCGAGAGGCGAGGCCTCGCTGTAGACGTCGAGCTCGGAGTTGGCCGCGATCTCGCGGTTGCCGAGCAGGAACTTCTCTTCGCCGCCGGCGACGATCGCCGTGACGACGGTGCCCGACTCGACCACGCCGTGGCTCTCGGGGGCCTCGCCGACCTTGGCGTCTTTCAAGAGCGCCTGGAGGGTGCGGATGCGCGCCTCCTGCTTGCCCTGCTCGTCTTTCGCGGCGTGGTAACCGCCGTTCTCCTTGAGGTCGCCCTCTTCGCGCGCGGCCTCGATGCGCTTCGCGATCTCTTCGCGACCCGTGGTCGAGAGGTGCTCCAGCTCGCTGTGGAGGCGGTCGTAGGCGTCTTGCGTGAGGAACGTCACCTGAGCGTCGTTGGACACGGGTACTCCTTCGTCGAGGCGCTGACGGCGGTGTCTGCAGCCGTCGGCGGGGGATATGTCGAACGCCCCGGCATCGAGCCGGGGCGCGTCGTGATCCCGCGAGTTTACGGCACCCAACAGGCGTTGACAAAACCTGTGGTCGCCAGCGACAGGGTCGGAATTGTTTCCGTGAAGGCGCGAGATGCGTCGTCGGATGCCGGGTACTGCACCACCCTCCAGCCCACGGTGCCGTGGTCCTCGTCGCGGGCCTCGAGGGCGCACGCGACCGGTTCTCCCACGGGGGCGGTGATCTGGAAGCTGCTCGAGACGGTCTTGTCGTCGATGACGGTGAAGCCGGTGTCGGTGGCGGTCACCGAGGCGGCGCTGTTCGTGAACGTCGTATAGCCGAGGTACCCGATGGCGCCGAGGGCGAGCACCGCGACGATCGCCCAGCCGACGATGCGTCGCCGGGGCGAACGCGTACGCCCGTACCGGTCGTCGAGCAGGGCTTGCGTCGTCATGGTCTCCCCGGGCTTTAGGCTGGAGTACCAGGCTACGCGCTTCCGTCCGGACCGAAGGACTCCATGCACTCCGTGATCGTCGCTCTCGCGACCACACCCTCCCCGGTCGTCACGCCCGACGAATCGATCGTCACCCCCGGGCCGCTCGGCTTCGCCGCGATCGCTTTCATCGGCATCGCGGTATTCCTCCTGGTATGGGACATGCTGCGTCGCATCCGCCGCGGTCGTTACCGCGAAGAGGTCAACGCCGAACTGGATGCCGAAGAACAGGCGCGCGCGGCTCAGGACGCCACCACGACCGACGACCAGGACATCGACCCGGCCGCTCCCCGCAACTGACTACCGGCCGTGAGGGGGCGGCATCCGGTATCGGTCGCCCGACGCCGACTCGTCGTGCCGAGGGCCTGAGCAGCCGCGTCGAGTCGTTCAGCCTCCGTGGTACGCCGGAGCGAGAGCGATGAGCAGGCACGCCGTCCAGTGGCAGAGAAACGCCAGCACGGTGCACACGTGGAAGATCTCGTGGAAGCCGAAGTGCCCGGGCCAGGGGTTGGGCTTCTTGAGCGCGTAGACGATCGCACCCCCGGTGTAGAGCAGGCCGCCCACGACGACCAGCACCATCATCGCGACGTTCGCCGCGAGCAGGTCGCCCAGATACATCACGGCCGCCCACCCGAGCGCGAGATAGAGCGCGACGTAGAGCCAGCGCGGCGCGTTGATCCAGAAGACGCGGAACAGGATGCCGAGGATCGCCCCGCCCCACACGATCGACAGCAGCAGCACGGTCTTCTGTGTCGGGAGAGCCAGCACGGCGAGGGGCGTGTAGGTCCCCGCGATCAGCAGCAGGATGTTCGCGTGGTCGATGCGCTTGAGCACCGCGAGGGTCCGGGGCTTCCAATGGAAGCGGTGGTACAGCGCCGAGTTGCCGAACAGCAGCATCGACGTGGCCATGAACACGGCTGCGGCCCACTTGCCCGCGGTCCCGTGCGCCAGGGCGATCAGCACGATGCCGGCGGCGATCGCGACGGGGAAGGTCGCGGCGTGGATCCAGCCGCGCCAGGTGGGCTTGAGATCGGCCTGCGCGCCCACGGCGCCCGCTTCCAGAAGGGGGAGCTGGGGCATGTCGGGGCCATCTGCGGGGGGCGAGCTCGTCACGACTCCGACCCTACGTCTGCGAGCATGCTTCGCGCGGAACATGGGGAATCCGCTCACCGTTCCCCCAGGGAGGATGACCCGTTTCCGAGGTCGAGGCAGCCTCGACGCGGTAGCGTAGGCGCGTGGCGCGCATGCGGAAGAACGAGGGGCGGGGACCGCTCTACCGTCTCTACATCTCGCGCCTTCGCCGTCGCATGCCGGCCACCGTGCCGCACCACGTCGCCATGATGATCGACGGCAACCGCCGGTGGGCGCGTCAGCTGGGCTTCGACAGCGCGGCGCACGGTCATCGGGCCGGCGCCGCGAAGATGCACGAATTCCTCCGCTGGTGCGACGACCTGGGTATCGAGGTCGTGTCGCTGTACCTGCTGTCGAACGACAATCTGGTCAAGCGCGACAGTCAGGAGCTGCAGGATCTGCTCGAGATCATCGCCGAACTCGCCGCCGAACTGTCTCACGAGCCGAATTGGCGGGTCAAGCACGTGGGCCGGGCCGAGGGGCTGCCCACCGAGCTTGCCGAGGTGCTGCACGAGGCCACGGAGCGCACGCGCGGCCACGACGGACTGCACGTGAATCTCGCCGTCGGCTATGGCGGGCGTAGCGAGATCGTGGATGCCGTGCGCTCGATCATCGCGAAGCACGACCAGTCGGGCGGGTCTCTCGAGGAACTCGCCGCGAGCCTCACGCCCGAGCAGATCGGAGAGCACCTGTACACGGGGGGACAGGCCGATCCCGACCTCGTGATCCGCACCTCCGGTGAGCAGCGCCTCAGCGACTTCCTGCTCTGGCAGTCGGCGCACTCGGAGTTCTACTTCGTCGAGGCGCTCGGCCCCGACCTGCGCGAGGTGGACTTCCTCCGCGCGATCCGCGACTTCGCGGCGCGCGATCGCCGCTTCGGACAGTAAACGATCTCGACGACGGGATCGGCGTGAACATGCTGTTTACGAACTCGTCACTTTCGCGGCGTGTTAACGACCCCGGGTGGTGTCGACGGGCCGTACGGTGATCTCATCGGACACGGAGTCCGGTCGAGTCGACCTTCGGATCGCGACTCGTGACCCACAGGTCGACTCGTGAAAACCGGGTGAACACCCGGGTCGGGAGTGGGTTGTGACTGCACGAGCACCGTACGACCAGCATCACGTCGTCGAGAGCACCGAGTCCGAAGCGGGAGTCGATCAGGCCCTGCGCACGTACGTCCTGGACACCTCCGTCCTGCTGAGCGATCCGCGGGCGTTCTTCCGCTTCGCGGAGAACTCGGTGGTGATCCCCGTCGTGGTGATCACCGAGCTCGAGGGAAAACGTCACGACCCCGAGATCGGGTATTTCGCCCGCCAGGCGCTCCGTCACCTCGACGAACTCCGAATCGAGCACGGCCGCCTGGACTTCCCCGTCCCGGTCGGCACCGGTGGCACCCTTCGCGTCGAGCTGAACAACACCGACCAGCAGGTACTGCCCTCGGGCATGCGCACGGGTGGCAACGACAGCCGCATCCTGGCCGTCGCGATGAACCTCGCCCAGGACGGCGCCGAGGTCACCGTGGTGTCGAAGGACCTCCCGATGCGGGTGAAGGCGGCATCCCTCGGACTGAGTACCGAGGAGTATCTCGCCGAGCAGGCCATGGATTCCGGTTGGACCGGAATCGCGTCGATCGATCTATCGGGCGACGAGATCTCCGATCTCTACGAGACCGAGGTCGGCGTCAGCGAGGTGGTGAAGGGCCTGCCGATCAACACCGGACTCGTCATCCACTCCGAGCGCGGCTCGGCGCTCGGCCGTGTCACCGGCAAGGGGGAGTACCGCCTTGTGCGCGGCGATCGCGACGCCTTCGGACTGCACGGCCGGTCCGCCGAGCAGCGCATCGCCCTCGACCTGCTTCTCGACCCCGAGGTGGGCATCGTCTCGCTCGGGGGTCGTGCCGGTACCGGCAAGTCGGCGCTGGCGCTGTGCGCCGCCCTCGAGGCCGTGCTGGAGCGTCAGCAGCAGAAGAAGATCATCGTCTTCCGACCGCTGTTCGCCGTGGGCGGGCAGGAGCTGGGTTACCTTCCCGGCGATCAGGCCGAGAAGATGGGTCCCTGGGGCCAGGCGGTCTTCGACACCCTCGGCTCGGTCGTGTCGGGCAACGTCCTCGAAGAGGTGCTCGCGCGGGGTCTGCTCGAGGTTCTCCCGCTCACGCATATCCGCGGTCGTTCGTTGCATGATGCTTTCGTCATCGTCGACGAGGCGCAGTCTCTCGAGCGGAACGTCCTGCTCACCGTGCTCAGCCGCATCGGCCAGAACTCGCGCGTGGTGCTCACGCATGACGTCGGGCAGCGCGACAACCTGCGCGTCGGTCGCCACGACGGTGTCGCCTCGGTGATCGAGACGCTGAAGGGCCACGGCCTCTTCGGCCACGTGACGCTCACGCGGTCCGAGCGTTCGGCCATCGCCGCCCTCGTGACGGAGCTGCTGGAGGCGGGCGAGCTGTCGTAACGGTCACGGAAGAGGGGCCGGGATGCCGTGGCATCCCGGCCCCTCTTCCGTGATGTGGGAGTGACACGGGCATGCCCGGGTCGGAGCGGTTTGCGTTCGCGCTCAGAACGGCGGGGTACGCATCGTTCTACCAAGCGCATCCGGGTGCGGCGGCGCAGGCGCCTTGATGAGAGGGTTCTCATTTTGGGCTCTCCGCCTTCTCACGATGGCCCGTCAGAGTAGAGCCATCGACGAGGGAGACCTCGTCACCCGCCTCGGCGGTTCCCCCAGGAAAAACACGAGAACGTCACCTGCAGGTCACCGCTCTTCGGGTGAGTCGGAAGACCACAGTGAGCGTCTCCCCAAAACCCCCGGTTCCCCCGCCGGGGGTTTTCGGGTTTTATGCGTCATTCCCAGCGATAACCCGCGCCGCGCACGGTGACGATATGGGATTGGCCGATCTTGGCCCTCAGATATCGCACGTACACGTCGACGACGTTCGACGAGGGGTCGAAGTCCATTCCCCACACGCGGCTCAAGAGCTGCTCACGGCTGAGCACCTGACCGGCATGGCGGATGAACTCCTCGGCCAAGGAGAACTCTCTCGCGCTGAGATCGATCTCCCGGCTGCCGACGGTGGCCCGCCGGGCGAGCACGTCGAGCGAGACGTCACCGTGTGCCACGGTCATCGGGCCGACGGTGACGGGTTCTCGCATGCGCGAACGCACCCGGGCGAGGAGCTCGTCGAACTTGAACGGCTTGGCGACGTAGTCGTTTGCGCCGGCGTCGAGCCCGTCGACCGTGTCGCGCGTGCTCGTGCGGGCGGTGAGCATGATGACGGGGATCTGCGAGCCCTGCCCGCGGAGGCTCCGCAGCACCTCGAAGCCGTCCATCGTCGGTAGGCCGACGTCGAGCAGGACGAGGTCGATGTCGCCTGACAGGGCGGTGTCGAGAGCCTCGGCGCCGTCGGAGATGATGAGGGTCTGATACCCGGCGGCCTCCAGCCCCTTCGAGACGAACGCCGAGATGCGTTCCTCGTCTTCTGCGATGAGGATGCGTGTCATCCGGTGGCCTCTCTCTGCATGACGACGTCACCGGCGCGCACGGGCGTCGGAAGCTCAGCGGGGGACTGCGCCCCGGTCACGGGGATGTGCAGGGCGACCGTCGCGCCGCCGCCGGGGGTGTCGCCGACGGTGCAGTGCCCGTCGTGTGCCTTGGCGATGGCATCCACGATGGACAACCCCAGCCCCGACCCGTCTACCCCGCGCCCCGTCGACAGGCGGTCGAAGCGGCGGAACACGCGGTGGCGGGCGGCGGGGGGAATGCCGGGGCCGTGATCGCGCACCCACAGGTGCGCCGTGACGTCGTCGGCGGTGCTGCCGATCTCGATCGGAGTGCCCTCGGGGGTGTACTTCGCCGCGTTGTCGGCGAGCTGCAGCCAGGCCTGCACGAGGCGATCTGCGTCGCCGTGGATGCGCACGCGCGCGCGCTGCTCGACGGTCCACGTGTGCCCCGGGATCGCGCCCGCGAGTTCCGCGACGCGGTCGGTGAGGGCTCCCACATCGATGACCGCGGCCTCGAGCGCTCCGCTCTCGACATCGGCCAGGGTGTCGATGTCGTCGACGAGCCGGGCGAGGCGGTCGAGCTCGGCGATGCCGAGGTCACGCGTCTCGGTCACGTCGTGGGGGTCGGCCGGGTCCATCATCTCGAGGTGGCCCCGGACGATCGTGATGGGGGTCTTCAGCTCGTGCCGCACGTCGTCGAGCAATTGCCGCTGCGCGTCCACGGACATCGCCAGTCGATCGAGCATCGAGTTGACCGAGGTCGTCAGGTCGGAGATCTCATCGTTGCCGTGTGCGCGCAAGCGCATGCCGAGGTCGTCGATGGTGATGGCGTCGGTGGTGTCGCGCAGGCGCCGGAGGGGCGAGAACAGGCGCCCCGTGACGAACCAGCCGGCGACGGCGACCAGCAGCAGCACCACGAGCCCCGAGACCCCGTAGGTGAGCGTCGAGAGCGTCACCAGTTCCATGCGCTGGTCGATGGAGATGACCTGGACGGCGACTCCGTCTCGCGTCTGCACCGCGGCATACAGCACGGGTCCGTGGGTGCTGTCGACGCGGCCCCGGTCGTTGCCGAGACTGATCTCATCGGCGAGGGATGCCACGAGTGCGGCGTCGTCGCCGATCGACAGCCCCGGTGGGGACGGCGTACTCGCGAGTACTCGACCCCCGTCGAGCGCCACGGTGCCGTCGGTCCGCCCGGGAACGGCCGCGGCGACGAGCGTGGCGGCATCCTGGCTGCTCGTCGACAGGGTCGAGACGAACCCGTCGAGCTGGCGCTCGGCGTTGGCCACGACGCGCTCGCTCTGCACGAGGAACGTCACGCCGCCGGCGATGATCATGCCGAGCAGCACGACGCCGAGGATCGCGCCGAGGAAGCGCACGCGCGTCGAGACGGGTCTCGTCGTGCGGCTCATCCTCTGATTATGGCGCGCCTCGGCGTCGTGGTTGTGCGGGTGGGGGTGATCAGCCCGGGTGGGTCATCGACAGCAGGTCGAGTTTGGCGTCGAGAACCTCTTCGGTGATCTCGCCGCGCTCGACGTAGCCGAGGTCGACGACCGCCTCGCGTACCGTGATGCCCTTCGCGACCGCGTGCTTCGCGATCTTCGCCGCGGCCTCGTAACCGATGACCTTGTTCAGCGGGGTGACGATCGAGGGGGACATGCCCGCGAACGCCTCGGCGCGCGCGACGTTGGCCTCGAGACCGTCGATGGTCTTGTCGGCGAGGACCCGCATGGCGTTCGAGAGCAGACGGATGGACTCCAGGAGCGCGGTGCCCATCACCGGGATGGCGACGTTGAGCTCGAACGAGCCCGAGGCGCCCGCCCATGCGACGGTCGCGTCGTTGCCGATGACCCGCGCGCACACCATGAGCGTCGCCTCGGGGACGACCGGGTTGACCTTGCCGGGCATGATCGAGGAGCCCGGCTGCAGGTCGGGGATGTGCAGCTCGCCCAGACCGGTGTTGGGCCCGGAGCCCATCCAGCGGATGTCGTTGTTGATCTTAGTCAGCGAGACCGCGATCGTGCGGAGGGCGCCGGATGCCTCGACGAGACCGTCGCGGTTCGCCTGGGCCTCGAAGTGGTCCTCGGCCTCGGTGATGGGCAGCTGGGTCTCGGCCGCGAGCAGCTCGATGACCTTCTGCGGGAAGCCGAGGGGTGTGTTGATGCCGGTGCCGACCGCCGTGCCGCCGAGGGGGACCTCGCCGACGCGGGGGAGCACGGACTCGACGCGCTCGATGCCGAGGCGCATCTGGCGGGCGTAGCCGCCGAACTCCTGGCCGAGGGTGACGGGGGTGGCGTCCATGAGGTGGGTGCGGCCCGACTTCACGATGCCCTTCCACGCCTCGGCCTTGGTCTCGAGCGCCGCCGACAGGTGCTGGAGCGCCGGGATCAGGTCGGTGATGAGCGCCTGGGTGACGGCGATGTGCACCGAGGTGGGGAAGACGTCGTTCGACGACTGCGAGGCGTTGACGTGGTCGTTGGGGTGGACCGTGTCGCCGAGGATACGGGTGGCCAGGGTCGCGAGCACCTCGTTCATGTTCATGTTCGAGGAGGTCCCGCTGCCGGTCTGGTAGGTGTCGACCGGGAAATGTGCGTCGTGCGTGCCGGTGATGACCTCGTCGGCGGCCTGGGCGATGGCGTCCGCGATGTCTCCGTCGAGGGTGCCGAGCTCTTTGTTGGCGAGGGCGGCGGCCTTCTTGATGCGCGCGAGGGCGGCGATCTGCGTCGACTCGAGGCCCGAGCCCGAGATGGGGAAGTTCTCGACCGCGCGCTGCGTCTGCGCGGCGTAGAGGGCGTCCTTGGGTACCCGCACCTCACCCATGGTGTCGTGTTCGATGCGGTACTCGATGTCGGTCACGTCGTCGTTCCTCCGGGTCGTTCGTTCGGTTGTCAGATGCGGGCGTCTTCGACCCGAGGGTCGTCGACGCGGGGGTCGTCGACATCGCCCACGATGACGACGGGGAAGGCTTCGCCCTCATCGAGGCGGTAGTTGGCGCCGACGACGGCGGTACGACCCTCGGCCACGGCTTCGCTGATCAGCTCGGACGCGCGCAGCAACTCGCCCACCGTGTGACGGAGGTGCTCGCGGCCCACGAGTTCTGGGTCGACGATGTCGGGGAGGTGGCCGTCCACGGCGGAGGCGCGCTGGACGCGGCGCACGGCCGGGACGATGGGCGCGATCTGCCGCCAGATGTAAGCGGGGAGGGTCGGGGCGTCGACGCCCGTGCTCTCGATGGCCGCGCCCACCGCCCCGCAGGCGTCGTGCGCGAGCACCACGATGAGGGGAACCTCCAGCACGCCCACGGCGTACTCGAGGCTGCCGATCACCGAGTCGGAGATGACCTGGCCCGCGTTTCGCACGACGAAGAGATCGCCGAGACCCTCGTCGAAGATGATCTCGGCCGCGAGGCGCGAGTCGGAGCACCCGAAGAGTGCGGCCGTCGGGTGCTGCGAGCTCGCGAGCTCGGTGCGACGTTCGACGTCTTGGCGCGGGTGCGCGGGGGCGCCGGAGACGAAGCGCTCGTTGCCCTCCACCATCTGCTGCCAGACCTGACGGGGAGTCATGCGCTCGCTCACGGAATCTCTCTCAACTGCTCGATCTGAGACGTGACGGACGAGGCCGCCAACGCTGCGGTCTCGGGGGCGGCGTCGCCGTAGACGAGCACGTAGTCGGGCCCGGCCGGGGTGGCGAGGGCATAGTCGATGTTCCCGGTGCCGGAGGGATTCGACGGGCGGTACACGTTCCACGTGATGCCGTCGATCTCTGTGGTCTCGGTGCTACGGGTGCCGTCGAGCACCTGAGCGACCCACGTCTCGTCGGCCTCGAAACCCTGCGCGACGCGGAGGAAACCGCTCTCGCCCGAGCGAACGTAGACCATGGTCCACGCCTCGGTGCCACCGACGCCCTCGGTGCTCGCCTGGTTGACGCGCCACCCGTCGCCGAGGGAGGGGGAGAGCACCGGTCGACCCAGGTCGCTCTGCATCTCGGACGCGAGGGCCGAGACGTCGATGTCGGGGCGGGGGGCCGGCTCGCCGCGAGGGACGGCCGCGACCACGATCAGCACCACACCGACGGTGACGATGAGCGCCGCGATCAGATTGCGGAAGGTCTTGCTGGAGCGGTACCGACGCGAGGACTCGGCCTTGCGGTCGGCCGCCTCTTGCGGGGTCTCGGGTCGGCCGAGGTGGGCGACGACGCGAGCCATCAGTCGTCACCCTCGCCGCGGGCGGCGTCGAGGCGACGCTTCGCGCCGAGCAGCCATTCCTCGCAGCGGGCGTAGAGCTTCTCGCCGCGTTCCCACAGTGCGAGCGACTCTTCGAGGGTCGGGGCGCCCTGCTCGAGCTCGGCGACCACGCGCACGAGTTCGTCGCGGGCCTGCTCGAACGACAGGTTCGCGACGTCGACGGCGGGGCCGGGGGTCGTCGCGGTCATGGCATCCATTCTAGGCGCGCCCCGCCGACACCCCGTCGCCGGGTGCCTCGTCGTCGAGCGGACGATCGACGGATGCCGAGGATTCGGCCGGCTCCGCGCTCTCACGGCTGCGGGTCGCGGCTCCGTGGGCGACGGCGTCGGGGATGCCGCCCTCCGAGCGCGCGGTCAGCGTTCCTTCTTCGATCGTGAGTCGCAGGGCGGTGCCGGCGGGTGCCTGGGCCGCGTCGCGCAGGACCGAGCCGTCGGGCAGCTGGGCGATCGCGTAGCCGCGGGCGAGCGTCGCCAACGGCGAGAGCGCGCGCAACCCCGCGCCCAGTTCGCTCGTGCGCCGCCGCTCGGTCTCGATGCGGCGGTCGACGATGTCGCGCCCGCGGTTCGAGAGCATCCACAGCTCCTGGGCGCGGGAGGTGAGCATGGAATGGGGAGTGCGCAGGGCCGGTCGCGAACGAATCTGCTCGAGCTGCGCGATGTCGTGCAGCACGCGTTGGGTGAGACGCCCCGTGAGCCGGGCGCGCAGCTGCGAGACGAGCGCCCGCTGCTCGCTCACGTCGGGCACCACGCGCTTGGCGGCGTCGGTGGGCGTCGAGGCGCGCACGTCCGCGACCTCGTCGAGGAGCGGCCGGTCGTTCTCGTGCCCGATGGCGCTGACGACGGGAGTGGATGCCGCGGCCACCGCGCGCAGCAAGCGCTCGTCGCTGAAACCGAGCAGCGTTTGCGGGTCTCCGCCGCCGCGAGCGATCACGATCACGTCGACCTCGGGGTCGGCATCCAGGATCTTCAGGGCCGCGAGGGTCTCGGGGACGCACCGGTCGCCCTGGACGGCGGCGTGCTGGGTGCGAAAGCGCACGCGAGGCCAGCGGAGCTCGGCGTTTCGGTGGACGTCCTTCTCGGCGTCGGAGTTCTCGCCCGTGATGAGACCGATGCAGTGGGGGAGGAACGGCAGCTTCTTCTTGCGCACCGGGTCGAACAGGCCCTCGGAGCGCAGCTGGACACGGAGGCGCTCCAAGCGCTCGAGCTGTTCTCCGAGCCCCACGTGCCGCATCGCCGAGATCGCGAACGAGAAATCGCCGGTGCGGGGAAAGTAGTCGGCCTTCACGCACGCGACGACGTGGTCGCCCACCTTCAGGTCTTTCGGCAAGCGGTTGAGGGTGCTCGACCAGATGCGGAAAGCGACCGTCGACTCGGTGCCGAGGTCTTTGAGGCGCCCGAAGACGTTGCCGCCGCGGCGGTTGAACGAGGTGATCTCGCCCTCGACCCAGACCGAGCCCCAGCGCTCGATGAAGCCGCGGATCGTGTCGTTCAGTCGCGACACCGACGTGGGGGCGTCGGTGCTTGAGTCGCGGGGGTGCACGCTGTCGGCGGGCGGGGCCTGGCCCGCGATGGTCTCGGGCTGAAACGAAGTCATGGTCTCCGGAGGGTCGAGGGGGGCGGTTCGGCCGGTGTTCAGGGGCGTCCCGGTAGAATCGAGGGGTGAGCTCACCTGCCGTCCACCTGCCCGTTCCCCGTATCCCGGGTCGACGCGGGCGGCTCCAGGATATCCCCGTGAAGGGCCAGAAGAAGGTGCTGCTGGCGGCGCCCCGTGGCTACTGCGCCGGTGTCGACCGCGCGGTCATCGCCGTCGAGAAGGCCCTCGAGCGCTACGGAGCCCCGGTCTACGTGCGCAAGCAGATCGTGCACAACATCCACGTCGTGACCGAACTCGAGAAGAAGGGTGCGATCTTCGTCGAAGAGGTCGACGAGGTTCCCTCGGGCGCCCACGTCGTGTTCAGTGCCCACGGTGTGTCGCCGGCCGTCGTGTCCGCGGCATCCGACCGGGGCCTGCAGGCGATCGATGCGACGTGCCCGCTCGTGACCAAGGTGCACCGCGAGGCCGTGCGCTTCGCCCGTGACGACTTCGAGATCCTGCTGATCGGTCACGAGGGGCATGAAGAGGTCGAGGGCACGGCCGGCGAGGCCCCCGAGCACGTGACGGTGGTGAACTCTCCCGACCACGCCGACACCATCGAGGTGCGCGACCCCTCGAAGGTGGTGTGGCTCTCGCAGACCACGCTGTCCGTCGACGAGACGATGGAGACCGTGCGGCGCCTGCGCGAGCGCTTCCCGCAGCTGCAGGATCCGCCCTCCGACGACATCTGCTACGCCACTCAGAACCGGCAGGTCGCGATCAAGAAGGTCGCCGTCGGTGCGGACCTCGTCATCGTGGTGGGTTCGGCGAACAGCTCCAACAGCGTCCGGCTGGTCGAGGTCGCCCTCGAGCACGGCGCCAAGGCCGCCTACCGTGTCGACTACGTCGACGAGGTCAAGCAGGAGTGGCTCGAGGGAGTCGAGACGGTCGGCGTCACCAGCGGCGCCTCGGTCCCCGAGGTCCTGGTGACCGAGGTGCTCGACGAGCTCGCGGGAGCGGGCTACCGCGACATCGAAGAGGTGCGCACCGCCGAGGAAGACCTCATCTTCTCGCTCCCCAAGGAGCTGCGACAGGATTCCAGCGGCAAGCGCGACGAGCGCGCGCTGGGCGGCCGGGGGCGCGCGTGAGCGACGCCGAGCCGCGCACTCCGGCCGACGAGGCCCGCCCTCGTCCGCAGTACGGCGAATACGCCACCCCCGAGGAGCAGCGCGCGCGCATCCGGCGTCCCGAGGTGACCGAGGCCCTCGAGGCCGGCGTAACCCCGCAGCCGGAACCGGTCGTCGAACAGCGTGCCGCGGCGAAGCCCTCGCCGATGCCCGCTCTCGCCACCCGCGGGGGCCAGATCGACCGGATCGTGACGTTCGGCCTGCTCATCTACGGCCTGTTCTCGGTCGTCACCAGCATCATCCAGCTGCTCAACTTCCCCGAGTACGCGAACAACTTCGCCCGGGTCTTCCGCGTTGATGCGACGTTCACGAACCTCACGGCCGGATATCTCTGGGGTGCCGCGGCCGCGGCCGTCACCGGCATCGGGTGGCTGCTCACGGCGATGTTCACCTGGCGGTCCATGAAGCGCGGGCGTATCTCGTTCTGGATCCCCATCGTCGGGGCGCTGGTCAGCACGGTCATCGCCGCCGTCCTGTCTCTGGTCGGCATGGCGAGTGATCCGCAGTTCTTGTCGGCCGTCATGGGCAGCGTCTCGAACTGAACCGTTCTGCGCGGCATCCCGTGTTCCTAGAAGAAGAGGGAAAGGGGATGCCGCGGTGCGAGACGAACACGCGCAGCTGACCGCGCTGTACGACGCGCACGCGACCCCCGTCTGGCGCTACGTCGTGAGCCTCACCGGTGATCACGCGGGAGCCGACGATGTCGTACAAGAGACGCTGCTGCGCGCCTGGCGGACGCCTCGGGTGATGAGCGACGATCCCGCGAAGCTGCGGTCGTGGATGTACACCGTCGCCCGCAACCTCGTCATCGACGAAGCGCGAAGCGCGCGGCGTCGGCACGAGCATCCGGTCGACGAACTGCCCGAGGTGGTCCGCGACGACGACACCGACGCGATGTTCGACGCCCTCCTCGTGGAAGAGGCGCTCGCCACCCTGACTCCTGACCACCGCGCCGTCATCGTCAGCGCTTACTACGGTGGGCGCAGCGTCGCTCAGGCCGCCGAGGAGCTCGGCATCCCGGCCGGAACCGTCAAATCGCGACTGCATTACGCGGTGCGGGCATTGCGGCTCGCGCTGCAGGAGAGGGGGGTGACCCGATGAACGACGAACACGATCGCCTGTCTATGTCAGACGGCGCCTACGTGTTGGGGGCCCTGTGTGCCTCGGACCGCGCCGAATTCGAGGCTCACCTGGCGGTGTGCGCCGAATGCCGAGCGTCTGTGGCCGAGCTCGCTCCCACCGCGGGCCTTCTTTCCCGGCTTTCCCCCGAACGGGCTCGAGCGCTCAGCGCGACGACCGGACCTGTTCCGCTGGCCTCACCCGACCCGGCTCTGCGGGGACGCGTCGTCGAGGCCGCCCGACGTCGTCGCACGCGCCGCGTGGCAGTGTGGACGCTCGCGGCATCCATCGCCCTGGTCGCCGTCGCGGTGCCGAGCGTCTTCGCCGTGAACAGTGCGGTGCAGCAGTCCTCGGGGACGGTCTATGCCCTCGACGACGTGGCCGGCGCGCCACTCGAAGCCTCGGTCAAGCTCACGTCGGCGCCCTGGGGCACTCGCATCGACCTCGTCTGCCAGTACACGGGGCAGGTGCTCGACGCCCCTCCGGGCGGCTGGCCCTACGCTCTCGCGATCACCGACGACTCGGGCACGACGAGCGTGCTCTCGACCTGGCGCGCCGACCCGGGCTCGACCACCGAGCTGAGCGCCGGTACCGACCTCTCCGCCTCCAACATCGGTGCGGTCGAGATCCGGTCGCTCGACGGCGACACCGTCGTGATGCGGCGGGAGTTCGAGTGACCCGCTCGTCTGCCCGTCGTCCTCCGACGATCTAGCATCGATCCATGCCTCACCTCGTTGCCGTCTGCGCCGTCCACAGCCTGCACCCGGATTCCGGATCCGTCGGGGTGACGGCGATCGACAAGCGCGCCATCGAGGGGAGCGTGCGCGTCGGCAAGCTCGGCATCCGCTCCGACGTGCAGGCGAGTCGAAAGCACCACGGCGGGCCGGACAAGGCGGTCTACGCCTACGCCGAGGAAGACGCGACGTTCTGGGAGCGTGAGCTGGATCGCGAGCTGCATCCCGGCTGGTTCGGCGAGAACCTGCGCATCGCGGGACTCGACGTCAATGGTGCGCGTGTCGGCGAGATCTGGCGCATCGGCGACACCGTCGAGGTCGAGGTGACGATGCCGCGCACCCCGTGCGCGACCTTCGCGCGATGGGTCGGCGGCTCGACGGCGCGGGGCTGGGTGAAGCGCTTCTCCGACGAGGGGCGGCTCGGCGCGTACCTTCGGGTCCGTCGCGCGGGCGACGTGCGAGCCGGGGATGCCATCGAGGTGCTGTCCTCGCCCGAGGGGGCGCCCACCGTGCTCGAGGTGTACCGGAGCTGAGCCGCGTCGTCTCACGGGTGGTCGGCGCGCCGAGACGGCATTTCGCTGACAGTTCGGTTGCAGCCTGACGGCGGATCTTCAGTGAGATACTGTTTCGCCGGACCGAAACGCCCGGCCCGGGGCTCGGCATCCGGAAACGACGAACGCCCCGGCTTGAGCCGGGGCGTTCGCGCAGACGTGGCCGGTCAGTGCTGGGACTGGCCGTACGAGCCGAGCTGCTTCGTGGCCTCGACCACGCGGACGGCCATCGCCGACTCGGCGACCTTGCCCCAGGCGCGGGGGTCGTAGAGCTTCTTGTTGCCGACCTCTCCGTCGAGCTTGAGCACGCCCTCGTAGTTCGAGAACATGTAGCCCGCGATCGAGCGCGTGAAGGCGTACTGGGTGTCGGTGTCGATGTTCATCTTCACGACGCCGTTGGCCACCGCGAGGGCGATCTCTTCGTCGGTCGAGCCGCTGCCGCCGTGGAACACGAGGTCGAGGGGCTTGGCGCCGGTGCCGAACTTGGCGGCGATGCCCTCCTGGATCTCACCGAGCAGCTCGGGGCGGAGCTTGACGCCACCGGGCTTGTACACACCGTGCACGTTGCCGAAGGTGAGGGCCGAGATGTAACGACCGTTCTCGCCGAGACCGAGGCGCTCGACGGCCTTGGACACGTCAGCGACGGTCGTGTAGAGAGCCTCGTTCGAGCCCTCGTGCTGCACGCCGTCTTCTTCGCCGCCGACGACGCCGACCTCGATCTCGAGGATGGCGTTGATGTTCTTCATGCGGGGAAGGAGCTCCGCCGCGATGTCGATGTTCTCGTCGAGAGGAACGGCCGAGCCGTCCCACATGTGCGACTGGAAGATCGGGTTGCGGCCGGCCTTGACCTCTTCCTCAGAGGCTTCGAGCAGCGGCAGGACGAAGCCGGGCAGGGCGTCCTTGGGGCAGTGGTCGGTGTGGAGGGCGACCGTGATGGGGTAGTTCTTCGCGACCTCGGTCACGTACTTGGCGAATGCGAGAGCTCCGGTGGCGCGGGCCTTGACGGTGTGGCCTGCGAAGTAGTCGGCACCGCCCGTGGTGACCTGCAGGATGCCGTCGGAGCCGGCCTCGGTCAGGCCCTGGAGCACGGAGTTGATGGTCTGCGAGCTCGAGACGTTGATCGCGGGGTACGCGAAGCCGCCGGCCTTCGCGCGGTCCAGCATGTCGGCGTACTGCTCAGGGGAAGCGACGGGCATGGAGGTGCTCCTTGGTGTTGTCGGGACACCGTCACTCTAGCGAAGCCACCGGATCGTGACGCGGCGGGCACGGCAGGAAGAGGACACTTCTGCCGAACCGTTAAGAACCGTGATTCCTTCGTTGCACATCCGGTCAAATCCGGCGATTGTCCACGCTTTGCTGGATACAGTGGCCGCATGGTGAGCCTGACTGCCGACATGAGCCCTTTGCACCCCGACCGCAACCTGGCGCTCGAGCTGGTGAGAGCGACCGAGGCGGCGTCCATCCGTGCGGTCCCGTTCATCGGCCGGGGCGACAAGGAAGCCGCTGACGGAGCGGCCGTCGACGCGATGCGCGCGTTCTTCAGCACGGTCAACTTCGACGGAACGATCGTGATCGGTGAGGGCGAGAAGGACAACGCGCCCATGCTCTACAACGGTGAGCGCGTCGGCAGCGGCCGCGGACCCCAGTGCGATGTCGCCGTCGACCCGATCGACGGCACGTCGCTGACCGCCGCGGGGCGCCAGAACGCCCTCTCGGTCATCGCCGTCTCGGATCAGGGCACGATGCTCGACGCATCGAGCGTCTTCTACATGGACAAGCTCGTCACGGGCCCGGCCGGAGTCGGCGTCGTCGACATCCGACTCCCCATCGCCGAGAACATCCGCCTCCTGGCGAAGGCGCTCGGCAAGCCCGTCGACGAGATCGTGGTGTCGGTGTTGAACCGTCCGCGGCACGAGAAGCTCATCGCCGAGATCCGCGAAGCCGGGGCCGGCACGCGGCTCATGAGCGACGGTGACGTCGCCGGCGGCATCAACGCCGCCCGCCACAACGCCCGCACCGACATGTGCGTCGGCATCGGCGGCAGCCCCGAGGGCATCGTGACCGCGTGCGCGATCAAGGCTCTGGGCGGCCACATCCAGGGTGTCCTGGCCCCGCGCAACGACGACGAGAAGGAGAAGGGCCGGGATGCCGGCCTCCAGGTCGACGGCGAGGTCTACGAGGCCGATGGTCTGGTGAAGGGCAAGAACACGATCTTCGTCGCGACGGGCGTCACCGACGGCCAGCTCGTGCAGGGTGTGCGTCGCGAGGGGGACTTCCTGTACACCGAGAGCGTCGTGCTGCGTGGCGCCTCGGGAACGCTTCGCCGCATCTCGTCGGAGCACCTGACGTCGAAGTGGCTGTGACGTTTGGGCTGACGCTTCGGCGTTGAGTCGCTGGGCGGACGCCACGGCGTTGACGTCACGGCGCTGACGCCACGGTGCTGACGCCACGGTGCTGACGCCACGGTGCTGATGTGCGAGTGCTGACGCCACGGCGCTGGGGTCTCGCTAGGACTCTGGAGTCGGTGTCGCGATGTCGTCGTGAGCTTGTGTTGGGGGCTTTCCGTCCGAGACACCTCTGATCGTGAGACTGCATCTCGCTGACAGATCGGTTGCAAGTCGCAACTGTCTTGTCAGCGGAATGCCGTCCCGGCGGTGGGGCGGGGGCCCGGCGTCCGAGCACGCTCCGGCGCCCGGGGGAACCGGCGACGTGCCGAGAGTCCCGCGATGTGCAGATACAGCCGGGCGTGTCGTGACGCAAGCGTGACCGGCCCAGGAGGCCGTGTCTGGCAGAATCGAACGCAGTGTCAACGGCGACGCTGTGTTCTTCCGAGACCCGAAGGGGGATCGTCCATGGCAGCTCCGACGAATCACACCGCACCTCAGACAGGTGCACAGGCGGTCATCGCCAGCGCGGTCGATCCCGCGCGTCGACCGGACGTGCTGTTGCGCGTGCGTCGCGACGAGGGTCACGAGGTCAGCGCGTGGTGGATGGTCGGCGCGTTCGTCGCCGTTTCGACCGCCGTGGTCAGCCTGCTGAGCTGGGTTCCCGGCGGCGCCTGAGCCGCACCGCCGTCGTTCCGCTCGCTCCTGTGAACGCGGCGATGGGCGCGTGACCCTCTACGACTCGTCGTCGAAGAGACCCGCCCGCTCGCGAATGGCTCCCACATCGGCGTGCGCCGTCGCCTGGTCGCCCGCGGTGTCTTCCCGTGGAGCGTCGCCGTCCCCCATCTCGATCATCTCGGGCGCCGTCCACCGACGCGGTGCCGCTTCGAGAGCGGCGGGCGCGGAAACCGCGTCGAGCTTCGTCTCGTCGATACCGGGAAACTTGCGCGCCGTCACGAGTACCCGCGACTCCAACGATCCGGCGAACCGGTTGTAGCTGTCGACGGTCTTCTCGATCGCCCGTCGCAGGTCGTTCGCGTGCTCGGCGAGCTTTCCGACGCGTTCGTACAGCTCCGTGCCCAGCGCGAAGAGCGTCCGGGCTTCGTCGGACACGTCCTGCTGGGTCCAGGTGAACGCGACGGTCTTGAGCACCGCCCACAGGTTGACGGGGGAGGCGAGAGCCACACGTCGCGTGAAGGCGTAGTCGAGCAGGGTCGGGTCTTCGTCGAGGGCCGACGCGAGCAGCGACTCGCTCGGGAGGAAGCACACGACGAACTCCGGGCTCGTGGTGAGGCCCGCCCAGTACGCCTTCTTCGCCAGAGCATCGACGTGCGCGCGCACCGCTCTCGCGTGCTTGGCGAGAAGCGCCGCACGACGGGCCCCCTCGTCGCCGTGCGCCGTCACCGGAATCGCGCTTGCCTGCAGATACGCGTCGAGGGGGACCTTGGCATCCACCGCCAGGGACTTGCCTCCGGGGAGGCGCACCACCATGTCGGGGCGACCAGCACCGGCGTCGCTCGAGATCGCCGTCTGCAGGTCGAAGTCGACGTAGCGCGTGAGCCCGGCGGCTTCGACGACCCGGCGCAGCTGGGTCTCGCCCCAGACGCCCCGCGTGGTTCCGGAGCGCATGGCTGAGGCGAGCGACTCGGTGGTCGCGCGAAGGGCCTCGTCGGCTTCGCGGGACAGGCGCAGTTGCTCGCCGAGGGCGGAGTACTGCTCGACCCGGTCGCGCTCGAGGCCGTCGACCTTGCGCTGCATGGCGTCGAGCGTCTCGCGTACCGGGTCGAGCGCGCGCAGTACGGTCTGCTCCCGGCGCTCGCGCTCTTCGCGGGCCGCTTGGTCGGCGCGCGATTGACCCACGAGCTCGCGGTACAGCGAGATCTGGTGGTCGAGCTGCGCCTGCACGCCGTCGCGCGCGGTCTCGGCCGCGGCCACCCGTGCGCCCAGGGCCTGCTCGCCGACGGCGTGGCGGGCGGCGGTGCGCGAGGAACCCACGAACCACCCGCCGACGACGCCGACGGCGAGGGCGAGGATCGCGAAGACGAGAGCGATGGCATCCATGGGGTCAGCTTGCACCAGACCTCCGACATCGCCGGAGAGACTGTCTGATGGGGGTTAGGCGACCGCCCGCTCGGCGGGCTCGGCGACGATCTGCGAGACCCGCACGCCCAGATGCGCAGCCAGGGCGTGCACGTCATCGACGCCCGCGCGGCGGGCGCAGTCGATCGTGATCTCGGCACAGGCGACGGCGTCGGCGAGAGCGTCGTGGTGCGCGAAGGGGGAGCAACCCGCCTCGGCGGCGACAAGCGGAAGGCGGTACGAATCGAGCGTGTACGTCTTGCGAGACATCTGCACACTGCACATGTAGCGGTACGGCGGGCACTCGTCGCCGGTCGCGGCGCACGCGCGACGCAGCACCGACATGTCGAAGCCCGCGTTGTGCGCGACCAGGACGTCGGCTCCGGCGAACGCGGTGAGACGCTCGAGCTGGGCCGACCAGTCAGGGGCGTTCACCACGTCGGAGGGCTGAATGCCGTGGATCCCGACGTTGATCGGGGCGAAGTGGTCGTGACCGGCGGGAGGCTTGATCAGCCAAGCCGCGGTTGCGACGACACGGCCGCCGCGGACACGGGCAAGACCCACCGCGCACGCCGACGCACCACTGGAGTTCGCCGTCTCGAAGTCGATCGCGGTGAAGTCCAAAGCCACGGGACCACACTGCGCCGGGACCGCCGTGTCGTGGAGGAGGCGCGCCGGGGCGGGTTCGCACAGCCGCTGATGTCTGCCCGACCCCGGAGGCGGCCCGCTCGTGCCGTCGCGCGGAGATCATCGACGACACGCCGGTCCCTGGCATCCGCCCACGTCGTGTCGCCCCCAACTCCGCGGGACGGATCGCGGGCGGCGGGTCGTTCGCGCCCCGCCACCCCTTTCGACCGCGAACGGGGCATGTCGGAGGGGCGGCGTAGGGTCGGGGACATGACCGATCGCGAGAAGTCGACCTCGTTCGGGCAGGCGGCCTCCGCCTACGAATCCGGGCGTCCGGGGTATCCCGCCGAGGCCGTGGCGTGGTTGCTCGCGCCCGTGCGGGAGCCGGGCCGCGCGCTCCGCGTGGCCGACGTCGGCGCGGGGACGGGCAAGCTCACACGCGCCGTCGTCGAGCTCGGCGCCGACGTGGTGGCGGTGGATCCGGATGCCGACATGCTCGCGACCCTTCGAGAGAACGCGCGGGGTGTGCCCACGTTCGTCGGGACGGCCGAGAACCTGCCCCTCCCCGATTCCGGCCTGGACGCCGTCGTCATGGGCCAGGCCTGGCACTGGGTCGACGTCGAGCCGGCCTCGCTCGAGACCGCGCGCGTGCTTCGCAGCGGGGGAGTGCTCGGGCTCATCTGGAACATCCGCGACGACCGGGTCGACTGGGTGCGGCGGCTCACCGCGGCCATGGGCGGCTCGAACGCCGAGGTCCTTCTCGCCACGGGCGGCCCACGCGTCGCCGAGCCCTACGCCCACCTCGAGCACCGCGAGTGGTCATGGGAACGGCGCATCACCCTGCCGCAGTTGCGTGACCTGGTCGTCTCGCGCAGCGACATCATCACGGCGAGCCCCGAGAAGCGCGCGGGCATCGAGGCTGCGGTCGATAAAGTCGTGGCATCCGTTCCCGAACTTGTGAACGCAGGCTCGGTCGCGTTGCCGTACGTGACCCACGCGTTCCGGGCGCGGCGGCCGTGACGCGAGTGGCCGGTCTCCGGGCCGGGTAACCTGGACTCCCGTGGCTCTTACCATCGGAATCGTCGGCCTTCCCAACGTCGGAAAATCGACCCTCTTCAACGCTCTGACCAAGAACTCGGTGCTCGCGGCGAACTACCCGTTCGCCACCATCGAGCCCAACGTCGGGGTCGTGAACCTTCCCGATGTGCGCCTGCAGAAGCTCGCCGACGTGTTCGGCAGCGAGCGGCTCGTGCCCGCTGCGGTGTCGTTCGTCGACATCGCCGGCATCGTCCGCGGCGCGAGCGAGGGCGAGGGCCTCGGCAACCAGTTCCTCGCGAACATCCGTGAAGCGGATGCCATCGCTCAGGTCGTCCGCGGATTCGCCGACGACGATGTGGTCCACGTCGACGGTTCGGTCAACCCGACCAATGACATGGAGACCATCAACGCCGAGCTGCAGCTCGCCGACCTCCAAACGCTCGAGAAGGCCATCACCCGGTACGAAAAAGAGGTCAAGGGCAAGAAGCTCGACCCCTCGGTGCTCGAAGCCGCGAAGGCCGCGCAAGACGCCCTACAGCGCGGCGTGCTGCTGTCGGCATCCGGAATCGACCTCTCGCCGATCCGCGAACTGGGACTGCTTACCGCGAAGCCGTTCATCTTCGTCTTCAATGTCGACGAGGCAGTCCTCACCGATCAGGCTCGCAAGGACGAGCTCGCCGCGCTGGTCGCACCCGCCACGGCCGTGTTCCTCGACGCGAAGATCGAGTCGGAACTCATCGACCTCGACCCTGAGGACGCGGCCGAGCTGCTCGCGTCGACCGGACAGGACGAGTCGGGCCTCGACCAGCTCGCCCGCATCGGGTTCGACACACTGGGCCTGCAGACCTACCTCACCGCAGGCCCCAAGGAAGCGCGTGCCTGGACGATTCCGCAGGGCGCGAAGGCGCCGCAGGCCGCTGGTGTCATCCACACTGACTTCGAGAAGGGCTTCATCAAGGCCGAGGTCATCTCGTTCGACGACCTCGTCGAGCTCGGCTCGGTCGCCGAGGCCCGCGCGAAGGGCAAGGCGCGTCTCGAGGGCAAGGACTACGTCATGCAGGATGGCGACGTGGTGGAGTTCCGCTTCGGATCAACATCTACCTCGAAGAACTGACCGGCACGCGATGCGGGCTTCTGCCTCAGTGAACCTGGTAACACGACTCAGACACCGGAGAGCGCTTCGGGCTCTCCTGCGTGCTCACTATGAAACACCGTGGCCGGAGAGCGTCGAGCGGGGTCTCGATTTCGGTGAGATCGACCCGGTGATGGCAGATGCGGACATCTACGGCTGGGCGGTCGCCTCTCTGAATGGCGACCTTAATCAGGACGATTGGCGTCGGCTATCGGCGCTCATTGACCGCGTGGAGCGCTCCATCCCCGTGCTACCCGAAGCCGGTCGCGACTACTTCAACCGACTCGCCAAGTTGGGGCGGAGTGCCGTGGAGTTCCGCTTCAACAATTGAGCGATCGGCGCGATGCCCAGGTCTGCGATGAGGGCGGGAGTATCGACGGGGCGGATATCGACCCCGTAAGCTGACGAACCACTTCGGGGGGAGAGGCTCATGACCATTCAGGTTGATACGTCGGTGGTTCGAGGGGGCGGCGAAGCGTGTTTGCAGCTCGCTGATGACGTGGGTCGTGCGCTGGAATACTTCGATAACCACATCGACAAGGCCCAGTCGTGGGCGGGTGGCGCGTTGATTCAGTGGCTTCTTTCGGAGCATAGTTCTTATGCGTCCAGGGTTGATTCCGGGCTCGTGCGATCGAAGGCGTTGATGATCGCCTCAGGCGGGGCTTTAGACGATGTCGCTCGGCGCTTCGACGAAAACGAGTACGACGCTCAGGTCAGCGTTCGCGACCTGTTCGATGATCTTGATCCCAGCGTGGCGACGGCGCCGATCGACGGGAGCACCGAGCGTCAGAGCATCGCCCTCGGTTCTCCGAGCGCGGCGCTTGCGCCACCCGAGTCTTCCGTGGCTGACCCAGCTTTCGCCGTCGTGTGGAACATCATCAACTGGCCGGACTACATCTCCTTGTCCTACTGGGGTCGGCAGCTTCTAAATGCGATATTCCAGATCGTTGCGCCGTCCCTCACTGGAGGTCAGGACCTGTTCGAATTTCTCGCCCAGAAGCTCGGCGGCGATTGGGACAAGGTCGCGCTGGCGGGAAGCGCTTTCGGTCATCTCGGAGATTTTTTTGACGGCCTTGCCGATACGGTCCACAACCTTGCGGTAGATGTATTCGCCGCCTGGACCAGCGGAGAGAGCGCCGACCGTGCTGGCGAGTACTTTGCAGAACTTGCGGCGGCGTTCGCCGCCCAACCGGAGGTGTACGGCGACCTCGCGTCGAAGTACTCCAATGCGGCGTGGGCAGCTTTCGGAGCGTGTCAGGGCTTGCTGTCTGCGCTCGATGCGGCCGTCGATGCGCTCGTCGTTTTTCTGATGGGATTCGCCTCTGTCGGCGAGGCGCTCGCGGCCATCTTCAGCGGGGGTGCGACAGCTGTGCCGGCGGTCGTCTCTGCCGTGATCGCGGTTGTGGAGGCATTTTCAAGTGCGTGGGGTGCCATGATGACGACGCTCTCGCTGACGATCGCGGTAGGGGCGACCCTCGGCTCTGCCACCACCACCATTGAATTCGTCCCGCTCCCGGAGGTCTGACGTGAATCTTCCTGACGTCTCGGCGGCGCTGCTGCGCACGACCGGCGACGACTTCGTCTCGAATCTGAAGAAACGATTGCTCGCGCTCGCCGACGCGACCGACGACGAGGCGTATGCCAGTCGACTACGACTGATCGCCAGCGGCAAGCGACCTCTACGGACGCTGCTGCACGACCCTCAATGGCGCGAGTCGTTCGACTCCCGCATGCCCGAAACCGTGGAGCTGCCCGTCATAGAGCCGGAGCAGCGCCGCGCCCTCGACGAGGCCGTCGAACAGGCTCGCCGTCGCATGCTGATGCCGACGCGAGAGGAAGTCGCTTCCGATGTCGCCGACGTTATGCGCCGTGCTGTGGCTACACGGGACGCGATCAGCGACGACGAGCGCAGTGGCTGGCAAGTCGTGCACGATCCGGGTAATGATGCGAACGACCCCGCAGCGTTCAAGCGATGAATCCCGAAACGTCTGTCATTGCGCGCTACAACGAGGCCAAGCGTGCAGCGGTCGAACACACTCTGCGGAAGGTGGTGCGCGCACAGGGAGTCGCGGCGGTAGCTCTTGCAGTGGTCTGGGGATTCGTCACGCTGCTGCCGATTGCGGTCGTGGCCGCGGACGGACAGGTGATGGCGACGCTCGTGCTCGCATTGACGCTCGTGGTCCCTCTGGCAATCGGCGCGTTGGGCGTGCGCCAGCTCAGGCGAAGGCCGCGTATGCCCGAGGTCGCGGTCGCGATCACCCCGACGAGCGTGCAGTTCCCCGCCCTCGAACGACCGTCTGCTCTCGCTCCCCGGGTGCGTGCTGAGCAGTGGGTCCGCGAGGGCACGACCGCCGAGATCCGCCCGCCGTCCGGTCTGTTTCAGACGCCGCTTGTCGTCTTCACTCGGCAGGACGGCCGCAAGCTGCTGCGCCGCACGGTCTCCGCCGAGAACCTGGATATTGATCCGCGGATCCTCGTCGATGCGCTCGGCGGAACGGGTTCCGCCTAGCGCGATCATCCCGGGCTTCCGCGCCATGCGGCCGGCGGCTCCGAGGTCGGGTTCATCGAGGCGGAGGTCACCTCGTTCGATGGCCTCGTCGAGGTTGGCTCGGTTGCCGAGGCCCGAGCGAAGGGTAAGGACAACGTCATGCAGGATGGCGACGTGGCGGAGTTCCGTCACAGTTAAGCACCACGGGTCGATGAGATTTCTGCGTTCGCGCGTTCTTCGCAGAGCGCTGCGTGCGCACTTCAGCGTTGCGTGGCCTGAGGTCGTAGAGCGTGGAGCCGAAGCGGACGAGCTTGATCTCGTGATGGCTAATGCAGACATCTAGGGGCGGGCTGTGACTTCGCTGCGTAGAGGACTCACTGAAACGGAGCGTGCGGAATTTCGTTCCCTCACCGACCGCCTGGAAGAAGTGCTCCTTGCTCTGCCTGAAGATGCTCGCGAGTACTTTGCCAGGTTGGTGACGTTGGCCCGAATCGCAGTGGAGTTCCGCTTCAACGATTGAACGGGACTGTTCCCCGGACTTCTGCCTATGGGCAGGTAGCTTCGTCGTCGTGACGGAACCGAGGGATTATGAACCGCTCGATCCTTCGTTGAGCTCCTACCACCACGCGGTCTGGACGCTTTCCGTGGACGGTGAGCTCCGAGGTCATGTCGCGTGTGTGGTGTCGGAGATGATGTTTCCTCGGAGAGCCCCGTGGCTGTGGTTCCTGGTCGTCTGGATCGATGGGCGGAGGGAGTTCCCCTTCGAGGATTACGGGTCGGGCTGGTACACCCTCCGCGAGATCGATGCGGGTTTTCTCGACTACCACCTGCCGAGCGTGACGGCGGAGAGGCGATTCTTGTGGCGCCGCATCCGGGTAGATCAGCATGGCGCGCCTCAAAAATTCGAACTCGAGAAGCTCTCCGCATCAGTCGCCCGACGTCGCTGGGAGGAGCTTGGGCTCAGTGACGACCAATTCTGACGGACCCCGCTAGGGTCGGGCACGTGACCACCCCCGAGCCCGCCCGCGTCGACAACCTCGCCTCCTTCGCCGCAGCGAATGGCTGGACCTATCAGCCGACCGCCGAACCCCCTGCGCTTTCTGGTGACATGTGGGAGTACGCCACGGCGGGCAACGTCCAGGACCGCATCGCCGGACCGGGGTGGGAGGCCGGCCGGATCGTCGGCGGGGCGAGGAAGGCCGAGAACGTCCGCCAGAGCGGGATCGTCACGATTCGGACGAGCGTCTCGGTGAATGTGCCGGTAAAGAGCATCAACCTCGGCTACCTGGCGATCCGGTTGCCCCGGCAACTGCCGCACTTCGTCCTCGATGCGCGGAGCAACGACGGCATCCTGTCGTCTCTCCAGCACCGACCACAGCGCAAGCAGCGACTCTCGCTCGAAGGCGACTTCGACACGCACTTCCATCTCTTCGCACCGAAGGGGTATGAGCGCGACGCCCTGTACGTCTTCACGCCCGACCTCATGGCTCTGCTGATCGATGAGACGGTCGACCTCGACGTCGAGGTGCGCGATGACATGCTCATCGTCTATCGCCCGGGTGGCTTCGACCTGCACGACCCGGCGGTCTGGGATCGTTTCGCGCGCATCCGGGCCACCGTGGGGGCGAAGGCGTGGACCCAGACCGACGGGTACAGCGACGATCGCGCGGCACCGGGGCTGTCGGCATCCGTGGGGCCGGAGGGGCGCCGGCTCAAGCGCAGCCTGCCACGCTGGGTATGGATAGGGATCGGAATTGCGGCGGCTGCCGTGCTCGTTCCGGTGGGGATCCTGATCGCGGTGTTCAGCGTGGCGACGTCGTTCTAGGCAGACGTCAGGTCCCCACGGCCGCCCGGGCCCGGCGCGAGAGCTCGGTGCCGTCGATGCCCGGCCACCCGTGCAGGCCTTCGGCATGAGAAGGCGGCAGTGCCTCGGCGCCCCAGACCGCTCCCGCCAGAGAACCGGCGATCGCGGCGACCGTGTCGGTGTCGTTCCCACCGCGGACGGCTCGCTCGATCGCGTCGAGCGGCGAGCCCGCCCCGGCGACCGCCGAAAGTGCACCCTGGAGGGCTCGGACGATCCAGCCGTTCGCCTGCTGGAAGTCCCGCGGATGGCGGCCCTCGGTCGCCTCGATCAGGTCGGCCCAGCGATCCCGGCGCTCGGCGGGCACGAGGTCGAGCTGTGCGCGCATGTCGAGTTCACCGGTCAGGATGCCGTGGCGGACGGCCCCGCACCACAGGGCGCACGCGTCGGGATTGTCGTCTTCCCAGTGGGTCAGGCGGGCGACGGCTCCGGCCGCCGCGGCCATCTCCTCGCGGGGACGCTCGAGGTAGCCGAGGGCCAGGGGTCCGGTGCGCATGAGCGAGCCGTTGCCTCCGCTGCGCCCCGACGCGTCGTGCACGGCTCGAGAGGCCGCGGTGATGGCATCCATTCGTCCGTCGGCGGGGATGCGGGACAACACCTGGCGCGTCTGAGCTCCGACGTCGAGGGCATCGCGAGCCCACTCCTGCCAGCGGCGGACGATGGTCTCAAGCGACCCGGCGTCTTCGAGCCGGTGGCCGGCGGCGAGTTCGTCGAGGATCGGGACGGCCATGCTCGTGTCGTCGGTCCACTCGCGCTCGCCGTGGCCGAAGTGGCCGCGGCCGAAAGCGGGGATGACGTCGTCGGCGAGCGCGGGGCCGAACTCGTATGCCGAGCCGAGGGCGTCGCCCGCGGCGGAGACGAGCACCGCACCGACAGCGCGATCGACCTGGGCGGGGGAGAGGGGGGTCATGAGGTCAGCCTAGGAGGGCGCCCTCTCAGATATCGCTGAAGTCGTTCGCCGGCAGGATGATCCGGACCACCGAGTCGCCGTCCAGCGCGAGCATCACGTACTCCCGGCCGACCTCGCCCGGGCGTTGCAACGACTGCGTCCCGGGGGCATCGCGCGTATCCAGCCGCAGCTCGGTGGAGTCCAAGCCCTCCGTGGCGCCCGCCGCGACGGCTTCGGCGCGGGTCGAGCCCACACCGATGCCCCCCGTGGTGACGATCGGATGGCCGGAAACCGTCGGCGTGGACACGCGAACGGAGGCGCCCCGTGTGGATCCGTCGTTGGGCACGGTCAGCGTGAACCCGGGCCACTCGAGAGCGGTGAGCTCGAGGGCGCCGCCGTAGGGGCCTTGCACTGCCGACCGCGTGGGAGCCGTGCCGAGCGCCGCCGTCCAGGCGTCCACGGCGTTCAGCGTGTACTGGAGGGTCGACCCCGCGGCGATGGAGGCGCCGTCGAGAGAGACGATCAGGACGGCATCGCTCGCCGGCGCTACCGCGCCCGCGGTGGGCGAAGGCGTCGGGGTCGGCTTCACGGTCGGTGTGAACGCCGGCGTGGCCGCGTCCGTCGTCACCGGTTCCGGAGCCGGCGTCGGGACGCAGGCGCTGAGCCCGAGGGTGGAAACAACCGCGATCGTCAGGAGAAGAACCGAGCGCCTCATCCTCGAACGCTACCGGCGGGGCGGGTCGGCCTCAACGGGCCGCGGGTGCATTCGCTCGTCGAGAGCTCAGGCCTTGGCATCCCTTCGATGCGTCCTCGACGAACGGGGGCGTTCTCGGCGCTCAGCCCAGCTCGCTCGGATGGGTGAGGCGCCACCACAGGGTCGGCTCCTCGATCGCTCCCGAGATCTTGACGCTGGCGGATGTCGTCTTCGGGCCGGCCGTCCAGACGACCGAGCCGACCACCTCGCCGTCGGCGTAGTTCTGGGGCGTCGTCGTATCGAGGGTCACCGTCACCGGGGTGTCCGACCAGGTCCGGACCTTGGTGGTCTGCGCGAGCACGAGCGAGGCCTTCGATCCCCACGGCGTGGTGATCGTGCCGACGTCGTCGCCGACGGTTCCCAGCGGGATGTCGTGGAACCCGTCGCTGATGCTCTGCAGCAGCCCCCGCACATCGGCGTCGGTGCTGTCATGGGTCTCGCCGCCGAGTCGGACACCCGTGATCTTCAGGGGAGCACCGATGCCCACATCGAGCGTCGAGGTGAAGAGCAGGTTGAAGGTGCCGTCACCGAGATTGCCGGTTTTCAGACCCGTGATACCGAGCGAGCCCAACAGATCGTTGGTGTTGTAGACGGTGCCGACGCCGGTGATCTGCGCCGAGCGGGTGCCGGTGATCTGGGCGATGACGGGGTTCGCTTGCGCGAGTCCCGCGAGTGTGAGCATATCCGTCGGCGTGCTGGCATTGCGGGGGTCGATGCCCGTGGCATCCACGATCCTGGTGTCGTTCAGGCCGTTCTTGCTCAGCCATGAACGGGCCGCCGACACGTACGCCCCCTCGGAACCGAAACCCCACCGGGCGACGGCGACGGCGTAGTTGGCGGCCGAGGGCAGAAGCATGGTCGTGAGCGAGTCGTGCAGCGACAGCTTGAGCCCATCGGGCATCGGCGCGATGACCGCACCCTGCACGTAGAACTGGTCGTAGAGGTCGGTGTCGGCCTCGGTGTACGAGATGGTCGGACCGGGATCCGTGGGGCCGGTCAGCGGGTGGGCGTCGAGGACGACGAGGGCCGTGATGAGCTTCGAGATGCTCGCGAGCGAGCGTGCCTCGTTCCCGCCCGAGGCGACGAAAGACTGGGCCGCATCGGGACCCAGGTACTCGGAGCCGCCGTCCACGCGCACCAGCGTCTCTCCGCCGGAGGGCACAGCGAGGGATGCCGGAGCCCCGGCGTTCGCGGTGGGAGCGTGCGAGGTGACCGTCGGGGCAGGCAGAGCTGCCGCAGACGCCCACCACACGTATCCGCCGCTTCCGCCGAGCACGACGAGTGTGACGACGAGGAACACGATGAGGACGACACGACCGGCCCGGCCGCTGCGCGGAGGCTCGTCGGGTGCCTTCTCGAGGAGATCGCCCAAGTCGGCGAGAGTGCTCACGAAAGGTCCCCACGAATGCCCACGTTCCGAATCTATTCATATCCGTGCCTCACCACGACCTGAATTTCAAGCCCCCCTTCGCCCGCGGGGTCGCCGACCTAGCGTGGACGCACATCGGGAGATACCCGAAGACCACAACGGGAGGAGCCGACCATGGGACTCGACGACAAGATCAAGAACGCCGCGGAGAACATTGCTGGCAAGGCGAAGGAAGCCACCGGCAAGGCAACGGACAACGAGCGCCTCGAAGCCGAGGGCCAGGCCGACCAGACCAAGGCTCACGTCAAGAAGGCCGGCGAAGACGTCAAGGACGCCTTCAAGTAAGTCGCCCTCCCCGAAATGCCTCGACCCCCGCGGGTCGGGGCATTTCGTCTGTTCGGATGAAATCGACGCACGGGATGCCGGGGTGCACCTGCCGCGGCCGGGATAATGGCGACATGACCGCTGCCGTTCCCACCGAGACCCCCACCGTGGTCTCGGGTACCCCCGTCGTTCTGCGCGCCCACGGCTACGAAGCCGCGATCGCGAGCGTCGGTGCCTCCCTCCGTTCTCTCACGCACCAGGGCCGCGACCTCGTCGTCCCCTTCGACGCCGACGAGCTGCGTCCCGCCTACCGCGGCACGACCCTCGCGCCCTGGCCGAACCGGGTGGTCGACGGCATCCATCACTTCGACGGTCTCGAGCACCAGCTGCCCTTGACCGAGCCGAACCGCGGCCACGCGCTGCACGGACTGCTGTCGTGGGTGGACTGGAACGTGCTCGAGGCGTCCGACGATGCGGTGACGCTCACCGCGACCGTCGCCGCGCAGGCCGGTTACCCCTGGTGGCTGGTGGTCTCGACCACATACCGATTGGATGCCGGCGGCCTCACCCAGACCGTTCGCGCCACGAACCTGTCGGATACGCCGGCGCCCTGGGGCACCGGACCCCACCCGTATCTCGTCGCGGGTCCGGCGATGCTCGACGAGTGGACGCTCGGCCTGCCGGCCGACACCGTGCTCGAGGTCACGCCGGACCGGCTCGCGCCGGTGGCGCTGGCATCCGTTACCTCCGACGCGGAGCGATTCGACTTCCGCGAGGAGCGGGTGATGGGCGCCGTCGAGATCGACCACGCCTACACGGGGCTGATCCGGGATGCCGACGGCCGCGCGACCGTCACGCTCACCGATCCTTCGGGCAGCGGTGTGGCGATGAGCTGGGCGGGGGAGTGCGCGTGGGTGCAGATCCACACGGCCGACCTGCCGGACGGCCCGGGGACGCCGGGTCACCGCGCCGGCCTCGCCGTCGAGCCGATGACCTGCGCGCCCGACGCGTTCAACGACGACGCGTACGACTTCGACACGGGTGTCGTCTCGCTCGACCCCGGCGCCTCGCACGAAGCCGGGTGGACGATCTCGGCGCGCTGAGACCCCCGCAACGACAGAACCGCCCCGGAGCGATCCGGGGCGGTTCTGTTCGTACGGGCGGTCCGTCAGACGACCTGCGCGCCGCACATCCCGCAGTCGCCACCGGCCGAGACCTCGACGAAGCAGTCGGGGCACATCGCGCGCGTGGGGCGATCGGTGATCGGGGTGGGCTTCAGGCTGGGGGCGCGACGCTCCTTGGGGGCCGACGCGGCGCGGGCGCGGCGAGCCTCGATCGTCGGGGCGGGCGGCGGCGGGGGAGCGGCGGGCTTGTGCTCTTCGCAGTAGAACCGGACGAACCCGCCGTGGTGCTTGGGGTGGCGGTGCTTGACCGCCCACAGCTCGGTCCGGTCGTACAGCGGACCATCGGTGCCGCAGGCGACGCAGCGGGTGGCTTCGCCGGGAACGACCTCGGCGACGAGCACGGGAGCATCGAAGCGGATGGCATCTCGCCAGTCCTGCGACGAAACGATCTTCATGGGGGACCCTTCTGGGGCGGTTCGGGCCGCCCACCTCCAACGGTACGCTCCTCCCCACCCCGCCGGGGACGAGAATCGTGCGCGGAAGGGGTGGACAGCGCCCGAAGGCGCCCGGATAGGTTGGAGGGAATTCCCCCGCGCCGCGGTTCGCGGCGCCTGTCGAAGGAGAACCATGGAATTTGCTGCTCTGGGGGCGATCGGCATCGTCGTGGTCATCGCACTCGTCGTTGTCGTCGTCGTCCTTTTGATCATCGCGGGCTTGATACGCGGGTGGTACCGCGTCGCCAAGGCCGACGAAGCGCTGGTCATCGTCGGAAAGCGGCAGAGGGGGGCGGACGGCGAGTCCTCGCGCATCACCGTCATCACCGGTGGCGGCGCCATCGTGAATCCGCTGACGCAGCGCGGCGAGATGATCTCGTTGCGCGCACGTCAGATCAAGATGGAGCCCACGGCTCAGTCGTCGAACGGCGTCACGGTCAACGTCAGCGGCGTGGCCCTGGTGAAGATCGGTTCCGACCCCGAACAGGTGCGTCGCGCGGCCGAGCGTTTCGCCTCCCAGGACAAAGCGATCGAGCAGTTCACGACCGAGCAGCTCGAAGGCGCCTTGCGCGGCGTTGTCGCGACGCTGACCGTCGAAGAACTGATGCGCGATCGTCAGCGACTTTCGGACCAGATCGCCGAGGGCATCAAGGGCGACCTGTCGTCGCAGGGGCTCATTCTGGACTCCTTCCAGATTCAAGGCGTCACCGACAGCAACGGCTACATTTCGGCCCTGGGTGCGACCGAGGTCGAGCGCGTCAAGCGCGAGGCCGAGGTCGCCCGTATCAATGCCGTCCGCGAGATCCGCGCCCGTCAGATCGCCACCGACGAGGCGAACCTGATCGAGCAGACCAAGCTCGACAAGAACAGCGCGGCGGCGAAGGCCGAGGTCGGTCGGGCCAACGCCGAGGCCGAGCAGGCCGAGGCCCTCACGCGCGCCGAGCGTCGTCAGGCCGTTCTGCAGCAAGAGGCGCAGAACACCCAGGCCCGCTTGGAGTCCGAGGTCTCGCGCGTCGCCGACGCCGACCTGTACCAGCGTCAGAAGGATGCCGACGCCGAGGCCTATGCGCAGATCAAGGCCGCCCAGGCCCGTGCCGAGATCGCCGAGCAAGAGGCGGCCGCCGTTCGCGTGCGCGCGGAGGCCGACGCCCAGGCCGTTCGTCTCGCCGGTGAAGCCCGTGCCGAGGCGATTCGCGCCGAGGCCGAAGCCCTGTCTCACAATCAGGAGGCCCTGCTCGCGCAGCGCGCCCTCGAGGCTCTCGTGCCGATGATGGCCGAGTTCGCCAAGGGGTACGACCGGGTCGGTAACATCACCGTCCTCGGAGGGGAGGGCGCGAGCGGTCATCTCGCGGCGGAGTCGGCCACCGGCCTGCGTTCGTCGTTCGAGGCCGTGCGCGCGGCGACCGGCATCGACCTGACGCAGATCATTCAGGGCCGCGTCATGGCGGATTCGTTCGCGCACTCTCGACAGGCGGACGAGCCCACCTCGACGCACTCGAACCCGGCCCCGAGCACGCCCCCGGCGTCGGCGGAGTCGTGATCGCGGTGACACGTGCCTGAGGCTCCCGAGGTCGAAGCGCTCGCGGTGTTCCTGCGCGAGAGACTGACCGGTCGTCAGGTGACGGGCGTCGAGCTCGTCGAGGGGCGTGCGCTGAAAACCCGTGCGCGTCCCCTCGACGAGATCGTCGGCCGGACGATGACCGCGATCACCCGCCACGGCAAGCACATCGATCTTGATCTCGGCGGCGTGCACGTGGGGGTGGGCTTCGGCCGCGCCGGTTGGGCGACGTGGGACGAGTCCGCGCCGAACGATGACCCTGCGCCCGTTGCGGCCGTGATCGCTCGGGTGACCTTCGAGCACGGGACCCTGGGTATCACCGATGTCGGCGAGTGGCTCTCGGTGCAGATGCACGTCGTCAACGCGGCCGACGAGGTGCCCTCGGTCGCGAAGCTCGGATCGGATGCCGCCAGCCCGGCGTACTCGCGCGAGATGCTCTCCGAGGCCCTCGGCCGTCGGCGCAAGCAGCTCAAGGCGTTGCTGCAGGAGCAGGAGACTCTCGCGGGGATCGGTAACGCGTACTCCGATGAGATCCTTTTCGCCGCGCGGTTGCGTCCGACGGCCCACGCGGCCGCACTGAGCGAGGACGACGTCACGCGGCTTCACCATGCTCTGCACGACACCCTCACCGCGGCGGTGCTCGCGCGTCGCGGCGTGCCGATCGCAGAGCAGAAGGCGGCGAAAGTCGCGTCGATGCGCGTGCACGGGCGCACGGGTGAGCCATGCCCGGACTGCGGTGGAGTGATCGAGGACATCCCCGGTACCAAAGGTGGCGGGCAGTGGTGCCCCGTGTGTCAGGCGCTGCCGGCCGACGATTGAGCGGCAGAGCCGCCCTCGTGGATGCGGGCGAGTGCGCGAGAGGGAGCGGAGGTGATCGCTCGGCGAGTCCTCTCGGCCGCCGTGTGGCAGGCCGGGAAGGAGCGAAGGCCCCGGAACGATGTCCGGGGCCCTCGCCGACAAAGGGGTCAGGCAGTCTGTCGCGAGTGCGTGCCCTCTGCGACCTCTTCGACGAGCTTCGCGGTGAACGCGGGCAGGTCGTCGGGGTTGCGGCTCGAGACGAGGCCCTGGTCGACGTGTACTTCTTCGTCGACCCAGGTGGCGCCGGCGTTGCGCAGGTCGGTCTGCAGCGTCGGGTAGCTCGTGAGCGTGCGGCCCTTCAGAACGTCGGCCTCGGTGAGGATCCACCCGCCGTGGCAGATGACGGCGACCGGCTTGTGCTGGTCGAAGAAGTCGCGGGTGAACGACACGGCATCCTTCACGATGCGGATGTCGTCGGCGTTCTGCACGCCGCCGGGCAGGACGAGAGCATCGAAGTCACCCGCGGAGGCACCCGCGACCGAGAGGTCGACCTTCTGCTGGTGGCCGTTCTCGCCCGTGATGCTGCCTTCGCTCGGCGAGACCAGAACGGCCTCGGCGCCGGCGGAGGTCACGGCATCCCACGGGCTGGTGAGCTCGCTGTCCTCGAAGCCGTCGGTGAGCAGGAATGCGATGCGCTTGCCGCTGAGATCAGTCATGGAAAGCCTCTCTTTCTCGATCGGGGTTCCCACGCTAGAAAGCGTCTCGACCGGAGGGGCGGGGGTTGCGGATGCCGGAGCGCGGCGTTATCGCCGACGCCGGCCCCGGTGACCGCGCGCAGGCGTAGCATGGGGCGCATGTCCGCTGACACCACGTCCGACGCGACCACCGCGTCCAAGCCGCTGATCGCGCTGCTGAACGCTCCCGCTGTCGAGGGTGAGAGCGACGACAAGCCCGCCGCGTCGCAGTGCTGCGGCGGCGGTTCCTGTTCTCTCTGAGTCCGCGCCGCACGCGTCATATCGCGCCCGCGTCGTCCATCCCGACGTGTCCGTCGCCTTGACGCGGTTGTGCGCGTGCCCCGACACGACGGCGGTTCGTTGGGCCGGGAGGGCGAGACCGATCAGTCGACCCCGACTTCGTGTGGACTCAATGCGCGCTGAGTGTGGACTCAATGCGCGCTGACGGGCGCGTCGGTCTCTTCCGCCTCCGCCGGCTTGCGCACGAAGCACGCGAGGACGACGGCGGCCGAGGCGATCACGGCTCCGACGAGGAACGACGCGTGCACACCTGACGCGACGGCGCCGGCCTGGTCGACACCACCGGCGAGGGCGGTGCTCGAGAAGACGGTCATGATCGCGACGAAACCGGACGTGCCCGCGGCTCCGGCGACCTGCTGAGCGGTGCCCACGACGGCGCTGCCGTGCGAGTACAGCCGGCGGGGGAGAGAGCCCAGCGCGGAGGTCATCAACGGGGTGAAGACCAGGCCGAGTCCGAGGTTGAGGCCGAGGTAGACCGTGACGATCCACCAGATGGGGGTGCCCAGGTCGAAGGTCAGAGCCATCGTCCACAGCACGGCGGCGGCGATCAGCATTCCGGGGATGACGAGGGGAGTCGGCCCGAAGCGATCGAAGAGGCGGCCGACGATCGGCGCCATGACGCCCATCAGCACGCCGCCCGGGAGCAGCATGAGGCCGACCGTGAGACTGCTGAGGCCGAGCGCCTGCTGCAGGAAGATGGGCAGCAGGATGAGCGAGCCGAACAGAGCGGCCATCACGATCGCGACCAGGGGTACCGCGAGCCGGAACGACGGGCTCTGGAACACGCGCAGGTCGAGCAGCGCGGAGTCGGACCGCTGCAGTCGGAGCTGACGGATGACGAACACGGTGACGAAGACCGCGCCGACGGCGAGGGGGATCCACACCGGCACGGACGTGTGCCCGGAGGCCGATTCTCCGATGGCGCTGAGGCCGTAGACCAGACCGCCGAAGCCGATCGCCGACAGGACGACGGAGAGCACGTCGAAGCGCGCGTCCGGGCGGGTCTGGGTGACGTTGCGGACCCAGCGGGCGCCGAGCGCGATGGAGAGCAGAGCGATAGGGAGGATCAGCCAGAAGATCGCGTGCCAGGTCAGGACCGACAGGATGAGCCCGGACACCGTTGGGCCCACGGCGGGTGCAACGGCGATGACGATCGTCACCACGCCCATGATGCGACCGCGTCGGTTCGCCGGGACGAGGTTCAGCACCGTGGTGAACAGCAGCGGCATCATCACGCCGGTGCCCATCGCCTGAATGATACGACCCGCCAGCAGGACCCCGAACACCGGCGCGAGCGCGGCGACCAGGGTGCCCAGCGCGAAGACGCTCATCGCGCTGAAGAACACCACGCGAATGGGGAAGCGCTCGAGGAGGAAGCCGGTCAGGGGGATGATGACGGCCATCGTCAACAAGAACGCCGAGGTGAGCCACTGACCGGTGGCGGCGCTGATGCCGAAGTCGGCCATGATCGCCGGAAGCGCGACCGACATCGTGGTCTCGTTGAGGATGACGACGAACGCGGCGACGACGAGCAGGGCGATGACGGGACCGGAGCGGTGCGACGGCGACGACGCGGTGCTCGCTCGGGAGACGGGAATGGTGCCGGTGGCGGCCATGACGAGGTCCTTTACATGCGGGGGGCTTCGTGGCGCCACGGAGGGCGACTGCGACGGAGACAACGGGTGCGCGGCCCGAGGTATTCCGACATCGAGATAACGGATTCGAGGTCATCCGCAAGCGACCCTATCGGGGGCGTCCGACATCGTCGCCCCGGCGCTCACCGTCGGCGGTCGGACGTAGGCTGACGAACATGAGCATGGGGATGGGCGGCAGCATGTTCCGCGGCGTGGACGCGGACATGCAGCGCCGCCGCAACGCTCAGGCTCCGCGGGTGCAGAACCTCGGGCGCCGTGTCGTCGACCTGTTCCGGCCCTATCGCGGGCGCATCGCGTTCACCGCGCTGCTCGTCGTCGTCGGCGCGGCCGTGGCCGTCATCCCGCCGCTGCTCGTGCAGCGCATCTTCGACGACGCGCTGTTCCCCGTCGATGGATCGAGCCCCGACCTGCAGCTCCTCGCGGTCCTCGTGAGCGTCATGATCGGTCTGTTCCTCGTCTCGGCCGCACTCAACGTCGGTCAGACCTGGCTGACCGCGACCGTGGGAAACCGGGTCACGGGCGACCTGCGCACGCGTCTGTTCGACCACCTCCAGAACATGGAGCTCGGTTTCTTCACGCGCACGAAGACGGGCGTGATCCAGTCACGACTCCAGAACGACGTGGGCGGCGTCTCGGGGGTGCTGACGAACACCGTCACCAGCATCCTCGGCAACGCCGTCACGGTCATCGCGTCGCTCGTGGCGATGATCCTCATCGACTGGCGTCTCACCCTCATCGCCGTCGCGCTCATGCCGTTCCTGCTCTTCGTCCAGCGCCGCGTCGGTCAGGTGCGGGCGCGCATCGCGGGAGAGACGCAGGAGTCGCTGTCCGAGCTGTCCGCGATCACGCAAGAGACGCTGAGCGTGTCCGGCATCCTGCTGTCGAAGTCCTTCAACCGTCAGCGCACCGAGTCCGCGCGCTTCGACGCCGAGAACGACAACCAGGTGCGCCTGCAGGTGCGTCGGGCCATGAGCGGTCAGGGCTTCTTCGCCGTCGTCCAGGTGATCATGTCGAGTGTTCCGGCGGTCATCTACCTCGTGGCCGGGTACCTGATCGGCGGGGGAGCGGGAGCGATCACAGCCGGAACGATCGTCGCCTTCACCACGGTGCAGGCGCGGTTGCTCATGCCCCTGATGGGGCTCATGCGCGTCGCCCTCGACGTGCAGACCTCTTCGGCGCTGTTCGCCCGCATCTTCGAGTACCTCGACCTGCGTCCGGCGATCGTCGACGTGCCCGATGCCCTGCCCGTCTCGGCGGCCCCCGGCCCCGTGGGGCGCATCGAGTTCCGCGACGTCGAGTTCCGCTACCCCGATGCATCCGTGCAGGCGCGGCCCACGCTCGACGGCGTCTCGTTCACCGTCGAGCCGGGTCAGCACGTCGCCTTCGTCGGCCCCTCGGGAGCGGGAAAGACGACGATCCTCTATCTCACCCCTCGTATGTACGAGGCGACCGGCGGAGCGGTGATGTTCTCCGGAGCAGACGTGCGCACCCTGGAGCGGGCATCGATCATCGACGAGATCGGCACCGTCTCGCAAGAGACGTACCTCTTCCACGCGAGCGTGCGCGAGAATCTGCGTTACGCCCGGCCCGACGCCACCGATGACGAGATCGAAGCAGCCTGCCGCGCGGCCAACATCCACCACGTGATCGCCTCGTTCGAGGCAGGGTACGACACCATCGTCGGCGAGCGCGGGTACCGGCTCTCGGGCGGCGAGAAGCAGCGCATCGCCATCGCGCGCGTGCTGCTGAAAGACCCGCCGGTGTTGTTGCTCGACGAAGCGACGAGCGCCCTCGACACCGTCTCGGAGCGCATCGTGCAAGAAGCGCTCGAGACCGCCTCGCGCGGGCGCACGACGCTGTCGATCGCACACCGACTCTCGACGGTCATCAGCGCCGACCGGATCCACGTCGTAGATGCCGGTCGCATCGTCGAATCGGGGACGCATTCCGAGCTGCTGGCTGCGGGGGGCCTGTACTCGAGCCTCGCGGCCGAGCAGCTCGCCGCCTCGTTCGTCCTCGCCGAAGAGCAGCACGACGCCGCGGGTCTCGCGCACGCCGCGCTCCCCGTCCGTCGCGCCGACGAGGCGCCTGCCTGAGCTGCGACGGTTCTGTCCGGTTCCGGTTCCGGTATCGGGTTCGTGAGACGGCATACCGCTGACAATCCGGTGTCAGCCTGCAGCGGAGATGTCAGCGTCTTGCAGTCTCGCGAACTCGGGCCGGCGCGAACCCGGCCGGCGTGAACCCGGCCGGCGCGAATCCGGTTGGCGCTGTGGCCGAGGGAGTGTCAGCCGGGCAGCGTCTCGAGGAATGCCTCGAGCGCGATGCCGTAGGCCGGGTCGGGGTGCGTCTCGGCGATGCGGTGCAGCGGCGGAAGGTCGAGCGTGCGGATCAGCGCTCCGCGCTCCTTCACCGCAGCCTCGGCCCCGGCCTCGCGCAGTACCGCGATCCCCTCACCGAGCGCGTCGAGATAGTCGCGCAGCACGTCGAGCTCACCGAGCCGCTGGGTGATCGACCCGCCCTCTCGGCGCTGACGCCAGTCGACGACGACGTCGGGGATGACATCGAACGCGGTTGCCCCCGTGTACATGCGCTGCGTGAGCACCTGGTCCTCGTAGTAGCGCCCCTCGGGGAAACGCAGGCCGTTCGCCCGCCAGAACTCCGCGCGGCTCATCTTCGACCACGCCACGATGTTGCCCGAGGCCGCGGGATGCTCCGCGATCGTCGTGCGCGCGCGGGCAGGAGAAGTGGATGCCGTGACCCACGGCTGCACCTCGCCCGCGGTGTAGCCGGGGGTGTCGGCATCCGGCCGCAGACGGACGTATGCGCCGACGGCGAAGTCGCTGCCGGTGCGATCGAGCGTGTCGGCCAGGCGCGTGAGCGCGTCGGGGCGGAAGCGGTCGTCGGCGTCGAGGAACGCGATGTAGGGGGTGTCGACGTGCGCGAGACCGGTGTTGCGCGCGGCACCCAGCCCACGTTGTTCGGTGTGCCGTTCGAGCCGGAAGCGGGGGTCGGCGGAGGCGGCATCGGCGAAGATGCGGGCCGTGTCGTCGGTCGAGGCGTCGTCGACGAGGACGGCGGTCCAGTGCCGGTGCGTCTGTGCGCGCAACGACCCGAGGGCTTCCTCCGCGAAGGGGGCGACGTCGAATCCGGGGACGATGACGGTGACGGGGGTGGAACTCACCCGCGCGAGCCTACGGCGGTTACGGCGACGGCGACGGCATCTGCGACGGCATCGAGAGAACCGGTCCATCTGTGCGGCAGCGTGAAGCGCACGGCGGTGCGGGCGTCGTCGTGATCGAGACCGACGGCGAGGAGCACGTGCGAGGCCTCGTCGCTGCCCGCAGCACACGCCGAGCCGCTCGACGAGACGACTCCGCGACGCTCCAGCTCGAGCAACACGGTCTCGCCGTTCGTGCCCGGGAAGACGAAGCTGGCGGTACCGGGGAGTCTGCGCTCCGGGTGGCCGGTGAGACGCGCGCCGGGCACCGTGGCGAGCACGCGCGCGGTGAAGGCCTCGCGCAGGGCTCCCACCCGCAGGGCATCGGCGGTGCGCTCCGCCTCGGCGAGCGTCAGCGCCGTGGCGATGGCCACCGCCCCCGCGACGTCGGGGGTGCCCGAGCGTCGACCGCGTTCCTGCCCGCCCCCGTGCAGCAGAGGCTCGAACGGGAGGCGCCCGCGAACGGCGAGGATCCCGGTGCCCTTCGGCGCACCGATCTTGTGGCCGGCGACGGTCATGGCATCCGCTCCGAGTCCCGCCAGGGGGAGCCACCCGGCGGCCTGGACGGCGTCGACATGGAGGGGAATCTCGCGTTCGTGAGCGACGGCGGCGAGGGCGGCGGCGTCCTGAACCGTTCCGATCTCGTTGTTGGCGTAGCCCACGCTGACGAGCGCCGTGTCGTCGCGCAGCGTTTCGGCGAGCGCCTCGGGCGTCAGCGTGCCGGTGTCGTCGACCGGAGCGTGGGTCACGCGCACCCCGTGCAGGCGTAACAGGTAGTCGGCCGAGGCCAGCACGGACTCGTGCTCGATCGCCGTCGTGACGAGGTGCGAACGCCCCGACCCCAGCACGAGCCCCTTGATCGCGGCGTTGTTCGACTCGGTGCCGCCGGAGGTGAAGACCACGTCTCCCGCGCGGAAGCCGAGGACGGCCGCGACCTGCGCGCGAGCCTCGTCGAGAGCGGATGCCGCAGCTTCACCGACCTCGTGGTGGCTCGACGGGTTGCCGAAGAACCGCGTGAGGAAGGGGGCCATGGCCTCGAGCACCTCGGGGCGCACGGGGGTGGTGGCGGCGTTGTCCAGGTACAGGCTCACGCCGTCTCGATGCGGATATCCAGGCCCAGATCGAGGGCGGATGCCGAGTGCGTCAGCGCGCCGACCGAGATGACATCGACGCCGGTCTCGGCGATGGCGCGCACGGTCTGAAGCGTCACGCCCCCCGAGGCCTCGACCTGGGCTGCTCCGGCGACACGGGCGACACCTGTGCGCAGATCGTCGAGTGAGAAGTTGTCGAGCATGATCGTGCCGACGCCGGCGGCGAGCACCGCGTCGATCTGCTCGAGCCGGTCGACCTCGACCTCGACGTGCGTGGTGTGGGGGAGTCGCGCGATGGCGCTCTCGAGTGCCTGCGTCACCGACAGTCCGCTCGCGGTCAGCACCGCGAGGTGGTTGTCCTTGGCCATGACGGCATCCGACAGCGAGAAGCGATGGTTGTGGCCGCCGCCGTCGCGGACGGCCTGACGTTCGATCGCGCGCAGGCCCGGCGTGGTCTTGCGTGTGTCGACGATGCGGGCGCCGGTGTGGGCGACCTCGGCGACGTAGCGCGCGGTGAGGGTTGCGATCCCCGACATGCGCTGCACGAAGTTGAGACCGACGCGCTCGGCCGTGAGCACGCCTCGCGCGGGTCCGGTGACCACGGCGAGGGTGTCGCCGGGAGCGAACCGCTCGCCGTCGGCGATCTGCATCTCGACGGTGATCGAGGAGTCGGTGAGCGTGAAGGCGGCGACGAACACCGCAGAGCCGCTGAACACGCCCTCGACGCGGGAGACGAGCTCGGCGCGCGCGGTCGCGTGTTCCGGGATGAGCGTCTCGCTGGTGAGGTCGCCCCAGGGGGCGTCCTCGTCGAGGGCTGCCGAGACGATCCGATCGATCGTGGCGCGGGTCAGCATGCGAGGACCTCCTGGGGTTCGATGAGGGATGCCGAGGGCTCGGTATCGGAGCGGAAGTGCGCGCCCACCGAGGTCTCGCGCGCACGGGCCGCGGCCACGACGCGCGTGGCGAGGAGGAGGAGGTTCGCATCTTCGACGCTGCGCGGTGCGGCGTCGGCATCCCACGCGGCGAGCACCGTGGCGGCGCGCCCCAGGCCCGCGGCCTCGCGCACGAGACCCGCCTCGGCCCACATGAGCTCCTGCAGGGCGCGGCGCGAGAAGGGGGGAGCGTCCACCGCGGGGGCGACGTCGAGAGGCGGGACCTCGCGCACGGGGAAGCCCGGCCACTCGCCGCCGCGAGCCACGGCGTCTCCGGCTCGCGCTCCGAACACCGCTCCTTCGAGGAGCGAGTTGGACGCCAAGCGGTTCGCCCCGTGCACGCCGGTGCGCGCCGCCTCTCCGACCGCGTAGAGCCCGGGCACGGTGGTCCGTCCGTCGAGATCGGTGACGATCCCGCCCATGAGGTAGTGCGCCGCGGGGGTCACGGGGATCGGATCGCGGCTCCAATCGAGCCCGCGATCGCGTACCGCGGCGTCGATCGTGGGAAAGCGCCGTGCGAGTCGTTCGGAGCCCAGGGCAGTGGCATCCAGCCGGACGGGCCGACCGTCCTGTGTGGTCATCGCCCGGGCGTTGGCGCGGGCGACGATGTCGCGCGGGGCGAGTTCGCCGTCGGGGTGGGAGTCGAAGGTGAACCGGCGGCCGGTGTCGTCGATGAGCACGGCGCCCTCTCCGCGCACCGCCTCCGAGACGAGGAACGGGATGCCGACGGCCAGGGCCGTGGGATGGAACTGCACGAATTCGAGGTCGGCGACAGCGGCTCCCGCGCGCAACGCCGCGGCGATCCCGTCCCCGGTGGCGCCGAGGGGGTTGGTGGTGTGGGAGTAGAGCTGGCCCGCGCCTCCGGTGGCGAGGATGACCGCGTCGGCATCGAGGCGTTTGCCGCCGTCGAGCTCGACGCCCGTCACCCGGCCCCCCGCGACGACCAGGTCGCGCAGAAGGGCGTGCTCGCGAACCTCGATAGCTGCGGCACGCACGGCTGCACCGAGAGCGGCCTGAATGGCGGCTCCGGTCGCGTCGCCGCCGGCGTGCAGCACACGGGGGACCGCATGAGCGGCCTCGAGCCCGCGCGAGAAGTCGCCGTCGTCGGCGCGGTCGAAACCGACCCCGCGCGCGACGAGCTCCGCGATCCGCTGCGGTCCTTCGCCGACCAGCACGTCGACGGCGGCGGGGTCGTTCAGTCCCGCGCCCGCGGTGATCGTGTCGACCGCGTGCGAGCCCACCGAGTCGGTGGGGGAGGTCACCGCGGCGATCCCGCCCTGCGCCCACCGCGTGTTCGTGTCGGGCAGGGCGCCCTTCGTCACGACCGTGACACGGCATCCGTTCTCGAATGCGTGCATCGCCGCCGTGAGACCGGCGATGCCGCTGCCCACCACGACGACGGTGATCACTTCACCGCACCGTTCGGTTTCGCAGCGAGCATGCGCTCGAGCGCGACGGTGGCGGGCTCGGCGACGTCGGTGGGGACGGTGATGCGGTTGACGACGGTGCCTTCGACGAGCGATTCGAGCACCCACGCGAGATAGCCCGGGTGGATGCGGTACATCGTCGAACAGGGGCAGACGACCGGGTCGAGGCAGAAGATCTCGTGCTGCGGGTACTGGGCGGCCAAGCGCTGCACGAGGTTGATCTCGGTGCCGATCGCGAAGGTGGTGGGTTCGGTCGCCGCGGCGATGGCCCTGCGGATGATGTCCGTCGAACCCGCCTCATCGGCGGCATCGACCACGTCCATCGGGCATTCCGGGTGCACGATCACGCGGACGCCGGGGTGCTCGGCGCGCGCCTTGTCGATCTGGTCGACGGTGAAGCGGCGGTGCACCGAGCAGAAGCCGTGCCACAGGATGACGCGACTGTCGATGATCTGAGCGTCGGAGGAGCCGCCGAGGGGCTTGCGCGGGTTCCACATCGGCATCTGCTCGAGGGACACACCCATCGCCTTGGCGGTGTTCCGGCCCAGGTGCTGATCCGGGAAGAACAGCACCCGGCGTCCCCGTGCGAACGCCCACTCGAGCACCGTGCGAGCGTTGGAGGAGGTGCAGACGATCCCGCCGTGACGCCCCACGAAGCCCTTGATGGCCGCGCTCGAGTTCATGTACGTCACCGGGATCACGGGGACCAAGCCCTCGGCATCCGGGGTCTCGAGATCACCCAGCACGTCTTCGAGCTGTTCCCAGCACTCCTCGACCTGGTCGATGTCGGCCATGTCGGCCATGGAGCAGCCGGCGGCGAGGTTCGGGAGAATCACCGCCTGCTCGGGGCGCGAGAGCAGGTCGGCGGTCTCGGCCATGAAGTGCACCCCGCAGAACACGATGGCCTCGGCCTCGGGGCGGTCCTTCGCGGCGTTGGCGAGCTGGAACGAGTCGCCCACGTAGTCGGCGTGTCTTACGACCTCTTCGCGCTGGTAGAAGTGCCCGAGCACGACGACTCGGTCGCCGAGCGTCTCTTTCGCCGCGCGGATGCGGGCGTCGAGCTCGTCGTCGGACGCGTCGCGGTACCGCTGCGGCAGCTCGCCCTGCCGAGGCGCTCCGGTGGGGATGACGTCGCCCATCGACGAGCCGGGGCCGTAGCCGGGGCGCGTGTCGAAATCCCAGGGCCCGACCGCGAGATCGGTGGTGCAGGTCGCGTCGGTGGAGGCGCCGGCGACGATCGCCTGGATCGCGTGGTCGACGCTCGGGTCGATCGCGGGACGGGGCTGCAGGGTGAGGGGGGTGGCGGACATGGGCGTTCCGATCAGTGACGGGAGCGGAGCGGGCCGCGGTCGGCCAGCTCCACATCGCGGTTATAGCGGTACAGGCGGGCGGGACGATGGCTTCCGGTGCGGAAGCGCTCGGTCGGGATGAGCGTGTCGGAGATGTCGACCTGCCGACGGAAGTTGGCGGGATCGAGCCGTCTGCCGAGAATCGACTCGGTCACCTCGCGCAGGTCGGCGAGCGTGAACTCGTCGGGCAGCAACCCGTGCGCGATGCGGCTGTAACCGGCCTTGTTGCGCAGGCGCCAGAGCGTGTACTCGACGATGTCGTTGTGGTCGAAAGCCAGGGCCGGCAGGTCGGTCGCGTCGAACCATTCCACATTCTCGGGCGCATCGCCCTCCCGCGCGTGCGCGGCGACCTGCGCATCGACCTCGTCGGAGCGCAACAGTGCCCAGTACACGATCGAGACCACGCGCGTGGGGGAGCGGTCGACGGCCCCGAACGCGTAGAGCTGCTCGAGATAGCTGGGGGTGAGGCCGGTCGTCTCGGCGAGGGTGCGGGATGCCGCTGTGTCGAGCTCTTCGGTTGCGTCGAGCCAGCCGCCGGGCAGCGCCCACCTCCCATCGAACGGGTCGCGGGTGCGGCGGACGAGGGGGAGGGACAGGACCGGTTCGTCGTGTTCGTTCCGGCGGACGCTGAAGATGACGGTCGACACCGCGACGCGCACGTCGGCGTCGCGGGACTCGGGGCGAGGGGTTCGTGTCATGGTGACCATATCTCCGGGATCGATCTTAGTGTCATCTCGACTCGAAGGGCGAATCCCCGATGCCGGGACGCGCGGTCCGCGCGTCGAAAGGGTTCTCCCAGACGGGCGATCTAGCCTCGATGCGAATACAGGAGGTCGGATGCCGATCGTCGACATCGCCCTGATCGCCCTTCTGGCGGTCGCACTCGTCGCGGGGCTCTCTCGGGGCTTTCTCGCCACCATCGGCTTCTTCGCGGGCCTCGCCCTCGGCGCCGTCGCCGCCTATTGGGCGCTTCCGTTCGTGGGGCAGTGGGTCACCGACCTCGCCTGGCGCGGACCCGCCATGATCGGCGCGGGCATCGCGCTGCTCGTGATCGGCTCGGGCCTCGGCAGTGCCGTGGGCGGTTTCTTCCGTCGAGGAGCCGACCGCATCAAGCTGCGCATCCCCGAGCGACTCCTCGGCGGGGTGGTCAACGTCGCGGCCGCCGCGCTCGCGATCTCGTTCGTCGCCGGCTCCCTCACCCCGGTCGGGGTCCCCGTCGTCTCCGCAGCTCTCGGCTCCTCCGCGGTGGTGCGCACGATCGACAACCTGACGCCCGCTCCCGTGCGCGGCGCGCTCGCCGAGTTGCGCGGAACGATCTTCGCCGACGGTATCCCTCGCCTGGGCGAACTCATCCAGATCGGCCCCGTGCCGACCACCCCGAGCATCGCCCTCGACGATCCTGCGCTGACGCAGGCGGCGCAATCGGTGGCGCGGATCTCGGGCACCGCGTACGCATGCGGCATCACCTCGAGCGGCTCGGGCTTCGTGGTCGCCGACGATCGCGTGGTCACCAACGCGCACGTCGTCGCGGGGGTCGACACCCCGCTCGTGGAGCTCCCGGGCCGCCCGGCGCGCGAGGGGCGCGTCGTGTACTTCGACCCGATCGACGACATCGCCGTGATCTCGGTCGATGGACTGGATGCCGCGGCTCTGCCGATCGCCGAGACGCTCGCGGTGGGGGCTCCCGCCGTGGTGCAGGGCTACCCGGGCGGCGGTCCGTTCACCTCCGGCAGCGCGCAGATCCTGTCGGAGGGCACGGTCCCCGTCCCCGACATCTACGACGACTCCCGAGCTCCGCGCGACATCTACGCGTTGGCCGGTATCGTGCGCCCGGGCAATTCGGGCGGACCGCTGCTGACCACCTCGGGTCAGGTCGCGGGCATCGTCTTCGCCCGTTCCGACACCGATGACGACGTCGGCTACGCCATGACCCCGGCCGAGCTGGAACCCGTGATGGCCCAGATGGGGTCGTTGTCGGCACCCGTGGCGTCCGGGAGCTGCACGCGCGGCTGAGCCGCCTCCGCGCCTGGGGCGGTGGGGAGCGCCAACACGCTGCCTGCTTCGGTGTGCGCTTCCCGCTCCGCCGGCGACGAGGGCCGTCGGCCGTGGGGCGGGTGAAATTTCCCTCTAGCGCCCTGTATAGCTGCGTGATCTGTCTATGCTCCTGCGCATGGGGGACATCTCGATATCCGTCGATGAGGTGCGGCGGGTGGCGGCGAAGATGGTCGGCGTCGTTCCCGACGAGCCCGACGTCTTGGGCTTCTCCGTCGCCGATCAGCCCGATCTGAGTCTCGCCCTGGCGGAGTTCGTCGGGTGCATGAATGACTGCACCGCCGAGCGTCGCCGTGGTGTCGAGGCACTCGTGACGGGGTTGCGCGAGGTCGCGGACATGTTCGAGAACCTGGATGCCACCAGCCAGGCCGACGTGCGTGCGTTGGGCGCCGTCGAGGGGTGGGTCATCGAATGACCGCCGAGCTCGGTGAGACCCGAGACCCGTCCGCCCTCATCCCCGGCGATGTCGCCTCTCTGTACCGGGCGGCCTCCGTGTGGCGGGTGCGCGAGCAGAACGCCGACGAGGTCGGGACGGCGCTCCGTGCGACGCAGTCGATCTCGGGCTGGACCGGCGAAGCGGCCGATGCCTATGGGACGCGTGTGAGGGCGGTGGCGTCCGGTTGGTCGGCCATGGCGACCGCCTTCCGGCACGGCGAATCGGCACTCGAAGACGTCGCCGCCGCGATCGATGCTGCACGGGCAAGGGCGGGAGACGCCGTCGATCTGTGGGACAGAGCCGACGCGCTCGACGCTGCGGCTTTCCAAGAGCCATCCGCCACGCCCCCCGGTTGGCTCGGGCCGGACCGACGAGCGTTCCTCGGCTCCGGACCGCGAGCAGAGGCCAAAGCGATCCTCGCGGATGCGCGTGCGGCACTCCGCGATGCCGCGCAGAAGGCGGCTGCCAAGCTTCGCGCCGCCATCGCCGTGCCCGGCCTCGGCGCCGACGAGTGGGCGGCTCTCTTGACGGGTTGTGCGAACTCCGGCCAGGTGCTCGATGCTCTCGCCGGCGCGGACGCCGGGAGTCTGGCCGCTCTTCTGCGGGCCCGGCCGAGCCTCGCCGGGATTCTCGCCCAGGCAGAGCCGGCGGCAGTCGCGCCCTGGTGGGCGCAGCTTGACGCGGCGCAGAAAGACGCGCTCATCCACGCCGCGCCGGCGATCATCGGCAACCTCGGGGGAGTCGCCTACACCGCTCGCGACGAGGCGAACCGCATCTGGCTCGCGGACCAGCTTGCAGACGCGCGCGCGGCGCTGGCCGAGGCGGAGAAGCCGCCGACATACGACGAGATCGTCGGGGGACAGGCCGCCGCCGAGGCGTATGCCGAGCGGCTCGATCGTGCGCGCTCTCGGGTGGAGGGTCTTGAGAATATCGAGTCGTCGCTGACGTCACCCGCCGGCGGCACCCCTCGGCATCTCATCACTCTCACGGGGGACTCGCCCCCTCTCGCCGCGATATCCATCGGCGATCTCGACACCGCGGACAACATCACATACGCGGTTCCTGGCATGGGAACGACGACCGAGGGGATGGACGGTTGGTCGCGCGCCGCTCAGAACCTTCTCGATCAGCAAGACCGCGCGGATCCGGGCCATTCCCATGCGACCGTGGCCTGGATCGGGTACAAGACCCCGCCCGTGCCGATCATGGAGGGAGGCTTCGACGTCATGCATAACGACCTGGCTGACGCGGGAGCAGCGAACCTCGCTCGTGACTTGCGTTCCCTTGACCACGTCAACTCCGGAGCGCAAGTAAACATTGTGGCGCATTCCTACGGGACCACCACGGCGTCTCTGGCTCTGACTCAAGACCAGGTCCACGTCGACTCCTTCGTCACGCTAGGTTCAGCAGGTTTGCCGACGAACATTGATTCGGCGTCGGACATACATGCGGATTCCGTGTTCTCGGGGCAGGCCCAGGACGTTTGGGCGGTAGATCCTGCTCGAGGCGATCAGTGGGCGTGGACAGGGCGTCTGGCTCCTGACCATTCCGTCAATCCGATCAGCCCGGATTTTGGATCACACGCATTCAGCGTCGCCGGAGACGGAGCGCTGCACGCGGTCAACGATCATGGCGCAGTCACCTCGGATGAGGGGGGTTATCTTGACAAGCAGACGGAGTCTTTGCGCAACGTGGCCCTCGCCACGACCGGACGTGGTGATCTCGTGTCGCCTTATGTTCCGCCAGCTCCGACCCCGCTGCAGAAAGCGCTGATCGAAGGATTGACGAATGGCTTCTCGAACTAGTCGGCCCGTCCTTGCGATGGTGCTCGGAGCGCTCGTCCTCATCTCACCGATCACTTTGGCCGGCTGTGCGCAATCGAAGGAAGACAGCATGACTCCCGCTGAGGCCCGTGACGCTCTCGTCTCAACCATCGAAGACAGTGCGGCCCAGCTCAATGTCGCGGGGTGGCACCGCGATCACGCGCCCGAGGTCGGCGATTGCGGCGATCAACAAGGGCAGCGCGTCAATTACTCATATGGCTACGGGGCACCCGCTCCGGACAGTGACCGGGGTGCCGACGCCAAGGTCATCGCCGACTACTGGCGTTCGCTCGGCATGCAGGTGCGCGTCGTCGATACGCCGCTCTACGTCGTGTACGCCTCGGGCGGGACCGTGGCGGGTCTGTCGTTCTCAACGGCCCCCGGCGACTACTACATCGCAGGCACCTCCCTCTGCGTCCCTGGAGACGCCCGAGAATTACGGAAGCAGGACAACGGCTGAACATCTCACGACACTCTCCCAAGCTCCGCTAGGCTGACCCCACAAGTCCACACCGGCCCCATGATCGATGCGGGAGAGCTCCGGCGAATTCAGCCGGGCACCGAAGGAGCAAGCCTCCCCGCCAATCTCTCAGGTACGCGTACCGCGTCGATCGGGCCACTCTGGAAAGAGACCCGGATGCACCGTCCCGGGTCCACCGACGGTGAAAGCCCGCGCTCGTCCTCGACCGCGCGGGTGAAACTCTCAGGTCCATGACAGAGGGGGAGTTCTCCAGGCGTCGTCCGACGTCTGTCCGTCATCGCGAACGGCAGAACTCATGACCGAAACCCCCGCTCCACCGCGCACGTCGCCACTGAACGATCGGCACGAGGCCCTCGGCGCCTCGTTCACCGACTTCGGCGGTTGGAACATGCCCGTGCGCTACACCTCCGACCTCGCCGAACACCGCGCCGTGCGTGAAGCCGCCGGCCTGTTCGACATCTCGCACATGGCCGAGTTCCGCGTCGACGGGGAGGCAGCCGCCGCGTTCCTGGACTACGTGCTCGCCGGGCGTCTCTCGACCATGAAGATCGGCAAGGCGAAGTACTCTCTGGTCCTCGCCGAGAGCGGCGGCATCGTCGACGACGTCATCGTCTACCGCACGGGGGAGCGGAGCTTCCTCGTCATCTCGAACGCGGGAAACCGGGATGCCGTGGCCTCGGCCTTCGACCTCGCCCAGCGCACGTGGATCTCGGCGGCCGACGGCCTCTTCGTCGAAGACGTCACCGACGACTACGCCCTCATAGCCCTCCAGGGTCCCGAGGCGCGCGGCATCCTGAGCTCCACCCCGGGAGTGGAGATCACCGGAACCGCCCTCGACGAGCTCGGCTACTACGCCTGGACCGAGGGGACCTTCGACGGCGTGCCGCTCTTCGTGGCCCGCACCGGCTACACGGGCGAAGACGGTTACGAGCTCATGATCCCCACCGCGAACGCGGCCGCCCTGTGGGACGCCGCGCTCGCCGCGGGCTCCGATCGGGGCCTCGTTCCGTGCGGTCTCGCCGCGCGCGACACACTCCGCCTCGAGGCGGGCATGCCGCTGTACGGCCACGAGCTCTCGCGCGACATCGTGCCCGCGCAGGCGGGTCTCGGGCGCGTCGTCGCCGTCGACAAGGAGTCGTTCGTCGGCAAGGACGGACTGTCGTCCGGCCCCGCCGACGCCCCGGTGCTCGTGGGTCTCGTGTCGGAAGGCCGTCGCGCAGGCCGCGCCGGCTACACCGTGCTGCTCGGCGACGACACCGTCGGAGAAATCACCAGCGGAGCCCTCAGCCCCACTCTCGGCCACCCCGTCGCGATGGCGTTCGTCGCCCCCGCGGCATCCGAACTCGGAACCGAACTGACCATCGACGTGCGCGGAACCCGCATCCCCGCGACCGTCACCGCCCTTCCCTTCTATCGGAGAAACGCATGACCGACCTCACCGCCCTCAGCTACACGTCCGAGCACGAGTGGATCGCCCTCGAGGGCGACATCGCCACCGTCGGCATCACCGACTTCGCCGCCGACAAGCTCGGCGACGTCGTCTTCGTCGAGCTGCCCGGCGCCGATTCGACCGTGTCGGCCGGCGACGTCTGCGGCGAGATCGAGTCGACCAAGTCGGTCGGTGAGCTCTACGCGCCCCTCAACGGCACGGTCGTCGAGGTTAACGACGCCGTGGTCGACGACCCCTCGCTCGTCAACGCCGAGCCGTTCGCGGGCGGCTGGCTCATCAAGATCCGCGTCGAGGGCGACCTTCCGGCAGACCTGCTCGACCGCGCCGCCTACGAGGACCTCACCGCATGAGCACCCTTCTTCCTCCTCGCACGGACGCGGGCACTCCGGCGGCGTTCACCGACCGCCACATCGGCATCGGCGCCGACGCGCAGGCGCACATGCTCGAGGTCGTCGGCTACGACAGCGTCGAGGCGCTCGTCGAGACCGCCGTCCCGGCCTCCATCCACGTGCAGGCCCGTGCCACCAGCGCGATCCCCACCGCGGCCACCGAGGCCGAGGCCCTGGCAGAGCTGCGGGAGCTGGCATCCGCCAACCGCTCCGCCCGCCCGATGATCGGTCTCGGCTACTACGACACCTTCACGCCGTCGGTGATCGCGCGGAACGTCCTCGAGAATCCGTCCTGGTACACCGCGTACACGCCGTATCAGCCGGAGATCTCGCAGGGCCGGCTCGAAGCGCTCATCAACTTCCAGACGATGGTGACCGACCTGACGGGTCTCGCCACGGCGAACGCCTCGATGCTGGATGAGTCCACCGCCGTCGTCGAGGGCATGCTCGTCGCCCGCCGCGCCTCGAAGGCGAAGACCGACGTGTTCCTCGTCGATCTCGATGCTCTGCCGCAGACCAGGGCGCTGCTGCATCATCGCGCCGCAGCCGTCGGTGTTCGCATCGTCGAGACCTCGTTCGAGGGCGACCTGCCGGAGGCGTTCGGCGCGTTCGTGCAGTACCCCGGCGCGACCGGCCGCATCTGGGACTTCTCCGCCGTCGCCGAGGCTGTACACGCCACCGGCGGTCTCGTCGTGGCCGCCGCCGACCTGCTCGCCCTGACCCTGCTGCGTTCGCCGGGCTCGCTCGGCGCCGATGTCGCGGTGGGCACGACCCAGCGCTTCGGCGTGCCGCTCGGCTTCGGCGGTCCGCACGCCGGCTACATGGCCGTGCGCGCGGGTCTCGAGCGCCAGCTGCCGGGTCGCCTGGTGGGAGTGTCGCAGGATGCCGTCGGCGCCCCCGCCTACCGCCTGTCGCTGCAGACGCGCGAGCAGCACATCCGCCGCGAGAAGGCGACCTCCAACATCTGCACCGCCCAGGTGCTGCTGGCCGTGATGGCGGCGATGTACGCGGTGTACCACGGGCCCGACGGGCTCCGCGCGATCGCGACGCAGGTCGCGCGCAAGGCCGACGCTCTGGCATCCGTACTCCGCTCTCATGACCTGACGCTCGTGAGCGACGCGTTCTTCGACACGGTGCGCGTGCACGTTCCCGGGCGCGCGCAGGACGTCGTCGACCGCGCCCGCGAGCGCGGTTATCAGCTGCTGTGGGTCGACGACGCGACCGTGGCCGTCTCGGTGGACGAGACAACGACGGATGCCGATATCTCGGTCGTTCTGGACGCTTTTGGTCTCGCCGCCGGCGAGCTGCCCGATGGGGTGGCGCTGCGGGGGATCGATGACGCCCTGCACCGCGACGACGAGTTCCTCACGCACCCCGTCTTCCACGCTCATCGCAGCGAGACGGCGATGATGCGGTACCTCAAGACCCTCGCCGATCGCGACTACGCGCTCGATCGCGGCATGATCCCGTTGGGCTCGTGCACGATGAAGCTGAACGCGGCCACCGAGATGGCGGCGGTGTCGTGGCCGGAGTTCTCGCGCGTGCACCCCTTCGCGCCCGGGGCCGACGTGCACGGCTACCTCGAGATGATCGACCAGCTCGAGCGTTGGCTCGCCGAGGTCACCGGGTACGACGCGGTGTCGCTGCAACCGAACGCCGGGTCGCAGGGCGAGCTCGCCGGGCTTCTCGCGATCCGCGGGTACCACCTCGCGAACGGCGACACCGAGCGCACGGTGTGCCTCATCCCGTCGTCGGCGCACGGCACCAACGCCGCTTCCGCGATCCTCGCGGGCATGAAGGTCGTCGTCGTCGCGTGCGACGAGGCCGGCAACGTCGACCCCGGCGACCTGCGGGCCAAGATCGCGCAGCACGCGGCCGAGCTGTCAGCCCTGATGATCACGTACCCCTCGACCCACGGGGTGTACGAGCACGATGTGCTCGAGATCACGCAGGCCGTGCACGATGCCGGCGGACAGGTGTACGTCGACGGCGCCAACCTCAACGCGCTGCTCGGTTTCGCCCGCTTCGGCGACCTGGGCGGCGACGTCTCGCACCTGAACCTGCACAAGACGTTCGCCATCCCGCACGGCGGGGGCGGCCCGGGCGTGGGACCGGTGGCGGCGAAGGCTCACCTGGCGCCCTATCTGCCCTCTCACCCGTTCTCGCAGCGCGCCGACCACGCCGGCGGCACGTTCGACGGCGGTCCGGTTTCGGCTGCCCCGCACGGCTCGGCGGGCATTCTGCCCATCTCGTGGGCGTACGTCCGCATGATGGGCGCAGAAGGGCTCCGCCAGGCCACAGCTGCGGCGGTGCTCTCGGCGAACTACATCGCCGCGCGCCTGCGCGAGCACTACCCGGTGCTGTACGCGGGTGAGGGCGGCCTCGTCGCGCACGAGTGCATCCTCGACCTGCGTCCCCTCAAGGAGCAGACCGGCGTCACCGTCGACGACGTCGCCAAGCGCCTCATCGACTACGGCTTCCACGCACCCACGATGTCGTTCCCGGTCGCTGGCACCCTGATGGTCGAGCCGACCGAGAGCGAAGACCTCGCCGAGCTGGACCGATTCGTGGATGCCATGATCGCGATCAAGCACGAGGCCCTTGCGGTGGCCGCGGGGGAGTGGCCCGCCGACGACAACCCCCTCGTGAACGCCCCGCACACCGCGGAGACCGTGGTCGTGGGGGAGTGGGAGCACCCGTACTCGCGCGAGACCGCGGTGTATCCCGTGCGCTCCCTGATCCGCGGCAAGTACTGGCCCCCGGTGCGCCGCATCGACCAGGCCTACGGCGACCGCAACCTCGTCTGCTCGTGCCCGCCGCCGGAGGCGTTCGCCTGACCCCTGCCCGTCCCTCGACGAGACGGCATCCCCCCAACGCTCCTTCCGCACCTCGCGGTGGGGGCTGAACGGGATGCCGTTTCGTCGTTCTAGGGGGACCCGCAGCAGACCGGGGAGATCCTCAGGAGGCGTTTAGTAAAGTGCCCCTGTGCACCACGGGCTGAACGACGTTCCTCGACCGAATCCACGCCGTGGCGGCCCGGGACGGGTGATCGCCCTCCTCGTCGCCGCAGGTCTCGCGCTGGCCGGTTGCTCGGCCACCGACCCGGCGCCTGAGCCGGCGAAAGAACAGCGCACGAGCCTGACGGTCGGCGTCGTCGGCTCCCTCACCAGCTTCAACGCCGCCAGCGCCACCGGCGACACCGCTGCCAATCGGGCGGTGTCGGCCCTTCTCGACGAGAAGCTGGGCTCCCTCGACGGCAACCTGCAGGTCGTGCCGAACAACGGGCTCGGACGCATCACCCGCGTCGACGGTGACCCGCTCACCGTCAGCTACGAGCTGTTCTCTGACCGGGTCTGGTCGGACGGCACCCCGGTGACCCTCGACGACCTGCTGTTCGGGTGGGCCGTCACCTCGCACTTCTTCGACGACGCCACCTATGACGCCAATGGGCAGCTGGTCTCGGGCACGCGCTACTTCGACACCGCTCTGCCGGCCGACCCGAACGCTCGGACGACGCGGCCCCGCCTCGATCGGGCGAACGACACGCTCATACTCACGTACGACCAGCCTTTCGCCGACTGGAACAGGCAGTGGCTGCTCGACCGGCCCGTGCACGTCGTCGCGCAGCGAGCGGGTGTGAGCGTGAAGGATCTGCTCACCGCCATCCTCACCGTGCCCGAGGGCGACCCGAAGGCGCCGGTTGCGCCGAACCCCGTGCTGGCCGCCGCCGCGCAGGCGTGGAACACCGGTTTCGACGTCGCACCGGGGACCACCCCCGATCCCGCCGGTGTCGTGTCCTCGGGCCCGTGGACCGTCTCCGAGATCACGGCCGACACCCTGCAGCTCGCTCGACGCGACAGCTACCAGGGCGCGCATTTCCCGGGCCTCGAAGGCCTCACCGTCCGGTTCTTCCCGGATCGGGCAGCGCAGTTGTCGGCGCTCGAAGCGGGCACGGTGGATGTGGCCAACGTCGGCGATCTCGACGTCGCCGAACGCAAGACCCTGACCGACGCGGGACTCAACGTGCAGGTGGGGCCCACGTCCGAAACGCTGCAACTGCGGTTCGCCACGACGACGGCTTCCGACCTCCGGCAGGCGACGACTCTGTCGCTCGACCGTTCGTCCCTCGTCCAGGACGTCCTCGGTGCTGTCCGCCCCGACGCGCAGCCCCTGCAGTCCTTCCTCTCCTCACCGGCGACCGGCCAGCTCTACAACGACCTCGTGTCGGGGAACGGGGCACCCGGGACCGGGGCCGACGTGAACGCCGCCCGCTCCGCTCTCGGCGACCGAGCGGCCGTGCTCCGCGTCGCCTACGACACCACCGACGCGACGGCGGCGCTGGTCTTCCCCCGCCTCGTGTCGATGGCCGCCAAGGCCGGGATCGCCGTCCGCGCGGCGACGGCGACGGAGGTCCCGGATGCCACCCTCACCTGGGTCGGCGAGGATGAGAGCCTCTACCGCTCGGCACGCGACCGCATCGCCGAGGGCATCGACGGAGGCGACACCGAGGAGCTCTTCGACGACCTCACCACGCACACCGATCCCGTCGACGTGCTGTCGGAGGCGAAGCTCATCGACCGCTCGCTGTTCGCCGCCTACGCGGGAGTGCCGCTGCTCGAGCGGACGGGCGCCGTGGTCAACGCCGCGGGTGTCGGGGGAGTGACCTACACCTCCGAGCCCAACGGGCTGCCACCGGCGTTCTGGACGTGGTCGCCGCCTCAGTCCTGATTCTCAGGAGCTCGGAGACGGCGCGGGGGTGGGAGCGAAGATCCCGGGCCACCACGCTGCCGCGAGGGGGTATCCCACGAAGGCGACGATGTCGATGATCGTGTGCGCGATGACGAGGGGCATCACGCGCCCCCACCGCTTGTAGCACCAGCCGAAGACCAGTCCCATGACCACGTTGCCGAGCGCCGAGGGCCATCCTTGGTACAGGTGGTAACTGCCACGCAGCAGGGCCGTGGACGCGATGATCCACGTCCACGACCAGCCGAGACGTCGCAGGCGGTCGAAGAGGAACCCCAGGAAGATGACCTCTTCGGTGAGACCGGCGCGCAACGCCGCAAGGATGAGCAGCGCGATGACCCACCACGACGAGTCCAGGGGAGCGGGGATCACCGCGATGCTCTGGCCGAGTGCGCGGCCGATGGCGTACACGCCGATTCCCGGGGCACCGATCAAGATCACCAGCAGGATCCCTCGGGCGGTGTCACCGCCGAAACGGCGGAAATCGAGGCCGATGCGGCGCAGCGCGTTGTTCGCCGGCTCCCACAGCAGGTAGACGGCCAGGGCCACCAGGGCCAGCGAGAAGAAGATGTCGAGGAACTGATAGATCGCGTCCCACAGCGGCTCGGCACTGCGCGAGGGATTCAGCTGCGTCTGCTGCTGCGAGATCGGAGCGCGCGTCGCCGCACGCACGAAGGAGACGACCGAGTAGATCGCGGACTGACCGACGCTGACGAGCAGCACGATGGCGATCTCCCACCCGAGCCGGCGTCGTCGGTAGGAGTCCGTGCGCTCGATGGCCGGAGGATACGTCCAGTCCGCGGCACCGCGTGACCGGCCCGGCTTGTCAGATTGCTCCATGGAGAGCCTCTCGAGTAAATGCTGTGTAACGTTTTTCAGAGGAGTTTGGGGCACCTGGGTAAACGTGCCTAGTGTGTTCTCATCCTGCCCGACGGATCTTTCACGCGCCTTGTGCTGCGCGAAAGCCCTGCATGGGCGACGATCATCCCTTCCCTGGAGGAACTGTGAAGCGCAACAAGATTGCCCTCTCCGGCCTCGCCCTGCTGGGAGCTGTCGGGCTTATGCTCGCCGGCTGCTCGGGCGGCGGAGACAACGGCGGCGGCTCGTCATCGGGCGGCGACGCCACGGCGATCATTCGGACGAACGGCTCCGAGCCGCAGAACCCGCTGATCCCCACCAACACCAACGAGGTCGGTGGAGGAAAGATCCTCGACTCGATCTTCGCGGGTCTGGTCTACTACGACGGAACCGGCGCCCCGGTCAACGACATGGCAGAGTCCATCGTCACCAACGACCCCCAGAACCTCACGGTGACCCTGAAGAAGGGCCAGAAGTTCACGGACGGCACCGAGGTCAAGGCCGACAACTTCATCAAGGCGTGGAACTACGGCGCTCAGCTGTCGAACAACCAGGTCAGCAGCTCGTTCTTCGAGGACATCGTGGGCTTCAGCTACGACGCTGACTCCGAGCTCACGGGTCTGCAGAAGGTCGACGACTACACCTTCACGATCGCACTGTCGAAGCCGGCCGCCGACTTCGCGCTGCGCCTGGGCTACTCGGCGTTCTTCCCGCTGCCCGACGTCGCGTTCAACGACATGGCCGCTTTCGGTGAGAACCCGATCGGCAACGGCCCCTACAAGCTCAAGGGCGAGGGTGCCTGGCAGCACAACGTGCAGATCGACCTCGTCAAGAACGACGACTACCAGGGCGGTCGCACGGTCGAGAACGGTGGTCTCTCGATCATCTTCTACGCCACCCAGGATGCCGCGTACGCCGACCTGCTCGGTGGCAACGTCGACGTGATCGACGGCGTTCCCTCGTCGTCGCTGGCCACGTTCCAGTCCGACCTGGGCGACCGCGCGGTCAACCAGCCGGCGGCGATCTTCCAGTCGTTCACGATCCCCGAGCGTCTCGCGCACTTCAGCGGCGAAGAGGGCAAGCTCCGTCGCCAGGCCATCTCGATGGCCATCAACCGCGACGAGATCACCAAGACGATCTTCCAGGGCTCGCGCACCCCGGCCAGCGACTTCACCTCGCCGGTCATCGCGGGCTGGTCGGACTCGCTGTCGGGCTCCGACGTGCTGAAGTTCGACGCGGACAAGGCGAAGCAGCTGTGGGCCCAGGCCGACGCCATCTCGCCCTGGACCGGCTCGCTTCAGATCGCCTACAACGCCGACGGCGGACACCAGTCCTGGGTCGACGCGGTGACGAACTCGCTGAAGAACACCCTCGGCATCGACTCCTCCGGTGCGCCCTACCCGACGTTCAAGGAACTGCGCTCGGCGGTCACCAACCGCAGCATCGAGACCACCTTCCGTTCGGGCTGGCAGGCCGACTACCCCGGTGCGTACAACTTCCTCGCACCGCTGTACGCCACGGGTGCCTCGTCGAACGACGGTGACTACTCGAACCCCGAGTTCGACGCGCAGATCACGGCCGGCATCGCCGAGACCGACCTCGAGGCGCAGAACGCCGACTTCGCGAAGGCCCAGGAGATCCTGCTGAAGGACCTCCCGGCCATCCCGCTCTGGTACTCCAACGTCACCGGCGGCTACGCCGAGGGCGTCAACAACGTCCAGTTCGGGTGGAACTCGGTTCCGCTGTACTACGAGATCACGAAGTAACCCTTCCGATCTCACCCGCGAGGCGGTGACGGATTCGTCACCGCCTCGCGGTCTGCCAGCCAGGCCTCATCACGACGTGTGATAAAACGGCACGGGCCCTTTCGTGGCCCACGCCCCCCTAAAAACGTCGGATGAGGCGTTTCCCACGTTCGAAAAGAGAGCGGATGCTCGGCTACATCCTCAGACGTCTGCTGCAGGTCCTCCCCGTGTTCTTCGGGGCCACCCTGCTGATCTACTTCATGGTCTTCGCCATGCCGGGGGACCCGATCCTCGGCCTCTTCGGCGACAAGACCCCCGCGCCCCAGGTCGTCGAAGCCCTGCGCGCGCAGTACCACCTCGACCAGCCCTTCATCGTCCAGTACTTCCTGTACATCGGCGGGATCTTCCGCGGCGACCTCGGCACCACCTTCTCGGGACAGTCCGTCAACGAGGTGCTTGCGCGCACGCTCCCCGTGACCGGTCGCCTCGCGGTGATGGCCCTGGCCATCGAGCTCGTCCTCGCCGTCGTGGTCGGCACCATCTCGGCGATCCGCAAGGGCAAGCTGTTCGACAACGTGGCTCTCATCGTCGCCCTGTTGTTCGTCGCCCTGCCGATCTTCGTGGCGTGCTTCCTCGCCCAGTACTTCCTGGCGATCCAGCTCGGATGGTTCAAACCCACGGTGGGTGCCCAGAACAACTGGGGCGATCTGTGGTTGCCAGCCATCGTGTTGGGCTTCAGCCTCTTCGCCACGAGCATGCGCCTGATGCGCGGCTCGGTCATCGACACCCTGAACCAGGACTGGGTACGCACCGCGTACAGCAAGGGCCTGTCGCGTCGCCGCGTCATCCCCGTGCACGTGCTGCGCAACTCGCTCATCCCGGTCATCACGAACTCCGCGACGAACTTCGGTGTGCTCCTCGTCGGCGCCACCGTCACCGAGGGCATCTTCAACATCCCCGGTGTCGGTAACACGCTGTATCAGGCCACCATCCGCGGCGAGGGACCCACGGTCGTCTCGTTCGTGACCGTCTTCGTCATCATCTACGTGCTGGTCAACCTCGTCGTCGACCTCCTGTACGGCCTCCTGGACCCGAGGATCCGCTATGTCAAGTAGTCAGTTCCCGGCGCCGCACTACGTCGCGCCGATCAAGACCGAGACCATCTCGGTCGACGCCGTTCGCGTCGCCGCCCGCAAGAGCAACCTGTGGCTCGACGCGTGGCGCGACCTCCGTCGTCGCCCCACGTTCTGGATCGCTCTGGCCGTCATGGCCGTCGTCATCCTCATGGCCGTGTGGCCGACCCTCTTCACCCAGGTGCCGCCCAACAACGACTGCCAGCTGTCGAACAGCAACGCCGGTCCCACATCGGGTCACATCCTGGGCTTCACCTTCCAGGGCTGCGACACTTTCTCGCGCATCGTCTGGGGTGCCCGCACGTCGCTGTCGGTCGGTCTGCTCGCAACCGCGATCGGCACGATCATCGGCCTCATCATGGGCGCCCTGTCCGGCTTCTACGGCGGATGGCTCGACGCGGTCATCTCGCGCGTCGGCGACATCTTCTTCTCGATCCCCTACATCCTCGCGGCCATCGTCGTGATGAGCGTGTTCTCGCAGTACCGCAACGTGTTCACCCTGGCGTTCGCGATCGGCGGGTTCGCGTGGGCGTCGACGGCGCGCGTCGTGCGTGCCGAGGTGCTGCGCGTGCGTCAGGCCGACTACGTCGCCGCGTCGCAGGCGCTGGGGCAGACGCGTTTCAAGACGCTCCTGACCCACGTCATCCCGAATGCCATCGCCCCGTTGCTCGTGGTCACCACGATCAGCCTCGCCGCGGCCATCGTCGCGGAGGCCACGCTGTCGTTCCTCGGCGTCGGCCTGGGCGGCGACACCATGTCGTGGGGTAACGACATCAGCCAGGCGCAGCAGTCGCTGCGTATCGCGCCGCAGGCGCTGATCTGGCCGTCCGTCGCCCTGACCGTCACGGTGCTGGCCTTCATCCTGCTGGGCGAGCTCATCCGAGACGCCATCGACCCGAGAGCGAGGGCCCGCCGATGAGCGACGCCACCATGACGCCGCTGCTGTCCGTGCGCGACCTGAAGGTCGCGTTCGAGGGAGAAGGCGGCACGCGCGAGGTCCTCCACGGAGTGAGCCTCGACGTCTACCCCGGTCAGACCGTCGCGATCGTGGGCGAGTCGGGCTCGGGCAAGTCGACCACGGCCTCGGCGGTCATCGGTCTGCTTCCCGGCACCGGTCACGTCACCGGCGGCAGTATCACCCTCGACGGGCGCGAGCTGACCGACCTCAGCCAGACGCAGTTCGAGTCCGTGCGCGGCAAGGACATCGGATACGTCCCGCAGGACCCGATGTCGAACCTCAACCCGGTGTGGAGCATCGGCTTCCAGGTCAAGGAAGCGATCCGTGCGAACGGCATCGCCACCGGGCGCAAGGAGGTCGAGCAGCGCGCGATCGAGGTGCTGAAGCAGGCCGGTCTGGCAGACGCCGAGCGCCGACTGCACCAGTACCCGCACCAGTTCTCGGGCGGTATGCGCCAGCGCGCGCTCATCGGCATCGGCCTCGCGGCCGACCCGAAGCTGCTCATCGCCGACGAGCCGACCTCGGCCCTCGACGTCACCGTGCAGCGCGTGATCCTCGACCACATGGCATCCCTCACCCGTGAGCGGGGCACCTCGGTGCTGCTCATCACGCACGACCTGGGGCTCGCTGCCGAGCGCGCCGACACGATCGTCGTGATGAACCAGGGCGAGATCGTCGAGTCGGGTCCGAGCCGCGAGATCCTCGAGAACCCGCAGCACCCGTACACGCAGCGACTGGTGGCAGCCGCCCCCAGCATCGCGTCGCAGCGCATCCAGGCGACGGTCGAGGATCGCGGCATCCTGCGCGAGTCCGACATCGACGCTCCCGCGACGGTCAAGGTCACCGACCTCGTCAAGGAGTACAAGATCCGCCAGGGCGGGTTCCGCAGCGAGCAGTTCCGCGCCGTCGACGGGGTCTCTTTCGAGATCCCGCGCGGCAAGACGCTCGCCCTGGTCGGCGAGTCGGGTTCGGGTAAGTCGACGATCGCGAAGATGGTGCTCAAGCTCGAGGAGCCCACCTCGGGTTCGATCGAGGTCGACGGCGTCAACACCGGCAAGCTGAGCGCGAAGGACACCTTCAACCTCCGCCGCCGCATGCAGCCGGTCTTCCAGGACCCCTACGGCTCCCTCGACCCGCTGCGCAGCATCGGCAACCTCATCGCCGAGCCGCTCAACATCCATAAGGTGGGTGACGGTGCCTCGCGCCGCGCTCGCGTGGAGGAGCTGCTCGAGCAGGTCGCTCTGCCGCAGGAGCTGGCATCCCGTTATCCGAACGAGCTGTCCGGCGGACAGCGCCAGCGCGTCGCCATCGCGCGAGCGCTCGCTCTCAAGCCCGACATCCTCGTGCTCGACGAGGCGGTCTCGGCGCTCGACGTGCTCGTACAGGCGCAGATCCTCCAGTTGCTGGCGGAGCTGCAGTCCGAGCTGGGGCTGACGTACCTGTTCATCACGCACGACCTCGCCGTCGTCCGCGTCGCCGCCGACCTGGTGTGCGTCATGGAGCGCGGCAAGCTCGTGGAGCAGGGCACGGTCGACGAGATCTTCGCCCAGCCGTCGCAGGAGTACACGCAGCGCCTGCTCGACGCCATTCCCGGCGCCTCCCTCTCGCTGGGCGGCGCGTGACGCGCGATGAGCGCTTCCGGGGCGCGGAGCACCCACGGGTGTTCCGCGCCCCGTCGTCGATCGTCGGCCTGATCGTCGGCGCGGTGCTCGCGGTCGTCCTCTTGGGGGATGCCGCGCTCCGCGCCGGCGTCGGCGAGATGCTGCTGCTGGCGCCGTGGGTGCTGTTGGCGCTGTGGGCCGTCTACGCCCTGCTGTTCGCCCCTCACGTGCGTATCGATGCCGACGGCATCCGGATCCACAATCCGCTGCGCGTCGTCGACATCGCGTGGGCGCGCGTGGCCGACATCGACATGCGCTGGCAGCTCGAAGTGCGCACGGACGAACCACGCGTCGTGAAGGCCTTCGGCGGCCCCGTCGCCGGTCGCCCCGGTCGTCCGGCGCTTCGACGCGACGACTCCCGGGGGAGACGCGAACCTCCCGCGATCCGGGACCTGCAGCTCATTCAGGAGGCCTGGGAGAGCGCGCGCCGCACGGCGTCCGAGAGCGGCGTCGTGCGTCGCTCGTGGGACATTCCCTCGGTCATTTCCCTGCTGGTTCTGCTCTGCTGGGTTATCATCGCTTTGTTCATCTCAGGCGGTCTCGGCTGAGCGCGATGCTGCGCTCGACGGACACCGCAGTGGCAAAGCGCCATGTAAGAGCTTTGTTACGGTCGTGAAAAGTGTGTTCCCCCGGCACTCGTTTCATGGGAAGCCGACGTAGGGTCGCTGAAGATCCTTAGCCAGGCAAACGAATAGGCGGGGATCTCGAAGGCGAGAGGACCACCCATGATGCTGACCCCCGATGTGCTCCGGACGGGCTCGCGCACCTCATGACGCTGTACGTTCTGCGACGGTTCGTGAACTACGCCGTCCTGAGCCTGCTGGCGACGTGCCTCGCGTACGTGCTCGGCAGCGCCCTGCTGCGGCCCCAGGATCGCTTCTACGGCATGAACCCGCGGCCGCCGGAGGAGTCCATCATCGCGAGCCTCAACGCTCTCGGCGCCAATCCCGACGTTCCGATCCTCGTGCGCCTGTGGAACTGGCTCGTGAACCTGTTCACAAAGTTCTCGCTCGGCAACACCATCGGCGGTCAGGACGTCATGACCGAGATCGCCACGCGCGCCGGCACGAGCCTGCGCCTGCTGTTGATCGGGTCGCTGATCGGCGCGGTGGTCGGTGTGCTCATCGGCGTGTGGGGGGCGGTGCGCCAGTACCGCGCCACCGACCAGGTGACGACCTACGCCTCCTACCTGGTCTTCGCGACGCCGACCTTCGTCATCGGCGTGCTGCTGATGATCGGGGCGACCAACCTGAACAACGCCGCGGGCACGCAGCTCATCCGCTTCACGGGGGAGTACACCGCGGGCGTCGAGGGGTTCTGGCCGATGATCGCCGACCGCGCGGTGCACCTGCTGCTGCCCACCCTCGCTCTGGTGCTCATCAGCGCGGCCTCGTACTCGCGCTACCAGCGCAGCATGATGCTCGACGTCCTCGGCGCCGACTACATCCGCACGGCCCGCGCGAAGGGACTGCCGCGTACGCAGGCGCTCTTCCGTCACGGCGTGCGCATTGCGCTCATCCCGATGTCGACGTTCTTCGCGTACAGCTTCGGCACGCTCATCGCCGGTTCGACCATGCTCGAGATCGTCTTCTCGTGGCGAGGCATGGGGCAGTTCCAGCTCAACGCCGTCACCCAGCAGGACATCAACGCCGTGGCGGGGTCGACCCTGTTCGTCGCCGTGCTGGTCCTGCTGTCATCGACCCTGTCCGAGGTGCTCTACGCCGCACTCGACCCGAGAGTGAGGAGCTGACATGACCATGCAGGAAGAAGCCCTCGACGGCACGCTCGTCGCCACGAGCCCCGTCACCCGCGATCGCAAGCCGCTGTCGCGCGGCGCCCTGGTGCGCGCGCGTCTGCGCAAGATGCCCCGCTTCTGGGTCGGTGCGAGCATTCTCGTCTTCATCGTGCTCTGGGCCTTCATCGGCCCGCTGCTCTACCCCTACGACGCGACCCAGCGCGACTTCCTCAACGTCGGCCTCGGGCCCACGCAGCTGCACTGGTTCGGCACCAACGGCATCGGGCAGGACATCTACGCCCAGACGCTGGTCGGCCTGCAGAAGTCGCTCATCATCGGCGCCCTCGCCGGCATCGGTGCGACGCTGATCGCGGCGGCCGTGGGTTCGCTCGCCGGCTACCTGGGCGGCAAGATCGATGCCGTCATCGGGTGGTTGATCCACCTGCTGCTCGTCATCCCGTCGTTCTTCATCCTCGTGCTGCTGAGCCCGCTGACGCGCGGCCTGTCGTGGCTCGCGCTGACGTTCTTCCTCGCGGTGTTCAGCTGGATGATCCTCGCCCAGGTCGTGCGCAACCAGACCCGGTCGTTGCGCAACCGCGACTTCGTGCGTGCCGCGCGGTACATGGGCATGCCCACCCGGCAGATCCTCGGGCGCCACATCATCCCCAACATCGCGTCGCTGCTCATCATCGACGCGACCCTCGGCATCGTCTCGGCCATCATGGCCGAGACCTCGCTCAGCTACTTCGGCTTCGGCGTCCAGGCGCCCGACGTCTCGCTCGGCACGCTGCTGGCGTCGGGCACGTCGGCCGCGGTGACCCGCCCGTGGCTGTTCGTGTACCCCGCCGGCGTGCTGATCGTGCTGCTCCTGGCCATCAGCCTCATCGGCGACGCCCTGCGCGACGCCATCGACCCCACCTCGGGAGCGAACCGTGACTGACACCCGATCCGCCACCATGCTGTCCTCGACCGGCCGCTCGCCGCTGCTGTCGGTCCGCGACCTCAGCGTCACCTTTCCTCAGCGCGAAGGCGATCCCGTCCGCGCGGTCCGCGGCATCTCGTACGACGTGCACGAGGGCGAGTTCCTCGGCATCGTGGGGGAGTCGGGCTCCGGCAAGAGCGTGTCATCGCTCGCGGTGATGGGGCTGCTGCCCTCGAACGCGAAGGTCGAGGGCGACATCCTCTACGACGGGCGCTCGCTCCTCGGCATGAACGACGGCCAGCTCTCCAAGATCCGCGGCGCCGAGCTCGCGATGGTGTTCCAGGATCCGCTGTCGGCGCTGACCCCCGTCTACACGGTGGGCGACCAGATCTCCGAGGGACTGCGACTGCATGACCGCGCCCTGAGCGCTCCGGCCGCGCACGCCCGCAGCGTCGAGCTTCTCAAGCTCGTCGGCATCCCGGATGCCGAGCGTCGGGCCCGCGCGTACCCGCACGAGTTCTCGGGCGGTATGCGCCAGCGCGCCATGATCGCCATGGCGATCGCGAACGACCCGCGCGTGATCATCGCGGATGAGCCGACCACCGCTTTGGACGTGACCATCCAGGCGCAGATCCTCGAGGTGCTGCAGAAGGCCCGTGAGGTGACGGGGGCCGCCGTCGTGCTGATCACGCACGACCTCGGCGTGGTCGCAGGGCACGCGGACCGCGTCGCCGTCATGTATGCCGGCAAGCTCGTCGAGCGCGGCACGGTCGACGAGATCTTCCACGACCCGCACATGCCGTACACGGTGGGGCTTCTGCGCTCGGTGCCGAACATGCAGACCGCGGGTTCTCAGCGGCTCGTGCCGCTCGAGGGACGCCCGCCGTCGCTTGCGGCATTGCCGAAGGGCTGCCCGTTCGCGGCACGCTGCCCGATCGCGATCGACGCGTGTCACGACGTCGAGCCCGCGCTCGAGGTGCACGGAACGGTTCCCGACCACGTCGCCGCCTGCATCCGTTCCGGCGAGATCGCCTCGGGCGCCCTGTCGCGGCCCGACATCTTCCCCCGGCCCGAGGCGCTCGGTGAGATCCCGCCGCTGCGCCCCGACGTGACCCCCGCCGTCGAGGTCACCGACCTCGTGAAGCACTTCCCGCTCATGAAGGGTTCGGTCTTCCCGCGCCGCGTCGGCACGGTGCGCGCCGTGGACGGGATCTCGTTCTCGATCCAGCCGGGCCGGACGATGGGCCTGGTGGGTGAGTCGGGCTGCGGCAAGACCACGACGATCCTCGAGATCATGGAGATGGTCGCGCCGCAAAGCGGCAGCATCCGCATCAACGGCACCGATGTCGCCACGGTCGGTCGCAAAGACAAGGCCGTGCTGCGCAAGGGCATCCAGATCGTCTTCCAGGACCCGATGGGCGCCATCGATCCGCGACTGCCGGTCGGCGAGGTCATCACCGAGCCGTTGCTGGTGCAGGGCGTACCCCGGTCCGAGCGCGACCGCAAGATGCGCGAGCTGCTCGATCTGGTCGGTCTCGATCCGAACATGTCCGACCGCTACCCGCACGAATTCTCGGGCGGACAGCGCCAGCGCATCGGCATCGCCCGGGCTCTGGCGACCGACCCCGCGGTCGTCGTCCTCGACGAACCGGTCTCGGCGCTCGACGTGTCGATCCAGGCCGGTGTCATCAACCTGCTCGAAGACCTGAAGGAGCGACTCGGACTCTCGTTCCTGTTCGTCGCGCACGACCTCGCCGTCGTCCGTCAGATCGCGGACGACGTCTCGGTCATGTACCTCGGACGCATCGTCGAGCAGGGACCCGTCGACGAGGTGTTCGACGACCCACGGCATCCGTACACGAAGGCCCTCATCTCGGCGGCTCCCATTCCCGATCCGCGCATCGAGCGTGCGCGCACGCGCATCCTGCTCGACGGCGATCTGCCGAGCCCCACGCAGGAGATCTCCGGATGCCGTTTCCGCACGCGGTGCCCGCTCTACCGCCTGCTGCCCGACGCCGACCGGCGCCGGTGCGACAACGACGACCCGGGCTTGCGTCCTCAGGCGCACTCCCAGGTGGCGTGTCACTACGCCGAACGGTCCGACCTCGTCCTCGAGACGGTGTCGGTCGGTTCTCCCCGAACGTCCCCGACCGACGGCACCATGTCGCCGGGGGCCCTCCCCGATCACCAACGAGAGGATTGATCACATGAGAATGCGTAAAGCGAAGGCTCTCAGCGCACTCGCGCTGCTGAGTGCCGCCGCCCTGGCGATCGCCGGGTGTGCGCCGGGCAACACCGCAGCGCCGTCGGCCAACCCCGAAGACCAGAACTCGCTGCCGTCGACCGCGTGGGTGCGCGCCGACGCCTCCGACGTCAAGGACGGCGGCACGCTGACTCTCGCGGTCGACTCCATGCCCGTGAACTGGAACAACTTCCAGATCGACGGCAACGAGGTCAACACGAACAACATCGTCGCGGCGATGCAGGGTGGCCCCATCCGCATCGGCGAGGACGGCAAGCCCGTCGTCGACCAGAACTACGCTTCCTCCGTCGAGCTGACCAGCACCGACCCCCAGAAGGTCGAGATCAAGCTCAACCCGGATGCCAAGTGGGAAGACGGCACGCCGATCACCGTGGCCGACTACCAGGCCACCTGGAAGGCCAACAACGGAAGCAACCCCGCCTACGTCGTCATCTCGACCACCGGGTGGGACCAGATCTCCTCGGTCGAGCAGGGCACCGACCAGTTCGACGTCGTCATCACGTTCTCGTCGGTCTTCGCGGACTGGCAGAGCCTGTTCGGTCAGGTCCTGCCCGCGAGTGTCGCGAACGACCCGAACACCTTCAACACCGGCTACCTCACCAAGGCGCTTCCGTCCTCGGGCCCCTTCAAGCTCGCGAGCTTCGACTCGACGGCCGGTGTCGCCACCCTCGAGCCGAACCCCAACTGGTGGGGCGACAAGCCCAAGCTCGACTCGGTCGTCTTCCGCGCCGTGAGCCAGAGCCAGCAGGGCACCTCGTTCAGCAACGGTGAGATCGATGCGCTGAACATCAGCTCGAACGCCGACCTCTACCAGACGGCCCAGAACGTCCCGGGTGCCGAGATCCAGGCCTCGAACGGTCTGACCTGGACGCACATCACGATGCGCGCCTCGAGCGGACCGCTTGCCGACGTCAACGTCCGCAAGGCCGTGGCATCCATCGTCAACCGCGGACAGATCGCGAACAACGCGAACTCGCCGGTCGGCGTCCCCGCCATCACGCAGGGCAGCTACATCTTCATGCCCGGCCAGGACGGCTACACCGACGAGTCCCTGCCCTACGACGTCGACGCGGGCACGAAGTACCTCGAGGACGCCGGCTACACGAAGGACGGCGACTCCTGGACGAAGGACGGCACGGCGCTCTCGTTCACGGTGACAGTCCCCGCCGACACCACGACGAACATCCAGCGTGCCGAGCAGATCCAGGCGGACCTCGCCGAGGTCGGCATCCCCGTCGAGCTCGTCTCGGTTCCCGTCGGCAGCTACTTTTCGGACTACGTCATCAAGGGTGACTTCGAGATGGTGACGTTCTCGTGGCAGGGCACCGCCTACCCGATCTCGTCGAGCCGCTCGCTGTTCACGCCCGTCGACTCGGCGCAGAACTACACCGGCATCGCCGACCCGCGTCTGGACGCGCTGTGGGCCAAGGCCAACTCGGAGCTCGACCCCGACGCGCGCCTGCAGACCGCGCAGGAGATCGACAAGGTGCTCTGGGAGTCCGTGCCGATCATCCCGATCGCGCCGCTGCCGAACGTCTACGCCGTCAAGCAGGGCCTCGTGAACTGGGGCGCGACCCAGTTCGAGACCATCGACTGGACCATCGTGGGCTTCGCCAACTCGTGATCCGTTGACCGAGAGGGGCGGGATCCCGCGGGATCCCGCCCCTTTTTCACGCCGCCGCGCTTCCTGAACGTCTCCTGCCCGGGAGTGTCGTAGGCGCCCGGTAGACTAGACAGGCCCGATTCCGGGCATCACCCCGAATTTTCCTGGAGACCCTCCATGGCGCACGCCCTTCGTCCTGACCTCCGTAACGTCGCGATCGTCGCGCACGTCGACCACGGCAAGACGACCCTCGTCGACGCCATGCTCCGCCAGACCGGCTCGTTCGGCGACCACGCGCACGTCGAAGAGCGCGCGATGGACTCGAACGATCTCGAGCGCGAAAAGGGCATCACGATCCTCGCCAAGAACACGGCGATCACCTACAACGGCATCCACTCCGACGTGCCGGTGACGATCAACGTCATCGACACCCCCGGTCACGCCGACTTCGGCGGCGAGGTCGAGCGCGGTCTGTCCATGGTCGACGGCGTCGTGCTGCTCGTCGATGCGTCCGAGGGGCCGCTGCCCCAGACGCGCTTCGTGCTGCGCAAGGCTCTCGAGGCGAAGCTCCCCGTGATCCTGCTGGTCAACAAGACCGATCGCCCCGACGCGCGCATCGCCGAGGTCGAAGAAGAGGCGCACGACCTCCTGCTCGGCCTCGCGTCCGATCTCGTCGACGACGTGCCCGACCTCGATGTCGACGCCCTGCTCGACGTGCCGGTCGTGTACGCCTCCGGCCGCGCGGGCGCCGCTTCGCTCAACCGCCCCGACAACGGGTCGCTGCCCGACAACGACGACCTCGAGCCCCTGTTCGCCGCGATCCTCGAGCACGTCCCGGCTCCGGCCTTCGATGACGAGGCACCCCTGCAGGCCTGGGTCACCAACCTCGATTCCTCGCCGTTCCTCGGCCGCCTCGCGCTGCTGCGCGTCTTCAACGGCACGCTGAAGAAGGGGCAGACCGTGGCCTGGGTGCGCGCCGACGGCACCACCAGCAATGCTCGTGTCACCGAGCTGCTCAAGACCCGCGCCCTCGAGCGCTACCCCGCCGAAGACGCCGGCCCCGGCGACATCGTCGCCATCGCCGGATTCCCCGACATCACCATCGGCGAGACCATCGCCGACCCCGAAGACGTCCGCCCGCTCAAGGCGATCACGGTCGACGACCCGGCCATCTCGATGACTATCGGCACCAACACCTCGCCCCTCATGGGCAAGGTCAAGGGCCACAAGCTCACCGCGCGCATGGTCAAGGACCGCCTCGACCGCGAGCTCATCGGTAACGTCTCGCTCAAGGTCGTCGACATCGGACGCCCCGACGCGTGGGAGGTCCAGGGTCGCGGCGAGCTCGCGCTGGCCATCCTCGTCGAGAACATGCGCCGCGAGGGCTTCGAGCTCACGGTCGGCAAGCCGCAGGTGGTCACCAAGCGCGGTGAAGACGGCAAGCTCAAGGAGCCCTTCGAGCACCTGACCATCGATGCCCCCGAAGAGCACCTCGGCGCGATCACGCAGCTCATGGCCGCCCGTAAGGGCCGCATGGACAACATGACCAACCACGGCACCGGCTGGGTGCGCATGGAGTTCGTCGTCCCCTCGCGCGGTCTCATCGGCTTCCGCAGCGAGTTCCTCACGATCACCCGCGGTACCGGTATCGCCAACGCCATCTCGCAAGGCTACGACGACTGGGCGGGTTCGATCACCACCCGTCAGAACGGCTCGATCGTGGCCGACCGCATGGGTGTCGTGACCCCCTTCGCGATGATCGCTCTGCAGGAGCGCATGAGCTTCTTCGTGCAGCCCACCGAAGAGGTCTACGAGGGCATGGTCATCGGCGAGAACTCCCGCGCCGACGACATGGACGTCAACATCACCAAGGAGAAGAAGCTGACGAACATGCGTTCGTCGACCTCCGACTCCTTCGAGTCGATGACGCCCCCGCGCCTGCTCACGCTGGAGGAGTCGCTCGAGTTCGCGCGCGACGACGAATGCGTCGAGGTCACGCCCGAGAAGGTGCGCATCCGCAAGGTCGTGCTCGACGCGACCGAGCGCGGCCGCACCGCCTCGCGCCTGAAGCGTCAGGATGCCAACGCCTGAGCGATCCCGCTCGCGAACGGCCCCGCCCAGCCCCGTGCTGAGCGGGGCCGTTCGGCTTTTTCCGGCCCCTTGAGTGTCCGGGAAGCTCCGACGGGTCTGGGATCCGTCGGGCTGTTTCGGGCAGTCAACCGGCTGCCGCTGTACGCATAAACGCGATCCGCGCGCAGAAACGCGCTCTGCTCCTGTTTCTGCGCGCCGGAGGCGTTTATGCGTAAACCGGTTGACGGCGCTGCCGCCGGTTCGCGACCGGAAGGCGGACGCGCCGGGCGTCCCCGGACGCGCGAGTGCGCCGCGGGTGCCGGGCGACGAGCGACCTCGAGTGTCCAGAACACGCCGCGCCGGGGTGCGACCACCCGGCGTGTCATGGACACTCGATCGGGATGCCGGCCCCGGCCCCGGGCGATGGCCGTCAGCGCGACTCGACGACGCACACGGCGCTCATGCCGGGTGTGAGCGCCTCGAACACGTGCGGGGAGTCGCCGGCGTACGAGAGGTAGTCGCCGGGGGAGAGCTCGTAGGGGGCATCGGCGGGGCCGACGAGGCCGCGACCCGACACCATGACGAGGTGCTCGACCGTCCCCCGGGGGTGAGGGTCGGATCGGCGGGGCTGTCCGGGCTCGGCGGAGAGCAGGTAGATGTCGCGGCGCGCGTGCGGCGGACTCGCCGACAGCAGCACGGCGACGTACTCCGATGCCGAGGACGCCACGGCGGTTCCCGCTTCTCCGGCGCGGATCAGGGTGGGGGAGTGCGCGCCCTCATCGACGAGGTCGGCGAAGGTGATCCCGAGAGCGGAGGCCAGGGCCCAGAGCGTTTCGACACTCGGGTTCCCGCCGCCGTTCTCGAGCTGTGACACGGTCGCTTTGGCGACTCTGGCGCGCCGCGCCAGCTCGGACACGCTGAGATCGCGTCTCTCCCGCTCGCGTCGCAGGCTCGCGGCGATGCGGTTGCTCAGATCGCTCATGTGTTCATTATCGCTGCCGATCGTTCGATTTGACGAACACGCCACTATCGTTCACTATGATGCTCATGCGTTCGTTCTACCGAACACCCGAGGGGGTGGCGACCCGGCAGGGGCTCGCGGTCGCCCTCGCCACGAGTGCCTACGGCATCTCGTTCGGGGCCCTGTCCGTGGCATCCGGTCTCGACATCTGGCAGACCTGCGTGTTGAGCCTGCTGATGTTCACGGGGGGATCGCAGTTCGCCTTCGTCGGCGTCGTCGCCGCCGGGGGACCTGCCGCCGCCCCCGCGGCCATCGCCTCCTCGGCCCTGCTGGGCGTTCGCAACGCGGCGTACGCGATGCGCATGGCTCCGGTCGTCGCGGGTGGGTTCTGGCGCAAGCTGACGGCGACGCACTTCACGATCGACGAGTCGGTGGCCGTCGGCCTCGCCCAGGATGCACCCCGCGCACGCCAGGCCGGCTTCTGGGTGACGGGGATCGCGATCTGGGTCGGGTGGAACCTCTCGACCCTGCTGGGTGCGCTTCTCGGCGACGTGCTCGGCGACCCGCGCTCCTACGGTCTCGACGCCGCCGCGGCGGCCGCGTTCCTCGCCCTGCTCTGGCCGCGCCTGCGCGGACGACAGCCCCTGGCCGTCGCGGCGGGAGCGGCGGTCGTCGCGGCGCTGCTCACGCCCTGGCTCATGCCGGGCATCCCGGTGATCGCTGCGGCCGGAGTCGCCGTCGCGGTGGGCCTGTTCGACCCGCGGGGCGCAAAGGCGTCGACGGAAGAGGAACGGATGCCATGACCCTGTGGACCGCGGTGCTCCTGGCATCCGTCATCTGCTTCGCGCTCAAGGCGATCGGGTACTCGCTTCCGGCGCACTGGCTCGACTCTCCCCGTCCGGCCCGCGTCGCGGACCTCCTCACCGTCGCCCTGCTCGCGGCGCTCGTGATGGTGCAGACGCTGGGGGCGGGGGCGGCCGTCGTGGTCGATGCGCGGCTCCCGGCCGTCGGTGTCGCCGCCCTGCTGCTGTGGGCGCGTGCGCCGTTCCTCGTCGTGGTGGCCGCCGCCGCCGTCACTGCCGCGCTGCTGCGGCTCTGGGGGTGGGCGGCGTGAGGGGGCTCGCGCTGCGCGCATAGCCGTCCCGCCTAGACTCGGGCGGTGACTTCCACGATTCTTCGCGTCGTCGGCTGGGTGGTTGCCCTGCTCGTCGGAGCCTTCTACGGAGCCGCCGGTACCGTCGGCCAGGCCTTCCTCGTCGGCCCGGTGCCGGTCGGTCTGATCCTCGCGACGATCGGCAGCGCCGCGCTGCTCATCGCCTTGCGCACCCTCACCGGCGACCGCGTCAACGCCCTCGCCGGCGGGCTCGGCATCACCGCCGCGACCTATCTCTTCTCGCAGGTGGGCCCGGGCGGCTCCGCGATCGTGGCGGCGCCCACGGCGGGCACGGAATGGATTCCGCTGGTGTGGACGGTCGTCGGCCCCGCCCTGATGGTGCTCGTGGCGTTGTGGCCCGACTTCTCCAAGCTCCAGACCCCCGCGCGTCCGGTCGAATCTTAGGCCCGAGGGCCCGTCGGCGGAGGCGATCGCCTCGGCGCGATTAGACTGGGCGGGTGACTTACGTGATCGCCCTCCCGTGTGTCGATGTCAAAGACCGCGCCTGCATCGATGAGTGTCCCGTCGACTGCATCTACGAGGGTGAACGATCGCTCTACATCCACCCCGACGAGTGCGTCGACTGTGGTGCCTGCGAGCCGGTCTGCCCCGTCGAAGCCATCTACTACGAGGACGACCTCCCCGAAGAGTGGGCCGACTACTACAAGGCCAACGTCGAGTTCTTCGATGACATCGGATCGCCCGGTGGAGCGGCCAAGGTCGGCGTGATCGCCAAGGACCACCCCGTCATCACCGCGCTGCCCCCGCAGAGCCACTGAGCCGTGGGCGTCGCCGACCTCGCCGACTACCCGTGGGACGCCGTCGCCCCCTATGCGGAGCGCGCGCGGCGACACCCCGACGGCATCGTGGATCTGTCGATCGGCTCGCCCGTCGATCCGACCCCCGTCGTGATCGCCGAGGCCCTGGCCGACGCGACCGATGCGCACGCCTACCCGGCCACGGCGGGCACTCCGGCGCTGCGTGAGGCGATCGCCGACTGGTACGAGCGCCGTCGCGGCGTTCCGGGGCTGAGCGCGGCGAACGTCCTGCCGACCGTGGGCTCGAAAGAGCTCGTCGCCCTGCTGCCGCTGCTTCTGGGCCTCGGCCCGGGCGATGCCGTCGTGCACCCCCGAGCGGCCTACCCCACCTACGAGGTCGGCGCGCGTCTCGTCGGCGCCGAGTCCGTGGCATCCGACGATCCCTCCGAGTGGCCCGCCCACACGCGTCTGGTCTGGATCAACTCGCCGGGCAACCCCGACGGCCGCGTCCTGTCGACGGACGAGCTTCGGGATGCCGTGACCCGGGCGCGCGAGATCGGTGCCGTCCTGGCCTCCGACGAGTGCTACGCCGAGCTCGGCTGGGATGCCCCGTGGGACGCGCAGCCCGTCCCGAGCGTTCTCGATCCGGCCGTCGTGGACGGCGATCTCACGGATGTGCTCTCGGTCTACTCGCTGAGCAAACAGTCGAATCTCGCCGGGTATCGTGCGGCGTTCCTGGCCGGTGACGCCGCTCTCGTGGCGCGTCTGCTGAACGGGCGGAAGCACCTCGGTCTCATGCCGCCCGCGCCCGTGCAGCGCGCGATGACCGTCGCTCTCGGCGACGATGCGCACGTGGCAGAGCAGCGCGAACGCTACGCTCGCCGTCGGGCGGTCCTCAAGCCCGCCGTCGAGGCCGCCGGCTTCACCATCGACCGCAGCGAGGGCGGCCTGTACCTGTGGGCGACCGAGGGGCGCGACGCCTGGGAGAGCGTGGACCGACTCGCCGACCTCGGCATCCTGGTCGGTCCCGGGCACTTCTACGGCGCGCACTTCCCGAACCACGTGCGCTTCTCGCTGACGGCGACAGACGAGCGCATCGCCGCCGCGGCCGAGCGCTTGACTCCCTGATTCAGCTCGAGCGGTTCCACGCCTCCCAGAGGCGCGCGTAGGGGCCGCCGGCCTCGCGCAGTTCGTCGTGCGTGCCCTCTTCGCGGATGCGGCCGGCCTCGAGCAGCACGACGCGGTCGGCGCGGGCGGCCTGGCTGAGCCGGTGCGCGACGACGAGGGCGGTGCGTCCCTCCACGATCGCGAGCGCGGCATCCTCGAGTCGGCCCGCCTCGGCCGATCCGGCCTCGGCCGTCGCCTCGTCGAGCACGACGACGGCGGGGTCGCTCAACGACACGCGCGCGAGGGCGATCAGCTGTGCCTCGGCGGGCGAGAGCGGGGTGCCCGAGGCGCCGACGGGTTCGTCCAGCCCCCGGGCGAGGCGCGCCACGAGGCCGCCCGCGCCCACGCGCCGCAGCGCCTCGACGAGATCGTCGTCGCCCGCGTCGGGGGCGGCCAGGGTGAGGTTCTCGCGCAGGTCGGTGTCGAAGACGTGCACGTCCTGCGTGACGAGGGCCACCCTGCCGGGGCGACGCACCCTGCCCGCGACCGGATCGTGGACACCCGCGGCGATGGCCGCAAGCGTGGACTTGCCGGTCCCTGAGGCGCCGACCACGGCCACGGTGGTGCCCGAGGCGACGCGCACCGACACGTCGTGCAGCACCGGGTGACCACTTTCGTAGGCGTGCGTGATGCCCTGCAGCACGAGGTCGTCGTCTGCTGCGGTGCCGCGGTCCGGCCGCTCGTCGTCGCGGCGCGCGACGGGCGCGTTCTGCGCCCCGGCGCGGATCACGCCGACGATGCGCGAAAGCGAGGCGAGGGCCGACTGCAGGTCGTCGACGACGAACAGGAGCTGGTTGATCGGCCCGAACAGGCGCAGGAAAAGCAGCATTGCCGCGGTCGTGCCGCCGATCGTTCCCGCCCCGTTCGCCACCAGGACGAAGCCGGCGACGAGCAGCCCGGCCATGCCGAGGAACTCGGCCGCGTTCAGGCGCGCGAAGAACAGGTTCTGGATGCCGCGCGCGCGCATGCTCCACCGCACGACCGCCCAGGACGCCGTCGAGATGCGCGACAGGTGGGCGGATTCCGTGCGGTAGGCGCGTACGGTCTCGAGTCCCCGGAGCGCGTCGAGCAGGTGCTGAGCGCGATCGGACATGGCGGCGCGTTCGGCCGCGTACACCGCGGGCGCAGCGCGCAGGTACCGGCGCACGGCGAAGACGTGCAGGGGCGTCACCACGACGAGCGCGACGGCGTACCACGGGTCGATGACGGCCATGCCGACGAGCGTCACCACGATCGTGAAGGCGGACCCGACCAGCGCCGGCACGACCTGCGGGATCGCGTCCGAGACCTCCGCGACGTCGTCTCCGGCCCGGGCGACGAGATCTCCGGTGCCCGCGCGTTCGATGCGCGCCGGCGGCAGGTGCAGGGCGGTGTCGACCATGCGCTCCCGCAGGGAGGCGAGGGCGTGCTCGAACAGCCGCGAGGCCGATACCGTCCCGACGGCCGTGAGCACCGACGCCAGCACGACGGCACCGGCCATCACCGCCGCGAGCGTCCAGGCCAGTCCCGGATCATCGCCACCCGCGCCGATCGCATCGACGACCGCGCCGAGCGCGAGCGGACCGACGACGCCGGCGGCCGCGGCGGCGAGCACGACGACGAAGAGTGCGGGCAGTCGCCACCAGCCCCGGGGGAACGCGCGCCACATCTCTCGCGCGACCGCCCCGGCGGGGGCGAGGGGCAGCGGAACGCTCACGCGTCGTCTCCTTCGGCGACGTGCACGACGCGATCGGCGACGGCGGCGAATGCGGGCGCGCGAGTGACGACGAGGGTGCGACGGTGGCGACGAGACGCGTGCACCCCTTCGGCGATGCGCGCCTCGGTGACGGCGTCGACCGCGGTCGTCGGGTCGTGCAGCACGAGCAGATCGGGGTCGTGTGCGAGTGCCCGGGCCAGAGCGACGCGTTGACGTTGGCCCCCCGAGAGTGCCGTGCCGTTCTCGCCGACGCGACTGTCGAGCCCCTGGGGAAGGATTCCGGCGAGATCGTCGCACGCGGCCGCGCGCAGAGCGGCCGCCAGGGTCTCGGCATCCGCTCCCGGCGGGGCGACGTTCTCGGTCACGGTTCCGGCGAACAGGTGCGCCACGTGCGGGGCGTGGAGGGCATCCGGATGCCGTGCGCGCAGGGCAGCGGCGACCGCCACGGACCGTTCGCCGGCGCACGCGACGACGACGAACTCGCCCGGGCGAACGGCGAGGTCGTCGGTGGGCGAACCGGCCGCGAGCAGGCTCTGTTCGGCCGGGCGCGCGGGCGCGCGGGACGCTTCGACGCCCTCGACGTCGGGTTCGGTGTCGCGGAGCACGTCGAGCAGGCGTGCCGCGGACGCCGTCGACGAGGCCCACCATGCCCCGGTGTACAGCGCCAGCACCCGGAGCGGGTCGATGAGGAACTGCGCGAGGCCCACGACCGCGACGAAGGCGCCGACGCTCAGCGATCCCGACAGTGCGACGACGGCCGCGCAGACGGCGATCGCGGTGAGGAACAGGCCCGTCACGATGCTCATCGCCCCGCCGAACACGCCCTCGGCCCGTCGGGCGCGCACGGTGTCGGCCAGAGCGGTCCGGCTGGCCTGTCGGTAGCGGCGCGCGGCCTCGGCCTCGGCGCCGATACCGCGGATGACACGGTAGCCGCTGAGCAGGTCGGCCGCCCGGCCGGCGGCGGCGGCCGCGGCCCGCTGCTCGGCGCCGCTGCGGTCGCGCAGGGTCCGGCCCGCACGCTCGGTGAGCCACAGCAGCAACGGAGCGCCCACGAGCACGGCCAGCCCGAGGGGCCACGACAGGGTGAGCAGCACCGCGCCGCCGAAGAGCACCGCGGCCAGCTGACCGACCGGGTACACGCCGATGGACACGGCCTCCGAAAGACGATTCGCATCCGAGGTGGCGAGCGAGAGGGCGACGCCCGGCTGCTCCGAGGGGCGGCCCGCGCGTGGCGCCCGCCGCATCAGATGAGCGGCGACCGTCGTGCGCAGGCGATGCTGCACCGCGAGCGTGCCGAGCTCGGCCAGTCGCGAACCGAAGCGCCACGAAAACGACAGCATCAGGAAGTCGGCCGCCAGCAGGCCGAGCCATAGCACCAGCTGCAGCGGATCGCCGGTGGCGACCGCCCGCTCGATGGCGAGACCCATGATGACGGGGACGAGGGCCTCGCCCACCTGATGCGTGATCGACAGCGCGGCGGCGGGAACCGAGTAGCGGGGAGCAGCCCGCACCACCCGCCACGTCAGCCCGCGTGGCGTGGTCCGATCGGTCACGGGCAGTGCACGCGTGGGAATCGGCTCCGTGGGCGCCTGAAGCAGCATCCTCATCGCGGCGCCGTTCGATCCCGTCCGAGGGCGGACACGGCGGGCGACCCCGAGACGGGGTCGGGGGTGACCACGCAGCGCAGCCCGAAGACCTCCTCGACCATCTCTGCCGTCACGACCTCGGCCGGGGCGCCCTCGGCGACGACGCATCCGTCTTTCACGGCGATGAGATGGGTGCCGTAGCGGGCCGCCTGGTTGAGGTCGTGGAGCACCGCGACGAGGGTGCGCCCCTGGGCGTTGAGATCGGTGAGCAGCTCCATCAGCTCGATCTGGTGCGCGATGTCGAGGAACGTCGTGGGTTCGTCGAGCAGCAGGATGGGCGTCTGCTGGGCCAGGGCCATGGCGATCCAGACGCGCTGGCGCTGGCCGCCGGAGAGCTCCGACACGAGCCGCCCCGACAGATCGGCCGTGCCCGTGGCATCCATCGCCTCGGTCACCGCCGCTTCGTCGTCGATCGACCACTGCCGCAAGAACCCCTGGTGCGGATGCCGTCCGCGGGCGACGAGGTCGATCACCGTGATGCCGTCGGGGGCGAGCGAGGTCTGCGGCAGCAGACCCACCGCGCGCGCCAGCTCCTTCGGCTGGTACTCGCCCAGCGGCCGGTCGTCGAGGCGCACGACGCCTGCGGTCGGCGCGAGCAGGCGGGCGAGCGCGCGCAGCAGGGTCGATTTGCCGCTGGCGTTCGCCCCCACGATCACGGTGAACGATCCGTCGGGGATGGCGATCGACAGGTTCTCGGAGATCACCCGTCGGTCGTAGCCGATCGTGAGGCCCTGGGCGGTGAGGCGGGCGGGAGCGGTCATGCGCGTCTCCGGGTTTCGTGGATGAGGAGCCAGACGAGGTAGAGCCCGCCGACGACGACCGTGACCAGGCCCACGGGCAGGGGAATGGGCAGCACGTGCTGGGCGACGATGTCGGACGCGAGCAGCACGACCGCCCCGACGAGCGCCGAGGGTGCGAGAGCGATGCCCGCGGTGCGGGTCAGACGGAGGGCGATCTGCGGGGCGGCCAACGCCACGAAGGCGATCGGACCGGCGGCCGCGGTGACCGCGGCGGTGAGTGCGACGGCGCAGACGACCAGCCCCAGCCTCGATTTCTCGACCCGGATGCCGAGTGCCCGGGCGGCATCGTCGCCGAGCTCGAGGCGCGACAGAGCACGGGAGAACAGCCCCAGCGCAGCGCACGCGGCGACGATGACCCCGGCGGCGGGCAGCACCTGAGACCAGCCGACCGGCGAGAGCGAACCCGCGCCCCACACCGCGGCGATCATCGCGACCTCGACCTTCGCGCGCAGCAGCAGGTACGTGCTGAGCGCCTGCAGCATGGCGGAGACACCGATGCCCACCACGATCAGACGGAAACCCTGGATGCCGCGGCGGTACGCGAGCGCGTAGACGAGAGCAGCCGCGACGAGACCGCCGCCGATCGCGCCTCCCGACACCGCGACAGTGCCGGCACCGGCCCCGACCAGGAGGATGACGCTGAGCCCGCCGGCGTACGAGCCCGCGGACAGACCGATGACGTCGGGGCTGGCCAGCGGATTGCGGGTGAGCGACTGGAACACCGCGCCCGAGACGCCCAGGGCGGCACCGAAGATCAGGGCCGCGAGCACGCGCGGCAGACGCCACTCGCGCACGACGGTGGCGGTGAAGCCGCCGTCGATCCCGAGCAGGGCGCCGACCACCTGGCCGGGGGTGAGCGCCAGGTCGCCCAGGCACAGGGCGAGGATCGCCAGCGCGAGGGCGACCGCGGCGATGGCGCCGCCGACCGCGAGGGTGCGCACGCGCAGGCGCAGCGACAGCAGCCCGTGGCGCACGACGACGGTGCGGGGGCCGCCCGCGAGACCGCGACCTGCTTCCGGCCGATTGGAGCCGGGGGAGAGGGCGGTCACAGGCTGCTCGCCTTCGCGCGCCGGACGAGCGCGATGAGCACGGGCGCGCCCACGAACGCGGTGACGATGCCCACGGGAACCTCGCTCGGCCACAGCACCACCCGCCCGATCACATCGGAGAGCAGCAGCACGGTGGGGGCGATGACCATCGTGTACGGCAGGATCCAGCGCTGGTCGGGGCCGACGATCCAGCGCGCGACGTGCGGGGCCATGAGCCCGACGAAGGCGATGGGGCCGGCGATCGCGGTCGCCGACCCTGCGAGCACGGTGATCGCGACGACCGACAGCACGCGCGTGCGCACGAGGCGCGTGCCGAGGGAGGCGGCCAGGTCGTCGCCGAGGCCCAGGGCGTTCAGCGACCGCGCGCACGCGAGGGCAACGACGACGCCGGTTCCGACGAAGGGCAGCACGGGAACGATGACGTCCCAGCCGCGCTCCACGAACGACCCGGCGCTCCAGCCGCGCAGTCGCGCGAAGGTCACCGGATCCAGCAGCATCATCGCGCTGGTGATCCCCATCAGGACGGCTCCGACGGCCACACCGGCCAGGGTCAGGCGCACCGGGTCGGGCCCGCCGCGTCCGACACCGCCGATCGCGTACACCGTCACCGTGACCAGCAGTGCGCCTCCGAAAGCCCACGGCAGGAACTGCAGTGCCGTCACGGCCCCCAGCACGACGCCGACGGCGACGAACAGGGCTGCTCCGGCATCCACCCCCAGGATGCCGGGATCGCCCAGCGGATTGCGGGTGAAGGCCTGGATCAGGGCGCCGGCGAGGCCCAGGGCCACTCCGGCGACGATCGCGGCGATCGTGCGCGGCAGGCGCAGGTCGAGCACGATCTGATCGCCGACACCGCCGTCGGGGCTGGTCAGCGCGTGCCATATCTCGGCGGGGCCAAGCGCGTTCGAGCCGACCGCGATGCTCAGGCCCGCCGCGAGGGCGAGCGCCAGCACGGCGATGACGAGACCGGCGGCCCGCCGGCGCCGCGGGAGCGAGGGGAGGCGGTCGCGCCGCGCGCTGGGGCGCGACGTGACCGACGGCGAGGGCGTCACCGGAGGATCAGCCCTCGACGCTCTGCGGCGAGGTCCCCGCGACAGCCTTCTCGAGGCGCGGCACGAGCTCGTCGAGAACGTACTTCTGGCTCAGCGGGGTGAGGAAGTAGATGGCTCCGGCCAGCTCCGCGTCGGTGTACACGGCTCGGCCGCCGGCGACCGCGCTCAACGAGCGGGTCGTGCCGAAGTCGAGCAGCGCGGGCAGCGACTCGGCGCTCTCGGTGGCGAAGACGATGACGTCGGCGTCGATGAGCGACATGTTCTCACCCGAGATGAGCGCCTGCGCGCCCTTCTGCTGCACGTACTTGTCGAGCCCCGGCGTGATCACGAAGCCCAGATCGGTGAGGAAATCGGTGTTCAAGCCGTCGGGGTAGACGTAGATGCTGCCCTGCCACGGGCCGCCCTGCGAGAACGACGCGGTCTTGCCCGCGAACTCGGGGTGCGCCGCGGCGGCTGCCGCGTACTTCTCTTCGATTCCGGTGATCAGGCTCTCGCCCTCGGCGCTGCGCCCCATCGCCTGCGCGATCTGACGGGTCTGTCCCTTCCAGTCCGAGAAGTAGCCCTCGGTGCCGGCGACGCTCGCGATCGTGGGGGCGATGGCGCTGAGCTTGGTGTAGTCGTCGGCGGTCAGCTTGGCGTTCGTGCCGACGATGAGATCGGGCTCGAGCGAGGCGATCTTCTCGAACTCGAGGCCGTCGGTCGCGGAGAGCACGGTGGGCTCGGCACCGTTGAGCAGATCCGTGGCCCAGGGCCAGACGGCATAGGGCTGTTCGCCGTACCACTCGGTCGTGGCGACCGGGGGCGTGCCGAGCTCGAGCAGGACGTCCTGCTCGGTCAGGCCGACCACGACGACACGTTGCGGCTCGGCCGTGACGGTCGTCTCGCCGAACTGGTGGGTGACCGTCACGGGGAAGGTGTCGCTCGGCTGTGTCGAGTAGGTGGCGTTACGGGCGCCGGCCTCGGCAGTGCTGCCACAGCCGGCGAGCAGGGCCGCGGCGACGGCGAGGACGGAGCCCAGTGCGGCGAGGCGCACGGGGCGGGAGCGATGGCGGGGAGCAGGCATGCGGACTCTCGGGTCGATGGGACGGGCGCCGCTAGGTTAGCCTTGCCTTACCTTGCCCGCCATCGTCGTGAGGAGACATTCCGTGCTGGATCACGACACCGTGATGTCGCGTAGCGAACATCCCGGTTCGACGGATGCCATATCCGAGGCCACCCATAGTCGCCACTGGACATCGGCGGAATTCGCGGTGATCTCGACGTCGGTCAGTGCCGGCGCCGGTTTCGACCCGCACCGCCACGAGGAGGATCAGCTCGCCTGGATGGCGTCCGGCTCCATGGAGGTCTCGGTCGGGGCCGACCGCTGGCACCTGCGCCGCGACCACCAGGTCTGGATCCCCGCCGGCGTCCTCCACGAGATGCGCTTCACCGAGCCGGGGGAACTCGTCAGCGCCTACGTCGACCAACGTCACCGGCCCGCGCGCACGGGGTGGGAGCGCGCCCGGGTGCTCGCCCTCGACCCGCTCGGCGGCGCCTTGCTGAGCCACCTCGCCGCGGGCGATCGTGCAGAGGGGCGCCGCCAGTCGTGCTTCGCGATCCTGAGCGACCTCGTCGCCGAGGCTCCCGTCGCGCGCGAGGTCGTCGCGCTGCCGCAGGATCCGCGGGCACGGGCCGTTGCCGTCGCCCTGCTGGACCGGCCCGACGACGAGCGCGACCTGGACGCCTGGGCGGCCGAGGTGGGTGTGAGCGCCAGAACCGTCGCGCGGGCCTTCGTCGCCGACACCGGGCGCACCTTTCGCGAGTGGCGCGTGCGCGCGCGCCTGCACGCCGCCGTGGGGCTTCTGCTGCAGGGAGAACCGGTGCACGTCGTCGCCCCCGCGGTCGGATACGACTCGGTCAGCAGTTTCATCTCGGCGTTCCGCCGTCGTTTCGGGGTGACTCCGGCCGTCTACGCCGGGCGATCGCGCGAGATGCCCGACTGAGACGGGACCGAGAGCGGCGACGCCGCGCCGGGAATCGCTCGAGGTGTTCACCCCGTCGGATGCCGGGCAGTCGCGGCTCCCGCGCGACGACGTCGATCACGGGTCGTCGTCCTCCATCGCCGTCGTGGCGACGGTCTCGGCCGAGGAGGGCAACCTCCTCAGGCGGTGTCATCCGTACGTCGGTGGGCCTACTAGGCTGTAAAAGCCTTGTGCTCGGGTGACCCTCCGGGCGAAGGCCGACCAGGATGACACCCCCGTGGCATCCATCGGTCGAGAAGATCGCGGGGTGCCGCAAGCCCCCGCGTTCGACCACACGGGCGACCAGAAATCGCAAGGAGGCGCGGTGAGCGACGCGGGCACGCAGCAGGACAAGGCCACTCTCACGGTAGGGGGCACCACCGCCGAATTCCCGGTCCTGCGAGGCACCGACGGCGTTCCGAGCATCGACATCGCGTCGCTGACGAAGCAGACCGGTCACACCACGCTCGACTACGGTTTCGTCAACACGGCGTCGACCAAGTCCGACATCACCTACATCGACGGTGACCAGGGCATCCTCCGCTACCGCGGCTACCCGATCGAGCAGCTGGCGAAGAACAGCACCTACCTCGAGGTGGCGTGGCTGCTGATCTACGGCGAGCTGCCCTCGGCATCCGAGCTGGCGTCGTTCGACGAGCGCATCCGCCGTCACACGCTGCTGCACGAAGACCTCAAGAGCCTGTTCTCGGCTCTGCCCCCGACGGCGCACCCCATGTCGGTGCTGTCGGCGGCGACGGCCGCGCTCTCGACCTACTACGAGGCAGAGTCCGACCCGCACAACCCCGAGCACGTCGAGCTCAACACGGTGCGCATGCTCGCGAAGCTCCCCGTGATCGCGGCCTACGCGCACAAGAAGAGCATCGGTCAGGCCTTCCTCTACCCCGACAACTCGCTCGGCTTCGTCGACAACTTCCTCAAGCTGAACTTCGGCGTGCACAGCGAGCCCTTCGAGGCCAACCCCGTCATGACGAAGGCCCTCGACCTGCTGCTCATGCTCCACGAGGACCACGAGCAGAACGCGTCGACCTCGACCGTGCGCCTCGTCGGCTCGACGGGGGCCAACCAGTTCGCTTCGATCTCGGCCGGTATCCAGGCGCTCTCGGGTCCCCTGCACGGCGGCGCGAACGAAGCCGTGCTGCAGATGCTCGCGCGCATCCGCGACTCGGGCGAGAGCGTCGAGCGCTTCGTCGAGCGGGTGAAGAACAAGGAGCAGGGCGTCAAGCTCATGGGCTTCGGTCACCGCGTCTACAAGAACTACGACCCGCGCGCCAAGCTCGTCAAGGAGTCGGCCGACGAGGTGCTCGAGGCCCTCGGCGTCAGCGACCCGCTGCTCGACCTCGCCAAAGAGCTCGAGCAGATCGCTCTCGAGGACGACTACTTCAAGGAGCGTCGCCTCTACCCGAACGTCGACTTCTACACCGGCGTGATCTACAAGGCGATGGGGTTCCCCACGCGCATGTTCACCGTGCTGTTCGCGATCGGTCGCCTGCCCGGCTGGCTCGCGCAGTGGCGCGAGGCCATCACCGACCCGCAGACCAAGATCGGTCGCCCGCAGCAGCTGTACACGGGTGCCGCCGAGCGGAACTATCCCGGCGTCTGACCGGATCCGAAACGCCCCGTCCCTCTCGCGAGGGGCGGGGCGTTTCGCCGTGCGCGGGGCGGGCCCCAAGGGCGCGGCGCTGCGCGCGGCGGTTTTGCGGGGGCGCCGCTGCGCGCGGCGGGCCCTGGTGGCTACGGTGCTGCGCGCGGTGGGCTCGTCGGTGGGTGCGGCTGCATGCATAAACGCTCTTGGCGCGCGTAAACGCGAGGACAGCGTGTTTGTGCGCGCGGGGAGCGTTTATGCGTGAGGGGCGGATGCCGTGGGCCGGCCACGTCGCGCCCCGGGTGCAGCGCTGCGCGCGGTGGGCCCTGGTGGGTATGGCGCTGCGCGCGGTGGGCTCGTCGGTGGGTGCGGCTGCACGCATAAACGCTCTTGGCGCGCGTAAACGCGAGGAGAGCGTGTGTGTGCGCGCGGGGAGCGTTTATGCGTGAGGGGCGGATGCCGTGGGCCGGGCGCGTCGCGCCCCGGGTGCAGCGCTGCGCGCGGTGGGCCCCCGGTGGGTTCGGCCGCGGCATAAACACTCTCACCGCGCGTAAACGCGCTGTGCTCGCGTTTCTGAGCGCGGATCGCGTTTATGCGCGGGGTGGGGAGGCAGCGGGACGTCGACGCAGCGCGACACCCCGCGGCGACGCAATGCCCGCACCGCCCCGGCCCGAGCGATCGCGCCTTATGCGTGCAGCGCCTCGTTGAGGGTGACGCCGACACCCGCGCGGGCCGAGGCCTCGACGGTGCCGGTGAGCGAGTTGCGGCGGAACAGGATGCCGTCGCGGCCGGAAAGCTCCCCGGCCTTGATCGTCTCGTCACCGACCTTCACCTTGGTTCCCGCGGTGACGTACAGACCCGCCTCGACGACGCAGTCGTCGCCGAGCGAGATACCGATACCCGCGTTCGCACCGAGGAGGGTACGCGCGCCGATCGAGACGCGGTGGGTGCCGCCGCCCGACAGTGTGCCCATGATCGAGGCGCCGCCGCCGATGTCGGTGCCGTCACCGATGACAACGCCCTGCGACACGCGGCCCTCGATCATCGAGGAGCCGAGCGTGCCGGCGTTGAAGTTGACGAAGCCCTCGTGCATCACGGTCGTGCCGGGGGAGAGGTGCGCGCCCAGGCGCACACGCGAAGCGTCGGCGATGCGCACGCCCGCGGGGAGCACGTAGTCGGTGAGGCGCGGGAACTTGTCGAGACCCTGCAGCTCGATACCGTGACGCTTCAGCTGCGGCAGCAGCCGGGCCGCGTCGTCGGGGTGCACGGGGCCGGCGTTGGTCCAGGCGACGTTGGGAAGGTGGCCGAAGATCCCGTCGAGGTTGATCTCGTTGGGGCGCACGAGCAGGTGCGACAGCGCGTGCAGACGCAGGTAGGCATCGATCGTCGAGGCGGGGGCCTCGTCGGCGTCGATCGTGAGGGACACCGTCTCGACGACGACTCCGCGTCGCTCATCGGGGCCCGCGGAGGATGCGAGCGCCGCCTTCTCGGCATCCAGGTCGTTCGAGTCGCCCAGGACCGGCTTCGGGAACCAGGCGTCGAGCACCGTCCCCCCGGTGGTTCGTGTCGAGAGGCCGGCAGCGCTGATGCGTCGTTCGTTGCTCACCGTCCCAGGGTAGTGGGGCACCGCCTGTGCGAAGATCGGGGCATGCTCGCGCTCGACCTCACCCAGTCCTCGGCCGCCCTCACCCGAGCGGTCTGCGACATCCACAGCGTCTCGGGAGATGAGACCCCTCTCGCGGATGCCATCGAGGCCGCCGTCTCCGCGTACGTCCATCTCGAGGTCATCCGCGATGGCGACACCATCGTCGCCCGAACCAATCTGGGGCGCGAGCGCCGGGTCGTGATCGCCGGGCACATCGACACCGTGCCGATCAACCGGAACCTCCCCGTCGAGGACCGCACGGTCGACGGGGTCGACGTCATCTGGGGGCGCGGGACGGTCGACATGAAGGCCGGCGTCGCAGTGCAGCTCAAGCTCGCCGCCGAGCTCACGGAGCCCCCGGTCGACATCACGTGGATGTGGTACGACCACGAAGAGGTCGACTCCGCCCTGAACGGCCTCGGCCGGCTGTCGCGCAACCGCCCGGATCTGTTCGAGGGCGACTTCGCCATCCTCGGCGAGCCCAGCAACGGCGAGGTCGAGGGCGGCTGCAACGGAACGCTTCGCGCGATCGTGCGCACCGAGGGCGTCCGCGCCCACAGCGCGCGATCGTGGATCGGCGAGAACGCGATCCACAAGGCGGCGCCGATCCTCGCGCGCCTGGCCGAGTACCGAGCCCGCGAGATCGAGGTCGAGGGTCTCGTCTACCGCGAGGGCCTCAATGCCGTCAGCATCTCGGGCGGTGTCGCGGGCAACGTCATCCCCGACGCGTGCGCCGTCGAGGTCAACTACCGCTTCGCTCCGAGCCGCGACGCCGCGGCCGCGATCCGCGTCGTCACCGACGTGTTCACCGGCTTCGACGTCGAGATCGTCGACGTGGCCGAGGGCGCTCGCCCGGGCCTCGACGCGGCTCTCGCGAGAGACTTCGTGGATGCCGTGGGTGCCACGCCGAAACCCAAGTACGGCTGGACCGATGTGGCGCGGTTCTCGGCCCTCGGCATCCCGGCCGTCAACTACGGCCCCGGCGACCCGCATCTCGCGCACCACGACGAGGAACGAGTCCCTCTCGCGCAGATCGACGCCGTCGAGCAAGGCCTGCGCGCCTGGTTGAGCGGGTCGTGACCACCGCGGCCACGACGAGCACGCGGGTCGCCTGGGGGGAGCGTCTGCCCCTGGCGGCGCGCATCGCGATCGTCTACATCGCTGCGCGCGTGGTCACGACGGGCTTCTTCCTTCTCGCGTCAGCGCTGTCGGGCCCGGGTTCGCGCTACGGCATCGCGCCCTCGCTCGAGAAGCTCGCCCTGGGGTGGGACGCGCAGTGGTACTGGCTCGCCGCGGTGTCGGGGTACCCGGTGGATCTGCCGATCGCCGCGGGCGGTCACGTCGCCGAGAACGCCTGGGCGTTCATGCCCCTGTATTCGTACCTCTCGGCCGGGCTGGGCTTCCTGCTCGGGTCGTGGGGCGCGGGGGCCATAACGATCTCGCTGGCCGCGGGCTACGGAGCCTGTCTCGTGCTGCACTCCCTGCTGCGCGAGCGGATCGGCGGGTCGGCCGCGATGTGGGCCGTGGTCTTCTTCGCGTGCGGGCCGCTGGCAGCCCTGTTCCAGGTGGGGTACGCCGAGGCGTTGTTCCTCTTCTTCCTCTTCCTCGCTATCCGGTGTGTTCAGCGGCGGCAATGGACCTGGCTCTACCTGCTCGTTCCCGCGATGGGTTTCACACGCCCCGGCATCCTGGCTTTCGCCCTGTTCCTCGGGCTCTACGGCATCCATCGCTTCCTCCATCGTCGGACGGATCCGCTGCCGACGCGCGATATCGCGCACCTCGTGGCCCTGGGCGGACTCTCGGTCGTCGTGGGCTTCGCGTGGCAGGCGATCGCGGGCTTCGTCACCGGCGACCCCGGCGCGTATCTCGCCACCGAGCTCGCGTGGCGACGCAACTGGCTCGGCGGTTCGAGCGGCGGGTTCCTCCCCGTCGACGGGTTCGTGCAGGCCGCGGGATTCTGGTTCGCCCGCTGGGGGCTGGGCGCGGCGACGGGATACGTTTTCCTGGCAGTGCTCGTGCTGGCCGTTGCCGCGCTGTTGCTGTTCTCCCCGCAGGTGAAGCGCCTCGGCATCGAGGTGCGACTGTGGTCGGCGAGCTACCTGGTCTACCTGCTGCTGGTGTTCTTCCCGCAGTCGAGCATCTTCCGGTTGCTGGTGCCGATCTCGCCGCTATGGGGGGGTCTCGCGGTGCCGCGATCGCGCCGATGGCGGATCGGCGTCCTCGCTCTCGCTCTGCTCGGACAGTGGTGGTGGATCTACAACATGTACGCCGTCGCGAACGCGTACTGGCAGATTCCCTGATCCCCGTTCACGTCCGTCGACCACGCGGTACGACCCGCCGCGCAGGATACCGGTAAACTTCTCAGGCAGACCAACGACGAAAAGGGGGCCGCGATGGCAGCCATGAAGCCGCGTACCGGCGACGGACCGATGGAGGCCGTGAAGGAGGGCCGGTTGATCATCGTGCGCGTGCCGCTCGAGGGTGGCGGGCGACTCGTCGTCTCGGTGAACGACGCCGAGGCGAAGGAACTCTACGACGTGCTCGGTGGTGTCGTCACCGCCTGACGACCATCGACGCAGAAAAGGCCGGTCCCTTCGGGGGCCGGCCTTCTTCGTGCGTTCGGAAGGCTCAGACCTCGGTCGGCCGCGTCGTGAGCTGCAGCAGCCCTTCGCCGGTGGTCGACAGCGCGCCGATGACGGCGGGGGAGGACTGCACCTCCTGGATGAGCGAACGGTAGGCCGTGGTCACCGGGTCGCGGCGCACCGGGTCGGCCGCACCGTGCGCGAGGACACGGGGGATGAGCACCGTTCCGCCGGCGCGCACGAGGCGCAGACCGTGCTCGACGTACTCGATGACGCCCTCGGGGTCGGCGTCGATGAAGACGATGTCGTACGACGCCTCGTTCATGCGCGGCAGGACATCCGAGGCCCGACCGGTGATGAACCGGGCGCGCGCGGCGGGTACGCGGGCGTCGATGAACGCGGAGCGGGCGGCCCCGAGGTGCTCCGGCTCGCTGTCGATCGTCGTGATCGTCGCACGGGGCGAGCCGTGCAGCAGCCACAGGCCCGAGACTCCGCCTCCGGTGCCGACCTCGACGATGTTGAGAGCACGGGATGCCGCCGAGATCACGGCTGCCTGGGCTCCGACCGCGGGGCTGATCGGCGCCGCTCCGAGCTCGAGCGCGTGCGCCCGGGCGCGAGCGATGTGCTCGGGCTCGACCGTCGACTCCTGCACGAACCGTTCGTTCGCCTCATGACCGCTCACGTGGACCTCCTCAGATCAGGCTAGACGGCCGATGGTCGCTCGCCCCCTAGGCGAGGCCGGTAATCTGGACCCATGTTCTTCGGCCTCACGATCGAGAAGCTGATGCTGATCGGCGTGATCGCAGCGGTCCTCGTCGGCCCCGAGCGCCTCCCGCGCTACGCGGAGGCGTTGGCCAAATTCACCAAGCGTGCGAAAGAGACGCTTCAGGGTGCGCGCACGCGGATGCGCGACGAGATGGGCCCGGAGTTCGACGACGTCGACTGGAAGAAGCTCGACCCGCGTCAGTACGACCCGCGCCGCATCATCCGCGAGGCGCTGCTCGACGACACCCCGACGGCGACCATGCGTGCCGCGGGCGCCGCCGCTCTCGCAGCGCGCGAGAAACCGGCATCCACCCCCTTCGTGGCGGGCGAGCTCCCGCCGTTCGACGACGAGGCGACCTGACGCGGATTCCGGCGGCTGCCCCGGGCGGAGGTCCCTGAGGCTGTCGGAGAGGCCGGAACCGGGCGGGGCGGCGTCAGACCGCGTGTCACCAGAACAGGGGATGTCACCGGAACAGGCCGATCCGCCACGAATCGTCCTGTTCTCGTGGCGGCGCCCTGTTCTCGTGACGGGAGCGGCTCGGCGGGGCGGCGCGGCGGAGAGCGCGATCCGGATGCCGTGGCCCGGGGTCGCACCGTGACGGGGGGCGGCGAGGGTCAGACGTTCAGGCGGAGCGCCTTGCCCGCGAGACCCCGCGGTCGCACGGCCAATGCGGAGGCGGCGGCGTCGATCGCGCGAGCGGCCGGGTCGTCGGGCTGCGACAGGACCACGGGTCGTCCGTCGTCACCGCCGGCGCGGAGCGCGGGGCTGAGCGGCACGGATGCCAGCAGCGGCACGCGCACGTCGTCGCTCGACAGGGCGCGGGCCACCTCCTCGCCGCCGCCCGCGCCGAACAGGTCGAGCACGGTGCCATCGGGGAGGGTCATGGCCGCCATGTTCTCGATCACCCCGATCGGATGCTGGCCGGTCTGGCGTGCGACGAGCCCCGAGCGGACGGCCACCTCGGCGGCCGCCGCCTGCGGGGTCGTGACGACCAGCACATCGGCATGGGGGAGCAGCTGCCCCACCGAGATCGCGACGTCGCCCGTGCCCGGAGGCATGTCGAGCAGCAGCACGTCGAGGTCGCCGAAGAACACGTCGGTGAGGAACTGCTGAACGGTGCGGTGCAGCATCGGTCCGCGCCAAGCGACGGCTCCCGCGGCGTCCTCTCCGGGTCGCCGCAGGAACATGCCGATCGAGATGACCTTCACCCCGTACGCCACGCGTGGCAGGATCAGGTCGTCGAGCTTGGTGGGGGCCGGCGGCAGGCCGTCGTCGTCGACGAGGCCGAGAAGGCCCGGGATCGAGAATCCGTGCACGTCCGCGTCGATCAGCCCGACGCGAAGCCCCTTCGCCGCGAGCGCCACGGCGAGGTTCGCGGTGATGGTCGACTTGCCCACTCCGCCCTTACCGCTCGTGACGGCGATCACGCGCGTGAGCGAGTCCGGGCCGAAAGGCATCTCGCGCTTCGCGCGCCCACCGCGCAGCTTCTCGGTGAGGGCCTTGCGCTCGTCGGGCGACATCACCCCGACCCGCACGTCGACCGCGTCGATGCCGGCGACCGAGGCCGCGGCATCCCGGACGTCTCTTTCGATGCGATCCGCGGCGGGGCAGCCGACGATCGTCAGGGCGATGCCCACCTCGGCGGTCGCACCCGAGACCGTGATCTCGCGCACCATGTCGAGCTCGCCGAGCGGCCGCCGCAGTTCCGGATCGGTGACGGCGGCGACCGCTCGGCGAACGCTCTCGGCGAGGGCGTCGGTCACGAGGCGGGCCGAGGAGCGTCGTCGTGGTCGTCGAGGCGCTCGAGCGCCGCTTTCAGTTCGGCGCGCAGCGTGTCCTTCGTGATGACCTCGTCGGTCAGATCGCGCACGGCCATGCGCAGCGCCACGATCTCGCGGGCGAGGTACTCGGTGTCGGCGAGGTTTCGCTCGGCACGCTGACGGTCCTGCTCGATCTGCACGCGGTCGCGGTCGTCCTGTCGGTTCTGCGCGAGCAGGATCAGGGGAGCGGCGTACGAGGCCTGGAGCGAGAGCACGAGCGTCAGCGCGGTGAAGCCGATCGCTGCGGAGTCGAAACGCAACTCGTCGGGCGCGATCGAGTTCCAGCCCATCCACACCACGCAGAACAGCGTCAGCGACAGCAGGAAGGTGGGCGTCCCCATCGCGCGGGCGACCCACTCGGTGAACCGTCCGAAGCGGTCGCGCGAGGGCTGCGGCGCGCGCGGGGCCAGGACGCCGGTGCGGCCGCGCGGGGCGTCGAGAGCGGGCTTGCGGTTGTTGCGTGCCATCAGCGCCTCCTCGGGGTCTGCGGGGTGATCTGGGGGATGCTCGCGGTCGCGGTGGACCTCGTGGTCGTCCGGGGTCTCGGATCGTCGCTGTCGTGCGTGCGCCAGTCGTCGGGCAGCAGATAGTCGAGCACGTCGTCGACGCTCACGCAGCCGACGAGGCGGTGCGCCTGATCGACCACGGGCAGCGACACGAGGTTGTAGCTCGCGAGCAGACGGGCGACCTCGGCCGCGGTGGCGTCTGCGGTGACCGGCTCGAGCGTGTCGTCGATGATCGCGCCCAGGCGCTCGTGCGGCGGGTACCGCAGCATGCGCTGGAAGTGGACCGTGCCGAGCAGACGCCCGGTGGGCGTCTCGTACGGGGGCAGGGTGATGAAGACGGATGCCGCGAGGGCGGGGTGCAGCTCGTGCCGCCGGATGAGGGCCAGGGCCTCGGCCACCGTCGCGTCGGCCGAGAGCACGATGGGCTCCGGCGTCATGAGACCACCCGCGGTGTCGGGGCCGTATTGCAGGAGGGCGCGGACGTCGTCGGCCTCTTCCGGCTCCATGAGGTCGAGCAGCTGCTCGGAGCGCGACTCGGGGAGCTGACCGAGAAGGTCGGCCGCGTCGTCGGGCTCCATGGCATCGAGGATGTCGGCGGCGCGTTCGTCCCCGAGCTGCTCGAGGATGTGCACCTGCTCGTCCTCGGGCATCTCCTCGAGGGCGTCGGCCAGGCGGTCGTCGCTCAGCTCTTCGGCGACCTCGATGAGGCGCTCCTCGGGAAGATCGAGCAGCGTGTTGGCGAGGTCGGCCGGCTTGAGCTCGGAGTAGGTCGCAACCAGCTGCTCGGCGGACTGCGCCTCGCCGGGCGTCTGGTTCTCGCGCACCTCGCCCCACGCGGCGAAGGTCGTCGCGCCCTTGGCGAAGGGCGACGCGCTCGTGCGCGGGCGGCGGAGGAACAGCTGCCCCACGTCCCACTCGCCCAGGCGGTTGCGCTCGATCGCGACGTCCTCGATCACGGCGGTGCCGGAACCGTCGACGAGGCGCACGCGACGGCCGAGCATCTCCGCCATGACACGCACCTCGCCCCCGCGCTGTTGGAAGCGGCGCACGTTGATCAGGCCGGTCGTGATGACCTGACCGGCCTGTATGGAGGTGACGCGCCCGATGGACACGAACACATGTCGTCGTCCGGGAATCTCGACGACGAGCCCCACGACGCGCGGCGCGGCGGACGCGCGGTAGATCACCACGACGTCGCGCACCTTACCCAGACGGTCTCCCGCCGGGTCGAACACCGTGCAGCCCGCCAAGCGGGCGACGAATACCCTTTGCGTGCTCACTGGACCAGCGTAGTCCGCACCTCCTATGCAACACCGGTGGAACGGTCAGGCGCGCGTGACAGGATGGTGAAATGAGTATGTTCGCGCAGCGTCCGGGTGCCGGCCGCGACGAGGTCGGCGAGAAGATCGCCTCGTTCCCGACCTACGAGCAGGCGCAGAAGGCCGTGTCCTCTCTCATCGCCGGAGAAGTACCCGCTCGCGACATCGCGATCGTCGGCTCGGGTCTGCGTTCCATCGAGCGCATCACCGGCAAGCTCGGCTACGCCACGGCGGCCCGCTCGGGAGCGCTGAACGGCCTCATGCTCGGCCTGCTGTTCGCTTTCATCTTTGTGCTCGGGATGCCGACCGTGCAGATCTCCGCCTTCGTCGGCGTTCTGCTGGTCGGTATGGCGCTCGGCATGATCCTCAGCATCGGCACGTATTCGATCGTGCGCCGACGTCGGGACTTCGCCTCGGTCATGCAGGTCACCGCCGACCACTACGACGTGTGCGTCGCGGCCCCGAGCGTCCACAAGGCCCGCGGGATCGTCGGCCCCTCGGGTGCCGGCACCGGTCGCAGCGGTGCCTCGCGCCCGGCGGCGCCCGACACCTCCCCGCCGCAGTACGGCGAGCGCGTCGCCCCGGGCACGGCCGCGCCGGTCGCCCCTCCGCGTCCGCCCGCGCCGACTCAGGCCCCCGCCCCGCGCGACGACGAGCCGCCGCGGTACGGCGAGCGGATCGCGCGTCCGGCCGAGCGCCCCGCGGACGACCAGCGAGACGCCGAGCGTCCCGCCGACGCTCGCGACGGCTCCGACGAGCACCCCGCCCCCACCGAGCGGTGAGCGCCGAGCCCGTCCGCATCGCCGTCGCGCTGCCGACGGGCGACACCGAGGTGTCGGGGCTGTGGTCCGCTGCCCCCGACTCCTCGGCGACCGTCGCTTTGGCGCACGGGGCGGGCGCCGGCATGGAACACCCGTTCTTGACGGGTCTCTCCGATGCGCTGGTGACCGAGGGGGTCTCGGTCCTGCGATTCGTGTTCCCCTACGTCGAGGCGGGCCGGCGTATGCCCGGACCCGCCGCGCACGCCCTCGCCACCTGGGTCGGCGTGCAGGCCTGGCTCGCTTCGGCCGAGCCCGGACCCTTCACCGCCGCGGGTAAGTCGTACGGCGGGCGCATGGCATCCGTCGCCGCCGCCGAGGGTGTGATCTCTCCCGCGGGCCTGGCGTACCTGGGCTATCCGCTGCATCCGCCGGGGCGACCCGAGAAGCCGCGCCGCGAGCACCTCCCGCGCATCACGGTGCCCCAGCTCTTCGTCGAGGGCGAGAACGACCCGTTCATCGATCCGCGGGAGCAGTTCGAAGAGGTGGTCGCGTCGTGCCAGGACGCCCGCGTGCACTGGGTCGCCGGCGGCAATCACTCCTTCGAAGTCAAAGGCGCGCGCCGCCCGGCCGACGAGATCGGCGCCGGGCTGGCGAGCGTCGTCGCCGGGTTCGCGCGGGGGGTTTAGCCGCGTCAGCGACCGGCGGCGTACCCCTGCGCACCGCGCGGGTTCGCGGCTGCCCACAGCAGTCCGTCGGTGTCGCGACCGACCGCGCTGACGCGCCCGAGAGCCCAGTCCCCGGCCCGGCGCACGCGGTGTCCGCGCCGCTCGAGGCCGGCGATCAGGTCTTCGCCCAGGCGATCTTCTACCACCGCTCCCGCCGGCGACCACGTGCGCGGCCAGAACGAGTCGACGAGCGCCGTGGTGTGCAGGGTCGGGGCATCGATCGCCTGTTGCGGGGAGTAGCCGCCGACGAGCAGGCGCAGCAGCACGGGGAGCTGCCACTGGTCTTGCTGGTCGCCGCCGGGGGAGCCGAGCGCGACGACCTCGTCGCCGCGCGTCAGCAACGTCGGGGTGAGGGTGGTCCGCGGGCGGCGACCGGGAACGAGGGATGCCGGGTGCCCGGGCTCCAGCACCACCATCTGCAGTCGCGTGCCCAGGCAGAACCCGAGTTCGGGGACGGTGGGGGAGGACTGCAGCCAGCCGCCGGACGGGGTGGCCGAGATCGCGTTGCCCCAGCGATCGATCACGTCGAGGTGGCAGGTGTCCCCTCGGGTCTGGCCCGAGCGATCGACCGTCGGTTCCCCCGTGGACCCGGACGCGACCCGCTGCGTCGTGCGCAGCGGAGGCAGGACCGGCTCGCGACCATCGGGGGAGCCGGGGCGAAGTTCGGCGGAGGCATCCGGCCCGAGGAGGGCGCGCCGTGTCGCGACGTACTCGTCGCTCAGCAGGGCGGCGGCCTCTGCGGCTTCGTCGGTGTCGCCGAACCACGCATCGCGATCGGCATAGGCGAGCTTCTGCGCCTCGAGCAGCAGGTGCGCCCCCTCCACCGAGCCGGGATCCACGTCGTCCGCGTCCTCGATCAGACGGAGCGTGTGGAGCAGAGCCGGTCCCTGCGACCAGGCGCCCGCCTTGAACACGTCCCATCCGCGGAACGACACCGACACGGCGGTTTCGAACGACGCGCGCCACGACGCGAGGTCTGCGGTCGTCAGGATGCCGGGATGATCGCCGCCATCGGCGTGCCGGTGCGGCTCGTGCAGGAACGTCGCCGCCCGGGGGAGCACCTCGCTCATCCAGCGCTCGCGCGCGGCGTCGATACGCGACTCCCGGTCGGCGGCGTCATGGCCCGCGGCCACGAGCGAGTCGAGCACATCGGCCCACGCCGTATTGCGGACCAGCGTGTCGGGTGCGGGCGGCTCGCCGGTCGGCATCCACTGGTCTTTCGACGAAGACCAATGGTCGCGGAACAGGTCGGCGACGCGGCCGATCGTGGCGGCGGCTCCCGCGACTAGCGGGTGTCCGTCGCGCGCGTAGCCCGTGGCGAAGGAGAGGACGTCGGCGAGCTCCCACGTGCCGTGATCGCGCAGCAGCAGCAACCACGCGTCGACGCCGCCGGGCACCGTTGCCGCGAGGCCGCCCGAGCCCGGGACCAGGTCGAGCCCGCGTCCGAGGAAATGCGCGATGGTGGCGGCGGCCGGTGCCGGGCCCTGACCCATGAGAACGACGGGCGCAGCCGCTCCGGCCGGTCGCACGAGGGCGACCAGGTCACCCCCGGGGCCGTTCAGGTGCGGCTCGACGACGTGCAGCACGAAGCCGGCCGCGACGGCGGCGTCGAACGCGTTTCCTCCGCGCTCGAGCACCGCCTGCGCGGTGGCCGTCGCCGTCCAATGCGTCGACGCCGACATCCCGAAGGTGCCTCGCAGCGTCGGCCGGGTGGTGAACGATGCCGGCGGCGTGAACGTCATCGCGACAGCCGGGCGATCCACTCCTCGACCTCGTCGGCCGTGCGGGGGATGCCCGCCGACAGGTTCACCGGACCGTCCGCCGTCATGACGATGTCGTCCTCGATGCGCGCGCCGATGCCGCGGTACTCCTCGGGGACGGTGAGGTCGTCGATCTGGAAGTACAGGCCGGGCTCGATCGTGAACGCCATGCCGGGCTCGAGCAGACCGTCGTAGTACATGTCGCGACGGGCCTGGGCGCAGTCGTGGACGTCGATTCCGAGGTGGTGGCTCGTGCCGTGCACCATGTAGCGACGGTGCTGGCCGCCCTTGTCGGCGTCGAGGGCCTCCTCGGCCGTGACGGGGAGCAGGCCCCACTCGGCGACGCGCGCGGCGATGACCTCCATCGCGGCCTCGTGCAGGCGCCGGAACGGTACGCCGATCTTCGCGGCGGCGAAGGAGGCGTCTGCGGCCTCGCGGACCGTCTCGTAGATGCGGCGCTGGATGTCGGTGAAGGTGCCCGAGACCGGCAGCGTGCGGGTGATGTCGGCGGTGTAGAGGCTGTCGACCTCGACGCCGGCGTCGACGAGGATCAGATCTCCGGGCTTGACCGCGCCGTCGTTGCGCGTCCAGTGCAGGTAGCAGGCGTGCGGGCCCGAGGCGGCGATGGTGTCGTAGCCGACGCTGTTGCCGTCGGAGCGGGCGCGCTGGTGGAACACGCCCTCGACCAGACGCTCGCCGCGCGGGTGCGCGATGATGCGGGGGAGCTCGGCGACGATGTCGTCGAACCCGCGGCCGGTCACCTCGACGGCCAGGGCCAGCTCGGCGAGCTCGTACTCGTCCTTCACCAGGCGCAGCTCCGAGACGAACCGGGTGACCTCGTCGTCGTCGCCGACCGTGCGGTCGTTCTCGCCGACCTGGAAGTCCTCGAGGTGCGCGGTGGCCAGGTCCAGATCGGCGGCGACGCCGTCGAGGGCGGGGCGGGGGCCGATCCAGAACTCGCCGACCGTGGCATCCGAGTAGAACTCCGCCGTGGTGCGGTCGGCCCGCTCGCGGAAGTACAACACGGCCTCGTGACCGTCGTCACGCGGTTCGAAGACGAGGACGGCGTCGGGCTCGGCGTCGCTGCCCCAGCCGGTGAGGTGTGCGAAGGCGGAGTGCGCGCGGAAGGGGTAGTCGGTGTCGTTGCTGCGCTGCTTCAGCCCACCGGCGGGTACGACGACGCGCTGGCCGAGAAAGGCCTCCGATACGCGGGCTCGGCGACGTGCAGCCCAGGCGGCCTGCTCGCGCGGCTCGGGGAGCGCGGCGGGGTGCTCGGCCCACCCGGTCGAGATCGTGTCGAGGAATCCGCGCGGGAACGGGGCCTTGCGGTTGCTGGGGGCGTCGAGCTCGACGTCCGCGGACTGCGGTTCGGCAGTCTGCGATTCGGGGATCTGAGGCTCGGCGGTCGTCGCGGTCGTGTCGCTGGTGGAGGGGGCGTCCATCGTTCCAGTCTCGCACCGTCGGGCGTCGCGTGCACGACGCCGATCGGCGCGCGCGGCCGGGTGCGCCGTGGCGGGGGTTTCGTCCTGCGCCGAACCGGGGCGTCCCGCCCGCGCCGGTGCCGTGGAGTCGGCATCCGGTCGAGGGGGGACGTGCGTCGCGGGCGCGGTCAGCCGCCCGTGCGCTCGAGCTGCACGACGATCGGGCGGTGGTCGCTGCCCGAGCCGTCGAGCGTGCGCATGACGACCGACGCCGAGACCGTCCAGTCGGGGGTGGCCATGACGTGATCGATCGGCGCGCCCAGCAGGGCGGGAGCGCTCGTCGGCCACGTGCCCACACCGCCGTTGCCGCTCTCGGACGCGGCGTCGTGGCACCGGCCCAGGGTGCCACCGTCGACGCCCATCCCGGTCATGTGATCGAGGGTCGCGTTGAAGTCGCCCGCGAGGATCACGTTGTCGGTCGCGCACTGGTCGGCCAGCCACTGCAGGTCGCTGCGCCACTGCGTCATGTACTCCTGTCGTGGCGCGACGGCGTGGGCGGCCACGATGATCGGGCCATCTCCCGAGACGGGCATGGCCACGGCGCTCGGGACGGTCGAGGTGTTGCTCGATCCGTCGAGCGAGGACTGGATGACGGAGTACTCGCCCAGCTCGGGCTTGATGAGGACGGTGGTGGAGGTGGCATCCCATCCGGTGATGCCGTACTCGCCGTACTCGGCGTGATGCGCCCACATCGGCTGGCCCATGTCGCGCATGAGCTCGGCGACCTCGGCCCCCGTCTCGATCGTGGTCTCGGGGAGGGTCACGACGTCGGCCTGCATACCCACCGCGAACTGCGCGATCGACTCGGCCGAGGTGGCCGAACCCGCGGTGTTCCACGTCATGATGCGCAGGCTCGACGCCGTCTTGGCCGGCATCTCCTCCGAGCCCAGGCCGCGCTGCGAGAGCAGCGAGACGTTGACACCGCCCGCGAGAGCGAAGACGAGCGCGAGGACGAAGGCGAGGGCCCGGATCGGGCGGATCAGCGCGCACAGCAGCATGAGCAGCGTCGCGGCGATGAAGGCGGCCGCCAGCGGCGCACGGAACGAGATGACCTGCGCCAGGGGGAAGGTGCGCTCGGCCCCGAACGCCGAGGGCCACGTGAGCACCGCGGCACCCGCCGCGAAAGCGAGCGCGACCAGGAGACCGACCAGACGACGCACGCACCCGACCATAGGGGAGCCGTCTGAGAGATCCACGGATGCCGGTTGAGCGCGACCTCCGCGAATACGGGGCGCTACGCTCGACGGGTGCAGCGTGAACGGCGATTCGAGGGTCCGAGCGACCTGCACCTGCACTCCTCGCACTCCGACGGAACCGAGCCGCCCGCGCAGGTCATAGCCGCCGCCCACCGTCACGGTCTGCACACCGCCGCTCTCACCGACCACGACACGACGTCGGGGTGGGCAGAGGCCGCTGAGGCGGCGACCTCGCTCGGGATGACGTTCGTGCCCGGCATGGAGCTGTCGGCCCGGCACCGGTGGCGCAGCGTCCATCTGCTGGCCTACCTCGTCGACCCCGACGACACGGCGCTTCGCGCCATGACCGACCGCATCCGCTCCTCGCGGCTGGATCGGGCGCAGATCATGGCCGAGCGCATCTCCTACGATTACGACATCGCGTGGGACGACATCCTCGCCCAGACCACCGACGGCGCGACCGTCGGGCGTCCGCACATCGCCGACGCTCTCGTCGCCCGCGGCATCGTCGCCGACCGGACCGAGGCGTTCGCCGGCATCCTGCATCCCTCCGGCGACTACTACGTCGCGCTGTACGCCCCCGACCCGGTGGCCGCGGTCGAGCTCGTCGTCGGCGCGGGCGGCGTGCCGATCATCGCTCACCCGGCGGGGCGGTCGCTGCTGCCCGACAGCATGCTGCACGCGATGCTCGACGCGGGCCTGGCGGGCTTCGAGCTCGCGCACCGCGAGAACCTGCCCGAGCCCACGGCCCTGCTCGCCGATCTCGCCGCCGAGCGCGACCTCATCGTCACCGGCTCGAGCGACTACCACGGGCTCGGCAAGCCCAACGTCCCGGGCGAGAACACGACGGCTGACGACATGGTCGCGCGGATCTTCGCCCTGGGCCGCGGGACGGCGCCGGTCTTCCCGTAGGGGCTGCCCGCGGAGTGCGGCAGCGGCCGGGCGTCGCGTGCGGATGAGCGGGCGGCGCGGGCGTGTGTTGCTCGGCGCGGGCGTCTGGCGTCTCTCGCTCGGTGCGGGCGTCTCTCGCTCGGCGCGCTTGTCTGCCATTCGGCGCGCGTCGTGATGTGCAGCGGTGGCGGTAGGTCACGCATAAACGCTGTCTGCGCGAGGAAACGCGGGGAGCGCGTGTTTCTGCGTGCGGAGGGCGTTTATGCGTGTCGGGCGCGGGGCGGGGGCGTGCCGGAGCGTTCGGTGTGAGTTGCGGCCGGTGCAGGAGCGGCCGCGGTGGGAGCGGGCCGGGGTGGGAGCGGGCCGGGGTGGTCGGGCGGGCGGTAGCGGTGTGCTGCGGTAGCGGTGTGCAGCGGTGGCGATGGGTCACGCATAAACGCTGTCTGCGCGGGGAAACGCGGGGAGCGCGTGTTTCTGCGTGCGGAGGGCGTTTATGCGTGGGTCGGTGACCGCGTGGCGGCGCCGCGCGCCTGGTCGCGTCGGTCCGCGCCGCGCGGCGCTGCGTGCCTGGTCGCCTCGGTCCATGCCGAGCAACCGACGCCCGAGGTCGACGATTCCGGATGCCGGTTCATACGCGAACGGCGCCGACCCCGCGGTGGGGGTCGGCGCCGTTCCGTGTAAGACGCGTCAGGCGACGGGGGCCGTCGGCGTTCCCGAGCTGCCGCCTCCGCGGCGACGGCGGCGACGGCGCGGGGCTGCGTTGCCGTCGTGGTGCTCCTTGCCGGCACCGTCGTGCGTGCCGGCGCCACCCTCTTCGCGCGGGGCGCTGTCGCCGGCGGGGGCGGTGCTCTCGGACGACGAACCACCGCGTCGGCGACGGCGCGGGGCGCGGGTGCCCTCGGCATCCGGGCTCTCGTTCTTCTTCTCGACCTGCTTGGGCGCGACGGCCTTCGGCGCCGTCACCAGGCGGCCCTTGGTGCCCTCGGGGATGTTGAGGTCGGTGTAGAGGTGCGGGCTCGACGAGTAGGTCTCGGTGGGCTCGGGCTGGCCGAACTCCAGGGCGCGGTTGATGAGCGCCCACTTGTGCAGGTCGTCCCAGTCGACGAAGGTCACGGCGATACCGGTGTTGCCGGCGCGACCGGTACGACCGGCGCGGTGCAGGTAGGTCTTCTCGTCGTCGGGGATCGTGTGGTTGATCACGTGGGTGACGTCGTTGACGTCGATACCGCGGGCGGCGACGTCGGTGGCGATCAGGACGTCCTTCTTCCCGGCCTTGAACGCGGCCATCGAGCGCTCGCGGGCCTCCTGGCTCATGTCACCGTGGACGGCGGCGGCGTTGAAGCCGCGGTCGCCGAGCTCGTCGACGAGCTTCTGCGCAGCGCGCTTCGTGCGCGTGAAGATGACCGCCTTCTCGCGACCCTCCGACTGCAGGATGCGGGCGATGACCTCGTCCTTGTCGAGCGAGTGCGCGCGGTAGACCAGGTGCTTGATGTTCGCCTGCGTCAGGCCCTCGTCGGGGTCGTTGGCGCGCATGTGGATGGGGTTCGACATGAAGCGACGCGCGAGGGCGACGATGGGGCCGGGCATGGTCGCCGAGAACAGCTGCGTGTGACGCACGGGCGGGACCTTCGAGAAGATCTTCTCGATGTCGGCGAGGAAGCCCAGGTCGAGCATCTTGTCGGCCTCGTCGAGCACGACCTCGGTCGCGTTCGACAGGTCGAGCAGGCGCTGGTTCGCGAGGTCGATGAGGCGACCGGGCGTTCCGACGACGATCTGCGCGCCGGCCTTGAGCTGGTCGATCTGCCCCTCGTACGCCTTGCCGCCGTAGATGGCGACGACGCTGGTCGAGCGGTTGCTGGTGAGCATGTCCATGTCTTCGTAGACCTGGACGGCGAGCTCGCGCGTGGGGACGACGATGAGTGCCTTGACGCCGGGCTCGGGGTTGAGCCCCAGGCGCTGGACCACGGGGATGCCGAAGCCGAAGGTCTTCCCGGTGCCGGTCTTGGCCTGACCGATGATGTCCTGGCCGGGGAGGCCGAGGGGAATCGTCTGCTCCTGGATGGGGAAGGCATCGACGATGCCCTTAGAGGCCAGGGCATCGACGATGTCCTGGTCGATGCCGAGATCGGCGAAAGTCGTCATAGTGCGTGCCTGTTCCGGCGGCGAGAGACCGCCTGGGGGAGTCGTATCCACGCCTCACTCGTCCACAGGCGCGGGGCCCCGATCCGACGCCGGGGCTTCTCCACTCTACCCGGCGTGTCTCGGCAGCCCCCGACGCCTAGGCTGTCGTACGTGTTCGAGTGGTTCCGTCGTCGCCAGCGCCCGGTGGGCCGTACGCTCCAGCTGCGCTCGCGCGGAGACCTGGGCGAGGCCATGCGCGTCGACTTCGCCGAGCTCGCCCCCGAGATCGAGACGTTTCTCGGTCAAGCCGCCTATCTGCAGCTCGGGTTCTTCGAGACGCTCAGCGAGCTGATCGCCCTGACCCCCGAACTCGCCGAGAAGGAGTCGCTCTCCCGCGCGGCGGGAGCGGCGCTCATCAAGCACCAGGAGCTTGTCGCGCTGATCCGCGAACGCGGGGCCGATCCGACGCAGCTCATGCTGCCGTTCCGCGAGTCGCTCGACGCCTTCCGCCGCAACACGCACGGCGTTCGCCCCCAAGAGACCATGCTCACGGTGCACATCACGGCGGGACTCCTCGACGACTTCTATCTCGCGCTGTCGTCGAGCTACGGCGACACCGGTCGCCGGGTCGCGCGCATCCTGCAGGCCGATGACGACCGTCAGGCGATCGTCGACATCCTCGGAGCGACGATCGAGAGCGACGAGGAGTGGCGCTGGCTACTGGCGCTCTGGGGGCGTCGTCTCGTCGGCGACACCCTGCTCGTCGCCCGCACGGCCCTCCGCCACGGACACCTCGACCGCGCCGAGGAGGCCAAGGTCGAGCCCGTGTTCAGCGAGCTGATGGGTGCTCACGCGAGGCGGATGGATGCCATGGGGCTCGCCGCGTAACGAGCGTCACCACGGTCTGCGCGACGGGGTGAGGCAACACGCCTGTCGATGCACCGCACAGTGTCTGGACGACGCCGGGTGCCGGCATCCGCCGGTCTCTCGAGAGGTTCAGACGCCCAGGCGCACGCGATCGGCCTCGTCGCGGGCGATGCGCGAACGAGTGAGCAGCGGCACGAGCGCGAGAGTCGTGGCGGCCGGCGCCAAGACGGCGACGATCCACAGGATCGGCGAGTCGACCCCGAGACCCATCCACGTCAAGGCGGTCCACACGACCGCCGCCGCGGCCGCGCCCGCCAGAGGGGCGAGAACGACGCCGCGGAGGTGGCGGTGCGGCAGCGCGAAGTGCACGGCGAGGCCGATGACCGCGCCGATGATCAGACCGAGCAGGATCTGCACGGTTCGAGTGTCAGGCGACGAAGCCGACGCGGCGCGACTCTTCGGTGCCGAGTTCGACGAACGCGAGGTTGGCGGTCGGAACGAGGTAGGAGTTGCCCTTCACATCGGTGAAGGACACGTGGCTGGCGGAGTTGTCGAGGGCGGCGGCGACGGCCGACTTCACGGCGTCCGAGCTCTCGTTCGTCTCGAAGTTCAGCTCGCGGCCGGTGTTGGTTATTCCGATGCGGATCTCCACGATGCGTCCTTTCCCCGCGGGCCGCGGTCGGCCCGGCGCGTGATTCGACTCTAGGGCAGGCATCCGACACCCGAGCTCGCGGGAGGGCCCGCTTCGCGGACGGCGAACGCGCCTCGCGCCGACGGCGACCGGAGCGGACGCGGCGTCGAACCCGGCGATGTCGGAGGTCGCGATTAGCGTGGAGACATGCAGATCCCGGATGCCGTCGCCCTCGACGCATCTCCCGCTCGGGGAGGTGCGCTCGACGCCGAGCAGCGCGTCGTCGTCGACTGGCCCGCGACCGCGAGCGGTGTGGTCGTCGGGGCTCCCGGCTCGGGCAAGACGACCACGCTGCTCGCTCGTGTGCGTGAGCTCGTGGCATCCGGAGTCGACCCCGACGAGGTGCTGGTGCTCACGCCCACGCGACCCGCGGCGACGGCCTTGCGCGATCCCCTCGCCCTCGCCGTCGCGCGGGCGACCTCGGGCGCTCTCGCCCGGTCGGTGGCGTCGTTCGCGTTCCAGCTCGTCCGCGGCGCCGAGGTCCGGCGGGGGGTCGAACCCCCGCAGCTTCTCACCGGCGGAGACGAAGACCAGATCATCCGCGATCTGCTCGAGGGCGATGCCCTCGACGAGCTCGAGGGCGCGTCGCGTTGGCCCGCGTGGCTCGGGCCCGTCATTCGAGCGACCCGCGGTTTCCGGGGCGACCTCCGGGCGTTCCTCGCGGAGTGCACCGACCTGGGCATCGGCTCCGACGACCTGATCCAGCTGGCGCAGCGGTGCGAGCTACCGGTCTGGGCCTCTCTCGCGTCGTTCGCCGACGAGTACCGTGCCGTGCGCTCGGCGATGCGCGGCACGCACCGCGACGCGGCCGACCTCGCTCGCGAGGCCGTCGCCGTGCTCGACGAGGCCCGCGCGGATCGCGCGCTTCTGGGGCGGTTCGCCACGCTGCGCTGCATCCTCGTCGACGACGCGCAAGAGCTCACCGCCGGCGGCATCGATCTGCTGCGTGCGTGTCGGGCCCTCGGCATCGGGGTGGTCGCGTTCGGCGACCCCGACGTCGGGTCGGGAGCCTTCCGCGGAGCGACGCCCGAGAACTTCGCTCGCCTCGCCCGTGAGTTCGGTACCGTCGCCGCTCTCGGAGAGCCCCACCGCGGGACACCGGAGCAGATCGACCTCGTCCGTCGCGTGGTGACGCGCATCGGTGCGGCCGGGATCGTCGCGCACCGACGTGCTCCCTCGGGCGCCGCGCCGCAGGGCTCGGTCCGCACCTACCTGCTGCGGTCGCCGGCGGAGGAAGCCGACGCCATCGCCCGCCTGCTGCGGGAACGGCACGTTCTCGAGGGCGTCCCGTGGGGCTCGTGCGCCGTGATCGCGCATGACTCGCGGCAGGTCGCGACCCTCGAGGCCGAGCTCGCCGCGCGAGAGGTGCCCGCGCGCGCGAGCGGTCCCGGGCTCGCCCTGGGCGTGCAGCGGCCGGTCCGCGATCTCGTCGGACTGGTCGAGCTCGGCATGAAAGATCCCGACGAATGGGTCGCCGACGAGGTGGTCGACGCCCTGATCGGCACCTTCGGCGGCCTCGATCCGATCGAGCTGCGGCGTCTGCGAACGGCGCTCCGCCACGACGAGGTCGGTGCCGGGGGCGCGCGCACGGCGACCGAACTGCTCGTCTCCGGCGTGCGTTTCCCGCTCGAGCTCGAGGCCGTCGACACGCGCGAAGCACGCCGCGCCGCACGGCTGGGCGAGACCCTCGCCGCACTCCGCGCGCAGACGCTGTCGCACGCGACCCCGCACGAACTGCTGTGGACCGCGTGGGAGCGCAGCGGCCTGTCGCGGACCTGGCGCGAGGCGGTGCGCGGGCACGGGCCGATCGCCGAGCAGGCGGAGCGCGACCTCGACGCGATCGTCGCGCTGTTCCAGGCCGCGAAGCGGTTCACCGAGCGTGAGCCCGACGGGGAGGCCTCCGTCTTCCTGCGCGCGGTGCTCGACAGTGACGTCGCCGAAGACCGCATCGAACAGCCCGCCGTGGTCGACACGGTCCGCGTGCTGACCCCCGCGGCCGCCGCCGGTACGGCGTTCGACACCGTCATCGTCGCCGGGGTGCAGGACGGCGTCTGGCCCAACACTCGTCTGCGCGGCGGCCTGCTCGAAACGTGGCGACTCGTCGATGCGGTGCAGAACCCCGACCTCCCCGCCGCGGGCACGCTCGATCGCCGCCGTGCGGCGATGCACGATGAGCTACGCCTCTTCGTCCGCGCCCTCAGCAGGGCGGGGTCACTACTGGTGGTCACCGCGGTCGACGACGACGACACCGGTCCCAGCGTGCTGTTCGAGATGCTCCCGACGCCTGAGCCGGCGGCATCCATTCCCGAGCATCCCCTGTCGCTCCGCGGTCTCGTGGCGCGGCATCGCCGCTCGCTCACCGCGCCGCGCGTCGCCGTTGCCGATCGCACCCACGCGGCCGGACAGTTGGCGCTGCTCGCCGCGGCGGGTGTCGCCGGCGCCGCGCCCGAGGAGTGGTACGGCGTGGCTGCTCCCACGTCGTCGGCGCCGTTGCGCGATCTGACGCGCGAAGACGTCCGCGTCTCGCCGTCGCGCCTGCACGCCCTCGAGGAGTGCGAGCTCGACTGGGTCATCGCCGACCTCGGCGGCGACCGGGGCGGGACGACGGCGGGCATCGGCACCATCATCCATGCGGCGCTCGAGACGGCGGCATCGTCGTCCGAAGACGACCTCTGGGCGGTGGTCGACGAACGCTGGGGCGAGTTGGTGTTCGACGCGGTCTGGCGCGAGCGCGCCGAACGTACGCGAGCGCGCGAGCTCGTGCGGCGTCTGGCGGCCTATCTGCGCCGGTTTGATGATGCGGGCGGACGCCTGATCGGCGCCGAGCGGCACTTCGAGGTGCCGATCCCCATTGCCGATGCCGGCGAGCACGGCGCCGTGCTGAGCGGCGACATCGATCGCGTCGAGGTGACGCCCTCGGGGGAGGTCGTGATCGTCGACCTCAAGACGGGTAAGAGCGAACCCCAGACGGATGCCAAGGTCGCCGACAACCCGCAGCTCGCCGCGTACCAGTTGGCGTTCTCGTCCGGGGCGATCGAGCAGGTCGCCGGGCTGCCGTCGGGCGGTGCGAAACTGCTCGTCCTGCGCCCCACCGCGGCGAAGAAGGACTACGCGGAGCCGACGCAGAAGCCGTTCGACGACGAACAGCGCGGCCAGTTCGTCGAACGCGTGCAGCGGGCGGTCGAGGTGATGCGCGGCACCAGTTTCGCCGCGCCGTACGAGGTGCACTGCCGGGACGAATTCTCTTACGGGTTGTGCCGCATCCACACGGTCTCGGCGGTGAGCGCATCGTGACCGTCGTGCTTTCCGCGGCGACCATCGCCGCCGCCCTCGGACAGTTCCCTCCCACGATCGAGCAGACCGCGGTGATCGAAGCGCCTCTCGCGCCCGCCCTCGTCGTCGCCGGTGCGGGCAGCGGCAAGACCGAGACCATGGCCGGTCGTGTGGTCTGGCTCGTCGCGAACGGACTGGTCCGTCGCGACGAGGTGCTCGGGCTGACCTTCACCCGAAAGGCCGCGGGCGAGCTCGCCGAGCGCATCCAGCGGCGGTTGCAGCGTCTGTCGGAGTTCGAGACGCGCGGACTGCTGGGTGCTCTTCCGGCGCTGCACGAGGCGGGTCGCCTCGCGGTGTTCGCCGAACTCGCACGTGCCGAAGGGGCGCGCGCAGATGCCGCCCGTCTCGAGGTTCTCGACGCCCTCGCCGCCGAGGTCGGCGCGGACGACCCCGGCCTCGACGACGGCGACCAGCTGTTGCACCGGCCCACCGTGTCGACCTACAACAGCTTCGCCGACTCGATCGTGCGTGAGCACGGCCTGCGCATCGGCCGCGACTCCGAGGCTGCGGTGCTCTCGGAGTCCGCGGCCTGGCTGCTCATGCGCCGGGTCGTGTTCACCTCCGACGACCCGCGCCTGGAGGAGCGGCAGGAGTCGCCTCGTACGCTCATCGACGCGGCTCTGCGCATCGCTCGCGACGGCGTCGACAACCTCGTCGACCTCGACGAGCTCGCCGCGTTCCCCGACGAGTTCGCTCGTATCGTCGAGCGTCCGTCGACCTCGGCACGCGTCACCGTCTACAAAGAGGTGGCCGACGCCGCATCGCGTGTGTCGGCTCTGTCGCTGCTTGCGCGCCTCGCCGCCGACTACGACCGTGAGAAGGCGCGCCTGGGCGTCATGGACTTCGCCGACCAGGTGGCGGGGGCCCTGCGCATCGCGCAGGAGCATTCCGCGGTCGTCGAGGAGCTGAGAGCGCGCTACCGTGTGGTCCTGCTCGATGAGTACCAGGACACGTCGGTCGTCCAGACCGACCTGTTGGCCACCCTCTTCGGGGGTACCGGTGTCATGGCGGTCGGCGACCCGCACCAGGCGATCTACGCGTGGCGCGGAGCGAGCGCGGGAAACCTCGGCGGCTTCCCCGATGCCTTCGCTCCGGAGGGCGGATGCCAGCGCTTCGCGCTGCTCACCAGTTGGCGCAACAGTGCCCGTGTGCTCGACGCCGCCAATGCCGTGCTCGCGCCCCTCGCTCACCGGGCGGCCGTGGCCGTCGAGGAGCTGCGGTCACGTCCCGGCGCGCCCGAGGGTGTGGTCGAGATCGCCTTCGAGAACGATCTCGACGCCGAGGCCGACCGCGTCGCGTCGTGGTTCGTCGGCGTCCGTGCGGCGCGCGCCGCCGAGGGGCGCGGGACGACCGGCGCCGTGCTCTTCCGCAGCAAGAAGCACATGGTGCGCTTCGGTGATGCGCTCGGGCGGCGTGGCATCCCTCACCGCATCCTCGGGCTCGGCGGCCTGCTGACGACCCCGGAGGTCGTCGACGTGGTGTCGGTGCTGCGGGTCATCAGCGACCCCGAGGCGGGGTCGGCTCTGATCCGTCTGCTCTCCGGACCGCGGTGGGCGGTGGGGTTGGCCGATCTGCGCGCCCTCGCTCAAGTCGCGAGGCGGCTAGCGACACACGACGTCGCCCTGCAACCGCTCGCCCCCGAGGTCGTGGACCGCCTACGCTCGACGCCGGGGGCCGATCGCGCGTCGCTGGTCGACGCTCTCGATTTCGTCACCCGCCAGACCGACGGCCACGGGTGGCTGACCGACATCACTCCCGAAGGCCGTGCGCGCCTCCGGGAGGCCGGTGCGGTGTTCGCAGCCCTCCGCAGGAGCGTCGGTGCCCCGATCCCCGAGCTCATCCGCCTCATCGAGGCCGAGCTGCGTCTCGACATCGAACTCGCCGCGAACGAGGCACGCGGCCCTGCTCGTATCGCCTCGGCGCAGCTGCGCGCTTTCGTCGACGAGATCCGCGGGTTCCTGGCGGCGGACGAGTCCGGCTCCGTCTCGAGCCTGTTGGCGTGGCTCGATCACGCCGAGCAGGCCGACGAGTTCGCGCCGCGTACCGAGCCGCCCGAGGACGACGTCGTCCAGCTCCTCACGATCCACGGTTCGAAGGGCCTGGAGTGGGATGCCGTGGCCGTCGTGCGCCTCGTGACCGACGAATTGCCCTCGCTTCCGCGTGACACGAAGGGGTGGCTGGGTTTTGGCATCCTCCCCTCGCAGTTCCGAGGCGATTCTGCGTGGCTTCCGGTGTTCGGATGGCGCGGGGCCCAGACGCAGCAAGAGCTGAAGGCGGCGATCGACGCGTTCGTCGCCGACAACCGAGCCCGCCAGCTCGACGAGGACCGACGCCTCGCCTACGTGGCGTTCACCCGAGCCCGCGACCACCTCATGCTCTCGGGCTCGAGTTGGTCGGGCACGAAGCGCCCTCGCCGGCCCAGCGTCTTCCTCGACGAGGCCGCTGAGGCGCTCGGGGCGGAGCTGTTCGTCGACGAGGCGGGCGATGACCCCTACGACGGTGAGCGGCGCCTGCTGCACTGGCCGCTCGACCCGCTCGGGGCCCGACGCACGGCGATCTCGGCCGCGGTCGGGGCCGTCACCGCTGCGCGCGCGGCGACGCCGGTCGACGCCGACGACGACCTCGAGCTGCTGCTCGCGGAGCGTGCCGAGCGGCTCCGGCCCGTGCATACGCCCGCTCCGACGCGCATCCCAGCCTCTCGTTTCAAGGATTTCGTCGACGACTACGGACGCGCGGTCGAGGATCTTCGCCGGCCCATGCCGGAGCGCCCCTATCGGCAGACGCGCCTCGGAACGCTCTTCCACGCCTGGGTCGAGCAGCGCTCCGGGCTGGTCGGAGCGGGTGTCGGGCTCGACGACGACGGTCTGTGGGGCGATGACGAAGCGGGAGCGTCCGCAGCTGATGCCGTCGAACTGCAGCGGTTGCGGGAATGCTTCGAACGCTCGGAGTGGGCCGCACTGCGGCCTCTCGAGGTCGAGACCGAGATCGACTTCGTCACGACGCGCCTCGACGGGCGCGAGCACGTCGTCATCTGCAAGCTGGATGCCGTGTACCGCCGCGGCGAGCGGTACGAGATCGTCGACTGGAAGACGGGGCGCCCACCCGCCAGCGAGCCCGAGCGTCGTTCGCGCATGCTGCAGCTCGAGCTCTATCGCGAGGCCTATCACGCCAAGCACGGTATCGACCTCGACCTGATCGACGTCGCCCTCTTTTACGTCGGCGATGAGCTGGTGCTGCGGGGGTGAGGGCGCGGGCCGTCCAGACCGGGAAACGTACGCGTGAGAGGTTTCGGGCAGCGACGCGCAAAAGCGCTGCTCGGATCTGCCGACTCGGTCACAGCCCGGTCACGTGACCCGGTCGCACCCCGCGCGGCTCGAGGCAGGATGTGCCGGTTGAGGCGCGAGAAAGAGCCGCCCCCGGCCACCGTCGCGAACCAGGTCGACGGCGATGAGCGGCCGCAGCAGAGCGACGGCGCCCGTCAGGCCCCGTCGCCGGAGACGCCCCAGCGGCGCAGCGCGGCGCGGCTCGCGCGAGCGGCGTCTTCTTCGTCGTCGGTGTGCGCGGCGCCGAAATCGCGCGAGGCGTCGGACGCGGTTGCGTCCGTACCCGGTGCGCCCTCTTCGCGGACGGCGGGCTCGGCGGGGTCTGTCGACACGGCAGAGCGTGACCACAGCGAGGTCGCGTCGGTGTCGCCGCTCAGCGCGGGAGCCTGGCCACGGTCGTTTCGGGTCTCGGGCGTCTTGTCCTCCCACCCGTCGAGGTCGAGGGGCTCGGTCTCGCCGGGCTCGACGCTGTCGGGGACGGGCAGCCGGTCGACGTGGATCGCGCCGCTGTCGGCATCCGACTCTTTCGCGTTCGCGAGGGCTTCGGCGAGCGCTTCGGCGGCGGTGGCGCGGTCGCGCTCCGCCGACAGGTACAGCGACAACGCTTCGGGGTCGTAGGCGTCGGTCTGCATCGAGGTGTCGACGGCGGCCGGGGCAGAGACCGGGGGAACGCTCTCGACGAGGGCCATCGCGTCGTCGATGTCGCTTCGCGAGTCGGGCACGATGTGGTCGCCGCGCACGCCGTCGGCCAGGGCATCGAGCAACGCGACGGCGTCGGCGACGACGTCGGTCTCGCCGGCGTCGTGTCCGTGCACGAGCCAGCGCGCGAATTCGAGCTCCGCGTAGAACCGCGCGCGTTCGCGCAGCAGGGGGTCGGGGGAGCGATCGCCGGCCGCGGCGTATCCGGCATGGACGTCGTCGGCGGCGAGGGGAGCGGATGCCAACCAGCGCAGGTCGACGGCCGGATCGCCGACGCTGAGGCCGGCCCAGTCCAGGATGCCGACCACGTGGGGGATCTCGTCCTCATCGTCGGCGAGGAGGATGGACGAGCTCGTCGCGCCGCCCAGGACGACCGCCGACTCGAAGCGCCACAGCTCGTCGACGTCGAGGGCGCGGCGCCACCGCAGCATGAGGTCGTCGCTGACGCGACCGGTGGCGTCAGCGCGGTCGAGGAGTCGTTTGACGTCGTCCCGCACCTGCTCGGGAGAGCGCACGGGCAACCCGTCGGTGCGGACGATCGACACGGGGAGCGCGTGGACTGCGGCCAGCGCCCCGCCGATCGCCGGCGCGTACCCGGGGCCCTTGGGGAGGTGCGCCGGATCGATGCGGTAGCCGTCGATGCGATCGACGATGAGGACACGCTGCGTTCCGGAACCGCTCTCGCCGATCACCTCGGGCACGGCGAAGGGGAGGAGGGCGCGAACGCCCGCCGTCAGAGCGTGCAGCGCTCGTGACTCCGCGGCGAGGTCGGGAGCGCCTTCTTCGCCGGCGGGCATGCGGATGACGACCTCGCGCCCGTCGGCGGTGCGGGCCAGCGCGGCATCGAAACGGCCGGCGGCGTTCTCGGTCAGAGCGCTGACGTTCGAGAAGGCTGCGCCGGGCAGGGCCGTCGTCGCCGACGCGGCTAAAATGAGGGGCGAGCGTGCCATGCCCCCAGGGTAGGTCGGGCCTTCCTTCACCGGCCCGCGCCACGCCCTTCACCGAGCAGGTCGGTCTGGCGACCGCCCACCCGTGCCCGCCGTCAGAGAGGTGTTCGATGCCGCGTCCCGCGTCTTCGCCGTCCGAGGTCCCGTTGACCGTCGACCGCGCGGGCGGTGAGCGCGACGACGAGACCCTGCTCGAGCGCGTCCTGTCTGAACCGAGCACCCTGGTCCTTGCCATCCGTCGCGATGCGGCGCCGCTGCGCGACGGACACTTGGTCTTGGGCTCGCAGGCGCGGATCGGGAGAGAGCACGTCCAGGAGTGGGCGTTTCTCGGCCGCACTCCCGATCACACCGCGGTCGTCCTCGCGGCCCTGACCGCCGGCGCCCCCGACGACCTCGTTCCGGATGCCGAGTGGGCACCCCTCCGCGCGGCCGGAGGCGACCTGCCCGACGGTGAAGCCGAACTGCTCACCACCGCCGTCGCTCTGGCGGGGTGGCTGCGCGATGCCGCGTTCTGCCCGGCGTGCGGCTCGGCGACAGAGCTGCGCCACGCCGGCTGGTCGCGGCACTGTCCTGTCTGCGGGCGTGAGCACTTCCCGCGCACCGATCCGGCGGTGATCGTGCTGGTGACCTCGGCGACCGGTGACGATCGGATCCTTCTCGGCGCGAACGCCGCCTGGGGAGGTGACCGGTACTCCTGCTTCGCCGGGTTCGCCGAGGCGGGGGAGTCGCTCGAGGACGCGGTCACCCGCGAGGTCGGCGAGGAAGCCGGGGTTCGTCTCCGCGACATCGCGTACCGCGGTTCGCAGGCCTGGCCATACCCCCGTTCGCTCATGCTGGGCTTTCGAGCGGTCGTCGTCGACGACGCTGAAGCGGAAGCCGACGGTGAGGAGATCGTCGAGGTCCGCTGGTTCGACCGCGAAGAGATCGGCGCCGCCCTTCGCGGCGAGGGCACGGCGATGCTCCCGGGCCCGGCATCCATCGCTCGTCGCTTGATCGACGACTGGTACCGGGGCGTCGTATGACCGCGCCGCTCGAGGGACTCGACGAGCACCAGCTCGAGGCGGCGCGTGCGCTTCGCGGTCCGGTCTGCGTTCTCGCGGGTGCGGGCACCGGCAAGACGCGCGTGATCACGCGCCGCATCGCTCACGGTGTCGACACGGGCGCCTACTCGCCGCAGCGCGTGATGGCCGTGACGTTCACCGCCAAGGCCGCGGGGGAGATGCGCGGGCGTCTGCGTGCGCTCGGGGTCGCGGGGGTCTCGGCCCGCACGTTCCACGCCGCCGCTCTCGCGCAGGTCAATTTCTTCTGGCCGACGCTCGCCGGTGATCAGGCGCCTTCGATCATCGACAACAAGGTGCGCATGCTCGCGCACGCGGCCGACGGCGTGGGACTGGCCCCCGACACCGCGACTCTGCGCGACGTCGCGTCGGCGATCGAGTGGCGCAAGGTGACTCTGCGCTCCATCGAGCAGTACGCGGCGGACCGCCCCGACGGCGTCGGTCGTCTCAGCGTCGACCAGGTCGTGGCCCTGCAGAGCGCGTACGAGAAGCTCAAGGACGAGCGCCGCCAGATGGACTTCGAAGACGTCCTGCTGACCTGCGCCGGCATGATCGAGGCCGAACCGCGGGTCGCCGCGGCCGTACGCGAGCAGTATCGGCACTTCACCGTGGATGAGTACCAGGACGTCTCGCCGCTGCAGAACCGCCTGCTCGAGCTCTGGCTGGGCGATCGTCGCGACCTGTGCGTCGTCGGTGACGCGAGCCAGACGGTGTATTCGTTCACCGGCGCCGACGCGCGGTACCTGCTCGAGTTCGAGCGCACGCATGAAGATGCGCGTGTCGTGCGTCTCGAGCGCAACTACCGCTCGACGGCTCCGGTGCTCGCCGTCGCCAACGACCTCATGAGGGGTCGCGCCGGCGCCCTCGAGCTCGTCGCGGCCAGCGAAGACGACACGCCCACGCCGACCGTGCGCGCCTTCGACGACGATGAAGACGAGGCCTCTGCGGTCGCGGCCTCGATCCGCGACTCGCTCGCGCGCGGCGTCGATCCCCACGACATCGCGGTTCTGTACCGCTCGCACGCGCAGTCCGCGGGGTTGATCTCGGCCCTCGCGAAGGTGGGTGTCGCGGCGTCCGTCCTGGGCGGCCGCAAGTTCTTCGACCTTCCCGAGGTTCGGCAGGCTCTCATGGCGCTTCGCGCCGCGTCCGTGGCGCCGCTCGAGACCGGGTTCCTTCCGACCGTCCGCGACGTGCTCCGCAGCGTCGGGCTCACCGACGACCCGCCCGAGGCGGGCGGTGCGCTCCGCGAGGCGTGGGAGGCGCGCGCCGCCATCCTGCGCCTGGCGGAGGAAGCGCCGCACGGCACCGACCTGCGCGCGTTCACCGACGATCTGCAGGCGCGTGCGCGCGATCAGCACGAGCCGACGACGCGGACGGTGACGCTCGCGACGCTGCACGCGGCGAAGGGGCTGGAGTGGGATCACGTGTACCTCGTGGGATTCAGCGAAGGGCTGCTGCCGATCTCGTACGCCAAGACCTTCGAAGCGGTCGACGAAGAGCGGCGCCTCGCGTACGTGGGCGTCACGCGGGCCGCACGAACGCTGTCCGTGAGCTGGGCACGGGGTCGAGGGCGGATGGAACGGTCTCCGTCGCGCTTTCTTCGAGAGATCGGCAGTGGCAGTCTGCGCTCGGCCGATGCAGCGCCCAGGCCCGCCGGAACGAATCGGCGCGCAGGCGCAGCGAGCGCGTCGTCTGTCCGATCGGAGCGGTGAGCAGGAACCGCGCCGCCCGTCCGGCCTCGGCTGCCAGCGCCACGTCGATCTCGGGCCGCGGTCGTCCCACCAGCTGAGCGGCGACGGTCGCCCACTCCGGGTTGTCGCGGCGCTGGTCCGCGTCGAGACACGCGAGGCACGCCGTCTGTCCCGGCACCACGACGGGCCCGATCCGGGCACTCGACCCGTCGAGCACGAGCGGCAGGTGCGTCACGTCGTCGCGGACGAGCGGCCCCGCTCTGCGGGGGTCGACCCGGTGTGCGGCCAGCAGCACCACCCGTGTTCCGGGAGCGACGCTCTCGGTCGCCGTCCCCGCCCACGCCACGACGCGGGTGCGCGGGGGCAATGCCGCCAAGACGGCTCGGGCGGCTCGCGGCGGCAGGTCATCGTCGACCTGAAGGGCGAGGGGCGGATGCCGTGACCTTCGCGCCAACGCCGGAGCCACCGCCGCGAGCAGAGCGTCGGCGGCTCCGTCCTCGGCCCCGTGCACGCGGGCGAGACCCCGGACCGCGGCCGCACTCGTCCCGTCCGCAAGCGCCGCGACGACGACGTCGACCCACGAGCCGGTGAAGGGCGAGACGGCTACCGCGGGGGCGCCGAACTGCACGCTCCCATCGGAACGCCAGAGCGGGGGAGCAGCAGAATCGAGTCTGATCATCGGCCGATCATCGCGTCTGCGGAGATCCCGGATGCCGTTGTCCCCAGGGCGAAAAATGCGTGACGCCCGTGTGGAGGAATGTCATCCTCCCCACGGGCGTCACGACACGACGGGCTTCAGCCCGCCGAAGTGCTCACACCGGCCGCTGATCTCCCGGCGCCGCTCCGTCGTCGTCGCCGCCGAGGGGACCGTCGCCATGCTCCCGCGTCCCACCCGCATCCGTGCCGTCGTCCGGGGTCCCGGCATCCGGGCTCCCGCTTCCCGAACCACCGTCGCGCCGCCCGCCGTCGGCCTCTTCGGCCAACAGCTGCGCGAGGGCGTCGTCCATCGCGTCCGACGGAGCCGCTTCTCCGCGGGAGGCCGCGGTCAGTCGCGCGATCAACGCCGCGGGGTCGTCGATGTCTTCCGACGAGGGCATGAGGTCGGGGTAGTCCCACAGCCCGTCTCGACCGTCGACGCCCACGGCGTCGGTGACGGCGCGCCACATGGCCGCGGCTTCCCGCATGCGACGGGGGCGCAGTTCGAGGCCGACGAGCGAGCCGAGCGCCTGTTCAGCGGGCCCGCCCACCGCGCGACGACGACGAACCGCCTCGGCGATGCGAGCGGCCGAGGGCAGGCGCGAGGTCGCGTCCTCGGTGACCACGTCGACCCAGCCTTCGATCGTCGCGAGCAGGTTCTCGAGGCGCGTGAGAGCTGCGGTCTGCTCTTCGGAGCGCTCGGGCAGCAGCGCACCGCTCTCGAGGGCGCCGCGCAGCTCTTCGGGCTGCGAGGGGTCGAAGCGCGAGGCGAGGTCCTCGAGGGCGTCGGTGTCGACGCGGATCCCGTGCGCGAAGTCGCGCACCTGCGAGATCACGTGCAGGCGCAGCCAGCGCGCGTGACGGAACAGGCGCGCGTGCGCCAGCTCGCGCGTGGCCAGGTACAGCGCCAGCTGATCCTCGGGGATCTCGAGGTCGCGGCCGAAGTCGGCGAAGTTCTGCGGAAGGATCGCCGCGTCGCCGTCGGGCATGACCGGGATGCCGACATCTCCGCCACCCACGACCTCGGTGGACAGCCGGCCGACGACCTGGCCGAGCTGCGTGGCGAAGAGCGAACCGCCCACGGTGCGCATGAGGCGACCGGCACCGGCGATCATGTCCTGCATGTCGTCGGGTGCCTGCTGGCCGAGGGCGGCGGTGAGCGCGTCGGCGATGCTCGTGGCGACGGGTTCGGCGAGCTCCTGCCAGATCGGGAGGGTCGCACTCACCCACGCGCCGCGCGTGACGGCGCGCGGGGGGCGCGGCAAGTCGCTGATCGAGGTCGCCTCGCCCAGCCACAGGGCCGCGAGGGTGAACGCCTGGTCGAGGTCGGTGCGCTGACCGGTGGTCACGCCGAGGCCGTCCTGGTTGGCGATGTGCAGGGCCTGGCGCTCGGCCAGGCTCCAGTCGACGCCCTCCTGCGTGCCGGCGAAGGCGCCCTGCAACTGGTTCACGACGGCCTGCAGCATGGCGGGGTCGATCTGCATGCCCGACAGACGGGAGAGCTGCTCGGGGTCGATGCCGCTGACGTCTCCGGACATGAGACGGCGCATGAGTTCCTGGAACTCGTCCTCGGGGCTCCGGTCGCCGCCGGGGTTGTCGTCTGCCACGTGAGCCGCCTTTCAGCCAGGTCTGGGGGAACGGGTTCTACGCTAGTCGCACGCTTCCCCGCATCAGTCGGCTCGGCCCCCGGGCCGCTTACGCCGCGCGCGAACGACCCGGCAAAGGATTGAGACTGTGACCCTGTTCGATGAGAACGTCTCCGTCGTGCCCGCCCCGCGTCAGCGGTGGCGGCGCGGCACCGTCGTGGGCGTGTGGTCTCTCACCATCGCGGTCATCGTGCTGTTCGTGATGACGTTCCTGCCCTCGGCATACGTCATCCAGCAGCCGGGCCCGGTCTACAACACCCTCGGCACCACGGCCTCCGCCGACGGCCAGCAGGTTCCGCTCATCTCGGTGCCCGAGGGCGACGAGAAGGACTCCACCAGCAGCGGTCAGCTCGACCTGCTCACCGTGCAGGTCAGCGGCAACCGCGAGCACACCCCGTCGTGGATCGAGCTGGCCTCGGCCTGGTTCGACAGCTCGCGCGCCGTCGTGCCGATCGATCGCATCTTCCCCGCGGGGCAGAGCACCGAGCAGCGCAACAGCGAGAACGCCGCCCTCATGACCGACTCTCAGCTCGAGGCGAGCGCGGCCGCTCTCCGCGAGCTCGGCTACGACGTCCCGCAGCAGATCGCGGTCGGCACGATCGACGACTCCGGCGCCGCGAAAGACAAGCTGCAGCAGAACGATGTCATCACCTCGGTCGACGGCACCGCCGTCTCGAACATCGACGACATCCGCGCTGCGGTGCAGAAGGCCGCGGGTCAGGCCGTGAGCGTCGGTTACGAGCGTGACGGCACGGCATCCACGATCTCTATCACTCCCCGTCAGACCGAGGTGAACGGCCAGACGCAGTACCTGCTGGGCGTGGGGCTGATGATGACGTTCGACCTCCCCGTCGACGTGAAGATCCAGCTCAACGATGTCGGCGGCCCCAGCGCCGGCATGATGTTCGCCCTCGGGATCATCGACAAGATGTCGCCCGGCGACCTCACCGGCGGCCAGCACATCGCCGGCACCGGCACGATCGACGCCGACGGGAACGTGGGCCCGATCGGCGGCATCCGTCAGAAGCTCTACGGAGCGCGGGATGCCGGGGCCACCTGGTTCCTCGCCCCCGAGGAGAACTGCAACGAGGTCGTGGGCCACGTGCCCGACGGCATCCGAGTGTTCTCCACCTCGACCTTGAAGCAGTCGCTCACCGTGCTCGAGACCATCCGCGACGGAGGGGATCTCGACGCCCTGCCGACGTGTACTTCGTGATCGATCTTTCACGGCGAACCCCAGGCAGGGCGCGCCTAGGATGGACGGGTGACCACGACCTCGGCGCCGAATCAGGCCACGCCCCCTAACCGCTCCCGACGGATCATCTCGATCACCCTGGCGGTGATCGCGGTTCTCGTCGTGGCGTTCTTCGTCTTCGCGAACCTGTACTCCGACTGGCTGTGGTTCTCGCAGCTGGGCTTCACCACCGTGCTGACCACCCAGTGGCTCGCCCGCAGCGTGATGTTCGTGGCCGGTTTCCTCGCGATGGCGTTGCCCGTGTGGGGTGTCATCCAGCTCGCCTACCGGCTCCGCCCGGTGTATGCGCGTCTGAGCTCGCAGCTCGACCGCTACCAGGAGGTCGTCGAGCCGCTGCGCCGCCTCGCCATGTGGGGCATTCCGATCTTCTTCGGCTTCTTCGCCGGCTTCGCCGCCTCCGCCCAGTGGGAGACCACGTGGCTGTGGCTGAACGGCGTCTCCACGTCCACCACCGACCCCCAGTTCGGTCTCGACACCGGTTTCTATCTGTTCGGGATGCCGTTCTACGCCGCTGCCCTCGGGTTCGCGTCGGCCGTGGTGCTGGTGTGCCTCCTGCTCACGGGTGTGGTGTCGTACCTCTACGGCTCGGTGCGGGTCGGCCAGCGAGAGCTCCGCATCTCGAAGGCCGCGCGCATCCAGCTCGCGATCCTCGCCGGTGTGTACCTGCTGCTGCAGGGTGCGAGCCTCTGGCTCGACCGTTTCCGCACCCTCGTCGAGCCGTCGGAGCGCATCACGGGCCCCGGTTACGTCGGCACCAATGCCGTCATCCCCGGCCAGACGATCCTCGCGATCGCGGCCGTCATCGTGGCCCTGGCGTTCTTCGTCACGGCCTTCCTCGGTCGCTGGCGCTACCCGCTGATCGGTACCGCGTTGCTGGTCGTCTCGGCGATCGTGGTGGGAGCTGCCATCCCCTGGGCGGTCACCACGTTCCAGGTGCGCCCGAACGAGCTCGCCCTCGAGAGCCAGTACTACCAGCGCAACCTCGACGGGACGAAGGCCGCCTACGGCCTCGACAGCATCGAGAAAGAGAACTTCCAGGCGACGACGACCGCGCAGGCGGGTCAGCTGCGCAACGATGCCGAGTCCACCGCGCAGCTGCGCATCATGGACCCGGCGATCATCGGGCCGACGGTCCGCCAGCTCGAGCAGTACCGCGCGTACTACCAGTTCAACACCCCGCTCGACGTCGACCGCTACACGATCAACGGCCAGACGCAGGACACGGTGGTCTCGCTCCGCGAGCTCAACATCGGCCAGCTCGGCGACGCGGCCTCGTGGCAGAACACGACCCTCGTCTACACCCACGGCTACGGCATGGTCGCAGCCGCCGGTAACGAGCGCACCGCCGACGGCGACCCGGTCTTCCTCGAGCAGGCCATTCCCGGCACCGGCTTCCTGACCGACCTCAACTACGAGCCCCGGGTGTACTTCGGTGAGCAGTCGCCGCCGTACTCCATCGTCGGTGGACCCGAGGGTGGCGAGCCGATCGAGCTCGACTACCCGCTCGGCGCCGACGGCGGTACCGAGACGCGTACGACCTTCGCCGGCAACGGCGGACCGAGCGTCGGAAACGTCTTCAACCGCCTCATCTACGCGCTGAAGTTCCAGTCGGAGCAGATCCTCTTCTCGGACTACGTCAACTCCGACTCGCAGATCCTCTACGACCGTGATCCCAAGCAGCGCGTGCAGAAGCTCGCGCCGTACCTGACGCTCGACAGCGACCCGTACCCCACGGTCGTCGACGGGCGCATCAAGTGGGTCATCGACGGCTACACCACAAGTGCGAACTACCCGTACTCCTCGGGCGTCTCGCTGTCGCGGGCCATCGCCGACTCGAACAACCCGGCTCCGACCTACGCGCTGGACGACATCAACTACATCCGCAACTCGGTCAAGGCAACGGTCGACGCTTACGACGGCTCGGTGAGCCTGTACGCGTGGGACGACCAGGACCCGCTGCTCAAGGCCTGGCAGAACGTCTACCCCACGACCCTCAAGCCGTGGACCGACATGTCTGCCGACCTCATGAGCCACGTGCGCTACCCGACCGACCTCATGAAGGTCCAGCGCTCGATGCTCGGTGTCTATCACGTCGATGACGCCCGTTCGTTCTTCCAGCAGGACAACCGTTGGACGACCCCGAACGACCCGCAGGACCCGGCGACCTTCCAGCCGCCGTACTACCTGACGATGAAGATGCCGAACCAGGACGACCCGTCGTACTCGATGTTCACGAGCTTCATCCCGGCATCCCAGGGCGGACAGGCGAGAAACGTGCTCACGGGCTATCTCGCCGTCGACTCCAACGCCGGTAATCAGCAGGGCACCAAACGCCCGGACTACGGCAAACTCCGGATGCTCGTCATCGATGCGTCGACGACGGTCCCCGGACCCGGCCAGGTGCAGAACACCTTCGACTCCGATACGAACGTCTCGTCTCAGATCAACATCTTGAAACAGGGGCAGTCTCAGGTGCTCAACGGAAACCTGCTGACGCTCCCGGTCGGCGGTGGCCTGCTGTACGTGCAGCCGGTGTTCGTCCAGTCGTCCGGTGATACGAAGCTGCCGCAGCTCAGACGCGTGCTCGTCGCGTTCGGTAACAAGATCGCGTTCGAGAACACGCTGAGCGAGGCACTCGACACGCTGTTCGGCGGTGATTCCGGGGCCAACACCGGCGACGAGACCGTCACCCCGAGCGACCAGAACAGCGGCACGGGCGGATCATCGGGTACTCCGGCTCCGACGGGCGACTACGCGGCTGCCCTGCAAGAGGCGCGAGATGCCCTGACCGCGCGTCAGGCAGCGCTGACCAGCGGCGACCTCGCGGGCTTCGCGACGCAGGATGCCCGTCTCACCGCAGCGGTCCAGCGCCTGCTGGACCTCGAGTCCCAGGGCCAGGGCGGCACGGCGACGACCTCGCCGGCCCCCGCCCCCTCGGCCACGCCCGCGGGCTGATCCACTCCCTCGACGCCCGCGCCCCGCATCTTCGCGGGGCGCGGGCGTCGTCGTTTCGCGCGGGACGTTCCCGTCGCGCCGGACCACGTCATCCTGGATGTGCCGCGGTCGTCCCCGGTCGAGTGCCCAGAGCACGCCGCACGCCGCGCCCCGCACCCGGCGTGTCATGGACACTCGCCGCCGGGGTTCCGGCATCCGGTCCCCGCGTCCCGAGCCGTGCCCGCGCCGCCGCCCCGGTCGAGTGTCCAGAACACGCCGCATGCCTCGCCCTGCACTCGGCGTGTCTTGGACGTTCAAGGCCGGGGTGCCGGCATCCGGACCCGTGTCCCGCTCCGCGCCCGGCGTGCCGCGCCGCGCCCGGCGTGCCGGCGCCCGGCCCGCGCCGGCCCGCGTCCCGCGCCGTGCCCGAGGTGCACCCCGCGTGAACGACGTTGAGTGTCCAAAACACCCGGACGGTTTCGGATTTCTTCCGGGTGTTTTGGACACTCAACGGGGGACACCGGATGCCGGCGCCCGCCCGCCGCGCGGAACCCACCGCCCCTCGCACGCCCCCGCCGCCACGGCGCGCTTACGCGCCCCGCGCGCTCACACGCCCCACGCGCTTACGCGTCTCATGCACGCACGCCCCCGCGCCCCGCCCGCGCTCACGCGGTGAGGAACCACCACCAGATCAGCAGCATCGTCGTGCCGAAACCGGCGATCTGGTTCAGCCACAAGAAGCGGTTCCAGCCCGCGGTGGCGCGGTCGCTGTCGGCATCCGTGACGTTGCGGTACGGCCAGCACACCACCAGGTAGGGCACCACCAGCACGGCGGCCAGCGGGCCGGGCCAGGCGGTGAACAGCATGGCCACGCCGGCCAGGGCGTATGCGACGAGGGCGAAGCGCACGGTCCAGCGGGCTCCGCGAGCGGTCGCGATCGACGAGATGTCGGCCGCGCGGTCGGCCTCGACGTCCTGCACGGCGCCGAAAGCGTGAGAGGCGATACCCCACAACGCGAAAGCGACCAGCACGAACACGAGCTGCGGCGTCCACACGGCCCCGGCGAGCACCAGACCGTACACCGCGGGAGAGAAGAAGTGGATGCTGCTCGTCATCGAGTCCGCGAACGGCCGCTCCTTGAGCCGCAGGGGTGGCGCGGAGTAGAACACGACGAAGAACAGGCTCAGCGCCAGCACGAGCCACGACAGCGGCGACCCGATCACCACCAGGTACGCCACGAACGGCAGGCATGTCAGCGCCGAGGCCCACAGCGTGATCGTGTGCATCCGTTTGTCGAGCACGGCGCCGTGCGTGCCGCCCTTGCGGGGGTTGCGTAGGTCGGACTCATAGTCGAACACGTCGTTCACGCCGTACATCGCGAGGTTGTAGGGAACGAGGAAGAACAGGATGCCGATGATCAGCGGCGCATCTATCGTCCGCGTGGTCAGCAGATAGGCGGTCGCGAAAGGGAATGCGGTGTTGATCCAGCTGACCGGTCGCGACGACACGAACAGCTCCCGCAGCACGCGGCCGGGGGTGAGGGCGGCGGGGGCGGTCATGCGGTGTCCTTCGAGGGCAGGGGAGCGAGGAGTGTGTACAGCGCCGGCAGGAGGAACGCGGCGCAAAGGGGATAGGCGAAGTCCTCGATGGGCGCGAGCCCGAGCTTCAGGCCGCTCAGGTGCTCCTGAGGATACGAGAACAGGTCGACGGCGATCATGAGGTTGTCGAACACGAGCGTGAGTGCCACCAGCACGAGCGCGGTGAGACCGGAGGACGCCATGCGCTCCCGGAACCGCGGCCGCTTCACCGTCGCGAGGGTGACGATGACGGTCACGACGACGAACGGCAGCACGATGAGCGGATACGTCACCCGGGTCGCCTCTCGACCGCCGCGGCGCCGGAGCGTCGAGACGCCGCCCGCCGCTCGAACACGGCGAACATCACCACCGCCAGGTAGCTCAGGAAGAGCAGGAAGAACACTTCCTCAAGCGGCAGGTGCGGCGCGAGCACGATCCCGACGAACAGCGGGCTCTCGCCCTTCACGAACACGCCCGTCATGATCCCGACGAGGTCCCACGCGAGGAAGAACACCGTCCCCGCCACCACGGCCAGAGCGGTGCGCCACGGAGCGACCCGCAGCGCGAGCGAGTACTTCCAGTCGATCAGCATCATGCCCGTCAACGAGAAGAGGATCGCGCCCAGGTAGATCCCGGGCATGTCAGACCGCCGCGCGCGCGGGTTCCGCCAGGGGACCGGCCGTGGTGTCGCCGGTCAGGCGCTTGACCACGAGCTCCGCCGAGATGAGGCACATCGGCAGGCCGATGCCCGGCAGCACCGAGGTTCCCGCGTAGTAGAGGTTGTCGACCTTGCGCGAGCGGTTCTTGGGGCGGAATATCGCGCTCTGATTCAGAGTGTGCGCCAGTCCCAGCGAGTTGCCGTGCCACGCGTGCAGGTCTTCCTTGAAGTCCTCGGGCGCGATCGTCTTGCGCACGACGACCCGTTCGGCCAGATCCGGGATGCCGGTCCACTCGCCGATCTGGGCGATGACACGGTCCGCGGCCTTCTCGATGCGCTCGTCGCCGGCGCCCGAGACGCCGCCACGCCCGCTGTCGGGGTCTGCGGGCACGGGGACGAGGACGAACAGGTTCTCGTGGCCCTCGGGGGCGACGGAGTCGTCCGAGGCGCTGGGGCGGCAGATGTAGATCGACGCGGGGTCGGGGATGCGCTTGTTCTCGCCGAAGATGGCGTCGAAGTTCGTGTGCCAGTCGTCGGTGAACAGCAGCGTGTGGTGGGTGAGCTGCGGCAGCTCGCCCTTCACTCCGAGCAGCAGCAGCAGGGCGCCGGGGCTCGGAACCTTGTCCTTCCACCACTTCTCGGGGTACTGGCGGTCCTTCGCCTCGAGCAGATCGTTCTCGGTGTGGTGCAGATCGGCACCCGAGACCACGGCATCCGCTGCGATCACTCGACCGTCGGCGAGCCGCACGCCGCGAGCGGTGCCCGACTCGGTGATGATCGCCTCGACGGGGGCCGAGGTCTCGATCGTGACGCCGCGCTCGCGCGCCAGCTTCTCGATGGCCGTGATGATCTCGGTCATGCCGCCCTTGGGGTACAGCACGCCGTCTCCCAGGTCGAGGTGGCTCATGAGGTGGTAGAGGCTCGGCACCTCGAAGGGCGATCCGCCGAGGAACACCGCGGGGTACGCGAGGATCTGCTGCAGCCGGGTGTTCTTGAAGTCCGTGGTGACGCGCTTCCACAGCGTGCGCGTCAGCAGCGGGATCAGGGTGGGAAGGCGCTTCACGAGCGCGGGGTCGCGCAGGCCCTTGGTCGACGAGTAGGGGTCGTAGAGGAACTTCGACGTCGACAGCTCGTAGGCGTCCTTCGCCGAGTCGAGGTAGGCCTCGAGGTTCGCACCCGAACCGGGCTCGTGCTCTTCGAACAGCGCGCGCACGGCCTCGCGGCCCGAGACGATGTCGATCGGCTCTCCCTTTCCGGGAGGGCCGTAGACGCGGTACGCCGGGTCGAGGCGCACCAGGTCGAGCTGTTCGTCGGCGCTCGTTCCGAGCAGGCGGAAGAAGTGGTCGAACACCTCGGGCATGAGGTACCAGCTGGGGCCGGTGTCGAAGCGGAAGCCGTCCTTCTCCCACGAGCCCGCTCTTCCGCCGAGGGCGTCTCGCGCCTCGAAGAGGTGGACGTCGTGTCCTCGGTCAGCGAGGAGAGCTGCGGTACCGAGACCGGCGATCCCGCCTCCGACGACGACGATGCGCTGGGCGCTCATGAGCGTGAACCTTTCGGGGGGCGGCCCAGGAGGGCGCGGGCGGCGAGGGTGGCTTTGACACCGTCGGGGACGCGGACGCGCGGGGCGCCGGCGGGGGAGGAGCGAAGGCGTCGAGACAGCTCGGCGAACAGGTCGTGCGCCGTCGTGACGGCGGCGCGGCAGTCGGGCGGTAGATGGGGGATGACGGATGCCGCGGCGGCGAGGTCGGCGTCGATCCGGTCGAGCACGGCCACACGTCGTTCGTCGTCGGCGGCGCCGTCGAGATAGTCACGGCCGAGGCGGGTGGCGTCGTCGGCCAGGTCGCGGAGGAAGTTCACGTCCTGGAAGGCCGCACCCAGGCGCCGCGCGCCGTCGACCAGGTCGGCGGCGGGCTTCGCGGGGGCCGACATGCCCGCGTTCAGGAACACCTGCAAGCACATCAGCCCCACGACCTCGGCCGAGCCGTAGACGTAGGCGTCGTGCGACAAATCATCGTGTGCCGCGGTGTCGAGGTCGGTGCGCATCGACGCGAAGAACGGGGCGATCAGCTCGTCGGTGATCCCGCACTCGCGCGCTGTCCGGGCGAAGGCGTGGACGACGAGGTTGGCGCTGAAGCCGGTGGCGATGGCATCCCGAACCTCGCTCTCGAGGCCGTCGAGCACCGCGCGCTCCCGTTCGGGGCTGAGGCCGGCGTCGTGGGCGGGTCCGTCGACGATCTCGTCGGCGACGCGGACGAGTGCGTAGATGTTGCGCACGTGCGGGCGGGGACGAGCGCCGAGCAGGCGCGCGGCGATGCCGAACGAGGTGGAGTAGCGGTTGATGACCGCGGCGGCGGCGTCGTCCGCCGTCTGGGAGTACAGCTCGAGGCCCGTGGGCGCGTGACTCACGGAATGCGCTCCTGCACGGCGCGCACCAGGCCGCGGAGCATGTCTCGGCAGGCCTCGGGCAGGGTCGACGCCTCGATGATGCCGAGCGTGTCTTCGAGGGTGTCGAAGATGAGGCACTCGAGATCGGCGCGGGCGCCGGACAGAGCCAGGGCGTCCTGCGCCGCGCGTACGGCGATGGGGCCGGTGTGAGCCTGGGCGAGAGCCTCGCTGACCTCGGGCCAGTACGGCGACTGGCGCGCGAGCGAGATGAGGTGCGTCTTCTTGGCTTCGCGCAGGTCGCAGCCCTCTTCTTTGCCCGAGAGGGAGGACGAGCCGAACGCGCCGATCAGGTCGTCGACGAGCTGGTACGCCAGCCCCAGCTTCTGGCCGAATCGCTCGAGCGCGTAGATCGAGGGGGTCGGTGCTCCGGCGATGAGGGCTCCGGCCTGCAGCGGCGCCGAGAACGAGTACGCGGCGGTCTTGTCGCGCGTGGTGCGCAGAATGGCGTCGGCATCGACTTCGCCCGGCGAGACGGAGTGCTCGACGTCCGAGAGCTCGCCCATGGCCGAGATCAGCACGGCGTCGTCGAGCATCTCGAGCAGCGGCAGGCGCATGTGATCCGGAAGCTGCGCCAGAGCGATCATGCGTCCGGCCTCGTGCAGCAGCAGGTCTCCGGCGAGGATCGCGGCAGCGTCTCCGAGCAGGGCCGAGCCCTCGGCATCCGCGCCCTTCTTCGCCCCGCGGTCGCGGAACTCGCCGGCCACGTTGGGCAGGCCGCGGCGCTCGGTGTCGTGATCGATCACGTCGTCGTGGATGACGAAGGCGGTGTGCAGCAGTTCGAAGGCCGCGGCCACCTGGTACACGCCGATGCGGTGCTCGTCGTCGCCGCCGAGAGTGCTGAAGGCCGAGACCACGAGAAGGGGGCGGAAGCGCTTGCCGCCCTCGGTCGCGCGGCGGATGGCGGATGCCAGGTATCGAGCGCCGTCGCCGAGGTTGGTGGAGCGGCGCTGGAGGCGGGAGAGCGCCCCATCGATCTCGCGGTCGATGCCCTGGCGGGCGACGGGGGAGGAGTCGAGGCTGATCATGAGGCGCGCCTCACCTGTCGAGGGGTCTGGAAGAGGTGCAGCTGCTGCGCCTGCAGCACGAGCCACGGGCTGAAGGCCCAGGGCGTGGACTCGAGGGAGGACGCCAGTTCGAGCGGGTCGACCCAGCGGAACTCCGCCACCTCGTCGGGATTGGGCTCGGGGTCGACGTCGGCGCGGGCGACGTAGACGGGGCAGATCTCGTGCTCGACGATGCCGCTGGCATCGACCGCCCGGTACCGGAAGGTCGGCAGTGCCAGTTCGAGATCGCGGATCGCGAGACCCACCTCGAACTCGGCGCGGCGGTGGACCGCCGACAGCGCGGGCTCGGAGGGGCCGGGGTGCCCGCAGAACGAGTTGGTCCAGACGCCGGGCCAGGTCTTCTTGTGCAGCGCGCGACGCGTGACGAGAACCTCGCCCGCGGTGTTGACGACATGACACGAGAACGCCAGGTGCAATGGGGTATCGGTGTCGTGCACGGTAGCCTTGGGCGCCGTGCCGATCTCGTTTCCGAAGTCGTCCAGGAGGACGACATACTCGGTCTCGCTCATCGTGCCTCCCGTTTGCTAGTTTAGCTAGCGATGTAGCCTTGACTATACCGACGCCGAAAGGGGGTGTCCACCGTGACGAAAGCCGTGTCGACCTCTGGTACGAGGCCCGCCGTGACCCACACATTACGCGCCGTTCAGACACTCAGCGACGCCCTCGACCGCATGCATTCGGGCATGAAAGGCGAGATGGATATGAATGCCAGCGACCTCGCGACGCTGCGCATGCTCACCATCCGCGAGCACCGCGGTCAGATGGTCAGCCCTCACGACGTGGCGACCCACCTGCGCATCTCGACCGCATCGACGACGAAGCTCATCGATCGTCTGGTCGCCTCGGGGCACCTGGAGCGTCTTCCGCACCCCTCCGACGGGCGCGCCCGCGTCGTGGTGCTGACCGAGAAGTCACGGCGCGAGTTCTTCCAGCATTTCGGCGTGCACCTGGGCGCGATGCGCGAAGTGGCCGACCGCTTCGACGACGGCGAGCTCGAGACCATCAACGCGTTCCTCGACTCGCTCACCGAGTCGATCACGACAGAGGACTGACGCGGTTCGTCCCTCGCGCCACGCGCACGCCCACGTCGTCGAACGCCTCCCGCTGCAGCCCACCCCGCCGTGCCGCCGCGCGCACCTGTGCCGGCGCATCCGACCACCCGCCGCCGCGGAACACGCGCGCGTCGCTCTCGCCCTCCGGGTCGTACGGGTCGGCGCACCATTCCCACACGTTGCCCAGGGTGTCGAAGAGTCCGTGGAGGTTCGGCATCCGTCCTCCCACCTCGGCGGGAAAACGCAGGCCGTCAGCGGCCGTCCACGCCACTTCGCGGACGGGTCCGTAGGCCGACGACGTCGAGCCCGCACGGCAGGCGTACTCCCACTCGTCTTCGGTGGGTAGGCGGAACCCGTCGGAGTCGGGGTCGCCCGTGACGACCTCGCCGTCGAACGAATAGACCGGGTCGAGTCCCTCCCACTCGCTCAGCGCGTTGCACAGTCGAATCGCCCGCAGCCAGCTCAGGTGGGTCGCGGGTCGCCGTGGATAGCGAGAGGGGATGCCGAGCAGCTCGGCCATCTGCTCCTCGGTGATGGGGTAGACGCCGATCTCGAAGGCGTCGACGACGATCTCGCGCCGCTGCGCCCCACGGAGATCGCCACGCAGCACACGGCCCGCGGGGATCCGCGCCATCTCGACGTCGGTCACGACAGCTCCACCATCCACAGGTCGCTGTCGCCCGTGACGAACAGTCGTTTCTCGTCGGCGTCGAATGCGCAGTTGCTCACGACGTGCGGGGTGGGGATCACGCCCAGGCGTGCGCCCGTCTCGTCGACGATGACCACGCCCGCCTCGCTCGAGATCCAGAGCCAGTCGCGGCTGTCGACGACGAATCCGTCCGGGATGCCGGCATCCACCGTGGCGAAGGTGCGCGGGGCGCCGACCGCCTGGCCGTCCCAGTCGCACGCGACGACGCGCGGGAGGGCGTGGGCGTTCGACTCCGCGGCGTAGAGCGTCTTCTCGTCGCGGCTGAAAGCCAGACCGTTGGGCTGGTCGAGGTCGATCATGCGCTCGAGTCCGTCGCCGTCGCGCCAGCGGTACACGCTCTGGTGGCGAAGCGCGGGATCGGCCGGGTACCCCTCGCGCGGGTCCGAGATGCCGTAGGTGGGGTCGGTGAACCAGATCCAGCCGTCGGATGCCACGACCAGGTCGTTCGGTGAGTTCAGCGGTTCGCCCTCGAAGGCGTCGACCAGCAGCTCGGTGCCGGTTTCGTCGGTGCGACTGATGCCGCGGCGACCGTGCTCGGCCTGCAGGAGGCGGCCCTCGGCATCCATCGCGTTCCCGTTGGCGAAATTCGACCGATCGCGCACGGTGACGATGCTGCCGTCCTCGCGCCAGGCGAGGGTTCGGCGACCGATCACGTCACTGAACACCAGGCAACGCTCCTCGGGCCACCAGACCGGACCCTCGGCCCACGTGGCGTCGGCGTACAGCGACATCAGGCGCGAACTGCTCGGAAGGACCGCGGCGAGCCGCTCGTCCCACACCCGCGGGCGTGCGACCTCGACCGGCTCGGGGGAACGAGGACTTTGCAGGATCTGACCGTCGAGGAAGATACGGGGCATGACACAAGTCAAACGTGTGCGCGGGGTGGGGCGAGCCGGGTTGACGGGCTCAACCGAAGGGGTGGGGAGTCGGCGCGGCCGGCGACGACGCGAACTGGACGAGCACCTGCAGGCACGGCTCGTCTCCCACGGTGCCCGAGAGGTGCCCGGCCGTGCCGTCGACCTCATCGGTGTCGGTGTCCTGTCCGAAATGGATGTCGCCGGGGCCCATCTCGACACGCGAGCCGTCCTGCGTCTCGAGGAACCAGCGCCCCCGCAGCGGAATCACCCACTGCGGATGAGGCGACGGATGCCACTGCCCCACCCACCCCACCGGGAGCGCGGCGAACAGCACCGCCGACACCTCGCCGGGGAAGGGCCGTATCCACTGGGGGTCGGCCCCGCCGCCCACGCTCTGCAGTCCGAAGCCGCGCAGCATCGACTCATCGAGACGACTCTTGCCGTCGAGCCCCGTCCACATGTGGACGAAGGGCAGCGTGGGCGGGGTGTCGGCGTCGCGTCCGTCGTTGTCGAGGGCCGTGGTGGTGGTCGTGTCCATGCGTCGAGTCAACCGCGCGCGACGCGGGGGAGCAGAGGGTTGACGACAGGGGCGGATGCCGGGTGCCGGCGCCAACGATGAAGGGGCGCCGCCGACCGAAGTCGACGGCGCCCCTTCAGAAACGCGGTGTGCGTCAGGCCTTGCCCTCGGCGCGGTTGCGACGAACCGTGGTGGCCACGGCGATCGTGCCGCCGGCGAGAGCGAGAGCGCCGCCGCCGACCCAGAGGCCCAGCATCGAGCTCGCGTCGAAGCCGGTCGCGGGGAGGCCGGTGCTGCCGCCCGCGTTGTTGCCGGCGGTGCCACCCGTGGGGGTGGCGGACAGGGTGTAGGTGCCGCGGCGGTCGGCGGGGAGCGTAACGCTGACGGTTGCCGAGCCGGAGGCGTCGGCGACCTTCGTGATCGACTTCGAGCTGACGGGCAGGTTCGCCGTGGCGAGACCGGCCTGGTTGGCGTTGTAGCCGACGAGGATGAAGTTGACGGTGGCGCCCGGAGCGACGTTGAACGTGACCGGACCATTGTTGGTGATCGTCACGGTCTGCGTGCCGGGAGCGGTGGGGACGTATGCCTGGGCCACGGCGGGAGCTGCGAACAGCAGCGCGCCGGCGAGGGCGGCGGAGACGCCAGCCTTCTTGAGGGAGAGCTTCATGAGTGCCTGCTTTCGAATCCGGGCTACCGGGAGGTGGTGGTCCGCGTCCGTGCTATCCCGATGGAGCTGCAAGGGGAAGGACAACAATGAAGCGGTGGGCTGTGATGAGACCCTTCCTGAGTATTGCCTAAGCGTTCCCTGCATTGCAAACTAGCTAGGTTTCCAGTGCGTAAATTTCCGCCGACGCGCAATCTGAGGCGCATTTACGCAGTGGGATTGTTCACTGAAGGGTCGCCGCCCCCGACGTTTCGCAGGCTGCTTTCACCGTCGGATCCACTTCGGCGTCGGCGGTGGGCGTGACGAGAGCTTCTGCTTTCGACGCCGTCGTCGTCGCGCGGACGGTTACGGTGAAGTCGGCGGACGCCTGCGGAAGAAGCTGGAACCCGAACGTCAACACCTGTCGTCCTTCGAACGACCCGGTAGGAGACACCGTTCCCGTCGCAGTACCGCCGGACACGAGTTCGTACCCTTCGGGGAGGTAGACGTTGCTCACGACCGTGGCGGTTCCGGGCGCGGTGCCGAACGCACCGTTCGCGGTGACGTACTTCGGCAGGGATGTGGCCGCGTCGGCCGGAGCGGTGTTCGTGAAGTTGACCCGCAGGGTCAGCTGACGCTGGCCGTTTCGTCCGTCGGGTTCGCACTGGTCCCAGACGAGCGAAACATCGGGCTTGACGTAGTAGCTCATCTTCGAGCCGCCACCGTCGTTGAGGTATACGCCGAACCGGGCCGTGTCGCCATCTGTCGCAGGCAGCTCGCCTGCAACGGACGATCCTTCGAGAAGGGCTTGCTCTTCGGGATCGGCGCTCCACATCAACACGCGGCGTTGGTCTGCCGCGGTTGCGAGGCTGGTCAGGAGGCTCACCGTCGAACCTCGGCCCTCGAGGAAGGCGTGGAAGACGGCCCCGGTCGCGCCGGCGAAGAATGCGTCCTGTGCGGCGGGCTCCGTGTACCTCTCATACACAGAGCTGAGCAGCGTCGTCACGGCGTTGTCTGCGGACAGCGTCTCGCCGTCGGGCAGCGCGACAGGTCCCGTTGCGCGCAGAAGATAGGACAGAACAACCGGGTCGAGAGCGATTACGCCGTCGACCTCGACGCCGGTTCGTTGTTTGTACATCTCACGGGCCAACGGCCCGTCAAAGGTGAAGTCCGGTATCTGCGTGAGGTTCTGGAAGAAGCGCGCGGGGCGGGTCTCGTAGATATTCTGCACGTCGGCCGGAAGGTCTACGACCGGATTCTTGATGCCATTCGACAGTGAGGTGCCGGATTCGGTGTTGGCGAGGCTGATCGCGCCCCGGTCGGTCTTGAGCAGAATCGCCGTCCCGGCGATACCGCCCAACGATCGCCACTCTGCATTGTTCTGGACCAGAACCAGGTAATCGCGTTCACCGTTCTGGCCCAGAACATCGGGAAGAAGACGTGTCGCGCGCGACAGCGCATCGAGACTGTTCGCCGCCTGCTCGAAGACGCCGGTCGACTTCTCCACCGCGCGCCCCAACACACCCACGAGAGGCGTACGGTTCACGCCCTCCAGTTCCTCGGCAGCAGCCGCGGCCACTGCGGCGGCAGACTGGGCTGGTTGTGCGAGGACGGCGAGGCCGGTCGTATCGATACGACCGTCGACCGGCTTGAGCGCATCGAAAGAGGTGTCCTGCGCCGCCGTCACCAGAGGTAAGAGCGCGTCGCTCAGGAGGGCGTCGCCTGCCGATGCGACCGCCGCGAAAGCTTGCAGTTGCGGGCCGACCCATGGCGACCCTTCGGCGAGATGCCAGATCGGATCCGACGTGAGGTCATGCGCGGCTGAGGCGTCACTTGCCAACCGGGCGAGGGTGGCTCCCGCGGCGCCCGGGTCGGACGCCAGCGCCGAGGAGGCCTCGCTGATCCCGGCTTCGATACGCGAGAGATGTTGATACGCCATCCACCCGCGTATGCCCACCCAGGTAGCGAAGACAACGAGGAGGACGATGAACGCACCGACGATCCAGGCAACGATGCGACCGGCCACCAGCATCGCCGGGGGCAGGGGGGAGGAACTCACGCTGACGCCCTTCATCTCGACTTGGTCGCAGGTTCAGTTTCTCGCCGGGACCCGAGGTACGAACCCGGTTCAGGTTTCGCGCTGCGCTTCGCGTGACGTGCGACGCGGAGAGAAGCCCAGTTCGTCCAGCGAGAGGTCGTCGGAGCCGGCTGTGTCGGCGACGCTCTTGTCTCTCTTGCGAGAGAACCGGCTGGTCTTGGCCGGCATCTCGCGATAGCCGTAGCCATAGCCGTAACCGTAGGCCGAGTAGTAGGAGTCCGGCCCGCGCGTCGGGACCATCGACATGATGAAACCGGCGAGCTTCGCCCCGACGGTGTTGAGCGCCTCGGTGGCTCCTGTCAGCTGGTGCTTGGTGGTCTTTCCCGCGGAAACGACCATCAACGCACCACTCGTGGCTCGGGCAAGGATCGCGGCGTCGGTGACAGGCAACAACGGGGGAGCGTCGCAGAGGACGACGTCGAAGTCCCGTTCGAGCATCTCGAGCAGCATGGTCATCTGTTGGGACCCCAGCAGCTCACTCGGGTTGGGTGGGATCTTCCCGGCGGGCAGCACGTAGAGGCTACGGCCACCCCAGGGGAGCATGACCTCGTTCACTTTGGCGCGGCCGATGAGAACGTCGGTCAACCCGGCTCCGCCCTCGATGCTGAGGTACTCAGCGACCTTGGGCTTGCGGAGGTCGGTGTCAAGGAGAGCGACTCGCTTGCCGGCGTCGGCCAGTGCGATTGCGAGGTTGATCGTGGTCGTCGACTTGCCCTCGCTCGGAATCGAGCTGGTCACCACGAAGCTTGAGCGCCCACCCATGTCGAGGAACTGAAGGTTCGTCCGAAGGGCGCGGAACGACTCGGCACGCGGACTCAGCGGATCCGCGTGAACGATGAGAGGGCGTTCCTTCGCTTTGGCGTCGTACGCGATCGCGCCGATGGCGGGGGCGTGCGTCACCTGCTCCGCGTCTCGCGGCGTCCGCACACGATTGTCGAGCGTCGTCCTGAGCACCGCCGTTCCCAAGCCCAGCACTAGTCCGACGAGTGTCCCGAGGAGCAGATTGAGTGCAACGTTGGGCGATGTCGGCTCGAGCGCGGGCTGCGCGTCGCTCACGCGAGTGAGCCGAACGGGGCTCGCGCCCCCGTCGACAGCAGGCTCAAGCTGCGGGACGACGGTCGACAGGCTCGTGGCGACGGAATTCGCAATCAATGATGCTCGTGTCGGATCAGAATCCAACACGGTGATCGAGATCAGCGTCGAGTTCAAAGCCGCGGCGGCCTTGACCTCCTTCGAGAGTGCTTCAGCCGTCGTAGACAGCCCCAATTCTCCGATGACGGGGTCGAGCACACTCGGTGTGGCGACCAGCCCCACGTATGTATTGATACGGGCTTGCGTGAATGTCGATCCCTGCTGCAGCTCCGCTGTCGTGCTGCCCCCCTGGGTGGAGACGAAGATCGTGCTGGACGATTCGTAAGCGGGCGTACGCGTCAAAGTGAACGCCGTCGCCCCCGCCAATCCGAGCATCGTGAGCACCAGGATGAGAAGCCAATTCTTGCGGAGGATGCGGATGTAGTCGCTGAGCTCCATGGTGCCTTTCGAGGACGCGCTGTCCAAACAGGACTGCGCTCGGGGGTCAAGCACATTGTGACACAAGGAATGAATTGAGCCGGGTGAGCACCTGATCGGTTCGCGCCTGCGTCTCCCGGGAATCGGTAAGGGAGACAAAAGAACGGCGGGTCTTCAGATTGTTCGCTCGGGTGCCTGCTCGCGGAGCGCGAGGCGTGCGAGTCGCTCAACGGCTGGCAGCGCCGAAAGAATCTGGAACGCCGACCTTTCGTATGTATTTCTGGATCGACGGTACGGGTCCACCACGTCGTCGTCCTCGGGTGATGCAGGTGGTTCGACCAAACCGCGGCGGGTGGCGGCGAAGGTGAGCATCTGCGCGGCCCGTGATCCCGCGCTCGAGTCGCTCGAGCGCTCTGCGACATCGAGCAACGTCTCGTCGCCCACTCCGTCGACGAGACGGGCTAGCTCGCGCAGCGTGAAGGCACGGCTCATCAGTCCTGGTTGCAACTCGACGATCTGGCGCCGGTGACTTCGGTCCATCGCGATCGTCCAATCCGCCCAGAGAAGCTGTCTCGCATCGAGCAGGGTCGCTTCGTGACCCGCGAGGCCCTCGGGCTCGCATCCGTTCTGCAGGGCCAGGCGCACGGCCTCGGACGTCATCGGCTCACCGCTTCGCGCTCGCGTGCCCGCGCTGGCCACTCGAACGCGACTGTTCATGAGGCGGCTCGCCAAGAGTTTCTCGGCGAGCGGTGAACGGCAGATGTTGCCGGTGCAGATGACGAGGATGTTGAGCATTGCTGTCCTCACTCTGTGCGAATGGAATTGGGTTCAGACTCTGCCCGGTATGTTGACGACGTGCACATTGAGCTTAACGACGGTGATGAGCTGTCGTCGCGCACGAGCCATTCCACCGTTGGAGCATCGGACGCTCGATCACCGCGGCGGCCTCGTCGTGAGCCGCGACGAGGCCGAACGGACTGGCGACTCGGCGGTCGAGCCGTGAGCAGATGGAACAAACGCGTCCTCGTGGTCTCACTGGGTGGTGCGGTGTTCGCAATCGGTGCAGGACTGGTTGCGCGTACTTTATGGCCCGCGAACAGCGGGTCTCTGTCGCTCTTGCTCACATGGCTCGGATTGGCGTCTGCGATCGTCTACGCGTTCGCGCGGGGGAGGCCCGCAGGGCTCACGCGACTGCGGCCTGTCGATCTCGTCCTCGCGGTCGGTCTGGGGGTTGGGCTGAGGCTTCTACAGGGGGTGGTCAGCGGAACGAGCTCGACAGCCTTTCCTCAACCCTTCTCACCCACCGACCTGGACTTCTCGTCTTGGCTGTGGGGCGAGTTGCTCCCTGCAGGGTTGGGCGGACCCGTCGTCGAAGAGCTCTTCTTCAGAGCGGTACTGCTGGTGTCCGTATTTCAGGCCCTTCGACGAACCCTCGGATCCTTGTCTGCGGGGGTCACAGCGCTCCTGATCTCGGCGGGCAGTTTCGTATTGCTTCACTCCGCCTTCGCGCCGGTGGCCCTCCCCGAGGGGATCATGCTTTTCTCGCTCGGAGCCACGTGTGCCGGCCTCGTCCTTCTGACGGGACGGATATGGGGGGCAGTTTGTCTTCACATTGTGTACAACGTCACGTTCCTGCTCATATCCTTGGCCGGTGGCTTGCTGGCCTGACAATCGCTGAGTCGACGTCGGCTGCGCCGAATTCCGACGACCTCGCGGGCACGTTGGAAAATGGCGCATGACGAACAAAAACCGACCGGCAGTGGTCGGTGAGCTGAGCGGGGCCTTGCATCCTCACCAGGGTGTCGGCGGGGGGTCTGTGACTGCACGGCTCGCCACCGCTCCGAGCGCCCGGAAGATGGCGGGTTCTAGGATCGTGCGGTCGCTCGCCTCCGCCATGTCGAGAGAGCGGAACCCCAGCCTTGCTGCCTGCTGGGCGACCTTGGGGTCGTATGCGATTCCCACAACGGGACGTCCCATGCTGGCGCCGAGGAGGCAGCCATGCAGGCGCATCGAGATCACCGCTCGACTTCGAGAGATGATTTCCTCGACCTCTCGTGCCCGTTCAGGACCCACGATGATGTGCGCACAGTCGAACAGCGGTCGTAGCGCCTCGCGGTCGTCGTCGTCCCTCATCCCACTCATCGCGAAAAGAGCGACGCGGAGTTTGTGGGATTTCACGACAGACGCGATTGACCGCGCGATCCCAGCCACCGCGTCGGGGCTTGAGGAATACTCCCACTGACGGAGGTTTATGGACAGGTCGAACTCGATGTCCTGGGAATCCTCCGTTTCGTCGAGCCTGTTCCACGTCACAACGTCACCCGACACCTCGATCGACGATTCGGGTACGCCTATGTCTACGAGTCGTTTCTTCGACTCGTCATCGCGCACGTGGGTGAAGGACGCGTGCGCCAGCGCCGATCGGTAGTCGCGCGCCGTCCTGGAAGATCTGATGGGGCCCACGCCAAGGCCGATGAATCCATATGGCTTCTGCAACGAACATGCGACGTGCGCGATGCGCGTGAAAGGACGATAGAAGTGCGGGCGCCTGTCGTCGAGCAGGCCGCCCCCTCCGATCAGAACCCAGTCCGCGTGAGCAACCTCGCGGATGACGCCTGCCCTGCTCCGGATGGAGCCGCTCAACACCACACCTGGACCAACGGCCTCCAGATCGGGGCCGCCGACCAGCCGCGACGACGCCCCTCCCGCTGCTGCCCACTCACGCAGGCGCAGCGCGATCAAGTCGTCGCCGACGTTCGACCATCCCGCTGCTCCGACGAACAACACTCGTTTCATGGCAAACCTCGAAGCTCGAAGGGGCGGAACTCAAAGGCTGCCGCGCGAGAACAGCATCCGCTGTGCAACCAGTGCCACCAGGAAAATGCACTCGCTGACGCTGATAGCCAATACAAACACGGATGTTGAGAGCGGGGAGAAAAGTAACGCGAACGTGATCTGCGAAAGCAGGGCCAGGGCATATGCGAGCCCCGTGCTCACGAATCTGCGCTCGGCCAGCGCTGCGGATGTGAGGACGGTGCACGCGAAAGAGAACGGAACCTGGGCGCCGACAGCTTGTACGGCGCCGACATACGGTTCCGCCTCAGGTCCGAACAGCAGCGGAACGTACGTGGGGGCGAGCAACGCGTTCGCCGTTGCGAGGACGGCCCCGCCCAAGAATGCGACGCTTGCGAGGATGAATAGCCGCTTACGGGAGGGTGGGACTGCGGCGAATCTGGGGAGCAGCATAGAACCGACGATGATGGAAGGAATTACCATCAGAATAAGCATCCGCGACGCCAGGCCGGTACCTTCGAAGTGCCGGCCAGAAGCGAGGTTCTGACTCAGGATGAGCAGGCACGCTGAGTAGGAATGGACGACAAGGGTATAGAACAACAGTGCTGCGTATGACCGACCGTCGCTCACGAAGTGTGAAATGCGGGGAAGCCCCACGATGTCACGAATTCTGACCTTGGCTTGCGCGTTCACGATGAACATCGTGAGAAGGAGCCCTGCCGGGTAGACGAGAGCGACCACTCCGAGTGGGAGGCCGAGGATCGCCAGGAGGATACCGACCGAGGCGACCAGCAAATTTCCCGCAATCTGACCCACGGCGATCTTGCGCGCCTCGAGTCGCGCTTGCAGGACGTACGTCGTCGTGGCCGCGATGACCACCGGCGTGAGGCAAAGGCTGAAGGCGAGCATCATGTCGGTTTGCGTCGCGATAATCGGGACCATAACGATTGACGCGACGACAGAGATCCAAAGCTGGGCTCTTGCCGTATCGTGCACGACCTGACGGGAATCTTCGCCTCGCGCTATTCGTTGTACGGCTGATGTTCCCAGACCAGCGTCGCCGGCCACGGTAGCGAAGCCTATGAGTGACTGCGCGAGACCGAGCATAGCTAATTGCTCCAGTCCAAGCGTCCTAGCGACGATGAACGTCAGCGAGAAAGCGAGAAGGCGTGCGGCGAGCTGAGCCACCAGCAAATAGGCGCCGTCTGACAAGAACTTCACGAAGATCTTTTCTCTGTGAACCTTCCGGCGTAGTCGGAAGACGTTATAAAGAGCTCAATCGGCTGTTTCTCCACCGGTCTCGGCCGTTCCCTGCAAATGCCCCACGCGAGTCCAACGAACAACCACGTCTCCAAGAACCACAGCGCGCTCGTGGCGACAGAGAACAGGAGATAAGGCACCGCAAAAGTAAGAACCAGGCCGAGACGTCTCCTTGAGACGAGGCGGGACACTGTCAGGGCAGCCGAGACGGCGACGAGAGCAAGAGCGAGAAGGCCCCCATCGTAGACAATCTGGAGCGGGAGGTTGCCGATGTAACCAGGGAGGGCGAGTTCTGGTCGGGTGAGGTCGTAGTTGCGTTGTCCGAAACTGTTGAAACCTAAACCGGGGAACAGTTGCCCAGAAGCAAGCCATTCGTTGAAGGCTCCAGCGTTCACCCTCTCGCGAAGGCCCCCTGTACCGGTCGTGGTGTCGAAGAGATCCAAGAATTTGCTGAAACCGACGTCGCCGCTGGTGAGGAGCACCGGGACGGCAGGGATCGCCAGGAGTGCAGACGCAACAACGAGGCGGCGTGACTGAGGGCGAAACACGGCGGCGAGTATGAGGCCGACGCAATAGGCCACGAGCGCAGCGCGGGTGTGGGTGGTGAACAGCGCGATCGGGGTGAGGATGATCGAGAGGTAGCGCAGCGGTGCGGAGATCAGGCGCCGCGGGTTCCACACGGCGACGAGCCCCCAGAGGCATAGCAGCCCCGCGAGGATATTGGCCTCGAGAGCGGCTACGTAAGACGCGTAACCTCCGTACGCGGGATCGATCTGTACCCCGATGTCCGCCACCCCAGCAAACGTCGCCAGCGACCACAGAGCGATGGCAAGGGCGCCGCAGAGAAGGTTGACGGCCACGCCCACTTTGACAATGGTCTGCCAAGTCTCGGAATGCTGTGCGACCCATACGGCGCTCAATACGTTCACAGCGCACCAGATCAAGACGGAAAACGAGGACGCGGGCTCGGGGGAGTTGAAGGCGGATGCCAGCCCGACACCGACGAGCCATGCCGCAACAAGGCTCAACGACACCCAACTTGCCAGGGGCATCGAGCGAGCAGCCCCTTGCTCTCGTCTCCTGAGGAGATCTCCGACGAGCGCCACGGCGCAGATGAGACCGATGACGACTTCGAGTCTGATATTGGCGCCAGCCGCATCCAGAGCGGGCCGTGTGACGAACATGCTCGCTACGAGGAGACCGCCCAGCAATCTCGGGCGCTGGGGGAGAGTCATCGCTCCCAGTAGAACCAACGCAATGAGGACAACAACGCCCATCAGCCGTCCTCGCCCATGAACATGTGGGAAAGTACTCGCTCTGCGCGATGCGCGGATGAGATCTCGTAGAGATCCCCGCGAGCCGGTGGACGATCAGGGAGAAGCTCATTCAACGTGGTGCTCCACTCGACGGCGTCTTCCGCCAACACAACGTGCTCCGGGAACTTCTTCGCCAGAGCCAACATCGAGGGAAGAGGGGTGGCAAGTGTCGTGAGGCCAGCTGCCAAGTAATCGTATGCTTTCAAGAAATTGCTCGCGCGGTTGTAGGGGGAATCTACGAAAGGCACGACACCTACCTGGTGCGATGCCATCTGCCGGATGGCATCCGCGTAGTCGATGGGGCCGAGCGACCGCACATTGGCGGAATTTCGGAGGTTCTCGGTCGGTTCGCCGCCGGCAAGAGTGAACGTCCAATCCGGCCGCAACTGCACGACCCGTTCGAAGAGGTCGACGTCTATGCGCGAGTTCCATCCGCCGACGTAGATGGCCGTCTTGCTCGCTCGGGGAATGTTCACGTCCGCCAGATAGCCGTCGACACGGTCCAGAGAGACCCCATTCCCGACAACCGCGATCGGAGCGTTCTTCGGATCGTCGTGAGCCGCCGAGTCCAATTCGATTGCGATGCTCTCGGACACGCTCGTGGTTGTGGCGCAGCGCGCGCGCGTTGCGACGGATAGCTCCAGGTTGCGTCTAGCTTGGCGAGTGCCCGATAGATACTCGTATCCCCAGTGGCGGTCCACGACATCGAAGTGCGAGTGAGACCAGACGGGCCAGCTGCATATCTCTGGAAACATCCACCAATATGCGATGAGGCTCGGTCGCGTCAGGCCGATCTCGTCGATGGCCCGACGAATGGCCGCACCGACGAGTCGAAGGGCCAGGAGGCGCGAAACCTCCGGGCGCACCGTCGGAAGCATGGACGTGATGCCCGGAGTGACGAGCACGTGCGCAGTCTTCGAGAGCGAGAGCAGCCCGGGCCGCAGGCCCGTGGCCTTGCGGCCTCCCTTTCTCAAGCCGAGTAGCGCAGTCAGCCCCGAAGATTGGTGCTGTCTGCAGACGTAGAGCGTGGTTGCCGTCTTGCTGAGCTCCGCGAACATCTGAAGCGACGTTTGATTCGCGCCAGTTTCGTATGGTGGACCCCCGAGAATGACGTACTCAGGTCGCGGCGACACGGGCATTCCATACATTCATTTTCGAGAGCACTTGAGCCCGCTTCTCCAGAGTGAGTTCGGATCTCACTCGTTCGAGCGATGGGCGGGGGCGCGCATCGGGTTCTGTGTCGAACCATTTTGCGAGAGCCTCCGTGATTGCCCTATCTTCGTCGACACCTCGATCCACCGATACGCCGCCGACGAGTGCCAGAGCTTCGGACGCGCCCCCGTCGGCGAAGCCAATTGATGGAATCCCTCTCAGAGCGGCCTCGACGGGGACCAGTCCGAATGGCTCAGGTCGACTCGGGAAGCATGCTACGAGTCCGACATCAGAGGGCAGAGCGGAAAGACTCTTTATCTCACCCGCGTAGTGAACGCGGGCGTCCGTAGCGACCACGCTCAAGAGCGAACTCAGATGCTGCTCCTGGCCCGGGTATGGTGAACCCGCGAGGATCAGAGTGGCCTCGGGCGGAGCGACACGAATGAACGCCCGTGCCACCGCCAGGTGCCCTTTATGCCCGTTCACCCGGGCGACCACCGCTACTTTCGATGAGATCGACGGTTCGCGAGGCTCGTCGGTGACCTCTTCCAGATCGACGACCGGGTACGTGACTCGAATCCGTTCCGCTTCGACCCCGGTCGAGACAAGCCAAGACTTCACCGCTTCACTGCAGCTCGTCAGGTCGTATGAACCGCTCCGCAGCAGGCTCTTCACCAGTACCGTGCCCAGGCGTCCAGGCAGCAGTTCGTGAACGGCAAGATAAAATCGACGCCGGAAAAGTCTCAAGGGTACGGAGTAGTGCGCGACAGCGAGCGTCCAGAGTACGACGACGTCGGCCTTTCGCGCCGCCCTCGGGAGCTGAAGGGATCGCAGGGAATCCCGCAACGCGCTTTTGCGGAGGACGGACATCGATGGCTCGATGTGGACCACCACTCGCAAGCGCCCCAGCAGGGCGGTGAGCGGGCCATCGGCCGGCAGTATCACCGTGACCGAGTGACCTAACCTACGCAGGGCGCGAACTTCGTCCAGGAGGACTCGGCTGGCGCCGTAGACGTCATTGCTTCCGTGGATTATCGCCACCGAAGACATCAGGAAAACTCTCCGATCAGAGCGCTCCACGAGCTGCGGAACTGAGAAGCCGGCCGTGACGCGGCAAGTGCCAGTCCGTCGCGGGCGGAGGACTGCCACGTCTGAGGATCGACCACGAGATCCTCGAGTTGCGTCATGAGCAATGAAGCGTCCTGAGACAGAGTCTGCGACGGTGTGATGGTGACGGCGGTGACTTCATTGAGCGATCCGCGCCCCGTGTGTGCGACGGGCAAGCCGGCAGCGGCTGCCTCGACCGCAGGAAGGCAATAGCCCTCATCTACTGATGCCACTATCAGCGCAAACGAAGTGTCGTAAAGGTGATCGAGCTCTGTAGCCGAGACGTCCTCATGTAGTTTTACCCAATCGTTTCCGGAATCCCACTCGCGAAGCGCCCTGTTGATAGCTTCGGTGTCGTTCCCGGGTCGTAGAACGAGATTGAGAGCGAAGTCCTGCTCGAGTTTGCGTCGCAGCCTGGCCACCACCTCGATCGCCATCGGTATTCGCTTGTGGCGATCGCCGGACGCCACCATGAGGAATCCCGCGCGATGCGCCCCGGGGCGCGGGTCTTCCCGAATGGGTGGGGCTGGCCAGGGTATGACCCGGATATCAGCTCTTGGCCACCTCTTCGCGATCTGACTGGCACTGTGCGCCGATGGCGTGACAATGACGTCTGCGAGTCGCGCTGAGACACCGAACGTGGTGCGCGCGTAGGCGACGAAAACCTTCGCGAATAGACGTTCATGGTCCAAGACCATCGTGTCGTGCATGACGACGATCGACCGCTGAGAGCGAAGCTTCCCACCAGTGTTCGTAGCGTGCACTATCACCTTCTCGCCGCATCTCGCCGCGGATACGGGAACTCGCAAGAAGTCCCACGCGAGCATGTTCGCGACTCGAGCGATTTTGGAGGTCGGCTCTGCCCGCGGGCTAACAGTACGCACATTGACCCCGACGAGGGCCTCTTCGATCAGCCTTGCTCCGCGACTGGATCCACTCCGTCCTCGCACGCCGATGAAATCGTTGAGCAGGGTCACTGAGAACCGAACTTCATGTAGGCGGACTGGAGTTGAGCGCGGAACTCCGTGCCGTCGAACCGCAGACTTGCGGACGCGGCTCTCTCGCGCGCAGATCTCATCTCGTTATCGTCCGTGGCCCACAGTGTGACCTGGGCGACTATCTGCTGGAGGGAGTCGGAGGGGAGTGCTGAATCTAGGTTCCCCTGCCTCCACGGCGAAGGGTCTTCCATGAGAAACGTGGGTTCCGAGACCATCTCAGAGATAGCGCTGTTCTGAAAAGCGACGACGGGCGCCCCTGCCGCCATCGCCTCCAGGGGTGGCATGCCCTGTCCTTCATAGGCTGAGGGATAGAAGAAGGCAACCGCGTTCTTGTAGACGGCCGCTAGTTCGGTGTCGGAGAGGTTGTCGAATCTGAAAACGTGATCGGTGAGGGGGAAGGCGGAGGTGCCCCTTCCTACGACCACCGTATAAATGTCTTCGTTCGCGAGAGCTTTCGCCACGGCCGGGATCCAGTGGAACCGCTTCCTGGGATCCGGGGTGCGGAGGTCCACCATCGCGACGATGTATTTCAGGCCGTCGATTGCGCGGGTCGTACCGGGGAGATCTTTCGGCGCGTCGAAGTAAGCCCTCGATACCGGTAGCGAGCAGATGTCTATCCTGTCGCGCGACATCTTGAGTTTGTCCTGAACTCGCGCTGCGGTGAATTCAGAGTTAGCAAGAATCCTGTCGGACCTGCGAGCGTTGAAGAAGAGGGCGCGGCTCTTCAATCCGAGCTTCGAGTATTGCTTCAGGTCCAGGGGGATCGTGTCTTGAACAGTGCAGAGCCACTTACTGGATTTCAGAAGCGGGAGGTGATGCACGGCCGTCGCGTGATACACGTCCGGCGGGGGTTTCATTCGACCCAGCTGCCGCTGGACGGCGAAAAGGTCCGTGCCGTCGTCGCGCGCTGAGCCTGACACGTTCACAACGCTGATACCGGGTGTGGAGTGAGCCGCCGCTGCAATCGTGGTCGCGTATCTTCCGAGTCCCCTGTCAGCACCCGGGCCGCTCAGCGAAAATTGGTCGAGCGCGATCCGCATCAGGATTTGTCCTCTTTCCGGCTTCCGACCAGTGCGAGCAGTGCCGAGTGGTATGCGGCGCACACCTGGCTCCACGAGTAGTGTTCGGCAGCCCTCGCGCGGTTGGCATCCGCGACTTCCTCCAGGTCCTCGCGTTCCATCATTTCTGAGAGAGCGTCGTTGACCGCGGTGGGATCGGCGTCGACGAAAACGGCGTTGCTGCCCAGGACTTCCCGGTTGTAGACGGTGTCCCGAGCGACAACCGGCGCGCCAGCAGCCATGGCTTGAACCAGGGCTGGGTTCGTTCCGCCAACGGAATGGCCATGGAAGTACGCGCCAGCATTCTTCCAGAGCGACAGGAGTCGAGCGTCGTCGCGCACATGGCCCAGCCAATGAACTCGAGGGTGGCTGGTGTCCAGTCGCTGCGCCCAATCATCGAACTCGCCGCCATAACCGCTGGAGCCGACGATGACGACGTCCCACCGGCTCGCGAGCGTCGGGGTTGCGGTGAAGAATTCCTTGATGGTGTTCTCGGGCACGAATCGCGCGACGACGAGGACATATCCTCGCGCTGTGAGTCCGGGTTCTACCGGCAGCTCGGGGGGAGTCGCCTCCCCGCCGTAGGGAATGAAGGTGCCATCGCGTTGGAAATCCGATTTCCAACGCGTTCCGATCGCCTCCGCGTCGAAGACGAGCTCGTTCGCCCAGCGAGCGGTGCAGCGGGCTCCCAGCCTGAAGACTGCTTTCGCAAGACGGCCCCATTTTGCGCGGTCCCACTCGATACCGTCGACGTTGACGAGGGTGGGTATGCCGCGGAGCCTGAGGAGCGGGAGCCAGAAGCCGTTGGCCACGTTCATGACCAGAGCGACGTCCGGTTTGCGGATCGCCGTTCTCAACATGGAGGTGAAACCGTAGCTCAACGTGCTCAGCTGCTTGGTGTCGAAGCCAGCAGTCGTTATCGACTTGATGCGCGGGTCTCCGACAGGCCCCGCAGACGGCTCGCGGCGTGAGCGCCCATAGACGGAAACGTCCCACTCCTGATCCGCCAGATACGGGGCAAGCTTTCGGACAGCCGTTTCGAAGCCTCCGTAGTAGCTCGGGTAGCCGCGGGTGCCGACGATGTCTACTCTCAGCTGCGTCACGTCAATCCGTCCTTCTGGCCGCCGTGAGGACGTCCATCGTTGGTTGCGACCTCGTCGTAGCTGGGGGTGGATCCTGTGGCCCGGGCCGAAGGCGGAGGGTAAGCACCAATGAATGTGTATTGCTTGGGGTTGGCCCGAGGTCACTCTGTTCAGCAGCGCTCGCGTTTCACCATGTCGCTGTCCGAGAATGCTCACAACTTCTGTTGCTGCATCCTGCCTCCGTGGCCGGGGGTTGCTCTAGGTATTCTGCCTCTGGATCGAACGATAACAGGCTTGTACGGAGCCTGATGTCACTTTCAAATGAACGCTGCATTTCTCGTCATCTCGCGACGCTCACGCGGAAGGGGGCGTCGACGCACTGTGAGTCCGAGAGCCGGGCGCCGCCTTGCGTTGCTTCTGCTCCGGCGGCGGGTTTGCGGAGTGGTCGGCGAGCTTGCTGATGTGGCCGCATGCGGAGCACGGAGGGCCGGGGCGGAGCTCACGTCGAGCCGTCGCTGACCTGTTCGAGCTACCCCAGGGGATGGGGTTTTGACGATTGCCGCGACTGCGCGGACGAGGGCCTCGTAACGCAACCTGCTGGGCAAGCGGGAGGCCCCGGATCGGCCAACAAGTGGTGCTTGCGCTACGTCACACGGGCCATGCGGCGAGGGTCACTTGGACGCGCGTCTGGAAAGGCGCGTTACGAGATAGATGACACGGCCGACGATCGCGACAACGGCGATGTCAACCAGGCGAAGCCCGCAGCGACCGGATCGGAACTTTGCGGTTGCGTTTCGTTTCTCGTACCTCGAGTGACGTTTCACGGCTGGATAATAACAGCTTCCGTAATGTAGGCATTGGGTTCTCGGTATGCGATTGTTTGTCATCGCTGACCCGGAGGTCGTGCCACTGGCGCCGCGCCGCTGAAAAGGTCGCGCACCTGGGGCGTGGGAGTCAATCCGCGGCGCCGCGCCGGCGCACCTTCGGGTACGCGCGGAGAGCGTGAAGTCGAAGACCGAGGCTCGCAGAAAGCACGGCAGATGACAGAAGGCCCCGGATCTTCCGATCCGGGGCCTTCTTCTTGTTGCGGGGGCAGGATTTGAACCTACGACCTCTGGGTTATGAGCCCAGCGAGCTACCGAGCTGCTCCACCCCGCGGCACAAGAGAAAACATTACCTGCGGATGAACAAACCCGCAAATCCGGACGTACGCCCCGGGAGTGTCGCGAAAGAATAGCGCTGGTGAGCGAAGATATCGCCAGTTGCGCCGACGGGCGCCGCGCAGTTTTGCTCAGCAGGCCGATCACGGGGAAGCGGGACTGTGCGACGGCGGGTTCGTGAGGGCTTTCGTCCGACCTCGGGGCGCCGAGCGTCGCTCGCCGCACCGAGCCCGCTACGAGGAGCGTCCGACCGAGCGGCTGCTACCCGTCAGCGCGCTGGCTTTCGTCCTCGTCTTCGCTGGCTTCAGTGAGATCGTGCGGTCGGGGTCGTGCGTGACGCGGTCATCCTCGTACTGTGGATTCGGTGCCGACGATCGTCGGGCGCCGGGGAGGGAGATCGCTCCATGAGTCACGACACCGTTGCAGTCGCCGTGGCGCAGTTCGCGCCCTCGGCCTCGCGGGAGGGCAACCTCGCCGATATCGCCGGCCTCGCCCGCACGGCCGCCGCCCGTGGAGCCTGCGTCGTGGTCTTCCCGGAGTACTCCAGCTACTTCGTCGACCCGTTCGACGCCTCGCTCGCTGAGAACGCCGAAGACCTCGACGGCCCGTTCGTGCGCGCGCTGATTACCCTGGCGACCGAGCTCGACGTCGTCCTGGTCGCGGGCCTTGTAGAGAAGGCTGACGACGGTCGTCGCGTGCGGAACGCGGTCGTGGCAGTGGGCGCCGATGGCATCCGTTCCGTTTATCGCAAGCTGCACCTCTATGACGCCTTCGGGCAGCGCGAATCCGACTGGGTCGAACCGGGCGAGATCACCCCGCCGCAGACGTTCGAGGTGCGGGGCCTGCGATTCGGGCTGATGACCTGTTACGACCTGCGCTTTCCCGAGGTGTCTCGCACCCTGGCTGACGCGGGAGCTGATGTGGCGCTGGTTCCGGCGGAGTGGGTTCGAGGGCCGCTCAAGGAGCACCACTGGACGACGTTGCTCACCGCCAGGGCGATCGAGAACACGTTTTTCGTGGCCGCGGCCGACCACCCGCCGCCGCTCGGTGTGGGGCACTCGATGATCATCGACCCGCAGGGAGTCATCCTGGCTCAGGTGGGTACGATGACCGACCTCGCGGTGGCGCATATCGATGTGGCCGCTATCGCGCGAGTGCGGCGTGTGAATCCTGCGTTGGAGCTGCGGCGATACCGGGTCACGCCGCGCTGATGAGTTCGCGCTCGGGCCGTCGCGTCGTTGGCGGTCGTCACCAGCCCGAGCCGTTGAGTTCGATCCCGTCCGCGCGGTCGACCACGCGAAGCTGATGCGCGGGTCCAGAACACGGGCAGAACGTTCGCGTCATCGACGCCGTCTCGGAGTACTCGAAGCTCGCGCACGATGTCCATGCGCACCGCCCGGGCGTGACACGTTCCACGAACACCGTGAATTTGCTGCGTCGCAGCCCGACGGCTGCGTGGCCGCAGGCTCGACACGATCCGGTCGACGCGGAGGTCAACCCGTCAGAGCTGGCCACGGGCTTGCGCTCTCACTGCGGCGACGACGGACTCGTGGGACGGATGGACGAACAGCACCCCGACGCCCTGGTGGAAGCTACCAGGCCGGATTGCGAAGGTGTAGCGAACCTCGACGGTCGGATCGTCGCGAAGTACCCGACGTATCGCTTCTTTCACGCCCTCGGTCACACGGCCTCCAACCAACGCAGGTTCGTCATGGCGCACCGCTACGTTTTCACGTGTGAGACCTGCGATGCGGGTTTGTTGACCATTCGACAATATTTCGTATTTTGTCCGCAACAAACGTCACGCTTTCGGAGGGAAAGGGGGCGGCTTCTGTGTGGTCGACATCTCTCCCGGACGACGGGGTGCTTCGACGGCGGGAAGCGTGTACTCGTCGACGCTCAGCGATTGTCTGCGCGCCTCGGCCGCCTCAGTTGAACGTCATCCCCGCCAACCGCTCCGCCGCATCCTGCAGCACCTCCACCCGCTTGCACGCGGCGAACCGCACGAGCGTCGCGTAGTCGGGACGGTGCTCGGGCGTCACGAAAGCGGTGAGCGGAATACCGACCACCCCGGCGCGGGCGGGCAGCTCGCGGCAGAACGCATCGGCGTCGGTGGCGCCGAGTGGGGCGGCATCCACCACCGTGAAGTACGACCCCGCGGGAGTCGAGACGTCGAACCCGGCGGCGCGCAGCCCCGTGCCCAGCAGGGCGGCCTTGGCGGCCATTTCGGACGCGACCGAGGCGAAGAACGCGTCGGGGAGGCGCAGGCCCACCGCAATCGCCGGTTGAAAGGGCGAACCGCCCACATAGGTGAGGTACTGCTTGACGGCGAGCACGGCGGTGACGAGATCGGCGGGGCCGGTGACCCAACCGGTCTTCCACCCGGTCAGCGAGAACGTCTTGCCGCCCGACGAGATCGACAGCGTCCGCTCCGCGGCTCCGGGGAGGGTGGCGATCGGCACGTGCGGTCCGTCGAACACCAGGTGCTCGTAGACCTCGTCGGTGACGATGATCGCGTCGTGCCGGTGGGCCAGGCGCACCACCTCGTCGAGCACCTCGCGCGAGAAGACCGTGCCGGTCGGGTTGTGCGGGTCGTTCACGAGGATCACGCGGGTGCGATCCGTGACGGCCGCTGCGAGCTGCGCGAGGTCGGGTTGAAAGTCGGGCCACCGCAAGGGCACGGGCACGAGTTTCGCGCCCGACAGGGCCACGCAGGCCGCGTACGAGTCGTAGTACGGCTCGAACACCACGACCTCGTCGTCGGGGGAGTCCACGAGCGCAAGCAGGGTCGCGGCGAGCGCCTCGGTCGCTCCGACCGTCACCAGCACCTCGCGCTGCGGGTCGAGCTCGATCCCGTAGAAGCGCCTCTGGTGCTCGGCGACGGCGGCCAACAGGTCGGGAAAGCCGCGTCCCGGGGCGTATTGATTGACGCCCGACGAGATGGCCGAGCGGGCGGCATCCAGAACCGCGTCCGGTCCGTCCTCGTCGGGAAAGCCCTGGCCGAGATTGAGAGCGCCGGTCGCGGTGGCGAGGGCGCTCATCTCGGCGAAGATCGTCGGAACCGATGAGCCGTCGGGCGCGAGCAGTCCCGCGCCTCGAGCGGTGCGCTGCCAGGCGCCGGGAATGTGTCGCATGGATCCAGGATGCCGCACCCTCGCGCAGCGCAAGCGGGAATGCCGCGCGGGTCTCTCCTGCTAGACCCATAGAGACGGCCCACGCCCGTCATAGGTGGTCCACAGGAACGGTGGTCATCGTAGAAGCACCTGGAACAAGGAGCATCCCATGAGCGACACCACGGACAACCGTCCCGAGGGCAACGACAACAGCCACCAGAACAACTCGGCCGCGAACGGCGCCGTTCCCGCGTCGCCGCAGCCCGAGTCCACTACCCCCGCCGCCCCGCGCTACGACGCGCCGCCGGTCCCCACCCGTTCGCCGGCCTCGGCCGCCGCGGCCTGGCCGCCGCCCGCCGCGGGTGCTGCCGCGCCCCAGCAGCCCGGTTACGCCTCGGCCCCCTCGGGCGCCACCTCGCCGACCGGGCAGGCCTTCGGCCCCGCTGCGACCGACGCGCACCCCACGCTGGCGATGCCGTCCTCGGCATCCACCGCTCCCCGCAAGAAGAGCGCGGCACCGCGGATCGCCGCTCTGCTGGTCGCGGCCGCCCTCGTCGGCGGTGGCGCAGGTCTTGGCGGCACCTACGCCGGCCTCAGCCTCTGGGGCGGATCGAACTCCTCGGTCGCCTCGGGGCCGCAGGCGATCACCGTCAACAACCCCGACAGCGTCAACAACACCTCCGCGGTCGCCGCGAAGGTCGTCCCGAGCGTCGTGACCATCAGCGCCACGGCCGGGCAGTCGGGCGGCACCGGTTCGGGCGTCATCCTCAGCCAGGACGGCTACGTGCTCACCAACACCCACGTGGTCACCCTCGACGGCCAGAGCGGCAGCGCGAGCATCTCGGTCACCACGTCGGACGGCAAGGTCTACGCGGCCAAGGTGGTCGGAACCGACCCCACCTACGACCTCGCGGTCATCAAGCTCGAGAACGCTTCGGGGCTGACCCCGATCGAGTGGGCCGATTCGTCGAAGCTCAATGTCGGCGACAACACCATCGCCGTCGGCGCTCCCCTCGACCTGCCCAACACGGTCACCACGGGTATCGTCAGCGCCCTGAACCGCTCGATCCAGGTCGCTTCGTCGGCCGCTCCGAGCGACGGTTCCGACCAGCAGCAGCAGGAGCCCGGCCAGGAGAGCCCGTTCCGCTTCGACTTCGGTCAGGGCCAGCAGCAGCAGTCGACCAGTCAGACGATCAAGATCGCCGTCATCCAGACCGACGCCGCCATCAACCCCGGCAACTCGGGCGGGGCGCTCGTCGACAACCAGGGCAAGCTCATCGGCATCAACGTCGCCATCGCGAGCGCCGGCGGGTCGTCCTCGGGCGGGCAGTCGGGCAACATCGGCGTCGGCTTCTCGATCCCCTCCGACATCGCCAAGCGCGTCTCCCAGGAGATCATCGACAACGGCTCCGCCACGCACGGCCTGCTGGGTGCCTCGGTTCAGGATGCCGCGTCCATCCAGGGCGCCACCACGACCGGTGCCTACATCGCCGACGTGTCCAGCGGCGGCGCGGCCCAGGCCGCCGGGCTGCAGAAGGGTGACGTGATCACCAAGTTCAACGGCATCCCGATCACGAACTCCATCGACCTGACCGCCCAGGTGCGCGCTCTCGCCGCCGGCAGCAAGGCCGAGGTCACGTACAACCGCGGCAACGCCGAGAAGACCGCCGAGGTGACCCTGGGGTCCATGCCCACGAACTGACCCCGCCGTTCGCGCGAAGAACGCCACCCCGCTGAATCCCAGCGGGGTGGCGTTCTTCGTGGGTTTCGGGCCCCGTCAGTGCAGGGGTGCCAACCGCCCGATCGCCGCGAGGGGGATGCCCACCCAGTCCGGGCGGTTGCGCGTCTCGTAGATCGCCTCGTACACGGCTTTGTCGAGCTCGAAGGCCTTCAACAGAGCGTCGTCGTCGGTGCGGGGGCGGCCGGTCGTCGCGGCGTACCCGTCGAGGAACGCCTGCTGCGCAGCGATGACCCACGCGCGCACGGCTTCTCCGTCGTCGTCGGCGACCGCGCCCGAGACGTAGTCGAACGAGCGGAGCATTCCCGCGACATCGCGCACGGCGACGTCGGGCTGCAGACGCTCGTTGATCGGGCGAAGCGGCTCGCCCTCGAAGTCCAGGAGCACCCAGCCGTTCGAGGTGGTGTCGAGCACCTGCCCGAGGTGCAGATCGCCGTGAATGCGCTGAAGAGCCGGCCACCTCACGTCGAGGGCCCTGTCGTAGACCTCGTGGATCTGCTCCTCGTAGGGCTTGAGAGCGGGCACCTCCATCAGTGCGATGGTCAGGCGGCGCTCCCAGGCGCTGTTCACCGACGACTTGTCGGCCGCACTCGGGGGGAATGTCGAGAACCGCTCGGCCAGGGCCACGTGCATGCCGGCGACACTCGCTCCGAGGGCGTACGCACGCTCCGAGAAGTCGTCGCCTGCGGCGGCGGCATCGAGCGCGACGCGCCACGCATCTTCGACGCCCTCGAAGAACTCCTGCGCGAAGGCGAGCGAACCGCTGACGGGAACGCCCTCCGGGGTCATCCAGATTCCGCGTATCTCACCGATCGCTCCGGGCACGAATGAGGCCCCGCCGGCGGCCAGCGCGGACTGGAGCTCGACGTCGGGATTAATCCCCGGATTCACCTGACGGAACAACTTACAGATGACGGGTACACCCGTTTCTTCACCCTCGAGACGGTAGATGATCGAGGTGTTCGACTGCTCGCCGCTGAGCACGCGGGCCGTCGTACGCGAGGCCAACGGGCACCCGTTGGTCGCCCCGAGCGGGATGCCCCGGAAGCCGTCCTCCGGCGCCCCCACCTCGCCGCCCGCGGTGACCAGCGCGTACAGCGCGTCGGTGTAGGCGGGGTCGGTGGTGGCATCCGTCCATACCTGTCCCTCGGCTGCGGCGCCGATCAGGCTCCCCGGCGGAACCGAGCCTTCCGCTCGGCGTGCGACGGGCACCTGGTACACGATCGCCGGTTGCACGGCTTCGTCGCGCACCAGCAGCACTCGCGCGTCGGCGGCGTCGAGCGGCCAGTCGGCCACGAGAGTCAGCCGCGGGTCGCGGCCCTTTGTTCCGTACCAGCGCTGACGCGGCATCCAGACAGCGAGGAGTTCGAGGAGGTCGCCCATGCGGGCAGGCTAACGCGCCGTCGAGTCCTTCGTGCAGGTCTTGCGCGCGGCCCCTCGTCGGTGAGAGAGGGCGAGATTCAGGATGCCGACCTCTCGTCGTCGCCGCCCGGCTCGAGCTCGGGGGACTCTGAGCGGTGCTCGTGGCGCGAGAGAGCCCTGCGGGCGATCGCGCCGGTTCGGCGTCCCGCCCCCGCGAGGGCGTCACCGGCACGACGAATCCCGCCGAACGCGGCCCGCTCGAGGGGCTCGGTACCGGGCCGCGGCTCGAGGTCTGCGGGAAGCATCGACGGGGGAGCGCCGAACGCGCGACGGGCATTGACCAGAACGCGACGACCCAGGATGTTGTTTCCCGCCCCGCCCACGACGGCGCCGACGCCGAAGGGGAGGGCCTTGCCGATCCACGAGGCACCGCCGCGGGCGGCGAACTGACGCACGAACGTCGTCTTGAGCCGGTCGACGAGGGGGCCGACCATTGCGCGCGGCAGCGTCTTGGTCACCATCTCGCCCCAGTAACTGGAACGCGAGCCCCCACGTCCGGCGGCCTGAGAGGCCAGCTGCGAGACGAGGTCGATGCCCTCCTTGCCGAGCATCAACGCGAGCACCAGCGCGCGGCCGCGATCGGGGTCTTCGACCACGACCCCGTGCACCTCGGCGACCGACTGTGCGTACAGAGCGGTCGCCTCGAGAAAGCCCACCGTCTCGACGCCGCTGAGCGCCAGGGTGACGCCGGTCCCGATACCGGGGACGACGGCGGTCGCTCCCACCGCGGCCCCGCCAGTGGTGACGGCCGCGAGATAGCGCCGCTCGAGGATTTTCAGGATGTCGTCGACGCCGGCATCCGGATGCCGCAGACGAATGCTGCGCAGGTGCGCGAGCACCACGGGGCGCTGGACCGACAGCACGCGATCGAGCATGCGGATGGTGCGCGGGTGCTCCTCCGACCCCACCGGGGGCAGGCCGCCCTTCCAGGGGGCGTCGTCGGGCAGGGTGTGAATGCGGTGCACCTTCTCAGCCATGCCTCCATCCTCACCCGGAGGGCGGGTCGGGCGGGGGTGCTTGACGGCCGCGGGGCGCGGTGCGGCGTGCGCAGCCACGAAGTGCGGTTGCGAGTCGACCCCGAGAGCGCCTGCGCACGTACGCGCCCGGGATGTCGAAAAGGACGTCATCCGTTCAGATGAAATGTTTTGCGGGGATCCACCGGCCTTTCGTTATCTGTGAGTGTGTGGGGCGCGCGACTGAGCGTCGGTCGGTGTCGGAGGGGGTTGGTAGTTTGGTGCGATGACAGCGTCGCTGCCGGAGCCCCCCGAAAAGTCCTCTTCAGATACCGAGGGCGCGGCGGCGAGCGCCGAAGCCGCGGTGTCACCCCCGGCCAAGCCCCGCGCGCCGCGTGCGACCACGCCGCGAGCTCCGCGGCGCCCGGCGGCGAAGGCTGCGGACGCCGATTCGGCAGAGACGCCCCAGGCGACCGCCCCGCCGCGCACCCCGCGGACGACTGCCGCGCGCGCCGCCTCGGCCGCGGAGACGACCGGCCGGACGCCCGCGGCGAAGAAAGCGACCGCGCCGAAGAAGCCCGCCGCGCCGAGGAAGCCTGCTGCTCCCCGCACGACGGCAGCGAAGGCTGCGGGGACGAAGGCGGCGGCGGCGAAGCCCGCCGCTCCCAAGAAGCCCGCGGCTCCGCGTCAGACGGCCGCGGCGAAGGCCGCGGCTGCCAAGGCGGCAGCGGAGGCGGCTGCTCTCGAGCAGTCGCGGGCCGAGGCGACCGTGAGCGCGCCGGACGTCGCCATGCCGCCGCTTCTGCCCGATGACATCGTGGTGCCGCCGCGCCCGCCGCTACCGGCTGTCGGCGCGACGACCGAGAGCGACGACGCCAACGCAGAGCCCGACCAGGCGGTCGCCGAGCCGGACGCGGTGGTCACACCGGATGCGGCGAGCTCCGCTCCGGCTGAGGTTCCCACCGAGAACTCGTCCGCTGCCGGTGACGTCGAGTCGGAGACCGTTGCCGACCCGACCCCCGCCGATGTCGCGGTCGCCGATCCGATCGTCGCCGACGTCGTCGTCGAAGAACGGGTCGCCGATACGACTCCCGCCGATGTCGCCGTCGAGGAGCCGGCCGCGCAAACCGTGGCCGACCCGACGCGGGCCGACGTCGCCGTCGAGGAGCCCGCGACTGACGCAGTAGACACGCCCCAGCAGACCGACCCGTCGTCCTCACTGGTCACGTCGTCGTCCACCGAGGTCGTCACCGAGACGCCGCTCGAGCACGACCTCACTTCCGACTCGGCAGCTCCGGCCGACACCTCGGCGAGCGAGGGGTCACCCGCGAGCGCCGACGGCGTGAGCGAGCAGGAAGACCCCACCCCCGCCGACGTGCGCGTCGACGAGGCCGAGCCCGCGGACCCCGAGACCGCCCCGTTCGTCGCTCCGGCGTCGACCGAGGTGCCCGAGACCACCGGCGTCGATGCGGCGGGCGCCGAAGACGACGGACAGACCGCCGTCCTCGACGCATCCCCGGCCGAGACGCTCGAGCGCGCCGTCGACCCCGAGCCACGCTCCGAGGTGGACGAGCCCGTCACCCAGGTCGACGACGCGCTCGTACCCGCCGCGGTGGTTGCGCAGCCGGTCGATGCGCCCACGGCATCCGACGACGAAACCGCCGTCCCGGCTCTCGCCCTGCGCACGATCACGAAGAGCTTCGGCGAACTGCGTGCCGTGGACGCGATCGATCTGACCGTGCCCGCGGGGGCGTTCTACGGTCTGGTCGGACCGAACGGCGCCGGAAAGACCACGACCCTGTCGATCATCGCGGGCCTCCTGCGTCCTGACCGCGGCACCGTCACGATCAACGGTGTCGACGCGGCCAAGCGCTCGCGCGAGGCCAAGAAGCTCATCGGCGTGCTGCCCGACCGGCTGCGCACCTTCGACCGGCTCACCGGCCGCCAACTGCTGTCGTATTACGGCGCGCTGCGCGGGCTGCCCGCCCCGCTGGTCGAGAGCCGCACCGCCGACCTCGCTCGTGCCTTCGACCTCGTCGAAGCGCTCTCGCGCCCGGTGTCGGACTACTCCGCCGGTATGACCAAGAAGGTCATGCTCGCGGGGGCCATGATCCACTCGCCGCGCCTGCTCGTGCTCGACGAGCCCTTCGAGGCCGTCGACCCGGTGTCGAGCGGCGTGATCCTCGACATCCTCGGCACCTACGTCGAACACGGCGGCACGGTCATCCTTTCGAGCCACGGCATGGAGCTCGTCGAGCGCGTGTGCTCACGCGTCGCCGTCATCGTGTCGGGTCAGGTGCTCGCCGAGGGCACCGTCGACGAGGTGCGCGGCGAGGGAACGCTCGAACAGCGCTTCCGCGAACTCTCCGGTGGTCTCGGCGACGTGGAGGGACTCGAGTGGTTGCACACGTTCTCCGCCTGAGACTCGCCATGATGCTGGGCGCCCTCCGGGGCGACCGGCGCGAGGTCGTCCGGCGCGCCATCGGCGTCGTCATCCTCATCGCCGCCACCGTCGTTGCGGCGACGAGCGCCGCCGGTCTGGCGGATGCCAGCCCCCTCACCACCGCCGTCGTCACGGTGCTCGCGGGGTCGGCGGTGACGCTCGGCTTCGCGGTCGGTCCGCCCGTGACCGCCTCGATCGACCCCCTCGACCCGCGCCGCTTCGCCGTCGTCGGGCCCGAGCCCCGCCCCCTGGCCGGCGCGCTGCTGCTGGCCGGGTTTCTCTCCGTGCCGGTGCTGGTCGTGCTCGTCCTCGGGGTCAGCCTCGCCCTCGCGTGGGGCGCGCACGGCGCCTCGGCCTGGGCGAGTGCGGCATCGGTCGTTCTGGGGCTCGCGACCTGTGTGCTGTTCGCTCGCGTGAGCATGGCGCTCGGCGCCCTCGTGCAGCGACCGCGGCAGTCGCGCGAACTCGTCGGGGTGTATCTCATCGCCGTTCTCGTCGTCGTCGTGCCGGTGGGTGTCTTCCTCGGATCGCTCGAGTGGCGGGGGGTCGTGCCGTCGCAGCTCGCCTCGGCGGCAGAGGTGCTCGCGTGGACCCCGATCGGTGCCGCGTGGGGTATCGCCCTCGCACCGTCGGCGGGAGCGGCCGTCGGCAGCCTCGTCGTGGCCCTCGCAACTGTCGCCGCGCTGGGACTCGCCTGGTTCGCCCTCGTCAACGTCCTGCTCACCACCACCCGTCGTCCGGCCGCGGTGCGCGAGCGCGGCGGCCTCGGCTGGTTCGCGATCCTGCCGGGCACGCCGGTGGGAGCGGTCGCAGCCCGCAGCCTCTCGTACTGGTTGCGCGACCGCCGGTACATCGTCAACGTCGTCATCGTGCCGATCGCCGCCGTCGTCTCGACGGTGCCGTTGCTCGTCGCCGGCGTCCCGTTCGAGCTCGCCGTCCTGCTGCCGGTGCCGATCATGGCGCTGTTCTTCGGGTGGCTGCCGCACAACGACCTCGCGTACGACTCCACCGCGCTCTGGATGCACATCGCCAGCGGCATGCGCGGGGCTCCCGACCGCATCGGGCGTCTGGTGCCCGTGCTGCTCATCGGCATCCCGATCCTCGCCGTCACCCTGCCGCTCGCCATCGTCGCGCACGGGCGCTGGGCGATCTTCCCGGCGATGGTCGGGGTGTGCGCGGCTCTGTTCCTGGCGGGGCTGGGACTGTCGAGCATCTCCTCGGTGGTGGCGCCCTACGCGGTCTCTCGACCGGGGGACAGCCCCTTCCAGCAACCGCAGCGCACGGGCTCGGGCGGCGTCGTCGCCCAGGGGCTCGTGATGGCCGGCGCGATCGTCGCGGCCTCGCCTGCGGCATGGCTCACGTGGCGGGCGATCAACGGCGAGACCGTCGACACGGTACTGGCGCTCTGGGTCGGCATCGGCGCCGGAGCGATCGTGCTCGTCGTCGGCGTCGCGATCGGTGCGGCTCTGTTCGAGCGCCGCGGAACGCGTCTCATGGAGTTCGCCGAAGCGACCTGACCTGGCTCGCGACCGACCCGTCAGGGCTGACCGCGGCTACACTGGCTCTCCATGAGCACGCCTCTCGACAGTCCTGACAGCGGGGGTCTCGCGACCCTGGATCGTGAGCTCGAAGAGCTCATCCGCGAAGAGAACATCGAGCCCGGTGATCACGAGCGCTTCTCCCATTACGTGAAGAAGGACAAGATCCTCGAGTCCGCCCTCAGCGGCAAGCCGGTGCGCGCCCTCTGCGGCAAGAAGTGGACACCGGGGCGCGACCCCGAGAAGTTCCCCGTCTGCCCGCAGTGCAAAGAGATCTACGAATCCCTCATCAACTGAGGCCTTCCCCCTCACGCGCGTCCGCGGCGTGAAGGGCCCGTGCGCCCCGGACCCGCCGCTCAGCGCGCGCGCAGGGGCTCACCGCGTTTCGCGGTACTCCGTCGGCAGCGCCGGGTCGGCCTTGCTCAGCGCCAGGGCGCGCACGGGCAGTTCCTCACGCACGCGGGAGTGATGGGCCCGCGCCGCCTGGACTCCGGCCGAGCCGAGAGCACCGGCATCCGCCTCGCCGTCCTCCATGAGCGTCGCCTGCAGCGCACGCGCATCGGGGTGTTCGGCCGCGGTCGAGAGTTCTTCGAAGCCGTCGCTGACGACGATGAGCTCCGAGGTCGCGGTGCCGGAGTCCAGGGTGCGGAACGCGGCCTTCCGCCCCCCGTGCGAGGCCTTCTGCGCGGATGCCTTGGCCACGGCCACCCACGAGCCGTCGGCGGCCTCTCGGGCCACGAGCTTGAAGACCAGCCCCGCGGTCGGGACGCCCGAGCCTGTCGCGACCGAGGTACCCACGCCGTACGAGTCGACGGGTGAGGCCGCCAGGGCGGCGAGAGCGTACTCGTCGAGGTCGCTGGTCACCGTGATGCGGGTGCTCGTGGCGCCCAGTTCATCGAGCAGCGCGCGCACCTCGCCCGCGACGATCGGCAGGTCGCCGGAGTCGATGCGCACCCCGCCCAGGTCGGTGCCGGCGACGCGGACGGCGGTCTTGACCCCCTCGGTGATGTCGTACGTGTCGATCAGCAGAGTCGTCCCGGCGCCGAGAGCGTCGATCTGCGACCGGAAGGCGTCTTCTTCGCTGTCGTGCAGCAGCGTCCAGGCGTGAGCGGCGGTGCCCATGGTCGGCACACCCCAGCGCCTACCGGCCTCGAGGTTGCTGGTGGCCGAGAACCCGGCGATGTACGCCGCGCGGGCCGCGGCGACCGCGGCCTCTTCGCTCGCACGGCGCGACCCCATCTCGGCGAGTGGTCGGTCGCCCGCGGCCACGCTCATGCGGGCGGCGGCGGTGGCGACGGCGGAGTCGTAGTTCAGGATGCTGAGTGCGAGCGTCTCGAGCAGCACGGCCTCGGCGAACGTTCCCTCGATCGTGAGCAGGGGAGACCCGGGGAAATAGACCTCGCCCTCGCGATATCCCGTCACCGACCCCGTGAAGCGGTAGTCGGCGAGGAAGTCGAGGGTTGCGCCATCGACCACCCGGTTGTCGCGGAGGAAGCGCAGTTCATCGTCGCCGAAGCGGAAGTCGCGGATCGCTTCGAGCAACCGGCCGGTCCCGGCGACCACGCCGAACCGGCGCCCGCCCGAGAGGCGGCGCCCGAACACTTCGAAGACGCACCGGCGCGAGGCCGTGCCGTCGCGGAGGGCCGCGTCGAGCATCGTGAGTTCGTAACGGTCGGTGTGCAGGGCGGTGCTGCGGCTCATGGCGCCAGCCTATTCCGGCCCCGTGGCCGTGCCCGCGCGGACTCCCGCGCTTGACAGTCGCCGCCCGGCGTACCGAACTCCTGAACTTTCGGGGGGGGATGCGAGCCATGGATGCCGTGGCACCGCGAACCGTCGGATTTCCTCAGGAGTTTCGCACGCCGCGCGTCCCCGGCCACTCCTGTGCCGGGCCACCCCCGCCCCCGGGCCACCCCCGCCCCCGGCCACCCCCGCCCCCGGCCACCCCCGCGCCGGCCACCCCCGCGCCGCGCCCGCGCCGGCAACCAGCCCGAGCGCCCGCACCCGCGCCGCGTCGTGCGAAACTCCTGACTTTCCGACCGTGAGACGGCCGAACGGCAGCACATGGCGCCTCTTCGCCTCGTTTCTCAGGAGTTCGACACCACCCGATGTCGGAGACCAGCCCGGTCCACCCCCTCCCGATAGGCTGGAGCCCTATGAACGACGCGCCGATCGGGATCTTCGACTCAGGAGTCGGCGGACTCACCGTCGCCCGGGCCGTCTCTCAGCAGCTGCCGCGCGAGTCCATCCTCTACATCGGCGACACCGCCCGCTCGCCCTACGGCCCGAAGCCGATCGCCGATGTGCGCAAGTACTCGCTCGAGGTGCTCGACACCCTCGTCGATCAGGGCGTCAAGATGCTCGTGATCGCGTGCAACACCGCCTCGGCCGCGATGCTCCGCGACGCGCGCGAGCGCTACGACGTGCCGGTGGTCGAGGTCATCGGCCCCGCCGTCCGCACCGCGATGTCGACCACCCGCAACGGCCGCATCGGCGTGATCGGCACCGTCGGCACCATCGGCTCCCGCGCGTACCAGGACATGCTCGAGGTCAACGAGCGCCTGACGGTCTTCGCCGAGGCCTGCCCGCGCTTCGTCGAGTTCGTCGAGGCCGGAGTCACCGACTCGCCCGAAGTCCTCGCCACCGCCGAGCAGTACCTCGCGCCGCTCCGCCACGCCGGCGTGGACACCCTCGTGCTCGGCTGCACCCACTACCCGTTCCTCGAGGGCGCCATCAGCTACGTCATGGGCCCCGAGGTCAGCCTCGTCTCGAGCGACAGCGAAACCGCGAAAGACGTCTATCGCCAGCTCGTGTCGCGCGACCTTCTCGCGACACCGGATGCCGTGCCCACCGCCCGCTACGAAGCCACGGGCTCATCGGCCGACGACTTCGTGCGCCTCGCTCACCGCCTCATGGGCCGCGAGGTGCGCGAGGTGCAGCTCGTGCAGACCGGCGCCATCGACCTGCCACGCTGAGTCGCGGCATCCATTCCCGTTCCCCTGGAGGACCCATGACCCGCAAAGACGGTCGCACCAACGACCAGCTCCGTCCCGTCACCATCGAGCGCGGCTGGTCGGCTCACGCCGAGGGCTCAGCCCTCGTCACGTTCGGCGGCACCAAGGTGCTGTGCACCGCGTCGTTCACGAACGGCGTTCCGCGCTGGCTGACCGGCAAGGGCAAGGGTTGGGTCACGGCGGAGTACGCGATGCTCCCGCGCGCGACGAACAGCCGCAACGACCGCGAGTCGATCAAGGGCAAGGTCGGCGGGCGCACGCACGAGATCTCGCGCCTGATCGGCCGTGCCTTGCGTGCGGTGGTCGACACGAAGGCGCTGGGCGAGAACACCATCGTCATCGACTGCGATGTGCTGCAGGCCGACGGCGGCACGCGCACCGCGGCGATCACCGGCGCGTATGTCGCCCTGGCGGATGCCATCGCCTGGGGACGCGAGAAGAAGTTCATCGGTCAGCGTGCCGAGGTGCTGCGTGACTCGGTCGCCGCGGTGTCGGTGGGCATCATCGACGGCGAGCCGATGCTCGACCTGGCGTACGTCGAGGACGTGCGCGCCGAGACCGACATGAACGTCGTCGTCACCGGTCGCGGTCTGTTCGTCGAGGTGCAGGGGACGGCCGAGGGCGCGCCGTTCGACAAGCGCGAGCTCGATCAGCTGCTCGAGCTGGGCGTGAACGGCTGCGCCGAGCTGCGCGGCATCCAGGTCTCGACGCTCGAGGGCTGAGATGGCTCGCATCGTCCTGGCCACGCACAATCCGCACAAGGTCGAGGAGTTCCAGGCGATCGTCGCCGAGGTGCGCCCCGACCTCGAGGTCATGGGCTACGACGGCCCGGAGCCGGTCGAAGACGGCGTGACGTTCGCGGCGAACGCGCTGATCAAGGCGCGCGCGGCGGCGGCGCACACGGGTCTGCCGTCTCTGGCCGACGACTCCGGTGTGGCCGTCGACGTACTGGGCGGTTCGCCGGGGGTGTTCTCGGCCTACTGGGCGGGGCACAAGAAAGATGCCACGGCGAACCTCGAGCTGCTGCTCGACCAGCTCTCGGATGTCGCCGACCCGCACCGCACCGCGCAGTTCGTCTCGGTCATCGCGCTCGTGCATCCCGATGGCACCGAGCAGACGGTCGAGGGCCGCTGGCCCGGCCGCCTCGCCACGGCCCCGGCCGGTCCCGGCGGTTTCGGCTACGACCCGGTCTTCATCCCCGACGGCCAGCCCGCGGGGCGGGAGCGCACGGTCGGTGAGTGGTCCGCGGCCGAGAAGAACGCCGAGTCGCACCGGGCCCGCGCTTTCCGCGAGCTGACACCGCTTCTTCGGGGGCTCTGAGAACGAGACCGACACCGGTTCTCATTCCCGACTTGGCCGAACCACCGCGGCGGAGCCTGTGCCCGTTCTAGCCTGAAACTATGCACGATCACGCGCCCTCCGGCGGCATCCGAGATGCCAGCAATCGGCGCCTGCTCGCGACCGCCCTGGCCCTGACGGCCACGGTGATGCTCGTGCAGATCGTCGGGGCTGTCCTGACCGGCTCGCTCGCCCTGCTCGCCGACGCCGCGCACATGTTCACCGACGCGGCCGCTCTGGTGGTCGCGCTCATCGCCACCGCGATCGCCGCGCGCCCGGCCGATGATCGTCGCACCTTCGGTTACCAGCGTGCCGAGGTGCTGGGGGCCCTCGCCAACGGCGTGATCCTCATCGTGCTGTGCGCGTGGGTCGGCGTCGAGGCGGTGCAACGTCTGCTCGCCCCGGCCGAGACCGAGGTGCAGGGCGGACTGATGCTGGTGGTGGCCACCGTCGGCATGATCGCCAACGCCGTGTCGATGTTCCTGCTCTCTCGCGCGCAGAAGCGCAGCATCAACGTGCGCGGCGCCTATCTCGAGGTGCTGGGCGATCTCGTCGGATCGATCGCGGTGATCATCGCGGCTCTCGTCATCGTGACGACGGGGTTCATGCAGGCGGATGCCATCGCCTCGCTGCTGATCGCGGTGCTCATCGTCCCGCGGGCGATCGGTCTGCTGCGCGAGGTCGTCGTGGTCTTGACGGAGTCGGCCCCGGTGGGGGTGCACGTGGCCGAGATCCGCGAGCACCTGCGCGAGGCCGACGGGGTGGTCGACGTGCACGACGTGCACGTGTGGCAGCTCACCCGCGGAGCGCCGGTGTTCAGCGCTCACGTGATCGTGGAAGATGCCGCGCTCGCCGATGGGCGCGCCGCCGCGATCCTCGCTTCGCTCCAGACGTGTCTCGCCGACCATTTCGACGTCGAGCATTCCACTTTCCAGCTGGAGCCCGCGGGGCACGTGGAGCACGATTCGCGTCACGCGTGAATGTCGGTGCCGTCCGGTAGCCTTCGGACAGGCACCCGCACCCCCCGGAAGGTTCCTCATGTTCTCGTCACTCGTCATCGACCATTGGCTGCCGTCTCCCGCGAGCGCGTTCTCTGATGACGACGCGGTCGTCGTCGTCGATCCGGAGGCGCCCGAGAACCGGTCCGTCTCGATCCTGCGCATCGGCGACGGGGCGACGGTCGTCTCGCTGAGCCCCGAGCGAGCGGATCAGCTCGGTGTGTCCGACGGAGAACGTCTCGCCGCTGATGAGGTTCTGGAGCGCATCGACGCGGCGGGCATCGCGCTGAACGACCCCGACCACCTCTTCTACCTTCCGGTCGAAGAGCATGCCAACGTCACCGCACCCGAGCCGCAGGCGAACACGCGCCGGCTGACGGCCGAAGACGCCGACGCCTTCGCCGCCCTCGTCGCGGCGGCGCCCGAGGACGAGCTCGACGAGGCGTTCGTCGAGCTCGATCACTGGCTCGTGTTCGGCACGTTCGTCGACGGCACGCTGGCTGCTGCGGCGAGCATGTATCCCTGGAAGGGCACGCGCCTCGCCGACCTCGGCGTGATCACTCTTCCGGAGTTCCGCGGCCGCGGCCTGGCGAGGGCGACTGTGCTGGCGATGGCCGCCGATGCGCTGGAGCGCGGCTACGAGCCGCAGTACCGGTGTCAGCTCGACAACGCCCCGTCGGTGGCTCTCGCGCTGGCATCCGGATTCCGCCGTTTCGGCGAGTGGATCGTCGTCGACGACTGAACGGCATCACGGCGTTCAGTTCTCGCGCACGACCTCCGCGGGCGACTTGTCGGGGCGGAGGCCGCGCCACCGCGCCTGGCGGAGGATCCCGCCGGGGGTGAACTCCGCGAACTCGACCTCTGCCACCAGGGTGGGGTGCACCCACAGGGCGTCGCGCGCGTCGGCGGCCGGCACACCGACGAAGGGGTTCGCATCGGCGCGTAGCGGCTCGAGTGCCTTCGTCAGTCGAGCGAGGGTCTGCTCGCCGAACCCGGAGCCCACCCGCCCCGCGTACTGCAGTCCGCCCGCCGTGGGCACCCCCACCAGCAGCGAACCGATCGTGCCGGAACGGTTTCCTCTACCGGGTCGGATCCCGCCGATCACGACCTCCTGCGTGCGCGAGTGCTTGACCTTCAGCCACCGCTCGGATCGCACCCCGCGGCGGTAGGTCGAGCCCGGGTCCTTCACGACGACCCCTTCGAGCCCGAACCGGCCGCTCGTGGAGACCGCGGCATCCACGTCGTCGAACACGGGAGGCACGACGACCGGACCCCCGGCCTCGGCGGCCAGCTCCTCGAGCACGTCGCGCCGCTCCAACAGGGGGAGGGATGCCACATCCCGCCCACCCGCCGACAGCACATCGAAGAGGTAGAGGTGAACGGGGGTGCGCTCGGCCTCGCGGGCGATCTCGCGCGCCTTCGCGAGGTTCATGCGTCTCTGCAGAAGCGGAAAGCTCGGCCGTCCCTGCTCGTCGAGCGCGACGATCTCTCCGTCGAAGACGGCCGGGTCGGGACCGAGACCCAGGTCGACGCTCGTGAGCTCGGGATAGGCGTCCGTCAGGTCGTTGCCGTTGCGCGATCGAAGGCGCAGCCGTTCGCCGTCCCAGATTCCCAGACCCCGGATGCCGTCCCACTTCATCTCGACCCAGGGCGTGCCGCCCCAGCGCTCGGCGGCGGCGCGAGCGATCCCCGGCGTCGCGGAGGTGGCGAGCATGGGCTCGATGTCGCCGTCCCTGTCGACGCTCGGTGGGACCTCGGTCGATGCAGGGGGATCAGCGGAGCCGTGGTCCAGGGCCACCACGGGGGCTCCGCCGCTCTGCGGTCGGCCCGCGGCATCCGTCTTCATGCGGTGCAGCAGCCACTGCGATCTCTCACCCTGCCCCTCGGTGCGGATGAGGGCGAGTCGCACGCGGCCGAGCGGTCCGTCGGCTCTGCCCTCGAGGGTGGCGATGACCTCGTCGTCGCGCCACTTCTCGAGCTCGTACGTACCGGTGTCCCAGACGGTCATGGTGCCCGCGCCGTACTCGCCGCGGGGGATCTCGCCGGCGAAGTCGAGGTATTGCAGCGGGTGGTCCTCGGTCATGACGGCGAGGCTGTTCTTCGCTGTGGTGGGCGGCACACCCCGGGGGACGGCCCAGCTGACGAGCACGCCGTCGCGTTCGAGGCGGAGGTCCCAGTGCAGACGTGAGGCGTGGTGCTCTTGGATGACGAACCGGGGGAGCCCCTCGGCGGCGGGCGCGCCGTGGGGAGCCTCGGGCACCGGCTCGGGGGTCTTTCCGGCTGTGCGCTTCGCGATGTAGGCGCGCAGGGGCCCGTGCGCCGCGTCGACAGAGGCGAGTGGGTCGTCGGTTCTCCCGAGGACCTCGGTGAACAACAGGTGCCGCAGGTCGGGGTCGTCCAGCTCGTCCCAGGTGCGCGGGGCGGCGACGTAGGGGCGCGGGCGGCCGCGCAGCGAGTACGGCGCGATCGTCGTCTTCGAGCCGTTGTTCTGACTCCAATCGATGAACACCTTGCCGGGGCGTGCAGCCTTCGACATCTGGCTGACGACGAGGTCGGGGTGATCGGCCTCGATCGCGCGCGCGAGCTCCTTCGCGACGACGCTGACCGCGTCGCTGGACTGGCGCCCGTCGAGGCGGGCGTACAGATGGATGCCTTTGCTCCCACTCGTCACGGGCAACGGGTCGAGCCCCATGTCTCGCAGGATCGCGCGCGCCCACCGCGCGACCTCGGCGCACTCGGCCAAGCCCACGCCCGGACCGGGGTCGAGATCGAGCACGAGCCGGTCGGGGTTCTGCCTCTCGCCGTCGCTCGAGAAACGCCACTGCGGCACGTGCAACTCGAGGCTGGCGACCTGCGCGAGGTAGACGAGGGCGGGGAGGTCGTCTACGAGCGGGTAGTCCTTGGCGCCCGAGGAGTGGTCGATCGGAAAGCGCCGCACCCATGCCGGAGCACCGGGCTCGAGGGCCTTGGCGAAGAACGGTTCGCCGGGGTCGGCATCCGTGCCCACTCCGTCGGGCCAGCGCTTGCGCGTGAGCGGACGGTCGGCGACGTGCGGGAGAAGCAGGGGGGCGATCCGCGAGTAGTAGTCGATCACCTCGCCCTTGGTGGTGCCGGTCTCGGGGTAGAGCACCTTGTCGAGGTTCGACAGGCGCAGGCGACGACCGCCGATGCGCACCGTCTGCTCCGTCATCGCCCCAGCGTAGAGCGGAGGGGGAGAGGGATGCCGAGGGGGTTGCGGCGAACTCGCGGTTCCGGTGGCTTCGAGACGCCCGGCCACCCGGGGGCCAGGTCCGAGGTCTGCTCGAAGGGGCCGGACACGTTCGCGCGCAAGGGTCTCGGCATCCAGCGCTCTCCCGGTGTTCACTGGGCACATGCGATCGATCTGGAAGGGCGCCCTGACGTTCGGGCTCGTCAACGTGCCTGTGAAGGTGTACTCGGCGACCGAGGACCACGACGTCTCGTTGCATCAGGTGCACAACAAGGACGGCGGCCGCATCCGGTATCAGCGCGTCTGCGAGGTGGACGGCGAGGTCGTGCCGTACCAGGACATCGACAAGGCTTACGACGACGGCGAGCAGACGGTCGTGCTGACCAAGGACGATCTGGCGTCGCTGCCGAGCGAGCGCAGCCGGGAGATCGAGGTCGTGGAGTTCGTGCCGAGCGACCAGGTCGACCTGCTGACGCTCGACAAGGCGTACTACCTCGAGCCCGACTCGTCGTCGCCCAAGGCATACGTGCTGCTGCGCAAGACCCTCGAGCAGACCGACCGCACGGCGATCGTGCGGTTCTCGCTGCGACAGAAGACCCGGCTGGCGGCTCTTCGCGTCCGCGGGGACGTGCTGGTGCTGCAGACGTTGCTCTGGGCCGACGAGGTGCGCGAGGCGGCGTTCCCGGCTCTCGATGAGAGTGTGCGCATCTCGGCGAAGGAGCTAGAGATGTCGGCGTCTCTCGTCGAGAGCTTCTCGAAGGACTTCGAGCCTGAGGAGTTCACCGACGCGTACCAGGCGGAGCTGCGCACCCTGATCGACGCGAAGCTCGAGCAGGGCGATGCGATCGATACCGACGCCACCTTCGGAAAGCAGGAAGAGGAGGACGGCGGCGAGGTCATCGATCTGATGGAGGCGCTGCGGGCGAGCGTGGAGCGCAGCCGGGCGGCACGATCGGGCGCTGCGGCCACCGACGGCACCGCCGAAAAGAAGAAGGCCGCCGGCACGAAGCCGGCGGCCAAGAAGAAGAACTCGAAGGCGTCTTAGCGAGCGGGTTGATCGCCGTCCTCGAGAGTCTTCGGGTCGAGGGTAAGCGACTCGGCCTCGGCGGCGGTGACGGCGCCCTCGCGCTTGGCGGCGGCGCGCTCACGGAAGTAGTGGATCGCGATGAAGATCACGGTGCCGGCGACGGCGGCGAGCAGGATGACGTCGATGTACTCGGTCACGATGTCGCGGACGAACGGGATGTAGCCCACCAGGTAGCCCAGCATCGTCAAGCCGATGCCCCAGATGATCGCGCCGATCAGGTTGTAGAGCGAGTACTTGCGCCACGGCATGTGACCGACACCGGCGGCAATCGGCGCGAAGGTGCGCACCACCGGCACGAAGCGCGCCAGGATCACGGTCAGTCCGCCGAAGCGCTCGAAGAACGCGTTCGTGCGTTCGACGTTCTTCTTGCTGAACAACCCGGACTCTTTGCGCTCGAAGATCGAGGGCCCGGCCTTATGGCCGATGAGGTAGCCCACCTCACCGCCGATGAATGCCGCGACACCGATCGCGAGAGCCACCCACCAGGCGTTGATCCCGAAGACGCCGTGAGGAGCCGCATCGGTGGAGTGCGACAGCAGACCCGCCATGATCAGCAGGGTGTCGCCCGGCAGCAGGAAGCCGATCAGCAGACCGGTCTCGGCGAAGATGATGAAGCAGACGACCAGAAGCGCCCAGGGCTGGGAGTTGGTGATGATCGTCGCTGGGTCGAGCCACGGGAGCAGCGCGCTGGTGGTGTGGATCACATCGGTCCCGTCGGGTCGGAATGTCGGTGCAGGGGATGACTACTACCGTGCGGAAGGGGGGACTTGAACCCCCACGCCCGAAGGCACAGGAACCTAAATCCTGCGTGTCTACCGATTTCACCACTCCCGCGAGTCTGATCATTGTAGGCGGGTGGAGTGCGCGCACGTTGTGAAGCCGCCGTCAACCCCGGGAGTCGTCCCCCCTCGCCGACGCGCCGCGGGGAATGCTGAACGACATGGCATCCGTTCTCTCCTTCATGAAAGCGATCACGTACTCCCAGCCCGGTGACTCCTCCGTCCTCTCGCTCGAGGACCGCCCGCTGCCCGAACCCGCCGCGGGAGAGGTGCGCGTACGCCTGACCGTGTCGGGGGTGAACCCGACCGACTGGAAGGCCCGCGCCACCACCGGCCGCCCGCTTCCCTTCGACGAGGTCACGCCCAACCAGGACGGAGCGGGAGTGGTGGATGCCGTCGGCGAGGGCGTCGACGTCCTGTCGGTCGGTCAGCGGGTGTGGGTGTATCTCGCGGCCCACCAGCGCCCGTTCGGCACGGCGGCGGAGTACACGGTCCTCCCCGCGTCGCGGGTCGTGCCGCTGCCCGACAGCGCATCGTTCGAGCTCGGCGCGAGCCTCGGCGTTCCGGCGATGACCGCGCACCGCGCCCTCACCGTGCACGAGGACGGCCCCTCGCGCCTCGCTCCCGGGGCGCTCACCGGACGCACCGTGCTGGTGCAGGGTGGTGCCGGAGCCGTGGGGCACGCCGCCATCCAGCTCGCCGCTTGGGCCGGAGCCACGGTCATCGCCACCGTCAGCAGCGACGAGAAAGAGGCACTGGCCCGTTCTGCCGGCGCCCACCACGTGCTGCAGTACCCGAGCGAGTCGCTGGCCGCCGATATCCGGGAACTCGCGCCGAAGGGTGTCGAGCACATCGTCGAGGTCGCCATCGCCGACAACGCCGGTCTCGATGTCGAGGTCGTCGCCAATCACGGAACGATCGGGTACTACGCCGACAACGGCGGGGCGGAGTTCACGGCCCGCGTGCGCGAGAGCTTCGCCAGGAACGTGCGCTGGCAGGGACTGCTGCTGTACACCGTGGGCGAGCGGGCGCTGCTCGCCGCCGCCGAGGACGTGGCCGCGGCCGTCGCTGACGGGGCGCTCCCGGTCGGGCACGACGCCGGGTTGCCGCTCACGTGGTTCGCCCTCGATGAGACCGCCGCCGCGCACGATGCCGTCGAGCAGGGTGCGCTCGGAAAGGTGCTGATCCGCGTCGCGGAGTGAGCCCGAGGGCGGCGTCCTCGAGGGGGCGCCGCTCTAACGGGTACGAGGCACGTACCGCGGGACCCAGCGAATGAAGCCGGCCGCACCCAGGACGGCGATGAGGCCCATCGCGCCGACACCGACCGACAACGATGCGACGGCGGTCAGGGCGGAGACGATCAACGGGGCCACAGCTCCGCCGGCATCCGTCAATGTCCTCCACGAACCCAGGAACGCTGCGGGGTCGCTGGGCGGAGCCACATCGGCGCCGAGAGTGAGCAGGATGCCGCTCGACAGGCCGTTGCCGACGCCCAGGACCGCGGCGAACATCGCGTACCACATGGCCGCCGACGACAGCTCGTGCGTGACCGACAGGGCGAAGAACCCCGCACCCATGAGGACCATGGCGGGAAGCGCCGCCCAGAGGCGCCCGAAGCGGTCCATCACCTGGCCGCTGGCGTAGAAGAGGGCGAAATCGATCGCTCCCGAGACCCCGACGACCACCGCGATCGTGCCGGCATCCAATCCGAGCGAGACGCCCCACAGGGGCAGCACCACCTGACGAGCCGAGCGTACGGCCGACAGCGACGAGGCGGCGAGTCCCAGACGCGCAAGCACCCCGCGGTACCGCCACATCGTGCGGAACACGCCGACCCTCTCCACGGTCGGGATGGAGCCGGTGACGGGCTCGCCGGTGTCCTCTGCGTCGCGGGAGTCGCCCGCGTCTCGCCGGGTGGCAGACCCCGCCCCCACCGGAACGGCCTTCTCGGGGTCGGGACCGAAGAACACCAGCAGGATCGTGGCGATCTGGCAGACGGCGAAGAAGACGATGGATGCCGTCTCGGTGCCGAACACCGCCAAGAGGGCCGCCGAGATGAACGGACCGACGAACATGCCCAGGCGGAACGTTCCGCCCAGCAGCGACAGTGCCCGGGCGCGGAAGGTGAGGGGGACGCGCGTGGTCATGAACGAGTGGCGGGCCAGGGCGAAGGATGCGGCGCAGAAGCCGATGAGGAACACCGCCCCGGTGAAGAACGCCAACGACTGGGCGAGGACGATTCCCACCAGACCGGCCAGGACGACGATGCCGGCGACGCCCATCGTCACGCGCTCGCCGAAGCGGGCCACGGCCCACCCGGCGGGGATGTTGCCGCAGAGCTGCCCGACGACCAGCGCGGCGGCGACGAGAGCGGCCACCGCGACGTCGGCGCCGAGGCGGTCGGCGATGACGGGGATGAGGGGGATCACGGCGCCTTCGCCCACGGCGAAGAGCAGCGTGGGGCCGTAGATCATCGGTGCGAAGCGCACCAGCACGTTCCGGGGAGAGTCGGCTGTCACTGTCTCCACGATAGGCTTGATGTCAAATGCTCGAACTCGATTTGACCGCCGACATCCAGGCGCTGCGCTCGACCTTCGCCGATATCCAGGCCGTGGTCGACGTCGACGCACTCAAAGCCGACATCGATCGCCTGAGCGAAGAGGCCGGTGCTCCCGACCTCTGGGACGACGTCGAGAACGCTCAGAAGGTCACCAGCCGTCTCAGCCACCGCCAGGCGGAACTCAAGCGCGTCTCGGAGATCGAGCAGCGGCTCGACGACCTCGAGGTGCTGGTGGGTCTTGCCATCGAGATGGACGACGAGGAGTCCGCCGACGAGGCTCGTCGCGAACTCGCCTCGCTGAAAGACGTGATCGGCCAGCTCGAGGTGCAGACGCTTCTCGACGGCGAGTACGACCCGCGTTCGGCGGTCGTCACGATCCGCTCGGGTGCCGGCGGCGACGACGCCACCGACTTCGCCGAGATGCTGCTGCGCATGTACCTGCGTTGGGCCGAGCGTCACAAGTACCCCGTCAAGGTCATGGACACCTCTTACGCCGAGGGCGCCGGCATCAAGTCGGCCACCTTCGAGGTCGACGTGCCCTACGCCTACGGCACGCTGTCGGTCGAGGCCGGTACGCACCGTCTCGCGCGTATCAGCCCCTTCGGTGGTGCCGACAAGCGCCAGACGAGCTTCGCCGCGGTCGAGGTCATCCCCGTGATGGAAGAAGCCGTCGAGGTCGAAGTCCCCGAGGGCGACATCCGCGTCGATGTGTTTCGTTCCTCGGGCCCGGGTGGTCAGTCGGTCAACACCACCGACTCCGCCGTGCGCATCACGCACCTTCCCACGGGCCTGGTCGTCTCGATGCAGAACGAGAAGTCGCAGATCCAGAACCGCGCGGCCGCCATGCGCGTGCTGCAGACCCGCCTGCTGCTGCTCAAGCGCGAAGAAGAGGCCGCGAAGAAGAAAGAGCTCGCCGGCACGATCACCGCGAGCTGGGGCGATCAGATGCGCTCCTACTTCCTCTACGGTCAGCAGCTCGTGAAAGACCTGCGCACCGGCTACGAGGTCGGAAACCCCGCGGTCGTCTTCGACGGCGACCTCGACGGTCTGATCGCGGCCGGCATCCGCTGGCGCAAGCGCAAGGACGACGACTGAGCCTTCCCCGCGGGGAAGAGAGCCCTATGGATGCCGCTGACCCGGCATCCATAGGGCTCTCTCGGTTTCGCGACACGGCGCGTCCTCTCGGCCTGATTGGGACCCGCGCTTAGGCTCATCGAGCCATGATCCGGTTCGAGAACGTCACCAAGCGGTATCGCGGCACCGCGAAGCCCGCCCTGAACGCCGTCGACTTCGAAGTGCAGCGGGGGGAGTTCGTCTTCCTCGTCGGCGCTTCGGGCTCCGGCAAGTCGTCGTGCCTGCAGCTCATCCTGCGCGCCGAGACCCCCAGCGACGGCCGCGTCGTCGTGCTCGGTCGCGACCTGCGCACGCTGTCGAACCGCAAGGTTCCCTACTTCCGCCGTCACATCGGTTCGGTGTTCCAGGACTTCCGACTGCTGCCGAACAAGACGGTGCACCAGAACGTCGCCTTCACGCTGCAGGTGACCGGCGCCTCGCGCGGGTTTATCCAGCAGGCCGTGCCCGAGGTGCTGGCGCTCGTCGGCCTCGACGGCAAAGAGAAGCGTCTTCCGCACGAGCTGTCGGGTGGAGAACAGCAGCGCGTGGCGATCGCGCGCGCACTCGTCAACCGCCCGCAGGTGCTGCTCGCCGACGAGCCGACCGGAAACCTCGACCCCGGCACGTCGATCGACATCATGCGCCTGCTCGCGCGCATCAACGCCGGTGGCACGACCGTCGTCATGGCCACCCACGAGGCAGGCTTCGTCGACCAGATGCAGCGTCGCGTGATCGAGCTGCGCGGCGGTGAGATGGTGCGTGACGAACGTCACGGCGGCTACGGCGACACATCGAGCCTTCCGCGACTCGCGCCCGAGGTCGAGCGCGGTGCGGCGGCTGTGGCCGCTCTCACCGCCGTTCTCGAGGTGCAGCGCGAGGTCACCGGGCTCACGGGTCCGGTCGAGCCGTTGACGAAGCCGGCTGTCGCGGAGCCTGCTCCCGCGGCATCCGAGGCTCCCGCCCAGAACTCCGAGCCCGAGGCCCCCGTCGCCGCCGAGCCCCGTGAGCCTGGCACCAACACACGCTCCATCCCGGTCACCCGCCCCGACGTCGACGCTCTCGGTCTTGCCGACCGGCTCGGACTGGGCGAGAAGAAAGACCGCAACGACGAAGTGGGACCCACGTCATGAGGTTCGGGCTCATCCTCTCGGAGGCCTTCACCGGTCTTCGTCGCAACGCGTCGATGGTGATCTCGGTCATCCTCGTCACCTTCGTGTCGCTGACCTTCGTCGGGGCCGCGATGCTCATGCAGATGCAGATCGGCAAGATGCAGTCGTACTGGGCCGACCGCGCCCAGGTGGCGGTGTTCATGTGCGCGGCTTCATCGAACGCTCCGACCTGCGTGGCCGGGGAGCCGGCGACCCAGGACCAGATCGACGCCGTCAAGGCGACGCTCGACGGTCAGGCGCTCGCGCCGCTGATCCGCGACTACACGTTCCAGACCAGCGACCAGGTCTTCGAGAACGCGAAGCAGCAGTTGCCCGAAGACATCGCCGGCGTCGTGACGGCGGATCAGTTCAACGCGACCTTCAGCATCAACCTGGTCGACCAGAGCCAGTCCGACGTCATCGCCGAGGCTTTCAGCGGGCAGAACGGTGTCGAAGCGGTCACCGACCAGCTGCAGTACCTCGAACCCCTTTTCCAAGCCCTCACCGTCGCGACCTACGTCGCGGTGGGGATCGCCGGGCTCATGCTGATCGCGGCCGTACTGCTGATCGCCACGACCATCCGGCTCTCGGCGTTCGCGAGACGCAAGGAGCTCGGGATCATGCGTCTGGTGGGTGCGTCCAACCGTTTCATCCAGACGCCGTTCATCGTCGAGGGCGTGCTGGCCGCGCTCATCGGTTCGGCGCTCGCGAGCGTGGCGGTGTGGGCGATCGTCGGCGTCGGGGTGAATCAGTACCTCAGGGACCGGATCGGCTTCATCACCTCGTGGGTGGACTTCGGCGACGTGGCGATCGTGATCCCCCTTCTGGTCGTGATCGGCATCGTGCTCGCGGCACTGAGTGCCAGCTTCGCCATCCGCCGCTGGCTGCGCGCCTAGCAGCTCGCGGTATCGCGCTCGGTCGGCATCCGCTGTGGGTAAACTGTAAGGCTCTGTGTGCCCATGATCATGAGGAGGTGGCACCATGCCTCGTGAGCAGGGTGAGAAGCTCATCGCGTCGAACAAGAAGGCGCGTCACGACTACGCCATCGAGAAGACGTACGAAGCCGGATTGGTGCTCACGGGCACCGAGGTGAAGTCGCTGCGGCAAGGACGCGCGAACCTCACCGACGGCTACGCCTACATCGACGGCGGCCAGGCCTTCCTCGACGCCGTCCACATCCCCGAGTACTCGCAGGGCCACTGGACGAACCACTCGGCCAAGCGCACGCGCAAGCTGCTGCTGCACAAGGAAGAGATCATCAAGCTCTCGCACGCGGTGTCGGCGGGCGGATACACGCTCGTACCGCTGCGGCTGTACTTCCTCGACGGGCGCGCGAAAGTCGAGATCGCGGTCGCCAAGGGCAAGCGCGAGTTCGAGAAGCGTCAGACGATCCGCGAGCGCGAGGACAAGCGCGAGGCCGAGCGCGCGATGCGCACGAAGAACCGCCTCGGCGACTGACCTCTTCGCCTGCGGGGCGCGTCACTCGGCGCGGAAGCGACCTTCGACCACCGAGGTGACGACGATCTCGGGCGGCTGCAGGCTGAACGACGGTCCGGTGGCGGACGCGGCCATCAGACGCGCGCCCATCGGAGCCGGAGTCTCGGGGTGGGTGGCGAGTAAGCCGGCATCCGCGATCTCGACGGCGGAGACGGATGCCAGCCCCAGAGCGTCCGCATACGCCGTCGCGCGCTCCACGGCGACGTGCACGGCGTCGGCGGCGACCTCTCGCTCGACCCGGGCCCGGGTGGCGGGGGACAGGCGCCACTCCACGGCGGTGACCTGCACGTCGTCGGATTCGGCGACATCGCCCAGCCACCACGACAGGGCTCCCGCGTCGGTGAAGGTGGCGGACAGCTCTACCGCGGCGTGATGGACGAGGGGGAGCTGCGCGCCTTCGTTGTTCCAGGGGCGGTCGGACCAGACCGACACACGGGCGCTCGACCACTCGGACACCTCGCCGGAGCGGAGGTGGGCGACCAGCCCGTCTTGCACGCTCGCGGCGCGCTCTTGAGCCCGCTCGACGACAGGACCGCGCACGGGGCCATCGGTCGAGACGGTCACCCGGACGGCGGCCTCTTCGGCGCGGACGCGGGCGTTGCTCTCGCCCCGGACGGTGATGACGACCTCACTCATGCGGTGAGCCTACGGGACGGGGGTGGGATCCCGTCGAGCGGGAATCACCCGGGCCCGGGATCCGTTATAGACTGTGATGCTCGGGTGCTTCGGTTCCCGAGGTGGCAATTCAACAGAGTGACAACGGCCGCTCCATCACGGAGTTCCCGGGGCTGATCGGTTTCGACAGCGCCTGCGAACCCGCGAGAAGCGGGCCGAGGATGTGGGGTTATCTCGTAAACGCTCCCTGCAAAACAATAAGTGCCAATGCTAAGCGCACTGACTTCGCCCTCGCTGCGTAAGCGAGCCCGATAGTCCGTCAGACCGTGTGTGACCCCGCCACGGAATCTGGCGTCATTTAGGGGTCTTGCTGTGTGACGGCGTCTGGACGTCACGCGGGACTTTTCCCAGGCTGGGCTTGTCGACTTAGGTGTCTGTGACAAAGGTCGGAGCCGAGCAGAACGTCTGCACAGACTGCGCCCGGAGAAAACGCGGAGACCCAGCGTTGGACGGGGGTTCGATTCCCCCCAGCTCCACGAGCCGTTGTCACGAAGAGGTTGTCACGAAGAGAAAGCCCCCGCTCCCGCCCGTTTCGGTGGGAGCGGGGGCTTTCTCGCGTTCGCTCAGCCCGCGGTGCGGGTGTGGATGTCGCTCTCGCCCGAAACGCCGTTGAGTTCGAGGTAGATGCGCCCCTCGGTGCGGGTGAGGGTGGCGGTGTTGCGGCGTTCGATGGCGTCGGCGAGCTTCTCGACGAAGCCGGGTTCGAAGCTGTGCAGCAGCACCTCGTCGGCGCGGTGGATGCGCTTGCCGGCCCAGGGCGCTGCGACCTTGTCGGGGTCGCGGTGCGTGTAGACGGCGACTCTCTCGGCCTTCATGCTGCCGGTGTGTAGGCGGGCGGCATCCGGAGCCCCGACCTCGACCCAGGCGACGAGCGCACCGGTGAGATCGCGGACCATCACGGCGGGCTCGTCGGTGGCGGCGACACCCTCGCTGAAGCCGATGCCCTCCTCGTACTCGAGGCAGTACGCCAGCACGCGCGTCAGCATGTACGGAGCGGTCTCGGACGGATGCCGGGCGACGCGCAACGGCAGTTCGTCGTACACGCCGCGGTCGACGTCGGAAAGTTGCACCGTGAAGGTGTGAATGGTCGAGCCGATAGCCACGAGGATCGAGCCTACGTTGTCCCGCCCTTCTTGTCGGGCGGGATGGAACCCGTGGTCGTCGTGAACCGGCTAGCGTCGGGGGATGCCCGACCCGCGTAGCTCCCGCATCGACATCGGTTCGTTCCGCCTCGAGCCCGTGCCGGATTCGGCGCGCTGGCGGGCCGTGGCACGTGAAGACGGCGCCCCGATAGAAGGCGGGTGGAGCGATTGGGTCGCTCTGGCCCACCGGGTGCTGCGAGCCGACGAGCTGTGGCGGGAGCGCGAAGCGCGCGGAGACGCGTGGGACGAGGGATTCGCGGCAGGACAGGATGCCGCGGCGGTGAACCCGTACCGATGATTCGGCGCGGGCGCACCCCTTACTGCGGCGTCTCGACGAGGAGCAGGCTCTGGCGGGTGTCGGCGAACTTCACCCAGCCGTCACCGAACAGGTAGGTCAAGCCGTAGCCGTCCGCACCGCGACCGCCGAGCCAGTCGGGATTCTCGGTGACGTAGTCTCCGGTGGCGTCGCGCTCGAGCTTCCAGCCCGAGGCGACGAGGTCTTTCTCCGCCTGCTGCGCGGTCGCATCGTCGATGGGGGCCCAGCCGAAGATCTGCACGCGGTCCGAGGCGACCTTCGCGTCGCCCCACTTGCACTGGATGCCCTCGTCGAGCGCGGTGGCCCCGATGCGGAACGGCTCCTCTTGATACGTCCAGCCCAGACTCTTGAAGTCGTCTGCGGTGGACTTCGGGATGATGTTCTCGCACGTCGGATCGATCGGAGCCGTCGTCGGAGTCGCGCTGGCGGTGGAATCGGGAGCGGGTACGTCGGTCGCCGTGGCGCTGGCGGCGACGCTCGGGGCGGCGTCGGGCGTCGAGGTGCAGCCCGAGAGCGTGAGGGCCGCGACGAGGCCGGCGGCGGCCACCAGCGGGGTGCGCAACTGGATCATCGGGCGTCCTCCTCGTGCAGCAGGGCGAAGAAGTCGTCGTGCAGCAGACCGTTCGTCGCGAGCGAGGATCCCGCGTCGAGACGGTCGGTGCCGTCGAAAGCGGTGAAGCGACCTCCGGCCTCGCGGACGATCGGGGCGATCGCGGCGATGTCGTACTCTTTCACGCCGAACTCGGCGACGAGCTCGAGGCGGCCCTCGGCGAGCCACATGTAGGGAAGGGCGTCGCCGTACGCGCGGTCGCGCCACACGGCCCTCGCGAGCTTCTCGAGGGTGGGGACGAGGTCGACGTCGTCCCACTGCTCGATGCTCTGGAAGCTGATGCTGGATGCCGAGACCTCATCGATCGCGGACACGGAGATGCGGCGGGTGTGGCCGTCGGCGGTGGCAGTCCAGGCGCCGTGTCCGACGGCGGCCCACCAGCGTCGGCCGATAGCGGGCTGGCTGACCACGCCGACCCGGGGGACGCCGTCCACCGTCAGCGCGATGAGAGTCGCCCACACGGGGATCCCCCGCATGTAGTTGTGCGTGCCGTCGATGGGGTCGATGACCCAGCGTCGGGAGGTGTCACCCGAGGTGCCGTACTCCTCACCGAGGACGGAGTCGCCGGGGCGCTCGGCATCCAGGATCTGACGGATGGCCCGCTCGGTGGCGAGGTCGGCCTCGGTGACGTGCGTGCGGTCGGGCTTCGTATCGATCCGCAGGTCAGCCGAGTCGAAGCGTTCCATCGTCACCGCATCGGCGGCATCGGCCAGACGAAGGGCGAGCGCGAGATCGTCGGTCAGGTCCGCGAGGGGCGCGGCGGGCTCTTCGATGGAGGACACGGCTCAAGGATAACGGGCGCTCCTGGCTCGATTTGGTGTGCTCGAGTCACGCCTGGTAATGTCATTCCTCGGCGCGGAGAGCGAAACTTCGGCCGAAAAGAACGCACCTCTAGCTCAATCGGCAGAGCAACTGACTCTTAATCAGTGGGTTCTGGGTTCAAGTCCCAGGGGGTGCACAAGTTACCGCCCCGCACCAGGCATCACTGGTGCGGGGCGGTTCGTCGTTCTGCGGATGCAAGATCACTTCAGAAGCGAGCGGTCGAATCGAGTCGGCCAAGCAAGCGCTGCACCCCTGATGATGACTACCCAGCCCAGGAAGAACGCGGCCAACCCTCCGACGAGCGTGAGCGCGGGCCAGAAGAAGTCATAGGCCGGTATCGGCTTCGGAGCGGCTTCGGTGAAGATGGGCACGTAGCTGAACCATGCCCCGAACACCTGGACACTCATGCCGATCATCTGAGACCCCTTAATCACGGTGAGCACCGTGCCCCCCACGAGAAGGGCTGCCCCGCCGATCAGGAGGCCGGTGATAGCCAAGCCGCGCTGCCCAGCCTTCATGTGCCCCCCAAAGGAATCGCGTGCGGCGATTCTGGCACGCGCCGCATGCGTGATCGCGTACGCGACGTGCGAAGAACCGTGAAGACAGTGTGGGGCCTTCGCGCCTCAGTTCTCGGCGGGGGTCTCATTCGCCTTGGCACGCGCCCATGCGTCAGTCGGCGCGTTGCTCCGTCTGTTCCGCGATGAGCGCGATCTCGTGCGGCTGCCATCCGTACTCGTAGGGCAGATACGTCGTGAGCACCTGCATCGGTGACGAGAGGGTCGTAGAGATGCCGTGGCGCGCGTTCCGGGCGTCGGGGTCTCGATCGCGGACGGCGGCCTGAAGTTCGGACACGAGTTCTCGGGCGCGCAGGATCCCGTAGGCGTCGACCACGAGACGCCAGTCCGCGATGGTCAAGGTCGTCCATGCTCGTGAGGCGGCGGTGGTCTCTCGGGCGACGGGCAGGAAAAGCAGGAGAATCGCGGCGGCGACGCATGCGTTGGCGAGGAGTGCCGCAGCCAAGGTGCTCACACCGAACGGCGCCGCGCCGAAGGCGGCGTCAGGTCCGCTCGTCAGATACGCCAGTGCCCGCGTCGCGCAGTGGAGTGCGTAGAAGGCTGTCGCGACGGCGATGACGATCCGAGGCGGCCGGGGTAAGACCGTGTTGCTCAGCGCCAGTGTCGCGCAGGCAACGCCGGTGAGAGTCAGCGTGCACAGCAGCACGATGCGGGCTACGTCCGGTGGAAGCAACACCGAACTCGTGGCGACCGTCAGCCCCGCGACGAGTGTTGCGCCCGCTGCGGAGCGTGCGAGACGCTGCCGCGCCATGGTCATTGCGACGCACATGAGGCCGATGGACAGAACGAACGCGGTGTCGGCGGGGAAGGTGGCGGAGACGACGTTCACATCGCGGTCTCCGATGAGACGCATGACGGCCGACCCGACGGACAGCGCCGCGGCCGCGGCGGCGATTCTCAACGCCGCGGCGCGGGGATCCAGGGGGCGGGGTCGGGCGAAGGCGTACGCAGCGACGACGACGGCGACAGCGACAGAGACGACGACGACGCCCACCGACAGCAGCAGCATGGTTCCCCGTGACCCCCCGGCTCGGAACGCTACTGCGGGATTCTGTGCCGTTCAAATCAAGCACTGCTCGCCCGCGCAATCCTCCTGTACGGGGTTCCGGGGCCCGGCAGGATGGAGCGATGCGCTGCACGCGGCGCACGACGAACCCGGGAGGTTCCCATGGCCGACGACGAGATGTGGGATGTCACCGACATCCAAGGCACCCCGACGGGGACGCTGCACCGACGCGGCGATGGTCCCGTGCCGGCGGGGTCGTTCCACATCGTGGCATCCGTGTGCCTGGTGTCGTCGAGTGGGCGGGTGCTGATGAGCTTGCGGGCCGCGGGCAAGGACTACCCGTTGGCGTGGGAGTTCCCCGCCGGCAGCGCCCTGCGCGGAGAGACCAGTCGTACGGGCGCGGTGCGCGAACTCGCCGAAGAGACCGGGATGGTGCGGGCTCCCGACGATCTCGTGCTCGTCGGACGCGTCGTGGAAGAGAGCGCCCTGTTCGACCTGTGGGTGGCTCGCATCGAGGGCGAGCCGGTGCCCGTGCCCGACCCGGAAGAGGTTCAGGATGCCGAGTGGGTCACCCTCGACGTCGTGCACCAGCGGTGGCAGGACGGTGTTTTCGCGACACCCTGGAACGCCCGGTTCGATCAGCTGTGGGAGACGCTGGGTCAACGGGTCGCAGAGATGCACGTCACCGCCGACGGCGTCTAGAACGGCATCGGGCAAACCTCTTCCCAGGACGCCCACGAAGCATCCCCTCCGCGGCGATTCGCCGGACGGAGGGGATGTTCGTGGCGACGAATCCGCCGAGGGTGTCGAACGTCCGCGTCACTGCTCCGGCGGGAAGGAGCCCGCCCAGCCGCTGTGAGATCCGGTCGACGGCGGTGCCGCCCTCGAGCATGACGATGTAGTCGTCCTCTGATTCGGGCGCGGCAACCGCTGCCGGGGCGAGGCACAGAGCGGTCAGCGCTCCGGCGACGGTGACGACGGCGGAGGCGATGGTTCGACGCGTTCGGGGAGGGGTCGTCGATGACATGGGGATCCTCTCTCGCTCGGCGAGGCGGGCAGGCTCGGCGTCGACCGGGGGAGCGACGCTGACTCCGGGGGAAGTCATGCACCGAAGGTACGGTCCCGGGTGACCGATCGGGGAGGATCTGCGGGAGATTTAACGTTTCCGAAACGGGGCAACGTCTTCGTTAAACGTCGCCCCGAGGAGACGGGCGAGCAGCCGACGGTCGCGCGCGGTCGGGGGTCCGCCGACCGGGATGCACGGAGGGGCCGTACCTTGCGGCCGGCCCCTCCGTGTCGGGTTTTGCTGCTCGACGTCAGGCTGCGTCCCCGATGAGAACGGCGGCGCCCTCGTCCGCGGCATCCGGGTGCGATCCATCGACGTGTGCAAGAAGACGTCGTCCGAAGAAGATGCACGCGGCCGAGATCACGACCGACGCCGCGGCCATGACGTAGGGCACTCCGGCGCCGTAGGCGTGCCACAGCAGCGCAGCGAGCGGCGGGGCGACCGCGCCACCCAGGAAGCGCACCGCGGAGTACGCCGACGACGCCACCGATCGCGGCAGGTCGGTCGCTTCCATCACGGCTTCGGTGAGCGCGGTGTTGACGACACCGAGCACCAAACCGCCCACGATGATGCAGACGACCAGCGCCACGGCCGACGACACGATGAACGCCGCGACGAGGAGGTCGAGGGCGAGCAGAGGCAGCGCGATCAGCAGCACCGTCGTCAGGCGCAAGCGACGCAGCAGCAGGGGAGCGACCCACACACTCGTGATCGCAAGTCCCAGGCCCCAGCCGAAGAAGGTCAGGCCGATGCCCATCGCCCCGAAGCCGAGAGGGAAGGGCGAGAACGCCAGCAGCGTGAAGAATCCGATGTTGTAGAACAGCGCGGTCGCGGCGAGGATCGCCAGCGCCGGACGGCCCAGGGCTCGGAAGGGCGCGCTGAAGGGGAGGGGTTTGCGCTCGGGGGCGGGGCCCCGAAGCAGTGCGAGCACCGCGAGGAACGCGATCGCCATCAGCACCACGACGCCGAAGAACGGCCCGCGCCAGCTGACCTCGCCCAGGATGCCGCCGAGCAGCGGCCCCACGGCAATACCGAGACCCAGAGCCGCTTCGTAGAGGATGATCGCGGCCGAGCTCCCACCGGAGGCGGCGCCCACGATGGTTGCCAGCGCCGTCGAGATGAACAGGGCATTGCCCAGGCCCCAGCCGGCGCGGAAGCCGATGACGGCGTCGACGCTGCCGCTGATGGCGCAGAAGAAGGCGAAGACGACGATCAGGCCGAGACCGACCAGCAGCGTCGCCTTTGCTCCGATGCGGCTCGAGATCCAGCTCGTGACGAGCATCGCAAGGCCCGTGACCACGAGGTAGCTGGTGAACAGCAGCTCGGTCTCGACGGGGGATGCCTTCAGCGACTCGGCGATCGCGGGAAGGATCGGGTCCACCAGCCCGATGCCCATGAAGGCCACGACGCACGCGAAGGCGACGGCCCACACCTGCGCGGGCTGTTTCCAGACGCTGGGCGCTTTGCTGACTACTGCGGTACCGGCAGTCACCGGACCACCTCCTGTTCTTCTGCGTCACCCGCGAGGGCTCCGCGATCATCGGTCGTATCGGCGTCGTCTTCGTCGTCGGGGGTTTCGTGGTGTCCTGTCCCGGTCGGCGTCATTCCCACGCGCAGCGAAAGGGCAGAGGCAGCGAGACTCACGGCATCCCACTCGCTCTGCGAGAGGTCGGCGACGTGGGGTGCGAGGGCGGTGCGGAACTGCTCGTACCAGCCGGCCAGCGCTGCGATCCCCTTCGCGGTCGCGGCGATGACACTCACGCGTGAGTCATCGGGGTGGCGGCGTCGCTCCACGAGTCCGGCCGCGTCCATCTGGTGGACGAGCCGGGTCATGCCGGGTTGCGTCACACGGCTCAACGTGGCGAGGTCACCCAGGCGCTGAGGGCCGTGATCGCGCAACAGGGTGAGCGTGCGCCACTGGGCGGCGGGAGCTTCGTTCTTCGTGTCCAGAGCGGCGATCCGGGTGAGCGCATGTACGGCGAGCAGGAGGGTCTGCAGGTCATCGTCACGAGTCACACGAAGAAGTATACCCCCGATATATACCTGGGGTATCTATCTCGGTGGTCAGCGAGACGAGATCCGTGACGACAGCTCGTGGGCGTGCGCGAGCAGGATCCTCCCCAGCTCCGCGAGGCGCTCGCCGCCGAATCGGAACTCCACGCCCGTCAGGCTCAGCGCCCATTGCGGATCTCCCGCCCGCGTGAAGACGGCTGCCCCGACACCCCAGCTGCCCTCGACGATCAGTCCCGGGTTCACCGCGTATCCGCGAGCCTGCGTATCGCCGATCCGGGCACGCAGTCGCGCGGGGGAGTGCGATGCTCCCCATCGTCGTGCGAGCTCCGGATGCCGCTCGAGATACGCGTCGACCTCGTGCGCAGGCAGGAACGCCAGGATCGCCAACCCCGCCGAGGCCACCCCGAGGGGGAATCGCACCCCCTCCGACAAGACGAACGAGCGGATCGGGAAACTTCCGTCCTCGCGCACCAGGCACACCGTCTCGTCCCCGCGCCGCACCGAGAGGAACGCGCTCTCCTCGGTGCGCACGGCGAGGGATCGCACGATGTCGCGAGCGGTCGCGGTGATGTCGAAACGGGATGCCGCGACACTGCCCATCAGATACAGCTCCGGCCCCGGCAGCCATCGACCCGTCGTCTCGTCGCGGTCGACGAGCCCCTCCACCCGGAGCGCGCTCAACAGTCGGTGCGTGGTCGGTCGGGTCAGGTCGGCGTCGCGCGCGAGATCGCCCACCCACGCGCCGCCGTCGCCGGAAGCCGTCACGAGTCGGAGGAGCCGGGCAGCCCGAGAGATCGCCTGAGCGCCGGGTACGGAACCGGGTGCGGTGTCCACGATGTGGACGCTACGCCCCGCGGTATCCACATGACAAGCGCGGGGTCGCGGACGCCGCGGGCGGGGCGGCACGGTGGAGTTGCACCACGACAGAGGAGTTCGCGTGATCGACAAGACCTTCGCCACCGCCGCCGAAGCGGTCGCCGACATCCCCGACGGCGCGTCGCTCGCCGTCGGCGGCTTCGGCCTTTCCGGCAACCCCATCGCCCTCATCGAGGCGGTGCTCGCCCGGGGGACCCGCGATGTCTCGGTGGTGTCGAACAACTGCGGCGTCGACGACTGGGGGCTCGGAATCCTGCTGGGTGCCGGACGCATCCGCAAGATGACCTCGTCGTACGTCGGCGAGAACAAGGAGTTCGAGCGCCGGTTCCTCTCCGGCGAGCTCGAGCTCGAGCTCACCCCGCAGGGCACCCTCGCCGAGAAGCTCCGCGCGGGCGGTGCGGGTATCGCGGCGTTCTTCACGCAGACCGGTGTCGGCACGCAGGTCGCCGAGGGCGGGCTCCCGCGACGCTACGACGGGTCCGGCGGTGTCGCGGTGGCCTCGCCGGCAAAGGACGTCCGCACGTTCGTGGTGGACGGCGAGCCGCGCGAGTTCGTGCTGGAAGAGGCGATCACCACCGACTTCTCGCTCGTGCACGCCTGGAAGGGCGACCGCCACGGCAACCTCGTGTTCCGCAGGGCCGCGCGCAGCTTCAACCCGCTCGCCGCGATGGCGGGGCGCACCTGCATCGTGCAGGTCGAGCACCTCGTCGAGCCCGGAGAGATCGATCCGGACGCCGTGCACCTGCCCGGCGTGTTCGTGCACCGCATCGTCGAGGTCGGCGAGATCGAGAAGCGCATCGAGAAGCGCACCGTGCGAGAGGAAACCCGCTGATGCCCCTGTCCCGCACCGAGATGGCCGCTCGCGCCGCGCTCGAACTCGTCGACGGCTCTTACGTCAACCTCGGCATCGGCCTGCCCACTCTCGTGCCGAACCACGTCCCCGATGGCGTGACCGTCGTGCTGCAGTCCGAGAACGGCATCCTCGGCGTCGGCCCGTATCCCACCGAGGAGAACGTGGATGCCGACCTCATCAACGCCGGCAAAGAAACGGTCACCACCCTCGCCGGCGCCGCCTTCTTCGACTCGGCGCTGAGCTTCGCCATGATCCGCAGCGGCAAGATCGACGCCGCCATCCTCGGGGCGATGCAGGTGTCGGCATCCGGAGATCTGGCGAACTGGATGATCCCCGGCAAGATGGTCAAGGGCCCGGGAGGGGCGATGGACCTGGTCCACGGCGCCGCGCGCGTGATCGTGCTGATGGAGCACGTGGCCCGGGACGGCTCTCCCAAGATCGTCGACTCGTGCTCCCTGCCGCTCACCGGCCGCGGCGTCGTCGATCGCCTCATCACCGACCTTGCCGTCATCGACGTGACCGAGGATGGACTCGTGCTCGTCGAGCTCGCTCCCGGGGTGAGCGTCGACGAGGTGCGGGCCGCCACCGAGCCTGCCTTGATCGTCCGACTCACCGAGGAGCAGAACGCATGACCGCTCAGAACGACGTCGTCATCGTCGCCGCCGCCCGCACCCCCCAGGGACGCCTGAAGGGTCAACTCGCGCCGCTGACCGCCGTGCAGTTGGGCGCCGCCGCCATCCGGGGAGCGCTCGAGCGCGGCGGCATCCCGGCCGACACGGTCGACGCCGTGCTCGTCGGGCAGGTGCTGCAGGCCGGGACCGGCCAGAATGCCGCGCGCCAGGCCGCGGTCGCCGCGGGCATCGGGTGGGACGTGCACAGCGCCACGATCAACAAGGTCTGCCTCTCGGGACTCACGGCGGTCATCGACGCCGCCCGCATGCTGCGCCTCGGCGACGCCACGGTCGTGGTCGCCGCGGGCATGGAGTCCATGACCCGCGCCCCGCACCTGCTGATGGACTCGCGAGAGGGCTACGCGTACGGCTCGGTCGAGGTGCTCGACCACCTCGCGTACGACGGCCTGACCGACGCGTACGACCGCGAGAGCATGGGCGCCTCGACCGAGCGCGCGAACGCCCGGTACGAGGTCACCCGACAGCAACAGGATGCCGTGGCCGCCCGCTCCCACCAGCGCGCCGCCGCAGCGCAAGCGGCCGGCGTGTTCGACGCCGAGATCGTGCCGGTAGAGATCCCGCAGCGAAAGGGCGACCCGGTCGTCGTCACCGCCGACGAGGGGATTCGTGCCGACACGACGGTCGAGACGCTCTCGCGGCTGCGCCCCGCCTTCGCCGAGGGCGGGTCGATCACCGCGGGCAACGCCTCGCAGATCTCCGACGGGGCCTCCGCCGTGGTGATGACCACGCGCGAGGTCGCCGGGGAGCACGGCTGGGATGTCCTGGCCGTCGTCGGGGCGGCCGGTCAGGTCGCCGGCCCCGACAACTCCCTGCACGACCAGCCGGCCCGCGCGATCGCCCGGGCGCTCGAGAAGCAGGGGTTTGCGGCATCCGACCTCGATCTCGTCGAGATCAACGAAGCCTTCGGCGCGGTCGTCGCCCGTTCGCAGGCCGAGCTCGGGATCCCCGACGACGTCGTCAACCCGCACGGGGGCGGCATCGCGATCGGGCACCCGATCGGCGCCTCCGGCAACCGTCTCGTGGTGCACGCCGTGCACGAGCTCGTTCGGCGGGGGAGCGGCACGGCCGCGGTCGCGCTGTGCGGCGGCGGCGGTCAGGGCGACGCGCTGATCCTGACGCGCTGACCCCAGCCCGCAGATACGGCGAACGGATGCCGCGACCCCGAGGGCACGGCATCCGTTCGGCTTTTGCTCCGGGTCAGCGCGCGAGGCGCTTCTTGAACAGCTTCTCTTGCTTCTTGGAGACGGGGGAGTCGCCCGCGATCACGCGGCCGCGGCGCGCGCGACGCGTGTCGACGACCGCGCCGATGGCGAGAGCCAGCGTGATGCCCCAGCTGAGCCAGGCCAGCGCCGTGCGCCAGGTGAACGGTTCGTCGTTCTTGAGACCCCGCAAGAGGGTGACGCCGCCGGTGATGGCGCTGAGAAGACCGGTTCCGAAGATGTACTGCCGCATGCGCCCAACCTACCGAGCGGGGCGCCTCGGCGGCGGACCTTGACAGCAGCGGGCCGATTCCCGGAGTGCCCTCGCGCACTCCGTCCACCCCCTCGACGCGATCGCGCCCGCTGTTAGCCTGAGGAAGATCCCCGAGGAGGACCTGTGACCCAGGCCGATTTCGTCGTCGTCGCCAACCGACTGCCCGTCGATCGCACCCCCGATGGAGAGGGGTGGAGACGCTCGCCCGGCGGGCTGGTCACCGCCCTCGAACCCGTCATGCGTCGCGCCGGGGGCGCGTGGGTGGGGTGGGCCGGACAAGCCGACGCCACCGTGGAGCCCTTCGAATTCGAGGGCACGCACCTCGTTCCGGTGACCCTCTCGGCCGCCGACGTGCAGCTGTACTACGAGGGCTTCTCGAACGACACCATCTGGCCGCTCTACCACGACGTCATCGCCGCGCCGACGTACAAGCGCGCCTGGTGGGACGCCTACGTCAAGGTCAATGAGCGCTTCGCCAAAGCCGCGGCCGACGTCACCGCCGAGGGCGGGATCGTCTGGGTGCAGGACTATCAGCTGCAGCTCGTCCCCAAGCTGCTGCGCGAGCTTCGCCCCGACCTCACGATCGGCTACTTCCATCACATCCCCTTTCCCGCCTACGGCCTGTACTCCCAGCTCCCGTGGCGCAAGCAGGTACTCGAAGGACTGCTCGGCGCCGACGTCATCGGCTTCCAACGGGTGGCCGACGCGGGCAACTTCGCCCGGGCGGTGCGGCGCCAGTTGCGGTACGAGACCAAGGCCAGCGGCATCCTGGTCCCGGACGCCTCGGGCGGCACGCGCGTGGCTCTCGCGAAGGCCTTCCCCATCTCGATCGACGCCGACTCGTACATCGAGCTGGCGCAGAAGCCCGAGATCCAGCAGCGGGCGAGAGAGATCCGCGAGGGACTCGGCAACCCGCGCAAGATCCTGCTCGGCGTCGACCGCCTCGACTACACCAAGGGCATCCGCCACCGCCTGAAGGCCTGGGGGGAGCTGCTCGAGGACGGCCGCGCGACGGTCGAAGACGCCACTCTCGTGCAGGTCGCGAGCCCCAGCCGCGAACGCGTCGACGCGTACATGCAGCTGCGCGACGAGATCGAGATGACGGTCGGTCGCATCAACGGCGACTACGACACCACGACCCACACCGCGATCCGCTACCTGCACCAGTCGTACCCGCGTGAAGAGATGGTGGCGCTGTTCCTCGCCGCCGACGTCATGCTGGTCACCGCGCTGCGCGACGGCATGAACCTCGTCGCCAAGGAGTACGTGGCCAGCCGCACCGACAACCGCGGAGTGCTGGTGCTGAGCGAGTTCGCGGGTGCCGCCGACGAGATGGGCAGCGCGCTGCTCATCAATCCGCACGACATCGACGGTCTGAAGGATCAGATCCTGCGAGCCATCGACATGCCGGCCGCCGAGCAGGGCCGCCGCATGCGCGCCCTGCGCAAGCGGGTGCGCGACCACGACGTCGAGGACTGGTCGCGCGAGTTCCTCGATGCGCTGTCCGTCTTCCACGAGAAGTCCTCCAGCGCCGCCGCGGCCGCCGAGGTCGGCGAGGACGACGACGGCTCGGTTCCCGAACGCGAGTCCATCGACGAGACGGATGCCGAGTGACCGCCGCCGACGCGGCGATCGAGGCCGTCGCCACGACCGACACCCTGCTGATCGCGCTCGACTTCGACGGCACCCTGTCGCCCCTGGTCGATGAGCCGATGTCGGCGCGGATGACTGCGGGTGCCCGCGCCGCGGTCGACGCCCTCGCCGCGCTGCCGGGCACCGTCGTCGCGCTCGTCTCAGGTCGTTCGCTGGGACACCTTCGCGAGATCTCCGAACACGACGACGCCTCGCCGATCTGGCTCGCCGGTTCGCACGGCGCACAGTTCTGGGTCCCCGGCGCGGGCATCGAGGCCGCAGGTGACGACGAGGCCGACCTCGCGCTGCGCGACCGCCTCCAGAGCGAGGTCGCCGACCGTACCGCCCGCATGCACGGTGTCTGGATCGAACCGAAGGAGTACGGCCTCGGCGTGCACACGCGCACCGCGGATGCCGACACCGCCGACGCCGCGCGATCGCTCGTCGACCAACTGCTCGCGGCGGAGGCGCCGTCGTGGCGTCGTCGCACCGGTCACGACATCCTCGAGTTCTCGTTCCGCCACGAGGGCAAGGACTCGGCCGTCGCGCACCTGCGCGCCCGGGTCGGTGCCACGGCCGTGCTCTTCGCCGGCGACGACGTCACCGATGAAGATGCGCTGAATTCGCTGGAAGCCGGTGACCTGGGCGTGCGCGTCGGCGGGGGAGAGACCGCCGCGACGCTTCGCGTGCCGGACATCGACGCTTTCGTGGCGGTACTGGAGGCCGTCGCCCGGCTGCGCCGATCGCACATCCGCTGAACAGTTGCCGGTTCGACCGGCTCCGTTCGCGTCACGCCCTCGGCGCGCGCAATAGACTTCGACAATGCCCGCACCGCAGAATCCGAACACCGGCGAGTTCGACATCAAGCCCCGCAGTCGCGTCGTCACCGACGGCATCGAAGCCACCACCTCTCGCGGAATGCTCCGCGCGGTCGGCATGGGCGACGAGGACTGGGACAAGCCCCAGATCGGCATCGCGTCGAGCTGGAACGAGATCACCCCCTGCAACCTCAGCCTCGATCGGCTCGCGCAGGGCGCGAAAGAGGGGGTGCACGCCGGCGGCGGGTACCCGCTGCAGTTCGGCACCATCTCCGTCTCCGACGGCATCTCGATGGGCCACGAGGGCATGCACTTCTCGCTCGTCTCGCGCGAGGTCATCGCCGACAGCGTCGAGACCGTCATGATGGCCGAGCGCCTCGACGGCTCCGTGCTGCTCGCGGGCTGCGACAAGTCGATTCCGGGCATGCTCATGGCATCCGCTCGACTCGATCTGTCGAGCGTCTTCCTCTACGCGGGGTCGATCGCGCCGGGCTGGGTCAAGCTCAGCGACGGCACCGAGAAGGACGTGACGATCATCGACTCGTTCGAGGCCGTGGGTGCATGCCTCGCGGGCAAGATGAGCGAGGCCGACCTCAAGCGCATCGAGTGCGCGATCGCCCCCGGTGAGGGCGCGTGCGGCGGCATGTACACGGCCAACACGATGGCCTCGGTCGCCGAGGCCCTGGGCCTCAGCCTTCCCGGTTCGGCTGCGCCGCCGTCGGCGGACCGCCGCCGCGACTACTTCGCGCACCGCTCGGGCGAGGCCGTGGTCAACCTGCTGCGCCAGGGCATCACCACGCGCGACATCCTCACCAAAGAGGCGTTCGAGAACGCCATCGCCCTCGCCATGGCGCTCGGCGGCTCGACCAACGTCGTGCTGCACCTGCTCGCCATCGCCAACGAGGCCGAGGTCGAGCTGAACCTGCACGACTTCAACCGCATCGGCGACCGCACGCCGCACGTGGCCGACATGAAGCCCTTCGGCCAGTACGTCATGAACGACGTCGACCGTCACGGCGGGATCCCCGTCATCATGAAGGCGATGCTCGACGAGGGCCTGCTCCACGGCGACGCGCTCACCGTCACGGGCAAGACGCTCGCCGAGAACCTCGCCGACCTCGCCCCCGACCCGGTCGACGGCAAGGTCATCCACTCGTTCGACAACCCGATCCACGCCACCGGCGGTATCACGATCCTCCACGGCTCGATGGCCCCCGAAGGTGCCGTGGTGAAGTCGGCCGGCTTCGACGGCAACGTCTTCGAGGGCCCCGCCCGCGTGTTCGAGCGCGAGCGCGGCGCGATGGACGCCCTCGAGGCGGGCGAGATCGTCGCCGGCGACGTCGTCGTCATCCGCTACGAGGGCCCCAAGGGCGGCCCCGGCATGCGCGAGATGCTCGCCATCACGGCCGCCATCAAGGGCGCGGGGCTCGGAAAAGATGTACTACTGTTGACGGACGGACGATTCTCAGGCGGCACAACCGGCCTGTGCATCGGCCACATAGCTCCCGAAGCGGTGGACGCAGGTCCCATCGCCTTCGTGCGCGATGGTGATCTGATACGGGTCGATATCGCCGCTCGCACTCTCGACTTGATCGTCGATGAGGCCGAGCTGAGTTCCCGCCGCGAAGGCTGGGAACCGCTCCCCCCGCGCTATACCCGTGGCGTTCTGGCCAAGTACTCCAAGCTCGTGCACTCCGCCGCGGAGGGCGCTGTCACGGGCTGACGGCCGTCCCCCTTTTCACCTTCTCCCGGTTCTCGAGGTACTCCCATGTCCATCGATTCCCCTACGGCGGCCATTCCCCGGCCGCCCGCCCGCACCGCTCCGGCGCCCGTGATGACGGGAGCACAGGCGGTCGTCCGATCGCTCGACCTGCTCGGCGTCACCGATGTGTTCGGCCTCCCGGGCGGCGCGATCATGCCCGTCTACGACCCGCTCATGGACGACGAGCACGTGCGCCACATCCTCGTGCGTCACGAGCAGGGCGCCGGCCACGCCGCCGAGGGGTACGCCGCCGCCTCGGGCAAGGTCGGCGTCGCCATCGCGACGTCCGGGCCCGGCGCGACCAACCTCGTCACCGCGATCGCCGACGCCTACATGGACTCGGTGCCGCTCGTCTGCATCACCGGCCAGGTGTTCTCGACCCTCATGGGAACGGACGCCTTCCAGGAGGCCGACATCGTCGGCATCACCATGCCGATCACCAAGCACTCCTTCCTGGTGAAGTCGGCCGACGAGATCCCCGGCGCGATCGCCGCGGCCTTCGAGATCGCCTCGACCGGTCGGCCCGGGCCCGTCCTCGTCGACATCACCAAGGACGCGCAGCAGGCCGAGGCGCCGTTCGTCTGGCCGCCGAAGATCGAGCTGCCCGGGTACCGCCCGGTGACCAAGGCGCACGGCAAGCAGATCCAGGCCGCGGCCCAGCTGCTCGCCACCGCGCAGAAGCCCGTGCTCTACGTGGGCGGCGGCGCGATCCGCTCCAACGCCTCCGCCGAGCTCAAGGTGCTCGCCGAGGCGACCGGGGCTCCCGTCGTCACGACGCTCATGGCGCGCGGGGCCTTCCCCGACTCCCACGAGCAGCACCTCGGCATGCCGGGCATGCACGGCACCGTGCCCGCGGTGCTGGCCCTGCAGGAGAGCGACCTGATCGTCTCGCTCGGTGCCCGGTTCGACGACCGCGTGACCGGTAAGGCGGCGCTGTTCGCCCCCCACGCGCAGGTGGTGCACGTCGACATCGACCCCGCCGAGATCTCCAAGATCCGCACGGCCGACGTCCCGATCGTGGGTGACCTGCGCGAGGTCCTCATCGACCTCGATGCCGCGTTCCGCGCCGCCGACGCCGAGCACCCGCACGACTACACCGAGTGGTGGACGTACCTGAACGGGCTCCGCGAGGAGTTCCCGCTCGGCTACACGCCCACCACCGACGGTCTGCTCTCGCCCCAGCACGTCATCCAGCGCATCGGGGAGATGACCGGACCCGAGGGCGTCTACGCCTCGGGCGTCGGCCAGCACCAGATGTGGGCGGCGCAGTTCATCAAGTACGAGCGCCCCAACGCGTGGCTGAACTCCGGCGGCGCCGGCACCATGGGCTATGCGGTTCCCGCGGCCATGGGCGCGAAGGTGGCTCAGCCCGAGCGCGCCGTGTGGGCGATCGATGGGGACGGCTGCTTCCAGATGACCAACCAGGAGCTCGCGACCTGCGTCATCAACGACATCCCGATCAAGGTCGCGATCATCAACAACTCCTCGCTCGGCATGGTGCGCCAGTGGCAGACGCTGTTCTTCGACGGCCGCCACTCCAACACCGACCTGAACACGGGGCACGGCACGCGCCGCGTCCCCGACTTCGTCAAGCTCGCCGAGGCCTACGGGTGCCTGGCGCTCCGCGTCGAGAAGGAAGACGAGATCGACGCGGCCATCCAGCTCGCGCTCGACACGAACGACCGCCCGGTCGTGATCGACTTCGTCGTGAGCGCCGACGCGATGGTCTGGCCGATGGTCCCGCAGGGCGTCAGCAACAGCTACGTCCAGTACGCGCGCGACCACTCGCCCACGTTCAACGAGCAGGAGGACTGAGATGTCTCGTCACGTTCTGAGCCTCCTCGTCGAGGACAAGCCGGGTCTGCTCACGCGCGTCGCGGGCCTTTTCGCCCGTCGCGGCTTCAACATCGAGTCGCTCGCCGTGGGCGTGACCGAGGTGCCGGGTCTCTCGCGCATCACGGTCGTCGTCGACGTCGAGGGTCTCCCGCTCGAGCAGGTGACCAAGCAGCTGAACAAGCTGATCAACGTCATCAAGATCGTCGAGCTCGACGCCGCCAGCTCCGTGCAGCGCGAGCACGTGCTCGTCAAGGTGCGCGCCGACAACGCCAGCCGCTCCAACGTGCTCGAGGTCGTCAACCTCTTCCGCGCCTCGGTCGTCGACTACGCCCACGACGCCGTCGTGATCGAGATCACGGGCGACAAGGGCAAGGTCGATGCCTTCCTCAAGGCGATCGAGCCCTTCGGGGTGAAGGAGCTCGCGCAGTCGGGCCTTCTCGCCGTCGGCCGCGGTGGCAAGAGCATCACCGAGCGCGTTCTGCGCGGCTGAGAAATTCCCCAACTTCCACTCACCAGCGGCCCCTGAGCGGGGGCCACGATTCAAGGAGAAACATCCTCATGGCAGAGATCTTCTACGACGACGACGCCGACCTCTCGATCATCCAGGGCAAGAAGGTCGCGATCGTCGGCTACGGCTCGCAGGGTCACGCGCACGCGCAGAACCTCCGCGACTCCGGCGTCGAGGTCGTTATCGCGCTCAAGGACGGCTCGAAGTCGGCCGCCAAGGCGCAGGAAGACGGCTTCGAGGTCAAGAACGTCGCCGACGCCGCCGAGTGGGCCGATCTCATCATGATCCTGGCGCCCGACCAGCACCAGCGTTCGATCTTCGCCGACTCGATCAAGGACAAGCTCACCGAGGGCAAGACGCTCGCCTTCGCGCACGGCTTCAACATCCGCTTCGGCTACATCGACGCTCCCGAGGGTGTCGACGTCATCCTCGTCGCTCCCAAGGCCCCCGGTCACACTGTGCGTCGCGAGTACGTCGCGGGCCGCGGCATCCCCGACATCATCGCCGTCGAGCGCGACGCCTCGGGCTCGGCCTGGGACACCGCCCTCTCGTACGCGAAGGCGATCGGCGGCACCCGCGCGGGCGTCATCAAGACGACCTTCACCGAAGAGACCGAGACCGACCTGTTCGGCGAGCAGGCCGTGCTCTGCGGTGGCATGAGCCACCTCGTCCAGGCGGGCTTCGAGACCCTGGTCGAGGCCGGATACCAGCCCCAGATCGCGTACTTCGAGGTGCTGCACGAGCTCAAGCTCATCGTCGACCTGATGTGGGAGGGCGGCATCGCCAAGCAGCGCTGGTCGATCTCCGACACCGCCGAGTACGGCGACTACGTCTCGGGCCCCCGCGTCATCTCGTCCGACGTGAAGGCCAGCATGAAGGCCGTCCTCTCCGACATCCAGTCGGGGGCGTTCGCCGAGCGCTTCATCGCCGACCAGGACAAGGGCGCTCCCGAGTTCCTCGAGCTCCGCGAGAAGGAGCAGGGTCACCCGATCGAGGCGACCGGTAAGGAGCTGCGCGGTCTGTTCGCGTGGAAGCAGCAGGACACCGACTACGTCGAAGGCTCGGCCGCGCGCTGAGTTCTTCGTCTACGAACGCCCCGGGATCTCATGATCCCGGGGCGTTCCCCTTTTCCGCGGCGCCGTTCGGATCCCGATGCCGCGGACCCCGGCGACCGGCGGGGCGCGACCCGGTCGCGGGGGAGCGCCGCTAGCGTGGTCGCGTGAGCACTCCGCGCGATGACGACGCCCTGTCCTGGGGCGGTGACGACGACCCCACCCTCGACGTCGGTGAGAAACATGCGCCGACGCGTCCCGCCGGCGGTGAGCCGCGGGTCGAAGCCGAGCCCCTCGAGCCTCTGCAGCCCGAAGCGCCTGCCGCGGCGCCGGTCACCCGGCATCCCGAGCCTGCCCCTTCCGAGCCGACCGCCGTCGAGGTGACCGAGGGCGAGGACCCGGATGCCGCCCACGCGGCACCCCTCGGAAACGTGGGCCTCGTCGGGATCGGCATGGTGGCGGCGACCTTCCTGCTGTTCGCGATCGGATGGCTGCTCGCGGGGCTGCGCTTGAACGGACTGGGGCTTCCCATCCCGTCGGTGACGGTGATCGCGCTCACCATCGGCGCGGCTCTCGCGCCCGTCGTCTGGTTCGTCGCCGTGCTCGCGCTGACGCGCAGCTGGCGCACGTGGCAGCGCTTCCTGTTGCTCATCGTCGGTATCGTGCTGCTCGTTCCCTGGCCGTTCCTGTCGTTGGGAGCCTTCGCATGAGCACTGCCGCCCGTACCCGCCACCTGCCGACCTGGCTGCTCGTGGCCATCTCCGGTCTCTTCGGTCTCTTCTACGCCTACGTCGTGTGGAGTTCGGTCGCCCTGCTCGTCCAGCAGGTCAACGGCCCGCTCGGGCTCAACGGCCTGGGCTGGTTCGTGTACATCCTGCCGATCGTGTTCCCGCTCCTCGCCTTCGGTATCGCCTTCGCGATCGGCCAGCGCCGTAAGGCGGGGGAGCTCGCCATCGCTCTGCTCGCGGGGCTGACGCTGTCGGCGGCGTTCTGGCTCGCCGTCGTGGGCTACGGCACGACCTCGTACGGGCTGTACGGCGGCTGATCCGCGGGGGTCGCGGCATCCGGGATCCGGTGCCCAACGGGCGCGCGTCGCCTCAGGTCGCTGCTCTCTTCTGGTCGCGAGACTGCATCTCGCTGACATCTGCGTGTCAGGCTGACGCGGGTTTGTCAGTGAGTTGCCCGTTCGCGCTCTCGGTTGCCGCGGGTGTCGGGCGCGCCGTCGTCCGCCGTCACACGGTCGGGGGCGCCCTCGCCCCCGCGCTAGGCTGACAGACGGCCCGCACGGGTCGCGCGCCCGGTTCGCGCCGGTGATGTGCGACGGTGCGCGGCAGCCCCCAGCACCGTTTCGAAGGACGCATCCGTGACGAAGCCCGTCGTGCTCATCGCCGAAGAACTCTCTCCCGCCACGATCGACGCGCTCGGCCCCGACTTCGACGTGCGCAGCGTCGACGGGACCGATCGCCCCGCATTGCTCTCGGCCCTGGCCGAGGCGCACGCGGTTCTCGTGCGCTCGGCCACCCAGATCGATGCCGAGGCCCTCGCGGCCGCGCCGTCTCTCAAGGTCGTCGCTCGCGCCGGTGTCGGCCTCGACAACGTCGACATCAAGTCGGCCACCGCGGCCGGCGTCATGGTCGTCAACGCGCCGACCTCGAACATCATCTCGGCGGCCGAGCTCACCGTCGGGCACGTGCTGAGCCTCGCTCGCCGCATCCCCGCGGCGCACGCCTCGCTCGCCCAGGGCCTCTGGAAGCGCAGCTCGTTCACCGGCACCGAGCTGTTCGAGAAGACCATCGGCATCATCGGCCTCGGCCGCATCGGTGCACTCATCGCGGCGCGCCTGCAGGGCTTCGACATGCGCGTCATCGCGTACGACCCCTACGTCACCGCCGCTCGGGCGCAGCAGCTCGGTGTTCAGCTCGTCTCACTCGACGAACTGCTCGAGCAGAGCGACTTCGTCACGATCCACATGCCGAAGACGCCCGAGACGACCGGCATGATCGGTGCCGAGCAGCTGCGCCGCATGAAGAAGACCGCGTACGTCATCAACGTCGCCCGCGGAGGTCTCATCGACGAGGAGGCGCTCTTCGAGGCGCTCACCGGCGGCGAGATCGCCGGAGCGGGTCTCGACGTGTTCTCGACCGAGCCCCCGGCCGAGGGCGGCCCCGCGCGCAAGCTCCTCGACCTCCCCAATGTCGTGGTCACTCCGCACCTCGGCGCGAGCACCGAGGAGGCGCAGGAGAAGGCCGGCGTCTCGGTCGCGCGCTCGGTCAAGCTGGCGCTCGAGGGAGACCTCGTCCCGGATGCCGTGAACGTCGCCGGTGGCGCGATCGACCCGTTCGTTCGCCCCGGTATCGCGCTCGTCGAGATGCTCGGACAGTTCTTCAGCGGTCTCGCCGACAGCGCTCTCACGAGCCTCGACATCGAGGTGCGCGGAGAGCTCGCGCAGTACGACGTGAGCGTCTACCGCCTCGCCGCGCTCAAGGGGTATTTCAGCCGTATCGTCAGCGAGAGCGTGTCGTACGTCAACGCCCCGCTGTTTGCCGAGCAGCGCGGTGTCGAGGCGCGCCTGGTCGTCGAGGCCGAGAGCCCGCTGTACCGCAACATCACGATCCTCCGCGGCACGCTGGCCGACGGGTCGACCCTCGAGGTCGCGGGCACGCTCGCCGGCACGCGGATGGTGCCGAAGGTCGTCTCGATCAACGGCTACGAGATCGAGGTGCCCATCGAGCAGCACCACGTCGTCATGCGCTACGCCGATCGCCCCGGCATCGTCGCCATCTACGGCCAGAAGCTGGGCGAGGCCGGCATCAACATCGCGGGTCTCCAGGTGGCGGCTCCGGATGCCACGGGCCGGGCGCTCTCGGTGCTCACCGTCGATTCGCCCGTCCCCGACGAGATCCTCGGTGCGATGCGCGAGGCCGTCGGCGCCGACCTGTTCCGCCAGATCGACATCGTCGAGGGCTGAGGGTCCGATCGTTCGGGGAGGGGGTCGCTTCGGCGGCCCCCTCCTTCGGCGTTCTGGGCGGGCGCGTCGGAGATTCAGGGCCCCCGCAAAACCGAGGGGTTCACACTGCGCGAGTGGCCCTCGTCCTTCGCGTCGTCTCCGCCGGTTTCGGCATCCTGTTCCTCGTCGCGGGGGTGGCCGATGTCGTGCGTCGCACTCCGTGGGGGTTTCTCGGCGTGATCGGGGGAGTGCTGATCCTGCTCGGGGTCGTCATCGACCTGCGGCGTGAGCGCCGGGAGCGTCGCAGCGCGCGCGAGAGGGCGCGGGGGGACCTCTAGGTCGCCGAGGCGACGACTCGGGCGATCAGTGCGTCGAGGTCCGCTCCTTCGAGTGCCGGACCGGCGACCGCGTTCAGATCGAGGACGGCGTTGAAGTACAGGCCGTCGCTCACCAGCAGCACCATCTGCAGCGCCGTCTCGTCGCGGGTGTGTGCGCGGAGGCTCTCTTCCCAGAGCTCTCGAACTCGTCGGAGGGATGCCGAGGCGGCATCGCTGCCGTTCTGCGCGAGGCGTGACACCGCGAGGATCGTCAGGTCGAGGGGGGAGCCGGTGTTCTGCGACGAGCGCAGGTGCGCCGCGACGACGCCCTCGTTCGACCTCTCGATTTCGGCGACGTCTTCCTCGGCGAGCCGCTCGAGCCGCTCCACGAGCGCCGCCTCGAGAGCGCTCTTCGAACTGAAGTGATAGAGCAGACCACCCTTCGACACCCCGGCTGCGCGAGCGGTGGCATCCATCGTCGCGGCGCGCTCGCCCTCGTCGACGAGGATGCGGCTGAAGGCGTCGAGGACGGCTTCGCGGGCGAGAGGGGGGCGGCTCATGACTCCTCGATCGTAGTGGCGGGCGCCGGGTTCACTCTGTTACTATACCGGCTGGACGGTTAAGAAAGGGATTCGCGCATGCTCACCTCGTCGTTGCCCACCTCGGAGATCACCGTGGCTCGCGCCGGGTGGCGTGGATGGTTCGCACTGACGGTGCTCATGCTTCCCGTGTTGCTCGTCTCGGTCGACAACACGGTCCTGAGCTTCGCGTTGCCCGAGATCGCGCTGTCTCTGCGCCCCTCGAGCATCGAACAGCTGTGGATCATCGACGTCTACCCGCTCGTGCTCGCCGGGCTTCTCGTGACCATGGGTACCCTGGGCGACCGCTTCGGACGTCGCCGCATGCTGTTGATCGGGGCGACCGGCTTCGCGGCCGTGTCCGCGCTGTCGGCGTTCGCGCCCACCGCGGCTCTGCTGATCACGGGCCGCGCGCTCATGGGTGTTTTCGGCGCCATGCTCATGCCGTCGACCCTCTCGTTGCTGCGGAGCATCTTCCGCGACCGTGACCAGCGTCGGATCGCGATCGCCGTCTGGGCCTCCGGTTTCTCGGCGGGAGCGGCCCTGGGCCCCATCGTCGGCGGCTTCCTGCTCGAGCACTTCACGTGGGGTTCCGTCTTCCTCATGGCTGTTCCCGTACTCGTACCGCTCCTCGTCCTCGCCCCGTTCTTCGTGCCCGAGAGCCGCGACCCGAAGCCGGGCCGGTTCGACCCCCTCAGCGTCGTCCTCTCGCTCGCGACCATGGTGCCGATCGTCTACGGCATCAAGAAGCTCGCCGTCGACGGTCCGATGTCGCTGGCCCCGGTGCTCTTCGTCCTCGGAGTGGTCTTCGGGTGGTTGTTCGTCCGCCGCCAGCGCCGCTTGGCGACGCCCATGCTCGACATGACACTGTTCCGCCAGGGCACGTTCTCGGGTGCGATCCTGGTCAACCTGCTCAGCGTCGTGGGCCTGGTCGGCTTCCTCTACTTCGTCGCCCAGCACCTGCAGCTGGTGGTCGGCCTCTCGCCGATGGTCGCGGGCTTCGCCCTGTTGCCCGGCCTCGTGCTCATGATCATCGCGGGGCTCGTGGTGGTCCCCGTGGCCAAGCGCTTCGCGCCGCGGATCGTCGTGCCCGTCGCTCTGTCGTTCTCGGTCGTCGCGTACATCATGGTCGCCCTCTCGACGTCCGACCTGACGCTGTTGATCGTCGCCTTCGCGCTGCTGGGTGTCGGCATCGGCGCCGCCGAGACCGTCTCGAACGAGCTGATCCTCTCCAGTGCCCCCTCGGCGAAGGCGGGTGCGGCCAGCGCGGTCTCCGAGACCGCCTACGAGGTCGGCGCCGTCCTCGGCACCGCCGTGCTCGGCGGCATCCTCGCCGCGTTCTACCGGGCGCAGCTCGTTCTGCCCGCCGGGCTTCCGGATGCCGCGGCTCACGCTGCCCGCGAGACCCTCGCCGGAGCGGTCTCCGTCGCCGACACCCTCGACGACGTCGCGCTGGCCGAGGCCCTGCGCGCCGCCGCCGCACACGCCTTCGACTCGGGCGTCGTCGTCACCGCCCTCATCGGCGCGGCGCTGATCGTCGTGGCCGCGGTCGTCGCTGCCACTACCCTGGGAGGATCCCGCAGCGCGTCGAAGAAGTGACGTGCCCGAGCTCTGAGGAGAGCGATGTCGCGTGTCGTGAAGCTGGCCGTCATCCCCGGTGACGGCATCGGTCCCGAGGTCGTCACCGAGGCCGTGAAGGTGCTCGACGCCGTCACCGCCGGATCCCACGTGTCGTTCGACAAGACGCCGTTCTCGCTGGGGGCCGGTCGCTTCCTCGAGACCGGAGACACTCTCACCGACGACGACCTCACCGCGATCGCCGCACACGACGCGATCCTGCTCGGCGCCGTCGGGGGAGTGCCCGGCGACCCCCGCCTGAAAGACGCGAACATCGAGCGCGGACTGCTGCTCAAACTCCGCTTCGAACTCGACCATTACGTCAACCTGCGCCCGTCGAAGCTCTACCCGGGGGCCACCGGACCGCTTGCGGAGCCGGGCGAGATCGACTTCGTCGTGGTGCGCGAAGGAACGGAGGGGCCGTACGTCGGCAACGGCGGATCGATCCGCCGCGGCACGCCCCACGAGGTCGCGAACGAGACCTCGGTCAACACCGCCTACGGCGTCGAGCGCGTGGTCCGCTACGCCTTCGCTCTCGCCGAGCGCCGCCGCCACAAGCTCACGCTCGTGCACAAGACGAATGTGCTCGTGCACGCGGGTGGCATGTGGAAGCGGATCGTGGATGCCGTGGCATCCGAGTTCCCCGGGGTCGACGTAGACTACCTGCACGTCGACGCGGCAACCATCTTCCTGGTCACGAACCCGAGCCGCTTCGACGTGATCGTCACCGACAACCTCTTCGGCGACATCCTGACCGACCTGGCCGGCGCCGTCACCGGTGGCATCGGCCTCGCCGCTTCGGGCAACATCAACCCCGACGGCGCGTTCCCCTCGATGTTCGAGCCCGTGCACGGTTCGGCGCCCGACATCGCGGGAAGCCAGAAGGCCGACCCCACGGCCGCGATCCTCTCCGTCGCCCTCCTGCTCGATCACCTCGGGCTCACCGACGAGGCCGCCCGCGTGACCCGCGCGGTCGAGGACGACATCGCCAGCCGCGACGGGGTCCGCACCACCGCCCAGATCGGTGACGCCATCGCCGAGCGCGTCCAGGCGTAACCTGGACCGATCGGCGAGCATCGCCTCCGGCACTCGAGAAGCTTTGGACAACGAATGACCACCATCGACACCGATCCCGACACCGGACTCGAGCCCCTCGAGTTCTCCGTCACGCGCAACCTCGCCGCCAAGAACGCGGCCGACCGCGACGCGATCCTCGCCAACCCCGGCTTCGGGCAGAGCTTCACCGACCACATGGTCGACATCTGCTGGTCGGTTCGCGGCGGCTGGCACCGCCCGCGCGTCTCGCCCTACGGCCCGATCTCGCTCGACCCGGCCGCCGCGGTCCTGCACTACGGCCAGGAGATCTTCGAGGGCATCAAGGCCTATCGCCACGCCGACGGCTCGGTGCATACCTTCCGCCCCGACCAGAACGGGCGCCGCCTGCAGCGCTCCGCGCGACGACTCGCCCTTCCCGAGCTGCCGGTGCCGTACTTCCTGCAGTCGCTGAAGGAGCTCATCGCCGTCGACGGCGCGTGGGTTCCCTCGGGTGAGGACCAGAGCCTGTACCTGCGTCCGTTCATGTTCGCGAAAGAGGCGTTCCTCGGGGTCCGCCCCGCGCACAAGGTCGCCTACTACCTGATCGCCAGCCCCGCGGGCGCGTATTTCAAGGGTGGCGTGAAGCCCGTCTCGATCTGGCTCAGCGAGGACTACTCGCGCGCCGGCAAGGGTGGCACGGGCGCGGCCAAGACCGGCGGCAACTACGCCGCCAGCCTGCTGCCGCAGTCGGAGGCCTACGAGAACGAGTGCGATCAGGTCGTCTTCCTCGACCAAGACCGCAATGTCGAGGAGCTCGGCGGTATGAACGTCGTGTTCGTCTACAAGGACGGCACGATCGTGACCCCGCAGTCCGACTCGATCCTCGAGGGGATCACGCGCGACTCGCTCCTGCAGCTCGCTCGCGACCGCGGTCACCACGTCGTGGGCCGCAACGTCTCGCTGGACGAGTGGCGCCAGGGAGTGGCATCCGGAGACATCGTCGAGGTGTTCGCGTGCGGCACCGCCGCGGTCGTCACCCCGATCGGCGTGCTCAAGGGTCGCGACTTCATCGACGAGCAGCCCACCGGCACGCTCGCGCTCGAACTGCGCGAGGAACTCACGAACATCCAGTACGGCCGCGCCGAAGACAAGCACGGCTGGCTGTACCGCCTCGACGCGTAAGCGTCGCGCGCACTGAGGGGCTCCCGTATACCCGGGGGCCCCTCCGTCGTCTCCGCTCACCGTCCGCGACCGCGTGCGGTGGGGCCCTGTACCGGCAAGCGTGTAGAAACGCGCTCCGCGCTCATAAACGCGTGGTGCGCGTGTTTCTGAGCGCGGATCGCGTTTATGCCCGGGGTGGCGGGGGAGCGGCCTCGGGTTCCACGCATAAACGCGATCTCCGACGGGAAACGCGTGGTGCGCGTGTTTCTGAGCGCGGAGCGCGTTTATGCGTGGGGTGGCGGGACGCGGTGTTGTGCCTGGGGTGGCGGGGCGCGGGGTTGTGCCTGGGGTGGTGGGACGCGGTGTGGTGCCCGAGGTAGCGGGCTCCGGCGCGGGTGTCGTGCGCCGAGCGTGGCGGCGGCGGGGGAGCGGCCTCGGGTTCCACTCATAAACGCGATCTGCGACGGGAAACGCGTGGTGCGCGCGTTTCTGCGCGCGGATCGCGTTTATGCGTGGGTGAGCGGCGTCACGCCGGGCGCGCGTGCGGCGGCCGAGCGCGAGTGAGGCCTCGGCGGACCCGGTGCGATGTCGGGGGCCGCGGATAGGCTGGCTCCGTGAAGATCGCTCGATTCAGCTATCAGGATGCCATTCGCTACGGAATCGTCGACGAGGGCGAGCTCGTGGTCCTCGCCGGAGACCCGATGTTCGCCGGGTTCGACACGACGGGCGAGCGCGTGCCTCTGGCCGACGTGGTCCTGCTCGCGCCGGTAATCCCGCGTTCGAAGGTCGTCTGCATCGGCAAGAACTACCACGATCACGCCGCGGAGATGGGTGGCGAGGCGCCGGCCGAACCGCTGATGTTCCTCAAGCCGAACACGTCGGTCGTCGGCCCGGACGACGTCATCGTGCGCCCCACGAGCCTGAGCTCGCACACCGACTACGAGGGCGAGCTCGCCGTCGTGATCGGCCGCATCGCGAAGAACGTCCCCGCCGAGCGCGCGAGCGACTACATCTTCGGCTACACGGTCGCCAACGACATCACGGCACGCGATCTGCAGCGCACCGACGGCCAATGGTCGCGCGCAAAGGGCTTCGACACCTTCTGCCCCGTGGGCCCGGTGATCGAGACCGACCTCGACCTCGACGCGGCCCGGATCACGACGCGCGTCAACGGCGAGGTGCGTCAGCAGGGCCCGGTCTCCGACATGATCCACGGCATCGGCGCGCTCGTCGCCTACGCCTCCGCGGTGTTCACGCTCCTCCCCGGCGACCTCATCCTCACGGGCACGCCGGCCGGCGTCGGTCCGTTCGAAGCGGGCGACACCGTCGAGGTCGAGGTGGGTGGCATCGGCATCCTGCGCAACACGGCGCGCGATGCCTGACTCCCGCGTGGCGGCGGGGGCGGTGCTCACCGAGCGCGACCTCGCCGCCACGCAGCGCCGCACGGTCCGCGTGCTGGCAGCGGGGCAGGTGCTCACGGGCGTCGCCTTCGGGGCGACCCTCTCGCTCGGAGCGCTCCTCGCCGCCGACCTGTCGGGGCAGGAGGCCCTGTCGGGCCTGGCCACGGCGTCGGTCACGCTGGGTGCGGCCCTCACGGCGATCCCGCTCGCCCGGCTGGCCGGTCGTCGAGGCCGCCGGGTGGCGCTCACCGCGGGTAACGTCGCGGCCCTTATCGGCATCGCCGTGGTCATCGCGGCCGCCGCACTCCGGCTCTTCCCCCTGCTGCTGGTGGGGATCGCGCTCATCGGCGCGGGGAACGCCGCGACCCTGCAGTCGCGTTTCGCCGCCACCGACCTCGCCCGCACCGCCCGCCGCGGGCGTGACCTGGCCACGGTGGTCTGGGCCACCACGATCGGCGGAGTGGTCGGCCCCCTGTTGCTCGCGCCCGGCGAGCTCGTCGGAGCCAGCGTCGGGATGCCGCGCCTGACCGGCGCCTACCTCTTCTCGTTCGCTGCCCAGGTCTGCGCCTTCGCGTTGTACGTGCTCGTCCTGCGGCCCGACCCGCTGTTGCTGGCCCAACGTCTGGAACGGGACGCCTCGGCATCCGTCACCGCTTCCGCACCGCAGGCGGATCGACCGGGTCTCGCGCGCTTCGCGATACTGGCCGTCGCGGCGTCGCACGTGACCATGGCCTCGGTCATGGCGATGACTCCGGTGCACCTCTCGCACATCGTCGCTCCGGATGCCGTGACCTTCGCCGTCGGCATCACGATCGCCGCACACGTGTTCGGGATGTACGGCCTCTCACCCGTGTTCGGCGCTCTGGCCGATCGTCTCGGACGCATCGGCGTGATCATCCTCGGTCAGGTGCTGCTCGCGGCGTCGCTGGCGGTTGCGGCGACCCTGCCCGACTCGCAGGCCGGTGTGCTCGTCGCCCTCGTGATGCTCGGCCTCGGGTGGAGCGCGGCGACCGTCTCGGGATCGGCGCTGCTCACCGAGGCGACGCCTCTCGCGCTTCGCCCGCGCCGCCAGGGCCGCAGCGACACGCTCATGACGGCCTGTGCGGCCGTGGGCTCGGTGCTGGCCGGCCTGGTCCTCGGGGCGGTCGGCTACGACGGTCTGGCGCTCTGGGCGCTGGTGCCGGTCGCCGCCGTCTGCGTGGGCGCGATCGTGGTTGGTAGAAGCCGCGCCTCGGCATGAGCCTCGGGGAGAAGTCGGCGGTTCCCCGCAGGACTGCTGCCGGCGCCCCTCACCGACGGCGGCCCGGGACGGGTCAGATCGCGTAGACCAGGCCGTCGAACGCCGACAGGTCCTCGCCGCCACGCACACCGAGTGCGTGCAGCGCCCGGTCGACGTCGAGTTCGTCGTTGAAGACGTGGAACGCCACGCGGGCGCGACCCGCGCGGCCCGACGCCGTGATCCCGTGGGCGGTGAGCTGAGCGAGCGCTTCGCCCGTGGCATCCGGCCAGGTGACGATCGCCGAGGGACGCTCGGGGTGTTCGAGTCCGAGGCCGTCGCGGAAGCGCGCCGCCAGGCCCGTCACGTGTGCGTAGGTCGCGGTAATGTCGGCGTCGGCGAAGAGAGCCAGGGCGGGGGCCGCTCCGACGAACGCCTGCCAGGCGGGCGAGACATCGAACCGGCGGGCATCGGCGGCGAGCGTGCCCCCGGTGCCGTAGCACGACGACCACGGGTCGTCGCCGGAGTACCAGCCGGCCTGAACGGGACGGATCTCGCCCGCGAACGCGGGCGAGAGAGTGAGGAACGACACCCCGCGCGGGCAGCAGAGCCACTTGTACGCGTGGCAGACGGTCGCATCGAACATCGTCGCGTCGACGGGAAGCCACCCGGCGGCCTGGGTGAGGTCGCAGAGCGTGCGGGCGCCGGCACGAGCGGCCGCGGCGGCGATGCCCGCGGCATCCGCGACCTCTCCGGTCGCCGACTGCACGAGCGAAAACGCGACGAGCCACGTGTCGGGGGAGATCGCGGCGGCCAGCTCCTGCAAGGGGGCGGTGCGCAGGCGCACGCCTCGACCCGCGTGAGCGAAGGGGGCGACGAGAGACGAGAAGTCCCCCTCGGCGCAGAGCACCTCGGCGCCGTCCGGCACCGATGCGGCGAGGAGCGAGACCTGCACCGACGTCTGCGAGCCGATCGCGACGTCACCGACCGGGCAGCTCACGAGGTGCGCGTACGAGGCCCGGGCCTGTTCGACGGCCTGCGACGCGGCGACGACATCGGGGCGACCGGATGCCGCGGACTCGAGGTCGGCGCGGACCGCGGCCACCGTGGCGCGCGAGGGCAGGCCGAGAGTGCAGGCCGCGAGGTAGTCGCGGCCACCGGCGAAGTGCGAGGCGAGGCTGCTCATGCCATCAGGATCGCGCCCTCAATGACATTGCACTAGAGCAGGTGTTGCATGAGAAGCATTACATCTGCTTATGTGTGGGCATGGCCGCCACCGATGACTCCCTCGACGCGAACGCCCTGCGCGTGGTCAAGGCGATCGCCGACACCGGGTCGATCACCGCCGCCGCCCGTCTCCTCGGCTACAGCCAGCCGGCGGTGAGTCAGCAGCTGCGCCGGCTCGAGCGGCGTGCGGGAATGCCGATCGTCGAGCGCGTCGGACGAGGCGTGCGTCTCACCGAGGCGGGGTCGATCCTCGCCCGCCACGCCGCCGCCGTCACCACCGCGCTCGACGCGGCCGCCGGAGACCTGGCCGAGCTGCGGGGTCTGCGGGCCGGTCGCGTACGGATCGCCGCCTTCCCATCGGCGTCGTCGACGGTCGTTCCGCGCGTCATCGCCGCCGTGACCGCTCGCCGACCGGGTGTGTCCATCAGCTTCGTCGAGGCCGAGCCGCCCGAGGCCATCGCCGCCGTTCGCGAGAACCGCGCCGACATCGCCCTCACCTACAGCTACCCCGGCGACCGCCGCGAACACCTGGAGTCCGCGGCATCCGGACTCGCGGCCCGGCTCATCGGCGCCGACGATACCGTGGTGGTCGTTCCCGCCGACCACCCCGCGGCAGCCCATGACCCCATCGATCTCTCGCGACTCGCGGGGGAGCGGTGGATCGCGGGCTGCCCGCAGTGCCGCGGCCATCTGCTCGAGGCGTGCGGACGCTCGGGGTTCACCCCCGACATCGCTTTCGAGACCGACAACTTCATCGCCGTCGAGAACCTCGTCGCCCAGGGGGTGGGTATGGCGATCCTGCCGCGGATGGCCGTGGCATCTCTCCCGATGCTCTCGGGCATCGCGGCGCCGCGGCTGCCCGCCGCCGAAGCGCGGACCCTGCACGTGATCACCGCTCGGGGAGCCGAGCACGTGCCCGCGGTCGGAGCCGCACTCGAGGTCATGGGTGAGGTCCTGGCCGATCATCTGCGGCACTCGGGAAGCGCCACCGCCCGCCGATAGGATCAAGGGGATGTCTGCCACGCCCGATCCCCGCACCACGACCGCCACCGGCGCCGACGTTCGCGTCCGCTTCTGCCCCTCACCCACGGGGTTGCCGCACGTCGGTCTCATCCGCACCGTCCTGTTCAACTGGGCCTACGCCCGGCACAACGGCGGCAAGCTCGTCTTCCGTATCGAAGACACCGACGCCGCGCGCGACAGCGAAGAGAGCTACCAGCAGCTCCTCGAGGCACTGCGGTGGATGAACATCGACTGGGACGAAGGCGTCGAGGTTGGCGGCCCGCACGCGCCGTACCGGCAGTCGCAGCGCCACGAGATCTACCGCGGCGTGCTCGACAAGCTCATCGCCGCGGGAGCGGTGTACGAGAGCTACTCCACCGCCGAAGAGATCGACGCGCGCAACGAGGCCAACGGTCGCGCCAAGCAGCTCGGCTACGACAACTACGACCGCGACCTCACGGACGAGCAGAAGGCCGCCTTCCGCGCCGAGGGGCGCGAGCCCGCGTGGCGCGTGCGCGTTCCCGACGAGGACCTCACCTTCGTCGACCTGATCCGCGGCGAGGTGACCTTCCCCGCCGGATCGTTCCCCGACTTCGTCATCGTGCGCGCCGGGGGGATTCCGCTCTACACCTTCGTGAACCCGGTCGACGACGCGCTCATGGGCATCACCCACGTGATCCGCGGCGAAGACCTCATGCCCTCCACTGCCCGCCAGCTGGCGCTCTACCGCGCGCTGCTCGATGCCGGCGTCACCGATTACATGCCGCGATTCGGCCACATGCCGCTCGTGCTCGGCGAGACCGGCAACAAGAAGCTGTCCAAGCGCGACCCTCAGGCCGATCTCTTCCTGCAGCGCGAGAAGGGCTTCATCCACGAGGGGCTGCTGAACTACCTCTCGCTTCTCGGCTGGTCGCTCTCGGCCGACCGTGACGTGTTCTCGCTCGATGAGATGATCGCCGCCTTCGACATCGCCGACGTGAACCCCAACCCCGCGCGCTTCGACCAGAAGAAGGCCGAGGCCATCAACGGCGATCACATCCGCATGCTGGATGCCGCAGACTTCGCCACCCGCATCGTCCCCTACCTCGCGGGTGCGGATTACATTGCCGAGCAGCCGAGCGACGAGCACCGCGCGATCATCGCCCAGGCGGCGCCGCTCGTCCAGGAGCGCGTGCAGCTGCTGGGGGAGGTGCCGGGCATGCTCGGCTTCCTCTTCGTCTCGGACGTCGACTACGCCGAGGACGCGCTTAAGGGCCTTCCCGCGAACGCGGCCGAGGTGCTCGCGGCATCCGTCCGCGCTCTTGAGGGCGTCGACGACTTCACCGCCGCCGCGGTGCAGGAGGCCCTGTCGGGCGCCCTGGTCGACGACCTGGGGCTCAAGCCGCGTGTCGCCTACGGCCCGCCCCGAGTCGCCCTCACCGGCCGCCGCATCTCGCCGCCGCTGTTCGAGTCGATGGAACTGCTCGGTAAGGCCGAGTCGATCCGTCGCCTCGACGCCCTGGTGGCGCACCTGGGCTGAGACGCTCGACCTCGATCCCCGTGGCCTCGTCGGCCACGGGGATCGCTGCCGTGCGCGGGGGAGGGCCGATAAGCAGCACGGAACGCGCAGAGCGGGATGCATCTCCGGCGGTCCTGCGCGAAATTCGCGAGGTTCGTTCGCGTGCGCGAGTCCGTCTCGTGGCCCGAACCTCGAGCCCCGGGACGCGCCCGGGACGCGTGGCGCGGGGCCCTGGTTTGGCGCTGGGCCCGGTCTCGCGTAAGCTTGATCCTCGGCACGAGTTACGGCTCGAAGCCATTGGGGTATGGTGTAATTGGCAACACGGCGGTTTCTGGTTCCGTTGTTCTTGGTTCGAGTCCAGGTACCCCAGCTTCGCGAAAAGGCCCGATGATCTCTGAGATCTCGGGCCTTTCGCCTATCCCCGTCACGGCACGGCAGACGGTCGGGAGAGCCCGTTCCGAGGCGAACCGTAGGATGACCCGATGCGCCTCCGCCCGCTGGTCGTCCTCGCCGCGATCCTCGGCGGGCTCGCCCTCTCAGGATGCAGCGAGAGCCCCGCGGAGCCGGCGCCGGCGTCGGGCTGCGGCACGATCCCGTCGCTCGAGTCGGGCACGAGCACACCGCTCGCAGTGACCGTCGACGGAGCACCCCGTACGTTCAGCATTTACGTCCCGGCGGCCACGACGAACACCTCACCCACACCCCTCATCCTCGCCTTCGCCGGATACCGTATGCCGACCGGCGAAGTGGAGCGACTCAGCGGTCTCGACGACAGCGGCGCGGTCGTCGTCTACCCGCAGCCGGCAGACACCGCGGCAGGAACCGGCTGGCAGGGCGCGCCCTACTCCTCGGGTGCCGACGACGTCGCCTTCGTCTCTGCGCTGCTCGACGACGTGGAGTCCCGTCTCTGCATCGACCGCGAGCGCGTCTTCGCCGCCGGCATCTCGAACGGCGGCGGGTTCGTCTCTCTGCTGTCGTGCGCTCTCCCCGAGCGCATCGCCGCCTTCGCCGTGGTGTCGGGGGCGATCTACCCCGCGACCAATCCGCCCTGCCCGAGCGCACCCCCTGTCCCCGTGATCGCGTTCCACGGCACCGCCGACGAGGTCATCCCGTACGACGGCGGTACGCGCCACGACGCGAGCGTCGCGCCGGTGTCGCTGTGGCTGTCGCAGCTGGCGATCCGCAACGGCTGCGCGTCCGACCCGCGCCCGGAGACCGTCGCCGCGGGAGTCGAGAGGCAGACCTGGACCGGATGCCGAGACCCCGGTGCTCTCGTGCACCACCGGATCGACGGGGGCGGGCACGTCTGGCCCGGTGCGGCCGGTTCGGGCTTGACGGCGGTCTCGGCCACCACCCTGATCGAAACGTTCTTCACAGCCCACCCTCTGCCGTGAACCGCGGAGCGGGGAGAGGATAGACCCATGGGACTCTTCGTACAGCGACCCGAAGAACCGAGCGAGTGGGCGGGGCTTCCCGGCGAGCCCGCGCGGCCGAAGACCCGGGCGGAACTGCTGCCGGACGACGAGCATCCCGCGGCGGTGCCGGGGCTGCTCGACCTCGACAGCTCGGCGGTCACCTCGATCGAGATCCCGATCGGCGACTGAGTCGGCGCGCGTTCGGCGTCGTCAAAGACTTCGAGGGCTAGCATCCGATCGAGAGTCGCGATCCGCGTCTCCGTTCGCGAAAGAAGGTCTTCGTGAAGCGCTCCCTCGCTTTCCGGCTCGCCGCGGTCGTCGCCGCGGGCGTGGTGCTCGCTGGCTGCACGCCCGCGGCCTCCGACGCCCCGGCCGTGCCCGCGGCCGAGGCCCCGAGTCCCGCCGCCTCGGTGGACGATCAGGCCTTTGCGCCGACGGTCGCCTCGTCCGAAGACCTCGACGGCAAAGAGGCGACGGTGAAGATCGGCACCTCGCTCGTGGTCGCGGTGCCCGACGGCACCGAGGCGGAGTGGACCGGGTCGACGGGCGATGTCGCGATCGCCGACTTCTCGCCGGGAGGGCCGTCCGAGGGCTCGGTCTTCCGGCCCGGGTTCCTGCCCCACGCCGTCGGCAAGACTCCCGCCACCCTCACGGGCCCCGACGGTAAGACGATCCGCTTCACTCTCTCCGTCGTGGCGCCCTGAGCCCCAGAAGAGGGGTCAGGATGCCAGCGGCCCGTCGAACAGGATCGTGGAGCGTCCGGTCTCGGCATCCGGGATCACTCGCGCCTTCACCTCGTAGACGTCGGCGATGAGCGCCGGGGTGAGCACCTCGGCGGGAGCCCCCGCCGCCACGACGCGGCCGGCGCGGAGCACGAGCACGCTGTCGCAGTAGGTCGCGGCGAGATTGAGGTCGTGCAGCGCGATGATGCTCGTCACGGGGAGGGCGGCCACGAGGGCCAGGACGTCGAGCTGATGACGGATGTCGAGGTGGTTCGTGGGCTCGTCGAGCAGCAGTTCGCGGGGCTCCTGGGCGAGAGCGCGGGCGATCTGGGCGCGCTGGCGTTCGCCTCCCGAGAGGGTGTGCCAGAGGCGATCGGCCTTGTCGGTGAGGCCCACGCGCTCGAGCGCCGCATCGATCGCGTCCTCGTCGCCGGTGGTGGAGCCGCCCCATACCGGACGGTGCGGTGTGCGGCCGAGGCGCACGACGTCGCGCACGACGATGTCGGCGTCGGTCTCGGCGTGCTGCGTGACCACGGCGACGGATCGCGCCACCTCGCGGCGACGCCACTCGCCCAGCGGTCGATCGTCGAGCAGCACCTGGCCCGAGTCGGGGCGCGCGGCCCCCTGCAGCAGACGCAGCAGCGACGATTTGCCCGAGCCGTTCGGACCGAGGAGGCCCACGGTCGAGCCGGGTTCGGGGCGAAGCGACACGTCGTCGACGACCAGGGCACCGCCCCGCGTCCAGCGGACCTCGCGGGTTTCGAGCGTCATGCGCGGCTCCTCCGTCGAACGAGCAGGGCCACGAACACCGGGACGCCGACCAGCGCCGTTCCGACCCCCACCGGCAGGGGTGTGGGGGCGAAGAGCGTGCGGGTCGCGGCATCCACCCACACCATGAACACGGCGCCGACGACCACTGCGAGCGGAACGACGCGCACGTGACGCTGACCCACCATCAGCCGGACCGCGTGCGGTACGACGAGTCCCACGAAACCGACCGCGCCGACCACGCTGACGAGCGCGGCCGTCATCAGGGCCGTCACGATGAGCAGGCCGATGCGCGTACGAGCGACCGGGATGCCGAGCGAGGCGGCCACATCGTCGCCGAACGTGAAGGCATCGAGGGCGCGCGCGGCGAACAGGCACACGGCGCCGCCGACGACGACCACGACGGCGCAGAGCGCGACCTTGTCCCACCGCATGCCCTCGAGCGAGCCGAGGAGCCAGAACATCACCCCGCGCGTCTCGTCGCTGTCGGCCACGGCGAACACCACGAGCGAGGTCAGCGCCGAGAAGAATTGCGTGCTGGCGACACCGGCGAGGATCACGCCGGAGGTGCCGCCCGAGGTGAAGCGCGAGAGCAGCAGCACGAGGCCGAAGGCCACGAGAGCACCGACGAAGGCCCCGCCCGAGAGGCCGAGCACTCCGCCGCCGATTCCGAGCACACCGATCACGACGGCACCGGTCGATGCTCCCGACGAGACCCCGAGCACGAACGGCTCGGCGAGGGGGTTGCGCAGCAGCGACTGCATGACGACACCGCACAGGGCGAGTCCTGCGCCTGCGCACGCCGCGACGAGGGCGCGGGGGAGGCGCTCCTCCCACACGATCGCGTTCTTGGCGGCCTTGACCGGGATGTCGGTCAGACCCAGGTGGTTCAGCAGCACGTCGCGCACGTTGACCAGTGACACGTCGGCCGGTCCCAGCGTGACGGCGACGCCGACGGAGATCACCAGCACCACGAGCCCGACGAGGGCGAGCACGATGCCCAGTCCCGCGGAGCCCCGACCGAGCCGGGCTCGCGAGACGACGCTCGCGCTCAGAGCGTGCTCCCGTTCTCGTCCCACCACGCGCGGATCTTGTCGAGTGCGTCGACGAAGCGGATCGAGGGGTTGAGCTCGGCGCCGTGCAACGCGATGTAGCGCTTGTTCTTCACGGCGGTCATGGTGCTCGTCAGGGGGTCGCTCTCGAGGAAGGCGATCTTGTCGGCGAGCCGGTCGCCCGGGAAGCGGTCGCGCTGCAGGTCGCCGAGGACGAGAACGTCGGGGTCGGCCGAGACCACGCTTTCCCAGCCCACCGCGGGCCAGTCGTCCGTCTGCGACGCGAACACGTTGGTCATCTTGGTGGTGGATGCCAGCAGCGCCGCGTTCGAGAAGCCTCCGGCCACGTACGGGGTCTTGGTGTCGGCGAACCAGAAGGCCACGGTGTGACCTTCGAAGTCGATGCCCTCGGTCGCCGCCGCGGCCCGCTGCTGCAGTGACTGGACCAGCGCTTCGCCACGGTCGGACACGTCGAAGATGCGCGCGAGGTCGCGGATCTCGCCGTAGAGCGTGTCGACCGTGAGGGGCGTGGTGCGCTTTCCTCCGGCGTTGATGCTCACGTCGCCGTCGCAGTCGGTGGGGGAGAGGTACGAGGCGATCCCGGTCTCGGCGAAGCGATCGCGCGTGGCGACGCCGCCCTGGGCGAAGTGGCGACCGAACGAGGCGGTCACGAAGTCGGGGTCGGTGCCGAGGACGACCTCGTATGAGGGGGCGTTGTCGGACAGACGGGGGACCGCCGCGTTCGCCTCGGCGAGCGAGTCGAGCACCGGGTCGGTCCAGGATGCCGTGCCGACCATCCGGTCCTGCAGGCCCAGCGACAGCAGGATCTCGGTGGAGTCCTGGTCCAGGGACACGACACGGCTGGGCGCCTTGTCGACCGTGATCTCGCGCCCGCAGTTCTGAAGCGTCAGCGGGTATGCGGTGGCGCCTTCTCCGGTCGAGGAGGCCGAGGCTTCGGGGACGACCTCCGAGGCACCGCACCCGGTCAGCAGGGTCACAGCGGTCAAGAGGACGAACGGGAAGGCGAGGGCGCGGGCGCGTGGCATCCGGGAGCTCCGTAGGGATCGTGGAACGAGCGGCCCGACGGTGGACCACGGGTAAGGATAGCCTCACTTGCTGCGCGGGCCGGACCGGTCTCTTCGTTCGTGTGGGAGTCCCATCGCCTGTGGCGTCGTGTGCGGTGTCGCGAATCTGTTGCCGTGTGTGGTTTCGTGTTGTATCGTGTGGGAATCTTCGAAGGGGATCCCCGTGTACGCAATGGAGCGCCAGCAGCTCATCGAGCGCGAACTGCGCGAGATCGGACGTGTCAGCGTCGTCGATCTCGCTCGCCGCTTCGACGTGACCACGGAGACCGTCCGCCGCGACCTCGACCGGCTCGAGGGGCTCGGTTCTCTCCGTCGCGTCCACGGCGGCGCGGTCGACATCGGTCGTGCCAGTACGGCGGAGTCCCCGCTCACCGAGCGTCGGGAGCGTCACCGAGACGCGAAGCGTGCCATCGCCGCCGAGGCCGTGGCCCTGCTCGGCTCCGACTTCCGCGGCTCGATCTTCCTCGACGCCGGTACCACGTCCGCAGCTGTCGCCTCGCTCCTGCCGTCCGCTCTCGGTGCGGGTATCAGCGCCGTCGAGGTCGTGACGCACTCGCTCGAGGCCGCGCACCTGCTCGCCGGCGAAGAACGCCTGTCGCTCACCACGATCGGCGGGCGCGTCCGAGGCGTCACCGCGGCCGCGGTCGGCGCCCACACGGTGCGCACCATCGGCCAGCTCCGCCCCGACATCGCGTTCGTAGGGACGAACGGTCTGAGCGTGGAGTTCGGCCTGAGCACCCCCGACCCTGACGAGGCCGCCGTCAAGGCGGCCATCATCCAGTCCGCCCGTCGCGTCGTTCTCGTCGCCGACGCGGCCAAGTTCGGCGAAGAACTGCTCGTGCGCTTCGCCCGACTCGACGAGCTCGACGTGCTCGTCACCGATGCCGCCCCTCCCGCGGCGCTTTCCGAGGCCCTCGAGGCCGCTGACATCGAGGTGCGCGTCGCATGATCGTCACTCTGACCGCCAACCCCTCCGCGGACCGCGCCATCGTGCTGTCCGAGGCCCTCCAGCCCGGTGAGCTGCAGCGCGCTGTGTCCTCGCGCGAAGACGCCGGAGGCAAAGGCGTGAACGTCGCCCGCGTGGTCTCGGCCGCCGGCGCACCCGCACGCGCGGTGGTGCCGGTCAATGCCCACGACCCGTATCGCATGCTCCTCGAAGACACCGGTATCGCGCTCGACGTGATCGAGGTGGCAGGCCGCGCCCGCGCCAACCTCACCATCACCGATCCCGCTGGTGAGACCACGAAGCTCAACCTCCCCGGCGCCGAGCTCTCGGCCGCCGAGGCCGAGGCCGTCGTCGCGGGAGTCGTCGCCGCCTCCGAAGGGGCCACCTGGCTGGTTCTGGCGGGGTCGCTGCCTCCCGGCGTCCCGACCTCCTTCTACGTGGATCTCATCACCGCCGTGCGTGCGCGGTGGGGGAGCGCCGCTCCGCTCATCGCGGTCGATGCCTCGGGTCCCGCCCTTGCCGCGGTCGTCGAGACCGCGCACCCCGACCTCATCAAGCCCAACCACGAAGAACTCGCCGAACTCCTCGGAGAAGACCCGGCATCCGACGACGATGTCCTGGCCGCGGCGTCGCGCCGGGCACAGTCGCTGGTTCCGGATCGTGTGGCATCCGCCCTCGTGACCCTCGGCGCCGACGGCGCCCTGCTGTTCACGGCCGAGGGAACCTGGCGCGGACGCGCCCCCAAGATTCAGGTCGCCAGCACCGTCGGCGCGGGCGACAGCTCGCTCGCCGGCTACTTGCTGGCCGACCTCGAAGGGGCTTCGGCCCCCGACCGTCTCGCGCGCAGCATCGCCTACGGAGCGGCCGCCGCCACTCTTCCGGGCACGCAGGCGCCGACCCCCGACGATCTGCCCGCGGGTGCGATCGCCGTCACCGAATTCCCCACCCCCATCGCAACATCCTGACCACGGAGGTCACTGACAATGTCCGACATCATCACTCCGGAGCTCGTCACCCTCGACGTGCCCCTGGGCACCGACAAGCAGTCGGTGATCCGCGCTCTGGCCGAGCGCGTCGTCGCGCAGGGCCGCGCGCGCAGTGCGCAAGAGCTGTTCGACGACGCCTGGGCCCGCGAGCAGAAGGACGAGACCGGCCTGCCCGGCGGCATCGGCATCCCGCACGCGCGCAGCGCCTCGGTCACCGAGCCCACCCTCGCCTTCGCGCGGCTGACCCCGGGCGTCGACTTCGGCGCCCCCGACGGCCCCGCCGACATCGTGTTCCTCATCGCGGCCCCCGAAGGTGCCGACGAGGCCCACCTCTCGGTGCTGTCGCAGCTCGCGCGCAGCCTCATGAACAACGACTTCATGTCGGGCCTGCGTTCGGCGCAGACGCCCACCGAGGCCGTCCGGATCATCACGGATGCCATCGCCCCGGCCGAGTCGCCGGTCGCGGCTGAAGCCCCCGCCGCCGCGGCGCCGGCCGCGACGCGCGCCGAGGCCCGTACGGCCGTGAAGACGAAGAAGATCGTCGCCGTCACCGCCTGCGCGACCGGCATCGCGCACACCTTCATGGCGGCCGACGCGCTCACCGCCGCCGGCGCCGAGACCGAGGGGGTAGAGCTCGTCGTCGAGCCCCAGGGCTCCAGTGGCTACAAGGCGCTCCCGCAGAGCGTCATCGACGATGCCGACGCCGTGATCTTCGCGGTCGACGTCGACGTGCGCGAGCCCCAGCGCTTCGCCGGCAAGCCCGTCGTCCGCGCGGGCGTCAAGCGCGGCATCGAGCAGCCGAAGCAGCTCATCGCCGAGGCCCTCGCCGCGAGCGAGAACCCGAACGCCGCACGCGTGCAGGGCGGTGCCGCCGCGGCATCCGCGTCCGATGCTCCCGTGGCGCAGCAGTCGGTGGGCCGTCGCATCCAGCGGTGGCTGCTCACCGGTGTCAGCTACATGATCCCGTTCGTCGCCGGCGGTGGTCTGCTCATCGCCCTCGGCTTCCTGCTCGGCGGCTACGAGGTCACCAAGAACGCGTCGAACGTCATCATCCAGAACTCGCTCTGGGACCTCCCGACCGAGGGCATCACCTCGTCGTTCGGCCCGGTGGGGCAGTACCTCGGTTCGGTCGCCTTCATGATCGGTGCGACCTCGATGGGCTTCATCGTGGCCGTTCTCGCGGGCTTCATCGCGTACGCCATCGCCGACCGCCCCGGTATCGCCCCCGGCTTCGTCGCGGGAGCCGTGGCCGTCCTCATGAACGCCGGCTTCATCGGCGGCATCATCGGCGGTCTGCTCGCGGGCTTCATCGCCTGGTGGCTCGGTCGCTTCGACGCCCCGCGGTGGCTGCGCGGTCTCATGCCCGTCGTGATTGTGCCGTTCCTGGGATCGATCTTCGCCTCGGGCCTGATGATCCTCTTCCTCGGCCGACCGATCGCCGCCCTCATGGCCGCCCTCACCGACGGTCTGACCTCGCTCGCCGCCAGCGGCGCAGGTGCCATCGTGCTCGGTGTCATCCTCGGTCTGATGATGTGCTTCGACCTCGGCGGCCCCGTCAACAAGGTCGCATACGTCTTCGCCACGACCGGCCTGGCCGCCGCGACCCAGACGAACACCACGCCGTACCTCATCATGGCCGCGGTCATGGCTGCCGGTATGGTCCCGCCGCTCGCGATGGCCCTCGCCTCGACGCTGCTCGCCCGCAAGAAGTTCACCCCGGTCGAGCGCGAGAACGGCGCGGCCGCGTGGCTGCTCGGCGCCTCGTTCATCTCCGAAGGCGCGATCCCGTTCGCCGCTGCCGACCCGCTGCGCGTCATCCCCGCCTCGATGGTGGGCGGTGCGATCACGGGTGGTCTGAGCATGCTGCTCTCGGTGCAGTCGTTCGCCCCTCACGGCGGGATCTTCGTCTTCTTCGCGATCAACCCCTTCTGGGGTTTCGCCCTCGCAATCGTGGCAGGTACCGTCGTGACTGCGCTGATCGTCGTCGCCCTCAAGGGCATCGGCCTCAGCACGCAGGACGCCGCCGTCGCCGAGGCTGCTCCCGCAGCCACGGTCGCCGCGTAACACCCCGTCGAATCGGAAGGATTCACCATGGCAGAACGTCAGGCCACCATCGCGAGCGCCTCGGGCCTCCACGCACGCCCCGCGAAGCTCTTCGTGCAGGCCGTGCAGGAGAAGAAGATCCCCGTCACGATCGCCGCCGAGGGCGGTGCCGACCTCAACGCCGGCAGCATCCTCTCGCTCATGGGCCTCGGTGCCGGTCACGGCACCGTTGTGACGCTGAAGGCCGAGGGCGACGGCGCCGAGCAGGCGCTCGACGAGCTCGTCGCCCTTCTCGAGACCGATCTCGACGCGCAGTAAGCGCTTCCTCGCAGAACACCGGATGCCACGGGCCCAGGGCTCGTGGCATCCGGCGTTTCTGCGGGATCGAGTCGTACGAAACTCCTGAGAAGTCGACGATGGGCGCTGATCTTCGAAGGTTCGGGACGAACTCCCGCGAACTTCTCAGGAGTTCGGCACGCCATGGCCGTCAGACCTCGACGGAGTCGCCCGGCTTCAGGTCGACGAACGAGCCGCCGTTCTGCTCGACGGCCCAGGTGAGGCGTGCGTCGCCCATCTGCTTGCCGGCGACCGAGAGGGTCATGTCGTGGGTGGCGAAGACGCGCTCCGGCTTGACCGCGAGGACGTAGTCGATGGCGTCGCCGACTTTGAGCCACGGGGCGCCGACGGGGGCGGCGAGCAGCTGAACCTTCTTGTGCTTGGGGACCGCGAACGAGTCGCCCGGGTAGTACACCGCGTCGTTGACGAGGACGCCGACGTTGTCGACCACGGGGATCGAGGAGTGGATGACCTCGTGCTTCCCGCCGAAGAACTCCAGGTGGAAGGGCCCGAGGTCGAGGGTGTCGCCCGGGTGGACCACGGTGACATCGAAACCGGCCGCGGCGTCGCGCACCCCTTCGGGGCCGTAGATCGGCACGCCGGGGTGGGCCTTCTGCAGGCGCGTGAGGTGATCCGGCGTCCAGTGGTCGGCGTGCTCGTGGGTGATGACGATGCCGTCGAGGTTCGTCAGCTCTTCGAGGGGCGAGGTGAAGCTGCCCGGGTCGATCACGAGCGAGTGACCGGATTCGGCGAGGACGAGGGCGGCGTGTTCGTGCTTCGTGAGGCGCATGAGACGAGTCAACTCCTGCACGCCGGAGCGGGGCAAGCGCTGGCGCGGGGGGTGAACAGCGTCTAACGGCTCTTCCGTGCGAGGCCATCTCGCGGTACCGTGGCCGGACACGCCCGAGAAGTCGGTGGCTCGGCCTCGATTTTGCGTGGGCGTCAACTGTCATGCATACTTGAATGGTTGACGACGCGGCCCCATCGTATAGCGGCCTAGTACGCCGCCCTCTCACGGCGGTAACGCGGGTTCGAATCCCGCTGGGGTCACCAACACGAAAATGTCTCGACCGAATGGTCGGGGCATTTTTCGTTGCCCGGGACCAGCCGGTCGTCGCAGGGGAATCTGAAACGTCGAGCGGAATCGGATGCCGGGACTACCGGCACCCGATTCCGCTGCTTCGATCCGAAGTCGGTGCGGGCAGAGGGCGACTCAGTCCTCGCGGGCACGGCGACGGAGCCGACGCGCTCGACGCACGCTCCATGTCACCGCGAGGATCACCGCCGCGACCGCGATCCACGGGAGGAGGAACCCGAGGCCGATCACGATCCCGTTGACGGTGGTGACCAGGCCGTGCCATCCGGCGCCGAGCCCATCGCCGAAGCCCGCCGGGTCGGCGACGACGGCGGGGGAGCGCTCGACGAGTCGCACGCTGAGCGACGACATCGCGACCTGAGACGCGACCGACTGCAGCACCTGGCGGTCCGCGTCGAGCTGCGCCTGACGCTCGGCCAGAGCGGACTCCGCGGTGATGAGGTCGGACACCGATCCCGCCTGCGCCAACAGTTCCGTCAGACGCGCCACCGAGGCCTCACCGGCCGCGACGCGAGCGCGCAGATCGACGGTCTGCTCGGTGACGTCGGAGCGGCTGACGGTCGTCGCCGTGACCTCTCCGACCTGACGCAGCCCGTCCATGGTGCTCGTGAGGGCTGCGGCGGGCACGCGGACGGTGATCGAGCCCGACGACGCCGCCGGCGTCGACGCCGATCCCTCGTAGGGAACCGCACCGATCGTGCCGCCGAGCTGCGATGACTCGACGTATCCGCCGGCCCCGGTCGCCGCGGCGCCGACCTCGTCTATCGCCCTCGCGATGTCGTCGACCTCGACCGTGCTCGAGCCGGTGGCGACGATGTCGCGGGTCGCGGCGTCACGCGCCGCCGCATCACCCGAGGCCGCATCTGACGACGACGACCCCGCGGCGTCCTGGGCGGGAACGAGGGGAGCGATCGGCGCGCTCTCGTAACCGCCGGAGTACTGGTTCGTCAGGCCCTCGCCGCTGGCGCCCGCGATCGCCGAGTCGCTCGCGCCCGAGGTCGAGGCCAGCGACGGTCCGATGACCGCGGCGATCACGACGACGGCCGCGGCCGCTCCGACACCTGTCCACATTCCCCGGCGTCGCCGACGCGTGCGCTCGCGCTCGTCGGCGATCCGGCCGAAGACGGCGGTCTCTATGGCATCCATCCGCTCGTCGGGGAGCGGGGGAAGCGTGGGCGTGGTCATGGGGACTCCGTCTCGATCGCGGTGGCGCGCACCCGGGAGCGGATGCGGGAGAGGCGGTTGCGAACGGTGCCGTGCGAGACGCCCAGCGAGGCGGCTGCGGCCGCGTACCCGTAGCCCTCTGCGGCGCACAGCCGGAAGATCTCGCGATCGAGGTCGCTCAGCCGGTCGACGGCGGCGAGGATCGCTGCCACGGTCTGGGCCTGCACCACCTGAGCCTCGACGTCGACGACGGACGGGATCTCGTCGTCGAGCGCTGCGTGTGATCCGTGGCGACGGCGCGCCCTCAGACGGTTCTGCGCCTGCAAGCGGCAGACGGTCGCGAGCCAGGGCAGCAGGGACTCGCCCTCGAGCCGCAGCGACGGGATCTTCCGCCAGGCGACCACGAAGGTCTCCTGCACGACGTCCTCCGCGTCCGCGGCTTCGCCGACGAGCCCGAGGGCGATCCAGTAGACCGGCCGCGCGTATGCCCGGTACAGCTCGCGATACGCGACCTCCGACCCGCCGGCGGCGCGCGCCACGAGGGCCCTGTCGTCGATGACTCCGTGGGTCATGGCATCCGTTCCGCCCTCCGGGTGAGCCCCGGATAAGCACTCTCTCACTCAGGGGTGTCCGGGCGCGCCGGATCGTCTCACGGATGTACGCACGCAATGAGCTCTACGTGCACAAGCCCCTGTGCGAACGGGGCCGACGGATAAACTCGAGCGTTTCCCCCCGATGAAAGGCCCCGCGATGGAGCTGCAGCTCGACCCCCTCTTCCAGACGATCACGCTCGTCGTGCTCGTGCTGATCCTGGTCGCTGACCTGCTGATCATCCTCAAGCGCCCGCACATCCCGGCGGCGAAGGAGTCGACGCTCTGGGTCGTGTTCTACGTGGCGCTCGCGTTGATCTTCGCGGGTGTTCTGTGGATCGTGGCCGGGGGCGAGGTCGCGGGGCAGTTCGTGGCGGGCTGGCTGACCGAGTACAGCCTGTCGATCGACAACCTCTTCGTGTTCGTGCTGATCATGGGACAGTTCGCGGTGCCGCGCCGGTACCAGCAGGAAGTGTTGATGGTGGGCATCATCATCGCGCTCATCCTGCGCGGCGCCTTCATCCTGGTCGGCGCGACCATCATCGAAAACTTCAGCCCGATCTTCTACCTCTTCGGCGCGTTCCTCGTCTACACGGCGATCCGGCAGGCGTTCCCGGGCGACGACCACGATGACGACTCGCAGAAAGAGAACCTCATCGTGCGGACGCTGCGTCGCGTGCTGCCGATGAGCGACTCGTACGACGGCAAGAAGGTCATCACTCGGGTCAGCGGCAAGAAGCTCTTCACCCCGATGATCATCGTGTTCGTCGCGATCGGCGTGACCGACCTGCTGTTCGCGATCGACTCGATCCCCGCGATCTTCGGCATCACGCAGAGCCCGTTCATCGTCTTCACGGCGAACCTCTTCGCGCTGATGGGGCTGCGCCAGCTCTACTTCCTGCTCGGTGACCTGCTCGACCGCCTGAAGTTCCTGCACTACGGGATCGCGTTCATCCTCGCGTTCATCGGCGTGAAGCTGATCCTGCACGCGATGCACGTCAACGAGCTGTCGTTCGTCAACGGAGGCGAGCCGATCGAGTGGGCTCCCGAGATCTCGACGTGGGTGTCGCTCGCAGTGATCGTGCTGTCGATGGCGGTCGCGACGATCGCGAGCCTCATCGCCGCGCGCCGAGAGCCCGCGTCCGTCGAGGGGCCCCAGGATGCCGCGGCCGATGTCGCCGACGAGAAGGGGACGCCGCCGACGGTGGAGCAGCCCGAGCGCGACTGACGCGCCCCGGGACCTAGAACGCGCGCAGGTTCGCCTGCAGGCCACCGTCGACGAACTCCTCGCGGAGGATGCCGCGCCGGCGGAGGATCGGCACGAGGTCGTCGAGCACACGGTGCACGGTGACCGGGTGCAGGTCGCCCCACAGCAGCACGCCGTCGTTGCCCCATTCCCCGAGTTCCTCAATGCGGTCAGCGAACTCGTCGGCTGTCCCCACGAAGCCGGATCCGTCACTCAAGCGTCCGAGCCGCGCGTGCGCGCCCAGCAGCGTCCGCAGCGGAGCGTTCTCGTCGTGCTTTCCGACGAGCCGCTTGATGCTGCCCTCCGACAGGTGCTCGCCGAAGATCGACCGGTCGAGAGGCTTGTCGAGGTCGAGGCCGGTGAGATCGGTCTCGAGATCGCTCGACTGCTTGCGCGCGATGGCGACCAGCGCGTCCTCGGAGGGGTTGGCGGATGCCGCGACCAGGCGATCGGCTTCTTCCGGGGAAGACACGAGCACGGGCTGGATCGCGAAGAGGATCTTGATTTCGGACGCGGCGCGCCCCGCAGCCTCGGCTGCCGCGTGGATGCGTCCGCGATAGGCCCGGATGCTCTGCTCGTCGAGAGGCGCGAGGGCCAACTGTACGTCGGAGTTGTGTCCCGCGAACGACAGGCCGCGACCGGATCCGCCGGGGGAGACGATCGCGGGCGCGCCGTCGGTGAAGGGCACCGCGTTCAGCGGTCCGTCGAAGCCGAAGTGCTCACCCCGGTGCTGCACCGCCTCGAGCTTCGTACCGTCGGCGTAGATCCCCGTCTCTTCGTCAGCGACGAGGGCGCCCTCGCCCCAGCTGTCCCAGAGCTTCCGGATGCCGTCGAGCCACTCCTCGGCCCGGTCGTAGGCCGCGTCGTGCCCGAGCTGCGGCGCGGTCGAGAAGTGGCGCGCGCTGCCGGTGTCGGTCACGACGTTCAGGCCGAGACGGTGGCCGCTCAGGTGCTGCAGCGTCGCGAACTGCCGGGCGGCGGTGTACGGCAGGTAGGCGGCCGGGTTGACCGTCGGCACCACGCCCAGGTGCTGCGTCGCCGCGAACAGGTACGGCGCGAGCAGCAGCGGGTCGTGCTTGGGCCCGCCGAAGGCGTGACGCACCCGCAGGTCGATCGTGTCGGCGCTGCCGAGCGAGGGCGCGTCCTCGATGATCAGCAGGTCGAAGCCGGCCTGCTCGAGCGTCCGCGCCGAGTCCTGATAGAGCCCCGGCTCGCTCCAGCGGTGGTTCCAGCGCAGGTAGGGGTGGCCCCATCCGTGCGGACCGAAGCCGCGCGCGAGGAACCAGCCGAAGTGCTGCAGACGGCTCACAGCACGACCGTCTCGCGCTCGACGACGGGGACGCCCACGAGGGCCTGCTCGAGGTCGGCGAGCAGGTCATCGATGTCTTCGATGCCGATCGACAGCCGGATCGTGCCGGGGGACACCCCCGCGCGCCGGCGTTCCTCGACCGTCCGGGCCGAGTGCGAGGTGCTCTGCGGGTGCAGCACGAGCGAGCGGACGTCGCCGAGGTGGGTCATGTGCGTGATGAGCTCCACCGACTGCACGACGTGGCGCGCCGCCTCGAGGCCGCCGCGCAGGGTCACGGTGAACACCGACCCGGCGCCGCGCGTGAGGTAGCGCCGACCGAGGTCGAAGTCCGGGTGCGACTCGAGACCCACGTGGTCGACGCGCTCGACCTCGGGGCGCTGTTCGAGCCATCGGGCGACGGCCAGGGCGTTCTGCGACTGACGTTCCACGCGCAGGCTCAGCGTCTCGATGCCCTGACCGATGAGGAAGGCGTTCAACGGCGACGGCGAGGGACCGAACCGCGGCGCGGCACTCTCGCGGATGTAGGCCCCGCGGGCGCGGGCGCCGTGCCGCTCTGCGAAGCTCGCTCCGCCGAGGCGGTCGGTCTGCACGAGATGGGGGAAGAGATGACCGGATGCCGCGGCGTCGAAGCGACCGTCGTCGACGATCACCCCGCCGAGCACCGCACCCTGCCCCGCGAGAAACTTGCTCGCCGAGTGCACGACGACGGCGGCGCCGTGCTCGAGGGGACGCAGGAGATAGGGCGTGGTGAACGTGCTGTCGACGATGAGGGGGATTCCGCGCTCCCGCCCGATCGCCGAGACGGCGGCGATGTCGAGGACGTCGTTGCGGGCGTTCGAGAGCGTCTCGGCGAACAGAGCGCGCGTGCGGGGGGTGATGGCATCCCGCCACGCGGCGAGATCGCCCGTGGGCACGAACGTGGTCTCGATGCCGAGCCGCGCGAGGTTGTCGAGGAGCAGGCCGCGCGTGCCCTCGTAGATGTGCTCCGAGACGACGACGTGGTCGCCGGCCCCGGCCAGGGCCAGCAGGGCGACGGTGACGGCCGCTTGCCCGCTCGAGACGAGAACGGCCTGGTCGCCGCCCTCGAGGCAAGCGAGGCGCTCCTCGACGGCCTGGATCGTGGGGTTGCCGGTGCGCGTGTAACCGAAGCCGGTGCCGGTGCCGAAGTGTTCAGCCGAGGCGTCGAGACTGTCGAAGGTGAAGCCCGCCGTGAGGTAGATCGGCGTGGCCCGCGGCGAGGCGTGGGCGGTGGCCGAGCCCGCGTGCACCTGACGCGTCGAGAATCCGATGTCGGCGTTCGCGGCCATGGGTCACGCTCCGTTTCGCGGGGGCGGGGCGGGCTCGCGGGTCGGGCCCGTTCCCGAGGGGTGTTCGGGATCGGCCCAGGCTCGCACGGGGGAGTCGTCGGCGACGAAATGTGCGGCGCTCTGTTACGGGCGGCACCCACGTCGCGGACGCCGTGGCGCGGCCGGCACGGGTGAGCCCGGTGGTATCGTGACCGGGTGCGGATCGCTCGCCTCCTCCTTAGCGGCCGCGACGAGACCTTGTCCTAGGCCTTTCTCGTCGCGGAGTTCGTCGCGGGCCTCACACCCCTTCCGAGGAGAAACGCAAACATGAGCAGCACCCCGATCGATGGCATCCGGATCCCGGACCGCCCCCGCACCCTGGCCGAGAAGGTCTGGGACGACCACCTCGTGGTCAAGGGCGAGAACGGCCAGCCCGATCTGATCTACATCGACCTCCACCTCGTGCACGAGGTCACCAGCCCCCAGGCCTTCGACGGTCTGCGCGCCGAGGGGCGCCCCGTGCGGCGGCTCGATCTGACGATCGCCACCGAGGACCACAACACCCCGACGCTCGACATCGACAAGCCGATCGCCGACCTGACCAGCCGCACGCAGATCGACACCCTGCGCCGAAACGCCGAGGAGTTCGGCGTGCGCATCCACTCGCTCGGCGACAAAGAGCAGGGCATCGTCCACGTCGTGGGCCCGCAGCTCGGGCTCACCATGCCGGGCATCACCGTCGTATGCGGCGACTCGCACACCTCTACCCACGGTGCGTTCGGCGCGATGGCGTTCGGCATCGGCACGAGCGAGGTCGAGCACGTGCTCGCCACGCAGACACTGCCGCTGAAACCGTTCAAGACGATGGCGATCACCGTCGAGGGCGACCTCAAGCCCGGCGTCACCGCGAAAGACATCATCCTCGCGATCATCGCCAAGATCGGCGCCAACGGCGGGCAGGGCTACGTGCTCGAGTTCCGCGGCAGCGCCATCCGCTCCCTCTCGATGGAGGGACGCATGACGATGTGCAACATGTCGATCGAGGCCGGCGCACGAGCCGGCATGATTGCCCCCGATGAGACGACCTTCGCCTACGTCAAGGACAAGCCCCACGCCCCGCAGGGCCGGGACTGGGACGACGCGGTCGCTTACTGGCGCACCCTGCCCAGCGACGAGGGCGCCGTCTACGACGCCGAGGTCTTCCTCGACGCGAACGAGCTCGAGCCCTTCGTCACGTGGGGCACGAACCCGGGCCAGGGTGTCTCGCTGTCGGACGTCGTTCCGACGCCGTCCGAGATCGCCGACCCCAACGAGCGTGCCGCCGCCGAGCGCGCCCTCGAGTACATGGACCTTCAGGCCGGCACGCCGATGAAGGACATCCCCGTGGATGCCGTGTTCATGGGCTCGTGCACGAACAGCCGTATCGAGGACCTCCGTGCCTTCGCCTCCGTCATCCAGGGCCGCACCAAGGCCGAGAACGTCCGCGTCATGGTCGTTCCCGGATCGGCGCGCGTGCGCCTCGAGGCCGAGGCAGAAGGCCTCGACAAGGTCTTCGTCGACTTCGGTGCCGAGTGGCGCTTCGCCGGGTGCTCGATGTGCCTGGGCATGAACCCCGATCAGCTGGCTCCGGGGGAGCGCTGCGCGTCGACCTCCAACCGCAACTTCGAGGGCCGCCAGGGCAAGGGCGGGCGCACCCACCTCGTCTCGCCGCTGGTCGCGGCCGCGACCGCCGTGCGCGGAACCCTGTCCAGCCCCGCGGACCTCGATCCCGTCCGCACCGAGACCGTTTCGACCGGGGCGGAGGCCTGACATGGAGAAGTTCACCACGCACACCGGTGTCGCCGCTCCGCTGAAGCGCTCGGCGGTCGACACCGACCAGATCATCCCGGCCGTCTTCCTCAAGCGCGTCACCAAGACCGGCTTCGACGACGCCCTGTTCGCCAACTGGCGCCAGGACCCGGACTTCGTCCTGAACCAGGACGCCTACCGCTCGGCATCCGTCCTCGTCGCCGGCCCCGACTTCGGGACGGGTTCGAGTCGCGAGCACGCCGTGTGGGCGCTGCGCGATTACGGCTTCCAGGTGGTGCTCAGCCCCAAGTTCGCCGACATCTTCCGCGGGAACTCGGGCAAGCAGGGCCTGGTCACGGGCGTGATCACCGAAGACGAGGTCGAGCAGATCTGGGCGGTGATCGAGGCGAATCCGGGCATCGAGATGACCGTGGACCTTACCGCGAAGACCGCCACGGTGGGCGACCTCCAGGTCTCGTTCGAGATCGACGATTACACTAGGTGGCGGCTTCTCGAAGGGCTCGACGACATCGGGCTCACGCTGCGTGACGAAGACAAGATCACGCAGTTCGAGGCGCGCCGCGAGGCATGGCGGCCGCGGACCCTCCCGGTCCGCTGAGCCCGATCGACCCGATCGGGTCGATCTGCCGCCCCTCGTCCACGAAGTGAGGTCCACCCCCCATGAGCACACTCGTCACCGATTCCGGAGATCAGAATCCCGGACAGCCCGATTGGGAGGCGGCAGAGACCCTCTCGATCCGCGGCGGCCGACCGCTGCGGGGGACCGTCGAGGTCAAGGGCGCCAAGAACCTGGTGACCAAGGCCATGGTGGCGGCCCTGCTGGGCGAGACCACGAGCACGCTTCGCGACGTGCCGATGATCAGCGACGTGAAGGTCGTGCGTTCGCTCCTCGAGGTTCACGGTGTCACGGTGACCGAGGGCGACGAGGAGGGCACGCTGCACCTCGATCCCTCGGGCGCCGTCGCCGCGCACTTCGAAGAGATCGATGCGCACGCGGGTGCGTCGCGCATCCCGATCCTGTTCTGCGGGCCGCTGCTGCACCTGCTCGGCGAGGCTCTCATCCCCGATTTGGGCGGATGCCGCATCGGCGACCGTCCGATCAACTTCCACATGGACGCGTTGCGCGCCTTCGGCGCCGTCGTCGACAAGAGCTACGAGGGCATCCGCATCACGGCCCCCAACGGGTTGCACGGTGCCAACATCACGCTGCCGTACCCGAGCGTCGGGGCGACCGAGCAGGTGCTGCTCACCGCTGTGCGCGCGAAGGGCGTCACCGAGCTGCGTAACGCCGCGATCGAGCCCGAGATCATGGATCTCATTGCGGTGCTACAGAAGATGGGCGCGATCATCTCGTACGAGCCCAACCGCGTCATCTTCATCGAGGGCGTCGACAAGCTCGTCGGCTACGACCACCGCGCGATCTTCGACCGCAACGAGGCCGCCTCCTGGGCGTGCGCGGCCCTGGCCACCGACGGCGAGATCTTCGCCAAGGGCGCCCGCCAGCAGGACATGCTGACCTTCCTCAACGTCTTCCGGAAGGCCGGCGGATGGTTCGACGTCCGAGAGGACGGCATCCTGTTCCGTCGCGGTGAGGCCCTCAAGCCCGTGATGGTCGAGACGGACGTGCACCCGGGCTTCATGACCGACTGGCAGCAGCCGCTCATCGTCGCCCTCACGCAGGCTCCTGGGACCTCCACCGTGCACGAAACCGTGTACGAGAACCGCCTGGGCTTCACCGAGGCGCTGAACAAGATGGGCGCCGACATCGTCGTGCACCCCAAGGGCATCTCGAGCCCCGACCGCCGCGTTCCCCGTCGCGACCTCGAGCAGGCGGCCGTCATCAACGGGCCGACGCCGCTGCACGGCGCCGACGTCGAGGTGCCCGACCTCCGCGGCGGCTACAGCTACGTGATCGCGGCTCTCGCGGCCGAGGGCGAATCGACGGTGCGCAACATCGGCATCATCCGTCGCGGGTACGAGAAGTTCCTCGAGAAGCTCACGGCTCTCGACGCCGACTTCGACGTCGTGGGCTGACGCCGGTGGCTTCGAACCCCGAGAAGAGCCGGCCGAGCGCCTTCTGGCCGCTCGCGGCGATCATCGTCCCCCTCACGGGGCTCTTCGCCCGGATCGAGATCCGCGGTGCGGAGAACCTCCCTCGCGAGGGCGCCTACGTTCTCGCTCCGAACCATAACTCGGAGTTCGATCCCGTGATCGTGGCGGTCGCCGTCTGGCGACTCGGTCGCGCCCCGCGGTTCATGGCGAAAGAGAGTCTCTTCAAGGTCCCCGTGCTCGGCGCCGCGCTCCGCGCGACGGGGATGGTCCCCGTGCCCCGGGCTTCGACGAGCGCGAACCAGTCGATGAAGGCCGCCGAGCAGATCGCCCGCGACGGCCGCGGCGTCATCGTCTACGCCGAGGGCACGCTCACGCGCGACCCCGAGCTATGGCCCATGCGCGGCAAGACGGGCGCGGTGCGCCTGGCCCTAGCCGGCGACCTGCCGCTGATCCCCATGGCGCAGTGGGGGGTGCAGCAGATCCTTCCCCGCTACGGCAAGCTGAAGTTCCCCCGCCGTTCGCACGTGATCGTCGAGTTCGGGCCCGCCATGGACATGAGCGCCTACACGGCGACGCCCACGCAGCCGGCCACGCTGACGAAGGCGACCGACGCGATGATGAACGAGGTCACGGCGATGCTCTCCGGCATCCGGGGCCTGCCCGCCCCCGCGGAGCGCTGGAACCCGTCGCAGCACGGGCAGAACGAGACGGGCCGCCTTGAGCCGTAAGAGCGCCCTGCCCGTCGCGGGCCCGAAGGTCGCCGTCGTCGGCGCCGGAAGCTGGGGAACGACGTTCGGCAAGATCCTCGCCGACGGCGGCGCCTCCGTCGTCATGTGGGCGCGTCGTCCCGAGCTCGCGGCCGAGATCACCGAGTCCAAGCGCAACAGCAGGTACCTCCCGGGTATCAACCTGCCGCGCACGATGACCGCGACGACGGACCTGGCCCAGGCGCTGAACGGTGCGGAGCAGATCTACCTCTCGGTGCCCAGCCAGTCGCTGCGCGAGAACCTCGCCGCCATCAAGCCGCTCGTCGAGCACACCGACGTGCCGATCGTCTCGCTCATGAAAGGCGTCGAGAAATCGACCGGCCTGCGCATGAGCCAGGTCATCGAACAGGTTCTGCAGTGCGACCCCGCCCGCATCGCGGTGGCATCCGGTCCGAACCTCGCCCTCGAGATCGCGCGCGAGCAGCCGACCGCAGCCGTCATCAGCTCGCTCAGCCCCGAGACCGCCGAGGCCGTCGCCCGTCGCGCGCGCAACCGGTACTTCCGCTCGTTCGTGAACACCGACGTGATCGGCACCGAGTTCGGCGGGGTGCTGAAGAACCTCATCGCGGTGGCGATCGGCATCGTCGACGGCGTCGGGTACGGCGAGAACACGAAGGCGTCGATCATCACGCGCGGGCTCGTCGAGATGACCGACTTCGCGGTCGCGCAGGGCGCGCAGCCCGAGACGCTCCAGGGCCTGGCGGGCCTCGGCGACCTCATCGCGACGTGCCAGTCGCCGCTGAGCCGCAACAACACCGCGGGGCGCCTGCTCGGCCAGGGCTACGGCTACAAAGAGGTCGTCGCCCAGATGCAGCAGACCGCCGAGGGGCTGGCATCCGTGGCTCCCGTGCTCCAGCTCGCGAAGCAGGTCGGCGTCGACATGCCCATCGTGCAGCAGGTGAAGATGGTGCTCGACGGGACGATGGATCCGCGGGACATCGCACCGCACCTGACGACAGACGACGACCAGCCGCAGGGCGAGAGGACGCAGAATGACCAAACCGGTGGTGGTGGTGCTCTTCGGCGGGCGCTCCAGCGAGCATTCGATCAGTTCCGCCACGGCGGGCGGGGTGCTGCGGGCGATCGACCGTGACCGCTTCCGGGTGATCCCGGTCGGCATCACCCGTGACGGCGCCTTCGTCCTCGAAGACGACGACCCCGACAAGTTCGCGCTCATCCCCGACGCGCTGCCCGAGGTGCGCGACAACGGCACGCGCGTGCGTCTGCCCGACTCGACGCTGTCGCGGGAGTGGACCGTGACCGATGGCGGGGGCACGCGCTCGCTCGGAGACGTCGATGTCGTGCTGCCGATCCTGCACGGGCGGTTCGGCGAGGACGGCACGGTGCAGGGTCTGCTCGAGCTGCTCGGCATCCCGTACGCGGGCGGTGGTGTGCTCATGTCGGCGATCGGCATGAACAAGCACGTGACCAAGCAGGTGCTCCGCGCGGCGAACGTGCCGGTCGTGCCGTGGGTCGCCGTCACCCGCGCCGACCTCGCTCGCGACCGCGAGCTGTGGCAGCGCCGTATCCGCGCCCTCGACCTGCCCGTGTTCGTCAAGCCGAACGAGGCCGGATCCAGCGTGGGCGTGACGAAGGTCTCGCGCTGGGAGGACCTCGATGCCGCCTTCGACACCGCCTTCGCGGAAGACGGCCTCGTGCTCGTCGAGCAGGCGATCGTCGGTCGCGAGGTCGAGTGCGGTGTGTTGCCCGGGCGCGACGGCGGACCGGTACGCGTGAGCGTGGCCGGCGAGATCGTTGTGACGGGCCGGGAGTTCTACGATTTCGAGGCGAAGTATCTGGGAGCGGCGGGCGTCGACCTGGTGTGCCCTGCCGATCTGAGCGACGGCGAGTTGGCCGCGATGCAGCGGATCGCCGCACAGGCGTTCGAGGCGATCGGCGGGCAGGGCCTGGCACGCGTCGACTTCTTCTACACCGGCACCGAGTTCTACGTGAACGAGGTGAACACCATGCCCGGGTTCACCCCGATCTCGATGTTCCCCACGTGCTGGATCGCGTCGGGACTGTCGTACCCCGACCTCATCAGCGACCTGCTCGACGCAGCGCTCGAGAGGGCCTGAGCCGCCACCCGGCGTGCCCGGCAGGTCGGCCGGTAAAAACGCCGTCGCCGGGGTCGATCGCGTCGGCGTGGCGGGATGGTCCCGCCCTCGTGCTGCGTCTCCGCGCCTGTCAGGGCGTGGGCGTCGGAGTCGGCGACGCCGTCGCGTCGGATGCCGAGGTGCACACCGCCCCGGTCGCGGGCAGATACGAGCGGATGAGGGGCCCGAGAGCCTGCGCGACGTCGGCGCTGCTCGCGGCCGAGTAGTCGAGATAGATCTGGACGGCGGGGCTGCGGCCGAAGGTCGTGAGCGTATAGCGGTTCTCGGACGCCTGTGACTCGTCGACGAGCCAGTCCACGCCGTCGAACGCTCGGCATGGCAGGGTCGAGGGGCCCGGCGTCTCGAGACCGCAGGTCATGAGGATCGCCGAGGGATCCCCCCACGCTCCGGTCGACTGCGCGTCGGTCCACCGCCGCTCCTGGCCGGAGATCGTCTTCGGCAGGCGCGAGGTGATCTCGGCGCAGGCGGGGTTGTTCGCGTCCTTCGCCGGCTGCATCGCGACCGTGGTGCTGCACGCCGCGAGTCCCGGGAGGAGAGCTGCGGCGGCGAGGAGCGCGAGGAGGCGGGAGGAGCGGGGCACCCCTCCAGGCTAATAGCGTGGGGGAGTGACCGACGCCGAGACCACCCGTGCAACCACCGTGGGCGACCTGAGCGAGGGGCAGATCCTGCGCGGCATCCTGGATCGCCTTCCGCCCTCGACCGCGCCGGTCGGCCCCGGCGACGATGCCGCGGTGCTGGCCGTCCCCGACGGGCGGGTCGTGGCGACGACCGACACCCTCGTGCACGGCCCGGACTTCCGCCTGGCATGGTCGTCGCCGTTCGACCTCGGCTTCAAGTCGGCGGCGGTCAACCTGGCCGACGTGGCCGCGATGGGCGCGCGCCCCATCGCCCTGCTCGTCGCTCTCGCGATGCCCGACGACACACCGATCTCCTTCGTCCGCGGGTTCGCCGACGGTCTCGCCGCCGCGTGCGCGGAGCTTGCCCCCGACTGCGCGGTCGAGGGCGGAGACCTCACCGTGTCGGACACGCTCACGATCGCCGTGACCGCCCTCGGCAGTCTCGACGGCCGCGACCCCGTGCGTCGATCGGGGGCGCGTGTCGACGACGGCGTGTACGTGATCGGCGAGCTCGGCGAGGCCGCACGGGGGCTCGAGGTGCTGTTCGACAGGTTCACGGATGCCGCGGGCGCCCCCGTCGCTGTCACGACCGAGGCCCGCGGGGCTCTCGACGCCGACGACGCGCGCGGACTGGCTCGTCAACTGGCGCCCCGCCCCCCGATCGCCGAAGCCCTTCGGGCGGCGGACGCGGGGGCCACCGCGATGATGGACATCTCGGACGGCCTGGTGCTCGACGCCACGCGCTTGGCGGACGCGTCGGGCGTGACGATCGCCCTGGACTCCGCGACCCTCGGTGCGGACCCCGGACGCGCTCTCGGAGGGGGAGAAGACCACGGGTTCCTCGTCACCTTCCCGATGGATGCCGACCCGCTCGGTCGCCGCGTGGGGACGGTCGTAACGCGCGGGGACCACGCGCTGACCGTCGACGGCCGGCCGTGGACAGGTCGCTCGGGGTGGGACCCCTACCGCGACTGGGATGCCGGACGCGGCTGAGACTCAAGCGCCTCGCGGCCGACCCCACCACATGGTCGTGTCGCCGTAGGCGCGGTCGCGCTCGGCTTCCAAGCCCGCGGCGGCCCAGTCGGGGGCGGCCGAGCGCTTCGCGCGTTCCACGATGACCGTCGCATCGGCACTGAGCCGAGGGGCGAGAGCGACCAGGGCTCTGGTGAGCTCGTCGTCGGAGAGGTCGTAGGGCGGATCGAGGAAGACGAGATCCCACTCGAGGCCGGATGCCGTGAGAAACGTCGTGACACTCGCGCGGTGAACCCGGGCGGGGGCGGCGACGCCGGCGGTTCGAACCCGATCGGCGTTGCGACGGATCAGGGTGGCGGCGGGGGCCGAGAACTCGACGAGGTCGGCGGAGGCGGCGCCGCGGCTCAGGCTCTCCAGCCCCAGCGCCCCGGACCCCGCGTACAGGTCGGCCACGCGCGCGTCGTCGAGGAGCCCGGCGGACTCGAGAGAACCGAACAGCGACTCGCGGACGCGGTCGCTCGTGGGACGAGTGCCCTTGGGTGGGACGTCGAGGACGGTGCCTCCGGCGCGGCCCGAGATGATGCGCGTCACCTCTTCAGCCTAGAGTCCCCGGCGCCGGGGCCCGGTGCGCGCACGCACGGCGATGTCCGAGGGCCTGCCTAGACTCAGATCATGCCCGGATTCTCGCTCGCCTCGCGTCTGGACGGCGCCATCGGGGGCAAGACGGCGACGGCATTCGACAAGGCTTTCGGCGTGAAGACGGTGGGCGAGCTCCTCGAGCACTATCCCCGTCGGTATGCGCGGCGAGGCGAACTCACCCCCATCGACTCGCTGCCGCTCGGTGAGCCGGTCACGATCGTCGCCGAGGTCGTCAGCGCGAACGAGCGTCGTATGCAGAACCGCCGCGGCTCGCTCCTCGAGGTCGTCATCAGCGACGGCGACGGACGCATGTCGCTGACCTTCTTCAATCAGCCGTGGCGCTTGAAAGACCTCACGCCGGGCCGCCGCGGCATCTTCTCGGGCAAGGTGGGCGAGTACCGCCGGCAGACGCAGCTGACGAACCCCGACTACGAGCTGTTCGACGATATCGCCGAAGCCCGTGCCGAGGCTGAGGTCACGGCGAAGCGGCCCATTCCGATCTATCCCGCGACGAGTTCGATCCCGAGCACTCTCGTGCAGAAGACGGTCTCCCTCGTGCTCGACGGACTCGGAGAGATCGAGGATCCTCTGCCCGACGACGTGCGGTCGCGCAGAGGACTCCTTCCCGCCCGGGCGGCGTTCGAGCAGATCCACCGTCCCGAGAGCGACGACGACATCCCTCCCGCGATCGCGACGCTGCGCATGCACGAGGCCTTCGTCCTGCAGACCGCGCTGCTCCAGCAACGGCAATTCGTGCGGGCCCTGTCGGCGACGAAACGCCGCGCTGCGCCCGGCGGGCTCCTCGAACGCTTCGACGCGATCCTGCCGTTCGAGTTGACCCCGGACCAGCGGAGCGTCGGTGCGCAGCTCGCAGCCGACCTCGTCGCGGACTGGCCGATGAACCGTCTCGTGCAGGGTGAGGTCGGCTCGGGTAAGACGCTCGTGGCGCTGCGTGCCATGCTCCAGGTCGCCGAGTCCGGCGGTCAGTCCGCCCTCATCGCCCCCACCGAGGTGCTGGCCGGCCAGCACCTGCGCTCGATCGCCCGCATGTTGGGGCCCGAGCTCGCCCCCGAGATCATGCCGACGCTCCTCACCGGGCAGATGCCCGCTGCCGAACGGCGCAAGGCCGCGCTGCGCGTCGCGTCGGGGCAGGCGCGCATCGTCGTGGGGACCCACGCGCTGCTGAGCGCGACCACCACCTTCGCCGACTTGGGCTTCGTCGTCGTCGACGAGCAGCACCGCTTCGGCGTCGATCAGCGAGAGGCGCTCCGCTCCAAGGGCAGCTCCCCGCACACGCTCGTCCTCACCGCCACTCCGATTCCTCGTACGGTGGCGATGACGGTGTTCGGCGATCTCGACGTCTCAACCATCCGCACCATGCCGGCCGGGCGTGCCGGCATCCAGTCCTTCGTCGCGCCGCTGGCCGAGAAACCCGCGTGGTTCGCCCGCGTGTGGGATCGCGTCGCCGAAGAGGTCGCGCTGGGCCGCCAGGCCTTCGTCGTGTGCGCCGCCATCGACTCCGACCAGCTCACCGCCGACGAGAAGACCGACGAACCGGCCGACGCGCCCGTCGCCGCGGCCGAGGGGGCGCGCACGCGCTGGGGGGTCGTCCAGGTCGAGGCTCTCCTCTCGCGATTGCCGACGTTCAACGGCATCCGAGTGCAGATTCTGCACGGCAAGATGCCCTCCGACGAGAAGGACGCCGTCATGCAGGCCTTCGCGCGCGGCGACATCGACGTGCTGGTCGCCACCACCGTGATCGAGGTCGGTGTCGACGTGCCGAACGCCTCGACCATGGTGATCCTCGAAGCTGACCGCTTCGGCGTCTCGCAGCTGCATCAGCTGCGCGGGCGCGTCGGCCGGGGCGGCCTCCCGGGCCTGTGCCTGCTGGTGACCGAGGCCTCGCCCGGGACGTCGGCGCGCGCGCGCGTCGAGGCCGTCGCCGCAACGCTCGACGGCTTCGCCCTCGCCGAGGTCGACCTCGACTTGCGCGGAGAAGGCGACGTGCTCGGCGGTGCGCAGTCGGGTGCGCGCTCTTCGCTGCGCCTGCTGCGGGTCGTCACCGACGCCGATCTCATCACCGAGGCCCGCGCCGAGGGCGAGCGGATTCTCGCCGACGACCCGGCCCTGCTGCGGCATCCCGGTCTCGCCGCCGCTCTGGAACGCCGCGTGGGTGTCGAGGAGCGCGCCGCTCTGGCGAAGTCCTGACCGGCGAGCCGCTCTGAGGGCCGCGTCGGTAGGCTGACGGCATGGATCCCCGGATCGCCGTCGTTCCCGGCTCATTCGACCCGCCCACCCTCGGCCACCTCGACGTCATCCGTCGAGCGGCCGGCCTGTTCGATCAGCTGCATGTGCTCGTCGTCCACAACCCGGGCAAAGAAGCGATGCTCCCCATCGCCCAGCGGCAGAGTCTGCTCGAGCGGTCGATCGCCGAGGCGGGCGTCGAGGGCGATGTGATCGTCGCCGCGTGGAGCATGGGTCTGCTCGTCGACTACTGCACCGAGGTGGGGGCGAAGGTGCTGGTGAAGGGCATTCGCTCTCAGGTCGACGTGGCCTACGAGACGCCGATGGCTATCGTCAATCGCGATCTCGCGCACGTCGAGACGGTGTTCCTCCTGCCCGACCCCTCCCACGCGCTCGTCTCGAGCTCGCTCGTACGTCAGGTGGCCGGCCTCGGCGGCGACGTGTCGCCCTACGTCCCGCCCGCCGTCGCGCGCTTCCTCGACACCGGCGCCCGCGGCATCTGACCCGCGCCGTCCCCCCACGCAGAAACGCGATCCGCGCATAGAAACGCGCGCTCCTCGCGTTTGTGGGCGCTGAGAGCGTTTATGCGTGATGTGAGTGCTCAGAGTGCGGCGCCGGCGCGTCCGCCCGGCCCTTGCTCAGGGGCGCACGGGTAGCATTGACGACCGTGAGAACTCGCCGACCCGGACCCTTCCAGCTCCCCGTACGCGACATCGAGCGCCACCCGGGCGAGATGCGCGAACACACCCTCGACATCCCCGCCCCCGAGAAATGGGGTGAGGGCCTGCTCTCCGTCCCCGAGGCTGAGATGCTCGAACTCGATGTGCGTCTCGAATCCGTCCACGAGGGGATCCTCGTGTCGGGCACGGTGGACACCAGCGCCACGGGAGTGTGCGGACGCTGCCTCATCGACATCGTCGAGCCTGTCGAAGTCGAGTTCCAGGAACTTTTCGCGTATCCTGGGGACGAAGCGAGTGACTTCGACGTTCAAGACGACCACGTGGATCTTGAAAATCTGGTCCGGGATGCCATTGTCCTGTCGCTTCCGTTCCAGCCGGTGTGTCAGCCGGACTGCCCCGGGCTCGACCCGAACACGGGCGAGAGGCTGACGGAAAGCCCCGGCACCACGGAGCAGGAGCCTGTCGATCCTCGATGGGCTGCGCTCCAGCAGTACACCCCAGACGACGGCGATGCGCTCCGCGCCGCCCCCAAGACAGAGAAGAGCTAGTCATGGCAGGTAACCCCCCGAAGCGGAAGGTCTCCCGCTCGAACACCCGCTCGCGTCGTGCGCAGTGGAAGGCTGAAGCCCCCGCGCTGGTCAAGACCATCGAGAACGGCAAGGTCGTCTACAGCCGTCCCCACCAGGCGAAGGTCGTCACCGACTCGCAGGGCACCGAGCTCTTCCTCGAGTACAAGGGCCGCAAGGTCGCCGACGTCTGATCGGCGATTCGTGACGCGTAAGAACGTCGAGCGCACAGCGCTCACCGAGAAGCTCGGGGTCGAGATCGACCCCGAGCTTCTTTCTCTTGCTTTGACGCACCGCTCGTTCGCCTACGAGAACGGCGGCATCCCGCACAACGAGCGTCTCGAGTTCCTCGGCGACTCGGTGCTCGGTCAGGCCGTCACGGTCCGCCTGTTCACACGGCATCCCGACCTCGACGAAGGAAGCCTCGCGAAACGTCGCGCGAGCGTCGTGTCGACGGTGGCGTTGGCCGAGGTCGCCCGCACGATCGGTCTCGGCGACCACGTGCGACTGGGTCGGGGCGAGATCCTCACCGGTGGGCGCGACAAGGATTCGATCCTCGCCGACACCATGGAGGCCCTCATCGGGGCGACGTTCTTGTCAGCCGGCCCCGACGCGGCGACCGGCATGGTGCTTCGCCTGGTCGAACCGCTCTTAGCCGACCCGGAGCGCTACGGCGCGGCGATGGACCCGAAGACGAGCCTGCAAGAGATCGCTGCCCGCCTGGGGCTCGCGGCACCCGTGTACGTGGTTGAGGCCACCGGTCCCGACCACGACCGACGCTTCACCGCCACGGTCACGACGGGCGACGTCGTCACTACGGGCGTCGGATCGAGCAAGAAGCACGCCGAGATGGCAGCGGCGCTGACCGCGTGGCGCGAGCTCGACGCGCGTGCCTGAGCTTCCCGAGGTCGAGGTCGTCCGCGCCGGCCTCGAACCCGCCGTGTCCGGTGCACTCGTCGCCTCTGTCGACGTGCGCGACGAGCGGGCGCTGACCCGGCACACCGGGGGAGCGGCGCACTTCGAGGCGGAGCTGACCGGCCGGCGCATCGCGTCCGCCGTGCGGCGAGGCAAATTCCTCTGGATGCCGATGGCCGACGATGAGGCCATCGTCACCCATCTCGGGATGAGCGGCCAGATGCTCCTGCGTACCCCCGGGGCGCCGGAGGAGCGGCATGAACGCATCCGCATCGAGTTGGAGCATCCGGTGCACGGGTCGCTTTCGGTCGTCTTCGCCGACCAGCGCACCTTCGGCTCGCTCGCCGTCGACCGGCTCGTCGATACGCCCGATGGAGCCGCGGGCGGTCGCGGCTCGGAGCTCGCCCGCGTGCCGACGCAGGTCGCGCACATCGGTCGAGATCCCCTCGACCCTGCGTTCGATGTCGCGCGATTCCGCGCGCGATTGGCGCGGACCTCCTCGGGGATCAAGCGCGTGCTGCTGGATCAGACGGTGGCGAGCGGTATCGGCAACATCTACGCCGACGAGTCGCTGTGGGCCGCGCGCATCCACCCCGAGACCGCGGCATCCGATCTTCCGACGCGTTCTGTCAATCGGCTACTCGGCGAGGTGCAGGCGGTCCTCGAGAAGGCCCTTGCCGAGGGTGGGACCAGCTTCGACGCGCAATACGTGAACGTGAACGGTCAGGCCGGCTACTTCGCCCACTCGCTGAACGCCTATGGGCGTACAGGCCAGCCGTGTCCGCGGTGCGGGCGCCCCATCGTGCGGGTGTCGTTCATGAACCGGTCGAGCCACTTCTGCCCGCACTGCCAGCAGCGGCGCTGAGAAAAGAGACGTCATGTGGTTCTCGCGAGGACGTTCCGATACCTCACGGCTCGCGGTTCCCGCGGTCTCGGCATCCGTCGTCGACCTGACGACGCATGACCCGTCCGAGAACCGCGTACACCGGATGCTCGACGAACTCGGGGTGCCGTGGGCCGTGCCCCTGCGCGAAATGCCGACTCGGTTCGGTGTAACGCGTCATCCCGTCTACGACTGGGATGTCATTACACTTCCGCTTCCGAGGCTCGCCCTGCCCGGCATGCTGTTCCCCTTGTCGACGAACGCCTTTCGTCTCGCGACGCCGAGCCCCGCCGACGTCTTCTCCACGGCCGTATCCGTGGCAGATGACCCCCGCATCAACGTCGAGGCGGCCGTCGAGTTCTTCTCCGCATGGCTCGGTGAAGCACCCATCGAGGCCTTCGGCCGCTCCGCGTTCCGTGCGGCGTGGACCGCAGGTCCTGCGTCGGTGTCCCTTCAGGCGTCCGGACCCGATCCGCGGTACCCCCTCGAACCGTCGGAGGCGGACCGACGTGAACCTCGACTTCGTCGGGCGTGCTCCGTCGAGATCGAACCAGGTTTTCGCCCGGCGCTCTCCGTCCTCGAGCGGGAGCAGCTGGATGGCTCCAGGCTTCTCCTGCGCCTCGATGATGACGCGGCTCTGCGCAGCCTGGACGACCTCCGCCGCCAACGGCCCTCCGTGACCAGCGCGCCGTTCGCGCGCGAACCGGATGATTCGTGCCGGCGTCTGCTGGCCGGTCTGCACGTTTCTGTTGACGGACGGATGCTCGTCGTCTGTCGCGAACAGCTCCTCGTCATCCCTCGAGAGCGAGTCACCGCGGTGCGAGTGAGCAAGCTCACTCGAGCGCGGGGTCCGGCGGGAAGTTGGCTCGATCTCATCTGCGTGGACGAGGCGTCGGACGACGGACTGAGCGCCGTCACCGTCCTCGAGAAGAGCCGGACCGACCAATTGGACGGACGGGCGCGAGGTCTCGGGGCCAAGCTCGGAGTCCCGGTCGACATCCGGCCCGCGCAGCAGAACGCGTGACGCCCCGCATCCTAGATGCCCGCGTTTCGCCCGCACTGTCAGCGTCCGCCGAACGATCGGGCGGCTCTGCAGCAGGGTTGATGCTCATGTGACGCTCGCGAGCATTGTGGCTGTGGAGTCTGCGATGGGGGACGGTTTCGCATGGGGCTGATCGAAGTAGTGGTCGGGTCTCGACGGTGACCAGCAGGAAGCGCTGGTCCACGCTGCCCCCGCCGTCATCGGCAACCTCGGCGGAGTGGCCTACCGCGCGCGTGATGAGGCCAATCGCATCGTGCTCGACCAAGCGATCGAGGATGCCAAGCGCAGCCCCCTCGACAAGTCGGAGCAGATCGCGGCGCTAGAGGCGTTGAAGAAGTCGGCCCAGAGTCACACGTTGGTGTCGGTTGTGCTTGACGAACCTCCGCTCGCGCAGGTCGCCGTCGGCGACGTGGATGCCGCGAGGAATGTGTCGTTCATCGTGCCGGGGATGAACTCGAACGTGGCGGGTGACATGCAAACATACGTCAACGCCGCTGCCAAACTACAGTTGCAACAGCAGCTCGTAGGAGGCGGTGATCTAGGTGACTATGCGGTCATCGCTTGGCTTGGCTACCACCCGCCGATGAACGATATGCCGGTGGACGTGGCATTCAACGGGAAGGCCGAGGCGGGCGCACCCGCCCTAGCGAGGGACCTCACGTCGATGGCTGCTGTTCACGATGCGTCTGGCGTTCCTGCCTCGGTTTCGGTCATCGCCCACTCTTATGGCACCGATGTCGCTGCACTCGCGCTCACCGACGCTCACGCGGACCACGTCGTCTTGCTCGGCTCGGCCGGTGTAGACAATGAGGTAGATAACGTCGCGGACCTGAATGTGCCTCCCGGACAGGTGTTCGCATCTCAAGCCCGTCACGACGGCTGGGCGCCTGTCGGGCAGATCACCTCGTACGTCGTCCTAGACGGACGCGTCGACCCGACAGCGGCATCGTTCGGGGCGCGCGAGTTCTCCTCGGAAGCGGGCATCGCTCCCGGCGGCGAGACGCTGCGCGCGGTTGACAAACACGGACCGTTCGGCGACGGGTCGGAGACATTCAGCTACTTCGATGCGAACACGACCGCGCAGTTCAACACGGCGTTGGCAACGACGGGCCGCGGGAACGAGGTCATCGTCGACCGCCCGCTGACAGAATCAGACCTGATCGGGCCGCGTCAGTCGAGCGGATCGAATGAGTACCCGGTCGGGTGGAACGGCATTCGTTGACTATGAATAGACGCACTTACATCGCAGTCAGCGTGCTGCTCGTCGGCCTGCTCACCGCTTGCTCACCCGGTGGCGAACAGAACTCGAAGGGACCCGAGATGACCCCCGAAGCAGTCGAAGCGCAAATAACCGACCTCTATGAGGCCAGCGCAGCGGCGATCGCCCCGGACGGCTGGAAGGTGGACGCGTCATGGTTGTCGTGCTCGGATAACTCGACAGGAGACGGTGTGAACCTCCTGTTCGCGGCTTCTCGGTCGGCGCCGCTGCCTGGTGATCCCGCGGAACTCATTTCGCAGGCACAGATCGTGTGGCAGAAGCACGGCCACGACGTCACCATCGAACGGGATACCAACCTGACTCCGCCCAGGTGGATCCTCTCGGATCCGCCGTACCTCACCGGCACTCATCCAGACGGCAGTTACTACCTGCTCGACGTGAGCGAGAGTGCGGTGTACTTCCGTGCTTACAGTGCCTGCGTACCCGGCGACATCTTCGAACTCACGAGCCCCACGCCGACCCCATGACCCTCAGGTTCGATCCCCAGCGGCACGCGGAGACGATCGCCGCTTTGCGACGGGTGATCGCTGGCATCCAGGATCAGCTGGACGGCCTCGATCGGGAGGTCACCGCACTGCGTGGGCAGTGGTCGGGTGCCGCGCAGGCGGCGTACGAGCGTACTCACCGAGAATGGGCGGACTCCCTCGGTCGCTTGCATTCCGCGCTGGCTGATGCGACGGGAGCGGCGCAGCACGCCGGTGACCGTCTCACCCAGACCGAGGCAGATGTGACCGCACTGTGGTCATGACGCGAGAGGGGCACGGGACGCCAGACCCGTCCCCCTCTCGCGTCACAGCACCTTCTTCCACACTCCCTCGTACGAGATCGGCGTGAAGCCGATGGCTTCGTTGATCGAGAGCATGGGGCGGTTCTCTTCGGCGTTGTAGGTCAGCACGCGGGGCGACTCCGGTGCGACGTCGTGCCACGCGAGGAGTCCCGCGCACTTCACGAGCATGCCGAGTCGGTGGCCGCGGTGGGCCGCGACGACGAGGGTGTCTTCCTGGCTGGTGGCAGCGGTGCGGTCCTTGCCGATGACGAGTTCGTTGAAGGCCGCAAGTTCGCCGGTGTCGACGTGCTGGGCGGCGGTGACGAGCATGTGCCGTCCGGCGTCGGTGTAGCCGGCTTCGTAGCGGCGCACTCGACCGGCATCCCACACCTCCTCGTCGAACTCGAGGTCCGCCGAGGGGGCGTCGGTCACCATGCGCGACTTCATCCACGCGAACGCGTCCACGAACTCGTCGGGCGTGGGCAGAGTCCACTGCACGATCCGGTAGCCCGAGGCCGCCTGTTCGGCCTCAGCGAACAGTTCCTCTAGGCGCGGTCGTGCTCCGGCGAGATCCAGCGAGCTCACGCGCACGATCTGTTCGAGCGAGAATCCGGATGCCAGAAGAAACCGCGCCGCGTGATCCCGCGGGATCGAGCCGAATCCCGTCGGTGCGTCGAGGCGCGGTCCGTCCGCGGCGGGATGTTCGGCCCACGACTGCAGGACGATACGCCCGTGCTCTCGTGCGGTGTTCTCGATGAGGGCGTAGGCGGCACGACCGATGCCGTTGCCCCATGCGGAGCGGCGCAGTTCGATGAGCCAGAACCCGGTGCGGGCGCCCTCCTCCTGCGGGAAGTCGAGACCCACGCGCCCGACGACCTCGCCGTGGTGGACGGCGATCCATGCGAATCGCTTCATCTCAGGTCGGGGTTGGTAGAGCGGGAGGAGCTCGTCGGCGGGCATGAACGAATCGTCGTGCCCCGAGATCTCGGCATAGACCAGGTTGCGGAGGCGGACCATCTCGCGGAAGTCCGCGGCATCCGGATCGTCGATGTGGGCGGGGATGTGAAGCGGGCGCAGCTCGAGGCCGGCGGGGAAGGAAGTCATTCGAAGGTCTTTCGTCGGATGAGACGGGGGAGGGGTGGGGCCGGCCGAGAGGCCGACCCCACCGGGATCAGAACGGCGGGCGGCTGAACGCCGCGGCGCTCTGCCAGGCCCGCTCGCGGCGGTCCCGCTCGGCGGCCGCGTCGCGAGCTCGCAGGGCTTCGACCGCGCGGTGGTCGAGGGCGCGGGCCCGGTTGGCGTGCCGGTTGAGCAGCCAGAGCCCCAGACGCAGCGACAGGCGGTCGAGCAGACCCAGCGGCCGGTAGGCCGTCGTGTCGAACGTGATCGTGGAGGGAGTGGGAGGGGTGGAAGGCGCGGCCGAGGAGTGCTGCGGCGCGCGCGTGAACAGGGCGTTCATGCGGAAGCTCCGTAAAGAAGATCTGGCGAGGAGGAAGCGCGTCGAGCAGACAGCTCACGCGGGGGCGGACGCAGAGGGTCCGGGTGGCCGACGTCGAGGAGACGGGCTCACGGGAAGCGGAGACGACAAGGCGTCTCGACGCGACGAACTAGCCCTGACGAGGGGGCATGCCGACGGCGGTGGTCACTCCCGTGGCGTATGCGGAGAGCACGGGGACGGCGATGAAGCCGGTGGCGGTGAAGCCGGTCGTGGTGCGAATCATGGAAGTAACCTCCTTTCGACGTCGGTTGCGACCTCAGACGCTAGCGAAGGCTGTCAGCGAATGTCAAGCTTCCGCTCAGATTGGGGCGGGTGCCGGGCGCGTCGAACCGCGCCCACCGGCCCGCCGCCGCGGAATCCTGCGGTTTCTCGGATACCGTGAACACGCGGTTCGATCGAGCGGAGGGCGGGTGACATGCACCTGAAGAGCGTGACGCTCAAGGGCTTCAAGTCCTTCGCGCAGTCGACCACCTTCGCCCTCGAGCCGGGCGTGACATGCATCGTCGGACCGAACGGGTCGGGCAAGTCCAACGTCGTCGACGCCCTGGCCTGGGTGATGGGGGAGCAGGGGGCGAAGACCCTTCGCGGCGGCAAGATGGAGGACGTCATCTTCGCCGGCACCTCGACGCGGGGACCCCTGGGGCGGGCCGAGGTCCAGCTGACAATCGACAACGCCGACGGTGCTCTGCCGATCGACTACAGCGAGGTGACGATCAGTCGCACGCTGTTCCGCACCGGCGCGAGCGAGTACGCCATCAACGGGCAGACGTGCCGCCTGCTCGACGTGCAGGAGTTGCTGAGCGATTCGGGCCTCGGGCGCGAGATGCACGTGATCATCGGGCAGGGCCGCCTCGACACTGTGCTGCAGGCATCGGCGGAGGACCGTCGCGGGTTCATCGAGGAAGCCGCAGGAATCCTCAAGCATCGCCGACGCAAAGAGAAGACCGTCCGCAAGCTCGAGGCGATGGAGACGAACCTCACGCGCTTGAGCGATCTCGCCGGCGAACTGCGCCGGCAGCTCAAGCCGCTGGGCAAGCAGGCCGAGATCGCTCGAGAGGCAGCGACGATCGCCGCGGTGGTCCGGGACGCGAAAGCGCGCCTCTACGCCGACGAGCTCGTGCGTCTGCGCGCGGAACTCGCCGACGCCGCTCGAGCCGAGAGTGAGCGCCACACCGAGCGGCTGGGCCTGCAGGAGCAGTCGGAGGGGCTGCGCGGTCGGGTGGAGCGCCTCGAGAACGACCAGCGCTCCGACGCCGTAGACCGCGCGCGCGGTGTCGCCTTCGCGCTCGAGCAGGTGCAGGAGCGACTCCGGGGGCTTTACACACTGGCCGGCCAGCGCCTGACGCTCCTCGGCGACGACGAGACGGACGGGTCGGGCTTCGCCCCCACGGTGACACAGTCGATGATCGACGACGTCCGCGCCGAGATCGACGACATCGCCGCGGGTCTCGGAGAGGCTCAGGATGCCGCGGCAGAGGCGTCCCGAGCGGTGACGCGTGCCCGCGCCGACCTCGACGCGCTCGACGTCGACATCGCTGCGCAGAGTGCGCTGGTGTCGGAACACGACATGAAGATCACGAGCCTGCGGGGAGCGGCGGATGCGGCGAGCTCGGCGCTTGCCGCCGTGCGTGCCGGTGTCGACCGGCAGCAGCGGGCGCTCGACGCCGCGCTGATCCGACGGGCGGAAGCCGAGCAAGCCGTCGCCGAGCTGGATCCCGACGTGGTCCCCGAGGCCTCGACGGCCGAGCACGCGGCCGCCTACGAGCGCGCTCAGCGCGACGCCAACGACGTCGAGGCGCGCGTGTCCGGCCTGCGCGAACGCCTGCACGCCGCCGAGCGTGAGCGCGACGCGCTCACCGCGCAGACCACCGCTCTCGGCCGCGCTCTCGACGTCCGCAACGCGGCCGCCGATCTGATCTCGGCCGGGGGTGCCGGCATCCGGGGTCTCGTCGGCGACGACCTGAAGGTCAGGGCCGGATACGAAGCGGCGGTGGCCGCGGTGCTCGGAACCCTCGCGGAAGGGTTGCTCGTCGACGACGCGGAAGCGGCGTTCACCGCGGCCCGCACGGCCGCCGAGGCCGACCTGGGTCTGGTCGAGATCGCTCTGGCCGACGCCCCCGGGCCGGGGGAGTCCCTGCCGGCGCTCGACGGTGCGGTGCTCGCAGCGGATGTCGTCACGGCCTCGCCCGGGGTGCTCGGCATCCTGGCTCGCGTCCTCATCGTCGAAGACCTCGACGCCGCGCGATCGGCGCAGTCGAGTCTGGCGGACGGGCTCACGGTCGTGACCCGCTCTGGCGAGGTCGTGACCGCGCGGACCGTTCGCGCCGGCTCGGGCTCGGGCCGGTCGCGCCTCGAACTCGCCGCCGAGCGCGACGCCGCCGTGGAACGGCTCGACGAGGTCGTCGTGATCGTGGATTCGCTGAGAGAAGCCCTCGCCGACGAACAGCGTCTGCAGGTCGATGCGCGCCAGCGCACGAAAGACGCCCTTTCGACCCTTCGCGCGCATGACGCAGCCCTAGCCGCTCACGCGGAGAAGGTCAACCGCGTGACCGTGCGCCACGAAGCCGCGGTCGCCGAGTGCGACCGTCTGGTCGCGGGGCTCGCGCAGACCGAGAGCGCGGTCGCCGAGGCGGAGGACGCGGCACATCGGGCCGACGATGCGCTGGCCCGGGCCCTCGACGCGCCACGCCCGCTCCTCGACGCCTCGGCGCGCGAAGGAATGGCGGCAGAGGTCGACGCCGCGCGCGAGACCGAGATGCGCGCCCGCCTCGACATCGAGACGCTGAAAGAGCGCGTCCGCGCCGGTGAGGCTCGCATCGTGCAGCTCGAGCAGCAACGTGAGCGCGAGCGAACCGCGGCCGCCGAGGCGGCACGCCGTGCGGTGCTTCGCCGGGCGCAGCGTGAGATCGCCGCTGAGGTCGCGGGCCACCTCCCGGCCCTGCTCGACTCGGTCGATCGCTCGGTCAGTCAGGCGCGGGTGGAGCTGGCGGCCGCGGAGTCCGCCCGCACGGCGATCACGGAGGAGCTCTCTCGTGCGCGAGCCGACGAGTCCCTCGTGCGAGAGCGTCTGGCACGGCTCACCGAAAGCGTGCACGGGCTCGAGCTGCAGATGCACGAGAAGAAGCTCCACGTGACCGGTCTTCTCGAGCGTGCTCAGTCCGAGCTCGCGTTGGACGAGCACATTCTCGTTTCGGAATACGGCCCCGACCAGCCCATCCCCACCGAGAACGCGGAGGAGGGCGTGCCCTTCGATCGCGCCGCTCAGAAGCGCCGGCTCCAGGATGCCGAGCGCAAGCTGTCGCAGCTCGGCCGGGTGAACCCGCTGGCCCTGGAGGAATTCGCCGCGCTCGAGCAGCGCCACGCCTTCCTCACCGAGCAGCTCGCCGACCTGCAGCAGACGCGAGCCGATCTGCAGACGATCATCGCCGACCTCGACGAGCGCATGCAGACGATCTTCGTCGCGGCCTTCGAAGACACGCGTGCGGCCTTCACGGAGATCTTCCCGATTCTCTTCCCGGGAGGGGCCGGCAGCATCTCTCTCACCGATCCCGAGCACCCGCTGACCACCGGCATCGAGGTCGCGGTGCGTCCGGTCGGCAAGAAGATCGAGCGGCTCTCGCTGTTGTCGGGCGGAGAACGCTCGCTCGCGGCGGTGGCGTTCCTCACCTCGATCTTCACGGCGCGCCCGAGCCCGTTCTACATCCTCGACGAGGTGGAGGCGGCGCTCGACGACGCCAACCTGGGTCGTCTGCTCGGGGTCTTCGAGAAGCTCCGCGCGAGTAGCCAGCTCATCGTCATCACCCACCAGAAGCGCACCATGGAGATCGCCGACGCGCTCTACGGGGTGTCCATGCGTCAGGACGGGGTCTCGGCGGTCGTGGGCCAGAGGGTCGGCGATCGCGCCATCGCGCGAGCGACGCAGGACCCCGTCGCGAGGACCTCCGACGAAGCCGCCCCCGTAAGCTGAAGCAATGGCTGAGAACTCCTGGTCGCTGGGCCGCGCGCTGCGCGGGCTGTTCGTCAAGCCCACGATCGACGAGACCACGTGGGACGACCTCGAAACGGCGCTGCTGACGGCCGATTTCGGTCCCGATGTGACCGAGCGTCTGGTCGAGGAGCTCCGCGAGAAGGTCGAGCGCTTCCGTACGACCGACCCGCGTGATCTGCAGCGCATGCTCAAAGAGACCCTCGAGGAGCACTTCGCCAAGTTCGACACGACCCTTCGCCTCACCGAGCGTCCGGCGGTCGTGCTCGTCGTCGGTGTGAACGGTGTGGGCAAGACCACGACCATCGGAAAGTTCGCGAAGTTCCTGCAGCGCTACGGTCGCACCGTCACGGTGGGGGCCGCCGACACCTTCCGGGCCGCGGCGGTCGACCAGCTCGCGACCTGGGCCGAGCGTGGGGGAGCGACGATCGTGCGCCCACAGCACGAGGGCCAGGATCCGGCATCCGTGGCCTTCCAGACCGTCGCCCACGCGAAAGAGACCGGTACCGAGATCGTGCTCGTGGACACGGCGGGTCGACTTCATACCAAGGGCGGGCTCATGGACGAGCTCGGCAAGATCAAGCGCGTCATCGAGAAGCAGGCGCCGATCGCCGAGGTCCTCCTCGTCCTGGATGCGACCACGGGTCAGAACGGGCTGATGCAGGCGCAGGCATTCCTCGACAGCGCGGGGGTCACCGGCCTCGTGCTGACGAAGCTCGACGGTTCCGCGAAGGGCGGCTTCGTTCTCGCGGTGCAGGAGCGCACCGGCATCCCGGTCAAACTCCTCGGCCAGGGCGAGGGCATCAACGACCTCACGGGTTTCACCCCGCACGTGTTCGCGGCTTCTCTCGTCGACTGACCCATACCGCACACACCCACCCGGGCGGGTCGTCTTCCCCAACACCGGGCGGAATGCTTACATGGAGTCATGGCCATCGAGCACGACTTCTTCGGACTCCTCGAGTCGGGCCCGGACGGGTCGATCTTCTGGAGCGAGAACGTCGAATTCGGCGATCAGAGCGTCACGGTCGATCTGACGGCCCCCGATCAGGACGACGTGTCGGCCGAGGCGCTCGACGTCGCGGCATCCATGGTCTCGTCGCTCGAGGCCATCGACCTCGCCGCGCGGAACGCCATGGTCAACGAACTCGATTCGCGCACCAGCGAGGTGACCGAGTACATCCTCCAGCAGCAGGCCACCCTAGGTGAAGAGCTCGAGGACCTGCTCACGGACGTCTCGGGTGACACGCACATCGACGTCATCAAGGCGCTGCAGCTGATGAGCATGACGATCCTCGCCGATGAGCACGGGGGAGCAGACCCCTTCGCGGTGCTGGAGTACGCTCTCGACCCCGACGCGACCGACGACGTCCTTCTGGTCAACCTGGCCTCCGACGGCAGCGTCCAGTCGGTCACGAGCGCCGACTGAGCGCGTGCAGACCTTTCTGCCGTATCCCTCGTTCGTCGACTCCGCCCGTGTGCTCGATCCGAAGCGCCTCGGCAAACAGCGGGTCGAGACCTTTCAACTGCTGCGCGCGCTGACGGTTCCTGACCACGGCTGGCGCCACCATCCCGCGGCCAAGATGTGGGACGGTCACCTTCCCGCCCTCGTCTCGTACGGTCTGGTGATGACCGACGAGTGGATCTCGCAGGGGCGCGCGGACACCGTCCGCGAGAAGATCCGCGACTTCGCGCCCGAGGTGGACGGCCTCGAACAGGGCGATCTCGACCTGCCGCCGTGGATCGGGGACGAGGCGTTCCACCTCGCCCACCGCTCCAACCTCATCCGCAAGGACGCCGAGTTCTACGTACCGCTCTTCGGCGACATACGCGACGACCTCCCGTATGTCTGGCCGGCCTGAGGCGACCGCGTTGTTCGCTGTTCTCCGCGGGCGATCGACGCGCGAGACGTCGAGCGGGTCGAAGGCCGTCTGAGCTCCGCAGCCTTGCGGGAGACGCCGTCAGTGATGCCGACGTGCGAACCACGCCCCACTCCACTAAGGTGAGGCTGTCCTAACCTCAAGCTGTCGAGGTTTACCCGACCCTCGAAGGAGTCCCATTTCCGTGCGCTCGCGCCGTCGCACCCGTCTCATCGGAGCCGCCACCCTCATCGTCACCGGCATGATCGCCGTGGCCGGCTGCGCGGGCACGACGTCGTCGTCGCCGGAGTCCGCCGCCCCGGCCGCCGCGGGGTTCCCGGTGACCATCGACTCCTCCCTCGGGCAGACCGTCATCGACGCCAAGCCCGAACGGGTCGCCACGTGGGGCTGGTCGTCTCAGGATGCCGCGCTCGCGCTCGGCGTGGTGCCGGTGGCCATGCCCGCGTTCGCGTATGGCGGTGTGGACGGCATCCTCCCCTGGGACAAGGACGCCATCGACGAGCTCGGCGGTCAGACCCCGCAGCTGCTCTCGGGCGGCGACAGCGGCACGCCGAACGTGGAGGAGTTCGTCCAGGCCAAGCCGGACGTGATCCTCGCCCCCTACTCCGGACTGACCCAGGAGCAGTTCGACGAGCTCAGCAAGATCGCACCCGTGGTGGCGTACCCCGACAAGCCGTGGGCCACGTCCTGGCAGGACCAGACGAAGATCATCGGTCAGGCCCTGGGGCTGTCCGACGAGGCCGACGCGCTCATCGCTCGGACGAACGACGAGATCACGACGCTGGCCGCAAAGTACCCCGCGCTGCAGGGCAAGACCTTCGTCTACGGCGCGAACAACCAGCCCGAGACGTTCAACGTCTTCCGCGCCGACGACCCGCGCGTGCAGTTGCTCACGCAGCTCGGCATGGCCGTCGCACCCAGCGTCGAGGCCAACGTGCCCGCTTCCGATGCGTCGAGCTACTTCTACAAGGTCAGCTTCGAGAACCTCGGATCGTTGAGCTCCGACGTGCTCGTCGCCTACTTCGGAACACAGGATGCCGCCGACGCCTTCGTCGCAGACCCCCTCGTCGCCGCCATGCCGCAGGTGAAGGAGGGGCGGTTCGCCCCCATCGTCGGAGAATCGTTCGTGATGGCCTCGAGCGCTCCCACGGCGTTGTCGATCCCGTGGATGCTCGACCAGTACGTTCCGCAGCTGGCCGCCGTCGCCGAGCGTGTCGGCTGAGGTCGCCCTCGCAGACGGCGACGCGCGAGTCCTCCTCGCGCGCCGCCGTCTCGCCGCCACCGGGATCGTCATCGGCGCGCTCGTCCTCGTCACCGGTCTCGGTATCGCCGTCGGCTCGGCCGACATCCGGCCGGAGACGGTCTGGGCGGCGTTGACCCACTACGACCCCGCCAACGCCGAGCACATCGCCATCGTCGACAAGCGCGTTCCGCGCACGGTGGTCGGTCTGCTGGTCGGGGCGGCCCTCGGCGTCGCCGGCGCGATCGCCCAGGGGGTGACGCGCAACCCGTTGGCCGATCCCGGCATCCTGGGCATCAATCAGGGTGCCGCCCTCGCGGTGGTGGTCGCCATCACCGTGTTCGGCGCCGTCGGCTCGGCCCAGTACATGTGGTTCGCGTGGATCGGCGGCGCGCTGGCCGCGGCGGTCGTGTGGGCGGTGTCCTCCGGCGGTCGCGACGGGGCGACACCCGCCAAACTGGCACTCGCCGGTGCCGCACTCAGCGCCGCCCTGGCCGGCCTGGTCTCGGCGGTCCTCCTCGTTCGACAGGATGCGCTCGATGCGCTGCGCTTCTGGCAGGTCGGTGCACTCGCGGGGCGCGGCCTCGACGTACTATTCCCGGTGCTGCCGGTCCTGGTCGTCGCGCTGCTGGCGGGACTCGCGTCTGGCCGGGTGTTGAACCTGTTCGCCCTCGGAGACGACACCGCCGCGGGTCTGGGCGTGCGCGTCCGTCGCGCGCGGCTGATGGCCGGGCTCATCGTCGTGGCCCTCGCGGGCGGGGCGACCGCTGTCGCCGGTCCCATCGCGTTCGTGGGGCTGGTCGTGCCGCATGTCGTCCGGCTGCTGGTGGGGGTCGACTATCGCTGGATCCTCGCGTACTCCGCACCGGTGGGAGCGGCGTTCCTCGTCGCAGCCGACGTCGTGGCGCGGGTCGTCGCTCGGCCGGGTGAAGTGCAGGTCGGGGTCATCGTCGCGGTGGTCGGTGCTCCCGTGTTCATCGCACTCGTGCGTCGCATGAAGGCGGTGGGTCTGTGACCGCGGTGACGGCGCGCCTGCGACGCGCCGAGCGGCGCCGCGTCCTGGCGGTGGTCGCGGGCGCGGTGGGCGTGGTGGTCGCGCTGTCGGCGGTCGCGTTGTCTCTGGGCGCCGCGGCCCTCACCCCGGCCGAGGTGTGGAGTGCGCTCACCGGCACGGGCAGCCGCATCGCGACCTATGTGGTCTGGGAATTGCGCATGCCCCGCGCCGCGGCGGCGGTGATCGTGGGCGCCGCGCTCGGCCTTGCCGGTGCGGTCTTCCAGGTCGTGTTGCGCAATCCGCTGGCGAGTCCCGACGTGCTGGGGGTGACCGCGTCGGCCGGTGCGGTGGGGGTGTTCGCCGCGCTGATGCTCTCCGTGAGCGGTGTGACCCTGACCGTGCTCGTCGTGATCGGCGGCATCGCGGCGGCAGTCCTGATCGGCGCTCTGGCCTGGCGACGCGGCATCCACGCTCTGCGACTGGTGCTCGTGGGCGTGGGTGTGGCCGCGCTGGCATCGGCCGTGACGGGGTACCTGCTCACGCTGTCCGATCTCCGCGACGTCAGCGTGGCCTACACCTGGCTGGTCGGCAATCTCAGCGGAGCGGCGTGGCCGGTGGTCGGCTCGACCGGGGTCATCGCTCTCATCGGGGCGCTGGTGCTCACGCTGCAGCGGCGCGGGTTGCGGGCGCTCGAGCTCGACGACGCGAGCGCGACCGCCCTGGGCTTCCGCGTCGAACGCACCCGAGTCGGCGTCCTCGCCACCGCGGTGGTCCTCGCCGCCGTCGCCGTTTCGGCTGCCGGCCCGATCGGATTCGTCGCACTCGTGGCACCCCAGTTGGCGCGCCGGATCGGAGGCACCGGCCCGCTCTCGCTCTGGGCCGCCGCGGCCGTGGGAGCGGCGCTGGTGAGCACGTCCGACCTGCTGGGGCAGTACGCGATACCGGGGGTGGACCTGCCCGTGGGGGTCGTGACCGGCATCGTCGGCGCCCCGTATCTCGTGTGGCTTCTGGCACGAGGAACCCGAACCCGTCCGGGAGGACTCACATGAACGACGGCCCCGTCGACCTGCGTGCCAAGGGCGTCTTCCTCGCCTACGACGCGCGACCCGTGGTCGAAGACCTCACTCTCGCGATCCCCCCGGGACGCATCTCCGTCATCGTGGGCGCGAACGCCTGCGGCAAGTCCACCCTGCTGCGGGCGATGGCACGCTTGATCACGCCCTCCGCGGGGACGGTTCTCCTCGACGGCGCCGACATCAGATCCCGGCCCACTGCCGAGGTCGCGCGGCGGCTCGGTCTGCTGCCGCAGTCGCCGATAGCGCCCGAGGGCGTCACGGTGGCCGACCTGGTCGGTCGGGGGCGGTATCCCCACCAGAGCTGGTTGCGACGGCGCGCGAGCGGAGACGATGAGATCGTCGACGCGGCGATGGCGACGACCGGAGTGCTGGATCTGGCCGCTCGGTCGGTCGACTCGTTGTCGGGCGGGCAGCGGCAGCGCGTGTGGATAGCGATGGCGCTGGCGCAGCAGACCGACGTTCTGCTGCTCGACGAGCCGACCACGTACCTCGACGTGAGCCACCAGATCGAGGTGCTCGACCTGCTCGCCGAGCTCAATCGCGAGCGGGGCGTCACCATCGTCATGGTGCTGCACGAGCTCTCGCTCGCGTGTCGCTACGCCGATCACCTCATCGCGATGAGAGACGGCCGAATCGTGCGCGAGGGAGCACCGGAACGGGTCGTCGACGTCGACCTCGTGCGCGAGGTCTTCGGGATCGAGTCCGTCGTCGTGGCCGATCCCGCATCGGGCATGCCGCTGGTCTCGCCGATCAGCCGATACCGTCGGCAGCCTGCTCGGGGCGACTGATCCCGAGCTTCTTCGTCCGAGGTCGGCACGGAGCGGGACGATCGCCGGCCGCCCCCGCCGGCAACGCAGCCGCGTGAGACCTCAGACCGCCTGAGCGAACCCGGCGTCCGCTGCCGCGATGTCTTTCGCCAGGTGCCCGAGGTGGGGCGGGATCTCCCGCCCCTTCGACACCATCGACTGCGCCCACAGGCGCCCGGCGCGGTACGACGAGCGCACGAGGGGACCGGCGAGAACGCCGAGGAACCCGATGCGCTCGGCTTCTTCCTTGAACTCGACGAACTCGGCCGGCTTGACCCAGCGCTGTACCGGCAGGTGTCGCGGGGTCGGGCGCAGGTACTGGGTGATCGTGATGATGTCGGTGCCCGCGGCGCGCAGGTCTTCGAGGGCCTGGACGACCTCCTCCGGCTCCTCGCCCATGCCGAGGATGAGGTTCGACTTCGTGATGAGCCCCGCGTCTCGGGCAGCGGTGAGCACCCCGAGCGAGCGCTCGTAGCGGAAGGCGGGGCGGATCCGCTTGAAGATGCGGGGGACCGTCTCGACGTTGTGCGCGAACACCTCGGGACGCGACGAGAAGACCTCGTCGAGGTGGGAGGGGTTTCCCGAGAAGTCGGTCGCGAGGATCTCGACCCCGGTGCCCGGGTTCTCGGCGTGGATGCGGCGCACCGTCTCGGCGTGCAACCACGCGCCCTCGTCGGGCAGGTCGTCTCGGGCGACGCCGGTGACGGTCGCGTACCGCAGCTGCATGCGCGTGACGCTCTCCGCCACCCGACGCGGTTCGTCGCGGTCGTAGTCGGCGGGTTTGCCGGTATCGATCTGGCAGAAATCGCACCGGCGGGTGCACTGCGAGCCACCGATGAGGAAGGTCGCCTCGCGGTCCTCCCAGCATTCGAAGATGTTGGGGCAGCCGGCCTCCTGGCACACCGTGTGCAGCTCCTCGGTCTTCACGAGGCTCTGCAGGGCGGTGTACTCCGGCCCCATCCTGGCCTTGGTCTTGATCCACTCCGGCTTGCGTTCGATCGGCGTCTCGGCGTTGCGCACCTCGAGGCGCAGGAGCTTCCGCCCGTTCGGAGCGGTGGATGCCGGGACGTCGGCGTTCCCGGTCCCGCAGGCGCTCATGCGGCCACCGCCGCGTACTCGGCGCGGAACACGCGCTCGATCGTCGGAACGAGATCGGCGGGGGAGACATCGGCACCCAGCACCTCGCTGACGGTGGTCACTCCGGCATCCGTGATCCCGCATGGCACGATGCGCCGGAAACCGGCGAGGGTGTTGTCGCAGTTGACGGCGAAGCCGTGCATCGTCACTCCTTTTTCGACGCGGACACCGATCGCCGCGACCTTGTCGATGCCGAGGGGGCGGCGAACCCAGACGCCGCTGCGGCCCTCGACGCGGAAACCGTCGACGCCGAGAGGGACGAGGGCGGTGATGAGCAGAGCCTCGAGTCGGCGCACGTGCGCGACGACGTCGAGGGGCTCGGGCAGACGCACGATCGGGTAGCCCACGAGTTGCCCGGGGCCGTGCCAGGTGATCTTGCCCCCGCGATCGACGTCGACGACCGGCGTGCCGTCGTCGGGGCGCTCGTGCGCCTCGGTGCGCTTGCCCGCCGTGTAGACGGCCTCGTGCTCGAGCAGCAGCAGGGTGTCGGCACGCGCTCCCGCCACGACGTCGGCGTGGATGCGACGCTGGTGCGCCCAGCCGTCGAGGTAGGGGACGTAGTGCGGGGCCAGGCCCACGTGGTGAATGTCGATCATCGATGGCTCCGATGTTGGATTGGGTCCAACAATACACAGCGGGTGCGCCCCTAGGCTGGGGTCGTGACCGCCGAGCCTCGAAGTGGACGACCGCGCGCATCGTCGCGCGAAGTGCTCTCGGAGGCGGCCTGCGAGCTGTTCCTCGAGCAGGGGTACGACGCCACGAGCGTCTCGGAGATCACCCGGCGCGCGGGCGTCAGCCGCTCGAGCTTCTTCAACTACTTCTCGGCGAAGAGCGATGTCCTGTGGTCGGGGTTCGACGAGCAATCCGCCCGCGCGACCGCTCTGCTCCACGACGGCGTGGACGTGACCGCGGCACTCACGGCGATCGGCGACGAGCTCGCCCCCGATGCCCTGGCGCTGGCGATCACCAATGCCGAGGCGATGGGCATCGCGAGCGAACTCGATCGCGAACGCGCTATCCGCCAGTTCCGGTTGCAGAGCGAGATCTCGGCGCGACTCGTGCGCGATGGCATCCCTCCGCTGCTCTCACAGGTGCGCGCGGGGGCGCTGTCGGCGGCGGTGCTGGCGGCGGTGTGGGCGTGGGCGGACCGTACGGCCGCGGGCCGCTCGCTCGCCGAGACGCTCGCAGAAGCGCTCTCCGCGGCGTGAGAGCGCACGGCGGGCGGCGAACGCGCCCTGCCCCGCGTAAACTCGACTCATCATGGCGACTTTCGGCACCCTCTCCGACCGGCTCACAGAGACCTTCCGCAATCTCCGGAAGAAGGGCCAGCTCACGCCCGCCGACGTCGACGGGACGGTGCGCGAGATCCGCCGCGCCCTTCTCGACGCGGACGTCGCGCTGCCCGTGGTCAAGGAGTTCACCGCCGCCGTCCGCGAGCGCGCCCTCGGTGACGAGGTCAATCGCGCGCTGAACCCGGCACAGCAGGTCGTGCAGATCGTCAACGACGAGCTCATCGGCATCCTGGGCGGCCAGCAGCGTCGTCTGCAGTTCGCGAAGAACCCGCCGACCGTTATCATGCTCGCCGGCCTCCAGGGCTCGGGTAAGACCACTTTCGCGGGCAAGCTCGCCAAGATGCTCGAGAAGGACGGCCACACCCCGCTCCTCGTTGCGTGCGACCTCCAGCGCCCCAACGCCGTCAACCAGCTCCAGGTCGTCGCCGAGCGCGCCGGAGCCGCCGTGTACGCGCCCGAGCCGGGCAACGGCGTCGGCGACCCGGTGAAGGTCGCCCGCGACGGCGTCGCCTACGCGACGCGTCAGCAGCACGACATCGTCATCATCGATACCGCCGGCCGCCTCGGCGTCGACGCCGAGCTGATGAAGCAGGCTTCCGACATCCGCACCGCGACGCAGCCCGACGAGGTGCTGTTCGTCATCGACGCCATGATCGGTCAGGATGCCGTGAACACGGCCAAGGCGTTCCAGGACGGCGTGGACTTCACCGGCGTGGTGCTGTCGAAGCTCGACGGTGACGCCCGAGGCGGTGCCGCGCTCTCGGTGGCCTCGGTGACCGGCCGCCCCATCATCTTCGCGTCCACGGGTGAGGGTCTCGACGACGTCGAGCCCTTCCACCCCGACCGCATGGCGTCGCGCATCCTCGACCTCGGTGACATCCTCACCCTGATCGAGCAGGCGCAGTCCGCCTTCGACGAGGCCGAGGCGATGAAGGTCGCCGAGAAGCTCGCGACAGAGACCTTCACCCTCGAGGACTTCCTCGAGCAGATGCAGCAGATGAAGAAGATGGGCTCCATGAAGAAGATGCTCGGGATGCTCCCGGGCATGGGAAACATGAAGCAACAGCTCGAGAACTTCGACGAGCGCGAGATCGACCGAACCGAGGCGATCATCCGCTCGATGACGGTCGCGGAGCGCCGGAACCCCAAGATGCTGAACGGCTCTCGGCGCCTGCGCATCGCGCGCGGTTCGGGTATGACGGTCACGGACGTCAACCAGCTCGTGCAGCGGTTCGAGCAGGCGGCGAAGATGATGAAGACGGTCGCGCGCGGAGGTGTGCCCAACATCCCCGGCATGGGTCCCGTCGGCGGAAAGCCCGGCGCCTCGTCGAAGCGAGGCAAGCAGCAGAAGGCCAAGGGCTCGCGTTCGGGCAACCCGGCCAAGCGCGCGGCCGAGAACGCCGGCATCGCGGCCTCTGCCCCGGCCACCGGTTCGGGCTTCGGACTGGGCGGTCAGGCGGCTCCGAGCGAGGCCGACCTCGCCGAGCTGCAGAAGATGCTCGGTCGCGGCTGACCCGTGTCGCCGGGGTCGGCCCGGCATCTGCGTCAGGGCAGGACGTCTGCGTCCTGCAAGGCCGACATGACGGTCTGCTCGATCGCACGCTGGCCCCGCGGGGTGGGGTGGACGTCGTCCTCCTGCATCCACTCGGGGTGACCGGCGAGGGGCTGGCCGACATCGATGAAGGTTCCCCCCACCTTGTCGACGGCGTCCTTGAGGGCGTCGGAGGTGACTTTCGTGTCGCCGGGGACCTCGGGGTCATCGTTCCAGATGGTGCTGAGGCCGACGATGCGCGCATCGGGAGCGGCCGCGCGCAACTGGTCCACGGTGTCCGCGGTGTCCGTGCGGATCTCGTCTTCGTCTTCCCAGAAGTCGTTGCTCGAGGACTCGACGATGAGCAGCTGCGGCTGAAGGGCGGCGACCGCGGGCATGAGGCCGGCATAGGTCGTGCCGCAATCGCCCTGGACGACGAAGCCCATGCCCGGGCAGGCCAGGTTCGTGAGCCAGACATGAGCTCGCCCGGCGAGAAGCGTCGGCCAGGCCTGCTGCGGCTCCAAGCCGAAGCCCGACATGAGGGAGTCTCCGAGGGTCACCACGCGCAGCGGCGTCGAGGAGGCCGACGAGGGCGAGGGACTGGCCTCGAGGATGGGCGCGGCGAACGTGGGGGCGGCTGCGGGCTGAGGAAGACCGGACGCGCAGCCGACGAGCGTCGCGAGGACGCCCGCGGAGAGGGCTGTCAGCGCGGCCACCCTGATCCGGCGTCCGAAGGTCATGACGCGATCCTAGGAGGGTCCACCTATGAACGAGCGCCGAGGTTCGCTCCCTAGACGCGCAGGGCCGCGAGATGCTCGCGCAGGGTAGGGCCTCCGCGGAACTCGCGAATGAGGTGCCGGACGACCTCGCGCAGATCGCCGTCGGCGGCCTGTGCCACCGCGATCTGGCGCGCTGAGCTGCCGCCCGTGGCCAGGATCGTCTCGAGACTCGCGAACTCCTTCGCGCACTTCAGCTCGAGAGCGACGTCGGCGAGCTCCTCCATGGTCTCGCGCAGGTGATCGACGACGGGGCGCTGCGTGCCCTCACGATCGACGATCACTCGCGCATCGAGGCCGTACCGGGCTGCGCGCCACTTGTTCTCGCGGGCGTACCAGGGCGGGATCCCGGGCAGCTCTCGCCCCTCGTCGAGCAACCGCGAGAAGTGCTCGACCAGCGTCTGCGCGAGAGAGGCGACCGCGGCCAGCTCCGGGAGGGTCGACATCCCATCGCAGGCGCGGATCTCGACGGTGCCCCACTTGGGCGCCGGTCGGATGTCCCAGCGCACTTCGCTGGCATCCGCCATCACCCCGGTGCGGACCATGTCGTCGAGGTAGCTCTCGAAGTCCCCCCAGGACTCCAGCTGCCAGGGGAGACCTGCGGTCGGCAGCTGCTGGAAGACGAGGGCGCGATTCGAGGCGTAGCCGGTGCGCTCGCCCGCCCAGAACGGACTGGATGCCGACAGCGCCTGGAGATGGGGGAGGTACACGGTCAACGCGTTGACGATCGGCACGACCTTCTCGACGTCGTCGACGCCGATGTGTACGTGGATGCCCCAGATCATCATGTTGCGCCCCCACCACTGGGTGCGTTCGATGAGGGAGTGGTACCGCGTCTTGTCGGTGACCTCTTGGTCGAACCACTGCGCGAAAGGGTGGCTGCCGGCGCACAGGAGCTCGACGCCGCGCGGCTCGGTCTCTTCGCGCACCGCGCAGATGGCGTCGGCGATGTCGTCGACGGCCTCGGCGACGGTGTGGCCGACGCCGCTGGTCACCTCGACGGTGTTGGTCAGCAGTTCGCCCGTGACGGTGAAGCGCTCGAGGGCGGTCTTCTCCTCGAGCTGGTCGAGGATCTCCGGTGCGCGGGGGACCAGGTCGCCCGTCTCGCGGTCGGCGAGCATGAGCTCCCACTCCAGACCCACGGACGAGCGTGTCGATGCAGCGAACGGCAGCCTCATGCGGCTCAGTCTGACACGGGGGTCGGATGCCGGGATCCTCCGCTACGCTCCGTGTCGCGGCGCGTCGCGTGTCACCGCGGGGTCCGGGGATCTGGCAGAATAGAGGGCTGGACCCGCCACTCGACCCTCTATCCAGTGTCGGTCCACCCTTTTGAGCTTCCGCCGGGTGTGCACCCCACTCTCCAGGCGTTCGGTTCGTTCCTTTTTCATCATTTGGAGTCATCGTGGCTGTCAAGATCCGTCTCAAGCGCCTCGGAAAGATCCGTGCGCCCTACTACCGCATCGTCGTCGCCGACTCGCGCACCAAGCGCGATGGTCGTGTCATCGAGGAGATCGGCAAGTACCACCCGACCGAGGAGCCCTCGTTCATCGAGGTCGACTCGGAGCGCGCGCAGTACTGGCTCTCCGTGGGCGCCCAGCCCACCGAGCAGGTTGCCGCCATCCTCAAGCTCACGGGCGACTGGGGCAAGTTCAAGGGCGACAAGAACGCCGTCTCGACCGTCAAGGTGCGCGAGCCCAAGGCCGCGTTCGAGGCGGATGCCTCGAAGAAGTCGGTCGTCAAGCCCAAGGCCGAGAAGAAGGCCGAAGCTCCCGCCGAGGCGCCCGCTGAGGACGCCGCCGAGACCTCGGCCGAGTAATTCCCGTGCTGTCTGCCGCGCTCGAACACGTCGTCAAGGGGATCGTCGATCACCCGGACGCCGTGACCATCCGTTCCAGCTCCTCGCCTCGCGGTGACGTGCTGGAGGTTCGCGTGCACCCCGATGACCGGGGTCGCGTGATCGGGCGCGGCGGACGCACCGCCAAAGCACTCCGCACGCTCGTGTCGGCTCTCGCCGACGGACGCCGTGTGCGCGTCGATGTCGCCGACGACTGATGGCGAACGGCGACATTGCGGGCGCTCAGCCCGCCAAGACCCAGCTCCGCGTCGGCCGCCTCGTCAAGGCCCACGGCCTGAAGGGCGCGTTCAAGCTCGAGCTGTACACCGACGATCCCGACGGCCGTTTCACGCCGGGGAGCACCTTCACCCTGCAGGTTCCCGAATCCTCGCCGTGGCACGGCCGAGAGCTGACGGTCCGTGAGTTCCGATGGATGAACTCGCACCCGGTCGCCTTCTTCGAGGGTGTCGACGACCGCAACGCCGCAGAAGAGCTCGTCAAGGCGATCCTCTGGATCGACCAGGACTCCGAGGCCGCCCCCGCTGAAGACGACGCCTGGTACGACCACCAGCTGGTCGGTCTGGATGTCGTGCGCGACGGGGCCGTCATCGGTCGGGTCGCGCGTGTCGACCACTTCCCGGCTCAGGACCTCCTCATCGTCCGCATGGTCGGCGAGGACCGCGAGGTGCTCGTCCCCTTCGTCGGTGCCATCGTGCCCGAGGTCGACATCGCCGGTGGCCGTATCGTCGTCACGCCCCCCGCGGGATTGTTCGAGGAGCTCCCGGCCGAGGCCGGCGACGAGCCCGAGCCCGCCTCGGTGTCGGACGACTCCGACGACGAGAACACCGATACCTCCGAGGACTGACGTGCGCATCGACGTCGTCTCGATCTTCCCGACGATCTTCGACGCTCTCGAGGTCTCGCTGCTCGGCAAGGCCCGGCAGAGCGGGCTGCTCGACGTGCGCATCCGGGATCTACGCGCGTATACGCACGACCGACACCGCACGGTCGACGACACCCCCTACGGTGGCGGTGCCGGCATGGTGATGAAACCCGAGCCCTGGGGCGAGGCCCTCGATGACGTGACGCGCGACGCCGAGTCTCGCCCTGTCATCATCTTCCCCTCGCCCGCGGGCGAACGGTTCACGCAGGCGACAGCCCGCGAGCTTTCCACCGCACCGCACCTCGTGTTCGGTTGCGGGCGATACGAAGGCATCGACGAGCGCGTCTTCGATTACGCGGCCGAACTCGGTGACGTGCGCCTGATATCGCTCGGCGACTACGTGCTGAACGGCGGTGAGGTCGCCGTCATGGCGATGGTCGAAGCGATCGGGCGCCTCATTCCCGGTGTCGTCGGCAACCCCGAGAGCCTGGTCGAGGAGTCGCACGAGGACGGCCTGCTCGAATACCCCTCGTTCACCAAGCCGGCCGCGTGGCGCGGGCGCGAGGTGCCTCCCGTGCTTCTCAGCGGCAACCACGGCGCTGTGGCTACCTGGCGGCGTGAGCAGCAGGTGCAGCGCACCCGCGAGCGTCGACCCGACCTGCTCGCCGACTGACGCTCGTCGCCGCGCCGCGCCGCGCCGCGCCGCGCCGCGGCATGCGGGATCTGCGGCTCTGTCTGACGTTCGCCGAGCCCCCGGGTCGGCGTGCTCTCGCATTCTCCGCGGTGCAGCCGGAGAAGAGCGAGCGGTTCTTCGGAGGTTCGCCGCCGCAGGACGGGCCGGACATGACGGATGCCGCGACCTCGAGGCCGCGGCATCCGGAGACGTTCTTCAGTCGACGCCGAGGAACGAGCGGTCGGTGAGCACGATCGGGCCCTCGGCCGTGATCGCCACCGTGTGCTCGGAATGCGCGCCGCGCGAGCCGTCGGCGCTGCGAAGCGTCCACCCGTCCGGGTCGGTGACGAGTTCATCGGTGGTCTGCAGGAACCAGGGCTCGAGCGCGAGGACAAGGCCCGCGCGCAGGGGGTAGCCGCGTCCGGCCTTGCCGTCGTTGGCGACGTGGGGGTCGCCGTGCATGGTGCGGCCGACACCGTGACCGCCGAAGTCGAGGTTGATGCTGAGGTCGTCCGCGTGCGCGACGGAGGCGATCGCGGCGGAGATGTCGCCGATCTTGTGCCCGACGGTCGCCGCCTCGATCGCCGCGGCGAGAGCGCGCTGGGTCGTGTCGATGAGTGCGAGGTCCTCGTCGCGCGCGGTACCCACGACGAATGAGACGGCCGAGTCGGCGACCCAGCCGTCCACCGATGCGGCGAAGTCGAGCGACACGAGGTCGCCGTCTCGCAGAGTGTAGTCGTGGGGGAGCCCGTGCAGCACGGCGTCGTTGATCGAGGTGCAGAGCACCTTGCCGAAGGGGCTCGCGCCGAACGAGGGGTGGTAATCGATGTAGCACGACTCGGCCCCCGCCGAGCGGATCATCTCGTGCGCGCGACGGTCCAGCTGCAGGAGGTTCGTTCCCACCTTCGTCTCGGCACGCAGCGTAGCCAGCACCTCCGCGACGAAGCGTCCGGCGGGGCGCATCGCGTCGATCTCGGCCGGGGTGCGCAGTTCGATCATGGGTGGTTCCTCTCGCGTCGAACCTCCATTCTCCCCGATGCGCGAGGCGGCTGCCCGACCGGACGTCGCCATAGGTTTCTCAGAGGCGAAGCACATGGTGGAGCCCTAGCATCGGGTCATGGCGCTGCGAAGACTGTTCCTCCACTGGCTGTTCCCGGCCGCTTTCGTTCTGCCGCTGTGGTTGTTCGTCGGGTGGATCGTGTTCTCCGGGGGCAGCGCTTGGGGGCTGTTGTGGCTCTTCGTCGCGGTGCCGGCCGTGTTCATCTCGCAGCTCGTGCTGTCGTTGCTGATCCGTGCGCGCGGCAGCGTGCGTGAGAATCGCGCGGTGTCGTGGCGGGATCTGGCCGGTCTCGGAATCTGGCACGTCGTGATCGTCGCCCTCGGGCTGTTCGACTCCCGCGTCTTCTTCCCTCTGCTCGTGCTGTCGATCGTGGGCGCGCTCGTGTTGTTCTGGTCGACGCTCGCGCAGCTGTGGAGCGAGGCGCGCGGCGCGATGACCGTGCTGCACACGCCCGACGGTACGGCCTACATCCCGCCCGCGCGCGAGCGTACGACCCGGCCGACGGATGCCGAGGTCATCGTCGTGACCGAGTCCCGTCGCGCCGAGTGACGCGCGACTCCCGGACCCCGTCAGGCGAATCGTTTTGGCTGGTCGGCCCCGGCGTGGCAGAATGGTCGATTGTGCCCTGACCGGCTCTGCCTCAGGGGAGTCAGCCGCTCCCGCGGCTTCGGGTACGCCTCACCTTTTCCCTCTTATCGTGCGATCGACCTGTGGCGGTCGCAGGAAGTGATGATCATGCAGATCCTCGACTCCGTCGACGCGGCTTCGCTCCGCTCCGACATCCCCACCTTCGGCCCCGGCGACACCGTCAAGGTCCACGTCAACATCACCGAAGGCAACCGCTCGCGTATCCAGGTGTTCCAGGGCGTCGTCATCGGCCGCTCGGGCGACGGCGTTCGCGAGACCTTCTGCGTCCGCAAGGTCAGCTTCCAGGTCGGCGTCGAGCGCACCTTCCCGGTTCACAGCCCCGTGATCGACCACATCGAGGTCGTCACGCGCGGTGACGTGCGTCGCGCCAAGCTGTACTACCTGCGCAGCCTGCGTGGCAAGAAGGCGAAGATCAAGGAGAAGCGCGACCGCTGAGTCCGCTCTCTCGAACGCCCCGTGGGTCTCACCCCCGGGGCGTTCGGCGTTCTCACGGCGAGGCCGGTCACGGGGCGGCTCCACGATGTGCGACCCTGGTTCCTGCGGTTCGGTCGGTGTGCGTCGGACCCGGTGAAGGAACACATGAGCGATCAGACCGCCTCGACCTCGGATGCCGTGGCATCCCGCCCCGCCGGACGACGTCGACGCGGATGGGGAGCGTTCTTGCGCGACCTCCTCGTGATCGTGCTGATCGCGCTCGTGGTGTCGTTCCTCGTCAAGACGTTCGTCGTGCGCTCGTTCTACATCCCGTCGGCGTCGATGGAGAACACGCTGATGATCAAGGACCGGATCCTCGTGGACGAGTTGACTCCGCGTTTCGGTCAGTACTCGCGGGGTGACGTCGTCGTGTTCCGCGATCCGGGCGGGTGGCTGCCCCCGAGCCCCTCCGAGCAGCGGTCGCCGGTCGTCGAGGGCGCGGACTGGGTGCTCTCGCTCTTCGGCCTGTCCGCTCCCGACAGCGACGACCACCTCATCAAGCGGGTCATCGGCACCGCGGGCGACCACGTGGTCTGCTGCAATGCCCTGGGGCAGACGACCGTCAACGGCGTGCCCATCGACGAGAGCTACGTGCGTCTCGCCCCCGGCGCTACCGCCCCCGAGCCCGTTCCGTACGACATCACGGTGCCCGACGGTTCGCTCTGGGTGCTCGGCGACAACCGCAACAGCTCGCGCGATTCGCGCTTCAACCAGGACCAGCCGGGGCAGGGCTTCGTTCCCGTCGACAACGTCGTGGGTCGTGCCTTCCTCATCACCTGGCCGTTCACGCGCTTCGGTCTGATCGACTTCCATCACGAGGTGTTCGCGGGGGTTCCCGCGCCGGCGGCGAAGTGATCGAACCCACTCTCACCCTCGAGCGTCGCCTGCTCAAGGAGCACGCGATCGTCATCGCGTGCGACGAGGTCGGGCGCGGAGCCCTGGCGGGTCCCGTCGCGGTGGGGGCCGCGGTGATCGATCCGACGCGCTCGCGCAAGAGGGTGCCGCAGGGGCTGCGAGATTCCAAGCTCGTGCCCGAGGCGCGTCGCCCCGACGTCGCCGCGCGCGCGGCAGCCTTCGTGCAGCACAGCGCCGTCGGATGGGCGAGCTCGGTCGAGGTCGACGAGATCGGCATCATCCGGGCACTGGGGCTGGCCGCGGTCCGTGCCATCGCCGATCTACGCGCGCACGGCGTCGTGCCCGAACACGCCGTGGTGATCCTCGACGGCAACCACGACTACATCACGCCCGCGGGGGAGTCCGGTCTGACCGTGCGTCCGATCATCAAGGCCGACCGTGACTGCGCGAGCGCCGCCGCGGCATCCGTCATCGCCAAGGTCGCCCGCGACACGCTGATGACGGGCTTGCACGAGGACCATCCGGCGTACGGGTGGGCTCGGAACAAGGGGTACGCGAGCCTCGACCATCGCGACGCGATCACCGCGTACGGCATGAGCGTGCACCACCGGCACTCCTGGGCGATCGCCGCCGCCCCGACGCTGTTCTGACTCTCGTGAACGTCGCCCGCGGGACTCGCCCGAGCGAGACCACCGTGCGGCCGGGATGACGGCGCCCGCCTAGGATGGAACAACCATGGATGACGACGTCTTCGAGGACTACGACCGCGAACTCGAGCTGGCCCTGTACCGCGAGTACCGCGATGTCGTGCGCCAATTCACCTATGTGATCGAGACCGAGCGCCGGTTCTATCTCGCGAACGACGTCAACGTCGTCCGCCGCGACACCGAGCACGACTTCTACTTCGAGATCTCGATGACGGACGTCTGGGTGTGGGACATCTACCGCGCGGACCGGTTCGTGAAGTCGGTGCGCGTGCTCACCTTCAAAGACGTCAACGTCGAGGAGCTCTCGCGCCACGACTTCCAGCTTCCGGACGAGCTCTCTCTCGACAACTGAGACTCCTCCACAGAGGGGCGGTTCACGCCGCTGTCCCCGGATAGCCGTTCGCGTGCCGCGGGCCGGGTGAGACGGATGCCACGCTCTCGGGCATGGCAACGAAAGACGAGCTCGGCAGGGCCGGCGAAGACCGCGCCGCCGCATACCTGACGGACGACGGCTACCGCATCCTCTCGCGCAACTGGCGGTGCGCTCACGGCGAGATCGACATCGTCGCGGTGCGCGGCGAGACGTTGGTGGTGGTCGAGGTCAAGACCCGGCGGACCGAGGACTACGGTCATCCCTTCGAGGCGATCGACGCCCGCAAGGCGCAGCGTCTGTGGCGCCTGGCGATGGCGTGGCTCGCGGCCCACCCGGACGAGGCGCGAGGCCGGCGGCTCCGGGTCGATGCGATCGGTCTGATCGGAGCCGATCCCGCGCACGCTCGCCTCGAGCACCTCGAGGACGCGCTGTGACCCTCGCGCGCACCTGGGCCGTCGCTCTGTCGGGGCTGCACGGAGACCTCGTCGAGGTCGAGGCCGACGTGTCATCGCAGACCCCGGAGTTCTCGATCATCGGGCTCGCCGACAAGGCCCTGGGCGAGGCCGGACGGCGCGTGCGCGGCGCGTGCACGAACCGCGGTCTCGACCTGCCGAAGCGGCGGATCACCGTCAACCTCTCTCCGGCGAGTCTGCCCAAGCGCGGGTCGGGATTCGACGTGGCCATCGCCGTCGCCGCTCTCGCCACGTCGGTGCGGATGGACGCCGCACGCGTCGCAGAGACCGTGCACATCGGCGAGCTCGGGCTCGATGGCCGTCTCCGACCCGTCCCCGGAGTGCTGCCCGCGGTGGTCGCGGCACAGCGGGCGGGACACCGGCGGGTAGTGGTTCCGGCGGCGAACGCCGCGGAGGCCGGACTCATCGACGGCGTCGAAGTGTTCGCGGCCGGCTGCCTCGCCGAAGTGGTGCGGTGGCACGGCGGGAACAGCGATGCCGTCGACCTCGAGCCGGTCTCGGCACCGGCGACGGGCGCGGGGGAAGACGAGTGTCTCGAGCTCGCCGACGTCGTGGGGCAGAGGGATGCGGTCGACGCGCTGGTGGTCGCCGCCGCGGGCGGGCACCACCTGTTGATGAGCGGACATGTTGACTGCAGACTTGTCGCCTGATTTCGGTTGCACAGGCTTGCGGCGGGCTGGTATTCGTTCGATATGGACCCCGATCCGAAGCAAGACCCGCTGCGCGTAGAGATGCTGATCGTGCCCCGGGTGGGCGCGGTGGTTCCCGGCGTTGATCCGAGGAGCGTCCCATGGCGGATGCTTGACGCTGACGGCATGGACGTCGGCTTCGCGGGGGCGTGGTTGCAGGATCTATGGGTCAGCGGCTACTCGCCGGGAACGCTGCGGTCGTACGCGTACGACCTGTTGGGCTGGCTTCGATTCCTCGACGCCGTGCAGGTCGAGTGGACGGCAGCAAGCCGAGAGGACGTCCGCGACTGGGTGCTCTGGCATCGGGTTCGGGGCAACAGTCAGCGTCAACGAAAAGATGTGGAGGGCCGACCGCCGGCGGGGTCGGTGAACGTCAAGACCGGGAAGTCATACCTCAGCGGGTCGTACTCGAAGGCTTACATCAACCACATGCTCTCCTCGGTGAGCGGGTTCTACGACTTCGCCGTAGAGGCAGGGATGGGCCCGCTGCGCAACCCCGTTCCTAAAGCACGGCGCGTGCTCTCCGCTGACAACGGCTGGGCCGCCGCGCCCGCGCGGGTTCTGCCGAAGCGCGCCCCGTATCGGCAGAAGATCCCGGAGAAGGCCCCTCGAGCGCTGAGCGACGAGCTCTACGACGAAGTCTTCGCTGCGTTGCGTAGTACGCGTGATCGCGCGCTCATCGCTGTTGCGGTCGGCGCGGGGCTCCGCGCGAGCGAGTTGCTGAGCATGCAGCGCGGACGGCTCTGGGCGGATTCGTTCACCGCGGAAGTCACCCCGAAAGGCAACCACGACGGTGATCGTGTGTTGGTTCCGATTCCGCCGCCCGCGTTCGTGTGGATCGCGCGTTACCTCGCCGAGCGCCCGGTAGGGCCACCGGACGAGCCCGTCTGGATGACGGTTCAGGGGCTCCCGCGGCCGTTGACGTATTGGGCGTTGCGGCAGGTCTTGGAGAGAGTGAATCGCGTCGTCGGCACCAACGTTACGATGCATGATCTGCGCCACACGTTCTGTATGCGGCTCGCGGCCGACGAGAGCATGTCGATGACCGACATGCAGCACCTGATGCGACACGTCTCGATTTCGAGCACACAGACGTATCTCCGGCCACGGATGGATGACCTGGTCGCGAAGCTCCAGGAACACTGGAATCGGCCCCCAGCGCCAGCACCGATGCCCGCGACGGGCTACGATCCCGATGATCTGCGGATCCTGTTCGGAGGAACTCTCTGATGGCACGAGTTCTCAGCCGTGACGAGTCGCTGCGACGACGCCTCGACAAGAAGACCGGCAGCCCCTATCCGGTCACGCCTCTGATCCGGCCGATCGATGACCCCGATCCGGACTCACACGACTGGTTCGACAAGCCGATCGACGCGGCGGAGCGCGCTCGCGTTCTCCAAGCCGGCGTCGAGATCTCTGCGCCATGGTTTGACAGCAGCGCGGGCTACGCCCACTATGGGCCTCGCAAAGCCCGACACGCGCTCACTGCGCTGCTTGCGTGGTTCGATCAGTTCCCCGGGGATAGCTACCAGCAGCGCTGGATCGCCGCCGACCCGGACGCGCGACCGGGGGACTGGTGCCCGATGCTCAGCGCCGGCCCCTCCAAGCGAAACGATGCCCGCTTCGCGATCAACGCGCTCATCATGCTCGGAGTGATCCGCCCCACCTACGAATGGCTCTTCGCGAACAAACAGTCTCGGTTCTGGCGTGACTGGACCTTGCTGCACGACGCCGTCAGCTGGGACCGCTACTTCGCCGCCGCTCATGCCGCCGGCGCACCGGAGCGGGGAAAGTGGTGGGGCGCGCAGCACCTGATCCGAATCAGCATCGTCAATGGCATTCCCGCGACATCGATCCATGGCGGTCACGTCGTCGCCTACCGCGAGTTCCTGCAGAGCACGAATCGCGCCAGCGGACGTCTGTTCTCCGCCTGGCACTTCGCGCGCACCGCCGGACTGCTACAGGGCGAGCCCGACGACTTTGGCGCGCTGGTGAAGTTGGGGCAGCGGACCCCCGCGGAGATCGTCGACCGGCATCAGATCGCCTCCAGCCGGGTCCGCGACGTTCTCGTCGACTACATCACCGAGCTCTCCACAACCCGCGACTACGGCTCTCTCGAAGCCTGCGCAGCAGAGCTGGTCGGACTGTTCTGGAAGCAGATCGAGACCGCCAACCCGGGCATCGACACGATCGCGCTTACCGCAGAGCAAGCGACGACCTGGAAGCAATGGCTGATGGTCCGGCCCGATGGCACCGAGCGCCGCGACGCGGACAGCACTCTCTCCGCCGTCCGATCGTTCTACCTTGACCTCACCGCCTGGGCACACGAAGAGCCTGGCCGCTGGGCGGAATGGGCGGTTCCCTGCCCGATCAGCGTCCGCGACGTTCGAGGATCCGGGAAACGGCGCCGCGCCCGTACACACCGGATGCAAGCCCGGACGCGAACCCTCGCCCCGCACCTCCCCGCGTTGATCGCGCACGCGCGCACCCGCTACGAGGACGCCCTGAGCCTGCAGGAACTCGTTCGTGCGACACCTATCGGTGAGCCGTTCACGTTCAAAGGAGACCGCTACGTCCGCCACCCCACAAAGCGGGGCGCCTCCAGCACCTCCTATGTCACGCGCGAAGGTCAGAGCAAGCGCATCGACACCGACTCCCGCGTGACTTCCACCTGCCTCACCTGGTGCGCGATCGAGGTTTTCCGACACACCGGCGTCCGCGTCGAAGAGCTGCTCGAGCTTACCCACCTGAGCATCCGGCAATACCGCAAACCCGACGGGTCGATCCTCCCACTGCTGCAGATCGCGCCGAGCAAGACCGACGAGGAACGGGTCGTTCCCTGCAGCCCTGAGCTCACTGCGGCCCTCGCCCGCGTGGTTTCGTTCGTCTCTATCGACGGCGTTGTCCCCCTCTGCATCCGCCGTGACCCGCACGAGCGCACACACTCCGCACCCCTTCCGCACCTGTTCCAGCTTCGTGAAGCTGGCCGCTCCCGCGTGGTCTCATTCGGCACCATCCGGTACTGGCTCATCGAGCTCGCCAACGACCTCGGGCTCCGCGACGTCGACGGCGAAACCATCGTGGTGCTCCCTCATGACTTCCGCCGCATGTTCATCACCGACATCGTCAACTCCGGTTTCCCGATTCATCTCGCCGCGAAGCTCGTCGGTCACAAGAGCCTCGATATCACCAGCTCCTACACCGCGGTCTACCAACGAGACGTGTTCGACGCCTACGAAGACTTCATCGCTAGGCGCCGAGAGAGCCGTCCCAGCCAGGAATACCGCGAACCGACCCAAAGCGAGTGGGCTGAGTTCGTCGAACACTTCGGGCAGCGCAAGATCGCACTCGGTAACTGCCACCGCCCCTACGGGGCTGCCTGCGTTCACGAGCACGCCTGCATTCGCTGTGACTTCCTCCAAGTCGATCCGGCCCAAGCCGGGCGCCTCACCGAGATCACCGAGAATCTTCAAGCCCAGGTCACCGAAGCGGAACGCCACCAGTGGCTCGGCGACGTCGAACAGCTGCGCCTGACCATCAGGCACGCACACCGCAAAGCCGACGAGCTCACTTCCCGAGCGGCTACCGCGCCGCCCCTGATCGTCGCCGCCCGAGCGACGTGACCTGCCGCGGGATGCGCTCACGAAGACGGCGGTGACGCGCTCGAGCGAGGCAGGCGCGAGGTTCCCCACCGACGAGGTCAGCCGCCAATTCTTCGAGGACCTCGAGGATGGTTCCAGATCGCGAACCCGAAGCCGCACCGCGAGTGGTTCGACTCGCAGTTATCGCGGTGCGCGCCTTCTGCCGCTGCTGACCGCGCCGCTGGTACGTCGGCTCATGCATGACCCGGAGGCGGTTAGTGCGCTGAGGGAAGCGATGTAGATACCAGCGCGCCCATCTGGGCGCCCTTGCAGGCCGCGGACTCGCCGAGAAAACCCCTCACAGACGCGCGGTCCACGTCCTGCCTGCCAGGATCCTGCAACGATCCGGGTTACTCGACAATGCCACCGCCGCATCCGTCCGGGAGACTCGGACGGATACTCCCGTCGTCATCGTCGATGATCCGTTTACCTGCGCTGAACGCTCCCTCCATGCTGTCGCTGGCACGCTCATCCGACCACACCGTTCCTCCACCATTTGACTTTCGCTGCCGGCGCCGCTGCTTGCTGAGCTGCGTCCGCCCCGTTCCGGCTTCGAAACCGCCCGGGGCCTGAGGGCGCGATCCTCGGACAAGTGGGAGGGAAATTCATTGCCATAGTTGCGGACTGCTCAGTACAATCGCACGCATGTGAGCCCGGCACACTGGGCCCCGATCCCGCCTGGAGGCGGTCATGCGAATTCTCCCTCCCGTCACGCCTACCGCAGAGCAGTTGACGATCTTGCTCGAGAGCCGTCCAGGCGTCTTCGTCGTCAACGGGGCCGCCGGCAGCGGCAAGACCACCACGGCACTGTTGCGACTGAGCAGCCTGTGCGGCCAGTGGTTGAGCCGCAAGCTGCGTCATCGACTGCACGGTCCCGTCCGCGTGCTGGTGCTGACGTACAACAAGACCCTCGAGGGGTACATTGACGAACTCGCGCGAGCACAGGTCGCTGGCAACGACACTCTCGCTACCGCGGTCGCCGACGGACACCTCGACCTAACGGTCAGCACGTTCGGGAAGTGGTCGCTGGGTCTCTTGCCCCCCGGCTCCTCGCCGAACGCCGACGAGGCCCGCGTGCTACTGACGCGATTCGCGGCCGGATTCGGCCTGCCGGAGCGATTTGTGACCGACGAGGTGGAGTACGTACTGGGACGGTTCCCCGCAGGCGAGCTCGAGTCTTACCTCACCTGCGTGCGGGAGGGGCGCGGCGTGTCTCCCCGAATGGACATGGCAACGCGGCGCAGGCTGTTGGACGAGGTAATTTACCCGTACCTGGCCGAGAAGGAGTTGCGGAATCTGCGGGACTGGAATGACGTCACCGCGGAAGCCGGCGAGGTGGAAGACGGGGTATGGGACATCGTCATCGTCGATGAGGCTCAGGACTTCGCGGCCAATCAGATCCGGACTTTGATGACGCACGTCTCCGACCCGCACAGTGTGACGTTCGTGATGGATGCCGCCCAGCGCATCTACCCGCGTTCATTCACCTGGAAGGAAGTGGGCATCGTCATCGCGGCCAGCCGAAAACTGGAACGCAACTACCGCAACACGAAGGAGATTGCCGCCTTCGCTCGGTCCATCCTGGACGGCATGACCGTCGGCGACGACGGCACCCTGCCCGATTTCGCCCACGCGACCGCGACAGGGCCGAAGCCGCGGCTGCTGGTCGGCAAGTACAGTGCCCAGCTAGCCTGGACCTTGCAGCACGTTGTTGCCACCGCGAATCTGCGTGAAGAGTCGGTTGCGTTCCTGCACCCGCTCGGCGGCGGCTGGTTCAACTACCTCAAGGCGGGCCTGGACATCGCGGGAATCCCGTACGTGCAGCTCAGCCGCGCTAGCTCCTGGCCTGGCGGCGACGAGACCGTTGCGCTATCGACCATCCATTCCGCGAAGGGCCTCGAGTTCGATCACGTGATCATCCTCGGTCTTAATCAACAGGTCACCCCTCATGGCGAAGGAGAAGGCGACGCGCAGCTGGAGACACTGCGGCGCCTGCTCGCAATGGGCATCGGACGAGCACGCAAGACAGTCAGCCTCGGTTTTAAGACTGGCGAAGAATCTAACCTGGTGGCCCTCCTGAACCCGGAGACGTTCGATCGGATCGAGCTGCGATGAGCACGATCGAACAGTTTGTCGCTGACCGCGGCATTACCGAGGTGCTCCACTTCACCACTAACCACGGCCTCATCGGCATCCTCGCCGCCGGCGCGCTGCTCAGTCGAGACGAGCTGAACGCCGAGGACCTGCTGGATAGCGTCAAGTTGCTCAACTGCTCCACTCGGAAGGACCCCGAGTGGACTGGTCACGTGAACCTGTCCATCTCCGCAGTCAATAAAGACTTCCTTGGCTACTCTCAGAACTGGCATCCGCCGCGCGACGGCGTGTGGTGGGCAGTGCTGTCGTTCTCGCCGCGAATCCTCACCGACCCGGGCGTGGTGTTCACCACAACTAACAACACTTACCACGCTACTGTGCAGCGCGGCGAAGGACTCGACGGGCTTACTGCTCTCTTCGGGCCGGCGATCCCGTGGGGGTACTACGGGTACGTGGCCCGTCGGACACCGACTGCCCCCACTCAGCTACCCACCCACCTGCAAGCGGAAGTGCTCTACCCCGGTCGGGTCCCGCTTGCCGACCTGCAGGCGATCTACGTTCCCGAAGGTGACCACATCGACGACGTGCGCGGGATGATGACCTCCATCCCGGGCGCCCCCGCTGTGCCGGTCGATGTCCGTCCGGAGGTCTTCCTGTGAATCAGCGGCTGGAACGCACTCGGTCGTCGATGCTGTGGGCGGCTTGGGCGGACGCGCTCGGGTTCATTTCCGAGCTAACCACTGCCGAGAATCTGCGCCGGCGCACTCGCGGACGCGATCTGACCCACCCCATGGTGTGGTCACGGATGGTCGGCGGCAGAATGGGTGTCCGTGTGGAGCTTCCCGAGGGGTGCTACTCCGACGACACTCAACTACGACTGTCGACATCCCGTGCGATCACCAACCACGGCTTTGACGCCGAAGCGTTCTCCCGCGTCGAGCTGCCCGTCTGGCCCAGCTACGCGCTCGGCGGTGGCCGCGCCAGCCGGGCCGCAGCGGCCTCGATGGCGAAGCAGCAGGCGAACTGGGCGAACAACTTCTTTGAGGGGTGGGAGAAAGCCGGCGGCAACGGCGCGGCGATGCGTATCCAACCGCATGTGTACGCCGCCCACGACCTGCGGTCACTTGACCACCTCGACGACGTCATTCGCAACGCGATCATCACTCACGGACACCCGCGTGGCATCGTCGGTGCCGTCTTCCACGCCGTCGCCCTGACCTTCGCTCTCGATCGCGGCGCCGTGCCCGATCCGAGTGTTTTTGCTGAACTGCTGGACGCGACCCGGCACGCGTTCGTTGCGTTCTCCCGGCAACCCGAACTGAGCGCATACTGGCGGCCGCAGTGGGAACGCAAGGTCGAGATCTCCCTCGACCACGCATGGATGGAGACCGTCGACGAGATCGCGGACGTGCTGCGGCGGGCGCGCCCAGCTTGGCAGCGTCTGCACGCCGCCGACGGGGACCGCGAGCGAGCCATGCTGGCGTATGACGAGCTGGTAACCCTGCTCGGACTGGACGACGAAGAGTCCCGGGGCAGCGGCACCCTTACCTCGGCCGCCGCACTGCTGTTGGCGTCGGCGTTTCCGGCGCATCCCGCGCAGTCCGCGCAGATCGCCGCCTCCCGGCTGCAAACTGACACGGACACAATCGGCACGATGGCCGCTGCGCTCGTCGGTGCCGCGTCCCCCCGGCCGCTCATGTCCCCGGTGCTGGATGAGGACTACCTAGGTGACGAAGCCCACCGGCTGCACTCCATTGCTATGGGTCGGTCGGTTGCCCCCTTCCCATACCCAGACCTTCTCAGCTGGCAACCACCGAAGTCTGCCGTCGATGCCACCGGCATCGTCGAGGGGCGCTTAGCCCTTGCCGGTCTTAGCTACCTCGAAGTGTTCGGAGAGCCCACCGCGAACCGGGACGGAGTGTGGGTGTGGGCGCGGACGGCCTTCGGTCAGTCCGTACTCGTTAAGCATCGCCGTGATCTGCGTGAGCTCCCGCCCCCCAACCGGCCCGCCATGCTGCAGCGCCCCGCGGCGACGTACGAGCCCGCCGCGAAGCCTACGGGTGAGCGTCGGGCGGCTCACATCTCCCCGGTTGCGCAGCTCCCACTGTTCGAGGATGCGGACCTTGACGAACCCGGCAGAACCGCCGACGATCTTCTGCGATGGTTGTCCCACACCGGATATCAGAACGCGGATCTGGGCCGAGCGTTGCGGATCATCGCCAGCACGGGCGACGCTGAGGACCTGCGCCGATTTACAGACCAGCTCTCTCTTCACCTCGGCAGAATGAAAAACTGAGCTCCCTGCCGCTCCCGTTCGTCCGCCACAGGTCCTCGTCGGGTCAGCGTCTTCAGCGTTGCCTGATGCTCGAGCATCGCTAGAAACAGCATTTGTAACCTGTTTGGGGGACAATTGCTGTCATGGCCGGTCGAACCATTGCCATTCTCGGAGATCTGGCTGATGAGCGGTGGGGCATGTTCACCACGGCGCAGGCTGAGCGGGCGGGCGTTTCTCGGAAGACGCTTTCGGGGCTGAGTTCGTCCGGTGCGATTCGTCGAGTCGCGCAGGGCGTCTACCGAATGGCGGGATCCCCGGAGCCGGATCTGGAGTACATCTGCACTCCGTGGCTCGCCCTCGGCGGGGCGACACTGGCTCCGGCGCCGAGCGGAGCGCCGGCGGTCGTCGTGGCCGGTGAAAGCGCGGCGATCGCGCACGGCATCGGCGACTTCTTCCCGGGCGTAATTGACATCATGACCCCGTCACGACGCACCACGCGACTTGCTGACGTGCGACTTCGGACACGCGATCTGCGGCCACACGATGTCACATTCATTGATGGACTGCCGACGCTCACAGTGGAACGTATGATCGCTGATCTCCTCGAGCAGTGGACCGATCGCTCGCTCGTCGTGGATGCGCTGCGACAGGCGGGCGAGCAGGGCAAGCTGCTCTCTCCACGCGAGCTCGCGTCGCTCCTCAACCCGGTCGCTACAGCTCATGGCGCCACGTCGGGTGCCGAGTGTGCGGAGATGCTGCTGCAGGAAGCCGGGCTACCGTCAGAAGTCGCGGTGTATGACGGAGGAACGGCTACCGCAGTTGGCGGGGCACCGCTCGGCCAGCATGTTGGAGGGCGACCGCGGGGACAAAGCCGGTGAGAAGACCCGCGGCGTCAGCGAGCAGACCACACGGGTCGATAGACACTTCGCCGGTTCGGTCGACCGCGTGCGCTCGCGCATGACAGAGCGGCTGCAGAGGTATGAGTCCCGCGGAGCGAGACAATGCTAAGGGCAGCGATCCGCTCAAGCTTCGTATGGGCCTTGAGCGTGAATGAGGCCGAATGTAGCTCCAACATGGTCGACCCGTTCGCATGAACACAGCACGAGAAGGGCAACCGCCGATGACAGAGTTTGAGCAGCCCCTACCGCCTCTTCGGACACGCCTTGAGCCATTTCTGGAGGACATCGGTTCAACGTGGACTGTCGACGATGTCCGGCTTCAGGAGTGGCGAGCAGCGCTTAAGGCGGCGGGTCCGTTCCGCGGCACCGAGCGGTGGCGAGCAGCGGTGAAAGTTGTCAGCAGCGCCCCTAACAAGATGCCGCCGCGCGACATCGCTGAGCGTACGGTTCGAGTCGTGCAGGAGTGGCGAACCGCGAAAGACAGGGTTCGGACGCTCGCTCAGGTAAGCCGACACCAGGCGTGCGATCTCATCAGGGCCAGACGTTCCGAGACGGGGGAGGGTCCCCTGTGGCGGGAACTGGCCGCGCACTTCGGCGTGACAGAACTGGCAGACGTGCGCCAGTTCGTCTGGCAGCTGCGGAAGATAGGGGCGGTGCAGTTTTCTCACGAACGGGGGTCGCTCGATGTTGCTGATCCGGCCACCGCAGCGGCTGAAGCTGGATGGTCACACGCGGAGTGGGCGCGAGTGATCCGCGAGCACATGACGCATGATTCGCGCAGGACCACAGGGGGCACCCGGCCTGACCATTCGCGCGCAACCCGCGCGGAGCCGACGCATGCGCGGACTCCAGATTCCGAGACGAATACTTCTACCGAGCGTTCGTGACTCTACCCAGGAAAATCTCGGATTGCGGACAACCCCCGGGCTCGAGCTGGAGATTCGCGGAGTGACGCCTCCAGCCTCCGGAGTTCGGCGAGAGTTGCTATTGGCTCACAATGGAGCGCAAAGCTGACCGTCTCCGAGGCGAGGACTGACATGGGCGATTACGACCTCACGAGGATGGGTTGGCAGCAGTTTGAGCACATGCTGCAAGCCTTGGCGAAGGAAGAGCTCGGCAATGGGGTGCGACCGTTCGGCGCTGGCCGAGATGGTCAACGAGACGCAACCTTCAACGGTGCGGTGGACTTCCCGCGGGGCGCCGGTCCCACGTGGGACGGCTACGGCGTCATCCAGATGAAGTACAAGCACAATGTGACATCAACCACCGACGGTTGGCGCTGGTTCCTCGAGGAGGCGCGCAAAGAGGTCCGCGGTTGGCTCGGGAAGAAGCGTCTCGGCGAGAAGACGCCGAAGTACTTGCTGTTCGCGACCAACGTCGTGCTCAGCGGCACACACCGCACCGGTGGGAGGGATCAGCTTGATCTCCTCATGCGCTCAGCCTCCGACGAGCTCGCACTAGACGGATGGTACGTCTGGGACTACGACGAGATCCGGACGATGCTCGACACACACACCGACGTTCGTCAGCGTTACTTCGAACACATCGTTACCGGTGACTTCCTGCTGAAGCTCGACGCGTTCTTCTCCACTGAGACAGCGCTTGAGATTCGGCAGCTCGCCAGCCACGCGGTCGCGGAACTCGTCAACCGGCAATGGGTACGCACGGGCGATGCGGGCTACGGTGACACATCGAAGGTCCGCCTCGCCGACATTGCTATTGACCTTCCCTGCGACCTTGAGTGGGCGGAAGAGGACCCGACGGACCGCAGCCGGACCATGACCGCAGCGACCGTGATCGGCATCGGTGACAGGACGTTCTCGCGAGGTCGCGGCTCCGAGGCGACAGCTGCGGTGATCATTGGCGGTCCCGGCCAGGGCAAGAGCACCATCTCCCAGGTCATCGCGCACGCGTACCGCGTCGCGTTTCTTGCCGACACGGACATCGGCCGGCACGGAGCAACTGCAGTACGCGCCTACAAAGATCTCGCTGCGAGACTGCGTAGCGCTGGAATCCCCACGCCGCAGCGCCGCCGCTGGCCGTTTGTTGTTGAACTCGCCAAAGCCGGAACCGCCATTGCGGCTTCGCGGGGCTCATTCTCGCTACTGAGCTACATCGCAGAGTCGATCGAAGTCGCTGGGAGCTCCGTCAGCCCCTCAGTCTTGCTGGAGTGGATGCGTAGTTGGCCGGTCTGTCTCGTACTCGATGGCCTGGATGAGATTCCGAACGCTCGGGAGCGGACCAACCTGATGGACGCCGTGCGAACGCTCGTGAGCGACCTTAGCGCCGCAGAGGTTGATCTGTTCGTTGTCGCGACTACGAGACCGCAGGGCTACCGTGGCGAGTTTCGTGAGGCAATTCTGTGCACTGAGCTGGCCCTGCTGGAGTTCACCGAGGAGGAAGCTCTCGATTACTCCGATGCTCTTACTCGCTTGCGTTTTGCCGATGACCCCGACCTCGCACGGCAAGTCTCCGAACGTCTCATCGAGGCGGTCCACGAGCGTGTCACCCAACGGTTGATGACGACACCGCTGCAAGTGACGATCATGACCGCACTGGCAGAGGAGGCAGTCGATCTCCCGTCGGACAGATTCGAGTTGTTTGACCGCTACTACCGCGTCGTCTACGACCGAGAACTCGCGAAGAGTGAGGCCTTCTCCGAACTGAAGTCTCTTCGCCCGCACGTCGACCATCTCCACGAACAAGCGGGCCTCAAACTGCAAGCCAGAACGGAGCGGGCCGGTAACTCAGACGCTTCAATCACCAAGAGTGAACTGGTTCGCATTCTCCGCCGTCGGCTCACCGGAACCGCGGGCTACGACGAGGGTGAGTCCGACTCGCTCGCCGATACCTTGATGAAGCTGTCTACCGAGCGGCTTGTCATGCTCGTCTCGCGTAAGACGCGCCAGTACCAATTCGAAGTGCGGTCTCTTCAGGAGTACATGGCAGCCCGAGCGATCACCGAAGGCGACGGAGAAACCATTCTCGCCAACTTGCTGGCTTTGGTCGCGTCCAGTCATTGGCGGAACACCTGGCTCCTTGCAGCTGGCCGCATATTCAAAAGACATGAGCATCTGATCGACAAGCTTGTTGACCTCGTCGAGAAGTACGACTCTGCAAGCGCCGACACCCCCATAGCACTGATCGGAGCTGGTCTCGCGGCCGATCTCTACATCGACAACGTGGGCATCGAATTCCCCGGAGTCAGACGACGCCTGCTGAAGTGCGCGATGTCTCAATTCGCCGACACCACCGTAGCCGTGCCTCGCAGCCACCATGACCTGTTGGACACGGCGCTGAAACAGTCAACCAAGGAGGTCGAGATCGCGCTGAAGGCGCTGCATGAGCTCAGCAGAGAGAACCCGTCCTGCCTCGCGACACTGGTCCTGAGTGAAAACAAGACCGGGATGAGCGACCTCGCCAAGCAAGCGCGTATAACTCTCACGGCAGGACGCACGTACATTAAGCCTCCGCCGCGTCACGCGGAAGCGTTGGCCGCGGAACTGGGCCAAGTCGTTGAGAACACTCCCGAAGGTGTTCTCCTCGTAGAAGAACTTCGGAGAACCGATGCGCGGATGCTGGTCGAATCCCAGCTAGCGATCTCAGTGGACCTGTGGAACGCTCTCGAGCGCCTGCCCGCCCGTCGCGCGCTTGCCAGGGCCGTGAGCCGGACGGTCAAGCGGGAACCGGCCGTCGCGGCTCTAGGACGACTTCTCCTCAAGTTCTACGCGTCACGGGTCGCACGGGGTCAACCGTTCGACAATTAGAGCGTGTCTGATAAGTGGATCCGATCGGGTCGCTGTGCGTCCAGTGCTGCTCTGTAAAGTGGTTTGCATGCGTTTCGCCGTTACGTCGTGGTGGTGGCTGCACAAGCAGCCATAACGCATTCGCGCGCGGGCTGCACGACAGCCCCGCGAGTCCTCACGGCCGCGAAGGTCAGTGCAGCTCCCTTGATCGAGGAGCAGAGTTGGACTCATTCACCGCTACCGCGGCCCGTATGCCCGGCCTTCGAGCCGAGATTGCCCAAAGCCCCGGGCGTTTCCGCGTGCTCACGGGAGAGCGTCCGACGGGGCGACTTCATCTGGGGCACTACTTCGGCACGATCCAGGAGCGTGTCCGACTCCAAGCGCTCGGGGTCGAGACATTCGTGATTCTGGCCGACTATCAGGTGATCACCGACCGTGACGCGGTCGGCAACATCCGAGAGAACGTCTATGGCGCTGTCCTCGACTATCTCGCCGCCGGGCTGGACCCGCGGTCGACGACGATATTCACACACTCCGCCGTGCCGGCTCTGAATCAACTCCTGCTTCCATTCCTCAGCTTGGTGACGGAGGCCGAGTTGCATCGGAACCCCACGGTGAAGGCGGAGCTTTCTGCATCCGGCCGAGCGCTGAGCGGCCTGCTTCTCACCTACCCGGTACATCAGGCCGCCGACATCTTGTTCTGCAAGGGCAACCTCGTCCCGGTCGGGAAAGACAACCTGCCGCACGTAGAAGTCACCCGCACCGTCGCGCGTCGGTTCAACGAGCGATACGGACACGTATTCCCTGAGCCTGCGGCTCTTCTCAGCGACGCGCCCGAGTTGTTGGGTCTCGACGGGCGAAAGATGTCGAAAAGCTATGGCAATGCGATCTCGCTAGGCATGACCGCCGATGAGACCGCGGCGATCATCAAGCGCGCCCCCACCGACTCTGAACGCACGATCACTTATGACCCGGAGAACCGGCCCGGGATTTCCGGTCTCCTGGCGACGGCCGCGGTCGTCCTAGCGCGGAGTCCGCAGAGTATCGCGGACGAAGTGGGCGCTGCGGGTGCTGGCGCGCTCAAGCATCTGACCACCGAAGCCGTAAACGAGTTTCTCGCTGACCATCGCGCACGTCTGAGCGCGCTCACGGTGAGGGACGCGGAAGTCGTCCTACGCGAAGGCAACGAGCGGGCACAGGACATCGCCGTCGATACGCTGACGGAAGTGCGAACGGCGATGGGGATGACCTACTGAACGAAGCGCGACAGGAGGGCAGCCGACAGGTGACTGCAAACCTGCATCAAGCCTTCGAAAGTTCTCGAGTCCACGCGATGACCGCGGTGAGGATCACCGCCGCGCGGTAAATAACGGCGTGCTTGTCCTAGGGCGTGTTGCTAAAGGCGAGCGGCGGCAGCAACCCTCTGGCGGAGGCGCATGCCCGAGCCACGATTAGTGACGGGTCTACAATCTCTCCGCCCGCGATCGCGGCATCCAGTTCACGGAGCTCAATGCGGGCCTGCCTGACCTGCTCCGCCGGATCGGATGTGTCTACGGATCCTGCTGCTGCACCGGCGTCGCATAGGAAGAGATGGACTGGCCACGCTGCGCGCCCCGGATTCACGTAGAACGTATGCAGCGGGATCAACATATTCGGGATCAGTCCGAGCTCCTCCTCGAGTTCCCGCTTTGCAGCAGCCTCCGGAGTCTCGTTCTCCCCGCCGGCACCGCCCGGGAGATCATAGATCCACCGATCGAGCGGATACCGGTACTGACGAGTCAGGACGACATACTCGTCGTCGACGACGAGCGTCGCGACAGCGAACGGGATACTCTCGTCTACCTCGTAGCTCGTTCGGGTCCCGTCTGCGAGCACCACGGTGTGATCGATCAGCCGAACACGGCCCGCATAGACTTCTGCGCGCCTGACCGTCTCCCACCCCTGCTCTGTCCCACCGCTCATATGGCCACCGTACGGGCAACGTCCCCACTGAGCGGCGAACTGCGCGTGGCAGCCCGGGATCCGCGGGCACACAAGCGAGGCTGGGAGCCGTGTCGCGTGATGTGATCTCGGATGAGGCGTGGACTGTGATCGGGCCCTTGTTTCCGACCGTGAAAGCGACTGGCCGTCCGCCGGTGAACCGCCGGACGGTGGTGGAGGCGACGGCGTGGCGGTTCCGCACTGGAGCGCCGTGGCGAGATGTGCCCGAGCGATTCGGGAGCTGGAACACGATCTACAAGAACTTCAACCGGTGGGCCGAGCAGGGCGTCTGGGCGCGACTGCTGGAGAGGGTGCAGTCCCTCGCACAGCAGTCAGGGGACCTGGACTGGGTCACGTCGATCGACTCGACAATCGTTCGGGTGCACCAGCATGGTGCGACTCTTCCCCGCATCACAGGGGGCCCTGTCGAACTACAAGAAGTTCGGTGACGAACCGTCCGATCACGCGATCGGCCGCTCTCGCGGCGGGTTGACCACGAAGAACCACCTGGTCTGCGCCGGGAAGGGCCGCGCCCTCGCATTCATCCTGACAGCGGGGCAGACCGCGGATACGAGCATGATGACCGCGACGCTCGAGCAGATCCGGGTGCCAATAGGGCGCGGTCGGCCGCGGACGCGCCCGGACCGGGTGATGGCCGACAAGGGATACCCCTCGAAGGCGAATAGAGCATGGCTGCGACAGCATGGGATCGCCGCGACGATCCCGGAACGTTCCGACCAGATCGCGCACCGCCGCAAGCGTCGCGGCCGCCCGATCGACTTCGGCGACCAGCAACGCGCCCGCTACCGCGGCCGCAACGTCGTCGAGCGGTGCTTCAACAAGCTCAAACAGTGGCGCGGGATCGCAACACGCTCAGACAAACTCGCCCGCAACTACCACGCCGGCCTCTGCCTCGTCGCGACACTTCACTGGATCGCCAGCGACTTTAGCAACACGGCCTAGCGCGACGCGGCCCGCGAGCCGTGCCCTCACCGCGCGAGGAATCACACCCCACGACTGAGCTGTCATTAGACGGTGCTCACTGCGACTGAGCACTTGCACCAGATCCTGCCAGCGTCGCAATCCCGGACCAATCGGTTACAACACAGCCACAGACTGCAGAAAAGACCCCCGGGTGCGGGGAAGACCATGCTGGCGCGACGGCTCCCCGGCATCCTGCCGCCCTTGGACGACGAGGCAGCGCTGTCGGTCGCTTCGATCCGCTCGTTGTCGGGCGAGGCTGTGACGCGTCTGTCGCGGACGCCTCCGTTCGAGAGCCCTCACCACGGGGCGACCGCCGCGGCGTTGATCGGCGGCGGATCGGGCGTCGTGCGACCGGGGGCCATCGCCCGCGCGAGTGAGGGGGTGCTGTTTCTCGACGAGGGCGGCGAGTTTCCGGCGTCCGTTCTCGACGCCCTCCGGCAGCCGCTCGAGAGCGGTGTGATCCAGGTGCACCGGTCCGGGGTCTCCGCGACGTATCCGGCGCGGTTCCAGCTCGTCGTGGCGACGAACCCCTGTCCCTGCGGTCAGTACGGGGTAGCGGGCGGTTCGTGCGAGTGCGCTCCGCAGGCAATCCGGCGATACACGCGGCGTCTCTCCGGCCCGCTTCTCGACCGCATCGACATCGACCTGCGGCTACAACGTGTGTCGACCGCCCGTCACGAGGGCAGCGCGCGATCGATGTCATCCGAGGAGGCACGCGCCATCGTGGCGCGTGCGCGTGCGCGCGCCGCGCAGAGATGGGCGCAGACGCCCTGGCGCCGAAACGCCGACGTCCCGGGGACGTGGCTGCGCGGACCCGCGGCTCCTCCGCCCGCTGTGCTGCGGCCCCTCGACACGGCCCTGCGTCGCGGTGCCCTGACCTTGCGCGGGTACGACCGGCTGCTGCGCGTTGCCTGGACGGTCGCCGATATCGCCGGTCACGACGCGCTGCGATCCGAAGACGTCGGTCGCGCTCTGTTTCTGCGCCGGGGAGCGGTCGCGTGACGGCGTTCGTCGTCGATCCCGGGCAGGCTCGCCGGGCGCTCGCGGGGCTCAGAGAGACCGACGAGGAGGTCGAGGAGGCCTACGCCCGGGCCGTCTGGAGCGTCCTCGCCGAACCGGGCGACGGATCGGCGGGTGCGCTCATCGCGACGCACGGGGCAGTGGATGCCCTACGCGTCGCCACCGAGATGCAGGACGCGCAGTTCCGGGCCGCGAGAGCGCGCTGGCTTCCGCGCCTGCAGCCGGAGGCCATCGCCGCGGTGCTCGACGCCGCTCGTCGCGCGGGCGCCTCGCTCGTCGTGCCGGGGGATGACCGTTGGCCCACGCGGCTCGACGACCTCGGCGATCACGCGCCGGCGGCTCTCTGGCGTCGTGGGGGAGATGTGGCGAGCGATCGTCCCGCCGTCGCGCTGGTGGGTGCTCGGGCGTCCACGGCCTACGGCGAGGGCGTGGCGGCCGACCTCGCCGCGGAACTGTCGGCCGCCGGCGTCGTCGTCGTCTCGGGTGCGGCCTACGGGATCGACGGGGCGGCCCATCGCGCCGCGTTGTCGGCGGGGGGTAAGACGCTCGCCTTCCTCGCCGGGGGTGTGGATCGCGCTTATCCCCGCGGGCACGAGAGCCTGCTGTCGAGGATCGCAAGCGAGGGCGCGGTGTGGAGTGAGACGCCCTGCGGTGCGGCACCCACCAAGTGGAGGTTCCTCGCGAGGAACCGTCTGATCGCGGCGATAGCCGACGCGGTCGTGGTCGTCGAGGCCGGCTGGCGGAGCGGCTCGCTCAACACAGCCGCTCACGCGGCGAGCCTCGGCCGCGCGCTCGGTGCGGTACCCGGGCCCGTCACGAGCGCCGCCTCCGCGGGATGCCACCGGATCCTCCGCGAGTTCGGCGGGGTGTGCGTGACGTCGTCGGCGGACGTTCTCGAGATGATCGGGACGCACGTGCAGGAGCCGCAGAACCCGACGGAGCGGACGGACGAGACGACGAGGGTGTTCGACGCGCTCTCCCCGCGCACGGCTCGTTCGACGGTCGAGATCGCACGCCGGAGCGGGTTGTCGGTCGATGAAGCGGGCGTGCTCCTCGGCTTCGCCGAGCTCGAGGGAAGAGTCCGCCGCGATGACGACGGTCTCTGGACGGCGGCGCGCTCGCGGGGGGAGCGATGAACGAGATCTCGCGCGTCGTCGAACCATCGAGGGCGATCGGCGGGCAGTCTGGATGAATGCACCTGACGGAAGCCGTGGAGGGCTACCTGGCCCATCTGTCCGACGTGCGTCGGCTTTCCGTCGCGACGGTGCGGTCGTATCGGTCCGACCTCGCCCACCTCGCCTCGGCCCTGGGCGATCGAGTCCTGGCGGACGTCGATGTCGAGGACCTGCGTGAGTGGCAGTGGCAGGCCGCGAAATCAGGGCAGTCAAAGGCGACCGCGGCGCGTCGGGCGTCGACGGTCAGAGGGTTCTTCGCGTGGGCGGTCGAGGAGGAAATCGTCGCCTCTGATCCCTCGCAGCGGCTCGTGTCACCCAAACGCGGACGAACGCTTCCCGTGGTGGCCACGGCAGATGCGATGGAGCGCGTGCTCGCCGCCACCGCCGAGCACGCGGCCGGCGGAGATCCGGTCGCCCTGCGCGATCACGCCCTGCTCGAACTGCTGTACGGCTCCGGCGCTCGTGTGTCCGAGGTGTGCGCGCTGGACCTCGACGACGTCGATCACGAGCGACGGACCCTCCTGCTGCGAGGTAAGGGCGACAAGGACCGAGTGGTCCCGTTCGGGCTCCCCGCGGCTCGTGCGCTGGAGGCCTATCTCGTGCGAGCACGTCCGGCACTGCGGGCTCGTGCGTTGGAAGCCTCCACGACTCCCGACGCGGGGGGCGACGGTGCCGCGACGCGGGGCCCGAACGGTCGCGGAAAGGCGCGCGAGGTGGCCCCTGGCGCCGGTCGCGCCGTCTTCCTCGGTGCGAGAGGGGCCCGGCTCGGGCCGCGGGCCGTTCACACGCTCGTCACGCGGGCGGTCGCGCCGAGCGTCGGCACGGAGGTGCTCGGCCCCCACGCCCTCCGCCACTCTGCGGCGACCCACCTGCTCGACGGCGGGGCGGATCTGCGCGCCGTGCAGGAGATCCTCGGCCACGCGAGCTTGGGCACGACCCAGATCTACACGCATGTCTCGGCCGAGCGTCTGCGCGAGGCCTACCGTCTCGCCCACCCCCGAGCCTGACAGACGGGTCTCGCGCTGTGTCCTCCGCGTACTCGGCCCGCGCAGGTCGGCAGCGGCAGCGCGCTCGCGTCGACAGCGCCTCGCGTGCGCACGTGCGCCCCACCCCTTAGCGTGGAGACGTGGACCTTCACCGCCTGGCGCCCGCCGCGATCGGCGTGATCGGCCTCGCCGTCGCGCTCAGCGCTTGCAGCCTGACACCCGAGCCGGTCGAGACCCGTCTGCCTCCCGGACTCGCCGTCTCGAGCCCGCCGCCCGCTGCCGCGGTTCCGTCTCCGTCCGTCGTGACGGCGTCTCCCGAGCCGGCCCAGACCGGTGTCTCGACCAGCCCTCCCGGGGACACTCCGGCTGACGCGCTTTCATGCGGCGATGGCGGCAGCCAGTCGGTGTCAGGGGCCGAGCAGACCGTCCGCATCGTCGGCACCTGCTCCGAACTCACCGTGTCGGGCTCCGCCCTCTCGGTCGACGCTTCGGCGGCATCCATCCGCACCCTCCGCATCTCAGGAGACCGCGCTCGAGTGGATGCCGCGGCGATCGACGTGCTCGTCCTCCAGGGCAACGACGGTTCTGTCCGCGCCGCCGGAGCCATCGGCAGCATCGATCTGAGCGGAGATCGCTCGACGGTCGACGCGGGAGGCGCGGTCTCGTCCGTCACCGTCCGCGGTCAGGACAACGTCATCCGCGCCACGGGGGGAGTGGGCGCACAGACGGTCGAGGGCCGGGGCAACCAGATCGGCTGAGCGCGGCTCAGCAGCATGGCAGGAGCACGGCCCGCGGTACCCCACCCAGCAGCCTCAGAGGGTTGACGTAGTCGCTCTGGAACCGGACGCCGAAGTGGACGGTGCCGGGCGTCGCGTGACCGCCCGCGGAGACCCTGCCCACGAGCGCTGCCCGCGCGACCGTGTCGCCCACGGCGAGCTCGGTGACGACCGGCTCGAAAGTCGTCACGAGCCCGCCCCCGTGGTCGATCGTGAGGATGTCGCGACCGGCGACCATCCCGACGAAGGCGATCCGTCCATCTGCGGGGGATCGAACCGCGTCGGCGCGCAGATCGATGCCGCGGTGCCCCGGACCGTACGCGTGCGCGGGGGCGACGAACGCTCGAGTCACCTGCGCGGGTGTCGCCGGCCACACCCATCCGAGATGGGCGAGCGGATCGGTTTCCGCGGCCTCTGCTCGTGGCGGTACGAGCACGACCGCGATCAGGACGACCAGGCCCAGAGAGCGAAGCAATGTCGAAAACATCCCGGAAGTCTTCCGCGCTCCGCGTTCCGGCCGCGGGCGGGGAGGTGCCACCGGGGAGAGTCCGCGCCCCGCACGCGGCTGGGGAGGAGCAGTCCTGTATGCTGGACCCTGCATCTCGCTCGTCGAGATGACTCCGCGTGCCCACAGCGCAACGCGACGCCCCTCGGGGTGGCGCACCGCGCGGCATCCACACCCCATGGTCCTCCGCTTCGGCGGTCGGCGGGTGTGCGCCGGGCACCAGGCTCGTCAGACGGACCGTCCGACGCGAACAACCACAACCACGGCGCGAAAGCGCCCAGAAACAGGAGTACGACCATGGCCGTCGTCACCATCCGCCAGCTGCTCGACAGCGGCGTTCACTTCGGACACCAGACCCGCCGGTGGAACCCGAAGGTGAAGCGCTTCATCCTGACCGAGCGCTCGGGCATCCACATCATCGACCTGCAGCAGTCGCTCGGGTACATCGACAAGGCGTACGAGTTCGTCAAGGAGACCGTCGCGCACGGCGGCACCATCCTCTTCGTCGGCACCAAGAAGCAGGCGCAGGAAGTTCTCGCCGAGCAGGCGACCCGCGTGGGCCAGCCCTACGTGAACCAGCGCTGGCTCGGTGGCCTCCTCACCAACTTCCAGACGGTGTCGAAGCGCCTCGCCCGCATGAAGGAGCTCGAGGAGCTCGACTACGAGAACCCGGCCGAGAGCGGCTTCACCAAGAAGGAGCTGCTGCTCAAGAAGCGCGAGCTCGACAAGCTGCACAAGTCGCTCGGTGGTATCCGCAACCTGCAGAAGACCCCGTCGGCCATCTGGGTCGTCGACGCCAAGCGCGAGCACCTCGCGGTCGACGAGGCCAAGAAGCTCGGCATCCCCGTGATCGGCATCCTCGACACGAACGCCGACCCCGACGAGTTCCAGTACCCGATCCCCGGTAACGACGACGCGATCCGCTCCGTGAGCCTGCTCACGCGCATCATCGCCGACGCCGCCGCCGAGGGCCTGATCCAGCGTCACCAGCCCGCCGGCGAGGAAGAGGCCGCCGAGCCCCTCGCCGAGTGGGAGCGCGAGCTTCTCGAGGCGCCCGCCGAGTCGACCGAGGCTCCCGCCGCCGAGTCGACCGAGGCGCCCGTCGCCGAGTCGGCCGAGGCTCCGGCCGCCGAGTCGACCGAGGCCGCCGACGCCGAGGCCACCGACAGCAAGTAAGCCGCGAGGCAATCCGTTCGTCCACGTGTGAACGGTGCGTCACCCGCACAGGCTACGATCCGGCGGGGTCGTGACAGCTCCCTCTTCGCAGGGCAGCGGCACGGCCCCGCCGGGCTCACATCGAGAACGAAAACGACAAGGAGACGCCACACCATGGCAAACTTCACGATCGCCGACATCAAGGCGCTGCGCGAGCAGCTCGGCACGGGCATGGTCGACACGAAGAAGGCGCTCGAAGAGGCTGACGGCGACGTCGAGAAGGCCGTCGAGATCCTGCGCCTCAAGGGCGCCAAGGGCAACGCCAAGCGCGCCGACCGTTCGACCAGCGAGGGCCTCGTCGCCGCTCGCGAGAACGACGGTTCCGTGACGCTGCTCGAGCTCGCCTGCGAGACCGACTTCGTCGCCAAGAACGAGCGCTTCATCGCGCTGGCCGACAAGGTCGTCGACGCGGCCGCCGCCGCCGGTGCCGACTCGGTCGAGGCCGCCCTGGCCGCCGACGCCGACGGCAAGACCGTCGAGCAGCTCATCTCGGACGAGGCCGCGATCATCGGCGAGAAGGTCGAGCTCCGTCGCGTGCGCACCATCTCGGGCGACAAGTTCGAGGTCTACCTGCACAAGACCAGCAAGGACCTGCCCCCGCAGGTCGGCGTGGTCCTCGCCTACTCGGGCGACGACGCCGAGACCGCTCGCTCGATCGCGCAGCACATCTCGTTCGCGAACCCCTCGTACCTCACTCGCGACGCCGTGCCCGAGGCCGACGTCGAGAAGGAGCGCGAGATCGTCACCGAGATCTCCCGCAACGAGGGCAAGCCCGAGGCCGCGCTGCCGAAGATCGTCGAGGGACGCGTCAACGCGTTCTTCAAGCAGGTCTCGCTGCTCGACCAGGACTACGCGAAGGACAACAAGCTGTCCGTCGCCAAGGTCGCGTCCGACGCCGGTCTCACGCTGACCGACTTCGCCCGCTTCAAGGTCGGCGCGTAACCCTTAGACAGGCTCAGGGCCCGTCATGAGGCCCGGGATGCCACGGCATCCCGGGCCTTTTCCCTGCCCGCTACCCATATCGGTTCCGTCGTATCGGTCGCAGGTGCGGGGGGATAGTTTGTTCAAGACGAGAGGACATCACACGTGATCGATGAATCCACCAAGCGCCGCCGAGTACTGCTGAAGCTGTCGGGGGAGGCGTTCGGCGGCGGCCAACTGGGCGTGAATCCCGACGTCGTGGGACAGATCGCCCGCGAGATCGCCGAGGCGGTGGACCGCGTCGACATCGCCATCGTCGTGGGCGGCGGGAACTTCTTCCGGGGTGCCGAGCTCAGCCAGCGCGGGATGGACCGCGGGCGCGCCGACTACATGGGCATGCTCGGCACGGTGATGAACTCCCTCGCACTGCAGGACTTCCTCGAGCAGGCCGGTGCCGCCACCCGCGTGCAGTCCGCCATCTCGATGACGCAGGTGGCGGAGCCCTACATCCCGCGCCGCGCGGTGCGTCACCTCGAGAAGGGCCGCGTCGTGATCTTCGGTGCGGGTGCGGGCCTTCCCTACTTCTCGACCGACACGGTCGCCGCCCAGCGCGCGTTGGAGATCGGCGCGACCGAGGTCCTCGTCGCCAAGAACGGCGTCGACGGCGTCTACACCGCCGACCCGAACGTGGATCCGGATGCGACCAAGCTCGACCACGTCACCTACGGTGATGCGCTGCAGAAGGGACTCAAGGTCGTGGACTCCACCGCGTTCAGCCTCTGCATGGACAACGGTATGGACATGCGCGTGTTCGGCATGGAGCCCGCGGGGAACGTCACGCGGGCCCTGCTCGGCGAGACGATCGGCACGCTCGTCACCGCATGACGCGCCGCGCGAGCCCGGGGAGCCGGGCTCGCGCGCGACTAGACTGATCAATCAGTCCCAACGAATGGAGTCACCGTGATTTCCGATGTCCTCGCCGATGCCGGAGCGCGTATGGATCGCGCCGTGGAGGCCGCCAAGGAAGACTTCGCGACGGTCCGTACCGGGCGCGCGAACCCCCAGATGTTCCAGAAGGTGATGGTCGACTACTACGGGTCGCCCACCCCTCTCGCCCAGCTGGCTTCGCTGAACAACCCCGAGGCACGCACTCTCGTCATCAACCCGTACGACAAGTCGGCGTTGAAGGCCATCGAGCAGGCCATCCGCGACATGCCGAACCTCGGGGTCAACCCGACCAACGACGGCACGATCGTGCGCGTCACGATGCCCGAGCTCACCCAGGACCGCCGCAAGGAGTACGTGAAGATCGTGCGCGGCAAGGGCGAGGACGCCAAGGTGCAGGTGCGCAACCTCCGCCGCAAGGCCAAGGACGACCTCGACGCGCTGAAGAGCGACGTCGGAGAAGACGAACTCGTTCGCGCCGAGAAAGAGCTCGACGCGGTCACGCGCACGCACGTCGACCTGATCGACGAGGCGCTCAAGCGCAAAGAGGCAGAGCTCCTCGAGGTCTGACACCCATGCCCGACGCCCCCGAAATCGGCGAAGGCGAGCCGGTCCTCCCGACCGCCTCGCCTCGCCGGCTCGATCCGGCGCGCCGTTCGCCGAACACGGGCGAGGGTGTGAACGCGATCGAGTCGCAGTTGCGCGCCATGCGATCGGACGCCGAGCAGCACATCGCCAATGCCCGTGCGGAGTTCGATCAGGCGAATGAGCGGCTCAAGCAACGCACCGGCCGTGACCTCATCGTCGCGACCCTGATCGGTGTGGGCATCGGTGCGATCGTCGTCGCCTCGCTGATCTTCATCAAGTGGTTGTTCGTGCTGTTCGCCGCGGCCGCCATGGTGCTCGGCGTCCTGGAGTTCTCGCGGGCACTGCAGGTGTCGGGTCGACGCGTCGATGTCGTTCCCCAGCTCGTCATGGGCTTCCTGCTGCTGCTCAGCGGATTCTTCCTCGGGCCATGGGTGCACTGGGTCGCGACCCTGGCGGCCGTCGTCGTGGTCATCGTGTGGCGGCTCACCGCGCAGATGTTCGCCTCCGACGGGCGCGCGCACATCGAGGTCATCGGCGACGTGCTGGTCGCGAGCTTCGTTCAGCTGTACGTGCCGTTCCTCACGAGCGTCGCGATGATCCTGCTCGCACAGCCCCGCGGCGAGTGGTGGGTGCTCGCGTTCCTGATCCTTGCGGTGGCTGCCGATACCGGGGCCTACGTCTCGGGCCTGACGTTCGGCCGGGGTGGGCGGCATCCGATGGCCCCTCGCATCAGTCCGAAGAAGACCTGGGAGGGCTTCGCGGGCGCGTGCGTCGCCGCTCTCCTCGCCGGTGCCCTGCTCGCTGCCTTCATGCTGCAGGTGCCGTGGTGGGCCGGGCTCATCTTCGGTGCCGTCGTACTCGCGACGGCGACAGTCGGCGATCTCGGCGAGTCGATGCTCAAGCGCGATCTGGGAATCAAGGACATGAGCTCGTGGCTCCCCGGTCACGGGGGAGTGCTCGACCGGCTCGATTCGATTCTTCCGTCGGCGACCGCTGCCCTCGTGATGTTCTATCTGCTCGCCCCGTTGGGAGTGTCATGACCGAGACGCCGATCCACGACACCGCGGCCGCGACACCGTTCCCGACGACCTCGGGTCGCACCAAGGGGTACGAGAAGCGTGCCGTGGACGTGTTCCTGGCCCGTGCCCGTGAAGCCTTCGAGGCCGATGATCTGGGTGCGTTGCGTTCGTCCGAGGTGCGCGCCGCCGCGTTCCCGCTCGTCAAGGGCGGGTACCGGGTGGAAGTGGTCGACGCCGCCCTCGGCCGCGTCGAAGACGCTTTCGCCGCGCGCGAGCGCGAGTACGCCCTGTCTCGTCTCGGTGCCCGCGCCTGGGTCGCCGAAACCCGCGACACGGCGCAGGTGGTCCTCGACCGACTTCGTCGACCGCGCGGTTCGCGATTCGACCGTGTGGGTGTTCTCCGTTACGGCTACCGCGTGGACGAGGTCGACGTCGTCGCGGAGCGTGTCGCGCGCTATCTCGCCGCGGGTGATCCGGTGACGCCCGAGCAGGTCCGCTCCGTCGCCTTCCGGATGCAGCGGGGCGGGTATCGCGAGACGCAGGTCGATGCGGTGCTCGACGCGGTCGTCGAAGTGATGCTCGCTGTCGGATGACTCCCGCGCGTGGCATCCTCGCTCGGGCCTCGGTAGAATCGGGCGCACTGTGACTTCTGGTTCGGAACTTTCGCGCGCATCCGCCTCCCGTGCCGCCCGCCGGGGCGCGTGGGTCGACGTGGTCCCGCCGACGCTCCCTCGTCGTTCCGGTCCGCGGTGGTCGCGCCGTCGTGGGGTGGTCGGTGTCTTCGGAGCCGCCGCCGCCGTTCTGTTCGTGGGAGCCTACGTGGGCCCCATGGGGGCCTCACTTCTGCCCGCGCAGGCCGAGGAGCCGCACACCGTCACGCTGTACGCCGAGGGGCTCGGCGATACGCAAGCCGTCTCGACCTCGGGAGAGAAGCAGGCTCCGCAGCTCGATCGCGCGAGCTACAACGTCTACGTGAAGCCCAAGCCGACCCCGACGCCCACCCCGGCTCCGTCGCGCTCGAAAGACGCGGGCTCGGGTTCGTCGTCTGGCAACTCCGGCCCCGTGCTGTATTCCGGCGGCGGGGCTCCCGCCGAGTGGATGGCCGCAGCCGGCATCTCCGAAGCCGACATGGGCTACGTCGACTACATCGTCAGTCGCGAGAGCGGCTGGAACCCGAACGCGACGAACCGGTCGTCGGGAGCGTGCGGCCTGGTCCAGGCCCTGCCGTGCAGCAAGGTCCCCGGCAACGGCTACGACCCGGTCGACAACCTGCGTTGGGGAACCGGTTACGCCACCGGTCGCTACGGCGGCTGGGCCGGCGCGTACGCGTTCTGGACCGCCAACCACTGGTGGTGAGCGGCATCCATGCCCCGCTCCCGTAAGAGACGCCCCGATTCGTCGCGCAGCGACGACTCTCTCGACCGTTTGATCGCGGGGTGGAAGCGCACCGAGGTCAAACGCGGCGGCGAGTGGACGGTGCAGCCGATCTCCGCTGCCCAGGCGGTCAAGGACTACCTGTGTCCGGGCTGCGGTCGCACCGTCGAGGCCGGAACCGCTCATCTGGTCGTCTGGCGCGCCGATGGCGTTCTCGGAGACGCTGCCGACCTCGCCGCCCGGCGTCATTGGCACACGCACTGTTGGAGGATCGCCTGATGGAGATTCGCGGACCCGTTCTGCTGCCCGCCCGCCGTGAGGAGGTCGAGCTGCGCACGGTCGACGAGCTGACCCTCGTGGGCGAACTCGCTCTTCCCGCCGATGGCGAGCCGGTCGCGACCCTCGTCACTCTGCATCCGCTGCCCACCGCGGGCGGATTCATGGACTCGCACATCCTGCGCAAGGCCGCTGGCCGGCTTCCGGCGCTTGCGAACCTCGCCGTGCTGCGGTTCAACACCCGCGGCACCACGTCTGCGCGGGGAACGAGCGAGGGCGCCTTCGACGGGGGCGCGAAGGAGTGCTTCGACGTGGCTGCGGCCGTCGACTTCGTGCGGGAGCGCGGTCTTCCGCGCCCCTGGCTCGTGGGGTGGTCGTTCGGCACCGAGCTCGCCCTGAAGTACGGACGCGATCACGACATCGAGGGCGTCATCCTGCTCTCACCCCCGCTGCACCGCGCGACGGCCGAGGAGGTCGGCGCCTGGGCGGGCGATGCACGCCGGATGGTCGTGCTGGTGCCCGAGTTCGACGACTACCTGCGTCCCGCCGAAGCCCGTGAGCGTTTCTCATCCGTTCCGGATGCCACCCTCATCGCGGTCGACGGCGGCAAGCATCTGTGGGTCGGCGAGACGCAGACGCGCCGCGTGCTGACCGAGATCGTCGCTGCGGTGAACCCCGACGCCCTGCCGTTGCCGACCGAGTGGGACGGCGAGCTCGGGGGCTGAGGATCAGCGCTCGTTCTGTCGCGGGATGATGACCTCGCGGTAGATGATGAGGATGCTCGCCGCCACCGGGATCGCGATGAGCGCGCCCAGCAGGTTCAGCAGCGCGCCGCCGGCCAGTGCCGAGATGACCACGACCGACCCCGGCACCGACACGGCGCGGTTCATGATGCGCGGGGAGATCACGTACGCCTCGATCTGCATGTAGACGAGGTAGTAGATCGCCGCGGCCACGATCGCCCAGGTGGGTGTGCCGAGGCCGGGGATGAGGCAGGTCAGGACGATGATCGTCGAACCCGTGAGCGTGCCGACGAGGGGGATCAGCGAGAAGAAGAACGCGATCACCGCGAGGACGGCGGGGAAGGGGGCGTTGATGATGGACAGGAAGATCGCGCTCAGCACGCCGTTGATGACGCCGAGGCTGACCTGTCCCATGACGTAATAGCCGACGGAGTCGGTGATCTTCTCGGCCAACTCGATGAAACGAGCACGTTTCGACGCCGGAACCAGCTGATAGACGGCCGACTTCAGCGAGGGGGTGGATGCCGTGAAGTAGATCGTGAGGATCAGCACGATGAAGGCGCCGCCGAGGCCGGCCGCGACCGCGCCGCCGATGGTCAGCAGACTGTTGCCGATCATGGTGGAGATGCTTCCGACATCCAGCGTCGAGAACCAGTGCTGGATACCCGCCCAGACCTCGTCGATCTTGAGCCAGGGGAGCGTCTGCGACACCCAGGTCTGCACGTCGGTGACGATCTCGTTCCATCGGCCGGGCTGCAGCAACTGCTCGATCTGCGTGACGAGCTGGGCGATCTGGCTGACGATGATGGGCACGACCATGAAGATGATGCCGGCGAAGACGCCGAGCACCGCCAGGATCGTGACGAGCACGGCCGCCCAGCGGGGGAGCCCGCGACGCTCGAGGAACGAGACCACGGGGTCCAGGCCCAGGGAGAGGAACAGCGCCGTTCCGACGTACAGCAGGATCGTCGAGAGGTTCTGCACGCTGCCGATGAGCAGCAGGCCGACTCCCACGCCGAGGGTGGCGAGCAGAGCGACCCGGAAGGGGTTGTGGATCTTCATGCCGAACGACTCCCGCATCAGCCGGGCAGGTGCGCCCGTGTCGTCAGGATACTGAGCCGACAGCCGTCCGAGCGCGCGACGGGCCTTGCCGAGAACTTTCAGGCACCCTCGGATAGTCTGAAATGTCGATTCGGTGGCGCCCGAGCCACCGGTGGGGATGGTGTGAAGCGTGAGATTCGTCTGGGCCGTGGTGGCATTCGTCATCGCTGCGGCCATGATCGGTGCCGGTATCGCTCAAAGGACCGTGTTCCACGGACCCTCGGAGACCTCGGCGAACGTGCAGACCGAGGGATCGACGGCGTTCACGTTGATCGACGGAGCGGTGCTGAACAGCGTCCCGGGTGCGCAGACGCTGCGCGTCCAGGGCGACGGCGCCGTGTTCGCTTCGTACGGGCGCACCGCCGATGTGAAGGCGTGGCTCGCCGACGTCGCGTACACCTCCGTCACGCTCGACGGCGAGGGAACGGTGCAGACCTCCGAGGTCGAGCCGACGGTGACACCCGCCTCCGGCGCCGCGACGACCGGACGCTCTCCCGTGGACTCCGATCTCTGGCTCGATGAGTTCGAGCAGACCGGGTCGCTGTCGACCACCCTGCAGCTCCCGCGCGACATGAGCGTCCTCGTCGCCTCCGACGGGACCGCCCCGGCGCCCGCGAACATCAGCCTCACCTGGCCGATCGACGATTCCACGCCGTGGGCCGGTCCCCTCATCGTCGGCGGTGGGATCGTCCTGTTGATCGGCCTGATTCTCTACCTGCTGGGCATCCGCCATGTGCGTCGCCAGCGTCGTCCGCGCCGCAAGGGCCTGCCGCTGCCCGTGACCGAGCCGATCTCGACGATCGGCGCGGATGGCGAGAGCAAGGGCGTCGTGACCCAGAGCCCCGGTCGCCGGGCAGGGGCGCGCGTACGCGGCGCCCTCGGTGGTCGTCGTGCGCTGGTGGCCGTGCCGGCTCTGGGCCTGTCGGTGGCCCTTCTCGCGGGCTGCTCCGCCGATGCCTGGCCGCAGCTCGCCGCGACGGATTCGCCGAGCCCCACACCCACGGTGATCGTCCCGGAGGGACAGTTCCCACCCGCGGTGACCGAGGCTCAGGCCCAGCGCATCGTCTCGAAGGTCTCGTCGACCGTTGCCCAGGCGGACGCCTCGCTCGACGCGAACGCGGTCGCCGAGCGCCTCTCGGGTCCCGCCCTGGCCGAGCGCCAGACCAACTACAAGCTGCGCGCCGCGATCGCCGATCGTCCGGCTCTGCCCGCGATTCCCGCGGAGCCCGTGCAGATCGTCCTCCCGCAGACCACGGGAACGTGGCCCCGCACCCTGATGACGGTGGTGGAGTCGGCGGATGCCGCGACCCCGACGACCACGATCATGATGATGACGCAGCAGACGCCGTGGGAGGAGTACAAGGCCTCCTACGTCGGCAATCTCGAAGCGTCCACCAACCTCCCCGAGCTGGCGGCTCCGTACGTGGGCGCGACCCAGGTCCCGCCGGACTCCTCGTTTCTGGTGATGGCGCCCGAGAAGGTCGCCGCGGCCTACGCCGACGTCATCAACAACGGTCAGAACAGCGCTTCGTTCGCGAAGTTCGACACGGCTAACGATCTCCTGCTGTCCGCGATCCAGGACAACAAGACCAAGCGCACCGACGAGCTGAACCAGACCGGTGCGGGAACGGCGGAGATCAGCTTCTCGGCCTCGGCGGGAGCGGCTACTCCGATCGCCCTGGCCACGCTCGACACGGGTGCCATCGTCGCCGTCAACGTGTACGAGAGCGACACGGCGAAGCCCACGAACAAAGACGCCGTGATCAAGCTGGACAACAACCCCGCGGTCAAGGCCCTCACCGGTGTCGACCAGTCCGCGACAGGCTTCACCACGACATACTCCGACCAGGTCTTCTTCTACGTGCCCAGCCAGGGCTCCGATGACCAGATCCGCCTGCTCGGCTACCGATCCAGCCTCCTCGAAGCGAAGGTGTCCCCGTGAGCACTCCCGCCCCCGGTTCCGTGATGCGCGGTGCCGTCGACCTCTCGTCGCTGCGTAACCGTCCGCAGCCGCCCGCTGCTCCCGCAGCCGGCGCCCCCGCCGCGCCGGCGGACGCGGTCGGAGCCCTGCCGCTCGTGTTCGACGTGACGGACGAGACGTTCGGCGAGGTGCTCGAGCTCTCGCGCACCGTGCCGGTGGTCATCGATCTGTGGGCCGAGTGGTGCGGACCGTGCAAGCAGCTCAGCCCCGTCCTGGAGAAAGTCGTCACCGAGCTCGCCGGTCGACTCGTGCTGGCCAAGGTCGACGTCGATGCGAACCCGCAGCTCGCGCAGGGCTTCCGGGCTCAGTCGATTCCGATGGTGCTCGCCCTCGTCGCCGGTCAACCGGTTCCCCTCTTCACCGGCGCCGTGCCCGAGCAGCAGGTGCGCGACGTGTTCGCCCAGCTTCTTCAGCTCGCCGCCCAGCACGGTGTGACCGGCACCGTGCCGGTCGAGGCGAGCCCCGCCACCGACGCCCCCGTTGCCGAGCCGGAGCTGCCCCCGCTGCATGCCGAGGCCTTCGCCGCCATCGAAGAGGGCGACTACGCGCGCGCGATTCGCGCCTACGAGCAGGCTCTCGCCGAGAACCCCCGCGATGCCGATGCCCGCGCAGGTCTCGGACAGGTTCGCCTTCTCGATCGCGTCCAGGGTGCCGACCTCCAGGCGGCACGCGCTGCCGCGGCCGCGGATCCGAAGGGTCTCGAGGCACAGTTCCTCGTCGCAGACCTCGATGTCGTGGGCGGCCACGTCGACGACGCCTTCGGTCGCCTGCTCGACCTGTTCGCAGCTCTGCCGACCGACGAGCGCGCTCCGGTTCGCGAGCGCCTGCTCGACCTCTTCGGGCTCGTCGGAGACGACGACGCCCGCGTCATCCGCGCGCGCTCGCGTCTGGCGTCACTGCTTTTCTGACGCCGGACGATTCGCGGCCCCGCCCTCCCGCAGGAGGACGGGGCCGTTCGTCGTTCGCGAAGGTGCACGCGTGACAGACCCCGGGTACGGGGACACGGCTTGCGGTCCAGTACCCGGGGTCTGTCGTGTCGGTGTCAGCTTCCCGCGCGGTGGTGGAGCCAGAGAACGCCGAGGGGCGGGAGGGTCAGGGTGGCGCTTCCGCGACCGTCCGTGTCGACGGCGCCGAAGTTTCCTTGACCCGAACCGCCGAACGCTTCGGCATCGCTGTTGAGGATCTCGCTCCAGGTCCCCGATTCGGGCAGATCGAGCGGGAAATCGGTCAGCGGGACGCCCGAGAAGTTGCAGACGACCACGATGGTGTTGCCGTGATGATCGCGGCGCGCGAACGCGAGCACGTTCGCGTTCCACGCGGGAGCGCCGAGACGCGAGAACGCCGCACCGTCGTGATCGCGCGACCAGAGGGCCGCCTGATCCTTGTAGACGCGGTTCAGCTCGGCGACGAAGGAGTGCAGCTGCTTGTGGGAGGGCTGGTCGAGCATCCACCAATCGATGCTGCGGGACTCCGACCACTCCGACATCTGGCCGAACTCCTGGCCCATGAACAGCAGCTGCTTTCCGGGATGGCCCCACATGTAGGCCAGGAACGCGCGCATGTTGGCGAGCTTCTGCCAGTGGTCTCCCGGCATCCGGCCGAAGAGGCTGCCCTTGCCGTGCACGACCTCGTCGTGGCTGATCGGCAGGACGAAGTTCTCGCTGAACGAGTACACGAAGGAGAACGACAGCTCGCCCTCGTGATGGGAGCGGTACATCGGGTCGCGCCCGATGTACTGCAGCGAGTCGTTCATCCAGCCCATGTTCCACTTGAACCCGAAGCCGAGGCCCGCGTGAGAGGTGGGGGCGGTGACCCCCGGGAAGCTGGTCGACTCCTCGGCTATCAGGGCGATGCCCGGGTAGCGCTTGTAAGAAGTCGCGTTGACTTCCTGCAGGAAGCGGATGGCTTCGAGGTTCTCACGTCCACCGAACTGGTTGGGTGCCCATTCACCGTCGTTGCGGGAGTAGTCGAGGTAGAGCATGGAGGCCACGGCATCCACCCGCAGGCCGTCGACGTGGAACTCCTCGAACCAGTACAGCGCGTTGGCGACGAGGAAGTTGCGCACCTCGTTGCGGCCGTAGTCGAAGATGAGCGTTCCCCAGTCCTTGTGCTCTCCGCGACGGGGATCGGGGTGCTCGTACAGCGCCTCGCCGTCGAAGCGCGCGAGGGCGAAGTCGTCCTTGGGGAAGTGCCCGGGGACCCAGTCCATGATCACGCCGATACCGGCTCGGTGCAGGCGGTCGATCAGGTAGCGCAAGTCGTCGGGGGAGCCGAAACGGCTGGTGGGGGCGTAGTAACCCGACACCTGGTAGCCCCACGAACCGCCGAAGGGGTGTTCGGCGAGGGGCAGGAACTCTACGTGGGTGAAGCCCTGAGCACCCACGTAGTCGATGATCTCGTCGGCGGCCTCGCGGTACGACAGGCCCTGCTTCCACGAGCCGAGGTGGAGCTCGTAGATCGACATCGGCCGGTCGAGCGGTGCGGTGCGCGAACGCTCTTCGATCCACTCGTCGTCGGTCCAGTCGTACTCGGATGCCGTCACGACGGATGCCGTGGCGGGAGGCACCTCGGCGAGACGGGCCATGGGGTCGGCCTTCTCGATCCACTGGCCGGCGCGGGTGAGGATCTCGAACTTGTAACGGGTGCCGACGCCGATACCGGGGACGAAGACCTCCCAGACACCGCTGCCGCCCATCGAGCGCATGGCGTGTCCGGCCCCGTCCCAGCCGTTGAAGTCGCCGATCACACGCAGGGCGCGCGCATCGGGGGCCCAGACGGTGAAAGCGGTGCCGGCCGAACCGTCGAGCTCTCGCACGTGCGCACCCAGGACGCGCCAGAGCTCCTCGTGACGGCCCTCGGTGATGAGGTGCAGGTCGAGCTCGCCGAGGGAGGGCGCGTGGCGGTACCCGTCGTCGGACACGTGCTCGGAACCGTCGTAGGACGCACGCACCGTGTAGGCGCCGGGGTAGGTCTCGACGGGCGCCTCCCAGATGCCTCCGCGCACGTGCTCCAACGCAACCGCCGTACCGTCGGCGAGCTCGGCGACCACCTCGCGGGCGAGGGGGCGCCGCGAGCGGATGACCCACCCGGCGCCCGTCTCGTGCACACCCAGCACACTGTGCGGGTCGTGGTGGGCGCCGTGGGCGACGGCGTCCAGGATCTCGGGGGGAAGAGAGGTCATCGGTTCTCCTTGACGTGCAGGATGTGCACCGGCTCGACGAAGGCGTCGAGGCGCACGAAGTTGTGGTCGGCCCAGGTCCAGACCTGGCCCGTCACGAGGTCCTCGACCTCGTACGAGACGCCGGGTTCGATGCCGAACACGGTCGTGTCGAGGTGCACGGTGCTCTCGCGGGCGGAATGCGGATCGACGTTCGCGACGACGATGATCGTGTCGCTGGAACCGGTGGGGGAGAGTTCTGCGGCCAGGTGCTTGGAGTAGACGAGAATCGAGTCGTCGTCACTCCAGTGGATGTCGAGGTTGCGCAGCTGCAGCAGGGCCGGGTGTGCACGGCGCGCCGCGTTGAGCATCCGAATGTACGGGGCGAGCGAGTCGCCCGCGGCCTCGGCGCCGGCCCAGTCGCGGAACTTGTACTCGAACTTCTCGTTGTCGATGTTCTCTTCGGCACCCGGGCGCGCGACGTTCTCGAACAGCTCGTAGCCCGCGTACACCCCGTAGGTGGGCGCCGCCGTCGCGGCGATCGCGGCGCGGATCTTGTACGCCGGGCGTCCGCCGAACTGCAGGTACTCGGTGAGGATGTCGGGAGTGTTGACGAAGAGGTTGGGCCGCAGGAAGTCGGAGGTCTCGTGAGCGAGGCCGCCGAGGAACTCCTCGAGCTCCTCCTTCGTGTTGCGCCACGTGAAGTACGTGTAGCTCTGCTGGAACCCGGCCATCGCGAGTCCCTGCAGGGGGGCCGGGCGCGTGAACGCCTCGGCGAGGAACACCGCTCCGGGTTCCTCGGCGCTGACGGTGGCGATGAGCCACTCCCAGAACTGCAGGGGTTTGGTGTGGGGGTTGTCGACGCGGAAGATCGTGACGCCCTGCGCGATCCAATGGCGCACGATTCGCAGGACCTCTGCGCGGATCCCCTCAGGATCGTTGTCGAAGTTGATCGGGTAGATGTCCTGGTACTTCTTCGGCGGGTTCTCGGCGAACGCGATCGAGCCGTCGGGCAGCGTCGTGAACCACTCGGGGTGCTCCGTGACCCAGGGATGGTCGGGCGAGGCCTGGAGCGCCAGGTCGAGAGCGACCTCGATGTCGTTCTCACGGGCGGCCTGCACGAAGGCGCGGAAGTCGTCGAGCGTTCCGAGGTCGGGATGCACGGTGTCGTGCCCGCCCGCGGCGGCGCCGATCGCCCAGGGCGAGCCCGGGTCGCCCGGCTCGGTGACGAGGGTGTTGTTCGGGCCCTTGCGGTTGGTCTGTCCGATCGGGTGGATCGGCGGGAGGTAGAGGACGTCGAAGCCCATGTCGGCGACGGCCGGGAGTCGCTCGGCGGCGGTGCGGAAGGTGCCGCTGATCACACTGCCGTCCTCGGCGCGACGCGCACCCTCGGACCGGGGGAAGAACTCGTACCAGGCGCCGACGCCGGCGCGTTCGCGTTCCACGAGCAGCTCGGCATCCCGTCCGACCGATACCAGGCCCATCATCGGGCGCGCTTCGAAAAGCGACGCGATCTCGGGATCGCGGACGATCTGGAGGGCGGTGTCGTCGTGCACGTCCGGGTCGCGTAGCGCGCGGGCGGCGTCGTAGAGACGGTCTTTGTCGCTGGCCGGGCGCTTCTTCTCGCCGCGAGCACGGTCGAACAGCTGCGCGCCCATCTCGCGCATGAGCGCGACGTCGACGCCTGCCGCGATCTTGAGCTCGGCGGCGTGCTCCCAGGTGGCGAAGTCGTCGGCGAAGGACTCGAACCGGAACCGCCAGACTCCCTGCTCGAGGGGTGCCACGAGTGTCGACCAGCGGTCGAAGCCGTCGTTCAGCGGGCTCAGACGGTGCAGCGATTCGTCGCCCGACGGCGAGAACAGGCGCAGCTGCACGCCGATGCGGTCGTGGCCCTCGCGGAACGCCGTGACGGTGAACGGCACGGCCTCGCCCACGTACGCGGAAGGCCGGAAGCGGCCACCCGGAACGCTCGGATGCGGCAGCGCCATGGGGATGCGCGGGGTGACCACGCTGCGCGAGGTGGGCGTCGGCTTGACCGGACGCACGGGAATCGAGGCGGCGCTGCGCCAGGGCAGCTCGGGCGAGGGAGTCGTCGTGGTGGCCACGGTCCGAACCTATCGCGGGCCACCGACGTTGCCGTACGGTTTCGCTCGGCCTTGACAGCGGGCCCGGATCAGTCGACGCGGAACAGGCGCATGCTGGCCTCGGCGACGGGGACCACGTCTCCGGGAGCGAAACGCTCGGCCTGGTCGGACGGTCTCTCGTCTGCGCTCGACCACAGCGAGACGTACCGGGCTCCCTCGAGCTCGGGGAGGACGATCTCGGTGGCTGCCTCGGTGCCGTGGACGACGAGCAGCACGCGGTTGGGCTCCTCGTCCTCGGGCGTCGAGGTCGCCAGATACTGCAGCGTTCGGTGCGCGGGGTCGTTCCAGCCGTCGATCGACATCGTCTCGCCGCGTTCGTCGAACCACTCCATGACGGATGCCGAGGGGATGACCTCGCCGAGCCGGGCGAATCGTCGCGGGCGCAGCGCGGGGTTCTCGCGCCGGAGCTGCGTGAGCCGCTGCGTGTGCGCGAAGAGATCGCGCTGCCACGGCGCCAGGTCCCACGAGAGCCAGGTGAGCGCGGAGTCGTGGCAGTAGGCGTTGTTGTTCCCGCGCTGCGTGCGCCCCATCTCGTCGCCCGCCGTGATCATGGGCACTCCCGCCGAGAGCAGCAGGGTGCCCATGAGGTTGCGCATGGCTTTGCGTCGGGTGGCGAGCACGCGCTCGTCCGCGGTGCGCCCTTCGGCGCCGTGGTTGAAGGACCGGTTCGTGTCGGCCCCGTCGCGATTCTGCTCGCCGTTGCCGAGGTTGTGCTTGACGTCGTACGACACGAGGTCACGCAGTGTGAAACCGTCGTGAGCGGTGACGAAATTGACGCTCGCGAGCGGGCCGCGCTCCTCGCTGAAGGTGTTGGACGACCCCGCGAGCCGCGTGGCGAAGCCTCCGATCCCGACGGGGGCGGTGGCGGCCCGACGTGCGTAGTCGATGTCGCTCAGCCAGAAGTTGCGGACTCGGTCGCGGTACCGATCGTTCCACTCGAGCCAGCCCTCGCCGAAGTTGCCGGTCTGCCAGCCGCCCATCCCGACGTCCCACGGTTCGGCGATCAGCTTGGTGCTCGCCAACCGGTCGTCGTCGCGGATCGCCTGGAGCAGGGGATGCTCGGGCGTGAACGAATGGTGCTCGTCGCGACCGAGGGTGACCGCCAGATCGAAGCGGAAGCCGTCGATCTGGACCTCTTCGCTCCAGTACCTCAACGAATCCAGGATCAGACGCGCGGCGGCGTCCGTCGAGGTGTTCACGGCGTTGCCGCAGCCGGTCTCGTCGATGTACGCGCCCTCGGCTGTCTGCCGGTAGTAGGCCCTGTTGTCGAGGCCGCGCAGGCTCGTGCGGGGGCCGCCGATGCCCTCTTCCGCCGTGTGGTTGTAGACGACGTCGAGAAGAACCTCCAGGCCCGCCTCGTGGAGGAGTTTCACCATGCCCTTGAACTCGCGCAGCACCGCTTCGGGCCCCTCGGCGCGGCTCGCCGCTGTGGCGTAGGGAGCGTGGGGGGTGAAGAAGTTCAGCGAGTTGTAGCCCCAGTAGTTCGACAGTCCGAGCTGCAGCAGTCGCGGCTCGGTGGCGAAGGCGTGCACCGGCAGCAGCTCGACGCTGGTCACGCCGAGGGAGAGCAGGTGGTCGATCATCGCGGGGTGCGCGAGACCCGCATACGTTCCGTGGAGGGCGGGCGGAATGAACGGATGCCGCTTGGTGAGGCCCTTCACATGACCCTCGTAGATGACCGTGCGGTCGAGGGGCACGCGCGGCTTGGCCGAGCTGCCCCAGTCGAAGGATCCGTCCACGACCACCGAGCGCCAATCGCCGTAGCTGCCCGACACGAGCCCGCGGGAGTACGGCTCGATGAGAAGCGACTGCGGGTTGAAGGTGTGTCCGGGCCCGTGCGGTCCGCCGACGCGGATCGCGTACCGGGCGCCGGGGCGGAGCAGGGCGGTGGTCGCCTCGAAGACGCCCTCGCCGACGGGGTCCATGGTGATCGTCTCGGTCGCCCAGTCGAGGTCGAGGTCGTCGAAGACGAGCAGCTGCATCGCGTCGGCCGACCCGGACCAGACGCGCAGCGTGCCGCCGTCGGGACCGAGGCGCACCCCCAGATCGTCGAGGGACGAACTGAGCAGGGCGGGGCGGGCGGGCAGGACAGTCTCGGGTCGGGACATGCGTCTTAGGCTAGTGAAAGGCGCGGGAGATGCGGGGAGGGTGAGGATGCGGGTTTACCTCGATCACGCGGCGACCACCCCTCTGCGCCCCGAAGCGCGCGAAGCGTGGCTCGCTGCCCACGACGTGCTCGGCAACCCCTCGTCGATCCACGCCGCGGGGCAGGACGCCCGGCGTCTCCTCGAAGACGCGCGCGAGAGCGTCGCCGCGGTCCTGGGGTGCCAGCCCATCGAGGTGGTCTTCACCTCGGGTGGCACCGAGTCCGCCAACCTCGCCCTGAAGGGCCTGTGGTGGTCGCGTCAGCCGGCGACGGACGCGATCGTGCTGCCCGACGGGGAGCACCACGCGACGCTGGACGCCGTGGGGTGGCTCGCTGCGACGCAGGACGCGCAGGTGCGCGCCGCGCCCCTCGATCCGCTCGGACGCATCGACGTCGAGGCGTTCTTGACCGTTCTGCCCGGTGCTGCCCTCGCCACCGCGCTCGTGGCGAGCAACGAGGTGGGAACGATCCAGGATGCCGCCGATCTGGCCTTGCGCGCGCACGAGGCCGGAGTGCCGCTGCACCTGGACGCCGTCTCGGCGCTCGGCCAGATCACGGTGGACTTCGCCGCGTGGCGCGGGGCGGGCACCGATTCCTCCGGGCTCGTCGCGATGTCGGTGTCGGCTCACAAGGTCGGCGGTCCGGTCGGCGTCGGTGCAGCGGTCGTCTCGCGACACGCCCGCCTCACGCCCCTCGTCCACGGCGGCGGGCAGCAGCGCAGCCTCCGTGCCGGCACCCAGGACGTCGCGGGAGCCGCCGCCTTCGCCGCCGCGATCACGGCGGCCGAGCACGAGCGCCGCGACGAGGCCGTGCGTCTCGAGGCCCTGCGGGATCGCCTGGTGGCCGGCATCCGCTCGTCCATCCCTTCGGCCCGACTGCTCGGGCATCCCACCGAGCGTCTCCCCGGTAATGCGCACGTGCTCTTCCCGGATGCCGCGGGCGAGACGCTGCTCTTCCTGCTCGACATGGAGCAGATCGCGGTGTCGACGGGGTCCGCGTGCCAGGCCGGGGTCGCGGAGCCCTCGCACGTGGTTCTGGCTCTCGGGCTGGACGATCGTGCGGCGCGCTCGGTTCTGCGATTCACGCTCGGCCGCACCTCGACGGACGCCGACGTCGACGCGGTGCTCTCCCGTCTGCCCGATGCGTACGCCCGGGCCGTCGCATCCGGCGCCCGTTCGGACCGACGTTCGTAGACTGGGACGATGCGAGTTCTGGCGGCGATGAGCGGTGGGGTCGACTCCGCGGTGGCTGCGGCCCGCGCGGTGGAGGCGGGTCACGACGTGGTCGGCGTACACCTGGCGCTGTCGCGCGCCGGGGGGACTCTCCGCGCCGGTAGCCGCGGCTGCTGCACGATCGAAGACGCCATGGACGCACGGCGTGCCGCCGACAAGCTCGGCATGCCCTTCTACGTCTGGGATTTCTCGGAGCGGTTCCGCGACGACGTGATCGATGACTTCGTGGCGGAGTACCGTGCCGGGCGCACCCCGAATCCCTGCATGCGCTGCAACGAGAAGATCAAGTTCGCCGCGCTTCTGGAGCGCGCGCTGGAGCTCGGCTTCGACGCCGTGTGCACGGGTCACTACGCCACGCTCGTCGATACGCCCGACGGGCGCGAGCTGCATCGGGCTTCCGACAACGCGAAGGACCAGTCCTACGTGCTGGGCGTGCTCACGGCCGAGCAGCTCGCTCACACCTACTTCCCGCTCGGTTCGACGCCCTCGAAGGCGCTCGTGCGCGCCGAGGCGGAGGAGCGCGGGCTGTCGGTGGCGCAGAAGCCCGACAGCCACGACATCTGCTTCATCCCCGACGGCGACACGCGCGGCTGGCTCGCCGACAAGGTCGGTGCCGAGCGCGGAGAGATCCTCGATCGCACAGGTGCGGTGGTCGGCACGCACGAGGGGGCGCACGCCTTCACGGTCGGTCAGCGTCGCGGCCTGCAACTGGGGGTTCCCGCGGCCGACGGCAAACCGCGATTCGTGCTGGAGGTCCGCCCGATCAACAACACGGTCGTGGTCGGCCCCAAGGAGGCGCTCGCGTGCTCCGAGATCGCGGGGGAGCGCTTCACCTGGGCGGGTCGGGCACCCTCGTCGACCTCTTTCGCGTGTCACGCGCAGATCCGCGCGCACGCCGATCCCGTCCCGGCGACGGCCGAGCTCGTCGACGGTGTGCTGACGGTGCGTCCCGAGACGCCGTTCGACGGTGTGGCGCCCGGGCAGACCGCGGTGCTCTACGACGGCACGCGCGTGCTCGGGCAGTTCACGATCGATCGGACGGTGTCGGCGGTTCCGGTCGAGGCGTGACCGGTGAGGGACTTGGTGGTGCAAGGCCCTCCGAGGATGTCGGAACCCCTCCCTAAGCTGGATGAGTGACCGAGCACGATCAGCTTCCCGACCTCACCCTCGATGAGGCACGCGCCGAAGCGGGCGAACTCACGCAGCGCATCGTCGGCGCGCGCGACGCCTACTACGGGCGCGATGCCGAGGTCGTCGACGACGCGACCTACGACGGGTGGATGCACCGGCTCGAGGCGCTCGAACGCCTTCACCCCGAGCTGCAGGGGCAGGACAGCCCCACTCTGTCGGTGGGCGCGGCCGAGGCCACCGATCTCGCGACGATCGAGCACGCCGAGCGCATGCTCAGCCTCGACAACGTCTTCTCTCCCGACGAGCTTCGCGACTGGGCCGTCAAGACCGAGGCCGCCGCGGGCCGAAAGGTGCACTGGCTGAGCGAGTTGAAGATCGACGGGCTCGCGATCAGCCTGCGTTACGAGAACGGGGTGCTCACCTCGGCCGCGACGCGCGGCGACGGGCGGGTGGGCGAGATCGTGACCGAGAACGCGCTGCGTCTGGCCGACATCCCGCGTGAGCTCTCGGGTGAGGGCCACCCCGCGATCGTCGAGGTGCGAGGCGAGGTCTTCATCCCCGTCGCGTCCTTCGAGGACCTCAATCGCCGGCAGGGCGAGCTCCGGGAGCGCGCGCTGGCCGAGGCGCGCGAGCGTGCGGCCGGTCGTCGCGGTGGACGCGCGTTCGACGAGGAGAAGGCCGAGATCGCCGCGGCGCGGCGGTTCCCCGCCTTCGCGAACCCTCGCAATGCGGCCAGCGGCGGTCTGCGTCAGCAGATCGACAAGAAGAGCGGCCTCGAGCTCGAGGCGGGGCTTGCGCGGATCGCCTCGCTCAAGCTCTACGTGCACGGCATCGGAGCCTGGCAGAACCCGCCCGTCGCGGCGCAGAGCGAGATCTACGACCTGCTGGCTTCCTGGGGCCTGCCCACCTCGCCGTACAGTCGCGTCGAGTCATCGATCGACGGGGTGCTCGCCTTCGTGGCGCACCACGGCGAACACCGACACGACGTCGAGCACGAGATCGACGGAGTGGTCGTCAAGGTCGACGAGCTCGCGCTGCACGACGAGCTCGGGGCCACCAGCCGCGCACCGCGCTGGGCGATCGCCTACAAGTACCCGCCCGAGCAGGTGAACACGAAGCTCCTCGACATCGTCGTCTCGGTCGGACGCACCGGTCGTGCGACGCCCTTCGCGGTCATGGAACCCGCCAAGGTCGCCGGCAGCGTCGTCCGCCAGGCCACCCTGCACAACCAGGACGTGGTGAAGGTCAAGGGCGTGCTCATCGGCGACACGGTCGTGCTGCGCAAGGCCGGGGACGTCATCCCCGAGGTTCTGGGGCCCGTGGTCGAGCTGCGTGACGGCAGCGAACGCGCATTCGTCATGCCCGCGGACTGCCCCGAGTGCGGCACCCCCTTGCGACCGGCGAAAGAGGGCGACATCGACCTGCGGTGCCCTAACTCTCGTTCCTGCCCCGCCCAGGTGCGTGGACGTGTAGAGCACATCGGCTCGCGCGGAGCGCTCGACATCGAAGCTCTCGGCGAGGTCACCGCGGCAGCGCTGACCCAACCCGAGGTCCCCGACCAGCCACCGCTCGACACCGAGGCGGGGCTGTTCGATCTGACCGTCGACGAGCTCGTGCCCATCGAGGTGATCGTGCGCGACTCCGAAACGGGCGAGCGCAAGGTCGACCCCGACACCGGCGAGCTCGTGCGTCGCCTGCCGTTCCAGAAGCTCTCGCCCGCGACGTACCCCCCGGGCACCGAAGACCTCGATCCTGCGGAGCGCCGTCGGCGCGGCATCCGCAAGGACTATCGCGAGGTCCGCCCCTCCGAGCAGGCGACGAAGCTGATCGCCGAGCTCGACAAGGCCAAGACCAAGGACCTCTGGCGGCTGCTCGTCTCGCTGAACATCCGTCACGTCGGTCCCGTCGCGGCCCGCGCTCTGGCCCAGTGGTTCGGTTCCCTCGATGCCATCCGCGCGGCGTCGCGCGAAGAACTCGCCGCCGTCGAGGGCGTGGGGGGGATCATCGCGGACGCCGTGATCGATTGGTTCGAGGTCGACTGGCACCGCGAGATCGTCGAACGGTGGGCCGCGGCCGGGGTGCGCTTCTCGATCCCGGGTCACCCCGGGCCGGGGGCCGCGGAGGCCGCGGGCGGAGTGCTCTCGGGCGTGACCGTCGTGGCCACGGGCTCGCTCGAGGGATACACCCGCGAGGGCGCGCAGGAGGCGATCCTGTCGGCGGGCGGAAAGGCCGCATCGAGCGTGTCGAAGAAGACCGACTTCGTCGCCGCGGGGCCGGGCGCCGGGTCGAAGCTCGCGAAGGCCGAAGAGCTGGGCGTGCGGATCCTCGATGCCGCGCAGTTCCGCATCCTCGTCGAGCAGGGACCCGCGGCCCTGGACGGCGCGACAGACGGGGTCGAGGCGGGCAGCTCCGAGCCAGACGAGCGCGCCGCGTCCGCAGGCTGAGAGAACGAGAGAGGGCGGGAGCCGAAGCCCCCGCCCTCTCTGCTCGGTCGTGTCCGGCGTCAGCCGGCGCAGGCCGTTGCAGCCTCGGTGAAGCTCGACTGCAGAGTGCTGATCTGGTCGCTCAGCCCGCTGGCCTTCGACGGGTCCGCGACGACGGTCTCGAGGTACGCGGCGTAGTTGCTGAGCGCACCGCTGGCCTTCTGCGCCGCGGGCGCGATCTCTTCGTTGGTGATCGACGAGAACTGGGTGCCGACGTCGGATGCGAGCTGCTTGAACGCCGTGAGCGTCGCCTGCGGGTCGGAACTGTCGACCGTGCTGCCCGCACCGCTGACCGCCTGGAACTGCTCGCGGACGATGTCGCAGGCCTCCGCCTTCGACTGGTCGCCCGCGGGAGCGGCGGGCGTTGCGGGCGCCGTGGTCTCTTGCGTGGTGGTGGTACCGCCGTCGTTCGAGCTGTTGTCGCTCGACTCGGCGGTGTTCGACGCGCCGCCCGAGCAGCCGGCGAGTAGGAGCAGCGCAGAGGCTGCGACGAGAGCGAACGGAGTGCGCTTGATGATCATGTGATTCCCCCCAAGGTCACACCCGGGCACGACACGGCCCGGATTCGCCCACCGTATCGACCCCGTGGCCGGCCATGCCAATTCGACCCCTGCCCTTGCGCGACGAGCTCGGGTGTAGCAGGGACCGGGTCCTCAGCCCTCGAGGAGCCTGTCGCGCACCTGGCGCCGGAGCACCTTGCCGATGAGGGAGCGGGGGAGTTCGTCGACCACGACGATCCGCTTCGGCACCTTGTACGGCGTCAGGATGCCGCGGGCGAACGCCCGCACCGCCTCGCCGTCGAACTCGCCCGGCGACGACGGCACCACCGCGGCGATGACCTCTTCGCCCGAGTGCTCGCTCGGCACGCCGACGACCGCGACATCCACGACAGAGGGGTGCTGACGCAGCACGTTCTCGACCTCGGTGGGGGCGACGTTGAAGCCGCCCGTGATGATGAGCTCCTTGATGCGGTCGACGATCCGGACGAACCCGCCGTCGTCGATCGTGACGATGTCTCCGGTGCGGAACCACCCGTCGACGAAGACCGCCTCGGTCTCTTCGGGTTTGCCGTAGTAGCCGGAGAAGACCTGCGGACCGCGCACGAGCAGTTCTCCGCGCTCGACGTCCGTGCGGGGATCGTCGGGGTCGACCACGCGGCACTCGGTGCCGGGAAGGGGCAGGCCGACGGTGCCCGCGACCCGGTTGTCGGCCACGGGGTTGGCCATGAGCACGGGGGAGCACTCGCTCAACCCGTAACCCTCGACGAGGAACCCGCCGGTGGCCTGCTCGAAGGGGACGACCAGGGAGTGCGGGAGCGCCATGGCCCCCGAGATCGCGACATCCGTGCCGGTGAGGGACACCCCCTTCTCGTTCGCGGCCGCGAGCAGGCGCTCGGCGATCGGTGGCACCAGCGGAAGGAACGTCGCGGGGTGCTTCTTCGTGACCTCGAGCACGAGGTCGGGGTCGAACTTCGGGAACAGCACGAGACGCGCGCCCATCGACATCGCGAAAGTCAGGCACAACGTCAGGCCGTAGGCGTGGAACATCGGCAGCACCGCGTAGACGACGCAGCCCTCGCCGCGCACGATCTGCGGTACCCAGGCCCGTGCTTGCGCGGCATTGGCGAGGAGGTTCGCGTGGGTGAGCATCGCCCCCTTGGGGGTCCCGGTCGTGCCGCTCGTGTACTGGATGATCGCCAGATCCGTCGAGCCCGGCCGAGGGTGCGTCTCGGGAAGGGGCTGGTGGCGTGTCAGGTCGGCCCAGCGGTCGGCATCCTGGATCTTCGTCGTCAGGGCGGCACGGGCCTCGCGTGCCCTGGCGATCGGCAGACGCAGGGCGAGTCGGGTGCGCAGCGGCATGGCGGTGGTCACATCGACCGAGACGAGCGTGTCGACCTTCAGATCTGCGGGAAATTCCTGCACGGTCGCGACGACCTTGCTCCACACGATGGCGTGCTTCGCGCCGTGATCCTCGAACTGCTTGCGGAGCTCCCGCGGCGTGTAGAGCGGATTGTGCTCGACCACGACCGCACCCAGTCGCAGCACGGCGTAGAACGCCACGATGTGCTGCGGGCAGTTCGGCAATACGAGGGCGACCGGATCCCCCGCCTTGACGCCGCGCTCTGCGAGAGCACCGGCGACGCGGGCGATCTGGTCGGACATCTCGGCGTAGGAGGTCTCACGGCCGAAGAACTGCAGGGCCGGGGCGTCGGGGTAATCCCGCACCGACGCGTCGACGATGTCGACGAGCGACCCGCTCTGGGGATCCAGATCGTCGGGCACCCCCGCGGCATAGCTCGAGGTCCAGGGGCGCGGCGGATCGAAGCTCGTCACCCCGCCAGCCTATGGGCGCGTGCGCGGCGGGGTCGAGGCGGGGGCGGCACCGCGCGCGAACTAGACTTGCCGGGTGTCTGAAATCACTCCTGATCTCGTGCGCCATCTCGGTGTGCTCGCCCGGATCCAGTTGAGCGACGAGGAGGTCCAGAGCCTCACCGGCCAACTGGATGCCATCGTCGACAACATCGCGAAGGTGTCCGAGGTGGCGACCCCCGAGGTCGTCGCGACGAGCCACCCGATCCCGCTCGAGAACGTCTTCCGCCCCGACGTCGTGCAGCAGCAGCTCACGCGCGAGCAGGTGCTCCAGAACGCTCCCGACCAGGCCGACGGCCGTTTCCGTGTGACCGCGATCCTGGGAGAAGAGCAGTGACCGACCTCACCCGCCTGACCGCGGCCGACCTGGCCGCCAAGCTCGCCTCGTCCGAGGTGTCGAGCGTCGAGGCCACGCGAGCGCACCTCGACCGCATCGCCGCCGTCGACGGCGACGTGCACGCCTTCCTGCACGTGAGCGATCACGCCCTCGAGGTGGCCGCCGACATCGACCGCCGTCGCGCGGCGGGCGAGCAGCTCCACGAGCTCGCGGGCGTCCCGCTCGCCGTCAAGGACGTGCTCGTGACCACTGACATGCCCTCCACGAGCGGGTCGAAGATCCTCGAGGGGTACATGTCGCCGTACGACGCGACCGTCGTCGCGCGCTCGCGCGCCGCCGGTCTCGTACCCCTCGGCAAGACGAACATGGACGAGTTCGCGATGGGCTCGTCCACCGAGTTCTCGGCCTATGGTCCCACCCGCAACCCCTGGGATCTCGACCGCATCCCCGGCGGCTCCGGCGGCGGGTCGGCTGCGGCCGTCGCCGCTTTCGAGGCGCCGCTGGCCCTCGGCTCCGACACCGGCGGCTCGATCCGCCAGCCGGCGCACGTCACGGGCACCGTGGGAGTGAAGCCGACCTACGGCGGCGTGAGCCGTTACGGCGCGATCGCCCTGGCATCCAGCCTCGATCAGGTGGGGCCCGTCGCACGCACCGTGCTCGATGCGGGGCTTCTGCACGACGTCATCGGCGGGCACGACGCGAACGATTCGACCTCGCTCTCCGACGCGTGGCCGTCGTTCGCCGCCGCCGCCCGCGAGGGCGCGACCGGAGAGGTCCTCAAGGGCCTCAAGGTCGGCGTCATCCGCGAACTCGACGACCGCGGCTTCCAGAAGGGCGTCTCGGACTCGTTCCGCGCCTCGCTGGCCGCCATGGAGGCGCAGGGCGCCGAGATCGTCGAGATCAGCGCTCCGCACTTCGAGTACGGCGTCGCCGCGTATTACCTCATCCTCCCCGCCGAAGCCTCGAGCAACCTCGCGAAGTTCGACTCGGTGCGCTTCGGGATGCGGGTGAACCCGCAGGGGGCAGCCACCGTCGAGAACGTCATGGCGCTCACGCGAGACGCGGGCTTCGGCCCCGAGGTCAAGCGTCGCATCATCCTGGGCACCTACGCCCTGTCCGCGGGCTACTACGACGCCTACTACGGCAGCGCGCAGAAGGTCCGCACGCTCATCCAGCAGGACTTCGACGCCGCTTTCGCGCAGGTCGACGTGATCGCGACGCCGTCGGCACCGACCACGGCCTTCCGACTGGGCGAGAAGATCGACGACCCGCTGCAGATGTACCTGAACGACGTGACGACGATCCCCGCGAACCTCGCGGGAGTCCCCGGCATCTCGGTGCCGAGCGGTCTCGCCGCCGAAGACGGCCTGCCCGTCGGCATCCAGTTCCTCGCCCCCGCTCGCGAGGACGCGCGTCTGTACCGCGTCGGTGCGGCGCTCGAGGCGCTGCTCGTCGACCAATGGGGCGGACCGCTGCTCGACAAAGCCCCTTCCCTCACGAACGGAGCGCCGCTCTGATGGCGAAAGACGCACTCATGGACTTCGACGAGGCGCTCGAGATGTTCGAGCCCGTCCTCGGTTTCGAGGTGCACGTCGAGCTGAACACGGCCACGAAGATGTTCTCGGCCGCACCCAACCCCGCGAACGAGGCCAACCACGGTGCCGAGCCGAACACGCTCGTCGCGCCGGTCGACATGGGTCTTCCCGGGGCCCTTCCCGTGGTGAACGCCGAAGCGATCCGCTCGTCGATCAGCCTGGGCCTGGCGCTGGGGTGCTCGATCGCTGCGTCGAGCCGGTTCGCGCGGAAGAACTACTTCTATCCCGATCTCGGTAAGAACTATCAGATCTCCCAGTACGACGAGCCGATCGCCTTCGAGGGCTCGGTCGAGGTCGAACTCGAAGACGGCACCATCGTGACCGTGCCCATCGAGCGTGCGCACATGGAAGAAGACGCGGGCAAGCTGACCCACATGGGCGGCGCGACCGGTCGCATCCAGGGCGCCGAGTACTCGCTGGTCGACTACAACCGCGCGGGCGTCCCCCTCGTCGAGATCGTCACCAAGCCGATCTTCGGCGCCGAGCACGCCGCTCCCGCTCTGGCGAAGGCGTACGTCGCGACCATCCGCGACATCGTGCGCGGTCTGGGTATCTCCGAGGCCAAGCTCGAGCGCGGAAACCTCCGCTGCGACGCCAACGTCTCGTTGCGCCCCCGCGGCCAGGAGAAGTTGGGCACGCGTACCGAGACGAAGAACGTCAACTCAATGCGTTCGGTGGAGCGTGCGGTGCGCTACGAGATCCAGCGTCAGGCGGCGATCCTCGCCAAGGGCGGCACCATCACGCAAGAGACGCGTCACTGGCACGAGGACACGGGTCGCACCTCGCCGGGTCGTCCGAAGTCGGATGCCGACGACTACCGTTACTTCCCCGAGCCCGACCTGCTGCCGGTCGTGCCCGCTCCCGAGCTGATCGAGGAGCTGCGCGCCGCACTGCCGGAGCCACCGGCGGCACGTCGTCGTCGGCTCAAGGCCGAGTGGGGCTTCACCGACCTCGAGTTCCAGGACGTCGCCAACGGCGGACTGCTCGACGCGGTGGCCGACACGATCGCCGCGGGTGCTGCGCCGGCTTCTGCTCGCAAGTGGTGGACGGGGGAGATCACCCGCGTCGCCAACGCGCAGGAGCGCGACGCCGCCGATCTCGTATCGCCCGAGAACGTCGCCGCCCTGCAGAAGCTGATCGACGCCGGGACCCTCACCGACAAGCTGGCGCGCCAGGTGCTCGAGGGTGTCATCGCCGGCGAGGGCACCCCGCAGGAGGTCGTCGACGCCCGCGGTCTCGCCGTCGTCTCGGATGACGGAGCGCTCATCGCGGCGATCGACGATGCCCTGGCGGCTCAGCCCGACGTACTCGCGAAGATCCGTGACGGCAAGGTTCAGGCCGCCGGCGCCGTCATCGGCGCGGTCATGAAGGCGATGAAGGGCCAGGCCGACGCCGCGCGCGTGCGCGAGCTCGTCCTGGAGCGCGCCGCCGCGCAGTAGGACTCCGGATGCCACGACCTCGGCCGTCTCGTGCGGCTCGGGGTCGTGGCATCCGTCGTTCGCGGTGTTCCCTCTGCGGGCCCGGATCCGATGTCGGAGGTCCGGGAGAGAATGGATGCCATGGGACGAGGTGATGGGACGGGACGCATCGTCTCGCGCCCCGACGCCGACGACACGGGTGCGGGTATTCTGCACGTCGACATGGACGCGTTCTTCGCATCCGTCGCGGTTCTCGACGATCCGTCGCTCGCGGGGAAGCCGCTGATCATCGGCGGCTCCGAGGGGCGCGGTGTCGTCTCGAGCGCCTCGTACGAAGCGCGCCGATACGGCGTCAAGTCGGCGATGCCGGTGGCCATCGCGCTGCGACTGTGCCCGACGGCGATCGTCGTGAATCCGCCGTATCACCGGTACACAGAGATGTCGCGACAGGTCATGGGGATCTTCCACGACGTCACGCCGATGGTCGAGCCGCTCTCGATCGACGAGGCCTTTCTCGACGTCCGCGGCGCGAGACGACTCTGGGGGAGCCCCGGCACGATCGCCCGCGACCTTCGCGCGCGGGTGAAGGCCGAGACGGGGCTCACCTGCAGTATCGGTGTCGCCGCGACCAAACACGTCGCCAAGATGGCCTCGACGATCTCGAAGCCCGACGGACTGCTGGTCGTCGCGGCCGCCGACACCGAGGCGTTCCTTCGCCCTCGGTCGGTGCGGGCGCTGTGGGGCGTCGGGCCGAAGGCCGCCGAGGCACTCGAATCGCGCGGCATCCGTCTTGTCTCCGACGTCCTCGACACCCCGCGGCACGCGCTCGACCAGGTCCTCGGTGCGGCGATGGGGGAGCGGATCTGGCACCTCTCGCGCGGGATCGACGCTCGCGAGGTGCACACGGGCCGCACCGAGAAGAGCATCGGGCACGAAGAGACGTTCCACACCGACATCTCCGACACGCGCCTGTTGCACGTGGAGCTGCGACGGCTGGCCGATCGGGTCGGGGCGCGTCTTCGCGGGCAGCAGTATGAGGCGTCGACGATCTCGATCAAGGTGCGCTTCTCGGACTTCACGACCCTCAGCCGTTCGCGCACGCTGAAGGAGCCGACATCGGTCGGCCAGCGCATCGGCGACGCGGCGATCGAGCTCTTCGACGGGCTCGAGCGCCGGCAGGCCGTGCGCCTCGTCGGAGTCCGTGGAGAGAAGCTGAAGCCCGCGGTGATGGCTGCGACCCTGTGGGACGACGACGCCGAGTGGCGCCGCGTCGAAGGCGCCCTCGACGGTGCCACGGCGCGCTTCGGTCGGGGGGCGGTGACACGGGGATCGCTTCTGGGGCCGTCGCGCGGAGGGGGAGCGCTGCCGACGAATCCCCGCCCGTCGTACGATCACTGACCCGCCACCTGTCGTGGAGCGCTCCGTCGGCTTCTGGTGCACGGCCGGACGCCGTATGCAACGCCCTGGGCCGGTCGCCGGCGGGCCGCTACGGTGGGCTCATGCCCAACATCGCATTGGAACTCGGCAAGCAGGCCACGAGCTTCGGCGTCACCTCCGCCTATGGCGAGCAGCAGGACGTCGACGGTGTGCGCATCGTCCCCGTCGCCCTCGTCTGGGCCGGGTACGGCGGCGGCTCCGACGAGCAGGGGAACGGCGGGGGTGGCGGGGGCGGTTACACCCTTCCGCTCGGCGCCTACATCCGTCGTGGCGACGATCTGCGGTTCGACCCGAACCTCGTCTCGCTCTTGGCCGTCGGCATCCCGTTCGTGTGGGTAGCAGGCCGTGCCCTCAGCCGTGTCATCCGCGCTCTCAAGAAGTAGCGCAGACCCGGTCGACGACGCTCTCACGGCGGCCCTCGCGGCGGTGAGAGCGCATATCGTCGCGGTCGGGGCCGCGAATCCGGTCGTCGCCCTCGACGGCCGTAGCGGGGCGGGGAAGAGCTCTCTGGCCCGACGGCTCGTTGCGGCGTGGCCCGGGCGCGGGCGCGTGCAACTGGTCGCGCTCGACGATGTGTATCCCGGGTGGGACGGGCTCGCCGCGGGCGTCGAGTACGCACGGCAGAGGATCCTGTCGCCGCACGCTCGCGGTCTCGTCGGCGTGTGGGAGAGATGGGACTGGGAGACCGGCTCGCGCGCGGAGGCGTACGCCGTCGATCCTTCGTTGCCGCTCGTCGTGGAAGGGGCAGGACTCCTGACGCCCGAGGTCGCCCGCCTCGCCGACGTCTCGGTGTGGGTCGATGCGCCGCTCCCGTCGCGCAAGGCGCGCGCCCTCGGGCGAGATGGCGACACCTACCGTCCGCATTGGGCCCGGTGGGCCGCCCAGGAGGACCGCCACCTCGCAGCTCACGACCCGGCGGGCCTCGCCGACCTCGTCCTGTCCATTCCCTGATCATTGGTGGCGAGTGGGGATGCCGGTGAGCGGGAAGAGACGTCTGTGGTTCGCCGCGTTCGCGACGATCGTCGTGGTGGCGTCGATCACCTCTCGGGCGGTTTCAGAGCCGCCCCGCCCGCTCCAGCGCGAGGGGGACAGGTCCGCGGCCGCCTTCGCAGATGAGACGGTGCTCGATCACCTGCGCTCGTTGGTTCGGGTCTCGGACCATCCCTCTCGCGAGGCGGCGGCGTTCCTCGCCCGCGCCGCAACGGAGCTGGGGGACCTCTTCCCGTTCGATCTCGTGCTGCTGTCGCAGAAGGGCGATACCTTCGTGGTGGCTTCGTACCGCTTCGAGGAAGGTTCCGACCTGCTGGGGCTGAGGGGCGCCTAATGGGTTCGAGCGTGCCGGGAGTACGTCGTGGCGACGGATCGCGTCACGACGTCCGCCGTCGCCTGCCCGCCAGGGACACCGGAACGGCCCCGCGGGCGCGGCGACTGACGACCTATCGCGTCAGGCCCTGCCGAGGGCGCCGATGAGCCCGTCCAGCCGGTAGCCGATCCAGTCGTACACGCCGAACCGGGGATCATCCGAGTCGTGGTCGTCGTCGTTCTGGATGCCGAGACGGGTCGCCATGACCAGCCGCAGCGCCGAGAGGGTCCGCATCCAGGCGAGCGCCTCCGTTTCGCCGAGGGCCACGGCGATCGCCGCGTCCGGGTCGCTCTCGGGGTCGAGGTCGGCCCCGTCCAGACCGAGCGTGTGCAGCACCGTCGCGACGTCCTGGGATCGGCGCTCCAGGAGGTCCTCGCCCGTGAGGCGGCGGAACTCACGGCTCGCGTCGGCGTCGTCGGGGTAGGCGTCGGGAAGCAGACGCTCGATGGCGGGGTCGGCTTCGGAGCGGGAGTCCGCCAGGAGGTCGCGGAACTGTCCGACGATGCCGGCCAGGTGCAGGGCTTCGAGGCCGCTGATCTCCAGCACGACGATTCGCTCGTTCACGCGGGGTCCTTCCTGAGCGTGGCCCACAGGCCGAAGTCGTGCATCGCCTGCACGTGCGCTTCCATCACCTCGCGGGGGCCGCGAGCCACGACCGCGTGACCGTCGTGGTGAACCGCGAGCATGAGTCTGTTCGCGGTGGGGGCGTCGAACCCGAAGTACGTGCGGAAGATGTGCGTGACGTAGCTCATGAGGTTGACGGGGTCGTTCCACACGACCGTCTGCCACGACGCCGGCGGTGCGGCAGTGAGGCTCGTGTCGAGATCGACGTCGAGATCGGGAGTGGCCAGGCCCGCCATCACGCCCACCCCAGCTCGTGCAGGCGCTCGTCGTCGATGCCGTAGAAGTGTGCGATCTCGTGGACCAGAGTGGTGTGGATCTCATCGCGCAGCTGGGTCTCGTCGTCGCACGCGGCGAGGTGAGGCTCGCGGTAGACGATGATCCGGTCGGGGAGTTCGCCGACCCCGTACCTCTCGCGCTCGGTGAGTGCCCAGCCGTCGTACAGGCCGAGCAGATCGAGAGACCCGTCCTCCGGGCGGTCTTCGACGACGAAGATCACGTTGTCCAGACCGTCGACCATGTCGTCGGGCAGCTGGTCCAGCTCATCGATCACGAGCTTCTCGAACGACGGTGCGTCCATCTCGAGCGTCGGGCGCGCGTCGACATCGTCGTTCACGGCGGGCCTCCCGGGGTCTCGAGCCGTCTGAGGGATGCCGGCGGCTCGCCGTGGCATCCTTCGTCGATTCTACGGCGCGGGGGAGTGCGGGGTTCGGATGACGAAGGCCCGGCGAGCGATGCTCTGCCGGGCCTTCGGGAATGGGGTGGCTAACGGGACTTGAACCCGCGACCCCCGCGACCACAACGCGGTGCTCTACCGACTGAGCTATAGCCACCATGTGCATGCCGAAGCAGACAACTGAACGATTATGTCATACGTCCAGCGCAAACGACGACACGGCCGTGGCCGAGACGGCCTTGGCCTCTTCGCTCGTCGGACCCGGCTGCGGCACGAAGACCGCGGCACGGTAGTAGGCGAGTTCGCGGATCGATTCGCGAATGTCGGCCAGCGCGCGGTGCCCGCCGTTCTTCGCCGGGGCCTGGAAGTAGGCGCGCGGGTACCAGCGGCGCGACAACTCCTTGATGCTGGACACATCGACATTGCGGTAGTGCAGCCAGCGATCGACCCGCGGCATGTACTTCGCCAAGAACATGCGATCCGTGCCGATCGTGTTGCCCGCGAGGGGTGCTTTGCCCTCGACCGGTGCGAAGCGCTGGATGTACTCGAGGGTCTGGAACTCGGCATCCGCCAGGCTCACACCGTTCGGGATCTCGTCGAGAAGCCCGGAGGAGCGGTGCATCTCGGTGACGAACTCGCCCATGTTGGCGAGAGCGAAGTCGTCGGGCTTGATGACGATCTGGAACCCCGGGTCGAGCACGTTCAGCTCGAAATCGGTGATGACGACCGCGATCTCTACCAGCTCGTCGACGCCGAGGTCGAGGCCCGTCATCTCGCAGTCGATCCAGACGAGCCGGTCGTTCTCGGAGGCGTTTACCATTCCCACATCCTACTGAGGGGTTCCGACACCGGTTCTGGTCCCCCAGACACGATTCGAACGTGTGACCGGCGGATTAGAAGGCCGCTGCTCTATCCACTGAGCTACTGGGGGTCGAACCCAGGATATCGCCCGGTCCCGCCACGCCGCGCCAGCCCCTGGCGCGTCCGTCGGGGCGGCGGTACATTCCGGGCATCGAGAGCAAAGGAGCGCTCATGTCCGAGACGGCGACACGACGAATCTGGGTGGCCTACGGGCCCAACGGAGTCGTGGGCAAGATCCAGAAGGATGCAGACGGCTATCGCGTCCACATGGCGGGTAAAGACGCCCCGTTGGGGGTGTACCCCTCGATGGAGATCGCGAAGAACGCGGTGCACTCCCACCTGAAGCCCGGGAGCGAGCGGCCGGAGTTCCGCGAGCACTGAGGGCGGCCGGCCCGGTCGCGTAGGGCTTCTCCCGCGCTGAATCAGGCGTTCGCCGCGGCGCGCGGACGACTCACGGGCTGCGGCGTGGCGAAGAGGGGCAGAGCGAGGTGGACCAGCGGTCCGATGCCCAGGGCGAACACGACGGTACCGATTCCCACGGTGCCGCCGAGGAGCCACCCCAGAGTCAGCACGGATCCCTCGACGCCGAGCCGGCAGGCCCAGATAGGCCAGCCGAAGCGCAGGTTCATGCCCGTCATGAGCCCGTCTCTGGGGCCGGGTCCGAAGTGGGCTCCGATGTAGAGCCCGGATGCCACGGCCACCAGCACGACCCCGGCGACCAGCATGAGCGCCTGGAGCCAGAATGCGTCGGGGTGGGGGAGGAACCCCAGGGCCAGCTGAAGGCTCGTGCCCACCAGCAGGATGTTGGCCACGGTTCCGACACCCGGCTTCTGACGCAGCGGGATCCACAGGAGCAGGACGCCCACTCCGACGATGTTCGTGATCCAGCCGATCCCGATCCCGGTGACGCGGGAGAGGCCCTGCGCGAACACGGTCCAGGGGTCGACGCCCAGGCCGGCGGCGACGGTGACGGCACAGCCGAGGCCGTACAACACGAGTCCGACGAGGAGGCGGGCGATCCGAGAAGGCATGGACAGATCCAATCACGCGATTGGCTTTTGGCAAGGATGCCAATTCGACTACGGTGGCCGCATGGACTCGCGCGTATCGGCTAGGACGCTCGCCTCGTCTCTCGGCGGATGGCGAGGCAAGGGCCCGGCGTACGAGGCCCTCGCCGATGGGGTTCGCCTGCTCTGTCTGGACAACCGGCTCGCTCCCGCCACCGCGCTCCCCGCCGAGCGCGAGCTCGCCGCAGCGCTCGGGGTGAGCCGGACGACGGTGGCGGCCGCCTATCAGAGCCTTCGCGATACCGGGCACATCGAAAGCCTTCGCGGCAGCGGCAGCGTGACCCTGCCCCTGCGCCGCACCGACCCCGGCCGTCACGAGCTCGATGCCGAAACGATCGACCTGCAGCAGGCGAGCCCGGCGGCGTGGCCCGGTCTGCCGGGCGTCATGGCCGAGGTCGTTCAAGACGCCCCCGCGCTCGTCGCGCGGATCGGCTACGACGTCGTCGGCGATCTCGGGCTGCGCCAGGCGATCGCCGAGCACTATCGCGATCGGGGGTTCCCGACCTCGCCCGATCAGATCCTGGTGACCACGGGCGCTCAGAGCGCCATCCATCTGATTGCCTCGGTCCTGCTCCACCGGGCGGATCGGGTCATGATCGAGACTCCCACCTACCCGCACGCCGCCGAAGCCTTCCGCCGTGTCGGCGCCCGCCTCGTGGGGGTGCCCGTCTCGCCCGCTCAGGGGTGGGATCTGGAGCGAGCGGAGCAGACGTTCGCGCGAGCCCTGCCTTCGCTGGCCTATCTCATGCCGGATTTCCACAACCCGACCGGCAGGACGATGACCGCCGCGGAGACCGAGGCGTTTCTCATCGGCGCGCGTTCGGTCGGCACGCTCCTGGTGATCGACGAGACCACCGCCCAGCTGGACATCGACCGCGCAGTCGGCCCGGCGCCCTTCACGGACGATGAGCGCGTCATCCGTGTCGGATCCCTCGGCAAGACGGTGTGGGGCGGATTGCGTATCGGATGGGTACGCGCGGCGCCCGACATCGTGCGTCGACTGGCGAGTGGTCGCCCCGTGCACGATCTGGGCACCCCCGAGCTCGAACAGGCTGTCGCCGCCCGGCTGATTCCTCGTCTCGGTGAGATCGCGGCGCAGCGTGGGACGCTCCTGCGAGCCGGTCGCGACTGCCTCGTTCCAGAACTGCGGCGGGTGTTTCCCGAGTGGGACGTCCCCGACGTGCACGGCGGCGTGTCGCTGTGGGTGGGGATCGGCGAGCCGCTCAGCACTCCATTGGTCATGTCCGCGCGTGCGCGCGGACTGGCCTTGTCGGCGGGGTCGCGGTTCGCGGTCGAAGGGGGGCATGACCGACGATTGCGCGTCCCGTTCACCGCGGCTCCGTCGACCCTGCAGCGGGCTGTCGCTCTTCTGCGCGAGGCATGGGACGACGTCCGCGGGGGAGGCGCGATTCCCTCGCGCACAGACTTCGCGACCGTGGTGTGAGCCCCGATATGACTTCGCGCGAGGAGCTGCGTCCTGAACCCGGCCCCGGGCCTCAGCGCAGGTAACGGAGGCACTCGACAGCGTCTGCGGAGGACCAGAACTCTCCGAGGCGCCGGAAGCTTCCGGAAGCGGTGTGAAACCGCTCCGCGGCGTATCGCCAGCCCCCGTCGGCGGCGATCGCGCGGATGTGGCCGACCACGATGCCGCGCGGATCGGCGATGCGCCACAGGCCCGCGGCGACATGCGTCGCCGCTCCCCACCCGGCCGGACGCGGGGCCGGAGCGAGATCGTTCCACAGTGCCGTGCTCATGTGACGACGGTAGAACCAACCTCCGACATTGACCGGGGCGAGCGAGTGAGTGCCTCCTCCCCAGGTGAGAAACCGCCCGATCCCTCCACAAAGTTGCGGAACCGCCTCGAAGGACCGGCCCGGTCCGGTCATTCTGGGCCTGGCTCCGGCATCCGTCGGGCACACGGATGCCGGAGCGCACACCACGTCGAGAGGAACCACGAACATGAGCGATCACATCACCCTGGTGGGCAACATCGTCGGAGAACTGGAGCAGCGCTCCACGCGCGGGGGAGGTCCCATCGCCGCGTTCCGCCTCGCAGTCGGAGAGCGCAAGCTCGACCGCGAGCGGGGGGAATGGGTGGACGGTCACACGAACTACTACAACGTCTCCGCGTTCGGTGACCTGGGGGCACACGCACTGCACTCGCTCAGAAAGGGCCAGCGGGTCGTTCTGACCGGTCGCTTGCGTCTGCGCGAGTGGGAGAACGAGGTCAAACGCGGCATCAGCGCAGACGTGGTGGCCGACGCCATCGGCCATGATCTGCGCTGGGGCACTACGCGCTTCGAGAAGGCGGCCAAAGCGCCGGGATCCTCCGCCGCGACAGGGGATGAGGCGGCGGATCCGTCGGCGGAGGAGGCCTGGGCGATTCCCGGTGGAGCAGACGAGGGTGCACCCGGCCTCGAGATGGCCGGTGCGGGTGCGGCCCCGGCCGACGGCGGTTCGTCGTCGGAGGCGGGGTCGAGCGGTCCGTTCTGACGCGGGTCTTCGAGGCGGCGCGGGGCCGGGGCCACGCACGTCCGCGTGCGGCAGCCAGGAGCAGCGCGGGAGGGTACGTAGACTCGGTCGCGTGTCTCGCCTTCTCGGTCGTCCCCTCGCCGCCCTGACCCTCGTCGCGGTGCTGGGCCTCGCGGGCTGCACCGGCCAGTCGCCCACCCCCGGTCCCGTCGAGACGACGGAACCGTCCGCCTCCGTCGTCGACACGCCCTCTTCGACTCCCACGGCCGCCGCGACGCCGACGCTGGTCGCGGGGGGAACGGCGGAAGAGAACCTGCCGTTCTTCACGCAGGTCGTCCGCGGCGTCTGGTCGGGGCCGAACCAGGTCGCCGGACGCGCCTACATCGACGCCCTGGCGGCGGCGGGCTTCGACAAGGCAGCGATGCAGGTCACTGCCGACCAGACGACCGTCGGCAACCCCGCGGAGAGCATCGAGTTCTCGGTCCGGCTCGGCGACCAGTGTCTCGTCGGCCAAGTCGGTCCCTCGATCGGCAACCCCGTCACCGCGGTGCTGCCGGGCCTGTCGTCCGGCGGGTGCCTGATCGGCCAGACGAGGGCGATCGACTGGTGACGCAGGGCTGACGGCACGTCAGCGGAATATCCCATCGCCCCTAGACTGAGAGGGTTATGGCGGAATACATCTACTCCATGGTCCGCGCTCGCAAGTCTGTGGGCGACAAGCTGATTCTCGACGACGTCACGATGTCGTTCCTGCCCGGTGCCAAGATCGGCATGGTCGGACCGAACGGTGCGGGTAAGTCGACGATCCTGAAGATCATGGCCGGGCTCGACGTCCCGTCCAACGGAGAAGCGCGGCTCAGCCCGGGCTTCACCGTCGGGATCCTCATGCAGGAGCCCGAGCTCGACGACACCAAGACCGTGCTGGAGAACATCCAGGACGGCGTGGCGATCAAGCCCAAACTCGATCGCTTCAACGAGATCTCGGCCCTCATGGCCGATCCGGACGCCGACTTCGACGCGCTCCTCGCCGAGATGGGCACGCTGCAGGAAGAGATCGACGCCGCCGACGGCTGGGATCTCGACTCGCAGCTCGCCCAGGCGATGGACGCCCTACGCACCCCGCCGGCCGACGCCTCCGTCGCTCCGCTCTCCGGTGGAGAGCGTCGTCGTGTCGCGCTGGCGAAGCTCCTGCTGCAGAAGCCCGACCTGCTGCTTCTCGACGAGCCCACCAACCACCTCGACGCCGAGAGCGTGCTGTGGCTCGAGCAGCACTTGAAGGCCTACAAGGGCGCGGTCATCGCGATCACCCACGACCGGTACTTCCTCGACAACGTCGCGGAGTGGATCGCCGAGGTCGACCGTGGTCACCTATACCCCTACGAAGGCAACTACTCGACGTACCTCGAGAAGAAGGGTCAGCGTCTCGAGGTCCAGGGCAAGAAGGACGCCAAACTCGCCAAGCGCCTCAAAGAGGAGCTGGAGTGGGTGCGCTCCAACGCCAAGGGCCGCCAGGTCAAGTCGAAGGCGCGCCTGGCTCGTTACGAGGAGATGGCGGCCGAGGCCGAGCGCACGCGCAAGTTGGACTTCGACGAGATCCAGATCCCCGCGGGTCCGCGTCTCGGCGGCATCGTCATCGACGCCAAGAAGCTCGAGAAGAGCTTCGGTGACCGCTCGCTCATCAGCAACCTCAGCTTCAACCTGCCCCCGAACGGCATCGTCGGTGTCATCGGCCCGAACGGTGTGGGAAAGACCACGCTCTTCAAGACGATCGTGGGTCTCGAGCCGCTCGACGGTGGTTCGCTCAAGATCGGCGAAACGGTCAAGATCAGCTACGTCGACCAGTCCCGCGCCGCGATCGACCCCGAGAAGACTCTGTGGGAGGTCGTCTCCGACGGACTCGACATCATCACCGTCGGCAAGACGGAGATCCCGTCGCGCGCCTACGTGTCGAAGTTCGGATTCAAGGGACCCGACCAGCAGAAGAAGGCCGGGGTGCTCTCCGGCGGTGAGCGCAACCGCCTGAACCTCGCCATGACGCTCAAGGAGGGCGGCAACCTGCTGCTCCTCGACGAGCCCACCAACGACCTCGATGTCGAAACCCTGAGCTCGCTCGAGAACGCCCTTCTCGAGTTCCCCGGTTGCGCCGTGGTCATCACGCACGACCGGTGGTTCCTCGACCGCATCGCCACGCACATCCTCGCCTACGAGGGCACCGAGGATCACCCCGACCAGTGGCACTGGTTCGAGGGCAACTTCGAGGCGTACGAGGCCAACAAGATCGAACGCCTCGGCGCCGATGCGGCCAATCCGTCGCGGTCCTCCTACCGCAAGCTCACGCGTGACTGACGATTCCGCCATGAGCACTCCCGACGAGGGTCCGGCCGCTGCCGGGCCCTCGCGGGTGCACGTGCCGATCCACCTCCGGTGGGGCGATCTCGATGCGCTCGGGCATGTCAACAACACCTCGATGCTGAAGCTGCTCGAAGAGGCGCGCCTGCGCGCCTTCTGGTTCAGCGACGGCGAAGGCGAGCCCCTGCCGACGGCGGTGTTCGACATGGACGTGCTCGAGAGCGGCGGCGACCGGGCCACGCTGATCGCGCGTCAAGAGATCGAGTATCTGCGTCCCGTGCCCTACAGCCAGCGTCCCCTCGACGTGCGGATGTGGATCGGTGCGATGGGCGGCTCCAGCGCCGACATCTGCTACGAGGTCTACAGCCCCGTCGGAGACGCCGAGCGCGTTCTCTACGCCCGGGCCACCGCTGTGACGGTGCTCGTCGACACGGCGACCGGTCGGCCGACCCGCTGGACCGAGGCGGAGCGTGCGGCCTGGGCGCCGTACACCGGAGACCCGATCGAGTACCGCCGCCGTTCCTCACGCGGCTGACGCCGACATCGCCCCAGAGCTTCGAGCTCGCCCGCTGTTCTCCATCGGCGATCTCCCGGTTCTCGGCGGGTGCGACGCACCGCCGGCCTCGAGCCTCGCCTCGCGAACGCAGTCGCCGGGGTGCCGGCATCCGGGATCAGTCTCGCGGGACGCGCACCATGACCTCTTGCGCGACACTGGCCAACAGGGCGCCGTCACGCGTGTAGATCCTGCCCGTCGCGAGACCGCGGCCACCGCGGGCGTTGGGGGACTCCTGCACGTACAGCAACCAGTCGTCGACGCGGCCGGGGCGGTGCCACCACATCGCGTGGTCCAGGCTCGCGACCTTGAGCCCGGGGGCGTTCCACGCCACGCCGTGCGCGCGCATGATCGACTCCTGGATCGTGAGGTCGCTCAGGTACGCGAGAGCGGCGCGGTGAACGGCCGGGTCGTCGGTGATCGCCCGACGCAGCTTCATCCACACCGCCTGTCGCGGAACCTGCGGACCGTCCGCAGACGCATACAGCGGCGAGGTCACGTGCCGGACATCGACAGGGCTCTCTGAGAAGATCCGTCGGCTGACCGGGTGCAGGGCGTCGACGTCGAGGACGGGGGCGTCCTCGGGCTGCGGGATGCCGCCGGGCATCGGCTCGAAGTGCTCGAGACCCGGGTCCTCGTCCTGGAACGACGCGATCATCGAGAAGATGGGCACACCCGACTGGAACGCCTGGGTCCGCCGGGTCGAGAAGGAACGACCGTCGTGGATGCGATCGACCGAGAAGGTGATCCCGTCCGTCGGATCCCCGGGGCGAAGGAAGTAGCCGTGCATCGAGTGCACGGATCGCTCGGGCGGGAGGGTTCGCGAGGCGGCCACGACCGTCTGTGCGAGAACTTGTCCGCCATAGACGCGCCCGGTCGGCATGGGCTGCGACACCCCCGTGAAGATGTCTTCGGTCGTGCGCGCTCCCGCGTCGCGCAGGTCGAGCACGGCGAGCAGCGACGCCACGGGATCGATGGCCTCGGACACACTGACTCCCGTTCCGGCGCGATGAACCCGCACCGCTTGATAGTTTAGGGCGGGTGTCCGCGCGCCTGTTGTTCCCCGACCCGCAGGCGGCAGCCGACCTGCTCACTTTCGCCGCCCGAACGATCCGCCTCGGTGACGGCACCGTGCGACTGCGCGCCGACGGGGGAGTACTCGTCGCGACGGCCGCACCGCTCGCCCCGCGGGGGCTGCTCGATGCGACCCCGACGGTCCTGGGCCTTCGCGTGTCGGCCATCGACCCCGAGCTCGAATGCGACGTGGTCGTCGACGCCTCGGCCCTGCTTCCCGCTCCCGACGACGCCTCCGCCGTCGTGCTGCCCGAGACCGCGACGTCTCCCGCCTGGGCCGGCATCTCGCCCCCTCGCGGAGGGTGGGAACAGACGGATGCCGTCGACGCGGCCGTTCTGGCATCCCGAGCCCAGTACGGCGTCGCCGCCGTCGCCGACGCGCTCCCCGCCGACGCGGGTGAAGACGTCGTGCGGCTCGTGCGGGCTCAGGTGTGGGGTCAGCCCGACGACGCTCTCGGCGGACTGCCGCTGGGTACGGCCTTCGCGGCTTTCGCCCTGGGTTTCATCGCCGGGTCCGAAGAAGCCCCCGTGCGTCGCAGCGGCGCCTGGACGCGCGTGAGCCTCGCGCGTGGCCACGTGCTGGTGCGCGGGCCGGTGCGTTCCGGACTCACCGCCGTCCGCGCGACGGGCAGCTGATCCAGCAAGCGCACAGCTGGCGTCATTACGCTGAAGAACAGCAAGGGGAGTACTCCCGTCGCGGCGTATCCGTCATCACGAGTCCACGGTTGGATTCCGGGTACGTCGGTCCGTAAGGGCGGAGGAGACCTTGACGTCGCGGCCGCGTGCCGCCCGTCGAGAGGTTCCTCCATGGTCTCGTTCTCCCGTCTGTTCGATCTCGCTTCCAAGGCTGCGGGCAAGGCCTCGTCGTCGCAGCGCACGCCGGGCGCCGCCGGCGGCAAGGACTGGCGCGACATGGTGCGCTCGGCGGCTGACGCGGTCACGGGCGATCGCCGCACGAATCCCCCGCACGCGGCGGCGCCGAACGGCTATGCCCCGCCCGCGTCGCAGGGCCGTTACGCCCCGCCGGCCTCTTCTCGTACGTCATCCACGCTGTCGACCGAGGACCGCGCGGCAATCGCCCGTTACGACTACCTCGTGCGCACGGCCGAGCCCGATCGGGTGGAGCAGATGCACCGTGAGGCCTTCGCCCGCCTCACCCCGGCCCAACGCGCGCTGGTGAAGGAGCGGATGGATGCCGATCTGGCTCCGCACGAGCGTCCCCGCACCGACGCCGCCGATGATCTCGCGCGCACCGCTGCTCGGGCGGAGGCCGCGCGGCCCGGACGCATGTCGGGGCTGTTGGCCAAGGCCGGGCGCGGAGGCCTCGTCGGTGCCGGCATCGTGGGGGCCGGGGGACTGCTGGCCGCAGTGGCCGGCGGCGCGGTCGTCAGCGCCGTCGCCGGCCCGCTGCTGGCTCAGGCCGGGCAGCTGGGCGTCGACTTCACGGGACTCGCGGAGGGCGTCGACCTGGAGGCCATGGCATCCGGAGTCGATCTCACCTCGCTCGCGGAGGGCACGGGGATCGGCGAGTGGGCGGGAGGCGCACAGGACGCCGTCTCGGGAGCGGGTGAGCAGATCAGCGGCTTCGGTGAGGGGCTGTCCAACCTCGACATCCCCGGATTCGGAGACTTCCTCGGGCGGTGATCAGTCGATCGCGCGGACCGGGAGCCCGGTATCGGGTCGCCCGCCTTGCTGCGGGCCGATACCGCGTGACTCGAAGGTGTTGACCATCGCGTAGGCCGCCCGTTCGAGGTAGTCCCACAGGGGTGCTTCGAACGCGGGAGGCAGGGCGATCTCGTCGACGGCCGTGCGCATGTGCCGCAGCCACCGGTCGCGGGCGTCGGGGTCGACGTGGAAGGGCATGTGGCGCATCCGCAGGCGCGGGTGCCCGCGCGTCTCACCGTAGGTGGTCGGGCCACCCCAGTACTGCGCGAGGAACAGGGTCAGCCGCTCGGCTGCGGGGCCGAGGTCCTCCTCGGGGTACATCGGCTTGAGTACCTCGTCCGAGGCGACCCCGCGGTAGAACGCATCGACCAATCGACGGAAGGTGTCCATGCCCCCGACCTGGTCGTAGAAGGTCACAGGCTCGGTCATGTCTGATCCTTGTCGTCGGCGCGCACGGCCGGGGGCGTGGGCTTGGGCGTGTCGGCTCCGGGGGCGGGAGGCAGGTCCACTACGGCGGTAGGCGTGTCGTCGCGGACGGTCTTCTTCTTCACCTTGGGTGTCGAAGTGTCCACCGCATGATCCTCCACGATCTCGGACACGTCCAGCTTGCTGCGGCGGGGCCGCCAGATGGGCCGGCTCGCGCCGACGGTGACCTGGGTCTCCTTGGTCTTGGGCGGGTGTGCGCCGCGCACGCTCTGTGCGCCCTCGGCGCCTGTCAGAACGATCGAGTTCAGCTGCGGGAGGGCGATGCCCATCGCGTCGATCGCCTTCTTCAGACGCGCGCGCAGCTCTCGGGCCACGTCGTCCTTCGCGCTCGAGCGTGTCTTCATCACGAGCCGGATGACGAGGGCATCGCCGCTGATGGATTCGAGGCCCCAGATCTCGGGCTGCTCGATGATGCGCGAGCGCCACTTCGTCTCTTTCGCCATCGTCTTCGCCGCAGTGAGCATGGCCTTCTCGACGTCGTCGATATCGGCGTCCACGGGCACGGCGAGGTCGATGATGACGCGGGACCAGCCCTGCGACATGTTGCCGATGCGGGTGATCTCGCCGTTGCGGACGTACCAGAGCGTGCCGTTGACGTCGCGGACGTGGGTGATGCGGACGCTGACGAACTCGACGATGCCCGTCGCGAGCCCGAGATCGACGACGTCGCCGATGCCGATTTGGTCTTCGGCGACGATGAAGATCCCGTTGAGGACGTCTTTGACGATGTTCTGCGCGCCGAAGCCGAGACCGGCGCCGATCGCCGCGGTGAGCAGGGTCAGCGACGCGAGGGCGTTCGGAGCGACGATGCTGGCGATCCAGACGAGGGCGACGATCACGAGGATGACGTTCACGATGTTCTGCAGGATCGTGCCGAGCGTGCGCGTGCGCTGCACGAGGCGCACCGCGTTGAGCGGAGAGCGATCGAGCGCCTGCGTGTCGTCTACGCGCGCCTTGCTCTTGGCCCCGTTGACGATGCGATCGACCACGCGCCGAATGATCAGGCGAAGCAGCCAGGCACCCACGGCCACACCCACGATGATCCCGAGCACCTGCAGCAGCGTGCCGCCGAAGCTCAGCAGCTGGCCGCCGATCCAGCCCCACGTGTCGGGGTTGGCGAGATCGCTCGGCGACGTGATCGAGGGCGACGGGGTCGGTTCGGGGTTTTCGGCGAGAACGAACATCGGCTTCAGCCTAACGACGGATGCCTCGGCGCCGGCTGAGCGTCGAGGCATCCGTGTGGACGACGCTCAGGCGTCGCGCGAGCGCAGGGCGACCCACCCCAGCAGCAGCGGGCCCACGACCCAGCCGGCCATCGTGAGGGCGGGCTCGAGGAGGTCTTGGGCACCGGGCTGCGTGAGGGAGCCCGCCGCGCTGACCGGGAGGTACTTGCCGGCCTCGACGACCCACATCCAGTCCGGACCGGCGATCGAGAACAGGCTGAGCATGATCGGCAGGACGAAGAGCACCCCCACGGTCACGGCGATCGCGCCGGCGCCGCTACGCAGCAGGAATCCGAATCCGACGCCCATGAGGGTGAAGCAGGCCATCGACAGCACGCCGAGGGCCAGTGGGACGAGGGAATCGGCCGGGCGCGCCCAATTGATGCTGGTGCCCGACAGGGGAGCGGTGGCCGCGATCGCGACGGCGTAGATGACCACCGTGGTCCCCATCATGGTGAGAGCCACGACGATCGCCTTCGCCAGCAGCACGGCGCCCCGGCGCGGCTGGGCGGTGAGCGTCGACCGGATCATCCCGGTGGAGTACTCCCCGGTCACCACGATCGCGCCCAGGATGCCGGCGACGAGCATCGTGAACTGGGTGGGCGCCAGGATGACGTTGGTTGGCGCCATGCTCCCACCCATGCCGCTGGAGGCCAGGGCGATCAAGAGCGAGATGCCGACGGACAAGGCGGCCGTGACCCCGAGCGACCACCACGTCGAGCGCAGGGTGAGGATCTTGATCGCCTCGCTCCGGAGGAGGTGGGCGAAGCTCAGACGGTGTCCGGTGGTGTGGGTGGCCCGGCGGGGAGCGGCGGCGAGAGCGGTCATGCGATCTCCTTGGTCTTGTACTCGACGGAGTCGTCGGTGAGGGCGAGGTAGGCGTCTTCGAGAGATCCGACGCGCGGGCTGAGCTCGTAGAGGGGGATGCCGTGGGCTGCGGCGATGTCGCCGACGGTCTTGGGGGTGATCCCGGTGATCTGGGCCGCGCCCGGTTCGACGGCCGAGATGGTGGCATCCGGGATCTCGAGGGCGGTGACGAGCTCGCCCAGGCGAGGAGAGCGCACGAGCAGTGTGGTCGTGGTCCAGGTGCGCACGAGTTCGGGCAGGGGCGCGTCGGCGAGCACGCGGCCGCGACCGAGGACGATCACGTGATCCGCGGTCTGCGACATCTCGCTCATCAGGTGGCTCGACAGCAGCACCGTGCGACCCTCGGCGGCGAGGTGCCGCACGAACTGGCGCACCCAGCGCACTCCCTCGGGGTCGAGGCCGTTGACCGGCTCGTCGAGGATGAGCGTGTGCGGGTCGCCGAGCAGGGCCGCTGCGATCCCGAGCCGCTGGCCCATGCCGAGCGAGAATCCGCCTGCGCGCTTTCCGGCGACGGTGCCGATACCGGTGAGCTCGATGACCTCGTCGACGCGCTGCGCACCGATGCCGTGCGTGGCGGCCATCGCGCGAAGGTGGTTGCGCGCCGATCGGCCGGTGTGGACGGCCTTCGCATCCAGCAGCACGCCGACCTCGGTGAGGGGGGAGCGCAGCTGACGGTAGTCCTGGCCGCCCACGGTGACGCGTCCCGCGGTGGGGCGGTCGAGCCCCACGATCATGCGCATCGTCGTCGACTTACCCGCACCGTTCGGTCCGAGGAAGCCGGTCACCCGGCCCGGGGCCACCGTGAACGAGATGCCGTCGACGGCGGTCTTGTCGCCGTATCGCTTGGTGAGGTTCTCTGCAACGATCATGCCTCCACGCTATGAAGCACGCCTCAGCCACCGCGTCCCTCGAAAGGATGACTCGCGCCGTCGCGAGGATGATCCCGAGAACGACGAATGCCCCCTCCCCGGAGGGAGAGGGCATTCGATCGGGGCGGACGCTCAGGCTGCGTCGCGCTCCTGCACGGCCAGCGCGCGCTCGACACCGGCGAGGTTCTCACCGACGAGGCGACGCAGCGCGGGCGCGGCGTCGGCGTTCTGCGACAGCCATGCGCGCGTCGCGTCACGCAGAGCCGTGTTCGCCAGCGCGGCCGGGTACAGCCCCACGATCAGGTAGTTCGCGATCTGGTAGCTGCGCGACTCCCAGATGGGCAGCAGCATCGCGAAGTACGGCTCGACGAAATCGGCGAGCACATCGACCGTCGCCGGGTTCGTGAAGCCGGCAGCCGTAGAGCGAACGATCGTGTTGGGGGCGTCGGTGCGCTCGATGAGCGAGTCCCAGGCCTCCTGCTTCGCCGCGTGCGAGGGCAGCGACGCCTTGGCCATGGCCGCAAACTCGCCGCCCTTGGCGGTGTTGTCGGCGGCGCGGGCTTCGTCGATGTCAGCGGCGGTTGCGGCACCCGCGGAGGCGAGCGACACCAACAGCTGCCACGACAGGTCGGTGTCGATCTCGAGGCCCTCGAGCGTCCTGTCGCCCTCGCGCAGGGCCCGCACCGTCTCGGCGTGCGCCGGGGTGGTGGCGGCCGAGGCGAAGGCGGTGACGAACTGCAGCTGGCTGTCGCTGCCGGCCTCCGCCGCCTGCGCGAGTGCCCAGAGCCCGTCGGCGACGCGCTCGCGCGCGGCCTCGCGGGTCGTCGGGGCGACGTAGGAGTTGGCGGCGAGCTGCAGCTGACCGAGGGTCGTGCGCACGGTGGTCGACTCGGTCTCGGAGCCGATGTTCTGCAGGACGAGGTCGAGGTAGTCGGTCGCGGAGGACTCGGCATCCCGGGTCTGATCCCACGCCGCGCCCCAGACGAGCGAGCGTGCGAGGGGGTCGGAGATGTCCTTCAGGTGCGCGATGGCCGTGGCCAGCGAACGCTCGTCGAGGCGGATCTTCGCGTAGGCGAGGTCGTCATCGTTGAGCAGCACGAGATCGGGGCGACGGATGCCGCGCAGCTCCGCGACCTCGGTACGGTCCCCGTCGACGTCGATCTCGACCCGGTGCACGCGCTCGAGCGCCCCCGCGTCGTTCAGCGAGTAGAAACCGACTCCGAGGCGGTGCGGACGAATCGTCGGGTAGTCCGCCGGGGCGGTCTGCACGATGGCGAAACGCGTGATCGTGCCGTCGGGGCCCTCTTCGATGAGCGGGGCGAGGGTGTTGACGCCCGCCGTCTCGAGCCACTTCTTCGACCAGTCGCCCAGGTCGCGACCGCTGGTGGCCTCGAGCTCGACGAGCAGGTCGCCGACCTCGGTGTTGGACCACTGGTGCTTCTGGAAGTACGCGGCGACACCGGCGAAGAACTGCTCGATGCCCACCCACGCGGCGAGCTGCTTGAGCACCGAACCGCCCTTGGCGTACGTGATGCCGTCGAAGTTCACCTGCACGTCTTCGAGGTCGTTGATCTCGGCGACGACCGGGTGGGTCGAGGGCAGCTGGTCCTGACGGTAGGCCCAGGTCTTCTCCATCGCGTTGAAGGTCGTCCATGCGGCCTCCCACTCGGTGGCCTCGGCGGTGGCGATGGTGGACGCCCACTCGGCGAACGACTCGTTCAGCCAGAGGTCGTTCCACCACTTCATGGTGACCAGGTCGCCGAACCACATGTGCGCGAGCTCATGCAGGATCGTGACGACGCGGCGCTCCTTGACGGCGTCGGTCACCTTGCTGCGGAAGACGTAGGTCTCGGTGAAGGTCACCGCGCCCGCGTTCTCCATCGCGCCGGCATTGAACTCGGGCACGAAGAGCTGGTCGTACTTCGCGAAGGGGTAGGGGAAGCCGAACTTGTCCTCGAAGTAGGCGAATCCCTGACGGGTCTTCTCGAAGACGTAGTCGGCATCCAGGTACTGCCACAGGCTCTTGCGGGCGAACACGCCGAGCGGGATGACGCGGCCGTCGGCGCTGGTGAGCTCGCTGTAGGTGGCCTCATAGGGGCCGGCGACGAGGGCGGTGATGTACGAGGAGATGCGCGGGGTCGCGGGGAAGTCCCAGCGGGCGGTGTCGTCGGACACGGGGACCGGGTCGGGGGTCGGCGAGTTCGAGACGACCTTCCAACGCGCGGGGGCGGTGACCGAGAAGGTGAACTCGGCCTTGAGGTCGGGCTGCTCGAACACCGTGTACATACGGCGCGAATCGGGCACCTCGAACTGCGAGTACAGATACACCTCGCCGTCGACGGGGTCGACGAAGCGGTGCAGGCCCTCACCGGTGTTGGTGTACTCGCAGTCGGCCTCGACGACGAGTTCGTTCTGCGCGGCGAGGTCGTCGAGCGCGATGCGAGAATCGGCGAACACCGTGGCGGGGTCGAGCGAACGGCCGTTGAGCGTCACCGAGTGCACCGTGCGCGCGACGAGGTCGATGAAGGTCGACGACCCCTCGGTAGCGGCGAAGGACACGACGGTGCGGGAGGAAAACACCTCTTCACCGCGGGTGAGGTCGAGCTGCACATCGTAGGAGTGCGTGTCGACGATCGCGCGGCGCTCCTGCGCTTCGATGCGGGTGAGGTTCTCTCCTGGCACTGGCGTACTCCCGGGGATCTGGGTGGAATTGTCGCGGGTGACGCGGTTGACGTCGCTGACAACCGTATAAGCCTAGTAGCGAGATATCTCGCCTCGCGCTCGTCAGCCAGGTGGGAAGATGTGATCGTGAGCACGACCGACACGGACACCAGCCCTGACACCGTCCTTTACGCGTCGTCCGCCGCAGCGTCCGGACCCAAGTGGGTCGAGACGCCGGTGGCATACGACGGCATCCTCCTCGCCGGCTTCGGCGGGCCCGAGGGCCAAGACGACGTCATCCCGTTCCTGCGCAACGTCACGCGCGGGCGCGGCATCCCCGACGAGCGCCTCGAAGAGGTGGCACACCACTACCGGCACTTCGGCGGCGTGAGCCCGATCAACCAGCACAACCGCGAGCTGAAGGCCGCGCTCGAAGCCGAGATCTCCGAACGAGGCCTGGGTCTTCCGGTCTACTGGGGCAACCGCAACTGGGAGCCCTATCTCGAAGAGGCCGTGACAGAGGCAGCCGAGGCCGGAGACACGACTCTGCTGGCCATCGCGACGAGCGCCTACAGCTCGTTCTCGAGCTGCCGCCAGTACCGCGAGGACTACGCGCGCGTTCTCGAGGCGACCGGCCTCGGCGAGACGGTGACCATCGACAAGGTCCGCCAGTTCTTCGACCACCCCGGCTTCGTCACCACGTTCGTGCGTGGAGTGACGGATGCCGTTTCGGCGTACGTCGCCGACGGAATCGCGCCCGAGAAGATCCGTGTGCTGTTCTCGACGCACTCCATCCCCACCGCCGACGCGCAGCGTTCGGGCCCCCGTGACGTCGACTTCGGCGAGGGCGGGGCCTATGAGGCGCAGCACAAGGCCGTCGCCGCGTTCGTCATGGCCGAGGTGGCCGCCGCCGTCGCCGACGTCGAGTGGGAGCTCGTCTACCAGTCGCGCTCGGGCCCGCCCACGCAGCCCTGGCTCGAGCCCGACGTCAACGACGTCATCGCGGAGTTGCCCGGACGCGGCGCCGAGGCCGTGGTGATCGTGCCGCTCGGCTTCGTCAGCGACCACATGGAGGTGCTCTGGGACCTCGACACCGAGGCCATGGAGGCGGCCGAAGAAGCCGGTATCCGCGCGGTGCGCACGCCGACTCCGGGCATCGACCCGGCGTACGTCTCGGGCTTGGTCGACCTCGTGGAAGAGCGGCTGAAGGGCACGCCGAAGTCCGAGCGACCGCACCTCACCGACCTCGGTCCCTGGTACGACGTCTGCCGCCCCGGATGCTGCGAGAACATCCGTGCCGGCTTCAAGCCCGTCGCCGCGGGGCTGCGCCCCTGACCATCCTCGACGCCGCCCGTTCCTTTCGAGGAGCGGGCGGCGTCGTCATGTCCGCCCGCGATGTCGGACCCTCTCAATAGACTTGCCGCATGCGTATCCACATCGGCACCGATCACGCCGGTCTCGAGTTCTCCACCCAGATCCAGCACCACCTCGCCGAGCAGGGCCACGAGGTCATCGACCACGGTCCGATCGAGTACGACGCTCTCGACGACTACCCCTCGTTCTGCATCCGCGCAGCTCAGGCGGTCGTCCGCGACCAGGCCGCGGGCGTCGACGCCCTCGGGGTCGTGTTCGGCGGTTCGGGCAACGGCGAGCAGATCGCCGCGAACAAGGTGCTCGGAGTGCGCGCCGCGCTGGTGTGGAACATCTCCACGGCAGAGCTCGCCCGCGAGCACAACGACGCCAACGTCATCTCGATCGGTGCGCGTCAGCACACCTTCGACGAGGCCGCGTCGTTCATCGACCGTTTCATCGCCACCCCCTTCTCGGGCGAAGAGCGCCACGCGCGCCGTATCGGCCAGCTCGCCGCCTACGAGCAGGACGGGGTGCTGTTGCCCGACCCTCGCGCCGGCGAGAAGCCGAACACGATGACCGACGCCAGCGACTCGTTCGACCCCGAGGCAGGCTGATGCCCGAAGGGCATTCCGTCCACCGCATCGCGCGTCAGTTCGAGCGCAACATCGTGGGCCGGACCGTCGCGGCGTCCAGTCCTCAGGGGCGTTTCGTCGAGGGTGCTGCGGTGATCGACGGTCGAGAGGCGCTCGAGGTCCGCGCCGTGGCGAAGCAGATGTTCCTCCGGTTCGACGGCGACGTGTGGTTGCGCGTCCATCTCGGCATGTACGGCGCGTGGGACTTCTCGGGTGAGGTGGTCGTCGACGCCACGATCGCCTCGGCCAACGGCCGGATGGGCCACACGAATCAGCGCGGCACCGTGCTCGACGACGAGCCCATCTTGGATGCGGCGGGCGAGAACTCGCTGAGCTCGATCGGGGCCCCGCGGCGTACTCGCGTGCGCATGTCGGAGCAGACGACCGGGCTCGAAGAGCAGACGGAGTGGCCGCCGCCCGTCGTCGGCGCGGTGCGGCTGCGTCTGCTGACCGAGACGACCTGCGCCGACCTGCGCGGACCGACCGCGTGCGCGCTGCAGACGCCCGACGAGGTGGCGGCGACGATCGCCAAGCTCGGGCCCGATCCGCTCGTCGACGACCTCGCCGAGGGCGAGGAGCAGTTCACGGCGACCGTGCGCAAGAAGCCCACGGCCATCGGCCTGCTGCTCATGGATCAGTCCGTCGTCAGCGGGATCGGCAACGTCTACCGCGCCGAGTTGCTCTTCCGCGCACGGCAGAACCCGCACACCCCCGGTCGCGACGTGCCGGAGGAGGTCGTCCGAGGGCTGTGGCGCGATTGGGCCCGGCTTCTGCCGATCGGCGTCGAGACCGGTCAGATGATGACGATGGACGACCTCGACCCCGAGGCCTACCGTCGCGCGATGGCCCACCGCGACGACCGGCACTGGGTGTACCACCGGGCGGGGCTGCCCTGCCGGGTGTGCGGGACGACGGTGCTGATGGAGGAGGCCGCGGGGCGCAAGCTCTACTGGTGCCCGAACTGCCAGGCGTAGCCGCGTGGGCGTCCGAGTCGTTGAGCCTGTCGTACGGCCGGCTCCCCGCGTTCTAGGCTGATCCGGTGCGTCAAAACCCGAGCTTCGCGATGACCGACGTCGGTGAGATCCGCCGTCTCATCGATCTCAACCCGTGGGTCACTCTCGTCAGCCAGGGCGAGGAGGGCCTCGTCGCCTCGCACTACGCCGTCATGCTCGACGAAGACCGCGACGACCTCACGATCGTGGGGCACGTCGGCAAGCCCGACGACGCGATCCTGGGTCTCGGTGCTCGTGAACTGCTCGTCGTGGTTCAGGGCCCGCACGGCTACATCACACCGCGCTGGTACGGCGAGGTGGCGGCCGTGCCCACGTGGAACTTCGTCTCGGCCCATCTCCGTGGCATCCCGGAACTTCTTTCTCCCGAGGAGAACCTGCGCGTCCTCGACAGACTGGTCGACCGATTCGAAGGTCACGGAGACGACGCCCGCGGCCTCTACACGCTGCCGAACGACGTCACGTTCGTCGAGCGCCTCGAGCGGGGCACGGTGGGGTTCCGCCTCTCTCCGACGCACGTGACGGCCAAGCGCAAGCTCAGCCAGAACCGCACGGTCGAGGTCGTCGAGACGATCATCGACGGTCTGACCGCCGAGGGGCGCCACGAGCTCGCCGACGAGATGCGGCGCGCCGCCGACGCCCGGGTCCGTCCGTGATCGGCGAGGAGGCGGGGTTCGTCCGTGCGGTGCGGGTGGCCGGCCCGGGGCGGGAGTTCCTCCCCACCACCGAACCGGTCGACATCGTCGTCGCCGATGGGCGTATCGCCGACATCGCCCCCACGGGAAACCTGCGTCCCACCGGCTTCGTCGTCGACGGCGAGGGCGGGTGGCTCCTCCCAGGGCTGTGGGACCACCACGTGCACGTGTTGCAATGGGCTCTCGCCGCCGACCGCGTCGCCCTCGGCGAGGTGGCGAACGCGCGCGACGCCGCCGCGATCATGGCCCTCGCCCCCGAGACCGACGGGCGCCGTATCGGCACGGGCTTCCGCGACGGCCTCTGGCCTGATTCGCCGAGCCTCGACGTGCTGGATGCCACGACCGGCGGCGTCCCCACCTATCTGATCAACGCCGACGTGCACAGCGTGTGGATGAACACGGCGGCCTTCCGCCGCGAGGGCTTCGAGCTCGTGGCATCCGGGGTCGTCGTCGAAGAGGACGCGTTCGAGATCTCGCGGCGGCTCAACGCCGTCGCCCCCGAAGTGGCGGACGCGGCCGTCGAGCGGATGGCGCACGCGGCGGCGGCACGGGGCGTCGTCGGCCTCGTCGACCTCGACATGACCTGGAACGACGAGCCGTGGCAGCGACGTTCCGCACGCGGTTTCGACGCGCTGAGGGTGTCGTACGGAACGTATCCGCAGGACCTCGACCGCGCCATCGCCGACGGACTGCGCACCGGCGAACCCGTCCGCGGGTCGACGAACGGCCTCGTTCGCGTCGGACCGCTCAAGGCCATCACCGACGGCTCGCTGGGGACCCGAACCGCCGCTTGCGCTCACCACTATCCGGGCGAGGTCGGCAATCACGGCCTGCTCACGGTTCCGCCGGACGAGCTCGTCGAGATGATGACGCGCGCGACGGCCGCGGGGCTGGAGTGCGCGATCCACGCGATCGGTGATCTCGCCAACGCCCACGCCCTCGACGCCTACGCCCGCACCGGCGCGGTCGGCACGATCGAGCACGCCCAGCTCGTCGCGCACGCCGACATTCCGCGCTTCGCCCGTCTGGGAGTCGCCGCGAGCGTGCAGCCCGAACACGCGCTGGATGATCGGGACATGACGGATGCCATCTGGGCCGAGCAATCCGCCCAGCCCTACCCGCTCCGCGCCCTCGCCGACAGCGGCGCCAACCTGCGCTTCGGCTCCGACGCGCCGGTCGCGCCCCTCGATCCCTGGGCAGCCATGGCATCGGCGGTCTTCCGCACGCGCGATGGTCGGGACGCGTGGCAGCCGCACCAGCGGGTCGACATCGACACCGCCATCGCGGCATCCACCGCTGGGGGTTCGACGGCCGCGGCGGAGATTTCACCCGGCGCGGTCGCAGACGTGGTCATCGTCGGCGCGGATCCGCTCACGGCCGACGAGCGGAGCCTTCGGTCGATGCCGGTGCGCACGACGCTCCTGGCCGGACGCGTGACGCACGGCGTCTGAACTCTTCCGCGCGGGGGCTACCCGTCGCCTTCGCGCGTTCGCCGACAGGAGCCGACTCTCGGCGGCTCCCGCGTGCGGGAACGACGAAGGGGGCGATGCCGAAGCACCGCCCCCTTCGCAGAGACGTCTTACGCGGCGAGGTGCGCGAAGAGGAACCAGCGGTCCTTGTCGAGACCGCGCTTGATCTCGATCGCGACGTCCTGGCTCGACATGTCGATCTCGTCGAGACCCTCGATGGCGGTCTCGATGTCGACGAGCACGGCGTCGATGTCGGCGATCACCGCGCGGATGACGACGTCGGACTGCGCGAAGCCGGCGGGAACCTCGGTGGCCTTGGCCTTGGCGGCGACCGTCGACAGACGCGAATCGATGGGAAGCCCCAGGGCGACGATGCGCTCGGCAGCCAGGTCGGCCCAGTCCTGCGCGTGGGCGACCACCGAGTCGAGCAGCTCGTGCACGCCGATGAAGTTGGAGCCGCGGACGTGCCAGTGCGCCTGCTTGCCGTTGACGACGAGGGCCTCGAGGCCGATCACGACGGGGGAGAGGAACTGGGCGGTGCCTGCGGCCATCGTGGGGTCGACGGTGGTGGCGGCGGGGGTCTGAACGGTGCTCATTTTTTTGCTCCTTAGGCGACGTTCGAAGTCTCGATGGATGCAACGCTACTCACGTGAGAGCATTCCGCAAGCAAGATGAGGCTCGGCTAAATACCTGGTGAATAGGCAAACCTCACCTACTCTCAGCACCTCACGCGAGGGGTGCCGCACCCGCTATCGATTCGCCCAAGACTCGTCCGCCTCGCTGCCGGCGGGCGCGCAGCACGCCCGAGCACCGACCGCCGGGAATCGCTGGCGCAGGGATTGCTCGCTCTCGCGTGTCGCGCCCAGCGGGTTCGTGTCGAACCCGACCCCTCGGCGGGCCGCCACACCGTTCGTCCGCGCCGAGCCTCAGACGCGTTAGCCTCGGCCCATGCCGATCGCCTCCGATGCCGCTGTCCTGGCCCTTCCCGACGCTGCTCCGAGCCTTCACGACACGGCTTTCGTGGCATCCGGTGCGCGCATCATCGGGGCCGTGACACTGCAGGAGGGGGCAAGCGTCTGGTACAACGCCGTCGTGCGCGGCGATAGTGCGTCGATCACGGTCGGACCCCGCAGCAACCTGCAGGACAACGTGTCTGTTCACGTCGACCGCGGACGGCCGGTCACCATCGGGGCCGATGTCTCGGTGGGGCACAACGCCGTCGTGCACGGCTGCACCATCGGCGACGGCTCGCTGATCGGGATGGGCAGCGTCGTGCTGTCGGGGGCCGAGATCGGACCCGGATGCCTCGTCGCCGGGGGAGCGGTGGTGCTGGAGGGCGCCGTCATCCCCGCGGGCTCACTGGTCGCGGGCGTCCCCGGCAAGGTGCGTCGCGCCCTGACCGACGAGGAACGCGACGGCATCCTGCGCAATGCGCAGACGTACCTCGCCCATACCGCCCGCCACGCGTTGGCGACACCGATTCCGGATGCCGACATCGCCGCGATCCCCGCCGACTGAGGTGTTTCGCGCTGCGACGTCGGCGTAGTCTCGCCGGATGCAGATCACGTCTCTGGGGCCGAACGAGATCTTCGTCTTCGGCTCGAACGCCGCGGGTGCTCACGGGGGCGGAGCGGCGCGTTTCGCCCTGGACCGCTTCGGCGCGGTGTGGGGGCAGAGTGAGGGTCTCCAAGGCCGGTCGTACGGCATCGACACGATGTCGGGGCTCGGCGTTCTGGAAGAGCAGGCCCGGCGTTTCTTGGCGTTCGCGCGGACGCATTCCGAACTGCGGTTTCTCGTAACCGAGGTCGGATGCGGGATCGCCGGCTATCGTCCGCAACAGGTGGCGGCCTTCTTCGCGGGTGCGGGCGCGAATGTGGTGCTGCCGGAATCGTTTCAGGCTGCGCTGAGGGCGTGAGGAGAAAATCGCAACGACGAATCTCTCGCTCGCGGAATGTGGAGGGGCTGACGAGAATCGAACTCGCATCATCTGTTTGGAAGACAGAGGCTTTACCACTAAGCTACAGCCCCGAATTTTCGCGGATCTTTCGACGAACCGCGAAGTCGGACGACACCAACTCTACGACACCTCGACGCTCCTCGCGAACGCGCGGCGAGACATCCGGGCGTCCTGAATGGCAAGGGGGCCGGTGAAATCGGCGTAGCCAAGGGGATCGACTAGACTTTCAGCGGTCGTTTCGTCGGCGCGTGCCGCGCGCCGCCCCGGGGCGTAGCTCAGCTTGGTAGAGCGCCCGCTTTGGGAGCGGGAGGCCGCAGGTTCAAATCCTGTCGCCCCGACGTCACGGCCCCACAGACCACAGGCCTAGCCGGCCCCCGCGTGCGCGCGGGCCACACGAGGAGAACGAACCGCATGGTCAACAGCACCGTCGAGAAGCTCAGCCCCACCCGGGTCAAGCTGCACATCACGGTTTCGCCCGACGAGCTCAAGCCGAGCATCGCCCACGCCTACGAGCACATCGCCCGCGACGTGCAGATCCCCGGCTTCCGCAAGGGCAAGGTCCCCGCGCCGATCATCGACCAGCGCATGGGCCGCGGTGCCGTCATCGAGCACGCCGTCAACGAGGGTCTCGACGGGTTCTACCGCGAGGCCGTCGAGGCCAACGAGCTGCGAGTGATCGGTCGTCCCAACGCCGAGATCGTGGAGCTCCCCGAGCTCAAGGACTTCTCCGGCGACCTGATCGTCGACGTCGAGGTCGACGTGCGTCCCGAGTTCGACCTTCCCGCGTACGACTCGATCACGGTGACGGTCGACGCCGCCGAGGTCGACGAGGCCGGCATCGACGCCGAGCTCGACCGCCTGCGCGCGCGCTTCGGCACGCTCATCACGGTCGACCGCCCCGCCAAGACGGGTGACTTCGTCGAGCTCGACCTCGTCGCCACGATCGACGGCAACGAGATCGACCGTGCCGAGGGCGTGTCGTACGAGATCGGCTCCGGCGAGCTGCTCGAGGGCATCGACGAGGCCATCGAGTCGCTCACGGCAGACGAGCAGACCACGTTCCGCTCGAAGCTGGTCGGTGGCGAGCACGCCGGTGAAGAGGCCGAGGTCTCGGTCACCATCACCGCCGTCAAGGAGCGCGAGCTCCCCGAGGCCGATGACGACTTCGCGCAGATGGCGTCGGAGTTCGACACCATCGCCGAGCTCCGCGAGTCGCTGAGCGAGCGCGTCTCGCAGCAGTCCGTGTTCACGCAGGGCTCCGCCGCGCGCGACAAGTTCATCGAGGCGCTCCTCGAGGCCGTCGAGATCCCCGTGCCCCCGCAGCTCATCGAGGACGAGGTGCACCAGCACCTCGAGGGCGAGAACCGTCTCGAAGACGACGAGCACCGCGCCGAGGTCACCGAGGCGAGCGAGAAGCAGTTCCGCACGCAGATGGTCCTCGACAAGATCGCCGAAGACGCCAACGTCCAGGTGTCGCAGGACGAGCTGACGCAGTACCTCATCCAGTCGGCCGCGCAGTACAACATGGCGCCGCAGGACTTCGTCAACGCGCTGCAGCAGGGCAACCAGCTGCCCGCGCTCGTCGGTGAGGTCGCCCGCAACAAGGCCCTCGCGATCGCGCTCGGCAAGGTTTCGGTCGTCGACACCAACGGCAAGCCCGTCGACCTGACCGGCTTCGTCGCCGTCGAGGGCGAAGAGCCCGCCGAGGGCGACGACGACGCCGACGAGGCTCCCGCCGCCGAGGAAGCGCCCGCGAAGGCTCCCGCCAAGAAGCGCGCCCCCGCCAAGAAGAAGGCCGCCGAGCCCGCCGCCGACGAGGCTCCCGCCGCCGAGGAAGCGCCCGCGAAGGCTCCCGCCAAGAAGCGCGCGCCGGCCAAGAAGAAGGTCGCCGACGAGGCCGCAGACAGCGAGTAAGTCGATACGAGGGGGCGGATGCCGTGGCATCCGCCCCCTTTTTTCGTTCCCGGAAGCCGCGCAGGCCGTCCGGTCCCGTCGGTCGAGTGCTCAGAACACGCCGCACAGGCGCCGCGCCCCACGGCATGTTCTGGACACTCAACATGAGAGAGAGCACGTGAGATGAACGACTGGCAGAGCCGAGTGGATGCCGTCTGGGCCGATGAGGCGCTCAGTCCCGAGGTCGTGATCGAACGCATCGACACGCTGGCTGCCGAGCGGCCCGCGGATGACGCGGTCGCGCTGTTCGAGCGAGCCGGAGCGCGTGACTCCGCCGGCGTCGAGGACGAGGCCGAGCAGCTCTATCGTCGCGCCCTCGAGCTCGGTCTCGACGACGAGCGCCGCACGCGCGCGACGATCCAGCTCGCGAGCACGATCCGCAACCTCGGCAAGACCGCGGAGGCACTCGCGATGCTCAAGGCCGAGTACGAGCGCGAGCCTCGCGGACCGCTGCACGATGCGGCCGCCGCCTTCTACGCGCTCGCTCTCGTGTCGAATGCAGAGCCCGAGCGGGCGGCATCCGTCGCTCTGCAGGCCCTCGCCCCGCACCTGCCGCGCTATACCCGCTCCGTGACCGGATACGCGCGAGAAATCGCCGAACAACCGCGCTGATCCGCCCGCGGCGAACACGGCATCCCGCCCTGGAACGCGCCGGTAGATTCGTTTCAGATCACGGAAGAGGAGCACACATGCCCGAACCCCTTATGGCAACGAGCGTCTTCGACAGACTGCTCAAGGACCGCATCATCTGGCTCGGTTCCGAGGTGCGCGACGACAACGCCAACGAGATCTGCGCCAAGATCCTGCTGCTTGCCGCAGAAGACCCGCAGAAGGACATCTACCTCTACATCAACTCGCCCGGTGGCTCGATCACGGCCGGCATGGCGATCTACGACACCATGCAGTTCGTGCCGAACGACATCGTCACCGTCGGTATCGGCATGGCGGCCTCGATGGGTCAGCTTCTGCTCACCAGCGGCACCAAGGGCAAGCGCTACATCACGCCCAATGCCCGCGTGCTGCTGCACCAGCCGCACGGCGGGTTCGGCGGGACGTCCAGCGACATCCAGACGCAGGCGCAGCTCATCCTCGACATGAAGCGCCGCCTCGCCGAGATCACCGCGGCGCAGACCGGCAAGAGCGTCGAGCAGATCAACGCCGACGGAGACCGCGACCGCTGGTTCACCGCCCAGGAAGCTCTCGAGTACGGCTTCGTCGACCACATGCGCGAGCACGCCACCGACGTCACCGGCGGCGGCGGAACCGCAGCGGTCTGAGCCGAGAGGAAAAGGACACCGACATGAACATCCCCACTTTCGGCGGCACCGCAGCGCACATGCCTTCGAGCCGCTACGTCCTCCCTCAGTTCGAGGAGCGCACGGCTTACGGCTACAAGCGTCAGGACCCGTACAACAAGCTGTTCGAAGACCGCGTGATCTTCCTCGGCGTGCAGGTCGACGACGCGTCGGCCGACGACGTCATGGCGCAGCTTCTCGTGCTCGAGTCGCAGGACCCCGACCGCGACATCATCATGTACATCAACTCGCCCGGTGGCTCGTTCACGGCCATGACGGCGATCTACGACACGATGCAGTACGTCTCGCCGCAGATCCAGACCGTCGTGCTCGGACAGGCAGCCTCCGCGGCATCCGTGCTGCTGGCCGCCGGCGCCCCCGGCAAGCGTCTCGCTCTGCCGAACGCCCGCATCCTGATCCACCAGCCCGCGATGGGCGAGGCCGGTCACGGACAGGCGTCCGACATCGAGATCCAGGCGCAGGAGATCCTCCGCATGCGCACCTGGCTCGAAGAAACCATGGCGCGCCACACCGGCCAGGACGTCGCGAAGGTCAACAAGGACATCGATCGCGACAAGATCCTCTCCGCCGCCGAGGCGATGGAGTACGGCATCGTCGACCAGGTGCTCACGACCCGCAAGCGCACCCCGGCGGCCCTCACCGCCTGACGCGCTCGCGCCACGACCAGCCCCGCAGACCCGTTTCGGTCTGCGGGGCTTCGTCGTGTGCGCGGGCGCCTCGTCGTGTGCGGCGGGCCCCACGGATCGCGAGACGGCACCTCGCCGACAACCCGACGACAGGCTGCGGCGGAGATGTCGGCATGATGCAGTTTCTGGGCCGTCGGGCACCGCGTCGAGGTGGCGATCGCAGAGGTTCGGGGAGCGCGAAGATCCGGTGGGTGACCGGATGCCGTATGTCCGCCGTCGGCGATCATGACGCCGCCGCGCGCGCGAATGCCCGTGGATCACCCGGGCTCGGGTTAGGCTCGGGTAACACACCGGCGGGGGCCGGGTGACGGGAGGAACCGGCCATGGCACGTATCGGTGAGAGCGCCGACCTGTTCAAGTGCTCCTTCTGCGGCAAGAGCCAGAAGCAGGTACAGCAACTGATCGCCGGTCCGGGCGTCTACATCTGCGACGAGTGCGTCGAGCTGTGCAACGAGATCATCGAAGAGCGCATGGCCGAGTCGTCGGCCGGCGAGGTCGCCGAGTTCGACCTGCCGAAGCCGCGCGAGATCTTCTCGTTCCTCGAGGAGTACGTCGTCGGTCAGGAGCCCGCCAAGCGCGCTCTCGCCGTCGCCGTTTACAACCACTACAAGCGCGTCCGCTCGCACGGTACTCTGCAGCCCGCCGAGGCCCGTGCCGAAGAGATCGACATCGCCAAGAGCAACATCCTGCTGCTCGGACCCACCGGCTGCGGTAAGACCTACCTCGCCCAGACGCTCGCGAAGCGTCTGAACGTGCCGTTCGCGGTGGCGGATGCCACGGCCCTCACCGAGGCCGGCTACGTCGGTGAAGACGTCGAGAACATCCTCCTCAAACTGCTGCAGGCCGCCGACTTCGACGTGAAGCGCGCCGAGACCGGCATCATCTACATCGACGAGGTCGACAAGATCGCCCGCAAGGCCGAGAACCCCTCGATCACGCGCGACGTCTCGGGAGAGGGCGTGCAGCAGGCGCTGCTGAAGATCCTCGAGGGAACCGTCGCATCGGTGCCGCCGCAGGGCGGCCGCAAGCACCCGCACCAGGAGTTCATCCAGATCGACACGACGAACGTCTTGTTCATCGTCGCCGGGGCCTTCGCGGGCCTCGAGGAGATCATCTCGGCCCGCGTGGGCAAGCACGGCGTGGGCTTCGGCGCCCCGCTGCAGCGCAAGGAAGACGCGCCCGACCTCTTCAGCGAGGCGCTTCCCGAAGACCTGCACAAGTTCGGTCTGATCCCCGAGTTCATCGGTCGCCTGCCCGTCGTGGCATCCGTCTCGCCGCTCGACCAGGACGCGCTGATGGAGATCCTCACCGCGCCGCGCAACGCGCTGGTCAAGCAGTACCAGCGCATGTTCGAGCTCGACGGGGTGCAGCTCGAGTTCGAAGAGGATGCCCTCCGCGCCATCGCCGACCTCGCCGTCCTGCGGAAGACGGGTGCGCGCGGGTTGCGTGCGATCCTCGAAGACGTCCTGGGTCCGATCATGTTCGACGTGCCCTCGGCTGACGACATCGCCAAGGTCGTCATCACCCGTGCGGCCGTCGAGGATCGCGCGCAGCCCACCATCGTGCTCGCACAGAAGCGACGGAGCGCGTAACTCAGCTTCGCTGACATTCGACCTACGGACCGGGGGGACCGAGTGGATGTCGATACCGACCAGCTTTCGTTTGCGCAGCAGGTCTTGGACAGGCAAGCCGGGCACGGGCAGGCGATCGGGGAACATCTCGAAACGTATGCCCGCCTGAATGCGGGAGAACGGGGGCTGATTCTGCAGCTGTTCCAGCCGATCAGCGATGGCATCGTCGACGTCGGAAAGCGCGTCGCCGACATGTCTTCGCAGGCCTTCGGCATCGGCACCGAGCGGATGGGCGAGACCATCGACGCCTACCGCGCGGTCGAGCAGTCTGCGCGCTTGGCCGATGTCGGCCGTGCGGCCGCTGACGCAGCCCGGGCGTACCGCGAGGCCGACGAGGCCGTGGGGCGGGCGTGGTCGCTGTGATCATGCGCGGATCCGGTGAAGACGCCCACGTCGGTCCCGTCCGGTGGAACGGACTGACGCGGGGCGGGGCGCGGATGTTGGTGCACGACGACCCCGCCTCGACGGTACGCCGCGCGACCGACGCGCTCATCGCGGCGGGATTCTCCGACGGGGGTGACACCTTCGCCACGGCGATCCGGGACAGCGGTTCGGAGTGGGTCGCCCGCGACGTCCGCCTCGGCCACATCGCAAAGTCCCGGAAGCGCGGAGTCGTCGAATTCTTCGCGGACGGAACGGGCTTCGACTTCTTCCCCCGGTTCTGGAGGGGGGCCACCCCCACCGTGGTCGTTGCGTGCGCACGACGGACGCCCGAGGGCGCCGAATTGATCGTCTACCCTCATTACTCGGTGCGCGGCGGCGCGGATCGCAACGATGCGGCCCCCCTCGTCCGTCGCGCGGTGGAAGGCCTTTCGAACGCGTACAGCGCATCGGGGGCGCTCATCTCCAGCGAGAAGCTGCTGTCCATCAAGAACGACGGCTCACCGGCATCCCAAGCCGTCGTGCGCGAGGTGCTCGGCTGGCGCTGACGCACGCGGCAGGATGGAGATCATGCTCTCCGACCTCGATCTCCCCGCGACGCTGACCACCCGCATCGGCGAGGTGACCGTCCGCCGGGCGAGGCCGGCCGATCTGCCCGCGTTGATGGCGCTCCTCGCCGACGACCCCATCAGCGCCGCGCGCGGGGACCGCGCCGACGCCGGAGACGAGGCGACCTACGACACGGCCCTGCGGAGCGTTTTGGACGCCCCGCTGAACGACCTGCTCGTCGTCGACGACGCCGGGGGAGTGCTGATCGGCACTCTCCAACTGACCCTCATTCCCGGCATGGCACGTCAGGGCGCTACCCGCCTGCTCGTCGAGGCGGTTCGGGTGTCGTCGAGCCGGCGGTCGGGCGGCATCGGCAGCGCCGTGATGCGCTGGGTCATGGACGTGGCCGCTCCGGCGACCGGCGCCACCCTCGTGCAGCTGACCTCCGACGCCGCGCGCGTCGATGCCCACCGGTTCTACACGCGGCTCGGCTTCGTCGACTCGCACATCGGGTTCAAGTACGCGCTGTGACGAGATCGGGCCCGAGCGCACGACGCGCCCGGGCCCGAGGTTCGACCGGCCTCAGCCTGTGAGACCGCGACGCTCCAGCAGCGGCTGGATCTCGGCATCGCGACCCCGGAAATCCCGGTAGGCGGCGAGCGGATCGCCCGAACCGCCGACCCCCAGCAGGCGCCGGCGGAAGCGGTCGCCGTTGTCACGCGTGAGTCCGCCGTTCTCACGGAACCACTCCACGGTGTCGGCGTCGAGCACTTCGCTCCAGATGTACGAGTAGTAGCCGGCGCTGTAGCCGCCCGAGAACACGTGCGCGAAGTACGTCGAGGCGTAGCGGGTGGGCACGGCGGGGTTGTCGAGCCCGATGTCGCTCAGAGCCGCTGCCTCGAACGCCGCGACGTCGATATCGGCCGAGGCCTCGTCGACGGAGAGAGCGTGCCACGCCTGGTCGATCCAGGATGCCGCGAGGTACTCGCTCGTGGCGAAGCCCTGGTTGAACGCCTCCGACGCGTGCAGCCGCTCGACGACGTTGGCCGGGAGGGGCTCTCCGGTGTCGATGTGGCGGGCATAGTGCGCGAGGATCTCGGGCCAGAGGATCCACATCTCGTTGACCTGGCTCGGGAACTCGACGAAGTCGCGGTAGACGGCCGTACCCGCGAAGTGCGGGTAGGTGACGGTGGCGAACAGGCCGTGCAGGGCGTGGCCGAACTCGTGGAAGAGGGTCGTGACCTCGTCGAGGGTGAGCAGGGTCGCAGTCCCCGGTGCGGGCTTGTTGACGTTGAGATTGTTGACCACGACCGGGGCGGTGCCTCGAAGGGCCGACTGCGTGACGATCGAGTTCATCCAGGCGCCGCCGCGCTTGGTGTCGCGGGCGTACAGGTCGAGCAGGAACAGCCCGAGCTCACCGCCGTCAGCGTTGTGCACCTCGAACACGCGGACGTCGGGGTGGTAGCCCTGCAGGTCGTGACGCTCGGTGACGCGGATGCCGTAGAGCTGCTCGGCCGCGTAGAACACTCCGTCGCGCAGTACGCGCTCCACTTCGAACCAGGGGCGCAGGGCTGCGCGGTCGAGGTCGTAGCGCTTCGCGCGCACCTTCTCGGTGTAGAACGCCCAATCGTGCGCCTCGATCCGGATGCCGTCGGCATCGGCGATCGCCTGGAGCGCCTCCTGCTCGGAGCGGGCATTGGCGGCAGCGGGGGCGGCGAGTCGACGGAGCAGGTCGCGCACGGCATCCGGGGATCCCGCCGTCTGGTCGGCGAGGACCGCGGCAGCGTGCGAGGGATAGCCGAGCAGGGCCGCGCGCTCGGCTCGCAGGCGCACGATCTCGCGAAGCACCGGGCGGTTGTCGTGGTCGTTACCGCGGATGGCCCGGGAGCGCGAGGCCTCGAGAAGGCGGCGGCGGCTCTCGCGATTCTTCAGCGAGGCGAGGAGCGGGTGGCCCGTGTAGAGCGTGAGGGTGACGACGTAGCGGCCGTCGAGCCCGCGGTCGGTGGCGGCCTGGGCGGCGGCCGAGAGCTCGCCGTCGCTGAGGCCGTCGAGTTCCGCTGCGGTGTCGAAGGCGACGGCGAGGTCGTTGGTGTCGGCGAGGAGGTTCTTCTCGAATGCGTTCGTCAGCACGGACAGGCGCTGGTTGAGGTCGGTCAGGCGCTGCTTCTGTTCGTCGTCGAGTCCGGCGCCGGCGAGCGACATCTCGCGATGGTGGCGCTCGACGAGGTAACGGCTCTCGTCGTCGAGGGCGAGAGCGTCGAGCTGCGCGTGCACGGCGGCGACGCGGGCGAAGAGCGCTGCGTCGAGCTGGATCGCATCGCTGTGAGCCGCCATCAGCGGGGCGAGCTCTTCTTCGACGGCCTGGATCTCTGCAGTGCCGTCGGCGGACGCGACGGTGTAGAACGCACGGGCGACGCGATCGAGCAGCTCGCCGCTTCGTTCGAGGGCGATCAGGGTGTTCTCGAAGGTGGGCGCGTCGGTCTGGGCGGTGATGGCGTCGACCTCGGTCCGCTGCGTCGCGAAGGCGGCGCGGAAAGCGGGGAGGTAATGCTCGACGGCGATGCTGCCGTAGGGCGGCAGGTCGTAGGGGAGCGAGGGCGGCGCGAGGAGGGGATTTTTCACGGCATCCGTCATCGCTCCAGCCTATGCGCCACCACCGCTCCTGTGCAGAGAAAGGGTTGCAAACAATCCCTTGCAAAGATATCTTTGCAGTATGACCGATCAGTCGTCTCCGCGCGCCGAACGGGTTCTGGACGCCGGGGCGCTCCGAGCTCTCGCCCACCCTCTCCGCGTGCGGCTGTACGACATCCTCAGCCAGTACGGCCCCCAGACGGCGAGCAGCCTCGCCGAACTCACGGGCGAGTCGACGGGATCCACGAGCTACCACCTGCGCGCCCTGGCCCAGCACGACCTCATACGCGAGGTCACCGACCGTGGAACCGCGCGCGAGCGATGGTGGGAACGCCCGGCCGGAATGGTGACGCTCACCAACCCCGACATGCAGAACACCCCCGCGGGTCGAACCGTGATGGAGGCGGTGCAGTCCGAAACCCTCACCCTTCGTCATCAGCAGTTGATGCATTTCGCCAATCACGGCTGGGATGAAGCGGAGGAGTGGCGGGATGCCGCGATCATCTCGACCGCGACCGCCCGGTTGACCGCGGAGCAGTCGCAGGACCTCGTCCGGCGGATCCACGCGCTCGTCGACGAAACCGTGGCCCGCTACCGCGACCAGACCGGCGACGGCGTGCGCCCCGTCACGATCCGCAACGACATCTTTCCGCTTCCGACCGAGAGGGGCTCCGCATGAGCGCCATCACGCAGACCATCGCCGTCTCCGCCCGGCCGACGCTCCTCGAAAACGCCCTCCTCGTGAGCGCCCAGGCCATGTCGACCGTCGCCGAGCGTCGCATTCGCCGGCGCATCTCCCGCGTCGAGGCCGAGCCGGCTCGTCGTGCCGGGATCGCGGCATCCCGGGCGATGTCGGGCGACGTCGCGCGGTACCTGCTGCCCCGGTAGGTCGATTTCGGCGCGCGGAACCTGAGGTCGAGCGCGCTCGGGGAGAAGGGTCTGCCGGTGGGGGATCACCCGAGCGGACTCGTCCTCCGCAGCCCGGCTCTGCTCCGCCCCGGAGCACTCGCCATCCGGACATGCCGTCGTCGGCACGAAAGCACGGAGCCCGTCGGCGCACAAATGCGTCGACGGGCTCCGTGTTCCGAGGCGGTCCTCGTCAGGCGAACTCGGCGTCGTCGTCGTAGCGCACGACGACCTCGCCCGCGGCGTCCTGGGTGACGATGACGCCGGTGTCGAGCTCGGCGACGGGACGCCCCTCGAGGAACGTCAGCGTCCACCGCGGGGCGGGGGCGCTGAGGCCGTCGGGGTTGAGCGCGGCCTCGACGGCGGCGATCTGCGCGTGCAGCGCCTCGGGCACAGCCTTCGGCGGCTGCTCGCGGGCGGTCCAGCGGGTTCCGAGTTGCATCAGGCCTCCTGGGGTGCGAACACGATGTCGGTCACGGTGGTGGTGTCGGCTTCGGCGAACGAGATCGTCTCGATCCGGCCCACGGCGCGCAGGTCGCCCTCGGCGAGGCGCAGCGCCTCGACGTGCGGCCCCGACACGGTGAGCGAGGCGACCTTCGTCTTCTGCGAGGCCTTCGCCTCGGTCTTGCCGCGACGGATGCCGATTAGCGCGGCGCTCACGGCGGTGAGCACCGCGGGATCACCCTCGATGCCGAGCGGCTCGGGCCACGCGGCGGTGTGCACCGAGCCCTGCTCGAACCAGGACCACACCTCTTCGGACGCGAACGACAGCACGGGCGCGAACAGGCGCACGAGCGTCGACAGGGCCGTGCGCAGCGCAAGCGCCGCCGAGGCCTGGCCCACGTCGGTCTGGTCGTATGCGCGCTCCTTGACGAGCTCGAGGTAGTCGTCGCAGAACGTCCAGAAGAACGACTCGGTGATCTCGAGCGCCCGCGCGTGGTCGTAGGCCTCGAACGCGGTTGTCGCGTCGCGCACCACGGCATCCAGGGTCGCGAGCATCGACGCGTCGAGCGCGTGCGTCACCTCGGCACCCTCGGGCACGGGGAACGACAGCACGAACTTCGCCGCGTTCAGCAGCTTGATCGCGAGGCGCCGTCCGATCTTCACCTGCGTGGGGTTCTGCGGGTCGAACGCCGCGTCGGTGCCCAAGCGGCTCGACGCCGACCAATAGCGCACGGCGTCGGAGCCGTGCTGCTTGAGAATGTCGGCGGGCGTGACGACGTTGCCCTTCGACTTCGACATCTTCTTGCGGTCGGGGTCGACGATGAACCCCGAGATGGCGGCATCCGACCACGGGCTCCGGTCGTCTTCGAGGGCGCTTCGCAGCATGGTCGAGAAGAGCCAGGTGCGGATGATGTCCTGGCCCTGCGGGCGCAGGTCGAACGGCGCGACGAGGTTCCACAGCTCCTCGTCGCGCTGCCAACCGCCCGCAAGCTGCGGGGTGAGCGACGACGTCGCCCACGTGTCGAGGATGTCGCGCTCGGGGTCGAAGCCGCCGGGGACGCCACGCTGATCCTCGGTGTAGCCCGGGGGAACGTCGGTCGTCGGATCGACGGGAAGCGCAGCCAGGTCGGGGGTGAGCACGCGCGAGTAGTCCCGCTCGCCGTTGTCGTCGAGCGCGTACCAGACCGGGATCGGCACGCCGAAGAAGCGCTGGCGCGACACGAGCCAGTCGCCGGTGAGACCGTTCGTCCAGTTCTCGAAGCGCACGCGCATGAAGTCCGGATGCCACGACATCCCGCGACCGAGAGAGATCAGGCGCTCGCGCAGCTCGGCGTCGCGCGCGCCGTTGCGGATGTACCACTGGCGCGTCGACACGATCTCGAGCGGCCGGTCGCCCTTCTCGAAGAACTTCACCGGGTGGGTGAAGGGCTTGGGATCGCCCTCCATGGCCCCGGACTCCTGCAGCAGCTCGACGATGCGCTTCTTGGCGCTGAACACGGTCTTCCCCGCGAGCTCGTCGTACGCCGCCTTCGCGGCATCCGTCACGATCACGTCGGGAGCCTCGGCGACGATCCGCCCGTCCTTGCCGATGATCGTGCGGTTCGGCAGGTCGAGCTCGCGCCACCAGATGATGTCGGTCACGTCGCCGAAGGTGCAGATCATGGCGATGCCCGATCCCTTGTCCTTCTGCGCGAGGGGGTGCGCGAGTACCGGCACCTCGACGTCGAACAGCGGGGTGCGCACGGTCGTGCCGAAAAGCGGCTGGTAGCGCTCGTCGTCGGGGTTCGCCACCAGAGCCACGCAGGCAGGCAGCAGCTCGGGGCGGGTGGTCTCGATGAACACGTCGCCCGAGCCGTCGGTCTTGGCGAAGCCCACCCGGTGGTAGGCCGCGGGCTGGTCGCGGTCCTCGAGCTCGGCCTGCGCGATCGCGGAGCGGAAGTCGACGTCCCACAGCGTCGGCGCCATCGACTGGTACGCCTCGCCGCGCTCGATGTTGCGCAGGAACGCCAGCTGGCTCGTGCGGATCGAGTCGTCGGAGATGGTGCGATAGGTCTGCGTCCAGTCGACGCTCAGGCCCAGTTCGCGGAAGAGCTCCTCGAACTGCTTCTCGTCCTCGATCGTGAGCTGCTCGCACAGCTCGATGAAGTTGCGGCGGCTGATGGGCACCTGATCGGCGGCCTTGCTGCTCTTGTTGTCGCCGCCTGCGAACGGCGGGGTGAAGTCGGCGTCGTAGGGGAGCGAGGGGTCGCAGCGCACGCCGTAGTAGTTCTGCACGCGGCGTTCGGTCGGCAGGCCGTTGTCGTCCCAGCCCATCGGGTAGAACACCGTCTTGCCGCGCATACGCTCGAAGCGCACCTTCACGTCGGTGTGCGTGAACGAGAACACGTGACCGATGTGGAGGCTTCCGGATGCCGTCGGCGGCGGGGTGTCCACGGAGTAGACCCCCTTAGGACCGGCCTCGGCGGCGCGGATCCGGTCGAACACATAGGTGCCGCGCTCGTTCCACGCGGCGTCCCACTTCTGCTCGAGGCCTTCCAGGGCGGGCTTGTCGGGAATGGTGGCCATAGGGGTACTCCTCGAGCGATATGGGCGGCACTGTGTGAGCGTGCCTGATGGGTGCGGCATCCAGGATACCGGGGCGATGCGAGCCGCGCGGCCTCCCGCGGGCCCGTGTTCGGCGCTCGTTCGGTGCGTCACGCAGATTCAGTTCATCGGGGCGGATGCCGACGGAAGTTGTGCGGATCGCTGAGGGTGTGTGGGGGTGGTGTGCGGGTGGTTGCGCAAGCTCGGCGATTCGCGCATGTTCAGTGGCGGCAGGTGGACGCGGGCGGAGGTTGTGCGGATCGCTGAGGGTGCGTGGGGGTGGTGTGCGGGTGGTTGCGCAAGCTCGGCGATTCGCGCATGTTCAGTGGCGGCAGGTGGACGCGGGCGGAGGCTGTGCAGATCACTGACGTTGCGCGATGCGCCGAGATCGTGCGCCCTTTCGCCGCGCCTGTCGCGTGACCTCAGCGGTTCGCGCAAGCTCAGCCCGCACGGGCGCATCTCGACGGATCTTGCGCGAGTCGCGGAGGCTGTGCGGCCGCGCGCGATCGACGGTCGCCATTCCTCCCCAGGGTGTTTTTCGTCCACAGGTTCGTCCGCGAAGCGTTTTCACCTCGCCGCGCGGGCGACCATGGCGCCTATGCACAACGACCCCGCTCACGCCGTCGCGACACGAACCGCTGAACTCGGGGGAGTCGTTCGCCCATCCCGTCTCGTCCGCGAGGGGCACAGCCGGCACCGCATCTCCCAAGCGCTCGAGCGAGGACTCGTTCTGCGGGTCCGGCGAGACTGGATCGCCCTTCCCTCCGCCGATGCGCACCTGGTGTCCGCGGCGCGAACGGGCGTCGTACTGTCGTGCGTCACGGCCGCCGAGAGGCGTGGTCTGTGGATCGCCGCACGTCCGGACAAGCCTCACGTCGCATATCCCGGTCGGGGGCGAGTCGTCGGTCCTGCCGCCGTCGTGCACTGGCAGCGGGCCATCGTTCCACGTCACCCGGATCTGCTCGAAGACGACATCGAGAACATTCTGCTCACTGTCGCCTCATGTCAGCCGTATGAGTCCGCACGCGCAATCTGGGACTCCGCGCTGAACAAGAAGGCGGTGGATATCTCCCACCTGCGCCGTCTGCCCTGGACCGGCACCGCCAGACACCTGGTTCGGGAGGCGTCCCCGTGGGCCGACTCCGGTCTCGAGACCTTCGTCATCGTCCGGCTGCGATGGCTGGGCCTGCCGATCCGTCCTCAGACCTGGATCTCCGGCCATCGCGTCGACTTCCTCATCGGAGATCGACTCGTCCTCCAAATCGACGGCGGGCACCACGTCGGGGCGCAGCGCGCCGAGGACATCCGACACGACACCGAGCTGATGCTGCTCGGCTATCACGTCATCCGGGTGGGATACGACCAGGTGATGAACCGATGGCCCGAGGTGCAGGAGAAGATCATGCACGCCGTGGCGCAGGGGCTGCACAAGGCGTGAGCGGGTGGTCCGACCTCGCGCTGGCTCAGCGGGTTGCGCACCCTCAGGCGGCAGATCCTCGAGGCGCTGCAGAAGGCCCGTGAGATAACGGGCGCGGCCGCCGTGCCGATCACGGACGGACGCAGGCGATGGCCGACGGAGGCCGTGCGGCTCGCTGAGGTTGTGCGGGGACGGGAGCGAGATGCCCGACGCGCGAAGTCGCCGAATCGCGCAACCTCAGACAGCAGAGACGGATGCCGACGGAGGTCGTGCGGATCGCTGAGGTTGTGCGGGGACAGGCGCGAGATGCCTGACGCCGAAAGCCGCCGAATTACGCATGTTGTGCGGGGACGGGAGCGGGATGCCTGACGGGCGAGGTCGCCGAATCGCGCAATGTCAGACAGCAGCGACGGATGCTGACGGAGGTCGTGCGGCTCGCTGAGGTTGTGCGGGGACGCGAGTGAGATGCCTGACACCGAAAGTCGCTGAATCGCGCAATGTCAGGCAGCAGAGAGGGATGCCGACGGAGGTCGTGCGGATCGCTGAGGTTGTGCGGGGACAGGCGCGAGATGCCTGACGCCGAAAGCCGCCGAATCGCGCAACCTCAGACGGCAGAGAGGGATGCCTACGGAGGTCGTGGAGATCACTGAGGTCGTGTGGATCGCTGAGGTCGTGTGGGTCGCTGGGGTTGTATGGGTCGCTGGGGTTGTGCGGATCGCTGAGGTCGTGCGGGGACGCGAGCGAGATGCCTGACACCGAAAGTCGCTGAATCGCGCAATGTCAGACAGCAGCGACGGATGCCGACGGAGGGCGTGCGGATCGCTGAGGTTGTGCGGGGGCGGGAGCGAGATGCCCGACGCGCGAAGTCAGCGAACCGCGCAACCTCAGACAGCACAGACGAGTGTCGACGGAGGTCGTGCGGATCGCTGAGGTTGAGCGGATCGCGGAGGTCGTGCGGATCACTGAGGTTGTGCGACGCCGGAATCCCATCGGTCCCCATCCGGCCGCTGCCGACGCACGCCCCGGCGACTTTCCGCACTCGGTCCAGGAACGCGGGTAAGCTGAAGCTTCCCCACCAAAGACTTCGAGGTTTCGTCATGCCTTCACAGCTCTCCCGCCGCGTGCTCTCGGCGGTCGCCGTCGCGGCCGTCGCCGCCCTCTCGCTCTCGGCGTGCGCGGGCACCGATCCCGCCGCCCAGGGAGACGGCGAGATCGTCTGGGCGATCGAGGGTGCGAACCTCTCGGCCGGCCACATGGACCCGCAGACCAGCCAGCTCGACGTGTCTGCCATGGTGCAGCGCGCCGTGCTCGACTCGCTGGTGTTCCAGGAGGCCGACGGCACGTTCTCGCCGTGGCTCGCCGAGTCGTGGGACGTCGAGGACGGAGGTGCGAGCTACCTGTTCCGCCTGCGTACCGACGTGACGTTCCACGACGGCACCGCGTTCGACGCGGCCGCGGTCAAGGCGAACTTCGATCGCATCGCCGACCCCGACACCGCCTCGGCTCAGGCCGCGAGCATGCTGGGCGGAGAGCTGTACGCCGGCACCGACGTGGTCGACGAGCACACCGTGCGCGTGCGCTTCACCCAGGCCTACGCGCCGTTCCTCCAGGCGGCGAGCACCGCGCTGCTCGGTTTCTATTCGCCGAAGGTGCTCGAAGACAAGGCCGATCAGCTCAAGGCCGGCGGACCCGGCGTGAATGTCGGCACCGGGCCCTTCGAGCTCACCGAGTACACGCCCGACCAGGACATCGTGTACACCCGCAACGACGACTACACCTGGGGCCCCGACGGCGGCGGCAAGCCGGCGTTCAAGACCCTCCGTGTCGACATCCTCCCCGAGGCTTCGGTACGCCTCGGCGCGCTTTCGAGCGGCCAGGCCGACGTCGTGACCAACCTCCCCCCGAACCTCGTCGGGCAGGTGCCCTCCGACGACACGGTCGAGTCGATCGCCTACCCCGGTCTGCCGTACTCGCTGTTCCTCAACGAGAAGTACGGCGTCTTCGCCGACCAGAAGGTGCGTCAGGCGTTCTCGAAGGCGATCGACGTCGATTCCGCGGTGCAGGAGATCTTCTACGGCCAGTACCCGCGCGCGTGGAGCATCCTCGGGGCCACGACGCCCGGCTACGACGCGAGCCTCGAGAAGACGTGGCCGTTCGACCAGGCGGCCGCCAACGCCCTTCTCGACGAGGCGGGCTGGACGGGACGGGATGCCGACGGCATCCGCACGAAGAACGGTCAGCGTCTCACCGCGCGCTGGATCGCGTGGACGCCGGTGCCCGACGACCGCGCTGCGCTGGCGAATGCCGTCCAGAGCGACCTGAAGGCCGTCGGCTTCGACCTGCAGCGCGAGGTGCTCGAGCCCGGCGCCTACAACGAGCAGTACGGTCCCAAGACCTACGACGTCACCGACTGGGGCTTCTCAGGCGTCGACGCCGACCTGCTGCGCAGCCACCTCGCCACCGATGGATTCCAGAACGCCTCCCAGGTGAGCGATCCGGCGATGGATGCCCTTCTCGAGCAGGGCGCCTCGACGACCGATCCGGCTGCGCGCAACGCGATCTACGCGCAGGTGCAGCAGTGGAACGCGCAGCAGGCCGCGATCGTGCCGCTGTACAGCCCCGCATTGATCAGCGCCGTCACCCCGAAGGTTTTGGGTCTGGCCTTCGACCTCTACGGTCGTCCGCTGTTCGCGACGGCGTCCGTCGGCTGAGACGCCGAGATTCGGACACACTAGGCGGATGCCACGTTCTCGCTCCCGCGCCCTTCTGAGGCGTCTCGGCGGGATCGTGGCATCCGTCGTTCTCGTGCTGTGGGGCGCGGCGACGTTGGCGTTCGTGGCGTTCCGGATCATCCCGGGAGACCCCGTCGACGTCATGCTGGGCCCGCAGGCGCAGGTGAGCGAGACCGTGAAGGCGGGGATCCGGAGCGACCTCGGTCTGGATCGCCCCGTGCTCGAGCAATACGCCGCATTCCTCGGGCGACTCTCTCGCGGTGACCTGGGGGAGTCGTACCAACTGCGCCTTCCGGTGTCCGAGGTGATCGGCCGCCAGCTCGGGCCCACTCTGCAGCTATCGGCGCTCGCGCTCGTGATCGCCGCGCTGCTGGCACTGGCGACGGCGCTGCTCGTACGCGGACGCCGCGGGCGGGCCGTTGCCTCGGGCGTCGAGCTCGTCGTCCTGTCGTCACCGGTGTTCTGGACGGGGCTCGTGCTGCTGAGCGTCTTCTCGTTCCAGCTCGGGTGGTTCCCGGTGGCGGGAGGGCGGGATGCCGCATCCCTCGTGCTGCCGGCGGTGACCCTGGCCCTGCCGGTCGCGGCGCTGCTGTCGCAGGTGCTGCGCGACGGGATCGAGGCGGCCGAGCGCGAGCCGTTCCTGCTCACCGTGCGCGCCCGCGGTGCCGCTCGGCGACGAGAGACCCTGCACCACACGCTGCGTCACGCGGCGGTCGGGGCGGTCACGCTCGCCGCCTATCTCGTCGGATCCCTCCTCGGTGGCGCCGTGCTGGTCGAGACGGTGTTCGCGCGGCCCGGCATCGGCCGCGTGACGCTCGCGGCGATCACCGACCGCGATCTCCCCGTGATCACCGGCGTCATCCTGCTGAGCGCCCTCGTCTTCGTCGCTGTCAACACGGTCGTCGACCTGGTCGCGCCCCTCCTCGACCCGCGCCTGCGGTTCGCCGGTGCGGCGCTGCGCGTGCGGAGCGGAGTGCCCGCGTGAGCGCCGCACTCACCGAGACGCGTCGGGCACGGCCGGGCAGAGTCGTCGCCCTGACGATCGCGGGCGCGGTGCTCTCGCTCATCGCCGCTGCCGCCGTGGCGCCGAGTCTTCTCGCAACGCACGACCCGCTGCTGACCGACGTCCGCGCCACCCTCCAGTCGCCGAGCGCAGCCCACTGGTTCGGCACCGATCAGAGCGGTCGAGACGTGTACTCGCGTGTCGTCTACGGAGCCGGCCCCTCGGTGGGGATCGGTCTGCTCGCGACGGGACTCGCCCTGGTGGTCGGCCTGATCGCGGGGTCGCTCTCCGCCGTCGCCCCGCGCTGGATCGACACCGCCGCGATGCGGGTCGTGGACGTGCTGCTGGCGTTCCCCGAGTTCCTCGTCGCCCTCCTGGTGGTGGCGGTGCTGGGGCCGGGATCCGCGAACATCGCCGTGGCCGTGACGATCGCGGCCGTTCCCGTGTACATCCGACTGGCGCGGGCGCAGACCCGATCGCTCGCGGCGGCCGAGCACGTCGAGGCCGCGCGCATCATCGGCGTCCCCGCGGTCGTCGTACATGTGCGGCACGTCCTCCCCGGCGTTCTGGGTGCGGTGAGCGTGCTCGCCACGATCGGCATCGGCACGAGCATCCTCGCAGCGGCGGGCCTGAGCTTCCTCGGCCTCGGCCCCACCGAGCCCGCACCCGAATGGGGGCTCATGCTCTCGGCGGGCCGCAATCTGCTCCTGCAGGCTCCGTGGGTCGCGGTGTTCCCGGGCTTGGCCATCACCGCGACCGTCGTGAGCGTGAGCGTCATCGGCCGCATCCTGCGCGCGCGATCAGAGGAGCGGGGCGCATGAGCGGCGTCCGCGTGCGCGGCTTGCGCATCGGCGGCCCCGAGGGGGCGATCGTCCGCCACCTCGACCTCGACGTCGCTCCGGGGGAGTGCGTCGCAATCGTGGGCGAGTCGGGCGCGGGCAAGTCGCTGAGCGCGCGCGCCCTGCTGGGACTCGTTCCCGACGGCCTGTCATGGTCCGCAGACGAGCTCGAGATCGACGGTACCGCCGCTCGGTCGCTGACGGAGCGGCAGTGGCGGACTCTTCGGGGGCGGCGCATCGCCCTCGTGTCGCAGGACGCGCTCGTCTCGCTCGACCCCCTCCGCCGGATCGGCGCCGAGGTCGCCGAGCCGGTGCGCATCCACGAGCCCTCGGTGCGCGGTGGCGCGCTGGCGGCGCGCGTGCGCGACAGCCTCGAGCGTGTGTCGATGCCCGAGCCCGACGAGCGCGCGCGCCAGTACCCGCACGAGCTCTCGGGCGGACTGCGCCAACGCGCCCTGATCGCCTCGGCCCTGTCGGCGAGGCCCACCGTCCTGGTGGCCGACGAGCCCACCACGGCCCTGGATGCCACCGTCCAGGCCCGCGTGCTCGAGCTGATTCGCCGTATCGCCGACGAGGGCGTCGCCGTGGTGTTCATCAGTCACGACCTCGGAGCCGTGGCGCGGGTGGCCGACCGGGTCGTCGTGATGCACGAGGGACGCGTCGTCGAGACCGGCGTCACCGCCGAGGTGCTGGCATCCCCTCGCGATCCCGTCACGCGAGAACTCGTCGCGGCGGTGTCTCACGAGCCGCTCGGGCGCACCCCGCGCACCGATGCTCCGCTGTTCACCGCCCACGGCGTGACCAAGCGCTTCGGCGAAAGGGTCGCCGTCGACGATGTCTCGTTCGAGATCCGCCGCGGTCGCACTCTCGCGGTGGTGGGGGAGTCGGGATCGGGCAAGACGACGCTCGCTCGTCTCGCCGTCGGCGTGACCATCGCGGATGAGGGGACTCTCGCGTTCGACCATCGCCCCTGGACGCCCGAGGTGGCCCGCGGGGCGGATCGACGCCGGGTACAGCTCGTGCAACAGAACCCGTGGGGTGCCCTCGACCCCCGCTGGAGCGTCGGTCGCACCCTGACCGAGGCCGTCGCTGCGGGTGGGGTGCCGCGTCCTGAGCGACGGCGCGCCGTCACCGACCTTCTCGAGGAGGTCGGACTGTCGCCGGCGTTCGTCCGTCGCCGGCCCGCGCAGCTCTCGGGCGGCCAACGTCAGCGGGTCGCCATCGCCCGAGCCCTCGCCGTGTCACCGGATCTGCTCGTGCTCGACGAGCCGGTGTCCGCCCTCGACGCCTCGGTGCGCGCGAAGATCCTCGAGCGTCTCCTCGCCCTGCAGCGCGAGCGCGACCTGGCCATGATCTTCGTCACCCACGACCTCGACGTCGTGGCCGCGATCGCCGACGACGTGATCGTGATGAAGGACGGACGCGTCGTGGACTCGGGCACGGTGTCGTGCGTCTTCGCCGCGCCGCGGCATCCGTTCACCCGGGAACTGCTGGCGGCCGCGGGTGTCCGCCCGCCGGGCGCCTGAGTCCGCGTTCGCCGGGTTGCGGCCCGAACGGAGGGTCGAGTGTCCAGAACACCCGGACGATATCGGCCCTACGTCCGGGTTTCCTGGACACTCGAGGGCAGTTCAGGTCGCGCAGGATGGAGAGGACGTTCGGAACGCTCGGCGCGGCGGGATCCGTGCGGGGGGGGCGAGTGTCCAGAACACCCGGACGACACCGGCCCCGCGTCCGGGTTTCGTGGACACTCGATCGTTAGGCATCGACCGCACCGCGCTCCGCGGGGCTGGCGTAGACTGGGTGCACACGCATCGATCCGGCCATCACCGGGGAGCTCGCGGAAGAAACGGGTCCAGGCCCGGAGTAGAACCGCGCGGGGCAGGCCCGTCACAGCCGCAGTGAGAGAGGCGCCCTCGTGAGAGGGCGCAATGCAGGGTGGTACCGCGGTCCGAAGGGATCGTCCCGGCGAGCGAACCTCGACCCGCGGAGAGACATGACCTACCCTCGCCCCTCATCCTTCGGCCCGGCCGCCGACGCGTCGAACGCGACCCCGGATGCCACGACTCCGGCATCCGGCCAGAGCGCCGCGTCCACGGCCTCCGTCGTCCCGAGCCCGCGCTTTCCGGCGATCGAGAACGACACGCTCGCGTTCTGGAAGAGCGATGACACCTTCCGCGCGTCGATCGCCAACCGCGAGGGCGCCGAGGAATGGGTGTTCTACGACGGGCCGCCGTTCGCCAACGGCCTGCCGCACTACGGCCACCTGCTCACCGGTTACGCCAAGGACGTCTTCCCGCGCTTCCAGACCATGCGCGGCAAGAAGGTCGACCGCGTGTTCGGCTGGGACACCCACGGCCTGCCCGCCGAGCTCGAGGCGATGAAGCAGCTCGGGATCACCGAGAAAGACGAGATCGAGCGCATGGGGGTTTCGACCTTCAACGCCAAGGCCCGCGAGTCGGTGCTCGAGTACACGCGCGAGTGGCAGGACTACGTCACGCGCCAGGCCCGCTGGGTCGACTTCGAGCGCGGGTACAAGACGCTCGACACGACCTACATGGAGAGCGTGCTCTGGGCCTTCAAGACCCTGCACGACAAGGGACTCGCGTACGAGGGCTACCGCGTGCTGCCGTACTGCTGGCGCGATGAGACGCCCCTGTCGACGCACGAGCTGCGCATGGACGACGACGTCTACAAGATGCGGCAGGACCCCTCGGTCACCGTGACCTTCCCCCTCGTCGGGGCCAAGGCCGAGGCGATGGGCCTGACCGGCGTCCGCGCGCTCGCATGGACGACGACGCCGTGGACCCTGCCGACCAACCTCGCGCTGGCGGTGGGCCCCGGCATCCGTTATGCCGTCATCGAGGGCGGACCGAACGGCGCCGCCGACGTGCACCGTGCCCCCGACGGCACGCCCGACGAGGCGTTCGAGGCCGTCGCGCACCGCTACCTGCTGGCGGAAGACCTGCTGCCGAACTACGCCAAGGACCTCGGGTACGAGAGCGCGGATGCCGCCCGCGAGGCCGTGCAGACCACGATCCTGGGCGCCGAGCTCGAGGGCGTGTCGTACGACCGCCTCTTCGACTACTACGCCGACGCGTCGGTGTGGGGGACGCAGGATGCCTGGAAGATCCTCGTCGACGACTACGTCACCGTCAGCGACGGCACGGGCATCGTGCACCAGGCCCCCGCCTACGGTGAGGACGACAAGCGCCTCGCGGATGCCGCGGGCCTGCCGACGATCATCTCGCTCGACGACGGCGGCCGGTTCCTGTCCGCGGTGACCGACGTCGCGGGGGAGCTGTGGCTGGACGCCAACCGCCCACTCATCCGCCTGCTGAAGCAGGAGGGCCGGTTGCTCCGCGAGGCGTCGTACGAGCACTCGTACCCCCACTGCTGGCGCTGCCGGAACCCCCTCATCTACAAGGCCGTGTCGAGCTGGTTCGTGCGCGTGACCGACATCAAAGACGACCTGCTGGCCAACAACCAGCAGATCACCTGGGTGCCCGAGAACGTCAAGGAGGGCCAGTTCGGCAAGTGGCTCGAGGGCGCGCGCGACTGGTCGATCAGCCGCAACCGCTACTGGGGCTCGCCGATCCCGGTGTGGAAGAGCGACGACCCGAACTACCCGCGCGTCGATGTCTACGGCTCGCTCGCCGACATGGAGGCCGACTTCGGTCGCCTGCCGCTGAACGCCGACGGAGAGGTGGACCTGCACCGCCCCTACATCGACGACCTCACGCGCCCGAACCCCGACGACCCGACGGGGCAGTCGACGATGCGCCGTATCGAAGATGTGCTGGACGTCTGGTTCGACTCGGGCTCGATGCCGTTCGCGCAGGTGCACTACCCATTCGAGAACCACGAGTGGTTCGACGAGCACGCCCCGGCCGACTTCATCGTCGAGTACATCGGGCAGACCCGCGGCTGGTTCTACGTCATGCACGTGCTCTCGACCGCGCTGTTCGACCGCCCGGCGTACACCGGCGTCTCGTGCCACGGCATCGTGCTCGGCAACGACGGACAGAAGATGTCGAAGTCGCTGCGCAACTACCCCGACGTGCGCGAGGTCTTCGACCGCGACGGCTCGGACGCCATGCGGTGGTTCCTGATGTCTAGTTCGGTGCTGCGCGGTGGGAACCTCGTCGTGACCGAGGAGGGCATCCGCTCGGGCGTGCGCGAGTTCCTGTTGCCGCTGTGGAACGCGTGGTATTTCTTCGCCACGTACGCCAACGCGTCGGGCCCTGAGGGCTACACCGCCGAGTGGCGCACCGACTCCGCCGACGTGCTCGATCGGTACATCCTCGCGCTGACCGGCGATCTGGTGCGCGAGGTCGCCACCGACCTCGAGGGCCTCGATTCCACGACCGCCGCCGAGCGTCTGCGCGACTTCGCCGAGGTGCTGACCAACTGGTACATCCGCCGTTCGCGGGATCGCTTCTGGGTGGGCGCGACGGACGATCCGTCGAGCCGCGAGGCCTTCGACACGCTCTACACGGTGCTCGAGACCCTCACCCGCGTCGCAGCGCCCCTGCTGCCGCTCGTCACCGAGCGCGTGTGGCAGGGCCTCACCGGCGAGCGGAGCGTCCACCTGACCGACTGGCCCGACGCGTCTGCGTTCCCCGCGGCCGAAGACATCCGCACCGCGATGGACACGGTGCGCGAGGTCTCGAGCGTCGCCAACGCACTGCGCAAGCGCGAGGGCAAGCGCGTGCGTCTACCGCTCCCGCGTCTGACGGTGGTGACCCCGGATGCCTCGGGTCTGGCGCAGTTCGACGACATCCTCCGAGAAGAGCTCAACGTCAAGAGCGTCGAACAGGTCGCGCTGCGAGAGGGCACGGCGGCGGAGTACGGCATCACGCACCGTCTGTCGGTGAACGCCCGCGCCGCGGGGCCTCGCCTCGGCAAACAGGTGCAGCAGGCGATCAAGGCCGCTCGTGAGGGCGATTGGAGCGAGACCGACGGTCGGGTCGTCGCCGGAGGCATCGCGCTCGAGCCCTCCGAGTACGACCTCGTCGTCGAGACCGCGGGACGCCCCGAAGGCGAAGCGCTGGCGGTGCTGGCCGGCGGTGGTTTCGTGCTGCTCGACACCGTCACCACCCCGGAGCTCGAGGCCGAGGGCTTGGCCCGCGACATGATCCGCGGCATCCAGGACACCCGCAAGGCTGCGGGCTTCGACGTGAGCGATCGGATCTTCCTGTCACTGACCTTCGTCGACGGCGCTGACGCGCGAGCCGTCGCTCAGGCGTTCGACGTGGCCGGGGTGGCATCCGAGACTCTCGCCGAGAGTGTCGTTCTCGCCGGAGCAGAGGGGCGGCTCATCCAGCGCGGCAGCGCGCTGCCGGCCGAGTTCGAGACGCAGATCGCTGCCAAGACCTACGCGAACGTCGGCGCCGTCACTGTGGCCGTCGCGCGGATCGGAGCCCCCGCATGAGCGACCGCACCAGGGCCGACGCCGTCTACAGCGCGCTGCTCGAGCGGCAGGGCGAGCAGTGGGTGCAGCCCCGCGTCGAGCGCACGCGTCGCGTGCTCGAGCTGCTCGCCGACCCGCAGCGGACCTACCGGGTGGTCCACGTCACCGGTACGAACGGCAAGACCTCGACCAGCCGCATGATCGAGAGCCTGCTGCGAGCGATGGGTCTGCGCACGGGGCTGTTCACGAGCCCCCATCTGGAACGCTTCACCGAACGCATCCTCATCGACGGCGAGCCCGTTTCGGATGCCGCGATCGCCGATGCGTGGGACGAGATCCAGCCGTTCGTCGAGATGGTGGACGCCGAACTGACCGCGGCCGAGGACGCGCCGCTGACGTTCTTCGAGCTGCTGACCGTGCTCGCGTTCGTCGCGTGCGCCGACGCGCCGATCGATGTGCTCGTGCTCGAGGTCGGTATGGGAGGGGAGTGGGACTCCACGAACACCGCCGACGGCGATGTCGCGGTCTTCGCGCCGATCGACATCGACCACACCGACCGTCTCGGCACCACCATCGCCGAGATCGCCACGGTGAAGGCCGGGATCATCAAGCCGGGAGCCGCGGTGGTGTCGGCTGCGCAGACCGAGGACGCACTCCGCGTCATCCGCGCGCGCGCCGCGAAAGAGGGGGCGACCGTGGCCGTGGCCGGCCACGAGTTCGACCTGGTGGGGCAGACCCTCGCCGTGGGCGGGCAGCAGCTCGACATCCGCGGGGTCGCCGGGACGTATCCCGAGGTCTACCTGCCGCTGTACGGAGCACACCAGGGCGCCAACGCGGCGCTCGCGGTCGCCGCCGTCGAGTCGCTGATCGGCGGTGGCACCCAGCCCCTCGCGGCCGACGTGATCGCCGACGGTCTCGGCAACGCCACCTCGCCCGGCCGCCTTCAGCTCATCGGTACCGCTCCGACCGTCTTCGTCGACGCCGCGCACAACCCGCACGGGGCGCGCGCTCTGGTCGCCGCCCTCGATGAGTCGTTCGACATCGACGAGTGGGGCGCCGTGGTCGGCATCCTCGACGGCAAGGATGCCGCCGGCATCATGTCGGCCCTCGTCCCGGGGGTCTCCCGTGTGTTCGCCACGGCTCCCGCCAGCGACCGTGCGACCGATCCCGACGTGATCGCCGACGTCGCTGAGGCGGCGGACCTCCCGGTCACCGTGCACCCGACGCTGGAGGACGCCGCCGACGCCGCCCGCTCGTGGGCCGCCGAGTCCGACCGCCGCGCCGTCGTCATCGCCGGTTCCGTCGTGCTCGCAGGCGAGGCGCTGCGTCTCGCCGACCTCGAGGACTGGAAGGCCGGGTGGCAGGGATGAGCCCCCGCGAACCTCGCGCCCCGCGCCCCCGTCGTCAACGCGGCGCTCAGGAGTCTCTCGGCGCCGTCGTGCTCGGCTTCGAGTCGATCATCGTCTTCCTCGGCGGCCTCGTGGTCTACGGCCTCAAGGTGCTGCCCTTCGGCATCGAACCCTGGTGGGGGATCGTCGGCGGCGTCGTCCTGGCCGTCGCGATGGTCGCCGTGTCGGGATCGCTCCGCCACCGGTGGGCGCTGTTCGCGGGATGGGGACTCCAGGTGGTGCTGTTGCTCGGCGGCTTCCTCGTTCCGGCCCTCGCCGTCGTGGCTCTCATTTTCGGCGGCATGTGGGCGTATGCGACCATCAAGGGAGCAGCGCTCGATCGGCAGAACGCCCGACGCGCCGCTTCCCCCGACCTCTCGAACGGAGAATGACCCATGGCTACCGAAGAGACCCTCGTCCTCGTCAAGCCCGACGGCGTCGCTCGCGGCCTGACCGGCGCGATCCTCGCCCGCATCGAGGCGAAGGGCTACGCCCTCGTCGACATCCGCCTCGTCGAGCCCGACCGTGAGACCCTCGCTCAGCATTACGCCGAGCACGAGGGAAAGCCGTTCTACGAGCCGCTGCTCGAGTTCATGATGTCCGGCCCGTCGGTCGCCATCCGCCTCGCCGGAAACCGCGTCATCGAGGGCTTCCGCTCGCTCGCCGGAACGACCGACCCGACCACCGCCGCCCCCGGCACCATCCGCGGCGACTTCGGTCGAGACTGGGGCCTCAAGGTGCAGCAGAACCTCGTCCACGGGTCCGACAGCGTCGAGTCCGCCGAGCGCGAGCTCGCGATCTGGTTCGCCTGATCCCGGATGCCGTAAAGGCCGCCGCCCCGAGAGGGTGGCGGCCTTCGTCGTTCGGCGTCGAGGCGGCTGAGCCTGTCGAAACGCCCGGCCCTGATTCTCATCCGCACACGGGCGAGCCGGGGGAGCCTGTCAGGGTCTTCTGCGCTTTGGAGCGCTGCACCCGCCCCGTGATTCGCGCAACCTCAGCGGCATCCGGGTCTTTCTGGCGGAGGTTCTGCGAATCTCGGAGGATCTGCGTCGGCTCAGAGCTGCGAGAGCACGTCCAGGCGCACCTGCGCCAGCACCGCGACGACGGCGAACGCGACGATCGTCATGAGCGGCACCCACGCCATGAGGCGGTCGGCGAGCTCTTGCACGCGCGGGCGCGGGATGACCCCCTCGCGCAGCACGTGCAGCGTGACGACGAAGAACGACGGGATCACCACGGACCACGTCACCATGCACCACGGGCACAGCGTCGCCAGCACGAAGAGGCTCTGCCCGATGAGCCAGATCACGAAGCACAGGGCGAAGACGAAGCCGAGCCAGAACAGGGCCCAGAACCACCGCGCGAAGCGCGCGCCAGCCAGCAGCGCCATACCGACCACGATGGGTGCGATCCACGCAGCGAGTCCGATGATCGGGTTAGGAAAGCCGAAGACGCTGCCCTGGGCCGACTGCAGATTCGTCGAGCACTGGACCAGCACACTGAAGTCACAGGATGCCGCGGCCCCCGGGTTCATGAGCTGGTGGAAGCGTTCCATGGTGAGCGAGAACGCCGCCCACCACCCCACGATCCCGGCGAAGATCAGCCAGATCGCGACCACGACCGGACGACGGGGGGTGACGGTTTCACTCATGCGGCGATTCTCTCATCGCGCCGCTATGCGGTCGCCTCGAACAGGTTCACTCGTGTGTCGTGAGGACGCTGTGCGAGGCGTCTTGCCAGTGCGGCCTGTTTTTTCCGTACGCCACCGTCGATCTCGACGAGTTGATCTGCTGCGGTCATCGTCCCGCCCCCTCGGAGATCGTCCTCGCCTCATCCATGGTGATGCTCGTGCCGTCGTACTGGGCGCTGCGCCCAGACGGGTGAGCGCCGACTTCACGTCGATCTTCTGGTTGTCGCTGTCCCGGAAGGCCACATCGAGATACCTCATGTTCAGAACGCGCCCGTCGAGTGCGACTCTGATCACGTCGCGCACGAAGTCCGGCGATGCCTTCGTCTCCTCGGCGGCCGGGAGGTCGACGGTTCCACCGACCGTCAGCGTCTCGGTGAACCCGTCCAGGCTGACGTCGGCGTAGGCGTCGGAGATCCCGAGACTGGCCGCTTCCAGCGCGGCGGGGATGTCGGTCTTGTACGAATCGTCGTGAGACGGCAGTTGGCTGCACCCGGCCGCAAGGCTGGCGGCCAACGCAAGGCCAACGACCGCAGCGATCCGCCCCCGACGCGTCGTGCCGTCAGCCCCAATCCGCGCGCCCCGGCGAGATCGGCGTCGCTGTAAGCGGTCGCGAGGTCGTCCCGAGCCGCCTCGTGCGACAGTTCTCTCGCTTTCGCCGTCTGGGCTTGCACACGTGCGCGTGCCTGCTCCGAAGCGGTGAGTGGGCCGTCGGACAAGGTCATGGTGGCCCCCTTCGCCGGAGCTTCGACCAAATCGAGGCCCCGCTTCGTGCGAGAAGTCTCTGTGGATAAGTGCAGGCAACCGCGACGGTCGTGGGCGTTCCCGGCACTTCGTGCGATAATGAAGGCTGATGTGACCGCGGCCGCGCCGCAGGAACATCACCCAGAAGACTTCGGGCGATGACCGCCCTTCGCAGCACGAGCCGCAGGCCGGCTGCAGACCGAGTGAGTTCGCGGCCCCGCCGGGTGCGGCGCCGCATGAGATTTCGTCGGACGACGCGCGGTGTCGTCCGCCAGGGAGTACCCCGACATGGCCGATGTGACAGACGAACAGAATCCCGCCGACGAGACGGCGATCTCTCCCGAAACCGAGGCTCCTTCCTCCGACGCGACGCCCGCGGTCGACGAAGAAGAGGCAGCGGTCCAGGATGCCGAGGACGCGGCCGCCGACGACACCGAGGCGCCCGCGGTGCTGGACGTGGAGGACATCCCCGCGGCCGACGATGACGACGAGACCGCACAGGTCGCCGCCCCCGAGCAGCAGGCTGCCGAGCCCGTCCCCGCCGCGGAGATCGACGCACCGCCCGCGGACGCCGAGAGCTCGGCATCCGGTGCCGTCTCGGACGACTCCGCTCAGGCCGAGAAGACCACGGCGGAACCCGCCGCCGCTTCGGAGCAGCCCGAGGCCCCCGCCGTGCCCGAGAAGCCCGGCCGCCCGACCGCCGTGTCTCTGGGCCTGCTCCCCGCGAACTTCGTGTCGGCCGTCTCGACGGCCCTGCACTTCTACGCTCCCGCCCTCCCTCCCGTCGTCATCCGCGACGACTTCGACGACCGCGACGACGAGGGCCCCTCCGAGCGCGTCTCGGCCAACGCTCGCCGCCGCAACCGCCGCCGCGGGGGACCCAACGACAACCGCGACGAGCCCCTCGAGTCCCCGGCCGCACCTCCCGTGCGCCAGCGCGCAGTCGAGGTCATCACCGAGCCGCAGCGCATCAAGGGGTCGACGCGTCTCGAGGCCAAGAAGCAGCGTCGTCGCGACGGTCGCGAAGCCGGTCGCCGACGCCCCGTCGTCACCGAGGCCGAGTTCCTCGCCCGTCGCGAGGCCGTCGACCGCGTGATGGTCGTGCGCTCGAAGGCCGGTCGTATCCAGATCGCCGTCCTCGAAGACAACGTGCTCGTGGAGCACTACGTCGCGCGCAATCAGGACGCCTCTCTCATCGGCAACGTGTACCTCGGTCGCGTTCAGAACGTGCTGCCCAGCATGGAGGCCGCCTTCGTCGACATCGGACGCGGCCGCAATGCCGTGCTCTACTCCGGCGAGGTCGATTGGGACGGCGTCGAGACCAACAACCAGCCCCGACGCATCGAGCTCGCGCTCAAGTCGGGCGACCGCGTGCTCGTGCAGGTCACGAAGGACCCGGTGGGTCACAAGGGCGCACGACTGACGAGCCAGATCTCGCTGCCCGGCCGCTATCTCGTCTACGTGCCCAACGGCACGATGAACGGCATCTCCCGCAAGCTTCCCGACACCGAGCGTGCGCGCCTGAAGAAGATCCTCAAAGAGGTGCTGCCCGAGTCTTCCGGCGTCATCGTGCGCACCGCGGCCGAGGGCGCCACCGAGGAGCAGCTGACCCTCGACGTGCAGCGCCTCACGTCGCAGTGGGAGCACGTGTCGAGCCAGGTCAAGACCATCCAGGCCCCCGCCCTGCTGCACTCCGAGCCCGATCTTCTGGTCAAGATCGTCCGCGATGTCTTCAACGAGGACTTCACGCGCATGCTCATCCAGGGCGATGAGGCATTGCAGACCATCTCCTCGTACCTGCAGGGCGTCGCCCCCGACCTGCTCGAGCGGGTCGAGAAGTACGAAGGCGAGCAGGATCCGTTCGACGCGTTCCGGGTCACCGAGCAGATCGAGAAGGCCCTCGACCGCAAGGTCTGGCTGCCCTCCGGCGGTTCGCTCGTGATCGACCGCACCGAGGCCATGACCGTCGTCGACGTCAACACCGGCAAATTCGTCGGCTCCGGCGGCAACCTCGAAGAGACCGTCACCAAGAACAACCTCGAAGCGGCCGAAGAGATCGTGCGCCAGCTGCGCCTGCGCGACATCGGCGGCATCATCGTGGTCGACTTCATCGACATGGTGCTCGAGTCCAACCGCGATCTCGTGCTGCGTCGTCTGATCGAATGCCTCAGCCGCGACCGCACGAAGCACCAGGTCGCCGAAGTCACTTCTCTCGGCCTCGTACAGATGACGCGGAAGAAGCTCGGCCTCGGCCTGCTCGAGACCTTCAGCGAGGCGTGCGAGGTGTGCGCCGGTCGCGGAGTCATCGTGCACCACGACCCCGTCGCGAAGCACCGCCCCGCAGGCTCCTCAAACGGCGGCGGCAACGGCAACGGCTCCTCGAACCGTCGCGGTCGAGGCTCCAACAACGGCTCCAACGGCTCCAACGGCAATGCGGCGTCCGGCGGCGGCAATGCGGCGCAGAACGGCGGCAACGGAAACGGCGGGGGAGCGGCGGCCCAGGCCGGCGGCACCCACGTGATCACCGAGGGCGTCAAGTCGGCTCTCGCGCAGATCGCGGCATCGACCGTCAAGCCCACCATCGACGACCCCTCGATCGTCGAGGCGGCGGTCGTGGCATCCGTCGAGGCCGTTCTCGATGCCAAGACCGAGGCCGCTGCCGAGGCTCCCGCGCCGGTTCGCGAGAAGCGGCCGCGCAAGAAGCGCGAGCCCAAGGCTCCGCGCACCGAGAAGGACGCCCTGCTCGAATCGGTCTTGGAGGCCCTGCCCGAACCCAAGGCTCCGGGACAGGGGCGCTCGCGCCGCCGCGTGACCACCGCCGCCCTGACCGGCACGCCGGTGAACGCGCAGCCGTCGTCCGAGTCCTGAGTTCGCTTCCGATCGTTCGAGGGGTCATCTTCTGTCGCCGAGCTCTGCTCGCAGCGGCCGAAGATGGCCCCTCACGGCTGAGGGCGCCGTTCCCGAGCCGTGATCCGCAGCCCCGAGGCTCGCAGGCGTCGCACGAGCTCCTTGCCGCCCACATGCTCGGCCCCCGCGCGAACGAGGTCGGCGTGCCGCTCGTCGGGCACGTCGTAATGATCGAGGTCGAACGCTCGGGAGGGGATTCCGGCTGCCGCGGCGAAGGCGTGGAGCTCCTCGAGATCGCTGTCGCTGACCAGATGAGCCCACAGCCGTCCATGCGCGGGCCACTGCGGGTCGTCGATCAGGATTGCCATCCCGCGATCCTACGGTCGACACGCGGGTCGAATGCTTTTGCCGGATGCCGCCGGGTGAGCTAAACTTGACCCTTGGTGCGTCGCGTCCACTCCTGATAAGAGCGTGACCCCGCGGGTTCTGCCCGCCGGATCGCACCGAGACTTGGGTCTTCAGACCCTCCCGACGTCATCAGACAACCGGAGCTCCGCGCTCCCGAACGAAAACAGGTGTGAAGTGGTTTACGCAGTTGTGCGCGCCGGCGGCCGCCAGGAGAAGGTCCAGGTCGGCACGGTCGTCGTGCTCGACCGCCAGAAGGCGAAGATCGGCGAGAGCATTCAGCTGCCCGCCGTCCTGTTCGTCGACGGCGACGCGGTCACGACCGACGCCGACAAGCTCGCGAAGGTCTCGGTCACGGCCGAGGTGCTCGGCGAGGAGCGCGGTCCGAAGATCGTGATCCAGAAGTTCAAGAACAAGACCGGCTACAAGAAGCGCCAGGGACACCGTCAGGACCTCACGCGCGTCAAGATCACCGGCATCAAGTAAGAGCCAGGAGACGCAGAGATGGCACACAAAAAGGGCGCAAGCTCCACCCGTAACGGTCGTGATTCCAACGCACAGCGCCTCGGCGTGAAGCGCTTCGGCGGCCAGGTCGTCCTCGCCGGCGAGATCATCGTCCGCCAGCGCGGCACGCACTTCCACCCCGGCGCCAACGTCGGCCGTGGCGGCGACGACACGCTGTTCGCCCTGGCACCCGGCGCCGTCCAGTTCGGCGCGAAGGGCGGCCGCAAGGTCGTCAACATCGTCACCGCAGCAGCGGAGTAATTCCCGCGCTTCGGCGCACGAGGGGGTGGGCGCTGCCCACCCCCTCTTCTTTTTTCGAGTCGGCTTGGCCGGCCACACCCGGAAGGACCCGCCATGGTCACCTTCGTCGACCGCGTGACCCTGCACCTGCGTGCGGGAAAGGGCGGCAACGGCTGCGTCTCGGTGCGCCGTGAGAAGTTCAAGCCGCTGGCCGGTCCCGACGGCGGCAACGGGGGCAGCGGCGGCGACGTCGTGCTCGTCGCCGACCCGCAGACGACCACCCTGCTCTCGTACCACCACTCGCCGCACCGCTCCGCGGGCAACGGCGGGTTCGGCATGGGCGACCACCGCTCCGGCGCCCTGGGCGAGGACCAGGAGCTCCCGGTGCCGCTCGGCACCGTCGTGAAGGATCTCGACGGCAACGTCCTCGTCGACATGCTCACCCCCGGCATGCGCTTCGTCGCCGCGCCGGGTGGACTCGGCGGCCTCGGCAACGCGGCACTCGCCTCTCCGAAACGCAAGGCCCCCGGCTTCGCTCTTCTCGGCACTCCCGGTTACGAGGGCGATGTCGTCCTCGAGCTCAAGACCGTCGCCGATGTGGCATTGGTCGGCTTCCCTTCGGCGGGCAAGTCGAGCCTGATCGCCGCGGTGTCGGCCGCGCGCCCCAAGATCGCCGACTACCCGTTCACGACGCTGCACCCGAACCTGGGCGTCGTGCAGGCGGGCGACGCGCGCTTCACGATCGCCGACGTCCCCGGCCTCATCGAGGGCGCGAGCGAGGGCAAGGGTCTGGGTCTGGAGTTCCTCCGTCACGTCGAGCGCTGCACGGCCCTCGTCCACGTGCTCGACTGCGCCACGCTCGACCCGGGCCGCGACCCGCTGAGCGACCTCGACATCATCCTGGCCGAGCTCGCCGCGTACCCGGTTCCCGACGGGCAGATCCCGCTGCTCGACCGACCCCAGATCATCGCGCTGAATAAGGTCGACGTCCCCGAGGCGCACGAGCTCGCCGACTTCGTGCGGCCCGACCTCGAGGCCCGCGGCTTCCGCGTGTTCGAGATCTCGACCGTCAGTCGCGCCGGGCTCCGCGAACTCACCTTCGCTCTCGGCGAGATCGTCGAGCAGCACCGTCTCGCCACGATCGATCAGGCTCCCGCCGAGCGCGTCGTCATCCGGCCGCGCGGCGCGGAGAAGGACTTCACGATCAAGGTCGAGGGCGGCACCTACGGTCCGGTGTACCGCATCCTCGGCGACAAGCCGGTCAAGTGGGTCCAGCAGACCGATTTCCAGAACGAGGAGGCTGTGGGCTATCTCGCCGACCGCCTCGCGCGCCTGGGCGTCGAGGACGGCCTGTTCCGTGCCGGCGCGGTCGCCGGTGCGACCGTCGTGATCGGTCCGGGCGACGGCATCGTCTTCGACTGGGAGCCCACTCTCACCTCGGCCGCCGAGCTCATGACGGCCCCGCGCGGCACCGACCCCCGTCTCGTGCAGAACTCGCGTCGGACCTCCTCCGAGCGTCGCGCCGAGTATCACGAGCGCATGGATGCCAAGGCCGACGCCCGAGCCGAGCTCGAGGCCGAACGCCGCGCGGCGCGTGCCGTGGGCATCTCTCCCGACGGTGATTCGTCCCCGCTCTCGCCCGAGGACGAGGACCGGTGACCGCGACGACGCGCGCCGACATCCCCGGCGCCGCTCGCGTCGTGGTGAAGGTCGGTTCGTCGTCGATCAGCGGTGACGGCGCGCACCGCATCGACACGATCGTCGAGGCACTCTCGCGCGCTCACGGCGAGGGTACCGAGGTCGTCCTCGTGTCGTCGGGGGCGATCGCGACCGCTCTTCCGCTCCTCGACCTTCAGGGTCGCCCGAACGACCTCGCCACCCAGCAGGCCGCCGCGGCGGTCGGACAGAACGTCCTCATGTGGCGGTATCAGACCTCGCTCGACCGCTTCGGTCTGCTCGCGGGGCAGGTGCTGCTCACCGCGGGCGATCTCGAGAACGCCACGCACCGCTCGAACGCGCGCCGAGCCATGGAGCGGTTGCTGGGGCTCGGAATCCTGCCCATTGTCAACGAGAACGACACCGTGGCCACCCACGAGATCCGCTTCGGCGACAACGATCGGCTGGCCGCTCTCGTGGCGCAGCTGATCGGGGCGGACGTGCTCGTTCTGCTCAGCGACATCGAGACGCTCTTCACCCTCCCGCCCAGCGAGCCGGGTGCACGCCCCATCACCGACGTCGCCTGGGGCGACGACCTGTCGGACTTCGAGTTCGGCGCGGGCGTCGTCAACGGCGTGGGCACCGGGGGAGCGGCCACCAAGGCCTCCGCGGCCAAGCTCGCCTCGACCGCGGGCGTGGGCGTCCTCGTCACGAGCGCCGACCTTGTGGCATCCGCTCTCGCGGGGGAGTCGGTGGGCACCTGGTTCGCCCCCAACCCCGACCCCGTGACCCTGTCCACCGGTCCCGTGGGCGCCCTGACGCGCGCCGGTACACTGAGCGCATGACCGTGATCGCCGCCTCCGTGGACGAGCGCCTGCGTCTGGCCAAAGACGCGGCGCGCGAGATCGGACTCCTCGACTCCGCTCGCAAAAGCGCGCTCTTGCACGCGGTGGCCGACCTTCTCGAGGCGTCGTCCGCCGAGATCGTCGCCGCCAACGCCGAAGACCTCGAAAGAGGGCGGGAAGATTTCATCGGCGAGGCGCTCCTGGACCGCCTCCGTCTCGACGACACGCGCGTGTCGGCCCTTGCCGCCGCGGTTCGCGACGTGGCTGAGCTCCCCGACCCGGTCGGTCGCGTGCTCGACAGCCGGACCCTCCCCAACGGCCTCTCGCTCGAGAAGGTCGCCGTTCCCTTCGGCGTCGTCGGCTCCATCTACGAGGCCCGACCCAACGTCACCGTCGACATCGCCTCGCTCGCGCTGCGCTCCGGCAATGCCGTCGTGCTGCGCGGAGGGTCGGCTGCGCAGAGCAGCAACGCGACACTCGTGCGCATCATGCGCGACGCGCTGGCGAGCCAAGGGGTGAACCCCGAGGCCATCCAGAGCGTCGACGATTTCGGTCGCGACGGCGCGAAGGCCCTCATGAACGCCCGAGGCCTGGTCGACGTACTTGTTCCGCGCGGCAGCGCCGGACTCATCGAGACCGTCGTCACCGAGTCCACCGTCCCCGTCATCGAGACCGGTGCAGGCGTCGTGCACGTCTACCTGGACGCGACCGCCCGAGACGACTGGGCTCGCGACATCGTGCTCAACGCGAAGACGCAGCGCCCGAGCGTCTGCAACGCCGTCGAGACGGTGCTCGTGCACCGTGCGGCGGCCGTTCGGCTGCTACCGGAGCTGCTGGCGTCCCTGGCCGATGCCGGCGTGACCGTGCACGGCGACGACGACACGCGTGCGCACGATGCGCGCGTCGTCGCGGCGACCGACGACGACTGGTCGCGCGAGTACGGCACCCTCGACCTCGCCGTCCGTGTCGTCGACGACCTCGACGAGGCGTTGGCACACATCCGCCGGTACTCGACGCACCACACCGAGTCGATCATCACCGCCGACCCCGCGGCGGCCGACCGCTTTCTCGCCGAGGTCGACTCTGCGGTGGTGCTGGTGAACGCCTCGACGCGTTTCACCGACGGAGGCGAGTTCGGCTTCGGCGCCGAGGTCGGCATCTCCACGCAGAAACTCCACGCCCGCGGACCCATGGGCCTCGCCGAGCTGACGAGCACCAAGTGGCTCGGGCGCGGCGACGGCCAGGTACGCGCCTGACCGCCTAAAATGGGACGCGCGCCTCGCGCAGACCTCTGATCGGAGCACTGATGACTTTCGTCGCACTTCTGGCCCACGCCGCAGAAGAAGGCGCCCACCACGGCGGCAACGTCCAGGCCCAGACCTTCTGGTATGGCGCCGTGGCGTTCCTGGTTTTCGTCGCCCTGAGCCTCGTGACGCTGTCGTACCGCAACGTGTCGAACCGTCACGCGCACAAGGCGGCGGCGTACACCCAGAAGCACGGGACGCCCACCCCCGAGGCGCACGGCCACTGAGGCCCACCGTATGTCGGTGACGCGCGCCCCTCGCATCGGGGTCATGGGTGGGACGTTCGATCCCATCCATCACGGTCACCTGGTCGCTGCCAGCGAGGTCGCTCAATCGTTCGACCTCGACGAGGTCGTCTTCGTTCCGACGGGTCGCCCGTGGCAGAAGGACGACGTCACCGAGAGCGAGCACCGCTACCTCATGACGGTGATCGCCACGGCATCCAATCCGCAGTTCACCGTGAGTCGCGTCGACATCGATCGCGCGGGACCCACGTACACGATCGACACCCTGCGCGACCTGCAGGAGCAGCGCCCCGGTGCGGAGTTGTTCTTCATCACCGGCGCCGACGCGGTCGCCCAGATCCTCAGCTGGCGCAATCACCAGGAGCTGTGGGATCTCGCGCACTTCGTCGCCGTCTCCCGGCCCGGCCACGTCCTCACCACCGAGGGCCTTCCCGCCGAGAACGTGAGCCAGCTGGAGATCCCCGCCCTGTCGATCTCGTCCACAGACTGCCGCGCCCGTGTGCGCCGGGGCCACCCCGTGTGGTACCTCGTGCCCGACGGCGTCGTGCAGTACATCGCGAAGCACCACCTCTACCGGAGCACAGCATGAGCACTCCCGAGAACCCCGAGACTCCCGCGCTGACCCGTCGTCAGCTGCGCGAGCTCCGCCAGACCGGCGCGACGCCCATCATCGTCCCGCAGCGCGAGGGCGAGACTCCGGATGCCGAAACCCCGGCCGCCGCGGCCGGAGCCCCCGAGTCGGTGGTCGTCGATCGCGTTCCCGAGCCCGCTGCGGCGCAGGAGCCCCCGGTCGACTCGTCCGCGGTCGAGGAGTCCTCCACCGAGACGGAGCAGGAGCATCAGCCCGCCGTCTCGGAAGAGCCGACGCCCGCCGCCACGCGCGATGAGCCCTTCGCCCCTGCCCTGCGCCCGGGCTCCTTCGACGGAGGTTTCGGCGATGGCGACTTCGGTGTCACCGGCCTGACCCGTCGTCAGGTGCGCGCGCAGGAGAAGATCCGGACCGCCGCGGTACCTGTGATCAGCTCCGACCTCCAGTCGTCGTTGTCCCACCAGAGCGCCGCGCCGGAGCCGCAGGTCGAGGACGAGTCCGCCCAGCCCGCCATCTTCCGTCCGGCAGCGCCAGACGCCGCCGACGCTCCGACCGCCGCTGACGCCGGTCCCGGCGCCTCGGTGGTGAACCCCGCCCTCGGTTCCGAGCTGCTCGACGGGGCGACGCCCGAGGTCACGCTGCCCGACTCGTTCGACCAGCTCCTTTCGCGCAACACCGCCGCCAGCGGTGCGGTGTCGACCCCCAACGCGCTCATTCTGTCGCAGACCCCCGCCGGCGTTCCGCTGGTCGGCCCCGTCACCGCGACCGGCGAGGTCATGATCACCGGCACCTTCGAGCTGCCCGAGGGCCTGGGCTCGGTCGGACACGCACCCGGCACCACCGACGGCCGTGACGCCGACGCGGTGCTTCTCGACGGCGAGCTTCCGCCCGCCTCGTCACCCACCCCGATCGCTGCAAGTGCCGCGATCAGCACGGTCAAGCAGCCCGGCGAGATCATTCGTCCGCCGGCGCCCGAGAAGGGCAGCAAGCTCCTCATCGGGCTCATCATCACGACCGGTGCTCTCTTCCTGGCGGTGGCCGTCACTCTCGGCCTCGCCTTCACGACAGGAGTCTTCCGATGACAGCCACCGACAACGGTCGCGAGATGGCGCAGATCGCCGCCCTCGCCGCCGACGCGAAGGGCGGCGACGATATCGTCGCCCTCGACGTCTCCGAGCCGCTTCCGCTCGTCGACATCTTCCTCCTCGTCACCGGTCGCAACGAGCGCAACGTCGCCGCGATCGCCGACGAGATCGAAGAGAAGCTCCTCGAGCACGGGCACAAGCGCGTTCGTCGCGAGGGCCGACAGGAATCCCGCTGGGTCCTGCTCGACTTCGGAGACCTCGTCGTCCACGTCTTCCACGAGGAAGAGCGCGTCTACTACGGCCTGGAGCGCCTCTGGAAGGACTGCCCGGTCGTTCCGATCGAGCTGCCCACGCCGGCCCACGCCGCCGACTGAAACCGATCGCGTCGACGCCCTCTGCCCGATGGCAGGGGGCGTTCTCGTTCGTACGCCGGATTCATAGACGCCAGAGCGCATGCTGGGTCGGTGTCACCGACCTCGCATCGCGTCCGCCGCAACCGTCGCCGGCTCCTGCTCATCGTCGCCGCCATCGTCACCACGGCCGTCGTCGGCACCGTGGCCTTCGTCGCCGTCAACCTCGTCGGGGCGGCCGATGGCATCCATCATTCCGATGCGGTCCTGCCGACCGCCGCACCGGGCATCGCCCAGGACGAGGGAGAGCAGAACATCCTCATCATGGGGCTCGACAGCCGCGTGGACGAGGACGGGAAGCCGTACCCGCAGGAGATCTACGACGCGATCCACGCGGAGGACGCCTCGGTCGGCGGGTACAACACGAACGTGCTGATGTACGTGCACATCCCCGCCGGTGGCGGACAAGCGGTCGCCGTGTCCATCCCGCGCGACGACTACGTCGATTACGCGGGAGCTCCCGGGGGAACGAAGAAGGGCAAGATCAAGGAGGCCTACGGGCGGGCTTTCGCCGCCAAGAACGACGAGCTCCGCGCGGCGGGTGTGTCGGACGACGAGGCTTACCAGCAGGCCCGCGACGCCGCCCGTACCGAGGAGATGCAGACGGTGTCGCAGTTCTTGGGCGGTGTGCCGATCGACCATTTCGTCGAAGTGACGATGGCAGCGTTCTACCGGGTCGCCCAGGCCGTGCAGCCGATCTCGGTGTGCCTCAACCACGCGACCGCCGATACGTACTCCGGTGCGAACTTCGCGGCGGGGCCGCAGCAGATCGACGCTTCGCAGGCGATGGCCTTTGTACGTCAGCGTCGCGACACCGAATACCGCAACGTCTTCCTCACGGACCTCGACCGCACGCGCCGCCAGCAGGCGTTCATGGTGTCGCTCGCACTCAAACTCCGCGATGCACAGACGTTCACCGACTTCGGACGGCTACAGAATCTTCTCGACACCGCGAAGCAATTCGTCGCCGTCGATAAGGGCTTCGATCTGCTCAGCCTCGCCTCGACCGCCCAGCGCCTCGCCGGGGGAGACGTCACGTTCCAGACTCTGCCGGTCGAGCGTTTCGGCACGATCGACGGCGAGAGCGTGAACATCGTCGACCAGAAAGCCATCGCGGCCCAGGTCAGCACCTTGCTGCACCCCGCCCCGGCTGCGACCCCGGACGCCGGGACGGATGCCGAAACCCCACCGAGCGACGCTCCCTCGGCGTCCGCGCCGGCGGCATCGCCCAGTCCGACGTCGTCTGTGTACACCGACTCGCAGCAGCCGATGCGCGCGGGGTCGGTGCCCTGCGTGAACTGAGGCGGTTCCTTCCTGCCGCTCGCCGTGCCGCTCGCCAGGTCGACGCCCGTGCGCGGCGGAGGCCGATCGGCAAGGTGTCGGCGAGGTTGGCGGAGGCCGGGTACGAGATGCGAGCGCCACCGGGCGCTGGCAGCGCTACACGCGAGCGGACCCCGGCGAACGACGGAAACCGGATGCTCACCCATGACACCTGAGAGGGGCGCCGCTCGGTAAACGCGAGGCGGGTGAGCCCGACGGAAACGAAGAAGGCCTCCGCCGAAGCGGAGGCCTTCTTTCGAGGTGGACCTGAGGGGACTCGAACCCCTGACCCCCTGCATGCCATGCAGGTGCGCTACCAGCTGCGCCACAGGCCCGTTTTTTGTTTTTCGCCCCGTTCGAGGCAACTCCATGAGCTTACAACACAGATTGCGACGGCAAGAAATCGGCGCAGCCGGGCGTGTCGTCGGGGCTCGTCACGGCCGTGATGACGGCGCGTCGGAGTGCCTGACCGCGCTCGCTCAACCCACGCTGCCGGGTGACGTACTCCGCCTTTCCCTCGGGCGTCTCGATGGCTACCGGAACATAGCCCCAGCCGGTGAGGTCGTAGGGGGAGGCCTGCATGTCGAGCGTGCGGATATCGCGCGCGAGATCGAAGGCATCGAGCAACAGGACACCGGGGACCAGCGGCCCGAGCTTCACCGCCCACTTGTAGACGTCCATGCCCGCGTGCAGACATCCCGGCTGCTCGCGCGCGACCTGGTCGTCGCGACGGAGCGGCGTGCGGTTGAGCGGTACGGCCTCGGGAGTGAAGAAACGGAAGGCGTCGAAGTGCGTGCACTTGAGGTCGTGAGCCTCGACCACCGCGTCGGTGCCGTCACGTCCGAGACGCAGCGGTACGGCGTGCCGCACCTCGTCAGCGCGATACGCCATCGCCCACTCGTGCAGCCCGAAGCACCCGAACTGCGCCGGCCGGTCGTGGGTCGCCCGCAGCAGGTTGACGACACCGCGGTACATCGAACCTCTCTCGGCGCGGAAGCGCGCTGCGTCCACCTCGACGCCGTCGCCCTCCGCCCGGTACCAGCGCCAGCCGGCCCGTTCGTCGGCCTGTTCGAGCAGGACGCCCGGACCCGGGTGCCACCGCCGCAGGATCGCGGGTTTGTAGGAGTAGTACGTGGAGAGGAAGTCCTCGACCGGATGCTTCTGTGCCCGGCTCGCGCGAGCGCGGTGATCGGCGGTGAGCGCGTCGGCGCGGAGCGCGTGTGCCTCGGCTTCCGCCGTCCACTGTTCGCGCGTCAGGACTTCCCGGGTCGCGAGCAGGGTCACGCGACAGGCTCGATGAGTTCGGGGGAGTCATTGCGCACGTTTCCGACCGCGGACGACACCACGTGATCGTCGAGCGTCTCGACCATGTCGGGTGCTGCGTCGATAGCGGCATCGAGGACGTCTCCGACGTTCTCGGTCGTCGGGTCGAGCCAGGCATCGGCGAAGTCGGGATCCATGAACAGCGGCATGCGGTCGTGGATGGACCCCAGTCGCCCGATCGCGTCGCGCGTGAGGATCGTGCAGCTCAGTACCCATCGCGCCGGGTCGTCGGCGGCGAGGGCGGGATTCTTCCACCACTCGTAGAGGCCCGCGAAGAACAGCGGCGACCCGTCGGCGGGGTGGATGTAGTGGGGGGTCTTGCCCTCTTCGGTGGTCTTCCATTCGTAGTACCCGGATGCCGGGATCACGGCGCGCCGTTTGATGAGCGCATCGCGGAACATCGGCTTGTCCTCGACGTCTTCGCTACGGGCGTTGAATGCCCGCGCGCCGACCTTGACGTCTTTCGCCCAGCCGGGAACGAGGCCCCACCGCGCGACCTCGAGGCGACGCACCGGGGGCTCGCTCTTGATCGAGTCGAGCACGATGCCGATCTGGGCGGTGGGCGCGATGTTGTACGAGGGCTGCGGCAACTCGTCGGCCTGGACGTCGACGCGCAGCACCCCCACGAGCTCTGAGGCCACGTTGGCTACGACGAATCGACCGCACATGTTCCCACCGTACGCGTCCCCTCCGACATCGGATCACGCCGGGAGCGGCCGCGTACGACGTCGACGGTGCACCACGTCCGCCGCACGACACCGGATGCCGTCGACACCGGATGCCGTCGACGACGCGCACGCCAGCGGGGTACGCACGGCGCCGGGCGCCGCGGCATCCGGAATCAGGCGTCGTTCGAGATGACGCCCGTGCTGCGGAGGCGGTCGAGAAGACCCGCACCGTCGGACTCGGTCACCCACGGCACCTCGGCAGCCGAATGGTCGTCGACCACCGTGCGGCCACCGGCGAGAACAGCTTCGGCAGGGAGGAGTTTGCGGATCGCGACCGCGGCGACGTTCTGCGGGTGCTCGATGGCGAACCCTGTGTAGATGGCGTCGTCGTGCTGACCGTCGTCGCCCACCAGCAGCCACTTCACCCGCGGGAACTCCGCGGCGAGGCGGCGGAGGTTCTGCTCCTTGTGCTCTCGGCCGCTGCGGAACCACCGATCGTGGGTGGGGCCCCAGTCGGTGAGGAGGAAGGACCCCGAGGGGAAGAGGTGGCGTCGCATGAAACGCGTCAGCGTCGGCGCGACGTTCCAGGCGCCGGTCGAGAGGTAGATCACCGGAGTGCCCGGGTGCTCGCGGGTGAGTCGTTCGAGCATGACGGCCATGCCGGGCACGGGCTGGCGTGCGTGCTCGTCGACGACGAAGGAGTTCCACGCGGCGAGCAGCGGTCGCGGCAGCAGCGTGACCATGACGGTGTCGTCGATGTCGCTGACCACGCCGAACCGCACGTCCGACCCCACGATGAACACGCGCGTCTCGGCGGGCTCGCTTCCCTCCACCGACATCGTGATGCTCTGCCAGCCGGGGGAGAGGGTCGCGGGCAGCTTCGCATCGATCACCCCGCCGCGGTCCGCGACGACGCGGTGCGTGACGCCGTCGATGACGATGTCGACCTGGCCGAAGCCGACGGGTACGGCCGCGAAGCTCCGCCACCCGCGGAGGCTGGCGAATTCCCCCGTCGAGGTGCGCTTGATCGGCGGGGCGATGAGCACCCGGCCGAGGACACGGACCCACTCCTCGGTGCCGTACCCCGGAAAGCCGGTGACGGCGGGGCGCAGGCCGCGCGCGCGCGCTCGACGTTCGCGCCAGCGGTGGAAACGGCGCTCGAGTCGGGCGAACCAGAGCACTTTGGCGCGAGGGGAACGAGGCATCTCCCTCAGTCTTTCACGTCACCGTCCACCGGTTCGAGGGGGGTGGCCTCGTCGGCCAGGTGTCGGCGCTCCACACGCTCGATGACCTTCTTGCCGATGAAGACCAGTACGAGGAAGACGACGAGGATGCCGACGAAGACGTAGCCCGCGTAATGGATGCGGTCGGAGAGCTCGCGGTAGGTGCCCGCGGCCGATGCCGCGACCGTGACGTACAGACCGGCCCACACGATGCACGCGGGCGTCGTCCAGGCGAGGAAACGACGGTAGCTGTAGCCGCTCATGCCCACCGTCAGCGGCACCAGCGAGTGCAGCACGGGAAGGAACCGCGACAGGAAGATGGCGGGTCCGCCGCGACGGCGCAGGTACCGGTCCGCGCGCTCCCAGTTGCGTTCGCCGAGCTTCTGCCCGACACGCGAGGCGCGGATGCGTGGCCCGAAGTACCGGCCGAGCCAGAACCCGAGGCTCTCGCCGATCAGGGCCCCGACCACGATCGCCGCGGCCAGCACGACCCCTTCGATCGGGGAGGCGACCGCGGTTCCCGCGACGATCACCATGGTGTCGCCCGGAACGATGAGCCCCACGAGCACGCTGGTCTCGAGGACCATGGCCACGCCCGCAACCACCGTGCGCAGCACCGGATCGACGTCGCGGACCAGGTCGAGCAGCGACGTGAGAATCTCGTTCACCTCCGTCAGCCTAGGCCCGCCGCCTCGCTCTAGCCTGGGAGCGTGCCTCGATCCGTTCCGCCGCTCACCCTGACGCGGTGGATCGACCCCGAGGCGGTGTTCCTGCACGTCTTCGCCGCCGCGGGCGACGCGTTCTGGCTCGACGCGGGCGCAGCGGCCTCGACGGGCTGGAGTTGGATGGGCACGGGACGTCTCGACGAAGCTCCCGGGGGTCTGCACCGCCGCGCCGCGGGGCCCGGCGACGCGGTCGACGACGCCGGTGCGTTCCGCGGCGGCTGGGTCGGCTGGCGCTCGTACGAGGGCCGGGACGCCTGGCTGCGCGTGGACACCTTCCTCGCTTTCGACCACGCCCGGCGACGCGTGCACGTCTTCGGCGATGCCGACCTCGCCGACCGGGTCGCCGCCACGCCGGCGGCTGCGGCGGTGGATGCCGCGGCGGACCGGGGCACGGCATCCGCCCGTGTGAGTCCCGAGCGGTACGTCGAGCTCATCGAAGCGTGCCGCGATCGGATCCGCGAGGGCGATGCCTACCAGTTGTGTCTCACCACGCGTTTCACGGTTCCCGGAGACGTCGACGCGGTCGACGTGTTCCGGCGGCTGCGGCAGGTCTCTGCCTCGCACCATGCGGGTTTGATCCGCATCGGCGACACGACGCTGGTGAGCGCTTCTCCCGAACGCTTCCTCGAGGTGCGCGGTGGCCGCGTGCACACCCACCCCATCAAGGGCACGCGTCCCCGATCGACGGATCCCGCTCGCGATCGCGCCCTCGCCGACGAGCTGCGGGCCGATGCCAAGGAGCAGGCCGAGAACGTCATGATCGTCGACCTGATGCGCAACGATCTCTCGCGCGTCTGCGAACCGTCGACGGTCGGGGTCGACCGACTGCTCGAGGTCGAGACGTACCCGACCGTGCACCAATTGGTGAGCGAGGTGTCGGGTCGGCTCCTGCCCGGTACGACCATCGAAGAGGTGCTGGCCGCTGCGTTCCCTGCCGGCAGCATGACCGGTGCACCCAAGCGGTCCGCGGTGCAGATCCTGCGCGGCCTCGAGGGGGCCGAACGCGGCATCTACTCGGGCGCCTTCGGGTGGATCGGCAACGACGGGGCGGCGGACCTTGCGATGGTCATCCGCAGCGTCGTCGTGGAGCGGGATGCCGCCTGGGTCGGCGCCGGGGGAGGCATCACGTGGCGCTCGGTCGCGGCATCCGAGGTCGCCGAGGTGGGGATCAAGGCGCGAGCGCCCCTCGCCGCTCTCGGTGCCCGGGTGCCGCCCGGGTGGTGACGGCGGGTCCGATAGCCTGGGAGTTGGTCCCCGCGGCCTCCCGACCTTCACGATTGGCTTCACCCGTGTCTCAGAACTCCGCACCAGACCCCCGCGAGGGGGGCTTCGACACCCACGCCATCCAGGCGAAGTGGCAGCAGGCTTGGGCCGAGAAAGACCCGTTCCGCGCCGGGGGCGACGACGACACGCGCCCCCGCAAGTACGTGCTCGCGATGTTCCCGTACCCCTCGGGCGACCTGCACATGGGTCACGCCGAGAACTACCTCTACTCCGACATCGTGGCGCGCTTCTGGCGTCACCGCGGCTACAACGTGCTCAACCCCATCGGGTGGGACTCGTTCGGCCTGCCGGCCGAGAACGCGGCGATCAAGCGAGGCGCCGACCCCGTCGAATGGACCTACGCCAACATCGCCCAGCAGAAGGCGAGCCTGAAGGACTACGGCGTCTCGTTCGACTGGAGCCGCGTGCTCCACACGAGCGACCCCGAGTACTACCGCTGGAACCAGTGGCTGTTCCAGAAGCTCTACGACAAGGGCCTGGCGTACCGCAAGGACGCGCTGGTCAACTGGGACCCGGTGGATCAGACCGTGCTCGCCAACGAGCAGGTCCTTCCCGACGGCACGAGCGAGCGCAGCGGCGCCGTGGTGGTCAAGAAGAAGCTGACGCAGTGGTTCCTGCGCATCACCGACTACGCCGACCGCCTGCTCGACGACCTGAACCAGCTCGAGGGCTTCTGGCCGAGCAAGGTCATCCAGATGCAGCGCAACTGGATCGGCCGTTCGGTCGGCGCCGACATCGAGTTCGAGATCGAGGGCCGTGACGAGAAGATCACGGTCTTCTCGACGCGCCCCGATACCCTGCACGGCGCGACGTTCTTCGTCGTGGCGCCCGAGTCCGAGCTGGCGGCCGAGCTCGCGGCATCCGCTGATCAGGGCGTGCGAGAGACGTTCGAGGCGTACCTGGCACAGGTGCAGCGCGCGACCGACATCGAGCGTCAGGCCACCGACCGCCCGAAGACCGGCGTGTTCCTCGGCCACTACGCGATCAACCCGGTCAACGACGAGAAGCTGCCGATCTGGGCCGCCGACTACGTCCTCGCCGACTACGGTCACGGCGCGGTCATGGCCGTGCCCGCGCACGACCAGCGCGACCTCGACTTCGCGCGCGCCTTCGACCTGCCCGTGAAGGTCGTCGTCGACACGACCGCGCCGATCACCGGCGCGATCCCGGTGATCGAGCTCGACGACGAGGGCGTGCCGATCGACCCGCTCGGCGACATCGACGACCTGGACCCGGTCAAGACCGGCATCGCGCTCACCGGAGACGGTCGCATGATGAACTCGGGCTCGCTCAACGGTCTCTCCAAGCGTCACGCGATCGCGCGCATGATCGAGGAGCTCGAGGCCAAGGGCGTCGGCCGCGCCGCCAAGACCTACCGCCTGCGCGACTGGCTGATCTCGCGCCAGCGTTACTGGGGCACGCCCATCCCGATGCTGCACGGTGAGGACGGCTCGATCACGCCCGTTCCCGCCGACCAGCTGCCGGTGACGCTGCCCTCGGTCGAGGGTCTCGACCTGAAGCCGAAGGGCACCTCGCCGCTCGGCGCGGCCACCGACTGGGTCGAGGTCACCGACCCCGAGACGGGCCAGACGCTGCTGCGCGACCCCGACACGATGGACACCTTCGTCGACAGCTCCTGGTACTACCTGCGCTTCCTGTCGCCGAACAGCGAGACCGAGGCGTTCTCGGGTCGCGAGGCCAACAAGTGGGGCCCCGTCGACTTTTACATCGGCGGCGTCGAGCACGCGATCCTGCACCTGCTGTACGCGCGCTTCATCACCAAGGCGCTGTTCGACATGGGTCTGGTGGAGTTCACCGAGCCGTTCTCGAGCCTCATCAACCAGGGCATGGTCATCCTCGACGGCACGAAGATGTCGAAGAGCAAGGGCAACCTCGTGCTGTTCCAGGAGGAGCTCGACGCCCACGGTGCCGACGCGCTGCGCGTCGCGCTCGCCTTCGCGGGCCCCGTGGAAGACGACAAGGACTGGAACGACGTCTCGACCACGGGTGCGGCGAAGTTCCTCGCCCGCGCCCTGCGCATCGCGCACGACGTCGACAGCGAGACCGACGTGGTCTGGGCCGAGGGCGATGCCTCGCTCCGCCGTGTCACGCACCGCCTGCTGGCGGATGCCGCGAACCTCGTCGAACAGACGAAGTTCAACGTCGTCGTCGCCCGCCTGATGGAGCTGGTCAACGCCACCCGCAAGGCCATCGACGGGAAGGCCGGCGCGAGCGACCCCGCCGTCCGCGAGGCGGCCGAGGTCATCGCCATGACCCTCGACCTCTTCGCCCCCCACACCGCGGAAGAGATGTGGGCGACGCTCGGCTACGACGGCTTCGTGGGGCTCGCGACCTGGCGTCAGGCCGACCCGACGCTGCTCGTCGAAGACACCGTCACCGCCGTCGTGCAGATCGACGGCAAGGTGCGCGGCACGCTCGAGGTCTCGGCCAAGATCGGCGCCGACGAGCTCGAGGCCCTCGCCCGCGGCGACGAGCGCATCGTCCGCGCCCTGGGCGAGCGCGAGATCGTGCGCGCGGTGGTGCGTCCGCCGAAGGTGGTCAGCTTCTCGACGAAGTAGCTTCTCGTTCCGGATGCCACGTCCCCGACGCTCTGCGGAGTGCGGGGGCGTGGCATCCGTCGTTTTCGGGGGCGGTGTCGCGGGATTCAGCGGGGGCGGGAGTAGATCGTTCCGTCGCGGGCGCGATCAAGAAACCCGGCGTCGACGAGGTAGCGACGCATGGCCGCGACGTCGTCGACGACCTCCGCGAGCCGGTCGTTGAGGGCTCTCTCGCTCAGCGTCTCGCCGGGCTGCATCATCCGCTCGGCGATACGCGCGAGAACCTCGTCGCGATCGGCGGCCCGGGATGGGTACGTCACGAGCCGGCCGTCGACGAAGAAGCGGTTCGCACCTGTCGGGCGGGGCGGCGAGGGTGCGGCGGCGAGAGCCACACGGAAGACGTCGGGCTCGATGCGCCACCCCGCCCCATCGGGCGAGATGAGGCCCGCCTCACGCAGGGAGTCGAGGACGCGCCTCCGCTTTCCGGGCGACAGCGCGTCCAGCGCCGGCTCGACGGATGTGTCGAGCACGATCCGCGCGTAGACCTCGCGCGCGCTGTCGTCAGCGAGTGCGGAGACCAGGGCGCGCCAGGCGTTCGGAGACATCGCTCCAGGGTAGGCGCGGGTTCTGCACAACGGGCGATAGCAACCGCCTGTCCACGGAACGGTCGTTTCCGCCCGCGCGGCGGGGCCCGTCTGCCTAGCGTCGTCGCGTGACCGATACGCCCCTTCCCGACACCGCGATGGCCTCGCGTGCCGTGGGCGATGCGTCCCCGCAGGCTGCAGCGGCACCGGGGGAGCGCGGGGCCGAACCTCCGTCGAACGGTGCCCTGCAGCCGCGCACCCGCCTGGGGATCGGCGCGGTCATCGTGCTGGTGCTCCTCGCGTTCGCCGTGACGATCTGCATCGGGATGCTGCGGGGTGCGACCGGCGCGGAGGTCATCGAGCCCACGGCATCGCCCTCTTCCTCCTCCCGGGCGATACCGGCGGCGTCGGGGCTGTACGCCCACGTCGCGGGAGCGGTCCGTGAGCCGGGACTGTATCGCTTGGACGCCGGTGACCGGGTTGCCGATGCGATCGCCCGAGCCGGGGGCTTCGCCGAAGACGCGCAGCGCGACGGGGTGAACCTCGCCCGTCCCGTGGCCGACGGCGAGCAGATCGTCGTCCCCGTCGTCGGGGCCGAGACGGCCGCTCCCGCCTCGGGCGCGGGCGGCGGCTCGAGCGGGCCGCTCGACCTCAACACCGCGACCCGCGACCAGCTCGACGAGCTTCCCCGCGTCGGACCGGCGATGGCCGACCGCATCCTCGCGTGGCGCGAGGCGAACGGACGATTCACCAGCGTCGACGATCTGCTCTCCGTGCCGGGAATCGGCGAGAAGATGCTCGCCGGGCTGCGAGACCTGGTGCGCGTGTGAGGGGTCGCCCCGGGGCGCGCCGGCGCTCTCTCCGTGCGGTCTCCGTCGCCGCGGCGACCTGGACCACGGCCGGCGTGGCCACCCTGATCCCGGATGCCGCCCCGCTCACGGTGGCCCTCGCTCTGGCGGCCTGCGTGGCCACCGCGCTCCTCGCGTGGCGTGGCGTGGCGCTGCTCGCCGTCGTTGCCGTGGCTCTCGCGTGCTCGTCCGCGACCGCGGGGGCCGTTGCGTCCGTGGGTCCGACCCGTTCCCAGATCGCTGCGCTCGAAGCCGGCGGGGGGAGGCAACTCGCCCTCGCGGTGATCGTCACCGGACGCATCGATGGGTCGCCCGACGGCGGCGCGTGGTTCGACGCGGTCGCTTCGAGCGTCCGCGCGGGAAAGCTGAGCGTGACGGGCACGATCCCCACGCGCGTCCTCGTCGACGCGGAGGGGCGGGCCGCGCTGGCCGTCGCGAGCATGGGCAGCGAGGTCCGGCTGACAGGGAGGGCCGTCCCTTCCGACCCGGGGGAGCGAGCCGCGCTCGTCGTGCGGGCGACCTCGATCGAGTCCGCCTCGACTCCGACAGGGATGTGGGCGTTCTTCGAGGGGCTCCGCGACGGACTCGTCGCCTCGACGCGCGGCCTTCCGCAGCCGGGGGCGGGTCTTGTGCCGGGTCTCGCGGTGGGTGATACCTCGAGCCTCGACCCAGCCACTGAAGCCGCGATGAATGCGTCCTCGCTCTCGCACCTCACCGCGGTGTCGGGGGCGAACTGCGCGATCGTCGTCGGTGCGGCGTTCGCTCTTTTCGCGCTCTGCGGTGCCTCCCGCGTCGTGCGGGTGGTTGGCGCGATGCTCGTGCTCACGGCCTTCGTCACCCTCGTCACACCCGAGCCGAGTGTCGTCCGCGCCGCCGCGATGGCAGCGGTGGCCATGCTCGCGCTGGCGCTCGGGCGCCCCGCGATCGGTGTCGCGGTGCTTTCGCTCGCGGTGACGGTGCTGCTGGTGGTCGACCCGTGGCTCTCCCGGTCCCTCGGCTTCGCCCTCTCCGCCGCGGCCACCGGTGCCCTGCTCGTGCTCGCCCGACCGCTGGCCGGCGGCCTGGAGCGCTGGATGCCACGCGCCCTCGCGCTCGCCCTCGCCGTGCCCACCTCGGCCCAGCTCGTGTGCGGACCGCTGATCGTGCTCATCGACCCGCACGTCCCCCTGCTCGGCGTCGCGGCGAATCTCGTCGCCGACCCTGCCGCCGCTCCGGCGACGATCGCGGGGGCCCTGGCCTGCATCGCCCCGTTTCCTTGGCTTCGGGACGGACTGACGGCCCTCGCCTGGGTGCCTGCGGCCTGGATCGCCGCGGTCGCGCACACCACCGCGGCGGTGACGGCGCAGAACCTTCCGTGGCCCGACGGGCTCGCCGGGGCCGCGCTGTTGGCCGTGGTGGGTGCGGCCATCAGCGTCTGCGTCGTGCGACCCCGGCGGCTTCCCCGGATCACCGCGCTCTCCTCTGTCGCCGTCGCCGTCGTCCTCGGCCTCGTGCTGGGCCAGACGGCCGTGCGCACGGTCGCGGGCCCCCTGACCGTACCCAGCGCGTGGCAGGTCGCGATGTGCGATGTGGGTCAGGGCGACGCGACGTTGTGGCGATCGGGCGACGCCGTCGCTCTCGTGGACACCGGGCCCGAGCCCGAAGCCCTGACGCGGTGCCTGCAGACGTTCGGGGTGGACCGTCTGGCCCTCGTCGTCCTCACGCACTTCGACCTCGACCACGTCGGCGGATCGTCGGCAGTCGTGGGCCGGGCCGATCTCGTCGTCCACGGCCCACCCGATGGCGCGGCCGACAAACGTTTGCTCGACCGGTTCGCCGCCGCGGGGGCGCGGATCCGACCCGCCGGGATCGGGCTGACGGGATCCGTCGGCACGACGCGGTGGCAGGTGCTCGGGCCGCCACCGAACGCCGACCCCGGCAACGACGCGTCCGTCGCCCTCGATGTGGTCGGAACGGGCTTTCCCCGCACCGTCCTGCTCGGCGATCTCGGTGAGCAGGCGCAGTCCGCCCTCCGGCGCCGCATCGATGTTCCGCGCGTGCAGGTGGTGAAGGTCTCGCACCACGGCAGCGCCGACCAGGATGCGCTGCTCTACCGAGGCCTTCTCCCGAGGATCGGGCTCATCGGTGTGGGCGCCGACAACGACTACGGTCATCCGACCGCGAAGCTCCTCGGCATCCTGACGTCTCTCGGCACCGCCGCCGCGCGCACCGATCGCGACGGCGCCCTAGCCGTCTGGCTCGACGGTGAGGGGCGGGTGACACTATGGCGAGAGCGGGCGGGTGCGGATGGCGGGAGTCCCGCGTCGACCGGCGATGTCGGAACCGATCGGTAGGCTGGGGGAGTGACCCCGGCTCCCCGACGCACCGCGCCCGCCAAGGCGAAGTCGGCCATTCCGCAGGTGTCGTGGCGGTCTCCCCAGCCCGCGCCCCTCGTCCTGGTCTCCGGCCCCGAAGAGGTCTGCGCCGAGCGCGCGATCGCGGGCATCCGATCGATGTTGAAGAGCGAAGACCCGAGCCTCGAGGTCACCGACATCCGCGCCGACGACTACGCCGCCGGCACCCTGCTCAGCGTCACGTCGCCCTCGCTGTTCGGCGAACCCCGCCTCGTGCGGGTCAGCGGCGTCGAGAAATGCAGCGACACCTTCCTCACCGAGGCGGTGTCGTACCTCGCCCACCCGCAAGAGGGTGCCACAGTCGTCCTTCGTCATACGGGTGCGAGCGTGCGCGGCAAGAAGCTGCTCGACGGCATCCGCTCGGGTCAGGGGAACGGCATCGAGATCGCCTGCCCCGCGGTCAAGCGAGACTCGGATCGCTTCGACTTCGCGGTCGGCGAGTTCAGGGCCGCGCAGAAGCGCATCGCCCCGGTCGCCCTCCGCTCGCTCGTCTCCGCGTTCGCCGACGATCTCACCGAGCTCGCCGCCGCCTGCCAGCAGCTCATCTCCGACGTTGCCGGCGACATCGACGAGCGCACGGTCGAGCGCTACTACGGGGGGCGCGTCGAGACCTCGGCCTTCACCGTGGCCGACACCGCCATCGCCGGCCAGTACGGCCCCGCTCTTCTCGCGCTGCGGCACGCGCTGGCATCCGGAGCCGATCCCGTGCCCCTCGTCGCCGCCGTCGCCATGAAGCTGCGCACCATGGCTCGTGTCGCGGGAACCCGGGAGTCGTCGTCGATGCTCGCGCAGCGCCTCGGCATGAAGGACTGGCAGGTCGACCGTGCCCGCCGCGACCTCGTCGGGTGGACCGGCAACACGCTGGGCATGGCGATCCATGCCACCGCACGCGCCGACGCAGAGGTCAAGGGCGCATCGCGAGACCCCGTCTTCGCTCTCGAGCGCATGATCACGATCATCGCGACACGGGCACCCTACGGCGGCTGATCGGCCGTCTGCGCGTGCGGATCGCTCCGACCCGCCGCAGCGCGCCTGTGCGACGCTACGGCGGGGTCGGAGTCAGGTCGCAGATGCTATCCGCGCATCGAGGATCTCGAGCAGATGCCGCCGCCACGGAGTCGCCGACCACCCGTGGTCCGCGCCGTCCACGACGGTGAGCGACGCGCCCGGCAGCAGGTCCGCGTATCGCGTGCCGTATTCCACCGGCACGATCATGTCCTGCGTTCCGTGCACGACATCGGCGTGACCGGTGTACTTCGCGACCGGGCCGTACACGTCGAGCCCCGCGGTCACCTCGTCGATGAACGCCATGCCCAGCGGCATCCCCCCGAAATCGAACCAGCCCTGTTCGCGAGCCGGTGCGAGGGGCTGGCCCTGGATGGCGTCGTGCACCGTGATGTCGTCGACGACGACGCCCGCCGGAGACCACAGCGTCAACGTGCGAACCAGCTCGGGCACGTGAGCCGCGGCGAGAGCGGACTCCACCGCGCCGAGGCTGTGCGCCACGACATCGACGGGCCCCTCGACGGCGAAGGCACGGATCATGCCGACCACCTGATGGACCTCGTCGCCGATCGTGATGTCGGCGAAGTCCCCGTCGCTCATGCCCTGGCCGAGCCGGCTGTAGCTGCGAACCACGGCGCCACGATCGACGAGGTGACGCGCCGTCTGCACGAACAGCTGGTGCCCGCCCGTCGCGTCGGCACTGAAGCCGTGAACCAGGAGCACTCGCGGCGCGTCGGCGGAGGCGCCGGCGACGGGCTCCCACTGCCATCCGCGCAGAGTGCGATCGCCGTGGGAGAGGCTGAGGGGCGTGAGCCGCGGGTCGGCGGCCATCAGTTCGTCCGCTCCGACCAGCCGGCGGGCAGGTCGCCCGGGGCGGTGTCGATCACGGTCTCGTCGTTCTCGCCGACGTGCTCGAAGAGCGTGATGCGGGCGAACTCCGGAACGACGTAGATCGGGTAGGTGGGACCCTCGTCGCGGTAGCGCTGCATGTCGTCGAGGTGGTCGTTCTGGAAGAGCACGGTCTTGTGCCCGTCGAGCTCGATCCAGCGGGGGAAGAAGATGGTGCCGTGCAGCACCCGAGACGCGGGGAGCACGTTCACGACGACGCTCGTACCCGTCGGCTCGTTCCACGAGACCTTGTAGACACCCGGAGCGAGCGCGACGAGGTCCACCGTCTGATCCTTCACCCAGCGACCGCCGACGTGGCCGCTGTGGATGCGATAGTCGATCGTTGTGGCGTTCTTGACGTACATCTCGTACTGCCAGCCGTTGGCGTAGGTGTAGATGAAGCGGTGGCCGACGATGCCGGAAAGATCCTGGGTCGGCTCGGGGTGGGCGACGGTGGTGGTGATATCCATGCGATGATTTTGTGACCAAATTAGTTTTCTGTCAAACACTTCGGGCTCGTACACTTGCCCCATGGCTGAGGGCACCTCGATCACCGCGCGACTGCTGAGCGACCGGCTCGGCCCCCTCCGCCGCGCCGTCTCGCGGGCTTCCCGGTCATCCGCCGCTCTGCCCGACATCCCCGACGCGCAGATCGAGGTCATGCGCTGCCTTTCGACGACCGGCACCCGCACCCCGTCGGAGCTCGCCGACGCGCTCGGTCTCGCGCGGTCGACCGTCAGCAACCTGCTGTCGCAGATGGAGCGGAGCGAACTCGTCGAACGACGTCTCGTCTCGGGAGACGGGCGCCGCACGCAGGTCGGGCTGACCGCCCTCGCGGCCGCGCGACTGCGCGCCTTCGACGACGCCGCGACCGCGGTGCTCGTCGCCGCGCTCCAGGATCTCCCCGACGGCGATGCCGCGGCCATCGCCGCAGCCCTCCCCGCACTCGAACGCCTGCACGACCGCGTCGTCGACCGGTGAGTCGACGCGGCCGATGCGGGCCGCCAGAGGTCGAGCCAGATCAGGTCGACGCACAGCAAAAGGCCCGCCCCGCGCAATGCGGAGCGGGCCTCGAGGATCGGCGACTCAGAGAGCGGCGACCGACTTCGCGATGGCCGACTTGCGGTTCGCGGCCTGGTTCTGGTGGATGACACCCTTGCTCACGGCCTTGTCGAGCTTCTTGGTCGCGGTGGCGAGCGCCTTGAGGGCAGCTTCCTTGTCACCGGCGACGACGGCCTCGTTGGTGCGACGCACGTGCGTGCGGAGTTCGCTCTTGACGGCCTTGTTGCGCTCGCGCGCCTTCTCGTTGGTCTTGTTGCGCTTGATCTGCGACTTGATGTTCGCCACGTCGAGGGTCTTTCGTTTGAGTGAGTATGGGATTGTGCCGGGCGAGCGGTAGAGGGGCGCTGCACCGGCGATCGTGGAGGTCGGGAAAAACCCCACACGCAAGCCAAGGACCGAGTCTATCAGGTCGCTGCCTCGATCGTGGTGAGCGCCACCTCCAACAGCGCGTTGAACACGCGTGGTCGCATCGCCGTGACGAGGTGCGTCGTGCGCGGGACCACGACGAGCTCCGCGTGGCGCGCGACGGCGAGGAACAACCTCTCGTTCATCCGCAGTTGGTCCCATTGCCCGTTCACGAACCACAGGGGCACGTCGATCCGGCGGAGGGATGCCAGCAGGTCCAGCGTCGAAAGCGACGCCAGGGCCGTGTCCTGCGCGTCGAAGGCGTACCCGCCGGCTCCGAAATCAGGCCGCGTCTCCGGAGGGAGCGTGCGATCGAGCACGCGGTTCGTCAGGCCCAGGCCGCGATCGGGAAGGCTGTCGAAGCGTCGCGTGAAGAACCGGTAGGCAGACAGCCCGATTCCGCGGGGGATCGAGGTGCAAGACGCCGCCACGAACCCCGCCACCGGAGGCCGATCCTCGCCGCCGACGTAATCGATGCCCAGCAGCCCACCCATCGAGTGCCCCACCAGCAGCACGGGGCCGAGCGTCGCGGCATCCCGTACCGCTGCGTCGATCGACGCGAACGCCGCATCGAGCGAGAACACCTCACCCCGGCGCGTCCCGTGCCCGGGGAGGTCGACGGCGGTGACGGGCGTACCTCGGTCTCGCAGATAAGCAACCTGTGCGCGCCACATCGTCGAAGACGTGCGGATGCCGTGCACGAGCACGACCCGGACCGCCACGGCATCCATTGTAGAAGCGCGAGGGCCGCCGGGCGCCGAGGCCCCGCTGCGTCGAGATCACGTAGCCTCGCCCAGGTCACACGACGTACCGTGTGGCTCTGCCCAGATCACGTGATCTCGCGTCAGCAGCAGGGCGCCAGAAGCTCCGGATGCCGGAACCCTGAGCACCCGCGGACGGGGATGTCGGCGCGCCACCGTAGAATCGACGGAACATGTCACCGCGCGCCCTGAAGCCCCTCGAGCCGTCTGCCACTCCGCCGGAGCAGATCCGCAACTTCTGCATCATCGCTCACATCGACCACGGCAAGTCGACGTTGGCCGACCGCATGCTGCAGATCACCGGCGTGGTCAGCGACCGCGATATGCGGGCGCAGTACCTCGACCGCATGGACATCGAGCGCGAGCGCGGCATCACGATCAAGTCGCAGGCCGTGCGCATGCCGTGGTCGACCACCGACGGCACCTTCGCCCTCAACATGATCGACACGCCCGGGCACGTCGACTTCACCTACGAGGTCAGTCGGTCTCTCGCCGCCTGCGAGGGCGCGATCCTGCTGGTCGACGCCGCTCAGGGCATCGAGGCTCAGACGCTGGCCAACCTGTACCTGGCGCTCGAGAACGACCTGACGATCATCCCGGTGCTGAACAAGATCGACCTGCCCGCGGCCGACCCCGACAAGTACGCCGCCGAGCTCGCCGGCCTCATCGGCGGCGACCCTGCCGACGTGCTGCGCGTCAGCGGGAAGACCGGCATGGGCGTCGAGGAGCTGCTCGATCTGATCGTCGAGAAGATCCCGGCCCCGGTCGGCAAGGCCGACGCCCCGGCACGCGCGATGATCTTCGACTCGGTCTACGACGCCTACCGCGGCGTCGTCACCTACGTGCGCATGATCGACGGTTCGCTGCAGCCGCGCGAACGACTGCAGATGATGTCGACCGGCGCGACACACGAGGCCCTCGAGATCGGCGTGTCCAGCCCCGAGCCGGTGCCCACCAAGGGGCTCGGCGTCGGCGAGGTCGGTTACCTCATCACGGGCGTGAAGGACGTACGTCAGTCCAAGGTGGGCGACACGATCACGACGCACCGCAAGCCCGCCACCGATGCGCTCCCCGGCTACACCGATCCGAAGCCCATGGTCTTCTCGGGCATCTACCCGATCGACGGCAGCGACTACGCCGAGCTGCGCGAGGCGCTCGACAAGCTGAAGCTCTCCGACGCCTCGCTGCAGTACGAGCCCGAGACGTCCGTCGCCCTCGGCTTCGGCTTCCGCTGCGGATTCCTGGGCCTCCTGCACCTCGAGATCATCACCGAGCGTCTCTCGCGCGAATTCGGGCTCGACCTGATCACCACCGCGCCGTCGGTGACGTACGAGGTCACCACCGACACCGGTGAGACCGTCTCGGTCACCAACCCCAGCGAGTACCCCGACGGGCGCGTCGCCTCGGTCTCGGAACCGATCGTCAAGGTCGGCATCCTGCTTCCGAAGGATTACGTCGGCACCGTCATGGAGCTCTGCCAGACGCGCCGCGGCACCCTGCTCGGCATGGAGTACCTCAGCGAGGACCGCGTCGAGCTGCGCTACCACATGCCCCTCGGCGAGATCGTGTTCGACTTCTTCGACCACCTCAAGTCGCGCACCCAGGGTTACGCGAGCCTCGATTACGAACCGGCCGGTCAGCAGACCGCCGACCTCGTTAAGGTCGACATCCTGCTGCAGGGCGACAAGGTCGACGCGTTCAGCTCGATCGTGCACCGCGAGAAGGCCTATGCGTACGGCACGCTCATGGCCGAGCGCCTGCGCAAGCTCATCCCTCGCCAGCAGTTCGAGGTGCCCATCCAGGCCGCGATCGGTGCGCGCATCATCGCGCGCGAGACGATCCGCGCCATCCGCAAAGACGTCCTGGCCAAGTGCTACGGCGGTGACATCACCCGAAAGCGCAAGCTCCTCGAAAAGCAGAAAGAGGGCAAGAAGCGCATGAAGATGGTGGGCCGCGTCGAGGTTCCGCAGGAGGCGTTCATCGCCGCCCTGTCGGGCGACGTCGAGACCAAGAAGTAACGCACCACACCGAGAGGGGTGAACCATGCGCAGGCAGAACTTCACCGATGACACGGTCGACTACGCGGCTGTCGGCGCCACCCAGGCGCACGATCTGATGCAGTACCCGCCCGAGAACTCCGTTCCCGCAGAGGACGCGTGGCGCATCGGCAGCGGTGAGGAGCGCTTCGCCTCGGCGAGCGAGCTGCTGCTGTCGTGGGCGCCGCTGCGTGCCGGCGAGCTGAGCATCAGCGATGTGCGCCCGGCATCGGGCGAGGGGTACTCGGGCGTCGACTTCGACGCCGACGGCGCACCCGTCGCGCCCAGCAGCCTCGAGGCCGAGCAGCGTTTCGCCGCCGACGGCACGCCCTTCGTCAGCCCTGGGACGGGTGTCCGCCTGCACGGCAAGGTCGACGGTCACCGCGCCGACGCCGAGCTGCGCGTCATCTCGGTCTTCGAAGAACCCCGCCGCGTCGGGTTCATCCTCGGCACGGTCGGTCACTCGATCGTCAGCGGCGAAGAGCTGTTCGCGGTCGAGTGGCGCGACAACGACGAGGTCTGGCTCGTGGTCCGCGCGTTCGATCGCCCCACCGCTCCCACCTACCGCCTCTTCACCAGCCGCGTGCGCCGCCGCCGCAAGGCGCTGTTCGCCCGGTACCTGCGCGCCATCTCGCCGCTGTACGCGTCCTGATGGGCGGTCCCCTCCCGCTCGGAGACCCCGCCCCCGTCGACGGACACCTGCCGGCCGACCTCGACATCGACCCGGCGGCCGATTTCGGCGTGTACCTGCACGTTCCCTTCTGCCGGGTGCGCTGCGGCTACTGCGATTTCAACACGTACACCGCGAGTGAGCTGCGCGGCGCCCGGCAAGACGACTTCGCCGACACGCTCGCCGCCGAAGTACGCCTGGCGGGGGGAGTGATGGATGCCGCGGGCGGCCGTCGCCCGGCATCCACCGTGTTCTTCGGAGGGGGCACGCCCACGCTTCTGCCGCCGGGCGATCTGGCGCGGATGCTCGCAGCGGTGCGCGACGAGTTCGGGATCGACGCCGCTGCCGAGGTCACCGTCGAGGCGAACCCCGACACGGTCGACGACGCCGTCGCGCGCACGCTCGCCGACGCCGGAGTCACCCGCCTGTCGATCGGCATGCAGTCGGCGCGGCCGCACGTGCTCGCGGTCCTCGACCGCACGCACGACCCCCTGAACGTCGCCACCGCCGTGGCCGCAGCTCGCCGGGCCGGCCTCGACGTGTCGGTCGACCTCATCTACGGGGCGCCGGGGGAGTCGCTCGACGACTGGCGTGCGTCGCTCGAGGCTGCCATCGCGCTCGAACCCGACCACATCTCGGCGTACGCGCTGATCGTCGAAGACGGCACGAAGCTCGCGCGCCAGATCCGCTCGGGCGACGTGGCCATGCCCGACGACGATCTGCAGGCCGACATGTACGAGCTGGCCGACGAGCTGCTCGGTGCCGCCGGCTTCGACTGGTATGAGGTGTCGAACTGGTCGCGAGGCGTCTCGCACCGCTCGCGGCACAACCTCGCCTACTGGCGCGGGAGCGACTGGTGGGGGTTCGGCCCCGGTGCGCACAGTCACGTCGGCGGCCTGCGCTGGTGGAACGTGAAGCACCCCGCGGCGTACGCGCAGCGCCTGGCCGCGCTCGAGTCTCCGGCCGCGGCGCGGGAACGCCCCGACGAGACGGCGCGCCGACTCGAGTCGGTGCTGCTGCGCAGCCGTATCCGCGAGGGGCTGGCGGTCTCGGAGATCCTCGGCGAAGGGCGTAAGGCGGTGGCATCCCTCATCGCCGACGGCCTGATCGAGGGCCGGGATGCCGTGCGGGGACGCATCGTGCTGACCTTGCGCGGGCGCCTGCTGGCGGATGCCGTGGTGCGAGCGCTCACGGTCCGATCCGCGAGCCCCCGGCACCGTGTCGGACCGATCCCGTAGAATTGGCACTCCGCAGATGCGAGTGCCAGACGGGAGGAGCAGCTCATGGTGTCGGAACGAGGCCTCCAGGTGCTCCGCGCGATCGTCCAGGATTACGTCGATACGCGCGAACCCGTCGGCAGCAAGGCGATCGTCGACCGCCACGCGTTCGGGGTGTCGGCGGCGACGATCCGCAACGACATGGCACTGCTCGAGGACGAAGAGCTCATCGTCGCCCCGCACACCTCGTCGGGGCGCGTCCCCACCGACAAGGGTTACCGCGTCTTCGTCGATCACCTCGCAGAACTCCGTCCGCTCTCGGGCGCCCAGCGCAGCGCGATCACCTCGTTCCTCGACGAAGCGGGCGATCTCGACGACCTGCTCGCCCGCACCGTCCGCGCGCTCACGCAGCTGACCGGACAAGTCGCGATCGTGCAGTATCCCTCGTTCGCCCGTGCCAACGTGACCCACGTCGAGCTCGTCGCCCTCGGCGGACCGCGCGTGCTGGTGATCCTCGTCACCGACACCGGCCGGGTGTCGCAACGGATCGCTCTCGTGCCCGCCGAGCCGAGCGAGGCAGACATCGTGCAGCTGCGCGCCCGCGTGGGGGCGGTGCTGGTCGGACGCAGCGTCGCCGACAGCTCGCACCAGGTGCAGGCGGTGCTCGCCGACGGACCACGGCCCGGTGTCGCCCTCGACGCGATCTCCGACGCGGTGCTGCGCATCGTGGGCGAAGAGCTCGAGGAGTTCCGCCAGGACCGCCTCGTCATGGCCGGGGCCGCGACGCTCGCCCGGCGCGAGTCCGACTTCCGCGGCAGCATCTACCCGCTGCTCGAGGCCATCGAGGAGCAGGTGACGCTCCTGCGTCTGATGAGCGAGATGGTCGCCGACGAGAAGGGCCTGTCGGCCAGCATCGGCCGAGAGAACGAGCCCTTCGGTCTCGTCGAGGCCTCAGTGCTGGCCAGTCGCTACGACGGCTCGACGGGCGGAGCGCGTGTCGGCCTGCTGGGCCCTACCCGCATGGATTACTCCTCCAATCTCGCGGCGGTCCGCGCCGTCGCGCACTATCTGACCCGGATGCTCGAAGACGACGACACGTCTCGCTGACGACGAACTCTCCGAGCACCCCACCCGAGAACGACCCCGCGCAAGCGGACAGGAAGGCGATTGTGGCTGACCACTACGAGGTCCTCGGCGTCGAACGCGACGCCAGCCCCGAAGACATCAAGAAGGCGTATCGCCGTCTGGCGCGCCAGCTGCACCCCGATGTGAACCCCGGAGACGACGCCTCAGAGCGCTTCAAGCTCGTCACCCACGCCTACGACGTGCTGAGCGACCCGGAGCAGCGTCGCCGCTACGACATGGGGGGCGACCAGAGCCCCTTCGGCGGCGGGGGAGCGGCCGGCTTCGGAGGCTTCAGCGACATCTTCGAGACGTTCTTCGGTGGCGGCGGTCAGGGCGGCGGCGGCCGCGGACCCCGTCCGCGTTCGCGTCGTGAGCGCGGCCAGGATGCCCTCGTGCGCGTCACCCTCGACCTGGGCGACGTCGTCTTCGGTACCCACCGCGACCTCGAGGTCGACACCGCCGTGCTGTGCGAGACCTGCCAGGGAGCCTGCACGCAGCCCGGCACCAGCGAGGTCACCTGCGACATCTGCCACGGCTCCGGCCACGTGCAGCGCACGGTGCGCAGCTTGCTCGGCAACGTCGTCACCAGCGCTCCCTGCAGTGTCTGCCAGGGTCACGGCACGACCATTCCGTACCCGTGCGGCACCTGCCAGGGGCAGGGGCGCGTGCGCGCCCGCCGCACGGTGTCGGTCGACATCCCCGCCGGTGTGGAGTCGGGCCTGCGCCTGCAGCTGCCCGGCTCCGGCGAGGTCGGGCCCGCGGGCGGTCCCAACGGCGACCTCTATCTCGAGATCACCGTCGAGACGCACGAGTCCTTCAGCCGAGAGGGCGATGATCTGGTCGCAACCCTCGAGGTGTCGATGCCGGATGCCATCCTCGGCACGAACACCACGATCCAGTCCCTCGACGGCAGCGTCGACCTCGAGGTGCGACCGGGCGTGCAATCCGGCGACGTCCTGACCATCAAGGGCCGCGGGATCACGCCGCTGCGGGGGAGCCAGCGCGGAGACCTCCGCGTCGGCGTGCACGTCGTCACCCCCACCCGCCTCGACCACAAGGAGCGCGCCCTCATCGAGGAGTTCGCGAAGCGCACGAAGGCCCCGAAGCCCCGCCTGGCCGAGCACCAGCAGGGCATGTTCAGCAAGTTCCGCGACCGCTTCCGGCACTGATCGTGGCACTGCACTTCGTCACCGATGACGCCGGTTCCGCCCGACCGGGAGACACCGTCGAGCTCACCGGCGCCGAGGCGCACCACGCCTCGGCCGTCCGGCGCGTGCGCGTCGACGAGGCGGTGACGCTCGGCGACGGTCGCGGTGTATGGCTGTCGGGCATCGTGACCGCGGCGACCCCGAAACAGGTCGACGTGCGCGTCACCGGGCGCGACGAGCTGCCCGCGCCCACTCCGCGCTTCGTGCTCGTCCAGGCCCTCGCCAAGGGTGACCGCGACGAACTCGCCGTTCAGGCAGCCACCGAGCTCGGTGTCGATGCGATCGTGCCGTGGCAGGCAGCGCGAAGCGTCTCGCGCTGGGATTCGAAGGCCGAGAAGGGTCTCGCGCGCTGGCGCGCCATCGTCCGCGAAGCGGCGAAGCAGGCTCACCGTGCCTGGATACCCGAGGTCCGGGCGGTTGCGCGCACCGCCGACCTCGTCGAGGCTGCGGGCACCGCTGTGATCCTGGTGCTCGAGCCGTCGGCATCCGCTCGCCTCACCGAGGTGGCCGCGGAGGCGTCGGACGGCCGAGAGGTGCTGCTCGTCGTCGGCCCGGAGGGCGGGATCGCGCCCGAGGAGCTCTCAGCGCTCGTGGCGGCCGGCGCGCGGCTCGTACGCCTCGGAGAGACGGTGCTGCGGACATCGACCGCGGGGGCTGCGGCGATCTCGGTGCTGTCGGCGGCATACGGGCGCTGGTGACGGCGTTCCGTCTTTCCGCTCCGGCGCTCGCGGGGATCGAGGCCCGACGTCTCAGCCCCGACCTCCGGGCCGTGCCGGCGCCTCGGAGAGCGACGGATGCCGGAACCCCCGACCTGGGTGTCGGAGGCCGTCACTAGACTGGATGCTATGAGCGAACCGTCGATCTTCACGCGCATCCTGCGGGGCGAGATCCCCGCCGAGATCGTGGCCGAGACCGAGAACGCCTTCGCGATCCGCGACATCGCGCCTCAGGCGCCGGTGCACCTGCTCGTCATCCCCAAGACGCAGCAGTACCGCAACGTCGTCGAGCTGGCCGCGGGCGATCCCGACCTGCTCGCCGAGATCATCGGGCTCGCCCACTCGGTTGCCGCCGCGCACGCCGACGGCGACTTCCGCCTCATCTTCAACACCGGCGAGGGCGCCGGCCAGACCGTCTTCCATGTGCACGCCCACGTCCTCGCGGGTGGCCTGAACGAAAAGAGCTTGGGTGGCTGATTCCGCCGAAGAAACCGTCTCCGACCACATCCAGGTCGACGGCGTGGCCATGGTGCAGCTTCTCGGCCCGCAGGATCGCCTCCTCCGCGTGGTCGAGAAGGAACACCCCGACGTCGACGTGCACGTGCGCGGCAACGAGATCACCCTGTCCGGCGCACCCGGTGCGGTGCGCGCGGCCCGCGGCCTCGTCGACGAACTGCTCAGCATGACCCGCTCGGGGCAGGGCCTCGACCCGTCCGACGTGTCGAGCTCGAACCGCATGCTCTCCGACGGCGGTCCCCGACCCTCCGAGGTGATGGGCGAGGCGATCCTCTCGTCGCGCGGCAAGACCATCCGTCCCAAGACCGCGGGCCAGAAAGAGTACGTCGACGCGATCGACGAGAACACCATCGTCTTCGGCATCGGCCCCGCCGGTACCGGCAAGACCTATCTGGCCATGGCCAAGGCCGTGCAGGCGCTGCAGCGCAAAGAAGTAAACCGCATCATCCTGACGCGGCCGGCCGTCGAGGCGGGGGAGCGGCTCGGGTTCCTCCCGGGCACGCTCACCGACAAGATCGACCCGTATCTGCGCCCGCTCTACGACGCGCTCAACGAGATGATGGACCCCGACATCGTCCCCAAGCTCATGGCGACCGGCACGATCGAGGTCGCGCCGCTGGCGTACATGCGCGGTCGCACGTTGAACGACTCCTTCGTCGTGCTCGACGAGGCGCAGAACACCACGCCCGAGCAGATGAAGATGTTCCTCACGCGCCTCGGCTTCGGCACGCGCATGGTCGTGACCGGCGACATCACGCAGGTCGATCTCCCGCAGGGTGCCTCGGGACTGCGACTCGTCACGCGCGTACTCGACGACATCGACGACATCCATTTCTCCCGCCTCACCAGCGACGACGTCGTGCGCCACAACCTCGTGGGCCGCATCGTCGACGCCTACAGCGAGTACGACGAGAAGCGCCTTGCCGCACGTCGCGAACGCGACGAGGCATCCGAATTCGCCACCCGTGCGGAGCGACGCGGCCCGAGCGCCGCCGGTCCCCGCGATCACCTCCCGAGACGAAACCGCTCATGACGATCGAGATCAACAACGAGTCCGACCACCAGATCGACGAGCAGGTCCTGCTGCGTCTGATGGAGTACAACCTCGCGGAACTGCACGTGAGTGCCGACGCCGACGTGGCCATCGTGCTCGTCGACGAGGGCGCCATGGAATCCCTCCACGTGCAGTGGATGGACGAGCCCGGCCCCACCGATGTGCTCAGCTTTCCGATGGACGAGCTGCGTCCCGGTTCCGAAGACGCCCCCACGCCCGCGGGCTTGCTCGGCGACATCGTTCTCTGCCCGGCTGTGGCCGAAACCCAGGCCGTCGCCGCGAAGCACTCCACGCAGGACGAGCTGATCCTGCTCACGACCCACGGGCTCCTGCACCTCCTCGGCTTCGACCACGCCGAGCCCGACGAGGAGCGCGAGATGTTCGGCCTGCAGCGCGAGCTCATCACCGGCTTCCAGGCCGTCGAGCGCCAGCGCCGCGCATGACCGAGGCCCTGCTCCTCGTAGCCGCCTTCCTCCTCGTCGCCTTCGGCGGCCTGATGGCGGCATTCGAGGCGGCGCTGGGCGTGACTTCGCGAGTCGACCTGATCGAGCTCGGGTCGGGCGGCCGCAACGCGCGGTCTCTGCGTCGCATCGGCGACGACACGAACGCCCACGTCACCGCCGTCTCCTTCATCCGCGTCCTCGCCGAGACGACCGCGGCCGTGCTGGTTGCCGCGGGCTTCATGCTCATCTTCGACGACATCCTGCTCGCGGTCCTCGCGGCGGCCGTGCTGATGACGGGTATCTCCTTCGTCGCCGTCGGCGCGAGTCCGCGCTCCGTCGGACGGCAGCACGCTCGCGGGCTGCTCCGCGGGGGAGCGCCGGTCATCCGCGGCATGCGCATCCTGCTCGGACCCCTCGCCCACGGCCTTGTCGCGGTGGGCAACCGCGTGACGCCCGGTGTCGCCCACTCGACCTCGTTCGCGTCCGAGGAGCAGCTGCTCAGCATCATCGATGAGGCCGCCGAGAACGAATTGATCGAGCAGGACGATCGCGAGCTCATCCACTCGGTGTTCGACTTCACCGACCGCTACGTGCGCGAAGTCATGGTCCCCCGCACCGACATGGTGAGCGTGGATGCCGCGGCCACCTCCCGCGAGGCACTCGCGCTGTTCCTCGAGAAGGGGGTCTCCCGCATCCCCCTCGCCGACGACGAAGCGGACGACGTCGTCGGCGTGCTGTACCTCAAAGACCTCGTCCAGTTCGGCTTCCGTGACGAGGCCGGTTGGCGAGACGCCCCGATTCGGCGCATCGCGCGTCCGGCCGTCTTCGTCCCCGAGTCGATGAAGGCAGAGACCCTTCTCCAGCAGATGAAGAAGGACGCCGTGCACGTCTGCCTCGTCGTCGACGAGTATGGCGGAGTCGCGGGCCTGGTGACCCTCGAAGACCTGATCGAAGAGCTCGTGGGCGAGATCGCCGACGAGTACGACGCCCCGTCCACCGAGATCGTCGAGCTGGGCGACGGCCGTTACCGCGTCAACGCGCGCCTCGGCCTCGACGAGGTCGGCGACCTGTTCGGTCTCGAACTCGACGACGAAGACGTGGATTCCATCGGCGGCCTTCTGGGCAAGGCCCTGGGCCGCATCCCACAGCCGGGCGCGACGGCCGAGCACTCCGGTCTCGTCATGACCGGGGGCGCCTCGCGCGGTCGCAACCGCGGTATCGCCACGGTGATCGTGGAGCGGGCTGAGACGATGGACGAAGAAGACGCCGAGGCAGAGCCCTCGCCGCGTGAGAGGAACGACAGATGACCGACACCCGATCCGGCTTCGTGACCTTCGTGGGCCGGCCGAACGTCGGCAAGTCCACGCTGACCAACGCCCTGGTGGGCGAGAAGGTCGCCATCACGAGCGACAAGCCGCAGACCACTCGCCGCGCCATCCGCGGCATCGTCAACCGCCCCGGCGGTCAGCTCGTGGTCGTCGACACTCCCGGCATCCATCGTCCTCGCACCCTTCTCGGTCAGCGTCTGAACGATCTCGTCGAACAGGTGCTCGGAGACGTCGACGTGATCGCGTTCTGCGCCCCCGCGACCGAGAAGGTCGGTCCCGGCGATCGCCGCATCGCCGAATCGCTCTCGGGTTACCCGCGCGCGAAGAAAGTGGCCCTCGTCACGAAGACAGATGCCGCGACGCGCGATCAGATCACCGAGCGACTCATCGAGGTCGACGCGCTTCGCGAGGACTGGGCTGCGGTCATCCCGCTCTCAGCCGTCACGAACGACCAGCTCGACGTGCTGAGCGACGAGCTCCTCGCCCTCATGCCGGTCGGCCCCGCGCTGTATGCAGACGACGTCGTCACCGACGAGGCCCTCGAGGACCGCATCGCCGAGATCATCCGCGAGGCAGCCCTTCACGGCGTTCGCGACGAACTCCCGCACTCGATCGCGGTGACCGTGGACGACGTCGCTCCGCGCGAGGACAGCGACCTCACCGACGTCTGGGCGAACATCGTCGTCGAGCGCGACAGCCAGAAGGCGATCATCATCGGCAAGAAGGGTTCGCGCCTGGCCGACGTGGGAGCGCGCGCCCGCGCCGGCATCGAGCCGCTCGTCGGCGGTCGCGTCTATCTGTCCCTGCACGTCCGCGTCGCCAAGGAATGGCAGCGCGACCCGAAGCAGCTCGGTCGCCTCGGCTTCTGACCGCCCCTCTCCGAACCTGCCGTGCCCGGTCGCGGCTCGGCGGCGCACACCCGCAACGAAAGGCGTGACCATGGCGATGAGGTGGACGGCCCCGGCTCCGGGCCCGATCGACACGTGGAGCTTCGACGAGGTCGAGCTCGCGCCTCCCGGCCCGGGTGAAGTGAGCGTCCGGGTGCACGCGGCGGGTGTCAATCCCGCGGACGCCAAGCACGTCGCCACCGCGCGGCCCGGCGCCGAGTTCCCCGTGCCGATCGGCTACGAGGTGTCCGGCGAGGTGATCGCCGTCGGCCCCAATGCCCTCGGCGGCTCGGGCCCGCTTCACGTCGGCGATGAGGTCGTCGCTTTCCGCGTGCACGGCGCCTACGCCACCGAACTCACGGTCCCCGCGCGCGACGTCTTCGCAAAGCCGGCGAACCTCTCGCACCCCGAGGCCGCGAACCTCCTGCTCGCCGGCACCACCGCCGCCGAGATGATCCAGGTCACCCGTGTCGTCGAGGGCGACACCGTCCTGCTCCATGCCGCCTCCGGTGCGGTGGGCGTCAGCCTGCTCCAGCAGGCGCGCGAACTCGGTGTCCGAGTCATCGGGACGGTGGGGCCGGATGCCGAGGACTCGGCCGACCGCGTCCGTCGCTACGGCGGCATTCCGGTGGCCTACGGCGTCGGTCTGCGCGAGCGCGTCGAAGCGGCGGCAGAAGGCGCCCCCATCGCCGCAGCGTGGGACGCCGTCGGCACCGACGAGGCGTTCGACGTCTCCCTCGCCCTCGTCGCCGAGCGCGACCGCATCGTCACGATCGTCGACCCCGAGCGCGCGAAGAAGGACGGCGTGCTGTGGATCGCCGGTTCGCGCCCCGAGAGCGCCCGCTTCCGTGACATCGCCCGTGCCCGGGTGCTCGAGCTGGCGGCATCCGGTGATCTCGAAGTCCCCCTCGCTCGGACGTACCCCCTCACCGAGGCGGTCGAGGCCGTCGGTTTCGTCATGGACGGCCACCCCGGCGGGAAGGTCGCGCTGCTGCCGTGAGTGGGTCACCGTTCTCTCTGCCCCCGGCGCCGGAGTCGCTCCAGGTCGTTCGCGAGCGCGTGCGTCTGCGTCCGTTCGAGCAGAGCGACCTCGAGGCTATGGCGACCTACCGCGGCGACGCCGACGTCTGTCGCTTCTTGCCGTTCGAGCCGCAGTCGCCCGACGACATCCGCCGCCGCAACGGCCACCTCATGGGAGGGACCTCGCTCGAGGGCGAGCGCGGCGGCGTCATGCTCGTCATCGAGAACGACAGCACGGTGATCGGTGACCTCGTGCTCTTCCACCTCGACATCGAGGCAGGATCCGCCGAGATCGGGTGGGTCGTGAGCCCGGCGGCATCGGGTCGCGGTATCGCCACCGAGGCGGTGCGCGCGCTCATCGACACGGCGTTCGAGGTCTATGGCCTCCGGCGCCTCGTCGCCCAGATCGACGCCGACAATGCGCGTTCCGTGGCGCTGGCCGAGCGCCTCGGCCTGCGTCGCGAAGCGCATTTCGTCGAGAACGAGTGGTTCAAGGGGCGATGGAGCGACCTGCTCGTCTACGCCGTTCTCGATCGCGAGTGGACGTCCGGGGACGCGTGCGGCGCGTGAGGGACTGCTACGATCGCTGCATGCGCTTCGGTGGCCAGCTTCTTCTTAGTTGCCGCGACGAGTCCTCGATCTAAGGGCCTTCCTCGTCGCGGAGATCGTCGTCGGCCCCACCGAACGAATCTAAAGAAGCGACACATCATGAAGAACACCCAGAAGCCCACGTCCGCTCCGGTGCACAAGTACCGTCCGTTCCACGAGCAGATCGCGGTCGATCTGCCCGATCGCACCTGGCCGTCGAAGCGGATCGAGGTCGCCCCCCGCTGGTGCGCCGTCGACCTGCGTGACGGCAACCAGGCGCTCATCGACCCGATGAGCCCGGAGCGCAAGCGCGTCATGTTCGACCTGCTCGTGAAGATGGGGTACAAGGAGATCGAGGTCGGGTTCCCGAGCGCGAGCCAGACCGACTTCGACTTCGTGCGCCAACTGATCGAAGAGGATCTGATCCCCGAGGACGTCACCATCCAGGTGCTGACCCAGGCGCGAGAGCACCTGATCGCCCGCACGTACGAGGCGATCGCCGGTGCCAGGCAGGCGATCGTGCACCTGTACAACTCCACGAGCGTCTTGCAGCGCGAGGTGGTGTTCCGCACCGACCAGCAGGGCATCGTCGACATCGCCCTCGAGGGCGCACGGCTGTGCAAGCAGTACGAGAAGACCATCCCGCAGACCGAGGTCTACTACGAGTACTCGCCCGAGAGCTACACCGGGACGGAGCTCGAGTTCGCGCTGCGCATCTGCAACGAGGTGCTCGAGGTCTTCGAGCCCAGTCCCGAGCGCAAGGTCATCCTGAACCTGCCCGCCACGGTCGAGATGGCCACCCCCAACGTCTACGCCGACTCGATCGAGTGGATGTCGCGCCACCTGAACCACCGCGAGAACGTCATCCTGTCGCTGCACCCACACAACGACCGAGGCACGGCAGTGGCCGCCGCGGAGCTGGGGTACCTGGCCGGCGCCGATCGCATCGAGGGCTGCCTGTTCGGCAACGGTGAGCGCACCGGCAACGTCGACCTCGTCGCCCTGGGCGTCAACCTGTTGACGCAGGGCATCGACCCGCAGATCGACTTCAGCGACATCGACCAGGTCAAGCGCACCGTCGAGTACTGCAACCAGCTGCCCGTTCCCGAGCGCAGCCCCTGGGCCGGCGACCTGGTGTTCACCGCGTTCAGCGGATCGCATCAGGATGCCATCAAGAAGGGCTTCGAGGCGATGCAGGCCCGCGCGGACGCAGAGGGCAAGAGCGTCGACGACATCGAGTGGGCGGTTCCCTACCTGCCGATCGACCCGAAGGATCTGGGGCGCTCGTACGAGGCCGTCATCCGCGTCAACTCGCAGTCCGGCAAGGGCGGGGTCGCCTACCTGCTGAAGGCCGATCACGCGATCGATCTGCCCCGCAAGCTCCAGATCGAGTTCTCCGGCGTCGTGCAGGCCCGCACCGATGCCGAGGGCGGCGAGGTCTCCAGCAGCCAGATCTGGGACATCTTCACCGACGAGTACCTGCCGTCGACGGACGACGACCAGCGTTGGGGCCGCTTCGAACTGCTCTCGACCCGCTCGGCGAGCGACATGTCGGGGGATGTGCACCTCGACATCACGCTGCGCGACGGCGACTCGAGCCACCCCGCGTCGGCTGTGGGAAACGGTCCGGTCGCTGCCTTCCTCGAGATCGTGCGATCGCAGGGTTTCGAGGTGACGCTGTACGACTACGTCGAGCATGCTCTCAGCTCGGGCGGTGACGCGCAGGCCGCCGCCTACGTCGAACTGCAGGTCGACGACCAGCGGTTGTGGGGCGTCGGCATCGACGGAGACATCTCTACCGCCTCGCTCAAGGCGATCGTCTCGGGTGTCAATCGCGCGATCCGCACGCGGCAGTCGTCCGACGCCCTCGCCGGCGTCTGACTCCGGTCCGGAGCGAACGGCCGTGGCCTACGCCCACGGACACCACGAGAGCGTGCTGCGCTCTCACGCCGCACGCACCGTCGCCGACTCGGCGGCGTACCTCGCGCCTGGTGGGGAGGGATGTGGGCCGACCGAGTGCTCGCCTCCGCCTTCGCGGGCCACGCGAAGAGGCTCGGACTCGCCGATGACGAGACGTTGCAGCGGATCTCCGACGCGTGGCGCGAATGGGCGGCGGACGCCGACGGGTGGATCCTGCTGCCGCACGGCGAGGTGCTCGCCCGCTCGTGAATTCACCCGCGTGCGGCCGTGTCACCACGGCACGGTCGCACCGTGGCGGTCCAGGTAGTGCAGTCCCGGCGTCCCGTGCTGAGCCTCTATCGTGTCGACGAGCGGGGGAATGGCCTCGGCGATGTCGAGACCTGCACTCTCGCCGCCCATGTCGGTGCGGATCCAGCCGGGTGCCAGCAGGAGCAGCGTCTTCGGTTCGGCGGCGTGCCGCGCGGCGTAGCTCCGCATCAGCTGGTTCAGCGCCGCCTTCGACGCGCGGTAGACCTCGAAACCGCCGGAGGTGTTGTTCGCGACGCTGCCCTGGCCGGATGACATCACCGCGATGGTGCCCGTCTGAGGGACGAGGGCCGCGAGACGCTCCACGACACGCATGGTGCCCAGCGCGTTCGTCAACATGGTCCGCGTGAATGCGTCATCGGCGATGTCGGACGCCGGTTCGTCGACGGGTGCGAGAGAAATGCCCGCGACGACGAACAGCAGGTCGAACTGATCTCTCCCCAGCCGGTGCGCCAAAGCCGATATCTGCAGGGCATCGGTGACGTCGACACGCTCGACGGCGACCGGGAACCGCTCGGTCAGGGCGCGAAGCGCCTCGCTCTCGGCATCACGGACCGTCGCGACGACCTCGACGCCCCGACGGGCGTACTCCTCGACGAGGGCGAGGCCGAGTCCCCGCGAGGCTCCGACGATCAACGCCCGGCGAGTGTGTGCTTCTGTCATGGCATCCTCCGCTCAACAAGTGATGAGCGAAACAGTACGCCTTCGCTCAACGTTTGTAGAGTGGAGATATGGAACGCACAGGGACGCGAGCCGAGAAGCGCGCCGCAACAGCCGACCGCATCCTCGAGGCCGCGCGCGAGGAGTTCGCCGAACGGGGGCCGGCCGGCGCGACGATCCGCCGGATCGCCGGGCGTGCGGGAGTCGACCCGTCGCTCGTGATGCAGCACTACGGCTCGAAGAGCGCTCTGTTCGCTCTGGCGGTACGACCCGTCGCCGAGCTCGACGAGGCGGACGGCAAGGTGGGCGTCCATCTGGAGCAGGTGCTGCTCGCTCGGTTCCATGAGCTCGACGCCCCCACCCGCGCGCTGATGCGCTCGATGCTGAGCTCACCGGAGGCCGCGGATGCGATGAGCGCCTATCTCGACGAGCGAGCCTCGGCCCTCGCCGCGGGCGGCGATCGAGACCGGCACCAGCGAGCGGCGATCCTCGTCGCATCGATCATGGGCGTGACCATCGCGCGGCACTTCCTCGACGTCCCCGCTCTTCGCGACATCGACGCGGAAACGGCGGCGCAGATCCTCGGAGAGATGCTTCCGGGCGGCGACTGAGCTCCGCTCGGACGCGTTCCGCGACGTCGGATGCCAGGATGAACTGGTGATCCGCGTCGACGCCCTCTACCGCTATCCCGTCAAAGGCTTCACACCCGAGAGACGCGACGCTCTCGTCATCCAAGACGACGGCCGCGTGCAGGGGGACCGCTCGCTCGTGTTCCGCTTCGCCGACGCCCTCGAGCCGGCGGACGCGACGTTCCCGAAGAGCCGCGGTCTCGCGCTGATGACGTTCCCCACACTCGCACGGGTCGATCTGACCTTCGACGACGAGTCGCAGACGCTCCGGCTGCGGGTCGACGACATCGACGTCGAGGCCGATCTCAGTGAGAGCGGGCGCGCACGCCTGTCCGAGGCGGTGACGGCGTACCTGCGCACGACGAGCGACGCGAAGTTGCTGGAGGCCGACGGCATCCTGCCCCTCGGTCTTCTGGGCGACGGCCAAACGGCGCGCTTCCAGGACCGCCCGCGCGGTTTCGTCTCGCTCCACGGCGCGGCCTCGGTCGCCGCCCTGGATGCCACGGTCCCCGCGCCGGTGGACGATCGACGCTTCCGCTCGAACATCGTCGTCAAGGGCACCGCCGCCTGGGCGGAGCTCGACTGGAACGCTCGCGTGCGCATCGGTGAGGTGGTGTTCGAGGTGCAGAAGCCGATCGAGCGGTGCGCGGCGATCACCGCGAACCCGGACACGGGCGTGCGCGATGCGCGCCTGCTCCGCGTGCTCACGTCCGAGTTCGGCCAGGACGAGCCGACCCTCGGCATCCTGCTGCTCCCCGTCGAGGGCGGCGGCACGATCCGCACGGGCGACGAGGTTGTCGTCGACGCGTGACGCACGGCCCCGGTTCGGCGCTCAGGACGCGTCGTCGGGTCGGATGATCGGGATGCCGGTGGTCTCGACCGCGACCTTGCGGCGGTAGAGCTTTCGCTGCTCGGGCAGGGAGAGGTCGAAGATCACCGCGAGCACGCGGATGACGGTCGTCACGATGAGGCCGATCACCGCCGCCAGCGGAAGCGGGACGCCGAACGCCGCGGTCGCGGCGAGCACGACGCAGCCGCCCCCGGCGGCCACCGCGTAGAGCGAGCCGACGTGCATGATCGCGACCGGCAGACCCATGAGCACATCTCGCAGCACGCTTCCGCCCGCCGCGGAGAGAACCCCCACGAACACGGCGGGTACCGCCGGCATCCCCAAGGCCAGGGCTTTGGACGTGCCGAAGGCGCCGAACAGACCGATCACGACGGCATCGAGCATGATGATCGCGCGGTTCAGCCGTTGGAAGATCCCCGACAGGAGCATTCCCACGATCGACGCGAGGGTCGCTGTGATGAGGTACCAGTTGCTCTGGAGCGTCGCGGGGGTCAGCCCGAGCAGCAGATCGCGGATGAGACCGCCGCCCATCCCGAGCAGGATGCCGATGATCGCCACACCCAGCAGATCGAGGCGTCGCTGGCCCTGGAACCCCGAGGCGAACAGCGCCCCCTGAACACCGCCGAGGGCGACGGCGGTGAGATCCGCCCACAGGGGGATGACGAAGACCGAGGGGTTCACGGCATCCATTCTCCGGGAGTGACGCGAGCGGAGCGGACAGGCGCGTCAGAGTCTGCCGAGTTCGGCACGCTGCGGTCGCCGCGCTGGCTCCTCGGCCGCGCTCAGCCGGGCGGGCGACGCGACCGGGACCGCTGAGGATGCTGCGATATCACCGCACGCGGGTGCGCGTCCAGCGGCCGCGCGCGAGCGGTCGGTGAGGTTTCATCGTGACAGGGGGCCGTTTCGTGCTGCCAAGAACGTCGAGGCGGTCACGAACCGCAGAAGAGGTGTGCAGATGCACTGGGGGGCGAATTCGAGCGTGGCCGTGGCCGCTCTCATCGCGGGAGTGATCACGACCGTCGTCACGGCGATCATCCGACGATCACCGTCGCGCGCGACGGCCCGGGCCACACGAGAGGGCGTGCTCTTCGTGGTCTCGACGCGGATGTGGCAGCGCGTGTTGATCCGCACGGTCGGCATCGCGGTGCTTTCGCTCGGAGTGATCCTGCTGCTCGCGGCCGTCTTCGTGCGCGACCCCGAGATCGGCATGGTGATCGCGGGGGCGGCGATGCTGGCGGGAGGAATTCTGTTCCTCCTCCTCGCCCGGGGCATGAAACGTATGCGTCTGGAGGTCACTCCCGACTCGGTGTGGTCGTTCGGGCTCGTGCGCGGCCCCCAGCAGGTGCCGATCGCGGAAGTCACCGCTCTGGCCCCGAACCCGGGCGATCGGTTCGGGGGGATCCTCGCGCTGACGGGGAGCAAGACCCGCTTCGGGGCGACGCGCCTCATGCTGGGGTATCCGCAGCTCATCGACTTCCTGCAGCAGAGCCGCCCCGACCTGCCCGTCCCCGACGGTTCCTGGCCTCTTCAGGGACGGCAGAGTCCCGCTCGCTGACCGCGGGCGGCGCGTCACGGCCCCGCGCGGCCTCTTCTCGGGGGCCCGGGCGGATAATGGACTGTGCCCACCTACCGCGACGAGGTCGTGGTCCTGCGTACCCACAAGCTCGGGGAGGCGGACCGCATCCTCACTCTGCTGAGCCGTCGCAACGGCAAGATCCGCGCGGTCGCGAAGGGCGTACGACGCACCTCCTCGAAGTTCGGGTCTCGGCTCGAGCCGTTCATGGTCGCCGATGTGCAGCTGTCGACGGGACGCAACCTCGACATCGTGCAGCAGGCCGAGTCGCTCGGGTCGTACGGGGCCGACATCGTCGCCGACTACGACCGCTACACCACCGCCAGCGCGATGGTCGAGACCGCCGACCGACTGAACGAGGCCGAGGCGACCCCGCAGCAGTATCTCCTGCTGGTCGGCGGCCTGCGCTCACTCGCCCGCGGAGAGCACGCCGAACGCAGCGTGCTCGACGCGTACCTGCTGCGCGCCATGGCTCTCTCCGGCTGGGCGCCGGGGTTGACCGAGTGCGCGCGCTGCGGCACGGTCGGCGATCACGACTACTTCCTGCCCCAGCTCGGGGGTGTCATCTGCTCCACCTGCGCCCCGGCGGGCTCGCCCCGCGTGGCGCGCGACACAGTCGACGTGCTCCGCGCGCTCATGGCGGGGGAGTGGGAGGTCGTCGACGCCGCCCCGGGCCGAACGACCGCGGCGGCCTCCGGTCTCGTGGCGGCCTACGCGCAGTTCCACCTCGAACGTGGCATCCGTTCCCTCTCGCACCTGGAGTCGCATCGATGACCCCCAAACCCTTCACGCACCGCGACGCCGTGCCGTACCGCCCCCTCGACTGGACCGGCGAGTATCCGCCGAGCTACCCCAAGGGGTCCGTCCCCGAGCACGTTGCGATCGTGATGGACGGCAACGGCCGCTGGGCCAATCGGCAGGGCCTCACGCGCGTCGAGGGGCACCGGGCGGGCGAGGCCGCTCTGCTCGACGTCGTCGCCGGCGCCATCCAGGCGGGGGTGAAGCACCTGTCGGTCTACGCCTTCTCGACCGAGAACTGGTCGCGTTCCCCCGACGAGGTGCGCTTTCTCATGGGCTTCAACCGCGAGGTGCTGCACCGCCGCCGCGACCAGCTGAACGAATGGGGGGTGCGGATCCGCTGGTCGGGCCGGAAGCCCCGCCTGTGGGGTTCGGTGATCAAGGAGCTCCAGCACGCGGAGCGGCTCACCGAGGGCAACTCGACCCTCACGCTCACCATGTGCGTCAACTACGGCGGACGCGTCGAGATCGTCGATGCCATGCGCCGCATCGGTGACGACATCGCGGCCGGCAGGCTCAAGCCGTCCGCGGTGACCGAGAAGCTCATCCGCAAGAACCTGTATCAGCCCGACATGCCCGACGTCGATCTGTTCGTGCGCTCGAGCGGCGAGCAACGCACCTCGAACTTCCTCCTGTGGGAGTCGGCGTACGCCGAGATGGTGTTCCTGGACACTCTCTGGCCCGACTTCCGTCGCACGCACCTGTGGGACGCGATCGGTCTGTACCTCTCGCGCGATCGCCGCTTCGGCGGGGCGGTGGACACCCCCACCGCGTGACGGATGCCGCGAACGGAATAGATCGACTCATCGAACGGTTGCACGCGATATGACGGATGCCATCAAGATCGACGTGTGGAGCGACATCGCCTGCCCCTGGTGCTACATCGGCAAGCGGAACCTCGAGAACGGCCTGGCCGCGACCGCGTCGGATGACGACGCCCCGGTCGTCGAGATCGAGTACCACTCGTTCGAGCTCTCGCCCGACACCCCCGAGGACTTCGACGGGGGAGAGGTCGATTACCTCTCGCAGCACAAAGGCATCTCTCCCGAATCGGCGCGCGAGATGCTCGACCGCGTGACCGGCGTCGCCGCAGAAGCCGGTCTCGAGTACCGCTTCGACATCCTGAAGCACACGAACACCGTCAAGGCGCACGAGCTGTTGCACTTCGCCAAAGAGAACGGCCGCCAGCTGGAGCTGGCCGAGCTGCTCATGTCGGCGTACTTCCTCGAGGGCCGCCACGTCGGCCGCGACGACGATCTCGTCGCTCTCGCCGTCGAGGCCGGGCTCGACCAGGATGCCGCCCGCGAGGCCCTCGCATCGCAGCGCTACCGACCCGCTGTGCGCGCCGACCAGGCTCAGGCGCAGCAGTACGGCATCACCGGCGTTCCCTTCTTCGTCATCGACGGCAAGTACGGCGTGAGCGGCGCTCAGCCCGTCGAGGCGTTCACGCAGATCGCCCGCCAGGTGTGGGGCGAGCGCCGCGAGGCAGCCGAGACCGCCGACGCGTGAGGCTCCTCCCCAGCGGTGCCCGTTCCCGGTTCATCGGGATCGGGCACCGCTGTCGTTATCCGTCTGGGAGAATGGTGCAGTGAACACGGCAATGGCTCCGACGCGGTCGCTCCGCATCGGCAACATCGAACTCGACGCTCCCGTCGTGCTCGCCCCGATGGCCGGCATCACGAACACGGCGTTTCGTCGCCTGTGTCGCGAATACGGTGCCGGGCTCTACGTGAGCGAGATGATCACGACACGCGCACTGGTGGAGCGCAACGACACCACCATGCGTCTGATCCGCCACCACGAGTCCGAGACCCCGCGGTCGATCCAGCTCTACGGCGTCGACCCCGCGACGGTCGAGACGGCCGTGAAGATGATCGTCGACGAGGACCACGCCGACCATGTCGACCTCAACTTCGGCTGCCCGGTGCCCAAGGTCACGCGCCGAGGCGGGGGAGCCGCTCTCCCCTGGAAGACGTCGCTCTTCCGCGAGATCGTGGAGCGCGCTGTGACCGCCGCGGGCGACATCCCGCTCACGATCAAGATGCGAAAGGGCATCGACGCCGACCACCTCACCTACCTCGAGGCCGGACGCATCGCCGAGGGCGCGGGAGTGGCGTCCATCGCGTTGCACGCCCGCACGGCATCCGAGTTCTACTCGGGCCACGCCGACTGGGCGGCGATCACCAAGCTCAAAGAGACGGTCACGAGCGTTCCCGTCCTCGGCAACGGCGACATCTGGTCGGCGGACGACGCCGTGCGCATGATGGACGAGACCGGCTGCGACGGCGTGGTCGTCGGTCGCGGCTGCCTCGGTCGGCCTTGGCTGTTCGGCGACCTCGCTCGCGCGCTCGGCGGCCCCGACGCGGCGCACGGCGACCCCGTCGACGCCACCCTGGGCTTCGTGGCCCGCGCTTTCCGCCGTCACGCCGAGTTGCTCGTCGAGTTCTTCGACGACGAGGGGCGCGGATGCCGTGACATCCGCAAGCACGTCGCCTGGTACTTCAAGGGGTACCCGGTCGGTGGAGAACTGCGCGCAGCCCTCGCGACCGCCTCGACCCTCGACGAGATCGACGAACTCCTCGCCACGATGGAGCTCGACGCGCCCTACCCCGGGGCCGCGGCCGAGGGACAGCGGGGTCGCGCCGGTACGCCCAAGCGCCCCGCCCTCCCCGACGGGTGGCTCGAGTCCCGCGAGATCGGTCACGAGGCCGGCCGCGAACTGGCCGCAGCGGAATTGCACCACAGTGGCGGGTGAGCTCTCGCCGGCGGTCGCTCGACCGGTCGGCTACGACGACGCCGATGCGGCACGCTTCCACGTCGAGAACCACCGATCCCAGCGCGATGACTTCGCGCGCGACCGCGCGCGCGTGCTGCACTCGGCGGCTCTTCGGCGTCTGGCCGCGAAGACGCAGGTGCTGAGCCCCGCAAGCCCCGCCGACTTCGCCCGCAACCGCCTCACGCATTCGCTCGAGGTCGCCCAGGTGGGCCGCGAATTGGCCACCGCCCTGCAGCTGTCGCCCGACGTCGTCGACACCGCCTGCCTGAGTCACGACCTGGGTCACCCGCCCTTCGGCCACAACGGAGAGCGCGCGCTCAACGATTGGGCGGCCGACATCGGCGGCTTCGAGGGCAACGCGCAGACGCTGCGCATCCTCACCCGCCTCGAGCCGAAGACCTTCGGCGCCGACGGCGAGCCCTTCGGCCTCAACCTCACCCGCTCGAGCCTCGACGCCACTTGCAAGTACCCGTGGACCATCGACGAGCCCGTCCCCGACCCGGGTGGGCGCCTCAAGTTCGGCGTCTACCCCGACGACGAGCCCGTCTTCCACTGGATGCGCGGGGGAGCCCCCGCCCGTCGGCGCTGCGTCGAGGCCGAGGTCATGGATCTCTCGGACGACATCGCCTACTCGGTGCACGACTTCGAAGACGCCGTGGTCAACCGCTACGTCGATCCCGCTCGTCTGGCATCCCGCGTCGGACGAGAAGGATTGCTCGACGCGATCCAGAGCTGGGTGGGCTACGACTTCGTGCGCGACGACCTCGCGGCGGGTCTCGAACGGCTCATGGCCATGCCCGAGTGGATCCACTCCTTCGACGGCACGCGTCCCGCGCTCGCGCGGCTCAAGAACCTCACCTCCGACCTCATCGGTCGCTTCGCCCGCGCCGCGACCGCGGCGACCCGCGAGGCGTATCCCGCCGATCAGCTGACCCGGTATCGCGCGCACGTCATCGTGCCCGCCGAGGTCGAGGTCGAGATGGCGGTGCTCAAGGGCATCATCGGCGCGACGGTCGTCTCGATCGACGGCCGCAAGGTGCTGTATCGCGAGCAGCGCCACGTGCTCAAGCGCTTGGCATCCGCTCTGTGGGAGAACCCGGGTGCGCTCGACGCCCTGCACGCGCCCGACTTCGCCGCGGCGGTGGACGACCAGGCCCGGCGTCGGGTGGTCGTCGACCAGGTCGCGAGCCTCACCGACCAGCTCGCGATCGCGTGGCACGGACGACTTGTCGGAGAAGTGGATGCCGCGGAGCTCGGCGTCTGGGCGCCCGGAGCGCGAAGCGCGCGAGGAGCGGATACCTGATGCCCCGCATCCGCCAGTCCGATGTCGAAGAGGTCAAAGCGCGGGTCAACATCGCCGACGTCGTCGGTGAGCGCGTCGCGCTGAAATCCGCCGGCGTCGGCTCGATGAAGGGACTGTGCCCGTTCCACGACGAGCGCAGCCCCAGCTTCCACGTGCGCCCGCAGGTCGGCTACTACCACTGCTTCGGCTGCGGCGAGTCGGGAGACGTGTACTCGTTCCTTCGGGCGATGGACCACGTGTCGTTCACCGAGGCCGTCGAGCGCATGGCGGCGCGCGTCGGCTACACCCTCCACTACGAAGACGGCGGCCCCGCCCCCGAGACCACGGGGCGCTCGCGGCTGTACGCGGCCAACGCCGCCGCGGCGGAGTACTTCCGCGCCCAGCTCATGACGCCCGAAGCAGACACGGGGCGGCGCTTCCTCGGCGATCGCGGCTTCGACGCCGGAGCCGCCGCGCACTTCGGAGTCGGCTACGCCCCGAAGGGCTGGTCGCACCTCATGGATCACCTGCTCGCGCAGAAGTTCACCCGCGACGAGCTGCTGCAGGCGGGGCTCGTGTCCCAGGGACAGCGCGGTGTCTACGACCGGTTCCGCGGTCGTCTCGTGTGGCCGATCCGCGACGTCACCGGACAGGTCATCGGCTTCGGCGCGCGCAAACTCTTCGACGACGACCAGGGGCCGAAGTACCTCAACACCCCCGAGACGCCGATCTACAAAAAGGCGCAGGTCCTCTACGGCCTCGACCTCGCCAAGCGCGACATCTCGCGCTCGCACCGGGTCGTCGTCGTCGAGGGGTACACCGACGTCATGGCGTGCCACCTCGCCGGCATCACCACGGCCATCGCGTCGTGCGGCACGGCTTTCGGCACGGACCACATCACGGTGCTGCGTCGGGTCATGGGCGACGACAGCTCTTCGGGCGAAGTGGTCTTCACCTTCGATCCCGATGCCGCGGGGCAGAAGGCGGCGCTGCGCGCTTTCGCAGACGAGAAGCGCTTCGCCGCGCAGACGTACGTCGCCGTCGCCCCCGAGGGCCTGGATCCATGCGACCTGCGCCTCCAGCGCGGCGACGGTGCGGTGCGGGCGCTCATGGAGAACAAGGCGCCGATGTTCGAGTTCGTCATCGACCAGCGCCTGAAGGATTTCGACCTCTCCAGTGTCGAGGGCCGTGCCGGTGCTCTCCGCGCGGCCGCCCCGATCGTCGCCGACATCCGCGATCCCGCCCTGCGTCCGGGGTACGTGCGGGTGCTCGCGCGCCGTCTCGGCCTCGACATGCCGGAGGTGCAGACGGCCGTCGAGCGTGCGGCTCGCGGTGCGGACCGCGCCGAGAAGCGTGAGACCCGCAAGGACTCCGAGCCCGCACCGATCGCGATCTCGGTCACGATGGCGTCTCTGCCCAACAACCGCGACGTCGCCCTCGAGCGCGGTGCGATGATGGCGTTCCTGCAGTACGGGCATCGCATCGAGCCCGATGTCTTCCTGCGAGCGCTCCAGACGCCGTTCACGCATCCCGCTCTCGAGGCTGTGCGCAGCTCTCTGGCATCCACCGATCTGTCGCAGCCCGGCTGGGCCGTCGCCGCCGTCGAAGCCGTGCGCGAGCCGTTCCGCTCGCTGGCTGCCGAGCTGCTGACCGCCGAATTCCCGGCGCGCACCGAAGAGGGAGCCGTCGCCTCGGCGAACGACCTCGCCCGGGGTCTGCTGGTGCGCGAACTCGAGCGCGAGAAGAACGAGCTGCTCCGCGGAATCCAGCGGGTGCCCGCCGATTCCGACGAGGGCAAGCGCCTGCGGTTCCGGCTGCGCGAGCTCGACGCCGACCGTCAGCGACTCATCGTCTCCTGAACGGGCACTGCCGCGCGCCGCTGGCATCCCTCGTACTCGTCAGGGAGGATGAGTCAATGCCCCGGACACTCGACACCGACGTCGCCCTTCGAGCCGATGACCTGTCCCTGGCGCGTAGCGGCGTGCGCGTGATCGACGGGATCACCTTCACCCTTCCCGCGGCGCGCACGATGGTCGTCCAGGGCGCGACGGGTTCGGGCAAGAGCTCGCTCGTCTCGCTGCTGGCCGGTCACCCCGACGACGGGCTCACGGTGGTCGGGGGAGACGCCCGCGTGCACGGCATCTCGGCTCGGCGTCCGGGGCGCGCCCGTCGCGAGTGGGTCTTTCACACCGGTTACCTGCCACAGGGGGCGGGTGCGGCGCTGCCCTCACGCTTGACCGTGCAGGACGTGATCGCCGAGCCGATCACCAGTCGCGACCGCAAGGTCAACACGCGGGCGCTCGCGGTGCGCGTAGCCACGCTCCTCGACGAGATGGAACTCCCGCTCGGCACGGCGCCGAAGTACCCCTACGAGCTGAGCGCGGGCATGCGTCAGCGCGTCGCTCTGGCGCGGGCTCTCGTCCTGGAGCCGCGGCTGTTCGTCGCCGACGACCTGTACGCCAACCTCGATCTCGAGGTGCGCGCGGCTGCGCGCGCGTCGATCACGCGCCGGCGCGACGAACGCGGAATGGCCTCGCTCATCGTGACGAACGACGCCGATGCCCCGAAAGACCTGGATGCCGATGTGCTCGTCCTGCACGCGGGCCACGCCGTGGGACTCGGTCATGGCGACCAGGCTGTGCAGTGGACGCCCGACGGCACGCCCGAGCGGCGGGTTTCGGCGGGCTGATTTTTCCGCCGCCCCCGCGTGCTGTTAGTATCGTGGGGTTGCCCGCCGCAAGGTGAGCATGATCCTCGGTAGCTCAATTGGCAGAGCAATCGGCTGTTAACCGATAGGTTCTTGGTTCGAGTCCAAGCCGGGGAGCCAACCGAAGGCCCGACGCGTCAGCGTCGGGCCTTCGTCCTTCGCAGGCGGCGCGCAGCGGCAGATCTTTTCGCTCACGATTGGTCGAGAGCTGGGCCGCCGAGCCGCACCGAGCCCGTGCCGCCACTCGGGGCATGCCTCGCACGCTCGTCCCGGTCGCTGCCCGCATGCACCGTCCGATGTCCCGGACGGTCGGCTAACCCGACGGAGCTTCCCCGCCCTTGCCACTGCCCTGGCCCTTCCCCCCGCCCGGACCTTTACCGTTCGCCGAGCCGTTGCCCTTGCCGGGGCCCGCGACCCCGGGAGTGGCCCCACCATCCGTCGGCTCCGGGGAGGGCGAGGCGCTCGGCATCGGCACGCCGGATCCGCCGCCTCCGGGCACCGTCGCTCCGGGCTCCGGCTCGACGATCGCGAGACCGCCGCCGCCGGGGGCGTCCCGATCCGGCTGTGACGCCCCGCCCTCCGGCACTTTCGCTACGGGCGAGGCCGGGGCGGGCTGCACGGGCTGGGGTGCGACCGGAACGGGAGAGGGCGGTGGGGTCTCGGCATCCGTGCTCGAGACGGGCTCGACCGATGAGGGCGCGTTCTCCGCGACGAGAGGGGCTGACGTCGAGGACGGCGCGGGTGTGTCGATGCGGTCCGTGGCCGGGTCGGGCACCGCGCCCAGCGAGAACGCCATCACGTACCCGCCCACGAGGAGGGCGGCGCCGGCTGTGGCACCGAGCCAGAGCCGCCGGAACGACCGGCGTCGACGCGTCGATGGCACGAACGAGCTCCCGGATCCGGCTCCGACGGACGCCGCGGCGGCGACCGGGGCGGTCTCGTCGGTCTCCGTCGCACGCGCGACCCGGGCCGCCGGAGCCGGCCCGCCGTGAGCCGCCGCCGCTGACACGGGCACGGTCATCGCCGCGGTCGGCAGCACCCAAGACGCACGCGCCGCCGGTCCACCCGCCACTGCCACGGGCGTCTCGTCTACGAGCGCCTGCATCCGCTTCGCGACGCTCGCCGCGGTCGGCCGGTCGTCCGGGTGGAAGGCGGTCATCGACGTCAGCAGCGACTGCCACCGGCTGCCGTACGTCTCCGGGACCTCCGGCTGACGGGCCAGACGAGCAAGCAGCGTCTCCTGGAGCGTTCCGCCGCCGAAGGGATGGAGTCGGGTGAGAGCTTCGATGGCGAGCAACCCCAGCGCGTACACGTCCGACGCCGCGCGGGGAGGCTCGCCGCGCAATTGTTCCGGTGCGAGGTAGGCGGCCGTCCCGATGACCGTGCCGGGAGTGGTCAGGCGCGTCGCGCCGATCAGCCGGGCGACCCCGAAATCGGCGAGCACGGCTTCGACCGGGCGAGCCTCGCCCCGCACCGGGCGGAGCAGGACGTTCGACGGCTTGACGTCGCGGTGCACGATCCCGGCGTCGTGGACGACGGCGAGGGCGCCGGCGAGATCGGCGACGATCCCCGCCACCTCGACCGTCGAGAGCGGACCCTCTTCGATGCGTCGCTGCAGCGAGGGGCCGTTCACCAGCTCCATCACCAGGTAGACGTGGTCATCGCCGGTGAGCCGAGCGTCGTACAGGGTCACGAGCGAGGGATGATCGACCGTCGCGAGAGCGCGCGCCTCCGACATGCGGCGCAGAGGGTCGGGCTCATCACTCGCGTCCGCGTAGAAGATCTTCAACGCGACGTCTCGCGCGAGGACCTCGTCGCGCGCGCGGAAGACACGCCCCATCCCGCCGGCACCGATCCTCTCGCGCAGGATGTAGCGCCCGCCCAGGATGTCGCCCGCATGGGGCATCGAGTGACCGAGCGCGTGACTCATCGCATCCTTCGAGCAGGACCGCCTGACGGCGAGAAGAGCGGATGCCGGGGCGCCTCCGCTGCGTCGCACACTATGCCCGCGCGGCCCCGCACGATCAGGGGTAGCGGCACCGCGGGGGGACCCGCATAATGCCCGCTCGGTTCGTGGTGCGCGCCTTCGTTCCCCGTCCCGCTCCACTGCGCCGCAGGGCCGCCCGCCGCGCCCGTGGGAGCGGTTCCACTAAGCTCTCTCCGGCCGCCGACGCCGGCCCGAGAGGATCCGACGTGCCCGCACCCGCCTCTCGCGTGCGCCGCGATCTCCAGGGCCTCCGGGCGATCGCCGTCTTGGCGGTCGTTGCCACGCACCTCACGGGCTGGCCCCGGGGCGGCTTCGTCGGCGTCGACGTGTTCTTCGTCCTGTCGGGTTTCCTCGTCACCGGCATCCTGTTGTCCGACCTGGAGAACGAGGGGACGCTGCGGCTCGGGGCCTTCTTCGCACGCCGCGTGAAGCGCCTCCTGCCCGCCGCGCTCGCCGTCCTCGCGGCCGTGGTCGGGGCGGCATTCATGATCTTCTCGTCCGTACGAGCGGAAAGCATCCTCTTCGACGCCCTGTCCGCGGTGGGTCTCGTGTCGAACTGGCACTTCGGCCTCGCTGGTCGCGACTACTTCGCCGTCTCGGACGTCTCGCCGCTCCAGCACTTCTGGTCGCTCTCCGTCGAGGAGCAGTTCTCGGTGGCGTGGCCTTTCCTCGTGCTGCTCGCGGTCGCCACGCTGCCGGTTGCGGCGCGACGCGCGCGGCCGGGCCGCGTTGCCGTGGGCCTGCTCGCGGGAGCCGTCGTCGTGGCCTCCGGAGTCGCTGCCCTCCTCCAGACGCCCGCCGATCCGAGCCTGGCCTACTTCTCGACCGTGACACGAGCCGGTGAGCTCGCCACGGGTGCGGTGATCGCCGCCGCCGCTCCCGTGCTCGCGCGCATCCCGGCAGCCGCTCGCGGATCCCTCGCCTGGATCGGGGTGGCCGTGATCACGGCGGCGTTTTTCTTCATCGATCCCGCGGCGCCTTTCCCCGCACCCGCCGCCGCGCTCCCCGTACTCGGCGCGGCGCTCGTGATCGGCGCAGGCATCGGCGGCGACCCGCGTCACCGCCACCTCTTCGTCCTCACCAACCCGCTGGCCGTGACGATCGGTGACCTCTCGTACTCGCTGTACCTCTGGCACCTGCCCGTGATCGTCTTCGCCGGAGTCCTGCTGGCTCCCGGACCCGCCGCGACAGCGATCACGGTCCTCGCCATGCTCGTCCTGACGGTCGCGACCTACCTCGGCATCGAGCAGCCGCTCCATCGCGCACCCTGGGCGACCCGCGGCCCCGTGGGACAGCCGAAACCCGCCGCTCCCACCCCGTCGGAACCCGGACCCGCCGAGCGTCGGCCGAGCGCACTCGCCTCGCGACCCGCCGGGTACGTCCCCGGCAAGAGGTACTACCCCGGATCTCGCTCCACGAGCGCCGTTGTGCCCGAGCTAGCGGTGGCGACCGCTTCGGCACCCCGCCCGCCGGATGGAGACGAACGGATGCCGGTACCCCCGGCATCCATCGACGCCGGCACCGCACCCCCGTGGGCCGTTTGGCGCGCCCGCTTCGCCCCACGCGTGGCGATGGCCGGGGCCACGCTCGCCGTCGGCGCCGGAGCGACGGCGCTCGCGGTGATGCTGGCGTACGGCGCTCCGACCCTCCCGGGACTGCCGGCCGCGGTGCCTGCCCCGGTCGATGTCGCCGCCGAAGCCGGAGACGCGCTCAGTGTGTTGCAGGGCGAGCTCGCCGCCGCGAGCACCGCCACCTCCTGGCCCGAGCTGCACCCCTCCCTCGACGAGGCGCAGCGCGCTTCGTCGTCGGCGAACCGCGCTCACGACTGCTTCACCCCGGGCGTGCCCCTCGACGCCGGGCGGTGCACCTGGGGGTCCGCCGACGCCCCGCGGCACCTGTACCTCGTGGGCGACTCGAGCGCCATGGCGTACGCCCCCGCCTTCGCAAAGCTCGCCGACGACAGCGGGGGAGCGTGGCGTGTGACCACGGTCGGGATGTACGGATGCCGCTTCACCGACGTCCTGGTCGAGAGCCGCGATCCGTCGGTCATGGCCGCGTGCGGGCAGCGCAAGGCCGACGTGGCGGCGATGGTCGGCGCCTCACCCGCCAACCTGCTCGTGGTGTCGAACGCGTTCACCCTGGGCCGCTCGGTCGACGGGCGGGATCTGGATGCCGGCGAGTTGGTCTCGGCCATCGCGTCCGAGGTCACGGGGTGGGCTCCCGCGGGCCACACGGTGTACTTGGCGCCCCCGCCGCACGGAGTCGATCTCAGGCGCTGCGTGTCGCCGCTCACGGGCCCCTCGTCGTGTCTCGCGGGCATCGACGACGTGTGGATGCAGATGCAGACGGCGACCGAGGCCCGCGCGGCGCTCACCGGCGACCTCGCGATCAGCGCTCTGCCCTTCAGCTGCTGGCAGGGAGTGTGTCCCGCCTTCGCGGGAGACACGCCGGTGCGCTATGACGACACCCACATCACGCCGGCGTTCGCGGAACGGCTGGCGCCGATCCTGCGCGGCGCCCTCGCGGAACGGGGTCTGTACTGACGGGTACGGGCCCGAACCCCCGGCGAGCCTGCGAGGCTGGGGGAGTGACCTCGCCTCCCGCTGCCGCTTCGTACGACCTCGACGCCCTGCGGTCCCGCCTGCTGCCCGAACGCAGGGGGCGAATCGACGACAGCATCCCGCAGCTCGCCGACGCCCATCCCGACCTCTGCGCCCTCGCCCTCGCCCTCCCCGATGGTTCGGTGCACGCGAGCCGGCAGGCCGATGTCTCGTTCAGCGTGCAGTCCGCGGTCAAGCCGTTCCTGTTCGCTCTGGCACTCGTCGACACCGAGGGTGCTGCCCTCGATCGCGTCGGCATCGAACCCACCGGCGAATCGTTCGACGCCATCAAGCTCGAGAGCGGCACGGGCCGACCGCCGAACCCCATGGTCAACGCCGGCGCGCTGCTGACCGCCTCGCTCGTCGCCGGGTCGAACGCCGAGGCGCGCAGCGCCCGCATCGCGCGGGGGCTCGCGGCGTTCGCGGGACGCGAGCTCGAGGTCGACGAAGACGTGGCCCACAACGAACACCTCCTCGGCGACCGTAATCACGCCCTGGCCCACCTGATGCGCGCGGAGGGCACCCTCGAGCCCTCGGCCGACGACGCGGTCGCGGTCTACGCCCGAGCCTGCGCGACGTTGGTCGATGCCGAGACCCTGGCCGTCATGGGGGCGACGCTCGCGCTCGGGGGGATCAATCCCCGGACGGGAGAACGGGTCCTGCCCGAGCGGGTCTCGCGAGACGTCATCTCGGTGATGGCGACCTGCGGGGTGTACGACGGCTCGGGCCGGTGGATGCGCGCGGTCGGCATTCCGGCCAAGTCGAGTGTCTCCGGCGCGATCGTGCTGTCCTCACCCGGCCGCCTCGGCGCGGCCGTGGTGAGTCCACCGCTCGACGAACAGGGCACGAGCGTCCGCGGCTGCCTCGCGAGCGAAGCCCTGAGCGAAGACCTCGCGCTGCATTCTTTCTCGTCGCGCTGACGACACCCGATGCGCCCTGTACCGCGTCTCCGCCCGATCGGCCTAGGCTGACGCCATGGGGGCACGGGGGATCTATGTCGCGACCACCATCCGCGCGACGCTCGACGAGGTCTGGACGGCGACGCAGGAGCCGTCGCAGCACGTGAGATGGGACGTCCGCTTCTCGCGGATCACACCCACGACGAGCACGGGGGACGGCGCCGCTCGGTTCGTCTATGAACGACGGACGCCCGTGCACATCGTCCGCGGTGACGGCATCAGCATCGGGGAGACGTCGCGACCCGATGGCACCCGCACCTCCGCGCTGCGCTTCACCACCCAGGACAGGCTGTCACCGCTTCGCGACGGTCGCGGCTATTGGCGCTACGAGCCGGTCGACGACGGCATCCGCTTCTCGACCGGATACGACTACGCGGCCGGGTGGGGCCCCCTCGACGTGATCGTGCGTCCCCTGGTCGGCTGGGCGACCGCGTGGAGCTTCGACCGCCTGCGCATCTGGCTCGAAACCGGCGTCGAGCCGGAACGGTGGTCGATCCGGCACGCCATCGCCTTCTGGCGGAGGGACCGTCCCCGCGCCTCGCGCTGCGAGCGAATCCCCCCGCATCGACGACGTGCCCTCGACGACGCCCCCGCCACGCTTGCGACGCTGCCCGCACCGGGAGCGAACCGATGACGTCGATCTTCGCGCAGGCGATGGGCTCCGATTTCGACCGCCTGCACCCGATGATGCAGCGACGCTTCGGCGTCGGCCTCGACGAGGGTCAGGCGTGCGTCGGTCGCGGTGTCATGAGCGAGATCCGGCGCGGGCCCTGGTGGACCGTCCCGTTCCTCCAGATCGGCAAACTGCGGAACATCCTCGTGCCGACGGTGGGCGAGAACGTCCCCTTCACCATCTGGAACAGCCCGTACCTCGACCCTTTCGGCCGAGAGACTGTCACCTTCGTACGGGAGTACGAGGCGAGAGGTCGGCCCGCCCGGTTCGACGCGACGATGATCCTCTACGACGGCCGCGTGATCGACTACCTCGGCACGCACCAGCATCTCGCGGTCGACCTCGATTTGAGCGTCGACGACGAGGGCGGCCTGCTCCTGCGGTCGGGGGAGCAGCGCTTCTACGAGGGACCGGTCGGGTTCCGCTTCCCCCAGCTCTTCAGCGGCCGGGCCACCCTCCGCGAACGCTTCGACGACGGCGACGGTCGTTTCCACGTCGACCTGCGCGTCGACAACGACCGTTTCGGCTTCCTCTTCGGCTACCGCGGAAGCTTCACCTGCGAGTGGATGCCGGCCTCCGGCGCCCCGTCGCACGTCTTCCCCCGCCGACATGAATCCCGCGTCTGAAACCACCCGAACGAGGGTGTGAGAACATCGGCGCAGTGTCGCCGGATCGGCATTTCCGAAGGAGCCCCCATGCAGCCAGTCGTGCGTCGTCGCGCGTCGCGCACCGTCACCGTCGGCGTCGTCGCCGCCCTCGCCGCCACCCTCACCGGGTGCGGACAGGGGACGAACGTCTCGGACGACTACGCCCAGATCTGCCGAGACAACTCCACCGAGAAGCGCTTGCCCGACGACGACTGCAACAACCACGGCGGAAGCGCCCACTGGTACTACCTGCCGCTCGGCTCGAGCAGCCGAACGGTACCCGCCGTGGGGCAGCCGGCGACCGGCGGCTCCGACAGCATCCCCTCGGGGAAGACCGCTGCCCGCGGCATCTCGAGCGACGGCGACAGCGTCTCGCGCGGTGGTTTCGGCGGATCGGGATCCGACGGAAGCCACGGCAGCTGATGCGGCGCATCGAGCTCGACCCGCGCCCCGACTGGCAGCGCACCATCAAGCAGTCCGGCCTCATTTACTCGCACTCCGTCCGCGACGACGGGACGGCGGTGGAGTACTGGAACGACGGCGCTGCGTACGTCTTCACGCTCCCGGAGGTCGAAGAACTCGAGAAGCAAACCGAAGAGCTGCATCGCATGAGTCTCGAGGCGGCCAAGTACATGGCATCCGGTGCACTCGGTCACCTGGGGCTCAGCCCGAAAGCGTTCGAGCTCGCCCAGTGGTCGCTCGAGCAGAACGAACCCGACGTCTACGCCCGCTTCGACCTCGCCTACGCCAGCGACGGCTCACCCGTGAAGATGCTCGAGTCGAGAAGGCGACGGCATCCAGGTGCACCGCAGTGACGGCAGCATCACTTCGAACGGCCATGAGTACCGGCGCGAGGGCATAGGCCGGGAGCGCGTGTGGCAGGAGTACCACGAGCTCCCCGATTTCCCCGGGAAGAACGGCAGCAACCACCCCGTGCTCGGCTCATGGGTGATCGACCAGGAAGCGTTCGGCGTCGGCATCCGCGAATCCGACGGACCGATCACGGACTACTTCTGTCGCTTCGCGCCGAACATCATCGAGAGCTGACGGCGCCGCCCCGCGGCTGGCCGTTCACGCGTCGATGTCGTCGACACCCGGCATCCACGAGATACCAGGCTTGCCCCACTTGCGCTTCTTCGCGATCTTCGCCGCCACCCGACCGTCTTCCTCGTCGAGACGATCCACATACAGGATGCCGTCGAGGTGATCGAACTCGTGCTGCAGGATGCGCGCGCGCCAACCCGTGACCTCGATACGGACCGCGTGGCCGTCGAGATCGGTGCCGGTGAGCAGTGCCGCATCGGACCGGCGCAACGGAAAGCGCTCGCCGGGGAACGAGAGGCACCCCTCGCTCTCTTCGTCGGGGTCGGGGTAGCCGGGTTCCATCGGGCGAATCCACAGCTCGGGGTTGATCACGACGCCGCGCCAGGGCTGCCCCTCGTCGTCTTCGTACGTGTACGTGAAGATGCGCAGTCCCACCCCGACCTGCGGAGCCGCAAGGCCCACACCGGGAGCGGCGTCCATCGTCTCGAACATGTCGGCAACGAGGGTGCGCACCTCATCGGTGATCTCGTCGACGCGGGCAGCGGGAGCGTGCAGCACGGGATCACCCATGATGCGAATCGGGAGTACGGCCACGTCACCAGCCTATCCAGGGGGCGGCGGGCTATCGTCGGAGGGTGATCCCGCTCGATGCCACCCTCAGCGACGGAATCGACCAGCTCGTCGGTGTGTTCCGCGATCCCCGTATCCTCCTCGGCATCCCGCTGGCCCTGCTCGGTGCGGTGTTCATGTCGTTCGGAGCGCAGTATCAGCACCGCGGAGTGCAGAAGGTCGAGCGCCTCTCGGGCAAGACCACCGGTGGCCTCTCGCGCAAGCAGCTCACGTCCCTGTTGACGCGTCCCTCGTGGGTTGCGGGCACGGTCATGCTGGGCCTGGCGATCGTGTGCCAGCTCTCAGCGCTGTCGGTGGCCCCGCTGATCCTCGTGCAGCCGCTCGGGGCCATCGCACTCGTCATCACGACGGTGCTGAACGCGCGCGTCTCGGGGCAGAAGCCGACGCGGCAGTCGCTCATCGCGATCGCACTGTGCGTGGGCGGCATCTTCATCTTCGTGACGATCGCGGCGTTCTTCGCCACCGAGCACGTGGTCACCGAGCGCGAGCTGTGGATCATCCTCGGCATCCTGGCCGTCGTGGTGATCGTCTTCGGTGTGTTCTGGGTGCTCGTGCGTCGCCGGGCGCAGGCGCTGTTCTACATCATGGCCGCGGGTGTGATCTACGGCTTCGTCGCGACCCTGGCGAAGGTCGTCATCAGCCGCGCGCAGGCCGGCAACTTCGAGTGGCTGACGATGCTGTGCCTGGTGGCGCTGCTCGCCGCCGTCGCCGTGGGCGCCTACTTCGTGCAGACGGCGTACTCGGTCGGCCCGCCCGACCTCGTCATCGCGGGCCTCACCGTGATCGACCCGATCGTGGCCGTGTTGATCGGTCTTCTCGTCCTCGGCGAGGCGTCGACGGCCCCCGCATGGGCGCTCATCGGCTTCGTCATCGCCGGCGCGATCGCGACCTGGGGCGTGATCCAGTTGACCAAGCACCACCCTCAGGTAACCGCGGACGGGAAGCCTGCGAAGCCTCGGGTGCAGTGAGGGCGTTCGCTGGATGACTCCAGGGCAGTCCGTCAATGATGGAATCTCGCCGCAGACGACGACGGGCCATTCAGGCGCTCGAGGTCAGGGGGCGGCTAGCTTTTCCAACTGCGACCCGTTGAGAGTCATGAAGTCGCCGGAGACATTGTCGCCGAGACCCAGCTCTTCCGCAGCGTTGCTGAGGGAGACCTCGCGTCCCTCACTGTCATAAGCGGAATAGACCGCTGAACCTACGCGCAGGTCCCTTCCAGCACGACCCACAATTTCGAGAATTCGATCGAGGTCCTCGGCAGAGATGGCGGAGTGGTGCAGCACGTCCTCGTCGAGCGTTACGGTGACGGACAGGCTGCCGGTAAAAGAAGCGGGAGGGGCGACGTCCGCGAGTAAAACCCCCACCTCACTGCTCTCGAGGGCAGCGGCGATTTTTGCAGCCCTCTCCGCGAGGGGCGGGCCAAAGCCGAAGCACGCCGAGAGACCGGTGACCATCGACGCGGCAAGCACCGGTATCGCGATGCGGTGGAGGTTGCGTGAGACCGTGCGTCTGGCGACAGAATGTGGGCGCGTCACCGACGGCTACTTCCTCAAGAAGGAGGTCAAATCCTCCGCCACCAGCGTCAGCGAGTCCTCGTTGAGGGAGTTTTGAAGCCCCAGCTCGGTCGCGGCATCGCGAAACGAGACATCGGCTCCTGCTTCGTCATCGGCGTAAAGGTAAAGGCTGGTCACCTTCATGTCGGCGGAGTTGTCCGCCGCCACCTCCAGGATGCTCGTCAGGGTGTTGGTCTTCACCTCGGCGCCGATGGGATCAAGACCCTCGGAAGACACCGTCACGCTGATCGTCAGGCCTCCCGCGAAGGAAGGCGTTCTGACCACCTCTGCCCTGTCGATGCCTGCTCCGGCGGACATCAGAGCCGCTGAGAGACGATCTGCAGAATCCCCGGCGCTCGGCCCGCCGGCACACGCCGTGAGGCCGATGAACAAGGCTAAAGCCACCAGAGCAACGCTGGCCTTCCTCGTTCGGCCTGGTTCTGTGATGTCCGAGGCAACCGTGCGGAGCACTAGAGGTGAGGACCCATCATTGCTTCGCAAGAATCTCGAGGCGTTCGCCGGTGAGCGAAAGTGAACTCCCGTCGACAGCCTCAGCGATGCCGAGCTCGTCGGCCGCCTGCACCATGGAGACATGGATTCCCCCGTCGTCCTCGGCGTAAAAACCAACGCCGCCCACGTTCATCTGCTTGGCACTCCGCGCAACCATCCCCAGAATCGGGCCGAGAGTTTCGGCGAACACTGTGTATCCGGGCTGCACAACATCTGGGTCTAAAACCACTGACACGGTGAGGTCGCCGGAGAAGGAAGTCAGATAGGTAGCCTCCGCACTACTCACACCGAGCTCCGATCTCTCCAGCTGGGTTGCAAGTTCGTCCGCACGTTGCTGCCCCGTTGGCCCACCTATGGAGCAACCGCTGAGTACCGCGGTGAGGATGAGGCCGGCCGCTGCCAACACCGCTTTCCGCTTGCCGGGGACCATCATGAGCCCAATGCCCGCGCGGCTGCCAGGTCGCAGGTGTCGCAGACCCCAGCAGGCCTACGAAGCGTGTCTGCATTCCGGCGCAACCGATCGATGCGACGAGTGGCTTCAGCCGACGCATTCTGACTCGAGGTGATGGCGGCGGCGGAAGCTTCCCTCTCTGCGGTGGCCTCGAGTGAAGAAACCACTCTGTGGACATCAGTCACTGTGCCGTCCGATTGGTCCGCCGGACTTGCAACCGAACGCCCTGGTCGAGGACCCCTCGCACGCGCACCTGCAATCGCCGTGACGTCATCCACCCCCGTTTGCACAGAAGTTCGCAGCTGGATGACGAACGGCGAGGATGAGCTCGCCTTCGCCTGTCGCGCTGCGGACGGACGCCGGTCACTCCTCACATCCTCGGTCCCCGCATCGAAGTCGCCGAGGATCACCACGCCCTGATCTCTCGGAGGTCAGCCTGCACCAGGACGAGCGATTTGCCATCGACCGAGTCCGTCAAACCGAGTTCGTCCGCAGCTACCGCCAGCGAAACCTCCTTGCCTCCTGCGTCTTTCGCGAAGAGGTCCATGGATCCGAGTCGCATCTCCTGAGTCCCTCGACCAATGGCCGCGAGGATGGGCTTTAGTTTCGCGGCAGACAGCGCTCCGGACGCGACAACGGAATCGTCCAGAGTGATGCGCAGAACCATAGTGCTTGAGATCGACGTCGAATACTCAGCAGATGCCTCGCTCACGCCGAGGTCGCTCGATTCGAGCTCCAACACGAGTCGCTCAGCGCGCTCCTGGCCACTCGGCCCGGAAGCGATGCAACCGGCAAGGAGGAACGAGAAGGCTGCAACCAAAACCACAAGTGCGGTCGTGCGTGTGTAGGTGCGCATCATTCTCCCAGTGCCCGCGCGCCCGCCAGATCGCATGAGTCGTAGACCTCCGCGACATTGCGGATGGTCTTGGCGATCCCGTCTAGCTGATCCTTTCGCTGCGTCGTCTCGGCAATCACCCGTTCGGTAGCGGCCACAGCAGCATCAGAAGCCTCTCCGCTCGTGGTGGAGCGCAACGCATCCAAGCCCACCCCTAACTTCTTCAGGGTCTGATCCAACTCGACAGCCTGCGCCTCGAGGCTAGTTGCGTGGTCGAGCAGCGGTCCGATTTTCACGTCCAACCGAGGAGCCATCGCCCTCAGGCCTCCGCTCGGCCGTCTGAGCGCAGCTGCATGACGAGGGGCGATGAATCTCCAAAGAGGGAGGCCGCCCGCCGTGATGCAGCGTCGCGTGCAAATTGCTGAGCCTGCGCGATTGTCTCGACCAGTAGCACCTCGAGCGCCTGCGAGTCTCTGATTCGGGAAGCGAGCTTCACACGAATGATGGCCCCCTGTGCGTTCGCAGTCACCTCGCAATCGCCGACGGAGCTGCGGGCCGTTGACTCGATAGAGCGCAGCTCCTCGACATTACGACCAAGGGCATCTCGGGTTGCCCGGGCAGCCTCTATTTGAGACTCAAGGCGTGCTCTTGCGGCTTCGAGACGGATGTCAATGTGGTCTGTCACGATGTCATTCCCCAGTTCTAGCGACGTAAATCTGTTCGACTCGCCCGTTCAAGAAGGACCAGTCGTTCTTAAGGTCCCCTCCAGCGTCCAGATATCGTCCAAAATCGCGTTCGTAGTTGGCAGCGTTGTGCGTCTCATTCACGTCCGAAACACCATCCGGGTCGGGAAGCATGACCCAATCGACGTTGGATGGCACGCTCGCCGATACTCCAACCCCAGGTCCCCATGGCGTGCTTTTAACATGCGGATAAAGGTCAACGGGGGTCTTGTCTAGTTTGGCGACCGGATCTGAGAAGTGTTCCACTTGGAGAACTGGGACGTTCGAGGGGATGTCGAAATTGTCGATAGGAGCTCCATTTGTGACCACCCCCACCGTCCTGTAAGGGAGAGACGTGTCCGCTCCAAGATTCCCAGCCATGATGCCTCCCTGACTGAAACCCGACCACACAACATCGGAACCCGGCGGCACGCCCGCATCTGATAGCGCCTGCATGACCGCGCGCTCATACTGCGTTCGCAACACTGGATTGTCCATCAGCATCAACGCGATGTTGCTGTCGAGATCGTTCAAGGGACCAGCATCTCTGAATGTGTCGGTCCATTCGCCTCCACCGAGGACAGCTTTAAGCGCGCCCCAGTCTTGGGTCGACGGAAGGTTGACCAATGTGTATGTAGATCCATCTGGACGACGAACGGTCGATACGCTGATCGCCGTCGAGTCCGTCTGACCGATGCCATCAACGAGTCTGTTTCCAGCGAGGAGATCCCGTGGCGAGGTTATTTCCCCCTGGTCCATAAGCTTCTGATAGTCCTCGGGACTCGCTGCATCCTTTGGATCGAACTCGGTTACCCGTGGAGTGGACCGCAACATATCCCCGAGACCCGTTCCAAGCAAGTAGCCGAACACGCCCCCGCCGGTAGCAGCCGCGAGGCCCGGAAGCATCCGCCCGAGCAGATCCCTGAGAACGCTGGCACCATCTTCGACAATCGGGGCAAGCGCTTCGAGCAAATGAGCGAGTTGAGCGAGCGCCGTGAGAAGCTGCTCGATCAGATCCCGCGCCAACACGATGATGTCCCACGCCGCGTCCGCGAACTCGCGGATGGCGTCGAGCTTGTCGAACGGGTTCAGGGTGAAGCTGGTCAACGAATCCGCCAAACGCGCCAGGGCGTTCAGCAGGCCGCAGATCGCATCCCGGCAGGCGGTGACGAGTGTCGACGCAAGGGCCAGCGCAGACGACGCGGCACCCGCCCAGTCCTGCACGTCCGTCAACACCCGCGAGACGTCTTCGTACCGCTGGCGCAGGGCGCGCACCGTCCGGCCATCAAGATCGTCGAGGGCCCGCGCGGCGGACGCGAGGTCGAGCGTCAGGTCCGACACCGACGACTCCACCGTGCGCCACTCCGACGAACGCATCGCGATGGCCCCCGGATCGCCCTGCAGCTCGTCCATCCACTGGGGGAGCGGCTGAACGTAGGTGATCAGCCAGCCGGCGAAGCCGGGGATGCCATCGCACCCTCCACCCGAAGAACGCGACGCGCCCGCAGCCCATGATTCGCTGCGCAGCTGCGCAGCGACGGCGGCAGCGCCGCTCACGACTCGAACTCCTGCATCACCGCGACGGCCTGTTCTTCGACGTCGTCGAACGACTCGCGGGCGACCTGCACACCCTTCTGCATCGTCGCAACGAGCTCTCGCGCGCTCGACAGCAACTGCGCGGTGTTGCTCGCCAGACCGTTCGCGGCCCCGACGACGATTCCCGACGCCAGAACGCCGAATGCGGAGCCGGGGAGCGGTGCTCCGGCGGCGGACGCCGCTGCATCCAGCGAATCGCTCACGCGTCCCAGTGTCGACGCCTGTTCTGCCAGGACGTCAGTGTCCATGATGATGTGTGTTCTTCCCGCCACGGGGCCCCCGCTCGTGTCAGCTTTGCCAACACCATAGCGAAACCCTTCGCCGCTTCGCAGGGGAGCTCACCAACTGTGAATAACCGGATGCCGGTAGGCTCTAAGCCGCTGGGGGCGGTGGCCAAGCTGGTCAAGGCAGCGGGCTCATAACCCGACGATCGTGGGTTCAAGTCCCACCCGCCCTACGCAAGACCCCCGACAGGCACGTCCTGGTCGGGGGTCTATTCTCTGTTCAAGTGGCAGACTCAGCCCACCATGGAAGGCCTGATCAGCAAGAACTGCGAGAAGAACAGGATCACCGTGGCCAGGATCACCCCGAGCGCGACATAGCCGCAGATGAGCCCCACGACCGCCATGGCGCGCCCCACCCCATAGCGCCGGGCCGTACCGAGTCCGAGGTGGGCGAGGACGACCGTCGCCACTGCAAGAGGAAAAGCCGTGAAGATCGCGACGATGCCGACGTAGGGCAACGGCACGAAGGCGGCGTTCAGGACCGCGATGGGTCCGAGCACCACGGAGGCGATGGCGGTTCCGTTCGTCACCGCCGGGAGCGGGCGCGGCGGCGGAAGAAAAGGCGGCTGCTGCGGGGGCATGGCGGGCATCGTCATGCCCCGACCCTAGCGGGACGCGCCGCGACCACGAGCGGATGAACGCCGATGTCGGAGGCGCCCATTACCGTCACAGCCGTGGCAGAGAGAGCAGGCGTCGTGGGCCCGGAGACAGTGGTCGGAGGGCCGCGAGGTTTCTTACGCGGTCGGCCTATACCGAGAATCCTCCCGCGTTCCCGGCGACACCATCCGGATCTCAACGCAGGCATTGCACTCGACCTGGTGCCGCCAGCCGCCAAAGGGCGAATGCCGTGCGGGTCGCGAGGCCGTTCTTCCAGCGCCTCGAGGTCTGGCCCGACGTCGTCCTCCCCGAGTTGCGCACCGAGCCTCGCGCGCCACGATCGGCGATCTCAGCGGTCCGGCGGCAACGGGGCACGGCCCGTGCATCGGGGCGCTCGACAGACACCCCACCGCACAAGCCGCACCACGGAGGAGCGAGCGTCCGGCTTACGAGCCGTGCGCCTCCTCCGACACCGGCTGCCACTCGCGCCACGTCTGCAGACGCGACTCGTAGTCGCGCTCGGCGATGCCCAGGGGCGCCTTGCCGAAGAAGATACGCAGCGGCGGGTTCTCGGCATCCACCACCTTCAGGATCGCCGCGCGCGTCGCCTCGGGCTTACCGGGGTCGGCAGCAGAGGGGCGCTTGGCCGCCTGCTCCCGCACCTCGGCGTAGGCGTCGATCTCGTCGCTGCGCTGTGCAGAGGGGCCCGACCAGTCGGTCGAGTAGCCGCCGGGCTCGATGAGGGTTACGTGGATGCCGAAGCCCGCGACCTCCTGAGAGAGTGACTGCGAGAGACCCTCGAGCGCCCACTTCGACGCGTGGTAGGCACCGACGGTGGGGAAGGCGCTGATCCCGCCGATGCTCGACACCTGGATGATGTGGCCCGAACCCTGCTTCCGCATGATCGGCAGCGCGGCCTGGGTGACCCAGAGCGCGCCGAAGAAATTGGTCTCGAGCTGCGCCCGGACCTCGTCCTCGGTCAGCTCTTCCACCATGCCGAAGTGCCCGTAGCCGGCGTTGTTGATGACGATGTCGAGCTGGCCGAACTTCTCGTGGGCCTTGGCCACGGCGTCGATGTCGGCGGAACGGTCGGTCACATCGAGCTGGAGGGGAAGGAAGGAGTCGGGGTAGCTGTCGACCAGCGCCTTCACGTCGTCGAGGTTTCGAGCAGTGCCGGCGACGTTGTCACCGCGCTCCAAAGCCGCTTCGGCCCACTCGCGGCCGAAGCCCTTCGATGCGCCGGTGATGAACCACGTCTTGCTCATGAGTGTCCTCCGAGAGAGATAGGGGGTGAACGCGGGCGACGGTACGCCGCGAATTTCAGAATCTCCTCGGGTTGACACCCGACCACCGCACGGCAAAGTGAGAGCCCCGCCCGCGGTGAACGGACGGGACTCTCGTCGCACCGGGTCAGCGGGCGGCAGGCGCCAGCTCTCCCGGCCCGGGCAGGATCTCCCGCAGCAGATCGTCGAGCGTCACGACGCCGATCAGACGCTCGCCCTCCACGACCGTCGCCAGCTGGACACGACCGCGCCGCATGCGTGCCAGAGCGTCGTAAGCGGATGCCGCGGGCTCGAGCACCAGAGGATCACGGGCGATCTCGAGCGCCGGCGTCCCGGGGTCGACGGCGAGCGTGTCCCGCACGTGCGCGACGCGCGAGGACGCTCCCGCCCCGACGAGGATTCGCAGGTGCGTCGACGAGGCGGCGACGGCCTGGATGTCGGCGACCGTGGCATCCGTCGGCACGCTCGTGAGGGAGCGGTCGGTGCGCACGATGTCACCCACCGTCAGAGTGCCCAGAGCGATCGCCTGAGCGATCGGCTCGGAGTACTGCTTCTCGAGGGTGCCCGCCTGGCGGGAATGTGCCACGAGCTCGCGAATGGTGTCGGCGTCCTGTCCGCCCGCGGCGGCCTTGTCGACCGGCTCGACACCCGACGCCTTCACGAGACGGTTCGCGATGTGATTGATCCACAGTAGGAACGGACGCAACGGCCAGGTGAGGGCGCGGGCCAAGATGCCGGTGGCCTTCGCCGCGGTTTCGGGATGCGCGATCGCCCACGACTTCGGCGCCATCTCTCCGATCACGAGGTGAAGGAAGGTCACGACGATCAACGCGAGCATGAACGCGATGATGTCGGCGAGCACGTACGGCAGACCCCACGTCTCGAACACGGGGGCCAGCGCGTAGTCGATCGCGGGCTTGGTGATGGCACCGAGCAAGAAGGTGCACGCCGTGATGCCGAGCTGCGCAAACGCCAGCATGACGGTGAGCTCGTTCACACCGCGCAGAGCCGCGCGCGCCGAGGCGCTCGTGGCGGCCTGCTCTTCGAGGCGGTGGCGACGAGCGGCGAGCAGGGCGAATTCGACGATGACGAAGAAGGCGCTGGCGACGATGAGCGCGGTTGTGATGAGCGCGACGGTCCAGCCGTTCATCGAGCCACCTCCTCGTCGATCGCGGATGCTTCCACGGCGGGCTCGGCATCTCGATCCACCTCGTGCAGTCGGATCTTCAGCTGGGAGGGCACGTGCCGGTCGACCTCGACGACCTCGACGGCGAGCCAGCGCTCGAGATCGAGCCCCTGCACGGTCTCGGACGCGCGCTCGGGCAGATCGATACGGATGACGCTGCCGACCGCCGGCAGATCCCCGTGGGTCTCGATGACGAGGCCGGCCACGGTCTCGACATCGCTCCCGGCGAGGTCGTGGCCCAGCAGACGCTCGAGCTCGTCGAGGTGCAGGTCGCCGGGAACCGTCCAGGCATCGTCGCCGTCGGCCGAGACCTCGGCGACCTCGACGTCGTGCTCGTCGGACAGCTCGCCGATGACTTCCTCCGTCAGGTCTTCGATCGTCAGGATGCCGTCGAAGTTGCCGTACTCGTCGACCACGCACGCGAGCTCGTTGCGGGAGCGACGCATGCGGTCGAGGGCGACGGGGAGCAGCATCGAGGTCGGGATCACGACGGCGGCGCGCATGACGGATGCCACGGGGGCATCGTCGGCGGGCTGCTCGCGCAGCACGTCGATGAGTTCGATGACGCCGACGGGGGAGTCCTCGTCGCCGATCACGGGGTAGCGGGTGTGACCGGTGGACATGAGCGCGCGCACCTCACCGACCGTGGTGTCGGGGGTGACCGAGTCGATCTGGGAACGCGGGATCATGGCGTGCTCGACGTCGCGCTGCGGGAAGTCGAGGATGCGGTCGATGATCATCGATAGGTCGTCGGGAAGGTCGCCACTGACGCGGGACTCTTCGATGATCGCCTCGAGGTCACGCGCGGTGGCGCTCTCGTCGACGTCTTCGAGGGGCTCGATGCGCAGCAGCCTCAGCAGCGCGTTGGCGGCGACGTCGAACACGGTGATGAGCCAGCCGAACAGCAGCAGGTAGATGCGGGTGGGCACCGCGAGGGCGCGGGCCAGAGGCTCCGGGCTGGCGATGGCGAGGTTCTTCGGGTACAGCTCGCCGAAGATCATCGTGACGACGGTGGCCAGCAGCAACGCGCCGATGGTGCCGATGAGGACCGAGACGGCCGGGTCGATACCCACCCCTCCCAGAAGGGTGCCGAGCGACTCACCGATCAACGGCTCGGCGACGTAGCCGATCAGCAGTCCCGTGACGGTGATGCCCAGCTGGGCACCCGACAGCATGAACGAGGTGCGCTTGGTGATGGCGAGCACGCGCTTCGCCTGAGCGTCGCCCTTCTCGGCTTTCGCCGCGAGCCGCGAACGGTCGACGGACATGTACGCGAACTCCTGCGCGACGAAGAAGCCGCAGGCGGCGATGATCGCCAGAGTCACGATGATCCCCAACAGAAGCGTCAGGGCCGCGGCCAGCATCAGATCTCACCCCCTCTCGAAAAGAGGGGGCTCGAAGATCGGCCCTCCTGGTCGGTGGAGGTGCGGTGATGGCTCACGGGTTTTCTCTCTCGTGGGTCGGTGATCACTGATCACGTCGACTGTATCGAGCAGCGTCCCGCTCAGGCTGGGGATTCGCCCGACCCTGAGCTCACCCCGGTTCGGTGATCTTCTGGTCGGTGTTCGTGTAGACGATCGAATCGGCTGTGGTGCCGACGAGCCCCAGGGTGAGGCGCGCCAGCCCGGGTGCGATGCCGTCGGCCGGTGGAGGAGTATCGGCCCCGAGGGTGAGGGTCTTGCCGTCCGCGGTGGTGGCCGACAGCGAGTTCAGGTACACCGAGACGTGCCCTGACAACGTCATGCGGTCGGCGGTCGTGACGAGCGCTGGACCCGTCTCGCGGCGAACCGTGAGGGCGAAGCCCTCGATCGTGATCTCGTCCGCCGTCATCTTCAGCGCGGTGATACGTGTCGCGTCGGCCAGCGGCACCGTGACCACACTGATGAGGGGGATGCCGCGGAAGGACAGCGACTGGGCGCCCAGCTGTGCCGACGGCTGAGTGAACACCGGCGCGCGCTCGTCGGCGACGGCTGCCTGTGCGGGCGGCGTGGTCGAATCAGCGTCGGGGGCAGACGGCGCGGGGGTCGGGGAGTCATCGGGCGTCGACGGCGTAGCGGGCGTCGAGGTGCCGGCACCGGGAAGCTCTGGCAGGCCCGGCACGGTGAGCCCCGGTGTCGGCGTCGGCGTCGGTGTCGACGTCGAGGAGGGCGCGGGTTCGCCGCACGGGAAGAGAATCGGAATGCACAACCGGGCAGGGCGAGGACCGTCGTCGGCCGAGGCCGCGGCTGCGCCGGTCGACCCGCCGAGCACCAGGATGGCAGCGGTGAGCGCAGCCGTAACCCGGGCCCGCCTCATCGCTCGACCCCGGTGGCAGCGCTCTCCGCCTCCTCGACGGTCGGTGCCGGGGCTCGCGGCGCGGAGGCGGTCGGCAGCGCCCACGACACGGCCACGATCCCACCCACCGTGCTCACCAGCATCCCGAGCAGGAAGCCACCCAGATTGACGCCGACCAGGGAGTAGACCGCAACGGCGAGGGCGATGACACCGTAGAAGATGCGGTGTGCCGGCATCAGGATGAGCAGGATGCCGAGCAGCACCAGAATCACCGGGATCACCGTGGCCTGAAGACCCTCGATCCCGAGCTGGATGTGCAGTTGCCCGATGTCGAGCTGCCCGGAGAAGAACATTTCGACGCCGCCGAGTGCGACCAGGACGCCGCCCACGAGCGGACGGCTCCGCCGCCAGGTTCGAAAGCGCGCCGACGAGGAGAAGTCGGGGGAGGTCATGACGACTCCGATCAGAAGCAGGTCTTCGAGCCGTCGGTCAGCTCGAGCTTCATGCCGGTGAGGGTGAAGACCGAGGCCTGCGTGCTCCACGCGGTCTGCTTGAGGTGTGCGATCGAGATGGTGTCGGCATCCTGAGCGAAATCCCCCGGGGTGCCTTTGGCCGAGGTGTTGACTGTCGAGGCGTCCACGCCGATGCGGATGTTGCCGAACGAGGAGTCGCCCTGGAGGCCCGTCATGCCGATCTGCAGGTCGGAGGCGGATGCCGGGGCGCCGCCACCACCCGCGGTGATCAGGACGCCCACCTTGCCCAGGGGAGTGTCGCTGACGACCGACTGACAGAGGTCGGCGAGAGTGGCCGACCTGATGTTGGCGATCGCGACGTTGTGCTGGCCTCCGGCGGTGTCGCTGGTGACGCCGGCGTATTGCGAGAAGCCCGTGCCCTCCAGCTGCGAGGCGCTGATCTGGAACTGGCTGCCCGACACGGCGAAGGACACGGGCACCGCGCCCTGGGCGACACCGGTGAGAAGAAGGCTCGCGACGGCGGCGACGGGCACGGTCGCCAGGGCCACCCGGCCGATGCGGGAGCGGGTCAGGTTACGGAACTTCATCGATCCTCCTGCGGAAAGCGAGCCCGGCGACGGCGCCGAGCGAAGCCAGGCTACGCCGCATTGACAGAGTGTCAATAGTTGGAGACAGCATCGCTTCGTTAGAGTTCCCTCATGTCGAGCGACCGTCGCACGCGCCTCACGCCGGATCAGCGGCGCGCCCAGCTCGTCGCCTCGGGTGTCGCGTTTCTCGCCGAGAAGCCGCTCGACGACCTCACGATGGAAGTGCTCTCCGAGCGCGTCGGCGTCTCGCGCGGCCTTGTCTTCCACTACTTCGGCTCGCGCCAGGGCCTGCACCGAGAGGTCGTGATCACGGCCGCGGCGGCGCTGCTGGAGGCGTCCGTCCCGCGGGAAGACCTCGACCCGCGGGAGCGGCTCGACGACACGCTCTCCCGCATCGTCGCCTTCGTTCGCGAGCACCGGGGCACCTTCTTCTCTCTCGTGCGCGGCGTCGCCTCCGGCGACCCGGAGGTGCGGAGCGAGGTGGATCGTGCCCGAGACGTGACCGCGGGCTGGGTGACCGACGGCTTCCTCGAACTCGGTTCCGGCGATTCCCCCCTGCTTCGAGTGGCCCTGCGTTCGTGGGTGAACTTCGCCGAAGAGGTGCTCGTCGAACTCGCTCTCGGCACCGAGATGCCGGCGGCGGAGATCGTCGCATTCCTGTCGCGCTCGGCCTTCGGCGTGCTGGCGTCGGTGGTGGGAGAGCCCGCGGGGCCGACGCCACGGGCCTGATCGCCGCGGCGAATCCTCCGGCAATCCGCTCCCGCCCTCGCGACGAATGGCACAATAGAGGGGCCCCCATTGCTGCGCCCCAGCGCGGTCCCTTTGAAACACGGTTCGATTCGTCGAGCCAGAAAAGGATCTGTGATGGGACGTCTTATCTACCGTGATCGCGCGTCGTTCGACATCGACGACCGCATCCTCGCTCACCTCCGCATCGTCGTGATGAACAAGCTCCGACGTAACGAGGGCTTCATGCTGCAACTGCCCGTCAACGAAGGCGTGCGACAGGCCAGCCTCTGGATCCACGCCTCGAACGCGCTCGTCATGCAGTTCTACGGCGGACGAGAGCCGGCGATCGATCGCGCGCTCGTCGATCAGATGATGCACGACGCCAGCGGCGCCGACGGGCTCACCCTGACCGCCGCGGGAATCGCCCCCGCGACCACGGCCCCGCACCGGCAGCCCATCGGCGGTCGATGACGGGGCTCAGGCCCTCACCCCTCGAGCGGTAGCGTCACCTCGAATCGCGCGCCGACCCCACCGTCGACGCATCTCACGTCGCCGCCGTGCGCTCGCGCGATCCCTCGCGCGATCGGCAATCCGAGACCGACCCCGCCGGATGCCGCCCGCGCGGCGTCCAAACGGACGAGACGCTCGAAGATGCGCTCGCGGTCGGCCGCCGGAACGCCCGGGCCGTCATCGGTGACGGACACCACCGCGGTCGCGCCGCGCACGGCGACAGCCACGGTCACGGTGCCGGTTCCCCCGGTTGCCCGCGCCGCGTTCTCGATGAGGTTCGACAACACCTGGGCGAGGCGGTCGGGGTCGGCGTGCACCGGCACCGCGGCATCCGGAGTCTGCGTGCGAAGGACGAGGGAGGGGTGTACGAGCGGGGCGCGGCCCACTTCGGCCTCGACGAGCGCCCGCAGGTCGAGATCCGTGCGCGAGAGCTCGAGACCGCGATCGACGCGGGCCATCGTCAGCAGGTCGTCGACGAGGCGTGAAGCCCGCGCCGCCTCGCGTGCCACGTGCGCGGCGAGCACCTCGCGCTCGGGTCCGTCGAGGTCGGCGCGCACGAGCGTGTCGGCGGCCGCCCGGATGCCGGCGACCGGCGTGCGCAACTCGTGCGCCGCGTCCGACAGGAACGCCCGCAGGCGCTGCTCGGCGTCCAGAGCGGCCCGCTCGGCGCCCACCACGTCGTCGAGCATGTCGTCGAGGGCGGTGGCGACGCGTCCGATCTCGGTATCGGAGCGGGTGGGGTGCAGACGCCGTTGGCGCTCCCCGGAGCCGATCGCGCGAGCGACGCTCGACACCTGATCGAGGGGCCTCAGGCTCCGTCGCACGACGAGGGTGACCGCGCCTGCCGCGAGCACGAGGACGCCGATCGACGACAGCGCCATGATCCATCGCACCTGAGCGAGCGTGTCGTCGACGCCCGCCACCGACGCCGTCAGGGTCAGACTCGAGCCGTCGCTGAGCGTCGAACGCAGCGTCACGAGCTCATCGTCGCCCGTGACCTCGGATGCGATGACGCTCACGTCGTTCGAGACCGTGGGCTGAGGGGTGGAACGGGCACCGGGACCGGCGCCGGGGCCTCCGGGTCCACCCGGTGGAGCTTCGCGCAACTGCTCGGGGCTGGGGCCGGCGACCACCGAGTCGCCCCCCGCGCTGTCGATGCGGACGGCGAGCCCCTGGTCGGATAATCGCTCGGCCAGGTCGGCGTCATCGACCGTTCCCACCAGGGAGGCGGCGGCCGCAGCGCGATCCCGCAAGCGCTCCTCGATCTGGCCGCGCAGGCGGGCCCCCAAGGCCACGTCGACGACGACGGCGAGCACGACCAGCAGCAGCGCCACCAGGGCCACCACCGCCACGATCGTCCGCCGGCGCAGCGATCCCGACTTCAGCGGGGGCGAGGGTCTCACCGTTCCTCGCTCAAGCGGTAGCCGAGGCCGCGCACGGTGTGGATCAGCCGCGGTCCACGCTGCTCCATCTTGCGGCGGAGCGCGCTCAGGTGCACCTCGACGAGATTGGGGTCGTAGTCCTCGTAACCCCAGACCTGGGTGAGGATCTGCGCCTTCGAGAGGGTTCGTCCGCGACTCTCGGCGAGCAGGTGCAGCAGCCGGAACTCCGTGGCCGTCAACTCGAGAGACACTCCACCGCGATGTGCCGTCGCGGCATCCGGATCGACCACCAGATCTCCCACCGACACGGTCTGCGGCAGCCTCCCGCGCCGCCGAAGAACCGCGCCGCTGCGCGCGACGAGCTCGGCCATCGTGAACGGCTTCACCACGTAGTCGTCGGCACCCTCCGCGAACCCCCGCAGGCGATCATCGACCTCGTCTCGCGCGGTCAGCATGATGACCGCCGTGTCGCCCGTGGCCCGCACGATCGGGAGCAACCGGATGCCGCTGGGCCCCGGCATCATCCAGTCGATGATCACGAGGTCGGGGCGGAACGACGCCAACCGGTCGGCGAGGTCCGTGCCGTCGGGCGCCGCCTCGGCGACGAAACCGTCGGCGCGCAGAGCCGTGGTGACGGCGACGCGGATCGTCTCGTCGTCGTCGAGGACGAGCACGCGGGCAGCGAGGGACATCGGAGCGACGATACGGTCACCGGCTGAACGGGACTTATGGCTTGCGTATGCGAACCGGGCGGGTGAGCCGGCTTCAGGTTCGCTTCAGTCCCGGCTCGAAGTCTGGTTCCAGAGCCGGTGACCGACACCGGACGGAAAGAGAACCATGAACGACGACAATCCCACCCTGCCGCTGCCGCGTCAGGAGGAGACCCCCGAACCCCGCCGCCGCTCCTGGCGCGGGCCGGCGCTCATCGCCGGCGCCGTGATCGTGGCCGCGGGCCTCACCGGCGGAACCGCAGCGCTCGCGGCGCAGAGCAACGGGACGGGCCCGCTGGCGGCCTCCTCGACCTCGGCCCCCAGCGCCGACGGCGGCTCGACGGGCCCCGGCACCAGCACTCCCGGGACGGCCCCCACCCCGGATGCCACGCCCTCGGCCCCCGCCGACGGCAGCACCCCGACGCCTCCCGCCGACGGCACCGCTCCTGCCGCCCCCGGCGGAGGAAAGGGACCGGGCGAATGCGGCCCCGGTGCGCCCAAGGGCGACGCCGCCAAGCCCGCGCCGCCCGCCGACGGCACGGCTCCCACTCCGCCCGCCGAGGGGGACAAGCCCACGCCGCCCGCACCCCCGGCCGACGGCACGGCTCCCACCCCGCCCGCCGAGGGCACCACGCCGACGCCGCCCGCCACGCCGGGCAGTTGAGCGCCACCCCGCGCTGACCGCGCGCCACGCCCTTCGCGTGCAGCGCGCGGTCAGCGCGGTGAGGCACGATCGACGGGTGGCGAGAACACGCAGGCGGCGCCGCCGCACGCCCCGGCAACGGCTCATCCGCCGACGGCGTCTGGTCTTCGGCGCCGTTGCCGCGGTGCTCGTCGGCCTGGTCGCCCTCGCGGTCGTCCCGCTCGTCTCGCTCACCACCGCGTGGAACACCGAGGCGCGTCGCGCGGCCATCGACCTCACGTCCTTCGACCCGGGCCATCTGATCGACGACGAGCAGTTCTACGACGGCGACGCGCTCACCGCTGATCAGATCCAGACCTTCCTCGACGATCAGGTGGGGGAGTGTCGCAACAGCGACTGTCTGTCCGTCCTGCGCTCCGAACTGCCGGCACGAGGACCGGTCGTCTCGGATGCCACGGGCCGCACGGTCTGCGAGGGCTACGACGGGGGAGAGCTCACGGCCGCCCAGATCATCGACCGCCTGCAGCGCGCGTGCGGCATCTCGGCGAAGGTGCTCCTGGTCACCCTGCAGAAGGAGCAGAGCCTCGTCTCGGGTCGCACCGCCCGGGCCCCCTCACCCGAACAACTCGGGGCGGCGATGGGCGCCCGATGCCCCGACACCGCCCCCTGCGACGCCGGGGCCGCCGGCTTCGGTGCACAGGTCGCCCAGGCCGCGACCGACCTGAAGTCCTACAGCGCTTCCGACTTCATGCGGCAACCGGGTACGCACTACCTCGCCTACTCGCCCGACCCCTCCTGCGGGGGTTCGGAGGTCACCATCGCGAACGCTGCCACCGCGGCCTTGTACAACTACACGCCTTATCAGCCGAACGCCGCGGCCCTGGCCGCGCGCTGGGGAGTCGGAGACTCCTGCTCGGCATACGGCAACCGCAACTTCGCGCTCTATTGGGCTCTCTGGTTCGGCTGAATCGACCCGTCGAGCACCACGGGTCGACGCGCGGGGCCCGTGGCGAAATCACAGTGTTGTGATTTCGTTATGCACGGGCGATAATGGCCGGACAACCGAACAATCGCCAACACTCCATCACAGGTCGTAGGGGAAGACGTACCTGACGAAGGAGAAACCATGGCGATCACGTCTTCGCGCGGAGTGATCCTGATCCACTCCGCGCCCCGCGCGTTGTGCCCCCACCTCGAGTGGGCGGTGGGACGCGCTCTCGGCCGCGCGGTCAACTTCGACTGGACCGAGCAGCCCGTTCTCACGGGCAGTCGTCGCGCGGAGTTCTACTGGGAAGGCCCCGTCGGCTCCGGTGCCGCCCTCGCGAGTGCGATCCGCGGCTGGGAGCACCTCCGTTTCGAGGTGAGCGAGGACCCCACGCCCCGCAGTGACGGCGGCCGCTGGATGCACACGCCGGGACTCGGCATCCACTTCGCTCAGACCGATTCCGCGGGCAACGTCGTCATTGCCGAGGACCGCGTGCGCTACGCGATGGAGGTCGCCGCGGGCGACGCTCTCGAATTGCAACGCGAGCTCGACGTCGCCCTGGGCTCCGCCTGGGACGAAGAGCTCGAGCCCTTCCGCCATGCCGGCGACGACCAGCAGATCGTCTGGCTGCACAAGGTGGGTTGAGACCGTCGGGCGGGGGAGGCGCCACTACCGGAGGTCGGTGACCACACCCGGCACCGGGACCGCGTATCCCTCGCCTGACAAGACGAGAGCCCCCTGGCATCCCCGATTGCAGTCGGGGGGATGCCAGGGGGCTCTCGCCGTGCGGAAGACCGCGCTCAGACCGAGGCGATGGCCACGACGGCGTTGTGACCGCCGAAGCCGAAGGAGTTGCTGATCGCGAGCTGGTCGCCGGCTCCGAGCTCGACGGCCGAGCCGGACAGGGCGAACGGGACCTCGGGGTCCTGCTCGGTCAGGTTGATGGTCGGCGGGGCGACGCGATTCTGAAGCGCCAGCACCGTGAAGATCGCCTCGAGGGCACCGGTTCCACCGAGCAGGTGACCGGTGGAGGCCTTGGTGGCCGACACCGGGATCTCGTCGACACGGGCGCCGAACACGGCGCGCAGCGCCTTGTACTCGTTCGGGTCGCCGACCGGGGTCGAGGTGGCGTGGGCGTTGATGTGGGTGACGTCGTCGACCGACGCGCCCGCCATCTCGAGCGCCATGTGCACGGCTCGTGCGGCCCCGTGACCCTCGGGATCGTTGGCGGTGATGTGATACGAATCCGCCGTGACGCCACCGCCCACGATCGAGGCGTAGATCTTCGCGCCGCGGGCCTTCGCGTGCTCCTCGGTCTCGAGGATGAGGACACCGGCGCCCTCGCCCATGACGAAGCCGTCGCGGTCGATGCTGGCCGGGCGGGACGCCGTCTCGGGGGAGTCGTTGCGCTTGGAGAGCGCCTGCATCGACGCGAACGAGGCGATCGTGATGGGGTGGATCGCCGACTCGGTGCCACCGGCGATCACGACGTCGGCCAGGCCGTCGCGGATGTGCTGCACGGCGTTCACGATCGACTCGGTGCTCGAGGCGCAGGCCGAGGCGACCGTGCGGGCGAACGCGCGGGCGTTGAAGTGCAGGGAGAGGTTGCCTGCGGCAGCGTTGGGCATGAGCATGGGCACCGTCATCGGCATGACGCGCCGCGGGCCCTTCTCGCGCAGGGTGTCCCACGCGTCGAGCAGCGTCCAGACGCCGCCGATACCGGTGGCGAAGTCGACGCCGAGACGGTCGGGGTCGATGTCGGGGGAGCCGGCGTCTTCCCAGGCCTCTTTCGCCGCCACCATCGCGAGCTGCGACGAAGGGTCGAGGCGCTTGGCGACGGGGCGCTCGAGCACGGTCTCGGGGCGCACCAGGGCCTCGGCGGCGAAGGTGACGGGCAGGTTGTACTGCTCGACCCACTCGTGCTCGAGGGAACGGGCGCCGGAGGTTCCGGCGAGCAGGGCGGACCAACTCTCGGGTGCCGTGCCGCCGATGGGCGAAGTGGCTCCGATGCCGGTGACGACGATGCGGGGTGTGCTCATGAGCGAGAAATCCTTGGTGCGGCCGACAGGTCGTGACCGGTGGGGGCCGGAGCCCCCACCGGGAGGTGTCAGGACTGGTTCGACGTGATGAAGGTCACGGCGTCGCCGACGGTCTTGAGGTTCTTGACCTCGTCGTCGGGAATGGTGACGCCGAACTTCTCCTCGGCGTTGACCACGATCGTCATCATCGAGATGGAGTCGATGTCGAGGTCGTCGGTGAAGGACTTCTCGAGCGCGACCTCGTCGGCCGAAATGCCCGTCTCGTCGGTGATGAGCTCGGCAAGGCCGGCGAGAACCTCGTCGTTGGTGAATGCCATGATGTCTCCTGTTTCTTGGGGGCGGGGCCTGTCGGGCCCCGATCAGTCTAGAGTTCGACGGCGCTGCGTCAGGGCAGCACGACGACCTGCGCGCCGAACACCAGTCCGGCTCCGAAGCCGATCTGCAGCGCGAGGCCGCCGCTGAGCTCGGGGTGTTCCTCGAGCAAGCGGTGGGTGGCGAGGGGAATGGACGCCGCAGACGTGTTGCCAGTGGTCTCGATGTCGCGACCGATCACGACGGTCTCGGGAAGACCGAGCTGCTTGGCGAACTCGTCGATGATGCGCATGTTCGCCTGGTGCGGAACGAAGGCGGCGAGGTCGGCGGGCTCGATGCCCGCGGCCTCGATGGCCTGGCGCGCGACCTTGACCATCTCCCAGACGGCCCAGCGGAAGACCGTGGGGCCCTCCTGACGCAGGGTCGGCCAGGCGGCGACCCCGTCGCGGAAGTCGGTGAGGGTGGCGTTCATGCCCACCGCATCCGCCTTCGAGCCATCCGAGCCCCAGATGGTGGGGCCGATGCCGGGGGTGTCGCTCGGGCCCACGACCACGGCGCCCGCGCCGTCGCCGAGCAGGAACGAGATGCTGCGGTCGGTGGGATCGACGACGTCGCTGAGCTTTTCGGCACCGACGACGACGACGTGCTTCGCAAGGCCCGCCCGCACGAGCGCGTCGGCCTGACCGACGCCGTACGCGAAGCCCGCGCAGGCGGCGTTGAGGTCGTACGCGGCAGCGGGGTTCGCCCCGATCCGGTCGGCCACGATGGCCGAGGCGGACGGCGTCTGCTTGGGGTTGCTGATGGTCGCCACGATCACCGCGTCGATGTCTTCGGGCGCCACGCCCGACTTCTCGACGGCCTCGCGCGCGGCCGTGGTGGCCAGGTCGATGGCATCCGTCTCTTTGTTCGCGCGAACGCGCGTGACGATGCCGGTGCGCTGGCGGATCCACTCGTCGCTCGAGTCGATCGGGCCGACGAGGTCGTCGTTGGGCACGAAGTTCTCGCCGCGGGCGGCGCCGTACGAGTAGATGCGCGTGTGCGCGGGGCCCTGCAGCTGGCGGAGGGTGGGGGTGCTCATGCCTGTTCTTCTTTCAGCAGGGAGACGGCCGCGTCGAGGTCGTCGGGGGTCTTGACCGCGACGGTCGGGGTGCCGCGGAGGGCGCGCTTGGCGAGCCCGGTGAGGGCGCCGGCGGGGGACATCTCGATGATGCCGGTCACGCCGTGCTCGGCGAACGAGAGCATGCAGCGGTCCCAGCGCACGGGGGAGGCGACCTGCGCGACGACGAGGTCGAGGGCGCGACGTCCCTCGGCGACGACGGAACCGTCGGAGTTCGTCCAGAGCGTCGTGCTCGGGTCAGAGACTGCGACGTCGGCCGCGGCGGCGCGGAGGGTCTCGACGGCGGGCTCCATGAAACGGGTGTGGAACGCTCCCGCGACCTGCAGTGCGATGACGCGCGCACCGCGCGGCGCCTCGGAGGCGAGCTCTGCCAACGCCGAGAGTTCACCGGCCGCCACGATCTGTCCACCGCCGTTGTAGTTGGCCGGGGTGAGGCCGAGCACGTCCAGTCGCTCGAGCACGGTCTGCTCGTCGCCGCCCACCACGGCGCTCATGCCGGTCTCGACGGCCGCGGCGGCCTCGGCCATTGCGCGGCCGCGGAGTCCGACCAGCCGCAGCGCGTTGTCGTCGGAGAGCACACCGGATGCCGCCAGTGCGGCGATCTCGCCGACGGAGTGCCCCGCGACCCCGTGCACCGACGCGCCGGCGCGGTCGTTCAGCGCGGCCCACGACAGCAGACTCGCCGCCACGATCAGCGGCTGCGCCACGCTCGTGTCGCGGATGCGATCGGCATCCCACTCGGTACCGGCGGCGATGAGATCGACGCCCGCCTGCTCGGAATAGGCGGCGAGACGATCACGCGCCCCGTCGAGTTCGAGCCAGGGCGAGAGGAACCCGGGGGTCTGAGAGCCCTGTCCGGGGAAGACGGCGATGATCACCGTTCCATCCTGTCAAGGATCGGGCACGCGCTTCTGGAGATATCGACACAGAAATACGGCGTGTCTTTGTGCGCGCCGTGCATCAACGCACCAGAGGCGACCGTCGGCCCACCGGACTCCGGCGGCGCGTGGCATCCGTTCCGATCGATCCGAGGATGAGCGCGGTCTGCAGGATGAGCGCTTCTCGCGGACCCGTGGCATCCCACCCGATGACCTCCGACACGCGCTTGAGGCGGTACCGCACGGTGTTGGGATGCACGTACAGCTCGCGGGCCGTGGCCTCGAGCGAGCGGCCGTTGTCGAGGTAGCTCCACAGGGTCGCGACGAGATCGGCGCTGTGCGCGTGCAGGGGCTGATACACGCGGTCGACCAGGGTCTGCTTGGCCACGGCGTCGCCGGCGAGGGCGCGCTCGGGCAACAGGTCGTCGGCCTCGACCGGGCGCGGGGCGTGGCGCCAGGCACGGGCCACGGCGAAGCCGGCGAGGGCCGCACGAGCGCTCTGCCCCGCGTCGACCAGCGCGGGCACGGCGGGCCCGAGCACGAGATGCCCGGTGCCGAAGCCGGGCTCGAGGCGCCTCGCGATCTCGGGGAACGGCAGTTCGGCGTTCTCTTCGCCGGCGCGGGCGGGCAGGTCGGCCCGGCCGACCACGAGCACCAGGCGGGAACCCTGCACACCGATGAGCACGTCGACGCCGAGCTTGCGCGCGGTGCGCCGAACCTGGTCGACATCGAGCTGCGGGGGAGTCGTGCCCACCAGGACGGCGACTTCTCCGTGGCCGTGCCACCCGAGGGCGGCGATGCGGCTAGGGAGTTCGTCGTCGGCCTCGCCGGTGAGGATCGAGTCGACGACGAGGGCTTCGAGACGCGCATCCCAGAGCCCCCGCGCCTCGGCGGCACGCGCGTACACGTCGGCGGCGGCGAAGGCGACCTCGCGCGAATACGACAGCATCGCCTCGCGCACCTTCTCGCTGCGACCGGCCACGCGCTCCTCCATGACCTCGACGGTCACGCGGACGAGCTGAAGCGTCTGCGTCAGGCTGACGCTGCGCAGCAGCTCACGGGGAGCGGCGGCGAAGATGTCCGCGGCGATGGCGGGGGTGGATGCCGGCTCCTCGAACCACTGCAGGAACGAGGTGATCCCCGCCTGGGCGACGAGCCCGACGGCCGATCGCCGAGCGGGGGGCATCTCGGCGTACCAGGGCAGGGTCTCTTCGAGGCGCTGGATCGTCGCCGTGGCCAGATCGCCCGAGATACGCCGGAGCCAGGTGAGGGTGTCGGCCTTCTCCTGCGCGGCGGCGGCCACCGAGCCCGCAGACCGGTCGGGTCCGGCCCCGCCCGTGGAGGCGGAACCGGACCCGTCGGTGGTGCTCGTCACGTGATCAGGCCTCGCCGCCCGCGTTGCCGGTCGTTCCAGCGTTGACGTCGTGGAGACGGTACTTCTCGATCGCCTGTCCGACGACCGCGCGGTCGACCTTGCCCTCTTCGGCCAGCGCCTGCAGGGTGCGGACGACCATCGAAGGACCATCGATCTTGAAGAAGCGACGTGCGGCGGCACGGGTGTCTGAGAAGCCGAAGCCGTCGGCCCCGAGGGTCCAGTAGTTCTGCGGGACCCACTGACGGATCTGGTCCTGGACCGCGTGCATCCAGTCGCTGACCGCGATGACCGGGCCCTGGGCTCCCTTCAGCTTGTCCGTGAGGTACGGCACGCGAGGCTCTTCCTCGGGGTGCAGGAAGTTGTGCTCGTCGGCGGCCAGGCCGTCGCGGCGCAGTTCGCTCCACGAGGTGACCGACCACACGTCGGCGACCACGCCCCAGTCGTCCTTCAGCAGACGCTGGGCCTCGAAAGCCCACGGCACGCCGACACCCGAGGCGAGCAGCTGCGCACGGGGGCCGTCGCCCTCGCCCGAGGAGATGTGGTGGATGCCGCGGACGATGCCATCGACGTCGACGCCCTCGGGCTCGGCCGGCTGCACGTACGGCTCGTTGTAGACCGTCATGTAGTACATGACGTTGGGGTCGGGGTGGTTCCCGCCGTACATCCGCTCGATGCCCGAGCGCACGATGTGCGAGATCTCATAGCCGTAAGCCGGGTCGTACGACACCGTGGCCGGGTTGGTCGACGCGAGCAGCTGCGAGTGACCGTCGGCGTGCTGCAGGCCCTCACCGGTCAGGGTGGTGCGACCGGCGGTGGCGCCGATGATGAAACCGCGCGCCATCTGGTCGCCCGCGGCCCACTGGGCGTCACCCGTGCGCTGGAAGCCGAACATCGAGTAGAAGACGTACACCGGGATGAGCGGCTCGCCGTGGGTCGAGTACGCCGTGCCCGCCGCGGTGAACGCCGCGAGAGCGCCCGCCTCGTTGATGCCGACGTGCACGATCTGACCCTGCGGGCTCTCCTTGTACGCCAGCAGCAGCTCGCGGTCGACGGAGGTGTAGTGCTGGCCCTTGGGGTTGTAGATCTTCGCCGTCGGGAAGTACGCGTCCATACCGAACGTGCGCGCCTCGTCGGGGATGATCGGCACGATGCGGTGACCGAAGTCCTTGACCCGCAGCAGATCCTTCAGCAGACGCACGAACGCCATGGTCGTGGCGATCTCTTGCGTGCCCGAGCCCTTCTTGGGCAGCGCGTACGCGGCATCCCCCGGCAGTTCGAGACCGACGTGGGTGGTGCGACGCTCGGGAAGGAAACCGCCGAGCGCACGACGACGCTCGAGCATGTACTTGATCGTCTCGTCCTGCTCACCGGGGTTGTAGTACGGCGGCTGGTACGGGTTCTCGTCGAGCTGCGCGTCGGTGACGGGGATGTCCATCGCGTCGCGGAACGCCTTGAGGTCGTCGAGCGTCAGCTTCTTCATCTGGTGGGTCGCGTTGCGGCCCTCGAAGTGCGGACCGAGGCCGTAGCCCTTGATCGTCTTCGCCAGGATGACGGTGGGCTGGCCCTTGTGCTCCTTGGCCGCCTTGAAGGCCGCGTAGACCTTGCGGTAGTCGTGGCCACCGCGCTTGAGGCCCCAGACCTGCTCGTCGGTGTAGTCCTTGACGAGCTCGAGAGCGCGGGGGTCGCGACCGAAGAAGTTCTCGCGGACATACGCGCCGTTCTCGGCCTTGTAGGTCTGGTAGTCGCCGTCGGGCGTGCTGTTCATGAGGTTGAGCAGCGCGCCCTCGGTGTCGCGGGCGAGGAGGTCGTCCCACTCGCGGCCCCAGACGACCTTGATGACGTTCCAGCCGGCACCGCGGAAGAAGCTTTCGAGCTCCTGGATGATCTTGCCGTTACCGCGGACGGGGCCGTCGAGACGCTGGAGGTTGCAGTTGACGATGAAGGTCAGGTTGTCGAGACCCTCGTTCGCCGCGACCTGCAGCTGACCGCGGCTCTCGACCTCGTCCATCTCGCCGTCGCCGAGGTAGGCCCAGACGTGCGAGTCGCCGACGTCCTTGATGCCGCGGTTGGAGAGGTACTTGTTCGACATCGCCTGGTAGATCGCGTTGATCGGGCCGAGGCCCATCGACACGGTCGGGAACTGCCAGAACTCCGGCATGAGGCGCGGGTGCGGGTACGACGGGATGCCGTTGGGCGCCTGCGACTTCTCCTGACGGAAGCCGTCGAGCTGCGCCTCGGTCAGACGACCCTCGAGGTACGCGCGGGCGTAGGCGCCGGGGGAGGCGTGGCCCTGCACGAAGATCTGGTCGCCGCCCGACGGGTCGTCGAGACCGCGGAAGAAGTGGTTGAAGCCCACCTCGTACAGCGCGGCCGACGACGCGTAGGTCGAGATGTGGCCGCCGACGCCGATACCGGGACGCTGGGCGCGGTGCACGGTGACCGCGGCGTTCCAGCGGATCCACTTGCGGTAGCGCCGCTCGAGCTCCTCGTCACCGGGGAACTCGGGCTCGTTCTTCTGCGAGATCGTGTTGATGTAGTCGGTGGTCGGAACCATCGGCACGTTCAGGTGGAGTTCTTTGGAGCCCTTCAGAAGGCTCAGCATGATCTCGCGAGCGCGAGCCGGACCCTTCGCCTGGACCAGCTGTCGCAGGGATTCCTGCCACTCCCCGGTCTCTTCCGGGTCGCTGTCCTGCGGCCCCTGCGAATACGGATCCTGGTCGTGAACAGTCACGGAAGACCTTTCGTCGTCTGGCAGGTCATGCCAGAGAATCGCCATACGAGTGCGGCAACCCTTGTCTGCTCCGCACAATCAACCAGCGTCCAGCCTAGCGAGTCGCGGCGACATCGGATGCGCCACGGCCGCGACGAACCGGCCCGCGCCGCGCAGACGCTTCGACGTCGAGACGAGCTCCGGCCTATCAAGACCGCCTGAAGCCACCGCGTCGGGCGAGGCGTGCGGGGGCGCGGGTCTAGCCTGACCGCGTGAGCACGCACGAGAGCGAAGGCTTCCGCACTAGACCGGAGCATCGCTGGCCGGTCCTGATCGCCCTGGCCGTCGGCACGGGCCTGTACGCGGTGCTCCCGAACGAGACGTCGGGCGTGCTCCGCTACGTCGTCGTCGGCGCCGGCGTGCTGTGCACGATCCCCATGGTGGTGACGAATCCCTCACGCCTGTCGCGCGAATCCGCCGTGGGCCGGGGCTTCGCTCTCGCCTTCACCGCCGTGCTGCTGCTGGCGAACCAGGTGGCGTTCTTCCTGCTCATACAGCAGTTGCTGCGCGGAGAGGGCAGCGGCGCCGGAACCCTGCTCGGGGCTGCGCAGGTGTGGGCCATCAACGTCATCGGCTACGCCGTCGTCTACTGGGAGATGGATCGCGGGGGTCCTATCGCCCGCCGCCGCGACGCGCGAGACGACTTGCCGCCGGCAGACTTCCAATTCCCGCAGGACTCGGATCGGGATGCCGTGAGCGAGGTGGCCCGCCGATCCTCCGACACCGAGGACTGGGCACCCGGGTACGTCGACTACCTGTACTTCTCGGCATCCAACGCTATGGCGTTCAGCCCCACCGACGTCATGCCGCTGAGCACGCGCGCGAAGCTCTTCATGATGGTGCAGGCGGTGTCGGGCTTCATCCTGCTCGCGCTCGTGATCTCGCGCAGCGTGAACATCCTGAACTGACGGTGGGCCCTGCCGGGATCGAACCGACGACATCCACGGTGTAAACGTGGCGCTCTACCAGCTGAGCTAAAGGCCCTGGATGCCTCGAGTCTAGCGTCCGCCCGGCTCCTGGCCCGCGCCACCGCCGCCGCGAGGTCACGTGAACCGGGCGAGGGCACGGGGCATGTCGTGCGTCCTCGCCCAGGTCGCGTGATCTGGACCATCGACAGCTCCGGCCGCCGCGCACCACAGACCTCGCCCGCTGGCGCGGCGGTCGCGTACCGCCGATGTCGGAGCCCCGGGGTAGCGTGGAACCCGTGAATGCCGATCCCGCCGACCAGCGCAAACTGCTCGACCTCTCCGACCTCGACGCCCGCATCCGTCGTGACGAGAAGGTCTCGGCCAACCCGCCGCAGGCCGAGCGCGTGCGCGAGCTCCTCGCGCAGCGGGCGACGCTCACGCAAGAGCTGTCGACCCGCGCCAACGCGCGCGATGACATCACCGCCGAGCTGAAGCGTCTCGAGTCCGACGTGGCCGTCGTCGACGCCCGCATCGCGCGCGACACCGAGCGCCTCGCCGCCTCGTCGAACGCCAAGCAGGCGCAGGGCTTCGAGAGCGAGCTGGCCTCGCTCAAGCGGCGCAAGGGTGACCTCGAAGACTTGGAGATCGCGCTCATGGAGCGCCTCGAGACCGCCGACGCCGCGGTCTCGGAGCAAGAGGCCCTCATCTCCGAGACGAATGCCCTGGGCACGCGGTTGAGCGCTGAGGCGAAAACCACCGTCTCCGATGCGACGACGCGCCTCGAGGGCGCCCGCCGCGATCGCGACGCGGTGGCCGCCTCGGTTCCCGCCGACCTGCTGGGACTGTACGAGCGTCTCGCCGCCCGTGGCAACGGAGCCGGGCTCCTTCGTGCCGGCGCCTGCGAGGCGTGCCGCATGGTGCTCCCGCCGAGCGATGTCGCCACGGTGCGCCGCGCCCAGACCGACGAGGTCGTGTTCTGTCCCGAGTGCGGCGCCATTCTCGTTCGCACCGAAGAGTCACGATGACCCGAGACGGCCGTGCCGTCTGACACGGTCGTCGTCGGCACCACCTCCGCCGGGCGGATCGCCCTGATCGATCTGGATTCAGAAGGCTTACCGACGCGCACGATCGAGATCGCCGCAAACGAGCTGGCCTCCGTCGTCTCGACGCGCGAAGCAGCGGGTGAGATCCGCTGGGTATGGGCGGATTCCGCCGCGCTGTACGCCCGACTCCTGGCGGCCGGCGTGCGGGTGGCGCGGGCCTGGGACCTGCGCCTGGTCCACGCCATCCTCCGCGACGCCTCCGCGGTCGTCGACGACCACGGCCTCCGCGCGGCCATGACCTGGGATGCCACCGCCTCGGCCCCCGCAGCCGGCGACACCCTCTTCGATCTCGGGGAGTCGGCATCCGGGGTTCCCGAGAGTGCAGACGCGGCCCTCGCCGAGTACCGGCGGCAGGGAGCGGCCATCGCATCGTCGACGAGTCCCGGGGCGCTGCGCCTGCTCTGCGCCGCAGAGTCGGCCGGGGCCCTCATCGCCGTCGAACTGCACGCGGCGGGCGTGCCGTGGAGCACCGCAGCGCACGAGAAGTTGCTTGAGAGCGAGCTCGGCCCGCGGCGAGGCGGCGGGCTTCCGGAAACCGTCGAGAAGACGGCAGCGGCCGTGCGCGCGGCCCTCGGCGATCCCGCCGCCTCGCTGGATTCACAGCCGCGGCTGCTGCGGTCGCTGCATCGCGCGGGACTCCTCGTCCAATCCACGAGTCGGTGGGAGCTGGCAGAGCACGACCACCCGGTCGTCGCCCCGCTCGTCACCTACAAGAAGCTCATGCGGCTCTACACCGCGAACGGCTGGGCGTGGCTCAACGAGTGGGTCAGCGACGGACGCTTCCGACCCGTCTACGTTCCCGCGGGGGTCGTGACGGGCCGCTGGGCATCGTCGGGCGGGGGAGCGTTGCAGATCCCGCGCAATCTCCGCACCGCGGTGCGTGCCGACCCGGGATGGACACTCGTCACCGCCGACGTCGCCCAGCTCGAACCGCGCGTCCTCGCCGCGATGGCGCGCGACACGGCCCTGGCCGAGGCGGCAGCCGGTCGCGATCTGTACGCCGGGATCGTCGAGCGCGGCGCGGTCGCCAGCCGCGCCGAGGCGAAGCTCGCGATGCTGGGCGCCATGTACGGCGCCACGACCGGGGAGAGCGGTCGACTCCTACCACGCCTTCGCCGCACCTTCCCCCGGGCCATGCAGCTCGTCGACGACGCCGCACGCACGGGGGAGGACGGCGGGGTGGTCCGCACCTGGCTCGGACGAACCTCACCCGCAGCCGGCGAATCGTGGCGCGGCCTGCAGTCGCGGGCGAGCGACGCAGCGGCATCCGGAGTCGACGAGACACGCGCGCGTCGCTCCGCCCGAGACCGGGGAAGATTCACGCGCAACTTCATCGTGCAGGGCACGGCGGCCGAGTGGGCGCTGGCGTGGCTGGCCGATCTCCGCTCCCGTCTCGCGAAGCTTCCCCCGGTGGATGCCGCCCACGCAGCGCCTGCGTCGGGCCCGGTGTTCGCGCGCTCTGCGCACCTGGCGTTCTTCCTGCACGACGAGATCGTCGTGCACACACCGCTCGAGCAGGCCGAAGCCGTGGCTGAGGCGGTGCGCGAGTCGGCCACGTCGGCGGGACGCCTGCTGTTCGGAACCTTTCCCATAGACTTCCCGCTCGACCTTCGCATCGGCGAGACGGCGGAGAAGGGCTGAGCGGTCGGGGCCGCGCCGGTAGACTGGCGATCGCGAATGGGTCGGCTGGACGGTCGCGTCACGGGTTCGCCCGTGCCGAGGAACGTCCGGGCTCCACAGGGCAGGACGGTGGGTAACGCCCACCCGGAGCGATCCGCGAGACAGTGCCACAGAGAGCAGACCGCCTCGGCCCCTCGGGGCCGGGGTAAGGGTGAAAGGGTGGTGTAAGAGACCACCGGGGTCGTGGTGACACGACCCGCGAGGTAAACCTCGTCCGGAGCAAGGCCAGACAGGGGATGACGACGCGGCTCGCCGAGTCCCCGGGTAGGCCGCTGGAGCGGCACGGCAACGTGTCGCCGAGAGAGATGACCGTCCACGGGGTTTCGACCCCCGGACAGAACCCGGCGTACAGGCCGGCCCATTCGCGCTTTTCCACGCCGACTCGCCGTTCTCACCGACGTCACCGCAGACCTGGCCCGAACAGACGCCGCGCGAGGGACACGCGCGCCGGAGGGCCGTCGAGGCCGAGCTCGAGCGCAAGACCGTCGGCTCGTCGAACCGATGTCGAGTGTCGCACATATGTTCTACACTCGAGCACGGCCGGGAAAGGGGTCCGGCGCATGGGTACGAGGGTCAGCGACGAGATGGTCGCCCGGGTGCTGGCATCCATCGCCCCCTGCACGCTGCAGCCCGAGACGTGGGGGGCGCGAGCGATCGACTGGTATCCGCAGAAGCGCCCGGTGTGGGCATGGGTGACCTGGCCGAACCGCGCCGCGACCCGCGAGCCCGCCTGGGCGACGGGTGGCAACGACCGCGTCGTCATGCTCGAGGTGCCGTGCGAGGGCGGGCACTGGGCGCCCGTCGTGTGGCGGAACGCGGTCAGCGTCCGACGGATCGAGAACGCCGCGTGAGCGCTACTTGACCGCCGGCAGGGCCTCGGGCACCGGCACGGCGAGCGAGGCCGCACCGATGATGCCCGCGTTGTTACGGTGCTTCGCGGGCACGATCGGCGCGCGGAGCTTCAGCAGCGGCAGGAAGTTCTCGGAGTGCTTCGAGACCCCGCCGCCGACGACGATGAGGTCGGGGCTGAAGAGGAACTCGACGTAGTCGTAGTACCACTGCAGACGCTTCGCCCACTTCTCCCACGACAGCTCCTCGCGCTCCATCGCGGAGTAGGCCGCGAAGTGCTCGGCGTCCTTCTTGTGGCCGGCGCGCTGCAGGTGACCCAGCTCGCTGTTGGGCACGAGCACGCCGTCGTAGATCATCGCCGACCCGATTCCGGTGCCGAGCGTCGTGAGGATGACGAGACCGTCGACGCCCTTCGCCGCGCCGTAGCGGACCTCGGCGATGCCGGCGACGTCGGCGTCGTTGGCGAAGTGGATGTCGCGCGAGAGCCCGTGCTCGAAGAACTTCTCGGCCTCGAAGCCGATCCACGACTTCGACACGTTCGCGGCCGACAGGGTGCGGCCGCCCTTCACGATGGCCGGGAAAGCCACGCCCAGCGGCAGATCCGCGGGCGCTTCGAGGGTCTCGAGCACCTGGTGCACGGCCGCCAGCACGTCGGCAGGCTCCGCGCCCGCGGGGGTTGCGACCTTGACGCGGTCGCTGACGAGCTCCCCGGCATCCAGATCCACGATTCCGGCTTTGATGCCGGTTCCGCCGATGTCCACTCCGACCGCACGAGACGCATTCGTTGCCATACCCCTCAGCCTATCCAGCCGCACGGTCGGGATCAGTAGGATCGGGGGAGCACCGGCGGTTCGCGCCGAGACGCGAGATCCACGTGAGGAGCGATCGTGAGCGACGAAGACAAGAAGTACTGGTACAACCTCGAGACCGGCAAGGTCGAGCAGGGGTACGAGTCGCCCGCGGTGGATCGTGCCGGTCCCTTCGACACCGCCGAAGAAGCGGCCAACGCGCCGCAGCTCATGAAGGAGCGGTCGAAGCAGTGGGCCGAAGAAGACGCCCGCGACGACTGGGGCTCCGGCTCCGCCCGCTGAACGCCCACCGAAACGAGGGATGACGATGGACAAGCAGCGCGATTTCGTCTTGCGCACGATCGAGGAGCGGGGCGTCAAGTTCGTCCGCCTCTGGTTCACCGATGTGGTCGGCACGCTGAAGTCGGTGGCGATCGCCCCGGCTGAGGTCGAGGGCGCCTTCACCGAGGGGCTCGGCTTCGACGGCTCGGCGATCGAGGGGCTCACGCGCTCCTACGAGTCGGACCTGCTGGCGCACCCCGATCCCACGACCTTCCAGATCCTGCCGTGGCGCGGAGAGATCGACCCGACGGCGCGCATGTTCTGCGACATCACGACGCCCGACGGCCAGCCGGCCGTCGCCGACCCTCGCCACGTGCTCAAGCGGACGCTCGCGAAGGCGGCCGACGCCGGGTTCACGTTCTACACGCACCCCGAGATCGAGTTCTACCTGCTGAAGTCGTCGCAGCTCGGCGCGGACGGACGCCCGCAGCCCGTCGACTCGGCCGGATACTTCGACAACGTCCCCGGCGGCACGGCGCACGACTTCCGCCGCCGTTCGGTGCGCATGCTCGAAGACCTCGGCATCTCGGTCGAGTTCAGCCACCACGAGGGCGGTCCCGGTCAGAACGAGATCGACCTGCGGTATGCCGACGCGCTCACCACGGCCGACAACATCATGACCTTCCGCACGGTGGTGAAGGAGGTCGCGATCGAGCAGGGCGTGTACGCCACCTTCATGCCCAAGCCCATCAGCGGCCAGCCCGGCAGCGGCATGCACACGCACCTGTCGCTCTTCGAGGGCGACATGAACGCCTTCTACGAAGAGGGCGGGCAGTACCAGCTCTCGAAGGTCGGTCGCCACTTCATCGCGGGCCTGCTCCGCCACGCGAACGAGATCTCGGCCGTGACGAACCAGTTCGTCAACTCGTACAAGCGTCTGTGGGGCGGCGACGAGGCACCGAGCTTCATCTGCTGGGGCCACAACAACCGCTCCGCTCTCGTGCGCGTGCCGCTGTACAAGCCCAACAAGGGCCAGTCGACCCGCGTCGAGTACCGCGCCCTCGACTCCGCCGCGAACCCCTACCTGTCGTACGCGCTCATGCTCGCGGCCGGACTCAAGGGCATCGAGCAGGAGTACGAGCTCCCCGCCGAGGCGGAGGACAACGTGTGGTCGCTCAGCGACACCGAGCGCCGTGCCCTCGGCTACGCGCCGCTTCCCGCGAGCCTCGACCACGCCCTCGAGTACCTCGAGGAGTCGGAGCTCGTCGCCGAGACGCTGGGCGAGACGGTCTTCAAGTACGTGCTGCTCAACAAGCGTCGCGAGTGGCAGCAGTACCGCGCCCAGGTGACGCCGTTCGAGCTCGCGAGCAACCTCGAAGCACTCTGACGGTCGTTCCATGACCTCGGGCGATCGCTCCACCGCGCTCACCGCCCTGGCTCGCACCGGCTTCTCGCGGCTCGCCGAAGCAGACTCCCTGCTCGGCGAGCTCGAGGAGTCGGTGGGGGTCGGACGGGCGGATGCCATGCAGCTCGCGCAGCGCGTGGCGGATCCCGACCGTGCCCTCCTGTCGATCCTGCAGGTCGCCCGCCGGGATCGTGACGCGGTTCGCGCGACGGCCGCCGACGCCGGCGCGTGGCGGGCCCTGTGGGATCTGGCCGGCGCCTCCGACGGGTTCGCCGAGTTCTACCTCCGCCACCCCGACGAGCTCGCCCACCTGTCGGGTGCCGGTCTGACGCTGCCGGACGAGCCCACCATGAGGGCCGAGCTCCTGGCATCCGTCGGCGATGTCGAGGGTTTCGCGTCGGATTCCTCGGATGCCGCGTGGGTCGCATTGCGCGTGCGCTATCGCCGCTTGCTGGCCCGGATCGCGGCGTACGACCTCGGCCAGGATGACCCGGCGGGGGCGATCCCCGTCGTTTCCTCCTCACTCGCCGATCTGGCGGGAGCCGCCCTCGAAGCCGCGCTGAGCGTGGCTCGGGCGCGGGTGTCCGGTGCCGGGCCGGGGTCCTTTCCGCGCGAACAGGTGGAGGCGACCCGGTTCGCCATCATCGCAATGGGCAAGACCGGCGCACGCGAGCTGAACTACGTCAGCGACGTCGACGTGATCTTCGTCGGGGGAACCGCCGACGAAGACGTGGTCTCCGAGGCGAGGGCGATCGATATCGGCACCCGCCTCGCCGTTCAGACGATGCGCGGCATCTCGGGACCCGAAATCGAGCCGCCCCTGTGGGAGGTCGACCCGAATCTGCGCCCCGAGGGCAAGCAGGGCGCGCTGGTGCGCAGCCTCGCCTCGCACGAGCAGTACTACGCCCGGTGGGCCAAGAGCTGGGAGTTCCAGGCGCTGCTGAAGGCCCGGGCCATCGCGGGGGACGCGACGCTCGGCGCTGAGTACGTCGCGGCGGTCCAACCGCTCGTCTGGCACAGCGCCGCGCGCGAGAACTTCGTCGAGGGCGTGCAGCGCATGCGCGAGCGCGTGACCGACCACATTCCCGCAGCCGAGGTCAACCGTCAGCTCAAGCTCGGCCCCGGCGGCATCCGTGACGTCGAGTTCACCGTGCAGCTGCTGCAGCTCGTGCACGGTCTCACCGACGAGCGCATCCGCCAGCGCGGAACGCTCGAGGCGCTCGACGCTCTCGTGGCCGAGGGCTACATCGGTCGCACCGAGGCCGAGGCCTTCGGCCGCGACTATCGTCTGCTGCGGCTGCTCGAGCACCGCCTTCAGCTCCGGGGTCTGCGCCGGACGGCCCTGCTGCCCGAGAAGGACGACGATCTTCGGGTGCTCGCACGAGCGTCCCGCCTGGCCGACTCGGCATCCGGAGTGCAGGCGGTGTGGGAGGGCATCAAACGCGAGGTGCGCGACATCCACGTGCGCCTGTTCTACCGCCCCCTGCTCTCGGCCGTCGCCGCCCTCCCCGAGGGGGAACGGACGCTCTCGACCGAGCAGGCGCGCGATCGGCTCGCCGCGATCGGCTTCCGCGACCCGGCCGGCGCGCTGCGCCACATCGCGGCGCTGACCAGTGGGCTCAGCCGCAAGGCCACCATCCAGCGGCACCTCATGCCGATCATGATCCGCTGGTTCGCCGACGGCGTCGACCCCGACTACGGTCTGCTCGTCTTCCGCCGCATCAGCGAGCGGCTCGGGAACACCCCGTGGTTCTTGCGCATGCTGCGCGACTCGGCGGGCGCTGCCGAGAGCCTCACACGCGTGTTGTCCGGCTCGAGGTACATCGGCGAGCTCATGGAGTGGATCCCCGAGTCGGTCGCCTGGCTCGACGACGACGCCCTGCTGCGTCCCCGCTCGGGCAAGGCCCTCGAAGAAGAGGCGCGAGCGATCCAGACGCGGTGGCAGAACATCGATGACGCGATGCGCTCGGTGCGCGCCCTCCGCCGCCGCGAGATGCTGCGCGTCGCGATGGCCGCGGTGCTCGGCACCGTGTCGCTGGAGGAACTCTCCGACGCTCTCACGACCATCACCGAGGTCACGATCCAGGCCACCCTGCGCGCCGTGCGCCGGGTCGTCGTGCCGCCCGAGGACGACGACCTCGACTTCGCGGTCATCGCGATGGGACGCTTCGGCGGCCGGGAGATCGGATTCGGTTCCGATGCCGACGTCATGTACGTCTACCGCGCGAACGGCGTCGACCCTCAGCGGGCGGGCCAACTCGCGCTCAAACTCGTCGCGGGCCTGCGCGAGCATTCGGAAGACCACCGCCTGCCGCTCGACCTGGACGCCGAGCTGCGCCCCGAGGGGCGTAGCGGTCCCCTGGCCCGCTCTCTCGATGCGTACGCCGAGTACTACCGGCGATGGTCGCTGTCGTGGGAGGCGCAGGCTTTGCTGCGCGCCCGTGGCGTGGCCGGCAGCGTGAAACTGATCGGGGCGTTCCTCGACCTCGCCGACGAGGTGCGTTACCCGGAGTCGGCCGACCCGAACGGCCTGCGCGAGATTCGCCGGATCAAGGCCCGTGTCGAGAACGAACGTCTGCCGCAGGGCGCCGACCCGGCGCGACACCTCAAGCTCGGCCCGGGCTCGATCAGCGACGTGGAATGGCTCGTGCAACTCCTGCAGTTGCAGCACGCTCGCGCGACCCCCGCGATGCGCACGACGTCTACCCTCGAGGCGCTCGAAGCGGCCGTCGATGCGGGTCACATCGAGAGCGACGCGGCCGACAAACTCGCAGCGGCGTGGCACCTGGCGAGCCGTCTGCGCTCCGCGAACACCCTGCTGTCGGGGCAGACGAGCAACGTCCTCCCCGTCGACCGCGCCAAACTCGACGGCATCGGCCGCATCCTCGAGTACGCGCCGCGCTCCGCGACGCAGGTCGAGGAAGACTACTTCGGCGCCACCCGCCGCGCCCGCCGCGTCTTCGACAAGCTCTTCTACGGCTGACGGCCGCGAGCGAAGGGATGCCGCGAGACCGCGGCATCCCTTCCTCTCATGCTTTGGACATCAGGCGTTCGCGGACCTCACGGCGCTGCACCTTGCCGATGAGCGAGCGGGGAAGGTCGTCGACGATGACGACTCGACGCGGAACCTTGTAGGCCGCGAGTCGCGCCTTGCAGAAGTCACGGATGGCGTCGGGCTCGACATGCACACCCTCGCGCAGCACGATCGCCGCGGCGACGTCTTCTTGGCCGCTGGACTTCGGAAGGGCGACCACGGCTGCTCCCGCGATGTCGGGGTGCGAGGTGAGGACGTCTTCGACCTCGCTCGGCGAAACGTTGAAGCCGCCGGTGATGATGATCTCTTTCAGTCGGTCGACGATGGTGACGAATCCGTCGGGCGAGACCGTGGCGATATCGCCCGTCCGCAGCCAGCCGCCGTCGAGCAGCGTCGCCGCCGTGTCGGACGGACGGTTCCAGTACCCCTGGAAGACCTGCGGACCACGCAGCAACAGCTCGCCGGCCTCGCCCTGGGGCCGGTCGACGGTGGGGTCGTCGGGGTCCACGACGCGGATGTCGGTGCTGGGGAACGGCACGCCCACCGTTCCGGGTCGGCGCGACGGTCCGATCGGGTTGCCGAGGGCCACGGGCGAGGACTCGGTCATGCCGTAGCCTTCCACGAGCAACCCTCCGGTCGCGGCCTCCCAGCGATCGACGGTCGCGACGGGCAGGCTCATCGCGCCCGAGATCGCGAACCGCACGGTGCTCAGATCGACGGTGCCGCGTGCTGCGGCGCGCGCAAGCTGGTCGTAGATAGGAGGAACGGCCGGAAGGAACGTCGGCGGACTCTTCTTCGCCGCCGCCGACACCAGCTCGAGGTCGTACTTCGGAAACAGCACGAGTTTCGCGCCGATGCTCATCGCGAATGTGAGGCAGAGCGTGAGTCCGTAGGCGTGGAAGAGCGGGAGCACGCCATAGAACGTCTCTTCACCGTCGCGCAGGCCGGGTACCCACGCGCGACCCTGCATCGCGTTCGCGCGGAGGTTGGAGTGCGTGAGGACCGCACCCTTAGGCGTACCTGTGGTGCCGCTGGTGTATTGCAACAGTGCGATGTCGTCGAGAACCGGCCCCGCGTGCTTACGCGAGAGCGTGCCATGCGTCAGCAGCTTCTCCCACGCGAGCGGCCGCTTCGAGCGCGGGGTGCTCGTGAGCTGCTCACGCGCGGCCTTCGCCCTCGCGATGGGCAGACGCAGCGCCAGGCGCTTGGCCAGGGGGAGTGCGGCCGTGATGTCGACGCTGACGATCTTCTCGAGAGCGAGGTCGGCGGGGAATTCCGCGACCGTATCAGCCAGCTTGTCCCAGACGATGGCGAACCGCGCGCCGTGGTCCTCGAACTGGTGGCGGAGCTCGCGCGGGGTGTAGATCGGGTTGTGCTCGATGACAATGGCACCGAGTCGGAGCGCAGCGTAGAAGGCGACCACGTGCTGCGGGGAGTTCGGAAGCACGAGAGCGACGCGGTCTCCGGCCCTCACGCCGAGGCGCCGTAGTCCCTCGGCAGCCCGGGAGACCTGCTCGCCGAGCTCGCGATAGGTGGTGGGCGCGCCGAAGAATTCGAGTGCGATCTTCTTGCCGAACTGGGCGACCGACGCGGCCAGCATTTCGGGGAGCGTCTGCGAGGGCTCGTCGATCTGGAGGGGGACACCCTCGGCGTAGGAGGCAGACCACGGACGCGACGCGTAGGGAGACTCGGGCATGCTCCCATCCTTGCGTGCCCCTCCGACATGGCGGCGGAGGTTGACCTGAAGGGATGCCGCGAAGTCGGTGACCTGGTTCGATGGGGGAGTGCACTTCCGACCGCTGGCCGACGATGACCTCGCCGTCCCTCCCTCATGGTGGGCTGATCGCTCACTCGCCCGCGACCGTTGGCGCGACGACGAGACCCGATCAGCGGTTGTCGTCGACGGGGGCGAGATCGTCGCCGCGGGAGCGATCTGGCTCTCGCGACTGCACGAAGATCGATTCTGGCTCGAGATTGTCGTGGACCCCGAACGACGCCGACGGGGCATCGGAACCGCGCTGACACAGCACCTGTCTACGCTGCGCTCGCGCGACCTGCCCTTCATGGCACGCGGCTACGTCGACGACGAGAGCATGCACTTCGCCGATGCGTTGGGGGCTCGCACAATCCAGACCGTCCCGCCGGCGCGCGCGAGTCTCGACGCACTGACGGAGCTGCGCACCCACCCCGGGGTGCAACCGCTCACCGGTGCCGACAGCTCGCGCATCGAGTCGGCGTACGCGGAGCTTTATCGCTGGACGCACGAAACCTGGAGCCCGGTGCGAGCCGGCTTCGAAACCTCTCTCGCCGAGGGTCTCTGGGACGAGCTGGACGTCGAGGCCTCGGCTCTCGCGGTCGACGAATCGGGCCGCATCCGAGCCCTCGCTCTCACCTTCCGCGACACCGACCCCGCGCTGATCGTCGCCGAGACGATCGCACGCAACGAGCCGGAAGGGGAGCACCTGGTCGAGGGGTGCATCCGCCGCGCGATGACGATCCTCGCCCATCGCGGTCTCACCATGGTCGATTTCGACGGACACGTGAGCGACCCGCACTTCCTCCCCGCCCTCTCGCGCCTGCGTCCTGCCGGGCGCTGGTTTCGCCTCGTCGAGATCCCGGCCCCGTGAGCCGGGCCGGAGACCGCTGGACGCGCGAGCTGGATCGGCAGTTACGCGCGCGCGGACGCACCTGGGCGGTGCTCCTGATCCTGGGTGCTGTCGTGTTCGGGTCGCTCCTCGGCGCGTACGTGCTCTCGATCCTCGCGGACCTCAGCGCCGGCAGCATCGACTGGGACGACGCGCTCGGCTCCGGCCGAAGGCACATCCCCGCCGGGGTCATGGTCTGGGTGGGCGGCCCGTTCGCCGTGCTCAGCCTCGTCTACGGCGCCGCTCTCACCGTGCGCCTGGTCCGCGCCTGGCGCGACATGTCCCGCGAGGAAAAGCAGCGCCCCTCACGGTGAGCGGTCGATCGGCCTAGCCTGTCGGGCATGTGCCGCAACATCGTTCCCCTGCACAATTTCACGCCCCCCGCGACGGATGCCGAGTGCCACGACGCAGCGCTGCAGTTCGTACGCAAGATCGTGGGGACGACGTCGCCGTCGCGGGCGAATACGGACGTCTTCGATCGCGCCGTGGACGAGATCGCGGCATCCGTCCGGCATCTGCTCGACGACCTCGTGACGAACGCCCCGCCGAAGGTGCGCGAGGTCGAGTCGGCGAAGCGTCAGGCCCGCTCCGCCGAGCGCTACGAGGCGATCCGCGTGTTCCAGGAGCAGACGCGCGCAGCGCGCGCGGACTGAGACGGGATGCCGCCACTCCTGGCATATCCCGGCGAACGACGACGCCCGCCCCCGCGAAACGGCGGGAACGGGCGTCGATGTGGATGATCGGGCGATCAGACCCCGAAGTACAGCTCGTACGAAACCGAAGATAACGGCAGACATTGCTCGTCACTGGGAGTGCCGTGATTACGCGGTTTCAGCGCTGTTCGTCACAGCCAGATGAGGTGGGCTGGCGGGACTTTTGCGGACTGTCCGCGGACCTTCGAACGACCAAGGCGTCGCGCGCCTCGATGGCGTCGCGCATCGGCGGGCTTGCTGTGAGGTGCACGCCATCTACCTCGCGACAATGGGTAAATCATGGACCGCCGGCACTGGTTTGGTGCACAACGAAAGGGAGGACACGCCTGTCACGACGGTGGTTGCCGCGCGGCAGGTGGATGTTAGCCAGGTAGCGGCGACGCAGGCCGATGTCGCGGTCAAGACCAGCAGGCGGTCACTGCCGCGGCCGATGCGGGGGGCGTTCGCGGGGGCAGCGGATTTCGACGCGGACCGTGCGGGGCAGTCGGCGTTCCAGGCGGGCCAGTCCGCGGTGACCGCGCTGGGCCACAAGAACGACGCGAAGGCCTCGGCGGATGCCTCGGCTGGCTCCGCTGCCGAAGCCGCAGCGACTCTCGTCAAAGACGTACCCGGTGGCGTTCCCACCCTGGACGGGAACGCCCGCGTACCGGATGTCCGGCTACCCGAACGGTTGTCTTCGGATGCTCTGAGCGTCACGATCGACGCGCGCTCGGGTGCTGACTTCTTCTCTCAATCACGAGCCGGGGGTACCCCGAGCGCTATCGCACCGCTTGCCACCCTGGATGTGCTGAACACCGCACTATCGCCGTGGCTTGCCGCGAACTACAGCACGGGTGACTTCTTCACTGTGGCGGTGCCAACGCCAATCATCGGCGTGACGCTGCCCATCGGTTACGGCCCGGTGGGCAATATCGAAGTCGCGGTGTTCACCTCGACTACCGACACCACACCTGCGTTGCCGCAGAACGCCTTGCGCACGTATCGCAAGGTCGCGACTACCGGGGTTTCGACGCGTCAACGTTGAGCATTCTGGGCCAGAGCCAAGCGATGATTCCGTTCCAGGACATCGTGACGCTCCCGCCGGGAGAGTACGCGGTCGCCGTATGGTGCTCCACGACGACGATCTCTCTCGTGCACAAGCTCAGCAACACGCTCAAGGGGCTACAGCTGGGAGCGGCGTCGATTTCGAGTAACGAGGGCATGCCGGAAACGTTCCAGAATGAGGTCGGCGGCGGGCGAACGGTCGCCCTCACGGTGCGCATTGCTGCACCGCCGACCCTTGGCGCAGCCCCATTCCTCGGTGACTCCATCACTCAGGGCGGCAACAACTGGATCCTGGCCGCGGTCGCGATGGCGGGAGCGCAGTTCACGCCCGTCAATCGAGGCGTCGGAGGCGAGACAACGGCTGGGCTTCGCGCCCGCGTGGACGCAGTAATCGCCGACGCCCCGTCGGTTACCTTCGTTTTCGGCGGCGCGAACGACCTCGGTCAGGGGGGCGCTCCCGCGACGACCATCGCGAACCTGAAGGCGATCCACGACGCGATCCTGAAGCAGACGGATGCACGCGTCATCGCAGCCACGGTGATGCCGCGCGGGTCGGTCGGCTCGGACTCCCCGGTGCCTGTCATGATCGCGAGCCGAGCCCAGATCAATGGGTGGCTGCACTCGCTGCGCCACCCTCGACTGACCCTCGTGGATTGGTCGCGTGCCATGTCCACAGGTGACGACGCAACGTACAACCCGCTGCTGTCCACCGACTATGTGCACCCCAACGCGCGAGGACAACGGCTGATGGCAACCTACGCCGCGAACGCCCTCCGCTGACCGCGCGGTAAAAAGCCCCCGGCTACCCCTTCACAGGGTGACCGGGGGCAGCTCGTCGTGCATGCCGCGGCGTTCTACACGCCGTATACGGCGCAGACGACGCTCCAATCGCCTTCACCAAGACCGAGAACGTCGGACGCGTTGGCAGGCGGCTCGGGGATGAGGTTCTCCGACGGGAGTCCCACCCTTCGCGTCTCGGAGTTGTACGCGCCGACGACACGTCGCCAAGCGTCGTACTCGCTCAGATTGGCGAACACGTGGCGTCCCGTTTGACCCCCGTTGCTCTGCCGGAACGATCCGCCGAAGATGGCGATTTCACCGCTTGACTGGCGTCGAATGTACATGATGTTCTCGCTTACTCCGCCGGATCGCGGGGCGGGGGCTGGGGCCGGGGTGTTGGACTGATAGTTGCTCAAGAATGCAAGAGGATCGACGTTTGAGCCGTTACGGAAGACTTCGAAATGGAGGTGGCGGGACAATCGGTTGGCACCGTATTGGGTGCCGCCCATGGTGCCTATTCGCTGTCCCGCCTGCACATGCGACCCTCGCGCGACTGATGGCGGCAAGGCAAAATGGGCGTAGAGCGTTTGCACGCCCTGCCCATGGTCGATTCGGACAAAGTTCCCCCAGCCGTGGCCATCGCCGGTGGTAGTGCCCCATTGGCCGCCCACGACTGTTCCGTCCATAACTGCGTGTATCGCCGCGCCCGAGTCTCCCTGGCTGTCGATACCCATATGCCGGCGACCGTTCTCCCGAGGGTCGAGATACTTCTGCCCGTCGCCGCCAAGATATCGCCACGGGTCTGTCGGGTAGAACATGCCGCCGGGCGTTTGGGCCAGGGCTGAGGCCGGAGTTGCCGAGAAGACGATTCCAGCCAAAACCGCGAGAGCGCCTGCCGACAATGCCTCACGTCGCCCAATGCCGCTGAGTGGACCTGAATTGTCAGCATCATTCACCACGCCACCATACCGACGTAGCGCGTGCGTCCGTGTGCATGTATACATTACCCGACGTTGGATACTCGAGAGCTGGAATGGGGCCGAGGCCACCGTCACGCTGCCCGTTGCGTGGCCGCTGTCGCAGCATCATATCTTCGGCACGGAGAGCGACGACTGAAACTGCCGACAGTGTTGTTACCGGCGCGGGCAGTCTGGCGACTCAGGCGAGGCACAGCTGATGTCCCCCATTTGGCCGACTAGTGGCGGTTTCCAGCGGATCGATAGCATTCGACCAGCTCGCAATCAGCGCAGCGAACATGGGGGAGTGGATGAAGCAGAATGAGGACACTCGCGGACGCATCCGTCGAGTGGTGACCGGGATAAGTGTGGCCGCTGTGGTGTGCGGGGCGGCACTATTCGGCGGTGCAGTGCCAGCTCAGGCATACGACACGGGCACGTTTCGTGCCTGGTCCCACATCGAAAGCTATGGGTGGACAGACTGGAACGGTACCAAGTCGCTGGGCTTGCGCCTAGAAGCTGTACGCATCTATCAGAAGACGGACAAGACGCTTTGCGCGCGAGCTCACGTCGCCACCATCGGGTGGCAGGGGTGGCAGTGCACTTCCACGTCTAACCGGCAGATCGACATCGGGACGACCGGACGAGGAGTCGCGATCGAGGCGATTCAGATGTACACCCCCGGCCGTAACCTCCGCTTGAACGCCCACATTCAAAACATCGGAGATGTAACCGCGATGAGTGCAGGACCTGGGTACATTGTGCAAGTCGGGACAACCGGACGCGGACTTCGAATGGAGGAATTTTCCTTCTCGCCATACGACTGGTGACCTTTAACTGAACGACGCCCCCGGTGTCCCTCTTTGGAGGTGACACCGGGGGCCGTTTCGTCGTTGGCCGACTGCAAGCAGTTAGACGTTGGCCGCGTTCACTTCGTCGAAATCAAAGCCGACGTCACCGTGCTCCACCGTCGGGAGCAGCAGAGGCTTCCCAAAGACGCGAGCTGAAAGTGTTGAGACAGCCTCTCGCGCGTAGGGCAAAAGTGTCATCACGGCTACTTCGTCACCGAAGCCGCGGACCGTGGCCAAGTCGGCCGGAGCGCCTTCGTCCAGCGAATACTCCGCGGCAACGGCAGCCACAATCTCGCCCATGAACGGGTAGGCGGTAACGACCAAGCGGACACCGAAAGACGATTCGTCCGCGTAGCTTTGCAGCAGCATTCCTACGTCGACCATCTCCTGGTTCTCAACGCGCTGCTTATTCTCGTCCACCTGGCGAGCGGTGACCTCGTGGAAATCAATGCTTCGCAACGTTGACCGCGTGAAGAGATCCTTTATTCGAGCCAGCTCCTCGTCCGTGGCGGGTGCGGGGGGGCGTCCGCGCTCATGCGGTGAGCGTGAAGTCGGTGCGCTTTGACGGAGCGACCCAGACGGTCGCCCCCTTGTGCCCGCGGACGAACAGGGGAGCCTGCAGCGCTGCCCGAGTCGACATAGCGGAGGTGCTTGACCGCTCACCGTAGGAAATCACGCGATCAAGAGCGTCATCGCGCCGTACCTCGTGGGTCACGATGGCGCCCACCGCGTTCGCATAGCGGCGGCGCAGTGTGGAAAGCTGCGGATCTGCGTCGTACCGCTCAAGCTTCTGCACGGCCTGCTGGGTACGCCCCATGAGGTCGGCGACGTCATGCTGAGTGAATCCCGCCTCACGGCGGATCGCGACGGCCATGATGGGGTGCCAGGTATCCACGTGTGCCGGATCCTTCCTCCGGCCGAGGACATACGGTTACGACACATCACCGACAACGCCCTACGGCGAATCCGCCGCACCCCGGGGTCTACGCCGAGGATGGAGCACCATCCCCGTGGTGCGCTGCAACGCGATCCTCGTTAGCGCCCAGGTAACGACGCCGCCCGCCCCCGCGATACGGCGGAGACGGGCGTCGACGTGAATGATCGGGCGATCAGACCCCGAAGTACAGCTCGTACTCGAAGGGGTGCGGGCGCTGGGCGATCGGCTGGATCTCGTTCTCGATCTTGTACTCGATCCAGGTGTCGATGAGCTCCTGCGTGAAGACGCCACCGGCGAGCAGGAACTCGTGGTCGGCGCGCAGAGCCTCGAGCGAGTCGAGGAGCGAGTTCGGAACCTGCGGGATGTTCTTGGCCTCTTCGGCGGGGAGTTCGTAGAGGTCCTTGTCGACGGGTTCGTGCGGCTCGATGCGGTTCTTGATGCCGTCGATGCCGGCCATCAGCTGGGCCGCGAACGCCAGGTAAGGGTTGCCCGAGGCGTCGGGCGCACGGAACTCGATGCGCTTGGCCTTGGGGTTGGTGCCCGTGATCGGGATGCGGATGGCGGCGGAGCGGTTACCGGCCGAGTACACCAGGTTGACCGGCGCCTCGAAGCCCTTCACCAGACGGTGGTAGCTGTTGAGGGTCGGGTTGGTGAAGGCGAGGACGGCGGGCGCGTGCGCCAGCAGACCACCGATGTACCAGCGGGCGATGTCGGAGAGCCCGCCGTAGCCGGTCTCGTCGTAGAACAGCGGCTTGCCGTCGTTCCACAGCGACTGGTGGGTGTGCATGCCCGAGCCGTTGTCACCGAAGAGCGGCTTCGGCATGAAGGTCGCAACCTTGCCCCACTGCTCGCAGGTGTTCTTGACGATGTACTTGAACTTCAGGATGTCGTCGGCCGCGTGCAGCATCGTGTCGAAGCGGTAGTTGATCTCCTGCTGACCACCCGTGCCGACCTCGTGGTGCGAGCGCTCGAGTGCGAAGCCCGCCTCGATCAGCTTGAGGGTGATGTCGTCGCGGAGGTCCGCCGTCTTGTCGACGGGGGAGACGGGGAAGTAGCCGCCCTTGTACGGGGTCTTGTTGGCGAGGTTTCCGCCCTCTTCTTCGCGACCGGTGTTCCAGGCGCCTTCCTCGGAGTCGACCGAGTAGAAGCTCGAGTTCTGCTTCACTTCGTACCGCACGTCGTCGAAGATATAGAACTCGGCCTCGGGGGCGAAGAACGCGGTGTCGGCGATGCCGGTGGAGGCGAGGTACTTCTCGGCCTTCTTGGCGACCTGGCGCGGGTCCTTGCCGTAGATCTCACCGTTGCGCGGGTTGTAGATGTCGAAGATCATGACGAGGGTCTTGGCCTCGCGGAACTGGTCGACGTACGCCGTAGTCACGTCGGGGATCAGCTGCATGTCCGACTCGTGGATGTTCGCGAACCCGCGGATCGACGAGCCATCGAACAGCTGTCCGACGGTGAAGAACTCCTCGTCGACGGTCGAGGCGGGGATGTTGAAGTGCTGCTGCACACCAGGAAGATCCGTGAAACGGATGTCGAGGAACTTGACGTCCTCGTCCTGGATGAACTTGAGCACCTCGGACGAATCTTTGAACATGAAGACTCCAGAGGTAGAACATTCGGGATCATGCCGGCCTCGGCCAGCCTCCTCGACCCTACCCAGAACCGGTGTCCCGGTCATATCTCGCATGTTTCGGGGATGTTACGGGGCCCCGATTACGCTGGATGCCGTGAGCCTCCCCGCCGAGAACGATTATCCGGGCCAGCGGCTCGGCCTTCCCCGCGAGGGTCGCGGCTCCATCGCCCGGCCGGGGCGCCGGATCGCGGCGCTGTTGATCGACGTCGCGAGCGCCGGTCTGATCGGATACGCGTTCTTCTCCGCCCCCGACCCTGTGACCGGCGTCCCGTTCGCGAACCCGATCGCGACGAACCTCATCTTCTTCGTCGTGCAGATCCTGTTCATCCCGCTCTTGGGCGGAAGCCCGGGGCACCGGATCATGGGGATGCGGCTCGAGCTGGCATCCGGGGGCTGGGTGGGCGTCTGGCGCCCGATCGTCCGTACCGTACTGCTGGCCGTGATCATCCCCGCGGTCGTGTGGGACGCCGATCAGCGTGGCCTGCACGACAAGGTGGTCGGCACGGTTCTCGTCCGCACCTGAACCCGACAGCACCGATGAGAAAGGCCCCCGCCACAGCGGGGGCCTTTCTCATCGAATCAACGGGGGCGCGGTGAGCGCATCTTGGTCGGGTCGACACCCTTCGGAATCGGCAGCGACGACAACCCCTGCGACACCGACGAGACGCGCTTGATGACGGCGGCCATCGTGGAGCGGTCGACCTTCTTCGGCAGCGCCTTGATGGTCGAGGCCAGCTTGGCGATCGGCACCTCCTCGTCGCCATGACCGACGTAGAGCACGGTGACCGGGACGCCCGCCGCGACACGCGTCACGCGGGAACGCTCCTCGCCGACGAGACGCGTCAGCCGGCTGCGGTTGCCCTCGCCGATGAGCACGACGCCACCGCGGCCGATGGCGCGGTAGACGGCCTCCTGCGTGCGGGGGTTGACGCCGATCGGCGCCTCCGAAGCCTGCCAGTTACGACCGAGAGACGACGACAGCACGTGCCCGGTCGCGCCGGGCATGCCGTCGATCTTCTTGTACATGGCCGTCGTCGAGAGACGTGTCATGGTGATCATCGAGGCCAGGATGCCGGCCAGCAGACCCGTCACACCCCAGAGGATGACGCTCCATGCGGCGAGCGGCGGGATGAGGAAGCCGACGAGCACGCCGAGGGCGATGCCCACCAGCACGATTCCGGCCAGCAGGAACGGCAGCCACCGGTACTCCTTCTGCGTGAAGGTGTACAGGGTTTTCAGCTGCGAGAAGAAGCCCGGACGCTTCTCGGGCGTGGTGGTGCGAGCGGCCATGAAACTGATTCTATCTTTGCCGCGAGACCTTCCTCCCCAGCGGACGGTTCCGCCGGATGGTCCCCGCTTCCGACTTTTCTCGACACGCGGTCGGAGCGGTTCCGCCACCATCGCGGGATGAGCAGCTCCACGGCATCCGTTCTCGCCGAACCGTTCGATGCGTACCTGCGGCGTCGCGCGCGCAGCACCGTCCCCCTCACCGCGGGGGAGGCGGTGACCGCGGCCGTCGGCCTCCTTCGCGGATGCCGCGGGGCAGCCGCCGCTCGAGAGGGAACGACGTGGTGGCTGACGGCGACCGGCTGCCCCGTGGCCGTGGACGACCCGGGCGGACAGGACGGCGTCGCCGCGACGGCGGAGAGCCTGGCGCACCTCGCCGAGATCGCCGCAGACCCGCCCACCCGCGACATCCTCGGTCGAGCACGAGAGAGCGTCCTGACCCGCCCTCCCCGGGATTGGGATGCCGTCGAAAGACGCCTCTTCTCGCACGCGGCGCCGCTGCCTCTCGTCCTCGGCCCGCTCATCCCGTCCGTCGAAGCCGCAGCGCCTTCACCCGAGCGCGAGGGTGCGGTGGCGCGTGTGCTCGAGTTGGTCGACGCCGATCTGGCCGAGGCGACGCGCAGCGCTCTCGAAGGCATCCGCGAGCGCTGGCGCACCTCACGGATGCTTCGACTCGCGACCGTCGGAGGGGGCCTCGCCGTGATCGCGGTCATCGGCTTCTCGCTCATTCCGGCGGAGCACAGCTCGGCGCCGGCCGCATCCGAACGGACGCTGATGGATCCCGCACCGACCTCCTCCACGCCGTGGCTGTCGGACCCGCCGCCGGTGGATGAAAGACGCCCGCTCTCCGATGACGTCGAAGAGATCGCGCGGAGGCTCTTCACGGACATCGCCGGATGCCGCGACGACAAGGCCTGCGCGTCGTCCTATGAGGAGAATTCGGTGTTCCCGCGGGAGCCTCTCCTCGCGGATGCCGCCGCGGGGGAGATCGAGGTGGTCGACGACTTCGGGGGAGTGACCGTCGTACGCGTCGACGCTGCAGGATCGACGCAGTACGTCACTCTCGTGCGGCAGAACGAGAGATGGCTGGTCCGCGCCGCCAGAACGGTCGCGGACCAGCCATCATGAGCTGGTGCTCGGCGGGATCAGATCCCGAGATCACCCTCGAACTGCGCCGCCTCGAGGCGAGCCTTGACCGTCCCGAGGAAACGGGCCGCGTCGGCGCCATCGATGATGCGGTGATCGTACGACAGCGCGAGGTACACGTACGAGCGCACCGCGATGGCGTCCTTTCCGTCGACCGAGACGATTCCCGGCTTCTTCACCACGGCGCCGAGGCCGAGGATCGCCGACTGGGGCAGGAACACGATGGGCGTGTCGAACAGCGCGCCGCGCGAACCGGTGTTGGTCAGCGTGAAGGTGCCACCGGCGAGCTCGTCGGGCTTCAGCTTGTTGTCGCGCGTGCGGGCAGCGAGGTCGGCGATCTCGCGCGCGAGCTGGGCGATGTTCTTGTCACCGGCGTCCTTGACCACCGGCGTCAGCAGGCCGCGCTCGGTGTCGACGGCGATCGAGACGTTCTCGTGAGCCGGGTAGACGATCTCGTCGCCCTCGACCGTGGAGTTGATGATCGGGTACGCCTTGAGGCCCTCGATGGCCGCGATCGCGAAGAACGGCAGGAACGAGAGCTTGTCGCCCGTCTTCTGCTGGAACTCGCCCTTCATGCGATCGCGCAGGGCGGCGAGCTTCGTCACGTCGACCTCGACGACAGTGGTCAGCTGGGCCGTGGCCTGCATCGATGCGACGGCGCGCTCGGCGATGACCTTGCGCAGACGCGACATCTTCTGCGTGGTGCCGCGAAGCGGCGAGACCTCGACGGGGGCGGCAGCGGCGGGAGCCGAAGCGGCGGGAGCCGCAGCCGGAGCCGACTTCGCGGCCTCGGCGGCCTTGAGGACGTCTTCCTTGCGAATGCGTCCACCGACGCCGCTGCCCTTGACCGAGGCCAGGTCGACGCCCTGCTGCTGAGCGAGGCGACGCACGAGCGGGGTCACGTAGGTGATGTCGTCGTTCGACGACGCGGCGGGAGCCTGCTCTACGGGCTTCTCGGCGGCGGGCGCGGGAGCCGCGGGCTTCTCTTCCGCGGCGGGGGCGGGCTGCTCGGCAGGCTTCTGCTCGGCCGCGGGCTGTTCCGCCGGCTTCTCCTCGGCGGCGGGCGCCGGGGCCTCGGGCTGAGCGGCCGGAGCCGCACCGCTGCCGATGCGCGCGAGAGCGGCACCGACGTTGACCGTCTCGTCCTCCTGCACGAGGATCTCCTGCAGCGTGCCGGCGACCGGCGAAGGGATCTCGGTGTCGACCTTGTCGGTCGAGATCTCGAGGAGGGGCTCGTCGACCGCGACGTCATCGCCGACGGCCTTCAGCCAACGGGTGACGGTGCCCTCGGTGACGCTCTCACCGAGCTCCGGGAGCTTCACCTCGGTCGAGTCGCCGGCGGCGGCCGGAGCCGGCTGCTCGGCGGGAGCCGCCTGCGCGGCCGGGGCGGACTCGGCGGGAGCGGCCTCTTCCGCGGGAGCGGACTCCTGCTCGGCGGGAGCCACCTGCGGGGCGTCGTCGGACGACGCGGCGCCCGAGCCGTCACCGATCTTCGCGAGGACCGCGCCGACCTCGACCGTCTCGTCTTCTTGGACCAGGATCTCCTCGATCACGCCCGAGATGGGCGAGGGGATCTCGGTGTCGACCTTGTCGGTCGAGATCTCCAGCAGACCCTCGTCCTCCTGGACGGTGTCACCGACCTGCTTGAGCCAGCGGGTGACCGTTCCCTCGGTGACGCTCTCGCCGAGAGCGGGGAGGACGACGGAAGTGCTCATGGGTATGTCTCCTTCGTACCGGATGCGGTACCTAGCTTAGTGACCGGTTGCGGTCAGAGTGCGTGCAGGGGCTTGCCCGCGAGGGCCAGGAAGGCCTCGCCGAGCGCCTCGCTCTGGGTGGGGTGTGCGTGGACGAACGGCGCGATGTCCTCGGGGTGGGCTTCCCAGCCCACCGCGAGTTGCGCTTCCGAGATCAATTCGCCGACGCGATCGCCCACCAGGTGGGCACCGACGACCGGCCCGTCGACACGCCGGACGATCTTCACGATGCCCGAGGTACCGATGATCTCGCTGCGGCCGTTTCCGGCCAGGTTGTATTCGTACGCCTTCACGGCATCGGATCCGTAACGATCCTGGGCCTGCGCCTCGGTCAGTCCGACGGACGCGACCTCGGGGTGGGAGTAGGCGACGCGGGGCACGTCGACATCGGGCACGAGCACGGGCGAAAGACCCGCGATCTCCTCCGCGACGAAGATGCCCTGCTGGAAGCCGCGGTGCGCGAGTTGCAGACCCGCCACGATGTCGCCCACGGCCCACACGTGGGCAGCGGCGGTGCGCAGACGCTCGTCGGTCTGGACGAAACCTCGGTCGAGCACGACCCCGGCCTCTTCGTAACCGAGCCCGGCGGTGACGGGACCTCGCCCGACCGCGACCAGGACGTAGTCGGCCACGAGTTCCGAACCGTCGTCGAGGGTCACCGTCACGGAGCCCGCGGTCTGCGCGAGGGAGGCGAAGCGTCGACCCAGCTGGAAAGCGATCCCGCGCTTGCGGAACGCCCGCTCGAGAGCCTTACTGGATGCCACGTCCTCCGCCGGCAGCAGATGCGGAAGCGCCTCGATGATCGTGACGTCCACGCCGAACGAACGCCAGACACTGGCGAACTCGACGCCGATCACGCCCCCGCCGAGAACGATCACGCGCTCGGGGATCACGTCGAGCTCGAGCGCCTGCTCGCTCGTCAGCACACGTCCACCGACATCGAGACCGGGCAGGCTGCGGCTGTACGAGCCGGTCGCGAGAATGACGTCGGTGCCGCGATAGACGTCGTCGCCGACGCGCACCGCGGGACCGGCCTCGAGGAAGCCCTCGCCGCGGACCACGCGGATGCCGCGGGCCGAGATCAACCCCTCGAGCCCTTTGAACTTCTTGGCGACGATGCCCTCGCGGTACGAGCGCACCCGCACCGGGTCGATGCCCGAGAAGGTCACGTCGACGCCGATATCGGCCGCGCCGCGCGCGGCGTCGGCGACCTCTCCGGCGTGCAGCAGCGCTTTGGTGGGGATGCAGCCGCGGTGCAGGCACGTTCCGCCGAGCTTGTCCTTCTCGACCAGCACCACATCTTTGCCCAGCTCGGCGAGGCGCAGAGCTGCGGCGTACCCGCCGCTTCCCCCGCCGAGCACGACGACGTCGGCGGTGTACTCGGTCACCGCGCGCCGTCCGTGGCCAGCATCTCGACGAGCGAGCGGACCGTTGCTCCCGTCACGCCCTTGTCGGTGTAGCCGAACGGCGCGGACTTGTTCATTCCCACTCCGGCGATGTCGAGGTGCACCCACGGGATGCGGGGGGCGTCGGCCTCCGCAGAGACGCGGCCGACGAAGTGACGGAGGAAGAGCCCGGCGAACAGCGAGCCGCCCGCGGGGTCTCCGATCTTCGCGTTCTGCAGGTCCGCGATGGGGGAGTCGAGGTCATCGACCATGTGGTCGGGCAGCGGCAGCTGCCAGGCGAGTTCTGCCGTGCGGGCCGATGCCGCGAGGTACTTCGCCACCGCGTCGTCGTCGCCCATCACGCCGGTGTGGCGGTTGCCGAGCGCCACGGTGATGGCGCCCGTCAGGGTGGCGACGTCGACGATGAGATCGGGGTTCTCGCGGCTGGCCGCAGCGAGGCCGTCGGCGAGCACCAGGCGCCCCTCGGCGTCGGTGTTCAGCACCTCGACCGTGGTGCCGTCGAGGGTGCGCAGCACGTCGCCCGGGCGCGTCGCACGGCCCGACGGCATGTTGTCGGCGATGCAGAGCCAGGCGCTGACGTGGACGGGCAACTGCATCTCGGCTGCGGCCTTGAGCACCGCCAGCACCGTTGCGGCGCCGCACATGTCGTACTTCATTCCGACCATGGATGCCGGCGGCTTCAGGGAGAGACCACCGGTGTCGAACGTGATGCCCTTGCCGACCAGAGCGACGTGGCGCTCGGCACCGGCGGGGGAGTAGTCGAGGCGCACCATGCGCGGCGGGCGATCCGACCCCTGACCCACGCCGAGGATGCCGCCGTAACCACCCTCGCGCAGGGCGGTCTCGTCGAGCACCTCGACCTCGACGGGGAGACCCTCGACGGCCTTGACGGCGGCGTCGGCGAAGTCGGACGGGCCGAGCCACTCGGCGGGCGTCGTGACGAGGTCCTTCACCAGAGCCACGGCTCCGGCGACGGCCGCGACCGCCGTGGCGTCGCCGTCAGCGGGCGCCTCCTCGGCGACGACGGTCACGCGGGTGGCGCGCACCTTCGCGGCCTTCTTCTTGTAGTCGGCGAAACGGTAACCGCCCAGGGCGGCGCCCTCGGCGATCGGGCGCCAGGCGGAGGAGGCGAGCGACTGCACGGCGATGTGCTCGAAGCCGGTCAGCTGACGAAGACCGGTGCCCGCGGCGTCGCGAAGCGCGGCCTCGGTGGGGTTCGCACCCGCACCTACGACGGCGACCGGTGTCGCCACTCCCGGGACGTGAACCCGCTGGAACGATCCGGCGGCACCGGTGAACCCGACCGCCGACAGAGCCGACCCGAGACCTTCCCAACCGTCGGGATTCGGGGATCCCTCCGAAAGGGTGGGAACGATCAGCAGGATCGCATCGGCGTCGGACTCGAGAGCGGGGGCGTGGGTGTACGCCACGGAGGGAAACGGCATGGCATCCATCCTAGGTTCGAGCGTGTTCGCTAGGAGCGGGACGCACCGCGACCGACGCGTCCGGCACGCTCGTAGAGTGGAGACATGCGCTCCTCCGCCCCGCTGTACGACCGCGCCCCCGCGGCGCCACCCGTGCCGTCGGGCCTGCCGCTCGTGATCGCCTTGACCGGTTTCACGGATGCCGGTGGGGCGGTGACCCGCCTGGTCGAGTACTTCCGCAACGACGTGCAGCCCAACGCCCTCTTCGTCTTCGACAACGACTCGCTTCTGGACTACCGCGCGCGTCGCCCGGCGATCACCTTCGTCGAAGACCACCTCACCGACTTCCGTCCGGCGCGCCTCGAGCTCTCGCTCGCGCACGACTCACTCGGACAGCCGTTCCTCCTTCTTGCGGGGTACGAGCCCGACTTCCTCTGGGAAGCGTTCGCCGAAACCGTTCTCGAGCTGTCGGCGGGTCTGCAGGTGTCGTCGATCACCTGGGTGCACGCCATCCCCATGCCGGTGCCGCACACGCGCCCCATCGGTACCACCGTCAGCGGGACGCGCCCCGATCTCGCCGAGGCCCACTCCGTCTGGCGTCCGCACACGCAGGTCCCCTCGACCGCGGGCCATCTGCTCGAGTACCGCTTCGCGGAAGCCGGCGCCAAGGTCGCCGGTTTCGCGCTTCTCGTTCCGCACTATCTCGGTGATACCGAGTACCCCGCTGCGGCCCTCGCCGCCCTCGACAGCCTCACGGTCGCAACCGGTCTGGTGTTCGCAGGCGAAGTGCTCCGCGAAGAGAACCGCGAATTTCTCGGCAAGGTGACCGAGCAGGTCGAGGCGAGCGACGAGCTGACCCGCATGCTGGAGAACCTCGAGGAGCGCTACGACGCCTACATGGCGGGCTCCACGCAGGCCACCCCGATCATCCACACGGGCGATCTCCCCAGCGCCGACGAACTGGCCGCCGAACTGGAGCGATTCCTCGCCACCCGGCCCGGTGACGACGATCGCCGCGGCAAGCTCGGCTGAGATCGGTCCTGCACCGCACGTTCCCGGTTTCCCGAGAAGACGGCATCCGGGAATGCCTTCCTGCTCGCGGACGTTGTCTACGCATAGATCCCAGGCCCACGTCAAGTCCCGGTCCGGGAATGTGAGACAATGAAGAACCTGACCCGTTGTCAACCGGACCAGGAGCCCCCGCTCCTCGGTTCGGGACTTGACAAGGGTCTTACTAGTGTCCGAGAACGACCGGTGGCCGTGCAGCGTGCGTTCCCGGTGAAAGGCGAAACGTGGCAGACACGACAACCAAGACCCGCTCCCGGAGTGCGAAGGACACCGAACTCGAGAACTCCGAGGAGACCGTGACGGCGTCGAAGACGACGACCGCCAAGAAGGCCCCCGCGAAGAAGGCTCCGGCCAAGGCCAAGGCGGCCCCCGCCAAGGCGAAGACGAAGGCCAAGAAGGACGACGACCTCGAAGAAGACGAGGAAGACGTCGAAGTGGGCGATGTCGAGATCGACGACGCCGACGACAGCGACGACTCCGACGACGCGGCCAAGACAGACGCGAAGAAGTCCGACGACGACGACGAGGACGAGACCCCGGCGGCGCCCGCCGAGGCCCTCCCCACCGGCGCGATCGTCATCTCGTCGAGCGACGAGGACGACGTCCCCGTCTACTCCGCGCAGATCACGGGCGCGACCGCCGACCCGGTCAAGGACTACCTGAAGCAGATCGGCAAGGTTCCGCTGCTCAACGCGGCCGAAGAGGTCGAGCTCGCCATGCGCATCGAGGCGGGTCTGTTCGCCGAAGAGAAGCTGTCGAACATGACCGCGGCCGAGAAGACGAGCCAGCTCGGTCTCGATCTGCAGTGGGTCGCCCGTGACGGTCAGCGTGCCAAGAGCCACCTGCTCGGCGCCAACCTCCGCCTGGTCGTCTCGCTCGCCAAGCGCTACACCGGTCGCGGCATGCAGTTCCTCGACCTGATCCAGGAAGGCAACCTGGGCCTCATCCGTGCCGTCGAGAAGTTCGACTACACCAAGGGCTTCAAGTTCTCGACCTACGCCACCTGGTGGATCCGTCAGGCGATCACGCGTGCCATGGCCGACCAGGCCCGTACCATCCGTATCCCCGTGCACATGGTCGAGGTCATCAACAAGCTGGCTCGCGTTCAGCGCCAGATGCTGCAGGACCTCGGTCGCGAACCCACTCCGGAAGAACTGTCGCGCGAACTCGACATGACCCCCGAGAAGGTCATCGAGGTGCAGAAGTACGGCCGCGAGCCCATCTCCCTGCACACCCCTCTCGGCGAGGACGGCGACAGCGAGTTCGGTGACCTCATCGAGGACACCGAGGCCGTCGTCCCGGCCGACGCGGTGGGCTTCACCATGCTGCAGCGCCAGCTCGAGTCGCTCCTCGACTCGCTCAGCGAGCGCGAGGCCGGCGTGATCCGCATGCGCTTCGGCCTCGGCGACGGTCAGCCCAAGACCCTCGACCAGATCGGCGACACGTTCGGCGTCACGCGCGAGCGTATCCGTCAGATCGAGTCGAAGACGATGGCGAAGCTGCGTCACCCGAGCCGTTCGCAGTCGCTTCGGGACTACCTCGAATGAGCGCGGAGGCCAACGCCGGCAAGGCGCTCACCGTCACCGTCGAGGGCACCTCGTACGCTCGCATCCCGATCCGCACGCGGGTCGTCATGCCGGGTGACGACCTCGACGCCTTCATCCTCGAGTACGCGAAGGATGCCGTGCAGCCGGGCGACCTGCTGTTCGTCACCGAGAAGATCGTCGCCATCACGCAGGGTCGTTCGTTCAAACTCGACACCATCAAGCCCCGAAAGCTGGCTCTGTTCCTGTCGAAGTACGTCACTCGCACGCCGTACGGCATCGGTCTCGGCATGCCCGAGACCATGGAGATGGCCCTGCGCGAATGCGGAACGCCCCGCATCCTGTTCGCCGCCGCCGTCTCGGCCGTGACCAAGGCGATGGGTCGCAAGGGCGACTTCTACCGCATCGCCGGCGACAAGGCGCGCGCGATCGACGGCCCCACCAAGGGCACGATCCCGCCGTACAACCAGGCCGTCGTCCTCGGCCCTGAGCGTCCTCGCGAGGTCGCCGCGCGCCTGAAGTCGCTGCTCGGCGGTGACCTGCAGGTTGCCGTGGTCGACATCAACGACCTCGGTGGCAACATCCTCGGCTCCACGATGGACAAGGCCGGCGAGAAGCGTCTCGTCGCAATCCTGAAGGACAACCCGCTCGGCCAGGGACACGAGTCCACGCCGCTGGGTATCGTCCGCCACAGCTGACGCCATCCGACGAGAAGGCCCGCTCCCGTTCCGGGGAGCGGGCCTTCTCGCTTTCCGGATGCCGCGGGCACGCGGCGAAGACGGCGACCGCCCACGCGCGCCGGGCACCGAGTCCAGGGCCCAGGCGAAAGGCCCGCCCCCGACGCGGGAAGCGGGCCTTCGGACGCCCGGGGTCAGAACCCGATGGCGGCCTGGTAGCGCGGCTTGTGGCCGGTGCGGATTCCGGTGACGCTCGGCTTGTTCTCGTACACGCCGGCGCCCCAGTTGCCCTCGACGAGCACGGGTCCGTCGGGGCCGACGACGATGTCCCAGCCGACGTACTGCACCTGCGGCACGACGCGGGCGACCCGGTCGACGAACGCCTTGACCTCGTCGATCATCGGCAGCTGGAAGTCGGCGATGCGAACGCCCGAGTCCGGATGCAGCTCATGCACGTGCCCGTGCGAGTCGTAGCCGGCGCCGAGGGCGTGGCCGTTCTCGTCGAGCATCGTGTAGAAGCCGCCGAAGGTCATCTGGTCGCTGACCGCTCCGCGGCCGAACTTCTGCGCCATCGCGAGGATGTGCGTCTTGTCTCCATCGAAGAAGGCCGTGACGCGCGTGGTGTTGACCGTGCCGGGGCAGACGGCCGCGAGGTCGTCGTGCTGGCGGATGACCTCCTCGACGAGGATCTCGCCGCGCTCGAGCAGCCTGCGGTGGAACTGCTCCCAGTCCTCGACCTCGGCCGCGTGGTAGCGGTGCACGCCGGTTCCGGCCTGACCGACCGGCTCCTTCGTGACGATGGTGCCGAGACGCTCGGTGAAGGCGCGCAGCTCGTCGGCGTTGTCTGCGTCGACCACCATCCACTCGCGGCGGAGGAACTCGCTGAACGTGCGGTCGAACTCGACCTTGTCCTGGAAGAGGCCGCGGTAGTCGGGGTGGTCGTACTTCTGCGAGATCTGGTTCGACACCGGATGCGTCATGTAGGTGGCGCGCTCGGCGGGGGTGAGGATCGCGAAGTCGTAGTCGATGTAGTCCTGGAAGCCGACGTTCTTCACACCCGCTTGGAACAGCATGTCGGCGACGACGAGCGGCAGGGCCTTGCCGTGCTGGGCCGAGGCTTCTTTGGCGCGTTCGACGACGGATCCGACGTCGATGCGGCGGGCGCGTCCGGCGAGGTAGCGAAGGCGCGTGACGGGGGAGAAACCCTGCTGAGGCATGTGGCTCCGGGGTCGGGGAAGGAGGACCCCGTTAGTCTAAAGGGGTGACCTCCACGCTCCCTGCCCGCTTGCCCGCGGCCGGGGGAGTGGCGCCCGTGGCGCTCGTCTCGGAGTCCGCCCTGCGTCAGAACGCCCCGCTCGCCCTCGCGGCCGGCACCGGCTCACGCGCCGACGACGTCTTCGCCGCCGATGCCTGGGGCCACGGCGCGGAGTGGGTGGCATCCGTGCTCTCGGATCTCGGGATGGATGCCGCACCCCTCGACGCCGCGGTCCTGTTCGGCCTGCCCGGCTCGCACGCTCGCCCCGTGCTGTCGCTGCGCGGTCGAGCGCTCGGCACCAAGCCCCTGCTGCGCGGCGAGGGCGTCTCGTACGGGTACACGCACCGAGCGCCCCTCGACACCACCGTCGCCCTGGTGACCGGCGGCTACGCCCAGGGCGTCGTGCGATCCCTGGGCAACGCGGTCTCGGTCTCGATCGACGGCCGACGTCATCGCATCGTCGGGCGCGTCGCCATGGACGTCTGCGTCGTCGACGTCGGAGACGCCGTCGTGCCGCGCGGCTCCGAGGTGGTCTTCTTCGGCGACCCTGCCGCGGGTCACCCCTCACTGCAGGAGTGGACGGATGCCACCGGCCTCACCTCAGCCGAGATCGTCGCCGTCGTGGGTGTCCGCGCGGATCGGAGGGTGACCGCGTGAGCGCCGTCTACCGCGTCGACCTCGACGCTCTCGCCCGGAATCTCCGCCGCGTGCGCGAGGCCGTCGCCCCCGCCACTGCCATGCTCGTCGTCAAGGACGACGCCTACGCCCACGGGCTCGAACCAATCGTGAGGCGTGCCGTCGAAGAGGGCGTTCGCTGGATCGGCGCCTTCGACGTGGTCACCGGAACCGAGGTCCGCCGCATCGCCGGACCCGACGTCCGCATCTTCGTGTGGCTCATCGGCGGGAGCGACGACCTCGCCGCGGGCGTCGATGCCGACCTCGACCTCGGTATCGGCGACGAGGCGCTGCTCGACGATCTCGCGGGTCTTCGCCTCGAGCGCCCCGCACGCGTGCACCTCAAGATCGACACGGGCCTGCACCGAAACGGGATCCGTCCCGAGCGGTGGAACGCCGCACTCGCGCAGACCGCCGCGCTGGTCGCCGACGGCCGCGCCGTGTTCGAGGGCATCTGGTCCCACATCTCGGAAGCCTCGGATGCCGATGACGACGACGCCCGTGCGGTGTTCTTGGCGGCGCGGGAGACCGCGCGCGCCGCGGGGCTCGATCCCCGCTTCTCTCATCTGGCAGCCAGTGCGGCGGGTTTCGCCCGGGGCGAGTTCCGGGAGGATCTGGTGCGCGTCGGGGCGTTCTCGTACGGCATCCGTCCCGCCGGCGGACCCAGCGAGGTCGAGCTGGGCATAGAGCCGATCAGCCGCCTCACCGCCACGGTGACCGCCGTCGACGCCGCGGGCGTCCACCTCGACGTCGGAAGCCTGCACGGGCTGCCGAGCGCCCTCGGCGGACGTTTCGACGCGCCCACGCCGGAGGGGCCTCGCCGCGTCGAGGCCATCACCCCGACCGAGACCGTGCTCGCCCCGTGGGCGGGTGCCGCTCCCGGTGACGAGATCGTGCTGTTCGGCTCGGGCGCCCTCTACGGCGTCACCGACCTCGCCGAACTCATCGACACGATCGGCGAAGAGATCGCGTTGCGCGTGTCTCCCACCGTGCCGAGGTCCTATCTCACCGATCGAGCCTGAGACGCGAAACGGGCCCCGACGCACAAGGTGCGCGGGGCCCGTTTTCGATGACGCGGTCTTACTCGGCGGCGTTCAGTCGCGCCGTCTCGTCGTGCCACGAGGTGGCGACGCTGCGGAGCTTCTCTTCGTACTTGCGGCCGTGGTGCGCACAGAACAGCAGCTCGCTGCCGTTGACCGTCGCGGCGATGTACGCCTGTGCGCCGCAGGAGTCGCAGCGATCCGCCGCCGTCAGGCGGTGGTCGAGGACGGCTGACGCTTCGGGTGCAGTCGTGGTGGTCATGTCGGGTGCCCTCCTCAGGTGGTCGTGGGCGAGTCTCCATATACAACCACGCGGATGTTTCCCCTATGCCGCGGCTTGATCACATTTCGCTGTGCGCGTACGGTGACCCGACCCGCCTGTGTGTCTGGCAGTGGATGTCGGTGCCCCCGATTACGCTCAGAGATCGTGACGTCCGAGTACTCAGCCCATCATCTGCAGGTCCTCGAGGGCCTCGAAGCCGTGCGTAAGCGCCCGGGCATGTACATCGGGTCCACCGACTCCCGCGGTCTCATGCACTGCCTGTGGGAGATCATCGACAACTCCGTCGACGAAGCCCTCGGCGGACACGGCTCGCGCATCGACATCGTGCTGCACGCCGACGGCAGCGTCGAGGTGCGCGACCGCGCCCGCGGCATCCCGGTCGACGTCGAGCCCCGCACCGGCCTGACCGGTGTCGAGGTGGTCTTCACCAAGCTTCACGCGGGCGGCAAGTTCGGCGGCGGCTCGTACGCTGCCTCCGGCGGTCTGCACGGCGTCGGCGCCTCGGTCGTGAACGCGCTGTCCGAGCGACTCGACGTCGAGGTCGACCGCGGCGGCAAGACGTACGCGATGTCGTTCCACCGCGGCGAGCCCGGTCTGTTCGCCGGGGACACCCCCGACTCCACGTTCACGCCGTTCGAACGCAGCAGCGAGCTGCGCGTGATCGGCAAAGCGCCGCGCGGTGTCACCGGCACGCGCATCCGTTACTGGGCCGACCGACAGATCTTCACCAAGGACGCCGCCTTCGGCCTCGATGAACTCGTGCAGCGCGTGCGCCAGACCGCGTTCCTCGTGCCGGGACTCGAGATCGTCGTGCAGGACCAACGGGGCGAGGAGCGCGTCGAGACCAGCTACCGCTTCGACGGCGGGATCTCGGAGTTCGCGGAGTTCCTCGCACCCGACGCCGCCGTCACCGACACCTGGCGTCTCACCGGCACCGGTACCTTCACCGAGACCGTCCCCGTGCTGCAGCCCGGCGGATCGATGATCCCCACCGAGGTCGAGCGCGAGTGCGAGGTCGACATCGCGGTGCGCTGGGGCACCGGCTACGACACGACGACCCGCTCGTTCGTCAACATCATCGCCACCCCCAAGGGCGGCACGCACCAGCAGGGCTTCGAGCAGGGCCTGATGAAGGTGCTGCGTTCGCAGGTCGAGCAGAACGCCCGAAAGCTCAAGGTCGGCAACGACAAGATCGAGAAGGACGACCTGCTCGCCGGCCTCACCGCCGTCATGACCGTGCGCCTTCCCGAGCCGCAGTTCGAAGGCCAGACCAAAGAGATCCTCGGCACTCCCGCGGTTCGGCAGATCGTGGCATCCGTCGTTCAGAAAGAGCTGTCGGCCCGCTTCGCCTCGCCTAAGCGCGACGACAAGGCGCAGACCGCTCAGCTGCTCGAGAAGATCGTCTCCGAGATGAAGGCGCGCATCTCGGCGCGCACCCACAAAGAGACCCAGCGTCGAAAGAATGCCCTCGAGTCCTCCTCGCTTCCCGCGAAACTCGTCGACTGCCGTTCCAACGACGTCAACGACTCCGAGCTGTTCATCGTCGAGGGCGACTCCGCCCTCGGCACGGCGAAGCTCGCCCGCAACAGCGAGTTCCAAGCGCTCCTGCCCATCCGCGGCAAGATCCTCAACACGCAGAAGGCCTCGATCAGCGACATGCTGTCGAACGCCGAGTGCGCCTCGATCATCCAGGTGATCGGCGCGGGCTCGGGTCGATCGTTCGATCTCGACGCGGCCCGCTACGGCAAGATCATCCTGATGAGCGACGCCGACGTGGACGGCGCGCACATCCGAACACTGCTGCTGACGTTGTTCTTCCGGTACATGCGCCCGCTCGTCGAGGAGGGCCGGGTCTTCGCCGCCGTACCACCGCTGCACCGCGTGATCGTCATGAACCCGGGCACCAAGCCCAACGAGACGATCTACACCTACAGCGAGCAGGAGCTCCACACCCTGCTCACCAAGCTCAAGCGCGGCAACAAGCGTTGGCAAGAGCCGGTGCAGCGGTACAAGGGCCTCGGCGAGATGGATGCCGATCAACTCGCGACAACGACCATGGATCGCGGCGGCCGCATGCTGCGCCGCGTTCGCGTGCAGGACATGGAGGCCGCGGCATCCGTCTTCGATCTGCTCATGGGCAGCGACGTCGCCCCGCGCCGCGAGTTCATCATCGACTCGAGCGACCGTCTCGCGCGCGAGCGCATCGACGTCTGACGCCCTTTTCGTCGGCGCCCCGCTCGGGTGCGCCTCTGTTCCGGACCGTCGGGCGGACTCGGGGCTCGACACGCCGCCCCTGCCCGCGCGCGCCACCGACGAACTCCGCACGACGGCACATCGCCACGCTCAGAGAGGGCGCTCCCACCGCCGGCCCGAAAGGTACCGTCGGGCGGACTCTCACCCCGACACGCCTCCCCAGCCACCCCTGCCCCGGCGAGCCACCGATCAACTCCGCACGACGGCACACAAGGCGAGCCGACGGGGGAGCAGCCGAGCTCAGCGGACGACGGTCCCGATCGCGCCGATGACGGCTTCGAGCGGCTGGCCCGAGGCGTCGCGCTTCGCGCCGGACTCGGGCAGGGCCCGCACCGAACCATCGGTGCCGACGGCGCGCGGATCGGAGCCGACCCAGGCGAGCACGAGGGCGTCCTCGCCGCGGAGCAGACGCTGCGCACGCACGCCACCGGTGGCGCGGCCCTTCGCGGGGAACTCGGTGAACGCCGACACCTTCGCGCTGCCCGCGTCGGTGCCCGGGAGCGCGGCAGACGAGCCGGCGACGGTGACCACGACGGCATCGAAGGCGGAGGCGCCCACCACGGCGAACGAGATCACGCGCGCGCCGTCGGAGAGACGGATGCCGGCCATACCTCCCGCGGACCGTCCCTGCGGTCGCACCGACGAGGCCTCGAAACGCAGCAGCTGCGCGTCGCTCGCGACGAAGACGAGCTCGGCGTTGTCGCCCGCGGGGGCGGCGCCGACGACGCGGTCGCCGTCGCGGAGCGAGATGATCTCGATCTCGTCCTTCGAGCCCAGCTCGGTCGCGGCGACGCGCTTGACCACCCCCTGCTCGGTGCCCAGGGCGATCGTGGGGGAGTCGACCAGCGGTACGAGGGCGACGACCTTCTCGCCCTTTGCCAGCGCCAGATACTGCTCCACCTTGGTTCCGGCGGCGACCTGCACCGAGTTGGCCGGCACCGAGGGAAGGTCGACGGGGGAGAAGCGCACGAGGCGCCCGGCCGAGGTGACCGCCGCGATGTCACCACGGGTGGTGGTGTCGACCGAGGAGCGGATCGCGTCGTGCTTGGACCGACGCGCGGGCGGGACCACGCCGCCGGCGGGGGCGTCGGCCACGAGCTCAGCGCGGACCATGCGGCCGGTGGCCGAGAGATACACACGGCACGGTGCGTCCGCGATCTGCAGGTCCGCGGCGGCGGCGGCCTTCGCCGAACGGGGCTGCACGGGTCCGCCGTTGAGCAGCATGGTGCGCCGCGGGGTGCCGTGCGCCTCGGCCGCGGCATCGAGTTCTCGGGCCACCTGCTGGCGCAGCAGCGTCTCGCTTCCGAGCAGTTCGACGAGCTGGGCGATCTCGGCGTTCAACTGATCGCGCTCGGCCTCGAGCTCGATGCGCGAGAACTTCGTCAGCCGGCGCAGGCGCAGTTCGAGGATGTACTCGGCCTGCGGGTGCGAGAGGTCGAACACCTCCTGCAGCTTGGTGCGCGCCTGCTCACCGTCGTCGGAGGAGCGGATGACCTGGATGACCTCGTCGATGTCGAGGATCGCGATGAGCAGACCCTCGACGAGGTGCAGACGCTCCCGTTTGCGGGCCAATCGGTACTCGCTGCGTCGCGTGACGACACGAATGCGGTGATCGATGTAGACGCGCAGCATCTCGCGCAGACCGAGTGTCTGCGGCTGCCCATCGACGAGCGCGACGTTGTTGATGCCGAACGAGTCCTCGAGCGGGGTCAGCCGGTACAACTGCTCGAGCACGGCTTTCGGGTCGAATCCGGTCTTGATCCCGATGACGAGGCGCAGACCGTTGTTGCGGTCGGTGAGGTCGGTGACGTCGGCGATGCCCGTGAGCTTCTTCGCCTGCACGGCGTCTTTGATCTTCTCGATCACGCGCTCGGGGCCGACGAGATACGGCAGCTCGGTGATCACGATGCCGGTGCGACGCGGACCGAGCGACTCGATCGACGCCTTCGCGCGGGTGCGGAACGTTCCGCGGCCGTTCGTGTAGGCATCTTTGATGCCGTCGAGGCCGACGATGATTCCGCCCGAGGGCAGGTCGGGGCCGGGGACGAACTCCATGAGCTCTTCGACCGTGGCCTCGGGGTGCTGCAGCAGGTGAATGGCTGCGGCGACGACCTCGATGAGGTTGTGCGGCGCCATGTTCGTGGCCATGCCGACCGCGATGCCCGTCGCCCCGTTCACGAGGAGGTTCGGGAACGCCGCCGGAAGAACCTCGGGCTGCTGGAACTGTCCGTCGTAGTTGGGGATGAAATCGACGACGTCCTCGTCGAGGTTCTCGGTCAGCGCCAGCGCCGCTGCCGCCAAGCGCGCCTCGGTGTAACGCGGGGCGGCGGGCCCGTCGTCGAGCGAGCCGAAGTTGCCGTGGCCGTCGACCAGGGGAACCCGCAGCGAGAAGTACTGCGCCAGCCGGACGAGAGCGTCGTAGATCGGCGCGTCGCCGTGGGGGTGCAGCTTTCCCATGACCTCGCCCACGACACGCGCACTCTTGACGTGACCGCGGTCGGGCCGAAGGCCCATCTCCGCCATCTGGTAGAGGATGCGGCGCTGCACCGGCTTGAGTCCGTCGCGCGCATCGGGCAGGGCGCGCGAGTAGATGACCGAGTAGGCGTACTCGAGGAACGACCCCTGCATCTCGGTCGAGACATCGACGTCTTCGATGCGCTCGACGACGGATGAGTTCGAGGAAGAGGAGGAACGGGAATCGGGCATAGGTACGGCCTCGGGTCGGGCGGGCGTCGCGTCTCGACGGGGATCGGGACTCCTATGGAAGACTGGGCCCGATGTCACTCAGCCTACCGGCGGACCCGCCGCGCTCTCGGAGCCTCACCGGTGTGGTGCCCCAGTCGATCGACGCCCTGAGGGGCGAGTCGGAGTGGTTCGCTCCCGCCCGCAGCGCCATCGTGATGCTCGTGGACGGGCTCGGCGCACACAACCTGGCGGCCCGGCGCGGCCACGCGCGGTTCCTGGGCTCGGTGGGCGGTCGCAAGGACGTCGCACGCACGGTGTTCCCCTCGACCACGGCCGCGGCGCTCACGAGCCTGCTGACCGGCGCGGAGCCCGGCAGCCACGGCATCGTGGGCTACCGCACCCGCATTCCCGGCACCGACATCGCGGCCAATCAGCTGCACGGGTGGGAGACCGACAGCCTCGACCCGCTCACCTGGCAGAGACGCACTCCGCTTTTCGCCCTGCGCGCCGACGCCGGGCTCCGCAGCTTCGTCGTCTCACGACCGAGCTATACCGGCACGGGCTTCACCGAGGCGACGCTGCGCGGGGCGGAGTTCGCCTCGTCCGACGACATCGACGAGCGCGTACGTCTGGCGGCCGATCTGGCCGCACGGCATCCGGGATCTCTGACCTACCTGTACGCCCCCGAGCTCGATACCGCGGGTCACCGGGACGGGTGGGAGTCCGACCGATGGACCGACGCCCTCGAGCGGGTGGATGCCGCGGCCCGCCGCCTCGCCGAGTCCATCGACCCGCGCACGGGCGTCGTCGTCACGGCCGATCACGGCATGGTCGACGTCCCCGCCCACAAGCACGTCCTGCTCCGAGAGGGGGACCCGTTGCTCGAGGGCGTCGCTCTCATCGGCGGCGAGCCCCGAATGCTCCACCTGTACACCCACGCGGGGCGAGCGGATGCCGTGGCCGCGCTGTGGCGGGAGACCGAGGCGGCACGGGCCTGGGTGCTCACGCGCGACGAGGCCATCGCGGCCGGCCTCTTCGGCGACGTCGACGCCGAGGTCCACCCGCGCATCGGGGACGTGCTCGTCGCCGCGCGCGGACGTTTCGCGTACTACGACGACCGCGAGCCCGACAAGCGCCCGCAGCGCATGGTGGGCCAGCACGGCTCGCTCACCGACGAAGAGCGCACGGTGCCGCTCCTCCGTCTGGGCGCGTTCGCCTGAGCACAGCAGGATGGCCGGGGGGCCGCATCCGTCTCGGGCGGACACGGGTCGGCTGACCGAAGAACCGGCCGAGAAAGTCGATCCCTCGTCAGCTCTCGTCGGAGCGAGCGCCGAAGACGATCTCGTCCCACGACGGCATCGACGGGCGCCCCTTCGCGCGGCGACCGTTGTCGGCCTGGGGACGCTCGGATTCACTCGGCGTCTCTTGGCTCTCGTCGACGTAGCCCGGCTCGACGGCGTCGAACAGGGCGACCGGCGGGCTCGAGGGACGCGGCTCCGGCTCGGCGACCTCGGAGGCACCGGGCAGCGGCTCGCGCTGACCCCGACGGCGACGGAGCGCCTCGAGCAGGTCGGCGGTCTCGGCCGAGGTGACGGGCGCATCGGGTGCACGCTTGATGGCGGCAGCCTGAACGGCGGTGGCGACGGGACCGGTGGCCTCCACACCCGGCTCGTCGTCGATGTCGATGCGCCGAGGCCCGAAGGCTCCGCTGTCGAAGCGGGAGTCGTCCTTCGAGACGTTGTCGAGGGCGCGAAGGCGGGGGATCAGTCCCTCGGGAAGCGAACCCTGGCGCGACAACTGGATGGCGTCCGAGTTCTGCGGCGAGAGGACGCTGCGACGCGGGTCGAAGCTCCAGCGCGCGTCGTGGTCGATGCCGTTGGCGGTGAACTCCAGCTTGACGGACCAGCCCGAGCTCTCTTTCCAGCTCGTCCAACGCTCCGCGGACGCACCGGCCTCGGCGAGCTTGGCACGCACGGCCGCCCCGAAGGTGATGGGGGAGTCGTGCTCGAGCGTGCCGCCCAGCAGCACCGGCACGGCGAGGGCTTGAGCCACGACGTGCTCGCGCTCGGCGAGGACGGGACCCTCGAAGCGTTCCACGTCTTCGACGCGGGCGTTCAGAAGCGTCGCCACCTCACGAGCCGACATGCCGGCGCGAATGTGCGCCTGAATTTCTCGGGGGCTCGGGCGCGGGGCACGGTCGTCGTCCTCACGGTCCCGACGCGCACGGCGCGCTTCAGCGCGCAGCACCTCATCGAGCGCGAGGGCGAAGCGCTCGCCCGCCTGCGTCGCCACGACGAGGACGTCATCTTCGGTTCCGATGACTTTGAGCTGTTCCATACGAAACACCCCTCCGATCTGCGGTCAGCGTTCATGCTGTCACGCGTGCCGCCCGCAACCGGGAATATCGCGGGCGCGCCGCGAGTTTCCCGTCAGGCCTGACACGCTCGCCCCTCTCGGAGCATTTGCTTATCGAGGACGGGTCATGCAAACTATGGCCGCCCGATCGGGCACCCGATGGGGCATAGCACCACGAAATCCGGAAGTAGAGACCTGCACGCATGGCAACCGATTACGACGCACCGCGCAAGACCGAGGACGACAGCGAGTCGATCGAGGCCCTCAAAGAGCGCGTGCCCGACAAGGCGTCGGGGTCGATCGACAACGAGGATGCCGATAACCCCTCGGGCTTCGAACTGCCCGGCGCCGACCTCTCCGACATCGAGCTCGATGTCGTCGTGCTTCCCGCTCAGGAAGACGAGTTCACCTGCATGAACTGCTTCCTCGTGAAGCACCGTTCCCAGATCGCCGAAGAGAGCGGCCCCGGCTTCATCTGCCTGGAGTGCGCAGCCTGACCTGAGCACGCTGGATCGCCGCGACCAGGCGATCCGGCGTGCGGGTGGACACCACCCACGACGGGGTCGGGTCGTCGGGATCGGTCACGGGAACCGTGACGATGCCGTCGATACCGCCGCGGATCACGTGCCAGGCCCGGTGGTCGAGACCACTCCCACGGGCGGTACGAGCCTCTTCGGCGACGACGCCGACGGGCGCACCCAGGAGGTCGACCGGGATGTGCGCGCGTCCCGCGCGCAGTTCACCGTCACGGATCTCGATCACGGGGGCGATCGCCAGCAGACCCGACACGATCCCCACCGACACCACGAGCCCGATGAACAGAGCCAGGGTCGTGTCGAGCGGCGAGAAGACGACCGCCGCCATCGGACCGCACACGGCTGCGGCGACCAGCGCCCACAGCGACGGGCTGAGACGCTCTCGATACTCGGCTGCGGTGCGGATGCCGCACCCCCTCTTCTGCATTACCCTCGTGGGGTGACCGAAACGGTGGACGTCCTCATTGTCGCATCCGAGCCTCCGGTCTTCGCCCACCCCGGCGACGCCGGAGCCGACCTGACCGCCGCCGAGGCGGTTCGACTGGAACCCGGGCGCCGCGCCCTCGTCTCGACGGGGGTGCGCATCGCGCTTCCCGAGGGGTATGCCGCGTTCGTCGTGCCGCGCAGCGGCCTGGCCGCCAAGCACGGCATCACGATCGTGAACGCGCCGGGGACGATCGACGCCGGTTACCGCGGCGAGATCAAGGTCGCCCTTTTGAACACCGACCTCGACGAGGCCTATGACATCGCGGTCGGAGACCGCATCGCCCAGCTCATCGTGATGCCCGTCCCGACCGTGCGCTTCGTCCCCGTCGACGAACTGCCCGACAGTGTGCGCGGTCAAGGCGGCTTCGGATCGAGCGGATACCAGACTCTGCAAGGGAGCACCCGATGACCGACGACGAGTCGCAGACCACGCCCGAGACCACCGAGGACGATCAGTCCGGCGCCGAGGCGGTGCCGGCGACCAAGAGCGCCCCGGTCGACCGCGAGAGCGCGGGCCCGTTCGACGAGGCCGAGGCCAACCCCGTGCGCCCCTACATCGACCTGGGCGGGATCAAGATCCTGCCGCGCGAGGGCCTGAACCTCCGCCTCGAGGTCGAGGAGCAGACCAAACGCATCGTGGCCGTCGGCCTCGACTACGCCGACTCGACCCTGCAGGTGCAGCCGTTCGCCGCTCCGCGCTCGAGCGGCCTGTGGGAAGAGACGCGCGACCAGATCCGCCAGCAGGTCAAGCAGCAGGGCGGCCGCGTCGAAGAGCGCGAGGGCCCCCTCGGTCCGGAGCTCCTCGCAGAGGTCCCCGTCGCCGCGGCGGACGGCGCGAGCAAGCGTCTCGCCCGGTTCGTGGGCGTCGACGGACCCCGCTGGTTCCTGCGCGGCGTCGTCGGGGGAGCGGCCACCAGTGACGTCGAGGCGGCCGCCGCTGTCGAAGACCTCTTCCGTTCGATCGTCGTGGTCCGCGGATCCTCGCCGATGCCGCCGCGCGATCTCATCCCGCTCCGGATGCCGTCGAGCCCCGGAACGGCATGAGCGACGATTCCACCCGCCCGGCGCGAGAAGACGACCGCGTCCCCCTCGACCCGCCCTCCGCGGCGGAAAGCGTGAGCGCGGCTCTCGGTAACGCCGCGCGTCGCGCAGGCCTCGACCCGGCCAAGCACAGCTCGACCGGCGCCGCCGTATGGTCGGCGATGGGCGGGGTGCGCGGCATCCTGGAATCCGTCCTGCCCTCGCTCGCGTTCGTCGTGCTGTTCACGATCACGATCGACCCCGAGACGCGCCAGGGAAACCTGTGGTTGAGCCTGGGCGTCTCAGTCGGGCTGGCCGTCGCCTTCACGCTCGCGAGACTCATCACCAAGTCACCGCCGAGCGCTGCGATCGGCGGGCTGCTCGCGACGGCGGGAGCAGCCGTGCTGTCGCTGGTGACCGGGCGCGGTCAAGACAACTTCGTGCCGGGGTTCTTCACCAACGGCGCATACGGGACGGCGTTCCTGGTGTCGGCGCTGATCGGCTGGCCGCTGATCGGCCTGGTGGCGGGCTACCTGCTCGGCGAGGGCACCCGCTGGCGCGGCGACCGTCGCAAGCGCCGCGCCTACACCTGGCTCTCGATCGCGTGGGCGGCCCTGTTCGCCGCCCGCCTCGCGGTGCAGCTGCCGCTGTACTTCGCGGGAGATGTGACGGCGTTGGGGACGCTCAAGATCGTCATGGGCCTGCCGCTGTTCGCCCCGATGCTGGCGGTGACGTGGCTCGTCGTCCGCGCTCTCCACCCTCGTCGCGAGTCCTGATATTATCTTGACATCAAGATAAATCCGTCGCCTCGAGCGGTTAGGTCCACCTTCCTGGAATCGGCCTCTCCCCGCGGGGAAGATGGAGAAATGCGGGCCGACGCCTGCGCATTCGCCGACGAAGGAGACGATCGTGTCCACGGTTGACAGCTTCGGTGCCAAGAGCACCCTGACGGTCGGCAGCACCGACTACGAGATCTTCCGCATCGACACGGTCGCCGGTCACGAGAAGCTCCCGTTCAGCCTCAAGGTGCTGCTCGAGAACCTTCTGCGCACCGAGGACGGCGCCAACGTCACCAAGGAGCAGATCGAGGCGCTCGGCTCGTGGGACCCCACGGCCGAGCCCGACACCGAGATCCAGTTCACCCCGGCGCGCGTGGTCATGCAGGACTTCACCGGTGTGCCCTGCATCGTCGACCTCGCCACCATGCGCGAGGCCGTCACCGCTCTCGGCGGCGACCCGAACAAGATCAACCCGCTCTCGCCCGCCGAGATGGTCATCGACCACTCGGTCATCGCCGACCTGTTCGGTAGCGAGAACGCCCTCGAGCGCAACGTCGAGATCGAGTACGAGCGCAACGGCGAGCGGTACCAGTTCCTTCGCTGGGGCCAGTCGGCCTTCGACGACTTCAAGGTCGTCCCCCCGGGAACCGGCATCGTGCACCAGGTCAACATCGAGCACCTCGCCAAGGTCATCTACGACCGCTCCGTCGATGGCGTGCTGCGCGCGTACCCCGACACCTGTGTCGGCACCGACTCGCACACCACCATGGTCAACGGCCTGGGCGTTCTCGGTTGGGGCGTCGGCGGCATCGAAGCCGAGGCGGCCATGCTCGGCCAGCCCGTGTCGATGCTCATCCCGCGCGTCGTCGGCTTCAAGCTCAGCGGTGAGATCCCCGCGGGCGTGACCGCGACCGACGTCGTGCTCACCATCACCGACATGCTGCGCAAGCACGGCGTCGTCGGAAAGTTCGTGGAGTTCTACGGCGAGGGTGTGGCCTCGGTTCCGCTCGCCAACCGCGCCACCATCGGAAACATGAGCCCCGAGTTCGGCTCCACCGCCGCGATGTTCCCCATCGACGACGTCACGCTCGAGTACCTGCGTCTGACCGGTCGCGACGAGCAGACCGTCGCCCTGGTCGAGGCGTACGCCAAAGAGCAGAAGCTCTGGCACGACGCCGACCGCGAGCTGGCCTTCAGCGAGTACATGGAGCTCGACCTGTCGACGGTCGTCCCCTCGATCGCCGGCCCCAAGCGCCCGCAGGACCGCATCCTCCTCTCCGAGGCGAAGTCGCAGTTCGAGAAGGACATCCTCAACTACGCCGGCGGCGCGACCTCGGACTCCGTCGTCGACCTCGAGGTCGACGGCACGTTCCCGGCCTCGGACCCCGGTTCGGTCCCCGGCGAAGAGCACGAGCACGTCACCGAGACCGAGGTGCTCGTCTCGTCGGGTCACCCCGCGAACGCCTCCAACCCGGTGCGCGTCACCACGCCGGAGGGCCAGTCGTACCTGCTCGACAATGGCGCGGTCACTCTGGCAGCCATCACCTCGTGCACGAACACCTCGAACCCCTCGGTCATGATCGCGGCCGGCCTCCTCGCCAAGAACGCCGTCGACAAGGGCCTCAAGCGCAAGCCCTGGGTCAAGACCACGCTCGGCCCGGGCTCGAAGGTCGTCACCGACTACTACGAGAAGTCCGGTCTCGACAAGGCACTCGAGGGCCTCGACTTCTACACCGTCGGCTACGGCTGCACGATCTGCATCGGCAACTCGGGTCCGCTCATCGAAGAGGTCTCCGAGGCCATCAACGAGAACGACCTCGCCGTCACGGCCGTCCTCTCGGGCAACCGCAACTTCGAGGGTCGCATCAGCCCCGATGTGAAGATGAACTACCTGGCCTCGCCGCCGCTGGTGGTCGCCTACGCCCTCGCCGGCTCGATGAACTTCGACTTCGAGACCGACGCCCTCGGCAAGGACCAGAACGGCGAAGACGTCTTCCTCAAGGACATCTGGCCCGCCCCCGACCAGGTGCAGACGATCATCGACGCATCGATCTCGCGCGAGCAGTTCATCCAGCAGTACGCCACCGTGTTCGAGGGCGACGAGCGTTGGAAGAACCTGCCCACCCCGACCGGCCCGGTCTTCGAGTGGGATGCCGACTCGACCTACGTGCGCAAGGCCCCCTACTTCGACGGCATGACCATGCAGCCGGATGCCGTGCGCGACATCACCGGTGCGCGCGTGATGGCGACGCTCGGCGACTCGGTCACCACCGACCACATCAGCCCGGCCGGAAACATCAAGGCGGGCACCCCCGCTGCGCAGTACCTCATGGAGCACGGCGTCGCGCAGAAGGACTTCAACTCGTACGGCTCGCGCCGCGGCAACCACGAAGTCATGATCCGCGGTACCTTCGCCAACATCCGCCTGAAGAACGAGCTCACCGCGGCCGTCAACGACGGAACGGTGGTCGAAGGTGGTTACACCCGCGACTTCACCCAGGAGGGCGGCCCGAAGTCGTACATCTTCGACGCGAGCCAGAACTACCAGCAGCAGGGCACCCCGCTGGTGATCTTCGGCGGCAAGGAGTACGGCTCCGGCTCGTCGCGTGACTGGGCGGCCAAGGGCACGAACCTGCTGGGCGTCAAGGCCGTCATCACCGAGAGCTTCGAGCGCATCCACCGCTCGAACCTCATCGGCATGGGCGTCGTTCCGCTGCAGTTCCCGGCCGGCGAGAGCTGGAAGTCGCTGGGCCTCGACGGCACCGAGATCGTCTCGATCGAGGGCCTCGAGCAGCTCAACGAGGGTGTGACGCCGAAGACGGTCAAGGTCACCGCCGAGCCGAGCGAGTTCTCGCCCGAGGGCAAGCAGACCGTGACGTTCGACGCCGTGGTCCGCATCGACACCCCCGGTGAGGCCGACTACTACCGCAACGGCGGAATCCTGCAGTACGTGCTGCGTTCGCTGGTCTGACCCGCAGGCGAAGTGCCCCGGAAGCCTCGCGCTTTCGGGGCACTTCGCTTTCCGCAGAGACCACGTGGACGCGATCCGCGCAAGCCATTGCCGGGCCCGTTCACCCCTCGGAGACTAGAATCGACCCGTACGCGCGGACCCCGCGCGCATCGCACGAGAGGAGTCTTATGGCTCTCCTACCCGGCATTCACGGTCCCCGTGACCTCGACGGGCTGACCCCCGACCAGCTACGACAGCTGGCCGCAGAAGTCCGCTCCTTCCTCGTCGAGAACGTCTCCCGCACGGGCGGACACCTCGGACCGAACCTCGGCGTCGTCGAACTGACGATCGCTCTGCACAAGGTGTTCGACTCCCCGTCCGACCCGATCATCTTCGACACCGGCCACCAGTCCTACGTGCACAAGATGCTCACCGGGCGTCAGGACTTCACGGCCCTGCGTTCGCGCGGCGGCCTCGCGGGCTACCCGCAGCGCTCCGAGAGCGCTCACGACGTCGTCGAGTCGTCGCACGCCTCGAGCTCCCTCAGCTGGGCGGACGGCGTCTCACGCGCCTTCAGCCGTACCGGTCGCCGCGACCGCCACGTCGTCGCCGTCGTCGGCGACGGCGCACTGACGGGCGGAATGACCTGGGAAGCACTGAACAACATCAGCGACGACAACGAGCGCAACCTCGTCATCGTCGTGAACGACAACGGTCGGTCCTACGCTCCGACCATCGGCGGCATGGCGCGCTACCTCAACCGGGTGCGCACGAACGACGCCTACCGCACGCTGCATCGCGGGTCCGACACGCTCTTCCGGCGCCTCGGCCCGGCTGCCCGCGCCGTCTATCGCGGCGTGCGCGGCGGCACCCACGGCTTCCTGTCGCGTTTCACCAACAACGAGGCGCTTTACAGCAACCTCGACATCAAGTACCTCGGCCCCATCGACGGACACGACTTCGAGTCCCTCATCGAGACGCTCGAGCTCGCCAAGTCGTACGGTGCGCCCGTCATCGTCCACGCCATCACCGACAAGGGCAGCGGCTACGCGCCGGCGATGAGCGACGAGGCCGACCAGTTCCACGCCGTCGGCAAGATCGACCCCCTCACGGGTGAGGCTCTCGGCGCGGCCGGCGGTCTCCAGTGGACCGACGTGTTCGCCGAAGAACTGGTGAAGGTCGGAGCCGAGCGCGACGACGTCATCGCCATGACCGCCGCGATGCTGCGTCCGACCGGGCTGCAGAAGTTCGCCGAGCGCTTCCCCGAGCGGGTGTACGACGTGGGCATCGCGGAGCAGCACGCCGTGGCATCCGCCGCCGGTCTCGCCTTCGGCGGTCTGCACCCGGTCGTCGCGATCTACGCGACGTTCATGAATCGCGCGTTCGACCAGGTCATGATGGACGTCGCCCTGCACAAGGCCGGCGTCACCTTCGTGCTCGACCGCGCCGGGGTCACCGGTCCCGACGGCCCGAGCCATCACGGCATCTGGGATCTCGCGATGCTGCAGCTCGTTCCCGGCATCCGGATCGCGGCTCCTCGCGATGCCGCGCGGCTTCGCGAGGAGTTCCGCGAGGCCACGGCGATCGAGGATGCCCCCACGGTCGTGCGCTACCCCAAGGGCAAGGTCGACGACGACGTCGAGGCCATCGAACGCCTGCACGACGGCGTCGACGTCCTGAGCCGCGGCACGAGCGAAGACGTGCTGCTCGTCGGCATCGGTCCGATGGTGCACCTCGCCCTCGAGGTCGCGGAGCGCCTCAAGGCGCAGGGAATCGGGGCGACGGTGATCGACCCGCGCTGGGCGATCCCCGTGCAGCCCTCCGTCATCGAGCTCGCCCGCGCGCACCGCCTGGTGATCACGATCGAAGACGGCATCCGCGTCGGCGGCGTCGGCACGCGCGTGCGCCAGGTGCTGCGCGAAGCCGGGGTCGACACGGCCGTCGACGAGCTCGGGATCCCCGACGAGTTCATCGATCACGCCACGCGCGAGCAGATCCTCGAGGATGCCGGCCTCACCGCCGCCAAGATCGCCCACGATGTCGTGGCCCAGGTGCTCGGCACACGGATCCCCATGGCACGGCAGACGCCGACCGGCTCGATCCCCACGATCGAGGCATGGGAGAACTCGCGCCCCTGAGGCGATAGCACCATCGGGACCGGGCCGGGATGCCGTTATCCCGGCCCGGTCTTGCATCTCCGGCGTCCGTCCGACGGTCGCCAGAACAGGAGAGTGCATCGAGAACAGGACGGAACCGCCCGATTCGGCCTGTTCTCGTCGCACAGCCTGTTCTCGTGACGCGCCCCACCCTGCGTCACGAGAACACGAACGACGGCGGCGCCGCCCCCTAAGGGACGGCGCCGCTGTCGTGTCCCGGGCTCAGGCTCCGATGCCCCGAATCGGCGGGTGATGGAACGTGTCGCCGAAGGCACGCTCCGACGCCCCCTCGCGGTCGAGGTAGGGCGAGGCACCGCCATCGATGAACGGCCAACCGGCGCCGAGGATCAGGCACAGGTCGATGTCCTGCACCTCGGGGACCACGCCTTCGTCGAGCATGATCCCGATCTCCTGAGCGAGGCCGTCCTGCACGCGGGCGAGGATCGTCTCGGGCGCGACCGGCGCCTTCCCGGTGACGAGCACCTTCTGCGCGGCCTTGGTCCAGCCGGTCACCCGACCGCCCTTGTCTTTCTCGACGACCTCGGGGAGCGCGGCGAGCTCGTGGAAGTTCTCGGACGAGAAGAACCGGTCGGGGAAGGCGTGCGCCATCGTGTCCTGCACGTGCGCGGCGACTTTCCACCCGACGAGGTCGATGAGTTGGAACGGCCCCATCGGCAGACCGAGAGGCGCGAAAGCCTTCTCCACGACGGCGATGGGCGTTCCCTCGTACACCGCCCTCGCCGCTTCGCCCATGACCTTCGCCAGCAGACGGTTCACGACGAAGCCGGGGGCGTCGGCGGTGAGCACTGCGTTCTTGCCGAGGCCCTTCGCCACAACGAACGCCGTCGAGAGGGCGGCGTCGCTGGTGGCATCCGTCTTCACGACCTCGATGAGCGGCATCACCGCGACGGGGTTGAAGAAGTGGAAGCCGACGAGCCGCTCGGGGTGCTGCAGCACCGAACCGATCTCGGCGACCGACAGCGACGAGGTGTTGGTCGCCAGAATGGCGTCTTCGGACACGATCTTCTCGATCGCCGAGAAGACGTCCTGCTTGACGCCGACCTCTTCGAACACGGCCTCGATGACGAAGTCGCAGTCCGCGAACTCCGAGCGGTCGGTCGTGCCGTGCACGAGCGCGCGCAACTGGTTGGCCGTGTCGCCGTCCAGACGCCCCTTGGCCTCGAGCTTGCCGATCTCGTCGTGGATGGATGCCACGCCCTTGTCGACACGACCCTGGTCCAGGTCGGTGATGATCACGGGCACGCGCAGCCTGCGCACGAACAGCAGCGCGAACTGCGAGGCCATGAGCCCCGCGCCGATGACGCCGACCTTCGTGACCTTCTTCGCCAACGCCTTGTCGGGGGCTCCGACCGGACGCTTCGCGCGCTTCTGCACCAGGTCGAAGGCGTACATGGATGCCGCGAATTGATCGCCCGTGATGAGGTCGGTCAGTGCGTCGTCTTCGCGGGCGAAGCCCTCGGCCTTCGTGCCGCTCTTGGCCTTGTCGAGCAGGTCGAGCGCGACATAGGGGGAGCGGGGGACGGTACCGATCTTCGACTCGAGCATGCCGCGGGCCATCTTGATGGCGATGGGCCACTTCGTGAGGCGCTCGAGCTTGCCCGGCTCGTTCTTCCGCTCGACGCGGACCCGACCGGTCAGCACGCCATCCGCCCAGCGGAGCGAATCCTCGAGGTAGGAGGCGGCGGGGAAGATGGCGTCCATGATCCCGAGGTCGAATGCCTGCTGCGGCTTGAGCATGCGGTTCTGCTTGAGCGGGTTCGAGATGACGACCTCGAGCGCGTTCTCGATGCCGATGAGGTTCGGCAGCAGGTAGGCACCGCCCCAGCCGGGGATGAGGCCGAGGAACACCTCCGGCAACGCGACGGCTGCGGCTGAGGCGTCGACCGTGCGATACGTCGAGTTCAACGCGATCTCGAGACCGCCGCCGAGGGCGAGACCGTTCACGAAGGCGAACGAGGGCACGCCAAGCTCGGACAGTGAGCCGATAACCTGGTGGCCGCGCTGCGCAATGAGACGGGCGACGTCCTTCGAGGGCAGCTTGGCGACGTCGGACAGGTCGGCGCCGGCGGCGAGGATGTACTGCTTGCCGGTGATCGCGACGGCGTGGATCTCGCCCGCAGCGGCACGCTCCTGGAGCGTCTGGAGCGTGCGCCCGAGTTGGGCGAGCGTCCCCGGCCCCAGCGTGTTCGGCCGCGTGTGATCGCGACCGTTGTCGAGCGTGATCAGAGCCAGCACGTTGCCCGAGGGCAGTCGCACGTCGCGGACGGGGGAGTGGGTGACCACCTCATCGCCGGTCAGGGCGTCCAGAGGCGTGAAGTCGATCGCGGTGTAGTCGGTCACTTGCGCTTCTTCTTTCCGTCGAAGAACGGGTTCTCCCAGATGACCGAGCCGCCCTGGCCGAGGCCCACGCACATGGCGGTGAGGCCGTAACGGACGTCGGGACGCTCGGCGAACTGCGCGGCCAGCTGGATCATGAGACGGACTCCGGATGCCGCGAGCGGGTGGCCCAGGGCTATCGCACCGCCCCACGGGTTCACCCGGGGGTCGTCATCGGCGATGCCGAAGTGATCGAGCAACGAGATCACCTGGATGGCGAAGGCCTCGTTGAGCTCGAACAGACCGATGTCGTCGATCGTGAGTCCGGCTTTCTTCAGAGCCTTCTCGGTCGAGGGAATCGGTCCGATGCCCATGATCTCGGGCTCGACCCCCGCGAAGGCGAACGACACCATGCGCATCTTCGGCGCGAGACCGAACTCCTTAACGGCGTCGCTTCCCGCCAGCAGGCTGATCGTCGCACCGTCGGTGAGGGGCGACGAGGTGCCGGCGGTGACGCGACCGTGTGGGCGGAACGGGGTCTTCAGCGTCGCGAGGCCCTCGAGCGTGGTCTCGGGCCGACGGCCCTCGTCCTCCGTCGCCAGGCCCCACGCACCGCCGGCGTCCTTGACCGCGACCGATACGAGGTCGGGCTGGATCTTGCCGGCGTCGTAGGCGGCCTGCACCTTGTGCTGGCTCGCGACGCCGAAGCGGTCGGCACGTTCTTTCGTGAGGTGCGGGAACCGGTCGTGGATGCGTTCCGCCGTCACGCCCATGTTGAGCGCACCCGGGTCGACGAGCTTCTCCGCGACGAAGCGGGGGTTGGGATCGACGTTGCCGCCGATGGGGTGTCGGCCCATGTGCTCGACGCCGCCGGCGAGGGCGAGGTCGTACATGCCCACGCCGATCGACGCGCCCATGGTGGTGACGCTCGTCATGGCGCCGGCGCACATGCGCTCGACCGCCAGACCGGGCACGGTCATGGGCAGCCCGGCCAGGATCGCCGCCGTCCGCCCGAGGGTCAGTCCCTGATCACCGGTCTGCGACGTCGCCGCGATGGCCACGTCGTCGATCCGGTCCTTCGGCACGTCTGCGTTGCGCTCCATCAACCCGATGATCGCCTTGACCACGAGGTCGTCGGCGCGGGTGTTCCAGTACATGCCCTTTTCGCCGGCGCGCCCGAAGGGGGTACGCATTCCATCGACGAAGAAGACGTCCGTCATCTCGGCCACTCTGCCTCCAAAGTTTGGGATGACCCCAGCCTAGGAAGGCGAGATTGCTGCGCAGAATCGGTTGTCCGAACCTACGAATCGGTGGCGGAACCGTCGTCGTCGGTGTTGAGGGAAGCTACAAAGCTATCGGCGATCACCTGTGAGGTCTGGTCAATCTGCCAGGGGCGTGCGCCGAGCTCCGCGAGGGCTGCCCCGACAGAATCGGCGGTGAGCTCGGCCGGCGGCGCCCAGGCCAGACGGCGCAGGGTCTCGGGTGTGAGCAGATTCTCGGTCGGCATCCGCAGCTCTTCCGCCCGTGCCTCGACAGCCGGGCGGGCCTTCTTCAATCGGCGGTCGGCCTCGGGGTTGCGGTCCGCCCACGCGCGCGGCGGGGGGAGGGTGTCGCTGGGCACGCGATCGGCGGGCAGATCCGTCGATTCGCGACCGGCGACGATGGCGTTCCACCAGCGGTCCAACTGGGTTCGGCTGGCGCGACCGTTGAACTCTTTCACGCCCGCGAGCGCCTGCTTGCTCGCCGGGTCGGCAAGCACGGCCGCGACGAGGGCGCGATCGGGTACGAGTCGGCCGGGCGCGATGTCCTGCTCGCGGGCGTAGTCCTCGCGCGCCTGCCAGAGCGACCGGGCGACGGCCAGCGAGCGGCGACCGCGTACGCTGTGCAGCCCGCTCAACCGCCGCCACGGGTCGTCGCGCGGTGGCTTCGGCTCACGATCGAGAACGGCCTGGAACTCCTGGCGTGCGATCTCGGTCTTCTCCTGCTCGGTCAGCTCGGCGTCGAGCACGTCGCGCACGTCGATCAGGTGCTCGACGTCGAGGGCCGCGTATTCGAGCCAGGATGCCGGCAGGGGACGCGTCGACCAGTCGGCGGCGGAGTGGGCCTTGGCCAGCGTGATGCCCAACGTCTGCTCGACGACCGCCCCGAGACCGACGCGCTCGTGCCCGAGCAGGCGCGAGCCCAGCTCGGTGTCGAAGATACGCGGGGGCTCGAGCCCTCGTTCACGCAGAGACGGCAGGTCCTGGCTCGCGGCGTGGAACACCCATTCGACGTCGCCGATGGCGTCTTGAAGGGGCGAGAAGTCCTCGATCGTCGAGGGGTCGAAGAGGAAGACCCCGGCCTCGCGGCGGAAGACCTGGATGAGGTAGGCGCGCTGCGAGTAGCGGAAGCCGGAGGCACGCTCGACGTCGACCGCGACGGGGCCGCTCCCCGCGTTCAGGGTCTCGCAGGCGGCGAGGAAGCCCGCGGCATCCTCGATGACGATGTACTCAACCACGCGTGGGCCTCCGGGCTCCGAGAACAGCGACGCCCTCCGACCCCGGGGGGAGGCCTGCGAGCATGCACACGAGCTCCGCCCACGCCTCGAGGTGCGGGCGGAAGGGACCGCGCGGCGACCACGACGCGCGAAGTTCGATCTGCGACCCCTCGCCCTGCGAGGCCAGGGCCCCGAAGCCGGTCGAGAGCGTCTTGGTGGCGGTGCCCGATTCCGAGTGGCGATCGGCACCGCGCGAGTCGAGCGCATCGATGAGCCACGACCAGGCGACCTCGGCCAGCAGCGGGTCCACGCCGATCTCGGGCTCGAGAGGGGCCTGCGCGAAACAGACGATGCGCCAGGCACCGCCCCACGGCTCGGGCTCCTCGGGGTCGTGCAGCAGGATGAACCGCCCGGTCCCGAAGGGCGAATCGGTGGCGTGCTCCTCGGGCCGCACATCTCCCGCCAGAGCGAGAGAGAAGGGGGCCAAGCCGGAGGGCGACGGAATCTGCCGGACGACCAGATCATCGCGGAAAGTCGTGTCGCGCACCTCTTCGACGGCTCGCGCGAAGGGGCTGTCGGCCTCCGCCGGGCGCTGGTCACTCACGGCCACAGACTAGAGTGAGGCCTCGATGAACGCTCCCAGGCGCGCCGCGGGTTCCCGCGCATCGCAGCGCTCGACCACCGGTGTGCGCGCCACCCTCGCGGCCCTCGGCATCGCCCTCGCCGCCTCCGCGACGACGCTGGGGGCGGTCTCGCTCCGCATGGCGCGCACGGTCGTCCGCCCCGCCGGGCGACGCCCCGATACGCGTATCGTGCGTCTCGACGCCGCGTCGCAGACGATCACCCTCGAGCGCACGCCGGACACGACGCTGCCCGGCCGATACGGTCTTTTCACCGTCGGCTCGGTGGACTATCTGCGACTCGGCTCGATCGTCGGAGAAGACAAGACCACCGTCACCCGCAAACTTCTCACGCATGTCCCCGCCGACGGCAATCTCGCCTCGGAGGCGGCCTTCAGCGGGTGGTACTTCGACAAGCCCGAAGACCTCATGCTCCCGTTCCAGGCGCTCGAGGTCGACGCCGGGGTCGGCTCGTGCCCCGCCTGGGAGTTCCCCGCCGAGGGCGACTCCGACGTCTGGGTCGTTCAGGTGCACGGGCGCGGAACGACGCGGTCCGAGGCCCTCCGCGCCGTCCCGGTCTTCCACGCGCTCGGCATCTCGAGCCTCGTGGTGTCGTACCGCAACGACGGGGATGCCCCTCGCAGCCCCTCGGGCACATACGCCCTGGGCGCGACCGAATGGCGCGACGTCGACGCCGCGATCGGCTACGCCCGCCGTCGGGGGGCGCGCCGCGTGCTGTTGATGGGGTGGTCGATGGGAGGAGCGTTGTCGCTCCAGGCCGCCCTCGAATCGCCCCACGCCGACGTCATCGCCGGTCTCGTCCTCGAGTCGCCCGTGGTGGACTGGCGCACGGTTCTCGACTTCCAGGGTCGCGCGATGCACCTGCCCACGCCCGTCATCGCGATGGCCGAACGCGTACTCGCCTCCACCTGGGGAGCGACCGCGCTGCGCAGCGGCGAACCCATCCCTCTCGATCGCCTCGACGTGGTGTCGAGGGCGGTCGAGCTCCGGCATCCCGTGCTCATCCTCCACAGCGACGACGACGGCTTCGTCCCCGCCGACGCCTCGCACGCTCTCGCGAAGGCGCGTCCCGACCTCGTCACGATGGAGACCTTCACGGTCGCCCGGCACACGAAGCTGTGGAACTACGACGAGACGCGGTGGACCACCGCGATCCAGGACTGGGTACGCGGGCAGGGCCTCTCTCGGGGGTGATTCCGGATGCCGGCCCTCGGCGATGCGTGCGGCTCAGGCGTCGCGCTTCGCGCGCACCTGACGCTTGGCGCGCATGAGCATGCCCGTCATGCCGGCGATGCGGAGCGGACTGACGGCGCGCGTGAGACCGATGCTCTGTGGGAAGTCGTCGGGCACGGCGAGGGCCTCCTCGGCGCTGAGACCGGTCAGCCCCTGCGCGAGGATGCTCGCGAAGCCGCGCGTGGTCGGCGCCTCGGCCGGAGCGGTGGCGTGCATCGCGACGCGGTCGTCGCCGTCGACCGTGACGATGATGAACACGGGGGACTGGCACTCCACCACGCGCTCGCGCAACTCGGGGTGATCGGCCAACTCCTCGGGAACCTCGGGCAGCTCCTGCGAGAACTCCAGCAGCAGCTGCAAGCGGTCGGGCTCGTCGAGCTCGAGGAACTCGTCGCGGATCTCGGCGAAGCGGGCGGGGAGATTGTTGTCGGACATCACCGTCATCCTCCCACGCCCGCGTCGGCTGCGGTCAGCGCGAGGGCACCTCGCCGGGCTCCGACCCCGAGACGATCGGCACGCGCACCGCGCTGCCCCACTCCGTCCACGACCCGTCGTAGTTGCGGACGTCGTCGAAGCCGAGCAGGTGCTTCAGCACGAACCACGTGTGGCTCGAGCGCTCACCGATGCGGCAGTAGGCCACGATCTTGTCGCCATCGGCGAGCCCCGCACCGTCGCGGTAGATGGCGTCGAGCTCCTCGCGCGACTTGAAACCGCCGTCCTCGGCGACGGCCTTGCCCCACGGCACGCTCTGGGCGCTGGGGATGTGGCCGGCGCGGAGCGCACCCTCTTCGGGGTAGGCAGGCGCGGTGGTGCGCTCGCCGGAGTACTCCTCGGGGGAGCGCACGTCGATGAGCGGATTGCCGAGGTGGGCGAGCACGTCGTCCTTGTAGGCGCGAAGCGCGGAGTCGTCGCGCTCGACGACAGGGTAGTCGGTGCGCTCGACGACCGTCTTGTCGGTGGTGATCGGGCGTCCCTCGGCGATCCACTTGTCGCGGCCGCCGTCGAGCAGACGCACGTCTTCATGGCCGAACAGGGAGAACACCCACAGCGCGTACGCGGCCCACCAGTTGTTCTTGTCGCCGTAGATGACGACGGTGTCGTCGCGCGAGATGCCCTTGGCGCTCAGAAGCTCGGCGAAGCCCGCACCGTCGATGTAATCGCGCACGACCGGGTCGTTCAGTTCGGTGTGCCAGTCGACCTTCACCGAGCCGGGGATGTGACCCGTCTCGTACAGCAGCACGTCTTCGTCGGACTCGACGACCACGAGGCCCGGCTGACCGAGGCGCTCTTCCAGCCACTCAGCCGTGACGAGTCGTCCGGGCTCGGCGTAGTCGGCGAACTTGGGGGAGGTGGTGTCGAACTCGACGGTCACGGGTACTCCTCGGTCAAGGCGATGGACGGTGCGGCATAGGGTGGACACCGCACCATCGACCCTAGATCCGCGGCATGGGGCACGCACCCTCCCCGTAAGACTTGGACACAGGACGGCCATGACCTCCACTCCCGCCACGACCGGCCTCATCCACCTGACCGAGCGCGAGCCCGCGGTATCGGGCGCCGACATGGTCAACGCCCTCGTCCCGCCGCCGCAGTTCGACGCCGCGACCTTCGAGTCGTACCGCGCCGACGACGCCTACCCCTCGCAGCAGGAGGCCAAGGTGCTGCTGCAGGAGTTCTCCGGAAAGCAGGCCGCTCCCGCCAAGAAGGGCGGCTTCTTCCGTCGCGCCGAGAAGGTCGCCCCCGTCAAGCCCGGTGTGTACCTCGACGGCGGCTTCGGCGTCGGAAAGACCCACCTCCTGGCCGCGATCTATCACGCGATGCCCGCTCGCCGGAAGTACTTCGGCTCCTTCATCGAGTACACCGCGCTGGTCGGCGTACTGGGCTATGCCAAGGCCGTCGAGCTCTTCCGCGGCTCAGATCTTCTCTGCATCGACGAGTTCGAACTCGACGACCCGGGCGACACGATGGTCATGACGCGCCTGCTCGGTGAGCTCGTGGCATCCGGAACCCGGCTCGCCGCCACTTCGAACACCCCGCCCAATGCCCTGGGCGAGGGGCGCTTCGCGGCCCAGGACTTCCTCCGCGAGATCCAGTCGATGGCCGACAGCTTCCGCACGATCCGCATCGACGGCACGGACTTCCGTCAGCGCGCGATCGACGGAGAAGCCAAGGTCCTGACCGACGAGGGTTATCGAGAGGCGATGGATGCCGCAGCCTCCGGCTCGGTGGTCGCCGACGACGCATTCCTGGACCTCGTCGACCACCTCGCTCGGGTTCACCCCTCACGCTTCATCCGGCTGATCGACGGGGTCGACTTGATCGGCCTGCGCGACGTGCAGGTGCTCCACGACCAGTCGGCGGCACTGCGTCTGGTCGCTTTCGTCGATCGCGCCTACGACGCGCAGATTCCGATCCGGGCCACCGGCGTGCCGTTGAACACGGTGTTCAGCGAGGAGATGCTGGGCGGCGGGTACCGCAAGAAGTACCTGCGCGCGGTCTCGCGCCTCGTCGCGCTCACGCACTCCTGAGGCGAGTTCATCGCCGGTTCGCGGGCGCAGGAAACGCGATGTTTACCGGAGCGGCCCGGCTGTAACACCCCCGAAACACGGGGCGAACGGCGACGGAACCGGGGCTGTGGACACTGAGGGGACCCGACGCTTTACCTGCGTCCCTGCAGAGAGGTTCCCTCCGAGATGGATCAAGGCAACACCGCATTCATCCTGATAGCAGCCGCCCTCGTGCTGCTCATGACGCCAGGACTCGCATTCTTCTACGGCGGTCTCGTCAAGGCCAAGAGCGTCATCAGCATGATGATGATGAGCTTCGGCGCGATGGGTCTCATGGGCGTGCTGTGGGTGCTCTACGGCTACGCGATCGCGTTCCCCGCGACCGACGCCGGGGTCACCAACGCCCCGTGGCACATCGACGGCGCTGACTTCGGCCTCGCGAACGTCCTCACCACCCCCGAGGGCGCCGCGTACCCGCCGCTCGCCTTCGTCGCCTTCCAGGCCACCTTCGCCATCATCACCGTCGCCCTCGTCTCGGGCGCGATCGCCGACCGCGCCAAGTTCGGCGCGTGGATGATCTTCGCCGGCATCTGGGCCACGGTCGTCTACTTCCCCGTCGCGAGCTGGGTCTTCAACTTCGGCCTCGCCGAGGACGGCTCCTTCAGCTACGGCGGCTGGATCACGCACGGTCTGCAGGACGTCTTCGGCGTCGGCGCGATCGACTTCGCCGGTGGTACCGCCGTCCACATCAACGCCGGTGCCGCGGCCCTCGCGCTCGCCCTGGTCCTCGGCAAGCGCGTCGGCTTCCAGAAGGGCGCCCACGTCCCGCACAACCCGCCGTTCGTCCTCCTCGGCGCGGGCCTGCTGTGGTTCGGCTGGTTCGGCTTCAACGCCGGCTCCGAGCTCGCAGCCGACAACACCGCCGCCCTGGCCTTCGTCAACACGATCGCCGCTCCCGCCGCAGCCCTGCTCGCGTGGCTGATCGTCGAGAAGATCAAGGACGGCAAGCCCACGTCGGTCGGCGCCGCCTCCGGTGCCGTCGCCGGTCTCGTCGCGATCACCCCGGCCTGCGCGGCTCTCACGCCGATCTGGGCCATCGTGCTGGGCCTGCTCGCCGGTGCGGTCTGCGCCCTCGCCATCGAGCTCAAGTTCAAGCTCGGCTTCGACGACTCGCTCGACGTCGTCGGCATCCACCTCGTGGGTGGTCTGCTCGGTACGCTCTACCTCGGCATCTTCGCCAACACGAGCGGCCTCATCTACAGCGGCTCGTTCAACCAGCTCATCGTTCAGGCGATCGCCGCCCTCGCGGTCCTGGTCTACTCCTTCGTGCTGGCCTTCATCATCGGCTTCGCGATCGAGAAGACGATCGGCTTCCGCGTGAAGAACGAGGACGAGATCGCCGGTATCGACACCGTCGTGCACGGCGAAGAGGGCTACGTGCTCTCCGACGTCCGCGGCTGACACCCGCCTCACCCCGAACGGGGCGTCGCCGATTCGTCGGTGGCGCCCCGTTCGTCGTGCCTAGGGTGTGGGTATGGGAACCACGTCTCGTCTGCTGTCGGCCTTTCTCGGGATATTCCGTTCCGCGCCGCCCACGCCGCCCACGCGTCGCTCCACCCCGGCGCAGTCCACACCGCGTCAGAGCGCCCCTCGTGGCACGGAGACGGTCGAGATCGATCCCCCGAGGCGCTTGACCCTCTCGTACGCGCCGAAGCGCGACAACGCCCCCGACGGCGGAGAGATCGTCTGGACGTGGGTGCCGTACGAGGAGCGCGACGGGCGGGGCAAGGATCGCCCCGTCCTCGTCCTCGGGCGAGCGGATGCCACCCGCTCCTACGCGGTGAGGTTGACCAGCAAACCGCACGACGGCGACCGGCAGTACCTGTCCCTCGGCACGGGGGAGTGGGATCCCCAGCGACGCCCCTCGTGGATCGACGTCGAGCAGGTATATCTGGTGCACGACGCGGGTATGCGGCGCGAGGCCGCCGCACTCGACCGCAAGCGCTTCGATGCCGTCGCCGACGCTCTCGCGGCGCGCTACGGGTGGGCACGCTCCTGACGCGGATCCTTCGCCTGATCGCGTCACCTGCCGAGGAACGCTTCGTGAGACCCAGGTGAGATTCCTCTCATCTGACGGGGTTTTCGACGGATGAGCATTCGTTCTCGCGCGCGCTGTCGATAAATTTCTGCCGTGCCGTTGGATCCCGAAGAGTCGTTCGCGCAGGTGGAAGCCGATGTTCGTCGTGCCGAGCTGCGAGCTGCGCAGATGCCGGCCTTCGAGGCCGCGGTCGACGGTGTTCGCGGTACGGGCCGCTCGCGCGGCAGAGACATCGTCGCCCAGGTGGACTCCGCGGGCCGCGTCGTCGACCTTCGACTGAGCGAAGCGGCTCTGGCGCGCGGAGCCCAGCGTCTCTCGACGGAGATCCTGTCGACCATCCGCCAGGCCGAGGCCGACGCGCGAGAGAGCACCCTGCGCGCCGTGGCCGACCTGCTGGGCGCCGACGACCCCATCGTCGCGCAGTTGCGCGACGCCGAATCCGCCTCACCCGAGAGGACTCTTCATGGCCGATGACATCGCCGTCGACTTCGATCGACTCCGACAGCACGCCGCTTTCGTCGACTCCCTCGTGGGCGACGTGGGGTCGGCTCTCTCCGTCCTCCGCGGCGGCAATCTCCTCCCCGAGGCGTTCGGTCTGCTGTGCGCCTTCCTCGTCCCCCCGGGACTCGCCCTGTCGGCGGCCGCGACCGGACTCCTCGGCGAAGACCAGTCGCTTCTGGTGCGCACCGCCGGCGAGCTCCGCCAGACCGCCGACCAGTGGGAGCAATTCGAGAGCGACACCATCGCGACCATCCGCTCGCTCGAGTCTGCGATGAGTGCCTGATGAGCACCGTCGTCGCGCCCGGCACCACTTTCTCCGGCAGCCGCGTCATCGAATCGGGCCGCGCTCTCTCCGAGGCCGTCAAGAGCGGCAACTGGCTCGATGGCGGCATGGCCTTCCTCGACACCCTCGGCGACGCGGCCGCGGCTCTCACCGACCCGATCGGCACGCTCACCGCCTGTGGCCTCGGGTGGGTCATGGAGCACCTCAAGCCGCTGAGCACCTGGCTCGACCAGCTTGCGGGAAGCGCGTCGAACGTCGCCTCCGTCGCATCGCAGTGGGTTTCCGCCGGATCGTCGATGCGGCAGGCCGGTGCCGACCTCACCCGTCGCCTGAGCGATCTCGACGGCATGACCGGGGGCAGCATCACCGCCTACGTGCGCTTCGCCACCGATGCGGCTGCGCACCTCGGCGCTTCGGGGGAGTGGGCCGAGGCCGCCGCCAGCGGCCTGACCTCGGCCTCCACGCTCGTGACGAAGATGCAGGGCGTGGTCAAGTCGGCGATCTCGAAGGTCGTCGCGACGGCGATCGAGGCGATGGCCGTGGTCGCCGCCTCGTTCGGCCTCGGCATGGGGTACGCCATCGCGCGCGTGGTCATGAAGGTCAACGAGATGGTCAACAAGGTGGTTCGTCCCTTGCGCGCCGTTCTCGGCTCGGTGAAGGCCCTCACGGGTCTGGTTCAGCAGCTGCGGGGCGTCTTCGACCGCACCTCGACCACCACCGCGGCCGCTCTGCAGACGGGCGCACAGTCGATCCGAATCGATGCGGGAAGCGTCGTGGATGCGTCCGACGCCACGCGCTACGGCAACAGCGCCGCCCACGACCTGACGGTTCGCAACGAACGCGCGAACGGCGTCGTGTACCGCCCGTTCACGGTCTCGGGCGCGCACGCCTCGGGGGACTTCCACCTGAGCGGCGCGCAGCCGCTCTCCGGCGCGCCCACGCCCGACGGCTCGGTCGTGGGACACGCTTCCCTCGGCGGGGCCGGCGGCGGTGGCTCTCTCGGCGGCATGTCGACGGTGGATGCCAGGGCGATGACCGGCGTCCCCGGCAGCGGCAGCGGACTCCTCATCGGGGGTACCGCCGGGGGAGCGGCCATGGCCGCGACGTCGATGACGTCGGCTCAGGGAACGGGACCCGGAGGCCTCCGCCCTCCGCTCACGGGAGCGGGCACCTCGCACGGCGCAGGAGCAGGGAGCCGGCAGAAGCTCGGCCAACGGCGCCGGGATCTGCGCGTGGTCATCGAAGACGACTGACGCGCCCCACGACGACGCCCCGGCGCTCGACCTCACGATGGTCGGGCGCCGGGGCGCGGCCATGAGTGAGGCCTGCTGATCGCGCGGACACATCGAGGTGGTCTCGGATCGGCTCGCGGCACACGACCGGGACAACCGACCAGATGCTCAGAGCCGCACCGCCCGCGAAAACAGAAGACCCCCGGGAGAACCGGGGGTCTGACTGTGGGCGATGCCGGACTCGAACCGACGACCTCTTCCGTGTGAAGGAAGCGCGCTACCAACTGCGCCAATCGCCCTCATCCCGAACGGGACTCATCGATCGTACCGGATGCCGAGAGGTGCTTCGAACCAGTGACGGGAGACACGCGCGGGGGGCGCCTCGTTTTGCGCCCGCGCTGAGATCGGGTAATGTCTTACGAGTGCTCGGGGCAAGCCCCGGGAACGAAATGCGGATGTAGCGCAGTTGGTAGCGCACAACCTTGCCAAGGTTGGGGTCGCGAGTTCGAGTCTCGTCATCCGCTCGAGTGGAGGGATCTCCGTCTGGGAAACCGATGGAGCATCACGACACGTGGGTCGAACCACATCACGGTGGCGTGGCCGAGCGGCTAGGCACCGGCCTGCAAAGCCGTTTACACGGGTTCGAATCCCGTCGCCACCTCGCCTCACAATAGAACAGCCTGTATAGGCGCGATTGGCGCAGCGGTAGCGCGCTTCCCTGACACGGAAGAGGTCACTGGTTCGATCCCAGTATCGCGCACCACCTGAGAAGCCCCCGGTTCGCCGGGGGTTTCGTCGTTTCCGGGTGCGGCACAAGACCGGCCGACGACGTGAATGCGACGTACCGTGCAGGATTGTCGCGACGCTCTGGCCGACGACGTTCGCACGACTGTCGCGCAACGGCGCACTCATGCACGAGTCGGTAACCCGCCCCCCGAGTTCGGGAGCTGCGCCGAGGGGAGCTCTACCGAGCCGGTCAGGCGGAGAGCCATCGGACCGAGTGGTCGTTCCCGCCGCCAGTAAGGGGGGCTGCGGAGTGCCTGGCGGCGGGAACAACACGAGACTACGTCGTGTCCACCATTTGGGGGACACGTTGGGTCGAGTCTTGTGGTGTCCTTGCGCTGATCTTGCGCTCGCTTTGCGCCGAGAACGTCGCGCGCACAGCGGGCGCATCGTCGAGGCTCAGTATCGTGACCTGGCACCCCGCGGCCCCGCCGCCGACGCCCGAACCGCCTCGCGGAACAGGAAGCGAGACCCCCGTGAACAATGAAGCCCCCCTCTTCTCGACCCCGTCGGGTCCGATTCGCGGACGCCGTGAGGGCGCGGTTCTGCGCGCCAGTGGCATCCCCTATGCGCGCGCGAACCGCTTCGATCCCCCGGAACCGCTCGAGGACCGACCCGCACATGACGTGTTCGACGCGATCTCCCCATCTCCCGCCTCGCCCCAGGCGCCCACCCCGCTGATCGATGCTCTCGGCGACCAGACAGGGGGGCTGCCGATCCGTGAGGACTGCCAGCACCTCTCCATCACCGTGCCCGCCGATCGGGGCACCGACGACGCACCTCTTCCGGTGATGGTGTGGATCCACGGTGGCGGGTACACGAGTGGGGCGGGTGACCTTCCGGTGTACGACCCCGCCGTCCTCGCGCACGAACAGCGGGTCATCGTCGTGACGGTCACCTACCGCCTCGGCGTTCTGGGTTATCTCGGCGACGGTGCGGGACGGCCGGCGAACCTCGGTCTGCTCGACCAGCTGGCGGCCCTCGAATGGGTGCAGCGCAACATCGCGAGCTTCGGGGGAGACCCCGCGCGTGTAACGGCCTTCGGGCAGTCCGCCGGGGGCGACGCGGTCCTGCATCTCATGGCGATCGATCGGGCCCGCGGGCTGTTCGCTCGAGCGATCGTTCAGAGCGCCCCGATGGGAACCATGGGCGCACGCGTCAAGCTCGCGGCGGCGATGAGTGCCGCATCCGCCGAACTCACACCCATCACGCCGGTGGGGGAGCTGGCACGCATTCAGGCGGCCGCCCTGCGGGTCTCGCGCGGCTTCGGGCGTTTCTCTCTCATGCCGTTCGCGCCTCAGCCGGCATTCACCCCGCTCCCTCCCGAGAAACAGATCCGCGAGAGGTGGCTCGAGCGCGCCCCCGGCATCCCTCTGCTCATCGGCGTGACGGCCGAAGAGACGCGGCTCTTCCTGCCGGGGATCTCGGTTCTCGACGGCCTTCGATCCCTCCCGCCGCTCTACGCGCTCGCCTCGATCGCGCTCGACACGGCCATGAACGCCATCGTCTACGGCCACCCCGCTCGTCGGCTCGCCCGTGACTATCGCCGTGCGGGCGGGACGGCGCTTCGTTACGTCTTCCGGTGGCGGGCGAATGACGTCTACCGCGCGTCCCACGCGATCGAGGTGCCCTTCGTCTTCGGCACGGAGTCGACCGGTGCGCATCTCCCCCCGTACGCGGGAGCAAGGCCCGATGAACTCGCCGCCGTCGGGAAGAGCGTTCGCGCGCTGTGGGGCAGCTTCGCACACGGACGGACGGGAGAGATGGCATCCGTCCCCGAGGTTCTCGATCTGTACGGGGATCGAGGCGGGCCGTCGGCGCAACCCACCCCGGCGGAGAGCGCCGCGCACTACGGTGACACCATGACCGTCCCCGATGCCCAGTGGCGCGAGCTCGCCGCCACGCCGTTCGTCTCTCTCGGTACCTACCGCCGCAACGGCGCCCTCGTGACCGTTCCCGTGTGGATCGCGCGCGACGGGGACGAGCTGGTCGTCACGAGCGAGCGTTCGACGGGCAAGGTCAAACGTCTGCGCAACGACTCCCGCATCACGCTGCAGCCCTGCAGCCGCATGGGGAAGGTCGAACCAGACGCCATCCGCGTCGAGGCCGCGGGGCGCATCGCCGGACCCGCCACCGACGACGCCCGCGCGAATGCCGCACTCAAAGGCAAATACGGGTTGCAGTACCGCGCCATCCTCGGCTTCGAGGCCTTCGCCAGGCGGATCCAGCGAAAGCCCGGTGACCGCGTCATCATCCGCATCTCGCGCGACGCCTGATCGGCGGCATCCGCTGCGCTATCCCGAACGCGCAGTCCACCGCAAGGGGTTTGCGCGAGAGAGGGTTTCGAGAGACCGTTCACACAGAGAGCGGTTGCCGGCCCCCGGATCCCGCGTTCCCCTTCTCGCCGAGAGGCGCAGGGCCGTGGGCGGCGGCGACGGGAGTGGAAAATGGGCAAGTTCATCTACGACAGCAACATCAAGGTCGATTTCGAAGACCGGCTGCTGGCCCACCTGCAGGCGGTCATCATGGCCAAGGTCCGGCGAGGCGAGAGCTTCCCCTTCACGTGGAAAGACGACATCAGCACCGGCGGCGGACGCACCACGGTCTACATCCACCCGCACGTGTCGCTGGTGTTCAAGTTCCACGGCAGCCGCACGCCGCAGCTCAGCACGGCCTGGCTGCACGCGCTGACCTACAACGCCAACTCGGGTCGAGGGCTCTATGTCGTGACCGAGCCCGACGAGTTCGTTCCCCGCGAGAGCGTGCGGCGCGAAGAGATGGTGTTCAGCGAAGTTCCGAACGACCAAGCCCCCCACTCCATCCGCGGCTGAGCGGGGAATGGATGCCGAGCCCTCGGCGGTTACCTCCGGTATGAGCAATTGGGCCACCACCAAGCCGTACTTCGAGACCGATGCCGTGGCGCACCTGGCGACACTCATGCGCGACGGATCGCCCCACTCGATCCCGCTCTGGGTCGGGGTGGATGGCGAACGGCTCATGCTGTTCACCGAGGTCGACACCCTCAAGGACCGCAACCTGCAGCGCGACCCTCGCGTGGCCGTCTCGGTCACGGCATCCGACAACAGCTACTCGATGGCGTTCGTGCGTGGCGTGGCCGTGGAACGGATCGACGGCGACGCCGCCCTGCCGTACGTCGATCGCATCGCACGGCTCTACACGGGCGAGGACTACGGTCTGCGCGAGGGACTGGCGGTCTGGTTCATCGAGCCCGGCAAGGCGTGGTCGCGTACCTACGAGGATTGACCGCTCACCACACGAGCGGCAGGACGCCCAGCAACAGGATCAGCGGCGCGATCACCGCGCCGAGCAGGACGAATCGGCTCCACCGCACCTCGACGCCCGCCGCGACGAGACGGTCGTGCCACAGCAGGGTCGCCAACGACGCCCAGGGCGTGACGATCGGACCGGCGTTCACACCGATCAGCAGCGCAGCCAGTCGCGCGGGAGAGCCCGCCACCGACTCGAGGGCCAGGTAGGCGGGCAGGTTGTTGATGCCGTTCGCCGCGAGGGCGCCGACACCCGCCACCTGCCAGAGCGACACGAGGTCGTCGCCCGAGCCGGCCAGCACCGCGGTGACCCGCCCGATCCCGAGGGCCTCGAGCGCCCCCACGGCCAGGAACAGCCCGCCGGCGAACACCAGCAGAGACCAGGGCACCAGACGGATGCCGAGGGCTCGCGGCGCGCGCCAGGCGAACGCGGCGATCAGGACGAGGGCCGCTCCCGTGGCCGGCATCCAGGGTTCGAGTCCGATGACCAGCAGGGGAAGCAGAGCGACGGTCACCACCGCCGAGACGCGTAGCAGGAGGCGATCCGAGACCTCGGGGGAGGCGGCATCCGGGTATGTCTTCGGTAGGCGGCGCAGGAACACGAGCGTCAGCACGACGACCGACACGGCGATGGCGATGAGCGCCGAGGGACCCAGCAGCGCGAGGAACGCGACGGGGTCGTGACCGCCGCCGAGCGCCTCGGATGCCAGCAGGTTGGTGAGGTTCGACACCGGCAGCACCAGGGAGGCGGTGTTGGCGAGCACGACGGTGACGAAGGCGAAGGGAAGCGGATCCAGTCGCCGCGCCACGGCCATGGCGACGACCACGGGAGTGAGCAGCACCGCGGTCGTGTCCAGCGACAGGAACGCCGTCGCCACCGTGGCGAGGGCCACGACCAGCACCCACAGCAAGGCGGTGCGCCCGCGAGCGATCCTCGCCAAGCGCGCGGCTACGACGTCGAACAACCCCGCCTTCGAGGCCAGTTCGGCGACGATCGTCACGGCGACGACGAAAAGCAGGATGGGCCAGACGCGGTCGGCGACGGCGAGGGCGGCGTCGGCGGGGAGGACGCCGGTGAGCAGCGCGATGAGCCCGAGCACCCAGAGCACGCCGCCGATGATGGCCAAAGTCACCGCTCCACTATGAGGCACGTCGCGTGCGGTCGAGACCACGCCCGCCCGGTAGCCTGGAAACGACCCCTTCAGGAGATGTTCTGTGACTGATTTCCCCGCCGATGGCTTCGCCCTCTTCCCCGACCGTTCGGTCGTCGCTCTGCGCGTCAACGGGGAGTTGAAAGACCTGGCCACGACCGTGACGGCCGATGACCGGGTGGAGCCGGTCACGGTCGACAGCGCCGACGGCCTGTCGATCCTGCGCCACTCGACCGCGCACGTGCTCGCTCAGGCCGTGCAGCGTGTCAAGCCCCAGGCGAACCTCGGCATCGGCCCCCCCGTCACCGACGGCTTCTACTACGACTTCCAGGTCGACGAGCCCTTCACCCCCGAGGACCTCAAGGTCATCAAGAAGGAGATGGAGCGCATCGTCCGCGAGAACCAGCGGTTCGTGCGCCGTGTCGTCAGCGACGACGAGGCCCGGGCGGAGTTGTCCGACGAACCGTTCAAGCTCGAGCTGATCGGGCTCAAGGGCGGCTCGGCCGAGGCGGCCGAGGGCGCGTCCGTCGAGGTCGGCGCCGGCGAGCTGACAATCTACGACAACGTCACCCGAGACGGCGAGACCGCTTGGAAAGACCTCTGCCGCGGCCCCCACGTTCCGGGCACCCGCCTCATCGGAAACGGTTGGGACCTCACGCGCATCGCCGGTGCCTACTGGCGCGGCAGCGAGAAGAACCCGCAACTGCAGCGCATCTACGGCACCGCGTGGCCCACCAAGGACGAACTGCGCGCCTACCAGCACCGTCTCGAAGAGGCCGCGAAGCGCGACCACCGCAAGCTCGGCAAAGAGCTCGACCTCTTCTCGTTCCCCGACGAGATCGGTCCGGGCTTGGCGGTGTTTCACCCCAAGGGCGGCATCATCCGCTACGAGATCGAGCGCTACATGCGCGAGCGCCTGCTCGCCAGCGGCTACGAGGTCGTCAACACCCCGCACATCACCAAGGGCGACCTGTTCATGACGAGCGGTCACCTGCAGTGGTACGCCGACGGCATGTACCCCCCGATGGTTCTCGACGAGGTCGTGGATGCCGACGGGCACGTGTCGCGCGAGGGCCAGGAGTACTACCTGAAGCCCATGAACTGCCCGTTCCACAACCTGGTCTTCCGTTCGCGCGGACGCAGCTACCGCGAGCTGCCTCTGCGCCTGAGCGAATTCGGGTCCGTCTACCGCTACGAGAAGAGCGGAACCCTCTCGGGTCTCACGCGCGTGCGCGGCATGACTCAGGACGACACGCACATCTACGTCACGGCCGAACAGGTCAAGGGCGAGCTGACCCACAGCCTCGACTTCGTGCTGCAGACCCTGCGCGACTACGGTCTCAACGACTTCTACCTCGAGCTGTCGACCAAGGAAGACGGCAACCCGAAGTTCATCGGCGACGACGCGCTCTGGACCGAGGCGACCGAGACCCTTCGCGAGGTCGCCGAGGCCTCCGGCCTCGAGCTCGTGCCCGACCCGGGCGGGGCGGCCTTCTACGGTCCCAAGATCTCGGTGCAGGCGCGCGACGCGATCGGACGCACCTGGCAGATGTCGACCATCCAGCTCGACTTCAACCAGCCCGAGCGCTTCGAGCTCGAGTACACCGGCCCCGACGGCGAGAAGCACCGCCCCGTCATGATCCACCGTGCCCTGTTCGGCTCGGTGGAGCGCTTCTTCGCCATCCTGCTCGAGCACTACGCCGGAGCCTTCCCGGTGTGGCTCGCGCCCGTGCAGGTCGTGGCCGTTCCCGTGGCCGCCGAGTACGGCGACTACCTCCAGGGCATCGTGGCCGACCTCAAGACCCGAGGCGTACGCGCCGAGGCCGATCACAGCGACGACCGCATGCAGAAGAAGATCCGCACGCACACCACGCAGAAGGTGCCGCTCATGCTGATCGCGGGGGAGCAGGACCGCGCGGGCGGCACGGTCTCGTTCCGCTTCCGCGACGGCACCCAGCTCAACGGCATCCCCGTCGACGAGGCTGTCGCGCGCATCACCGGGGCGATCTCGGCCCGGACACTCGTCAACACCGCCGAGGATCTCGCGTGACCACCGATCCGGATGCCGTCGCGGCGGACTCGTCGCCGGTAGCCGGCCCGACACCCGCCAGCGACGGGTCCGGATCGGTCACGACCGGCGCCGAACTCGTCGACGCCATGACGCTCACGGGCGTGCCCGACGAGTTCCAGCGCCTGTGGACTCCGCACCGCATGGCGTACATCTCGGCGGGCCGGGAGCCTATGGAGCAGAACTGCCCGTTCTGCGCCGCCCCCGACAAGTCCGACGAGGACGGTCTGATCGTCGCGCGCGGGAGGACCGCTTACGTGCTGCTGAACCTGTTCCCGTACAACTCGGGCCACCTGCTGGTGTGCCCGTACCGCCACATCGCGACGTACGACCAGGCCACCGACGAAGAGGTCGCCGAGATCGGCGCGCTCACGCAGCGCGGCATGCGGGTGCTCCGGGCGGTGTCGAACTGCGACGGCTTCAACCTGGGGATGAACCAGGGCGCGATCGCGGGAGCCGGCGTCGACGGGCACCTGCACCAGCACATCGTTCCCCGCTGGGCGTCGGACGCGAACTTCTTCCCGATCATCGCGAAGACGAAGGCGCTGCCTCAGCTGCTCGGCGACGTGCGCCGCACGGTCTCCGCCGCCTGGGGAGAGTGAACACGGCGGTGCCGGTCCGCGGATCGTCTTCGCGAACCGGCACCGTCGTTTCAGGCGTTACAGACCGTCATGGTGCATCGCCTGGATGAGCCGCACGTTGCGGTCGAACGCGGTCTCACTGAACTCGTCCGAGTAGTTCAGCCCGTACGGCCACATGTGGCTGCCGCCGCAGTTGATCCGCGCGTCCGGACCATCCCACGACTTCAGCAGGGGTAGGGCGGAGGGCCAATCCTGCGCGTCGCATTTGGCCTGAAAGTGGCCGGCTGTGCCTACCCCGACGGTGTGCGAGATCTCGTGTAGCGCCGTCCCCTCGACCATGTAGGAACGATTGCTTCCGAAGCGGATGTCACCGTTGATGCTGGCCTCGGCCGTGGGGACGCCGGGTGCGTAGGAGACATTCAGGTGCCGCCAGGTGTTGTTGAACTTGTTGTACCGGGCAAGCGCACGGTCCATCGCGTCCCTGATGCGGGCGTAGGCATCGAGCTCATCGGCCGACGGGCTCGACGACTCGTAGAGGGTGTAGGTCATCTTCGACACGTTCGGGTCCGTAAGGCGCCAGCGCTGGACGCCGGTGCCGTCGCAGGTGACCTGCGACAGCAGCCCCCCGTCGGCAGGGGACGCGACACTCTGCAGGCAGAGGTTGTTGTACTTGTTGCGGATCTCGGTCCAGCCGCCTCCGACGTCGGTCAGCTGCCACTGCTGCACGTCGCCGCCCCAGCACGACCACTGACGCACCTCCGATCCGCTCGTGGTGGCGAAGTTGTAGTTGTCGAGGCAGAGGTTGCTGAACCTGTTCTTGATCTCGGCGTAGCCGTTTCCGAGATTGGTGATCGCCCAGAGCTGATTCTGGCCCTCGAGGCAGGTCCACTGGCGCACCTCGGCACCCGGCTGAGTATCGAAGGCGTAGTCGTCCATGCACAGGGTGTTCTGCTGATTGCGAATCTCTTGGTTCGTGCCCGTGCCGACCGGCGCGGTCGGTGCGGCCGAGGCGGGGGAGGCTGAGCCGAACACGGCGAGACAGAGGGCAAGGGATGTCAGGAGCGCGCTGCCCAGGCTCCATCCTCGACCTCTTGCTCGGGACGTCGTCGTCCGAGACATGTGAGTACCTTTCGTTGTGCCGGACCGCCACGAGGCGAGCCCGGGTGGGGCGGGGGAACGCCGCGCGCCGCAGGCGGGGAGTGCCGGCCGGAAGCGCACGACAGCGCGTCGTCGGGGAGGGGGTTGCCCGGCAGACCGCGACCCCTGACGGGATCTGCGGAGACGCGTTCTCGCGGGGCGTCGACTCCAGTGTTAACGCTCACATACCCGCTTGGGTGCGATCTTCTCGTCGCGAACCGGCCTCTGTCAAGGCGTCTTTGGACGTCATGCGTAACGCGTCGGACGAGAGCGCTCCCAGAACCTCGAGCGACCACGTATCGAGCAAACCGGGGTTATGCACAACCCCCGTCCGCGACGAGAGCGTTCCCGATAGCGTCACGGCATGAGCTCTCGGACTCGCCCTCTGGTTCTTTCCCTCACGCTCGCCGCCGTCCTCCTCGGGACGACAGCCTGCATCCCGCTGCCGAGCCCGCTCGGGCCCGACGGCGCCGCGGGGCGGCCGACCTCCGCTCCCGACGGCGCGCAGAGTCCGGTGCCCGAGGAGTCGACCACCGCCGATCCCGACGACGTGTCCGACGTCTTCGCGGAGCGGGAGGAGTACTTCCGCGAGCAGCAGCTTCCGATGGACGGTTCACCGCTGGTCGCGGTCACGCCCGCCCAGAAAGAATTCATCGCCGAGCAGCGGGCATACGTCGAGCAGCAGGGTTCGGCCTGGACGTCGGCCGACGAGAGCCTGGCACTGGCCCTCGCCGGAGACGCGTGCGAGACGGCGATCCTCAATCGCCATCAGGTCGATGCCTCGACCATGAACACACACGTCGCGACCTCCCCGCTGTTCGCCCGACTCATCCCGAGCGACCTCCAGGGCGCCGCGCGCACACAGGCCGAGAAGCCCATCGCGAGCGTCATGGTCTTCGGCGCGACCTTCATGTGCCCCGCCGACGGCGACGCTTGGGTCGCCGCGTATCGAGAGGTGTACGGCGGCTGAGCCGCGTCAGCGCACCTGGCGGACGGCGAACTGCAGACGGGGGTTCGCGTAGGCCTCCTGCGACTCGATGAGTCGCAGTTCGCGCGATCCGGATTCGAAGGTGTTCGAGAGCAGATCGAAGACACTCGACGCCGTGCGCGCCAGGGCGTCGGCCGCGTCGCCGCTGCGGCGGTAGTGGGCGGTGAAGAGCGCCGCCGTCACATCTCCGGAGCCGTTGGCCTTCATGGGGATGAGAGGCGTCTGCACGATCCACGCGCCGGCGTCGTCGACGACCATCATCTCGATGGTGTCGGCCTCTCGGTCGGGGCGTTCCACGCTCGTGACGAGGATCGTCCGCGGACCCCGCTCGCGCACGAGGTCGGCCGAGGCGAGGGTCGAGTCGATGCCGTCGGGCTCGGTGCCGGTGAGGAATCCGAGTTCGAACTGGTTCGGCGTCAGGATGTCGGCCACCGGCACGACTCGCTCGCGTAGGAGTTCGGGAATCGCGGGCGCCACGAAGCAGCCCGACTTGGCGTTGCCCATGACGGGGTCGCAGGCGTAGACGGCATCCGGATTCGCCCTCTTGACCCGCTCGACGACGTCGATGATGACGTCGGCGATGCCCTCGCCGCCCTGGTAACCCGAGAGGACCACGTCGATCTCGGGGAAAACGCCGCGCTCCTCGATACCGGTGAGCACGTCGGCGACGTCGGCGGGAGAGATGAGGGGTCCGCGCCAGGCACCGTAGCCGGTGTGATTGGAGAAGTTGACCGTGTAGACGGGCAGGACCTCGACGCCGATGCGCTGGAGGGGGAAGACAGCGGCGGAATTGCCGACGTGCCCGAACGCGACGGCCGACTGGATCGAGAGAACCTTCATGCCTCGATCCTCCCACCTCGGACGCCTGGACGGAGTGCGCCCGCGGCGACGGCGAGGTCGTCGGCGAGGGCGGCGGCCGAGGCCTCGTCGAGGTCGTGCACCGTCAGGCGCAAGAAGGCGCCGGCGTGGTCGGGGGAGAGGAAGAACGGATCCCCCTCGCGTACCAGCCAGCCGCGGTGCATGAGCTCCTCGCGGACGGACGCGGCCGGAACCGGCAGCGGCACCCAGAGGTTGAGGCCGTCGCCCGGAGCCACCGGCAGTCCCCGTTCGGTGAGGGCTGCCGCGAACGCGGCGTTGCGCGCGGCGTAGTGCTCGGCGGCCGCCTCGATGTCGGCTCGAACGGAATCGTCGGTCACGAGGGCGAGGGTCATGCGCTGCAAAATGTGGCTCACCCACGTCGTGCCCGGTGTGAGACGGACGGCGAGACCATCGGCCGTGTCGGGATCGGATGCCGTGACCGCGAGGCACGTGTCGGGCCCGAGGAACTTCGACATCGACCGGATGCGCGCCCACCGGCGTTGCGAGGGACCGATGACCGAGTGCAGGGGAGCACGCGACAAGAGCGAGAAGTGGTCGTCCTCGATCACCAGCACGTAGGGGTGCTCCGCGAGCACCTCCCGCAGGGCCGCGGCGCGCTCGGCGCTCAGGCTCGCCCCCGTGGGGTTGTGCGCACGGGGCGTACAGATCACGGCGCGAACGCCGGCCTCCAGGGCTGCGCGCAGTCCCTCGACGGTCATGCCCTCGGCATCCACCGCGACCGGCACCGCGCGATACCCGCCGGTGCGGACCGTGTGCAGCGCCGACAAGAAGCACGGGTCCTCCAGCGCCACGGCGTCGTCACGCTGCAGGGCCTGCGCGAGGAGGCGCTCGATCGCGTCGCTCGCGCCGCTGGTGACGGTGATCAGCAGATCGTCATGGGGCAGCTGGTCGGCCATCCAGCCGCGGGCCCAGGCCTCCAAGCCCGGGTCGATGACCGGCTCCCCGTAGAGCACCGGGCGCGTCGAGCGCGCCAGGGCCGCGGTGGGGTCGGGAATGAGCGCGGGGTCGGGGTTACCGGTACCCACGTCGCGCAGGACGGTATCGGGCGTGTAGCCCTCCTGAGCGACGGCGGTACGGTCGGCGACACGCGTGCCGCCGCGGCCTCGCGCCTCGACGAGCCCCGCCTGCGCAAGCTGGCGGTAGGCCGCGACGACCGTGTTCCGGTTCACGCCGAGGTCGGCGGCGACGGCCCGCACCGACGGGAGGAGCGTCCCCGGTGCGAGCTCGCCCCGCTCGATCCGCTCGCGCAGGTCGGCGGCGATGCCGGATGCCGATCGGCCGGTCATATCGATGGTCATAGCCCCCCTGAGTCGAGACCAGCCTATGTCCTGCGCCATGCTACGGTTTGGCCTAAGCCAATTAGACGCGCCCCGAAGCGCGCATCTCGCGCCCCCGGGCGCCGAACGGAGTGGACATGACCGACACCGGAACCTCCCGCGTCAAGCGCGGACTCGCCGAGATGCTCAAGGGCGGCGTCATCATGGACGTCGTCACCGCCGACCAGGCGCGCATCGCCGAGGACGCCGGCGCCGTAGCCGTCATGGCGCTCGAGCGTGTGCCCGCCGACATCCGCGCCCAGGGCGGCGTGGCGCGCATGAGCGACCCCGACCTGATCGACGACATCATTGCGTCGGTGTCGATCCCGGTCATGGCCAAGGCCCGCATCGGCCACTTCGTCGAGGCGCAAATCCTTCAGGAGCTCGGCGTCGACTACATCGACGAATCCGAGGTGCTCTCGCCCGCCGACTACGTCAACCACATCGACAAGTACGACTTCACCGTGCCGTTCGTGTGCGGGGCGACCAACCTGGGCGAGGCGCTGCGCCGCATCACCGAGGGCGCGGCGATGATCCGCTCGAAGGGCGAGGCCGGCACCGGCGACGTGTCCGAGGCCACCAAGCACATCCGCACCATCCGGGGCGAGATCAACGCCCTGCGCGCCAAGACCAAGGACGAGCTGTACGTCGCCGCCAAGGAGCTGCAGGCACCCTACGACCTGGTTGCCGAGATCGCCGAGACCGGCGAGCTGCCCGTCGTGCTGTTCACGGCCGGGGGCGTGGCCACTCCCGCGGACGCTGCGATGATGATGCAGCTCGGCGCCGACGGCGTCTTCGTGGGCTCGGGCATCTTCAAGTCGGGCAACCCCGCCCAGCGCGCGGCGGCCATCGTGAAGGCCACGACCTTCCACGACGACCCCAAGATCGTGGCCGAGGCCTCGCGCGGACTCGGTGAGGCGATGGTCGGCATCAACGTCGCCGACCTCCCCGCCCCGCACCGCCTCGCCGAGCGTGGCTGGTAAGCCCCGCGTCGGCGTTCTCGCACTCCAGGGAGACGTGCGAGAGCATCTCGCGGTCCTGACCGCCCTCGGCGCCGACGCACGCCCCGTGCGCCGGCCCGAGGAGCTCGCCGCCGTGGAAGGCCTCGTCCTTCCCGGCGGCGAGTCGAGCGTCATCGACAAGCTCGCGCGCGCCTTCGGCCTCTTCGACCCCATCCGCGAGGCGATCGCGTCCGGGATGCCGATGTACGGCACGTGCGCGGGACTCATCCTGCTCGCCGACCGCATCGACGGCGCCATCACCGGCCAGCGGACCTTCGGGGGCATCGACGCGCGCGTCGCCCGCAACGTCTTCGGCAGCCAGACCGCCTCGTTCGAGACCGACCTCGACGTCCCCGTCCTGGGTGATCCGCCGGTGCACGCCGTCTTCATCCGTGCGCCCGCGGTCGTCGAGTGGGGACCGGATGCCGAGCCCCTGGCATCCCTTCCCGATGGACGTGTCGTGGCGATCGAACAGGGCGCACTGCTGGGCACCGCGTTCCACCCCGAATCGACGGGGGAGACGCGCTTCCACCGCCGATTCCTGGACCACGTGTCCACCCGATACAGCACGCGCGCGCCCGCGCTCTAGACTGGAAGCCATGTCCGGACACTCCAAATGGGCCACGACCAAGCACAAGAAGGCGGTCATCGACTCCCGCCGCGCCAAGTCGTGGGCCAAGCTCATCAAGAACATCGAGGTCGCCGCGAAGCTCGGTGGAGCCGACCTCCAGGGCAACCCCACCCTCTTCGACGCCGTGCTCAAGGCGAAGAAGACCTCGGTCCCCAAAGACAACATCGACCGCGCGATCAAGCGCGGTGCCGGTATCGGCGGCGAAGCCGTCGAATACACCTCGATCATGTACGAGGGCTACGGACCCAACGGGGTGGCCTTCCTCATCGAGTGTCTGACCGACAACAAGAACCGCGCCGCAGCCGAGGTGCGCACAGCCCTCAGCCGTAACGGCGGCACCCTCGCCGACCCGGGCAGCGTCGCCTACAACTTCAGCCGCAAGGGCGTCATCGTGGTCCCCTCCGAGGGCACCACCGAAGACGACGTCATGCTCGCGGTCCTCGAGGCCGGAGCCGAAGAGGTCGAGCCGCACGGCGAGGGCTTCGGCGTCATCACCGAGGCCTCCGACCTCGTGTCGGTGCGCAGCGCTCTGCAGGATGCCGGCATCGAGTACGACTCCGCCGACGTCGAGTTCGTCCCCTCCCTCAAGGTCGAGGTCGACGCCGACACCGCCCGCAAGGTGTTCCGCCTCATCGACGCTCTGGAAGACAGCGACGACGTGCAGAACGTGTACACCAACTTTGACATGACGGCCGAGGTCCAGGCCGAGCTCGAGAACGACGAGTAAGGGCGCGCCCTCTCCTCGGCACGGCCCCCGGCGCTTAGCGTGGGGGCCGTGTCTCGTTCCCTCCGCGTCCTCGGCATCGACCCCGGACTGACCCGCTGCGGCCTCGGCGTCGTCGACGTCTCGCCGAACCGCACGGCCTCCCTCGTGCACGTGGGCGTCGCGCGGTCTGCACCGACGGATCCGATCGAGAAGCGCCTCGCGGCGATCGCCGCCGGCATCCGCGAGGTGCTTGTCCGACACCAGCCGCACGTCGTCGCCGTCGAGCGCGTCTTCGCCCAGAACAACCTGCACTCGGTGATGGGCACCGCCCAAGCCAGCGGCATCGCGTTGCTGCTCGCCGCCGAACACGGGCTCGCCGCCGCGACCCACACGCCCAGCGAGGTCAAGGCCGCGATCACCGGCTACGGCTCCGCCGACAAGCTGCAGGTGCAGACGATGGTGGCGCGGGTGCTGCGTCTCGACTCCCTTCCGCAGCCCGCGGATGCCGCCGATGCCCTGGCCATCGCCCTGTGCCACGCCTGGCGCGGGGGAGCCGCCGGAGCGTCGGGCGACGACACTCTGACACCCGCGCAGAAAGCCTGGCGAGATGCCGAGAAGAAGCGCACCCCGCCGACGCGTGTCGCTCGAACACATGTACGAACGGGCGCGTAAGCTGGTTCGATGATCTCCTCGCTGCACGGTACGGCGGCTCACGTCGCCGACGACTCGCTGGTCATCGTGGTGGGAGGTGTCGGCTTCTCCGTCGCGGTGACCGCCCAGCTGGCACGCACGGTGCACGTCGGCGACGACCTCCACCTGCACACCAACCTCATCGTGCGCGAGGACGCGCTGTCGCTCTACGGGTTCGATGCCCGTGAAGAACTCACCGTCTTCACGCAACTGATCAGCGTCACCGGCGTCGGCCCGAAGTCCGCCCTCGGCGTGCTGTCGTCGCTGACCGTGCCGCAGATCGCCCAGGCCGTGGCCGACGACGACGACGCACCGTTCCGCCGCGTCTCGGGCATCGGCCCCAAGACCGCGAAGCTCATCGTCGTGCAGCTGGCCGGCAAGCTGCAGGTCGCGCCGTCCGCGGCTCCCGCCGCCGCCTCGCCGCACGGACAGATTCCCGCGCAGGTCACGCAGGCGCTCGTGGGCCTGGGCTGGACGGAACGAACCGCGGCCGAGGCCGTGGCATCCGTCGCCGAATCCGCCTCCGAGGCCGACCGCGCCTCGGTCCAGTCGCTCCTCCGCCTCACTCTCGCGCTGCTGGGTCCCGCCCGGAAGGAGAGCGTGAGTGGCTGACGTCCGCGACGCCGGAACGCCCGACGACGAGGTCGAACTCGCTATCGAAGGCGCCCTGCGCCCCACCTCGCTCGCCGAGTTCGTCGGTCAGCAGAAGGTGCGCGGCCAGTTGCAGCTGCTGCTCGACGCCGCCCGGATCCAGCAGCGCTCGCCCGATCACATCCTGCTCTCGGGTCCTCCGGGGCTCGGCAAGACCACCCTCGCGATGATCGTGGCCCACGAGAGCGGTCGGCCGCTGCGCCTGTCGAGCGGCCCCGCGATCCAGCACGCGGGCGACCTCGCCGCCCTGCTGTCGTCGCTCACGCCGGGGGAGGTGCTCTTCATCGACGAGATCCACCGCATGGCGCGCTCGGCGGAAGAGATGCTCTACCTCGCGATGGAGGACTTCCGCATCGACATCATGGTGGGAAAGGGCGCGGGCGCGACCAGCATCCCCCTCGACCTCGCTCCCTTCACCCTCGTGGGCGCCACGACACGCGCGGGCCTGCTGCCCAACCCGCTGCGCGACCGCTTCGGCTTCACCGCCCACCTCGAGTACTACGAGCCGGAAGAGCTGGAGCGGGTCGTCTCACGCTCGGCATCCATGCTCGATGTCGGCCTGCCGGGCACCGCGCGCTCCGAGATCGCCCGCCGTTCGCGAGGAACTCCCCGTATCGCCAACCGCCTGCTGCGGCGTGTCCGGGATTACCTGGTCGTGAACGGCCCGTCGACCGGTACCGACGAGGGTCACGCCGACGTGCGCACGGTCGGCGCCGCCCTCGATCTCTACGATGTGGATGCCATCGGGCTCGACCGTCTCGACCGGGCCGTCCTCGACGCCCTCGTGCGCCGATTCCGCGGGGGACCGGTGGGGCTCAGCACCCTGGCCGTGGCCGTGGGAGAAGAGCCGGAGACCATCGAGTCGGTCGTCGAGCCGTACCTCGTGCGCATCGGATTCATGGGTCGGACCCCGCGCGGCCGTGTGGCGACTCCCGAGGCGTACGACCACCTCGGAGCACCCCATCCCGACGGCATGCTCCGGTTCAGCCAGGGGTCATGACCTATACTCGGCGGGGGATTCCCCGACCCCCGCTAGGCAGTGCCGCACGGCGCGCCTGATCTGAAAGGTGCACCGCCTCCATGGACTCCAGTTTCCTCCTGCTCATCCTGTTCGCCGGACTGCTCGTCTTCATGTTCCTGAGCTCCCGCCGGCGCATGAAGAAGCAGAAGGCCGAGCTCGAGCAGAAGGCTCGCGAGACGGTCCCCGGCGCCGAGGTCCTGCTGCAGGGCGGCCTCTACGGCACCATCGTCGAGTACGACGCCGAAGACCTCGACAAGCCCGCGCACGTCGAGATCGCCCCCGGCGTTGTCATCAAGGTGCACAGCCAGGCGATCCTGCGCATCGTCGACCCCGCCGCGGGCACGGTGACCGAGGACGAGTACATCGAAGCCGAAGAGACCGAGGCCGAGTACGTCGCCGGTGTCGCCGACGGCGACATCACCTCGATCAGCGACGACCAGCGCGCCGCCCGCCAGCACGCCGCCGACGCAGAGCGCGATGACAAGGACCGCCCCGCGGTCTGATCGCCCCTCCCGCCGTTTCGTTCACCGCCGCACAGAAAGCCGACTCCGTGGCGCCCTCGACTCCTGTCCGTCACGCCTGGCGCGTTTTGACCGGATTGCTCGCCATCACCGGCGTGCTCTTCGGCATCAACGCGCTGGGCGTGTACGTCTTCAACGCCAGTTCCTGGACCCCCGAGCTCGCGCTCGACCTCCAGGGCGGCACGCAGATCATCCTGCAAGCCCAGACCACCGACGGCGCCGCGCCCGACAGCGAACAGCTGGCTCAGGCCGTCACGATCATCCGCCAACGCGTCGACGCCTCGGGCGTGGGTGAAGCCGACGTCGCCACCGAGGGTGGCCGCAACATCGTCGTGCAGATCCCCGGCCAGGCCGATGAGGCCACGCGCCAGCGCATCCAGAGCTCGGCCCAGCTGCAGTTGCGCCCGGTGCTGTTCAGCGGCTCGCCGGCGACCTCGTTCGTGGGTCAGGACGGTGTCTCCACGCCGTACCCGACGCCCGACCCGAGCCTGCCGTCGACGCCGACCGCCTCGCCGACCAATGCGAGCGACCCGGCCTACATCACCCCGGCCCTGCAGGCGCAGTTCCTCGCGTACGACTGCGCGAACCCGCCGAGCAATCCCGCCCAGGCTCCGGCCGATCAGCCGATGATCACGTGCGGCACGAACGACGGGCAGAAGTACATCCTCGGCCCCGTCGAGCTCGACGGCACCGACATCTCCAACGCCACCAACGGCCAGGAGCAGAACACCGGCCAGTGGGCCGTCAACCTCGTCTTCAACGACCAGGGCACGCAGAAGTTCGCCGAGATCAGCCAGCGCCTCTACGGAGCGCAGCCGCCGCTGAACCAGTTCGCGTTCGTGCTCGACGGCTCCGTGCTGTCGGCACCGTCCATGAACGGCATCATCGTCGACGGTCGCCCCAGCATCACCGGCTCGTTCACGCAGGAGTCGTCGAAGGCCCTCGCCGACCAGCTGAAGTACGGCGCCCTGCCGCTGAGCTTCCAGGTGGTCAGCTCCGACACCGTGTCGGCGACGCTCGGTTCGCAGCAGTTGCAGGTCGGCTTCATCGCCGGCCTCATCGGCCTCGGTCTCGTCGCGATCTACTCGCTCATCGTCTACCGCGCGCTCGGGACGGTCATCATCGCCTCGCTCGGCGTGATGGCGGTGCTGACGTATCTCGCGCTGTGCGTCCTGGCGTGGCGAGCGGGCTTCCGCCTCTCGCTCGCGGGCGTCGCGGGTCTGATCGTGACGATCGGCTTCACCGCCGACTCGTTCATCGTCTACTTCGAAAGAATCAGAGACGAATTGCGCGATGGCAAGTCGATCACCGCTGCCGTCGAAGACGGCTGGTCGCGCGCCAAGCGCACGATCTACATCTCGAAGTCGATCAACATCCTCGCGGCCGTCGTGCTGTACATCCTCGCGGATGCCACGGTGAAGGGCTTCGCGTTCACGCTCGGCCTCACGACCGCGATCGACATCTTGATCTTCATCCTGTTCACGCACCCTGTGATGCAGTTGCTCGCTCGCACGCGCTTCTTCGGCTCGGGTCACCCCCTCTCGGGGATGGACCCCAACGCCCTCGGCGCCGTGTACCGCGGTCGCGCGCAGTTCCGGGCTCCCGTGGTCGACGCGGGCCGGGTGAAGAAGTCTCGCGGCGAGGCTCAGCGTCGGCAGACGATCGCCGAACGCAAGCAGGCCGAACTGGCGGCCGCCAGCCGCGGTGATAGCCGCTCCACGAAGGAGGGAGACGACTGATGCGCTCCATGTCGCAGCTCGGTAACGACCTCTACTCGGGGAAGACGTCCTTCCCCTTCGTGCAGCGTCGTCGCCTGTGGTTCATCATCGCCGCGGTCCTCGTGATCGGCGCGGCCCTCGTGCCGCTGTTCCGCCCCGTGCAGTTCTCGATCGAGTTCACCGGCGGCTCGCAGTTCACGGTGTCCAACCCGTCGACGTTCGACCAGGCTCTGGCCACGCAGGCCGTCACCTCGGTCGTCCCGGATGCCGCGACGCGCGTCACCACGATCAGTGATCAGTCCGTGCGCGTGCAGACCGACCAGCTGGACAACGACCAGACGCAGGCGGTCTCGGCCGCCCTCGCGACGGCATACGACGTTCCCGCCTCGGAGATCACGAACTCGTTCATCGGACCCACCTGGGGCAACGACGTCACCCGACAGTCGCTCTGGGGTCTGTCGATCTTCCTCGCGCTGACCTTCCTGATCCTGGCGCTCTACTTCCGCACGTGGAAGATGTCGGTCGCCGCCATCATCGGTCTCGTCGACGTGCTCGTCATCACCATCGGTGTCTACGCCGTCTTCGGCTTCGAGATCTCGCCGGCCGCCGTCATCGGCTTCTTGACCATCCTCTCCTACGCCCTCTACGACACCACCGTCGTCTTCGACAAGGTGAGAGAGAACACCAGAGACGACGGCGAGATCTCCGGTCGCACGTTCGCGGAGTCGGTCAACCTCGCCGCCAACCAGACGCTGATCCGATCGATCAACACCACGGTGGTCGCGATCCTGCCCGTCGGCGCGATCCTCTTCATCGGTGTGCCGCTCGGCGCGCGCACGCTCAGCGACATCTCGCTGTCGATCTTCGTCGGCACGATCGTCGCCGCGTATTCGACGCTCTTCGTCGCCGTCCCGATGTACGCCCTGCTGCGCGAGAAGGAGAAGCCGATCGCTCAGCGCGACGCACGTGTCGTGGCGGCTCGCGAGAAGGCGGGTGTCCCGGCCTGAGGCCGGGGCCCCGCCCCCGGGGTCCCACCCGCGGACCCCGCCTTGGACTCCTGTCTCGAGGCATAGACTTGATCGACTGGCCGTAAGGAAGGGGTGGCACATGGCTGAGACCACTTCCTCCGCGCCGCCGCCGTCTTCGCTCCGGCGTCTGGTCCCGCGCATCTTCTCGCGCGCCGCTCGCCGCGACGACGTCGACAAGCTGTTGCGCACGGTGCGTACGCACCACCCCAAGGGCGACCTCGCGATCATCGAGCGGGCCTATGCCGTCGCCGACAAGGCGCACGACGGGCAGAAGCGCCAGAGCGGCGAGCCGTACATCACGCACCCGCTCGCCGTCGCGCAGATCCTCGCCGAACTCGGCCTGGGACCGAAGGCCATCGCCGCCGCTCTGCTGCACGACACCGTCGAAGACACGGGGTACCCCCTCGACGAGCTCGCCGCCGACTTCGGCGACGAGGTCGCGATGCTCGTCGACGGCGTGACCAAGCTCGACAAGGTCAAGTACGGCGACAGCGCGCAGGCAGAGACCGTGCGGAAGATGATCGTGGCGATGTCGAAAGACATCCGCGTCCTGCTCATCAAGCTCGCCGATCGCCTGCACAACGCCCGGACCTGGGGCTTCGTGCCCCCGCACAAGGCCGCGAAGAAGGCCACCGAGACTCTCGAAATCTACGCGCCCCTCGCGCACCGCCTCGGTATCCAGGCGATCAAGAGCGAGCTCGAAGACCTCTCTTTCGCGGTGATGCATCCCAAGCTCTACGCCGAGATCGACAGCCTGGTCAAGCAGCGTACGCCGCAGCGCGAGCAGTACGTCCAGAACGTCATCGACGCCGTCGACGCCGACCTGCGCGAACTGCGCGTCCGCGGCCGCGTGATGGGACGCCCGAAGCAGCTCTACTCCGTGTACCAGAAGATGGTCGTTCGAGGTCGCGAGTTCGACGACATCTACGACCTCATCGGTATTCGCATCCTCGTCGGCACCGTCCGCGACTGCTACGCGGTGCTCGGCGCCATCCACGCGCGGTGGACGCCCCTGCCGGGGCGATTCAAGGACTACATCGCCACGCCGAAATTCAACCTGTACCAGTCGCTGCACACCACGGTGATCGGCCCGGGCGGACGCACGGTCGAGATCCAGATCCGCACGCACGAGATGCACCAGCAGGCGGAGTTCGGTGTCGCCGCGCACTGGAAGTACAAGGAGCGGATGGCGGGCGGCAAAGCCGACGCCAAGGCCGTCGACGCCGACATGGCCTGGATCGCGCACATCTCGGACTGGCAGGCCGAGACCGCCGACCCGGGGGAGTTCCTCGACTCGCTGCGCTTCGAGATCGGCGCGAAAGAGGTCTACGTCTTCACGCCGAAGGGCCGTGTGGTCGGCCTGCCGACCGGCGCGACCCCGGTCGACTTCGCCTACGCCGTGCACACCGAGATCGGCCACCGCACCATGGGGGCCAAGGTCAACGGACGCCTGGTGCCGCTCGAGTCGACGCTGCAGAGCGGTGACGTCGTCGAGGTCTTCACCTCCAAGAACCCCGACGCGGGTCCGAGCCAGGACTGGCTCGGCTTCGTCAAGAGCACCCGCGCGCGCAACAAGATCCGCGGGTGGTTCACCAAGGAGCGTCGCGAAGAAGCCATCGAACAGGGCAAGGACTCCATCGCCCGTGCCATGCGCCGGCAGAACCTGCCACTGCAGCGGCTGATGAACCAGGACTCGTTTACCGAGGTCGCTCGCCTCTTCCACTACGAAGACGTCTCCGCCCTGTACGCCGCCGTCGGCGAGGGCCACGTCTCGACGCAGTCCGTGATCGAGAAGGTCACGGCGCTCGTCAACGTCGAAGAGACCAACACCGGGCCCATCGACATCCCCGTCGGTCGCAGCCGTGCCCCGCGCGGTGGCGATTCGGGCGTGCTCGTACGCGGTGCCCCCGACATCCTCGTCAAGCTCGCCAAGTGCTGTACGCCGGTGCCGGGAGACGAGATCGTCGGTTTCGTCACGCGGGGGAGCGGCGTCTCGGTTCACCGCGGCGACTGCACCAACGTCAAGGCGCTGAAGGAAGAGCCCGACCGACTGATCGACGTGGAGTGGGCACCCACCACGAAGAGCGTCTTCCTCGTACAGATCCAGGTCGAGGCCCTCGACCGCTCGGGGCTCCTGAGCGATGTGACCCGTGTGCTGAGCGAGCATCACGTCAACATCCTGTCGGCCACCGTGTCGACCACGAACGACCGTCTGGCGCTCAGCAAGTTCGTGTTCGAGATGGGTGACACCGTGCACCTCGACCGCGTGCTCAACGCCGTACGACGCATCGACGCCGTCTACGACGTCTACCGCGTGACCTCCTCCTAGCCGCCGCATCAGCGTTCCGAGTCCGCGGTCGCGAGCAGCGCGATCCCTCTCCGTCCGTAGGGGAAGGTCGGATGCCGATCGAGCCACGCTTGCGCATCGCTTCTCGCTCGCGGATCGGACGCCGCCCACGCGACCGCCGCAGCGCGCTGACGCTCGTCGTCGGAGCGGGCGAGGTCGGCCAGCGTGCGTCCCGGTGTGCTGAGGTGTACGCCGGCGAGCGACGTCGTATCTGCGGGTGGCAGGCGCACGTCGTGATACACCGCACGGGTCCCGTCATGGGCCCGTGTCCGCCTCGTCACGACCCGCTGAAGGTGATGTCGTGTCGGCTCGGTCGGAATCCCTCCGTGCACCCACGCGGCGGTCAGGCGCACTCCCGCCCATCGCTCCCCGAGAAGGGGCAGCAGGCTACGGGCGCGCATCCACGCCGTCTCGACCGCGTCGGCGGGCATGAACCCCTCGCCGAGGGGCACCAGCAGCCCGTCGAGACACGCAGCGCTCAGTTCGCTCAACGCGAGACGCTCCCCGGGGAAGAACAGAAAGGGCGACACCATCCCGTCAGTGTGACGGGGCGGTGTCGCCCGTGACGGTCGGAACCGTCGACCTGTGGAGAACCGATCAGCCGCCGAGGGCGCGGAGCCAGGTGCGGCGCGCTTCGAGAGCCTCCGATGCCTGAGCCGCGGCGCGCTTGTCGCCGCGCGACTCGGCCTCGGCGAGTTCGGCCTCGAGCTTGTCGATCGCGTCGGTCAGCTGGCGCGTCATGTCGTTGGCACGCGCCTTCTGCTCGGGGTCGTTCCGCTTCCAGTCGGCGTCCTCGCGGGTGCGCACACTCTGCTCGATCTTGCGGAGCTCGTCGTCGAGGACACGCTCCTTGTCGCGGGGGAAGATCCGGCCGATCTCGTCCCACTCGCGCTGGATGGAGGTGAGCTTCTGGCGGGCGGTCGCGAGGTTCTTCTCGTCGACGATGGGTGCGGCCTTCTCGAGCAGGGCACGCTTCTGCTCGATCTTCTCCTTCGAGGCCTCGGCGTCGGCGGACTCACGCTCGATGCGCGCTCCGTAGAGGGCATCTCCCGCAGCCTTGAAACGAGCCCAGAGCGCGTCGTCGACCTTGCGGCCGGCGCGGCCCGAGGCCTTCCACGCGTCGAGCAGGTCGCGGTATGCCCCGATGCCGTCCTCGCCACGCGGCGCGAGGGCCTCGGCGCGCTCGACGAGACGCGTCTTCGCCTCGCGGGCGGACTTGTGGACCTCGTCGAGCGAAGAGAAGAACTCGCGGCGGTGACGGTCGACCGTGGCGCGGGCGTCGCGGAAGCGGCGCCAGAGCTGCTGAGCGGTCGACTTCGACAGACGGGGGCCGTTCTGCTGGTGAGCCTGCCACCGGTCGAACAGAGCCGTCATCTCGGCGGTCATCTGCTTCCACTGCACCGTCTGCGGGTCACGGGCGGCGAGGGCCTCGGCCTCTTCGACGATCGCGGTCCGCTCGCGCACAGCCTCTTCAGTGGCCTGCTTGGCGGCGACGGCCTCGGTCTCGCTCGCCTCGGCGAGCTCAGAGGTGAGGGCATCCACGCGAGCGATCAGGGCCGCGAGATCGCCCACCGCGGCCGCACCGTCGAGCTTGCCGCGAAGGGTCTTCGCCGTCGAACGGAGGTCGGATGCCGACGCCCCACCGCGACGATGACGCGTCTCGAGCAGGGTGACCTCGCCTGCGAGATCCGAGAATCTGCGCTGATAGTAAGCGAGAGCTTCGGCGGGCGTGCCGTCGGGGTACTGCCCCACGACGCGCCAGTCCTCACCCTCGCGGACCGAGACGGTGCCCTCTTCGTCGACGCGACCCCACGGCTGCGCGGTCGAAGTGGACGCGGTCTTTCCCGGGGGCGGTCCGGGGATGCGCGCGCCGGGCCGCGGAGCGGCGGGCTGCGCGGGCGCGGAAGGGGTGTTGGGCGCCTCAGCCGCGTCGGAGGAGGCCTCGACCTCGGCGGTCGCACCGTCGTCGATCGCGTCATCGCCGGAGGGAGCATCGGCGGTGGACGCCGGCTCAGCGGCATCCGACGACTGTTCTGCGATCGGCACCTCACCCGCGGGAGCTTCATGCTCCTCGACGGGCGCGGCGGCCTCGTCGGAGGAGGCGCTCGGGGCCGAAGATGCATCGGCCTCCGCCTCGACCGAGGTCGTGGCGGTGGGATCGACCTCGACGGCGTTCTCGTCGTCGCGCGGGTCGGAGGTCTCGGGAGTGGGGACGGAAGTCACGGGTAGCACCTCATCGCGGCAGAACCGCCTGGGGGAGAAGGACCCTCCGAGCCTAGTACGCGCGACCCCGGGGTTACAGGATCGAGCCCTGCCGATCACCGCGCGGCGGTTCCCACCGCACGGCGCGAGAGGTCAAGGAGTGGTCGACTCCGACGGCACGGGAGCGGGGACCTCCGTCGGGGCGGGTGTCGCGGGGGTATCGGTCGACGAGGGTGCCGGGTCCGGTGCGCCCGGACCCGCGACGAAGTAGACGGTCTGTGCGCCGACCGCGCCGGCGATCAGGACGAGCCCGACCACGAGACCGATGAGATTGTCGCGTGTGCGGCGTCGCCCCTGACGCTCGTGGAGCTCGAGCCGCGCCTGATACGCGCGAGCACGCTCGCGCTGCTCTCGCGCCTGCCGGTCTTTTCCGCGCGCCGCCACATCGACCTCCTCCGCCCGTCCGGGCACGTCGATCCTACAAAGAGCCGTCCGGCGACCGGGTTCGCCGCTCGCGGACACGGTGTCGGAGGCCGCGGTTAGCCTGGAGTGGTGACCCCATCTTCCGCGCTCTTCCAGGGCCAGACACCGCTCGCGGTGCGCATGCGCCCCGTGAGCCTCGACGAGGTCGCCGGCCAGGGGCATCTGTTGCGACCCGGGTCCCCGCTGGTCACGCTCGCGACGACCGACTCCTCGGCATCCGTCACCGCCGCCTCGGTGATCCTGTGGGGCCCGCCCGGAACGGGCAAGACCACGCTCGCCCAGGCGATCGCGCGGTCGTCGGGGCGCCGCTTCGTCGAGCTCTCAGCGATCACGGCGGGTGTGAAAGACGTGCGCGAGGTCATGCAAGAAGCGCTCACGCAGCGCGACCTCTACGGGCAGTCGACGATCCTCTTCCTCGACGAGATCCACCGCTTCACGAAGGCCCAGCAGGACGCCCTGCTGCCGGGGGTCGAGAACGGGTGGGTCGTGCTCATCGCCGCGACCACCGAGAACCCCTCGTTCTCGGTCATCTCGCCGTTGCTGTCGCGTTCTCTCCTGCTCACCCTCCGTCCCCTCGGCGACGACGACCTGGGCGCCCTCGTGGACCGAGCCGTGACCGACCCGCGCGGTCTGGCCGGCCGCGTCGTGCTCGAGGACGACGCTCGCGCCGCCCTGGTGCGCCTGGCATCCGGAGACGCCCGTCGCGCTCTCACCGCCCTCGAAGCAGCGGCCTCGGTCGCGGGCGACGACGGCGTCGCCCCCGCGCCGGCACCCGGCGGAGACGACGATGAAGACGAAGACGACGAAGACGACGAGCAGGATCCGGGACCGTTCGTCGACGACGGGGGAGAGCTCCCCGTGATCACCGCCGACCACATCGCCCAGGCCGTGGACCGCGCTCTGCTGCGTTACGACCGCCAGGGCGACGAGCACTACGACGTGATCAGCGCCTTCATCAAGTCGGTGCGAGGTTCGGATCCGGATGCCGCGATCCACTACCTCGCGCGGATGATCGAGGCGGGGGAGGATCCCCGTTTCATCGCGCGGCGCCTGGTGATCTCCGCCGCGGAAGACATCGGCATGGCCGATCCGCAGGCGCTGCAGATCGCCGTCGCGGCGGCGGACGCCGTCGCCTTCATCGGCATGCCCGAGGGCCGCATCCCCCTCGCCGAAGCGACGGTGTACCTCGCGACGACCGCCAAGTCGAACGCCGCCTACAACGCCATCAATGCCGCGATCGCCGACGTACGCGCCGGTGGTTTCGGACGCGTGCCGATGCACCTCCGCGACGCGCACTACCCGGGCGCCAAGCGCCTGGGACACGGCAAGGGGTACAAGTACGCGCACGACAGCGAGATCGGCATCGTGGCGCAGCAGTACCTGCCCGACGAACTCCGGGGCAGGCGCTACTACGAGCCCACGAATCACGGCACCGAGCGCGACGTCTCCGCGCGCCTGGAGAAGATCCGACGCATCCTCGACGGGAAGTGAGCGTGCAGAGGGCACGCGCGGGTGGCTCTGATAGCATGAACCGGCTCGAAACAGGGTTTTCGGGCATCCCCTCCTTCCTGTGATCACCTTCCGGTGCGCCCCGGCGTGCGCTTCGGATCGGGCGGAAGGGGGCGATACGCCCGTGAGCCGTGAAAGGCGCGGCCACGTCATCGGAAGGAGAACTTCGTGACCACGAAGTCTCAGGACCGCCGCAAGGTGCGTCTGTCGCGCGCCCTCGGCGTCGCACTCACCCCCAAGGCCGCCCGCTACCTCGAGAAGCGTCCCTACGCTCCCGGTGAGCACGGTCGCACCAAGCGCAAGGCCGACAGCGACTACGCCGTCCGTCTCCGCGAGAAGCAGCGTCTGCGCGAGCAGTACGGCATCCGCGAGAAGCAGCTGCGCATCGCGTTCAACGAGGCCCGCCGCACCGACGGCCTGACCGGTGAGAACCTGGTCGAGCTGCTCGAGATGCGTCTGGACGCCCTCGTCGTGCGTTCGGGCTTCGCCCGCACCACCGCGCAGGCTCGCCAGCTCGTCGTGCACCGCCACATCATGGTCGACGGCCAGCTCGTGGACCGCCCGTCGTTCCGCGTGAAGCCGGGTCAGCTGATCCACGTCAAGACCAAGAGCGAGGGTCTCGAGCCCTTCCAGGTCGCCGCCGCCGGTGGGCACGCCGAAGTGCTGCCCCCCGTTCCGGGCTACCTCGAGGTCGACCTCTCGACGCTGCAGGCGAAGCTCGTTCGTCGCCCCAAGCGCGCCGAGGTGCCCGTCACGTGTGACGTGCAGCTCGTCGTCGAGTACTACGCCGCCCGCTGACCTCAGCGAGCACAGAAGGGCGCCGGGTTCTCCCGGCGCCCTTTCTGGTTCTCGGGTCGCGCTTGCGCGCGACCCATCGCCGATTCCGATCCGATTCCGGGGGAGCTGCCCGAGATGACCCGCGTCGCGGCGGGACTCGCCGAGGAGCGTGCACGTGTTCGAGCCTCGCGCCGCCGCACGAGCCGGTGGCGACCTCGGCGACCGAGTCCGCGGCATCCGACCGGCGGACGCGCGCTCCGCGGGGGCCCTCGCCTACGATGGGGGAATGCCGCGACCGCGGCGTCGTATCGAGGAAGAAGTGGTGATCGTGAGAAGCCTCGTCTGGTTCGCGTTGGGCATCGTCGGCGGTTTCGTCGCCGCCCACCTCGTCAACAAGGACCCCCGCGGGCAGGAGGTGCTCGCGCAGCTCGACTCCCGCATCGGCGAGTTCACCGACCGTATGAGCGACGCCTACCACGCGCAGGAGACCCGCCTCTCCGAGATCATCGACGACGCGAAGAGCGTCGCGTCCTCGGCGGTCGAGAAGTCCGCCGACGCCGTCGACGACGCCGCCCGCGCCGCCGAGAAGGCCGTTTCCCCCTCCGACTGACCCCCTCCGGCCTCCCGCCCCCACCCGTGGGGCGGATCCGCATGCGTACGGAAAGACCCGCCATGAAAACCGCCGAGATCGCCCAGCGCTTCCTCGACTTCTTCGAGAAGAAGAACCACACGATCGTCCCCTCGGCCTCGCTCGTCACCGACGACCCGGCCCTGCTGTTCACCGTGGCGGGCATGGTGCCCTTCATCCCGTATCTGAGCGGGGTCGTTCCGCCGCCCTATCCGCGCGCTGCCGACGTGCAGAAGTGCATCCGCACCAACGACATCGAAGAAGTCGGCAAGACCCCGCGTCACGGCACCTTCTTCCAGATGCTCGGCAACTGGTCGTTCGGCGACTACTTCAAGGAAGACGCGATCCGCTTCGCCTGGGAGCTGCTGACGGCCCCCGAGTCGGAGGGCGGCCTCGCGTTCGATCCGAAGGACCTCTGGGTCACGGTCTACGAGGAGGACGACGAAGCCCGCGACCTCTGGCTCGAACTCAGCTCTCTGCCCGACGAGCGCATCCAGCGCCTGGGCAAGGACACGAACTACTGGTCGACCGGTCTGCCCGGCCCCGCCGGTCCCTGCTCGGAGATCTTCTTCGACCGCGGTCCCGAGTACGGCATCGACGGAGGCCCCGCCACCGACGACGACCGCTACGTCGAGATCTGGAACCTCGTCTTCATGCAGTACGAGATCACCAACGTGCGCTCGAAGTACGACTTCGACATCGTCGGGGAGCTGCCTGCGAAGAACATCGACACCGGCATGGGCCTGGAGCGCATCGCGTTCATCAAGCAGGGCGTCGACAACATGTACGAGACCGACCAGGTGCGCCCCGTGCTGGATCTGGCCGCCAAGCTCGCGGGCAAGTCGTACGGCCAGGAGTCGCACGACGACGACGTGCGCCTGCGGATCGTCGCCGACCACGTGCGCTCATCCCTCATGCTGCTCGCCGATGGCGTCACCCCCTCGAACGAGGGCCGCGGCTACATCCTGCGCCGCATCATGCGTCGCGCGATCCGCTCGATGCGCCTCCTCGGCGTCGACGGCCCCACGTTCCCCGAGCTGTTCGCCGCCTCACGCGACGCGATGAAAGAGTCCTACCCCGAGGTCGAGGCCGATTACGCGCGCCTCTCGGCCTACGCGATCGCCGAGGAGCAGACGTTCCTCCGCACGCTCGCGGCCGGATCCGCGATCCTCGACCAGTCGGTCGTCGAGGCCAAGAACGGCGGCGGCACCACGCTGTCGGGCTCCGAGGCGTTCCTGCTGCACGACACCTACGGCTTCCCGATCGACCTCACGCTCGAGATCGCCGAAGAGGCCGGGCTGTCCGTCGACCGCGGCGCCTTCGACCAGCTCATGCTCGAGCAGCGCACGCGCGCCAAGGCCGACGCCCGCGCCCGCAAGGGCACGATCGCCGACCAGAGCGCCTACCGCGAGTTCCGCGCCCACGGTGAGACCGTCTTCACCGGCTACACCGAGATGCAGACGGAATCGCGGGTTCTCGGCATCCTGATCCAGGGGGTCGGAACCGACCGTGCGGCCGAGGGCCAGATCGCCGAGGTGATCCTCGCCGAGACCGCCCTGTACGCCGAGTCGGGTGGCCAGGTCGCCGACAAGGGCGTCATCGTCGGTCCCGGCTACGAGCTCGAGGTGCTCGACGTGCAGCGTCCCGTTCCGGGTCTCGTCAGCCACACCGTCGAGGTGACGACCGGTGAGGTCTCGGTCGGCGCCCCCGCCACGACCGTCGTCGACGCGCTCAACCGCCACGCCGCCCAGCAGGCGCACACCGCGACTCACCTGGTGCACGCGGCGATCCGCGACACCCTCGGCAAGACGGCGACGCAGACCGGTTCGCTCAATCGCGCGGGTTACATGCGCTTCGACTTCAGCTGGGGCTCCGCGCTGTCGCCCGAGACCCGCACCGAGATCGAGGACATCGCCAACAACGCGGTGCGCGACAACCTCGAGGTCACCACGCGCGTGATGTCGCTCGACGAGGCGAAAGCCGCGGGCGCCATGGCGCTGTTCGGCGAGAAGTACGGCGACACCGTGCGCATGGTCGACATCGGCGGCCCATGGTCGCGTGAGCTGTGCGGTGGAACGCACGTGTCTCGTAGCGCCGAGATCGGCCTGGTCAACCTGGTGGGCGAGCAGTCGGTCGGCGCGTCGAACCGCCGCGTGGAAGCCCTCGTGGGCCTCGACGCCTTCCGCGACCTCGCCGCCGAGCGCGCGATCGTCTCTCAGCTCAGCTCGAGCCTGAAGACGCCGCGCGAGCAGCTGCCCACCCGCATCGCCGAGTTGGCCGCGAGCCTCAAGGCCGCCGAGAAGAAGATCGCGGCGTTCGAGGCGCAGGCCCTCACCGGTCGCCTGCCCCAGCTGGTGGAGTCGGCCGTCGCCGTCGGCACCGTGCGGGTGGTCGCACAGAGCCTGGGGGAGGGCGCCTCGGCAGACGACGTGCGCTCGCTCGCGCTGCAGGTGCGCGACCGCCTGGGCAGCGACCCCGCGGTCGTCGCTCTCGCGAGCACCACCGGCGGCCGCGCCACGGTGGTCGTCGTCACCAACGACTCCGCGCGCGAACGGGGGCTCGCCGCGGGCGCCCTCGCCAAGGCGGCGGCCGGTGTGCTCGGCGGCGGTGGCGGAGGTCGTCCCGACGTCGCCCAGGGCGGCGGAACGGATGCCGCGGCCCTGCCGCAGGCGCTCGAGGGAATCGTCTCGGACGTGAGGACGACGATCGCGTGACGTCGTTTCGTCGCGGCATCCGATTCGGGATCGACGTCGGGCGCGCGCGCGTCGGCGTGGCGCGGTCAGACCCGGACGGGGTGCTCGCCGTTCCCGTCGAGACGGTGCCTCGAAAGGGCGAGCCGATTCGCCGCATCGCGGCTCTGGCGGCCGAGTACGAGGCATTCGAGATTCTGGTGGGGCTGCCGCTGAACCTGCGCGGTGAAGACACGCCGTCGACGACCGACGCCCGTGCCTTCGCCGCGGCGCTGGCCGCGGCTCTGCCGATGCCCGTCCGCCTGGTCGATGAACGCCTGAGCACCGTCTCGGCGCACAGTGTTCTGCGCGAAGCAGGGCGTTCTCAGCGGGATTCTCGTAGCATTGTGGACCAAGTCGCCGCCGTGGTGCTTCTGCAGCAGGCGATCGATGTGGAGCGACAGTCCGGCGAGCCGGCCGGACCCGCCGTAACACCGGGACAGGAGCCCGCCTGACATGCCCGAGAACCAGCACCCCGAAAACGATCCGTTCGCGGATCTTTACGGTCGTCTGCCCAACCCGCGCACCGGTACGCGCTCCTCTCGCCTCCCCGGCGGCGAGGATGCCGCTCCGCCGTCGCGCCGGGCCGCCCGCGAGGCCCGACGCGCGGCGACCGAGGCCACGCCGACCGTGTCCGCGGAGCAGGCGGTCGAAGGCGCGTCCACCGCACCCGCCGATCGCGGGGCCGAAGCCACGGCCACACCGCGAGTCGCGGACGCGCAGCCGCCGCTGGAGCCGGCCGCTCCCGCCGAACATCCGACAGCCTTCCCCGCCGAGCCGTCGGGTGCTTCGCGCCCCGGCTCGACGCCCGCGCCTCGTTCCGCAGCCGAGCAGGCGGCAGGGAGGGAGTCTGCGCCCGCGCGACGCACCGATTCCCCTTCGCCGCAGACCCCGCGAGCCGCCGCTTCCGCTGGCGGCCGCGACGAGGCGGCGCCGGGGCCGCGCCGCAGCGGTGCTCCCGCCGCGGCCTCCGCGACGGCGCCGGAATCGGCGGTCTCAGACCGTGCCGCGCGCACTGTGCGAGATCAGGCGACTCGCACGACCTCCGCGCAGAGCACTCCGTCCCCGCCCTCCGGCGCCGCGCAGCCCGCCCGTGACACCCAGTCCGCCGCCTGGCAGGCCGCCGCCCGCCGCGCGGACGCTCCCCGTTCCGGATCCGAGTCTCGCCGCGACGAGCCGTCGCGCGACCGCGAACCCGCCCTCGTCGGAGCCGGCGCAGGAACGACGGCCGCAGCCTCCGCCACGCCTCGCAGCACGGCATCCGGATCTCTCGAAGACCTCTTCACCGGTGAGACCACCACGCAGCAGATCGGCTGGGCACCGCAGAAGCCTCCGAAGCGGCGCCGTGGTGGGGGTCGCTGGATCGCTCTCGCCATCGTCTTGATCCTCGTCGGCGGTGTCGCCGGCGGCGGCTTCGCGCTGTGGAACACCTACGGCGAACGTATCCAGGCGTTCCTCGGCAACGGCGAGCCGCTCGAGTACGAAGCGGGACAGGCGACCGGTGAAGCACGCGTCACGATCGTGTCGGGTGACACGGGCCAGTCCGTTTCGCCGAAGCTCTTCGAGGCGGGCGTGACGAAGGCGACCAACTCGCTCTACAAGTACATGGTCGACAACGCGGTGGGGTTCACGTTCCAGCCCGGCGTCTACAAGCTGCAGCAGCAGATGACCTCGGAGGCGGTGATCGCCGCGCTCCGCGACCCGGCCAACCGTCTCGACAACTCGGTGCAGCTGCGCGAGGGGCTCACCCTGACGCAGTCGCTGGACATCATCTCGGAGCAGGCAGGCATCGCGCGCGCCGATCTCGATGCCGCGGTCGCGACCCCCTCGACCTATGGGGTCTCCGCCTCGACCCTCGAGGGCTGGATCTTCCCCGCGACCTACGATTTCGACGACGGAGTCACCGCCCCACAGGTCATCGATCGAATGGTCAAGCGCACGATCGAGTCGCTCGACAAGGCCGGCGTGGCGCCGAACGATCGAGAGCGCATCCTCACCATCGCCTCGATCATCGAACGCGAAGCCCGCAGCAGCGAGGACTTCTACAAGGTCTCACGCGTGATCGAGAACCGTCTGCAACCCGACAACACCGAGACGCACGGTCTGCTGCAGATGGACTCCACGGCGCAGTACGGCGCGAACGAGCTCGACGCCGGAGCCTCGTCGTCGAGCGCGAACGCCCTCAACAGCGACAATCCCTACAACACCTACAAGTATCCCGGGCTCCCCGTCGGGCCGATCGCCAACGCCGGAGACCTCGCGATCGACGCCGCGATGCACCCCGTCGACGGCCCCTGGTACTACTTCACGACGGTGAACCTGTCGACGGGCGAGACGGTGTTCTCGACCACCTACGCCGACCAAGAGAAGGCGGTCGCGCAGTTCCAGCAGTGGTGCCGCGAGAACCCGAACGGCGGATGCTGACCGGACCTCGCCGCCGTCTGGCCGTCTGGGGCGACCCGATCGCGCATTCGAGGTCGCCCCGGCTGCACGCGGCGGCGTACGGCACGCTCGGCCTCGACTGGGACTACGGGCGCCGGCGGGTGGGCGAGGCGAACTTCGCCTCCGCGGTGGAAGAACTGGATGCCGCCTGGCGCGGCCTCTCGCTCACCATGCCGCTCAAGCACGCGGCCGCTCGCGCCGCCGTCTCGCTCGACGACGACGCGCGGCTGACCGGCGCCGTGAACACCTTCCTGCTGGCCGAGGGCGGCCCCCGCGGTTTCAACACCGATGTGGGCGGCCTGGCCCGTGCCCTCGACGAGATCGGCGTGCGCGAGCCCGGGGCGATCCGCGTCCTCGGCGCCGGAGCCACAGCGACCTCCGCGGTGGTCGCCGCCGCCCGTACGGGAGCCGGTCTCATCGAGGTCCGCGCGCGGCGGCCCGAGGCGGCCGCCCCCCTCGGCGCCCTCGCCGACCCCCTGGGGGTCGTCGTTCGCGTCGTCGCCCTCGACGACCCCGAGCTGTCGCCGGTGGACGCCACCATCGCGGCTCTGCCCGGGGGCACCGATCTCGGCGGCGTCGCCGACGATCTGGCATCCGTCTCCGGTCCGCTCGTCGACGTCGTCTACGGCGGCTGGCCGACCCCGCTCGCTCAGGCGTGGGCACGCGCGGGCGGCGAGGCGCACGACGGTCTCGCGATGCTGCTGCACCAGGCTCTGCTGCAGGTGCGCGTCTTCGTCGGGGAAGACCCCGAGATCGCCCTCGAACGCGAGACCGAGGTGCTGGCCGCAATGCGCACCGCGCTCGTGGGAGACTAGGACCATGCTTCGCGTTCTCACCGCCGGCGAGTCCCACGGCCCCGAGCTGATCGCCCTCATGGAAGGGATGCCGGCCGGCGTCCCCATCTCTTCGGCGCAGATCCGCGCAGAACTGGCGCGCCGTCGCCTGGGATACGGTCGCGGTTCGCGCATGAAGTTCGAAGAGGACGAGCTGTCGCTGTCCACGGGCATCGTGCACGGCTTCACGATCGGAAGCCCCATCGCCCTGCGCATCGGCAACACCGAGTGGCCGAAGTGGACCGAGGTGATGAGCCCCGAGCCCGTCGAGCTGTCCGACCGCTCGCGCGGCCGCGGCGCCGCTCTCACGCGCCCCCGTCCCGGCCACGCCGACCTCGTCGGCATGCAGAAGTACGGCTTCGACGAAGCCCGGCCCATCCTCGAGCGCGCCTCGGCCCGCGAGACGGCCGCGCGCGTCGCACTGGGTGCCGTCGCCCGCTCGTTCCTCAACGAGCTCGGCATCCGACTGGTCAGCCACACCCTCTCGATCGGCCCCGTGCGCGTCCCCGACGACGCGGAGTTCCCCACGCCCGACGACGTCGACCGCCTCGACGCCGATCCGCTGCGCTGCTTCCACGCCGAGACGAGCGCGGCCATGGTCGCCGAGGTCGACGACGCCAAGAAGACCGGCGATACCCTCGGCGGTGTCGTCGAGGTGCTCGCCTACGGCCTTCCGCCGGGGCTCGGCTCCCACGTGCAGTGGGATCGTCGACTGGATGCCAAGCTCGCTCAGGCGCTGATGAGCATCCAGGCGATCAAGGGGGTGGAAGTCGGCGACGGCTTCCTCACCACCACCCGCCGTGGATCGCAGGCACACGACGAGCTGTTCGCCACGGGCGACGGGATCACGCGGTCGTCCGACCGCGCGGGCGGCACCGAGGGCGGCATGTCCACGGGTACCGTGCTGCGCGTGCGTGCCGGGATGAAGCCGATCGCGACGATCCCCAAGGCCCTCCGCACGGTCGATGTGGCCACCGGCGACACCGCCGCCGCCCACCACCAGCGTTCCGACGTCTGCGCGGTTCCGGCGGCCGGTGTCGTGGCCGAAGCCATGGTCGCGATCACCCTCGCCGACGCGGTGCTCGAGAAGTTCGGCGGCGACAACATCGTCGAGACCCGCCGCAACGTCGAGACGTACCTCGCGAACCTCCCCGAGACGCTGCGCACGACCGACGCGTCCGACGCGGCGCTGCTCGCGCATGACCTCGCCTGAGCAGCCGACCGCGGGTTCGGCCGTCGTGCTCATCGGTCCGATGGGCGCGGGAAAGACCAGCGTCGGGCGCCGCGTGGCGCGAGCGCTGGGCACGCCCTTCACCGACACCGACAAGCTCGTCGTCCGCGACCACGGCCCGATCCCGGCGCTGTTCGTCGCCCATGGCGAGCCGCACTTCCGCGCCCTCGAGCGCGAGGCGGTCGTCGAGGCCCTGGCCCGCGGCGGAGTGGTCGCGCTCGGCGGGGGAGCGGTCCTCGACCCGTTGACGCGCGCCCGCCTGCGCGAGCACCGCGTCGTGCTGCTGACCGTGGCGCCGCACGTCGTGGCATCCCGGATCCACGGCGACGAACGGCCGTTGCTCGGCGGAGAAGACCCCGTCGCGCGCTGGCAGCGCATCTTCGAAGAACGGCGGCCCGTGTACGAGCAGACCGCCGACATCGCTTTCGACACCTCGTCCGGCCCGCTCGCACGGCTCGTCGACGACATCGTGGCCTGGGCACGCCGTGTGCCGGCCGGAGAGACGGTATGACCGACACCACCACCATCAGCGTCGCCGGCGAGCCCGGCTATGACATCACGATCGGACGGGGCCTTCTCGCCTCGCTCGGTGAGGCACTGCCCGCGGGGGCGCAGAAGGTGCTGGTGGTCCACCCGCCGACGCTCGCGAAGCAGGCCGAAGAGCTTCGCGCCCAGCTCGTGGGCGATCGTCAGGTGCTGCTCGCCGAGATCCCGGATGCCGAGGCCGGAAAGCGCGTCGAGGTCGCGGCGTTCTGCTGGCAGGTCATGGGGCAGGCCGACTTCACCCGCACGGACGTCGTCGTAGGGTTCGGCGGCGGCGCGGTGACCGACCTCGCCGGTTTCGTCGCCGCGACCTGGCTGCGCGGCGTCGCGCTCGTGCAGGTGCCCACGACGGTGCTGGGGATGGTCGATGCCGCCGTGGGCGGCAAGACCGGCATCAACACCGCCGAGGGCAAGAACCTCGTCGGGGCATTCTGGCCGCCGGTCGCCGTGGTGTGCGACCTCGACCTGCTCGACACGCTCTCGAAGAACGAAGCGACGGCCGGCTTCGCCGAGGTGGTCAAGGCGGGCTTCATCTGGCATCCGGAGATCCTCGATCTCATCGAGGCCGATCCGGAGGGGATCGTGAACCCCCGCGGAGACGGCTTCCGTCGCTGCGTCGAGCTCGCGATCGACATGAAGGCGCGCGTGGTCGGCGAGGACCTGCGAGAGGCCGGACTGCGCGAGGTGCTCAACTACGGGCACACGCTGGGACACGCGATCGAGCACGCCGAGCGGTACCGCTGGCGTCACGGCGCGGCGATCTCGGTCGGCATGGTGTTCGCCGCCGAGCTGTCGCGGCTCGCGGGGCGCCTCTCGGATGACGTGGCTCAGCGCCACCGCACGGTGCTGGAGTCTCTTGGGCTTCCGACGACGTATCGAGCGGGGGCGTTCCAGACCCTGAAGGCGACCATGCAGCGCGATAAGAAGAGTCGGGGCAGCATGTTGCGCTTCATCGTGCTCGACGACCTCGCGCGTCCCACCGTGCTGCAGGCGCCCGACGAATCGCTGCTCTTCGCGGCGTACCAGGAGGTCGGTGCGTGAGCATCGCCGTGCGCCGCGTGCGCGCGGATGAGGGTGCCCGCGTGCGCGAGCTCCGACTGCGCGCGGTCGGCGACCCGGTGGCATCCATCGCCTTCCTGACCACCCGCGAGGAGGAGCTCGAGCGCGACTCGGCCTTCTGGGACGAACGCGCGGCGAGCGGTGCCGCGGGGCAGGCCGCGGCGATGTTCGTGGCCGAAGACGGCGACGCGTGGGTCGGATCGGTGACCGTGCTGGTGCGCCGTGCGGGCGATGTCGACCACACGGGGCGGCGGCTGAGCGCGGGGCGCGCCGACATCGTCGGCGTGTACGTCGCCCCCGAGGCGCGGGGGACCGGAGCGATCGACGCTCTTCTCGACGCCGCCGCGCGCTGGAGCGCCGAACAGGGCTTCGAGACGCTGTCACTGGACGTGCACGTCGACAATGCCCGCGCTCAGGCCGTGTACCGGCGCGCGGGATTCACGTCGACCGGCGAGACGTTCACGGGGCCGATCGGCGCCGAACTCGCGATGAGCCGGTCGCTGCGCACGCTCTGACGCGCACGCCGCTGCGCGGACGGCCGCACGCAGGTCGGATTCCCGAGCCGAAATCGGACCACCCCGCCCGCTTTTTCGAACCCGTTGCGAGTCTCCGGATCGATGAGGCGCGCGAGTGCCGAGGCGGTGGCATCCGGTCCTGATTCCCTCGCGAACCCGACGTCGAGCGTGGTCTTTCGAGATCACCCGTGCGCGCCAAAGCCCCGCCTTCCGGAGAGGACGGGGCTTTCGCGCGCCGATCAGACCGTCGCGGGAGCGCGGCGCTCAGCGGCGAGGCCGAGCTGATCGGTCGGGACGTCCTTCGTCTCGCGGGCGGTGAGGGCGCTCACCGAGGCGATCACGGCGATGACGGCGGTGAAGACGCTGATGACGACCCAGCCGCCGGCCGATCCGCCGCCGAGGGCGGCGACGATGCTCGGGGCGAAACCGGCCATGAGGAAGCCGAGCTGGGTGCCGATCGCCATGCCCGAGAAGCGGACGCGGACGCTGAACATCTCGCCGTAGAACGAGGGCCACACGGCGTTGGCCGCCGCGTATCCGCACGAGAACGTGAGGATCGCCAGACCGAAGGTGACGAGGTTGTTCCCGGCGCCCATCGACAGCATGTAGAACGGCATGAACGCCGCCGACGACAGCGCGCCGTAGATGAAGACGGGCTTGCGTCCGATGCGGTCGGCGAGCGTGCCGAACAGCGGCTGCGTGAACAGCGCGACGACGTTGGCCACGACGACGAGCCACAGGGTGACGCTCGCGTCGAGACCCTCTTCCTTGCCGTAGGCGATCGCGAGGGTGCCGAACACGGTCGAGACCGCGGCGATGAACGCGCAGCAGATCACCCGGAGCACGTCGCGCCAGTGGTTCTTCAGCAGCGGCACCAGCGGCATGCGGGCGATCTGGCCGTCGGCCTTGGCCTGCTCGAACTCGGGCGTCTCGTGCAGGCTCCGTCGGATGAAGAACGCCACCACCACGACGACAGCGCTCAGCCAGAACGGCACGCGCCAGCCCCACGAGAACTTGATGTCATCGGGCAGGGCGACCACCGGGATGAAGATCAACGCGGCGAGGATCTGTCCGCCCTGGGTGCCGGTCAGCGTCCACGAGGTGAAGAACGAGCGACGCGAATCCGGGGCGTGCTCGAGGGTGAGAGACGACGCTCCCGCCTGCTCGCCGGCGGCCGAGAGCCCTTGGGCGAGACGGCAGAGCACCAGCAGCACCGGGGCGAACCAGCCGATCTGCGCGAAGCCGGGGAGGCAGCCGATGACGAAGGTCGACAGCCCCATGAGCAGCAAGGTGAACATCAGCACCTTCTGGCGTCCGATGCGATCCCCGAAGTGGCCGAGGATGACGGCGCCGAAGGGCCGGGCGATGTACGCGAAACCGAAAGTCGCGAACGACATCACGAGTGCGGCCTGATCGCCCGAGGGGAAGAACACCGTGGGGAAGATGAGGGCGGCGGCGGAACCGAACAGGAAGAAGTCGTAGTACTCCACGGCGCTCCCCATGAAGCTGGCGGTGGCCGCCCTCACGGGAGTCTTCCGCGTCGTTGCGGTGGTGGTCATGGACGAATGCTCCTTTAGCGGGCGAGGGCCGGGTCGACAGGGGTGTCGGCGGCCACGAGGTCGAGGAAGTGGGCGCTCATGCGGTCGGGATCGGGTCGCGTCCCGGTGATGAGGGCGAATGCGTCGACGGCCTGGTGGACCGCCATGCGTCCGCCGCTGAGGGTGCGGCATCCGCGCTCGCGTGCGGCGACGAGCAGCTCGGTGTCGAGCGGACGGTACACGATGTCGGCGACCCACAGCTCAGGGCGCAGCAGCCCGGCATCGAGCGGAAGGCCGGGGTGCTCGGCCATGCCGACCGGCGTGCAGTGCACGAGCCCGTCGGCGTCGGCGAGCACCGCGGGAAGATCGGCGACAGAGGCCGTCTCGACGACGGCGAGAGGATGACGCCGGCCCAGGTCGTCCGCGAGAGCCGTCGCGCGAGCGGGGTCGAGGTCGACGATGCTCAGACGCGCGGTTCCGAGACGTAACAGGGCGTCGGCGACCGCCGAGCCGGCCCCTCCGGCGCCGAGCTGGACGACGTGCCGGGTGCCGGCATCGGGGAGTCCGTCACCGAACGCCGCGGCGAAGCCCGTCGTATCGGTGTTGTAGCCCACTCGGCCGGCGGGTGTGAACAGCACCGTGTTGACGGCGCCGAGAGCGGCGGCGACCGGATCGACGCGGTCGAGATGGGCGAGCACGCTCTGCTTGCAGGGGTGCGTGACGTTGACGGCGTCGTACCCGAGGCGCTCGGCCCAGGCGAGCACGTCGCCGATGCGGTCGGGGTCGATCCCGAGGGCGGTGAGGTCGAGAGGGCGGTACACGTAGGTGAGCCCGAGAGCGCGAGCCTCGGCCATGTGCATCGGCGGCGTCAGCGAGGGCAGGACCCCCGTGCCGATGAGGCCGACGAGATACGGGTGAGCGTCGTTCACGGTACTCCTTCGTGTCCGCGACGCGGTTATGTACTAACCGGTACGTTCAGAGGAAACCATGCCTCGCAATCGGTGTCAACGATCGATTCCCGATGCCGCAGCTGCTCGCCGCCGTCGGCGCCCGGGGCGAAAGACCCCGACCACCTCAGCGCGAGGACGCCGTCAGCCACCCGACCACGACGTCGCCGATGACCGCGCGCAGGTGCGTCCGTCGGTCGGGGGAGGCGAGGTCGACATCGAAGAGGTGCCCGAAGGTGTACTGGTTCGCGACCTGGAACACGCAGTACGAGCTAATTACGAGGTGCACGTCGATCGCGTCGACGTCGGCGCGGAAGATCCCCGCCGCGCGACCGCGCTCGAGGATCTCGTCGAGCAGCCCCTTCGCGGGCTGCGACAGGGTCCGCAGGCCCTCGATCTGGCGGATGAAGGCCCCGCGGTGGATGTTCTCGATAGCGACGAGCCGGATGAACGCGTCATGACCGACGTGGTGGTCGTACGTCAGTTCGGCGAGGGCGCGGATGGCGTCGACCGGGTCGGCGTGGTCCACGTCGATCGCGCGCTCCGCCTCGCGGATGCCGCGATACGCCTCCTCCAGAACGGCCCGGTACAGGCCGTCCTTGCTGCCGAAGTAGTAGTAGATCATGCGCTTCGTCGTGCGCGTACGGGCCGCGATCTCATCGACGCGAGCACCCGAGTAACCGTCTTCGGCGAACACCTCGGTCGCCACGGCCAGCAGCTCGGAGCGGGTGCGCTCGGCGTCTCGACGTGCCTCGGCCATGGCCCCAACCTAGTGGACGGGGGAGTGGACCCCGTTTGTACTAACTGGTACATTCGGCCGCCATGAGGACCTCGATGGCGACCGTCTGCATCAGCGGCACCCTGGCCGACAAGCTCCACGCGTGCGCCGATGCCGGCTTCGACGGCGTCGAGATCTTCGAGCCCGACCTGCTCGCCGCCCCGGAGAGCCCCGAAGAGATCGCCGCCCTCGCCGGCAGGTTGGGCCTCGCTCTCGACCTGTACCAGCCGATGCGCGACGTCGAGGGAGTCGATGAGCCGGCCTTCGCCGCGGTCCTCCGCCGGGCGGAGGCGAAGTTCCGCCTCATGAACCGCCTCGGAATCGACCTCGTGCTGTGCTGCAGCAACGTCGCGACCGCGACGATCGACGACGACGCCGTCTCGGCCGCGCAGTTGCGGCGACTCGGCGATCTCGCCCGGGGCTACGGCATCCGGATCGCCTTCGAGGCTCTCGCGTGGGGGCGCTTCGTCGACGACTACCGCCGCGCGTGGCGCATCGTCGAGCTTGCCGACCACCCCGCCGTGGGGGTCTGCCTGGACTCGTTCCACATCCTCTCGCGCGGGCACGATCCCGCGGCCATCGCCGACATCCCGCCCGAGAAGATCTTCTTCGTCCAGCTCGCCGATGCCCCGCGGCTGAGCATGGACGTGCTCTCGTGGAGTCGGCACCACCGCCTGTTCCCGGGCGAGGGCGACTTCGACCTGGTCGATTTCACCGCGCGCATCGTCACGGCCGGATACACCGGTCCGTGGTCGCTAGAGGTGTTCAACGACACCTTCCGTCAGACCGACGCGCGCCGCACGGCCCGCCACGCGCGCCGTTCGCTGCGCTGGCTCGAAGACGCCGTGTCGAGGGTGCTCCCGGATGCCATGGACCGCGACGACCTGTCGATGCTCCCCGACTCCGCGGCTCCCTCGGGAGTCGACTTCGTCGAGATCAAGGCGGAGGACACCTCGGCCGTCGAGGAGCTTCTCGGTCAGCTCGGGTTCACCTCGCGTGGACGCCACCGTACGAAGCCGGTGACGCTGTGGACCGCCGGCAACGCCCGCCTCGTGCTCAACGAGCAGCACGCGCGCGGCTGGGAGCCACGGCTGGCCGCGGTGGGCCTCGAGGTCGACGACGCCGAGGCGGTGGACCTGCGCATGGACGAGCTGCACGTGCCGCGCGCCTACCGCCGCACCTACGCGAGCGAAGAACGCCTCGACGGCGCCGTCGCCCCGGACGGCACCGAGGTCTACTGGGCTCAGGCCGCCGACGAGGGCGAGCCCGCCTGGGTCGCCGAGTTCGAGCACGGCGAGCCCGAGCGTGCCAGTGCCGTGGTGGGCGTCGACCATGTGAGCCTGTCGCAGCCCTGGCAGGCCATCGAGGAAGCGACGCTGTTCTACACCGCCGGCTTCGCCCTGCGCGTCGACAGCAGCACCGAGGTGCCGGGACCCCAGGGCCTGGTCGCCAGCCGCGTGCTCGGCGCCCCCGGCGGTGGGGTGCGACTTCCCCTCAACGTCGCCCCTCCGATCCTGGCCGGCGAGCGTGCCGGCGCCGCCCTGCCCCAGCACGTCGCGTTCGCGTGCAGCGACGTACGGGCCCTCGCCCGGTCCGCCCGTGAACGGGGCTTCGTCCCGCTGGCGATGCCGCGCAACTACTACGACGACCTCGCGGCGCGTTTCGAGATGACGGATGCCGCTGTCGATGAGCTGCGCGAGCTGCATCTGGGCTACGACCGCGACCACGCGGGGGAGTACCTGCACTTCTACACGCGCACGATCGGGGAGGTCTTCCTCGAGTTCGTCGAGCGCGTCGACGGGTACACGGGCTACGGCGCGGGCACGGCCCCCGTGCGGCTCAGCGCCCAGGGGCGGCGCTGATAGCGTGCGAGGCATGACCACCCCCCGCCGTCTCCTGCTCGTCAACGGCCCGAACCTCAATCTGCTCGGGACGCGCCAACCCGAGATCTACGGCCGCGAGACCCTCGCCGACGTGGAGCGCGTGACGATGGAGGCCGCCGACGAGCACGGACTGGAGGTCCGCGCCGTCCAGAGCAATCACGAGGGGGTGCTGATCGATGCGATCCACGCCGCGCGTCTGGACTGCGCCGGGATCGTGATCAACGCCGGAGGGCTGACGCACACCTCGGTCGCGCTGCGGGATGCGCTGGCATCCGTCGCCCTTCCCGTCGCCGAGGTGCACATCTCGAACATCAGGGAGCGCGAGAGCTTCCGCCACTTCTCCTACATCGAAGACGTCGCCGTGGTGCACGTCATCGGCGAAGGAGTGCCCGGCTACGCCCGCGCCGTCGACCTCCTGGTCGAGGTCCTCTCGGGGCGGGCCGACGGCTGACGGCGGGGATCGCGTAGACTCTGACGTCGGGCTCTCGCCCACTTCGACTCACGAAACGGAATATCGGCACTCATGGCATCCACTGCAGACATCAAGAACGGCGTCGTCCTGAACATCGACGGTCAGCTCTGGAGCGTCGTGGAGTTCCAGCACGTCAAGCCCGGAAAGGGCGGCGCGTTCGTCCGCACGAAGCTGAAGAACGTCATGAGCGGCAAGGTCGTCGACAAGACCTTCAACGCCGGCGCCAAGATCGAGACCGAGAACGTCGACCGCCGCGACTTCACGTACCTCTACAACGACGGCGACGGCTTCGTCTTCATGGACGTCGCCGACTACGACCAGATCACGGTCGGTGCCGCCACGGTCGGCGACGCCGCCAACTTCCTGCTCGAGAACCAGCAGGTCCAGATCGCGCTCAACAACGGCAACCCCCTGTACGTCGAGATGCCGCCGTCCGTCATCCTCGAGGTCACGTACACCGAGCCCGGCCTGCAGGGCGACCGCTCGTCGGCCGGCACCAAGCCCGCCACCGTCGAGACCGGCTACGAGATGCAGGTTCCCCTGTTCCTCGAGACCGGCACCAAGATCAAGGTCGACACTCGCACCGGCGAGTACCTCGGCCGCATCAGCTGACGTTGAGCGCCCGTACCAAGGCGCGCAAGCGCGCCCTCGACATCCTCTTCCAGGCCGACGTGCGCGGCGAGGAGCTGTCGATCATGCTGGCCACCGAGGCCAAGCGCGCGGCAAACGAACCCGCTCGCGAGTCTTCGTGGCTCTATGCCCGCGACATCGTGGACGGCGTGATCGACAACCGCGACGCGATCGACGAGCAGATCACCACCTTCTCGAAGGATTGGTCGCTGCAGCGCATGCCCGCCGTCGACCGTGCGCTGCTGCGCATGGGCGCGTGGGAGATCCTCTACAACGACGAGGTGCCCACGGCCGTCGCGATCGACGAGGCCGTCGAGCTCGCCAAGGAGTTCTCGACCGACGACTCCGGCTCGTTCGTGCACGGCGTTCTGGCGCGGATCGCGCGATCGTCCTGACCCCTTCCGACGTGTTCCGACGCGGCCCCGACCTCCCGTCGGCGGCCGCGTCGCGTCGTTTCGACTCGCGGGGCGGCACCGTTTCGCCTGCCGCGGCCCCCACCCCACGCATAAACGCTCTGCGCGCGCATAAACGCGAGGACACCGCGTTTTTGCGCGCGGATCGCGTTTATGCGTGGGGAGAGGTCGCCGGGGGCGACGTTCCGGCCGCGATGTCGGAGGTCCGCGGAAGGATCGTGCCGTGACCTCGTGGCGCGAGCTTGTCCCCGAGGGCGCGCGGACCGCGTTCGAGCCGCTCGCCCTCGGGGTCGAGCTGCGCCAGCGTGAGGCCTACGACCCGTCGCGCTGGGAGGCGCGAGCGGTGGTGCCCGTCACGCCGCGATCGCTGGCGAAACGGCAGGACGACCTGCAGCTGGTCGCCCGCCCCCTCGTGCGTGGGTCACGAGACGCGTGGATCCGCGCGGATGCCACGTGGGATGCCGTCCGGCGGTCCTCCGGCCGGTTCGACCCCGCACACGTGAGGTGGTTCGCCGAGCTCCACGCCCTGGCGCAGGCCCTGCGCACGGCGGGTCCCTTCGCCCCGTCGGGAGACACCGTGGCGCTCGACGCCATCGACTCGCCGCTGCTGTGGCCGCACCTCGCGGCGGCGGAGGGGCTCGGCATCCCTCTCGTTCCGATGCACGCGCAGCAGCGTGTGCGACTCGCCCGTGAAGCGACAGCCCGTGTGGCCCTCGACGCGGTGGGTCAGGGAGCACTGCGCGTGTCGGCGGCCCTCGAGCTCGACGGGCGGTCGACGGATGCCGCGCACGCCCGCGCCATCGGTGACTCGGGGCTGTTCGCCTATGCGATCGACGTCGACCCGGTGCCGATCGTGCTGGCCGCCGTCGATCTGCCCGCACCGCTGCCGTCGCTGCTCGGGGCGCCGCCGGTCGATGTGCCGCCGTCCGAGGCCGCCGAGTTCGTGGCGGAGGTCTATCCCCGACTCGCTCGGCGCGCGCCCCTGTCGGTGGGGGCGGGGGTTCCGGCCCCTCCGCCGGCACGCCCGACCCTCGAGGTGGCGGTCGGCTACGAGGACGATGTCGTGACCTACCGGCTCACCTGGGCGTATCCCGGCGGTCTCCGTGTCGCCTACGGCTCAGACGCAGACGACGGCGAACGCGAGGTACGCGCCGAGGCACAGATCGGTGAGCGGTTCGAAACGGCGTGGGCGGCGGCAACCGACCTGCCGATCGCGGCGAGCGCGATCCTGCGCGATGCCGATGCCGCCGTCTTCGCGACGCGCGTGCTGCCCGCCGTCGATGTGCTCGACGAGGTGCGGGTGCGCACGACCGGCACCGCCCCGGCGTTCCGCGAGCTGCGGGGAGACCCGTCGCTGCGCATCACCGCGGTGGAGTCCCTCGACCGCGATTGGTTCGACCTGGGGATCGTCGTGACCATCGAGGGACGCACGATCCCGTTCGGGATGCTGTTCTCGGCCCTGTCGCGGGGGCGGACGCGCATCAAGCTCTCGGACGGCGCCTGGTTCTCTCTCGCGCACCCTGCGCTGCAGCGTCTGCGGGAGCTGCTGGAAGAGGCTGCGTCTCTCGACGAGTGGGAGACCGGCCCGCGTCTGCCTCGGACCCATCTCGCACTCTGGGCGGAGTTCGAGGACCTCGCCGATCAGTCCGAGGCCGCCGTCGAATGGCGTGCGCTGGCGCGGGCTCTGCGCGACATCACCGAGGTACCGGTGGTGCCGACGCCGATCGGGTTCCGTGCCGAGCTACGGCCGTACCAGCGCGAGGGGCTGTCGTGGCTCGCTCTGCTGCACGCGCACCGGCTGGGCGGCATCCTGGCCGATGACATGGGTCTCGGTAAGACGCTGCAGCTGCTCGCCCTGGTGGCGCACACGCGCGCCCTCGGCGAGCACCGTCCCTGGCTCGTGGTCGCCCCCACGTCGGTGCTGCCCACTTGGCGCGACGAAGCGGCACGTTTCGCTCCCGACCTGCGGGTCGCCGTCGTCGAAGCCACCTCGGTGCGTCGCGCGCAGACGATCTCCGAGATCGCCGCGGGAGTCGACATCGTGGTCGCCCCCTACGGGGTCGTGCGGACGGATGCCGAAGAGTTCGGCGTGCCGCACTGGGCGGGCGTCGTGCTCGACGAGGCCCAGTTCGTGAAGAACCCCGCGACGCGGATCCATCGGGCGATCGCCTCCCTCACCACCGACGCGGTGTTCGCCGCAACGGGCACACCGATCGAGAACGGTCTCGACGACCTCTGGGCCCTGCTGGCTCTCACCGCTCCGGGACTGTTCCCCTCGATCCGTCAGTTCCGCGACGACTACACGCGGGCGATCGAACAGCTCCCCACGGACGCCCCGACCGCGATCTCGGCCGCGGCGGCGAGCGTGAACCGCGAGAACACGCTCGAACGCCTGCGTCGGCGGGTGCGGCCGTTCCTGCTGCGCCGCACGAAGGATGTCGTGGCATCCGATCTGCCTCCCAAGCAGGAGCAGGAGATCGCCGTCCCCCTCGGCCCCGCCCATCAGGAGCTCTACGACCGGGTCCTGCAGCGCGAGCGGCAGAAGGTGCTGGGTCTTCTCGACGATCTCGATCGGCAGCGTTTCATCGTGTTCCGTTCGCTCACGCTCCTGCGCATGCTCGCGCTGGCCCCGGGGCTGGTCGACGAGCGCGACGCGCACCTCGGGTCGGCGAAGCTCGACGTCCTGCTCGAGCGACTCGTCGAGGTCGCCGCCGAGGGGCACCGTGCCCTGGTGTTCAGTCAGTTCACGTCGTTCCTCGACCTCGCCGCCGAGAGATTGGATGCCGCGGGTCTGTCGTACGCGCACCTCGACGGCTCCACCACCCGGCGCGGGGACGTGATCGACGGGTTCCGCGGGGGAGACACCCCGGTGTTCCTCATCAGTCTCAAAGCGGGTGGGTTCGGTCTGACCCTCACCGAGGCCGAGTACGTGTTCGTTCTCGACCCGTGGTGGAACCCCGCCGCGGAGTCGCAGGCCATCGACCGCGCGCACCGCATCGGGCAGACGAAGAGCGTGTTCGTCTACCGGCTGATCGCCGCGGGCACGGTGGAAGAGAAGGTGCGGGCCCTGCAGCAGCGCAAGGCTGCGCTGTTCGACGCGGTGATCGACGACGACGATGCGTTCGCGGCGTCGTTGGACGCCGACGACATCCGGGGGCTGCTGGGGCCGTGAGCGCCGAGGCGGGACTTCGCCGACCCGCCCGCTCTCCCCGAACCCGTTCAGCCGCCCCCGCGTAGACTCTTCTGGTTCGCCAACGACACAGGAGCGGCATGAAGATCACCGGCCTCGGCCACGCGGGAATGTTCATCGAGACGCGCGGCGGCAGCATCATCTGCGACCCCGTCATCGGCCCGAGCTTCTTCGGCTCGTGGTTCCCCTTCCCCGACAACCGCGCCCTCGACTGGGAGCGTTTCGGCAAGGCGGACTTCCTGTACATCTCGCACCGCCACCGCGATCACTTCGACCCGGCGATGCTGGAACGCTACGTGTCGAAGGACATCAAGGTGCTCCTGCCCGAGTACCCGACCGATGACCTCGAGCAGGACCTCATCGCGCTCGGCTACACGAACCTCATCCGCACCGAGGCCGGCGTGCCCCTGCAGTTCGGCGACCTGAAGCTCATGGTGACGCCGCTGCGCGCCCCCTCCGACGGTCCGATCGGCGACTCGTCGCTGTCGCTCGACGACGGCACCGCGTCGATCCTCAACCAGAACGACTCGCACCCGCTCGACCTCGACAAGCTGTTCGACTTCGGCAAGCCCGACGCGTACTTCACGCAGGTCTCCGGCGCGATCTGGTGGCCCATGGTCTACGACCTGCCCCAGGACGCGAAGCAGAACTTCGCGCAGCTCAAGCGCGACGCGCAGAACAAGCGCGCGATGTACTACATCGACAAGGTGGACGCCGAGCACGTGTTCCCGATGGCCGGTCCGCCGATGTTCCTGCGCGAGGAGCTGTTCCGCTACAACGGCACGGGCCTCGAGAACGACTCGATCTTCACCGACCAGCGGGAGTTCCTCGCGCACATGAAGGAGCAGCGCCCCGACCAGAAGGGCTACCTGTTCCTCCCGGGGACCGAGGTCGAGGTGCAGGGGTCGGACGTCACCGTCACCCAGACGCTGTACACGGATGCCGAGATCGAGCGTGTCTTCGGTGACAAGTGGAACTACCTGGCCGAGCAGCGCGACAGCCGTCAGGCAGAGGTGCGGGCCGAGGAGGCCACTCGCGCGGAGGTCATCCCCCCGGCGGAGATGCTCGCCGCGATCAAGGAGTGGTGGGAGCCGCTGCTGCGTCGTGCCCGCACGATCCGCAACGGTGTCGGCGGCATGGTGCGCTTCCGCATCGGCGAGCTCGACATGGTCGTGGACTTCCCCAAGGCGAAGGTTCGGGAGTACGCGGGCGAAGAGTGCATCTACTGGTACACGATCCCCGCCGACCTCGTGTCGACGAACATCCGGGATCACGAGATCGACTGGTCGAACTCGATCTTCCTGTCGATGCAGTTCGAGGTGGGTCGTTCGGGCAAGTTCAACGAGTTCCTCACGACGTTCCTCAAGTGCCTGTCGCGCGACCGCATCGAGTACGTCGAGAACTGGTACGCCGAGCAGTCGGATCAGACCGAGGATGCCGAGATCGACGGGTGGACCGTTCAGCGCCGCTGCCCGCACCTGCGCGCGGATCTCACCAAGACCGGCAAGATCGAGAACGGCGTGCTGACGTGCTCGCTGCACGACTGGAAGTGGGACCTGGCCAGCGGTCGCTGCTTGACCACGACGGGGCACCCGATCCGTTCCACGCCCAGCGGCGAGCGCGCCGAGGCCGAGAGGGCTGCCGCCGAAGTCGCCGCTGGCTGACCCGTGCCGGGGTTCCATCACGTCGAGGTCTGGGTCGCCGACCCGGTCGTGGCGCGCGCGGACTGGGGGTGGTTGCTCGACCAGCTCGGATTCGAGCGCAGCGCCGAGTGGACCGAGGGGGAGTCGTGGGCCGCGGGGGAGTCCTACCTCACCCTCACCACGTCACCCAATCTGTCCCGTCCCGATCACGACCGTCGCGCCCCGGGTGTGAACCACCTGGCATTCCGCGGGGGTTCTCGAGCGCGCGTCGACGAGATCATGGCGTCCTGCTCGGATCACGGTTGGCGGCCCCTCTACCAAGAGCGCTATCCGTTCGCCGGCGGTCCGGCCCACTACGCCGGATGGATGGAGAACTCCGCCGGTTTCAAAGCAGAGATCGTCGCCGACGAGGACGAGACCCCGACCCGCGACTGACTCGTCCTGCGAAGGCGGCGCCAGCCGAATGACATGGCACGCTTCTCGCCGGATGCGCGGGTGCAGCCGTCGGCGACGGGGTCGCCGAGCTACCCCGCTGTGACGGACCCCCGCCGCACAGCTTCTCTCCACGGCATCCGGCCAGCCCACCCGCTAGACTGGTCCGAGAACCACAGCAACCTTTAACCCCGTCCCGTGAGGCGGAGAAGGGAGCGGCGGATGAATACGCGCACCGTCATGCACGATGCCGATATCGCCCGCGCTTTGACGCGCATATCGCACGAGATCCTGGAGTCCAACAAAGGACCGGAGGGACTCGTCCTCCTCGGCATCCCGACCCGCGGCGTCACGCTCGCGAATCGGATCGGCCCTCTCGTCAGCGAGTTCGGCGGTGCTCCCGTCGCGGTCGGCTCCCTCGACGTGACGATGTACCGCGACGATCTGCACCGCAATCCCACGCGGTCCCCGCGGAAGACCGAGATCCCCGCCGGGGGCATCGACGGCAAGACGGTCGTGCTGATCGACGACGTGCTGTTCTCGGGCCGCAGCATCCGTGCCGCCCTCGACGCTCTGCAGGACATCGGCCGCCCCGCCGCCGTGCGCCTTGCGACGCTGATCGACCGCGGTCACCGCGAACTGCCGATCCGCCCCGACTTCGTGGGCAAGAACCTCCCCAGCGCCCGTGACGAGCGCGTGAACGTGCGCCTCGCCGAGATCGACGGCGTCGAGGAGGTGACGATCGAATCATGAGGCACCTCCTCGACACGCAGCGCCTCGGGCGCGATGACGCCCTGCAGATCCTCGACGTGGCCGAAGACATGGCCGACACCCAGCGTCGCGAGGTCAAGAAGCTTCCGACCCTGCGCGGAAAGACCGTCGTCAACCTCTTCTTCGAGGACTCCACGCGCACGCGCATCTCGTTCGAGGCCGCCGCCAAGCGCCTCTCCGCCGACGTCATCAACTTCTCGGCGAAGGGCTCGAGCGTCAGCAAGGGCGAGTCGCTCCAGGACACCGCGCAGACCCTTCAGGCGATGGGGGCGGATGCCGTGGTCATCCGCCACGGAGCCTCCGGCGCTCCTCGGACCCTCGCGACCTCCGGCTGGATCAGCGCGGGCGTGGTGAACGCCGGCGACGGCACGCACGAGCACCCGACCCAGGCCCTGCTGGACGCGTTCACGATCCGCAAGCGCCTGTTCGGCGACGACAGCCGCGGTCGCGACCTCAGCGGCATCCGGGTGACGATCGTCGGCGACGTGCTGCACTCGCGCGTCGCGCGCTCGAACGTCTGGCTGCTGCACACCCTGGGCGCCCAGGTCACCCTTGTCGCCCCGCCCACGCTCGTGCCGCAGGACGTCAGCGGTTGGCCCGTGGAGATCGACTACGACCTCGATCACGCGATCGCGGCGGGTCCGGACGCCCTCATGATGCTCCGCATCCAGCTCGAGAGAATGAGTGCTGCGTATTTCCCGACTGAACGGGAGTATTCCCGCCGGTACGGTCTCGACGCGCGGCGTTTGCAGGCTCTGCCGGACGGTAGCATTGTCCTGCACCCCGGTCCGATGAACCGGGGTCTGGAGATCTCCGCCGAAGCCGCCGATTCGCCTCGTTCGACGGTGCTCGAGCAGGTCACGAACGGTGTCTCCGTGCGGATGGCCGTTCTCTACCTGCTTCTGGCGGGCGAACGGCCCCACACCGAGAAAGAGGACCTCCGATGAGCCACGCCACCCCCCAGACGCTTCTGGTGCGCGGCGCGCGCATCGAGGGCCACGATGCCACCGATCTCCTCGTGCGCGACGGGGTCGTCGCCGAGACCGGTTCCGGTCTGTCGCACGCGGGCGCCACGGTCGTCGACGCCGACGGGCTCATCGCCCTGCCCGGTCTGGTCGATCTGCACGTGCACCTTCGCGAACCGGGGTACGAGGCGTCCGAGACGATCCTGACCGGCTCCCGGGCGGCCGCCGCCGGTGGCTTCACCACCGTCTTCGCCATGCCCAACACCTCACCCGTGGCCGACACCGCGGGCGTGGTCGAGCAGGAGCTCGCCCTCGGCGAGGCCGCCGGCTACGTGCACGTGCAGCCGATCGGTGCCGTGACGGTGGGACAGAGGGGCGAGCGTCTCGCCGAGCTCGGCGCGATGGCCGATTCGCGCGCTCGCGTCCGCGTCTTCAGCGACGACGGGTTCTGCGTCTTCGACCCGCTCATCATGCGTCGCGCGCTGGAGTACGTGAAGGCGTTCGACGGCGTCATCGCCCAGCACGCCCAGGACCCCCGCCTGACCGAGGGCGCCCAGATGAACGAGGGCGCCGTCTCGGCCGAGCTCGGTCTCGCCGGGTGGCCCGCGGTCGCCGAGGAATCGATCATCGCCCGCGACGTCCTGCTGGCCGAGCACGTGGGCTCGCGCCTGCACGTGTGCCACCTCAGCACCGCGGGTTCGGTCGACATCATCCGCTGGGCCAAGAAGCGGGGCGTCAACGTCACCGCCGAGGTCACCCCGCATCACCTGCTGCTGACCGACGAGCTCGTGCGCGACTACGACGCCCGCTTCAAGGTCAACCCGCCGCTGCGCCGCGAAGAGGACGTCCTCGCGGTGCGCGAGGGCCTGGCCGACGGCACGATCGACATCGTGGCCACCGACCACGCTCCGCACCCCACCGAGGCGAAGGCCTGCGAGTGGGCGGCGGCGGCCAACGGCATGGTCGGGCTCGAGAGCGCCCTGCGGGTCGTCCATCAGGCGATGGTCGAGACGGGCCTGATGACCTGGGCCGACGTCGCCCGGGTGATGTCGGCGACCCCGGCGCGCATCGGTCGCCTCGACGGCCACGGCACGCCCGTGGCCGAGGGACAGCCCGCCACCTTCACGCTCTACGACCCGCGCCCCTCGCGTGCGTTCGGACTCGACGATCTCGCGGGACGCAGCACGAATTCGCCCTACCTCGGCCGGGAGCTGCCCGGAGAGGTGCGCTGGACCGTGCGTGCCGGCATCCCGACCGTCGCCGACGGTGCCGTGCTCGACGCCCCCGGAGCGCTCTCGTGAGCCGCGAGGGCGCCCTGCTCGTCATGGTCGGCGTGGCCGTCGTCTTGCTCGCCCTGCTCGCGTGGGCCTGGGTACGACGAACGCGGCGCGATGCGCGCTACTCCGCCCCGGTGGGGGAGCTGGCCGAAGGCGCCGTCGAGACGGCGGTGTTCTCGGGGCTCTACGTCGCCACGACCCGGCACGACGAGCCGCTCGAGCGGCTCGCCATCAAGGGTCTCGGCTTCCGCTCCCGCCTCGACGTCACCGTCACCACGGCCGGCGTCGCGCTCGACCTCCGAGGCCAGCCGCGCATCGTGCTCGACCGCGACCGCCTGGTGGATGCCGCTCAAGCCACCGTCGCCATCGACCGCGTGGTCGAGCGCGACGGCCTGACGCGCGTCAGCTGGCGCATCGACGACGAGACCGTCGTCGACACCTACCTCCGACCCCAGGATGCCTCGGCGAAAGCCCTCGCCGACGCCATCCGTCCCCTCATCACCACGACAGGAAGCGACGCATGACCGCCCTGATCAGTTCCTCGCGCCTCACGCGAGACCCCGCCGTCCTCGTGCTCGAAGACGGCACCCGCTACACCGGCCGTGCCTACGGCGCACGCGGCGAGACCCTCGGCGAGGTCGTCTTCGCCACCGGCATGACCGGCTATCAAGAGACCATCACCGACCCCTCGTACGCGGGTCAGATCGTCCTGCAGACCGCGCCCCACATCGGCAACACCGGCGTGAACGAGGAAGACCCCGAGTCGCGTCGCATCTGGGTCGCCGGCTACGTCGTGCGCGACCCCTCGCGCATGGTGTCGAACTGGCGCGCCGACCGTTCGCTCGACGACGCCCTCGTCGAGGACGGGATCGTCGGCATCGCGGGCATCGACACCCGCGCCGTCACCCGGCGCATCCGCTCCTCGGGCAGCATGCGCGGCGGCGTCTTCTCGGGCGAGGCGGCGAACCTCGCTCCCGACGAGCAGCTGCGCCGCGTGCTCGAGGCCCCGGGCATGGCGGGCCGCAACCTCTCGGCCGAGGTCTCAGTCAGTGAGGTCGAGGTCACCCCGGCGACGGCCGAGCGCATCGGCAACCTCGCGGTGCTCGACCTGGGCGTCAAGCAGTCCACGATCGTGAACCTCGCCGCCCGCGGCTTCGACGTGCACGTCTTCCCGCAGTCCGCCACAATCGACGACATCCGCGCGATCGAGCCCGTCGCGGCGTTCTACTCGAACGGCCCCGGCGACCCCGCGGCATCCGATCAGCACGTCGAGCTGCTACGCGCCGTCCTCGGCGACGGCCTGCCCTTCTTCGGGATCTGCTTCGGCAACCAGCTGCTGGGCCGCGCCCTCGGCTTCGGCACCTACAAGCTGCCCTTCGGGCACCGCGGCATCAACCAGCCCGTTCTCGACAAGACCACCGGTCGCGTCGAGATCACCTCGCAGAACCACGGCTTCGCCGTCGACGCCCCGCTCGACCAGGTCGTTGACAGCCCGGCCGGCTTCGGCCGCGTCGAGGTGAGCCACATCGGCCTCAACGACAACGTCGTCGAGGGTCTGCGCGCCCTCGACATCCCGGCGTTCAGCGTGCAGTACCACCCCGAGGCGGCCTCGGGCCCGCACGACGCCAACTACCTGTTCGACCGCTTCCGCGAGATGGTTCTCGCGACGATGGAGACCAAGAAGAATGCCTAAGCGCGACGACATCAACTCCGTCCTCGTCATCGGCTCCGGCCCGATCGTCATCGGTCAGGCCTGCGAGTTCGACTACTCCGGCACCCAGGCGTGCCGCGTGCTCCGCGAAGAGGGGGTGCGCGTCATCCTCGTCAACTCCAACCCCGCGACGATCATGACCGACCCCGACTTCGCCGACGCGACCTACATCGAGCCGATCACCCCCGAGGTCATCGAGTCGATCATCGCCAAAGAGAAGCCGGATGCCGTTCTCCCCACGCTCGGCGGCCAGACGGCGCTGAACGCGGCGATCCAGCTCCACAAGCGCGGCATCCTCGAGAAGTACGACGTCGAGCTCATCGGCGCCGACTTCGACGCGATCAACCGCGGTGAGGACCGCCAGATCTTCAAGGAGCTCGTCATCGAGGCGGGCGCCGACGTGGCGGCATCCGTCATCTGCCACTCCATGGACGAACTCCTCGCCGGTGCTGAGAAGCTGGGCTACCCGCTGGTCGTCCGCCCCTCGTTCACGATGGGCGGCCTGGGCTCGGGCTTCGCCTACGACGAGGCCGACCTCCGCCGCATCGGCGGCGCGGGCCTGCACGACTCGCCCACCAATGAGGTGCTCCTCGAAGAGTCGATCCTCGGGTGGAAAGAGTACGAGCTCGAGCTCATGCGCGACACCGCCGACAACACGGTGGTCGTCTGCTCGATCGAGAACGTCGATCCGGTCGGCGTCCACACCGGCGACTCGATCACCGTGGCGCCCGCCCTCACGCTGACCGACCGCGAGTACCAGCGCCTGCGCGACATCGGCATCGACATCATCCGCGCCGTGGGCGTCGACACCGGCGGCTGCAACATCCAGTTCGCCGTCGACCCCGCGACCGGCCGCATCATCGTGATCGAGATGAACCCGCGCGTCTCGCGCTCCTCGGCGCTCGCGTCGAAGGCGACGGGCTTCCCGATCGCGAAGATCGCCGCCAAGCTCGCGATCGGCTACCGCCTCGACGAGATCCCCAACGACATCACCAAGGTCACGCCGGCGAGCTTCGAGCCCACGCTCGACTATGTCGTTGTGAAGGTGCCGCGCTTCAACTTCGAGAAGTTCCCGGCCGCCGACACCACCCTCACCACCACCATGAAGTCGGTGGGCGAGGCCATGGCGATCGGCCGCAACTACACCACGGCGCTGCAGAAGGCCCTGCGCTCTCTCGAGAAGCGCGGGTCGAGCTTCCACTGGGGCGAGGAGTCACGCTCGGTCGACGAGCTGCTCGAGGTCTCGAAGACGCCGACCGACGGCCGCATCGTCGTCCTGCAGCAGGCGCTGCGCAAGGGCGCGACGGCGGAGCAGGCCTTCGAGGCGACCAAGATCGATCCGTGGTTCATCGATCAGATGGTCCTCATCAACGAGGTCGCGGACTTCATCGGCGAGGCATCGGAGCTGGATGCCGAGACTCTCCGCACGGCGAAAGAGCACGGTTTCAGCGACGCCCAGATCGCCGAGATCCGCGGGATCGACGAGGCCGCGGTGCGCGAGAGCCGTTACGCGCTCGACGTGCGCCCGGTCTACAAGACCGTCGACACGTGCGCGGGGGAGTTCCCGGCGCTCACGCCGTACCACTACTCCTCGTACGACGCCGAGACCGAGGTCACCCCCTCCGACCGCACAAAGGTCGTCATCATCGGCTCGGGCCCCAACCGTATCGGTCAGGGCGTCGAGTTCGACTACTCCTGCGTGCACGCGTCGTTCGCTCTGTCGGCTGCCGGGTACGAGACCGTCATGGTCAACTGCAACCCCGAGACGGTCTCGACCGACTACGACACCTCCGACCGCCTGTACTTCGAGCCGTTGACGCTCGAGGACGTGCTCGAGGTGCTGCATGCCGAGTCCCAGTCGGGTCGGATCCTCGGCGTCGTGTGTCAGCTCGGCGGTCAGACGCCGCTGGGCCTGGCCAAGGGGATCGAGGCCGCCGGCTACACGATCCTCGGCACCAGCCCCGAGGCGATCGACCTCGCCGAGGAGCGCGAGCTGTTCTCGCGCCTGCTCGACGAGGCCGGTCTCGTCGCCCCGCGCAACGGAACGGCGATCGATGTCGAGGGCGCGGTCACCGTGGCCGAGGAGATCGGCTACCCCGTGCTGGTTCGCCCGAGCTTCGTGCTCGGCGGTCGCGGCATGGAGATCGTGTACTCCACCGAGGCGCTGCGCGACTACTTCGTGCGCGTCGCCGACCAGGCGATCATCGGCCCCGGGCTCCCGCTGCTCGTGGACCGTTTCCTCGACGACGCGATCGAGCTCGACGTCGACGCGTTGTACGACGGCACCGACCTGTACATCGGCGGCGTCATGGAGCACCTCGAAGAGGCCGGCATCCACTCCGGTGACTCCTCGTGCACGCTTCCGCCGGTCTCGCTCGGTCGCACAGAGGTCGACCGCGTCCGCGAGGCGACCCTCGCGATCGCGAAGGGCGTCGGCGTCCGCGGTCTGCTGAACGTGCAGTTCGCGATCTCGGCGGGAGTCCTCTACGTCATCGAAGCGAACCCCCGCGCCAGCCGCACCGTGCCCTTCGTGTCGAAGGCCCTGGGCATCCCGCTCGCGAAGGCCGCCAGCCGGATCATGGTCGGCAACACCATCGCCGAGCTCGTCGCCGAGGGGCTGCTCCCCGAGCAGGACGGCTCGCGCGTGCCGCTCGACGCCCCCGTCGCCGTCAAGGAGGCCGTGCTGCCGTTCAAGCGGTTCCGCACCGCCGACGGTCACACCGTCGACTCGGTCCTCGGACCCGAGATGCGCTCCACCGGTGAGGTCATGGGCATCGACCGCGACTTCCCGACGGCGTTCGCGAAGTCGCAGGAAGCCGCGTACGGCGGTATGCCGACCTCCGGCACCGTCTTCATCTCGGTCGCCGACGCCGACAAGCGCGCCGTCATCCTGCCCGCCCACCGCCTGCAGGAGCTCGGCTTCGAGCTCATGGCGACCGAGGGCACCGCCGAGATCCTGGCCCGCAACGGCATCCGGGTCAAGGTCGTCGAGAAGTACTCCGAGACGCAGGGGTCCGACCAGCAGAACGTGGTTGACCTGATCAACGCCGGCGAGATCGACATGATCGTCAACACGCCCTCGGGCGGCACGGCCCGTGCCGACGGGTACGAGATCCGCGCAGCCGCGGTGGCCGCCGACAAGGCCCTGTTCACCACGATGGCCGTGCTCGGCGCCGCGGTGAGCGCCCTGGGCGCGATGAAGGACGGCTTCGGAGTGCGCAGCCTTCAGGAGTACGCCGTGGATCGCGCGGGGCGTCTGTGAGCGACACCTTCGGACAGCGGCTCAGCGCCGCCCTCGACCTGCACGGCTCCCTGTGCGTCGGCATCGACCCCCACGCCGCGCTGCTGTCGGCGTGGGGGCTGGATGCCACGGCCGAGGGCGCGCGCGAGTTCGGCCTGCGAGTGGTCGAGGCCGCCCGCGGGCGGGTCGGCGTGGTCAAGCCGCAGGTGGCGTTCTTCGAGCGCTACGGCTCCCGCGGTTTCGCCGCACTGGAGGACGTGATGGCGGGCGCCCGCGACGCCGGGCTCCTGGTGATCGCCGACGCCAAGCGCGGTGACATCGGTACGACCATGGAGGGCTACGCCCACGCGTGGCTCGAACCCGGCTCGCCCCTCGAGGCGGATGCCGTGACCCTATCGCCGTACATGGGTGCCGACTCGTTGCGCGACACGCTGTCGCTCGCGGTGCACCACGGAAAGGGCGCGTTCGTGCTGACCGCGACGAGCAACCCCGAGGCGCGTGCGCTGCAGAGCGCGATCGTCGACGACGCGCAAGCCGTGGGCGATCACGAGCATGTCGCCGCGCGCGTGGCGCACGACGTCAACCAGGCCAACATCGGCGCACCCGGGGCCCTGGGTCCCGTGGGAGTCGTCGTCGGAGCCACGGTGGACCGCACCGCTTTCGGCCTCGGAGACGTGGCTCTGGCGGGCATGCCGATCCTCGCCCCGGGTTTCGGCGCGCAGGGGGCAGCCCCTGCCGATCTGCGCCGCCTCTTCGGTTACGTCGCGAAGGCCGTCGTGGCCAACGAGAGCCGAAGCATCCTCGCGGTCGGACCCGACCGTCTCGCCACCCGCATCGATGAGCGCGCCGCGCTCTACCGGGAGTCCCTGCATGGCTGAAAACCGTCGCCCACCCGAGGTCGACCGCGCCGCCGCCTCGCGCCGCGCCGTCGAGGCCCGTCGCGAGCGCGCCGCGCTCAAGCGCGACGTGTCGACGCGCGTCATCTCGCCGCAGGAGCTGCTGCGCCGGGGACTCGCCGACCCGCTCTCCGCGGCCGGTGCGATGCGCGTGACGGAGTTCCTCACGGCGATCCCCGCGATCGGCGAGAGCAAGCGCGACCGCATCCTCGCCTCGCTCTCGATCTCGCCGGTGAAACGCCTCGGCGGCCTCGGCACGCGCCAGCGCGACGCCCTGCGGCAGTACCTCGACACGCGCTGGCCCGAGCCCGGGCCGCGTGAGGGTCGCAGTCGTCTCATCGTGCTCGCCGGACCCACCGCGGTCGGCAAGGGCACGGTCGCCGCCCACATCAAGCAGAACTACCCCGAGATCCACCTCTCGGTCTCGGCCACCACCCGTGCGCCGCGCCCGGGCGAGGTCGAGGGCGAGCACTATTACTTCGTCGACGACGCCGAGTTCGACCGTCTGGTCGCCTCGGGCGAGCTGCTGGAGTGGGCCGTCGTGCACAACAAGAACCGCTATGGCACTCCGCGCGCACCCATCGAGCGGGTGCTCGCCGACGGCGGCACCGCCCTGCTCGAGATCGATCTGCAGGGTGCCCGTCAGGTGCGCGCCGCCGATCCTTCGGCGACCCTGGTCTTCCTGCTGCCGCCGAGCTGGGACGAGCTCGTCCAGCGTCTGGTCGGGCGCGGGACCGAGGATGCCGAGGAGCGTGCCCGACGATTGCGCACGGCGCGTGTCGAACTCGCGGCCCAGAACGAGTTCGACTACCGCGTCGTGAACGAGAACGTCGACTCGGCCGCTGCGGAGGTCGTCGCCCTGGCGGCGGCACAGCGCTGAGCGGTCACCGGCGCGCACCGTCGGTCGACGGCGGGATGGACTCCCGCGACCTCGCTGCCGGTCCCCGTGAGGTTGCGCCACGTTACACCTGACTCGGCGGACGACGGCGATGCCGCCAGGGTGGGGGCATGCCCCTTGCCGTTCGTCCTCCCGCTGTCGGTCGTAGCGCCGCGCCCCGCGGAACCGTCTCGCTCCGAGGCGTCGAGCGCACCTTCGGCGCGACGCGCACCGTGCTGCGCGGCATCCAGCTCGATCTGGCGCCCGCCGAGATCGTCACCGTCATCGGTCCATCGGGTTGCGGCAAGTCGACGCTCCTGCGCCTCCTCGGCGGGTTGGACAGCCCCACCGCCGGCCGCATCACCGTCGACGGCACGGCCGTGCGCGCCACCGACGCCCGCACAGCGATGGCGTTCCAGGAGCCGCGCCTGCTGCCCTGGCGCACCCTCGCCCAGAACGTCGCGCTCGGGCTCCCGCGCAACACCGACCGGCGCTCCGGAACGGCCCGCGTGGCCGAGCTGCTCGACCTCGTCGGGCTCGAGGCCGCTGCGGCGCACCGTCCGCGCGAGGTCTCCGGAGGAATGGCGCAGCGCGCCTCGCTCGCGCGGGCGCTCGCCCGCGACCCCGAGGTCCTGCTGCTCGACGAGCCGTTCGGCGCCCTCGACGCCCTCACCCGGCTGCGTATGCAGGACCTGCTGCTCGAGATCCACGCATCCCGCCCCACCACCATCGTGCTCGTCACGCACGACGTGGAGGAGGCGCTGTACCTCGCCGACCGGGTCGTGCTCCTGCGTGCGCTCGGCGACGACGATGCCGCGTCATCCGTCTCCCGCGTGATCGAGGTACCGGGCGCCCGTCCTCGCGATCGCGCCGACCACACCCTGACCGCCCTGCGCGTCGAACTCCTGAACGGGCTCGGCGTGCACACTGTCCATCACTCTCGCCAGGAGACACCATGAGCCCCCTGTCCCGCCGCCTCGTCCCCGCCACCGCGATCGCGGGGGCGCTCGTCCTCGTGCTCACCGGATGCCTCGCCGGCGAGAACGCTCCCTCCTCGGCCGGAGCAGGCGGTGCCTCCGCGGCGGGGGAGTGGTCGACCGACACCGTGACCTTGGACTTCGCCACCTACAACCCGCTCAGCCTGATCGTGCGCGACCAGGGACTCGTCGAGAAGGCCCTCGGCGACGCGGTGACGGTCGAATGGGTGCAGTCGGCCGGCTCGAACAAGGCCAACGAGTTCCTGCGAGCGGGATCCATCGACGTCGGCTCCACCGCGGGGTCGGCTGCCCTGCTGGCCCGAGCCAACGGATCGCCCATCAAGGTTATCGACATCTACTCCCAGCCCGAATGGTCGGCCCTGGTCGTCTCCGCCGACAGCGACATCACCTCGGTCGCCGACCTCGCCGGCACGTCGATAGCTGCGACGCCGGGTACGGATCCGTACTTCTTCCTCCTGCAGGCGCTCGAGACCGCCGGACTCGGGCTCGATGACGTGCAGCTGCAGAACCTGCAGCATGCCGACGGTCGCGCGGCCCTGGCCGCCGGTTCGGTCGACGCCTGGGCGGGATTGGACCCGATCATGGCCGCCGCGGAGGCTGAGTCGGGCGCGAAGCTGCTGTATCGCAACGTCGATTTCAACTCCTACGGTTTCCTCAACGCGACCGAGGACTTCATCGACAACCATCCCGACGTCGCACAGGTGGTCGTCGACGCATACGAGCAGGCCCGCACGTGGGCGCTCGAGAACCCCGACGAGACCGCAGCGCTGCTCGCGGAGGTCGCCGGCATCGATCCGGCGGTGGCCACCACCGTCATCGGCGAACGCTCGAACCTCGATGTGAGCGGTATCCCCGGCGACGATCAGCTCGCGGTGCTGCGCGTGATCGCCCCCGTGCTCGTCCAGTCCGATGCCGTGCAGGGTGGTGACCAGGCCGTGCAGACGGCCCTCGAGTCGATCGTGCACGACGACTTCGCCCGCTCCGCGACGGGCGATCGATGACCGCCGGCGCCAGCCGCTTCGCGGTCGAGGCGCGGACGGGGCGCACCGGGGTCGCAGACCAGGGGGGAGTCACCGTGGCGGCGACGCGCTCGTTCTGGTCGCGACCGGCTGTGCACGTGGTCGGGGGACTCGTCATCCCCGTCCTGCTTCTCGCGGTCTGGCAGATCACCACCTCGGTCGGGCTCGTGCCGGTGTACCGGCTGCCCCCGCCCGCGTCCGTCGTCACCGCCGCCGTCGGTCTGGCGGAGTCCGGGGAGTTGTGGCGTCATATCGCCATCTCGGTGCAGCGGGTGCTGGTCGGCTTCACCGTGGGTTCGCTCGTCGGGCTGGCGGTCGCGGCCCTGGTGGGCCTCACCCGTGCGGGGGACGTGCTGTTGAGCCCCACTCTCGCCGCCATCCGTGCGATCCCTTCACTCGCTCTCGTTCCGCTCCTGCTGCTGTGGATGGGGATCGGCGAGGATTCGAAGGTCACCCTCATCGCCGTCGGCGCCTTCTTCCCAATCTTCACGACCGTGGCCGGCGCCCTGCGTCACGTCGACGCGCAGCTCGTCGAGATGGGGCGCTCCTTCAGCCTGCGCGGCTGGGAGTTGTTCCGCACGGTGCAGCTGCCGGCCGTCGTGCCCTCCCTCGTCTCGGGACTGCGGCTGGCGATGGCGCAGTCCTGGCTCTTCCTGGTCGCTTCCGAGCTCATCGCCGCGTCGATGGGCCTCGGATTTCTCCTGACGCTGTCGCAGCAGAACGGCCGCGTCGACCGCATCCTGCTGACCATCGCGCTGCTGGCGGTTCTAGGGGCGCTGTCCAACGCCATCCTCAGCGTGATCGAGAAGCGTCTGCTGCGCCGCTGGACGTGACGGCGGTCCCGACGCGATATTGCAGCCCGGCGCGGTAGACTGGTCGAATGCTTCGGCGCTCCCGGCGCCGCATCCACCTCATCCGCCGCACCAGGAGGTTCCCATGGCCGGACGTGACAAGGGCATTATCGACCCGCCCATCGACGCTCTGCTCGACAAGGTCGACTCGAAGTACCAGCTCGTCATCTACGCGTCCAAGCGCGCGCGTCAGATCAACGACTACTACTCCGACCTGCACGAGGGAAACCTCTTCGACAACGTGGGCCCGCTCGTGGACTCCACCGTCGAGGACAAGCCCCTGACGATCGCTCTGCACGAGATCCACGAAGACAAGCTGCGCCTGCGCGCTGCGGAGTGATCCCCAACCTGCGCACTTTCGCGATCTGTTCACAGATGTGACGATGCCCCGGGCGGCTGATCGCCGCCCGGGGCATACTTGTGCCCATCCCCGCCCCACACTTCTCCGGAGTCGCCTTGACCGACCTGCGCCTTTTCACGTCCGAGTCCGTCACCGAGGGTCACCCCGACAAGATCTGCGATCAGATCTCCGACAGCATCCTCGATGCCATCCTCACCGAGGACCCCACCGGTCGCGTGGCCGTCGAGACGCTCGTGACGACCGGCCTCGTGCACGTGGCCGGCGAGGTGTCCACGAGCGCCTACGTCGAGATCCCGGCGATCGTTCGCGACGTGGTCAACCGCATCGGGTACACCTCGAGCGACACCGGCTTCGACGGTGAGTCGTGCGGCGTCTCCGTCTCGATCGGGGCGCAGTCGTCCGACATCGCCGCGGGCGTCAACAAGGCGTTCGAGCAGCGCGAGCGCGGCTCCGTCGACCCGCGCGACCTCCAGGGTGCCGGCGATCAGGGCATCATGTTCGGCTTCGCCACCAACGAAACCCCCCAGCTCATGCCGATGGCCGCCTGGACCGCCCACCGCATCGCCGAACGTCTGGCATCCGTCCGCAAGGACGGATCGCTGCCGTTCCTGCGCCCCGACGGCAAGACGCAGGTCACCCTCGGCTACGACGGACTCGTGCCCCGCACGGTCGACTCCGTCGTGCTGTCGACCCAGCACCACCCCGACATCTCGCAAGAAGACCTGCGCGCCGAGGTGCAGGCCGCGGTCATCGACCCCGTGCTCGCCGAGACCGGCCTCGAACTGCCCGACGTGAAGTACTACATCAACCCCGCCGGTCCGTTCGTCATCGGCGGCCCGAAGGGCGATGCAGGCCTCACGGGCCGCAAGATCATCATCGACACCTACGGCGGCGCGTCGCGCCACGGCGGAGGCGCCTTCAGCGGCAAGGACCCGTCGAAGGTCGACCGCTCGGCGGCGTACGCCATGCGATGGGTCGCGAAGAACGCGGTCGCCGCGGGTCTCGCCGACCGGCTCGAGGTGCAGGTCGCCTACGCGATCGGCAAGGCCAACCCCGTGGGCCTGTACGTGGAGTCGTTCGGCACCGCGCACGTCGCCGACGAGGCCATCGTGCGCGCGATCCGCGAGGTGTTCGATCTGCGTCCGGCCGCGATCGTCGACCAGCTCGACCTGCTGCGGCCGATCTACGCTCGAACCGCGACGTACGGTCACTTCGGCCGAGAACTGCCCGACTTCACGTGGGAACGCACCGACCGCGTCGACGAGCTGCGTACCGCCGCCGGACTCTGACGGTGACCGGGGGAGTGCGCTCCGCCCGCCCACAGGTCTTCCCGCGCGACGGCGTTCACGGCGGGGGAGTCTCCTCGTGAGCGAGCGTCGCGTGGCGCGCGTGCAGCTGGAGTCGCCCGTGCCGCAGCTCGACCGGCTGTTCGACTACGCCGTCCCTCATCCGCTGGTCGCTGACATCGCCCCGGGCGTCCGGGTCAAGGTGCCGTTGCGCTCGGCGGGGCGGATGATGGACGCCTTCGTCATCGAGGTGGTGGCCGACGACGGCTCGGAAAGACCGCTGTCAGCGGTCGAGGCGGTCGTCTCGCCCATGCCGGTGCTGCCCGAGCGGCTCTACACGCTGGCGCGGCGGGTGGCCGATCGTGCGGCGGGGTCGGTGAGCGACGTGCTGCGCCTCGCGGTGCCCAAACGCATGGTCCGCGCCGAGAAGGCGTGGGCTGCCGCCCCCGCACCCACCCCGCCCGAGGTCGTTCCCGCCGCCCTCGAGCGCGCCACGGCGACCCTCGCTCCGTACGCGGGCCTGGCCGCAGCCCTCGACGCGGGGGAGCGGATCGCCCTCGACGCGCCTCCCCATCCGCACGCCGAACTGCCGCGCGGAGCCTGGGCCGACCTCCTCGCGTCCGCCGCGGTGCACACCCTCGCCCGCGGGCGCAGCGCCGTGCTCGTGGTCCCCGACTACCGCGACCAGGCGCAGCTGATGGCGGCGCTGGGCGAACTCGTGAGCCCGGATGCCATCGTCCGCGACGACTCCGACCAGTCCGGCCCGGCTCGCTATGCGCAGTACCTCCGCACTCTTGCTCCGGTGCCGTGCATCGTCGTCGGCCGCCGTTCGGGCGTCTACGCCCCCGCGCACGACACCGCTCTCGTGGCGATCTGGGACGACGGCGACACGCTTCTCGCCGAGCCCCTCGCCCCCGGTGTCCACGCGCGCGATGCGGCCCTCGTGCGCCAGGAGATCGAGGGCTCGGCCCTGCTGTTCGCCGGGCACACCCGCACCACCGACGTCCAGCGGCTGGTCGAGGTCGGATACGTCCGCGACATCCCACAGACGCGCAGGCCGAGCCCGCGCGTGGTGCTCAGTGCGACGCGAGAGGGAGAACAGCGGCAGTCGCGCGTTCCGTCGTCGGCGTTCGCCGCCGCTCGTGAGGCTCTGCAGCACGGTCCGGTGCTCGTGCAGGTCGCTCGTCCCGGGTACGCGCCCTCTCTCGTGTGCGCCGATTGCCGGCGCCCCGCGCGCTGTCAGCACTGCGCGGGCCCCCTGCGCGCGGCCCGGCCCGGCGCCACTCCCGTGTGCGCCTGGTGCGGCCGCAGCGCCCACGCCTGGGCGTGCGGACACTGCGGCTCGACCAAGCTGCGCATGGCCTCCTCGGGCAGCGAGCGCACCGCCGACGAACTCGGCCGAGCCTTCCCGAACACGCGCGTGATCGTCGCCGACGGCGCCCACCCGGTGGCCGAGGTCGACGCCGCCCCCGCTCTGGTGATCGCCACGCGCGGCGCGGAGCCCCTCGCTCGCGGAGGCTATCGCGCCGTCATCCTGCTCGACGGCGACCGGATGCTGCAGAACGAGGCCCTGCGCATCGCCGAGCACTGTCTGCGCTGGTGGTCGAATGCCGCGGCCCTCGCCGCCCCCGGCGCTCCGGTGCACCTCGTGGGAGTCGCCGGCCCCGTCGCCCGGGCCCTCGCCACCTGGACCCAGCCCGCCTACGCCCGCGCCGAACTGCTCGAGCGGCTTCCCCTGCGCATGCCCCCGGCCGTGCGCGTGGCCAGCGTCGACGGACATGCCCGGAGCGTCGACGTGCTGCTCGAGTCGCTGCGTGAGAGCGTGCCCGACCTCGACGCTCTCGCGATCCTGGGCCCGGTCGACACCTCCGCCGACCCCGACACCTCGACCTCGCGCGCCCTCGTGCGCTTCGACTACGCCCACGGTCGCGCCGTGGCCGATGCGCTGCGCGCGGGGGTCATCGCCGATGCCCTCCGGGCGCGCAAGTCGCGCAAGGATCGCGGCCCCAAGCCGCGCAGTACGCTCAGAGTCCGCCTCGACATCCCCGAGCCCGACCTCTGAGCGGCGGCACCCCACCCCGTCCGTCCGTTCCCGAGAGTCTGAGGAGACCCATGCGCCTCGTCTTCGCCGGCACACCCGCCGTCGCCGTCCCGTCGCTGCGAGCCCTGGCATCCGGCCCGCACGAGATCGCGGCTGTCGTCACCCGCAGCGACGCCCCGCTCGGGCGCAAGCGCGTCCTCACGCCGTCACCGGTCGCGCAGGCGGCCGCCGAGCTCGGCATTCCGATCATCAAGGCCGACCGGCTCGACGCCGACGTCACCGAACGCATCACCGCCCTCGACGCCCAGCTGGGTGTGATCGTGGCCTATGGCGGTCTCGTTCGCGAACCGCTGCTGTCGACCCCCGCGCACGGGTGGATCAACCTGCACTTCTCCCTGCTGCCTCGCTGGCGCGGCGCGGCCCCCGTGCAGCGCGCCCTCATGGCCGGTGACACGGCGACGGGAGCGAGCGTCTTCCAGCTGGTGGCCGCGCTCGACGCCGGAGACGTGTTCGCCGAAGAGCGCTACGACATCCCTGCCGGGGCCACTTCGGCCGACCTGCTCGACTCCCTCGCCGAGATCGGCGCCCCCCTGCTCGCGCGTGTCGTCGACGGTATCGCCGACGGCTCCGCGGTCGCCGTCCCACAGCAGGGCGACCCCACCCTGGCCCCCAAGCTCACGCTCGAAGACGGCGCCCTCGACCTGACGCGGGATGCCGAGAGCCTCCTGCACCAGATCGCCGGAGTCACCCCCGAGCCCGGCGCGCACACCACGCTCGAGGGGGCGCGCTTCAAGGTGCTGCGCGCGACTCCCGCCGAGGCCCCGCCGCTGCCGCCCGGCCGGGTCGTGGCATCCGGAAAAGACGTTCTGGTCGGCACCGGGACCACTCCTCTCCGCCTCGAGACGGTCCAGCCGTCCGGCAAGGGCGCGATGCCCGCCGGTGACTGGTTCCGGGGCCTGCGTTCGAGCGAACCGGTGCTGGGCGCATGAGCGTGCAGGGAGCACGCGCCGTCGCCTTCGAGGTGCTGCGGGCAGTGTCGGGGGACGAGGCCTACGCCAACCTCCTGCTGCCGCACGCGATCGCTCGACAGCGGCTGGATGCCAAGGACGCCGGACTCGCGACCGAGCTGACCTACGGAACCCTCCGTCGACGCGGAACGTACGACGCGATCATCGCGGTGGCCGCCGACCGCACGGTCGACCGCATCGACCCCGCGGTCCTCGACGCCCTGCGCCTCGGTGTGCACCAGCTGCTCTCGACCCGCGTGGCCTCCCACGCCGCGGTGAACGAATCGGTCGAGCTCGCCCGCCGTCACGGCGGCGGCAAGGGGGCTGCGGGCTTCGCGAATGCGGTCCTGCGCCGCGTCTCGCGCGACAACCCCGGAGAGTGGATGCAGCGCATCGCCGCCGGCGCCCGCAGCGACGACGAACGCATCGGCCTGACCACCTCGCATCCCGTATGGATCGTGCGGGCGCTGCGCCGCGCGTTGACCGCCGAGGGCCGCGCCGACGAGCTCGAGGGACTGCTCGAAGCCGACAACGTCGCCCCGCGCGTCGCGATGATCGCCCTGCCGGGCCTCGCCGAGGTACCCGAAGACGCGACCGCCACGAGATTCGCTCCGACCGCCTTCACCACGCGCGGGGGAGACCCCGAAGGCCTCATCCGTTCCTCGCACGGCCGTATCCGCGTGCAGGACGAAGGCTCTCAGCTCGCAGCGCTGGCCCTCAGCCGAGCGCTGCCGGTTCGAGAGGGGGAGCGGTGGCTGGACCTGTGCGCGGGCCCCGGCGGCAAGACCGCGCTCCTCGCGGCCGAGGCGCTGGCGCACGGCGCGCACCTCGACGCCAACGAGATCGCGCCGGCCCGAGCGGGACTGGTGCGCCAGGCCGTGGCATCCGTCCCCCTCGAGGTCGAGGTGAGCGAAGAGGACGGGCGCGTTCGCGCGGCCCGGATGCCGGGCGAGTACGACCGCATCCTCGTCGACGCCCCGTGCACGGGGATCGGCGCGCTGCGTCGTCGTCCCGAGGCCCGGTGGCGCAAGACCCCCGCCGACGTGCCGGATCTCACCGCCCTGCAGCAGGAGCTCGTGCTCGCGGCGTTCGAGGCACTCAAGCCCGGCGGGGTGGTGGCGTACGTCACGTGCTCGCCGCACCTCGCCGAGACCTCGGGGGTGCTCGCCGAGGTCAAGCGCGCGCTCGGCGAGGCGGCCGAAGAGCTCGATGCCCGCGCCGTGGTGCGTTCGATCGCGCAGGACGAGATCGATCTGCCCGAGCAGGCCGACGGTTCGCTCCGCGCGCAGCTGTGGCCCCACCGCCACGGCACCGACGCGATGTCGATCGCCCTGCTCCGAAAGCGCTGACTCCGACTTCCCGCGCGTGCGTAGCCGGAACCTGCTGCCGCGCCCCCGCCGGGAGCGACAGCCGCGCACCCATAATGGTCGGGTGCCTACCGACGCCCCGCGCATCAACCCGAGCATCCTCGCCGCCGACTTCGTGAACATGGAGGCCGAGCTCGCGCGCATCGCGGGTGCCGATTTCGTGCACGTCGACGTGATGGACAACCACTTCGTGCCGAACCTCACCTTCGGTCCCCAGATGGTCGGCCGCATCCAGGAGACCAGCCCCGTCCCACTCGACGTTCATCTCATGATCGACGACCCCGACCGTTGGGCACCGGACTACGCCGAGCTCGGGGCCGCTTCCGTGACCTTCCACCTGGAGGCCGCGGCATCCCCGATCGCCCTCGCCCGCCGGCTGCGTTCGATCGGCGCTCGCGCCGGAGTGGCGGTCAAACCCGGCACGCCCGTCGAGAACCTCTTCGAGTCGCTGAACGAGTTCGACCAGATCCTCGTCATGACCGTCGAGCCCGGCTTCGGCGGCCAGTCGTTCATGCCCGAGACCATGCCCAAGCTCCGCGCCCTCGCCGACGAGGCGAAGCGCCGCGGCTCGAGCGTGTGGCTGCAGGTCGACGGCGGCATCGGCGAGTCGACCATCGCGCAGGCGGCCGAGGCGGGGGCCGACACCTTCGTCGCCGGTTCCGCCGTCTTCGGCGCCGATGACCCCGACCGCGCGATCCAGTCCCTCCGCGCCACCGCCGCCCGCCACCGCCACTGACGGTCGCGCCCGCTCGGTCCGCCGGCTCCGGGCCAGGCCGCATCTCACGCATAAACGCTCTGCGCGCGTGAAAACGCGTTCTCCCCGTGTTTATGCGCGCGGAGAGCGTTTATGCGCGCCCAGGAGCCCGCTCCGGCCGCATCCGGCACCGGCCCGCACCCGCGCCAGCCCACCGCCCACGCCCCACGCCGGCCCACCACCCGCGCCCCGCGCCCCGCGCCAGCCCACCGCCCGCACCCCGCGCCGCGCGGCGGCCCGCCGCCCGCTTCACGCACGCAGAAACACGATCCACGCGCACAAACACGCGCTCCCCGCGTTTATGCGCGCGGAGAGCGTTTATGCGCGCCCGGGAGCCCGCTCCGGCCGCATCCGGCGCCGGCCCGCACCCGCGCCCGCCCACTGCCCACGCCCCACGCCGGCCCACCGCCCCACGCACTGCGCCCAGCGCCCGGCGCCCCACGCCCCACGCGTAGCACCCCGCGCGGCGGCCCGCCGCCCGCACCCCGCACGCATAAACACGATCCACGCGCACAAACACGCGCTCCCCGCGTTTATGCGCGCGCAGAGCGTTTATGCGTGAGAGCACCGGGATGCCGGGACCCCGACGCCCGGGCGGACAGCCCCACCCCCGCCGACCCGATACCCTGGACAGGTGAAGACCTTCGACGACCTGTTCGCGGAACTCAGCGCCAAGGCCGTCGAGCGACCCGAGGGGTCGGGCACCGTCGCGCAACTCGACGCCGGCGTGCACGCGATCGGCAAGAAGATCGTCGAAGAGGCCGCCGAGGTGTGGATGGCCGCCGAGTACGAGTCCGACGAGGCCGCGGCCGCGGAGATCTCGCAGCTGCTCTACCACCTGCAGACGCTCATGCTCGCGAAGGGCCTGTCGCTCGAGGACGTCTACCGACATCTCTGAGCCACGCCCCGCCTCCCACAGCTCACCCCACACGAAAGCCCCCGTCATGCTGCGAATCGCCGTGCCGAACAAGGGGTCGCTCGCCGAGACCGCCGCCGAGATGCTCTCGGAGGCCGGATATACCGGACGACGCGACTCGAAAGACCTGTACACCGTCGACCCCGCCAACGAGGTCGAGTTCTTCTACCTCCGCCCGCGCGACATCGCGACCTACGTCGGCTCCGGAGCGCTCGACGTCGGCATCACGGGCCGCGACCTGCTGCTCGACGCCCGCATGCCCGGCGCGCGCGAGGTCGAGTCGCTCGGCTTCGCCGGCTCCACCTTCCGCTTCGCCGGTCGTCCCGGTCGCTTCACCGACGTCCAGGAACTCGAGGGTCTCCGCGTCGCCACGGCCTACCCCGGGCTGGTCGATGCGTTCCTCGACGAGCGCGGCATCGCCGTTGACATCGTCCCGCTCGATGGAGCCGTCGAGTCGGCCGTCCAGCTCGGTGTCGCGGATGCCGTGGCCGACGTCGTCTCGACCGGAACAACGCTGCGTCAGGCGGGGCTCGAGATCTTCGGGCCGGTGCTCCTCGAGAGCGACGCCGTCCTCATCTCGGGTCCGAACGAGGTCGAGGGCACCGAGACGCTGCTGCGTCGCCTGCGCGGCGTGTTGGCCGCGCGCAAGTACGTCCTCGTCGACTACGACCTTCCCGCGAACCTCGTCGACCAGGCCATCGCCGTCGCTCCCGGCCTCGAGTCCCCGACGATCTCGCCGCTGCGCGACCCCGAGTGGGTCGCCGTGCGAGTGATGAGCCCGCGCCGCGACGTGAACCGCGTCATGGACGAGCTCTACGCGATCGGCGCACGCGCGATCCTCGTCACCGAGATCCTCGCCGCGAGGCTCTGATGACCCTCGCGCGTCGCGTCATCCCGTGCCTCGACGTCGCGGGCGGCCGCGTCGTGAAGGGCGTGAACTTCCTCGACCTGCGCGACATGGGCGACCCGGTCGAGCTCGCGAAGCTCTACTTCGACCAGGGTGCCGACGAGGTCACCTTCCTCGACGTCACCGCCACGGTCGACGAGCGATCGACGACGTACGATGTCGTCCGCCGCACCGCCGAACAGGTCTTCATCCCGTTGACCGTCGGCGGGGGAGTGCGCTCTGCCGATGACGTCGCGCGGCTCTTGGCGGTCGGCGCCGACAAGATCGGCGTGAACTCCGCCGCGATCGCGCGCCCCGACCTGGTCGGCGAGATCGCCGACCGCTTCGGCGCGCAGGTGATCGTGCTCTCGCTCGATGTGAAGCGCTCGGCATCCACCCCCTCGGGTTTCGTGGTGACCACCCACGGCGGCCGCACCGAGACGACCCTCGACGCCCTCGAATGGGCGCGCGAGGCCGTCGAGCGCGGTGCCGGCGAGCTGCTCGTCAACTCGATCGACGCCGACGGCACGAAGCAGGGCTTCGACCTCGAACTCGTCCGCCTCATGCGCCAGGTCGCCGCCGTCCCGGTCATCGCGTCGGGAGGAGCTGGCGCGCTCGAGCACTTCGCCCCGGCGATCCAGGCCGGCGCCGACGCCGTGCTCGCGGCATCCGTCTTCCACTCCGGTCAGTTGAGCGTCGGACAGGTCAAGGACGCCATGGCGGCCGAAGGGATCGAGGTGCGCCGATGAGCGTCGACCGCGTGAAGTACGACGCCGACGGCCTGGTCGCCGCGGTGATCCAGCAGTTCGACTCCCGCGAGGTGCTCATGGTGGGGTGGATGGATGCCGAGGCCCTGAACCGCACGCTCACCACCGGCCGTGTGACCTTCTGGTCGCGCTCGCGCCAGGAGTACTGGCGCAAGGGCGACACCTCGGGTCACATTCAGCTCGTCAAGGGGGCGCGTCTCGACTGCGACGGCGACACCCTGCTCATCGAGGTGGACCAGATCGGTGCCGCATGCCACACGGGAGACCACACCTGTTTCGACGCCGACGACCTGCAGCCGGTCGTGGGGGAGCGCTGATGCGTCGCGCCCGTTCCTCGGCGGTGCTGGCGATGCTCCTGGCCGGAGCCATCTGCGTGATCGCCTCGACGCAGACCTGGATCGACGTCACCCTCGACGACGGCGCCCAGCAGACCCTGGCCGTCCCGGGGGCCGAAGCGCTGCCGGTCCTCACGCCGCTGAGCCTCGCCGCTCTCGCCCTGGGCGCCGCCCTCTCGATCGTCGGGCCCGTGCTGCGCTACGTCTTCGGCGCACTCGGCGTGCTGATCGCGGTCTTCCTCGGCGTCGGCACCGCGCAGATCCTCTTCGCGACCCCGGTCTCGGCGACGGCGGCGACCGTCACCGATGCGACGGGTATCTCGGGAACGGATGCCGTGGCCTCCCTCGTCTCGAGCTTGGCGCTGACACCGTGGCCGACGGTGACGCTGCTCGCGCAGATCGTTCTGCTCGCGGCATCCCTGTTCACCCTCGTCACCGCGCGCCGCTGGGCGTCGGGGGCGAGCCGCAAGTACCGCACCGCGACCGAGGCGGGGGCCGAGACAGGCCGCCCGCACGACGCGATCGACTCGTGGGACGACCTCTCGCGCGGCGACGACCCGACCGCCTGAGGTTCCGCACGCTCCCGGCTCCCGCCGGGGTCGCCGACACCCGGGCGTCCCGTGTCCCTCAGTCCCGGGACCCCTCACGACGAACACCTGCCTGACGGCGCCGTTCCGCTCGCGCAGGCGTCTGCCCGGCAGAACCACGAGACGTCGTGACATCGAGACGTCGGCGCGGGGACCGCACCCGCGTTTCGGTAGACTGATCGGACGCTTTCCCCCGCGCTCGCGCGCGACTGTAAGGAGCCCCATGAGCAACCCCATCGGCGACCCCGGCCACGGACACTCGCCCGCCGCCTGGACGGCCGTGATCATCATGCTCGTCGCTTTCACGCTCGGCACGCTGTTCTTCTGGCTCGACATGCCCGTCCTGGTATGGGCCTCGGTGGGTCTGCTCCTGGTCGGCGCGATCGTCGGCTGGGCCATGACCAAGGCCGGCTACGGCGCGAACGGCGCGAAGTCCAACCCGAAGGCTCACTGATGGCCCTGGCCGATCTCACGGCCGGGGCGGTAGAAGACGCCGAGGAACGCGCCCAGTCGCGCCCCCTCGCCGAGGTCGAGCGCGATGCTCTCGCACAGACGCCTGCGCGCGATGCGCTGGCGATGCTCGCCCCCGCCGACCGTGTGAAGATCATCGCCGAGGTCAAGCGCGCGAGCCCGTCCCGCGGCGATCTCGCGGCGATTCCCGACCCCGCTCGCCAGGCCCGCCTGTACGAAGAGGGTGGGGCGTCCGCGATCTCCGTTCTCACCGAGCGTCTCAAGTTCAAGGGCAGTCTCGCCGACCTCGAGGCCGTGCGATCGGCTGTGAGCGTCCCCGTGCTGCGCAAGGACTTCATCGCGACGCCCTACCAGGTGCTCGAGGCGCGTGCGTCCGGCGCCGACCTCGTGCTGTTGATCGTGGCGGCCCTCGAGCAGAAGACGCTCGCCGAGCTCTACGGCCTGGTCACCGACCTGGGCATGACCGCGCTGGTCGAGACGCACTCCGCCGACGAACTCCAGCGTGCGTCCGAGCTGGGCGCCAAGCTCATCGGCGTCAACGCCCGCAACCTCTCCACTTTCGAGCTCGACCGCGATCTGTTCGGCTCTCTCGCCGATCGTTTCCCGGCCGATGCGATCAAGATCGCCGAGTCCGCGGTCCTCGCTCCCGCCGATGTCGCGCACTACCGTGCTGCGGGTGCCGATGTCGTGCTCGTGGGCGAGGCTCTCGTGACCGGCGACCCGGTCGCCACGCTCCGTGCGTTCCTCCAGGAGACGACATGACCACCGCTCCCACCCAGAACCTTCGCGGTCAGAAGGGGCCGTTCTTCGGCGACTTCGGCGGCCGGTACATGCCCGAGTCGCTGATCGCGGCGATCGACGAGCTGACCGCGGTCTACGAGTCGGCCATGGCCGATCCCGAGTTCCACGCCGAGTTGCGCGCTCTGCTGCACGACTATGCGGGCCGTCCGTCGGTGCTCACCGAGGTACCGCGTTTCGCCGAGCACGCCGGCGGCGCACGCGTCTTCCTCAAGCGCGAAGACCTCAATCACACCGGCTCGCACAAGATCAACAACGTGCTGGGGCAGGCGCTGCTCACCAAACGTCTCGGCAAGACCCGTGTGATCGCCGAGACCGGCGCCGGCCAGCACGGTGTCGCCACCGCGACGGCTGCCGCCCTGTTCGGCCTCGAGTGCGTCGTCTACATGGGCGAGGTCGACACCGAGCGCCAGGCTCTCAACGTCGCGCGCATGCGTCTTCTCGGCGCCGAGGTCATCCCCGTCACGACCGGGTCGCGCACCCTCAAGGACGCGATCAACGAGGCGTACCGCGACTGGGTCGCCTCGGTCGAGACGACCAACTACATCTTCGGCACGGCCGCCGGTCCCCACCCCTTCCCGGCGATGGTCCGCGACTTCCAGAAGATCATCGGCGAAGAGACCCGCGCCGAGTTCCTCGAGCGCCTCGGCCGTCTCCCCGACGCCGTCTTCGCGTGCGTCGGCGGAGGGTCGAACGCGATCGGCATGTTCGATGCGTTCCTCGACGACGAGGGCGTCGCCCTCTACGGAGTGGAGGCCGCCGGCGACGGCGTCGACACCCCCCAGCACGCCGCCTCCATCGAGCGCGGTCGTCCCGGCGTGCTGCACGGCGCGCGCACCTATGTGCTGCAGGACGAAGACGGCCAGACCATCGAGTCCCACTCGATCTCGGCCGGACTCGACTACCCGGGCGTGGGTCCCGAGCACGCGTGGCTCGCCGACATCGGCCGCGCGCAGTACATCCCCGCCACCGACGACGAGGCCATGCAGGCCCTGCGCCTGCTCTCTCGCACCGAGGGCATCATCCCGGCGATCGAGTCGGCCCACGCCCTGGCCGGCGCTCTCCGCGTCGGTCGCGAGCTGGGCCCGGATGCCGTGATCGCCATCAACCTCTCGGGGCGCGGCGACAAGGACATGGACACCGCCGCCCGCTACTTCGACCTGTACGACGCCGAGCACGCTTCGCCGTCGCCCGAGGGCGCCCCGCAGACGCGCGCGGCAGAGGCCGTGGCATCCGCTCCCGGCTCTCCCGTCGACGTCACCGCCGCACCCGATGCCGCGAGCGGTGCCGGGGTCGAGCTGTGACCTCGCGCGTCTCCGCGGCGATCGAGGCCGCCCACGCCGAAGGGCGCGGCGCTTTCGTCGGGTACCTCCCCGCGGGGTACCCCGACGTCGCCTCGAGCGTCGAAGCGATCGTCGCCCTCGCTGAAGCCGGTGCCGACGTCATCGAGCTCGGACCTCCCTACAGCGATCCGGTGATGGACGGTCTGGTGATCCAGGAGGCCACGCAGACGGCGCTCGCCAACGGGTTCCGCATGCGCGATCTCTTCACGATCATCCGGGAGGTCACCGCGCGCACCGACGTGCCAATCCTCGTCATGACCTACTGGAACCTCGTCGAGCAGTACGGCGTCGACCGCTATGCCGACGAACTCGTCGCGGCCGGCGGGGCGGGGCTCATCACGCCCGACATCACCCCCGACGCCGCAGCTGTCTGGATCGCCGCGAGCGAGCGCTCGGGCCTCGACCGGATCTTCCTCGCCGCCCCCACCTCGTCGGACGAGCGTCTGAAGATGATCGTGGAGGCATCGACGGGCTTCGTGTACACGGTGTCGACCATGGGCATCACGGGGGAGCGGGCGCAGCTCGATGCCGCGGCCCGCGGGCTCGTGGAGCGCCTGCGATCCTTCGGCGCGAAGCACGCGTGCGTGGGCATCGGCATCTCGAACGCCGAGCAGGTCGCCGGTGTCGTCGAGTACGCCGACGGAGCGATCGTGGGCACCGCGCTGGTCAAGGCGCTCCGCGACGGCGGCGTCGAGGGTCTGTCGACTCTCGCGCGCGAGCTGTCTGCGGGCACCGCGCGGCGCGCCTAGACTCGAACCCATGACGTTCGCCCTCTCGAGCGCCGCCTCCGGCGTGCTCGCCAGCATCCCGAGCCCGACCATCTCGTACGTCGACCTCGGTCCGCTCCGCATCCACTTCTATGCCCTGTGCATCGTCGCGGGCATCATCGTCGCGGTCTTCCTGACGAACGCGCGCCTGACGCGTCGGGGTGCCGAGAAGTGGGTCGTGATCGACATCTGCCTGCTGGCGGTTCCGCTCGCGATCGTCGTCGCACGCATCTACCATGTGGCCACGCACGCCGGTTTCTACTTCGGCCCCGGCTCCAACCCGTGGAACATCACGCAGCCGGGCTCCGTCTGGGCCATCTGGGAGGGCGGCATCGCCATCTACGGCGCCCTCCTCGGCGGTGCGATCGGCGCCATCCTCGGATGCCGATGGACCGGCATCCGCTTCTGGACCTTCGCCGACGCGCTGGCTCCCGGACTGATCATCGCGCAGGCCATGGGCCGCTTCGGCAACTGGTTCAACCAGGAGCTCTTCGGCCAGCCCACCGACCTCCCGTGGGGCCTCGAGATCGCCGCGGGCAACCCGGCCATCCCCGTCGGACTGCCATCGGGCACGCTTTTCCAGCCGACTTTCGCGTACGAGGTCATCTGGAACCTGCTGGGCGCCGCGGTCATCCTGTACGTCGGGAAGCGCTTCAGCCTGCAGTGGGGGAAGCAGTTCGCGATCTACCTCGTCTGGTACTCCGCGGGCCGTATCGTCTGGGAATCCATCCGCGTCGACCCGAGCGACATCATCCTGGGCCTGCGTACCAACGTGTGGGCGGCCATCTTCGGCGTCATCCTCGGCATCGTGATCTTCGCCGTGCAGTCGCGTCGTCACCACGGCTACGAGCCGTCGCCGTACGTGCCCGGGCGCGAATCGAAGGCTTCGGGGGCTGTAGACTCAGGCGACCCCTCTGACTTCGTCGACGTGAGCGAGCCGCCCGCGACGAGCGACACCGTCGGCACCAGCGCCACAAGCAGCCCCGCCACGAACTAATTTCCTGGGCCGACGTCGTCCCATTCGAAGCATCAACGTGAGGACGGTTGATATGGCTTCCAGCCTGCGTTCCGACACCGTCGGAGGCGCATTCCCCGCCCGCCAGGGAATGTACGACCCGTCGTTCGAGAAAGACGCCTGTGGCCTCGCCATGGTCGCCACTCTCCGCGGCGAAGCCGGACACGACATCATCGATCTGGCGCTGACGGCGCTGCGCAACCTCGAGCACCGCGGTGCCATCGGCTCCGACGCGGGCACCGGTGACGGTGCCGGCATCCTGACCCAGATGCCCGACGCGTTCCTTCGCGCGGTCGTCGGCTTCGACCTGCCGCCGGTGGGGGAGTACGCCGCCGGAATGGTGTTCCTGCCGCTCGGTCACGACGAGCGCGCCGCGATGAAGGCGGGGATCGAAGAGATCGCGCGGCACGAGAACCTCGAGGTGCTGGGCTGGCGCGAGGTGCCGGTCGAGCACGAGAACCTCGGCAAGCTCGCCTACGAGGCCCGCCCGGCATTCGAGCAGCTCTTCGTCTCGCGCCCCGCCACGGGCGACCAGCCGGCGCTCTCGGGCATCGCGCTCGACCGTCGGGTGTACCGCCTGCGCAAGCGCGCGCGGCACGAGCTCGAGGCGTACTTCGTGTCGCTGTCGAGTCGGACGCTCGGCTACAAGGGCATGGTCACGACGCTCCAGCTCGAGCCGTTCTACCCCGACCTGCAGGACGAGCGCTTCGCATCCGAGCTCGCGGTCGTGCACTCGCGGTACTCGACCAACACCTTCCCGTCGTGGCCGCTCGCGCAGCCGCTGCGCATGCTCGCGCACAACGGCGAGATCAACACCGTCAAGGGCAACCGCAACTGGATGCGGGCGCGCCAGTCGCAGCTCGAGTCGGAGCTGATCGGCGACGTACGCCCGCTGCTGCCCATCTGCACCGAGGGCGCCAGCGACTCGGCATCCTTCGACGAGGTCCTCGAGCTGCTGACCCTCACCGGCCGCAGCCTGCCCCACGCGATCATGATGATGGTCCCCGAGGCGTACGAGAAGCAGGCGACGATCGACCCCGCCCTGCGCGCCTTCTACGACTTCCACTCCATGCAGATGGAGCCCTGGGACGGACCCGCCGCCCTCATCTTCACCGACGGCACCCTCGTCGGTGCGACCCTCGACCGCAACGGCCTGCGTCCGGGGCGCTGGACCGAGACCACCGACGGCCTCGTCGTCATCGGCTCGGAGACCGGCGTGCTCGACTTCGCGCCGGAGCGCATCAAGCGCCGCGGACGCCTTCAGCCCGGTCGCATGTTCCTCGTGGACACCGCCCAGCGCCGCATCGTCGACGACGAGGAGATCAAGTCCGACCTCGCCGCCCTCCACCCGTGGGGCGAGTGGGTCGACAAGGGTCGGGTGAAGCTCAGCGAGCTGCCCGAGCGCGAGCACATCGTGCACCCCATCGCCTCGATCACGCGTCGACAGCGCACCTTCGGCTACACCGAAGAAGAAGTGCGCATCCTGCTGACGCCGATGGGCCAGGGGGGTGCCGAACCTCTCGGCGCGATGGGCAGCGACGCCCCCGTCGCGGTGCTCAGCGACCGCCCGCGCCTGTTGTTCGACTACTTCTCCCAGCAGTTCGCGCAGGTCACCAACCCGCCGCTGGACTCGATCCGAGAAGAGGTCGTGACCTCGCTGTCGCTGGGTCTCGGCCCCGAGCGCAACCTCCTCGACTGGGGTCCCGAGCACACCCGCACGGTGACGCTCGACTTCCCCGTGATCGACAACGACGAGCTGGCCAAGATCCAGCACATCGACACGGCCCTGCCGGGGCGGTCGTCGGTGACGATCCGCGGCCTGTACCGCGTCGAGGCCGGGCACAAGGGGCTGCAGAAGCGCCTCACGCAGATGTGCACCGAGGTCGACCAGGCCATCGAGGACGGCGCCGAGTTCATCGTGCTCAGCGATCGCGACTCGAACAAGGATCTGGCCCCGATCCCGTCGCTGCTCATGCTCGCGGCCGTCCACCACCACCTCATCCGCAAAGAGACGCGCATGAAGGTGGGTCTCGTGGTCGAGGCCGGCGACGTGCGCGAGGTGCACCACGTGGCGACCCTCATCGGCTACGGCGCGTCGGCGGTCAACCCGTACCTCGCGATGGAGACCGTCGAGTACCTCGTGCGCGCCGGCTTCATCACGAACGTCACCCCCGAGAAGGCCGTCAAGAACCTGATCTACGCGCTCGGCAAGGGCGTGCTGAAGATCATGTCGAAGATGGGCATCTCGACGGTGTCGTCGTACGCGGGCGCCCAGGTGTTCGAGGCCGTGGGCCTGTCGCGCGACTTCATCGACGCCTACTTCACCGGCACCGAGACCAAGCTCGGCGGTGTGGGCCTCGACGTCATCGCGGCCGAGAACGCCGCACGCCACGAGTACGCCTACCCGCAGGACGCGGCGGCGCGGGCGCACGAGCGGCTGTGGACCGGTGGCGAGTACCAGTGGCGCCGCGACGGGGCCCCGCACCTGTTCAACCCCGACACGGTGTTCCGTCTGCAGCACGCCACGCGCGAGCGCCGGTACGACATCTTCCGCGAGTACACGCAGCTGATCGACGACCAGGCGCACGAGCTCAAGACCCTCCGCGGTCTCTTCGGGCTGCGCACCGGCACCCGCCCCGCGGTGCCCATCGACGAGGTCGAGCCGGTCTCGGCCATCGTCAAGCGCTTCTCGACCGGTGCCATGAGCTACGGCTCGATCTCGAAAGAGGCGCACGAGGTGCTCGCCGTCGCGATGAACCGCATCGGCGGCAAGTCGAACACCGGCGAGGGCGGAGAAGACGTCGACCGTCTGCTCGACCCCGAGCGCCGCAGCGCCATCAAGCAGGTGGCATCCGGTCGCTTCGGAGTGACGAGCCTGTACCTCACCAAGGCCGACGACATCCAGATCAAGCTCGCGCAGGGCGCCAAGCCCGGCGAGGGAGGTCAGCTGCCGCCGACCAAGGTGTACCCGTGGGTGGCGCGCACGCGTCACGCGACCGCCGGCGTCGGGCTCATCTCGCCGCCGCCGCACCACGACATCTACTCGATCGAAGACCTCAAGCAGCTCATCTTCGACCTCAAGCGCGCCAACCCCTCGGCTCGCATCCACACGAAGCTCGTCAGCCAGTCGGGCATCGGTGCGGTCGCGGCGGGTGTCGCCAAGGCGCTGAGCGACGTCATCCTGGTCTCGGGCCAGGACGGCGGCACGGGCGCGAGCCCGATGAACTCGCTCAAGCACGCGGGCACCCCGTGGGAACTGGGCCTGGCCGAGACGCAGCAGACGCTCATGCTCAACGGCATGCGCGACCGCGTGGTCGTGCAGGTCGACGGGCAGATGAAGACCGGGCGAGACGTCATCATCGGCGCGCTGCTCGGCGCCGAGGAGTTCGGCTTCGCCACCGCCCCGCTCGTCGTCTCGGGCTGCATCATGATGCGCGTGTGCCACCTCGACACCTGCCCCGTGGGCGTCGCGACGCAGAACCCGGTGCTGCGCGAACGCTTCACCGGCAAGGCCGAGTACGTCATCAACTTCATGGAGTTCATCGCCCAGGAGGTACGCGAGTACCTCGCCGCGATGGGCTTCCGCTCGATCGACGAGATCGTGGGACGTTCGGAGCTGCTGGATGCCAATGAGGCGATCCAGCATTGGAAGGCTCGGGGCCTCAACCTGTCGCCGATCCTCGAAGGACCCCGCTTCGCCGAGGACGAGCCGCGCCGCCACGCCCGCAACCAGGACCACGAGCTCGAGGACCACTTCGACGTACAGCTCATCGAGCGCGCGCAGGACGTGATCGCCAACGGCGGTCAGCTCACGATCGACCTGCCGATCCGCAACACCGCTCGCGCGGTGGGGACCATGCTCGGCCACCACGTCACCAAGGCGCGGGGCGAGCACGGTCTGCCGGAGAACTCGATCGACGTGCGTCTGACGGGCTCGGCCGGGCAGTCGTTCGGCGCGTTCATGCCCGCCGGCATCACGCTGCGCCTGGAGGGCGACTCGAACGACTACGTCGGCAAGGGCCTGTCGGGAGGAACGATCGTCGTCCGCCCGCCCCGTGGCTCGACGTTCGCGGCCTCCGAGAACGTCATCGCCGGAAACGTCATCGGCTACGGCGCCACGCAGGGGCAGATGTTCCTGAACGGCGTCGTCGGCGAGCGGTTCCTCGTCCGCAACTCGGGTGCCACCGCGGTCGTCGAGGGCGTGGGCGACCACGCGCTCGAGTACATGACCGGCGGCCTCGCCGTGATCCTCGGCGCCACGGGTCGTAACCTCGGCGCCGGAATGTCGGGCGGCCAGGCCTACGTCTACAAGCTCGACCGTGATCTGGTGAACCGCGAGGCCATGGCATCCGGTGAGCTCGAGCTCGGTTCCCTCGGATCGGGGGATGCCGAGATCCTCCGCGACCTGCTCGAGAAGCACGTCGCAGAGACCGATTCCACGCTGGCCCGTCGTCTGCTCGACGACTTCGAGGCCGAGGTGGACAACTTCGTCCGGGTGCTGCCGCGCGATTACGCCGCTGTGCTGCAGACCCGCCAGGAGGCGGTCACCGAGGGGCTCGACCCCGACGGCGACGTCGTCTGGAAGCGCATTCTGGAGGTGACGGGTGGCTGACCCGAAGGGCTTTCTCAAGGTCACGGAGCGCGAGCTCCCTCAGCGCCGGCCGGTGCCGGTGCGCATCATGGACTGGAAAGAGGTGTACGAGCCGGGTGATTCGGCCGTCATCAAGCGCCAGGCCGGTCGGTGCATGGACTGCGGCATCCCGTTCTGTCACAAGGGCTGTCCGCTCGGGAACCTGATCCCCGAGTGGAACGACCTCACGTGGCGCGGCGAGGGCCGCGCGGCGATCGAGCGCCTGCACGCGACGAACAACTTCCCGGAGTTCACCGGTCGCCTGTGCCCCGCGCCGTGCGAGAGCTCGTGCGTGCTCGGCATCAATCAGCCGGCCGTGACGATCAAGCAGGTCGAGGTCTCGATCATCGACGAGGCGTTCGGCAACGGCTGGGTCGAGCCCGAGCCGCCCGAGCGCCTGACCGGCAAGACGGTCGCCGTCGTGGGCTCCGGCCCCGCCGGCCTCGCCGCCGCCCAGCAGCTCACGCGCGCCGGTCACACCGTTGCGGTGTTCGAGCGCGACGACCGCATCGGCGGTCTGCTGCGCTACGGGATCCCCGACTTCAAGATGGAGAAGCGCCACCTCGAGCTGCGCCTTCGCCAGATGCAGGCCGAGGGCACGCGCTTCCGCGCCGGCGTCGAGATCGGCAAGGACGTGTCGTGGAGCGACCTGCGGGCCCGCTACGACGCCGTCGTGGTGGCGACCGGCTCCACCGTGCCGCGCGACCTGGCGATCCCGGGCCGCGACCTCGACGGGGTGCACTACGCCATGGAATACCTCGTCGAGGGCAACAAGGCCGTCGCGGGCGATCAGGTGCCGCACCAGATCACGGCGGAGGGCAAGCACGTCGTCGTCATCGGCGGCGGCGACACCGGAGCCGACTGCATCGGCACGGCGCACCGTCAGGGCGCGTTGAGCGTGACCAACCTCGCGATCGGCAAGCAGCCCCCGTCCGAGCGCCCGGCCGAGCAGCCCTGGCCGATGATGCCGAACCTCTTCGAGATGGCATCCGCTCACGAAGAGGGCGGAGAGCGTTCCTTCCTCGCCTCGACCGTGGAGTTCCTCGGCAACGCCGCGGGAGAGGTGCGCGCCCTGCGCGTGGCCGAGACCGAGTACGTCGACGGACGACGCGTGCCCAAGAGCGGCACCGAACGCGAGATCCCGGCCGACCTGGTGCTCATCGCGATGGGCTTCACCGGCCCGGAGCGCGAGCACCTCGAGAGCCAGCTCGGCACGCAGTTCACGAACCGCGGCAACGTGGAACGCGACGCGACCTACGCCACCACCACCCCGGGAGTGTTCGTCGCCGGCGACGCCGGTCGCGGACAGTCCCTGATCGTGTGGGCCATCGCCGAAGGCCGCGCGGCCGCCGCCGAGGTCGACACGTTCCTCATGGGCGAGACGGTGCTACCCGCACCGGTGCGCCCGACCGATGTCGCCATCGGCCTCCTGCCCGCCTAAGCTGGCAAGGGCCGATCGGCCACTTCCCGAAAATTTCACGGAGCTTGAAACCGGATGAGACGCGCCAAGATCGTCGCAACACTCGGGCCCGCCACGTCGTCGTATGAGATGGTTCGCGCCATCATCGACGCCGGCGTCGATGTCGCCCGCCTGAACCTGAGCCACGGAGACTACTCCGTGCACGACGCCAACTTCGCCAACGTGCGCAAGGCGGCGGAAGACGCCGGACGCCCGGTCGCCGCCCTGGTCGACCTGCAGGGCCCGAAGATCCGTCTCGGCAAGTTCGAGAACGGCCCTCACGACCTGCTTCCCGGCGACATCTTCAAGATCACCATCGAGGACATCCTCGGCACCAAGGAGATCGTCGGCACCACGTTCAAGGGCCTGCCCCAGGACGTCCGCCCCGGCGACTTCCTGCTCATCGACGACGGCAAGGTCCGCGTCGAGGTCGTCGAGACCGACGGCACCGTCGTCACCACCAAGGTCATCGTCGGCGGCCCGGTCTCCAACAACAAGGGCATCAACCTGCCCGGCGTGGCCGTGAACGTCCCCGCCCTGAGCGAGAAGGACGAGGCGGACCTCCGCTGGGGCCTGAACGCCGGCGCCGACCTCATCGCCCTCTCGTTCGTCCGCGATGCGAAAGACATCGAGCGCGTGCACGAGATCATGGCCGAAGAGGGACGCTACGTGCCCGTCATCGCCAAGATCGAGAAGCCGCAGGCGGTCGACAACCTCGAAGAGATCATCGACGCGTTCGACGGCATCATGGTCGCCCGCGGCGACCTCGGCGTCGAGCTGCCGCTCGAGGCCGTGCCGATCGTGCAGAAGCGCGCGGTCGAGCTGGCCCGCCGCATGGCGAAGCCCGTCATCGTCGCGACGCAGATGCTCGAGTCGATGATCACCAGCCCGGTTCCCACGCGCGCCGAGACCAGCGACGTCGCCAACGCCGTCCTCGACGGCGCGGACGCGGTCATGCTCTCGGGTGAGACCAGCGTGGGCGATTACCCGGTCGTGGTCGTCGAGACCATGGCCCGCATCGTCGCCTCGACCGAGGAGCACGGCCTGGAGCGCATCGCGCCCCTGACCAACAAGCCCCGCACGCAGGGTGGCGCCATCACCCTCGCCGCCGTCGAGGTCGCCGACTTCGTCGAGGCGAAGTTCCTCTGCGTCTTCACCGAGTCGGGAGACTCGGCGCGTCGCATGTCGCGTCTGCGATCGACCATCCCGATGATCGCGTTCACGCCCGAGCCCGGCATCCGCCGTCGTCTCGCGCTGACGTGGGGTGTGCGTTCGACCCTGGTCGAGCACGTGTCGCACACCGACAAGATGTTCCTGCAGGTCGACGACTATCTCCTGAGCCACAAGCTGGCCGAGGTGGGAGACAAGGTCGTCGTGATCTCGGGTTCCCCTCCCGGAATCGCTGGCTCGACGAACGACCTGCGCGTGCACCGCGTCGGCGACGCCGTCCACGGCGCGGCCCCGGTCTACAAAGAGGTTTGACCCTCGAAGGCGCGCGCCGGGTCCGCCCGGCGCGCGTCTTCGCGTTCCCACCCCGGCGTCCACGCCGGTAAGTTGGGTACGCAACACCTGCCGGTGTGGCGGAATGGCAGACGCGGGGCACTCAAAATGCTCTGTCGAAAGACGTGTGGGTTCGAGTCCCACCACCGGTACCCGAGACAGCACCCGAGCGATCGGGCTGTGATCCGGGGCTTCACGCCCCACCAGACTTAGGATGGTTCCGTGACTGATCAAGAAGCCGTTCCGGCCAACGCTCCGGCCGCCCCCCGACGCGTCGTGGTCGCGGAAGACGAGTCGCTCATCCGCCTCGACATCGTCGAGATCCTCCGCGACAACGGCTTCGACGTCGTGGGCGAGGCCGGCGACGGCGAGACCGCCGTCCAGCTCGCCACCGAGCTTCGTCCCGATCTCGTGATCATGGACGTCAAGATGCCGCAGCTCGACGGGATCAGCGCCGCCGAGAAGCTCAGCAAGAACCACATCGCCCCCGTCGTGCTCCTCACCGCTTTCAGCCAGAAGGAGCTCGTCGAGCGCGCCAGCGAGGCCGGCGCCCTGGCGTACGTCGTGAAGCCGTTCACGCCGAACGACCTGCTCCCCGCGATCGAGATCGCCCTCGCTCGCTACGAGCAGATCATCACGCTCGAGGCCGAGGTCGCCGATATGGTCGAGCGCTTCGAGACCCGCAAGCTCGTGGACCGCGCGAAGGGCCTGCTCAACGAGAAGATGGGGCTGAGCGAGCCCGAGGCTTTCCGCTGGATCCAGAAGGCGTCGATGGACCGCCGCCTCACCATGCAGGACGTCGCCAAGGCGATCATCGAGCAGCTGGCCCCCAAGAAGGCCTAGTCAGAACCCTCCGTCAAATGGATGCCGCTTCGGTGGCATCCATTTTTCGTTTCGGCGTGTACCGGGTGGGGCCTGAATCGTGGGGTCCACCGTGACATCGGGTCGGAGAAGAACCCTTCGACGAGCCCGGGGGCCTCGCGGCGTCAGGGACGCGGGGCGTCCTTGATCATGTTGGTGATGCGGATCGTCGAGCAGCGGCGGCCCTGCTCGTCGGAGACGGCGATCTCGTGCACGGTGAGCGAGCGGCCGAGGTGGACCGGTGTGCACACGCCCGTCACGATCCCCGATGTCGCCGAACGGGTGTGCGTGGCATTGATGTCGATGCCGACGGCGAGCTTGCCCGACCCGGCGTACAGGTTCGCGGCCATGGAGCCGAGCGACTCGCCCAGCACGACGTAGGCGCCGCCGTGCAGCAGGCCGACCGGCTGCGTGTTGCCCTCGACCGGCATGGTGGCGACGCTTCGCTCGACCGAGAACTCGACCCACTCGATGCCCATCTTCTCGGCCAGGGCGCCCATTCCGCGCTCCTTCGCCCAGTCGAGGCCGGAAGTCGTGTCGGGGGTCGTGGAGGTCATCATCGCCTTCGATCGGGCCGGGGCCGGGGGAGTGTCCGTGGTTCTCGTTACGCTGGAGGGGTGACGGATGCCGAAAAGCCTACTCTCCTCGTCGTCGACGGCCATTCGCTGGCGTATCGGGCGTTCTACGCCCTGCCGGTCGACAACTTCTCGACGAAGGACGGCCAGCACACCAACGGCATCTACGGCTTCCTGTCGATGTTCGTCAACCTCGTCAAGGCCGAGAAGCCCACGCACCTCGCCGTGGCGTTCGACACCTCGCGCCAGTCGTTCCGCACCCGCGAGTACGCCGAGTACAAGGCGAATCGCAGCGAGTCGCCCGCCGAGTTCAAGGGCCAGATCCCTCTCCTGCAGGACTGCCTGCGTGCGATGGGCGTGCCGGTGCTCGCGAAAGAAGACTTCGAGGCCGACGACATCCTCGCGACCCTCGCCACACAGGGTGAGGAACAGGGCTTCGAGGTGCTCGTGTGCTCGGGCGACCGCGACACGATCCAGTTGGTCACCGACGACGTGACGCTGCTCTACCCGAACGTGCAGGGAGTCTCGCAGCTCAAGCGGTACGACACTGCCGCCGTGATCGAGAAGTACGGCCTGCCGCCCGCGCAGTACCCCGAGATCGCGGCGCTGGTCGGCGAGACCAGCGACAACCTGCCGGGTGTGCCCAAGGTCGGCGAGAAGACCGCGGTCAAGTGGCTGACGCAGTGGGGCTCGCTCGACGCGCTTCTCGACAACGCCGACAAGATCACCGGTGTGGTGGGCGGCAATCTGCGAGAGCACATCGACGGCGTGCGCCGCAACCGCACCCTCAACCGTCTGCTGCGCGACGTCGAGCTGCCCGTCGGCCCGCGAGACCTCAAGATGCACCCGCTCGACGCCCAGGCGGTGCGCGACATCTTCGCGCGCCTCGAGTTCCGCACCCTGCTGCCGCGCGTGTTCGACGCGCTCGGTGGCGACGCCGGCGAGGGAGAGGAACAGCGCCCCACCGCGACCGCTCCGGCCGCCGAGCGTCTCGACGCCGAGGCCCTGGCAGCCTGGGCCGCCGCGGCCGAGGGCCCGGTCGGCGTCACTGTCACGCTCGAGGGCTCGCAGCCCACCGCGATCGGTCTCGCCTCGGCCGACGCCGCGGTCGAGACCGAGTGGACGGAAGCCGTGGGCGACGCGCTCGCGTCGTGGCTGGCATCCGATGCCCCCAAGGTGTTCGCCGATGCGAAGCCGCAGATCAAGGCGCTGGCCCGCCGTGGCCTGACCGTCGGTGCTCTCGCGTTCGACGTCGTGCTCGCGGGGTGGCTCGTGCGACCGAGCTTCCCCGACAAGACCCTCGGCGACCTCGTGGAGCGCGTGCTCGACGAGAAGCTCCCCGTGGCGGATCCCACCCAGCTCGTCCCCGAGACCGAGGGGGCGACCCCCGGGCAGCTGTCGTGGTTCGCCCGCCGGGTGGCCGAGGCCCAGCGGGCCGAGCTCCCCGGCCGCGTCGCCGAGGTGCTGGACGACATCGAGCTGCCCACGCTCACGGCCCTGGCCGACATGGAGCTCGCCGGCGTCGCCGTCTCGCACGAGAAGCTGTCGAGCTTCTCGAGCGAGCTGGCCGCCCGCGCCGACGCCCTGGCGCGCGACGCCTACGCAGCGATCGGTCATGAGGTCAACCTCGGCTCGCCGAAGCAGCTGCAAGAGGTGCTGTTCGACGAGCTGCAACTGCCGAAGACCCGCAAGACGAAGAGCGGGTACACGACGGATGCCGCGGCCCTCGCCGACCTGCAAGAGAGCGCCGACCACCCCTTCCTCGACCTGCTGCTGCGCCACCGTGAGGCGACGAAGCTGAAGCAGATCATCGACGCCCTCGACGCCGCGACCGGTGCGGACGGCCGCATCCACACCACCTACGTGCAGACCGGCAGCCAGACCGGGCGCCTGTCGAGCACCGACCCGAACCTGCAGAACATCCCGATCCGCACCGAAGAGAGCCGGCGCATCCGCGCCGCGTTCGAAGTCGGCGAGGGCTACGAGACGCTGCTCACGGCCGACTACTCGCAGATCGAGATGCGCATCATGGCGCACCTCTCCGGCGACCCGGGGCTCATCGAGGCGTTCAACTCCGGTGAGGACCTCCACCGCTTCGTCGGCGCGCGCGTCTTCGGCGTCGAACCCGAGGACGTCACCCCGGCGATGCGCACCAAGGTCAAGGCGATGTCGTACGGCCTCGTCTACGGGCTCTCGGCGTTCGGTCTGTCGAAGCAGCTGCGCATCGAGCAGTCCGAAGCCAAGAAGCTCATGCTCGAGTACTTCGCCCGCTTCGGCGCGGTGCGCGATTACCTGCGGGGCTCGGTCGAGCAGGCGCGGCAGGACGGCTACACCGAGACCATCTTCGGTCGGCGTCGCCCGTTCCCTGACCTCACGAGCATGAACCGCGTCCTTCGCGAGAACGCCGAGCGCGCGGCTCTCAACGCCCCCATCCAGGGGAGTGCCGCCGACATCATGAAGGTCGCCCTGTTCCGCATCCGCGACGAGCTCGCGGCCGCGGGCCTGCGTTCGCGCGTGCTGCTGCAGATCCATGACGAGCTCGTCGTCGAGGTGGCGGCGGGGGAGTGGGATGCCGTCGAGCAGATCGTCCGCGCACGCATGGCCGACGCGGCCGATCTCTCCGTGCCGCTCGACGTGCAGATCGGCCGCGGCGGCGATTGGGACGAAGCGGGGCACTAGCGGCTCCGGCCGCTCGCGCCCGCGAACCTAGGGCCCGGCGACCCGGCTGACCGGAGGAGATCCCGAGAACGGGAGCACCCACGGTGGCCACAGGCTCCTCCGTTCCCAGATCTCCGCCCGTCAGCTCACTCCGCGCCGCTGCGCACGGGGGGGGGGGGGGGAGGGGGGACGTGCGGACCGGTCCCAGCTTCCCTAGGCTCGGAGGATGACTGACGCACAACGCACCCCCACGCCGATCGACACGATCGCCGACGCGTGGGTCGACACCCTGGCCGAGCGTGAACCGACTCTCGCGACCTACATCGGGCGTTTCGAGCACAACGGACGCTTCGGCGACTACAGCCCCCAGGGTGCCGAGGCCCTCATCGCCGACGCCCGCGCGACCAAAGCGGCCCTCGACGGCGCCGACGCAGTCGATGCGATCGACACCGTCACCAAGATGGACCTGGGCCGCGAGCTCGCGCTGATGATCGAGCAGCACGAGGCGAAGACACACCTGCGCGACCTGAACGTCATCGCGTCTCCCGCGCAGGACATCCGCTCGACCTTCGACCTCATGCCGACGGCGACCGTCGACGATTGGTCGACCATCTCGGCGCGACTCAAGGCCCTACCGGGGGCGATCGACGGCTACATCTCGACCCTTCGTCAGGGCATCAGCGAGGGCATCGTTCCCGCTCGCCGCCAGGTGACCGAGGTGGTCACGCAGATCGCCCGCTACACCTCCGACACGGGGTTCTTCGCCGAGTTCGTGGGCGAGGCTGCTCCCGACGAGGGCCAGCTGCCGGCATCCCTCGCTCGAGACCTCTCGACCCACGCCAACGCCGCACGCGTCGCGTACGACTCGCTGGCGTCGTTCCTGTCGTCGGAACTCGCTCCCGTGGCGGGCGAGACCGACGCGGTCGGGCGCGAGATGTACGCGCTGCACTCCCGGCACTTCCTGGGCGCCGAGATCGACCTCGACGAGACCTACGAGTGGGGCGTCGAGGAACTCGCGCGAATGGTCGCCGAGCAGGAGGCCATCGCGAACGAGATCCTGCCCGGCGCCAGCGTCGAAGAGGCGGTGGCCTTCCTCGAGAAGGACGAGTCGCGCAAGCTCCGCGGCACGAAGGCCCTGCAGGAATGGATGCAGCGAACGAGCGACAAGGCCGTCGAGGAGCTCGGTCGCACGCACTTCGACATCGCCGATCCCATCCGCAACCTCGAGTGCATGATCGCTCCCACGAACGAGGGCGGGATCTACTACACCGGCCCGACCGACGACTTCTCGCGACCGGGACGCATGTGGTGGTCGGTTCCCGAGGGCGTCGACACGTTCGACACCTGGCGCGAGCTGACCACGGTCTACCACGAGGGCGTTCCCGGGCACCACCTCCAGATCGCGCAGGCCGTGTACAACCGCGCCCAGCTCAACTCGTGGCGTCGCCTTCTCGCGGGCACGAGCGGCCACGCCGAGGGCTGGGCGCTCTACGCCGAGCGCCTCATGGAGCAGCTGGGATACCTCGACGATCCCGCCGATCGCCTCGGCATGCTCGACGGGCAGCGCATGCGCGCCGCCCGCGTGGTGCTCGACATCGGCGTGCACCTGCAGAAGCCGCGCCTGGACGGCACCGGCGTGTGGGACCACGACTACGCTCTGGCGTTCATGCTGAAGAACGTGAACATGAGCGAGGAGTTCGTGCGCTTCGAGGTGAACCGCTACCTCGGCTGGCCCGGACAGGCGCCGTCGTACAAGGTCGGTCAGCGCATCTGGGAGCAGGTGCGCGACGAAGAGGAGCAACGCCGCGGTTCCGACTTCTCGATGAAGCAGTTCCACACGCGCGCGCTGGACATCGGCGGGGTCGGTCTCGACACGCTGCGCGCAGCGCTGGCATCCGCCTGATCTCCCCGAGGGGCGTCGCCGAGTCGGCGCCCCTCGGCGATGCGGGGGAATACCCCGTCGTCGCGTAAAGTTCATTCATCCGAATGCAAGGAGACCCCATGGACGCCCGTTCCCTCGAGCTCGGCCTCGACACCTTCGGAGACATCTCGCGCGCCCCCGACGGGTCGCTGCTGTCCGATGCGCAGACCATCCGAAACGTCGTGGATCAGGCCGTTGTGGCCGACGAGGTCGGTCTGTCGTTCTTCGGAGTGGGCGAGCACCACCGCAAGGACTTCGCGGTCACCAGCCCCGAGATCGTCCTGGCCGCGGCCGCCGCGCGGACGAAGAACATCCACCTCGGCACCGCGGTGACCGTGCTCTCGAGCGACGACCCCGTGCGCGTGTACGAGCGCTTCGCCACCCTGGATGCGATCTCAAACGGACGCGCCGAGGTCATCCTTGGGCGGGGCTCCTTCATCGAGTCGTTCCCCCTCTTCGGCTACGACCTCGCCGATTACGAGCAGCTGTTCGAAGAGAAGCTGGAGCTGTTCTCGCACCTGCTGACCGAGAAGCCCGTCACCTGGTCGGGTCGCACGCGCGCCGCGCTCCAGGATGCCGATGTGTACCCCAAGACCGAGACGGGTCTGACCGCGTGGGTCGGCGTCGGCGGCTCGCCGGAGTCGGTCGTGCGCACGGCCCGCTACGGCTACGGTCTCGTGCTCGCCATCATCGGCGGCTCGGCTGCCCGATTCCGCCCCTACGCCGACCTGTATCGCCGTTCGCTGGCAGAGCTCGGCAAACCCCAGATGCCGATCTCGGTGCACTCGCCCGGCCACGTCGCCGAGACCGACGAGCAGGCGTGGGACGAGGCTTTCGAGGGCGTCGCCGAGCTCAACAACACCATCGGCCGTGAGCGCGGCTGGCCCGAGTACAACCGCATGCGCTTCCAGCACGACGTGGGCCCCGAGGGGTCGATGTACGTCGGTTCGCCCGAGACCGTCGCCCGCAAGATCGCCGCGACCGTGCGGGCACTGGGCAACTCACGCTTCCAGATGAAGATCGCGAGCGGGTCCATCTCGCACGACCGGCTCCTGTCGAGCATCGAGTTGTACGGCACCAAGGTGCGTCCTCTCGTCGAAGAGATGCTCGCCGACACCCCCGCGTCGGCCGACGCCCCCGGCATCCGGTGACCACGACCACCGACACCATTCGGGTGTCCGAACGTCTCGACGCGCTGCCGTTCACCCGTCGTCACGGGCGGATCCTGGGCGGGTCGGGTCTGGGGTGGGCCCTGGATGCCATGGACGTGGGCCTCATCTCGTTCGTCATCGCGGCCCTCAGCGTGCAGTGGCAGCTGGCGCCGACGCAGGCGTCGTGGATCGCGTCGGCGGGCTTCGCCGGTATGGCGATCGGGGCGAGCGTCGGCGGGCTGCTGGCCGACCGGTTCGGGCGCCGCTACGTCTTCGCGCTGACCCTGCTGGTCTACGGTGCAGCGACCGGTGCGAGTGCGCTGGTGGGCGGTCTGGCAGCGCTCCTCGTGCTCCGCTTCGTGGTCGGTCTCGGGCTCGGAGCCGAGCTGCCGGTGGCCTCGACGTACGTCAGCGAGTTCGCGCCCGCGCGTATGCGGGGCCGGCTCATCGTCTTCCTCGAGGCGTTCTGGGCCGTCGGGTGGACCGCGGCGGCGCTGATCGGCTACCTCATCGTGCCGTCGTCCGCCGACGGCTGGCGCTGGGCCTTCGCGCTCGGTGCGATCCCCGCGGTGTACGCCCTGATCGTGCGGTGGGGTCTGCCCGAGTCGCCGCGCTGGCTGGCTTCGCGCGGACGCAACGCCGAGGCGATCGTCATCGTGCGCGATCTCGAAGCCGCGGCCGGTCGCATCGCCCTCGAGGCCTCGACCGAGGGGGTCGCGCCCTCCGCTCCAGCCCCGCGTCCGCGCGTGAGGGCGCTCTGGGCCCCGGCGCTGCGGGCTCGCACGGTGGCCCTGTGGGTGCTGTGGTTCTGCGTGAACTTCTCGTACTACGGGGCGTTCATCTGGATCCCCACGATCCTCGTGGCCCAGGGGTACGATCTCGTGCGCTCGTTCGGATTCACCCTCGTCATCACGCTCGCGCAGCTGCCCGGCTACGCCGTCGCCGCGTGGCTGATCGAGGTCTGGGGTCGGCGCGCGACACTAGCGGCCTTCCTCGCCGGTTCCGCGGTGGCCGCGGTGCTCTTCGGCACCGCGACCGGTGAGGTCGCGGTGATCGCCGCGGGCATGGCGCTGTCGTTCTTCAACCTCGGAGCCTGGGGCGCTCTCTATGCCGCGACCCCCGAGACGTACCCCACGCCGCTGCGCGCCACCGGCTCCGGCTGGGCCGCGGGCGTCGGGCGGATCGCGTCGATTCTCGCGCCGCTCGCCGTGCCGCCGTTGCTCGGACTCGGGGGCGCCCCGCTGCTGTTCATCGTTTTCGCGGCGTTCTTCGCGGTGGCCGTGGTGGCGGCACTGTTCCTGCGCGAGCAGCGCGGGCGCGCTCTGGCCTAGATCACCCCGACCGTCGCGGAGGTGTTCGCCGCTCGAGCCTCCGGCCGCACGACGAGACGCGTCCCGGAGGGCACCCCGCTGCCTGCGACCGCATCGCGCCCGCGTAGGCTCAAGCCATGGCATCCGTCCGCTACGTCGCGATCGGCGACTCGTTCACCGAAGGCGTCGGCGACGAACTGCCCGACGGAACCGTCCGGGGCTGGGCCGATCTGGCGGCGCAGGGATGGGCGGATGCCGCGGGGGAGCCGATCGAATACGCGAACCTCGCGATCCGCGGCAGGCTCATCGAGCCGATCGTCGCTCAACAGCTCGAGCCCGCGCTGGCGCTGAAGCCGACGCACCTGTCGTTCAACGGCGGCGGCAACGACATGCTGCGTCCGCGGACGGGCATCGACCGCATCGTCGACCTCTTCGACCACGTCGTGCGCCGCTGCGATGAAGAGGGCGTGAAGCTCATTGTGCTGTCGGGTGCGAACCCCACGGCCGGGCTTCCGCTGGGTGCGCTCATCGAAGCCCGCGGCGACCGCCTCTCGCGCGCCGTCGAGAAGCGCCTCGAAGCCCGACCCGACGTGATCACGGCGTACAACTGGTTCGACCGCGAGCTCGCGGGCGGGGAATTCTGGTCGGTCGACCGGCTGCACATGAACGCGCGCGGTCATCACCGGGTCGCCGCGCGCGTGATCGAGTCGGTCGGCCTCACCCCGCCCACGGAGTGGTGGAACCTGCGCGAGATCCCCGAAGCCCAGCGTCTGAAGGGCACCGCCTATTACCGCGAGCACGTCGGCCCCTGGGTCCGCCGGCGTCTTACGGGCACCTCGTCGGGCGACAACCGTCAGGCGAAGTTCGGCGGCGGGTGGGTGGAGCTGACGCCGGGGGATTGAGCGACGTCGTCCTCGGATCGCCGGGTCTCGGCATCCGCTGATCTCTGCGCACATGCCCTCGTCGAGATGTGCCCCCTGCGAGACTGTGCGCGGGGGGGGAACATATGAAGAGAACCGTTTTTGCGCTCATCGTCGCTGTCGCGACCGTCGCCACCGCCACGAGCTGCGCGGCGCATGCCGCAGGCGCATCGGGGCCGACACCGACCGAGAGCATCACTGCGTCGTACGCATGCCCCACGATGGAGGGCGTGCAGCTGCCGCCGGAGTGCGCTCCCTACGATCCGGATGCGGCGATGGCGGCGAACGAACGGTATCGCGACCGGATGAGCATCGACGACGACGACGCGCGCGCGGCCGCCGAGGATGTCTCGGCCGATATCGTCGCCGTGCTGCGGACGGCAGCCAAAGAGAAGGAGCTGTCGGCCGAGGAGGTCGCCACGCTGCTCGACGAGGGGGGAGCGCTGTCGCCGCAGGTGCGCGCCGAGGCGAACAGCGTGCTTTTCGCGGCGACCGGGCCGCAGGGCGGCTGCCTTTTCGGAGAGGTGTCCGGCACCTCCGTCTCGGTCGAGATCGGCGGCTACATCCTCGACGGTGGGTGCCTACCTGCGCAGTGAGCGGGAGACCGGGGCGGCGTCAGCCCCTCAGCGACCGCGGCACTCCGCGGTCAGCGAGTCCGCAGGACTCGTGCGTCAACTCGACGATCGCGGGGAGATCGAAAGACGGGCTACCGGCGGGGACCGCTTCGACACGGTATGTATCACCGTCTACATCAACCCGATAGTCCCCGGCGGCGAAGGGGTGCTCGCCGCCGCGCAGAGAGCCGCTGTCCACCTTGGTAGCCAGCAGACCGTCCGTCCGGAGGACATCCACCGTCGTGTGTCGCCACGGCGTGCTCTCGCGGACGACGTATCCCGTCGCACACCCGTTCGCATTGAGCGGCACCACCGAGCTCTCCGAGAACAGGGCCACCAGAATCGCCGCGGGGATGATCGCGCAGAAGGCGAGGAAGCGTAGCGGGAGGAAGAGCACCAACCACCACCGCGGTGCCGGTATCGCGCAGACGAGCACGAAGAAGGCGACGGCGGACGCCATCCACGCTGCGACGACGATCTTGCCCGCATCCCATGACCCCACGAGCAACTCGGTCTTGCCGTCGCCCTGCCGGGAGAGAGCCCCCACGCCGGTGATGATCGCGATGGCTAACGCCAGCAGCGTGGCAGCGACGAGGATGACGAGCCCTCGCCACGGGCGGGCGGATTGCTGTCGAACCGGTGAGGCGAGGACGTCGGTCACCCGACCCACCCTGGCAGCATCCCCTGGACAACCCCCGCACACCGAACCCATGGGATCCGAGGCGCATGATGAGACCATGACTCTCGCACTCGTCACCGGAACCACCAGCGGCATCGGCCTGCACACCGCGATCCAGCTCGCGCAACGGGGGGTGACGGTCGTCGCCACCGTCCGCGACACCGCGCGCGCCGACGCCCTGCGCTCCGCGGCATCCGAGGCGGGTGTCGAGCTCGACATCCAGGCCCTGGATGTGACGGATGCCGAGGCCGCCCGCGCCCTGATCGAGGCCGCGGGCCCCGTGGACATCCTCGTGAACAACGCCGGGCGCGGCGCCGTGGGCACGCTCGAGCAGGTGAGCGACGACGAGCTGCAGGAGCAGCTCGAGACGAACTACCTCTCGGTCGCGCGTCTGACCCGTCTCGTCCTCCCCGACATGCGTGAGCGGGGGAGCGGCCGCATCGTGACGGTGACGAGCGTCGGGGGAGCGGTGGGGCAACCGTTCTCCGACGCGTACTGCGGCGCGAAGTTCGCCGTCGAGGGTCTCATGCAGTCGCTCGCCCCGGTGGTCGCCCCCTTCGGCGTCGATGTGTCGATCGTCGAACCCGCTGCCGTCGCCTCGTCGTTCGTCGACTCGGTGCACCGGGCCGCCCCCGGCCCGTACGCGGAACTGCAGCAGGCGTACCTCGACCGCGCGGCGACCTCGTTCGCGTCGGCGCAGTCGGCAGAAGATGCCGCGAAGACCGTCGTCGAGGCCGCCACCACCTCGGCCCCGCGGTTCCGCTGGCAGACCTCGGATGCCGCGACCCAGTTCGCCGGCCTGTCGCTGGCCGACCTCGACGGTTCGAGTGTGCTGAACGTGACGTCGGGGTGGGTGCGGCGCGGTTGAGGGGTGGTCGCGTTAGCGTGGGCCCATGACCCGGGTATGGCTGGATTCGATGGAGTGGGAGTGCTGCGGCGATCCGTTCGCTGTCGGAGACGACGTGGACTTCGTGATCGAGGGACGGACACTGTCCGTTGAGTTCATCCGGAACCTGGGTGCCGAGCTGGCCGCGACGGTCGACGCCTTCGAGGCGCGGCATCCGGAGGACCCCATCGACGATCGCGTGCGCGGACGGGTCACGGGCGTGCAGATCGTTCTGCAGGAGACCGTCGACCGTTTCAGCCTGCGGCGCCCCGGGCACGGTGCAACTGCGGATGCTGAGATGCCCGCCGAGGAAGAACTTCGGCCGCTCTCGGGGCGCGAACTCGAGGGCGGGTTCTTCATCGGGACGCGCCCCTCGCGATGGATACGCGCGTCGGAGCCGGTGCCGGAGGCGATCGAGCTGGTGCCCACCGACACGGTCCCGGGGGAGAGGCCGGAATCGAGCGACCCGGTCGCGGAGGACGACCTCGACGTGCCCGAGCCCGCCGAACAGCATCGACGTGTGCGCAGGGGGTGGCTCGTCGACGTCGACGAGACGAATCGTTAGGGCCCCGCGCCGGCGGGTGCCCAGCCGCACACGGCATCCACCATCTCGGTCACCGTGGAGCGGCTGTCGAGTCGCAGCACCGGCTTTCCGATCGCCGCGAGCCACCTGCCGTGCTCGACGCGGCTGCGACCATCGAAGGCGGGGTCGTCGTATCCCTCAGCCCACCTCCGAAACACGCGCCAGGCCTCGTCGTCGTGCGGCTGACCTCTGCGGCGGATGACCTCGCGCGCTTCCAGTCGACGCAGGCGTTCCGTGGGGTCCAGGGTGAGGAAGACGATCGCGTCGCACTCGGCGACGACCGACTCGCCCCACCCGAGCATCGACCCGGAGAGTACCCAGGCGGGGCGCGACACGAAGATCTCGCGCATCAGCGCGACCCTCTGCATCTCGTCCCTCTTCTGGAGGAACGGGGGAGTGGTCGGCATCCAGAAGTAGTCGTCCGCATCGGCGTGCGGAACCGCCCACCGCGCGGCCAGCGCGTGACCCAGCGTGGTCGTTCCGCTGCCGCTCGCGCCCAGGATGTGCAGGCGGGAAACATTCATCTCGCCGGGTCCCGTCAGGGCAGGATGCTGTCGACGTACCCGCCGTCGACGCGCAGAGCACCGCCGGTGGTCGCCGAGGTCGATGCCGACGCGAGCTCGATCGTCATGGTGCTGCTCATTCCGGTTTCCACCCTTCGTCGCGTTCGACGCCAGCCCGAGCGGCCTGGGGGAGGTCCGCGGAGCGGCATCAACTCATCAGACTTTAATCAAGACACCTCGCGAGCACACGCGTGCCTGCCATAGAGTTATCGGGCGATAACAACATTCTCGAAAGCGAGGATCGCGATGACCCGCAACCAGATCTTCACCCGCCGGCGCGCGGCCAGCCGGGCAACGACCGCGCTCGCCACCTGCCTCGTCGGCGCATCCCTTCTCGCCGGATGCGCCATCGCCATCGACGACACGCACGACGCGCTCACCCCGGGCCAAGACTCATCTTCGAACGACACGGACGTCTCCGACGGCGCGGGGACCCCATCCACGACGACCCCCTTCCCACGCATCACGAGTTGCGATCAGGTCGCCGGCGCGGTTGCGTCCTTCGTGAGCGGGATGACGCTGGTCGGCGAGAGCATCGCCGATGACGGCGTGCTCTGCCAGTGGGCCGCGCCCGACGAAGGCCCCTTCGCCAGCGTGACCGTGCGTGCCGCCGATGACGTTCCGACCCGCGACACGCTGGAGATGCAGGGCACGATGCTCCACCTCACTCCGACACGCATCGACGACCCGCGCCTGGACGGCGTCCGTGGACTCGGCGTCCGGTGGACGACGGACGGCGCGCCCGATAGCCCCGGATACTCCAATGTGTACGTGCCCGGAGTGTCGATCGAACTGCACGAGGGTCGGCACGGCGACTCGGGCGCCGAGTCCTACGCACCCAGCGATGACACCACGGTGACCGTCGCGCTCGCAGTGCTCGGCCTCTGACGCGTCAGCCTCACCTGACGTCTACCCAATCGCGGCCATGGACGTGACGGAGAGGGCTTCGTCGATTCAAGCTGACATAATGTGCATTATCGGCGTCAGCGCATCGCGCCACCGGCCGCCCCGCACGGACGCATAAACGCTCTCAGCGCTCAGAAACGCGAGCACAGACCGTTTCTCGTCGCGAATCGCGTTTATGCCTGTGGATCACGCCCAGCGACGCGGCCGAACCGCAGCGGGGACCCGAAATCGACCACGACGCCGCGTCCAGCCGACGGTGCGGCGCCGGCGTCCATAAACGCTTCCGACGCGCATGAACACGAGCACAGCGCGTTTCTGGGCGCAGATCGCGTTTATGCCTGCGCCGGCCAGCCCTCAGCCGAGAACTTCCGCCAGGAACGCCTTCATCGCATCCCAACTCCGCCGCTCCGCGACCGCCTGGAACTGCGCGCCGTGCTCAGGCACGTTGGCATCCGGAAGCGTGAACGCGTGCATGGCATTGGCGTATGTGACCACCTGCCAGTCCACTGACGGCGCGGTGCGCAGGTCATTCTCGAATGCCAGCAGGGCTTCGTCGGGGGCGACGGGGTCGGCGGCCCCGTGAAGGACGAGCAGCTTCGCGGTGATTCGTTCCGCCTCGCCCGCCGGTCCGGTCAGCAATCCGCCGTGGAAACTCACCACCGCATCGACGGCGGCGCCCGTGCGGGCGAGCTCGAGCACGGACGAACCACCGAAGCAGTAGCCGATCGCCGCGGTGCGCTGCGAGTCGACCGAGGGTTGCGAGATCATCTGGTCGAACGCCTCGGTCATCCGCTTACGCCACAGCGGCCGGTCTTGATAGAACCCTCCGGCGACAGCCGCGGCCTCTTCCGCCGACGGGCGCACGTCCGCGCCGTACACATCCGCCGCGAAGCCCGTGTAGCCGAGGCGAGCGAGCATGTCGCAGCGCATGCGCACGTAGTCGGTCACTCCGAGCCAGTCGTGGACGACGAGGACTCCCGGGTGTCGCTCCTCCCCTGCCGGTCGAGCGAGGTATCCGCGGTAGTCGACCCCGTCGACGCGGTAATCGACATCGAACGATTCGATACCGGATGCCGGGGCGGGTTCGCGATCAAGGATGCCGGAGAGGGCGGCGGAGTACATGGTCATGCGGTTCTCCAGGGGGTGAGGGATCGTGTCGTTCGGAGACTAAACCCCCGACGCCGGAGACAGCCGGGGCTTGCACCTCAGCGCCGACAGACGAAGAACAGCCGCCGCGCGTCGTCTGAAATCGGCTGATCGCGCCCACCGCTCGCCTCGACCCGTGCAAAGCCGGCGTCTGCCAGCATCGCCCGCGCCTCGGACAGAGCCACGGCGTACTCGGCGATCCTGTCTTCGACGACCGTGCCCTCGCGCTCGATCCGCACGTGCCAGTCGAAGCGGTCGTCACCGACGGCGTGAATACGCATCGACACCGTCGTCCCGTCGGCCTCGGTAGTGTGCTCCTCGCCGGCATCCATCCTCAAACGACCGAGGGTGTTCATGTCGAAGAGGAACACCCCGTCGTCCGCCAGGTGCGCCGCGGCCGTGGCGAAGACCGAGGGCCAATCGCTGCCGGGCAGGTGATTGATCGTGTCGTACACACACGCGACCACGTCGAACGTGCGCCCCAGCGACAAGGCCCGGATGTCCGCGGCGATCAGCTCGGCATCCACGCCCTTCTCGCGGGCGATCTCGAGCATCTCGGGCGAGACGTCGACGCCCACCTTCTCCCACTCCGCGGGCAGCAGCTCGAGGACGGCGCCGGTGCCGCATCCGAGTTCGAGCAGCGAACCCGGCACGACCCCCGACTCCCCCACCCGCCGTTCGACCCACCCGGCGAAGGCCTCGGCCGCCCCGCTCTGGACGACGTCGTAGAAGGGTGCGAACTCGGAATACATGGGCCTCATCCCACCACGACGTCACGGACGGGACCAAGACCCCCGCTACGCTCGAAGCGATGACTCCCTCAGCCGCCCCCGTGCCAGCCCCCGGCGCATGAGCGGCGTCTTCACCGGATTCGCCGTCGTCGGACTCGCTGTCGTCGTCGGCTACGTCATCGCCCGCATCGACCTGCTGGGCCCGCACGCGCGACACGTGCTCAGCCGCCTGACGTTCTTCGTCCTCTCGCCGTTCCTGCTGTTCACGGTGCTCGCGAAAGCCGACGTCGCGACGTTGTTCTCGGCGCTGCTTCCGGTGTCGATGATCACCGCCGCCGTCATCATCGGCATCTACGCCCTCGTCTCGGCCCTGATCTTGCGGCGCCGTGTCGGCGAGACGGTGATCGGCGCGCTGTCGGCGGGCCAGGTCAACAGCAACAACATCGGCATCCCGATCTCGCTCTACATGCTCGGGAACGCGGCCTACTCGGCCCCGGTGATCCTGTTCCAGTTGCTGATCCTCATGCCCATCGCCCTCTCCATCCTGGATGCCGCGACCTCGGGCTCGCGAAATCTCGGGCGCCTTCTGCTGCAGACGGCGAAGAACCCCATGCTCATCGGCTCGGCTCTCGGTGTGCTGGTGGCCCTGCTCGACATCGATCTGCCGCCCATCGTCTTCGACCCCCTGCACCTCATCGCGGGTGCCTGCGTGCCGGTGCTGCTGATGTCGTACGGCATGTCGCTGTACGGCCAGCGCGTGCTCACCGAGCCGGGGAGGCGTGTCGACGTCGTGATCGCCTCGGCGCTCAAACTCCTCGCGATGCCGGCGTTGGCGTGGCTCGTCGCGACGCTGTTCGCCCTGCCCGCCGACCAGGTATTCATCGTCGTCGTCCTCGCGGCTCTCCCGACGGCGCAGAACGTCTTCAACTTCGCGCAGCGCTACGGAGTCGGCGAGATCCTGTCGCGGGACGTCGTCTTCATCTCCACCCTCGGCTGCCTGCCGGTGCTGTTCACCGTGGCGCTCCTGCTCGAGCACTCCCCCGCGTAGCACCGGTCGCGCTCGTCAACCCTCGGGTCTAGGGTGAGACCTGTTCTCAGCTTTCACTCAGAAAGGCTCGTCATGTCGCCCTCCACGACCAGTCCCGCCGTCGGCGCCGTCCGCACTGCGCTCGGCGTCAGCGGAGTCCTCTCGCTCGTCATCGGTCTGCTCATCCTCATCTGGCCCGGCCGCACCGCCGAGGTCGCGGTGGGCATCATCTCGGTCTACGTGATCATCGCGGGCCTGGTGAACATCGGCATCGGACTGTTCTGGCGCTCCGGTTGGGCGCGTGTCGGCTACCTCGTGCTCGGCGTGCTCTTCATCGTCGCGGGCATCTTCTCGTTCGCCAACCTCTCGGCCACCACGGCATGGTTCGGTGTGTTCATCGGCACGCTGGTCGGCATCCTGTGGATCATCGAGGGCGTCGTCTCGCTCACGACCGCCGGTCACGCCTCGAAGGCGCGAGCCTGGACGATCTTCTTCGCGATCGTCAGCATCGTCGCCGGGATCGTGCTGCTGTTCTCACCCCTGCTGGGCGCGGTGACGCTGTTCCTGCTGATCGGCATCTCGCTGGTGATCCTCGGTGTCTTCCAGATCGTTCGCGCGATCCAGTTCGGCAAGGCCGTCTGACCTTCATCGACGAGGGGCCCGGATGCCTTGGCATCCGGGCCCCTTCTCTGTCACCGCACCGGCAGGTAGCGGCTCCACCAGTCGAGAACCGCTTCGAAGCGCTGCACGCGGTGCTGCGGGCGACCGGCGCGCGTGAGCTCGTGGTCTTCGCCGGGGAAGACCAACATCTCGGCCTCGACGCCGTTGCGCTTGAGGGACGCGTAGTAGCGCGTGGCCTGCTCGAGCGGGCAGCGGTAGTCGAGCTCGGAGTGCAGCACGAGCGTGGGCGTCTCGACCTGGTCGACCACGGCCATGGGGCTTTGCGCGGCGACCAGAAGCGGATCGGTGCCGACGTACTCGTCGCCGAAGAACGAGCCGATGTCGCTCGACCCGGGGAAGGCCGTGGGGTCGAGGAACCCGCGCTCCACGATCGCCCCCGTGAAGCGATGATCGTGAGCGATGATCCAGGCGGTCATGTACCCGCCATACGACCCGCCCATCACGCCGACCCGCTGCGCGTCGAGCCGCGGGTCGGCCGTGACGACGCCGTCGAAGAAGTCCATGACGTCGAAGTAGTCGAGCGTACCCATGCGGCGGCGGATCGACCGGCCGTGCGCGCGGCCGTACCCGGCACTCCCCCGCGGGTTGCTGTACACCACGGCGTAGCCGGCGTCGACGAGCACCTGCGTCTCGTCGAACAGGTGCACGCCGTAGGAGGCGTACGGGCCGCCGTGGATCTGCAGGATGACGGGGAACGGTCCCTCGCCTTCGGGCACCGCGACCCAGCCGTGCACGGGGTACCCGTCTCGGCCGGCGACCTCGTGCTCGACCGGAACGACGATGCCCGCCGCCCGCGCGGCGGCGCCGAACGTCGTGAGGGCTCGCACCTCGGGCCCGTCGATGACGACGAGCTCGCCGAAGGATTCGGGAGAGGCGACGGATGCCACGATCCGGCCCCGCGCCACCGCGTGCCCCGACACCTCGAGGTCACCGCCGAGCACCTGCTCGACCCGCCCCTCGCGCGATACGCGCAACAGACGCAACCGGCCGCGCGTGCGGTCCTGCACGAGGACGTCGTGGCCGTCGAAGGAGAGGTGACTGCCGACCTCGCCGAGGTCGATCGTCTCGGGGTCGGTGAGCAGGCGGGGGCCGTCGACGTCGAGCACGAAGAGCGCGACACCGGGCGCGACGAAGTCGGTTCCCTCGTCGCCCACGTCGTTCGCGAGCGCGAAGACGGCGCCGTCGGGTGCGACATCGACCGTCGCCACGGAGAGGTTCTCGGTCGACCCCAGCACCTCGCGCTGCTCGCCACTGTCGGCGGAGATCGCCACGATCCGGTCGCGCAGGTCGCGGCGAGCGGTCTCGATCACGTCGGGCACGCTCAGCAGTTCGGCGCCGTCGGTGGTCCAGACCACGCCGCTCCAACTCGTCTCACCGTGGGTGAGCTGCACGGCGGGCTCGGGCACGACACGCTTCTGCGAGGCCTCCAGACCGAGGGCCGGCTCATAGAACGGCTCCGCATCGGTGGCGGGTGCGTCCACGACGAACACCTGGGCGGGCCGATCGAGGTAGCCGAGACCGTTCGCGTGCCAGCGGATGCCGGTGATCCGGCGGGGCGGTTCGGCTGCGGCATCCCGGCCCTCGACGGTGCCGTACCGCCCGGGTTCGAGAACGCGCGCGGTGAAGCCGAGACGCGAGCCGTCGGGCGACCAGGCCAGGTCGAGCACTCCCCCGGGCTGGTCGGTGACCTGCACGGGTTCGCCGCCGTGTCCGGCGACGACGAAGACCTGGGCGCGGCCCCTCTCATCGGGGCGAAGGAACGCGATGGTGCTGTCGTCGGGCGACAGACGAGGACCGCGGTCCGCCACCCCGCGTGTGATGCGGCGCGGCGAGCCGTCGGGCAGGTCGACCCGCCACAGCTGGCCCACCGCGCGGTCGGCCTCGAGGTCGGGGCGCGAGGTCGCGAAGACCGCGAACGCACCGGTGGCGGCGATCGCGGGCCGACCGACTCCGATCAGCGTCTGGACGTCGGTCGGCCGCACGGTCACTCGCCTCCGAACGAACCCGTGTCTCCGACGAGTCGGGTGTTGTCGGCGGGAACCGGGTCGACGGCTGCGCGGGCGACCTCGGCGGCGAACTCCGAGACGTTGTAGAGCTTGCCCGCGTCCTCGCGGCGGGCAGAGATCGCGCCGGGGTTGGCGCGCTCGAGCAGGGTCGCCGTGATGGTGCCCTCGATCATGTCGCCCGAGACGACGGTGAAGCCGATGCCGCGCTCTTCGAGGGCGGGGATCTTCTCGCGCAGAGCATCCTCTCCGGCGCGCTTGGACAGGGCGACCGGCTCGTACTCGGGCATGGTCGGGGTGGTGCGGATGAAATGCGCCTGGTGGCTGGTGACGAAGACGACGCGCGCGTCGTCCTTCAGCAGCGGCAGGGCCGTCTCGAGCACGTTGACCTGCGCGTCGCGGTTCAGCACCAGCGCGTAGTCCTCGGCCATGCCCGACTCCATGCCGCCCGAGGCGTTGAGGACGAGGATGTCGAGGCCGCCGAACGTGCGCTCGACCTCGTCGAACATCGCCTTCACCGATTCGGGATCGGTGAGATCCGCGCCGACCACAAGGGCCTCAACGCCGAGCTCGCGCAGCTGCGTCGCGAGCTTCTCGGCGCGGGGCGCCTTGTTGCGGAAGTTGATGACGACGTTCGCGCCGGCCTCGGCGAAGTAGCGGACGGTGTCGGCGCCGATGCCGCGCGACGAGCCGGTGACGAGGGCGGTCTTGCCGCTCAGCGAGCCGGACGGGAGGGTCTGGGACACGAGAGTTCTCCTGACGATTCGGAATCAGCCACCAGCCTATCGACCGGGATGCCGTGCCCCGGCGGCGTCGACTCCTGTGGGGACGTCGAGAACCGGCCCGGGCGTCGGCAGCCGGTGCTACGTTCAGGCGAGGAGGCACGAAATGGACGTTCTCTCCACCCTCGAGACCTGGGCCTGGATCGGTTGGATCCTGCTCATCCTCGTCTTGCTCGTGTGCGAGATGCTCACGGGCGAACTCACGTTCCTGATGGTGTCGGCGGGGAGCCTCGTGGGGCTCGTCTCCGACCTGTGGGGTGCACCGCTCTGGCTGCAGATCATCGCGGCCGCCGTGGCTTCCGTGGCGCTGCTGCTGTTCGTACGCCCGCCATTGGTGCAACGGCTGCACCGCGGCTCCGACCCCCGACCGTCGAATGTCGAGGCGCTGCTGGGACTCGAGGGACTCGTCCTCTCGCGCATGTCCGCGTCGGTTCCGGGACAGGTCAAGCTCTCCAACGGCGACGTGTGGACCGCACGCGCCGACACCGACACACGGATCGACCCCGCCACGCGCATCGAGGTCGTCCGCATCGACGGCGCCACCGCCGTCGTCCGCGCGCGCAGCCAGGAGGCGACGTCATGAACGAGCTGATTCCCCTAATAATCGGTTGGGTCCTCGCGGCGGTGGTGACCATCTTCGTCGTCGTCGTACTGTTCCGCGCGATCCGCATCATCCCGCAGGCGCGCGCCGGTGTGGTCGAGAGGCTCGGCCGATACCACAAGACCCTCTTGCCCGGTCTGAACCTCGTCGTGCCCCTGGTCGACCGCGTGCGACCGCTCATCGACATGCGCGAGCAGGTCGTGTCGTTCCCGCCACAGCCGGTCATCACCGAGGACAACCTCGTGGTCTCGATCGACACCGTCGTGTACTTCCAGGTCACCGATGCGCGGGCAGCGACCTATGAGATCGCCAACTATCTCGGCGCCGTCGAGCAGCTCACCACCACGACGCTGCGCAACGTCGTGGGCGGGCTCAACCTCGAGCAGGCCCTGACCAGCCGTGACAACATCAACGGGCAGCTCCGTGTGGTCCTCGACGAGGCCACCGGCAAGTGGGGCATCCGGGTGGGTCGCGTCGAGCTGAAAGCGATCGATCCTCCCCTCTCGATCCAGGACTCGATGGAGAAGCAGATGAGGGCCGAACGCGACCGCCGCGCCGCGATCCTCACGGCCGAGGGGTCGAAGCAGTCCCAGATCCTCGAAGCCGAGGGGCGTCGCCAGGCCTCGATCCTCGAGGCCGAGGGCGACCAGCAGGCCGCGGTCCTGCGCGCCCAGGGTGAGGCCCAGGCGATCCAGTCCGTCTTCGCGGCCATCCACGAGGGCCGGCCCGACGACAAGCTCCTCGCCTACCAGTACCTGCAGATGCTCCCGAAGATCAGCGACAGCGCGTCCAGCAAGCTGTGGATCATCCCGAGCGAGTTCACCGAGGCGCTGAAAGGGATCTCCGGAGCATTCGCCCCGAAGAGCGCGGGCGAGGACTCCCCCACCCTCACGCCGGGATCGAGCGGCCCCGCACCCCGATGACACGGCATCCCTACCTCTCTCGCTCCTCGCCGCGCGTGCTCGCCCATCGCGGTCTGGTGACACCGGATGCCGCCGCCCAGGGCGTGGTCGAGAACTCCTTCGCCGCGGTGGCGGAGGCGCACGCGGCCGGGGCCGAGTACGTCGAGTCGGACTGCCACCTCACCGCCGACGGCGAGGTCGTGCTGTTCCACGACGACGACCTGAAGCGGGTCGCCGGCGATCCGCGGGCGATCGCCGATGTGCGCCTGCGCGAGATCGAGGAGCTGATGGCCGAGCGGGGAGGTCTCATCACCCTCGCTCAGGCCCTCGAGGCGTTCCCCGAGGTGCGTTTCAATCTCGATGTGAAGGCCGCGGCCGCAGCCCGAGAGGTCGGTCGGCTCGTCGCCCCTCACGTCGAGCGCGTGCTGGTCACCAGCTTCTCCGATGAGCGACGCCTCGACGCGCTCGCCGCCGCGCACGAGGCGGGAGCTGCGATGCGCCCGGCCACCTCCCCCGGGTCCGGCACGATCGCTCGGCTCCTCGCCGCGCGCGCCCTGCGTCAGACGCGACGCGTCCGCGCCCTGCTCGAGAGCGTCGACGCCCTGCAGATCCCCGAACGGCAGGGGCCGATCCGCGTCGTCTCGCCCGGCCTGATCCGCGACGCGCACGCGGCCGGGGTCGAGGTGCACGTATGGACCGTCAACGACGAGATCGACATGTCGCGTCTGCTCGACCTCGGCGTCGACGGCCTCGTGACCGACCGCGCTGACGCCGCCCTCGCGGTGGTGAACGAATGGGGAACGACGCCTGTCTGAGCATCCACTGTGAAACTCGTCAGGACGCGCACAGTTCGAATAAAGCGCACAGGTGCGAACGTTATACATGGGGACCGACGAGAGGACCACAAAATGGCAGACCGCAGTCTCCGCGGCATCCGACTCGGCGCCCAAAGCCTCCAGAGCGAAGACGGCGTCGTGTTCCACGACCGTGCACAACACACCTACTCCTGCAGCACCTGCGGACGCGACACCGTCCTGACCTTCGCGGCTGACGCCGAAGTGCCCGACGCCTGGGAGTGCCGTACCTGCGGCGCCGAGGCTCTCCTGCGCATCGGCGAGGGCACGGCGACCGTCGACCACAGCGCCGACAAGGCCGCCCGCACACACTGGGACATGCTCCTGGAGCGTCGCACGATCCCCGAGCTCGAGGAACTCCTCGAAGAGCGCCTCGCTTTCGTCCGCGCTCGTCGCGGCGCCGGGAACGAGAAGCTCAGCGCCTGACGCTGACCCGCCGATTCAGACGCCGGCCCCTTCGGGGGTCGGCGTCTTCTTCGTGGCCCGCGAGCGGATGGCCAGGACGAGCCCGGCGGCGATCAGCCCCGCGAGGCTCCCCCACCCGAGAACGATCTTCACGGCCGGCCCGATCACGACCGCCGGGGTCAGTCCGGTGCGAAGCGGCACGTCGGTGAGCATGTGTCCCGCAGTGTCCGGCGGCAGGGAGTCGAGCGTCGACCCGTCGGGCGCGATGACCTGGCTGGTACCCACCGTCGACAGGTTCACCACCGCGCGGCCGGTCTCGATCGCGCGCATCTGCGCGAAGGCCAGCTGTTGGAGGTTCTCGTCGGTGCCGCGGAAATCGGCGTTGTTCGTCTGGAACATGTAGACCTCGGCGCCCTCGTTCGCGCCGTCCCAGACGACGTCGTCGTAGATGACGTCGAAGCAGATCGCGAGCCCGACACCGACCCCGTTGAGATCGATCAGCGGCGGGGCCGTTCCGGGAGTGTACTCACGGCCGATGAGCCCGATCAGATCGGGGGCGAAGGGTTCCCAGAACGCGCGATCGGGAACGTACTCTCCGAACGGCACGGGATGCCGCTTGTCATAGGTCGACCCCTCCTGCCCGGAAGCCGTCCACAGCAGTGAGGAGTTGAACAGCTCCGAGCCGCGCTCGGTGACCGCCGAGACCAGCAGGGGCGCATCCATGCGCCGCGAGAGCTCCGCGAGCGTCGCCGCCGTCGCCGGGTTCGAGGTGGGGTCGGAGTCGACACCGCCCTCGGGCCACAGCAGCACGTCCATCTTCTGTCCGAACAGCGGAGCGGATGCCGCGAGTTGCGCGTTCAGCACGGCGTTGCGCGAGCGCTGGTCGAAGTACCCCGCCGGACCATTGCCCTGCACCGCACCGACGCGGATCGAGCCCGCGTCGGTGGTGGGGAATGCCGGAAGGGCCAACAGCACCACCAGCACCAGCGCCGCGGGGAGGGCGCCGGCGACGCGGCGCACGCGCCCGCCGCGCACGAACTCGATCGCCATCGCGCAGAACAGCACGACCAGGAACGACAACCCCGACATGCCCACCCACGACGCGACCTCGGCGAAGGGGCTGTTGACCTGCGAGACGCCGATCCGCCCCCAGGGGAAGCCGCCGTAGGGCCACGAACCCACGATCTGTTCGCGCAGGGTCCAGAGGGCGGCCACCAGCGCCGGAAGCAGCAGGAGCCGTCCCACACGCCCCGGTGCGACACGGGGCAGCCAGCGATACGCCAGCGCGATCGGTGCCGCCAGAACGGCCGTCAGCAACGCCTCGAGTACGAACAGGGCCGCCCACGGGATGGGCCCGAGGTAGCGGGCGGTGAAGAGCAGGTTCACCGAGAAGAACGCCACCCCGAAGAGGAATCCGATCAGAACGGCCGACCAGAACCGGCGACCGATGAGGGTGACGAGCGCGAGCGCGACGGCGGGGAACGCCATCGGCCACCAGGCGAGGGCGGGGAAGGCGGTGACCAGCAACAGTCCCGCCACCACGGCGAGGGGCGCGGCGAACGCGAGGCGCAGCGGTGGCGCGGGGGCTGCGGCCGGCGCTGCATCGACGGCCACGGACGAACGGCTCATGCCGAGGTGTAGGCCACGATGCCGCGTCGAACGGAATCGAGCGCGGTGCGAGCGGTCTTGGCGAGCTTGGGCTCGGCGACGAGCGAGATCTGGTCGAGCAGGTCGATGGTCTGCTTCGCCCAGCGGACGAAATCGCCCGCGGCCATATCCGCGAGCGTCAGCACGCTATCGAGCGGCAGACCTTTCGCCCACGCGTGCATGGCCGGCGCAAGCCCGGAAGCGGGCGGCTCGGAACCGGGCAGACGGTGGTCGCGCTCGAGGTCGTCGAGTTGCTGCCACAGGGTCTGCGTGGTGTCCAGAGCCTCGCGGAAGGCTCCGCGCGGCAGCCCCCGCTCACCCGGGCCCGCCTCGTCTCGACGCGGTTCGTAGACCAGGCAGCACGCGAGCGCTGCCAGAGAGGGGGCGTCGAGTCCCTGCCACAGGCCCTGCCGCAGCGACTCGGCCACCAGCAGGTCCCGCTCGCCGTAGATGCGCCGCATCGTGCGGCCGGCCGGTGTGAGCACGGTTGCGCCGTCTTCCTCGATCGCCACGTACTCGAGGGTTGCGAGCACCTCGACCACACGGTCGAAGACGCGCGCGACGGTGCCCGTGCGCTGGTCGATCTGATGGCGGGTCTTGTCGGTGGTGCGCTTGAGCTTCCAGTACCGCTCCGCCCAGCGCGCGTGCGCCTCACGATCGGGGCACGAGTTGCAGGGATGCCGCTGCATCCGCTTGCGCAGCGACTGGATCTGCTGCTGTCGCTCGTCGCGCAGACGGCGGGGCGCCGTGGCATCGCGTCTGTTGATCTTCTCGAGGTCGCTGAGCTCGCGGCGGATCGTGGAGTACTCGCGGAAGTCGCCGCGATCGCACGTCATGGCCTTCTCGTAGCCGTCGAGCGACTCCTCGGCCTCTTTCACCTGGCGGGCGAGGCCGACGACCGAGCGATCGGCCTGGAACTGCGCGAACGACGACTCGAGGATCTCGCGGGCACGGGCGCGGCCGAACTGATCGATGAGGTTGACGGCCATGTTGTACGTGGGCCGGAAACTCGAGTTGAGCGGATACGTGCGCCGCGAGGCGAGGGCGGCGACCGATTGCGGGTCGAGCCCCTCGGTGAACTGCACGACAGCGTGACCCTCGACGTCGATCCCGCGACGACCGGCGCGACCGGTCAACTGGGTGTACTCGCCCGAGGTGATGGCGACGCGCGCCTCACCGTTGAACTTCTCGAGCTTCTCGAGCACGACCGTGCGCGCGGGCATGTTGATGCCCAGGGCGAGGGTCTCGGTTGCGAAGACCACCTTGACGAGCTTGCGGCGGAACAGTTCTTCGACGACCTCTTTGAACGCCGGGAGCAACCCCGCGTGATGCGAGGCCATACCCCGCTCGAGGTTGTCGCGCCACTCCCAGAAGTGCAGCACGGCGAGGTCTTCGTCTTTGAGCGTGAAGGTCAGTTCATCGACGATCTGGCGGATCTCGACGCGCTCCTCGGCCGAGGTCAGACGCACGTTCGCCCGGCGCAACTGCTGCACGGCGGCATCGCACCCGGCGCGGCTGAAGATGAAGAAGATCGCGGGGAGCAAATGATTCCGCTGCAGCAGCTCGACGACCTCGGGGCGGTCGATGCGCTCGATGCGCGGCCCCTGCTGCGCGCGCAGCGGCTTGTGTCCGCCCCGACGCTGGTGAGCGTGCCGCGGGCCGCCCGCATGCCGCTGGGAGCGGTACTCCTGCGCGCGACGGTTGTTCTCGTACCCGCCGGCGTTTCCGCCGCGGATGCGCAACAGCTCCTGGTTCACCTGCGCCGTGGCGACCCCCGCACGATCGTCGAACAGGGGCAGCAGATCGCCCCGGACCAGGACGTGCTGTTCCAGGGGCACCGGCCGGGTCTCGGACACGATCACCTCGGTGTCGCCGCGCACGGTGTCGAGCCAGTCGCCGAACTCCTCGGCGTTCGACACCGTCGCCGACAGCGACACGAGCTTGACCGACGGCGGGAGGTGGATGATGACCTCTTCCCACACCGCCCCGCGGAAGCGGTCGGCGAGGTAGTGCACCTCGTCCATCACGACGAATCGCAGGCCGCGGAGGGCCGGCGAGTCGGCGTAGAGCATGTTGCGCAGCACCTCGGTCGTCATCACGACGATGCGCGCCGAGGCGTTGATGTTCGTGTCGCCCGTGAGCAGGCCGACCTCGTCGTCGCCGTAGACCTCTTGCAGCTCGTGGAACTTCTGGTTCGACAGCGCTTTGATCGGGGTCGTGTAGAACGCCTTGTCACCGGGCTCGAGCATGGCGAGATGGATCGCGAACTCTCCGACGATCGTCTTTCCTGCGCCCGTGGGGGCGGCCACCAGGACGCTGCGGCCGTCCTCGAGGGCATGGCATCCGGCGATCTGGAAGTCGTCGAGCTCGAAACGCTGCATCTCGGCGAAGTCCGCCGTGTGCGGGTGCGTGGAACGGGCGGCGGCTCGAGCGAATCGCTCGGCCGGACTGGGCGAGCTCACGCGATGGGCCCCGACGGCATCTCGGACGCCGCGAGTCGGCGGGCCTTGCGCCGGTCGAACAGCATCGACACCCCGGCCGCAGCGAAGAACAGCACGGTCAGGATGCCGGCCAGCATCAGCATGCTGATGATGTCGGCCGCGGGGGTCGCGAGAGCCGAGAACAGGGTCGCGATGAGGATCGCCACGCGCCACCCCTTGAGGATCGCCTTGCCGCTCATGATGCCCGCGACGTTCAGGGCGACCAGGAACACCGGCAGCACGAACGCGACGCCCACCACGATCATCAGCTTGAAGACGAAATCGTAGTAATCGGTGGCGTTGTAGAAGTTGACGCCGCCCTCGGGGGTGAAGCCCCACATCAGCTCGATCACGTGCGGGACGATCAGCAGGCCGACCCAGCAGCCGACAAAGAAGAGCGGCACGGCGGATGCCACGAACCCGACCGTGTACCGGATCTCTTTGCGTGTGAGCCCGGGCATGATGAACGCCCAGATCTGCCACAGCCACACCGGCGCCGACAGGAAGATGCCGATCGAGAAGGCGATGCGCATGCGCAGATCGAAAGCCGAGGTCACCGAGGTGAAGTTCAGCGCCGAGAAGTCGTCACCGCGGCGCTCGGCGATCACGCGGATCGGCTCGGTGATGAGGTGGATGATCGGATCGGTGATGATGAAGGCCACCACCATGCCGACAACGAGCGCGAGCGCCGCGATCATCAGACGCTTGCGCAGCTCGACCAGGTGCGCCCCGATCGACATGCGCTTGTCGCGCCGCGGCCCTTCGGGCACGTCGATCCGCGGCGGTCCTGCCGTCGCCACGGGTTAGACGGTGGGGTCGGTCGACCTGCGCGGCTCGGGAGCGACGGTCGGCGTAGTGCCGGCGTCGGTGGCGCGCGGGGCTTCGGATGCGGCAGCGACCTCGTCGTCGCGCTTCATCTCCTTCATCTCACTCTTGAACACTCGTGCCGACTGACCCATGCTCTTCGCGAGAGCGGGGAGCTTGGCGGCACCGAACAGAAGAAGGATGACAGCGAGAACGATCAACAGGTGCCATCCGGTCAAACCCTGGAACATGGGGACTCCTCGTCTCGTTCGGGCGGTGCTTCAGTCTAACCCGGGCGCTGGGAGCGTGCTCCGCCGCGCGGGAACCCGTCGGAATCGGTCAGGATTCGGGCGTGTACTGCGCGAGTCCGGCAGCCGCCCAGGCAGCGGCCGCGCGCCGCGCCCCGGCGGGCTCCAGCAACTCGACCTCTCCCCCACGACGCGCCGCGAGCCGCTTGAGGCTCTGCTCATCCGCCAGCCGGAGGGAGGCGACGGCCAGAGAATCGTCTGCTCCCTCGATCTCGGCGCGCTCGAGGTAGTCGGACAACAGGGGCGCCACCGCTCGGGGGAAGCGGAAGCGTGCGACGACCTCGTCATCGGTGGGCGCAAAGAGCTCGGGCACCGGGTCGGCGCCGTGCACGGCCGCGATGTCGGTGACGCACGCATCGCTGACGCGGTCGAGATGGAAGGTGCGTACGGCCTGTCGCAGGTGATCCCAGCCCTGCAGGTACCACTGCCCGTTCGCGATGTGCACCTTGATCGGGTCGACCGTTCGGGTGATGGGGTCGGCACCGGGGGCGTGATAGGTGAAGGTCACGGCGACGCGCGAGCGCAGGGCCTCGTCGACCACGTCGCGCACGCCGTCGACGGGACCCGGGGCGACGATGACGGCGGCCGGAGCGGTCGCGGCGCCCCGCGCGAGCTTCGACAGGAGCTCGGTGACGAGCTCGCTATCCCCGAAGCCCGGCAGGCTCCGCGCCAGCTGAAGGCCTGCCAGCAGCGCCGCCGCCTCACGTGCGGTCAGGCGCGGAGATCGCTCCAGACCCACCGTGTTCGTGATGGCGATCACATCGTCGCGATCCAGCAGATCCCAGTCGATGTCGAACAGGTCGTGGGGAAGCTGCCAGTACCCCCGCTCGCCGGGCAGACCGATCACGGTCAGACGCTCGACCATCGCGCGCATCTGATCGGGAGCGACCTCGAACTCCGCCGCGGCCTCGGTGACCGAGACCTCGCCCTTGCCCAGGAGGTAGGGGACGAGCTGCAGCAGGAGCGCAGCGCGGTCGAGAGCGGCGACGGGACGGTCGGTGCTCACGCGGCACCCCCGTGGAGAGCGAGCGTCGCCTCGAGCCGGCGGATGACCTCGGAACGCAGGTCCGCGGGCTCGACGACGCGCACCTCGGGGCCGTACGAGGCGAGCTCGTCGGCGAAGACGTGCAGGTCCACGTACGGGACGTAGATGCCCTGGGGCGCCGCTTGGGCGCGGCGGTCGAGCCGCAGCGCCGCCTCGGTGCCGGGGTGCACTTCCAGCAGAGCGCGTTGACGGGCGGCGACGGCACGCAGGCCGTCGAGCGCGCGCTCCCCCGCGCCCTCGCGCTGTTCGGCGGGGAAGCTCTTGCGCGTGGCCACCACCTCGCCGACGATCCGCGAGAGAAGGAAGGTGCGATCCGCGTCGACGTTGAGGTCGTAGCCGTAGACATGCCACCGTGCCTCGTACTCGACGAGCGCGAGGGGCTGCACGCGTCGCTCTCGCGGCCGTGCTTCTCCGGGGCGAAGGTAGGCGAAGGTCACGACACGGCATTGCTCGATCGCCCGCTGGAGGGCGGCGAACGAGGCGTCGCGCACGCGGATGCGCGGGGCATAGCCGATGATCGGCTCGTCGACGGGGATACCGAGGGCCCGGATCTTGCGCAGTCCGCTGCGCGCGTCTGCGGACAGCGACTCGCTCCCCCAGACGCCACCCGCGATGTTCAGCAATGCGACCTCGGCGGGGCTGAACGTGATGTCCTCGGGAAGCGCGTACTCGGCGGTCGGCACGCGGTAGCGCGCTTCGCGAAGGTCGTCGGGGTCCGCGCGATTGCCGATCGTCTCGATCGGCACGCCCAGGCCGCGCAGGCTCTCTTTGTCGCGCTCGAACATCTTCTCGAGTGCGTCTTTCGACGCGCCCGCTTCGAGCTGTTCGCGGTAGCCGGCGACTGACGACAAGATGGTGTCCTTCGTCAGCCCCTGCTCGGTCGCCATGAGGGCGACGACGAGGTTCACCAGACGCTCCTCGGGAGCGCTGCGGGACACGGTGGCGGGCACCCGCCCATCCTAGGCGTCGAGCGCGGAGCGGGTGCAGAGCAGTGCGTTCCGCGACCGCCCGAGAGAACTCCGGGTCAGCGGATGCCGATCAGCTGACGGTCCCGAGTACGTCGATGACGTAGACGAGAGCCGCATTGGCGGGAGCCTTGAGGATCTGCTGATCCTGCGCGGTCTGATCGGCCGGGACGACGACGAGCACCTGCGAACCGACGGTCTGTCCCTCGAGTGCCGAGGCGAGGGCCGGCGGCAGCTGCGACACGGTCGCCTGCCCGGGCGCGCCGTTCTTCCACGTCGAGGCGAAGGTGGTGGTCGCGCCCCACGCGACGCCCTGGACGTGGATGACGACCGACGAGTCGGCGGCCAGCACGTCGCCGTCGCCCTTCTTGATGGTCTGCGAACGCACCTGCGTGGGCGCGTCACCGGCGGGCATGACCACACCGGGAGTGCCGTCGGGAGCCCGCACGACCGAGGGCATGCCCGAGTCGGCGTTGTACTGGTCGGCGCCGTCGGCCGCGGGGAGGAAGACCTTGCGCACATCGAAGACGAAGACCGCGCCGTCGCCCTCGTTGACGCCGAGAGCCTTAGCACCCTGGGTACCCAGCTCGGAGCCGGGGATGGCCACGGCGACGCGCGACCCCTCGGCCACGCAGTGCAGCAACGGCGCGATCGCGGGGATCGCCTGCGTCAGGCGCGGCAGGGGCGTCGCCGACTTCACGTCGGCGGCGTAGGTCGTCGCGACCAGCTGCGAGCCGGTGGCGGCGTCGAACACCGTCACGTCGACGAGCGAGAGCTGGTCGTCGCTCGTGATGCGCTGCCCGTCGCCCTGGATGAGCGTCTGCGTACCGGCGGTCTCGGGGATGAAGGGCGAGCGCACCGACACGGTGGGCGCGGTGCCGAAGTCGCCGCTGGCCTCGACCACCGAGGCGATCGCACTGTCGGTGGGCGTCGGGCACGACGAAGAGGCGGATGCCGAGCACCCGACGAGGCCGAATCCGGCCAGGGCGGTCACGGCCACGAGAGCGGGGAGTCTACGCACCGGAACAGTTTAGGTGGTCGAACCGGGCTCCTCCGACGAGGCGCCCGCGACGGACTGCCGGACCCCCTCGGCGGACTTCTGCGCCTCGCGCACACGCTTGCGGAGATTCTTGTCGGTGATCTGACGATCCCCCACGGCCCCGGGGGTCCACAGCTCCACGTCTTCGTCGCCGTAGCTCGACTTCGACGCTCGGCGCTTGACCTCGGGAGGAATCGCGCCGGGCGCCAGGCGGCGCGCGGTGATGAGGAAGCCCGTGTGCGCCACCATACGGTGGTCGGGGCGGACCGCGAGGCCCTCGACGTGCCACCCGCGGACCATGGTCTCGCTGGCATCCGGCTCGGTGAACAGCCCGGTCGCGCGGATGTACTCGGCCACGCGGCTGAGCTGGGTGGCGGTGGCGATGTAGCAGAGCACGACACCGCCCGGGGTCAGGGCGTCGGCCGCGGCGTCGATGCACTCCCACGGCGCGAGCATGTCGAGCACGATGCGGTCGACGGAGGCGGGGGCCACGGCATCCGGGAGGCTCTCGACCAGATCGCCGACGACGACCTCCCAGGTCGCGGGCAGCTCGCCGTGGAACGTCTCGACGTTGGCGCGGGCGACCTCGGCGAACTCCTCACGGCGCTCGAACGAGAGCAGCCGACCCGCCGGGCCGATCGCGCGCAGCAGCCACAGCGACAACGCACCCGACCCGACGCCGGCTTCGACGACGGTGGCGCCGGGGAAGATGTCGGCCTGCGCGAGGATCTGCGCGGCGTCCTTCGGGTAGACGATCGCGGCGCCGCGCGGCATGGACATGACGAAGTCGCGCAGCAGGGGGCGGACGGCCAGGTACTCGTGGCCGGAGCTGTTGGTCACCACGCTGCCGTCGGGCTGGCCGACGAGGAGCTCGTGCTTGAGCACGCCGTTGTGGGTGTGCAGCTCGCCTGCCTCGCGCAGGGTGATCGTGTGCATCCGCCCCTTGGGGCCGGTCAGCTGCACCCGGTCGCCGACCCGGAAGGGGCCGCTCAGGTGGGGGGTCTCGCTCATCGGGTGGCTCGTGTCTCTTCGGCGTGGGTCGGGGTGTGTGCGGCGTGGAGCGCCCGCAGGTGGGAGGTCGTGCGCCCCTCGAGGCTCGGCCACAGCGCGTGGGCGCCGACCCCCTCGAGCGGCACCATCAGCGGCACGCCGAGGGCGACGGCTCCGCTGGCGATCGCGGAGCGCAGTCCGTTCGGGGAGTCCTCGATCGCGACGGTGTCACCGATGTGGACGCCGAGGGCCGCGGCGGCCTGGAGATAGGGGTCGGGGTAGGGCTTGGGACGCTCGACGTCGTCGCCGGCCACCACGAGGTCGAATGCCGGGAAGTCGATGAGGTCGACCACCGACAGCGCCATGCGACGCATCGACATCGTCACCAGCGCCGTCTTGACGCCCTCGGAACGCAGGTCGGCGAGCAGCTCGCGAGCGCCCGGGCGGAACGGCACGCCGGTCACGGCGAGCTGTCGCTGCACCTCGTCGGTGAGGTACGAGATGATCTCGTCGACACCCCACGGCACGCCCGCGTTCTGGAGCAACCGCGCGGAGTCCTCGAGAGCGAGACCGACCATGCCGAGAGCCTGCTCGTGCGACCACGTGCCACCGAACCGCTCCACGAGCGGGGTCTCCGCGGCCATCCAGTACGGCTCGGTGTCGACGAGCGTGCCGTCCATGTCCCAGAGGACGGCGGCGGGAGCGGGGGAAGTCATCGTTCCATCCTATTGAGAGCGCGACTCCCGCCCGTCCGGCCCGCTGGGCCCGGCGTGGGCGGGACCGGCTCGGTCCGTGCGGGTGCGCCTATCCTGGAAGCCAGCCCCGACGGGGCAGAGGAGGTTGCGTGGACGCACTGGGTCGCCGGATCATCGTCGCCGCGTTCGACGGGTGGAACGATGCCGGAGAAGCCGCGTCGGCGGCAGCGGCGATGCTGCGAGCCGACGTCGAGTACGAGGTCGTCCACACGGTCGACCCCGAACTGTACTTCGACTACCAGTACACGCGCCCGCAGGTCGGATTGGACGCCGAGGGGCGTCGCACCCTGAGCTGGCCCGAGGCCACGCTGCTGCGTCCCGTCGAACGCTCCGACGACGCCGAGATCTGGCTCCTCGTGGGCGTCGAGCCCGCCCGCGCCTGGCAGGCGTTCGCCGCCGAGTTCATCGACGTCGCCCTGCGCGAGGACGTCTCGGGCTTCGTCGCGCTCGGCTCGATGATGTCCGATGTACCCCACACGCGCCCCATCTCGGTGTTCGCCGGCAGCGACAACGAGGCCGTGCGCCAGTCCCTGTCGCTCGAGCGGAGCCTGTACGAGGGGCCGGTCGGCATCCTGAGCGCCATCGGTCACGTCTCGGAGACCGTGGGCATCCCGACCGCGAGCCTGTGGGCGAGCGTGCCGCACTACGTCGCCGGGCACACGCCCTCGCCCAAGGCCACCCTGGCCCTGCTCGAGAAGCTCGAGTCGATCACGGGCATCGCCGTTCCGCGGGGAGACCTCGAAAACGAGTCGCGCCTGTGGGAGGCGTCGATCGATGCGGCTGCGGCCGACGACGAGGAGATGAGCGAGTACATCCGCCAGCTCGAGCAGACGCGTGACACGTGGGACTCCCCCGAGGCGTCCGGAGACGCCATCGCCCAGGAGTTCGAGCGCTACCTGCGCCGCGGCGGCGAAGGCCCCACCAAGCCCGGCCGCGACGACCCGCCCCGCCGCTGAGCACGAGTCGGTCGCCGATCGCGCGACGCACTCTCGCCCTCATCCGACATGACGAAGGCGCCGCCCCCGAGCGGGACGGCGCCTTCGCGGCATCCGGGACTCAGCCGGTGATGGCGGAGTACGCCGGCAGCACACCGAGCGTCAGCAGCACCATGATCAGCACGCCGAGAGCGACGCGATAGATCACGAACGGCAGGAAGCTGCCGCGCTTGAGGTACTGCATGAGGAAGGCGATCACGAGGTAGCCGACGACGAACGCGATGACGGTCGCCAGCGCGGTCTCACCCAGGGTGTACGGGCCGGTGCCCTCGTCGAAGCTCTTGTACAACTCGAAGAACCCGCTGGCGAAGACCGCCGGCACCGCGAGGAGGAACGAGTACTCCGCGGCGGCGGTGCGCTTGTAGCCGAGGGCACGACCGAGGGTCGTGGTCGCTCCCGAACGCGAGACCCCGGGAACGAGGGCGAGGGCCTGGGCGACGCCGAAGGCGACACCGTGCGGGTAGGTCAGGTCGTCGAGCTCGCGACGACGCTTTCCGTAGTGGTCGGCGAGACCGAGCAGGATGCCGAAGACGATGAGCACCACCGCGGTGATCCACAGGCTCCGGAAGTTGTCGCGGATGAGACTCTGCAACAGCACGCCGAGCAGCGCGATCGGCAGCGTGCCGATGATGACCAACCAGCCCATGCGGGCGTCGGGGTCGGTGCGGGGCACCTTGCCGGTGAGCGAGCCGAACCATCGAGAGATGACCCGGACGATCTTCTTGCGGAAGTAGATGAGCACCGCGAGCTCGGTGCCGATCTGGGTGATGGCGGTGAACGTCGCGCCGGGGTCGGTCTTCGACGGGAGGAACTCCCCCACGATGCGCAGGTGGGCACTCGAGGAGATGGGGAGGAACTCGGTGAGGCCCTGGACGAGCCCGAGGACGATGACCTCGAAGATATGCATGCGGTCCTTCAGTACGTGCGGATGAGGTCGGCGAGGACTCGCTGACCGAACTGGAGCGCGTCGACGGGGACGCGCTCGTCGACCCCGTGGAACATCCCGGTGAAGTCGAGATTGGCGGGAAGGCGCAGCGGTGCGAATCCGTAACCGGCGATGCCGAGGCCGGCGAGGGCCTTGTTGTCGGTGCCGCCGCCCATGAGATACGGCACGACCGGCACGCCGGGATCGTGCCGACCGAGCTGTGCGATCATCGCGTCGACGATGTCCCCCGAGAAGGGCACCTCGAGGCCGATGTCCTGGTGGACGATCTCGATCTCGACGTCGGGTCCGACGATCCGGCGGATGTCGGCGAGAGCCGCGTCTTCGGTACCGGGGAGCACGCGCACGTCGATGAGCGCTTCGGCACGGTCGGGGATGACGTTGTGCTTGTAGCCGGCGGTGAGGCCGGTCGGATTCGTCGTCGTGCGCAGGGTGGAACGGATGAAGCTGGATGCCGCGCCGGTGCGCAGGGCGAGAGCGTCGGGGTCGCCCGCGTCGTCGCCGGTGATCTCGGCCAGGCCCTCGAGCAACTGCCTGGTGGTGTCGGTGAGGCGGATCGGCCACTCGGTGCGGCCGAGGGCCGCGACGGCCTCGGCGAGCCTCGTCACGGCGTTGTCGGGGTGCAGGCCGCTGCCGTGGCCCGCGCGACCGCGCGCGACGAGCTTGATCCAGACGAGGGCCTTCTCGCCGACCTGGAGCAGGTACGCGCGGCGGTCGCCCACCGCGATCGAGTATCCGCCCACCTCGCTGATGGCCTCGGTCGCGCCGGCGAACCACTCGGGACGGTTCTTCACCACGAGTGCCGAGCCCTCGACGCCGCCGTTCTCCTCGTCGGCGAAGAAGGTCACGATGATGTCGCGTTCGGGCTGCTCCCCCGCGCGCAGCACGTCGGCGACGGCGGTGAGGATCATGGCATCCATGTCCTTCATGTCGACGGCACCGCGCCCCCAGAGCACGCCGTCGCGGATCTCGCCCGCGAAGGGGTCGACGCTCCAGTCGGCGGCGACCGCCGGCACCACGTCGAGGTGGCCGTGCAGGATCAGGGCGGGCTTGTGGGGGTTGCGTCCGGGAATGCGGGCGCAGACGTTCGTGCGACGCGCGATGGGCTCGTAGTACTCGACCTGGAGGCCGAGGGCCTCGAGGTATGCGCCGACGTACTCGGCCGCTTCGCGCTCGCCCTCGGCACGGCCTCCGCCGTAGTTCGAGGTATCGAACCGGATCAGGTCGCGCGCGACGCGGGCGACCTCGGGGACGTCGGTTTCGAGCTCGGGCATGCGCACTACGGTACCGGGGGCGAGCATGCTCCCCCGCCCCCGCGTCGCCGTGAGACGCGCCCGGGGGGCGGCATCGATTCGAGGCGGCGTCGGGAGCGTGGTAATGTCGTTCTTCGTTGCGAAAGCAGCAAATCACCCAGATGCGCGGGTGGCGGAATAGGTAGACGCGCTAGCTTGAGGTGCTAGTGCCCTTTAACGGGCGTGGGGGTTCAAGTCCCCCCTCGCGCACAACACAGAAGGCCCCGGATTCGTCCGGGGCCTTCGTGGTTTTCCGGCATCCCGGTTCCCGAGTGCCCTGGGCGCGCGCCTCGGAGCTCGCGCGCGATCCATACAGCGAACCAATAGCCGTTGCCTTTTCACGGCATAGCCTCCCTCCCTACGGTGCCTCGTGATAACGGTTCTCATTCCCTGGAACCGACCGCCGAAGGGACCCGACCTCCATGAAAACCACGCGCACCGTCGTCACCGCCGCCGCTTCCGTCTCTCTGCTGACACTCGTTCTCGCCGGGTGCGCCACCGGCGCGTCGGCGCCGACTCCCGGCGCCACGGCCGACTCCGGCCCGAAGGTCGCCGTGGTCGCCGCCGAGAACGAGTACGCCGACGTCGTGCAGCAGATCGGGGGTGACCGGGTCGATGTGTCGGCGATCCTCAGCGACCCCAACACCGATCCGCACACGTTCGAGGCGAGCGCGAGCGTGGCGAAGGAGATCGCCGGGGCACAGCTCATCGTGCAGAACGGCCTCGGATACGACGATTTCATGTCCGATCTCGAGAAGGCCTCCCCCGACAGCAGCCGCTCGGTGATCGTGGCGCAGGACGTGCTCGGCCTGCCCGACAGCACCGACAATCCGCACCTCTGGTACGACCCGAAGACGATGCCCGCGGTCGCCACCGCCGTGGCCGACAAGCTCAGCGAGCTCGATCCGGCGAGCGCCGACGCATTCCACGCGAACCTCGCCACCTTCATCGCCTCGCTGTCCGACTGGACCGACGCGCTCTCGAGCTTCGCCCGGAACCACCCCCGGACGCCCGTCGCGGTGACCGAGCCCGTCGCGGATTACATGCTCGAGGCCGCGGATGCCGACGTCAAGACGCCCTGGAACCTGCAGGCCGCGATCATGAACGACACGGACCCGTCGGCGCAGGACACCGCGACCCAGGACGCCCTGTTCACCGGCAAGCAGGTGAAGGTGTTCCTCTACAACCAGCAGGTCACCGACGACACGACCGACAAATACCTCCAGCTCGCCAAGGACAACGGCATCCCGGTCGTGGGCGTGTACGAGACGATGCCGGCGAACTACCACTACCAGGACTGGATGCTGGCCGAGGTGAAGGCGCTCGAGACGGCCGTCACCCAGGGCACCTCCACCGAGCACCTGTGAGCGAGGCGCCTCCGCTCCGGGATCTCGACGTCGTCCTTCGGGCGCGCGGGATCTCGGTGCGCTTCGCGGGCACGGCGGTGCTCGACGACGTCGACCTCGACGTGCCGGCGGGAGCGATCGTCGGTCTCATCGGAGCGAACGGTGCGGGCAAGACCACGCTGCTGCGCGTGCTGCTCGGCATCCTGCGGCCCCAGGAGGGACAGATCCAGCGTCCGACTCGACGCGCGGGGGTCGGGTACGTCCCGCAGAAGATCGCTCTCGACCCGCAGGCGCCCCTGCGCGCTCGCGATGTCGTGATGCTGGGTCTCGACGGGGCGCGGCTCGGCATCCCTCTGGGTCGCCGTCGCCTGCGCGGTGCGGTCGAGGACGCTCTGGCGCAGGTGGGCGCATCGGGTCTCGCCGACGCTCGGGTGGGCGAGCTCTCGGGCGGACAGCAGCAGAGGGTCCTCCTCGCGCACGCGATCGTGAGCCGGCCGGCCCTGCTCCTTCTGGACGAGCCGCTCGCGAGCCTTGACCCGGTCAGCGCGCGAGACGTGGTCGCCCTCCTGGACGACCTGCGACGGCACTCGAATGTGTCGATCGTCGTCACGGCGCACGACCTGACCCTGCTGCTCCCCGTGCTCGACCGCGTCGCCTACCTCGCGGGCGGGCGGGCGGCGGTGGGGACTCCTGCCGAGGTCGTGCGCGACGACGTGCTGAGCGCGTTGTACCGCGCCCCGATGCGGGTGATCGAGACGGCGGGGCGCACCTTCGTCGTCGCCGACGACGGCGGGACCCCCTCGTGAGCGCGATGCTCTCGGCGTTCTTCGCGAGCTCTACGGTGCAGACGGCCCTCGTGGTCGGAACCCTCGTCGCGGTGGTGTCGAGCGTCGTCGGGATGTTCGCGATCACGCGCGGTCAATCCTTCGCCGGTCATGCGCTCGCCGATCTGGGGGCGGTCGGAGGGTCGGGGGCATTCCTTCTCGGCGTGAGTCAGCTGTGGGGGTTCGTCGTGGCCGGGGTGATCTCGGCCGTCGCGATGGAGGCGATCGGCACCCGGCGGCTGGAAGGGCGCGATGTGGCCACCGGCGTCGTCTTCGGGGCGGGTACGGGGCTGACCGCTCTGTTCCTCACCCTCGACACCCTCATCGGCGGGTCGAGCAACGCCGCGATCTCGGTCCTCTTCGGCTCGCTGTTCTCGATCGACACGCGCCTGGTGCCCGTCATCGTCGCCCTGGGCGGCCTCGCTCTCGCCATCGTCGCCGCGATCTGGCGGTGGGTGACCCTCGAGACCCTCGACCACGATCTGGCCACCGCGCGCGGAGTCCCCTCGCGAACGGCGAGCACGCTCTTCCTCGTCGCCCTCGCCCTGGCCGTGCAGTTGTCGTCCCTGTCGATCGGGGCGATCCTCTCGACCGCGCTGTTGATCGGACCCGCCGCGACCGCGCTGCTGTTCACGCGGCGTCTCGGCACGGCGGCGTTGCTCGCCGCGGTCATCGCGGTGGTCGAGGTGTGGCTCGGGTGCCTGGTGGCGTTTGCGAGCTTCGACTGGTTCGGGGGCAGCAGCTGGCCCGTCAGCTTCACGATCGTCGCCGCGGTGTTCCTCACCTATGTCGGGGCGCGTTCCGTCCGGGCCCTGCGCCCGCCCGTGCGTCGGACGGCGGCGGCGTGATGTTCGCGCCGTACCTCATGACCGCCTGGGCGGGAGGGACGATCGTGGCGGTGGTCGCCGGGGTCGTCGGCTTCTTCGTCGTGCTGCGCGGCAACGCCTTCTTCGCACACGCGGTGCCGCATGGCGCGTTCGCCGGCGCCGCGGGGGCCGTCCTCATCGGAGTCAATCCGCTGCTCGGCCTCGGCGTCTTCGCCGCGGGCGGGGCCGTGGGGATCGTGATCCTCGGCCGCCGCGCACGGCACGACGTCGTCACGGCCCTCACCCTCGTGACGATGCTCGCCCTCGGCGCCCTGTTTCTCAGCCGCTCCCGCGAGTACTCGGCGCAGGTGTTCACCCTGTTGTTCGGCCAGATCCTCGGGGTGTCCCCCGATCAGCTGACCACGATGGGCCTGCTCGCGGTCGGCTGTCTCGCCCTCGTCGCGCTCATCGCGCGGCCGCTGCTGTTGGCATCCGTCTCGCCGTCCCTCGCCGCCGCACGCGGAATACCCGTCACGGGAGTAAACCTGGTCTTCGCTCTCGTGATCGCCGCGGCGACGACGGTGAGCGTGCCGATGGTGGGCGCCTTGCTGATGTTCGCTCTGCTCATCGGCCCCCCGGCCGCGGCGCAGGTGCTCGCGCGGACGCCCGGCCGCGGGATAGCCCTCTCGGTCGCCCTCACGCTCGGCACGGTGTGGGCGTCGATCGCGCTGGCCGTGACGACCGACCTCCCAATCGGTTTCTTCGCCACGGCGATCGGGGCGCTGCTGTACGCGGGGTCCCGGGCGACGGCACGCGGGCGCCGGCGTCGGCGGCATGCATTCCGGATGCCGTGACCCGGCGTCGGGATCGTCGACGACGCCCCCGTGCCGCCGGGTGTTTCCGCACCGTCGCGCCGTGCGTGACGGTGCGGAAACACCCGCGTGACATCGGCCGCCTAGCGTCGGGTCATGCCCGCGTTCTCTGTGCCGATGATCGACATCTCCGCCTGGGTGGGCCCCGGCTCCCCCGATGCTCGAGCCGCGGTGGTCGCCGCGGTCGACCACGCGTGTCGCACCGTGGGCTTCATGCAGGTGGTGGGTCATGGCATCCCGGATGCCGTGATCTCGGAGCTCACGGAGGGTCTCGACGAATTCTTCGCCCTGCCGTTGGAGGCCAAGAAGGCCTACGTGCGGCCCGCGGCCGAGAATCGCGGGTACAGCCCGCCCAAGAGCGAGTCCCTGAGCTACAGCCTCGGCGTCGATCCGGTGACGCGGATGAACGACTTCTTCGAGGCGTTCAACGTGGGGACCTCGGCCGCCGAGTACTCGGGCAGCACGGCGACCGCGGAGGACTACGCGGAGAACACCTGGCCCGCCGAGACGCGCGTCTTCGAGCCGGCCGTCCGCGATTACTACGGAGAGGCGCGGCGTGTCGCACAGACTCTGACGCGGATCTTCGCGGCGGCACTTCGGGTGCCCGACGACTTCTTCGACGACGTCACCGATCACTCCATCGACGTGCTGCGCATGAACAACTACGCCCTCCCGCCGGGCTCGATCGAGCTCGGAGCGGAGTTGACCGGCATGGGTGAGCACACCGACTTCGGTCTCGTCACCGTGCTCTGGGCGGACCAGGTCGCGGGACTCCAGGTTCTCGGCCAGGACGGCTCGTGGAACGACGTCTCGCCGGCCCGGGGCGCCCTGCTCGTCAACCTGGGTGATGTCGCGGCCCGCCTGACGAACGACCGGTGGATGTCGACCCTGCATCGGGTGAAGCCGCCGGTCATCGACGGCACGATCGAACGTCGACGCTCGGCGGCGTTCTTTCACGACGGCAACGCGGATGCCGTGATCGCCCCGCTGCCCCACTTCGTCTCGGCCGAGGCCCCGGCGCTGTACGAGCCGGTGACGGTGCGCGAGCACATCGCCGCCAAGCTCGCCGGCTCGCGGGCGGGCCGCAAGAACCTCGGCGCAGCGCGCGAGGCCGCGCGGGTGACGGCGGCGAGCCGGGGCTGATCGCGAACGACGACCGGCCCGGCCGGGCCCCCACCGGCGCTGCCCGAGGGCAGCGCCTCTCGCCGCGTCAGCCCGCCGACACGCCGAACAGCAGACCCAGCACGTAGGTGACAGCGGCCGCGCCGAAACCGATCGCGAGCTGGCGGAGTCCGCGCTTGATCGGCGAGGCGCCCGAGAGCAGACCGACCATGGCGCCGGTGCCGATCAGCGCGATTCCGACGAGGCCCAGGGCGAGTGCCACGGCCGGGAAGCCGGCCATGCCGAAGATCCACGGCAGCACCGGGATGATCGCGCCCGAGGCGAAGAACAGGAAGCTCGAAAGGGCCGCTCCCCAGGCGCTTCCGACGACCTCGTGCGACGACTCGCCCGGGGCGGCTGCGGCGGGTGCGCTCCCGGCCTGCGCGGCGGTGACGACCTCGCGGGCCTTGTCGAGAGCGGCGTCGGGGTCCATTCCGCGCGTGCGGTAGACGAGCGCGAGCTCGTTGGCATCCAGGTCGAGATGGGGAAGAGCGGAGTCGGCGAAGTCACTCTCCTCGGTGGCTTTGAGAAGCTCGCGCTGCGACCGCACCGAGACGAACTCCCCCGCGCCCATCGACAGGGCGCCGGCGAGCAGGCCCGCGATGCCGCTGAAGAGCACGAAGCTGGGGGCCACCCCGGTCGCCCCGACGCCCATCACCAGGGCGAGGTTCGACACGAGACCGTCGTTGGCGCCGAAAACGGCGGCGCGGAAGGTCCCCGAGAGGCGTCGACGGCCGCGGGCGGCGAGGCCCCGCACGACCTCGTGGTGTACGCGCTCGTCGGCGGCCATCGCGGGAGTGGCGTAGGGCTCGTCGGCGTAGGGCGAGCGGGCCTCGGCGTTCTGGGCCAGGGCCAGCACAAAGATCGAGCCGAATCGGCGGGCCATCCACGCCAGGAGACGCGTACCGATGCCGGGTTGCGGCAGGCGCGGCGGCTGCTCGCCGAGCAGGTCGATCCAGTGCTGTTCGTGGCGCCCCTCGGCCTCGGCGAGGGCGAGGAGGATGTCGCGTTCTTCACCGGTGCGGCGCGACGCGAGCTCGCGGTACACGCGCGCCTCGGCGCGTTCGTCGACGAGATAGCGAGCCCAGCGGCGGCGATCACGGGCGGTGGGTGTGGCGGGGGTCGTCACGGGTGCTCCTTCGGGTCGTCCCCCACCGTAGTGAGGGCGATTCACGCCCTCGGGCGCGTCGGCCCACACTGACAGCATTTCGGCCCCCCGAAGCCCGGAAAGACGCGGATGCCGAGTGCTCGGTGCCAGCATTTCGGGGTCGCGAAAAGCGGGGTCGCGATGGCGCGGCCGGGCGACGGAGGCGGTGGCCAGGCGCACCGCTCGGGCGGGGGCGTCGGGACCGCGGTGGCCTCGAAACCACGCCTCGCTGACTCGTCGGTTGCAGCTCGTCGCCGGCGCGTCGGCGAGATGCCCTCTCGCGACGGGGAACGCGCCCGGGTCAGGAGTGCACGCGCTTGCGCAGAAGATCGATGCGCGCCTGCAGCTGCGCGACCGTCGCGTGCGAGACCGCGGGGCCCCCGCAGATGCGGCGGAGCTCGGCGTGCACCAGGCCGTGCGGCTCGCCGCTCTGGCGGGCGTAGAGACCGACCATCGTGTTGAGCAGCTGGCGCTGCTCTTTGAGGGTGCGGTGGAGGGGCGCCGGGAGCCCGCCGTCGTCGACCGAGGGCGGCTCGACACCGCTCTCCTTCTCGGTCGCCTCGCGACTCGAGCGGTGGCGCGACTGCCGCGTCGCGCGCGACATGAGCACCTCGTGCACCTGCTCGGGCTCGAGAAGACCCGGGATGCCGAGGAACTCCTCCTCCTCGATGGTTCCCGGAACGGCGAGCTGGCCGAACTCCTGCCCGTCGAACATCACGCGGTCGAAGTGCGCGAGAGAGCCCAGCGCCTGGTACTCGAACTCCTGCTCGAGCGCGTCGGAGGCTTTGTCCTCGCGCTCGGCGGCATCCATCATGTCTTCTTCGGCGTTCCACTGGTCTTCCGCGTCGCTGTCGCGGTCGAGCGCGTGCTCGCGCTGCGCCTCCATCTCGCCGGCGAGAGCGAGCAGCTGCGGGACGTTGGGAAGGAACACGCTCGCGGTCTCACCGCGACGGCGCGCACGGACGAAACGCCCGATGGCCTGCGCGAAGAACAGCGGAGTCGAAGCGCTGGTGGCGTACACGCCGACGGCGAGGCGCGGGACGTCGACCCCCTCGGACACCATGCGGACGGCGACCATCCAGCGGCTCGTGCCCTTCGAGAACGTCTCGATCCGCCCCGAGGCCTCGGCTTCGTCCGAGAGGACAATGGTGACCTTCTCGCCGCTGATGTCTTCGAGGATGGCGGCGTAGGCGCGTGCGGCGGTCTGGTCGGTCGCGATGACCAGGCCCCCGGCATCCGGGACCGTCTCGCGCACCTCGGTGAGGCGCCGATCCGCGGATCGGAGGACCGCGGGGATCCAATCGCCGTTCGGATCGAGCGCGGTGCGCCAGGCCTGCGAGGTGATGTCCTTGGTGTTGTCCTGCCCGAGCTGGGCCTCCATCTCTTCGCCGGCCTTCGTGCGCCAACGCATCTGCCCCGCGTAGACGAGGAAGAAGACGGGCCGCACGACGCCGTCCTCGAGAGCGCGCCGGTACCCGTAGGCGTAGTCGGTGCGTGAGAGGCGGATGCCCTTCGCGTTCGGGTGGTACTCCACGAACGGAATGGGCGCGGTGTCGCTGCGGAACGGCGTTCCCGACAGCAGCAGTCGGCGAGTCGCGCGGTTGTAGGCCTCGCGCAGGGCGTCGCCCCAGCTCAGCGCATCTCCACCGTGATGCACCTCGTCGAGGATGACGAGGGTTCTGGCATCCATCGTCAGACGCTGATGCACCTCGGCCTTCACCGCGACCTGGGCGTAGGTGACCGCGACGCCGTGATACTGCCGCGAGGGCGTGGCGTGACGGTTCGAGAAGAACGGATCGAGACGGATGCCGACACGCGCGGCCGCCTCGGCCCACTGGGTCTTGAGGTGCTCGGTGGGGGCCACGACGACGATGCGGTCGACGACGCGGCGACGCATGAGCTCGGAGGCGAGGCGCAGGGCGAAGGTCGTCTTGCCGGCGCCGGGGGTGGCCGCGGCGAGGAAATCGCGCGGGCCCTTGCCCTCGCCGTCGGGCCCGTCGAGGCCGAAGTAGAGGTCGAGCGCCTCGGCCTGCCAGGCGCGCAGGCGCTGCGCCGTTCCCCAGGGGGCGCGCTGCGGGAACGAGGGCGACAGGTGCTCGGCGGCGAACGAGCCGAAGTGGGGTTCGACGCCGTCGGCCGTCGCGGCGTCGAGAGGCAACGGCGCCTCGCCGGGGAGGGGGTGGTCGGCGACGGGCGCGGTGGCGTGGGTGGGGGCGGCGGGGGCGTCCGCGGAGGCGGGCGCGGCGGAGCTGACCGCCGCGGGGCCGGGGCTGGCGACCGGGCGGGGACCGGCCGCGGCGTCCGGACTCGCGATGGGACCCGGGGACGCCACGGGGCCGGGGCTCGCGATCGGCCCCGGAGACGCGACGGGCCCAGGACTCGCGACGGACCCAGGACTCGCGATCGGACCCGGGGACGCCACGGGGCCGGGGCTGGCGATCGGCCCCGGAGACGCGACGGGCCCAGGACTCGCGACGGGACCCGGACTCGCGACGGGCCCCGGACTCGCGATCGGACCCGGGGACGCCACGGGGCCGGGGCTGGCGATGCGTGTCGAGGGCACGGCATCCGGGTCTGCGGGGGTGTGCGGGAGGTTCGGGGTGCGGGCTTCTTCTTCCAGCATCGAACCTCCGTCCCGTGTGTGCGCGAACATCCACGATAGGCGAAGCGGATCGGTCGTGGCGGCGGCCGGTGAGTCGTTCCGCCGTCTCACCGTCGATAAACGCTCTCCGCACGCAGAAACGCTCTCTCCGCGCGTTTTCGCGCGGACATCGCGTTTATGCGTCGAGGACACGGCACGTCGGGCGTGTCTGCCATCGGGGCGTCTCGACGAGTGGCGGGGCAGGCCGCACCGGAGCCTGGAGCGATGTCGGAGGCCGGGGTTAGCCTGGGGGTCGGAGGTTTCGATGACACTCGATCCGCACTCGCCCCGCACCTCGCCCTCGCCCGACAACCCCGGTCCGCACCCCTGGCGCCGGTACGTCGCCCTGGGCGATTCGTTCACCGAAGGCATCGGCGACCCGCTGCCCGACGGCGGCCATCGGGGGTGGGCCGACCGCGTCGCCGAGGTCCTCGCCTCGGCGGTCGACGACTTCGCCTACGCCAACCTCGCCGTACGCGGCAAGCTCATCGGGCAGATCGTGGCCGACCAGATCGAGCCCGCGCTCGCGCTCAAGCCCGACCTCATCACGTTCTCGGCGGGCGGCAACGACGTCATCCGTCCCGGGACCGATCCGGATGCCGTGGCCCAGCAGTTCGAAGATGCCGTCATCCGCCTGCGTCGCGACAACGCCACCGTCGTCGTGTTCACCGGCATCGATACCGAGTTCACGCCCGTGTTCCGCGGCATTCGCGGCAAGGTCGCGATCTACAACGAGAACATCCGCGCGATCGCCGACGCCCACGACTGCGTCGTCGCCGACCAGTGGGGACTGAAAGAGGTGCAGGACATGCGCTTCTTCGACGACGACCGGCTGCACTACAACGCTCTCGGCCACCACGAGGTGGCGCGCATGGTGCTGCGGGCGTTGAACGTGCCCAACGACCTGCAGCCGATGCAGCCCGAGGCCCTGAACGCCACCACGTGGCGTGCCGCGCGCGAGAAAGACCTCGTGTGGGCGCGGTCGTACCTCGTTCCGTGGGTGCTGCGGCGTCTGCGGCATCAGTCGTCGGGCGACCACATCCAGGCCAAGCGTCCCGAGCCGCTGCCCGTCATCACGCTGGCGCCGGGGCGGGATGCCACGGCATCGGGCGAGACGCGGGTCTGACCGCCGTGTCGGTCGAGGCCCTCGTCCCCGGAGTCCGCGCGCGCGGATGAGCCGCCCCGCGACCCACCCCCGCCGCCCGCTCACGCGAACGCCGGGGCACCCTCCACCGCCCCCGCGAGCTCTGCAAGCGTGCGGTGACTCAGCACGTCGGCGATCGTCACGGAGACCCCGCGCGCGGCGAGGGCGTGGGTGAACGAGACGAGGTCGATGCTGTCCATTCCGGCGTCGAGGAGGTCGTCGTCGCGGTCGACCGGGTGACCGAGCACGGCTTCGGCGGCCTCAGCGAGAACGGCCTCCGCGAGAGCCACCTCCGCGAGATCGGCTCGCGCAGAGGTGGTCTCAGCGAGAACGCCCCCCGCAGAGACGGCCACGGCGGGCTCCAGCGCCTGCAGCGCGCGCGCGTCGAGCTTGCCGTTCGGCGTCAGCGGCAGCGCCTCGACCAGTACCGCGTCGGCGGGAACCATGTACCCCGGCAGCACCGCGGCGAGCTGCGTGCGGAAGGAGGCGGCATCCATGAATCGGGGGAAGGGACCCGGCTCGTCGGTGACGAGGAAGGCCCGCAGCACCGTCCCGCGGCCGCGGGGCCGCGGGAGCACCGCGGCCTCGCGCACCCCGCCGAGGCTGCGCACTGCCGTCGCGACCTCGCCGAGTTCGATGCGGTGCCCGCGGATCTTGACCTGGTCGTCGGAGCGGCCGAGGTACGCGAGTCGTCCGTCGGGTCGCACGCGGACCAGGTCGGCGGTGCGGTACATGCGTCCGCCGTGCCGGAAGGGGTCGGCGACGAAGCGCTCGGCGGTGAGGGCGGCGCGCGCCGCGTACCCGCGCGCGAGCTGCGGGCCGGCGAGGTAGAGCTCGCCGACGGCTCCCACGGGTGTGGGCCGCAGCCGCCGGTCGAGGACGTACGCGCGCATCCCGGCGACCGGTCGACCCAGCACGACCTCGTCGGTCTCGCTCATCACCGCCGACACGGCGTCGACGGTCGTCTCGGTGGGTCCGTAGAAGTTCATCGCGCGCACCGGCGAATCCCCCAGCGTGCGCCACGCCTCGACACCGACAGCCTCTCCCCCGAGTCCCAGCACGCGCAAGCGCTCGTGCACCGGGCTGTCGGCCGGCAGGCACCCGAAAAGCGTGGGCGACAGCTCGATCATCGTGATGCCGCGGCCCAGGATCTCGGCCTCGAGGCTGACCGGATCGCGCATCGTGTCGGCGTCGAGCAGCTCCACCCGGTGTCCCGAGAACAGGGCCAGCAACGGCTGCCACGACGCGTCGAACCCGAACGACCACGCGTGCCCGACGGTGAGCGACCCCGGTGCGGCGCCGGAGTACGCACGCTCGGCGTGGTCGGCGTGGAGGGCCGCGATGCCGCGGTGCGTGGCGACGACGCCCTTGGGCTCCCCCGTCGATCCGGAGGTGAAGATCATGTACAGCGCGTCGTCGGGGTGCACCTCGACGACGGGCGGGGCGGCGTCCGCGGGCTCGACCTTCGGCACGTCGTGCCACGGCGAGACGCCGATCACCGCTCGAGGGTCGGACAGGCGGCGGATCGCGTCGAGGCGACCGGCGGGTAGCGTCGGGTCGAGGTACACCGCGCACGCACCGGCCCGGGCGATGCCGAACAGCGCCTCGACCACCTCGATCGAGCGCGGCAGGGCGATGCCGACCACGTCTCCCCCTCCGATCCCCGCGGCGGCGAGTCCGGCGGCGAGGCGGGCCGTGCGATCGTCGAGCTCGCGGTAGGTCCAGGCGCGGGTTCCATCGGCGAGGGCGATCGCGTCGGGGCCGGATGCCACGGCCCCGGCGAACAGGTCGGGAACGGTGCGGCGGTCTTCGAGCGGGGCGCCCCGGTCGTCCGCCGCGCTCGGGTCGCGGCGAGAGACGGCGGCATCCATCCCCGCGGTGAGATCGCTGTCGCGCCCGACTGCATACGCGTGGCCGGCCAGCCGCGCCCACGCCGCGCGGTCCACGTGCCGTTCGGCCCGGATGCCGTCGACCGGCGCGGCGGGTCGGGCGATGATCTCGTCCAGCGCGGCCTGCCACAGATCGACGAGCCCCGACGCGGAGTGCCCGACGAGTTGCTCGGCGCGCACCTCGACATCGACGACAAACCGACCCTCGATCACCGCGGGGGCGACGACGAGCGGGTAGTGCGTGAGGCTGTGCGCTTCGGCGTGGCGGACAGCGGCATCCGGAGCGAAACCGGTGCCGTCGTGACGCGAGACGGGCGCGTTCTGGAAGACGAGCAGGGTGTCGAAGAGCGACCCGGCGCCGGCGGTGCGGGCGATCGCGCGCAGCCCGGGGTGGGCGTGTGCGACGTCGAGGGCGAAGTCGTGCTGCAGCCGCTCGAGCACGGCGGCCACGGGAGCGTCGTCGAGGCCGATACGCACCGGCACGGTCGTGATGAACAGCCCCACCATGCTCTCGCTGCCGACGAGCTCGGGGTCGCGGCCCGACACGGTGGTGCCGAAGACGACGTCGTCGCGGTCGGTCAGGCGCGACAGCATCACGGCGGTGGCGAGCTGGGCGAGCGTGTTCAGGGTCACGTCGTGGCTGCGGGCGAACGACAGGAGGCGATCGGTGTCGGATGCCGACCACCCCCGCCGCTCGATCGTGGCGGCGCCGAAGCGGCCGTCGCCGGGCTCGGTTGCACGGTCAGCCAGCTGCAACGGGACGAAGCCGTCGCCGAGACGCGCGCGCCAGTGGTCGAGCGCTGCGGTCATGTCTTTCTGCTGCAGGTGGAGCACCTGATCGCGGAAGGGGCGCACGGCGGGGAGCGCGGCGTCTGCGTAGGCACGCTGGATCTCGTCGATCACGATGCCGAACGACCACCCGTCGAGTGCGATGTGGTGCCCGGTGAGCACGACCTCGTCGCCCGCGTCGGCATGGACGAGGGTCACGCGCAGCAGCGGACCGGTGCGCACGTCGAACCCGCGCCCGCGTTCCTCGTCGGCGATCGTCACGCCGTCGCCGGAGCGTTCTTCGACGGGGATCGTCCCCCGCGCGGGAATGACGTGGACCGGGTGCGGCAGTCCCTCGTCGACGAAGCGCCCGAGCACGACCGGGTGACGCGCAGCGACCGTGTCGACGGCGGAGCGCAAGCGAGCGGCATCCACTCGCCCGTCGAGTTCGAGACGCACCTGGATGACGTACGCGTCGTCGGTCTCGGCGGCCAGGGCCAGCAGTCCGCGCTGCAGCGGGGTGGCCTGGAGGACGTCGGCGATCATCGGCAATCTCCTGTCGAGGCGGGACGCGGGGCACGCAGGGTCACGACGCCCGCGATCATCGGGGGTCCCCCACCAGAGCGGCGAGGAGTTCGGGGCTGAGCCCGGAGGCCGACAGCGGGGTGCTCTCGGTCGCGGTCGCGGCGGTCTCGGCGGGCCGGAGCGCACGCGCGAGCTCGACGAGCACCGGGTGAGCGAACACCTGGCGCGGGGCGGCGGCGAGACCGCGCTCCCGGAGGCGCGCGACGAACGCGATCGATGAGATGCTGTCGCCGCCGAGGGCGAAGAACGACGCCTCGGGCGAGGGATCGGGGATGCCGAGCGCCTCGGCCGCGCACGCGAGGACCGCGTTCAGGGTGTCGATGTCGGGATCGGCGCCCGCGGCGGCGGGAACGGAACCCGCCGCAGCCCCCGCCCCGGAACTGCGGGCGGGCTCGGCATCCGGAGCACTCGACTCGGTCGGCCGCGCCTCGCCGCGCGGGATCGGGAGATCGGCGAGGGTCGCGGTTTCGTCGGAGTCGGCCAGCGCGCCGATGACGGCCAGCAGCCGTTCGGCGAGACGGGCGACCGTGCGCGAGTCGAACAGCGCGGTGCGGAACGCGATTCCGCCGCGCAAGCCCTCGGCGTCGTCGATGAACTCGAACGACAACTCGAACTTCGCGTGCGTGCGCTCGGGCTCGGCGATCTCGTAGGCGATCTCGCCGCCCGGGTGCGGGAGCGTGCCGCGCAGCTCTCCCCCGCTGTGCAGCTGCACCATCGTCGTGGCGAGGGGGCTCAGGCCGGTCGAGCGGTCGGGACCGACCGCGAGCACGACGTTCTCGAACGGCACCGTCTCGTGCTCGAGCGCGTCGACGAGGGTCTCGCGCGCCGAGACCACGAGAGCGTCGAGCGACGCGTCCGCCGGAACCCGATGCCGCAGCACGACCGTGTTGGCGAGCATGCCCACCATTTCGGCCGTGCGCTCGTCGCGGCCCGCCACGGGAACGGCGACGAGGATGTCGTCGCTCTCGCCGAGGCGAGCGAGCGTGGCGACGACCGCGGCCTCGAGCACCACGAACAGGCTCGAGCGGGTGCGCCGGGCGACGCCGCGCAAGCCCGCGGCGGCTCCGTCGGCGATCGTGAACGCGTGCCACCCGCCGTCGGCCGGGGCGAGGGGATCGGGCGCGCGATCGGCGGCGAGGGGCAGCCCCGCGGGCGCGTCGGCGAGCCGCGCGCGCCAGAACGCCAGGGACGCGTCTGTGTCGGCGCGTTCCGTGACCAGGTCGAGCGGCGAGGGCGCGGGGGTCGGCCATGCCGGCGGGCGTCCGGCGGCGCGCGCGTCGTAGGCGGTGGCGAGATCGCGCAACAGGATGCCGGTGGACCACTCGTCGGCGACCAGATGGTGCAGCAGCAGACCCAGCGACCGGCCGTCGTCGGTGTGCACCGCGCGCACCCCGATCTCACGGTCGAGGTCGAAGCCGCGACGGAGGTCCTCGGCATCCGTCGACCACCAGGCCAGGTCGTCGAGCCGGTGCGTCGGCACCGCGCGCTGCCGGGGGGTGCCGTCGACGACATCCACCAGGACGCGCAGCCCCTCGTGGCGCACGAGCACGTCGCGGACGGCTGCCCGGAGCGCGGCGGGATCGGGAGCACTGGTGAAGCGCAGCACGTACGGGATGGCGTAGCCGAGACCGCCGTCGTCGAAGCGGTCGAGGAACCAGATGCCCCGCTGCTGCGGGAGCAGCGCAACCGCGTCGGCGCGCGTGGCCGCACCGGACTCCTCCGTTTCGGCGGAACGCGGCGTACCGGGGGGTGCGGGAGCGTCGGCGCGGGCGGCTCCCGATCTCGCCGTCACGGGCTCACCCGCCACCGCACCGAGCGCCCGCGCGGTGGGGTGGGCGAAGAAGTCGCCGATGCGCAGGCCGTCGATACCGCGCGCGCGAAGGGTGGCGATGACGCGGGTGGCCAGCAAGGAGTGTCCGCCGGCGTCGAAGAAGTCGTCGTCGGGACCCAGGTCGAAAGCTTCCAGGGCACCGCGGAACGCCTCGAGCACGGCATCCGCCCGCTCGGTGAGCTCGGCGTCTGCAGACACCGTCGCGGTGCGTACCGGGGCCGAGGCGTCGACGACCCCCGTCGCGACAGATGCCGGTCGCAGCAGCAGGACGTCGCGCAGCAGACGCCCGGCGGGCTCGTCCCCCTCCGCGGTCGCGAGGGCCTCGACGGCCGTGCACAGCGCGTCGAGCACCGTGCGCGCCGCCGTCTCGGAGACGTCGGACGACCACGTCACCTCCACCGCGGGCGTCGTACCTTCGCGGAGGGCGATGGTGATCCCCGGCTCGGTCGCCAGCGGCGGCAGCTCGATCTCGCGGGCCGCGGCGCCGCCGATGCGGGCGGAGCCGAGCACGTCGCCGACGCCGACGAGCAAGAACCCGGCGCGCTCGCGCAGCGCGGGCTGCGTGCGGCGGATCAGCTCGATGGGAACGACGCCCCCGGCCGTCGCCGCGCGCACCGCCTCGACGGTGCGGGCGGTCAACGACGCCACCGTGTCGTCGCCGCGCACCCCGAGCCGCAGCGGCACGAGATTGCCTCGCGCGCCCACGGCGTGCGCTCCCATGCCCTCGACGTCGAGGACGGGCAGGTCGATGACGCCATCGGTGCGCCCCGTGGCCGCCGTCAGCACCGCCGCCGCGGCCACCGCGAGCGTGTGCAGTCCACCGGCTCCGGTGCGGGCGACCGCCTCGGCGAGCCGCGGCAGCTCGGCGCGCAGGCGCCGGATGCCGTGTGCCTCGGCCCCGACCGGTGTCGGCTCGGCGACCGAGCGACGCCAGGCCGCGGGGAGCGTCAGCGGCACCGCCCCGTCGAGCACCGCACGCCACCGCTCGAGCACGGGCGCACTGCCCGTCCCCCGCAGCCAGCGCACCTTCTCGGCGGCGAAGCGCCGGTAGGCGCCCCGATCGATGGCGGGGGCGTCGCCGTCGTAATGAGCGCTCAGCCGGGCGAAGAACGGATGCCAGGAGGCATCGTCGAGGGCGATGTGGTGCCCCACGATCCCGAGCACGAGTCCGGGTCGATGGGCGTCGTCCGCACCGGTGTGGGCCTCCCCGGAGGTTCCTGCTGCGGTGGCGCCCGCAGCAGTGCCCCGATCGCGGGTGTCCCCGGAGCCGGTGTCGATGAGCGAGACGCGCAGCGGCGCCTCGGTGGCGAGGTCGAAGGCCACGCGCGCGCGGCCCACGACGTACGCGCGCACCTCGTCGGGGGCGAGCGCGATCCGCTCGACGTGGACCGCGTCGGCGGACAGCTCCCGCGGGCGTACGCCGCCCTCCACGGCATCCCAGACGGTGCGCAGCGCCGGGAAGTCCTCGATCGTGCGGCGCAGCGCCGTGGCGAGCCGATCGGCGTCGACGTCGCCGTCGAACCGCACGGCGAGGGCGACGGCGCCCGTCGCCGCGTACGGGTCGAGCTCGTGCAGGAGCCACATACGCTCCTCCGAGGGCGAGGCGACCACCTCGTCGACCGATGCCGGAGCGGCAGCGCTGGCGATCCCCCGCGCTTTCAGCAGGGCGTCCATGCGGGCGCGCTTCGCGCCGCTCAAGAGCGACGACGCGCGCGCGGCGGGCCGCGGACGACCCACTGCGTCGAGGCGCCGGGACACGGCATCCAGGATCTCGTCCGCCGTCTCGAGCGCGAGGGCGTCGACGGCGACGTCGGCGGTGAGCACGAGGGCACCGTCACTCTCACCGAGTCGGATGTCGAGCACGACCTGGGGCGTCGCCGTCCATGCGGCGACCGGGGCGGGGGTAGCGGGCCAGGCGAGGCCGTTCGTGACGACGACCGGGCAGGCGACCGCCGTGCGGTCGCGTCGGGCCAGAGCGGTGGCGACCGCGGGGCCGTCGGGTCCGTCGAGGCGAGCGAACAGCTCGGCCTGCAGCACCCGGGCGCTGCTGACGGCGTCGGCCGGATCGGCTCCGGCGCCCACGACGACGAAGCCGGCGAACGGCCCCACCGGCGCATCTTCGCCGCCCCCCGCGGTCGGCACCGACAGCCGCACCGGGCCGCCGGACCGCGCGGCCAGCTCGTCGCCGATCGCACCCGCGGCGACGGAGTGCGCCGACAGGCCCGCCGCTCCGCCTGCGAGCACCGCTCGCCGCCAGATCGCCGCGTCGACGACCCGAGAGGTCCGCTCCGTGCGGATCGGTCCCAGGCCGTCGAGGGCCGCGCGCCAGGGCAGACGGGGAGCCGCGGGCAGGTCGTCGGCCGCGCGCTGCGCCCGGTCGGCGTCGGCGCCCGCAGGGAACGCGCGCAGAGCGTCGAGCAGCCCCGTCGGTGCGGGCGGCAGGGAGAGCGTCGGGTCGGCCAGCAGACGCCGAGCCTCGGAGATGACGCGTGCGAGGCCCTGCCCGTCGAGGGCGAGCGCGTCGGAGCACAGCACCACCGCGTCGCGGTCGTCGCGGCGCACGTGCACGACCTCGACCAGCGCGTCGAGGGGCCGAGGTGCGGTCCGCAGCTCCGCCAGCAGATCGACGAAGGCGTCGTCGCCGCGTCCGTGCAGGTCGACCACCCGCAGCACGTCCGCCTCGGGCGCGACGCTCTGCGTTCCCGCCGCCGCGTCGATCCGCAGTCGCAGCGCCTCGTGACGGGCGACCAGGGATGCCACGACCTCGCGTAGCCGATCGGCGTCGACGTCGCTCTCCCAGACGCGCACGTCGAGCATCCCGGTCGCCCCGAGGGGAGCCGCGCCGTCGCGCGCGGCGAGGTACGCCCGCTGCAGCGGGGTGAGCGGTGCGGAGTTTCCGTGCTCAGACATCGGCGCCCTCCGTCACGAGCTCGACGAGCAGTTCGGCGACGACGTGCACGTCGTCGCCGCCGCGATCGGCGAGCACGGCGGCGATCCGGCGAGGCGTGCGCGCCTCGAACAGCTCGGCGACCGTGAGGTCGCTCACCCGCAGCTCGTCGCGCAGGGCTGCAACGCACGCGACGGCGCGCACCGAGTCACCGCCGATGCGGAAGAAGTCGTCGTCGGCGCTCAGGTCGGCCGTTCCGACCACCTCGGCCATGACCAGGGCCACGGCGCGCTCGAGCGGCGTCTCGTCGGACGCGGCCGCCGTGGGCATCGCCGCGCGCGCGGCCGCCTCGGCCAGAGCGGCGCGGTCGATCTTGCCGTTGACGGTCAGCGGCAGGCGATCCACGAGCACGATGACCTCGGGCAGCATGTACGCCGGCAGGCGTTCGGCGAAAGCGGCGCGGATGCCCCGCTCGTCGACGACCGCGCCGGCTCGGCGCGCCACGGTGACCGCGAGCACCCCCGACCGCACGGGCAGCAGCGACGCGATCGCGCGATCGACGCCGGGCACGCCGTCGAGAGCGCGCTCGATCTCGCCCAGCTCGATGCGGTATCCGCGCAGCTGGATCTGGTGGTCGCGGCGCCCGTGGAACTCGATCACCCCGTCGGGGCGGTAGCTCGCCAGATCGCCGGTGCGATACCACCGCACCCCCTCGTGCACGACGAAGCGGTCGCTGGTGCGCTCGGGATCGCCCCGGTAGCCGCGCGCCACGCCCGCTCCCCCGATCCACAGCTCGCCGACGACGTGGTCGGGGCAGTCCTCGCCGCGCTCGTTGACGACGCGGCAGCGGACGCCCGCCATCGGAACGCCGTAGGGGACGACGGCCTCGGGGTGGTCGGCATCCGGTTCGTGAACGGTCGAGTGGATCGCCGTCTCGGTCGTGCCGCCGAGTCCGGCGAAGCGCACGCCGGGCACGCGCGCAGCGAAGGCCGCGGCTGTCGAGCCGGGTACCCAGTCGCCCCCGGTGATCACGGTGCGAACGCTCGCGAGCTGATCGTCGGATGCCGCATCCAGCAGCATCCGCAGCAGGGCGGGCGCCGCGTTGACCACCGTGACACCGTGCCGCTCGATGAGCTCGGCCCAGGCGAACGCGTCGCCCGTGTCGGCGGCCTCGGGCATGACGACCGAGCCGTCGAGGGCGAGCGGGGCGAACAGGTCGTACACCGACAGGTCGAACTGCAGCGACGACAGCGCGATCGTGCGCTCGTCTCCGGTGAGGCCGAAGTGCGCGGCGATCGCGTCGATCGTCGCCGCCGCCGCGGAGTGCGGCACCTCGACGCCCTTCGGCTCGCCCGTCGACCCCGAGGTGAACAGGACGTAGGCGATCGCCGACGGCTCGACCGGCACGGGGGCGGCGAGGGGGACGGAATCCCCCGCAACCGCGAGCACCGGCACGTCGACGCCCTCGGCCGCGCCCACGAGCGCCTGGGCGCCGGAGCGCGCGAGGATGCGGTCGCGGCGGGCGGCGGGATCGTCGACGTTGATCGGCACGTAGGCCGCCCCCGCCGCGAGCACACCGAGCACCGCGATCGCCTGGTCGACGCCCTTGGGCAGGCGCACCGCGACCGTGTCGCCCGCGCCGACGCCGATCGCGGCGAGACGCGCCGCGAGGGTGAGGGCCTTCTCGGCGAGCTCACCGGCGGTGAGGGTGCCGCGCGCGGAGCGGACGACGATGCCGTCGGGGTACGAGCGGGCGCGGGTGAAGAACGCGTCGTGCAGGGTGCGGGCGGCGGGTGCGGGCACGTCGCGCGCGGTGCGCCGCTCGAGCTGCCCCGCCGGGAGGGGAACGGCGCCGTCGCCGTGGTCGATCACGGCGTCGACGAGGTCGATGAACGCGCGGAACATGTCGGCGATCACTCCGGGCGGGAAGGCGTCGCGGCGCACGTCCCAGTTGACGAGCATCCCCTCGGCGACGTCCACCACCTGCGCGTCGAGCTCGACCTGCGGTCCCTGCGAGATGATCCACGACGGCGTGCCGAACACGCCGAGCACCCGCTCCGAGAACAGCCGGCCGAGGTTGAGGCCCGAGGTGAACACGATCGGGGCGAGCACGGGTTCGCCGGCTGCACGGCCGAGGTCGCGCAGCACGTCGAGCCCGCCGTACGCGGCGTGGTCGACGGCCGCGTGCAACTGGCTCTGCAGCCGCCGGGCGCGCTCGGCGAACGACTCCGGAGCGGTGTGGTCGACGGCCAGGAGCACCGAGTTGGTGAAGTCGCCGACGAGGTCGTCGACGTCGGGCACGACGGGCGCGCGCGTGAAGAGCGGCACGTTCAGGAGGAACCGCTGCTGGGTCGACCAGCGCGCCACGACCTCGGCGAAGGCGGTGGCGAGCACGACCGACGGCGTCACCCCGAGGCTCCGGGCGCGCGCGGCGAGGGCGTCGGCTCGGTCGTGGTCGAAGGTCTCGGCGAGGCGGACGCTCGCGTGCGGGTCGGGCCGGTCGCCCTCCGCCCGCGCCGGGAGCGCCGGGGCACCGGGGAACGTCGGCACCCGCTCGGCCCACCAGGCCCGGTCGCGCTCGCGGGCCGCGGGGTCGCCCTCGACGGCGAGGTATTCGCGGTAGCCGGGGTGGGCGGGAACGCCGAGCACGGCATCGTCGTCGTAGGCGCGAGCGAGGTCTTCGAGGATGCGACGGTAGCTCTGCGCGTCGGCGGCGAGCATGTCGACGTCGACGTGCAGCCGCGTGCGCCCGGCGGGCAAGAGGGTCAGGGCCACCTGGACGACCTGGCCGTCGACCACGTCGAGCATCTGGTGCGATCGTTCGTCGCGCAGACGCTCCAGCTCGCGAGCGACCCCGGCGTCGTCGAGGTCACGCAGGTCGTCGACCCGCACCGTCGACGACACCGCTCCCGCGGGAACGATCCACTGCATCGCGTCGTCGGTGAAGGCCGCGCGCAGCATCGGGTGGCGTGTGACGAGCGCCGTCACCGCGCGCGAGAGACGGCCGGGGTCGATGCCGTGGCCGTCGAATTCGACGTAGAGGTGCGCGGCGACCCCGCCCAGCCGATGCTGCGTCTGCCGGCCGCTCCAGTAGGCGTGCTGCATGGGCGCGAGCGCGAAGCGGGGGTCGTCGTGCACGGCGGCGCGTGCCACCTCGCGCGAGACGGGTGCGCCGGCCCCGGCGAGAAGGCGCTCCCACGCGGCGACGGTCGGGGTGGCGGCCAGCGCGCCGAAGCCCACCTCGGCGCCTTCGGCCCGCCATCGCTCGACGAGGCGGATGATGGCGAGCGAGTGCAGTCCGTGCATGAGCAGGTCGTCGTCGGGCTCGATCTCGTGCGCGGCGATGCCCACCTGGGCGGCGATCTCGGCGGTGATGCGGGTGCGGTCGAACACGGTTCTCCTCAGACTCCAACGGGAACGGAAAGACGGATGCCGACGCCCTCGGCGCCGACGTTCGCGGGGGCGCCCGCGAAAGGGGCAAGACGGATGCCGATGCCCTCGGCGCCGGGAACGAGGTCACCGGCGTCGACGGCCTCGGAAAAGAACGGGAGCATGCCGACGCCCGCGGGGACCGCCGCGTGGCGCCCGGTGTGGGCGCGCACCGCCCGGGCGCCGCGCGGGGCTTCGTCGCGCACGGCGAGGGCGCCCGGCAGTCCCCCGACATCGAGGTCGACGAGCTCCAGCCGAGCCGCGGGGTCGAGAGCACACGTCACGACGGCCGGCGCCGCGTCGGCGGGGGCGAGGGTGAGGGCCTCGGGCTCGGCGACGAGGCCGGTGCCGAGGCACTTCACGACCGCTTCGCGGCGCACCCACGCCCGCGCGAGCGTCGCCGCGTCCCAGCCGCTCCGCGGACGTTCGCGGACGGGGAGGTAGTCGGCGACGGCGTCGTTCGCCGCACCGATCCCCGCCTCGACGTCCACGCCCACGTCGCCCTCGGGTCGGTACGCCACGAGCACCACGCCGCCGGAGTGGGCGATCGAGATCCCCCCGGCGGCATCCGGAGTCGACGGCATGCCGGCGCGCGGGTCACCCGGCGGGCGTACGTCGATCGTCACGTCGGCGGGGCCCCTGCCGGTGGCCGCGGCGACGAGCGCCCGCGCGAGCACGCGGCCGGTGGTGAACTCGGCCGCGCGAGCCGGGCGCATCGCCCTCAGACGCTCGCGCTCGCGGTCGCTCAGCCACGGGTGCCCCGGTGCGAGCACGCGGGCGGCGACGATCACGCGCCCACCGCCGTGCGGATGCGCGACAGCAGCAGCTCGGGGTGGTCGAGGAGGGCGAAGTGTCCTCCCTCCAGCACGAGCGTTCCGTGATCGATCGCGCCGGCCTGCAGCAACGGCATCCATCCGCTGACCGCGACGGGACCGGCGACGGGGTCGTCGCGCCCGGCGACGGTGAGCAGTCCCCCGGCGCGCAACGGACCGCGCTCGGCGTCGGCGGCTGCGCCCGGGCGGTCGAACTCGGCCGCGGCGGTGAGGTCGCCGCGAAGGGCCCGGATCGCGAGCGTCAGGAACGGCTCGTCGCCGAGCAGCACCTCGGGGGTGCCGCCCAGACGACGCAGCCACGCGCGCCACGCCTCGCGGTCGTCGTCGGCGGGGAGGCGTCCGCCGCGTCGTCGTCCCGGTGCGGGGCGACCCGACAGCACGAGGAGATCCACCGGGATCAGGGCCGACAGCGCCGCCGCGAGCGACGCGCCGAAGCTGTGCCCGAGCAGCACCGTGGGGGTGCCGTCGGACGTCAGCTGTCCGAGGACGCCCGCGAACGCCGCGACGAACTCCGGGTACGAGGTGAGCGGCTCCTCGGCGATGCGAGTCTCGTGGCCGGGGTACTGCAGGGCGACGATGTGCGGCGGGTCGGCGAGACCGGCGCCGAGTCGTGCGTAGGTCCCCGCCGATCCGCCCGCGTGCGGCAGGCACACGAGCCGCCAGGCGGCGTCGGCCGGTCCGCTCACCCGCGCGATCGCACCGAGATCGAGTGTGCGGGTCACGGGGCGGTCCGCTCGGGCGTGCGCTGGCGCACCTTGCTCACCTTGCCCACCCCCGTGGTCGGAAACGCCGTGACGAACTCGATCGTGTCGGGCAGCTTGAACCGCGCGACGCCGCGATCCGCGAGGAATCTGCGCAGCTCGATCGCCCGCGGTGCGCGGTCGAGGTCGCGACGCGGGATGACGTAGGCGGCGATGCGCTCGCCGAGGGTGTCGTCGGGCAAGCCCACGACCGACACGTCGTGCACGACGGGGTGGCCGAGCAGGAGGTTCTCCAGCTCTTCGGGCGCGACCTTCTCGCCGCCGCGGTTGATCTGGTCCTTCGCGCGCCCCACGACGCGGACGTACCCCCGCTCGTCGACCGAGACGAGATCGCCCGTGCGGTAGAAGCCGTCGGTCGTGAAAGAGGCGCGGTTGACCGCTTCGTCGGCGAGGTACGCGCGGATCGTGTACGGCCCGCGCGTCAGCAGATGCCCCGGTGTTCCCGTCGGCACCGGCTGATCGTGATCGTCGACGACGCGTACCTCGTCGTCGGGCGAGATCGGCCGCCCCTGGGTGGTGACGATCGTCTCCTCGTCGTCGTCGAGGCGGGTGTAGTTCACGAGCCCCTCGGCCATACCGAACACCTGCTGCAGCGTGCACCCCAGTTCGGGCCGCACCCGCCGGGCGACGGCCTCGCTGAGCTTGGCCCCGCCGACCTGGACGGACCGGAGCGTGCGCAGCCGCTCACCGCGCGCGGCGTCGAGCCAGGCGATCAGCAGCGGCGGCACGAGGGCGACGGTGGTCACGCCATGCCGCTCGATGAGGGGGAAGGCGATGTCGGGGCTCGGCGCGGGACACATGACCACCGATGCGCCGACGGCGATCGCGCCCAGGATGCCGGGTGAGCTCATCGTGAAGTTGTGGGACGCGGGTAGGGCGACCAACATCACGCTGTTCTCGTCGAGTCCGCAGATCACGGCGCTCTCGCGCACGGAGTAGAGGTAGTCGTCGTGCGTGCGCGGGATGAGCTTGGGCCCGCCCGTGGTCCCGCCCGACAGCTGCAGGAAGGCGATGGCATCCGGTCGCGACGGGCTCTCGCGGCGCTCGGCGGGCGCGGGGGCGTCGAGATCAGCGGATGCCACGAGCAGCACGCGCACGCCCGCGGGTGCGCCGCGGCGGGCGATGTCGGCGTAGTCGGCGTCGGCGGGACGACCGAGGGTGAGGATCGCGCGCGCGGCCGAGCGGGTCGCGACGTCGGCGAGCTCGTGCTCGCGGTGGGCGGGGAGCGCGAAGACGGGCAGCGCCCCGACGAGGGCGAGCGCGAACACCGCGACGGGGTGCTCGGCGACGTTCGGCAGGAAGAGCACGATCCGATCCCCCGGGCGGATGCCGTCGGCGGCGAGCCGCTCGGCGAGGGCCCGCGCGGCGCGGTCGAGTCCGCGGTAGTCGAGCACGCGATCGCCGTCGATCACCGCGGGGCGCGCGCCGTGGCGCGCGACGGTCTGCTCGAGCAGCCCGGTGAAGGTCTGACCGATCCAGTACCCGCGTGCGCGATACGCGACGGCGACGTCGTCGGGGTAGGCCCGGAACGTCCGCAGGGCCTGCTCGACGCGCAACGACGCCGGACGCAGGTCGGTCCACGCCTCGTCGACGGCGCGGAGCGCTTCGGGGCGCGGCAGCGGCGCGGTCACGGCGGTCCAGCCCGCGGGCAGGGGCGGCCCCACCGGCCAGAGCGAGTGCTGGCCCTCGTCGTTCACCAGCACGTGGAAACGGGCGTCGGGGTCGTCGAAGGGATTCGGCATCGGGGGGAACCTTTGTGTGGGAAAGCGAGGAGGGAACGGTCGTGGCGGGCGTGAACCCGCCACGACCGGTGCGTCAGGAGCCCGTGATGGCGCTGAACGCGTACGAGGTGTTCAGCGGCGACGGGTTGCGCAGGGCAGCGATCTGCACCATCGACAGGTCGACGACGTGACCGTCCTTCACGGCCGACAGCGTCGGGAACACCGCGCTGTTCTGCCAGGCCGTCTTGACGTCGGCGCTGAGGAAGGCGATGTACACGCGGTCGGCATCGGCCTTGTCGACGGTCTCGAACGACAGGCCCGCGGCACCCGAGCCGTCATCGAGCGAGGGAAGAGCGGCCGCGGTCGGGCTGAACGTCATGCCCAGGGCGTCGAAGGCGCGGACGCTCCCGTCCTCGGGGTCGTTGACGACCTTGAGGGCGTTGGGCGTCGCGAGCGAGAGCGTGTAGGTGAGCCCCTTCAGCTCGGGGTGGCTCGTCCCCGCCTCGGCGAACGTGGCCGTGTCGGCGTCGATGAGCGGCTGCACGGCATCGGTCTTCCCGAGTGCCTCGGCGATGAGCGGCGCCTCGACCTTCCAGTCGAGGTGGTGGATGTTCTTCGCGCTCGGGCCGACGACGGGAGCGATCGCCGAGAGGGCGGCGTAGTTCGCCTCGAGGTCGACGTACGAGGTCGCGACGATGAGGTCGGGGTGCAGGGCCGCGATGGCCTCGAGGTCGAGGGGCGCGCGGTCGGCGCCGGCGGCCGCGGTCTGGATGAGCGCGGGCGTCGTGGTGAGCTTCGGGGCGAGCCACGGAGCGATGCCGGACTTGTCGAACGGGAACGCGGAGGTCGCGACGGGCTCGACGCCCAGCGCCGTGACGATGTCGGCCTCCATCCAGCCGAGGGTCACCACGCGCTCCGGGGCCGCGGGGATGTTCGCTTCGCCGTAGGCGTGGTCGACCGTGACGGGGAACCCGCCCGAGGTGGATGCGGGCGTGCTGCCGGCGTCGGCGACGCCCGTGGCGCAGCCCGACAGCAGCGCGGCGCTGACCGCGAGAGCGGCGGCCGCGGCGACCGCGCGGGCCGGACGGAGGAAGCGGGCGAGAGACATGGAACTCCTTCGGGTGGTGAGCTGTGTTTCGGGAGCGGGATGCCGGATGTCGACCATCGGGACCGCCCTGACGTAGGTTAGCCTAACCTTACTGTTCGCCGCGCCCTGCTCGTGTGGCGTCGAAGAAAAAGCCCGACCATCGAGAGGATCCCCATGAGCCGCAGCCTTCGCCTGACCGAGAACCAGCGCGACGTGATCGCCCATCCGGCCCATGCGCACGGGCTCGCGGACGAGATCTCTCTCGTGCGGGATGCCGCGGAGATCTCGCCGATCGTCACGCGCGTGACGATCGATCTGGGTGGCACGCCCGACGCGGCGGAGTGGGCGAAGCCGAACACCGCGATCCGCATCGAGGTGCCCGCGCTCGACGACGACGACGCACTCGTCTCGCGGGTCTACACCGTCCGCCGCTTCGAGGCGCCGCGCACGATCGAGGTCGACGTCGTGCGTCATGGTCACCGCACCCCGATGACGGCGTGGCTCGCCGGCATCCGCCCCGGTGACAGCGTGCGCGTGATCGGTCCGCGCACGCACCTGCTGCCCGCCCACGACGGGCGCCCGATCGAGCTCGTCGCCGACGACTCCGCGCTTCCGGCCGTGGCCTCGATCCTCGCGGCGTGGCCCGCGGGCAGCCGCGGACGCGTCCGCACGACGAGCCGAGACGACGTGGTGCTGGCGCAGCTGCCGCCCGCGCCCGACGTGTCGGTCGAGCGCATCGCCGATGTCGACGCCGTCGAGGCCCCGGTCGGCGCCGTGCTGTGGGCCGCCGGGGAACGCGACGCCATGCGGGCGCTGCGCGCGCGGTGCCTCGCCGCCGGCATGGACAAGGCCGACCTGCGCGTCTTCAGCTACTGGAAGCAGGGCGTGAGCAACAGCGTCATCGACGCCAAGCGCCTTGATCACTTCGCCGCGCTCCTGAAGGCGACCGGCTCGACCGACGGCGCCGACGACTTCGACATCGACATCTGAGACACCGGTGTCCGAGCCCCCGGCTCCGAAGATCCGGGCGCCGAAGCCCCCCGCACCGCAGACACCGACATCTGAGCCACCGGCTCCGCGGCCCCGAGCGCGCGCAGAAGGGTGCGGAACTTCGCCCCCGTCTCCTCGATCTCGCGCTCGGGCTCGGAGTCGGCCACGATCCCCGCGCCCGCGAAGAGCCGGATCGTGCGTCCGGCGATCTCGGCGCTGCGGATGCCGAGGGCCCACTCCCCGTCGCCCGCGGCGTCGGTCCAGCCGACGGGACCCGCGAACGGTCCGCGCGGGACCGGCTCGAGCGCCTCGATCGCCGCGACCGCGTCCGCCGTGGGCACCCCGCCGACGGCCGGGGTGGGATGAAGGGCGAGAGCCAGCTCGGCGGAGGTGACCGTCGGGTCGTCGAGCACACCCTCGATCGTCGTCCCGAGGTGCCACATCGTCGGCGTCGCGACGACGTCGGGGCGATCGGGCACGCGTAGGCTGCGGCAGAACGGGCCGAGGGCGGCCGCGATCGCGTCGACGACGAAGCGGTGCTCGCCGAGGTCTTTCGTCGAGGTGGCCAGAGCTGCGGCCCGCGCCCGATCGACCTCGGGATCGGCGCTGCGCGGCAGGGAGCCCGCGAGCGGGACGCTGCGCACCGCCGTTCCCACCCGGCGGATCAAGAGTTCGGGGCTCGCGCCGAAGAACACTCGCGGGTCGGCGGTGGTGCCGAGGTCGAAGGCGAAGCCGAACGCGGTCGGGTTCGCGTCGAACAGCGCCTGCACGAGAGCGGCGCGCGGCACGTCGGGTGGAAGATCGGCGACGAGGGTGCGCGCGAGCACGACCTTGTCGAGCCGCCCTGCCCGCAGGGCGTCGAGCGCCTCGTCGACGAGCGCGCCGAAGACGTGCGCCTCCGGCTCGGGCACGAAGCGCAGACCGACGTCGCGCGGCGCGGTGGCGGCCACGGCGGTGCGCGCCTGCACGCCCTCGCGCAGCGTGTCGGTCGTCGCGACGCGTGCCGGAACGATGAGGTGCGCGTCGCGTGAGGGGTCGAAGCCGAGCGAACCCAGCACGAGGGGCACCCCGTCGTCGTGAGCGGCCGCGATGCGCTGCAGCACCGGGCCCGTGGCATCCGCTCGCCGACGCCCGAAGGCGACGACCGTCCGCTTGCTGCCGCGGTAGATCGCCGAGGCGCCACCGGGGAGGGAGGCGAGGGCGCTCATGCTCCGAGCCCCGCTCCCCCGTCGACCGTGAGCGTCTGCATCGTCACGTGCCGGGCGTCGTCCGACACCAGGAATCCGACCACCCGGGCGATGTCCACCGGGTCGGCGATCCGCCCCAGCGGGATGCCGAGCCGGAACGCCTCGGCGTCTCCCGCCACCACACTGTCGCGACCGGCGCCGGTGATCGCGTGGAAGTCGCGCTGCATCGCGGTGTCGGTGGATCCGGGAGCGACGATGTTGCACCGGATGCCGAGAGCCGACGCCTCGAGTCCGAGGGTGCGCACGAGGGCGTTCGCGGCTGCCTTCGAGGCACCGTAGGCGGCCATGCCCGCGCGCGGGATCGCCGCGGCGTTGGAGGTGACGGCGACGAACGATCCACCGCCCGCCTCGACCAGGTGCGGCATCGCCGCGCGCGCGAGGGCGAGCACGCCCCCGGCGTTGACGCGGACGAGATCGAGCAGGTCGTCGATCGAGGTCTCCAGCGCGGATGCCACGTGGAACACGCCCGCCACGCTCACGGCTCCCACGAGCGGACCGAGCCGGTCTCGGGCCTCGGCGACGGCCTCCCCCAGGGCGGCCTCGTCGGTGACGTCGGCGACCAGCGGGATCGCGCCTTCGAGGATCTCGGGCCGTGCGCGATCGATCGCCGCGACCGAGAAACCCCTGGCAGCCAGATCGGCGACGACCGCGCGACCGATGCCGCCCGCCGCTCCCGTGACGACGACCGCGCTCACGAGACGCCGTTTCCGACGAGGGCGTCGGCGAGCGCATCCCGGTGACCGAGGGTCGCCGCGCGTCGTGCGTCGAGCGAGTCCGCGATCTCGCCGGCGCGCACCGCGACCGCCGACAGCAGCGACGACGTGAGACCGTGCGAGTGTTCGGTGCCGCCCTGCAGGTACACGGCGGGCGCGAACGCGTCGTCGGTGCGCAGGCGATAGTCGCGTTCGACGATCACCCGGCCCTGCTCGTCGCGCGCGAATCGCGAGGCGAGCGCGGGCAGAAGGTCGTCGACCGAGACGGGCTCGTAGCCGGTGGCGAACACGACGGCGTCGACCTCGATCTCGCGGGTCGTGCCGCGCGACTCGTCGCGGATGGTCAGGGCGACCCCGTCGGGGCCGTCGACGACGCGTTCGACGCAGCTGACGTTCTCGATGTGCAGCCGACGACTGCCCTGCACCAGCTCGGAATACTCCCGGCGGTACAGCTCCTCGATGAGGTCGAGATCGACGACGGAGTAGTTCGTGTTGGCGTGCACGCGGAGCAGTCGCTCGCGGATGTCGGCGGGGGCGCCGTGGAACTCATCGATCGTCGCCGGGTCGAAGATGCGGTTGGCGTAGGGGCTGTCGTCGGCGGGCGCGAACCCGAAGCGCCCGAAGATCGCGTGCACCGCGGCATCCGGATACCCGGCGTGCAGATACTCGACGATCTCGGCCGCGCTCTGGCCGGCTCCCACGACCGCGAACCGGCGATGGGCGGATGCCGGGAGCGCGGCGAGCGCGGACAGGAACGCGTCGGAGTGCCAGACGCGCGGAGAGGGCTCGACGCCGCGGGGCAGGCGCGGGCGCAGGCCCGCTCCGACGACCACGCTGTCGGCCTCGACGCTCTCGCGGACGCCGTCGCGCACGATGTCGACGGCGAGGAGGTCGACCCGGTCGCCTTCGCCCACGGGTCGCACCCCGATCACCTCGGTGCCGTAGTCGCATACGGGGGCGAGGCGCGCGGCGGCCCATTGCAGGTAGTCGTGGAATTCGAGGCGGGTGGGGAACGACGTCTTCAGGTTGATGTAGTCGATCAGGCGCCCCTGCTCGTGCAGGTAGTTGACGAAGCTGAAGGAGCTCCGCGGGTCGCGGAGGGTCACGAGGTCTTTGAGGTGGTTGACCTGCAGCGTCGCGCCGGGCAGCAGCATGTCGCGGTGCCATCCGAAGCACTCCTGGCGCTCGAAGAACCGCATCCGGCCAGTGTCGCCGCGTTCCTCGAGCGCGATGGCGAGGGCGAGGTTGGAGGGACCGAAGCCGATGCCGACGGCGTCGTAGCGCGCGGTCATCGGGGAACCGCCGCCACGGCGCCCGCGAGCGCCCGCGACGCCTGGTCGGCGGTGGTGACGACGCCGCAGCGGCGGGCGACGTACGACAGCGCCATCTCGTGGTCGTCCCGCGAGAAGTCGGCGACGGCGTCGGCGACGAGGAACGCCTGCCGGTCGCCCATGAACGCGCTCGCCGCGGTCATGAGGCACCCGATGTGCGCGTACACGCCGGTGATGATGATCTGGTCGCGGCCGAGGTCGGCGAGCAGGTCTTCGAGGCCCGAGCGGACGAACGCGTCGTACCGCCACTTGGTGAGGCGGTGGTCGTGCGCGCGCGGTTCGAGTTCGGCGACGATGCGCTCGCCGTCGCCGCTCGGCACGCCGGCCCCCCAGAGGTCGAGCTGCAGCCCGCGTTCGACGGGCGACTGTCCGCCGGGCTGGGCCGTATAGACGACGGGAACGCCCGCGGCGTCGGCGACCTCGCGCAGGCTCTGGATCGCCGCGACCGCGGGGGCGAAGGGCTCGGCGCCGCGCACGAACGCGCCGGCGAAGTGCTCCTGCATGTCGTGCACGAGCAGCACGCTGCGCTCCGGATCGATGCGCCAGTCCAGCGTCGACGCGGGGATCTCGGTCGGCGCGGTGTAGGGCCGGATGCGGGGAAGAGCCATGGGCACCCTCTCGTCTCGGGTCGGCTGCGGTCTGTGCAGCTGGGGGGAACGGCCCTCCGATCGGGGGCCGGGGCGGCTCGTCGATGCAAGCCGGCGCCCGAGCAAGTAAAGTTAGGCTAACCAAACTTTGTCAAGCGTGCCCCGACCGAGAGGACCCCGGCGACGTGACGCTCTTTCGCGTGCCCGCACGGCGGGAATTCCGGATGCCACAGCTGCGGCGCCGACGCCGCGCGGCGATCCCGCTGCTCGCGGTGACCCTCCTCGCCGCCGTGGCCCTGAGTCTGGCTCTGGGCGGTCGTGAGATCTCGTTCCCGGCCCTGATGGACGCGGTCTTCTCGCCGGACACCTCCGACCAATCGGCCGTCGTGTGGGGACTCCGCGCCCCGCGGACCGTGGTCGGGATCCTCGCCGGGGCGGGTTTCGCCGTGGCGGGGGCGCTGATCCAGGCCGTCTCGCGCAACCCGCTCGCCGAGCCCGGCATCGTCGGGGTGAGCGCCGGCGCAGGTTTCGCCGTGACCCTCGCCGCGGCGGTGTGGGGCATCGCCTCGCCCTCCGCCGTGGCCGGAGTGGCGTTCGCGGGGGCGCTGCTGACCACGGCCGTCGTGCTGGCGATCGGCCGGGCCGGACACCCGGGAGGCTCGGCCCGCATGCTGCTGGCCGGGGTCGCGATCGCGGCGATCCTCGGAGGCCTGTCGACGGGCATCGCCCTGCGCGACACCTCGGCCTTCACCGCCGTGCGCAACTGGGCGCTCGGGTCGATCGTGGCGACCGGGTACGACGAGGCGCGGGTCATGGGTCTCGTCATCGCGGCCGGGGTGGTCCTGGCGTTCGCGTGCGCCCCGGGCCTCAACGCGCTCGCCCTCGGCGACGAGCTCGCAGCCTCGCTCGGCACGCGCGCGGCGTGGGTCCGCGGCACCGGCGTCGTCGCGATCGCCTTGACCGCGGGCGGGGCGACGGCCCTGACCGGCGGGATCGTCTTCCTGGGGCTCATGGTGCCGCACGCGATGCGCTGGATCGTCGGCCCCGACCAGCGGTGGATCCTCGCGACGTCGCTGCTCGCCGGCCCCGCGCTCGTGCTCGTCGCCGACGTGATCGGGCGACTCATCGCCGCCCCCGGGGAGATCCCCGTGGGCGTGGTCGTCGCGGTCGTCGGGGCGCCGGTGCTCATCGCGATGGTCCGCCGTCGGGAGGTGAGCGGACTGTGAACGTCATCGCCGCGCCGCCCCCCATCATGACGCTCCGCCGTCGGGAGGTGAGCGGACTGTGAACGTGGTCGCCGATACCGCCCGACCCGCACCCCCGCGCCACCGCACCGCGCGCCGTACCGTCCTCGTCACGACCGGGCTGTTCCTCGCCGCCGTTGCACTCTCGGTCCTGTCCTTGACGCTCGGGAAGTACCCCATCGCTCCCGACCGCCTCCTCGCCGTGGTCCTGGGCACCGGGAGCGACTTCGAGCAGCTCGTGCTGGTCGAATGGCGTCTGCCGACGGCGATCGCCGCGGTCGCGTTCGGCGCCGCCCTGGGACTCGCCGGCGCGATCGTCCAGCGCCTCACCCGCAACCCGCTCGGCTCGCCGGACCTCGTCGGCATCGACGTGGGCGCCTTCACGGGCGTCGCGATCGCGATGATCCTGCTCGGCGCGAAGGGCTTCTGGCAGGTCGCCGCCGCGGCATCCCTCGGCGGTCTGCTCACGGCCGCGCTCGTGACGGCGCTCGCGTATCGGGGCGGGCTGTCGACGTTCCGCCTCATCGTCGTCGGCATCGCCGTGGCAGCGGCGCTCGGGTCCGTCAACGCCTACCTCATCACGCGTGCCGATGTGGGTGACGCCATGTCGGTCGGGCTCTGGGGAGCGGGCTCGCTCACCCGCGTGTCGTGGGAGAGCCTCGCACCGAGCGTGGTGATCCTCGTGCTCGTCGGCGCCGCGGCGCTGCTCACCACCCGGTCGCTGCGCAGCCTCGATCTCGGCGACGACGTCGCCACCGCTCACGGCGTCGCGGTCGTGCGTTTGCGTCTGACGCTGATCGCTCTCGCCGTCGTCTTGACCGCGGTCGTGACCGCCAACACCGGTCCGCTCGCGTTCGTCGCACTCGCGGCTCCCCACGTCGCCCGGCGCCTCGCTCCCGGCACGGGGCTCATCCCGGCGATCGGCGCCGGAGCGTTCCTCCTCGCCTCCGCGCAGCTCGTCGCGCTCGTGCTGGGTCTCGCGGGTATCGCCGCTCCCGTGGGTCTCGTCACCCTCTCGCTCGGCGGTGCGTACCTGCTGACGCTGCTCGTGGGTGCGCGGCGGCGGTGAGCGGCGGGACGACGGGTCGAGACGCCGCCCTGTGCGTGCGCGCGTGCACCGACGCTCTCGGCGCACGGCCGGAGATGCTCGACGACCGCGGCCACGACCCGTGGACGGGCGCAGCCCGCGGCGTTTCGTCGAGCGGTCACGCCGTTGCTGACCGAACTCCCGCGGAGACGGCCCGCGGAGTCGGCCGCCGCGTCTCGTTCAGCGCCGCCCGCGCCCCAGCTCCCACAGGGCCACCGCGCTCGCCGCGGCGACGTTGAGAGAGTCCACTCCCCCGGCCATCGGGATCGTCACCACGGTGTCGGCCGCGTCCAGCGCGCGGCGTGACAGCCCGTCGCCCTCGGCCCCCATCAGCAGGGCGACGCGCTCGTGCCCCGCCGCCGAGAAGTCGTCGAGGGTGACCGCGTCGTCCGACAGCGCGAGGGCCGCGAGATGCAGCCCCGCATCGTGCAGCAGGGGGGCGGCCTCAGACCACTCGGGCAGCCGCGTCCACGGCACCTGGAACACCGTGCCCATGCTCACCCGCACGCTGCGGCGGTACAGGGGGTCGGCGCAGCGGGGCGTGACGAGCACGGCATCCGCACCGAGGGCCGCCGCCGAACGGAAAGCCGCCCCGATATTCGTATGGTCGACGATGTCCTCGAGCACGACGACGAGCCGCGCGTCTCTCACGACCTCTTCGACGGATGCCAGCGGCGGACGATGCATGGACGCCAAGAGCCCCCGGTGCACCGTGTACCCCGTGATCCGCTCCGCCGTCTCGGACGAGACGACGTAGATCTCGGCATCCTCTCCGACGAGGGCGAGGGCGTCGGCGAGGAACTTGTCCTGCACGAGCACGGAGCGCGGACGGTGCCCCGCGCGGAGTGCGCGGTCGAGCACCTTCGAGGACTCGGCGATGTAGAGCCCGCCCGCGGGCTCGGTCACCCGGCGCAGCGACACATCGGTGAGGTCGCGGTAGTCGGCGAGGCGCGGGTCGTCGGCGGAGTCGAGAGGGATGACGGGCATCGTCCCATCGTGCCAGCCGAGCCGGCGCTCCGGCCGCGCCCGCCCCCGCCGAGTGTCCACGACGCACCGCGACCCCGCGGGCCGTGGCGGCGTGTCGTGGGCACTCGACCGGCGAGCAGGGCTCGCCGCGGGATGGACGCGACCGCGCCCACCTCACGCGACGTGCAACACACTCCCGCCAGCGACCACGAGCATCCGCTCGGGCACGCGCACCAGAGCGTCGAGGGGGTTCTCGGCCTCGACGAGCACGATGTCGGCGCGCGCGCCCTCGACGAGGTCGTGCACCTCGCGCCCCACGGCCCAGGCGCCCGCGCTGGTCGCCAGCCGCATCACGCGCAGCAGGTCCTCATCGCGCGCGAGGCCCGCCGCGCGGGCGTACTGCCACGCGATACCCAGGGTGTCACCGGTGCCGTAGGGGCTCCACAGATCCCGGATGCCGTCGGTGCCGAACGCGAAGCGCACGCCGGCCGCGTCGAGCTCGGCGAGGGGCAGCTGCGGCACGCGGAGCGGGGCGACCGTGGTCATCGTGACCCCGACCTCGGCCATGGCCGCGAGCAGGTCGCGGCGACGCGCCGGGTCGAGCTGCGCGACGGCGAAGCCGTGGGCGACGTTCACACGGCCCGCGAGCCCGAGACGCGCGGCGCGGTCCACGAGCAGCTCGATCTGGAACGCGCCGAGCTCGGCGGGGTCATGCAGGTGGATGTCGATTCCCGCGCCCGTGTCGGCGGCGAGTTCCGCGATCGCGTCGATCTGCCCCACCGGGTCGCGGTCGATGGTGGCGGGGTCCAGCCCGCCGATCCACTCGACGCTCGGGCGGGTCGCTGCCTCGCGGAGAAGGTCGAGGACACCGGGGCGACGGAGGACTCCATCCTGCGGGAAGGCGACGATGCGCACGTCGAGCGCCCCCTGATAGGCGGCGGCGGCTTCGTCGACCGCGTCGATGCCGCGCAGGCCGAGCTCGGCATCGACGTCGACGTGGGTGCGGATCGCGGTGGTGCCGTGGCGGACGAGCTCGCGCAGCACGTACGCGGAGCGCTCGAGAGAGGGGATGCCGAGGCGATCGCGCTCGGCGCGTTCGTGCCGGATGCGCCCCTCGGTGCTCCCCTCACCGCCGTAGGACTGCCAGGGCAGTCCCCACCACGACTTGTCGAGGTGGGCGTGGGCGTTCACGAGGCCCGGCAGCGCCAGCAGGCCCCGTCCATCGAACTCGCGCACCCCGATCGGGGCGGTCCCGGCGGGGGTGATCGCGGTGATGACCCCGTCGGCCATCGCGATGTCGACGGGGTCGCCGCCCCAGGGCCGCACACGGCGGAGGCAGGTGATCTCGAGCATGGCGGGTGGGGGGAGAGCGCTCATCCCTCCAGTATCGACGCCACAGGCCCGCGGCCACCGGGGGTGTGCCCGCTGCACCGCGTCCGGTACGCGCGGACCGGACGCGGTGCCCCGCCGTAGACTCGACAACACGGAGGTGTGCATGACCGACACGACGGAGGAGACCGAGTTCTCGGCATCCATCGATCGCGCCGTCGACGTGCTCGCGGGCCGCAAGATCGCCGTGCTGACGGGCGCGGGCGTGTCGACCGACTCGGGGATCCCCGACTACCGGGGCAAGGGCGCACCCACGCGCACACCCATGACGGCGCAGCAGTTCCTCTCGAGCGCCGACGCCCGTCGCCGCTACTGGGTGGGCAGCCACCTGGGCTGGAAGGTGTTCGCGGCCGCGCAGCCGAACGACGGCCATCGCGCCCTCGCCGATCTCGAGTCCGCGGGAGTCGCCAACGGCGTCGTCACCCAGAACGTCGACGGTCTGCACGTGCGCGCGGGCAGTGGCCGGGTGGTCGAGCTGCACGGCACGATGCGCCGGGTCGGCTGCCTCCAGTGCGGGCAGGTGTTCGACCGCCGCGATCTGGCCGAGCGCGTCGAAGCCGACAACCCCTGGATCACGCTGCCCGAGAACGTCGAGCTCGGCCCCGACGGCGACGTGACCCCGGCTTCGGCCGACGGGTTCGTCGTCCCGGTGTGCTCGGTGTGCGAGGGCACGCTCAAGCCCGACGTCGTGTTCTTCGGCGAATACATCCCGGTCGAGAAGTTCCGCGAGGCCGAGCAGCTCGTCCACGCGAGCGAGGCTCTGGTCATCGCCGGTTCGTCGCTCGTGGTCAACTCCGGCATCCGACTGGTCGAGCGGGCGCGGCGCAGGCGCCTCCCGGTGGTCATCGTCAATCGCGGCGAGACCCGCGCCGACCAGCGCGCGGCGGTCAAGATCGACGGCGGCACGACGCACGTGCTGCGCGCTCTCGCCGACCGGCTGCCGGCCCTGCTCTGAGACCCGGCTCCTCTCGCGCGGCGAACTGCCAGGCGAACGGCGACGCTGTGATCGCGCGACGACACCGCGGCCGCATGCGCCCGCGGGGAGGGGCGGCCCGCGCCATCCGGTGCCGCGCCCACCGCCGTCACCGCTCCCGCGTGAAGCCCACCATTCCGCCGTCGAGGAACGCCCGGTGCGCCCCGCGCACGGTCATGCCGGTGAGACGCTCGATCGCAGAGGTCGCCCCGGGGCGCAGCTCGCCGTGGCGGCGCACAAAGACCTCGTGGGCGCGGGGGGCGTTCCACCCCGCGGGCAGCAGGGCGGCCGGCAGGTCGGGATCGGTGAAGGGGAAGCGGCGGTAGTCGTCGGTGAGGCGCACGCGGGCCACCAGGGCATCGTCGTCGGTCCCGCCGTCGGCCGGGCTGTCGTGCCGCGCCACGAACGTGCCGTACAGCGCGTCGAGCGCGTCGAGGTCCCACCCGCGCGCGGCGATCGATCGGTCGTGGTCGAGGTCGCCGCTGCGGCTGAGGAACACGTCGGAACTCACGCCGTTGGTCTCCATCAGATCGCGCGCTGCGGCCATGCGGTCGCCGGGTGCGACCCAGATCGCGGGCTGCAGCTGCCCGAAGCCCAGCCAGGTGAGCTGCTTGCGCACCTCGTCGCGGGCCGAGCGGTCGCCCGCGCGCGTCGCGATGAGCGTCCACTGGCCGCCCCACTCGCCGGACACGTGACGGAAGATGCGTTCGCGTCCCTCGTCGAGCAGCTGCCAAGCCTTGGGCGAGAGCACGTAGGTGGTCAAACGACCGTCACGGCGGGTCTCGAACCATCCCTCGGCCCGCAGGCGCGACATCACCACGCGGGTGGTGGCCGGTTCGACCTCGAAGAGCTGGAGCACGTCGCTGAGTCCGCGCAGCGGAGCCTCCCCGTCGCCGCAGTAGCGGAAGTAGTCCCCGAAGAGCGTGAAGACGAGAGAGCGGGGGCGCATGCGAGAACGTTACCCGACCATCATGTAACGAAGCTATGGCGCAGAACGCGTTTATGTTGCATACTCGTTGCGTCGTGACGGTTCGACATTCTCAGCGAGGAGGCTGACATGCGTATCGCAATCATCGGAGGCGGCCCGGGCGGGCTGCTCTTCGCCGCCCTGGCCGCGCGGAACATCCCCGGGGCTCACGTCGACCTGTTCGAGCGCAATCGCGCCGACGAGGCCTTCGGCTTCGGCGTCGTCTTCTCGAACGCGACCCAGAGCGGGGTGGATGCCGCCGACTCGGCGCTGCGCGAGACCCTCGACGCGTCGGGGGTGCGGTGGGACGCCATCCGCGTCACCGCGAAGGGCGAGACCATGACCTTCGCCGGCAACGGCATGGGCGCCGTGCTGCGCAAGGATCTGCTCGCCGCCCTCCAGCAGCGGGCCGTCGCCGCCGGGGCGCATCTGCACTTCTCCGCCCCGCGATGCATCGACGAACTCGGCGACTACGACGTGATCGTGGCCGCCGACGGAGCGAACTCGCAGACGCGCGCCGCGATCGGCGACGACACCCTGGGGGTGACGTACGAGACGGCCGCGGCGAAGTTCATCTGGTTCGCCACCGACGCCCCCTTCGAGGGCCTCACGTTCCTGCACACCCACGCCGAGGGTCTTCCCGACGACGTCGCCGGCGTCTTCGCGGCGCACGCCTATCCGATCGGCGGCGGCCTGTCGACCTTCATCGTCGAGACCGACGAAGACACCTGGCGCGCCGCCGGTCTCGACGCCTTCGCCCCCACCACTCCCCCGGGCCCGAGCGACGAGCACAGCCAGCACCGGCTCGAGCAGATCTTCGCCCCCCTCATCGGCGGCGCGCGCCTGATCGGCAACAACTCCCGGTGGGGCAACTTCCGCACCATCCGCGCGCGCAGCTGGCACCGCGGCAACGTCGCGCTGCTCGGTGACGCCGTGCACACCGCGCACTTCTCGGTGGGCAGCGGCACGAAGATGTCGCTCGAAGACGCCATCGCCCTCGCCGACGCTCTCGCGGCGCACCCCGACGACGTCGAGGCCGCGTTCCTCGCGTACGAGGGCGAGCGACAGCCGCAGGTCGCCCGCATTCAGGGCGCGGCGCGGCCGAGCCTGTCCTGGTGGGAGAACTTCGGGACGTACTTCCACGCGTTCGAGCCCTGGCAGTTCGGTTTCCACTTCTTCTCGCGCGCCCTTCCCGCGGCCAAGATCGCGCGCCGCGACCCGGATGCCGTGGACCGTGCCCTGCGACAGTGGCAGAACAGGCACGGCGCCCCGCCCCTCGAGTCGGCGGTGACGGGGCTCCTCGACAGACGTGTGCTCGACCGCGACCAGCTGCCCCCGGTCGTCACGGTCGCTGCGGGCGACGGGATCCGTCCCGACGACGCCGTGCGCGAGGCCCTCGCCGGTCACGCCGACGCGTCGGCGGTGCTCGTCACGGGCGGCAGCGCGCTCGATCGCCAGCTCACCGCCGAGGCCGCTCGCCTGCGACACGGCGTGGCGGCGATCATCGACGAGCCCGAATGCGACGAGGATCGCGCCATGACGCTGGTGCTCTCGGGCCGCGCGGATGCGGTGCTGCGATGAAGACGCGCGAGGGGACGACGCCCTGGCCCGCCGACGTCGCCGCGCGGTACCGCGCCGAGGGGCTGTGGCAGGGCCGCACGCTCGGTGACGCGTTCGCCGAAGCCGCGCACGTGCACGCCGACCGGGTCGCTCTCGTCGACGACGAGGTCTCCCTGACCTACACCGAGCTGCACGACCGGGTCGAGGCGTGCGCGGCGCGTCTGATCGATCTGGGCCTCGCCCCCGACGATCGCGTCGTCGTGCAGCTGCCGAACCACTGGACGTTCGTCGTTCTGACGGTCGCGTGTCTGCGGGCCGGGATCGTGCCGGTCATGGCGCTTCCCGCCCACCGTGAGCACGAGTTGCGGCACCTGGTCTCGGCATCCGAGGCCGTCGCGCTCGTCACTCCCGACGCCCTGCGCGACTTCGATCACCTGGCGCTCGCCCGCGCTCTACGGGCGTCGAGCCCGACCGTGCGGCACCTGATCGTGCTGAGCGACGATGACAACGCTCCCGACGCCGTCAGCCTCAGGGCCCTGTGCGCACCGTCCGACGACTCGATCCGCGGTCGGGCGCTGCCGAGACCGGATGCCGCCGACGTCGCCGTGTTCCTGCTCTCGGGCGGCACGACGGGCCTTCCCAAGCTCATCGCCCGCACGCACGACGACTACCTCTGCAACATCGTCCTGACCTCGCCGCCCTCGGCGGTCGATCGCGACACGGTATACCTCGCGACGCTGCCCATGGGACACAACTTCCCGCTCGCGTGCCCCGGCATCCTGGGCACCCTGCTCGCCGGCGGCGCTGTCGTGCCGTTGGTTTCTCCGCGGCCCGAGCGCGCGTTCGCGGCCATCGAGCGGCACGGGGTCACCCACACCGCCGCGGTGCCCGCGGTGGTCGCCTCGTGGCTCGATCACGCCGGCGCCGTGGGGTTCGACGCGCTCGGGAGCCTCCGCGTGCTGCAGGTGGGCGGAGCGCGCCTCGCCGACGAACTGGCCGAGCGCGTCGTGAAGGGGCTGCCGGGCACGCTGCAGCAGGTGTTCGGCATGGCCGAGGGGCTCATCAACGTCACGCGGCTCGACGATCCGGTCGAGGTCGTCGTCGGTACGCAGGGGCGTCCCGTGTCGCCCCTCGACGAGCTCCGCGTGGTCGACGAGACGAGCGGGCTCGACGTCGCCCCGGGCGCACCCGGCGTGCTGCTCACCCGAGGCCCCTACACGCCGCGCGGGTACTACGACGCTCCGGAGACGAACGCGCGCTCCTTCACCCCCGACGGCTTCTACATCACCGGCGACATCGTGCGCCGGCGTCCGGACGGGAACCTCGTCGTCGAGGGACGCAGTAAAGACATGATCAACCGCGGCGGCGAGAACATCTCGGCCGAAGAGGTCGAGAATCTCGCCTACGCCCTGGCGGGGGTGCGCCTCGCCGCGGCGGTGGCCATGCCGCACGACACCCTGGGTGAGACGGTGTGCCTGTTCGCCGTGCTGTCCGACGGACACGACCTCGATCTCGGCGCGGTGAGAGCGCACTTCGATGCCTGTGGCGTCGCGGCGTTCAAACGCCCCGACCACCTCGTGACGGTGACCGAGCTGCCGTTGACGAAGGTCGGCAAGATCGACAAGAAGGCCCTGCGCGAACGTCTCGTCGCCGAGCGGTCCGCCGAGCTCACCGCATCCTGAACCGGAAGGAGCGTTCGATGTTCATCGACGCCGCGGGGCTCTCCCCCGCCGACACGTACCGTCTGCTCGTCGGATCGGTCGTGCCCCGCCCGATCGCGTGGGTGACGAGCGGGCGGGAGCCCGTGAACCTCGCCCCGTTCAGTTCGTTCACCTGGGTGAGCCAGCATCCCGCGATGCTGGGCTTCACCGTCAACAAGCGCCCGAACGGCCGCAAAGACACCGTGCGCAACATCGAGGAGCAGGGCGAGTTCGTGGTGAACATCGCCGACGAGGCGATGCTCGAAGCGCTGCACGCGAGTTCGGAATGGATGCCGCCGGAGGTCGGCGAGGCCGACCGCCTGGGTCTCGCACTCGCGGAGTCGCGCGTCATCGGCATCCCGGGCCTGGCCGACGCCCCCGTGCGCATGGAGTGCCGATACCACTCCACGACCGCGTTCAGCCCGACGGGCGGCGAGTTCGTCGTCGGTACGGTGGTCGCCTGGTCGATCCGCGACGACGTCGTGCGGCTCGGCTCCACCGGTGCGGCCAGCATCGACACCGAACTGCTGCGGCCGATCGGCCGTCTCGCCGGCCCGCGCTACACCCCGCTCGGCGAGGTGGTCGAGCTGCCGCCGGTTCCGGGCGGGTGAATTACTCCACGCGTGAGACCCCATGGGGTCTGCACGGGGGCCGTGCGAGACGTCGACTCACCCAGGTTTGGGAGCGGAGCGCATCGGCGTCGGACGACCTGAGGTGTCCGAGATCGAGAACGGCGATCTCGAGAACACGAAGGTCCGCACGATCCGGGGATACCCGAGGCCGACGGCGGCAGCGTCGTCATCGAGTGCGTCACGGGCGACGCCCGGGCGCATGGTTCGGCGTGGGCCCCGCGCGTGCCGTCCCGCAGTTCCGCTCGGGTGACATCCGCATGCCAGTCGCGTCGCCCGACGCGGAGCACCTCCGCGCGCGGTCGCGACGGAGCGCCCTCAGAACCAGCGTGCGATCGCCGGCAGCTCCCCACCGCCCACGACCCGCAGCCGCCGCGCACCGCGGCCGGCGAGCCAGCGCGCGAGGTCGGCCGCGGCGCCCTCGACCACGGGGCCGCCCTCGCCGTACTCCCCCGGTGCGGCGTCTCGGTCGGTGGCCCGCAGCACCACCGCGCCGGGCTCGCTGCGGCGCGTCCAGACACGCAGGACGTCGGCGACGATCCCGTCGACCATCTCGGGCGGGAAGTCGAGGAACGAGCCGCCGTTGTCGAGGTCGACCGCGTGCACCCACACTTCCTTGGCCCGCATCCACGCCGTCTCGCGCGCGGGCACCGTGCGTCCCTGCGCGGTGACGACCTCGGCATCCCACTGCGCATCGGTGAGATCACGCCACTCGACGTCGAGGTGCACGGCGGCGTGGTCGACGAGGTGGCGCAGCGCCCGGGTCGGCAGGGTCGCGCCGAGCACGATCTCGTCCCACCGCTGCGTGTCGGAGGCGTACATGCGGTTCTCCACGCCCGTCCGCGCCCATTCGACGAGTCGGGCGACGGCGCGGGCGTTGTAGCCGACATGCGCCACGAGGTGACGACGCGTCCATCCGGGCAGCAGGCTCGGCGCGTCGAGGTCGGCGTCGTCGAGCTGCATGAGCCGCCGGGCGAAGTACGCGGTGCCCCGGCGCGCGAGATCGAGGTGCGCGTGCGGGGCGGCGTCGGCGTCGTAGCGCGCGCCCGCCCCCTGGCGCTCGCGCAGGGCGAGCTGCTCGGGGCTCAGCGGGGCGCCGCTCACGGCTCTTCCGGGACGAATCGGTTGGTCAACGTCCCGATCCCGTCGATCGTGACCTCGACCACGCTTCCGGATGCCAGATACTCGCGGGGTTCGCGGGCGTGCCCGACGCCGCCGGGGGTTCCGGTGAGGATGACGTCACCGGGGCGCAGGGTCGTGATGGTCGAGACGTAGCGCACGAGGTCGACGGGGCCGTGGACGAGGTCGTGGATGTCGCCGACCTGCTTCTGCACGCCGTCGACGGTCGTGGTCATCCGGGCGTCGGAGGGGATCTCCTCGGGGGTGGCGAGCACCGGCCCGAGCGGCGTCGAGCGCTCCCAGGTCTTGCCCTGCAGCCACTCGCGGGTGCGGAATTGCCAATCGCGCATCGAGACGTCGTTCGCGATGGTGTAGCCGGCGATCGCGTCTTCGGCCTCCTCGTCCGACGCACGGCGCACGGTGGCGCCGATGACGACCGCGAGCTCGCCCTCCCAGTCGACCTCGGGGCTCTCCGGCGGCAAGGCGATCTCTTCACCGGCCGCGGCGAGGGTGTCGGCGAACTTCGCGAACAGCACCGGATACTCGGGCAGCTCGCGCTTCATCTCCAGGATGTGGGCGCGGTAGTTCAGGCCGACGCACACGATCTTGCTCGGTGCCACGATCACGGGCGCATAGCGCACGGCATCCAGCGCGATCACCGCCCCCTCCAGCGACGCCACCGCCGAAGGAGTCCCGGCGCGCAGCACGGCTCCGACGTCGGCGAACCCCTCCAGCACGACAGCGCGATCGCCCTCGACACGGGCGGCGGCGGTGTCACCGTTCCACAGGATGGTGCAGAGCTTCATGGGCGGTTCCCCTCGACGACTCCGGCATACGGAGCGATCACACCGAGGGCCGGGAGAGTTGTGCGGAGCGTCATCGAAGCCTCCCCTCGTCGCGGGCCGTTCGCCCGGTGTGAATCGGAGGGATTTCTGCGGGGGGTCATCGGTCGGTCTCCTCTTCGAACTCGCGGTACAGCCCCAGCCCCTCGAAGATCGGGGTGTCGCTGAAATGGAACAGGTCCAGGCGCGTTTCGGCCTGCACGCGGAAGCGGCACCAGCTGGGCACGACGAAGATGTCGCCGTGCTCGACGGTGTGCTCGGTGTCGCCGAGCAGGACCCGGCCGGCGCCGTCGAACACCTGGTAGACGTTTGAGCCGACCTCCTGTCGCACCGGCGTCGAGGCCCCCTCGCGCAGGCGGTGAAACTGCGCGCGGATGGTGGGCATGACGTCTCCCCCGGTGGTGGGGTTCGCGAAGCGCACGGCGGCGTGACCGGGACCGACGGTGGCCGGCATCCCCTCGCTCTCGAGCAGCAGCTGGTCGGTCAGGGCGGCGTCGGTGTGCTCCCAGCGGTAGGCGCCGATCGGGCTCGATACGGTGCGACGCAGGCCGGCCAGCGGCAAGAGGCCCGGATGCGCCCACAGGCGTTCCGAGCGGGAGTAGTTGGGGGTCGCCTCGTCGGTGACCCGCTCGGAACCGAACTCGAAGAACCCCGAGTCCATCTGGTAGGCGAAGGGGATGTCGAGGCCGTCGATCCACGTCATCGACTCGTCGGTCTCGTTGTGGTGCCCGTGGAAATGCCAGCCCGGGGTGAGCAGGAAGTCGCCGCGGCTCATCCGCACCGGATCGCCGTTGACGACGGTCCAGACGCCCTCGCCGGAGGTCACGAAGCGGAAGGCGTTCTGCGAATGCCGGTGCTCGGGCGCCGTTTCGCGGGGGCCGAGTTGCTGGATCGCCGCCCACAGCGTCGGCGAGATGTAGGCGCGTCCGCCCATTCCGGGGTTGGCCAGACCGATCGCACGGCGCTCTCCGCCGCGCCCGACGGGCACGAGATCGCCGGCGCGCTCGGCCAGGGGCTGCAGGGCACTCCACCGCCAGACCCACGGCAGTGCCTTGGGCTGCGGGGTCTGCGGCATGAGGTCGTCGAGCTGCGTCCACAGGGGAATGAGGTGTTGCTCGTCGAATCCTCGGTACAGGGCGCGCAGTTCGGGGGTGTCCTCGGGCTGCATCGCGTTCTCGACCGGGGTGATGGTCTCGCTCATCGGTCCTCCTCGACGTCGGCGTGGTTCCAGGTTGCATTACTTTGCTTCGTTGCGCAACGCACTTTTGTCACACGTTTCGACGAGGCGAGACATTTCCCTTGCGCAAGACGCGAATCTGTTACACCATGTCGCCACGGGATGCCGCGGCACGGCGCCACGGCCCCGGTGAGAGCATCGACGCCGATCTGCAAGGAGGCAGAGCATGTCCGAACTCGAGCACCACGCGACCACTTCGTCCGATGGCACTCCCATCTCGTACTTCCGCCGCGGCCGGGGGCCCGCGCTCGTGGTGACGCACGGGAGCATCGCGACGAAGGAGCAGTGGATCCCCGTCAGCGAAGCGCTCGCCGAGCACGTCACGCTCTACGTGTACGACCGACGCGGCCGCGGCGGCACCGGGGATGCCGGTGACTACTCCCTCGCCCACGAGGTCGCCGACATCGCCGCGATGAGGGAGGTCGCCGGCCCGGGAGCACACCTCCTGGGCCACTCGTTCGGCGCCCTCGCCACCCTCGCCTACGCGCGCGAGCACGGCCTCGGCGGCGGCACCCTCCTCGCCTACGAGCCTCCGCTCGCCGTGCAGGGCCCCGTCGCGGGCGACCGCCTCGCCGGTTACCGAGAACTCGTGGATGCCGGTGACCTCGACGCCGCCCTCGAGTACGCGCTCGTGAACTTCGTGCGCGTGCCCGCCGAGGCGATCCCGTTCATCCGCGAGACACCGCTGTGGGGCGCCAGCGTGCCCCTGACCCCCACGTGGGTGCGCGAGCTCGCCGAGATCGACGCCCTCGGCAGCGACCTCGCGCCCTACGCCGAGATCGACGACCCGACACACCTCATCGCGGGCACGGCGACCACGTCGTTCCTGTATCAGTCCGCTCACGATCTGGCGAACATCATCCCCGGCGCGGGCATCACCGACATCGAGGGCGCCGATCACTTCGCGCACCTCGCCGATCCGCGGGGCTTCACCCGCGTCGTGGTCGACGCGCTCGATACCGCCGCGGTCGTTCGGTAACCCCCGCCCCAGGACCGGCCCCCGGCGCGTGCCCCGACCGCGCCGGGGGCCCCACGAGTCTGGACGGTTCCGCCGTCCGACGGAGCGCTCGGGCGCCCGGAGCCTCCGCACGCGGTGCGAGGGAGCGGGCGGCGGGGTACAGGCGGCGGGATGCGCACCCCACCCCCGGGTTAGGCTCGAACGGTGACCATCCTGACTCTGGTGCGACATGGCGAGACCGCGTGGAACTACGAGGGGCGGATCCAGGGCTCGACCGACATCCCCCTGAACGACACCGGTCGTCTGCAGGCGCGGGGCATCGCCGACACGCTCGCCGCCGAGTACGCGGGGCGCGACGTCATCGTCGTGTCGAGCGACCTGGGTCGTGCCGCCGAGACCGCCGACATCATCGCCGCGGCCCTGGGCACCACCGTGTCGCGCCGTTTGCCCGGATTGCAGGAGCGCTCGTACGGCGACGCCGAGGGGATGGACGCCCCGACCTTCTACCGGACCTACGGCCCGTGGCACGCGGCCGACGTCCCCGGCGCCGAGACCTGGCCGGTGGTGCGCGAGCGCGCCCTCGCCGCGATCGCCGAGGCCGTGGCATCCGCTCCCGCGGGCGTCGACGTGATCGCCGTCGCCCACGGCGCACTCATCCGCGAGGTCATCATGTTCGCCACCGACGGGGAGTTTCCCCGCGAGGGCGAGCGCCTGCCGAACTGCTCGGCGACGACGTTCCGCCTCGAAGGCGACCGCTGGGAGATGCTGGCGTACGCCGGCGTCGCGAGCTGAGATCCCCGTCTCCGCACAGACCCGGCGTCACGTGAGAACCTGAGGGATCTCCTCACTCCCCCGCGCGCGCCACCACCGACCGCGCGTGCCGCAGGATCGGCTCGTCGATCATGCGTCCCTCGTAACGGAACACGCCCCGCTCCCCCTGTGCCGCGTCGAGGACGCCCCGCGCCCACGAGATGAGATCGGCGCTCGGGGCGTATGCCTCGCGGATCGTCGCGACCTGCCCCGGGTGGATGCACGCCGTGGCGGCGAACCCGGAGGCAGCGGCATCCTGAGCCTCCTCGGTGAGCCCCTCCAGGTCGGCGATGTCGACGTGCACGGCGTCGATGGCCCGCTTGTCGAACGCCCCCGCGGCCAGCAGCACGCGCGCCCGCGCGACGCGTGCGACGTCGCGGTAGCCCCCGTCGTCACGACGGCTCGAGGTACCGCCGAGGCTGGCGACGAGGTCTTCCGCACCCCACATCAGCGCCACGACCTGTGGGAGCGCCGCGAGCTGCTCGGCGTTGACGATCCCTCGCGCGGTCTCGCACAGAGCGATCACCTCGAACCCGCCCGTGGGATCGAGGGATGCCGGCGTCTCGGCCTTCGCGACCATCACGCGCCGCACGCGCGTGAGCGCCAGCGCCTCGAGGTCGAGCGCGAAGTCCGGTGTCTCCGGTGCGTTCACCCGCACGATCACGCGCTCGGGGTCGGGATCGGCGGCGATCATCGCCTCGCGCGCCGATGCCTTCGCCTCTGCGGACACGGCATCCTCGAGGTCGAGGATCGCGGCATCCGCCCGCTCGAGGGCCTTCGGCAGCCGTTCGGGGCGATCGGCCGGAACGAACAACAACGCGGGTCCGAGGGCGAACGCGCGTGTTGCCGAGCGGGCGTCGGGGTGAATCCCGCTCATGCCCGCCCCTCGCTCGCCCAGACCAGCACCGTGCGGGTGGCGGTGGCCACGACCTCGTCGTTCTGCGAGCGCCCGGTGTGCGCCATGACGACCACGCCCTGCCCCTGGCGGGAGGCGGAGGGCCGCACCGACACGATCTCGGTCTCGGCGGCCAGGGTGTCGCCGACGAACAGCGGCGCGGGAAAGCTCACGTCGGTCAGCCCCAGCTGCGCCACGAGTGTTCCCTGCGTCAGCTGCCCGACGGAGAGGCCGACGAGGGTCGACAGCGTCCACATCGAGTTGACCAGGGGACGACCGAAAGGCTGGGTCGCCGCATAGGCGGAATCGAGATGCAGCGCCTGCGCGTTCATCGTCAGGGTCGTGAACAGGACGTTGTCGGCATCCGTCACGGTGCGCCCGGGGCGGTGCGCGTACCTCTCGCCGACGATGAACTCCTCCAAATACAGGCCGCGCTGCTCGATCATGCGGCAACGGTACCCGCGAGCCCCAGCGCGCGCGAGATCACCATGAGCTGCACCTCGGTGGTGCCCTCTCCGATCTCGAGGATCTTCGAGTCGCGGTAGTGCCGCGCCACGGGGTACTCGTTGATGAATCCGTTGCCGCCGAACACCTGTGTCGCATCCCGCGCGTTCGCCATCGCGGCGTCGCTCGCGGTCATCTTCGCCACGGCTGCATCGACCGTGAAGGGCTTGCCGGCGTCGCACAGCCGCGCGGCGTGCACCCACGCCAGGCGCGCGGTGTGGACGCGGGCGTGCATGCGCGCGAGCAGGAACTGCATGCTCTGGCGCGTCGACAGCCGCTCGCCGAAGACGGTGCGGCTGCGGGCGTAGTCGACGGCGGCCTCGAGGCACCCCTCCGCGGCCCCCGTGGCGAGCGCCGCGATCGCGACGCGGCCTTCGTCGAGCGTGCGCAGGAAGTTCTTGAATCCGTGCCCGCGCTCGCCGAGCAGGTTGGCCTCGGGCACTCGCACGCCGTCGAAGGTCAGCGGGTGGGTGTCGGAGGCGTTCCAGCCGACCTTGTCGTACGCGGGGCCGACGGTGAAGCCGGGCGTGCCGTTGGGCACGATGATCGTCGAGATCTCGGAGCGCTCGCCCGTGCGGCCGGTGACGGCGGTGACGGTGACGAACCGGGTGATGTCGGTGCCGGAGTTGGTGATGAACTGCTTCGACCCGTCGATCACCCACTCGCCGCCGTCGAGCGTCGCGGTGGTGCGGGTGGCCCCGGCGTCGCTGCCCGCCTCGGCCTCGGTGAGTCCGAATCCGGCGAGGGCACGACCCGCGACGAGGTCGGGCAGGTACCGGGCCTTCTGATCCTCGGTGCCGTAGCGGTAGATGGGCATGGCGCCCAGCCCCACGCCCGCCTCGAGGGTGATCGCCATCGACTGATCGACGCGCGCGATGCCCTCGATCGCGACGCAGAGGCTCGCGTAGTCGCCGCCCTGTCCGCCGACCTCCTCGGGGAAGGGCAGCCCGAACAGCCCGAGCTCGCCCATCTGCTCGACCAGGTCGAGGGGCAGCTCGTGCGCACGGTCGGCTTCGTACGAGCGCGGCGCGATGACCTCGTCGGCGAACTCGCGCACCATCGCGCTCAGTTCGCGCTCGTCGTCGGTGAAGGCCTGCTGGCTGTCGATGCTCACGGGAGGGTCTCCTTGTGGGAAGGGATGGTGGCGGATGCCGGGCTGGGGGCGGGTGCCGGGACGGGCGCGGATGCCGGGCTGGGGGCGGATCCCGGGCTGGGGGCGGATCCCGGGGTGCCGGCGGATGCCGGGGTGCCGGCGTGATCGCGGGGCCCAGGGACGCCCGGGCGCACCACGTCGGCGCGCACATCCTCCGCGATCCGCACATCCTCAGCCCCACCCGCCGCCCCCGCAACGGAGGTTGCGCGAATCGCTGAGGTTCTGCGCGCGACGCCGGCACGATCGCTTGGCCCAGGGACGCCCGGGCGCACCACGTCGGCGCGCACATCCTCAGCGATCCGCACATCCTCAGCCCCACCCGCCGCCCCCGCAACGGAGGTTGCGCGAATCACTGAGGTTCTGCTCGCGACGCCGGCACGATCGCTTGGCCCAGGGACGCCCGGGCGCATCACGTCGGCGCGCATGTCCTCCGCGACGCCGACGCGATCGCGGGGCCCGGGGACATCCGGGGGCACCACGTCGGCGCGCACATCCTCCGCGATCCGCACATCCTCAGCCCCACCCGCCGCCCCCACGACGGAGGTTGCGCGAATCGCTGAAGTCCTGCGCGCGACGCCGGCGGATGCCGAGGCTCCGGCGTGACCGTCGGGCTCGGAGACCGCGGGGGTCACCGTCGCGACGACCGCGTCGCGGGCGACCTGCGCGCCCGTCGCCGTGCGCAGCCGCACGATGCCGGCGTGTGGTGCGGTGACCGTGTGCTCCATCTTCATGGCCTCGATCGTGACGAGCCGGGCACCGGCCTCGACGGCGTCGGCGTCGGCGACGTGCACCGCGACCACGGTGCCCGGAAGGGGGGCGACGAGGTCGGGCGCCACGACCCCGGGGCCGCGGCCCGCGGCGGTTCGGCGACGCACGGCGGCGGCCCGGCGCGAGACGAGACGCAGGCGGTGCGCGACGCCGTCGGCGTGCACCCAGTACTCGACCGGACCGCCCGTCACACGGGCATCGACCTCGGCCGGGCTGACCAGGTGCACACGGCCGCCGTCGTCCTCGAGCGCCAGCGTCCGAACGGGCGTCGCTCCCCCGGCACGCCAGGCTCCGACGCGATGCCACACCGAGCCGTCGCCCGGGGTCTCGGCATCCGCCCTCGCCCGCTCGGCCACCGCGGCCAACGCGGTCGGCGACGGTTCCGGGGCCGCGGGGGTCCCCCGCCGGTCCAGCAGCCCGGTGTCGAGATCCCCCGCGCGCACGGCGGCGTCGGCCAACAGCGCACGCAGGTCGGCGATGTTCGTGTCGACGCCGAGCACGACCGTCTCGGCCAGCGCCGCGTCGAGGCGGGCGATCGCGCTCTCGCGATCGGGGCCGTGCGCGATGACCTTGGCGATCATCGGGTCGTACAGCGAGCTGACGACGCTTCCGGTCTCGACGGCGCTGTCAACGCGAGCGGATCCCGGATGCCACAGACTCACGGTCCCGGTCGCGGGCAGGTAGCCGCGCGAGGGCGTCTCGGCGTACACGCGCGCCTCGATCGCGTGTCCCTCGAGGCGGATCTCGGGCAGATCCAGCGCGAAGCCCGCCGCGACCCGCAGTTGCTGCTCGACGATGTCGATGCCGGTGATCATCTCGGTCACGGGGTGCTCGACCTGCAGGCGCGTGTTCATCTCGATGAAGAACGGCTCGTCGAGCCGGTCGCCCGCGACCAGGAACTCCACGGTGCCGGCACCGAGGTAGCCGACGCTCCGCGCCGCGGCGACGGCCGCCTCCCCCAGACGCGCGCGTGTCTCGGGGTCGACCACGGGCGACGGCGCCTCCTCGATCACCTTCTGGTGCCGCCGCTGCAGAGTGCACTCGCGCTCGCCGAGCGAGAGGGTGGTGCCGTGCGCGTCGGCGAGCACCTGCACCTCGATGTGGCGCGGGCGCTCGAGCAGGCGCTCGAGCAGCAGGGTGTCGTCGCCGAAGGCCGCGGCGGCAACCCGGCGGGCGGTCGCGAGGGCGTCGGCGAGGTCGGCGGGGCCTGTGGCCACGGTCATGCCCTTGCCGCCCCCGCCGGCGGAGGGCTTCACGAGCAGCGGGTATCCGACCCGGTCGGCCTCGGCGGCGATCGCGTCGTCGCTCAGCCCCATTGCGGAGAAGCCCGGCACGGTCGGCACGTCGTGCTCCGCGACGTGCTCCTTCGCGCGGATTTTGTCGCCCATCACCTCGAGCGCCTCGACTCCCGGGCCGACGAACACGATCCCGGCCGCGGCGCACGCGCGCGCGAAACCGGCGTTCTCGCTGAGAAAGCCGTAGCCCGGGTGCACGGCCTCCGCGCCCGAGGTCACCGCGGCGGCCACCACCGCGTCGACGTCGAGATACGACGGCACGCGCACGGCGCGGTCGGCCTCACGGGCGTGGGGGGCGTCGGCATCCGCATCGGTGAAGACCGCGACCGAGCGGATGCCGAGACGCCGCAGCGTCCGGAACACCCGGCGCGCGATCTCGCCGCGGTTGGCGACGAGAACGGACGCGAACGTCCGGGGCGCGTCGGCACCGGAGCGCGGGGTCGACGTCACGACCGACGCCGGCGGGCTGGAGATCTCGGTCATCTCGCTCACATCCGGAAGAGCCCGAAGGCTCGGTCTGCCAGCGGCACCCGGCTGACGACATCGAGGGCGAGCCCGAGCATCGTGCGGGTGTCGGCGGGGTCGATCACGCCGTCGTCCCAGAGCCGGGCGGTGGCGTAGTAGGGGCTGCCCTGCTCTTCGTAGCGTTTGCGGATGGGCTGCTGGAACGCCTGGTCGTCGGCATCCGTCCACTCCTGACCGCGCGCGGCGCGCTGCTCGCGCGTGACGGTCGAGAGGACCGAGGCCGCCTGCGCCCCGCCCATGACCGAGATGCGGCTCGAGGGCCAGGTCCAGAGGAATCTCGGGTCGTACGCGCGCCCGCACATCGCGTAGTTGCCGGCGCCGTACGAGCCGCCCACGAGCACCGTGAGCTTGGGGACGCGGGTGGAGGCGACGGCGGTGACCATCTTGGCGCCGTCTTTCGCGATGCCGCCGGCCTCGGCATCGCGCCCCACCATGAACCCCGTGATGTTCTGGAGGAAGAGCAGGGGGATGCCGCGCTGGTCGGCGAGCTCGATGAAGTGCGCGGCCTTGAGGGCGGACTCGCTGAAGAGCACGCCGTCGTTGGCGATGACGGCGACGGGGTGTCCGTGCAGGCGGGCGAAGGTCGTGATGACGCTCTCGCCGTAAAGCGCCTTGAACTCGTGCAGGGAGTCGGCGTCGACGAGGGTGTCGATGATCGCGCGCATGTCGACGGGCTGCGAGACGTCGGCGGGGACGATGTCGTAGAGCTCCTCGGGGGCGCGTGCCGGGGGCGCTTGTTCGACCACGTCCCATACCGGGGCGGGCGTCGGCGGCAGGGTGGCGACGATGTCCCGCACGATCTCGAGCGCGTGCTCGTCGTCGTCGGCGAGGTGGTCGACCACCCCCGAGCGGCGGGCGTGCAGATCACCGCCGCCGAGCTGTTCGGCGGTGACGTCTTCGCCGATCGCGGCCTTGACCAGGGGCGGTCCGCCCAGGAACACCGTGCCCTGGCCGCGCACGATGACGCTCTCGTCGCTCATCGCGGGGACGTAGGCGCCGCCCGCGGTGCACGAGCCCATGACGGCGGCGATCTGCGGGATGCCGAGGGCCGACAGCTGCGCCTGATTGCGGAAGATGCGCCCGAAGTGATCGCGGTCGGGGAACACCTCGTCCTGCATCGGCAGGAAGGCCCCACCGGAGTCGACGAGGTAGACGCAGGGCAGGCGGTTCTCGCGCGCGATCTCCTGCGCGCGCAGGTGCTTCTTCACCGTGAGCGGGAAGTAGGCTCCGCCCTTCACGGTCGCGTCGTTCGCGAGCACCATGACGTGGCGCCCGTGCACGAGCCCGATCCCCGCGACGACGCCTGCTCCGGGCGCCTCGCCGCCGTAGAGGCCGTGGGCCGCGAGCGGGGCGACCTCGAGAAAGGGACTGCCCTCGTCGAGGAGCCGGTCGATACGCTCGCGCGCGAGAAGTTTGCCGCGGCCCGTGTGCCGTTCGCGCGCGGTGTCCGAGCCGCCGCGGGCTGCGCGGGCCAGGATCGCGCGGAGCTCTTCGACGAGGCCGCGTTGGGTCGGCGCGGGTGCGGCGGTGTCGATGACCGGTGCTGTGCTCATGGCGGCTCCGTCTCGGTGCCGCATCGTCGACGGCACCGTCGTTCCCGTCGGGGTCGTTCCCGCGGGGTGGGGTTTCAGTTAATGTTGGCTAACTGAAATGCCAGGCTAACCCGAGCGGATGCCGATGACAAGAGCGAACGAGGGCCCCCCGGCGATCGCCGATGCGACGCGAGCCGACGCGGCGACTCCCGCCGCCCCCGCGGGCACGGCGCGCGACCGCGCCAAGGCCGACCGCCGCGCGGCCCTGCTCGCCGCCGCGGCCCGCCTCTTCGCCGAACGCGGCTTCGACGGCGTCACCCTCGGCGACATCGGCGAAGCGGCGGGGGTGAGCGGCCCCGCCGTGTACCGGCACGTCTCCAGCAAGCAGGCGCTGCTCGGCGCGATCCTGGTCGACGTCAGCGAGCGGTTGCTGCGGGGCGGACGTGCGGTCGGACACGATCCCCAGACACCCGACGACCGTCTCGCGCGACGCAGCCCCGACACACCCGCCCCGGCGTTCGAGAACCCCGGTCACGGGGCCGCCCCCCGCACGACGGACGGCCCGGGCGGCGTCCTCGAGGCCCTGGTCGACTTCCACGTCACGTTCGCGCTCGCCGAGGCCGACGTGATCCGCGTGCAGGATCGCGACATCGACCGCCTTTCCCTCGACGACCGTCGCGCCGTCCGCGACCTACAGAACGCGTACGTCGCCGTCTGGACGGCGGCTCTCGCCGCGCGGAATCCGGATGCCGAGTCCCCGGCCGAGCGCCGCGTGCGCGCCCTCGCGTGCTTCGGCCTGATCAACTCGACGCCGCACAGTGTGCGGGGCGTGCCCGCGTCACGCGTCCGCCCCACCCTGACCCGCATGGCTCTGGCGGCGCTGACGGCGTGAGCTGCGGCATCCGCCCGCCTTTTCATCGCCGCGAGTGTCCAAAAAACCCGGACGCCCCCGACATCGCGCCCGGGTGTTATGGACGCTCAACGGGAACGCACGCCCACACCCCCGGGCGAGTGTCCGAGAAACCCGGACGCCCCCGACATCGCAGCCGCGTGTTCTGGACACTCAACGGAAACGCACGCCGACACCCCCGGGCGAGTGTCCACGAAACGCCGCGCGCCAGGCGGGGCTTACGGCATGCCCTGGACACTCGATGCGCCTGCCCCGCCCGGGGCGTCTCACCTCGCCGACCGGGCTCGAGCGTCCACAACACCCGGACGCCCCCGGCACGGCGCCCGGGTGTTCTGGACACTCAACAGGAACACGCACCCGCACCCCCGGGCGAGTGTTCACGAAACGCCGCGCACCGGGCGGAGCTCGCGGCATGCCCTGAACACTCAGCCAGGCGTCACCCCGGCTCCCACTGCCCGCGAGCACGAACCGGGGCCCGCGCCACCGGCTCAGCGCAGCAGCATCGCCCGCCCAGGCTCGCGAAGCACTCCGGCGACGTCGGTGAGGAAGCGCGCGGCCTCGGCCCCGTCGACCAGCCGGTGGTCGAACGAGAGGCTGAGGGTGAGCACATCGCGCAGCGCGATCTCGCCGTGGTGCTCCCAGGGGGTGCGCCGCAGGGCGCCGACGGCGAGGATTCCGGCCTCGCCCGGGTTGAGGATCGGGGTTCCGGCATCCACTCCGAACACACCCACGTTGGTGATCGAGAAGGTTCCGCCGGTCATCGCGGCGGGGGCGGTGCGCCCGGCGCGGGCGGTGGCGGCGAGTTCGGCGATCGTGTCGGCCAGGTCGACGAGGTCGAGGCGGTCCGCGTCGGCGATCACCGGAACCACCAGTCCCCGGTCGGTCGCGGCGGCGATCCCCAGGTTCACGTAGTGGTGCTCGACGATCTCTCCGGCTGCCCCGTCCCACTTCGCATTCAGCGCGGGAGTCCGCCCGAGGGCGAGGCACACCGCCTTCGCCACGATCGCGAGCAGCCCGATTCTGTGCCCGTCCAGAGCACGGTCGGTTCTGAGGGATGCCAGCAGCTCGGTCGTCGCGGTCGCATCCAGCGTGAGGAAGGTCGTCGCGTGCGGGGCCGTGAACGCGCTCTGCACCATCGCCGCCGCCGTGTGCTTGCGCACCCCGCGGATCGGCGTGCGCGTGACCCGGTCTCCCGGCGAGGGGGGAACACTCGCGTGAGGCACCGCGGCATCCGGTGGCGACACCGCGGCACGGGCGAGGTACTCCTCGACGTGCGCTCGTGTGACCATCTCGCCCGGATGCGCAGCCGCGACGAGCACCAGGTCGACCCCGTGATCCTTCGCGAACTTGCGCACCGGAGGCGTGGACCGCGGACGCTCGACCGGGAGGTCGATCGGACCCGTCCGCACGATGTCGTGCGGGGCCGCCTCGCGTACGGCGTGGTCGGTGTCGAGCGTGACGGTTCCGGCCCCGCGGGCGCGGCGGCGCGGGCGGGTGCCCGAGCTCGGCGCGGCGCCGTAGCCGACGAGGTTGGGCGTCGCCCGTTCTCCCTCTCCCGCACTCGGAGCCGTCGTGCGGATGTCGGCGGCGACACGCCGTTCGGCAGGGTCCGAAAGCGGCGTGTCGCCGGCCGACTCCGCAGGACGGTCGGCCGATCCACCCGCGGACCGCGACGAACCCGTCGTCCGGCCCTCGGTCCGTGCCGCGACACCCTGCCCCGCGGTAGCCTGCCCCGCAGGCACCTGTCCCGCGACGGCCTGCCCCGCGGGCGCCTGCCCCGCGGGCATCTGCCCCGCGGGCATCTGCCCCGCGACAGCCTGGCCCGCGACCGCCTGTCCCGCGACCGCCTGCCCCGCGGGCGCCGAGGTGCCGGCATCCGCCCCCTCGACGGCGAACGACACGAGGGGCGAACCGACCTCGACCGTGTCTCCGGCCGCGGCGTGCAGACCCTGCACGGTGCCCGCGTAGGGCGAGGGGATCTCGACGATAGCCTTGGCCGTCTCGACCTCGGCGATGGTCTGGTTGAGGGCGACGGTGTCGCCCTCCGACACGTGCCACTGCACGATCTCGGCTTCGGGAAGACCCTCGCCGAGATCGGGGAGGCGGAACTCCGCGATCATCGAACTCGCCCTCCGCTCGTCTCGACGGCGCTCTCGTGCGACCCGCGCTCCCGCACCCGGTCGACCGCGTGCAGGATCCGATCCAGATCCGGCACGTGGTGCTTCTCGAGCTTCGAGGGCGGATACGGGATGTCGTGCCCGGTCACACGCTGCGGCGGCGCCTCGAGGTAGTGGAAGCACTGCTCGGTGATGCTCGCGACGAGCTCGGCCCCCACCCCCGCCTCGCGGGCCGCCTCATGGGTGACCACGACCCGACCGGTTTTGCGGACGGATGCCGCGACCGTGTTCATGTCGATCGGCGAGAGCGAGCGCAGGTCGATGACCTCGAGCGAGATCCCCTCGTCCTCCGCGGCGAGCGCGGCGTCGAGAGCCGTGCGCACCTGGGCGCCGTAGGTGACGATCGTCGCGTCGGTGCCCTCGCGGGCGACGCGGGCGAGGTGCATCGGCGGAGCGTCGGCGAGGTCGACATCCAGATCGACCTCGCCCTTGGAGTGATACAGACGCTTGGGCTCGAAGAAGATGACCGGGTCGTCGGAGGCGATCGCCTGCCGCAGCATGACGTACGCGTCCTGCGGGTTCGACGCCGCGACCACGCGCAGCCCGGCGGTGTGCACGAAGTACGCCTCGGGCGACTCGGAGTGATGCTCGGCTGCTCCCACTCCCCCGGCCCACGGGATGCGGATCACCAGCGGCATCCGGATCCGCCCGTTGCTGCGGTAGTGGAGCTTGGCGACCTGGCAGACGATCTGATCGAACGCCGGGTAGACGAAGCCGTCGAACTGGATCTCGACGACGGGGCGGTAGCCGCGCAGGGCGAGGCCGACCGCGGTCCCGACGATCCCGGCTTCGGCGAGCGGGGTGTCGACCACGCGGTGCGCGCCGAAACGCTGCTGCAGGCCGTCGGTCACACGGAAGACGCCGCCGAGCTTGCCGATGTCCTCGCCCATGAGCAGGACTTTCTCATCGCCGTCCAGAGCGCGGGACAGGCCCGCGTTTATCGCGGAACCGAGGGTGAGGGAAGTCATCGCGACGCCTCCCTGCTTCCTGTCGCCGTACCGGTCGTGGTGGACATCGTCATCGCGAACCCTCCCCTTCGAAGCCGGCCACGTACTCGACGTACTCCGCCCTCTGCCGCGCGAGCCCGGCGTGGGGTTCCGCATACACGTGGTCGAACATCGTCTCGGGTGCGCGCGTCGTCGCCCCGATGCACGCCGCGCGCACCTCGGCGGCGAGCGCGTCGGCGGCACGGGCGACCTCGGCCATGCCGGAATCGTCCAGCATCCCCTCGGCGCGCAGGTACGCCTCGAGCCGCGCGATGGGGTCGCGCTGCGCCCACTCCTCGACCTCGGCGGCATCGCGGTAGCGGGTGGGGTCGTCGCTGGTGGTGTGCGGTCCCATGCGGTAGGTCACGGCCTCGATGAACGAGGGCCCCTCGCCGCGGCGCGCGCGATCGAGGGCCCACCGCATCGCGGCCACGCAGGCGAGGGCGTCGTTGCCGTCGATCCGGAGGCTCGGGATGCCGAACCCCGGCGCCCGACCCGCGATGGGGTACTTCGCCTGGACGGTGACGGGTTCGCTGATCGCCCACTGATTGTTCGAGCAGACGAAGACGACGGGGGCGCGGAACGACGAGGCGAAGACCATCGCTTCGTTGACGTCGCCCTGGCTGGTCGCCCCGTCGCCGTAGTACGCGACCGCGACGTCGGAGGAGCCGTCGCGCTGGGCGCCCATCGCCCAGCCGGTGGCGTGCAGCGACTGCGCGCCGATGATGATCTGGGGAGGAGCGGCGTTGATCGACGTGTGGTCGTAGGCCGAGTGCTCCTCGCCGCGCCACGCGAGCACGTAGTCGGCGGGCTTGGCGCCACGCCCGAGCAGCACGCCGTGCTCGCGATAGCTGGGGAAGACGAAGTCGCCGGGGGCGAGGGCGTGCGCCGTACCCACCTGGGTAGCCTCCTGGCCGCGGCACGGAGCCCACAGCGCGAGCTGGCCCTGGCGCTGCAGGGCGACACCCTCGGCGTCGAGACGACGGGTCAGGACCATGTCGCGGTGCAGGGCGCGCAGCTCGCGCGGCGACACGTCGGCGACCCACGGGTCGAGGGTGTCATCGGCGATCCGCGAGCCGTCGGGCTCGAGAAGGCGGAGCACGTCCTCGGGGGCGTCGTGATCGTCGGCGCTTCCCGCAGAAGAGCCTCGCGTCTGGGTGTACGTCATCGTCATCCCTCCGTGCTGCCCGGGCTCCTCGTGAGAGCGGGGGCGTATGGATGCCGGCAGCACCGCCGACGAGGCCGACCGTACGCGCGGAACGCACCCCGCTCAAGACCTCGCCGTCACATTGAGCATCGTGCCCACCGCGAACGACCTTCGCGCTGCTAATGTTTCGCACCATGAGCAAGCTCGACGCGGTCGACCTCGACCTCCTCCGCGCCCTGTCCGCCGATCCGCGCGCCACCGTCGTCGCCCTCGCCGAGAAACTCGGACTCTCCCGCAACACCGTCCAGGCGCGCATGAGCCGCCTGGAACGCGGGGGCGTCTTCCTCTCGTACGAACGCACGCTGTCGGCGGGAGCCCTCGGCTTCCCGATCGAGGCGTTCCTGCAGGTGACCGTCCGTCAGGCCGAGCTGCCGGTGATCCGCGCCGAGCTCGCCAAGGTTCCCGAGGTCCTGCAGGCGCACGGGCTCAGCGGGCAGGTCGATCTGCTCGTGCGGGTCGCGTGCCGCGACACCCAGCACCTGTTCGACACCGACGCCCGCATCCTCGCGATCGAGGGCGTCGAGCGCACCGAGACGTCTCTCGTCATGGGCGAGGTCATCGGCTACCGCGTGGGGCCGTTGATGCAGCTGGCGCGCGACGAGATCTAGCACCCTCCCGCGGGGCCCCGACCTACGGCGCCGGCACCACCGGGATACTCGCCGTCTCCGCCTTCTGCTCGGTCGGGCTGCCGGCATCCATCCGCACCAGAACCACACCCACGAGGATCAGCGCGCCCCCGACGAACTGGATCGGCGCGGGCGTCTCGCCCAGCAGCAGCCACGCGAACCCGAGCGCGAACAGCACCTCGCTGAGGCCCACGAACGACGCGAGCCGCGAACCGATCAGCGGTACGGCGATGACTCCGAGCGCGTAGCCGACGGTGGTCGCCACGGCTCCCACCCAGAGCAGGGGCAGGATGCCGGGGAGCTCGAGCCCCGCGAGCGACACGGTGATCGAGGGGGCGGCGAAAGGCAGCGCGCCGGTGAGCACCAGCACCCCCATGAGCAGCGTTCCGGTGAGCAGGCCGCCGGCGGCCAGGGCGAGGGGTGGGAGGTCGTCGCCCGCGCGCCCGGCGATGACGAAGTACGCCGCGGCGCACACCGCGGCGCAGAGCGCGAAGATCGTGCCGAGCAGGTCGAAGCGCGCTCCGCTGATGTCGACGACGAGCACCAGACCCGCCATGGCGACGACGGAGCCGATCAGCACGGCCTTCGACGGCGAGCGGCGGGTGCGCACCCACACGGCGATGACGATGAGCACCGGCGCGATGTACTGGATGAGCAGGGCGACGGCCACGGGCATCCGCTGCATCGCCGCGAAGTAGAAGAGCTGGCAGCCGGCGACGGCGGTGAGTCCGAACGACACGATCAGCAAGCCGTGCCGGCGCACGAACCCGCGCTGGCGGCGAATCGCGCGCACGAGCGCGGGTGAGAGCAGGAGCGCCGCGAGACCCATCCGCACGAGCAGCACCGCGCCGAGCGACCAGCCGCCGTCGAGCAGGGGTTTGACGAAGGGACCGCTCGACGAGAACGCCAGGGCCGAGGCGACGGCGATCGCGAGCCCGGTGACGGCGGTGGAACCGCGGTGGGTGGGAGGCGGGAGGGTCACGGAAGACGTGGTCATGCGGGCCTGCTGTCACGAGTGAAGGGGGTTTACACTCGTGACAGTACGGCCTCGACCTGTCAGGAGTCAACGTGGTCTTCATTCGTGACACAGAACTCGTGCTGCGCGCCGCCGTCGAGCTCGTCAACACCCTGCCCCACACGGAGGTCAGCGGGGTCGACACCCTCGTCGACGCCTCCGCTCTCGAGGCCTTCACCGAGACCCACGGCTACACCGGCTCGCGCACGCGCGACGCTCGCGAGCTGACCGCCGTGCGCGGCATCCGGCCCCGACTGCTCGCGCTGTGGAGTGCGGATCGCGACGGGGCCGTCCCCCAGGTCAACGCGATGCTCGCCGACGGGCGGGCGCTCCCCCAGCTCGTGCGTCACGACGGCCTCGACTGGCACATCCACGCGAGCGACCCCGCGGATCCTCTCGCGACCCGCATCCTCGTCGAGACGGCCCTCGCGTTCGTCGACGTCATCCGCGCCGACGAGTACGACCGCGTGCGCGTGTGCGACGCCGACGATTGCAACGGCGTCTACGTCGACTTCTCGAAGAACGGTTCGAAGCGCTACTGCGACGCCGGCAACTGCGGCAACCGCATGAACGTCAACGCGTACCGCAAACGCAGGGCGGACGCTCCGGCATGAGGCCGTCCTGATCCTGATCGAGCGGGCCTACTGCACGAACTCCCGGATCGCGGATGCCGCGGCCTCCGGCGTCTCGTAGTGGATCAGGTGCCCGACCTCGGGGATCTCGACGAGCCGCGCGTCCGGGAACAGGGTCGCCAGGTGGCGCTCGGCTTCGATGGGCGTGATGTCGTCCTTCTCGGCCGCGATGAGCAGGGTGGGCTGCGCGATGCGCGGGGCGAACTCGCGCACGTCGTGCGAGACGCTCGTGACGAAGGCCTCGTGCAGCACGTCGCGGTCGGCGAAGCGTGAGAAGTACTCGTCGTGCTGCTCGTGCACGAAACGGCGCAGGTCGGGGTCGCGGGTCTTGGCCATGGCGTTGCTCATCACGCGCACGATGAGGCCGTTGCGCAGCAGCGCGTCGCCGAGCACGCGCGGGAGCCTCGCCCCGGCCAGGTAGTAGAACACGGCGAGACGAGTCAGAATGCCTCGCGGGCCCTCGAGGGCTGGGGCCCCGATGGGGTTCACGAGAATGAGCTTCGGTGTCGACAACCCGCCCGCCACCGCCGCGGACGCCACGATCGAGCCGAACGAGTGGCCGAGCACGACGGCATCCGGAGCGACCTGCTCGACGAACGCCCGCAGCCACGCGGCGTAGGTGTCGAGATCGTGGGGGCGGCCGACGAACGGAGCGGTCTCGCCGAACCCGGGAAGGTCGGGAGAGATGACCCGGATGCCGGGAAGATGCGCCACGACCGGATCGAGCCCGTGGTGCTCACCGCGGAAGCCGTGCACCGCCACGATCGTCGTTCCGGCGTCGTCGTCGCCGTAGACCCAGTACGCCGTGGTCCCCCCGAGAACCCGCGCCTCGCGCCGCGCGACGGGGATCTGGGCGAGGCGTTCGGCGTAGGGGTTCGGCATGCGTCGAGTCTACGAGGGGGGACACACGACTCTGATCGAGCGCTCTTCGTCATCCACCCCGCTCTGCGCGCCTCGACGGTGATGTCGGAGCTCCCCTCTACCGTGAGCGCATGACCACGTGGCAGGCCGAGCCGCTCCCCCTCTTCCAGACGCCCGAGTGGGCGCGCCTCGTCGGCGTGTTCGACCTCGAGACCACGGGGATCGATGTCGAGAACGATCGCATCGTCACCGCGCACGTGGGTGTACTCGACGCCGAAGGCAACGTCGTCGACGCGCGCGACTGGCTCGCCGACCCCGGCGTCGAGATCCCGGCGGGAGCCGCGGCCATCCACGGCATCTCCACCGATCGCGCCCGCGCCGACGGCGCTCCGGCGCCGCGCGTGGTGGCCGAGGTCGTCGAGGCTCTCGGGTCGCTCTTCGCCGCCGGCATCCCGGTCGTCGCCTACAACGCGCCCTTCGACTTCTCGATGCTGAAGAACGAAGCCGTGCGTCACGGCGTGACTCCGATCGCCGCCCCCTCCCCCGTCATCGACCCTCTCGTGGTCGACAAGACCTTCGATCGGTACCGCCGCGGCAAGCGCACCCTCTCGGTCGTCGCCGAGCACTACCGTGTGCCGCTCGAATCCGCCCACGAGGCCTGCGCCGACGCGGTCGCTGCGGGGCGACTCGCCCTGGCGCTCGCCGAGAAGTTCGGCCCGTGGCTCCCCTCGACCCTCGACGAGCTCCATACCCGCCAGATCGCCTGGGCCCGCGCTCAAGCCGAGAGCCTCACGGAGTACTTCGTGAAGATCGGCCGGCTGGATGCCACCGCTCCCGCGATCGACGGGGCTTGGCCGATCCGCTGACGTCCGGACGACCGGTCTCGGGCTCCCGGCATCGGACAGCATCGAATCTCCCCGGGCGCCCGGGCGCTTTCCCGGCACGGCGATCGAGTGTGCGACCTGATCGCCTTACCCACTGAACACCCCATCCGCACGAGCCTGACACCATCGAGCTGCGCCTGAGCCGACCTCTTCTCCTGGTCGAAAGCACGCTCATACGAGCCGGCGCGACGATCCGAGCCCGAACCCCTCTCCGATTCCGGCGCGAAACACGACTCGCACGAGCGGACCACACGACCGAAACCCGAACCCCGCTTCCTCACCGGTCGAAGCTCCGGCCCCACCACCGGCCACCACGACACACACCCGACCTCCGATCCCGCCCCGGTCGAAACACCACCCACCCGACCCCGACACCGCGACCCGGACCTGCTCTCGCCCCCGTCCCGGTGCACGACACCGCCCCCACACCACGACACGAGCCTGAACCCAGGCCCCACCCCGGTCAGGAGCAAGACCCGACGCCCCGATCCGAGCCTGCTCTCACCCCCGTCCCGGTGCACAACATCGCCCCCACGATCCGAACCTGCGCTCACCCCTTGCCGCGCCCCCACCGCCTCGACACCACGACCCAAACCTGCACTCACCGCCATTCCCGGACCCAACATCCCCCCGATCCAGACACCACGACACGAATCTGGACCCAGGTCCCCCGGGCCTGAAAGACCGCCCACACGACCGAAGACTACGACCCGGACCCCGGACCCCGCTTCTTTCCCCGGTCGAAACACCACCCAACGACCCCGACTCCTCAACCCGAACCTGCTCTCACCCCGTTTCCGGTCCACAACACCGCCCCCACGATCCGAACCTGCTCTCACCCCCGTTCCCGGCCCCAACACCGCCACCACCGCCTCGACACCACGACACGAACCTGAACCCAGGTCCCGCCCCGGTCAGGAGCAAGGCCCGACGCCCGATCCAGGCCTGCTCCTCCCCCTCTCCTAGGCGAAGAGGTCACGAGCGCGGCCACTGAGGAGCAGCGTTGAGGGAGTTCCGCGACCACCCCTGCTCTACCCCTGCACTCGCCGGCCTCCACCGGACTCGCGTGCGAGGTCGCCCTTCAGACTCGGATTCACCAAGTGAATGCGACCCCGACCCAATGTCGGAGGTCGGCGATACCGTTCTCCCATGACCCGCATCGCACGCTCCGAAGACCGGCCGACGCCGGTGTTCCGAGAGTGCGACGGCGCGCCCTGGCCCAGCGACGACGAGCTCGAGCTCGAAGCCGCATGGGCTGCTTTTCGTGAGAGCGGCGATGTTCAATGGTCGACGGGCGACGAGGCCCCGTCGGCGAACATCGTGTCTCCCTCTCTCACCCGCAGCGCGCCGCTGCGGGTGCCGCACACTCTTCAGGCCCCCGACGGTGCCACGACCTGGGAGTGGGAGTGGGACGACGTCATTGACCCGCCCGGCAGCGAAGCCGCAGGGGTCTCCGACATCGACGCGCGATTGGGGCACCTCGAGTGCGTCGTCAGGGATCGGCAGCGTGCGACCGCCGACGAGTACCGTCTGATCCTGGCGATCCTCGACGATGCCGCCTTCGACCCCACACCGTGGGTCGGACCCGACCCCACGGTGGATCGCGCCTGGAGTGATTCCCGAGGCCGCACGCCCGGCGCCGTGCGGCGCGACCGCGTCGACCTCGCGGAACGCGCCGCTGTCGCCGAGATCGCGGTCCGCCTGCATCTGTCCGAACAGACGGTCCGGACGAGGGCCGCTCACGCGCGGACGCTGGCCGTCGGGTGCCCAAAGCTGTGGACCGCCTTCGGCGAGGGGCGCTTTTCCGAGAAGCACGCCGTCGACGCGGCCCGGATGGCTTCGACCCTCCCCGCCGGCGACGCCGATGCCTTTCGGCGCTTCGACGACGAAGCGTGCGCGCAGGCGCTGGCCCTGCCCCCGGCGAAGTTCGCCGTGGCGGCCCGCGCCATTCGCGAGCGCGTCCACGCCGAGTCCATCGAGACCCGTCACCGTCGGGCTGCAGAGGAGCGCGGCGTGTGGATGAGAGCCGAGCTCGACGGCATGGCTTCGCTGCACGCGCTTCTCCCCGCTGACCGCGCTCGCGCCGTGATGTCGCGCCTCGACCAGGCAGCTCGGCACCTGCGCGCTGCGCCCGACGAAGAGCGCACACTCGCGCAACTGCGAGCAGACGCCCTCGCGGACCTGGTGACGATGACGGACGACCCGGTGCCCGCATCGATGGACCCGACCCCGGCTGACGGCACCGTCGGCCCCTCCCCTCAAGCGGTCGATGGTGCAGGCCCGAGGCCTCATTCACCGGGCGAAGCGCTACGCGCGCCCTACCCACCCGACATACGGCACGCCGAGTCCCGCGGATCATCCAGCGCTCACGAAACCGGAGCCCCGCGACCCGCACCCGCACCCTCACCCGACGCACCCCATGATTCACCTACCGCCCCGCGCACCTTCCGAGCCGCGCCTTCAGCGACCGTCGTCGTCACGATCCCCGCGCTCACCCTCCTGGGTCACAGCAGCGAGCCCGCAACGCTCGAGGGGTACGGGCCGATCGATCTCGACACGGCGCGGCGCTTGGCCGGCACCGCGACCTCGTGGATCCGACTCCTCACCCATCCGGTGACCGGCGCCCCGCTCACGCTCGACCGCAAGACGTACCGGGTTCCCGTCGCCCTCCGCCGGTGGCTCGGTGTCACCTCGCCCACCTGCGTCTTCCCCGGGTGCGGTCGCGCTGCACGCGAGTGCGACATCGATCACCGCACCGCGTGGGCCGACGGCGGAACCACCGATGATGACAACCTCGACCCCAAATGCCGCCATCACCATCGCCTGCGCCACGAGAGCCGCTGGAATATCGACCACGGGGCCGGCGGCGACAGCGCCTGGACCTCTCCCCTCGGTGGGAGATACGGGACAGATCCGCCGCCGTTCTAGGAACGACACGGCGAGACCGCCGCGATGGGACCGGACCGCGAGCTCGGTCCGCCCTGCACCGACGCACGCGCTGTTCCACACCGGCAGTCGCGTTGCCTCGGACCCGGCCCTCCCGTGGCCCTCTCCTCCCGCACCGCTTCCCCCTGACTGAACCCCGATCCTGCCCTTCCTGCGCCCGCACTGCGCGGCCGCTGCCGCAAACCCGGCCCGGACCCCAACCCCGCCCGATCTTTGGGCCGCGCCGCGCACCCGCCGCCGTCGCCTGCCCCTGCTCGAGGCCCCGACCCAGCCCTGGGGCTCCCCCTTGACCGCACCGCGCTACCGCTGCCCCGATCCCAGACCCGACACCAACACCGATCCACTTCCGCGCCCTGCCCGCCCCGCCACCGCCGACCGCAACGACCCGCCCCCTGACCTGTCAAACTGCTCTCGTGACCGCCCGCATTGCCGCCGTCCAGGCCGAGGCCGTCCCCGGCGCCGTCGAGGTCAACGTCGCTCGCGCCGCGCGGTTCGTCATCGAAAGCGACGCGGCCGGAGCAGACGTCGTCCTCTTTCCCGAGGCGTTCCTCACCGGCTACGACGAGACCGTTTTCGCCGGTGTGCTGCCGAGCATCGCGGACCACGCGTGGCTCGCCCCGCTGCAGGAGGCTGTCGACGAGACGGGCATCGCCGCCGTAGTGAATACCGCGCTCCAGGCGGGCGATCGACGAACGCTGACCGACCTCCTGTTTACCCCCGACCAACCGCCCTACCCCGCATACTCCAAGCAACACCTCCACCCGCCCGAGCGCGCCTTCTTCACCTCCGGCGCGCGTGGATACTCGTTCCGAATCCGCGACGTCGAGTTCGCCTTATCGGTCTGTTATGACGCGAACTTTCCCGAGCATGCCGCCGCGGCTGCGGCGGCCGGCGCCACCGTCTATCTCAACAGCGGCGCATATTTTCCGGGCGGTGGCCGCCGCCGCGATCTTCACCTGGCCGCACGTGCGCTCGACAACGGCATCTACGTCGTCTACAGCGGTCTCGTCGGCGTTCCGAGCGACTTCATCGGCGGCTCGGCCGTCTTCGACCCGCTGGGACGCCGCATCGCGGCCGTCGGCGAACGCGAAGGGCTGGCCATCGCCGACATCGACCCCGCTGTCGTGGAAGACGTCCGTCGCGACCAGCGCATGTGGGCGGACCGCCGAGACGACCTGGGCGCCTTCGAGCGATCCGGCGAACTCCGGTCACAAGCCGGTCGCGCAGCACCAGCCTGAAACAGCTGAGCGAATCTCCCCCCACCACCCGCCCGTCCCGCCAGACCCTCTACCCGCGCGGCGACCCCGCGCCACGAGGCGCGCGCAACGCCGGCCCGAACCAGTCCGGCGAACCTCCCCCACCACCCGGCCGTCCCGCCCGTCCCTCAACCCGCGCGGCGAACCCACGCCACGAGCCGACAGCACCGCACAACCGAAGACATTTCGCCGAGCCCTCTCACCACCCCGCAGCGGTACGCGACTCAAAGGTGATCGCCGCCCCACGAAGTTCATCGGGTTTCTCAGGGTCCGCAGCTCGGCTCCGCGGTTGCAGCGCCCCGCCCGCATGCGGCGAATTCGCAGAACGATCCGCTCACGCGCAGGAAAACGAACGTGCTTCAACGCGCTCCCCGTGTAACGCGAAAGCCCCCCATCCCGCAGGACGAGGGGCTTTCGCTGCGAGAACCGCTGCGGATCAACGACCGCCGAAGTTCTTGAAGCGCTGGTTGAACTTCTCGACGCGACCGGCCGAGTCCATGATGCGCTGCTTGCCCGTGTAGAACGGGTGCGAAGCCGACGAGATCTCCACGTCGATGACGGGGTACTCCACGCCGTCGAGCTCGATCGTCTTGTCGCTGGACACGGTCGAACGGGTGAGGAACGTGTCGCCCGAACCGAGGTCGCGGAACACGACGGCCTTGTACGTGGGGTGGATGTCAGTCTTCATGGGAGGTCCTTTGAGAAGTGGTGTCCTGGATTCTGCCAGGACGTCAAAGTCTGCGGCGCCGATGGCACCAACGGAAGAGTCTACCAGGCCCAGCTCTGAGCCGCGGCCCCGTGACTCGAGCGCCGATCGGGTCAGGAAGCGCGAGCCGCCCAGCGACCGGCTTCGTGCGTGAGCGTGATGTCGAGCCCGAACGTCTTGGAGAGGTTCTCCGCCGTCAGCGCCTCGTCGAGGGGCCCGGATGCCACGACCTCACCGTCACGCAGAAGAAGAACGTGCGTGAACCCGACGGGGATCTCCTCGACGTGGTGCGTCACCATGACCATCGCGGGCGTGGTGGGAGCCTGTGCGTAACCGGACAGCAGAGCCAGCAGTTCTTCGCGCGCTCCGAGGTCGAGGCTGGCCGTCGGCTCGTCGAGCAGCAACAGCTCGGGGTCGGTCATGACCGCGCGGGCGATCTGCACGCGCTTCTGCTCGCCGTCGCTCAGGGTGCCGAAGGTGCGGTCGGCGAGGTGGTCGAGTTTCCACTCGGCCAGCACGCGCAGTGCGCGACGCTCGTCGATGTCGTCGTAGTCCTCGCGCCAACGACCGACGACAGAGAAGGCCGCCGTGAGCACGACGTCGAGCACGGTCTCTTCCGGCGGCACGCGACGCGCCATCGCCGACGACGCGAACCCGATGCGCGGGCGGAGCTCGAACACGTCGGTGCGCCCCAGACGCTCGCCGAGGATCGTCACCGAACCCGACGTGGGGTGCAGCAGCGTGTCGGCGAGCTGGAGGACCGTCGTCTTCCCCGCACCGTTCGGGCCGAGGACGACCCAGCGCTGGTCATCCGACACCGTCCAGTCGAGGTGGGACACGATGTCCCGCGCGTTCCGGCGGACGACGACGTCGGAGAACTCGAGAACCTGGGGCATGCCTCCAGCCTACTGTCCGAGCCGGAGAGAATCGGATGCCACGCGGCCCCTGTGGACAGCGGGCCACGGCCAGCGCAGGACCCGGGCGCACAGCACCACCACGCCCCCGACGACCACCGCGAACTCCCTCCCCACAACCGCCGCGCACAACGCCACCGCGCCCAGACGACCGCCCGGAACCACCTCCCCGCAACCGCCGCGCACAACGCCACCACGCCCCCCGACGACCACCGCGAGTTACTTCCCCGCAACCTCCGCGTACAGCGCCGCCGTGGTCTCCGCGATCGCCGCCCAGCTGAAGTCATCGACCGCGCGCTGGCGTCCGGCGCGTCCGTAGGCCCGGGCCTTCTCGGCATCCATCGACACCTCCGTCAGCACACGGGCGAGGTCGTCGACGAAACGCTCGGGATCCACGGGCGTTCCCGTGCCGTCCTGCACCTGGTCGATCGGCACGAGGCGGCCGGTCACGCCGTCCACGACGACCTCCGGAATACCGCCCGTCGCCGTTCCCACCACCGCGGCACCGCACGCCATGGCCTCGAGGTTCACGATGCCCAGGGGCTCGTACACCGAGGGGCACACGAACGTGGTCGCGGCCGTGAGAATGGCGCACAGCTCGTGGCGCGGCAGCAGTCGCTCGATCCAGACGACCCCGTCGCGGGTGGCCTGCAGTCCCCGCACGAGCTCCTGGACCTCGGCCATGATCTGCGGGGTGTCGGGAGCTCCCGCGCACAGGATCAGCTGAACCTCGGGCGGAAGCTGCTCCGCCGCACGCAGCAGATACGGCAGGCCCTTCTGACGGGTGATGCGACCGACGAACACGACCGACGGGCGTGCGGGGTCGATTCCCTGCGACCGCAGGAAGTCGTCGTCCGACACCGGATGCCATGACTCGGTGTCGATGCCGTTGTAGATGACCCGCACCTTGTCGGGGTCGAGCGAGGGGTAACTGCGCAAAATGTCGTCGCGCATGCCCGAGCTGACCGCGACGACCGCCGCAGCACCCTCGTACGCGGTCTTCTCGATGTAGCTCGACACCGCGTAGCCGCCACCGAGTTGTTCGGCCTTCCACGGGCGGAGCGGTTCGAGGCTGTGAGCGGTGACGACATGCGGGATGCCGTGGAGAAGCGACGCCAGGTGACCCGCGAAGTTCGCGTACCAGGTGTGGGAGTGCACGACGTCGGCGCCCGCGATGTCCGACACGATCGCCAGATCGGTGCCGAGGGTCTGGATGGCACCGTTAGCCGACGCCAGCTCGGCGGGCACGCCGTACGAGGTCGTGTCCGCCTCCTCGCGCGACGCGCCGAACGCGCGCACCTGCACCTCGGTGCCCTCGGCGCGCAGCGCCTTCACGAGTTCGGTGGCGTGGACCCCGGCTCCGCCGTAGATCTCCGGCGGGTACTCCTTGGTCACGATGTCGACGCGCATGAGACGAACCGTAGTACAGGCAGAGACGCGCCGTGAACGTGTTCCCGCTCGCTTCCCTGAGCCCTAGGGTGGTGCCATGCCTGCAGCGCCGAAGGTCTTCGGAATCATCCTCGCCGGCGGCGAGGGAAAGCGACTCATGCCCCTGACGGCGGACCGCGCCAAACCCGCCGTCCCCTTCGGCGGCCAGTACCGCCTGATCGACTTCGCGATATCGAACCTGATCAATTCGGGACTGCGTCAGCTCGTCGTGCTGACGCAGTACAAGTCGCACAGCCTCGACCGCCACATCTCGCAGACGTGGCGAATGTCGCCGATGCTCGGCGCGTACGTCGCCTCGGTCCCGGCCCAGCAGCGACTCGGCAAACGGTGGTTCTCGGGCTCTGCCGACGCGATCCTGCAGTCGATGAACCTGATCCGCGACGAAAAGCCCGACATCGTCGTCGTCATCGGCGCCGACCACGTGTACCGCATGGACTTCAAGCAGATGCTCGACGCCCACATCGCCTCCGACGCGCGGGCGACGGTCGCCGGCATCCGTCAACCGATCTCGCTCGCGAACCAGTTCGGCGTGATCGACACCGACCCCACCGACCCGACGAAGATCCGCGCCTTCCTCGAGAAGCCGCAGAACCCCGAGGGACTGGCCGATGCCCCCCACGAGGTGCTCGCCTCGATGGGCAACTACATCTTCGACACCGACGCCCTGGTCGAAGCCGTCGCCCACGACGGGGAGCTGCCGACCTCGGCGCACGACATGGGCGGCGATATCGTGCCCTACTTCGTCAATCGCGGTGAGGCCGCCGTCTACGACTTCAACCGCAACGACGTGCCCGGCTCCACGCCGCGCGATCAGTCGTACTGGCGCGACGTCGGCACGATCGAGTCGTTCTACGACGCGCACATGGACCTGATCTCGACCCTGCCCGTGTTCAACCTCTACAACAACGACTGGCCGATCTACTCGCAGACGTTCAACGCCCCGCCGGCGAAGTTCGTGCGCGACTCCGTCGGACGCATCGGCAACGCGATCGACTCGATCGTGTCTCTCGGTTCCGTGCTCTCGGGCACGCACCTCGAGCGCAGCGTCGTCGGCCCATGGGCCCTCGCCGGGGGCGGCTCGACGATCACCGACTCGGTGCTCTTCGACAGCGTGCAGGTCGGCGCGGGCGCGCGGATCCACCGAGCGATCCTCGACAAGAACGTCGTCCTCGAGCCCGGCGCGACCATCGGCGTCGACCGCGAGCGCGACCTCGCCCGCGGGTTCACCGTGACCGAGACGGGCATCACCGTCGTCGGCAAGGACGTGCACGTCCACGCCTAGCGATCGGGACGGCTCCGGATGCCGCACGGCTCCGGGTGCAGAAGAGGGGCGGTGACCGAGCTGGTCACCGCCCCTCTCTCGTCGGGAGAGCGATCTTCTCACCATCGCGCCCGAGGCCGTCGCACGGGATGGGCGCCTGCGACGCGGGCCGGGTGAGACGCGCTCGCGCGGAGAGGCCCTCTCTCAGACCCCCACGCGCTCGAACGCGTCGCGCGAGATGCCCTTGGCGAGAACGGCTTTCGACCACTCCTTCGCCGTGTGCAGGCTGTGGTCGCGGTAATTGCCGCAGCTGAAAGCGTCGGTGCCGGGGACGTCGTCCCACTCCACGTCGTCGGCGATCGCGCGCAGCGAGTCGGAGATCGCGTCGACGAGGGCCGCGACCTCGGGCTCGCCCCACATGATCACGTGGAAGCCGGTGCGGCAGCCGAACGGCGAGATGTCGATCAGACCGTCGATGCGATCGCGCACGAGGCTGGCGAGAAGGTGCTCGATGGTGTGGAGCCCGGCGGTGGGGATCTCCTGCTCGTTCGGCTGCACGAGACGCAGGTCGAAGTTCGAGATGACGTCGCCACGAGGCCCCGACTCGGTGCCGATGAGGCGCACGTACGGCGCCAGCACGGCGGTGTGATCCAGGGTGAAGCTTTCGACGTCGGCCATGAGGAGGTCCCTTCGGAGGAAGCGGGGGTACCGCACGAGCCTACGGCGGGCGCGCCGCCGGCAGACCCCGCGTGACGCCGTGCGACGCCGACGGCCGCGTCTTCCGGCGCGCGGACGCGACCCGGCGGGGCGTCCCTTCTCGAACCGCTAGCGTTGAGCGCGTGCCTGCGACCGCCCGTTTCCTCGTCGTTCTCGACGCCGACTCCACCCTGATCCGCAACGAGGTCATCGAGCTCCTCGCCGACGAAGCCGGCCGGGGTGCCGAGGTCGCCGCCGCCACCGAGGCCGCGATGCGCGGCGAGGTCGACTTCGCCACGAGCCTCCGCTCACGGGTAAAGGCGCTCACGGGTGTGTCGACCGACGCGTTCGCGCGCGCCATCGCACGCATCGAGCCCACCCCGGGCGTGCGCGAACTCATCGCCGCCGTGCACGAGCGCGGCGGAGTCGTGGGCGTCGTCTCGGGTGGGTTCCACGAGGTGCTCGACACCGTGGCTCCCGACCTGGGCGTCGACCTGTGGCGTGCGAACCGGCTCGTGGCCGTCGACGGAGCTCTCACGGGAGAGGTCGACGGAGACATCGTGGATGCCAGGGCCAAGGCCGACACGCTCCGCCGCTGGGCCGATGAGCTCGGTGTCCCCCTCCCTCTCACCTTCGCGATCGGAGACGGCGCGAACGACCTCGAGATGATGGCGACCGCGGGACTCGGTCTCGCGTTCAACGCCAAGCCCGCCGTGCGCGAGCGCGCGGATCTCGTGGTCGGCCCCGTCGACCTCGCGCAGGTCGTCGCCCTCCTCCCCCGCTGACGGGGCGCCCCGGGCTGACGACCGCCTCGGACTCTCCCTCCGGCGGCGGCCTGCCGCCCCACCGAGCCGACGCGACGGTCCCCTTCCCGATGTCGGAGGTCCGTTCTACCCTCGCCGCATGGACGTCATCTTGGTTCCCGGTCTCTGGCTCGACGCGTCGTCGTGGGACGACATCACCCCCGCCCTCGAGGCGGCCGGCCATCGTCCGCATCCGTTGACTCTGCCTGGACCAGCCGTGGGCGATCTGGTCGTCGACGACTGGGTCGATGCGGTCGTCGCAGAGATCGACCGCATCGGTGGCCGGGTGATCCTCGTCGGGCACTCCGGTGGCGGCAACGTCGTCTGGGGTGCGGCCGACCGCCGGCCCGACCAGGTCGCGCGCGTCATCCTCGTCGACACGATCGTGCCGCATCCGGGCGCGATGATCTCCGAATTCCCGATCGGGGACGGTGTCGTGCACTTCCCCGGGTGGGACTTCTTCGACGAGGACGACGTCGCCGACCTCGACCCACAGACGCGAGAGCGCACCGCGCAGCAGGTCGTCGATGTGCCCGGCCGCGTGCCGAGCTCGCGGATCACCCTGAGCGACGAGCGGCGATTCACCGTGCCCGTGACGATCCTGTCGGGGCAGCTCGATGCAGAAGCCCTCCCGCGGGTGCTCGCCGAGTGGGGTGCGTACGCCGAAGAGGTCGACGGCCTCGACAGTCTCGAGGTCGTGCGGCTCGGCTCCGGCCACTGGCCGCAGTTCTCGCAGCCCCAGCGGTTCGCCGAGAAGCTGGTCGCCGCGGTGCGGTGAGAAACCGGGCCCGATCGATAGGGCGATGGTGTCGCGCCGGGCCTTCGGGTTCTGGGGTGAGCCGGACTCCCGGCGTCAGTGCCCCATGCCGAGGCCGCCGTCGACCGGAATCACGGCACCCGAGATATACGCGGCGTCGTCACCGGCGAGCCACGTGACGACTCCGGCGACCTCGTCGGGGGAGGCGAAACGTCCGGCGGGGATGTTCTTCTTGTACTCGGACTGGGTGTCGGCGGGAAGCTCGGCCGTCATGTCGGTCTCGATGAAGCCCGGTGCCACGACGTTCGCCGTGATCCCGCGACCGCCGAGTTCCCGCGTGAGCGAGCGGGCGAAGCCGACGAGCGCGCTCTTGGAGGCGGCGTAGTTGATCTGACCGGCCGAACCGTACAGACCGACGACGCTCGAGATGAGGATGACACGACCCCAGCGCGCCTTGAGCATGCCCTTGGAAGCGCGCTTGACCACGCGGAAGGCGCCACCGAGGTTGGTGTTGACGACGCTGTCGAAGTCGTCCTCGCTCATGCGGAGCAACAGGGTGTCCTTCGTCACACCGGCGTTCGCTACGACCACTGCGATCGGGCCGAGCTCGGCTTCCACCTGGGTGAAGGCGGCGTCCACGGCGGCGGCGTCGGTCACGTCGGCGCGCACGGTCAGGGTTCCCTCGGGGCCCTCACCGGAGCGGGCGGTCACGGCGACCTTCCATCCCTCGGCGACGAAACGCTCGGCGATGGCTCGACCGATGCCCCGGTTTCCTCCGGTGACGACGACGACGCGGTCCTGGGACATGGTGAGACTCCTGCGCTTGCGGTGACGGAACCGCCCTAGCCTACCGAGGCGACTCCCCCGCCTCGCCCGCCGAGGTTTGACACGGGGTCTGCGCCGCTGGAACGCTGGAGGAACGCGCGACGAAAGGGGCTCCCGTGAGCGACGACCGCACCACCGACCCGCAGCATCCCGAGCACATCGGGTCCGACAACGCGAACGGCGGCGACCAGCCGTCGTCGCCGTACGCTCCGCAGAGCGACACGCCCCCGGCTCCCCCGTACGAGGCAGCAGGCACGCCAGCGTCCGCGGCACCTTCCGGCGCTCCGGCGGACACCGCTACGCCCTACGGAACCCCGACGCCGGAAGCCCCGGCATCCCACACACCCGCGCCCGAGGCCCCCGCCTACGGCGCACCCGCGCCCGAGGCCGGTGCAGCCTACGGCGCGCCCGCCTACGGCGCACCGGCGTACGGGCAGCCCACGACCTCGACCTACGGACAGCCCGCGTACGGCGCCCCGAACGCGGCGTACGGGTACGGGGGCGCCTACGCCGCCCCCGCGCGCACCAACGTTCTCGCGATCGTGTCGCTGGTGGCATCCCTCGTCGGCTTCGTGCTCATCCTCCCGGTGGTGGGATCGATCGCCGGTGTCATCATGGGGCACATCTCGCTCAAGCAGATCAAGGAGCGGGGCGAGCGCGGCCGCGGAATGGCGCTCGCGGGTGTCATCATCGGCTACGTGACGCTCCTGTTCGTCATCCTCTTCATCATCGGGATCTCGATCCTCATCGCCGGCAGCGCCGGTTCCAGCGGCTCGCGCTACGGCGCCTGACGGTCGCGATCAAGCCGCCGGGCGCCCAGGCGCCCGGCGGCTTGTCACGATGTCGAAGAGTCGGCGCGAGAGCGCACCCTGTGTCATCCCCACGGGCGTACCCTGATACCACTGTGAAGACATCGCACACCGCTCAGTCCGCGACGTCGCTCCCCAAGGCACCGAGGGAGGACGCCGATTCCCGTTTCACCAAGTACATGGTGATGATGGGGATCCGCATCGCGTGCTTCATCGCGATGGCCGTCATCACTCCCTACGGCTGGTACACCTTCGTGTTCGCGGCCGGAGCGATCTTCCTGCCCTATCTCGCCGTGATCGTCGCCAACGTCGGCGCCGACCAAGGCTCCACCGAGGCGATCAAACCCGAGCGCGCCATCGAAGCTCCCTCGGCCGTCCCCGCTCCCGCAGCCGCTGCCGAGGGCCCGCTGGTCATCCGTATCGCCGAGACCCCGCGCCTCGACCCTCCGCGCGACGACCGCTCGTGAGCGACGAGCCCGCCGAATGCTCGCGGGCCGGATGCCGAGAAGCCGCCGTCTGGGCGATCCACTGGCGCAACCCGCGCATCCACGCGGCCGACCGCCGCAAGACCTGGGTCGCCTGCGACGAGCACGTCGCCTATCTGCGCGAGTTCCTCGGCGCCCGCGACTTCCCCGTCGAGGTCGCCGCCCTCTCGAGCGATCGCGCGTGAACGCCTTGCCGTCGGACGTACCCTGGAAGACGTGGTCTGTTCGGTCGAGATGAACGTGCGCATCGAGAGGTGCCCGCGATGAGCGCGCGTGAGATGCCCGCGGCCGGGCGCTGGGCGATCTACGTCGGTATCGCGATCCTCTTCGCGATCGCCTGCGGGTTCCTCTCGAACTGGCAGTTCTCGCGCAACGCCGAGCGCAGCGAGCAACTGCAGCTGGTCGCCGACAACTACGACGCGACCCCGGTCCCCCTCGCGGAGTTGCTCGCCCCCGGCGCCGAGATGAACCCGGGAGACGAGTGGCGTCCCGTGCGCATGCAGGGGCAGTACCTCGCCGACGAGCAGCTGCTCGTCAGAAACCGCGCGCACGGGGGCTCGGCGGCCTTCGAACAGCTCGTGCCGTTCCGACTCGACGACGGCCGCACGTTCCTCGTGGACCGCGGTTGGCTCCCCCCGGGCAACCAGCAGTCGGAACCCGACGACATCCCCGCGCCGCCCTCCGGCGACGTGACCGTCGAGGTCCGTCTGCGCCCCGAAGAGGCCGCCCCGACCTCGGGTCGCACCGCCGAGGCGGGTCAGGTACCCACCATCAATCTCGGACTCGTGGAGGAGCAGACCGGCCCCATCGAGCAGGGCGCGTACGGCCTGCTCATGTCGGAATCCCCCGCTCCCGCGACCGCCCCCGCCCCGGTCGATCCACCGAGCAACGACCCCGGACCGTACCTCTCGTACGCGGTGCAGTGGATCCTCTTCGCCGTGATGGGCTTCGGTTTCATCACCTACGTGATCATCAACGAGCGCAAGCTCCGCCGCGAAGAGGACGAAGACGAGGACGACGAGGACGCGCTGGTCGAACCCCTCCCCTCGCCCGAGAAGCCCTCCGGTGAGCGCCGCCGCGTCGACCCGGTCGCCCTGCACCGCTCGCGCAAACGCCCGAAGGACCGTGACGCCGACGACGAGGACGCCCTGCTCGACGCCCGCTGAGCGCGGGACGGACGGATTTCCAGGCACCCCACAGACGCGTTTCGTCCATCAGCGTCTCGCCGACATCGAAGACGATCGCTCTGACGTCTTCAGGAATCTCTTGACGGGTCACTCGGCGATGGTGCCACGCACCGCGGCCCTTCGCGACCCGCTACGCCAGTGTGATCAGATCCGCGTAGTCGCGACCCCAGATGTCCTCGACCCCGTCGGGCAGGATCAGCACGCGCTCGGGGTTCAGCGCCTCGACGGCGCCCTCGTCGTGCGAGACGAGCACGACGGCGCCCTCGTAGTGCGACAGCGCGCCGAGGATCTCCTCGCGCGAGGCGGGGTCGAGGTTGTTCGTGGGCTCGTCGAGCAACAGCATGTTGGCCGACGAGACGACGAGCGTGGCGAGCGACAGGCGCGTCTTCTCGCCACCCGAGAGGACCCCGGCGGGCTTCAACACGTCGTCGCCGACGAAAAGGAACGATCCCAGCACCTTGCGGGCCTCGGTCGCGGTGATGTGCGGGGCCGACGACATCATGTTCTCGAGCACCGAGCGGTTCACGTCGAGATTCTCGTGCTCCTGGGCGTAGTAGCCGATCTTCAGGCCGTGCCCGGGCTCGAGCTGACCGGTGTCGGGCTGGTCGACTCCGGCGAGAATACGCAGCAGCGTGGTCTTTCCCGCACCGTTCAACCCGAGGATGACCACGCGCGAACCGCGGTCGATGGCGAGGTCGACATCGGTGAAGATCTCGAGCGACCCGTATGACTTCGACAGACCGGAAGCCATGAGCGGCGTCTTGCCGCAGGGCGCGGGCTTGGGGAACCGCAGCTTCGCGACACGCTCTTCGGCACGCACCTCGTCGAGGCCCGAGAGCATCTTCTCGGCGCGCGCGACCATCTGGTGCGCGGCTGCGGCCTTCGAGGCCTTGGCGCCGAAGCGTGCGGCCTGCAGCTGCAGCGCCGTGGCCTTCTTCTCGACGTTGACGCGCTCCTTCTTGCGACGCTCCTCGTCGGCCACCCGCTGGCGCAGGTAGTTCTTCCAGTTCATGTTGTAGACGTCGATGACCTGGCGATTGGCATCCAGGTAGAAGACGCGGTTGACGGTCTCGCCGACGAGCTCGACGTCGTGCGAGATCACGATGAGCCCGCCCTTGTAGCCCTTGAGGAATTCGCGCAGCCACACGACGCTGTCGGCGTCGAGGTGGTTGGTCGGCTCGTCGAGGATCATCGTCTGCGCGTCGGAGAAGAGGATGCGCGCGAGCTCGATACGGCGACGCTGACCACCCGAGAGGGTCTTCAGCGGTTGATCGAGGATGCGGTCGGGAAGCGAGAGGTTGTGGGCGATGGATGCCGCCTCGGCCTCGGCCGCGTATCCGCCGGCCGCCTCGAAGCGCTCGGTGAAGTTCGCGTACTTCTTCATGGCCTTCGCGGCGACGGCGGGGTCGTCGTCACCCATGGCCATCGACGCCTCGTGCATGCCGAGGGCGAGCGAGCCCAGGCCGCGGGCGTCGAGGATGCGGGTGCGCGCCAGCATCTCGGGGTCGCCCGAGCGCGGGTCCTGCGGCAGGTAACCGAGTTCACCCGAGCGGTCCACGCCGCCGTTGGCGGGCAGCAGGTCTCCGGCGAGCACCTTGGTCAGCGTCGTCTTGCCGGCGCCATTACGCCCGACGAGGCCGATCTTGTCGCCGTCGGAGACGCGGAACGCCACGTCGGACATGAGCACGCGGGCACCCACGCGGATCTCGAGGTCGTGCACGGCGAGCACAGCGAACGTCCGTTCTTCGGGGATGGGGAGTGGCCGACATGGCCAGCCACCCAGTATAAGACGCACCCCTGCATGCCCGCCGACAGCCCGCTATCTCGTCGTGGACGGGTTACCGACGTGGCGCAGCGGACACGTCGGAACGGCGGTCGAGGTTACCTCGATACCGAGACGAATCCCCCGGTCCATCACCCTCTGAGTTTGCGTTCTCACCCGATCCCTGAACTAACCTAAGCCTATCCTTACTTAATACGCAGGAGGCTCTTCGTGTCCCGATTCCGCGCTCTGGCGGCCCTCGCCGTCGGTACCGCCCTCGTCCTCACCGGCTGCGCCGGTACCTCAGCCGCGCCGGGTGGCCAGGAAGGTTCGTCGACGTCGGCATCGGGTTCCTTCCCCGTCACAATCGACCACGCCTTCGGCGAGACCACGATCGAGGCGGAGCCGCAGCGCGTCGTCACCGTCAGCTGGGGCAACCAGGAGGCGGCGCTCGCCCTCGGCGTCGTCCCGGTCGCCATGCCCAAGGTCACCTGGGGCGACGAAGACGGCGACGGCCTGCTGCCCTGGGTCAAGGACAAGCTCGACGAGCTCGGCGCGCAGACACCCACGCTCATGGATGAGACCGACGGTTTCGACTACGAGGCGATCGCCGACGCCAAGCCCGACGTGATCCTCGGCGCCTACTCCGGCATGACGCAGGAGCAGTACGACACGCTGAGCAAGATCGCCCCCGTCGTGGCGTTCCCCGAGATCGCGTGGGGCACCTCTTGGCAGCAGATGACGCTGGCGGATGCCAAAGCCCTCGGCCGCGAAGAGCAGGCGGAGCAGCTGATCGGCGACCTCGAGAAGCACGTGACCGACGAGTCGGCGAAGTACCCCGCCCTCGCCGGCAAGAAGACGCTGTTCACCTCGCTCGACCCGACCGACCTGAGCACCGTCGGCTTCTACTCGCTCAAGGACCCCCGCGCGCTGTACCTCTCCGAGCTCGGTATGACCCCCTCGTCGGCCGTCGAGACCGCGAGCAAGGACAGCGAGACGTTCTGGTTCACGCAGAGCACCGAGAACATCGAGTCCTTCGCCGACGTCGACGTCATCGTCGGTTACGGAACCCCGGCGCTCCTGACCCAGTTGCAGGCCGACCCGCTGTGGTCGCGCATCCCCGCCATCAAGAGCGGTGCCGTCGCGCTGCTCACCGACAACACCTCGATCGCCGCGGCGGGCAACCCCAGCCCGCTGTCGATCGGCACCTCGTACGGCGACGACTTCATCGGCCTCGTGGGCGCGGCGGCCGACAAGGCCGGCAAGTGATCGCGTTCTCCCCCGCACCGGCGCGATGACTCGTCTCGCCCCGGCATCGACCGCCCCCGTCGACGCAGATCCGCGTCGACGGGGGCGGCGACGCGTGCTCTGGGTCGTCCTGTTCGCCGCGGCCCTGGCCGTCGTCGCCGTGCTCTCCGTGACGTTCGGAGCCCGTGACGTCGCACCCGCCGACATCTGGGCCGGCCTCACCGGCTCGACCGACACCGCGTCGGCCGCCGCGGTCGGCAAGCGCGTCCCGCGCACCATCCTCGCCATGCTCGTCGGTGCCGCCCTCGCCGTGGCCGGGGCCGTACTCCAGGGCGCCACGCGCAACCCTCTCGCCGACCCGCAGATCCTCGGGATCAACGGCGGTGCCTCGCTCGCGATCGTCTCGGGCATCGCGTTCTTCGGCCTCAGCTCGGCATCCGGCTACATCTGGACCGGCATGATCGGCGCGGCCGCGGCCGCCGTCTTCGTCTACGCGATCGGGTCGCTCGGTCGAGGCGGACCCACGCCCCTGCGCCTGGCTCTCGCCGGAGCCGTCACCGCTGTCGCGTTCAGCTCGCTGATCAGCGCTATTCTGCTCCCCCGCATCAACGTCATGAACGTCTTCCGCTTCTGGCAGATCGGCGGCGTGGGAGGCGCCACCCCCGACACGATCCTGCAGGTACTGCCCTTCCTTCTGGTGGGCCTCCTCGTCTGCCTTGCGAGCGCGTCGGCCCTGAACACCCTCGCTCTCGGCGACGAGCTCGCCGCGGGTCTCGGCGCTCGCGTCCGTACGGCGCGCCTCGTCGCCTCGGCAGGGGCGGTCATCCTGTGCGGCGCCGCGACGGCCGTGGCCGGCCCGATCGGCTTCGTCGGTCTCGTCGTCCCGCACATCTGCCGCCTGCTCGTGGGGGTCGACCACCGCTGGCTTCTCCCCGTCTCGGCCGCCGGCGGGGGCATCCTGCTCACCGTGTCCGACATCGTGGGTCGCGTCATCGCCCGCCCCGAAGAGATCGAGGTCGGCATCGTGACCGCACTAATCGGCGCCCCCTTCTTCATCGCCCTCGTTCGTCGCCAGAAGATGAGGGCCCTGTGAGCACGCACACCTCCCCACGGGTGGCCACCGCGAGCGTCGTGCCCGATGCCCTGGCATCCGTCGTCGCCGGCCGCCGCCGTCGCCGTCACCGCTGGACGCTCGTCACGGTCGCCCTCGCGATCGCGGTCGTCGTCGCCTTCGCCCTGTCGCTCATGATCGGCCAGACCTTCTACACCCCCGCCGAGGTATGGGGCGTGCTGAGCGGACAACGGGTGGCCGGCGCCTCGTTCACGGTCGGCGAACTGCGCCTTCCCCGCGCGCTGACCGGCCTTCTCACGGGACTCTGCTTCGGCATGGGCGGTGTCGTCTTCCAGTCGATGCTGCGTAACGCCCTCGCCAGCCCCGACGTGATCGGCATCAACACCGGTGCGAGCGCCGCGGCTGTCTTCGGAATCGTCGTGCTGGGGTGGGGCGAGACCGCCGTCTCGGTCGTCGCGATGGCCGCGGCCCTCGCCGTCGCCCTGTCGATCTACCTCCTCGCCTACCGCAAGGGCGGGTCCGGTGCGCGGCTGATCCTCATCGGCATCGGCGTCGCCGCGATGTGCCAGGCGGTCGTGTCCTACGTGATCTCTCGCGCCGCCGAGTGGGACCTTCCCGCCGCGATGCGCTGGATCACCGGAAACCTCAACGACGCCACGTGGGACCGCGCCCTCCCGGTCGCCGGAGCCGTCGTCATCCTCGGACCGATCCTGCTCGCCCTGTCCGGCCGCCTCGAGATCCTGCGGATGGGCGACGACACCGCCGCCGCCGTCGGGCTCCCCGTCGAGCGCACGCGCCTGCTGCTCATCGTGGCGGCCGTGGGCCTGCTGGCCTTCGGCACCGCCGCGGCCGGTCCCATCGCCTTCGTGTCCTTCTTGGCGGGCCCCATCGCCGTACGCCTGCTCGGCCCCGTCGGCTCTCCCGTGCTCCCCGCCGGTCTCCTCGGCGCCCTGCTGGTGCTCGTGGCCGATTTCTGCGCCCAGTACGCGTTCGGAACGCGTCTGCCCGTGGGCGTCATCACCGGCGTGCTGGGCGCGCCGTATCTCATCTACCTGCTCGTTCGCAGCAGCCGAACCGGAGGAACCACGCTATGACCGTCGAGCGCTCCCTGGTAGCCGAGGGCGTCACCCTCGGCTACGGAGACCGGACCATCGTCCACTCTCTCGACCTGGAGATCCCGCCGGGCAAGGTCACGACCATCGTCGGCGCGAACGCGTGCGGCAAGTCGACGCTGCTCAAGGCCATGGCGCGCCTGCTCGCGCCCTCCGCGGGGCAGGTGCTGCTCGACGGCAAGTCCATCCACCGCCAGCCCACCAAGCAGGTCGCGCGAGTGCTGGGGCTCCTCCCCCAGTCGCCGATCGCCCCCGACGGCATCGCCGTGTCCGACCTCGTCAGCCGCGGCCGCCACCCCCACCAGGGCGCGCTGTCGCGCTGGACGAGCGCCGACGACGCCGCGGTGGCACGCGCCCTCGACGCCACCGACGTCGCGCACCTCGCCGACCGCCCCGTCGACGAACTCAGCGGCGGCCAGCGCCAGCGCGTGTGGATCGCGATGGCCCTCGCTCAGGAGACCGACGTCCTGCTCCTCGACGAGCCGACGACGTTCCTCGACATCAGCCACCAGATCGACGTCCTCGACCTGCTCGCCGACCTCAACCGCGACCGCGGAACCACGGTGGCCATGGTGCTCCACGACCTCAACCTCGCCGCCCGTTACGCCGACCACCTCGTGGCCATGGCGCAGGGCGAGGTCATCGCCGCCGGAGACCCCGCCGAGGTCCTCACCGAAGAGACCGTGCGCCGCGTCTTCGGCCTCGACAGCCGCGTCGTACCCGACCCGCTGACCGGGCGGCCCATGGTCATCCCGATCGGTCGGCACCACACGGTGGCCGAGCCGGAGCAGGCGCAGACGGCCTGACGCTCCGAAAACGAGACAAGCCCCGGCCTCGGCCGGGGCTTGTCTCGTGGGGCGTGGAACGTGCCGCTTACGCCGTGCGCTCGACCTGACCCGCGCGCCAGTACCCCATGAACGCCACACGCCCGCGGTCGACGCCGCAGCCGGAGACGAGCATGCGGCGCAGCAGCTTCACCGTCGACGATTCGCCCGCGATCCAGGCGTAGAACTCCCCCTCGGCGTCGGCCGGGCTGTCCCACAGCAGCTCGACGTCGAGATCGATGTCTTCGAGCACCTGCGGGCGGGGCGCGGCCGCCCGCGCCAGAACGTCACCGGATGCCGCGGTCCAGGCCTCCATGGCCTCGATCAACGCCTCGCCGTGGGGCCGTTCGCCACGTGGAAGCCAGGTGACGCGCGCATCGCCGCTTCGCACCGGAAGGGCGTCGTCGACATCGGGCACCTCGATGAACGCGTCGACCTCGAGACCCGGCTCGAGACCCTCGAGCACAGCGCAGATTGCCGGAGCGGCGGTCTCGTCGCCGGCCAGCACGATGCGACGAGCCGTACCGGGATGGAAGTCGATCCCCTGCGCCGACTCGGGGCTGCGCGCGTCGGGCCCGACGACCACGAGCTGGTCGCCGACGGTCGCGGCCTCGGCCCACGAACCCGCGGGGCCGGCGTCGTGGTGCACGACGAAGTCGATGTCGAGCTCGCGCGCGTCGGGATCGATCCGGCGCACGGTGTAGGTACGGAACGGCATCCGCTGCTCGTCGGGAAGGTCGCGCCAGCGGATGTACCACTCGCCGTTGGCGATGGCGTCCGGGTCCTCCTGCCCGATGTCGCAGACGGTGCCGTCCCGACCGGGCAGGACCAGCTTGACGCGCTGGTCGCGACGGTCGGTGCCGAAGACGTCGAAGTCGGGCGATGTGAACGTCACGCGCACGAAGTGCGGCGAGAGTCGCCGCGCTTCCTTCACCACGGCGACGTACGGGCGGTAGGCGGGACGCGTGGCAGTGATCACGAGATAAGGATACCCTTACCTTGTCTCGAATGCCACGCCGCTGCCTCGACGACGAGGTACCCCGCCGGGCTACCCGCGATCGACGAGTCCCCCGATGCGCTCTATCGCCTCGCGCAGCACCTCGGGCGCGCAGCCGACGTTGATGCGCACGTGCCCCACGCCCTCGACACCGAAGAGCGGCCCGTGATGCAGGGCCACCTGGGCCTCGCGACGGATGAACGGAGCGGGGTTGTCGCCCCAGCCGTACGCCGAGACGTCGACCCACGCGAGGAACCCCGCCTCGGGAACGCGATAGCGCGCGAGCGGCAGATGCTCGGCGAGCAGGTCGGCGAGCAGCCGGCGATTGGAATCCAGGGCCACGAGCAGCGACGCGAGCCACTCGTCGCTGTCGACGGAGAACGCCGCACGATTCGCGATGACGCCGAACAGCCCCGCTCGCCACTCCACCTCCCACGGGAGCCCGCGGACGACGGCGGCGGTGTCCTCCGCCCCCGTCACGATGACCGCGCACTTGAGGCCGGCGAGGTTGTACGTCTTGCTCGCGCTCGTCACGGTGTAGCCGATCGCGGCGGCATCGTCGCCGGCATCCAGGAAGGGGGTGAACACCGCCGGGGCGTGAGTGAGCGGCGCGTGGATCTCGTCGCTGACCACGCTGGCGCCGTAACGCCGGGCCAGACGCGCGAGGGCCGCGAGCGACTCACGCGAGTGGACGGTTCCGGTCGGGTTGTGCGGGTTGCACAGCAGCACGGCACGCGCGCCCCCGGCCAGCGCCCGCTCGATGCCATCGAGATCCAGACTCCACCGTTCGCCGTCGTCCACCAGCGGGACGCGCTCGACCACGTTCCCCGCCTCCTCGACGGTGTCGTAGAACGGCGGATACACCGGCGGCGTCACGACCACCCGGTCGCCGGGCGAGGTCACCGCGCGCAGCACCTCTACGACGCCCATCATCACGTCGCCCGTCCAGCGGATGCGCGCCGCATCCGGCCGCCACCCCCACTGCCGCTCGGCGAAGTCGGCGAAGTCGAGATCGATGCCCGGTCGCGGCGGGGTGTACCCCGTGTCACCGATCTCGACGGCCCGGCGCAGAGCGTTCGTGATGGCCGGCGCGAGCGGAAAATCGGTCTCGGCCACGAACATCGGGATCACGTCATCGTCGTAGGAACGCCATTTCGTGCTGCTGCGCTGGCGCAGAAGTTCGAGCGGCAGGGCCTGCAACGGGAGAACGCTCATGCGAAAAGCCTAACGAGAGCCCCGGATGCCGAGCATCCGGCGCGTCAGAGGAGGACACACGGCGCGCAAGGAACCACGAACGCCCACCCCCGGAGGGATGGGCGTCCATGAGAGGGTCTCAGATCGCGAAACCGAGGGCGCGCATCATGTCGCGGCCGTCGTCGGTGATCCGTTCGGGGCCCCACGGCGGCATCCACACCCAGTTGATGCGGAAGCGTTCCACGACGTTGTCGAGGGCCTGGGCCGTCTGCTCTTCGAGCACGTCGGTCAGCGGGCAGCCGGCCGAGGTGAGGGTCATGTGGATGACGAGCGCGTCGTTCTCGTCATCCCACGCGAGATCGTAGATGAGGCCGAGGTCGACGACGTTGATCCCCAGTTCGGGGTCCATGACGTCTTTGAGAGCCTCGGTGACCTCGTCGTACTTCTCGGGAGCGAGGGTTGCGGTCATGTAACGATCCTACGCGTCGATCGGCGTACCGGCCTCGAGGAAGCGGTCGTAACCCTCTTCTTCGAGTCGGTCGGCGAGCTCGGGCCCGCCCTCTTCGACGATGCGGCCCTTGACGACCACGTGCACGAAGTCGGGGCGGATGTAGCGCAGGATTCGCGTGTAGTGGGTGATGAGCAGCACACCGAGATCGGTCTGCTCCTTCGCGCGGTTCACACCCTCGGACACGATCTTCAGCGCGTCGACGTCGAGACCCGAGTCGGTCTCGTCGAGCACGGCGATCTTCGGCTTGAGAAGCTCGAGCTGGAGGATCTCGTGGCGCTTCTTCTCGCCGCCCGAGAAGCCCTCGTTCACATTGCGGGAGGCAAACTTCGGGTCCATGCGGAGGTTCTCCATGGCGCCCTTGACGTCCTTGGTCCACGAGCGGATCGCCGGGGCCTCGCCGTCGATGGCCGTCTTGGCGGTGCGCAGGAAGTTCGTGACGGTGACGCCGGGGATCTCGACCGGGTACTGCATCGCCAGGAAGAGACCCGCGCGAGCGCGCTCGTCGACGCTCATCTCGAGGACGTCCTCGCCGTCGAGCGTGATGGAGCCGCTCGTGACGGTGTACTTGGGGTGACCGGCGATCGTGTACGCCAGGGTCGACTTGCCCGAGCCGTTGGGGCCCATGATCGCGTGGGTCTCACCGGTGCGCATGGTCAGCGTCACGCCGTTGAGGATCGGGGTCGTACCGTTCTCCGTCTCGACCGTCACGTGGAGGTCGCGGATCTCGAGGACAGACATGGTGTTCCTTACTCGTAAATTCTGGGGGTCGTGGGCGCGGCTCAGGCCGTCGCCTTGGTGACGGACGGATCGATGAGCACGTCGTCTCCGTCGATCACGACCTCGTACACGGGAACCGGCTCGTAGGCCGGGAGGTTCAGCGGGCGACCGGTCTTCAGCGAGAACGCCGAGCCGTGGGCCCAGCACTCCAGGGTCTCTCCCTCGACGAAGCCGTCGGAGAGCGAGATGTCGCCGTGCGTGCACACGTCGCCGATCGCGTGGACATCGCCGTTGCCGTCGAGGACGACGGCGATCGCGACACCGTCGATCTCGACGCGGTGCGCCTCGTCTTGCGTGAGGTCGCTGAGGGCGCACGCGCGGGAGGCGCTCACGCCGGGGCTCCCGCGGCCAGCTCGTGCTCGATGGCCTCGATGAGCTCGATCTCGAGCTCGGGGATGCCGATGCGCTGCACGATCTCGCTGAGGAAGCCGAGCACGACGAGGCGGCGAGCCTCGTCTTCCGCGATGCCGCGCGCCTGCAGGTAGAACAGCTGCTCGTCGTCGAAACGCCCCGTGGCGCTGGCGTGGCCGGCACCCTGGATGTCGCCCGTCTCGATCTCAAGGTTCGGGATCGAGTCGGCGCGAGCACCGTCGGTGAGAACGAGGTTGCGGTTGGCCTCGTAGGAGTCGGTGCCCGTGGCATCCGGTCCGATGAGGACATCGCCGATCCACACGCTGCGCGCGCTCTCGCCCTGCAGGGCGCCCTTGTACAGCACGTCGCCGACCGTGTGCGGTCCCTTGTGATGCAGGTAGACCTGCGACTCGAGGTGCTGGCCGGCGTCGGCGAACGACAGGCCATACAGGCGTCCCTCGGCGCCGGGTCCCGACAGCTCCACCGAGGGGTTCACGCGCACGACGCCGCCGCCGAAGCTCACCACGACGTGCGTGAGCTTGGCGTCGCGGTCGACGCGGGCCTGGTGGGATGCCGCGTGCACGGCGTCGTCGTTCCAGCGCTGCACCGAGACGACGGTGAGATCGGCGCCGTCGCGCACGATGATCTCGACGTTCTGCGCGTGGTTCGCGGTGCCCTCGTGACGCAGCACCACGGTGCCGCGCGAGTTCGGCTGCGCCTCGATCACGACGTGGGCGTGCGCGAGGCCGCCCGTGCCGGTCAGGCGGACGACGACGGGCTCGTCGAGCTCGACGTTCGCGGGGATACGCAGCAGCGGCGCCTCGGCCTCGTGCTGCCAGGCGAGGGCGGCGGTGAGGTCTTCCGGACGGAAGTGCTCGCCGCGCGGAGCCTCACCGGCGGCCAGCCGCAGCTGCTCGACGGCGGCGGGGGCGCTCACCTCGACCGAGACGACGCCCGAGGGGCCCGCCTCGTCGACGAACAGCGGCGCGAGCCGGGCGATGGGCGTCAGCTTCCAGTTGACCTCGCGGCCCGTGGGCACGCCGAAGTCAGCCGGATCGAACGAGGTCGGTCGCTCGGAGCGCGTCTGCACCGGAACGACGGATGCCACGAGTGCGGCGGGGTCGATATGCCCCTCCGCGGCGGCTGCGGGGGTCTGAGTCGCAGTCGTCATTTAGCCTACGGATCCTTCCATGCCCATCTCGATGAGCTTGTTGAGCTCGAGCGCGTATTCCATCGGCAGCTCGCGAGCGATCGGCTCGATGAAGCCGCGCACGATCATGGCCATGGCCTCGTCTTCGGGCATACCGCGCGACTGCAGGTAGAACAGCTGCTCTTCGCTGACCTTGGAGACCGTGGCCTCGTGGCCGAGCTGCACGTCGTCCACGCGGATGTCGATCGCGGGATAAGTGTCGCTGCGCGAGATCGTGTCGACCAGCAGGGCGTCGCAACGCACCGTGTTCGCGGAGTGGTGCGCATTGGCATCCACTCGGACCTCACCGCGGTAGCCCGCCCGACCGCCACCGCGGGCGATCGACTTCGAGACGATCGACGACTGCGTGTAGGGCGCCATGTGGATCATCTTCGCGCCGGCGTCCTGGTGCTGACCGGGACCGGCGAAGGCGACCGAGAGGGTCTCGCCCTTGGCGTGCTCACCCATGAGGTAGATGGAGGGGTACTTCATCGTGACCTTGGAGCCGATGTTGCCGTCAACCCACTCCATGGTCGCGCCCTCGTGCGCGATGGCGCGCTTGGTGACGAGGTTGTAGACGTTGTTCGACCAGTTCTGGATCGTCGTGTAGCGAACGCGGGCGTTCTTCTTCACGATGATCTCGACCACGGCGGAGTGCAGCGAGTCGCTCTTGTAGATGGGAGCGGTGCAGCCCTCGATGTAGTGGACGTAGCTGTCCTCGTCGGCGATGATCAGCGTCCGCTCGAACTGACCCATGTTCTCGGTGTTGATGCGGAAGTACGCCTGAAGGGGGATCTCGACGTGCACGCCCTTGGGGACGTAGACGAAGGAGCCGCCCGACCAGACCGCCGTGTTCAGAGCGGCGAACTTGTTGTCTCCGGCCGGGATGACGGTGCCGAAGTACTCCTCGAAGAATTCGGGGTGCTCGCGCAGAGCGGTGTCGGTGTCCATGAAGATGACACCCTGCTGCTCGAGGTCCTCGCGGATCTGGTGGTAGACCACCTCGGACTCGTACTGCGCGGCGACGCCGGCGACGAGGCGCTGACGCTCGGCCTCGGGGATACCGAGCTTCTCGTAGGTGTTGCGGATCTCTTCCGGAAGGTCTTCCCAGGTCTGCGCCTGCTTCTCGGTCGAGCGCACGAAGTACTTGATGTTGTCGAAGTCGATCTCCGACAGGTCTGCACCCCAGGTGGGCATGGGCTTGCGGCCGAAGAGCTGGTAGCCCTTCAGGCGCGTCTTCAGCATCCACTCGGGCTCGGACTTGAGGGCGGAGATCCCGCGCACCACGTCCTCGTTGATCCCGCGCTGCGCGATCGCGCCGGCGGCATCGGTGTCGTGCCAGCCGAACTCGTATTGCCCCAGGCTTTCGAGCTCGGGTCGGTCGATGAGTACATCGGACATGGTGATCACTCTCCTTCTCGGGCCACAACGGTGTCATCCGCCCCGGCATTCCGGACTCCGGTCGAAGTCTCAGGAAGGTCGCTGGTGGGCCCGCTCGAAGGCGCTGGCTGCGCGCCTAGACTGTCGTGGGTGCGGAACGCGTGAGCGCTGCACCCGGACCCTTTGATTCTACAGGCAACACCCGCTCTCGGCATGGCAGGCCCACTCTCCCGACGGCCAGGAGCACTTCGACGCCAGGAAGCCGTACGCATGCCCTCCGCCTCGTCCCCCACCGCCTCCACCCGCGACTCCGGCGCTCTGCGCCGCCTGATCGGATGGCTCCCCACCGACGTCGACCGTCGCGTGCGCGTTTTCGCCTGGTTGTCGTTCGTCGCCGAGGTGCTCATCATCGGCACCGGGGGCGCCGTGCGCCTCACCGGCTCGGGCCTCGGCTGCCCGACCTGGCCCAAGTGCACGCCCGACTCGCTCGTGAACACGCAGGAGATGGGCATCCACGGTGTCATCGAGTTCGGCAACCGGACGCTGACCGGGCTGGTCGGAATCCTCGCCATCGCCGTGGTGGTGCTCGTCTGGCGCATGCGGCACGAGCGCCGCGTGCTGTTCGTGCTCGCGCTCGTCGTGCTCGTGGGGATCGTTGCCCAGGCCGTCGTCGGCGGCATCACGGTGCTCACCGGCCTCAACCCCTTCATCGTCGGCTTCCACTACGTCGCCTCGGTGTCCCTGGTGGCGGTGTGCGCCGCCTTCCTCGTGCGGATGAACCAGCCCGCCGGCCCTCGCCTGCTCGCGGCCCCCCGCTGGTTCGCCGGCCTGGTCCACGCGACGACGGGCGTCCTCGCGCTCACGATCGTCTTCGGCGTGCTCACCACCGGCGCGGGCCCCCACTCGGGTGACGCCTCCGCCGGGCGCAACGGATTCGACGCCGAGGTGCTCGAGCACGTGCACTCGTGGCCCGGGTACGCGCTGTTCGCGCTGACGCTCGTCGTGGTCGTCGCGGCGTGGCGTCTGCGCCTGCCGGTGCGCCGCTGGGCGATCGCCCTGCTCGCCGTCGAACTCGTTCAGATCGCCGTCGGTCTCTACCAGGCACGCAACGGTCTGCCCGAGTTCGCGGTCGGTACCCATATGGTGCTCGCGGCCCTGACCGCCGCCACCATGACCGTCGTAGTGCTGCGCCTGAAGCAGCCCGCGACCGCGGGCCGCCAGGATGCCGTACGCGAGACGGCAGCCGCCCGCGGCTGACGCGGGGCCGGGGTCCGCGCCGAGACGCGCTCCCGCCGACGGTCCGCTTCGCCGCCGGCCGGCATCCGCTCGGCGCCGCGATGTCCACCTCCGCATGACCTCAGGGCGCGGGTCGGACCCCCTTATACGCTCATAGGCGTTTCATCGGCGACCCCTACACAGCACACCGGCGCATGGGTCATGGTCGAACATGGCACTTTCGTGTCCACCGTCCCGTCGTCCCCCGCTTCGGGACCCGCCGCCCGACACCCCCCTGTCGGAACGACAAGGAGTACTCCCCATGAAGACCCGTCCCCGCCTGGTGACCAGCATCCCGTTCTGGGTGCTCGTCGTCGCATCCCTGGCCGCCATCGCCGGCGGACTCGCGATCGTCCTGAACGGGATCGACGCGATGGAGCAGGTGCTCAACGATCCGAACGCCACCGTCGTGCAGGTCTACGTCGGCCAGTCGTGGGTCGTCGTCGGCGCCGCCGTCCTCGGCGCGGGTGCGATCGGCATCGTCGCGGTCCTCGCCCTCGCCGCCGCCACCGCGCTCACCCACCGTCCCGACGTCGCTATCGAGACCATCGACTGGAGCAGCGACGACGAGACCGTCGCCGAGGACTCCGCTCCCGTCTCCCCGTTCGCGCCCGCCACGACCGCCACGCCCCTCGCGGTGGAGGATGCCGACGTCGAGACGCCGTCGACCGCGACCGCTCCCCCGCCGGCCGCAGCTGCTGCTCGCCACGACGAGCCCCGGCTCGACGCCGGAGACGACGCCACGCGTCGCTGATCCCGCGCCTCGAAGCGCCCGCTCCCGATGGGGGCGGGCGCTTTTCGCGTCTCCGGAGGACGGGTCGAATGCGTACCGTGGAGGGATGTTCACACTGCGCACGACCCGGGAGGTCGACTGGCCAGAGGTGCGGTCGTTCCGCATCGAGAACGCCACGGACAACCCCGTGTCGTGGACCGCGACCGTCGAAGAGACGCTGCTCATCCCCGACGACGGTTGGAAGATGCGCGCACGCCGAGGCGAACAACCAGACACGACGAGCCTGGCCGCCATAGCCGACGAGACGGGTCGGTGGCTCGGGATGATGTGCGCGCAGCTCGGCGATGCGCACGGTCCGGAACCCGTCCTCACGGGCGTGTATGTGACCCCGGACGCGCGCGGGCGTGAGAACGGCGTCACCGACGCCCTGCTCGCCGCGGTCCTGGGCTGGGCCGCCACACGCGGAACGACCCTCCGGCTCTGGGTGGCCGAGCGCGCCGCCCCGGCCCGGAAGTACTACACCCGAAACGGGTTCGTCACGACCGGGCGCACCCAGGAGCTCCGGGTCCTCGGCCGCCGTTCGCTCCCCGAGGACGGCGGCCTCGTGGAGATGAGCCGCTCCCTCATCGCCGACGCACCCCGCGCGGACGCCGACCGCTGATCGCCACCGCGCCGGCTCGCTCGGACACACCGGGAACCGGCATCCGGAACGAGAAAGCGCCCGCCCCGAGAACGGGACGGGCGCTTTCTGGAATCGGTCAGAACGGAAGCAGCGGGTCGACCGCGATCGCGACGAACAACAGGGTGAGGTAGGTGATGGAGGCGTGGAACACGCGCATCGGCCGGGGCTCTCCGCCGCGCACGGCACGGGAGTACAGCCGGTGGGACTCGTAGATGAACCACCCGCCGAACACGAGCGCCGAGACCGTGTAGACCAGGCCCATCGGCGCGACGGGGATGAGCAGCAGCGAGCACGCGACGGTGGCCCACGCGTAGAGGATGACCTGCAGGCCGACCTGCGAACCACTGCGCGTCGCGCCGAGCATGGGTACGTCGACCTCGTCGTACTGGGCGGCGTACTTCATCGACAGCGGCCAGTAGTGCGGGGGCGTCCACAGGAACACCAGGGCGAAGAGGATGAAGGGCGTCCACGAGAGCGAGCCCGTCACCGCCGACCAGCCGATGAGCACCGGGAAGCACCCCGCAATGCCGCCCCACACGATGTTCTGCTCGGTGCGGCGCTTGAGGATCATCGTGTAGATCACGACGTAGAAGAAGATCGCTGCGGCCGACAGACCCGCCGCGAGGACGTTGGTGAAGGCCCACAGCCAGATCGTCGAGACCGCCGCGAGCGTCCACGCGAAGACCAGCGCACCGCGCGGCGAGACCTCTCCCGTCACGAGCGGGCGGTTGACCGTGCGCTGCATGTGGGCGTCGATGTCGCGATCGAGGTACATGTTGAACGCCGCCGCCGACCCCGCGCTGAGCGAACCGCCGATGACGGTGGCGAGGATCAGCCACAGGTTGGGAAGGCCACCCTGAGCCAGGATCATCACCGGCACGGTGGTCACCAACAGAAGCTCGAGGACGCGGGGCTTGGTCAGAGCGACGTAGGCCCGGAGGGTGCGTCCGACGGAGCGGCGATCGGTCGTCGCAATGACGTGCGACGTCGTCGAGATGTCCATCGTCCCCCGGGGTAGCGCGAATAGAACCCTCACGATTCTATGCCATCCCCACCACACGACCGGCCGCCTGTCGACCCCCGTCACGCACCGCGACCTGCACCGGCGTTCTCGCTATGCTGACGGAGAACGCGCGCCCCGCGCCGACACCCCACCCCTCTCCCACTCCTACGGTGGTGAGTGCGGCGTCGGAAGTGAACCCGGGCGCTCAGTATCGAGAAAGGCGACCCAGTTGTCGGACTTCGAATGGGATGACATCGATCGGCGCGCGGTGGACACCGCTCGCGTTCTCGCGGCGGATGCCGTGGAGAAGGTGGGCAACGGCCACCCCGGAACCGCGATGTCGCTCGCTCCCGCGGCCTACCTGCTCTACCAGCGCGTCATGCGCCACGATCCCGCCGACACCCACTGGCCGGGTCGCGATCGCTTCATCCTGTCGGTCGGACACTCCTCGCTGACGCAGTACGTGCAGCTGTACCTCGGCGGCTTCGGTCTCGAGAAGAAGGACCTCGAGGCGCTGCGCACCTGGGGCTCGCTGACCCCCGGCCACCCCGAGTACGGTCACACCGACGGCGTCGAGATCACCACGGGTCCCCTCGGCCAGGGACTCGCGTCCTCGGTCGGCTTCGCCTACGCGGCGCGCTACGAGCGCGGTCTGTTCGACCCCGAGTCACCCGCCGGCGAGAGCCCCTTCGACCACTACGTCTACGTCATCGCCGGTGATGGCGACCTCCAGGAGGGCGTGACCAGCGAGGCCTCCTCGCTCGCCGGCCATCAGGAGCTCGGCAACCTCATCGCCATCTACGACTCGAACCAGATCTCGATCGAGGACGACACCAACGTCGCCTTCACCGAGGACGTCCAGAAGCGCTACGAGGCGTACGGCTGGCACGTGCAGACGGTCGACTGGAAGAAGACCGGCGAGTACGTCGAGGACGTCGCCGAACTCCACGCGGCGATCGAGCGCGCCCAGGGCGAGACGAGCAAGCCCTCGCTCATCATCCTCAAGACGATCATCGGTTGGCCCTCGCCCGGCAAGCAGAACTCCGGCAAGATCCACGGCTCCGCCCTCGGCGCCGATGAGCTCAAGGCGACGAAGGAGGTGCTCGGTTTCGATCCCGAGCAGCACTTCGCCGTCGACGACGACGTCATCGCCCACACGCGCAAGCTGGTCGAGCGGGGCGAGGCCGAGAAGGCCGCCTGGCAGCAGAAGTTCGACGCCTGGGCCGAGGCCCACCCCGAGCGCAAGCAGCTGTGGGACCGCCTGCAGGCGCGCGAGCTCCCCGAGGGCATCGCCGACGCGCTCCCCGCCTTCGAAGCGGGCAAGGACGTCTCGACCCGCGCCGCCAGCGGCACGGTCATCAACGCCCTGGCCGCCGAGCTCCCCGAGCTCTGGGGCGGTTCGGCCGATCTCGCCGAGTCCAACCTGACGACGATCAAGGATGCCAAGTCCTTCATCCCCTCGTCGTGGTCGACGCACGAGTGGTCGGGCGACCCCTACGGCCGCGTGCTGCACTTCGGCATCCGCGAGCACGCGATGGGCGCGATCCTCAACGGCATCGTGCTCCACGGCCCCACGCGTCCCTTCGGCGGCACGTTCCTCATCTTCAGCGACTACATGCGCCCGCCGGTGCGTCTGGCCGCCCTGATGAACATCCCGACGATCTTCGTCTGGACGCACGACTCCGTCGCCCTCGGCGAGGACGGCCCCACCCACCAGCCGATCGAGCAGATCGCCACGCTCCGTGCCATCCCGAACTTCGCCCTCGTGCGTCCGGCGGATGCCAACGAGACGAGCGTGGTCTGGCTCGAGATGCTGCGCCGCACCGCCGGCCCCGCCGGTATCGCCCTGACCCGCCAGAACATCCCCGTCTTCGCCCGCGGCGAGGGCGCGGCATCCGGTGACGAGTTCGCCTCCGCCGAAGGCGCAGTCAAGGGTGCGTACGTCCTGGCCGAGGCCAAGAACGGCGAGCCCGACGTGATCCTCATCGCGACCGGCTCCGAGGTGCAGCTGGCCGTCGAGGCGCGAGAGACGCTCGCGGCCGAGGGCGTGCACGCCCGCGTCGTGTCGGCCCCCTCGCTCGAGTGGTTCGCCGAGCAGGACGAGGCGTACCGCGAGTCGGTACTGCCCTCGTCGGTCAAGGCACGCGTGTCGGTCGAGGCAGGCTCCGCCCTCAGCTGGGCGGGCATCGTCGGCGATGCCGGTCGCTCGGTCGCGATCGACCACTTCGGTGCGTCGGCCGACTACAAGACCCTTTTCCAGAAGTTCGGCATCACGACGGAGCACGTCGTCGAGGCCGCCCGCGAGTCGCTTGCTGCCGCGGGAGCGGCAGCCGGACAGACGTCCGCAACGCAGAAGTAATCAGAGGAGAACCAGAACAATGAGCACTCCCACCGCAGATCTCTCCGCCGCAGGCGTCAGCATCTGGCTCGACGACCTGTCGCGTCAGCGCATCCAGTCCGGCAACCTCGCCGAGCTCATCGAGAAGCGGGACGTCTCGGGCGTCACCACCAACCCGACGATCTTCGCCGGCGCGCTGTCGAAGGGCGAGGCGTACGAGGGCCAGGTCAAAGAGCTCGCCGCCCAGGGCGCCAGCGTCGACGAGGCGATCTTCTCGATCACCACCGACGACGTCCGCGACGCCTGCGACATCTTCCTGCCGGTCTTCGAGGCCACAAACGGCGTCGACGGACGCGTGTCGATCGAGGTCTCCCCCGACCTCGCCCACGACACCGAGGGCACGATCGCCCAGGCGAAGGACCTGTCGGCCCGCGTCGACCGCAAGAACGTCCTCATCAAGATCCCCGCGACCAAGGCGGGCCTGCCCGCCATCACCGAGGTCATCGGTGCGGGCATCTCGGTCAACGTCACGCTGATCTTCAGCCTCGAGCGCTACGAAGAGGTCATCGACGCGTACCTCGCGGGCGTCGAGAAGGCGCGCGACGCCGGTCACGACATCGCGAACCTGCAGTCCGTCGCGTCGTTCTTCGTCTCGCGGGTCGACACCGAGATCGACAAGCGTCTCGCCGCGATCGGCACCGACGAGGCCGCCGACCTCAAGGGCAAGGCCGGCATCGCCAACGCGCGCCTGGCCTACGAGCTCTTCGAGAAGAAGTTCGCCGAGCCCCGCGCCAAGGAGCTCCTGGATGCCGGTGCCACGGTGCAGCGTCCGCTGTGGGCCTCGACCGGGGTCAAGGACCCGGCTCTGCCCGACACGCTCTACGTGACCGAGCTCGTCGCCCCCGGCACCGTGAACACGATGCCCGAGAAGACGCTCGAGGCCACGTTCGACCACGGCGTGATCACGGGTGACACCGTCACCGGCGCCTACGCCGAGGCGCACGAGGTCTTCGACCGCCTCGCCGCGGCAGGCGTCGACGTCACCGACGCCACCCAGGTGCTCGAGGACGAGGGCGTCGAGAAGTTCATCGCCTCCTGGCACGAGCTGCAGGACACCGTGAAGACCGCACTGCAGGCCGGAAGCGCCCAGGCCGCGCAGTGACTCTCGCCGTCAAGGTCACCGGCCACGTCAAGTCGGTCGTCGACGCGGAGCTGCCGGGCCTGACGGGCTCGCTCATCGCGTCGGGCATCACCGCGGGCGACGCCTCCCTGTGGGGCGCCGCCGCGGAGGACGAGGCCTCGCGTCGGCTCGGGTGGGTGCGGGCGGTCTCCGTCTCGCGCCCGCTCGTGCCCGAGATCACGGCCCTGCGCGACGAGCTCGTCGCGCAGGGCGTGACCCGTGTCGTCCTGGCGGGGATGGGCGGATCCTCGCTCGCCCCCGAGGTCATCGCGCAGTCAGCGGGCGTACCTCTCGTCATCCTCGACTCGACCGCTCCGGGCCAGGTGCTGGCTGCGATCGACGGCGATGCCGAGTCCGGTGGCCTCGAGAAGACCGTGCTGGTGGTCTCGAGCAAGTCGGGCTCCACGATCGAGACCGATTCCGCCAAGCGCGCCTTCGAGGCCGCCTTCCGCGACCTCGGCATCGACCCGGTGGGTCGCATCGTCGTCGTCACCGACCCCGGCTCCCCGCTGGAGGAGTCGGCCCTCGCCGACGGCTACCGCGTCTTCACCGCCGACCCCACCGTGGGTGGGCGCTACTCGGCACTGACGGCGTTCGGACTCGTCCCCACGGGCCTCGCGGGCGTCGACATCGAGGATCTCCTCGACGAGGCGGATGCCACGTTGCTCGAGGTCGCGATCGACTCGCCCGAGAACCCGGCGCTCGTGCTGGCGGCAGCCATCGCCGGAGGCGGCGACCTGCGCCGCGACAAGCTCGGACTGGTCACCGACGGCAGCCACATCATCGGCCTCCCCGATTGGATCGAGCAGCTGGTGGCCGAGTCGACGGGTAAGAACGGCACCGGCATCCTGCCCGTCGTCCTGCTCCCGGTCTCGCCCGAGCTCGAGACGAGACCGGACGACCTGCAGGTCGTGCGCTTCGTCGACGACGCCGACGCCTTCCACCTGTTCGAGCGCCACACCGGCGAGGTGCTGGTGAGCGGCTCACTCGGCGCGCAGTTCGTCGTGTGGGAGTACGCCACCGCGATCGCCGGTCGGCTGCTCGGGATCGACCCCTTCGATCAGCCCGACGTCGAATCGGCCAAGACCGCGACGCGCGGTCTGCTCGACGCGCAACCCGCCCCCACCGCCCCGGCCTTCGTCGACGGCGGAGTGGAGGTGCGCGTCTCCGACCCGGCCCTGGCGGCCAGCGGAACGGTCGCCGGTGTGCTCGCGGCGCTGTGGCAGACGGTGCCCGCGGACGGCTACGTCAGCGTTCAGGCGTACGTGAACCGACTCGACCTCGCCCAGCTTGCGGGACTGCGCGAACTCGTGGCCGCCGATTCCGGTCGCCCCACGACGTTCGGGTGGGGACCGCGGTTCCTGCACTCCACCGGGCAGTACCACAAGGGAGGACCCGCGACCGGCGTCTTCCTGCAGATCCTCGAACGCACCGATGTCGACCTCGAAATCCCCGGTCGACCGTTCACGTTCGGACAACTCATCCAGGCACAGGCCGCGGGAGACGCGAGCGTGTTGGCGGAGGGCCACGGCCGTCCCGTCGTCACGCTGACGCTGACCGACCCGCAGGTCGAGGTCCTCTCACTCTTCGAGGCGGCACAGTAAGCATGGTCGTAGAGATCACTCCGGGTCACAATCCGTTGCGCGATCCCGAGGATCGTCGCTTGAGCCGAATTGCGGGGCCCAGCGCCCTCGTGATCTTCGGCGTCACCGGCGACCTCTCGCGCAAGAAACTCATGCCGGCGGTCTACGACCTCGCCAACCGCGGGCTGTTGCCCCCGGGCTTCGCGCTCGTGGGGTTCGCACGCCGCGACTGGGAGGACCAGGACTTCGCGAAAGTCGTCTACGAGTCGGTCAAGAAGTACGCCCGCACGGAGTTCCGCGAGGAGACGTGGAAAGAACTCCTCGAGGGCATCCGCTTCGTCCAGGGCGAGTTCGACGACCCCGAAGCCTTCCAGCGCCTGCGTGCGACGGTCGACAAGCTCGACACCGAGCGCGGCACGATGGGCAACCACGCCTACTACCTCTCGATCCCGCCGAAGGCCTTCCCGCTGGTGACCACCCAGCTCAAGGCATCGGGGCTCGTCGGAGACGAGTCCGACGGCGTCAACGGGTGGCGTCGCGTGGTCATCGAGAAGCCGTTCGGCCACGATCTCGCTTCCGCTCGCGAGCTGAACGAGGTCGTCGAGAGCGCCTTCCCCGCCGACTCGATCTTCCGCATCGACCACTACCTCGGCAAAGAGACGGTGCAGAACATCCTCGCGCTGCGTTTCGCCAACGAGCTGTACGAACCGATCTGGAATCGCAACTACGTCGATCACGTGCAGATCACCATGGCGGAGGACATCGGTGTCGGCGGCCGAGCCGGCTACTACGACGGCATCGGTGCAGCACGTGACGTCATCCAGAACCACCTGCTCCAGCTCCTGGCCCTCACCGCGATGGAAGAGCCCATCAGCTTCAACGCCGCGGATCTGCGTGCCGAGAAGGAGAAGGTGCTCGCCGCGGTCCGCGTGCCCGATAACCTCGCCGAGGCCACGGCTCGCGGTCAGTACGCCGGCGGGTGGCAGGGCGGGGAGCAGGTGCTCGGCTTCCTCGAGGAAGACGGCATGAATCCCGAATCGGTCACCGAGACGTACGCGGCGATCAAGCTCGAAATCAACACGCGCCGCTGGTCGGGCGTGCCCTTCTACGTCCGCAGCGGCAAACGCTTGGGCCGCCGCGTGACCGAGGTTGCCGTCGTGTTCAAGCGCGCGCCGCAGCAGCTGTTCTCGCAGAGCCAGACGCAGGAGCTGGGGCAGAACGCCCTCGTCATCCGTGTTCAGCCCGACGAGGGTGTGACGATCCGTTTCGGCTCGAAAGTCCCCGGCGACGGCACCCAGGTGCGCGACGTCACGATGGACTTCGGCTACGGGCACGCTTTCACCGAGGCGAGCCCCGAGGCCTACGAGCGCCTCATCCTCGACGTGCTGCTCGGAGACCCGCCGCTGTTCCCCCGTCACGAAGAGGTGGAGCTCAGCTGGAAGATCCTCGACCCGATCGAGGAGTTCTGGGCCGCCCAGGGCGGTCCGCTCGAACAGTATTCGCCCGGTTCGTGGGGTCCGGCTTCCGCCGACGAACTCCTCGCCCGCGACGGCCGCACCTGGAGACGCCCGTGATCATCGATCTTCCCGACACCACTGTCAGCGCCATCTCGAAGAAGCTCGTGAGCGTGCGCGAAGAGGGCGGCGCCGTGGCCCTCGGCCGCGTGCTGACGCTCATCATCGTCACGCACCACGGTGCCGAAGAAGAGGTCATCGAGGCCGCGAACGACGCGTCGCGCGAGCACCCGATGCGCGTCATCGCCGTCCTGTTCGGCGACGGCGATGTCGAGCCGCGTCTCGACGCGCAGATCCGCGTGGGCGGCGACGCCGGGGCGAGCGAGGTCGTGGTGCTCCGTGCCCACGGCGCCGCGGGCTCCAACGCCGAGAGTCTCGTGACCGGTCTGCTGCTCCCCGACGCGCCGGTCGTCGCGTGGTGGCCGGCCGACGCTCCCGACGATCCATCGCATTCCGCGATCGGTCGCATCGCCCAGCGTCGCATCACCGACGCGTCCTCTCAGGCGGATCCCGCCGCGTGGGTCGCGCACCTCGGCGAGCACTACGCCCCCGGCGACACCGACTTCGCATGGACCCGCGTGACGCGCTGGCGCGAGCAGTTGGCCGCGGTCCTCGACCAGCCGCCCTACGAGCCGGTCACCGCGATCGAGGTCCGCGGCGCCGCCGACTCCCCCTCCACCGCCCTGCTGGCGGCGTGGCTGGGAATGAAGCTCGAAGCCCCCGTCGACTACGCGTACCTGCCCGCGGACGAGTGGTCGAGCGGCATCAAGTCGGTCCGTCTGACGCGGGCAAGCGGCGACACCCTTCTCGAGCGCCCGGAGTCCGGTGTCGCGGTGCTGACCCAGCCGGGTCAGCCCACGCACGACCTGGCATTCCCCCGGCGCACGCTCCGCGAGTGCCTCGCCGAGGAGCTCCGCCGCCTCGACCCCGACCTGCTCTACGGTCGCGTCATCACCGAGGGGCACGACCTTCTGCTCGCAGCGAGCGAGCGGAACGCGTCATGACCGACAACGGCTCGGCCAAACAGGTCATCATCAAGCCGGATGCCGAGACCCTGGCATCCTACGTCGCCACGCGTTTCGTGAACCGCATCGTCAAGCGCGTCGCCGAGGGCAAGCGCATGCACGTGTGCCTGACCGGCGGGACGATGGGCGGAGCGGTGCTGCGCACGGCCGCGCGCGACGAGCGCATCGGGCAGATCGACTGGTCGCTGGTGCACTTCTGGTTCGGCGACGAGCGGTTCGTTCCGCGCGACTCCGACGATCGCAACGAGAAGCAGGCGCGCGAGGCGTTCCTGGACCACCTCGACATCCCGGCCGAGAACATCCACACCGTGGCCTCGAGCGAAGACGGACTCGACCTCGATGCGGCGGCCATCGCCTACGCCGACGAGCTGGCGCAATTCGCGCCGTCCGATCGCAGCGAAACCGGTCCGTGGCCCGCGTTCGACATCTGCTTCCTCGGTGTCGGTCCCGACGCGCACATCGCCTCGCTGTTTCCGGATCGCCCCGAGATCTCGGTGGTCGATCGAGCCACCGTGCCGGTGCGCAACTCCCCCAAGCCGCCGAGCGAGCGTGTGTCGCTGACGCGACCGGTGATCAATTCGTCCAAGCGCGTGTGGATGGTCGTGGCGGGTGCCGACAAGGCCGCTGCTCTGGGCCTCGCCCTCGCCGGCGCCAGCTATCAGAGCGTGCCGGCGGCCGGAGCCAAGGGACGCCGCCGCACGGCGTTCTTCGTCGACGAGGTCGCGGCCGACCAGGTTCCGCCGCAGCTCATCGACCGCGAGTACTGAGACTCGCGAGAACGAGCGCTGCCGCCTGCGTCGCGCCTGTCGAGACCGGATGCCAAACGGCATCCGGTCTCGGTCGTTACGCACTCGTAAGTCTGCCGGGGTCCCCGCCCATTGTCTTCGACCCATCGCGGTCTTACTCTTCTCGTGGGGGGCATCCTTGACCACTCGACGGGGCTCGATCCGCAAGGGTTGATCAGCGACGAGCGGCCGACGCAGCAGGGAGCGTTCGGATGCCATTTTTCGGTCGAGACCGAGAAAAGCAGGTCACAGATAAAGACGTCGCGGCGCACAACGGCTCGGCGAGATTGTTGTTCGGAGAGCCCGGAATCGGCAAGACGCGCCTCGCGTGGGCTATCGCCGAGCGGCACGAGACGGTCGTCGTGTCGGCGAGCCCGAGTGAGCGCATGTGGCCGTACTCGGGGCTGTCGGCCGCTGCCGCGGCTCTCGGCGGCGCACGGGGAGCCGCCATCGACGGTCTGCTGGCTCGAGGTCGCGACTGGCCGGAGCACCTGTTCGCCGAGGAGCTGAACCGGACTCTGCATCTGGTCCACGACGAACCCGCCGTCCTCGTCATCGACGACCTCGATGAGATGGACAATGCGAGCATCGTCGTGCTGTCCTTCGTGTTCGCCCGCCTGCACGGGACGGGACTCACCGTCCTCGCCACCGCCCGCGAGTCCGGCGGCCGCCACGACTTCACGGGTATGGCGCATACGCGGATCCGGCGGCTGTCGTTCGACGAGTCCGTCGACCTCGCCCGGTCGGTCCTCGGATCGAGCACCGCCGCGGCCGTCCTCTACACGATCGCGGAGTTCACGGCGGGCCACCCGGGCACGATCGTCCGTGTGCGGCTGACGCCTCGAGAGGCCGCCGGCGACCAGCCCCTTCCCCTCCCCCTGCGCCTGGCAGACGACCGCGCACGTCGTCGCAGGGAAGGGCGTACCGCCGATGACCCGCGAGTGACCTCGCTGCTCGATCTGCTGGCGGTCGGCCCCGTCTTCAGCTATGACAGGTTGGAACTCGTCGCCGAGGAGCGCGGCGTCGACCTCGAGGCGCTCATCGACGACGGTCTCGTCTCGGTGCACGACGAGCTGGCCCGCATCGCCGACCCTGCCCGCCGGCTGAGCCACCACGCGGCGCTGTCGACGGAAGAACGTCGTCGACTCCATGTCCGAGCGGCGCAGGAGCACGAGAGCGCACACCCGGCCACCTACCTGTGGCACACCAGCTTCATCCAGCCCGAGGCGGACCGCGAGGGACTGCTCGTCGCGGCCGTCGAGCTCGCCCGCGGCGGCGATCACCCCGAGGCGATCGAGTTCGCGGAGAGAGCGCTGGCCGGCGCGATCTCTCCCGAGGTGCGCTGCCGCCACCTCATCGACCTCGGCGAGGCCTTGGTGCTGCACGGTCAAGACGTGCAGGGGCGGCACTACCTGAACCGAGCCGGGCACGCGGCCCAGCCGGATCTTCGCGCTCGGGCGGCTCTCGCTCGGCTTCGCGCCACGGCGGCGATCGAGCACATGATCGACGAGGCCGCTATCGCCGTCGCGGTCGATGCCGACGACGGCCGCACCGCCGAGCACGTCCTGTGCGAAAGCGCCCTCCTGCATCTCTGGCACGGCGAACTCGAGCGAGCCCGGGAGCTGATCGCCACGGCGATCGAGCGCGGTGTCGCCACGACCGAGACCGCTCTGGTGGCGAGATTGCTGGAAGAGCTGGGGACCGACACCCTCTCGGACCTGACGATCGACACCGGCGTCGCCACGGCGTCGGCGGACGCCGAGCTGCCGATCGAGCTGGAGTTGCTTCAGTTGAGAGCCGGAGTCATGCGCGAGGAGTACGCCGCGGTGCGCCGCCGGATCCGAGGGCTGCTCGAGCGTACCCCCCGCTTGGCGCCGATCTGGCGCGACCACCTCTTGTGCCTGCTCGTCACGAACGAGGTTCGCGGAGGCGACCCCCTCGGAGCACACGAGGCCGTCGCCGCGTGGCGGCGGGAATGGGTCGACGGTCGCACCGTCGACGTCGCGACGATTCTCGTGCTGGCCTCGGCCGCGGCTCTCGACCCGCTCGACCCGCAGGCCGGCGCTCTGGTGCGGCAGGGACGCGAACTGTGCCGGAGAGCAGGGACCCCGACTCTTCTTCCGTGGTTCGCCGTGATCGAGGGGCAGACGGCCCTGGCAGAGGGCCGCTATGACGACGCCGTCGTATCGCTGCAAGCCGGGCGGGACGCGGTCGAAGCCGACGACCCGGCTCTGCTGCGCGCCGACGCCGACCTGATCGAGGCGCTCTGGCTCAGCGGACGGCCGGCGCAGGCCCAGCAGGAGCTGCACGGGCTCGAACGCGCGGCCCAACGTTCCCCGCGCCGCTGGACGACGCTGGCCCTCGCGCGGTCGCGAGCGATCTGCGCCTCGGATCGCGACGCCGTCGGTGCGTTCCGCGAGGCCGAGGCGATCTACCGCACCGACGATGCGCCGCTCGAGCGCCGCCGTCTCGCGCGCGCTCGCGAGCGCTGCGTCACCGTCCACGAACGCGTCCTCCTACGCCCCGTGCCCCGCGCCGAGACGCGCAATCGGTCCCTCACCGCCCAAGAGCGCGATGTCGTCGCTCTGGTCGAGAAGGGCCTGCGCAACCGCGAGATCGCGGCATCCCTCTTCCTCTCCCTCCGCACCGTCGAGCTGCGGCTCACCGGGATCTACCGCAAGCTCGGGGTCAGTTCGCGGGCCCACCTCATCGCCACGCTGCACAACGCCGCGAGCTGACGAGAGGGCAGCCGAACACTCACGGCCCCGCGCGAGGCGAGGAAACGCGGCTCGCGCGACGGGGTACGCGGCCCCTTCGACGACAGGGGAAGACGAGGGGGAACCCCGCGCCGCTCACGCCACAGATTGCCGGGCGGGCCGTATCGCGCGCCGATCGGGGCTGCGCCACCGGCCGTCCGAGGGACGCCCCAGGGCCGCCCCGAGTGCGCGCAAGCACTGCATCGCGTCCCAGACGCGCATGAGGGGGAACAGCAGCATCCACGCGCGGGGACGCACACGTGAGATCGCGCACGCGAACGCCGTCATCACGGCATCCACGACGAAGAATCCCAGCGCGATGGGCCCCACCGGGAACGCGGCCGACACCCATGCCGACACCTGCCCCGTCTCGCCCGAGAGCAGGGGGGCTGTCACCAGCGCCGCCGTTGTCACGAGCAGGACGGGCAGGATGGCTGTCAGCACGACGCTGGACACCACGGTCTCGAGCGCGAAGACGCCGACCGTCGCCGAGAAGAGCCCCGGCCGCACACCGTGGCGACGTACCGTCTGCCAGAACCCCAGGCTCCACCGCCGCACCTGAGCTGTGTAGTCGCGGAAGACGGCCGGATCCTGCGTCTCGGCGATCGCGCACTCGGGATGGAAGGCGATGCGTCCGAGCCGCTTCGCGTGCACCTCGAACGTCATGTTGAAGTCCTCGATCGACAGGCCCGGAGCGTCGATGTCGATACGGTCGAGCACGTCGGTGCGGTACAGACTCGCAAACCCCGGCACGATCGCCACGACGTCCGCGGCGCGGGCGGCTTGACCGAACTTGTGCAGGTACTGCGTGCAGACGTAGGTGCGCTCACGATAGGCCGTGAGGAAGCGTCCCATGCGGGTGGTCGGTGCGTCGGCTGCGGTCGTGGCGCACCCGGCCACGGCGACCACACCGTCATCGGTGAACAGGGGCAGAGCCGTCTGAAGGTAGTCCGGCCGGGGCCGGGAGTCGGCGTCGAGCAGCAGAAGGAGGGGGAAGCGCGACGGGATGCCGAATCGCTCGAGCCCCGCGCGGATGGCACCGGCCTTCCCACGGTTGGGCGTGAGGTCCCACGCGGTCGCCCCCTCGGTACGCGCGCGCTCCACCGTCGCATCGCTCGAACCGTCGGACACCACGAACACGTTGCGCGCGGGCACCAGGCGGCACGCGGCCGCGACGGCGTCGGCGATGACGAGCTCCTCGTTGTGCGCCGCGATCAACACGGCCACCTCGTCTCGGCGGTAGTACATCGACGGCGAGAGCAGGGCGTGCTCCTGCCGACCCTCGGCCAGCAGGCGGCAGATCGCGGCGAGCCCCCACACCAGGGTCGACACGCCGATCGTGCACACGGCGACGATGACGACGGCGGCGGGGGTCATGGCACTCCTCTTCGGGTGAGGCGTTCGTGCCGACGGTACGCCGTGCCGAGGCCGAAGACGACCGCAACCGCCCGCACAGCGACGTGCGGTTTCCCGCACTCCGCGGTGCGGTCGGCGGCAACCCGCATGATGCGGCCGGCGATCTTGACCGTCGCCGGAGCCGCGCCCCAGTGTGATTCCCGGAGCAGCGTCGATACCCGACGGACGCCGTCCCATCACCCGAATTCCTCCGAGGGGGCGCCTCATCTCCCCCGAGCCGTCCCCTCGGACCCTGCCTTGGAGGATGAACATGTCCACTCTCGACATCCGGGCCGACGTGGTCACCACGCCGCCGCCCTCTGCTCCCATCCCGACGCGGACGTTCGACTTCGACGTCGCCATCGTGGGGCTGGGATACGTGGGGCTCCCGACGGCGCTCGCCTACCACGCCAGCGGCTCCCGAGTGATCGCCCTCGATGTCTCCACCCGGCGCCTGCGCACCATCGCCGCTCGAGGCGCCGACCTGATCGGATCCGATCGGGAACGTCTCGAGACGGCCCTGCGCGCACCCGCCGGATTCCGGCTCACCAGCGACCCCTCGGAGCTCAGTCGCGCCGCCGCGATCGTCGTGTGCGTGCCGACGCCCGTGGATCATCAGCAGGTACCGGATCTCACCGCGCTCCGGGCGGCGTGCGCCACCGTCGTCGCCGCCGTCCGGCCCGGGCAGCTCGTCATGCTCACCTCGACCACCTACGTCGGGTGCACACACGATCTGGTCGAGATGCCGCTTCGGGAGCGTGGGATGCAGGTCGGCCGCGACGTGTTCGTGACCTTCAGCGCCGAGCGCATCGACCCCGGCAACATCGGGTTCGCCCAAGAGATCGTCCCCCGCGTCGTCGGTGGAGCCACCCCGCAATGCGAAGAGGAGGGCGCTCGGCTCCTCGCCCGTTACGCCGCGCGGGTGCACCGGGTGTCGAGCCTGGCCACCGCCGAGATGACGAAGCTGCTCGAGAACACCTTTCGCGCCGTCAACATCGCCCTGGCCAACGAATTCGCCGACATCTGCGGTGCTCTCGACGTGCGTATCACCGAGGTCATCGAGGCCGCGAGCACCAAGCCCTACGGATTCATGGCGTTCTACCCGGGCCCGGGGGTCGGGGGCCACTGCATCCCGTGCGACCCGCACTACCTGCTGTGGCAGCTCAAGGCCCTCCACGTCGACGCCGGCGTGATCACCGAGGCGATGACCCGCATCGCCGCCCGCCCCCTCCGGGTCGTCGACCGCATCCGCGACGTCCTGGGTCGCGCGGGCAAGGGAACCCTCGGCGCCCGCATCCTCATCGTCGGTGTCACCTACAAGCCCGACGTCGCCGACCTCCGCGAGTCTCCCGCCCTGGAGATCATCGACCACCTCATCGACGCCGGCGCAGAAGTGCAGTACGTCGACACGCACGCACCGCACATCCACCTCGACTCGGGGCGGGAACGCGACTCGCTCGCCGACCCCGCGGACTTCCATCCCGACGTCGTGCTCGTGCACACGCGCCACCATGACAGCGACCTCGGCTGGCTCGACGGCGAAGCCGTGGTCGTCGACGGCACCTACCGCAGCGCCGACATCGCAGGGCGGGTGCTCCTGTGAGCGGCGTGCCGGTCTATCCGGGCTCCGCGCACTCGCACACGCGCACGCTGGTCACCGGCGGCGCCGGCTTCGTCGGGAGCCACCTCGTCGAGCATCTGCTCGCTCTCGGCGACGAGGTCGTCGTCCTCGACGATCTCTCCACCGGCTCAGCCCGCAATCTCGCGGGCGTCGCCGACAACCCGCGCCTCGAGATGATCCACGGCTCGGTCCTCAACACCAAGACGGTGGGCTCGGCGATGCGGGGCTGCGACCGCGTGTTCCACCTGGCCGCGGCGGTGGGGGTCAAGCTCATCGTCGAGCAGCCGCTGAGGGGACTGCGCATCAACATCCACGGCACCGAGAACGTGCTGACCGCCGCCATCGAGCAGCAGGCCTCGGTGTTGATGGTGTCGACGAGCGAGGTGTACGGCAAGAACACCGCCGACCGCCTACGCGAGGACTCCGATCGCGTGCTCGGCGACCCGCTGCTCTCACGCTGGACGTACGCCGGGGCGAAGGGGATCGACGAGGCGTTCGCGAAAGCGTACTGCGACCAGGAGGGCCTGGACGTCTCGATCGTGCGCCTGTTCAACACCGTCGGCACCCGCCAGACCGGACGCTACGGCATGGTGCTGCCGAATCTCGTGGGCCAAGCCCTGCGCGGCCAGCCGCTCACCGTCTTCGGCGACGGGCAGCAGACGCGATGCTTCTCGGCGGTCGAAGACGTGGTTCCCGCGATGGTCGCCATCGAGAGAGATCCGCGCGCCCGCGGCCAGGCCTACAACCTCGGCGGCGCTCGCGAGATCTCGATCTCGGCGCTGGCGGAGGAGATCATCCGCACCCTGGACAGTCGCAGCACGATCCAGCTGGTTCCCTACGAGCAGGCGTATGCGCCGGGGTTCGAGGACATGCGCCGCCGTGTGCCCGACAACACCAAAGCGCACGACCTCGTGGGCTACGAGCCGCAGACCTCGCTGACCTCGACCATCATGCGCGTCGCCGCCGATCTGCTCTCGCGCGAACGACTCGGTTCGGATGCCATGCCGTTGGCCGGTGCCGGCTCCTTTCGGGGGGTTCTCTGATGTGCGGGATCACCGCCTACCGCGGACCATCCTCAGCCGCATCGTGCGCGCGAAGCGCCCTCGAACGCCTGGAGTATCGGGGCTACGATTCCGCGGGCATCGCCGCCCGGCACTTCGATGGCACGACGCTGCACGTGCGCACGCTCGACGGCGTGGCCTCCCTGACCGACGCGGTGCATTCGGATGAGTCGGGGACGGATGCCACGACCGCGGCGATCGGCCATACGCGCTGGGCCACGCACGGGGAGGTGAGCCGACGCAATGCCCATCCGATCGAGGACTGCAGCGGCCGGCTCTTCGTGGTGCACAACGGGATCATCGACAACGCCGATCTGCTGCGCGCGCATCTCGTCGCCGGCGGACACCGCTTCGCCACCGACGTGGACACCGAGGTGATCGTGCACCTCGTCGAGCAGGCCCTGCGCCCGGGGGTAGGTCTCGGTGACGCCCTCGCCGACGCGGCCCGGCACCTCGCGGGGTCCTGGGCTGTCGTCGCCCTCGACGCGCGCACGGGAGCCCTCGCGGGCACCGCGCACGGCTCTCCCCTCATCTTCGCAGAGGGTGAGGAGGGAGTGTACTTCGCGAGCGACGTCGGCGCGATCACACCCGTGGTGGAGGCGTTCCGCGTGCTGGAGGACGACGACGTCGTCGAGGTCGATGCCGAGGGGATGCGCTGGCACCGTTCCGGCGGCAGCTGCCGTCCGCGGGGGCTGTGGCCGGTGCCCCAGACGGCCTATCTCGCCAGCAAGGGGCGCCACCGCGACCACATGGGCAACGAGATAGACGAGCAGCCCGCTGTGGCTCGCCGGGTGCTGGAGGTGCTCACCCCGGGTATCGCCGACGGGCTGCTCTGGCGCGGGATGGGCCTGGCCCCGCTCGACGAGATCGACCGCGTCACCGTCCTCGGTTGCGGGACCTCGCTGCACGCGGGGCGGGCCGTCGCGCAGGTCTTCTCGCGTCTGGGCGGTCTTCCCACCCGGACCCTCGTCGCGAGCGAGGCGGCGCACGAGGTCTGGGAGCCGCGGACCCTCGTGATCGCGCTCAGTCAGTCCGGGGAGACGGCCGACGTGTTGAGGGCCCTTGACGGGCTGCCCGAGGGTGCCGCCACGGTGCTGGCACTGACGAACAATCCCTCCTCGACGCTCGCGCGACGCGCCGACGCCACACTGGACTGCCTCGCCGGCCCCGAGATCGGCGTTGCGGCGACGAAGACCTTCATCGCGCAGGTGCTCACGGGGGCCTGCCTCGCCCTATCGGGGCTCTCCGTGTCGGCGCGAACCGACGCGATCGCGTTCGAGAGCGACCTGCGGGCGATGGCCGCGACCCCCGACGCGCTCTCGGCGGCGCTGGACACCTGGCGGGAGCCGGCCGCGAAGATGGCCGGCGAGTTGGTCGACGCGCCCGGCTTCCTCTTCCTGGGGAGGGGCTCCGGCCTCGTCTATGCGGCCGAGGGCGCCCTCAAGCTCAAGGAGCTGTCCTATCGCTGGGCCGAGCACCAACCGGCGGGAGAGCTCAAACACGGCCCGCTCGCCCTGGTGGACACCGGCACCCCCGTGTTCGTCGTCGACAACGGCGATCCTCGACTCGACGTCGACATCGCCGAGATCCTCGCCCGCGGGGGGCGCGTGCTGCGCGTCGGTGAGAGGGTGCTGAACGTCGGCGGTCTGCCCATGCACCTGCCGCGGACCGGTCCCTCGTGGGGGCCGCTCGAAACGGTGGTACCCCTGCAGATGTTCGCGCGAGAGCTCGCGCTGCGGCTGCGTCGCGACGTCGACAAGCCTCGCAATCTCGCCAAGTCGGTGACGGTCTCATGACCGATCGCGCCCCCGACGAACGCGCGTCCGACGACGCCCCGGTGCGTCGACGGACGGCCCCTCTCACCCGAAAGGACTCCCCCATGATCCAACGACACGCCGCCCCCGGGCGGCGACGGATTCGGGCCCTGGCGGTGCTCGCCGCCGTCGCCGTGGGAACGGGCGGGCTCATCGCCACCTCGCCCCCGGCATCGGCGCCGGCGCAGGCCGCGACCCGGACGATCGTCAGCCTCACTTTCGACGACGCCAACTCCGACCAGCTCAATGCTCTCCCCTCCCTGCAGGCCAACGGCATGAAGGGGACGTTCTACGTCAACTCCGGCTTCATCGGCGCCGCGGGGCACATGACCCGAACCGATCTGACGAACCTGAAGAACGCGGGCCATGAGCTCGGCGGCCACACCGTCAACCACCCCGACCTCGCGCAGGTGAGCATCGACGAGGCCACCCGGCAGATCTGCACCGACCGCAAGAACCTCACGTCGTGGGGGTTCGCGGTCCGCAGCTTCGCGTACCCGTTCGCATCCGCTGACGCCGCGGTCGAGAAGGCGGTGGCCAACTGCGGATACAACAGCGCACGACTTCTCGGCGACATCCGCAGCCGCTTCGGGTGCCCCGAATGCGCCTACGCGGAGTCCACCCGACCCGCCGACAAGTACGCACTGAAAGCCCTCGATCAAGTCGACGCCACCTGGACGCTCGACGATCTCAAGGCCGGGGTCACCAACGCCGAGAAGAACGGCGGTGGTTGGGTGCCGTACACCTTCCACGACATCTGCGACGACGCCTGCAGCGACCTCGCGGTGACCACGTCGCTCTTCGGACAGTTCACCGCGTGGCTGAAGACCCGCCAGTCGGCCGGCACGGTGGTCAAGACCGTCGGCGAGGTCATCGGCGGCGCCACCAAGCCGGTGGTCGACGGCCCGTCGGTGCCCGCGGTGACAGGGTCCGCCAACGGCATCGTCAACCCGAGCATGGAGACCGGTGCCCCCGACTGCTGGATGAGGGGCGGATACGGCGACAACTCACCCGCCTTCAGCACGGGGTCTCCCGCCCATACGGGCAACATCTCGAGCGCTATCGCGATGTCGAACTACGTCGACGGAGACGCCAAGTTGCTGCCGCAGTTCGACCTCGGGCAGTGCTCCCCCACCGTGACGCCCGGCACGTCGTACACGCTTCGCGAGTGGTATCAGTCGAGCGGAGTGACGCAGTTCGCCGTCTATCTCCGTTCCACGAGCGGCTCGTGGTCGTACTGGACCTCCAGCCCCTGGTTCGGCTCGGCGTCGGACTGGACGCAGGCCGATTGGACGACCGCGGCCATCCCGGCAGGGTACAGCGGCATCAGCTTCGCGCTGACGATCTTCGGCAACGGCACCCTCCGAGCCGACGACCTGCAGCTCTACGACAGCGCCGGTGCCCCGCCCCTGGCTCCCGCCACCGTGACCGCTCCCTCGTTCGCCCCGATGACCGCGACACCCCCTCAGGGACCGGTGGAGAAGGTCCACCCCACCGAAAGCGACATCAGCGAGTGACGCGAGCGTTGCGGCCGACGGCGGCGATCACCCTCGTGGTGGTTGCCGCCGTCGGCCTGTCGGCGTGCGCCCCGCACGCGGCTCCTCGACCCGACACGGGGTATGCGTGGCACACCGACGTCGTCGCCACCACGTTCTGGGTCGGCGAGGTGTTCGATCCGAACACCTCCGACGGCACTCAGCGCATCTCGACCTACGACTCCGACTGGCTGGGCTCGTACGGCGGCTGCGACGGGATCGTCGTCGGCGACGACTGCCGGACCGAGCCCCGCACCCCCGGATCGGGCTACTTCCCCACCGCGATGACACCCCGCGAGAACCCGTTCTACCTCGATCTTCCCTTCGACGACGTCAATGACGACACGGCCTTCGCCACGCGGGGAGAGGTCATCCCCTGGGCGAGCGAGCCCGCCTACGCGGCCGTCGTCGACGAGCGCTCCGCGAGCCTCATGAAGAACCGCTGGGTCGTCCTCCGCAAAGACGGACGCATCTGCTACGGCCAGATCGAAGACGCCGGCCCCGGCGAGTACCACGACGCCGCGTACGTCTTCGGCTCCGACGACCAGCGCCCCGCCAACGCGCGCTACAACGGCGCCGGGCTCGACGTATCCCCGGCTCTCAACGGCTGCCTGGGCTTCAGCGACCTGAACGGCCAAGACGACCGCGTCGACTGGTCCTTCGTCGACGAGGAGAACGTCCCCTCCGGCCCCTGGACGACGATCGTGACGGACTCCCCCGTCCGCTGAGCGGACCGCGCACATGCAGAAGGGCCGGATGCCATGGCATCCGGCCCTCGTGCCGTGCGCGCTCGGGGACTTACTGTCCGCGACGCTCGCGCAGCTGCTGCAGCGCGTCGTCGAGCAGCGAGGCGGCTTCTTCGTCGCTGCGGCGCTCCTTCACGTACGCGAGGTGCGTCTTGTAGGGCTCCGCCTTGGCCAGGGCCGGCGGGTTGGCCTTGTCGCGACCGGCGGGAAGACCGGAGTGCGGGGAGTCGATGGTCTCGGGGATCTCGTCGTCGGGAATACCCGCGGCGAAGTAGCGCACCGTCTCGTTGCCGAGCGCATCCCAATACGACACGGCGACGCGGTCGGCGTGGAAGCCGTGATCCTGTTCGCCCATGGGGCCCGCGCCGACACGCGAGCCGCGGATGGCATTGCCTCCAGTGGCCATGATCAGATCTCCGCGAACTTGGTCAGCAGACCGAGACCGACGATGGTGACGAACCACACCAGCGCGAGCACGATCGTGAAACGGTTGAGGTTGCGCTCGGCCAGGCCCGACGAACCGAGGGCGGAACTCATCCCGCCGCCGAACATGTCGGACAGACCGCCGCCGCGACCCTTGTGGAGCAGGATGAGCAGGGTCAACAGGAGGCTGGTGATACCCAGGAGCACCTGCAGGACGAACTCGAGAATCTGCACAGTCGAAAGCCTTTCGTAGCGATCGGTTCGACCGCACAAGCGTCAAGTATACGGGGACGCGTCCCAGACGCACGGATGCCCGCGGCGTAACGCCGCGGGCATCCGGTCAGCGTCAGACGCCGACGTGCTTCTGGAACCGGACGATGGCGGCGAACTCATCGACGACGAGGCTCGCACCGCCCACCAGGGCGCCGTCCACGTCGGGCTCGCGCATGAAGCCCGCGATGTTGCCGGACTTCACCGAGCCGCCGTACAGCACGCGGGTGCGAGCGGCCGCATCGGCGCCGAGCTTGTCGGCCACGACCGCGCGAAGCTTGGCGCAGACCTCCTGGGCCTGGTCGGGCGTCGCCGCCTGACCGGAGCCGATGGCCCACACCGGCTCGTACGCCACGACGATGTCGGCATCCGCCGCGACACCTTCGAGGGCGACCTCGAGCTGACCGACGGGAACGGCGCTCGCGCCGAACTTCTCGAGGTCCTCCGAGGTCTCACCGACGCAGATCACCGGAGCGAGGCCGTGACGGAGGGCCGCCTGGGTCTTCGCTGCGACGACCTCGTCGGTCTCGTTGTGGAACTGACGACGCTCGGAGTGCCCGATGATCACGTACTTCGCGTCGAGCTTGGCCAGGAACTGGCCCGAGATCTCGCCCGTGTACGCACCGGAGTCGTGCGCGGACAGGTCCTGACCGCCGAGGGCGAAGTCGATCTTGTCGGCGTCGAGCAACGTCTGCACGGTGCGCAGGTCGGTGAACGGCGGGAAGACCGCGACCTCGACGCTTCCGGTCTCGTGCTTGGCCTCCTTCAGCGTCCAATGCAGCTTCTGGACGAACGCGACCGCCTGCAGGTGGTCGAGGTTCATCTTCCAGTTGCCGGCGATGAGAGGGGTTCTGGTCACTGCCATCCGAGGACCTCCAGTCCGGGGAGCTTCTTGCCTTCGAGGAATTCCAGGCTCGCGCCGCCACCGGTGGAGATGTGGCCGAAGGCGTCGTCCGTGAAACCGAGCTGACGCACGGCCGCGGCGGAGTCGCCGCCGCCGACGACGCTGAGGCCGTCGACCTCGGTGAGCGCCTGGGCGACGGTCTTCGTTCCGGCTTCGAACGCCTTCATCTCGAACACGCCCATCGGGCCGTTCCAGAAGACGGTGCGCGAGCCGCGAATGGCGTCGGCGAAGATCTCCGCCGTGCGGGGTCCGATGTCGAGACCGAGCCCCGAGGCACCGAAAGCGGTGTTCTCGAGGGAGTCGGCGTCGGCGACCACGTGTTCGGCATCCGCCGAGAAGGACGCGGCGACGACCGCGTCGACGGGGAGCACGATCTCGACGCCGCGCTCCTTCGCCGTGGCGAGGTAGCCCTTGACGGTGTCGATCTGGTCCTTCTCGAGCAGGCTCGAGCCGACCTTGTGGCCCTCGGCGACGAGGAAAGTGAACATCATGCCGCCGCCGACGAGGAGCTTGTCCACGCGAGGGAGCAGGTGCTCGATCACGCCGAGCTTGTCGCTGACCTTCGAGCCGCCGAGCACGACCGTGTACGGACGCTCCGGGTTCTCGGTGAGACGGTCGAGGACCTCGAGCTCCTTCTGGATCAGAAGGCCCGCGGCGGAGGGCACCAGCTGGGCGAGGTCGTAGACGCTCGCCTGCTTGCGATGCACGACACCGAAACCGTCCGACACGAGAGCGTCGCCGAGACGGGCGAGCTCCTGCGCGAAGGCCTGGCGCTCGGCCTCGTCCTTGGAGGTCTCGCCGGGGTTGAAGCGGAGGTTCTCGATGACGGCGACCTCGCCGTTCTCCAGCGAGGAGGCGGCATCCTGAGCGGATTCCCCCACCGTGTCGCGCGCGAACGCGACCGGCTGACCGAGCAGCTCGGACAGACGCTGCGCGACGGGCTCGAGAGAGAACTTCGGATCGGGTGCCCCGTCGGGGCGGCCGAGGTGCGAGCACACGACCACACGCGCGCCGGCGTTGATCAGTGCGTTGAGGGTCGGCAGCGACGCGCGCACGCGGCCATCGTCCGTGATGATCCCGTCCTTGAGAGGAACGTTGAGATCACAACGGACGATGACGCGCGTGCCGGCCAGCGACCCCAGCGAATCGAGGGTGCGCAGAGCCATGAAGGGTTACAGGCGCTCGGCGACGTACTCGGTCAGGTCGACGAGACGGTTGGAGTAGCCCCACTCGTTGTCGTACCACGACGAGACCTTGACGAGGTTGCCGCTGACGTTGGTCAGCTCCGCGTCGAAGATCGAGGAGTGCGGGTTGCCCTGGATGTCGCTCGAGACGATCGGGTCTTCGGTGTACTGGAGGATGCCGTTCAGGCGACCCTCGGCAGCAGCCTTCTTGTAGACCTCGTTGACCTGGTCGACCGTCAGACCCTCGGTGGGCGTGACGATGGTGAGGTCGACGATCGAGCCGGTGGGAACCGGAACGCGGTACGACGAGCCGCTGAGCTTGCCGTTCAGCTCGGGCAGGACCAGGCCGATGGCCTTGGCGGCACCGGTCGAGGCGGGGACGATGTTGATGGCCGCGCCGCGTGCACGACGAAGGTCGCTGTGCGGGCCGTCCTGCAGGTTCTGGTCGGCCGTGTAGGCGTGAGCGGTCATCATGAAACCGCGCTCGATACCGAAGGCCTCGTTGAACACCTGGGCGAGGGGCGCCAGGCAGTTCGTGGTGCACGACGCGTTCGAGATGATGACGTCGGTCTCGGGGTTGTAGGTCTCTTCGTTGACGCCCATGACGATGGTCGCGTCGTCGCCCGTTGCGGGAGCCGAGATGAGAACCTTCTTGGCACCGCCGGTGATGTGCTTCTTGGCGTCCTCCGCCTTGGTGAAGCGGCCGGTGGACTCGATGACGATGTCGACGCCGAGCTCGCCCCAGGGGAGGTTGGCGGGGTCGCGCTCTTCGAAGACCTTGATGGTCTTGTCTCCGACGGTGATGGAGTCTGCGGTGTACGAGACGTCCTCGGTCAGCACGCCGCCGACGGAGTCGTACTTGAGGAGGTGCGCCAGCGACTTGTTGTCGGTGAGGTCGTTCACCGCCACGATTTCGAGGTCGGCACCCTGCGCGAGAGCCGCGCGAAGGTAGTTGCGTCCGATACGGCCGAAGCCGTTGATTCCGATCTTGACGGTCACGGAATATCTCCTGAATCAGTTGTGCGCGAGAAGCGCGTGATTGCGATGTTCGCTGGCGGACAACGGCGTCCCGGTGGGGTGTCCCACCGGGACGCCGCACCGTTTACGACAGTACCAGCAGACCCGAGGTCTTCTCCCGGGCGGCCGCAAAGCGCTTCTGAGCGTCGTCCCAGTTGGCGATGTTCCAGAAGGCCTTCACGTAGTCCGCGCGGACGTTCTTGTAGTCGAGGTAGTAGGCGTGCTCCCAGACGTCGAGCAGGAGGATCGGAACGGTCCCCGCCACGATCTGGCCCTGCTGGTCGAAGAACTGCTGGATGACGAGGTTCTCACCGATCGAGTCCCAGAACAGACCCGCCCAGCCCGAGCCCTGCACACCGAGGGCCGCAGCGGTGAACTGCGCGCGGAACGCGTCGAACGAACCGAACTGGTCGTCGATCGCGGACTCGAGGTCGCCGGTGGGCTTGTCGCCCCCGTTGGGCGAGAGGTTGGTCCAGAAGATCGAGTGGTTCGTGTGACCGCCGAGGTTGAAGGCGAGGTCCTTCTGCAGGCGGTTGATGTTGGCGAAATCGCCCTTCTCGCGCGCTTCGGCGAGGAGGTCGAGAGTGGTGTTGGCGCCGTTGACGTAGGTCTGGTGGTGCTTGCTGTGGTGCAGCTCCATGATGGTCGCACTGATGTGCGGCTCCAGCGCCGAGTAGTCGTAGGGCAGTTCGGGCAGCGTGTACTTCGCCATGATCTCAACTTCCGAATCGGGCGCCGCCGAGACCTCTGCGCCGAAACGACGTGCCGAGGAACCGAGCAGCGAGGGTGACGATTTCATCCTACTGAGGGGTAACCACGGCGCACCGGGGTTGCTTCCCCGAATGACGGAAGATAGGCGCCCGGGCGCGTCGGACGACGCTGTTCGGGATGCCGGTGACCCGCGCATCGCGGCCGAAGCGAAGGAACCGGTCGCCTGCGGCCGCGCTCTGCGGGCTCAGCCCTCGGCGCCGACCGGCACTGCGGCTTCGGTGCCGGGAATGCCCTCGACCTCGGCCTTCTTGTCAGCCATCGCGAGAAGGCGGCGGATGCGGCCGGCGACGGCGTCCTTGGTGAGGGGCGGATCGGCGTGGTGGCCGAGCTCGTCGAGGCTCGCGTCCCGGTGGGCGAGACGCAGCTCACCCGCCTGCTGCAGATGAGCCGGCACCTCGTCGCCGAGGATCTCGAGCGCGCGCTCCACACGGGCGCACGCGGCGACGGCAGCCTGCGCCGAGCGGCGGAGATTGGCGTCGTCGAAGTTCACGAGGCGGTTGACGCCCGCGCGCACCTCGCGGCGCTGACGCATCTGATCCCACTCCCCTGCGGTGCGACGAGCGCCCATCTCGTAGAGGGCTCCGCGGATCGCTTCGCCGTCGCGCACGACGACGCGCGGGACACCTCGAACCTCGCGGGCCTTGGCGGGGATGCCGATGCGGTGGCCCGCGCCCACGAGGGCCATGGCCGCCTCGGACGAGGGGCACGAGATCTCGAGGGCCGCTGATCGGCCCGGGTCGCTGAGGGAACCCGCCGCGAGGAAGGCCCCGCGCCAGATGGCGCTGAGATCGGGTCGCGAGCCGGTGGTGAGCTTGTTCGGCAGCCCGCGCACCGGGCGACGACGCTGGTCGAGGAGACCGGTCTGACGGGCCAGGGTCTCACCGGCCTCGATCACACGCACGGCGTAGAGGCCGCCCGCGCGTCCTCCCGAGCCCTGCACGTGGTGCAGCTCGGGGCGCACGCCGTAGAGCTCCATGAGGTCGCGGGCCACGCGACGCGCGAGGATGTCGGAGTCGAGCTCGGCCTCCACCGCGACGCGGTTGGCGATGGAGTGCAAGCCACCGGAGAAGCGCAGGAGGGCCGTCAGCTCGGCGACGCGCGCGGTCGGGCGCGGGTCGCGAACGGTGATGAGTTCGGCCTTCACGTCGGCGGTCAGCGGCACGGTTCTCCTCGGGTGGGGCGGCGGGGACGACGGTACAGCCTACTCGCGACCGAGGTCGCGGTGAGCCACGCGGACGGCCACCCCGGGCACATCGGACAGACGTGCAGCCAACTCACGGGCCATCACCACCGAACGGTGTTTACCGCCCGTGCAGCCCACCGCCACGACGGAATGCCGCTTGTTCTCGCGCTGATACCCCTCCATCACGGGGCGCAGCGCCGCCGCGTAGGCGTCGAGGAACTCCGATGCGCCCTCTTGAGCCAGCACGTATTCCCGCACGCGGGGGTCTTCGCCGGTGAGGGCTCTCAGGTCGTCGTTCCAGAACGGATTCGGCAGGAACCGCATGTCGGCCACGAGATCGACGTCGGGCGGCAGACCGTACTTGAAGCCGAAGCTCATGAGCGTGACGGTGTGCCGCGCTGCTCCCTCGTCGCCGAAGAGCGACACCGTCCGCAGGGACAGTTGGTGCACGTTCAACGCCGAGGTGTCGATCACGACGTCGGCCGCCTCGCGCACGGGGGCCAGTCGCTCGCGCTCGCGATGGATCCCATCGAGGATCGTGCCGTCATGCTGCAGAGGGTGCGGTCGGCGCACGGCTTCGAACCGCCTCACGAGCGCCGCGTCACTGGCATCCAGGAACACCACCCGCACCTGACGGTTCGCTTGCAGGGTCCGCATCGCCTCGGGCAGGTCGCCGAAGAGCGACCGGCCGCGCACATCCACCACCACTGCCACCCGCGGAACGGCTCCACCGGCGAGCTCGGTGAGCTCGAGCAAAGGGCGCAGCATGCGCGGCGGGAGGTTGTCGACCACGTACCAGTCGAGGTCTTCGAGGGCGTTGGCGACCGTGGATCGCCCGGCACCCGACATGCCGGTGACGATCAGCACCTCTCCTGGCTCGTCGTTGCGTGCCGGTTCCATGGGCGATCGCCTCCCGTCGTGTGGTCCCAGCCTACCCAGCAAGATGCGCGTGGATGGCCGCGGCCAGGGTCGGGCCGATGCCCGGCAGCGCCGTGATCTCCTCCGCGGTGGCGTTCTTGAGCGCCGAGACCGAACCGAAGTGCCGCAGAAGCGCCTTGATGCGGGTGTCGCCGAGACCCGGCACCTCCGCGAGCACGCTCGTGATGTCTCGTTTCCGGCGCTTGCGCTGATGCACGATCGCGAACCGGTGGGCCTCGTCGCGCAGGCGCTGCAGCAGGTACAACGCCTCCGAGGTGCGAGGCAGGATGACCGGGTACTCCTCCCCCGGCAGCCAGACCTCCTCCAGACGCTTGGCGATGCCGCACAACGCGATCTCCTCGTGCCCCGCATCGGCGAGGGCACGCGCTGCGGCGGCGACCTGCGGCTGACCGCCGTCGACCACGAGTAGCTGGGGCCGGTAGGCGAAACGCGGACGCTTTCGCGCGGTCACGACCTCGCCGTCGGCCGTGGCCTCTTCGGAGTCAGGGGCGGCCACGATCGCGCCGTCGATCGTTTCGGGTTCGATCTCGTCGGGGCGGTCGAGGTACGCGAGGCGCCGGCTGAGAACCTGGTACATCGAGTCGGTGTCGTCCGTCGTCTCGGCGACGCCGAAGGAGCGGTACTGGTCCTTGCGTGGGAGACCGTCTTCGAAGACGACCATGGATGCCACGACGTTGGTGCCCGAGAGGTGGGAGATGTCGAAGCATTCGATGCGGAGCGGCGCCTCGGTCATTCCGAGCGCCTCTTGAAGGTCAGTGAGGGCCTGCGACCGCGCGACGTAGTCGCTGGTGCGGCGGGTCTTGTGAAGCATCAGCGCCTGCTGCGCGTTGAGCGTCGCGGTCTTCAGCAGGTCGGCCTTCCGGCCGCGCTGGGCGACCTGCAGGGTCACCGGGCGGCCGCGGCGTTCGCGCAGCCAATCCTCGAGCTGTTCGGCGTCGTCGGGAAGCTCGGGGACGAGCACCTGCCGCGGGATGTCGCTCGCGTCGGCATCGCCGTAGGTGCGCTGGAGCACCTGATCGACGAGGTCGGCGCCGGAGATGTCGATCTCTTTCTCGATGGTCGTCGCCCGCACGCCGCGCACACGCCCACCCCGGACGACGAAGTGCTGGACGGTGGCGGCGAGTTCGTCCTCCGCGATTCCGAAGAGATCGGCATCCGTGTCCGAAGCGAGCACCAACGCGCTCTTGCCGAGCACCGCGTCGATGGCCTGCAGGCGGTCTCGGTAGTGGGCCGCCGACTCGTAATCCATCGCGGCGGACGCCTCTTTCATGCGGGCGGTGAGCTCGCGCGTGAACCGCTGGTCACCGCCGGACATGAAGGCGATGAAATCGTTCACGACGGCACGGTGCTCCTCGATCGTCACCTTCATCGAGCACGGCCCGCCGCACCGGCCGATCTGGCCGGGGAAGCAGGGCCGACCGGATGCCATCGCCTTCTTGTACGAGGAGTCGCTGCACGTGCGGATCGGGAAGACCTTGATCATCAGGTCGATCGTGTCGTGCACCGCCCACACCTTCGGGTACGGCCCGAAGTATTTGGCCCCTCGGATCTTGGGGTTGCGCGTGACGATGACGCGCGGGGCCTCATCGGCGAGGGTGATCGCCATGTACGGATACGACTTGTCGTCGCGGTAGCGGACGTTGAAGGGCGGATCGAACTCCTTGATCCACATGAACTCCAACTGCAGGGAGTCGATGTCGCTCGGAACGACCGTCCATTCGACGCTCGCCGCCGTCGTCACCATGCGCCGCGTGCGCTCGTGCAGGGAATGCAGCGGAGCGAAATAGTTCGACAGGCGGGCGCGGAGGTTCTTGGCTTTGCCGACGTACAGCACGCGCCCCTCGGCATCCCGGAACCGGTAGACCCCCGGGTTCGTGGGGATCTCGCCGGCTTTGGGACGATACGAGAGGTGCGATACCCGTTCTCGTGGTGCCACGCTCAGCCCGCCGCGCTCACGAGCTCTCGCTCGGCGTCGCCGCTCTCGACCGTAGCGATGTTGCGCTGCGCGCCGGTCCGGCCGGTCTCGAGAAGCTCCGCCAGGAAAGAGCCGGTGTGGCTGCCCTCGACCTTCGCGACCTGCTCGGGCGTTCCGGTGGCCACGATCGTGCCGCCGCCGGCGCCACCTTCGGGCCCGAGGTCGATGACCCAGTCGGAGCTCTTGATGACGTCGAGGTTGTGCTCGATCACGATGACGGTGTTGCCCTTGTCGACGAGACCGTTCAGCACCTTGAGCAGCAGCGAGACATCCTCGAAGTGCAGACCCGTGGTGGGCTCGTCGAGAACATAGATCGAACGGCCGTTGCTGCGGCGCTGCAGCTCGGTAGCGAGCTTGACGCGCTGCGCCTCGCCCCCCGACAGCGTCGTCGCCGACTGACCCAGGCGTACGTACCCGAGACCGACGTCGACGAGGGTCTTGAGGTATCGGTGGATCGCCTGAATGGGCTCGAAGAACTCCGCGGCCTCCGAGATCGGCATCTCGAGCACCTCGGCGATGTTCTTCCCCTTGTAGTGCACCGAGAGGGTGTCGCGGTTGTACCGCTTGCCGTGGCAGACCTCGCAGTCGACGTAGACGTCGGGGAGGAAGTTCATCTCGATCTTGAGCGTGCCGTCGCCCGAACACGCCTCGCAGCGCCCGCCCTTGACGTTGAAGCTGAAGCGCCCGGCCTGGTAGCCGCGCACCTTCGCCTCGGGCGTCTCGGCGAACAGGCTGCGGATGCGGTCGAAGACCCCGGTGTAGGTCGCCGGGTTCGAGCGCGGGGTGCGCCCGATCGGCGCCTGATCGACGTGCACGACCTTGTCGAGGTTGTCGAGACCGGTCACGCGCGTGTGCTTGCCCGGAACGCGACGCGCACCGTTCAGCTTCGAGGCGAGGACTTCGTACAGGATGCCGTTCACCAGCGTCGACTTGCCCGAACCGCTCACGCCGGTCACCGCCGTCAGCACCCCCAGGGGGAAGTCGGCCGTGACGTTCTGCAGGTTGTTCTCGCGCGCGCCGACCACCGTGACCTGACGCTTCTTGTCGATCTTGCGGCGCTTCTTCGGCGCCTCGATCGATCGGCGGCCGGAGAGGTAGGCACCCGTCAGGGAGTTCTCGTCGGTCAGCAGGCCGGAGAGCGGACCGGAGTGCACGACATTGCCGCCGTCGACGCCGGCGCGGGGCCCGATGTCGACGACCCAGTCGGCCGCGTGGATGGTCTCTTCGTCGTGCTCGACCACGATGAGCGTGTTGCCGAGGTCGCGCAGAGTCTCGAGCGTCTGGATGAGGCGGCGGTTGTCGCGCTGATGCAGACCGATCGAGGGCTCATCGAGCACGTAGAGCACGCCGGTCAGCCCCGACCCGATCTGTGTGGCGAGGCGAATGCGCTGCGCTTCTCCGCCCGAGAGCGTGCCGGCCGCGCGGCCGAGGCTCAGGTAGTTCAGGCCCACCTGCAGCAGGAAGTCGAGTCGCGCGCGGATCTCACGCAACACCGCCGCGGCGATCGTGGCCTCGCGGTCGGTCAGCGTCAGCTGCGAGAAGAACTCCCGCGCATCGGCGAGGCTCATGCGCGAGGCCGCCGCGATCGAGGTGCCGTCGACGAGCACCGCGAGAACCTCGGGCTTGAGCCGATCGCCGTCGCACACCGCGCAAGGCACCTCGCGGAGGTACTCCGACCAGCGCTGGCGCTGGGTGTCGGACTCGGCCTGCAGGTACTGACGCTCGATGTAGGGCACGACGCCCTCGAAGCCCGACGAGTACCGCATCTCGCGGCCGTAGCGGTTCTTCCACTTGACCGTGACCTTGTAGTTCTCACCGCGGAGCACCGCCTGCTGCACGTCGTGCGAGAGGTCCTTCCACGGCGTGTCGAGCGAGAACTCCAGATCGCGCGCGAGCCCCTCGAGAAGCCGCTCGTAGTACTGGAAGAGCCCCTTGCCCTGGGTCGTCCACGGCAGGATCGCGCCGTCGCGGATGGAGAGCTCCTCGTCGCCCAGCATGAGGTCGACGTCGACCGACATGCGCGTTCCGAGGCCGGAGCAGACGGGGCACGCACCGAAGGGCGCGTTGAACGAGAACGTGCGCGGTTCGATCTCGGTGAGCTGCAGCGGGTGCCCGTTGGGGCACGCCAGCTTCTCGGAAAACGACTGCCAGGCGTCATCGCCCTCTTCGTCGACGTAATTGACCTGCATGATGCCGCCGGCGAGCCCCATCGCCGTCTCGACGGAGTCGGTCACGCGGCTGAGGTTGTCTCCGGATGCCACGAGTCGGTCGACGACGACCGCGATGTCGTGCTTGTAGCTCTTCTTCAGCGTCGGGGGCTCGGCCAGCTGCACCAGCTCGCCATCGACCACCGCACGGGCGTAGCCCTTCGCGCTGAGCTCCTTGAAGAGGTCGACGAACTCCCCCTTCTTCTGAGTGACCACGGGGGCGACGATCTGGTAGCGCGTGCGCTCGGGAAGCTCCATGAGCTGGTCGGCGATCTGCTGGACCGTCTGCCGCTGGATGCGCGCTCCGCAGTCGGGGCAGTGGGGCACGCCGACGCGCGCCCAGAGAAGACGCATGTAGTCGTGGATCTCGGTGATCGTGCCGACCGTCGAGCGGGGGTTGCGGTTGGTCGACTTCTGGTCGATGGAGACCGCGGGACTCAGCCCCTCGATGAAGTCGACGTCGGGACGGTCGACCTGCCCGAGGAACTGTCGCGCGTACGCGCTGAGCGACTCCACATAGCGGCGCTGGCCCTCCGCGAAGATGGTGTCGAAGGCGAGGCTCGACTTTCCCGAGCCCGACAGACCGGTGAAGACGACGAGCGAATCACGCGGGATGTCGAGGTCGACGTTCTTCAGGTTGTGGACGCGTGCACCCCGGACACTCAGCTTTCCACTGGTACCGGAATTCGCGGACGGCGAGGGAGAGGCGACAGGAACGATGGGCACCTGTTAAGTCTAGGTCGGACCTCCGACATCGGCCCCGGGTTCGCCCCGGGCGCACGGATGTGCGAGAGTGCGGCACGCGTCGCGCCGCAGGCCCGCCGTGCGGCTCAGCCCTTCGACGGCCCGGCGAAAGGAGCGAGCCCGTCGCGAAGCGCTGCGAGAGCGTCCGCGTCGACGCCGACCCGCGCCATGATCTTGCCCGGTACCTCGAGGGCTGCAGCCCGCAGCGCTCGACCTTCGTCGGTGAGGTCGATGTCGAGCACGCGCTCGTCGTCGCTGCGGCGCGCGCGAGCGACCCTCCCCTGCGCCTCGAGGCGCTTGACCAGCGGCGACAGGGTGGCAGGCTCCATCGCGAGTTCCGCGGCCAGGGCGCCGAGCGAGCGAGGCGCCTGATCCCACAGCGCCAGCATCACCAGGTACTGCGGGTGCGTCAGACCGAGCGGCTCCAGCACGGGTCGGTAGATCGACACGACGTTGCGCGCCGCCGTCACCAGGGCGAAACAGACCTGGTTCTCGAGCTTGAGCGGGTCGTTCACGCGCCCTCCTCCCAATTAGTTAGTACACTAATGATCATGACACAAAAGGATGCCGACCGACCGCCCCTGCGCGAGCGTGTCCGCGAGGCCGGCGGTTGGTACCAGTACCTCAACACGCGTCTCATTCGCGTCGCCGGTCCCGCGTCCGTCGGCCCCTACGAAACCACTCCGGAGCCCGTCCGGACGGGACGCCCCTGTCCGCTGTGCGGGCACGCGATGACGGAGCATTCCGTCGACCGCTCGGGGCCGAAGCCGTTGCTGCACTGCCCGTGACGCACTGACGGCGCACCCACCATTCGCCGCCGACGAGGACGCCACCTCCCCGGCGACCGAAGCCGCATGAGCATTCCATCCGAACGCGCACGGAGGGCGATCGCGCGCTCGACGCCGCCGACGCCCAGAGTGACGAGCGTGACGCGCCGGCGCACGACGAGTTCCGCGTGTCAGAACCCGCGGGCTCAGGCGTGACCGGCGCGCTCCATGGCGCGCAGCTCTTTCTTCATGTCCTGAACCTCGTCACGTAGTCGTCCGGCGAGCTCGAACTTCAGCTCGGCTGCGGCCGCGAGCATCTGCTGGGTCAGATCCGCGATCGTGGACTCGAGCTGATCCGCGCCCTCCGCCGCGATGCCGGTGCGCCGTAAGGACGGGGTCGGCGATTTCCCCTTCCCGGACTTGTCGTTGCGCGACAGCAGGTTCTTGGTGTCGGACGCCTCTCGGTTGAGCACCTCGGTGATGTCGGCGATCTTCTTCCGCAGCGGCTGCGGGTCGATCCCGTGCTCGGTGTTGTAGGCGATCTGCTTCTCGCGACGGCGCTCGGTCTCTTCGATCGCCTTGCTCATCGAGTCGGTCATCTTGTCGGCGTACATGTGCACCTGACCCGAGACGTTTCGGGCCGCGCGACCGATCGTCTGGATGAGCGACGTGCCGCTGCGGAGGAAGCCCTCTTTGTCGGCGTCGAGGATCGCTACCAGCGACACCTCGGGAAGGTCGAGACCCTCACGAAGGAGATTGATGCCCACGAGGACGTCGTAGACACCGGCGCGCAACTCGGTCAACAGCTCGACGCGGCGGAGCGTATCGACGTCGGAGTGCAGGTAGCGCACGCGCACCCCGTGCTCTCCGAGGAAGTCGGTGAGCTCCTCGGCCATCTTCTTCGTGAGCGTCGTCACCAGGACGCGCTCATCGCGCTCCACACGCAGACGGATCTCTTCGAGCAAGTCGTCGATCTGCCCCTTCGAGGGCTTCACGATGATCTCGGGATCGACGAGACCGGTCGGGCGGATGATCTGCTCCACCACCCCGTCGGCGATGCCCATCTCGTAGCGGCCGGGCGTCGCCGACAGGTACACCGTCTGACCGACGCGCTCCTTGAACTCGTCCCAGCGGAGTGGGCGGTTGTCCATCGCGCTCGGCAGGCGGAATCCATGCTCCACCAGGGTGCGCTTACGGGATGCGTCGCCCTCGTACATCGCACCGATCTGCGGCACGGTCACGTGCGACTCGTCGATGACGAGCAGGAAATCATCGGGGAAGAAGTCGAGGAGCGTGTGCGGCGGATCCCCCGGCATGCGACCGTCCATGTGCCGCGAGTAGTTCTCGATACCCGAGCAGAACCCGAGCTGCTGGAGCATCTCGAGGTCGAAGGTCGTGCGCATCCTCAGACGCTGCGCCTCGAGGAGCTTGCCCTGCGACTCGAACTCTTTGAGGCGCTCCTCGAGTTCGTGCTCGATCGTGCCGATTGCGCGTTGCACCGTCTCGGTTCCCGCGACGTAGTGAGACGCGGGGAAGATCGGCACGGAGTCCATCTTCTCGATCACATCTCCGGTCAGCGGGTGCAGGAGGTACAACGCCTCGATCTCGTCGCCGAACATCTCGATGCGGATCGCGTACTCCTCGTACACCGGGATGATCTCGATCGTGTCACCGCGCACGCGGAAGTTGCCGCGCGAGAAATCGACGTCGTTGCGGTTGTACTGCATCGAGATGAACTTGCGGATGAGGGCGTCACGGTCGTAGCGCTCGCCCACTTGCAGGGCGACCATGGCGCGCAGGTACTCCTCGGGCGCACCGAGGCCGTAGATGCACGAGACCGTCGAGACCACCACGACATCTCGGCGCGAGAGCAACGAGTTCGTCGTCGAATGGCGCAGGCGCTCGACCTCCGCGTTGATCGAGCTGTCCTTCTCGATGAAGGTGTCCGTCTGCGGGACGTACGCCTCGGGCTGGTAGTAGTCGTAGTACGAGACGAAGTACTCGACGGCATTGTTCGGCATGAGTTCGCGGAACTCGTTCGCCAGTTGCGCCGCGAGCGTCTTGTTGTGCGCCAGCACCAGCGTCGGCCGCTGCACCTGTTCGACGAGCCAAGCTGTCGTCGCCGATTTTCCGGTACCGGTCGCACCCAGCAGCACGACGTCGGTCTCACCCGCGTTGATGCGCCCCGCGAGCTCGGCGATCGCCTGTGGCTGATCACCGGAAGGGGTGTACTCGCTGATGACCTCGAAGGGGCGGACGGAGCGCGTGGCCTGCATGCTTCCAGCGTAGGCGGGGCCTCCGACATCGGGGGCGGGTTGCGTTCGCCGTGCGCGAGCGCTCGGCCTCTGTACGCCGGGTCAGGCCCCTCGGTTCCACCGTTCCCAGAGCTCGTCGACCTGCCGACGGGTGGCATCCAGGTCTACCGACGTGTCGATGACGACGTCGGCCAGCGCGAGCCGATCCTCCTCGCTCGCCTGCGAGCCGATGCGGGCACGCGCCTCGGCCTCGGTGAGGCCGCGACTCTCGACGAGACGTCGCACGCGAAGCTCCGCGGGGCAGTGCGCCACCACGACGAGGTCCCAGGAGTCGGCGCCGCGGGCCTCGGCGAGCAGCGGCACGTCGTACACGATCACTGCGGCCGGGTCGGCGGCGCGGGCTTCGGCGAACCGGCGCTCCGACTCGATCCGCACCGCCGGGTGCACCAGAGCGTTCAAACGCGCGAGCCGATCGGGGTGCCCGAACACGAGAGACCCGAGCGCGGGCCGATCGAGCGAGCCGTCCGGGCGCAGCACCCCCGCACCGAACTCCCCCGCGATCTCCTCGAGCACGGCGGATCCGGGAGCCTGCACTTCCCGCACGATGGCGTCCGCGTCGACGACGACGGCTCCACGGTCGGCGAGAAGGGCGGCGATGGTGGACTTGCCGGAGGCGATCCCACCCGTCAACGCGAGAAGAGGCACTCGACGAGGATGCCACATCCGCACGTCCTTCCACCGGGGAGGCGTGCCGCCGCCCCGTCGTCTAAAATCCCCCCAGGCCGCTCGCCCGAATCGGCCCGACGAAAGCTCCGCCATGACCGCATTGCACACCACGGTGGTGATAGAGGACGACCTCGACATCCGCCTCCTCGTGACGGCGGTGCTCGAGAGCGCCGGATACGTCGTCCACGCGGCAGCCACGGGCCTCGACGGTATCGAACTCGTCCGCCGACACGACCCGATCGTGACGACGCTCGACGTGAGCATGCCGGGCATAGACGGCTTCGAGACCGCTCGCCGCATCCGTACCTTTAGCGACACCCGCATCCTCATGGTGAGCGCGAGAGCGGACGAGGACGAACAGCGGGCGGGGCGCGAGGCCGGTGCCGACGATTACCTCACCAAGCCGTTCCGTCCCCGCGAACTCCGTCAGCGAGTCGCCGAGCTCGCCCAGTCGGCACGGGGCTGAGTCCCGCTCTCACGCGAGACCGAACGCCTGCTCCCCCGTCGCCGCGGCACGGGCGGCGGCCTCGTCGGCGCGGCTCGTGAGGGCTTGCGCACGGTAGCCGTGATCTGCGGCCAATGCCACTCCGACGCCCACCGCCGGTACGACGGCCGCGCCCAGTCGCGCGAGATCCGCGACCACCCGTTCGTGCAAGACGCGAGCGGCGCGACGGACATCTGTCGTCGGCGTCGTCGTGAACGCGACCGCGAGGCCGGCGGCATCCGTCTCCCCCACCAACGCCATCGTCGGCGCATGCCGCCGCACTGCGGCGCGCACCTCGAGAGCCAGGCGTTCGGCGTCGTCGGGGCCGAAGGCCACCGCGACGCGCTTGAGATCGTCGATGCGGATGCCGATCACGCACACTCCCTCGCCGGCGGCCTGTGCGCGAGTGCAGATGATGGCGAGAGTGACCTCGAAGGATTCGCGGAACAGCACGCCGTTGGTATCGACCGCGAGTCGTCGTGTCTCCGCCGTTCCGCGAAGGGCCGACTCATTCGCCCGGAGCACCGAAGTCACCACGACCGCCGCGATCAGAAGCGAGATCGTGAGGAACGCCGAGACGCGCGTATCGAAGACGTTGCGGAACAGATCGCTGTCGGGTCCGAGCCACAGGAACACCACGACACGCGCGAGGAACCACACCGTTTCGATCGCGAGCACCGCGGTCAGGCCCGAGGAACTCCATCGCCGGCCGATGGCCGCGCGTCGCGTCTCGATCGCTCCGGTGGCCGCGAACACGGCATTGCCCAGGAAGAAGGGCACTGCCCCCGCCCACGAGCCGCCTTCGGGACCCGCGACGAGAGCCGAGACGACCACGACGATCACCGTCGCGCTGAGAAAGAGCGCCGGGCGGCGCACAGGTCGCCCGTTGAAGGCGACGCAGCCCAGCCAGATGAAACCCGTCGCCGCGACGAACGCGCCGTTGCCCACCGCGACCGCGAAGTACACGTCGGGCAGGAGCAGCCACGCCAGGTAGCACGTCGCCGAGAACGTGCCGGACAGGTAGGCGCTCGCCCACAGACGCCCGGGCAGCCCGTCCTTGAGCATGAGCGTGTCGAGCAGGTACATCACCGTCGAGGCGACGATGACCAGCGTCGCCGCCGCCTGCAGGGTGAGGACGTCGAAGTTCACGGGGTCTCCCTCGGTTGGCGGGGTAGCCGGACGATGAAGGTCGCACCTTCACCCGCCGCCGTATTCACGGTGATCTCGCCCCCATGGGCGCGGACGAGGTCACGGCTGATGGCCAGCCCCAGGCCGCTGCCATGGGTCGAGGATTTGCGTACGGCATCGCCCCGGAAGAAGCGCTCGAACAAGCGCCCCTGCTCGCTCGCGCTGATCCCCGGCCCGTCGTCGGAGATCGTCACCGTCACCGAGTGCGGATCGTCGTCGACCGACACGAGGACCGAACCCCCGCGCGGGTTGTACTTGACGGCATTCGACATCAGATTGTCGATGACCTGGCGAACGCGACGTCCGTCCACCAGAGCCTGCGCGGGCGGGAGCGTGCCCGTCTCGATCCGGATGCCTCGGTCATGTGCCCGCGGAGCGATCGACTCGATCGCCGAGCGGACGATGGCGGAGACGTCGGTGGGGCGGAGGTCGAGTTCGACGCCGAAGCCCTCGCGTGAGGTGGACGACACCGCGAGGATGTCTGCGACGAGCTCGAGCAACCGCGAGGCGTTGCGCTCAGCGACCTCCAACCGGTCACGCGTGCCGAGGTCGAGGGTCTCGTCGTCGAGAGCGAGCTCGAGGTAACCGATGATCGAGGTCAGCGGCGTGCGCAACTCGTGCGAGACACTCGCCACGAGGTCCTCGCGGGCGCGGCGCGCCTGCTCCTCCACGGTGACGTCACGAGACACCACCACCCCACCGACCTCCCCGCTATCGCTCTCGGGCAGACGTCGCGAGGTGACGCTGAGGGCACGGCGGTCCTCACCGGGTGAGCCGTACCAGACCACCTCCGCCTCGAAGGCCTCGCCCGATCGCGCGCGCGCCAGCGGCGCGGCATCGGGGGCGATCGCCGTGGAGCCGTCGGCGGCGAACACGGCGATCTCGCGTCCGAAGGCGTCGGTGCTGTCCAGCAGGAGCCCGTGGGCGGTGTTGGTGACCGAGAACTCCCCCGAGGGAGTGATGCGCGTCACGCCGAAGTCGACGGCATCCAGGACTTCGGTCACCAGGTCTTCCTGGCGCCGGGCGCGATCGAGAGCGCGACGTAGCTCAGCCGATTGCTTCTCGAGCAGGACGCGTTGAGCGCGACCGCGGCGCGCGGTGAGGGCGGCCATCGATGCGAGCGCCGTGACCGTGAACGGCAGGACCAACGTCGACGACGAGAACCGCTGCAGGTCATCCGTCACGAGCTGATGGACCATGACGACCGAAACCGTCAGCGAGACGGCGATGATCCCGCGAAGGCCGAACACCGTCCCGATCCAGATCGCGGGGAAGGTCCACAGCAGGCCGAGACCCGACATCGGAGCGCCCTCGCGCATCGCAGCGATCGCCACGACGTCGACGATGGGGAGCAGCCCGACCACCCACCTCGGCATCCCCTGCCACGGAACCAGGACGGCCGCGATCGCCCCCGCGAAGACGAGGGCGGTGCCCGCGAAGAACAGCGACGCGTGGACGACCTGCCCGACCGCGATCGACACGACCACACCCAGGAGGGTCGCCGCAGCGAGCAACGTCTGACTCGCCATGATGCTGCGGCGCAGACCGTAGCGCTCGCTCGAGGTCGGGGGCGCCATGGCCTCGACGATAGCGTTTCGCTCACGTCGGGCACCGTCAGAGCACCGCGGCACGCCGTTCAGCGAGTGTTCACGCCCCGACCCACGGGGTCAGAAGCCGAAATCGCCCCCGAAATCCCCACCGAGATCGCCTCCGCCGGCGTCGATCGCCCCCGGGTCGGCGCCTCCGGGATCGGACATCGCGGGGTCGGGCTGCGCATCCGCCGCCGCACCGTCGGCGTAGCCCGCGTCGTACCCCGGATCGAACATCGCCCCGACGAGAGCCGAGCCGACGACGTATCCGCCGATGGTTCCGAGCATCGACGCCCCGAGCATGGAGCCGAATCCCGGGCCGTTCGAGAACCCCCGTCCCCCGAAAGTGCGCTCCATGAAGCCGGGCTGCGAGTACTCCGCTCGCGTGGCCGCACGGGCCAGAGTGGCGGGGTCGTCACTCGCGGGACGCTCCGCGGGAGCCAGCCCCGACGACAACTCGGCGAGAACCTGCTGACGCTGCCCCTGGGTCAAGCGGCCGAAAGCCTCGGCGTGCACCTGCTCGACGGTCTCGGGCGGAGCCGTGCGCAAGAGGTACCGGTAGCGCTCGATGGCCTGACGGTCGTCTTCGGATCCGGATGCCGCGGGCCCCGGCGCCGCAGCCTGCGCCGGCGGAGGTGCGTACCGGCCGCCCGCCTCGCGGGATCCGCTCACCGGAACGTGCGGCGTCGGAACCTCGGGGGTGCGCCGCGACGTTTCGTCGCCGGAGCCGAACAGCCGGTCGAACAGTCCCATGGTGTCGCCTCTCGAGTCGTGTCCCCGAACCCTAAAGCCCGGCGCTCAGAAGCTCCTGGGTCTTGCGCGCTGCATGCACGGCGTTCCGGTGAGCTGTCCGGAGCGGCAGCCGAGACGGCACCATCGAGAGAGTCCGAACCCGGACCCCTCATCCGCTCCGTGCGATCGCCGCGCTCGTCCAGCGGGCGTAGAGGGCCCACGGGTCGTCGACGCCCGCGGCCAGCCCGGTCACGTGCGCATCGAGTGCCGGGCTCCGGCGGAACCACTCGGTCCTGCCGAAGCGCTCCTCAGCGAAGAGGGCATGGCGGCGGCGCTCCAGCGAACGGTCCCCCGGCTCGAGAGCGAGAAGCTCGTCGTGCCAGATCGCCGAGAGCCGTTGACGGGGGCTCGCGGTGGTGCCGATCTTGATGCGGTCCTCGAACCTCAGGTAGTAGACCACGTCCACTCGTGGGGGTGGGAGTTCGTCGTCGACGGTTTCCCCGTGCCGCCACTCGCACACCGCGCACAGCCATCCGCTCGGCCATCGCACGCCCAGGCGCGAGCCGCAGAGCCGACAGGGCGACGGCAGAACATCGGTCACCCCCTCGGTCGAAGCCGCCCAGTCCGCGCTGACGGCCATGTGCCACACGCACAGGGTCACCGGCGCAAGAGGATCGGACGGCTCGTGACACTCCGGCACGAGGCAGTCGGGGGTGGACATGCGCTCACGCTATGCCCGACCCCCGACATCGCTTCAGTCCTCGATGACCGGAGGCTCCAGCACGAGGAACAGGCCGGCGTAGGGACCGAGCTCGAGCGAGAAGCTCTGCAGCTCGTCCACGCGGCCGACGGCTTCACCCGTCGCCGCGTCGATCGCCGTGCTCTGGGGAACGAGCCACTCGGAGCGTACGGTGCCCTCGATCGTCTCGCCCGAGAAGTTCAGCACCGTGATCTGCAGCGGGGCCGCCTGGTCTCGCCGATCGCCCCCGTCGAGACGGTGCACCATCACGAGCATGCTGGGGTGACCGACCTGTGGAATGTCGACCTGCGAGGCGATGGCGATGCCGTGGTCGCCGCGAATCCGCAGGATCTCCTTCAGCCCTGACAGGAAGGACTCCGGGTCCTCCTGCTGCCGTCCGAGCGAGCCGTACAGCGAACGCGCGCGCGGCACGCCCGACATCGACGACGACGCCTCGGGCGCCACATCGAGCAGGTCGTGCGCTCCGCGCTCGATCCAACGGGTGTCGCCCGTCGAGATCAGGTGCCGCACATCGTCGGCGGGAAGCGTGAGCGAACCGGTGAGATCCCACCCGGACAACGCGAAGACGCCCGGCTGCCACGAGTTGTACTTCGCCAGCAGCAGGTGCGCGTCGCGGATCGCCGGGATGTCCTCGTCGGAGATGTCGTCGAGGGTCGCCTTTCCCTGCGTGGCGGCGATGAGGGATGCCGAGGTGCACGCGATCCCGTTCTGCGTGAAGACGAGATTGTAGTCGGCCTCGACCGTGAGCTTCTCGGTCAGCTCGGCGCGCACCATCTCGGCGATCTCGCCGCCGGTGTGCTCCTCGTGGCGGAAGGGGTAGACGGTGTCGCGGTGCGTCGTCGCCCAGTGCACGAGCTCGTAGGTCAACTCGTCGTGATTCTGCATGCCGTGCACGAGCTGCACGGGCTCGACGCCGGTCTCGAGGGCCGTGGTCAGTGCAAGACGCAGGAATTCGGTGTTCGCCGTGGCGAGAGCGTGGTGATACCCGGGCCGCGTCACGAAGTCATACGAGAGGTCGGCGCCGACCGCACTGGTGTCGCGGATGTCCTCCATCGTCAGGTTCAGCTCCTGGAAGGTGAAACCGCCCACCTTGCGCACCATACCGGCGATGATGTGGTTCGCCGCATGGGAGAGCGGATGGCCCTCCGACCACGCCGGCAGACCCTCCGCGCTCTTCTCGACCCCGAGGAAACCGTTGGCATCGAGGCGAAGCGCACTCGTGCCGAGGTCGCCGAGCGAGTGCAGCGCGTCTCCGATCACGAGCCGCATCCCCGCGAACGTCGGGTCCAGCCAGTTGATGGACGGCTGCCCCTCTTTGAAGTAGTGCAGGTACACCCAGCGCCGTTCGAGACCGTCGGTACCGACGACCGGTGCCGTGGTGCTCCAGTTCGTCTCCTTGACGCCGGGGGTGTAGAAGATGACGCGCTGCAGCTCACCGATGATGTAGCCGCGTGCGCTCAGCTCTCGTTCGGTGTCGGCGTCGAGGTTCACGGAGTCGCGACCCGCGGGTACCTCCGGCAGGAGATCCCAATCCTCGCGCGGGATCTCGACCATGTGGTAGATCCCGGGATAGTCCTTGTAGGCCATCTCGGCGAGGCGGAAGTCCGCCCCCTTGCCGGTGTGACCGGGGACGATGTCATCGATCACGCTGCCGCCGTGGGACTCCGCGACATCCGCGACGCGACGGAACGCGTTCTCGTCGCCGAACTCGGGGTCGATCTGCGTGCTGATCCGGTCGAAGTGACCGTCGACGCTCGGTGTCTCCTGCCATCCCGTGATGCCGCCGGCGCGCTTCACGGGCCCGGTGTGGATACCGTTGATCCCCACCCACTCGAAGGCCTCCCACAGTGCCTCGTCTCCGAGTGCCTCCAGGAAGGACTCCCCCGGCCGTGTGATCAGCGAGATCGGATAGGCCGTGAACCAGACGTCGGTGGATTCGATCGCGCGACGGGCGTCGGGGCGCGCATAGGGGTTCCGCCACATGGACGGCTGGCCAGAGAGTTGCCGGCTCAGGACGTCGGCGTCTTTCAGCATCGACTGACGCACGAGCCACTCGACGTATGAGGGGTTACCGCCGTTCGCATTGCGAGGATCGGTCAGGAAACGGCGTAGCGTCCCGCCGCGGAACTGATCACGCGGGCGGAGTCGACGCGGTCGCGCCGGATAGCGCTGCTCGTCGTAGCTGATCTCCGTCGCGTTCTCGGTCGCGTCTTCCGCGTCGCCCGAATCCCCCTCGCCCTGACCGGCGTCAACCATCTCGTCATCCATCGCAGCGCGCTCATCGGCGTCTTCCACTCCGACCTCCCTCACGTCATCTACGACGCTAGTCTCTCCCGCCGACATCGACCCGGGCCATTGACCTCGACCCGCCGAACATCGATGGATACGCCGACAGGTCTCATCGAGGGCGAGCAGGAGCCGAGCGCAGAGCCAACATGGCGACCCCGAACGCGAGGACGCACATCCCGAGCACCAGTGATGAGAAAACCACCCACCCCGCCGACACGAACACCAGCCCGAGCAGCCATCCGAACAGGCTCGAGCCCCCGTAGTAGCCCAGGTAGTACAGCGAGGACGCTTGGGCGCGCGCTTGCGGATCTGCCGCCACCGGCGTCCATCCCGACGCCACCGCGTGCGCCGCGAAGAAGCCCGCGGTGAACGCGAGAAGCCCCGCGACCACGGCTGCGACCGACGGGATAGACATCGCGACGACGCCGACCGCCATCACCCCGATGCTCCCCAGCAGCACCGGCAGACGCCCATACCGCACGGCGAGGGCCCCTGCACGAGGAGACGACACCGTGCCTGCCAGGTACGCGAGGAACAACAGGGTCACCACGGCCGGCGCCAGAGAGAAAGGCGGCTCGGCGAGGTGAAATCCCAGGTAGTTGTAGACCGCGACGAAAGCGCCCATCAACAAGAACGCCTGGGCGTACAGCGCCAGCTGTACGGGTGAGCGCAGGTTGAGCGCGAGGCGGCGCCGCACCGTGGGACCCCTCACGGTTCGCGCGCGCCCGGGCACGAAACCCCGCGCCGTGGGCACCAACGCCAGGAACACGGCCGCGGCCACCGCGCAGAGGAACACCACGGATGCCACCCCCCACCGCCACCCGGCGAACTCGGCGACGAACCCCGAAGCGACGCGGCCCGACAGGCCTCCCACGGTGGTGCCGGCGATGTAGGAACCGGCGGCAGCCGCCACGAAACGCGGCGAGACCTCTTCACTCAGATATGCCAGAGCGACAGCGGGCACCGCACCGAGTGCCACGCCTTCCAGCAGCCGCAGCGCCAGCAGCAAGCTGAGATCGTGAGCGAACGGTGTGACGGCGCCGAGCAGCGTGGCGGCGATGACACCGATCGCCATCGCCGGAACCCGACCGATCCGGTCGGCCACCAGCGACCACGGGATGACCGCCGTAGCCAACCCGAGAGTGGAAGCGGACACGGTCGAGGCGGCGCCCGCCGGCCCCGACGCCACATCGACGGCGATCGCGGGAAGCACGGCCTGCGTTGCGTAGAGCTGCGCGAACGTCGCGACACCGCCGAAGAAGAGACCGATCAGGAGACGCCGGTACTCGCGGCTCCCGGGCAGGTGTCCCGAAAAGCCGCTCACGTCATCGACCCTATCGATCCCGCGGTGGGTGTGGTGATGCGTCGGTGGGTGCTTCCCTACGGAAGAACGCGCCGACGCGGTACCGCACCTGAAAGTGCCCGTAAATGCGAAATGGCCACCCAACGTTGGGTGGCCATTTCGACTGAAA